>Ga0315910_10000006_pt1:125000-986314 | contig 986314 bp, 805 predicted proteins | sample EdamamesoilMG_FD_204470 | JGI IMG/M metagenome (GOLD analysis project Ga0315910, IMG submission 204470) | Garden soil microbial communities collected in Santa Monica, California, United States - Edamame soil | ecosystem: Environmental > Terrestrial > Soil > Garden | place: USA...
CAGCGGGGGTTGCTCAGTGGCCCGCCAACGGCGTCGCTGTGTGCGGTGCGGCGAACAACCAGTCTTACCCGTGGGTCGTCTCGGACGGAGCCGGCGGTGCGATCATCAGCTGGTTCGATTTTCGAAACGGATCGCACAACGACATCTACGCGCAACGGGTGACGGTCGCGGGGGATCCGTTGTGGGCGGCAAACGGGGTCGCCGTGTGCACCGCCGCAGGGAACCAGGCCAACCCGATACCCACGCCGGATGGAGCCGGGGGGATCATTGTCACCTGGCAAGATTCCCGAAACGGTGGAAACGACATCTTCGCGCAGCGGATGAATGGCTCCGGCGTTGCCCAGTGGACCGCCAACGGCGTCGCCGTGTGTACGATGTCGGGTGAGCAGTACGAGCCCATGATCGTCGCGGACGGAGCCGGGGGCGCGATCATCACCTGGAACGATTACCGCGGCGCTCTGGCCGACATCTACGCGCAGCGCGTGGAGACGTACTACGGAACCTGGGGGCGGCCCGAGCCGCAGATCATTTCAGCGAGTGACAACCCGGCCGACCAGGGCGGAAAGGTCATCGTGCGCTGGAATGCGAGTCAGCGCGATCAGCGCGTGACGCCGCTCATTTCCCACTACTCGCTGTGGCGTGCAACCGACGTGGTGCTGTCATCGAGCGCGCTGGTCGTTCAGGATCCGCGCGAAATTGAAGCGGGATTCTCCGGCAAGGCCTTCCTGGAAGTGACGACGACCAGCGGCCCGGCGTTCTGGGAGTGGATCGCCAACCAGAACGCAACGTACCAGGAAACGTACAGCCTCATTGCCCCGACGCGGCAGGACTCGGTTGCGAGCAACGCTGCTATCCACTACTTCAAAGTACTCGCGCACGACGCAACGACACCCGAGACACCCATCTGGGAGTCCGGCACCGTGAGCAGCTATTCCGTGGACAACCTGGCGCCGCCGGCGCCGCTGTTCCTGGTTGCGCAACGCATCGGTGTTGATGTGCAGCTGCGTTGGAACCGCGTGCGCGTGCCAGACATCCGCGATTACTCGGTCTATCGCGCGACTGCAACGGGTGTCACACCGGTGCCGGTGCACTTCCTGTCGACGTCCGATGACACCGTGCTCGTGGACAACGCAGCACCCAACAGCACGCTCTACTACATCGTGACGGCGTACGACGTTCACAACAACCAGGGGGTTGCGTCGAACGAGGCCAGTGTTGGATCCACCACCGGAGCCGGGAACACGCCGGCACTCACGTCGCTCTCCGTGCACCAGAACCACCCCAATCCGTTCAACGGGTCGACGCAGCTCGAGATCGGCTTGCCGGCGCAGTCTGACATTGCGGTGGAGATCTACGACGTGGCGGGGCGCCGCGTCGGCGCGATCGAGGTCACCGGGGCTGCTGCGGGCTGGAACCGCGTTGCATTCAACGGCCGCGATGCGAGCGGTCGCATTCTGCCCAGCGGCGTGTACTTCTACCGCGTGCAGGCCAACGGAGAAACGCTCACGCGCAAGATGGTGATCACGCGTTGAACCCGCAGGGCGGAACCGTCGTGTTCAGTCCTCGAGCTTGAACGCCTGATCCGCGGCGACGGGCCGGTCGGTGTGGACCTCAAACTCGCAGCAGCCGTCGCCGTTCTGAAAACGGCGCCGTCGCGACACCTGGTAACCGAGCAAGCGCTCGAGCACGTTGACGGTGGTGCTGCACAGTGCGGGACGTGACATGGCGACGTTGAGGTACGGGCAGTTGCGCTCCACCAGCGCGGGTGCGCCGTTCTGCTTCACTTCGGTGAACGGGTCGTCGATGGCGTAGTAGTCCTTGAGCAGTGCCAGTCTTTCCTCGAGCGACTTGCCGGCAAGACGCGGCGTCCACGCCTTGACCTTGGCATCCACCATGCGGGTGAGTGCGGCCTGCATGGCGTCGTTTCCAAACATCTCGCCCACGGTATCCACGAGGGCCACCGCCAGGTCTGCATAGCGTTTGGGGAAGAAGGATTCGCCCTTGGGGCTCACGAGGTAGACGGACGCCGGGCGGCCGGAACGGCCTCCCGCATCGCGTGTCTCGCCGCGCGACACCCAGCCCAGCCGTTCCAGTTGGATCAGATGCTGGCGCGTCCCCTCGTCGGAGATGCCAAGGTGTGTTGCCAACTCCGCGATGGTTGCGCCACCACGGTGCTTCAAGTATCGCAATATCTCCCGACGGGTGTCGGACAGGGCTTTGATCGCCTCGTGCACGCGGAATTCCTCCTCGACGCGTCCAGATCGTGCTCGGATCACGTCAGGATTGCACACGTTAGCGCAGGGGCAGGGATACAGTGCGGCGATCCTACGGGTATCCCCGGCGGGGAGTCAACACCTTGTGCGCGGGCCGGACTTGGGCACTTCGGTGCCGGGGCTGTATACTGCGCGAATGAAAGTTGCACTGGCACAGGTGAACCCCGTGGTGGGCGATATCGCGGGCAACGTGGGGCGGATCGCGGACGGCGTCCAGAGGGCGCACACGGCCGGGGCGACGCTGGTGGCATTTCCGGAGTTGTGTCTGTCGGGCTATCCGCCGCGCGATCTCCTGGAGCGCCCGGCTTTCATCGCGCAGTGTGACGAGGGACTGCAACAGGTGTTGACCCTCTCGCGCCAGTTTCCCGGGCTTGGGATCCTGGTGGGATTGCCGCTCGCGTCAACGAGCCCGGTGGGCAAGCGAGTGAGCAACTCCGCCGTACTGGTGTGCGACGGCGCCATCCTCCATCGCCACGACAAGCTGCTGCTGCCCACGTACGATGTCTTCGACGAAGCGCGCTACTTCGAGCCCGCGCAACACGCAACCCCCGTCGACTTCCAGGGCGAGCGCCTCGGGATCTCCATCTGCGAGGACGCGTGGAACGATCCCGCGCTGTTTCGCCGCCCGGCGTATCATGCCGACCCCATCGCGATGCTCGCGCAGGCCGGCGCCACCTTGCATATCAACATTTCCGCGTCGCCGTACTCGGTGGGCAAGGATGCGTTGCGCAGCGAACTCGTGCGCAGCCACGCACGCCGTCACCGCACCCCCTTCATCATGGTCAACCAGGTGGGCGGCAACGACGAACTGGTCTTCGACGGGCGCAGCCTGTGCGTGGACGCCGAGGGACGCGTGCGCGCGGAACTTCCGGCGTTTCGAGAGACGCTGCAGGTTATCGACACACGCGCACCCGGTGCCGACTCCACGGCGGAGTCGCTGGATGACGTGGAGAACATTCGCCGCGCGCTGGTGCTGGGTATGCGCGATTACTTTGCGCGCTGCGGCTTTACGCGCGCCGTGGTGGGGTTGTCGGGTGGGGTGGATTCCGCGGTGACGCTGTGCCTTGGCGTCGACGCGATCGGTGCTGCCAATCTGCTCGCGGTGTCGATGCCGTCGCCGTTTACGTCGCAAACCAGCATCGACGACGCGAGAACCCTTGCGTCCAACCTGGGCGTGCGTCTGGACGTCATCCCCATCCACGACGCGATGGCGGCGTACGACCGCGCGCTGGAGGGTGTCTTCGCGGGCCAGGCGCGCGATGTCACCGAGGAAAACCTGCAGGCGCGCATTCGCGGCAACCTGCTGATGGCGCTTTCCAACAAGTTTGGGCACCTCGTGCTTTCCACCGGCAACAAGAGCGAACTGGCGGTGGGGTACTGCACACTCTACGGCGACATGAGCGGCGGCCTTGCCCTCATCTCCGACGTCCCCAAGACCGATGTCTACCGTCTCGCGGAGCGGTACAACCACCGGCGCGACGTCATTCCGCGTTCGGTGCTCGAGCGCGCGCCGTCGGCGGAATTGCGCCCCGACCAGAAGGACAGCGACTCGCTCCCGCCCTACGACGTGCTGGACCCCATTCTCGACTTGTACGTGGAGCAGGGGCTCACGTCCGCGGAGATCGTGGCGCGCGGGTACGCGCGCGAGACCGTGGACTGGGTGACCAACGCGGTGCGCAAGAGCGAGTACAAACGCCGCCAGGCGGCACCCGGCATCAAGGTGACGTCCAAGGCGTTTGGCGCCGGCCGCCGCTTCCCGATCGCTGCCCGCTACACGGTGTAGGCATGGAGCAGCACGGCAACGCCGGCCAAGCGTTCCGCGAGATCGACCACGCCGGTGATATCGGAATCGAGGCGTGGGGTGCGACACAGACCGAGTTGTTTGCCAACGCCACGCGCGCTCTCTTTGGCCTCATGGGACAAAGCGCACCCGGCGCCAAGGACGAGCGGCCGCTCGCCGTGCGGGCCCTGCGAGCCGACGACGCGCTCATCGACTGGCTCTCCGCCGTCATTCTGTCCGCGGCCTCGCACGCGGAAGTTTACCGCGACGTCGTGATCGATCACGCGGACGGCAGCGACGTCCGCGGCCGCCTCATTGGCGAAGCCTTTGACCCCGCACGCCACCAGCGCCGTTTCGACGTCAAGGCCGCCACCTACCACGGCTTCGTGTGCGAACCCACTCCCGCGGGCTACAGGGCCCGCGTCATCTTCGACCTGTGAACACCGATCGCGTTGCACTCCACGTCTGGATCGAGGGACGCGTGCAGGGGGTGGCGTTTCGCGACAGCACGCGCCGCACCGCCCTCACGCTGGAACTCGCCGGGTGGGTGCGCAACCTGCCGGACGGGCGCGTCGAAGCGGTGTTCGTGGGAACGCGCGCGGCGTGCGAAGCCGCCCTCGCGTTTGCACACCACGGCCCCGCGCACGCGCGCGTGGACCGGGTGGAGGTTCGCTGGGAGGAAGCGCCGGCCGGAGCCGGCACGAGGTTTGAAATTCGTTAGCGCGTGCCGCCGGCGGGAGCGACGTCGTTCTGAAAGTGCGCGATCGCGCGCACCACGTCGTCGGGCAGGCGGCGCGGGTGGTTGTTGGCGTCGACGCAGACGTGGCGCGTGAACGACTCGGCGATCAGTTCCTCGCCGCGCAGTGTGCGGTAGGCGAACGTCACCATGCGACTGCGCAGTTCGCGTACCGTGGTTTCCACCACCAGTTCGTCGTCGTAGTCGGCGCTGCGCAGGAAGCGGCACCCGTACTCGACCACCGGGAGCAGGGCGCCACGCGCTTCCATCTCGCGGTAGGAGTGCCCCGACTCGCGCAGGAGTCCGGTGCGCCCGAGTTCGAACCACAACAGGTAGCTCGAATGATGCGCCACACCCATGCGGTCGGTTTCCGCGTAGCGCACACGAATGGGTTCGCGATGAACACTCATCGTGCAACCGTAACCGCCGCCGCGCGGCGCGCGCAAGGCGTATCTCCGCGCTCCGATTGCAGCCTTGCGGCGCCACAAATTGCCCGTTTACACCACCAGCCCCATTTTTTATAGTCGCCCTGACCGCACACACCCGGTTCTTCCGCGGCACTCCGCGCCGGGCACCGCCCGGCCCTCGAAATTCCAGCAAGGAGAGACCATGTCCACGCCCTTCGTGAACGAGCCGTTTTCCAACTTCGACGACCCCGCCGTGGCTGCGAAGATGCAGCAGGCAATTGAGCGCGTGCGCGCGGCACTGGGGCGCGAGTATCCGCTCGTGATCGACGGTCAGAAGATCATGACCAGGGAGAAGATCGCGTCCATCGACCCCTCCAACCCCGACACCGTCGTGGGGCGCGTGGCGGAGGGCAATTCCAAACACGCCGAAGCCGCCATGCAGGCCGCACTCAAGGCCTTCGAGTCGTGGCGCAACGTCGCGGCGGAGGAACGCGCGTCGTACCTGTTCAAGGCCGCAAAAATCATTCGCGACCGCAAGTTTGATTATGCCGCGTGGATGGTCTTTGAAGTCGGTAAGAACTGGGCGGAGGCGGACGGGGATGTCGCCGAGACCATCGACTTCCTCGAGTTCTACGGCCGCGAGGCGCTGCGTCTGGCCGGCGAACAGCCCATCACCAGGATTGAGGGCGAAGACAACGCGCTGGTTTACATCCCGCTCGGCGTGGGCGCTGTGATCCCGCCGTGGAACTTCCCGATGGCCATCATGGCCGGCATGACGTCGGCTGCTTTTGTCACCGGCAACACCGTGGTCCTCAAGCCCTCCAGCGATTCGCCCGTGATTGCGGCCAAGTTCATCGAGGTGTTGGAGGAAGTGGGCCTGCCGGCCGGTGTCGTGAACTACGTTCCCGGTGGTGGTGCCGAGGTGGGCGAGTACTTCGTCACCCATCCCAAGACGCGGTTCATTGCCTTCACGGGTTCCAAGCAGGTGGGTCTGCACATCAACGAGGAAGCGGCCAAGGCGCGCAAGGGCCAGCTGTGGATCAAGCGGGCCGTCCTCGAGATGGGTGGCAAGGACTCCATTATTGTGGACGAGGACGCGAACCTCGACGAGGCCGCGAAGGGTGTGGTTGCGGCGGCGTTTGGATTCCAGGGCCAGAAGTGTTCCGCGTGTTCGCGCGCGATCGTGCACGAGAAGGTGTACGACACCTTCGTCACGAAGCTGATCCCGCTGGTGAACGCGATCAAGCAGGGATCGCCCGCCGAGAACCACTTCATGGGTCCGGTGGTGAGCGAGCGGGCAATGGACAAGATTCTGGGCTACATCGAAGCCGGCAAGTCCGAGGGCGAACTGCTGGCGGGCGGAACGCGTGCGGCCGGGAGCGGCTACTTCATCCAACCCACCGTGTTTGGCGATGTGCCGCGCGACGCCTCCATTTCGCTCGAGGAGATCTTTGGCCCCGTGCTGGCGCTGGTAAAGGCAAAGAACTTTGACGACGCGCTCGCGATCGCCAACAACACCGAGTACGGCCTCACGGGCGCGCTGTACTCCAACAATCGCGAACATCTGGAGCGTGCGCGCCGCGACTTCCACGTCGGCAACCTGTACTTCAACCGCAAGTGCACCGGTGCGCTGGTGGGCGTGCACCCGTTTGGCGGCTTCAACATGTCGGGCACCGACAGCAAGGCCGGCGGCCGCGACTATCTGCTTCTGTTCACGCAGGCCAAATCGATGTCCGAGAAGGTGCGTTGAGCCCCGCGCACGAGCGACGCTGGCTCGCGACCATTCTGGTCGCGGGTCTCGTGTTCCGGTTTGTATTCGCGGCCTGGGTGGTCGGGCTTGGAACCCTGCCCAAGGCGGACGAAGCCGACTACCACGGTATTGCCGCGCACCTTGCGGCGGGGGACGGGTTTCTCGCACCCGAGGGAACTCCCACCGCGCGCCGACCGCCCGCGTACCCCGTGTTCCTCGCCGGGCTCTACGCCGTTACCGGCGCCGACCCGGTGGCGGGGAGACTCGCGCAGGTGCTGCTCGGCGCCACGGTCATCTTCCTCACCTGGCATGTCGCGCGCCGGTTGTTTGGCGCGGGCGTCGCAATCGTATCGGCTGCTCTGGTTGCGCTGAATCCATTTCTCATTTTCATCTCCGGTTACCTGCTCACCGAAAATCTGTTTCTGGTTCTGTTGCTTGGCGCGTTCGCGCTGTTGCCCGCACCCCGCGCGTGGGCGACCGCGTCGTGGCGTCGCGTCACCATAGTTGGTGCGTTGCTGGGACTGGCCACGCTGACGCGCCCGTCGGGCCTGCCGATGCTGGAGTGGATGCTGGTCGCAACGCTCCTGCTCGCGGGCGGGGCGTGGAAGGCGCGGGGTGCACGCGTCGCCGTGGCCGCACTCGCCGCCCTGCTGGTGGTGGCGCCGTGGTACGCGCGCAACGCGCGCGTGGCCGGCGGCTGGGTGCTCACGACCCACGGCGGCATCACGTTCTATCAGGGCAACAACCACAAGGTGCACGACATTCCGCAGTGGCGCGGGGGTGCCGCACCCCTCGAGTCGCTGCCGCGTTTCAATGAGCTGGTGGCGATGAGCGAAATCGAGCGCGACCGGCTGGCGTGGAAGATGGGCAAAGCCTACGCGCGCACGCAGTGGCGCGAGATGCCGGAGTTGATCAAGTGGAAGTTGATTCGCTTCTGGCGCTTCAAGAGCGACATGGGCCTCTCGGGCATTCAGAGCGGCTGGTGGTTCAGCAAGGACTCGTTCCTCGGGAAACTGGCGGCGGAAGTGGACGTGGGTCTCGTGTACGCGGGGTTCGTGATGCCGCTGTTCCTCGTCGGTCTCGCGATGACCGTGCGTCGCGCCCGGGATCTGGTGTTTCTCTACGGCGCGGTGGTGGTGCACACTGCGATCGCGGTGGCGTTCTTTGGCAACCTGCGCGGGCGGCTTCCCATCGAACCGGTGATGGCGATCTTTGCCGCCGCGGCGTTGGCGGCTATTGCGGAGAGACTGCGCCGGGGTCGCGTGCGGCACTCCGCGCCAGTCCCATCAGGAACATGAACGCGATGAACACTTCGCTGTCGTCGATATTGTTCTCCGTGAGCGCACCCGCCAGAATCGCTGCCACCACACCCAGCGCACCCGCCGCGTAGGCACGGGCCAGCGAGCCGGGCTCGGCGCGGCGCAGGATTCCCGCCAGCGAGACCACCAGCACCACCCAGAAGGCAACGAAGGGCACAAAGCCAAGCAGCCCGCGGGTGGCCAATACCTGCAGGTACACGTTGTGCGAGTCCACCGTCGTGCGCACGGTGCGATCCGCCAGGCGCTGGTTGGCTTCGATCGAGTAGTCGCCCATTCCCACCCCGGTCCACGGGTGGTCGAGAAACATCTCCCACGACATGTCCCACAGGACGAGGCGCGTCGACACGTTGCGGTCGGCGGCTTCGGTTGCCATTTCCGTGACGGCGATGGTGCGGCCCTGGTCCTTTGCATACACAAACGTGAAGACGGTGAGGACCGCGAGGGCCAGGGCGGTGGCGAGCGCCAGCGCACGGCTGCGCAGAAGGATGCACACCGTGATCAGGCCCACAAACACGGCGATCCAGGCCCCGCGCGTCATGGTGAGCATGAGGGCGGTGAACTGCAGCACCGTAACGGCCAGTAGCCACAACCGTGCGCGCGAAGCAACCGGGCGCGCCACGAGGGCTGCGTTCATGACCACAAGCTGGCACAGGACGCCCGCAAACGTCATCGTGTACAACGTGCCGCCGACGCGGTGTTCGGCCCCGATGTCGATGGGGCCCAGGTGAATGCCGCCCGCGCGCTGCACGAACGCCACCAGGCACGCCACCGCCGAACTGACGGCCAGCACCGCGACGGCGCGCTCGCGTATGCCCACGCGCGCGATGTGCGCGCCAACCAGAAACACGATCAAGAGCTGCCAGTACGACTTCCAGTCCTTGAGCGCGCGCGCGGTGTCCTCCGACGTGAGCGCGGAGGGGAGAGCCGAGAGTGTCAGAAGCAGTGCCGCCACCCACAGCGCGTCGGGCCGGGGCAGCGAACGCGTTCGGCGCGCGTGCTGCACGGTATGCGCGATCCACGCCAGCGCACCCAGTCCGAGTGCAAAGTTGGCACCTGCAATCGAGAAGGGGATGAAGAGCGCGAGCAGCAGAAAGGCCGCGCGCAGCGTGGAGTCGGTCGGCGACGAGGCAGAGCGCACGGGCTACAGTCGCACCGCGAGTGAAACGCGGTGTGCGGTTCCAAAGGCGGTGTCTTCGTCGAGGCTCGCGGCATAGTGCAGCGCCACGCGCGCGTCGAAGGCACGCACGCTGGCGCCAAACGACGGCACGGTGCGGGTGTCGCCCGCGCGCATGAGGGTGGCGCCGGCGCGCAGCGCCACGGTCGAGAAGAGGTAGTCGGTTTCGGCACCCAGCATGCCGCGCGACCACATTCCGTAGCTGCGCGCCGCGTCGGCTCCGATCCGGATGCCGCGCACGTGCGTGGACGCGAGCGAGAGCACGTACTCGCTTTCGATCTGGTAGTCGCGCCCGTCGTCATAGTCGTAGCGCGAGAACACGTCGCGCGCAATGAAGGCAAAGGTCAGGCCGCGCGTGATTCCCGCGCGCACCGAAAAATCCACGCTGGTGCCGTGCGCGTCAAAGCCCGTGACACCGCTGGAAGACATGAACGCGCGCGCGCTGACACCGAGCGACAGTACCGGCTCGGGCGTGAATGCGTAGGACAAGCGCAGGTGATTCTCCGAGTAGCTCTCGCCGCCGGCCACGTCGGCGGAGAGGTTGGTGTACATGACACCGGCGGCGTGGCGCGATACACCGTTGCGATCCGACTTGCCAAACGGCGTGGTGTACACCGCCTGTGACTGGCCGATGCTCAAGCCCGGCACCAGATTGACGTAGGAGACGCCGGCCAGTCGTCCCGCGAACCCGAGGGCCGCAGGATTCCACTCCACGCAACTCTCGTCGTCGATGATGGCACCGATCGCCCCGCCCATCCCGTACGCGCGCGCGCCATACCCAGGCAGGCGGAAGCTGCCGCCGCTTGACGACTCCGCGCGCGCCGCGGCGGGTATCGCAACGACGGCGAGTACCAAGAGGGTCCAGCAGATTGCGCGACGGGTCTTCATGGCGCGTCCGGGTTGAAGAGGAATGCCTCGCGCAGGATCTCGCGCTCGCCGTCGGGATAAATCACTTCCGCGATCACAACCAGCGGGCCGCGGCGCACGGTGATTCCGCTGCCATTGCGACCGTCCCACGCGAATGCATACGATGTGGCGTCGTCGTCGCGCTCAAACTCGATGACGACGTTTCCAATCAGGTCAAACACGCGCAACGAGACGCGGTCCGCGTTGCGCGCGGTGTTCACCGCAAACGAACCGCCGGCCGGGAAGGGAACCGGGACGTACAGCCCGGCCGCCGTGTTGAAATTGACCACCACGGTGTTGGAGGGCGCGCTGGCGTTGAAGGCCGCGTCACGCAGCACGGCGGTGAACTCGTTGCGGCCGGGCGTCAGCGTCATCGTGCGCGTAAACGATGCCCCGAGGAGTGTCGAAACCGAGTCCACCTGCACGCCGTTGCGCCGGATGCGCACCCACGCGCCGACGTCACCGTCGTTGTCGGCGGTCCCGCGCAGGACATAGGTGTTGATGCGCGAGACGCCGTTGAATGCTTCCAGCACCGGCGGCGAGAGGGCTGCGCGGTCGAGCGTGACCGTGAACGCCAGGTTGGCCAGGCGCCCTGCGGAGTCGCCGGAGCGCAGGTCCACCGTGTGCACGCCGTCGGTGGGATACAGCGACGCCAGCGGGATGGCAAAAAACGTGGTGTCGTCGCGCAGCACGATGGACGCAACGTCTACAAAAGGATCGGCGGCGCGATAGCGCACCTGCAGCGAGTCGACACCGCGTTCGTCGGTGGTGTAGCCGTAGAGGGTGTCGGGCAGCGTTTGCAGCGACGCGTTGGCGGCAAGGCTGGTGACAGCCAGCGCGGGCACTTCGCTGTCGATGTCAAAGTGGCGCGTGTCGGGCACCGAGTAGCCGGCGGCGTCAACCACCGTCAGTGTCACCGAGTACTCACCGTCGGCCAGCGTCGGAGCGTCCTCGCTCGCGTCCCACGCCAGCGTGTAGGAGCCGTCGGCTCCCGTGAACGCGGGTGTAATCGTGACGTCGGGGTCCACCAGCGCGTCCAGCGGGTTGCGGAACACCACCTGGAGTTCGTCCGGTGTGCGCCCGGTTGCAACCGGTGATGTGCTGCTCACCACAAACGCAATTTGTACCGAGGCCGGTTTGCCCGCGACACCCGGCGCGTAGGGATCCGGAATGGCGCTCAATATCTGGATCTGCGGCGGGGTTACGTCGATGAACACCGGCAGCGAGCGCACGACCGGGCTCCCAATTGCGGGCGTCATGCGCAGCGTCACCACGTACTCTCCGGCCGGTGCGGGCGTGTCGTCGAAGCGTCGCCCGTCCCAGTAGTACGTCTGCAGGGTTGTTTCCGACTCCTGCGCCGGCGCACGCACGGTGTCGACCGGTGTGGTGCCGTCGGCCTCGAATACCACCAGCGAGAGCGACGTTGCCACGCTCGCGATGGTGTACTGAACGCGCGTGGAATCGAGGAGGCCGTCGCCATCCGGCGAAAACACCGTTTCGCGCACGTCAAAGCGCGACACCTGCGCGGACACAAGGCCCGGCAGGACGAGTGTCGCCAGCGCAAGCAGGGCGGCGGGAATGATGCGGGTACGCTTCAAGTCGGGAAAATTCCTGATCGGACCACAGGGGGTGTCGCGTTCGGGTGGCGACGGGTCGATGATAACCCGACCCGCGGTGCGAATACCACAGCCATCCCGGGCTACGCCCGGGTGCCGAGAGTTGCCGCCAGCGTCGCCAGCGTGTCGCGCGCGCTGGCCGGGATGAATACGTCGGCGAGTTCCGTGATGGGCGTGGGCTCGGGGTTGATTTCGATGACGCGCGCGCCATACCCCTGGGCCAGCCCGGCGAATGCCGCCGCCGGTTGCACGAGCCCCGACGTGCCCACGACCAGCATGAGGTCGCACGCGGTCAGTGCCGCCTCCGCTCGCTCCAGTGCGGTTGTGTCGAGTGCCTCGCCAAACCAGACCACCGCGGGGCGCAGGAGCGAGCCGCATTCGCATCGCGCCGGCATCTCGCCCACCGGGTCGGGCGCCGGTGCGCGGTGACCGCGGTCAAAGCATATGTAGCGAAAAATGTTCCCGTGCAGCTCGATGAGCCGCGTGGAACCCGCACGCGCGTGCAAGTTGTCGATGTTCTGCGTCAAGAGGAGGAAGTCGTCGAAGTGTTCCTCCATGCGTGCGAGGGCGACGTGCCCGGCGTGCGGCTCGGCCACCGCAATCATCTCGCGCCGCGCCGCGTACCAGCGCCACACCAGCCCGGGATCGCGGCGGAAGCCGTCGCGGGTTGCAAGCTGCATGGGATCGTACTGCGCCCACAGCGCATTGGGCGCGTCGCGGAAGGTGGGAATCCCGCTCTCCTTCGACATGCCTGCTCCGGTGGAGACCACGACACGCCGCGCCGCGCGCAGGAGCGCCGACGCGCGTTCCAGTGCACCCCGCGCGCTTTCAGCCACGACGCGCTCCCATGCCGCGCGGGTTGAAGAAGGTTGCGAGTGCAATGCCCACCAGGATCATCGCGGCCCCGACCCCCACACGCGGCGAGACGTGCTCATCCAGCACCACGCGCCCCAGCAGTACCGCCAGAATCGGAATAATGAAGGTCTGGTACGACACGATCGTGATATCGACGCGTTGCACCACATAGAAGAAGAGCGAGAACGCCGACACCGAGCCCACCGCGGCCAGGTACACGATGGAGCCCCAGGTGGTGAGGTTGAACGTGAAGGGATTGACGCGCTCTGCGACCAGCGCCATCAGCGTTGAAAAAACCGTCGCCGTGGCAAACGGGATCAGGAGCGACGCCACCGGGTGGTCGGCGTGGCTCCACTTCTTGGTGGCCACCGATCCCACCGACGCGGCCGTGACGCTTCCCAGCACCGCGAGGGTTGCGAGTGCCTGTTCGCGTCCAATCGACAGGCTGTCGGAGAAGATGACCGCGACGCCCGAGATACCCGCCGCAATCCCGGCGAGTTTGCGCGGAGTCAGTCTGTTGCCCAGCATGAAGCGCGCGAGTACCGCCACGATCAGCGGAAGAATGGCGTAGATCACCGACGCCAGCCCGGACGCGATGTGCTGTTCGCCGTAGTAGACCAGGGTGTAGGGCAGAACGATGTGGAAAAAGCCGAGGAACACACCCAGGCGCACAAAGCGCGTGTCGCGCGGGAGCGGGATGCGACGCAAGCGCATGATGAGGGCGACAATCGTGGTCGCGATCAGCATGCGAACCGCGATGCTCGTGAAAATGGGAGCGCCCTTGAGACCAATCTTGATCGCGAGCCACGTGGAGCTCCAGATCATGGTCATTCCCGCGTATGCGGCGATGACCGCGTATTTTTCGGAAGCTTTCACGTGTGACGCAAACGGGGTTTGGTGCCGGCGGAGTGCGCGGGTGCTACCGCGGGAAGCGGACACGATACCGGAAGCGGCCGGGAGCGGCAACCTCCGCGAGGTCCTCCAAATGGTAACCGGGCGCGGGGGCAAGGGTTAGACCCGCGGGCCGGGGAACAAGCCACCCCGGGTTGACACTCTGAGGTCGTTCCGGGTACTATAAGCAACGTTAAATCATAGCTTTGCACACCGAGGTAAACATCGAAACCAACTGGTAACGGCCCCTTCCTTGAAACGATTAAGCCCCGGTCTTTTCGTCGTTCTCGCGGCGGCCGCGGCGGTGCATCTCACCGTCGCTGTCATGGATTTCCCCACGCTTGCGCGTAACGGGTTCCTGTACGACGACAGCTTCTACGCCTTCCAGATCGCACGCAATATCGCGACCGGCCACGGTGCCACCTTCGACGGTGTCGAAGCCACCAACGGATTCCAGCCCCTCTATGTGGCGTTGCTGGTCCCGCTCTTTGCCGTCGCAGGCGGCAGCGAAACCATACCGATTCACCTGGCACTCATCGTGTCGGCACTGCTCACGGTGGGGACCGCATACCTGCTCTACCGATTGCTCTTACGGCACGCGGGCGACACCGCCGCGTGCATCGCCGCCGCCGCGTGGTCGTTCTCTCCCATCGTCATGCGCCAGAGTGCCAACGGCCTTGAGACAGCACTCGCGCTCTTCATGCTTGCGTCCACGGTGGTTTACTACCTGGAGAACGTGCGCGGCGAAACGCGTCCCGGCCGGCGCCGCTTTGCAATGCTGGGTGTTCTCGCGGGGCTTGCCATCCTCGCGCGTCTCGACCTGTCGATCTTGATTCTGTGCATGAGCCTGGACTACCTGCTGGTCCTGCGCCGTCGCGGAGAGCGGGTCCCGATCGGTGTGCTGACCACGGCGGGTGTCGCGGCCCTGGTGATTCTGCCCTGGGCGCTCTACGGCTGGTTCGCCGTGGGGTCGCCGTTCCCGGAGAGCGGGCGCGCCACGCGCTTCCTGTCGCTCTCCTACGCGCCCTTCCACAACCTGGGCGAGTCTTCGATGGGGCACGACGGGCCCACGGCGTCGTTCATCGGGGCCCTGTTCGTGCGTTCCGTGGAGACCCTGCGCGTCATTCCGGTGCTGCACCCGTTCTTCCGCGGCACGCGCAAGCTCGAGGACCATGTATCGCCGGTCATCCTCGACACCGTCGCGCATACCGTGGCGGTGGCACTCATGATTGGGTTTGTCGTGTGGTGGTACCACCGGCGCCGCCGCGATGTGGCGCGCACAGCCGGTGAGTTTGACTTCCTCATTCTGTTTGGTGTCACCACCATTGCCGCTTACTCGGCGTGGGTGTTTGGCGTGTTCTTCTTCCTGCGCTACTACTACCCGATCTACTTCGTGAGCATGATCTTTGCGGGCCTCGTGATTGACGACGTGATCAACGCCATGCGCGCACGCGCGCCGCGCATGCGCCGCGTGGCACTCGTGGCGTGCGGCGTCTACGCATCGGCCCTGATGTACATGGGTTATACCAGTGCGTTCCGAACGACCCCGGTCTATCGCTTCTACGACGCCGCGTTCTGGGTGCGCACGCACACGGACACCGCCGACGTCATTGGTGCCTTCCAGAGCGGCACCATCGGGTATCTGTCACAGCGCAAGGTGGTGGATCTCGACGGCAAAGTGAATCGCGAAGCGTTCCGCGCCCTCCAGGACCACAGCGTCAACGAGTACCTGCGCGCGGCCGGCGTGGACGTCGTGATGGACCACATGCCGGTGCTCAACCTGTTCCTGGGTCCGTGGACCGACAAGGAACGCAAGCGCATCGAAGGCGAACGCGTCTTCACCGGCGGAGAGCACGGACTGCCGGGCTGGATTGGATACCGCGTAACCCCGCCGCGCCCCTTCAGCGCCGGCGCCTCCCTGGGCCCGTCGCCCAGCTCACACCGCAAGCCGTAGCCTCTCTCTTTCGACGCGAGTCCGACACGTCGGACTCCGCGCTCACAGCCCGAATCGCGCACAACATATGGGACGGAGTGCGAAATCACGAGGCGCGCTATAGACTACGCGCGCGAAGTGCGTGAGCACGGAGTCCCATAGGTCGTGCGCGCCCTCGAAGACACTATAGAAGCTTGACGAGAGGACCCGTGTGGCGCGCGCGCGAGCCGTGCAGTGACAGCACCGGGAGGCGGCGTGGAATGATAGACAACGCGAGCGGCGTCTCGCGCCGGCCCATGTACTCGCCGTCGATGTGGAGGGGGAAGGGTTGCCCGGCGCGAACGGTGACACGCGACGCGCGGTAGGTCTCAACACCGCGCTGTCCGACGTGCGTCCCCTTGATCGCGCGGGGGAGAACCGTGAGCAGGCGCAGGCGTGACATGCGGCGCGCGATGCACACGTCGATCAAACCGTCGTCGGGATACGCACCCGGGTTCAAGTAGAAGCCGCCGCCCGCCCGCACACCGTTTCCCACCGACACCAGCAGCATCTCGCCCGACACCGTTTCGTCGCCGATTTCAATTGCATACGTAAGACTCTCGAATTGTGCGAGGGCCTTGAACACCGCCGTCAGGTACAGCGGAAGGCCGCGCATGTTTCGAATTGAAAGGCTGTGGTAGGTGACCATCGCCTCGAAGCCGATGCCGATGGAGTTCGCGCAGTAGCGGTCGCCGCAGTCGAGCACGTCGACGTAGAGGCCCTCGCCCTCCGCCAGCACGCGCGCCAGTTCGGTGCCGTTTCGGGGGCAGCCCACCAGCGACGCAAAGTCGTTGCCGGACCCGGTGGGAACCACGACCATGGGCACCGGTGCCGCCATGAGACCGTTCACGACTTCACTCACCGTCCCGTCGCCCCCCACGACGCACACGGCGTCGGAGCGGCGCGCGGCCTCTGCGGCCAGCGCCGAGGCGTGGCGCGGTCCTTGCGTCCAAAGCAGTTCGGACTCTCCGGGTACGGCGCGTGCAAGGTCTTCGGCCAGGGCGCGTGTGCGCCCGCGACCGGCGGTGGGATTGGCTATGAAACTGACACGCATGATGGATCGACGAGCCTCCGCGATTTGCGCGAGGCTACCCGAGGTGCGCACCACCGGGAAGCGGAATTGGTGCGCGGCCGCAGCGGTAGCACTCGTGTGCGGGTTCACCCCGGGGCTGAATGCGGCGGAGAATCCGCAGGTGTGGCGTGTCGACGCCGTTCCCTCCGTACGCGCCTTCTGTCACGCGGGCGACTCGCTCTGGGTGGGCACGTCGGCGGGCGTGTTTGTCCTCGACCTCCGCACCGGCGAGCGGATTCGCCGCATCGGTGCCGGTACCAGGCTCCCCTCGGCCTCGGTGCGCGCGATCGCGTCGCGCGGTGACAGCGTTCTCGTCGGCACCGACGACGGTCTCGCCCTGTTCACGCCGCGTGGCCACCAGCAATGGACACGCAGTGCGCCGGGTTCGCTCCGCGCGGTACCGCTCACGCAACTGCGCGGAATCTCGTTTGCGCAAAACGGCGACTGGATGCTCGCAAGCGGCGGATCGGGTGCGGGCATCGTGAGAAAGTCGGGCGGCTACACCATCACGCGCGCCGACTCACTGCCTTCCGACGACGTGAGCTCCATTCTCGATCGCCCCAATGGCGTGCGCTGGTTCGCGACGTCCACCGGTCTGTTCGCGAGGAGCAATGACACCACGTTCGTTTCCTACCAGGCGGGCGCGGGGCTGCCGCGCGGCCGGCTGCGCACGATGACCGGCGACGCGGGCGGCGTGTTCCTGCTCTACGCGGGGCTCGGTGTGTTTCGCTTCGACGGTGCGCGCGCAACACCGGTCAATGCGGGCGCCGATATCCCGCTTCGCGACGCGACCTCGATCTCGCTGGGTCCCGACGGCACCCTGTGGGCGGTTGGGCGCGGGTGGATCGCACGCGGCCAGGGAAAACGCTGGCAGCGCGTCACGGTTCCGGCCGCGGATGCAGCCAATCACTGGAGCGTGGTCACCGCCGACGGCGGGGGAGCGTTTGCTGGCTCCGACAACGGCGTGGTGCTTGCAATAGGACGCGGTGCGGACTGGCGCGTGTCCCTGCCGGGTGTGCTACCGGCGGGTGCTGTCACCGGGATTCGCGCGGACGGACGCGGCGCAGCGTGGCTGGTGTGCGCAGGCCGTCCGGTACGCGCCGACGCAGGCACGCGCACGGCCGTGGTAGAAAACACACCGGCTGCGACGCAGTCGGTGGCAATTTCGCCGGGCGGCGACGTCTATGCCGCCACCCGCTGGACGGTGTCGCGCCGGACCAACGGCGTGTGGACGGACCTGGCACCCGACGTCCCGGGAGCCGACCCGGTGTTTACCGCGGTCGACACGGATCCCGCCGGGCGCGTCTGGGTTTCCACGGCGAACGACGACGCATTTCGATTTGACGGCGACGTGTGGCTCAGGGTCGCGGTGGGTAACGCGCGGGCCCGGGGCGTGCGCGAGGTATTTGCCGATCAGGGGACGTTGCTTGCGCGCTCCCTGCGTGGCGCCGGGCGTTCCGGCGGCGGGACGTGGCACGGCATTCCGGGGATTGATTCCAGCGCGGTTCTGGTGGATATTGCGCGATCACCGGACGGCGCCTGGGTGGGTGCAACGGCGCGCGGACTCTGGCGTCTGGACGCAAAGAGCGGGCGCTGGCGGGCGGTTTCGCCCTCGACCCTGGTTGGGGCCAAGACCAACCGGGATCTGAATGCCCCGGGTGTCATTACTGCCCTGGCTTTTGACGGTAACGGGCGGCTCTGGGTGGGTACGGTGGCCGGGTTGGGCCGGATTGACCGCGAGGGGACCACCTGGTTAGGGGCAGCCGATGGCCTCGGTGGCACGGCCATCGCCGATCTGGCGGCCGACGAACAATCGTTGTGGATTGGGTTTGCCAGCGAGGGCCTCTCGGTGGTAACCCTTGTCCCCACGCGCTGAAATGGCGTTGGTGTCGGCGCGAGGCGTATGTTAATATTCGTCCAACGCCTCAGCAAATCGGGACGGAGGTCCACGATAGCCACTGATTGATATTGACTCCGATGAGCGCCAGACGGCCACTGGGGGCTGTTCCGGGCGCACCTTCGAGCATCCTGGTATTCGATCGAGGGAGTTCAATCGATGTGGCAACTTCTGTTCTGGGTTAGCCTTGGGCTCGTTCTTTACAGCTATCTCGGCTACCCTCTCATCCTCTCGCTGATCGGTCGCCTGCGGCGTCAAGCCACCGACCTTCCCCCCGCAACGCATGACCCCTCGGTTTGCCTGATCATCTCCGCGTTCAACGAGGAGAAGGTCATCCGGCAAAAGATCGAGAACAGCCTCTCGCTGGAGTACGCGGGCCCCCTTTCCATTGTCGTCGCATCGGACGGTTCCACCGACCGCACCGTCGCCATTGCGCGCGAGTATGCGGACCACGGTGTGCACGTGCACCAGTCTCCGCTGCGTCGGGGCAAGAACACCGTCCTCAACGAGGTCGTGCGCCAGCGGCGCGAAGAGATCATCGTGTTCACGGACGGCAATTCGCTGCTCGCCAAAGACGCGATCGTGCGTCTCATCACGCGCTTCCGCAAACCCACCGTGGGTTGCGTGGTGGGCGAGCTCAAGTATTCGCACGACGTCACGTCGGTGGCTGAAAGCGAGAGCCTCTACTGGCGCTACGAATCCAAGATCAAGATGCTGGAGAGCCGGCTCGAGAGTGTGCTGGTTGCCAATGGCGCCATCTTCTCCATCCGGCGCGAGCTGTTCAGCGACCTCTATCCGGATGTCGCCAACGATTTCCAGTCGCCGTTCGACGTCGCCAACCAGGGACTGGGCACGGTTTACGAACCGCGCGCGCTCGCGGTGGAGCATTCGGCCGAGCTGTGGGGCGAAGAGTTTGATCGCAAGGTGCGCGTCGTGCTGCGCGGGTTCACCGGATTTGCGCGGCTGCGCGCAAGCATGCACGGGCTGCGTCTGTGGCAGTTCATTTCCCACAAACTGGTGCGCTGGTGCGTGGGCGGTGCACTCCTCGTAACGCTGATTTCCAGCGCCATGCTGGCCACCACCCATGTTTTCTACGCCGCGTTTCTGGCGCTGCAGGTGACGTGTTACCTGGCGGCCTACGCGGGCTACCTGATGCGCTCGCGTGAGCGCATGCCGCGCGTCCTCTACGTGCCGTTCTACTTCACGATGGTGAACTGGGCGGCCCTCATCGCCATGAGCCGCTTTGTTGTGGGCGGTCGTCAGGTGGTCTGGGAGAAGGCCGAGAGCACACGCGGTGCGGTTTCGCACGGTGGCTTTGCCGCCAGCTCACTGGAGGCCGTGGCGGCCGCGGTGGCAGAGCCGGGTGCCCGGCAGCGCGTGATAGAGAAGTAAGCTTGCCCGCCCCATGCAGTTTTTCTTCAACACACTGATCCAGTGGCGAAAGTTCATTATCGTCTGCGGCCTGGCCGGCGCAGTCGTAATGGGCGTTCTCGCCTTCATTCTGCCCTCGTGGTACACCGCCACCACGTCCATCTTCCCGCCCGAGCCTGCCGTCGGCATGCCGGGTTACGCGGAGATCGTGCAGCAGCTTTCGGCACCCCTCCTCGGCCCGGTGGCGTCAGGTGCCGCTCCCGAGACCATCAACATCGAGATGCTGAAGAGCCGCAGCATATGCGAGCGAGTGATCCAGGAGTTCGACCTCATGAAGTCGTACAAAGCCGACTACATCGAGGACGCAATCGCAGCCATGCATTCGCACATGGGCTTCACGCTGCTCGACAACGGGCTGCTCATCCTGACCTTTGAAGACAAAAACCCCGAGCGCGCGGCACAGATCGCGAACCGGCTTGTGGACCTGCTGGACGAAACCACGCGCGGGCTCAAGATCTCGCGCGCCGGCCGCACGCGCCAGTTTGTGGAAAAACAGCTCGTGGAACGCGAGAAGTTGCTGGCCCAGGCCGAGGACGACATGAAGGCGTTCCAGCTTGCGCACAACACGCTGGACCTGGACGAACAGCTGCGCTCCGCCATGGACATCATTACCTCGCTCTCCGCGCGCGCCATCGCCATCGAGACCGAGATGCAGATCATGTCGCACTACACGGTGACGACATCCGAGGAGTACCAGCGCAAGAAAACGGAGTACCAGGAAGTGGTGGGGCAGCTGCGCAAGCTCAAGGCGACCAACACGAGCACGGACGAAGACCTGGTGCGATCGTTTATCCCGACTTTGCGCGACGTCCCCGAGGTTGCCCTGCAGTACCTGCGACTGCGTCGCGCGGTGGAGGTGCAGAACACCGTCTATACCATGCTGGTCAACGAGCACGAACGCTCGCGCATCGAAGAGGCGCGTGACACGCCCGTGGTGCAGGTGCTGGATCGCGCTCACGCGCCCAACCTGCGCAGCCGGCCGCAGCGCAAGTTTCTGGTGCTCGCCGGCGGCCTGATCGGCATGGGCTGGAGTGTCGCCGCCGCGCTGCTGGTTACCGCGTGGCGCGAGGACCGTGGCAACACCGCCGCGGCCCGCAAACTCCTGGGCCCGCTAGCCGCCGACATCGCCCGCCTGCGCCGCCGCAAGCAGTCGTGAACACCTCCGCCGCGATCCTCACGCGGCGTCAGCAACTGGCGCTGGGTGCCGCCACGGTGGCACCGCTTGCGATCTTTGTCGCAGCGCGCCTGTTCGGCTTTCTCAAGTATTTCAAACTCGCAGGGCTCGCGGCGTGTGCAGTGGCGGTTGCAACCACCTTCTTTCTGCGCCCGCGCTGGGGCCTCGCGTTCATCATCGTCTACGTCTACGCGGGGTTCGGCATCTTTCTGCCGTTCAACGTGGCCGGCCTCCTGGCACCACTGATTGCGGCCGCCGTTCTCCTGGACATCATCCGCGGTGTGGAACGCCAGCGCAACCTGGACGGGTGGTTCGTCGGCGCCGCGAGCCTGTTTCTGCTCATCTGCCTGCAGTCGATGCTGGTGGCGCGCAACCCCGTCCTCTCGCTGATTGAGTTGTCGAATTTTGGCAAGATACTGCTGATCATCTGGCTCATCGTGCAGCTGGTTCGCACGGCGGAGGACCTGCGCACCCTCGCCTTCATGGTGTTCATCGGGGCGGTGGGAACCGTGGGGCTGGGTGTGGCGAGCCTGATGCTGGGCATCGGGCCGTCGACGGAAAACGCCATCGGCTCCACCATGCTGCGTTTCTCCGGCGGGCACGAGAACGCCAACCGCGCCGCCGCCTACATGTGTGCCGCACTTCCGCTCGGTTTGTTCATCGTCAAGAACGGTGCGCACACCTGGCAGCGGGTGGCGTGTGTCGTCGGCGTGATTGTTCTCATCGTCGGCATTTTTGCGACTTTCTCACGCAGCGTCATCGTTCCGTTCTCGTTCATGATGGTGCTGATCGTCGCGCGTGAGGTGCGCGGGCGCCGCTCCTGGATTTTCCTGGTCGCGTTGCTGACGCTCGGCATCCTGCTGGCGCCGCGCTACTACTGGGATCGCGTCTTCGGGCTCAAGGATGCGCTGGAAAACACGAGTGTCGACTGGTCCGTCTACACGCGCATGCTGGCACTCAAGACCGCCTGGAAGATGTTCCTCGAGAACCCGCTCACCGGCATCGGGCTCAACAACTTCATCGAGTCGGCGTCGCACACCCTGTTTCTGCGCATCGTCGTCCACAACACCTACCTCGAGATCCTGGTGGGGACCGGCATCTTTGGCCTCACGGCGTTCCTGGTGACCATCGGCTCCGGGCTCCGGCACGCGTTCCACGGCATGCGCACGACCTGGCGCTCCCAGCCCGAGTGGATGCGGTCCCTGTCCTTCTATTGCCTGCTGAGCGGCCTCTCGATCCTGATGAGCGCCTTCTTTGGCACCATGCCGTTCCGGTACCCCATCTGGGTACCGGTGGCCATGGGGCTGGTGGTCGGCAATCTCCTCCGGGCGGAACGCCCGGCTCCGGCTCCCGCAGCTTAGGCCACACCCACCCGGGAACCCGGGGCGGGTTGCGTGCGTACAACCCCACAGCCAGCGGTAACAAGAGCGCCGGATCCCCCGCGCAAGGCGAAAGCCGCTGTGGCGTATTCATTGGCAAAGGAGCCCATACATGAACACAAACGGGTTGAGCATGCGCCAGAAGGCGCGCTGGCTCGTGCCGGCGCTGGCCGTGATGACCGCGGTCGCCGTGGCGTCGGACGCGCCGGCGAAGGAAAAGAAGGACGGCAAGAACAAGCAGGTAATCCGCATCAAGGACGACGGCGGCTACCTGGGCGTCTACATGCAGGAACTCACCGACGACATGCGCAAGGGGCTCAATATGGACGCCTCGCGCTCCGGTGTTCTCATCAGCGGGGTTGAGGAAGACAGCCCCGCCGCAAAAGCCGGCCTGGAAGACGGTGACGTCATCACCAAGGTGGATGGCAAAGCCGTCGACTCACCGGATGAGTTGCGCGCCGCCGTGCGCGGGCACGAGCCCGGGACCACGACCAGCCTCGAGGTGTGGCAGGACGGCAAGTCCCGGAATCTCACCGTGACCGTTGGCGAACGCCCGGACCAGCACGAGATGTCCTTCTTTGCACCCGACATCGACGTGGACGTGACACCGCACATTCAGCACGCGTTTTCCATGATGGGGGGACCGCGTCTGGGTGTGGAAGCACGCGAGCTGGATGACGCAGGTTTCGCCGCCTACTTTGGTGCGAAACCGGGCGACGGCGTTCTCGTGCTGGATGTGGATGACGAGTCGGTGGCGGGGAAGGCCGGCGTCAAGGCGGGCGACGTCATTCGCCAGATCGGCGAGGACAAGGTGACGGAGGTCCGCGACATAAAGGACGCCGTGCGTGAGTTCGAAGAGGGCGACGAGTTCACGATCACGGTGCAGCGCAACGGCAAGGCGCAGGAGCTCAAGGCGACCATGGACGAGCAGTCGGGAACGTGGTCGTTCCGGGCACCGCGCGCGATGCGCTGGCACAACATGGATGTTCCGCGCACGCCGCGTACACCGCGCGCGCCGGGCATGCATGAGATGCAGCGCGGTCGTGCGGACATGCAGCGGCAGTTGGATGACCTGAAAGACCAGATCGAGGAGTTGAAGGAGCAGCTCGAGCGCCAGGACGGTTAGCGAACCCGTCCCGACGCCGCTACGCGAAACCCAGTAGTTAGAGAGTCCTGCACTCCAAGCAGCGGGCGCCTCATCCCAGAATGAGGCGCCCGTTTTATTTGCAGAGGCGCGTGTACACCGCGAGCAGTGCCTCGCGCGCGCGCTCGGGCGCGAAGCGCTCGCGCACCAGGCGCGGTCCCTCGCGCGCAACGGTTTCGCGCAGGCTCTTGTCGGAGAGCACGCGTTCGATCGCGGCCGCGAACGCGGCCTCGGAGTCGTCACCCACCACCGCACCGGTGGCACCGTCCACCACCAGCCGCCCGAGATCACCGGCGGGCAGTGTCACCACCGGGACCCCCATGGCCAGCGCCTCCAGCGCCACGTTGGAGAGGCCTTCGTAGGCGGATGAAATGGCGAGACAGGAAAAGCGCGCGATGTGCGGTGCCGCGTCATCGGCTTCGCCGGTGAACTCGGCCGGTACGCCGCGTTCCTGCGCGCGCGCCGAGAGGCGGGTACGGCACGGACCGTCGCCGACCACCACCATGCGCGCGTCGGGGTGGTGTATTCGCACACGTGCCACCGCATCGATCACGCGTTCAAAACGCTTTACCTCGGTCAGGCGTCCCACGCAACCCACCACCGGTCCGTCGGGCTGCGAAACTGCGGCGTGCGCCGGCTCAACAATGTTGGGGACGAGATGAATGCGATCGCCTGCAACTCCCACCCCATCGGAGAGGAATGCGCGCCCGGCCTCCGAGTTCACCGTGACCGCGTTGGCGCGCCGGTACATCGCGCGCAGAATGGCGGCGCGCGCGCCGCGCATGCCAATGCGGTCGCTGCGGAGCGAAAGCACGATCGGAACCCGGAGCCGCCGCGCAGCAAGGAACGCATACGCGTTGGATGCGTCGAGCATGCCGTGCACAAGATCGGGGCGGTTGTCGCGGAGTGTGCGCACCAGTCCAGCGGCGCGGGCCGCATCCACCCGCGACCGGCGCGGGATCACGGTCACGGGAACCCCGTCTTCCGCAAGCCGGCGCGCATACGGGTCGATGGTGCGCGTGAGCACCACCACCCGGGTGTCCACGTGGCCGGCGAGGGCGCGTGCGGTGAGCCAGAGCTGGCGCTGCGTGCCGCCATGGCCGAGGTCGTCGGTAACGAATGCCACGCGCAGTGGCCGGGAGGGAGCACGCATGCGCTCATTCTATAGCCAGTGGCGTCGAACGCTCACGAAAAAACCCCGGGGAAAGGGAGGCGACGCCGGGAGAGCGCGCGTGCTAGAGTCGCCCAACACTCTCCCGCCTATGCACGTCGTCTGGTTTGCCGAGATCAAGTGGGACTACCTGCGCACGCGCAAGCAGCAGCTCGTGCGTCGCCGGCCGTCCGGCACCGACGTGCTGTTTCTCGAGCCCTGGACGCGCGGACGCGACAATCCGCCCGGTCTGCGGTCCCGGGACGGCATCTCCGTTGGCACCGTCCCGTTCCTGAAAGCCATTCCATCCGGCCCTCTGCGCGGCCTTCTCGCGACACCGCCCGCCAGGCGGGCCGTCGACGCGTTGGCCTTGCGCCGCGTGCGCCAGCACCTGACCCGCGCCGGTGTGGATCCCGCGCGCGCCACGTTCGTTGTCTCCAACGTCTTTGCGATCGACGTCGCCCTCGCGCTCAAGCCCGCCCGTCTGGTTTATGACATGAACGACGCCCACGCAGACTTTCCGGGCATGCCGTACTGGACGCACGATTACCAGGAGCGAACGCTTCGACGCGCCGACGCGGTGACGGCCAGCGGGGCCGTCCTCGCCGATGAGGCGGCGCGCGTGCGCGGGAGCGATGCGGGTGTTCACAGGATCGGAAACGGCGTCGACGTGGCGTTGTTCGCCGGTGTGCACGGCACGGCCGCTCCCGACACCGGGGTGCGCATTGGCTATCTGGGAGCCGTTGGCCCGTGGTTTGACTTTCAGCTGGTGTGTGACGCGGCGCGACGCAAACCGGAATGGCGCTTCGACGTGATCGGCCCCGTGCTTGCGGGTACCGCCGACGGGGTGGCGGCGTTGTCGGCGCTGCCCAACGTCTCGCTGCGCCCGGCGGTTGCACACGAGGACGTTCCGCGCGTCATGGCCTCGTTCACCGTCGGGTTGATCCCGTTCTTGAGCACCCCGCTCACCGCGGGCGTCAATCCCAACAAGTTGTACGAGTACCTCGCGGCCGGTGTCCCGGTGGTCTCAACACCATTTTCGCGCGACGTCTTGGAGAATGCCGGTCTGGTGGAACGGGTGTCGGACCCGGCACAGCTGGTGGCGGCGTGCGAGAGGCTGGCAGCCGCGCGCCAGGACGCAGCCCAGCGCGCGGGTCTCGCAGCGCGTGCCGCCGACCTGGCCGCGCGCTTCGACTGGGACCGGCTGGCAGCCGCTTTCTGGCAGGTAGTCCTGACCCCCCGGTGACGGGTGTCGCCTCCGGGTGCTAGACTGCCGCTCACTCCAAAGGAGGCACGATGAACATCCTTTCCTTGCTGCCCCGCATGCTCATGTCACCGGGCGGCGTCTTCGCCGACATCCGTGAGCGGCGGCTGGGTTGGATCGCTCCCTGGCTTGTCCTGTCAGTCATGGCGATCGTGATCGGCTGGCTGGCACTGCCCATCCAGCGCGCGATGCTGGAAAATGGAGTGGTCGACCTCCCGCCGGAACAGGTTGATCAGCAGCTCAACTACCTGGAGCGCTTCGGCTGGATCCAGCTGATCTTTTCTCCCATCATTATTCTCGTGATGTCGCTGATTCTGTCCGGCATCGCGTTCATCCCGGTGTCTCTGATGGCGCAGGCCGCGAACTTCAAGCAGTTCCTGACCCTCGGCATGTGCACCGGGCTGGTCAGCACGCTGGGCCAGCTTGTGTCCACGGTGATCATGCGCGCGCGCGGTCTGGATGCAATCCAGTCGCCGGAAGACGCGCACATCTCGCTGTCGTTGCGATTTCTCGCCGGCGACGGTGGTGCGGTGATAAAGGGACTCTTCGCGAGTTTCGAGTTCTTCACCGTCTGGAGTTGCGTGCTGTTCGTCATGGGGTTGATGGCCGTTTTTGGAATGCGCCGCGCCCAGGCCATCACGGCCGCGATCCCGATGTTCATCCTGCTCATCGCCGGGATGATCGCGAGCGAGGTGTTCTCGAACATGTCCCCGTAGTCAAGCCGCTCGCCCCCCGGGCGGATTGACACCCGCGTTGAGCGGATGCTAGAATCCGGAGTCTCAACTGCGTGCAAGCATTGAGGTTGCGTCACCTCGCGTCGTTGCGCGAGGCGGGCCGGAACAACTCTGTCAATGAGGAGGCTCGGTCGTGAAGCAGTTTCCCGCGTCGCAGATTCGCAATGTAGCCATGATCGGTCATCAGGAGTCCGGCCGCACCATGCTGGCCGAATCCCTCCTCTACACCGCCGGTGCCATCCCCCGCCTGGGGCGCGTCGAAGACGGCAACACCACCATGGACTACGACCCCGAGGAGATCGCGCGCAAGATCTCCATTCACTCCGGTGTGGCGCACGTGGAGCACGCGGGCACCAAGATCAACCTCATCGATACTCCCGGCTACGAAGACTTCGTGGGCGATGTGCTGCTGGCACTCGACATCTGCGAGGCCGGCCTGATCACGCTGCGCGCGGATGCCGGCGTCGAAGTGGGGACCGACCGCGTGTGGGGCTTCATGCGCGACCACGAACGTCCCGGCCTGTTCGTGATCAATCGCATGGACAAGGAACTCGCCAACTTTGATCGCTGCATGACGCAGATGCACGAGCACTTCGGGGGCGGCGTGCACACCATGCACCTGCCCATCGGCAGCGGAGACAAGTTCCGGGGTGTTGTCGACCTGGTCGACATGAAGGCGTACGAATTCGAGAAGGACGGCAAGGGAGCGATCAAGGCCATCGACATTCCCGCCGACTTGAAGGAGCGCGCCACCGTCTTGCGGCGCGAACTCATGGAGGCCGCCGCCGAATCCGACGAGGCGCTGATGGAGAAGTACCTCGAGACGGAGAGCCTGTCGGAGGAGGATTTCCGCACCGGTCTCGCGGCCGCCGTGCGCGGGGCCCAGCTCTACCCGGTGCTGTGCGCGTCACCTGCGCACAACATGGGAGCCTCGCTCATCCTGGACGCGATCGTGAAATACCTGCCGGCCGCGGATACCGGCACCTGCCAGACCACCGACGGCAAGGTGATCCGCGTGGAAGAGAGCGGCTCGCCGCTCGCGTATGTGTTCAAGAACATCAGTGATGCGCACATTGGCGACATGCTGGTTGTGCGCGTCTTCCACGGGGCGCTGACGCCGGGTGCCGATGTGTACAACACGACGCGCAACACTTCGGAGCGGCTGGGACAGCTGTACTCGGTGAAGGGCAAGACGCGCGAAGAGGCGGGGCGCATCCCCGCCGGCGACATTGGCGCGCTGGTGAAGCTGCGCGCCACCAAGGTGTGCGACACGCTGGCCGACAAGGCAAGCGGCATGGTGGTCAAGGCGACCGCGTTGCCCAAGCCCTCCATCAACTCCGCCATCCAGCCGGTGGCGAAGGGTGACGACGAAAAGATGGGAACCGGTCTCCACCGTCTGATGGATGAAGATCCCACGTTCGAAGTGGCGGTCAACGGCGAGACGCACCAGACGCTGATCGCCGGACAGGGCGAGCTGCACCTGGAAATCCTGGTGCACAAGCTTAAAGAACGCTTTGGCGTTGCGGTCACACTCGAGAAACCGCGCATTCCGTACAAGGAAACCATCCGGCGCGCGGCCGAGGCGCAGGGGCGTCACAAGAAGCAGACCGGCGGGCGCGGGCAGTTTGGCGACGTGTGGCTCAAGATCGAGCCGCTTACCCGCGGCAAGCATTTTGAGTTCGTCGACGGTGTGGTCGGTGGTTCCGTGCCCAGCAAGTTTATTCCGGCCGTCGAGAAGGGTGTCGTGGCCACCATGGAGATGGGTGTGATTGCGGGCTACCCCATGGTGGACGTCAAGGCCACCCTGTACGACGGCAGCTACCACAACGTGGATTCGTCGGAGCAGGCGTTCAAGACCGCCGGCTCGCTGGCATTCAAGGCCGCGGTGGAAAAGGCGGGGCCGGTGTTGCTGGAGCCAATCGTTGTGATCAAGGTGAAAGTGCCCGACGAATTCATGGGCGACGTGATGGGCGACTTGAGCGGGCGTCGCGGCAAGATTCAGGGCACCGAGAACGTGGGCCACTTTGCCCTGATCACCGCCCAGGTGCCGATGGCGGAACTGTACAAGTATTCCACCACCCTGCGTTCCATGACGCAGGGGCGTGGTTCGCACTCGCGCGAGTTGTCACACTATGAAGAAGTGCCGCGCGAAATCGCGGACAAGATCATCGCGGAACACAAAGCGCACGTTGAAGCACAGCACAAGGCGCATTAGAAAGGGATTCAAGTCTCATGTCAGGTCATTCCAAGTGGTCCCAGATCAAGCACAAGAAGGCCAAGACCGACGCACAGAAGGGCAAGGTCTTCACCAAACTCATCCGCGAGATCACGATTGCCGCGCGCCAGGGCGGCGGCGACCCCAACGGCAACCCGCGCCTGCGCCTTGCGATCCTCACGGCCAAGGAAAGCAACATGCCCAACGAGAACATCGAGCGCGCGGTCAAGAAGGGGCTGGGTGCGCTGGAAGGGCAGGCGCCGGAAGAGTTCTGGTACGAGGGGTACGGCCCGGCCGGCGTGGCGCTCATTATTGATGTCGTGAGTGACAACCGCAACCGCACCACCGGCGAGGTGCGCCATGCGCTTACCAAGTACCACGGCAGCCTGGGCGAAAACGGGTGCGTGTCGTGGAACTTCGATGCCCGCGGTGTACTCACCATCGACAAGAAGGGCGTGGACGAGGACGCCATCATGGGGGCGGCACTGGAGGCGGGTGCCGCCGACGTGAGCGACGAGGGCGAGGTATTCGAGGTGCTCACCGACCCCACCGAGCTGTCCCTGGTCGGGGACGCGCTCAAGCAGGCTGGCTACGCCTTCCAGTCGGCCGAGATCCGCAAGATCCCCCGCACGTACGTCAAACTCAACGGCGAGGACGCCCGCAAGGTGCTCAAGCTGGTCGAGATGCTGGAAGATCTGGACGACGTGCAGCGTGTCAGTGCAAACTTCGACATCCCCGACGAGATCCTGCAACAGGGCTAGACGTCGGGAAAGGAGCGGCGTGTACCGCATTCTCGGTGTCGATCCCGGCAGCAACCGGACCGGCTTTGGACTCATTCACGGACAGGGCGACAAGGTTGGCTACCTGTCGTCGGGGTGTATTGCCGCCGCGCGCGGTGCCACGCGCTACGACCGCCTGCGCGACATCTACGCCGGCATCGAGCGAGTGATCCGCGAGTTTGAGCCCACCCACTTTGCCATCGAGGACGTGTTCTACAGCAAGAACCCGCGCAGCGCACTGGTGCTGGGTGAGGCGCGCGGGGCCGCCATCCTGGCCGCCGCCAACGCGGGACTCGTGGTGTTCGAGTATTCGGCGCGCGAGGTCAAGCAGTCGGTGACAGGCAACGGTGCGGCCGACAAGAGTCAGGTCAGCTACATGCTGGGGAAGATTTTGAACCTCACTTCGGTTCCGAAAATTGCCGACGAATCCGACGCGCTGGCCGTGGCCATGTGCCACGCCTTCAAGCGTCGCGACTGGAGCGGCTCGTGATCGCGCGCCTGCGCGGGCGCGTGGTGGCGGCGTCGCCGCGCTGTGTCGTGGAAGTGGGCGGTGTCGGATTCGAAGTCGCGATCCCCGACAAGGACCGCGAGGTATTGTCACCGCACGACGGCGAAACGTTGTTCCACACCCACCTCGTCGTGCGTGAAGACCGCATGAGCCTGTTTGGATTCCTGCACCGCGAAGACCGCGACCTGTTTCTGCGCCTGATCGAGGTGTCGGGTGTGGGGCCCAAGATCGCCCTCGCCGCACTCGCGCAACATTCCGCCGGTCGCGTGGCGGGTGCGATTCGCGGCGGCGACTCCACGTTTCTGTTCACCATTCCCGGCATCGGCAAGAAGACGGCGGAACGCATCGTGGTGGAACTCGCCGACAAGCTGGACGACCTGGCCGCGGCACCCGAGCCGCAGGCGCCCGTGTCCACGGTGCGCGAGGAAGTGCTGCTCGCCCTGGGAGCGCTGGGGATGACGCGCAGTGCCGCGGAGTCCGCGCTCGACAAGATGGAGTGGAATGCGGGCGACGACAACGATGTCGCCGACGTCGTGCGCCGTGCGCTTCGTCACGTGGGGGGAGGGTAGCCCGTGGCCGACAAGGACCGCCTCACCAGCCCCGAGTTTGCGTCCGACGACGCGCGCAGCGACGCCCTCCTGCGTCCGCGCCGTCTGGACGAATTTGTGGGGCAGCACGAGCTCAAGCAGAACCTCAAGGTGTTCATCGACGCCGCGCGCCAGCGCTCGGAAGCGCTGGACCACGTGCTCCTGTACGGCCCGCCCGGGCTGGGGAAGACAACGCTGGCCCACATCATCGCCAGCGAGCTCGATGTCCCCATCAAGGTCACCTCGGGGCCGGCGTTTCAGAACGCCGCCGAGTTGCTGGGGGTCTTGAGCCACATCGAGACGCGCCAGGTCGTGTTCATCGACGAAATCCACCGGCTGCCGCGCGTGCTGGAAGAGCACATGTACCAGGCCATGGATTCGCTCAAGTGCGAACTCATCGTGGACAAGGGTCCCAACGCGCGCCACTACACGCTCAACATCGAACCCTTTACGCTGGTCGGCGCCACGACGCGCGCCGGAATGCTCACGGCCCCGTTGCGCGACCGCTTTGGTGTCGTGTTGCGTCTCGATTTCTACACGCCGGAGGATCTGTGCACGATCATTCACCGCTCGGCCGGAATCCTGGGCGTGCAGATCTCCGCCGACGGCGCGGACGAGATCGCGCGCCGCTCGCGCGGGACACCGCGCATCGCCAACCGCCTGCTCAAGCGCACGCGCGACTTTGCACAGGTGCAGGGGCGGGACACGATCGACCGCGACGCGGCGGACTTTGCCCTGCAGCGCCTGCGCGTGGACACGCTGGGTCTGGACGAGATGGACCGCCGGCTCTTGCAGTCGATCGTGCAGAAGTTCGGGGGCGGCCCCGTCGGCATCCAGTCGCTCGCGGTTTCGCTGGGTGAAGAGCAGGAAACCATTGAAGACGTGTACGAGCCGTTCCTGATCCAGCAGGGTTTCCTGCAGCGCACGCCGCGCGGCCGCATCGCGACGCCGCTGGCGCTGGCGCACCTCGGTCTCTCCGCTCCCGCCGCCGACGGCACCCAGCGCCTCCTGTAATCGCACGTGCACCTCGACGATTTCGACTTCGACCTTCCCGCCGAACTCATCGCACAGGAACCCGCGCGCGAACGCAGTGCCTCCCGCCTGCTGGTGGTTGCGCGCGCGGGCGATGCGGCACCCGTTGACCTGCGTTTTACCGATCTGCCCTCGCGCCTGCGCGCGGGGGATCTCGTGGTGGTGAACCGGAGCCGTGTGATTCCGGCGCGGCTGTCGGCGCGTCGCGACGACGGGCTGGTGGTGGAGATCTTTTTTCTGCGTGCAACCGGTGAGCGGGGCATGCTGGCGTGGGCAAAGCCCATGCGCAAACTCGCACCCGGCGACGTGCTGCGTGTGTCGGCGGATGCGGCCCTCGTGTACGAGGGACGCGCGGGTGAGCGCGAAGCGCGCTTGCGTGTGGACGATGCCTGCACCTTGAGCGTACACGCACTCCTGGACGCGTTTGGGCATGTGCCGCTGCCGCCCTACATCCGGCGCGATGACCGGGCCGATGACCGCGCGCGCTACCAGACGGTGTTCGCGCGCGAACCGGGGTCGGTGGCCGCACCCACGGCTGGGCTCCACTTCGACAACACCGTGCTCGATAATCTCGCGGCGCGCGGCGTGCAACTGGAGACCGTGCTCCTGCACGTGGGCGCCGGCACGTTTCAGCCGCTCGAGCACGACGATGTGGAAGCCAACCGGTTGCACGAAGAGGCAATCGAGATTCCGGCCGCAACACTCGCGGCGGTGCAGGCCGCAAAGCGGGAAGGGCGTCGTGTGATTGCCGTGGGCACCACCGCGACGCGCGTGCTCGAGAGTGCCGCGGCCAACGGCTGGTTGGATGGACCCGCGGTTGACCGCGCGGGTGTTACCGACATCTTCCTCTATCCGGGCCGCCCGATCCGCGTCATCGACGCCCTGGTCACCAATTTTCACCTCCCGCGCTCGTCGCTCTTTGTGCTGGTGTGCGCGTTCATGGGCCGCGAGCGCGCACTGGCCGCTTACCGGCACGCGGTGGCGGGCGGCTATCGCTTCTTCAGTTACGGCGACGCCATGCTCATCGAGTAGGGTGGCGGGGCGTCGCCACGCGGATTTTCAGGGGTTGGCGCGGGAGCGCGTTCCCTGTTAGCTTGTGGGGGAAGCAGGTCCCCGTTCCGCCCCCGGAAAACATCCCATGAAAAAGAAAATCCTCATCATTGTCGGTTCGGTTGTTGTCGTGATCTCGGTTGTGCTGGTGATCGTGGTCGCCAACCTCAACAAGATCGTCAACAGCCGCAAGGACGCGCTGCTGGCGCAGGCGGAAAAGCAGATCGGCCGCGAAATCTCCATCGGCAACGTGGGTGTGGTTCTGTGGCCGGAGCTGGGTGTCCGGGTGGAGGACGTGTCGCTCGCCGACGACCCCGCCTACTCGCAGGAGCCGTTTGTCAGCGCGGGGGACATTCGCGTCAACGTAAAGCTGTTGCCGCTGCTCAAGCGCCGCGTCGAGGTCAAGCGCTTCGTCGCCAACAAGCCCGTGATCAATATTATTCGCGCCGACTCCACGCACTTCAATTTCACGAGCCTGGTTACCGCGGCGAGCGGGGGCAAGGCTGCGGCCACCGGCAAGGACGGCGGTGCGGCGGCGGCACCCATCGTGCTTGCGTTCGCGGATATCAAGGATGGGACGGTGCGTTACGTCGACCGCATGACCGGTCTCGACCGCACCATCAAAGACATCGACTTTGCCGCCAGCAACCTGAGCCCGGGTTCGCGCGCAACCGCGACACTCGCGGCCGCAGTGTTTGGTGACGATCAGGATGTGAGCCTCGAAGCCGCTGTGGGTCCGGTGGAGCGCATGGCGGGTCCCGCGGATTTCGCACCCGCTCCGCTGGAAGCAACACTGACACTCGAGCCGGTGAAGCTGTCGCAGCTTGCGGCATTCAATCCCAAGCCCGCCAAACCGTTTGACCCCGCACAGGACGGCACCGTGCAGGCCACGGCCAAGCTGTCGGGGACCGTGGGTGCTGCGATGCTGGACGAACTGCACGCACAGCTGGCATTGCTCGGAGCCAGCGAACCCAACGTGGACATTACGGCGCACGGCGGACCATTCAATCTCGTTGCGGAGTCGACACTGGTGTTCTCCGACGCCACACTCGAGGGAAAAGCCACGGCGGGTCCGATCGCGTTGAGTGCCTTGAAACTGAAACCCGCCGATCCGTCAAAACCCGCGCCCGAACTGGGCGGGGACGTGAGCGGGAGCGCGACGTTCAAGGGGCGCGTCACCGAACTCGCGTTCGACGCGACGGTGGATGCCACCGCTGCTTCCATGGAAACCAAACCCACGTTCAAGAAGCCGGCGGGTGTGCCGGCCACGGTGAAAGCGGTGGGTACGTTTCGTCCCGAGAAGACGCCCGGCGAGGGCATCGAGTTCAGCAAACTCGACATCGTGTTTCACGCCCTGCGCGCAACCGGCAATGGCCGCATGGTTCCGTTCAAGGGGCGTGAAGCCCTGGACATCGCGCTCGATGCGGAGACACCGCTGGCACCGTGGGCGGAGCTGATGCCGCAGATGGCGGCGTTCGCACCCACCGGCAACGCGAGTGCCAAGGTGAAGATCAGCGGCGCACCCAAACCGGGCGTGCCGCCGGTCATCACCGGGACGGCCACATTCGCCAACGTGGGTGCAACCCTGCCGCAGGTTCCCGAAAAACTGCGCGACGGGACCGGTTCCGCCACCTTTACCGCGAAGACCGCGAAGCTCTCGCAGGCCACGTTCAAGATTGGCAAGAGTGCCTTCCGGGTGGAGGGCGAGGCCACATCGTTCAAGCCCATGGCGGCGACGTACACCGCGACGTCGGACGAGGTCTGGCGCGCCGACGTGCAGGCCGCGGCACCCAACGCGCCCAAGTTGCCGCGCCCCGAAGTGTTCAAGGATCTCGTTGCGCGCGGCACCCTGCGCGAGTCTGCGCCCAAGGTCATGGAGAACGACCTCGTGCTCACGTCGGCAAGCGGTGTCTTCTCGAACGTCGACTACACGCACTTCAGCGCCGACTTGAAGACCACGCCCGAGAAGGTGTTCATCAATTCGTTCAGCGCCAAGGCGATGGGCGGCAACGTGAGCGGCAAGGGAACGTTCGAGCCCAAGGTGGCGCGTTTTGATGTCGACACCAAGATCACGCAGGTGAATCTGGTCGAGTACTTCCGCTTCAAGGCGCCGGCGCTGGCGGACGTGTTTGTCGGCCGCCTGGACGCCGATCTGGCCATCGCGGGCGAGGGCAAGACCTGGGAGGTCCTGCAGAAGACGCTGGCCGGCGAGGGTGGTGCGGTTGTGTTTGAGGGTGCGTTCCTGAACGTCAACTTCATGCAGCAGATCATGGGCGCCATTCAGGGCATCCCGATGGTGCCCGCCACCTTCACTGCGCAGATGAAGGCCAAGAACCCCAAGATGTTTGCGGAGAACAAGACCGCGTTTGAAAACCTGACCGGCAAGGTCCAGATTGCGGACGGGAAGATTCAGGCGCCGGACCTCAAACTGGTGACACCGGATTTTCGCATGGATGGCGCGGGCTGGTTTTCGTTTGGCAAGGAGATGGATCTCAAGTCCACGCTCACGCTGTCCGAAAAACTTACCAAAGACATCGTGGCGCAGGTGCCAATGGCAAAGTACATCCTGTCGTCGTCGGGGCGCATCGAGGTGCCGCTGTCCCTCACGGGCGGCCTCATGAAGCCCAATGTGACCGTGAACACGGCGGCCCTGACCGCGCGCGCGCAGCAGTCGTTCATGCAGGACTCCAAACAGAAGCTCGACCAGAAGGTGCAGGGCGGTGTAAAGGACTTGCTGGGCGGCTTTGGCAAGAAGAAGGAAGCGCCCAAGCCGCCACCGGCCGACACCACGCGCGCGCCGCGCTGACGGAGAGTTCGCTTCACCCATGCCCTTTTCGTTCCGTGTCGACGCCACGTCGGGAGCCGCGCGCGCCGGCGTGCTCACCACCGATCATGGTACATTTCCAACCCCGGTCTTCATGCCGGTGGGAACCCAGGGAACCGTCAAGGGCACGACGGTGGAATCGGTGTGGAGCACGGGTGCGCGCATCCTGCTCGGTAACACCTATCATCTGTATCTGCGCCCGGGCACGGACCTCGTGGAGCGCGCGGGTGGCCTGCACCGCTTCATGGGCTGGGACGGCGCCATCCTGACCGACAGCGGCGGCTACCAGGTGTTCAGCCTCGCGAGTTTGCGCAAGGTGACGGAGAACGGTGTTGAGTTTCGATCGCACGTCGATGGGTCGAGCCACCTGTTCACGCCCGAGTCGGTGATGGAAATTCAGGCGCGCCTGGGTGCTGACATTCTGATGAGCTTCGACTACTTTGGCGGGATTCCGTCGCCGCGCAAGGACGCGGAGGAGTCGGTGCGGCTCACCACCCGGTGGGCGCGACGCGGACGCGACGTGAATGGTGCCCGTTTCAACCGCCACGGCTGGGAGCAGGTTGTGTTCGGCATCGTGCAGGGCGCCGATCACCCCGACCTGCGCGCGCGTTCGCGCGAAGAGATCGTGGCGCTGGATTTTCCCGGGTACGCGGTGGGGGGGCTCGCGGTGGGCGAGAACAAGCCCGACACGTGGGACATCGCGGGTGCGGTGGCGGAGGGGTTGCCGGCCGACAAGCCGCGCTACCTGATGGGCATGGGAACGCCGCTGGATCTGATCGACGGTGTCGCGCGCGGCATCGACATGTTTGACTGTGTCCTGCCGACGCGCAACGCGCGCAACGGGACCGTCTTCACGCGCGACGGCAAGCTGGTACTCAAGAACGCGGTGCATGCAACCGCCCTGGTCCCGCTGGATGACGAGTGCGAATGCCCGGCGTGCCGGAAGTACACGCGGGCGTATTTGCGCCACCTGGTGGTGGCGGGCGAGATGCTGGGGCCCATGCTGGCCACCGTACACAACCTTCATTTCTATGCCGACGTGATGCGCGCCGCGCGCGACGCCATCATGAACGGCCGGTTCGACGCGTGGCGCAGCGCGTTTACCAACCGATTCTCACGCGCCGGCGCTGACGAAAACGGTGCCGCTCAACCCGATACAAGGAGGCTGTCTTGAACTCACATATCCTGTTCGCGATGATGCCGGCGGATCCCAGCGGTGCGGGCCCGAGCCCGTTCTCGATGCTGCTGCCCATCCTCGGCATGCTGCTCATCTTCTACTTCCTGCTCATTCGTCCCCAGCAGAAGCGGCAGAAGGAAATGCAGAAGATGCTGCAGTCGATCAAGAAGGGTGACCGCGTCGTCACCGCGAGCGGACTCTACGGCACCGTGGTTGGCGTCAAGGATGACATCGTGGTCCTCACCATCGCCGACAACGTCAAGGTTGAGATGATGAAGAACGCGGTTACGGCGATCACCGCGCGCGAAGCGGAGTAGACCGCCGGCCAGCCATGCGTCGTGACATGCGATATTACGGTGACCCGATCCTGCGCGAGCGGGCCCGCGACGTCACCGTCTTTGACGCCCGCCTGCGCGAGCTCGCGGCCGACATGGTGGAAACCATGGAGCACGAGAACGGCGTGGGGCTGGCGGCACCGCAGATCGGCGAGAGCGTTCAGCTGCTGGTGGCGCTGCGCCTCGCCGATCCCGACGACGAGACCACCGACGTGGTGGTGCTGGTGAACCCCGAGATTCTTTCGCGTTCGCAGGACACGTGGGTGCACGAGGAAGGATGCTTGAGCATCCCCGGTGTCCGCGGCAACGTCACCCGCCCGAGCAACATCACGGTGCGCTACCGCGACCTGGATGGAAACGAGCACGTCGTCGAAGCCGAAAACATGTTTGCACGCATTCTGCAGCACGAGATCGACCACCTGAACGGCAAGCTCTTCATCGACTATCTCTCTCCCGCCGCCAAGGTGCTCATCAAGCCGCGTCTGAAACGACTCGCCAGCCGCTCCGGGGACGAGTGAGGCCGGCATGACGGGTGCCCCCCGGCGCGTCGTCTTCATGGGGAGTCCGGACTTTGCGGTGCCGTCGCTGGACGCACTGTGCGCGTCGGGGCGCTACCAGCCGCTCCTGGTTGTGAGTCAGCCCGACCGGCCGCGTGGCCGCGGCCGGGCCCTGGCGCCCACCGCCGTGCGCGCGCGCGCCGCGGAACTTGGCATTCCCACGCTGGCGATGGAGAAGTCCACCTACGCCGACGGCGTGCGCGTGGTCACCGACGCGCGTCCCGATCTCATTGTAGTAGTCGCATTCGGCCTCATCCTGCGCGCCGATCTTCTGGACCTCCCGCCGCACGGGTGCGTCAACGTGCACGCGTCGCTGCTCCCGCGTTTTCGCGGGACCTCGCCCGTGCAGGCTGCCATCCTCGAGGGCGACGCGGTCACGGGGTGTACCACCATGCGCATCGACGCGGGTGTTGATACCGGTGACATTCTCCTGCAGGAAGCCACACCGATACACGCGAATGACACGGCCGGCACCCTGATGGACCGTCTCGCAACCCTGGGTGCAGCGTTGCTGGTGCGGACACTCGACGGCGTGTTCGACGGCAGTGTGCAACCGCGCGCGCAGGACGGTTCTCTCGCCACCCTCACACGACGCATCAAGAAAGAGCACGGGATTGTCGACTGGACACGCGACGCGTCGCGCGTCGCGCGCCAGATACGCGCGATGTCGCCGTGGCCCAGTGCCTTCACATTTCACCGCGGGCGACGCCTCATCCTGCTCACCTGCGAGCCCGCCACCGGACCCGCCGCGGCACCCGGCACCATCCTGGCCCTGGATCCACTCACCGTGGCCTGCGGCGACGGCGCGCTCCTCATCCACACCCTGCAACTGGAAGGGAAGCGCGCGCTCTCCGCGCGCGACTTCCAGGCCGGCCACACGCTCGCTGTGGGTGACATGCTCTCCCCGAGTAGCGCTTCGTAGGCCGCCCGACATGTCGGACGGAGTGCGACGCCGGCCACCCGACATGTCGGACTCCGCGCTCACGCACTTTGCGCGCCTGGTCTATAGCGCGCCTCGTGATTTCGCACTCCGTCCGACATGTCGGGTGGCCGCACGTACGTGGCTATGGACGCGTGTTGACGCGCCGCGGCGTCAGGTCGTAGAGTCGCGGCGTGCGCGCGCGTTCCCTTCTCATCAAGATCGCCATCCTCGGTGGCCTGTTCGCGGCCGGCGTGCTTATTTTCAACTTCTTCGTGATGCCGACACTGGTGCACCAGCGTGATGTGGTGTTTGTGCCCGACCTGCGCAACACCGCCGAAGCGCAGGCGGCGCAGGCCGTGGGTCGTCTGGGGCTTACGCTGCGCGTGGACCGTTCGGAGAATGATCCGCAGGTGCCGGCTGGATTTGTGGTGTCGCAAAAACCGCGCGCCAACGACACATTGAAGCCGGGACGCACGGTGTCGGTTGTGATCAGCCTGGGGCCGCGCTCGCGCACGGTGCCCGAACTGGCGGGAATGTCGCTGCGCCAGAGCCGCAACGTGATCGAGCAAGCGGGCCTCACGCTGGGACGCGTGGCGCGCGTCACCAGCACGCGTACAAGAGAAGCGGTGGTTGCCACCGCTCCGCCGGTGGGCGAGGAAGCCACCGAGGGCGAGTCCGTCGACCTGGTTCTGGAAGTTCCCGGTCCACCGCTTGCGTACCTGATGCCGGACCTCACCGGTCAGGACGTGTTGTTCGTGCGCGAGAGACTGGAGAAACTGGGATTCCGCATCGGGTCGGTGCGTTACGAAACACGCGACGGAGCCTTCCCCAACACCATTGTCGAGCAGAGCCCGCGCGCGGGTGAGCGCGTTCGCGAGGGAGAGTCGATTGAGCTGGTCGCATCTGGTTCCCGCTGACGCGGGCGAGAGGCCGCGCGTGGCGGTTGCTCCCAGTTTGCTTGCGTGCGATTTCGCGCGCATGGGTGATGAAGTGCGCGCGGTCGAGAGGGCGGGGGCCGACCTGCTTCATCTCGACGTGATGGACGGGCACTTTGTAAAGAACATCACCTTCGGGCCGCCGCTCGTGAAAGCCGTCGACGCGGTCGCCAGCGTGACGCTCGACACCCACCTCATGATTGAGAACCCGGACCGGTACATTGGCGCCTTTCTGGATGCGGGTGCCGACATTCTCACCATTCATGTCGAAGCCAGCCACGACCTGAAGCGGGATCTCGCCGCCATTCGTGCGCGCGGTCGCAAGGCGGGGCTCGCGCTGAACCCGCACACGCCGTTTACCGAGGTCGAGCCCTGGCTCGACCAGTTGGACCTCCTGCTCGTGATGAGCGTGGTCCCGGGGTTCGGGGGCCAGAGCTTCATGGAGGCGGTGCTCACCAAGGTGGAGAAGGCCGCCGCCTGGCGGTCCCGGGCCGGGCTGACCTTCGCCATCGAGATCGATGGCGGCGTCACCGCGGAAACGGCCGTACGGGCCCGTTCGGCCGGTGTGGATATCCTGGTGGCGGGCACGTCGGTGTTCGGGCGCCCGGACTACGCCCGGGCCATCACCGACCTCCGGGGCGTCCAGACCCCCTCGACCCCCGCCTAGGGGTACCGGCGACCGCGGCCGGGGCCCCCCCGGGGGCGGAGTCTGCCTTGCAGCCCGGCGGCGGGTCTGGTAACCTACCCGCTTGCCGCAGGCGGCCGTTGCCTGCTCCGGTCCGGGCCCACCCGATATCTCTGATCCCGCGGGGTTTCCACCGGTTCATCCACAGGTCAGGCCACGGGTTACTCCGGCGGTTTGCGCTGGCGGGACGTGCATCGCTTGCCCGCGGAGAAGCATTGTTTCAGAGCCTGACGGAGAAATTCGACCGCCTGTTTGCGGGGTTGCGCGCGCGCGGCACGCTCTCGGAAAACGACATCCGGGATGCGATGCGCGACGTGCGTCGTGCCTTGCTGGAGGCGGACGTCAACTTCCGCGTGGCGCGTGACTTTACCGCGCGCGTGGAAGAGCGCCTGATCGGCGAGGAAGTACACAAGAGTTTCACGCCCGCGCAGCAAGTGGTGCGGGTCGTGAACGAAGAACTGACCACCCTGCTCGGCGGCAGTGCCGCGCCGTTTCACCTCACGCACGCAACCAGTGTCGTGATGGTGGTGGGGTTGCAGGGTTCGGGCAAGACGACGTTTTCGGCCAAGCTGGCCGCAAGCCTGCGCAAGCGCGGGCGCAAGCCGCTTCTGGTCGGCCTGGACGTCTACCGGCCCGCGGCCATGGATCAGCTGGAGATTCTGTCCAAACAGATCTCGGTGCCCATCGCGCGCGGACAGGCCGGCGAAACCGATGTGATGGCACTCTTCAAGCGCGCGCAGGATGTGGCGCGCGAGAAGTTGTGCGACTCGCTGATTCTCGACACTGCGGGCCGCCTGCACGTCGACGAAGACATGATGCGCGAACTGGAGACACTGGCCTCCGTCGCGCGTCCGGAACATACGCTCCTCGTGCTCGACAGCATGACGGGGCAGGAAGCCGTGAACGTCGCGAGTGCCTTCCACGGGCGCCTCAAGGTGACCGGGGTGGTGCTGTCCAAGCTGGACGGCGACGCGCGCGGCGGTGCTGCACTCTCGGTGCGCTCGGTAACGGGTGTACCGATCGTTTTCGCCAGCGTGGGTGAGAAGCTCTCGGATCTGGAGCCGTTTCACCCCGACCGCATGGCGGGACGAATTCTCGGAATGGGCGACGTGATGTCGCTCATCGAGAAGACGCAGGAAACCATCGACGTCGCGGAAGCGGCGCTGGCCGAGAAACGGCTGCGCTCGCAGAACTTCGACCTCTCGGACTTCCTGGGCGAACTGCAGCGATTGAAGAAAATGGGGCCACTGGACGACCTGCTCAAGATGATTCCGGGCATGTCGCAGGCCATGTCGAAGGGCTTTTCCGTCGACACCAAACAGTTCGGGCGCAGCGAGGCAATCATTTGCTCGATGACGCCGGAAGAGCGGGCTCGCCCGCACCTCATCGACGGCAGCCGCCGCAAGCGCATTGCGCGCGGCAGCGGAACGGCGGTGCAGGATGTGAATCAACTGCTCAAGCAGTTTGAGCAGATGAAGAAGATGATGAAGACCGTGGGGCGGATGCAGAAGCAGAAGCGCAAGCGCCTGCCCTTTTAGTAGTGAACACGTCGGAGGTGTCTGGATTGTCGGTCAAGATCAGATTGAAGCGCATGGGGACCAAGAAGCGTCCCTTTTACCGTCTCGTGGCGACTGACTCGCGTAATCGCCGTGACGGCCGGTTTATCGAAGAGCTTGGTTACTACGACCCCCTCACCAACCCGCCCGCGGTGAAGATTGAGGAAGAGCTCGTGTTCAAGTGGCTCAAGAACGGTGCCGTCCCGTCGGAAAACGTGGAAGGTCTTCTGCGCCGCGCGGGTACGCTCAAGAAGTGGGCGCTCGTGAAGGGCGGTGTCGCTCCGGACCAGCTCGAAGCGAAGCTCGCGTCGGTTGTGGAGAAGGAGACCAAGGGTCTCACGGCCGTCGAGCGTCGCAACAAGCTCAAGGCGCGCAAGGTTTCCAAGAAGAAGGCGGCCGCCGGAGCCGCGTCGGGCGCGTAACCGAAACGGCGCGTTGCCCACGGGCGGCGCGCGTTTCCGGGTGAGCACATGGCGGAAGCAAGCAAGGCTTCGATCCACGCCCTTGTCGAGTATGTGGCCACGTCGCTCGTCGACGACCGCAAGTCGGTGAAGGTGCGCGAGTCGGAGAAGGAAGGCTACGTCGTGATTGAACTCACCGTGAGCCCGGACGATCTGGGCAAGGTGATCGGCAAGAACGGCCAGACCGCGCGCGCGATCCGAACGCTGGTGAACGCGGCGGCCAGCCGGGCGGGCGAAAAGATCATCTTCGAGATCAAGGAATAGATGGACGGCTTTTTGTTTCTCGGGCGCCTGGTGAAGCCGCACGGGATCCTCGGAGACCTCAAGCTCTTCACCTCCGACGACTTCTGGACCGACGTGCTGGAGTCGAGCGAGTTGTGGTTGCAGAGTGAGCGCGAGGGCGACGTGATACGCAAGCCTGCGCGCATTGAGAATGTGAGACCGCACCAGGGCCAGTACCTGCTCAAGTTCGAAGGCATCGACGACCGCGAGCAGGCGGAAGCGGAAGTGGGTGCGGACCTGTTTGTGGATCTGTCGCGACTCGACGTGGAGTTGCCGGAGTACGAACTGCCGTTCCAGGTCATGGGTGTCGATGTGCGTACCGAAGACGGCCGCCCGCTGGGGACGGTAACCAACGTGCTCACGAGCCCCGGCCAGCGCCTGTACGAAGTGACGGGCGACCTGGGCACGGTGCTGATCCCGGCGGTGCCCGCGTTCATCGTGGACCGCAATGAAGAGACAGGCGAGTTGACGGTTCGGCCAATTCCGGGGCTGCTCCCGGAACCCAAAGACGGTTGAGCCGTGCGCGTCAACGTTGTCACAATTTTTCCGGAGCTGCTGGAGGCGATCTTCGCGACCGGCATGCTTGGCGTAGCAAAGAAGAAGGGAATCGTGGAGTTTCGCGCGGTGACACCGCGCGCCTTTACGAGCGACGCGCATCGCACCGTGGATGACGCGCCCTTCGGCGGCGGACCGGGCATGGTGATGATGGCGCCCCCCATCGTGGATGCGGTGGAGTGCCTGATGCCGGCGCCGGGAAGCCCGGTGATCCTGATGAGCCCGGGTGCGGCCCGTTTCGACCAGGCGGCCGCGGAGCGGCTTGCGCGCGAGAACGAAATCACGTTCGTGTGCGGGCGCTACAAGGGCATCGACGAGCGCGTGCGCGCGCTGGTGGTGACAGAGGAGTTGTCGATCGGCGACTTCATCCTCTCGGGGGGAGAGATCGCAGCGGCTGCCGTCATCGAGGCGGTGGTGCGGCTCAAGCCCGACGTACTGGGCGATGAGGAATCCGCCAACACGGATTCCTTTGCAGCGGCCCGCGACGGGCAACTGGACTGTGCGTGGTACACGCGCCCCGCGGAATACCGCGGCCTGCGCGTTCCCGACGTGCTGATGTCGGGACACCACGCCGAGATCGAGAAGTGGCGCCGGGAGTCGGCGCGCGAGAGAACCCGCCGGCTGCGGCCGGATTTGATGGACAAGAAAACGGCTTCATAGCCGGTGTGTGACAAGGAGGCAGTGCAACATGAACATCATTGACCGTATCGAGCAGCGCCACATGTCGACCAAGGCGCATGACTTTCAGGTGGGCGACACCGTGAAGGTGATGGTACGCGTGGTCGAAGGCAACAAGGAGCGCGAACAGGCGTTCCAGGGCGTTGTGATCAGGTTGAACGGTCGCGGTTTGAGCGAGACGTTCACCGTGCGCAAGGTCAGCTCGGGCATCGGGGTCGAGCGCGTATTTCCGCTCCACTCGCCCAACGTCAAGAAGATCGAGGTTATGCGCACGGGTCGCGTGCGTCGCGCCAAGCTCTATTACTTGAGGAAGCGCGTTGGTAAGGCGGCCCGCATTAAGACCCGCAAGAACGAAGGCAGCGAGTAGCCGCGGCACCGGTGAAGGCGACGACGGCGCGCGCGCGGAGCTAGCCCTCCGCCAGCGCTTCGACGCTCTCGCCGGCTACGATCGCGACATCGCGTCACGCGGCTTCCGCGTGATCGCCGGTGTCGACGAAGCCGGTCGCGGCGCCCTCGCCGGGCCCGTGGTATCGGCCGCCGTTGTGCTGCGTGAGGGGTGCGAACTCCTCCGCGTCGACGATTCCAAAGCCATCGCGGAAGACGACCGGGAGTCGCTCTTCCGCGATATTGTTTCCGCCGCCGTTTCCGTCGGTATCTCCTTCGGGCACCCGCCCATCATCGATCGCGACAACATTCTCTGCACCACCCTCATGACCATGCACCGCGCGGTGGCCGCCCTGCGCCTGCAACCCGACGTGGTGCTGGTGGACGGGCGCGAGTCGTTCCAGTGGCCGGGGCATCTGGTACCCGTGGTGAAGGGCGACGCCACCAGCCTCTCCATCGCGGCCGCCTCCATTGTGGCCAAGGTTGCGCGCGACCGTTTGATGCGTCGCCTGCACCGTGCCTACCCCTCGTATCACTTTGACCGCAACAAGGGGTACGGAACCCGCGACCATCTGGAAGCCATTGCCGTACACGGTGTTGCCGTTGTGCACCGGCGCAGCTTCCTGGGGAAAGTGGTTGCAAACAACCTCTCAATGTTCTAAGAATACGGGGGTTCTGGAGGGGGTGGGGGGTGCACAACCGGGCGCTGGGTGAGTGGGGCGAAAAGATTGCGGCGGCCTTCCTGCAGGTGAAGGGCTGCGAACTGATCGACGCCAACGTGTGGGTCTCGCGACGGGAAATAGACCTTCTGGTTCGCGACGGTGCCTCGCTGGTGGCGGTGGAAGTGAAGATGCGCTGGGGACGGCGGTTCGGAACCGCCGCAGAAGCCATCGACGCGCGCAAGATGGCCCGGGTGCGCATGGCGCTCTCGGGAATAGCGCGCGAGGCGGGACTGGCGCTCTCGCCCCGGGTGGATGTCATTGCCATCGACATCGATGAGGCCGGAGACCGCATGACGGTCGAGCACTACGTCGGTGTCTCCTGATTCAACCAATGCCCCGATTCAAATGTGATGCCGTCCGCATGCCGCGGACAGGCACGTTCGAGGTGATCGCGTGAAGCATGTTCTGTTTGTGGTTGTCGTCGGGCTCGTCCTGACCGGGTGCGGCACCGTCAAGAACCAGGTGGTCAAGGATCTCCCGCTCGAGGAGCAGGAACTGGTCCTCAAGGAATACAAGGACCGCTACGTGTGGTCGCGCGGTGTGCTGCAGGATCTGGGCGAGGGCGGAACGGTGCTGCGCGACGAAAAGGTGCAGATCGTTGACGTCAGCATGCACTTCAACGGTGCCGTCACGGTGCAGACCCTCAAGAAGAAGAACAAGGTGCGCGTCGGCCTCGAGATCGAGCGCCCGCTCACCAAGGAAAAGATCGACAAGCGCCTCACCGAGATCTTCTTCTTCGACGATCCCACGCTGCGCCACGTGGCCTACATTCGCAAGTTCGGAAAGAAGACGGCCAGCGCCATCATGGAACACTCGCTGTTTGCGGGGATGTCATCGGAGGCGCTGCTGGAGTCGTGGGGGCTGCCGATGCGCACCACCAAGAACGAACTGGCAGGCAACGTTACCGAGCAGTGGGCTTATCCGATTCCCAACTCAAATCAGAACCGCTACGTCTATCTGAAGAATGGCAAAGTGGAGAAGTGGGACGAGTAGCGTCCGCTGAAATCTGACTAGAACGGGTGTTCCGCAACGCGGAGCACCCGTTTTGCTTTCCGGGCTACCAGGTGGCGGGGATGACGCGCAGCAGTTCTTCCGGCGTGGAAGCACCCGAGAGCAGTTTGCGCGCGGCGTTGGCCATGAGCGGTTCGCAGCCGTCCTTGCGCGCAGCGGCCACGACCTCGCGCTCGTCCGCGCCGTCGCGGATCATGACACGCATGCGGTCGGAGATCTCCATCACTTCATAGGCCGCCGTGCGGCCGAAGAACCCCGTTTTTCGGCATTTCTCGCAGCCCTGACCCTGGCGCACGCGTGAGGTGTCCGCGTCCGGCGGTATGCCCAGCAGCATGCCCGCTTCCAGGGACAGCGTGGCCGGCTCCGCGCAGGCGGGGCAGACCAGGCGCAGGAGCCGCTGCGCGACCAGCCCGATCACGGTGGACGCGATCAGGAATCGCTCGATGCCGAGATCGACCAGGCGCGTGATGGCACCCACGGCCGTGTTGGTGTGCAGGGTCGAGAACACCAGGTGGCCGGTCAGTGCCGCCTGCACCGCGTACTGCGCTGTCTCCGTGTCGCGAATCTCGCCCACCATGATGATGTCCGGGTCCTGGCGCAGCACGCTCCGCAGCGCATTGGCAAACGAGATTCCCACCGCTTCCTGCACCGCGATCTGATTGAACGGCTCGTGAACCATCTCAATCGGGTCTTCGATGGTGATGATGTTCACGTCGGGCGAGGAGATTGCCTGCAGCGACGAGTACAGCGTTGTCGTCTTGCCGCTGCCGGTCGGGCCCGTCACCAGGATGATGCCATGCGGCCGCTTGAGGAGCCCCTTGTACGTGGTCATCTGCTCGGGCGAGAAGCCCAGCGCCGGGATGTCCTGCAGGAGGATGGTGGGGTCAAAAATACGGATAACGACCTTCTCACCAAATGCCACCGGTACGGTGGACACGCGCAGTTCCACCTCGGATTCCTTGTGCACCGTCTTGATGCGGCCGTCCTGGGGACGGCGCTTTTCGGCAATATCCATGCGCGCCATGATCTTGATGCGGGATACAAACCCCGGATAGACCTGGCGCGGAATGGAGTGCGTGTCGTGCAGGCGGCCGTCGATGCGCAGCCGCACCACCGATCGCTCGCGCTTGGGCTCGATGTGGATGTCGCTGGCGCGCTGCTCGAACGCGTACTGGAAGAGCAGGTCCACCGCGCGCACCACGTGCTGGTCGGAGCTGTCGAGTTCGGCGTCGCTGCCGATGTCGACCAGCTGCTCCAGGTTCCCGATGTCGAAGGACGCGTTGCGCGCGCGTTCGGCCTTCTGGATGCTGCGCTCGAAGGCAAAGATCTCGTTGATCGTCTTCAGGATCTCGACGCGCAGGCCCAGGACGGGTTCCACGATAAAGCCGGTGGCGTGTTCGATGTTGGCCAGCGCCGAGCGGTCGAACGGATTCACCATCGCCACCGTGAGCCGGCGGGCGTCGAGGCGAATGGGAACCATGACATGCTTGAGCGCGAAGGGCTTGGACACGATGGCGGCCAGCGTGCGTGCGTCCAGCTTGAGCGGGTCGATGCGCGTGAAGGCAGTACCCGTGGCTTCACCAAACGCGCGGCACAGTTCCTCTTCGTCCATCCACTCGCGGCGCGGATTGCGGCTGGGGAAGCGGAAGGTGGCAAGAACTTCCAGCGGTGTCGGCGGCGTGTCGCCCAGGCCGCGGTCGCGCCACTGCGCCAGCAAGCCGGCCCGGCGTGCGGCGCCCTCGGCGTGCGCCTGTGCCGCCTGTTCCGGCGTCAGCAGGTTGCGCTCCGAGAGGAGGTCGACCGCGCGCGCAAAGCCAAACGCGTCGTCACGACGCGGGCGATCCGCTGCGATGCGGGTGTTGGAAGGAGTGCTCATGTTTCATGCAGCGACGGACATTCAGGTGGCCGGTATTGTTCCGGTCCGGCCCGACCACGGCGCGCAAGGGCTCATACCGCAAAGCGCGTGCCATGCATACGCGCGTCGTCATACACACCTGTTCCAAAATCTGCGCGCGCAACGTGCATAAATTAAGTTCCGCGTTGACACTCGTTGCACACGCTCGCCATACTGATTTTGGAACAGGGGCAAAGGGTTGTGATTCGCTCCGGCGTGGCCCGCCGGTCCTGCGAATTGAAATCCTTTCGAATAGCACAACTCCCCATCAGTTGTGACCCAGCCGACCACCTTGCCGACCGTCCGTCGACGGCGGTGACGCACCCGACACAATGCGTCGCCGTGAATGACGGACATGCATTACCCGGTCCCCGCGCGGCCTGTACGGCGTGCAGTGCCGGGGCGTGACGGTGTAACGCGCACCGGCCGCAGTACCGGGCCGGTCTGTGTATCCCGCCATTAGCCTGGTTCCATGCCCTTGCTCCCGTAAATAACGGGTGCCGTCCGGCGTGTGCCGGAACGGTGCCGTGCATCCAGCAACGCAAATCGGGAGATTAAACAACCATGAAGAAAAGCGTTCTCAGTGCGCTGAGTGCGTGTCTTGTCACCGCCCTTGTGGTTTCGGTGGCCGACGCGCGCAACGTGCAGAAAGAGCGACCGCGCTTCTCCAAGGATGCGGCCCCCGTCACGAGCACAATCGGTGAAGGCTTGAATGCCACCAACCGGGTTGCTGCCGCGACGACGACGTACCTTGCTTCGTACACGTTCAACACGGGTGCGAGCTGTATTGCGCAGGGTTGGGTCACACACGACCTGACCACGCAAGACGGAGACTTTGTCCATGTTGACAACTTCTCCGGCCTGGGCGGCGGCGACTACGGTCTGCTGGTACCCCTGGCGGGTGCCAAGTCCCTCTGGATCGGCGCTCGCGCCAACCTCGCCGATCCGCTCGTCTGCGGTTACCAGTCGCTCCCGGGTTACGGGAACAACTGGAACCAGCTCTTCTGCTCCAAGTGCTTCAACACGCTGACCGGCACCGTCACGGTGTCGTATCTCGCGTCGTGGGACTCGGAGCCGGGCTATGACCAGACCACGGTCGAGTACGCCACCGGTTGCGGCGCCGGCTGGACCGAAGTGAGCACCATCAACGCGGGTGCCGGTCTGTACGACGGTCAGCAGGGCTCAACGGCCGAATCGTTCACGATCGCGGCCGTTGATCACGGCGGGTCGGCCCGCATCCGCTTCAACTTCTCGGCGGATGGTGCCTGGTCCGACTCCGACGGCCTGTGGGACACCGACGGTGCATTCATCGTCGACAACCTCAAGGTTGAGGACTCGGGCGGCATCGAGAGCAATCAGACGTTCGAGGCCGAGGCGCCGGGTGCCCATGGCACCGTCGACGGTCACTGGACGAGCTGCAACCTGCCGGGTTACGGCGACCTTGCGGCTCTGCTTCCGGGAACCGCAGCGTTGCAGGAAGACCCCTGCGCGCGCGACCTCTCCTGCCTGTGGACGTTCTACAACAACTCCACCAGCTTCTATGGTTGCGGTGGCTTCCCCGGTCAGAAGGCCGTTCCGTACGGCAACGCGGCGGGGCAGTACCTGACCAACGAAGTGTGGTCGCCCAACATCGCGTGGGTGGGCGCCGGCACGGAAGGACTCCTCGAGTTCGACGTGTACCGCGACCTTCCGCTCGATAACCTGGTCTTCTACGTCTGGCAGGTGCGTTCCATCGTCGGCGGCTGCCCGCAGGGATGGGTCAACGACAACCTGGTGAACTATGGCGAAGACAAGGACTGGTTGCCTTCCTCGAACCAGTTCGGCGGGCTCGTCGTGCCGGGAGCCACACACATCCAGATCTCGCTTGGTGCGTGGGATATGTGCGGCGTCTGGTGCGGTATCTTTGGCTCGGGCGCTTGCCACAGCCACTCGCCCCTCATCGACAACGTGCGCGTAAAGCGCGTGGACGTCTCCGGCCCGCAGTGGCAGGTCAACGGTTTCCAGTTGTTCCAGGACAACTTTGCGACCGACGGAACGATCACGGGTACCGTGCGCATGGACATGGCGAACGACGTTCTGCCGGCTGCCAACCCGAGCATTCTGCCGGGTGACTCGGCTGGTGTGGTTGTTCGCGACCCGGTTTCCGGCATCAAGATCGATCCCGTCAGCGGCGACGGTCCGGCCGTGTACGCGTACGTTCGCGTGCGCCCGGCGCAGCCGGCCAAGACAGGTGCCCCGCTTTCGGGTGGCGCTCGCTGGCCGGTTGTTGGCACCGTCGTGAACGGCGGCGTCACGTGGACCAAGGTCCGCTTCGACACCTCGTTCGTTCAGAACAACCAGACGCCGGTGGCCAACACCTACTGCGTCGATCTGAACGACAATCTGTTCACACCCGGTGACACGGTTGAGTACTTCTTCGAAGCCGAGTCCAACTCGGGAGCCAAGTCGTACTTCTTTGGCGGCTTCCGCCAGTTTGACAACTTCGACGCGTCGGGTGCCATCGTCACGACGACGAGCATTTCCACCGCCTACGCAAACCCGATGGAGGCCACGTGTCTCCCGGCCGAGGGTAACGGCGGAGATGCGGACATCCTGTACGTCGATGATGGTGACGGCCGCAGCGTGCAGCCGTTCTTCGACCAGGCGTTCAAGCAGCTTGGTATCTACAACAAGGTCGACCGGTTCGACGTGCGTTCGCCGTCGTCCAACGTCGGCAACAGCCTTGCGTCCCGCGTTACGGACGTCTTCACGCAGATCATCCCGATCTACAAGAAGATCATCTGGAACTCGGAAGAGCTTGAGGATGGAACCATCGGCGACGGTACCGGCAATCCGGAGAAGTCCAACGACTTCGGCCTGCTGTACACGTGGATGGACAACTCCGACCTCGGCCCGGGCCTGTACATCAGCGGCGATGGCATCCCGAACGACTGGGTAACGGCATCGGGGATTGACGCGATCAATCTTCGTTCCGCGTACCTCTCGTTCAACGTCGTCACCGCGGATCACAAGACCGTGGGTCTCGGGATCAACCCGAAGGCGATCGGTGTGCCCGGCGGTGCGTTCGCGCACGTGACGGGTCCCGACACCATGATCGTGTACGGCGGCTGCGTGGGCATCAACCGGTTTGACGTGCTTACGCCGACCGGTAGTGCCGTGTCGCAGATGCGGTTCAACAACAACGTGGCGCACAGTGCCACGATCTCTCAGACCACGTTGAACGCCGAGGGTGCAACCGCCAAGGTTGTGCTCGAAGGCTTCAGCTTCGACGTGATCCGTGATGATCGCGCCGGTGCCAACGGTGGCGCAATGGATCGCATCCATCACCTGTACGACGTCATCACGTTCCTGGATAACGTCGTCACCAATCCGACCGGATCGGGTCCGAATGCGTTCCGCAACACGCTGTCGCAGAACTATCCGAACCCGTTCAACCCGTCGACGTCCATCGAGTTCTCGGTGCGTGAGCGCACGCCCGTGACCCTGAACGTCTACGACGTGGGCGGCCGGTTGGTGCGTTCGCTCGTACAGGGCGACCGTGCTCCGGGTGAAGTGCATCGTGTGGCGTGGGATGGCCGCGACAACGCGGGCCGTGCCGTTGCCAGCGGTGTCTACTTCTACAAGCTCGTGACGAACAGCTTCACGCAGACCAAGAAGATGGTCCTCCTGAAGTAGGTATCGTTCTCAGCGCTTGGGACTCCAGGCGCCCCCCAACGGGGTCCCGTGCTTCGGCACGGGGCCCCGTTTCACTTTGTATATAGCCACGTGTGTATCGTGTGGTATACTGCGGCCACAGATTGCACCCCTTTAATCGGGGCTTGCTTGTCACCCGCCTGTTGCCCCTGTTCCAACTCCGTGCGACAGAGCCGGCGAGCCGGCCCCGATTCTTTTTCCCCTCTCCATACTTCCTAACGGTCCCGGTCCTATTGCCGGCCCGCCCGACATGCTCGGACTCCGCGCTCAAGCACTTCGCGCGCGTGGTCTATAGCGCGCCTCGTGATTTCGCACTCCGTCCGACATGTCGGGCGGGCCTCGGTAACCCTCGACTGAGCGCCGAGCTGGATGGGCGGGGAAGGATGCGGGACGGGCGGGGACAGGGCGCCGCCACAGGCCGGATCTTGCCACGGCCGGGTGTCATGTGATACAATAAGCCACGCTGTTAAAGGCCCAACATCATAAGAGTTAGCATCAAGGAGTATGGGCATGAAGAAGCTGCTGTGGGTATCCAGTGTGGTCCTGCTGATTGCAGGTCCTGCGCTGGCGGAAACCGTCTACTACGCTCCCCAGGTGACGGGTAAGCGCGAACGCAAAAACATCCGCCACTTTTTGTATGTGAAGAATTTGAGCGGCGACAAGAAGGACATCTACGACCGCTACGGGTACACGGCACACCGCGTGCGCCTGAACGAGTACGGCACGGTGCGCGAGCGCTGGACCTACTACGAGGTCGGGATGGCGTTCACGTTCGACCAGTGTGGTGCGCTCGTGGACACCGAGTCCGTCGACCGCGAGGCGCGTCGCACCTGGCAGTACCAGCGCGACGTTGCCGGCTACGACGAAGCCGTCTGCTGCGACGACTGATCACACCGCGTCACGACTAAACTGCCCATCCGGTTTCGCGACTGGTGGGTTGGGACAAGGAGGCCTTCTCTCGAATCGGGCCTCCTTGTTTTTTGTTGTGGCCGCGAGATTGCGCCTTCCGAGAATCGAGCGGCCCGACTTTCAGCCCACACGTTGCTAGAACGCGTACTTCAGACCGTGAGTTCGATTGACCGCGAGTGCCGAAGTCATAACTCGACGGCTGTAGTAGTCACCCCAGGGCTCCGGGCATGGAGTCTTGTCGTAGAACAGACGTCGTGCCAGGAGATCCTGCACACGCCACGGCCGACTCGAAAGCCCAAGAAGCATTGCTGACGTCACCCGGTCCCCCTTCTCCCTTCGACGCTTGATGTAGTTGCGCCAGACCTGGAAGATGGTGAGCTTCTCGATCGACGCCTGCCGCCGCTTCGCCCACGCAATCGTCTCGCGCTTGTGAGCCGCGGTGCTGTGCCGGATCATCAGGTCCAGGACATTGATCTCCCAGAGCGGGTTGCGCTTGTCGCGGCGCTGTCTCGATGAAGTAATGCCGTGTGAAATCTCCGTTCCGAGCGAGCTCATGGCGCGGGGGTAGGCACGATGGTCGTCGCTTCGGATTGCGCCTGCCCGCGACAGTAGAGGGGCGAGCAGTGATCGCACCCCTTCCTCGACCGCTCTCGGATGCGCCCGACCGAGGCTCGTCTCAAGCGCCAGCCGGCGCCTCTTCTGTCCCGCTGTCATGCGTCCCTTACGTCTCAGTGGACTATCGGTGTGGTAGAGAAAGTAGCCGGAGGCGACATCGACCGCGACGTTGTGGTGGAACGGGAAGTACTGACTCCACTCGAAGGTCTCGAAGCCGTCGATGGCGATCTCGTTGAGGCTCGAGATCTTCGAGAGCTCACGGGCCTGCACCAGCAGGCAGTGTCGTCCGAGGCGAGCGACCTGGTGGGCGACGGTTGACTTGCTGCAGCTAAGAGCCCGCGCCATCTGCCGGTTTCCCATGCAGCCCACGACCATCAAGACAATGCGGGAGGCGAGTTCGGGACGCTTCTGCCAGTAGGAAGTAGAGAAGGTCTGGGTGCTGAAGTGTCGCCTGCACGCACGACATGTGAACCGCTGGATACGGTTGGGACGAGCCTGTCGCTCGTAGAAGCCCTTGCGCACGCAGGGCCAGTCGGGCGACAAGGTGTTGAAGTAGCAGCAAGTTGGATTGGGACAGTGCGGAGGAACCCATCCCGTCGTTCCCGTACCCATGCCACCGCTTCCGCACACCCCGTGCCACGGACAATTTCCCGGCCACAACCTTTTTGCTAAACTGCGGCCATGAGCACACGCGCCATTCGCGGCGCCCGCGTCTGGAACGGTGCCGGCGGTTTTGTCCCGCGCACGGTCTGGATTCGGGACGGCCGCATCATCGAAGTCACACCACCCGCCGATCACACGCCCCCGGGTGTGGATATCCTGGATGCCCCGGGGCGTTTCGTGCTGCCCGCGTTTCTCGACGCGCACACACACCTGCTCGCGCTCGCCAACAAGGAACTCCGCATCGATCTCTCCGCAACCCGGAGTGCGGAGGAAACAGTCGCACGCCTGCGTGAAGCGGCCGGTGCCGGTGATGACGCCGTGGTGGGTGTCGACTTCGATGACAGCGACTGGCGCGATCCCGCACTCCCCACGCGTGCCGCCCTCGACGCTGTGAGCACGACGCGTCCCGTTTACGCGCGCCGCGTGTGCGGTCACGTCGCGGTGGCCAACACGGCCCTGCTCGCGCGCCTCACGTCGCCGCGGCGTTTTGTGGACGACGCCACCGGTCGCATCGTGGAGGACGCGGTGTGGGAGGCCAACCGGCTCGTGCGTCCGCCCGCGCCGCAGGTGGTGGGGGCCATCGACATCGCGATCGCGCGCCTGCACGCGCTCGGCATCACCGCCATCCACGACATCGTGGACGCCGACTCCATCGACACCTACGGCGAAGGCCTGCGCCTGTCGCGGCGTCCGCTCCGGATCGACGCACTCCTGCACGTCGCCGCGCGCGACTACGCCGCCGCACGCGACCGTCTGCACACCGCGTCGGGAGGACGCGCACGCGCCGTCGGGATCAAAATCTTCAGCGACGGGTCACTGGGCGCGCGGACCGCGGCGCTGCACGCGCCGTACGCAGACGCCGACACCACGGGCGAACTCCTGGTTTCGAAGGCGGAACTGTGTGCGGAACTCGCGGCGTGCGCGGAGCAGGGAGTCGTGTGCGCGATCCACGCCATCGGCGACCGTGCGCTGCGTACAGTGCTGCAGGCTGCCGCGGCACCGGCGTCGCGCGGGGCACGCGTGCGCATCGAGCACGCGGAGCTCATCGGGCCGGAAGAACTGGACCGGTGCGAAGCGCTCCGGATCCCGCTCGTCATGCAGCCCAACTTTGTCCGCAACTGGGGTGGGGAGGACGGTCTGTACGCCGTGCGTCTGGGGCGCGAGCGCTGGTCGCAGATGAACCGGTTTGCCAGCCTGATTCGCCGCGGCGTGCCGTTTGTTTTCAGCTCCGACGCCATGCCGGCCGGGCCGCTCTACGGACTCCGGGGTGCCACCCACCACCCGGTGCCGGGCGAGCGCATCGGTGCTGCGGAGGCACTCGTGCGCTACACGGTGGCGGCGGCCACCCTGCACGGCGACACCCCGCCCCCGGCCCTGGGCCCGGGGGCCGCTGCCGACCTGGTCATTCTTTCCGGGGATCCGGTGCTTGCGGACTTCAACACCCTGCGGGTTGAGAGCACCCTGGCCGCCGGCCTCGAGGTACACCGTGCAACCCCCGCTCCGGGGGCGCGAAGTCACTCGAAGCGCCGCGTCTAACCATGTTCAATAGCTCCGGTTATCCCACGCGAACCGCTCCCGGCTGCGTGCTTGACAGGCTGCGCGCCATCCCTTAGCGTTGGAACGATCTTCGCACCGGTTTCGCACCTCGGGACCGCCCCGCGACGACACACATCCATCACAGACACATCAAGGAGCGCTCATGGCCAAGACCACCGGGGCCGACATCCACGTCGAGCCGAAACACGTCCTCGAAACCATTGGTCGCCACATGCTGGTCGACGGGTTTCCCATCGTCGTCGACCTCGAGAAGAGCCAGGGCGTTCGCCTGCGCGACAAGGCCGACGGTCGCGAGTACCTGGACTTCTTTCAGTTCTTCGCGTCGCTCCCCATCGGGATCAATCACCCCAAGGTGACCGAGCCCGCGTTTCGCGAGCACATCGGCCACGTCGCGCTGAACAAGCCCTCCAACTCGGATTTCTACAGCCAGCAGATGGCTGATTTCGTGGAGGCGATGGACCGCTTCGCGATTCCCAAAGAACTGCCCAACATGTTCCTGATCGAGGGCGGTGCGCTCGCGATTGAGAACGGGCTCAAGGCCGCGTTCGACTGGAAGGTGCAGAAGAACTACCAGCGCGGTGCCAAGACCGACGTCGGCCAGCAGGTGCTTCACTTCAAGGAAGCGTTCCACGGCCGCACCGGCTACACCATGTCGCTCACCAACACCGACCCGGTGAAGATCAAGTCGTACCCCAAGTTCAACTGGCCGCGCGTCACCAACCCCAAGATCACGTTCCCGCTCGACCAGCACCTGGACGAAGTCATCAAGCTGGAAGAGCAGGCCAAGCGCGAGATCAAGGAAGCCATTCAGAACGGCAAGGGCGACATCGCGGCCCTCATCATCGAGCCCATCCAGGGCGAGGGCGGCGACAACCACTTCCGCCCCGAATTCCTGCGCTTCCTGCGCGAGATCACCGCGGAGAACGAGATCATCTTCATCGCGGATGAAGTGCAGGCGGGCGTCGGCTTCACCGGCAAGTTCTGGTCGATCGAGCACGCGGGTGTGATGCCCGACATCATCTGCTTTGGCAAGAAGCTGCAGGTGTGCGGCATGCTCGTGTCCAACAAGATCAACGAAGTTGACAGCGTGTTCAAGGTGCCCAGCCGCATCAACTCCACCTGGGGCGGCAACCTCACCGACATGGTGCGCGCCACGCGCTACCTGCAGGTGATCGACGAGGACAACCTGGTCGAGAATGCACGCACCACCGGTGAGTACCTGCTGTCGAAGCTGCACGAGATGCGCGACAAGCACGCGGGTGTGGTGACGAACTCGCGCGGCAAGGGCCTCATGTGCGCGTTCGATCTCCCCAGCCCCGAGATGCGTTCCAAGTTCCTGTCCAAGGTGAAGGAGAATGGACTCCTGATCGTGGGCTGCGGCGTGCGCTCGGTGCGCTTCCGTCCGCCGCTCAACCTGACGCGTTCCGAGGTGGACGAGGGTCTGTCGATTCTCGACCGCACGCTGACGCAGGTTTTCTAGGGCGGGACGCAGGATAAGCGAAGGCGGCGCTCTCGGAAATATCCGGGAGCGCCGTCGCCTTTCCGGTGTACAAGGCCGGGACCGGACGGCGGCTCCACCCTCCCCATCCATGCCGGCGGGCTTCGCGATTGCGCGCCCAACACCCCTGCCGTACTCTATTGCAATTGCGCCGGCCGCGGGCTGTCCGCGGCGGCTGCCAGGAGCATGTCGGACCTCGTTTTTTCTCACGTTCGCAAAGTCTTCGACGGCGGGGTAACCGCCGTGGAGGACTTCAGCCTGACCGTACCCAGTCCCAGCATGCTGGTACTGGTCGGCCCGTCGGGTTGCGGCAAGACCACGCTCCTGCGCATGGTTGCCGGCCTCGAGAAACCCACCGCCGGAACCATTCACCTGGGGAGCGAGCGCCTCGACACGCAGGCGCCGCGTGACCGCGACATCGCGATGGTGTTTCAGAGCTACGCGCTCTACCCGCACATGACGGTGGCGGAGAACCTTTCCTTCGGGCTGCGCGTGCGCCGCGTACCCCGCGCCGAGATCGACGAAAAGGTGCGCGCCGCGGCCCGCACGCTGGAGCTGGAACACCTGCTCGCGCGCAAGCCCTCGGAACTGTCGGGCGGACAGCGCCAGCGCGTGGCACTTGGGCGCGCGCTGGTGCGCGAGCCTCGCGTGTTTCTTTTTGATGAACCCCTTTCCAATCTGGACGCGCGCTTGCGCACCGACATGCGCGTCACGGTGCGCAAGCTGTACGAGCGCCTGCGCACGACGTCCATTTACGTGACGCACGACCAGGTGGAGGCCATGACCATCGGGGACCTGCTGGTGGTCATGAATCACGGACGCGCGCTGCAGGTGGGAACACCGGAGGCGTGTTATCGGACACCCGCCGACACGTTCGTGGCGTCGTTCCTCGGGAGTCCGTCGATGAATTTCATTCCGGCGCACGCCGACGGCGAGTTCGTCGTGCTGCCGGGGGGAGAGCGTGTGGCACCCGGTGCCGGTGTGCGCGCGGCCCTCGCGGGTCACACCGGCCGCGAACTCACGGTGGGTGTGCGGCCCGAGGACGTGCACCCGGAAGGCGCAAGCCTCGCGCGTGCGATCCGGCTTGCCGCCAGCGTTTCGCTGCGCGAGCCTTTGGGGCACGAGACGCTGACGCATCTGCGCGCCGGCGATCTCAGCGTGGTTGCACGCGGTGCGCGCGAGTTTTCGGCCGACGCCGAAGGCCGCACGTCGCTCTGTCTGGATGCCGACCGGCTGCATATCTTCTGGAAGGACTCCGGGCGGCGGGTCGACGCCGGGTCGGCTGCGACGGGGGCTGTGGCACCCGCGGCAACACCCGCATGACGCAGCTGATTCTCTGGCTGAACCGCGTGTTCCGGCGCCCCAACGTGGGCGGGCGCGAATCACAGGACGCGTACTCGCGCTGGGAGCACCACTGGGGGCGCGAGTTTGCAAGACAGTACCTGACCCCGGCCGGCGACCTGGCGGGCAAGCGCGTGCTGGACGTGGGGTGCGGGCTTGGCGGCAAGACGGTTGCGTACGCAGAAGCGGGCGCGCGCGTCGCGGGGACGGACATCATGGTGGAATACGCGGAGCAGTCGCGGGTGTTTGCGGAGCAGAACAACGCGCAGGCCTCGTTCTTTGCGAGCGACGCCGCGGCACTGCCGGTGCGCGACAGTGTGTTTGACACCGTGGTGGCCAACGACGCCATGGAGCATTTTGCAGAACCGGCGCGGGCACTCACCGAGATGGCGCGGGTGACGCGGCCGGGAGGAGCCATCTGGATCTTCTTTACACCGCACTACTCGCCGCTCGGATCGCACCTGTACGACTACGTGTACACGCCGTGGTGTCATCTCGTGTTCACGCGCGGGCAGTTGCAGTCGGCCATTCGGCGCGTGCTGCAGGACCGCGAGCCGTCCGCGGACGCGGGCACCATCGACGCCCGGCTGGCCGCCATCATGGCGTCGTACGACCGCGATTTGAATCACATGAGTGTTGCGCGTTTTCTCTCCATTGTGCGCGAGGTGAGTGGTCTGCGCATCGCAACCCTGGAGCTGCGCCCCGCGCGCTACGCGGTGTTGAAACCCTTCACGCGCATTCCCGGCCTGCGCGAGCTGGTCACCGGTTTTGTGGTATGCCGGTTGGAGCGGGTGTCATGAGGGGCTCCCGGCACACGGCGTGAACGCAACCGTGGCACGCGTTCAGGGCCGGCACGACCGCGCCTTCCTGTGGGCCGTTCTAATATCGCTGGCCCTGCATGCGGTGTTGTTTGTGCCCGGCGTGCGCGACACATTTGAGTCGGTACGCATCGACATGGAGCCGGCGCCACCGCCGGAGCCGATGGAGTTCACCCTGGTGTCGCCGCCGGAGACGCCCACTCCCACGGACCGCGAGAGTCCGTTTCGCTCCACGGTTGACTCGGAGGCCAGCGACAGTGACCCGGACGACACGCAGTCGCGCGTGCCGCGTTCGGACGGACGGTTTCCCATTCCGGATACACCCGCCGAGCAGGAGGGTGCGGACGGGGGAGGCAAGGCGGAACTGCCGCCGCTGCCAACCGAAGAGAGCGACCTGACGGAGGCGATTCACCGCTCGAAGTTCACGAGTCAGATGAGTCCCAGTCACACGCCGTCCTTGCCGGACGAGACGATGGACTTTGCGGAGGAAGGTTCGGCCAGTGCTTCCATCGGAGGCATTCAGCTCAATACGACGGCGTGGGACTTTGCACCGTATTTGCTGGACCTGAAGCGCCGCATCAAGCAGAAATGGATTCCGCCCATCGCGTTCACGTCGCTGGGGGCGGTACACGGCTACACATGGGTGCGCTTTCGCATCTACCCGGACGGCCACATGCAGGCACTCGAGGTCATCGAAACCGAGGGCCACGGCTCGCTGCACAAGTCCAGTGAGAATGCCGTCAAGGGTGCGGCACCGTTTCGCGAGTTGCCGCAGGATTTTCCCGAGGACTACCTCGAGATTGAGTTTGGGTTCTATTATCTCTTGCCCGGTGACGAGAAGGTCTGGTTCAAGAACGGACGCTTCCTGCGCAAGGGCGACCCCGAGGAAAGGAGTGACCCGTAGATGTGGAGCATGTTTGAGAGTGGCGGCCCGGTCATGTACCCGCTGGCCCTGCTGTCGGTCATTGCGGTGGCCGTAACCGTGGAGAAACTGGTGATGCTTCGCACCGCGCGCATCATTCAGGGTGAAATATTGAGCTGCATCGAGTCCATCCGAACCCCGGCCGACATCCCGCTCGCCATCAAGATCTGCGAGCGCTTTGACACGCCGTTTGCCAACATCGTGCGCACGGGACTCATGGAAGCGGGCAAGCCGCTCGCGTTCGTGCGCCAGGAGATGGAAGATGTGGGGCGGCGCGAGGTGAAGCGTCTGGAGCGCTACATGGTGCTACTGGAGACCGCGGCCGCGGCGGGTCCACTGCTGGGGCTTCTGGGTACGGTGACCGGCATGGTGAAGGTGTTCTCCGTGATCAGCGTGGCGGGAGTGGGGCAGACGGGCGTGCTCTCGGGCGGCATTGCCGAGGCCCTGGTTACCACGGTGTTTGGTCTCATCATCGGCGTTCCGGCCTTGATCGCGTACAACCTTCTGGGTGCGCGCATCGATTCGTTTGTGAACCGCATCGACGAGTATGCGCACCACCTGCTCAAGCGCCTGGCCGTCATGGAAGGCAAGTCGCCCGACGATCGGGATATCGAACTCAATCTGCGGAAGGGCTAGTCGTGAACCTGCACCGGACGAAACGCCGCTCGCTGGTTATCAACGTCACGTCGCTCATCGACGTGATGTTCATCCTCGTCCTGTTCTTCACGGTGTCCACCACCTTTGTAAGCCAGCCCGCGATGAACCTGCAGTTGCCCACGGCGGAGCATGCGGAGGCCACGCGCCAGTCACCGATCATTGTGCACATCGACGAGAAGGGAACCGTGTACCTGAACGACGAGCCGCTTGAGACCGCCCTCCTCTCCAGCGCCCTTACCACGCGCCTGGCCGCATCCACCGACAAAGCCGTGGTCCTCAAGGCCGACTCGCGCGTGTCGCACGGTCACGTCATCGAGATCCTCGATATCATCAAGGGTGCCGGGGTCCAGAAGCTGGTTATCGCGACCCAGCCCCGCTCATGAGGCCGGTTACCTTGACCGGGCTCCACCCGTGTGTTAGAAGGTCTGGATGAAGTTGGTGACTTACAAGCACTTCCCGCTCCTGCGGGGGCTTTTGGCCGGGGCCCTGGCGCTGGGGCTCGCCTGCTCGTCCGACCCCGCCAACACGCTTGGATCCGACAACGACCTGATCGGGAGCGAACCGGGTACGGTCTTCCAGGACACGCTGGGTGTCCACGAGGACACCACCTACGTGTTCAACACCGCCATCGCAGGGGACACCACCCTCCAGTTCGGACGCCTGCAGAACTACACGCGCGCCATGGTGCTGCAGCCGGGCTTCTCGGCCGTCACGGAAGCGGACAAGCAGCGCGTGGTGGAGAGCGTTTCGCTCCGCCTGCAGCCCGCGTCGGTGACGGGAAATTTCCCCGCACGCTTCTACGAACTCAACCGCACGTACGCCGAGGGCGACACCATCGGAGTGCTCGACACGCTGGATGCAATCGTCGACCCGGTGAGCGGCAGCGTGCAGCGGTCGCTCCAGAACTTCCCGGTGTTGTATCCGCTCCCGCCGGCACTGGTGCAGTCGTGGATTCGCGATGAAGCACCGCGCCACGCGATTGCCGTCCTGTATACCGACGACATCAACGATCGCGTCGCAACGTTCCGGTCGCAGGACGCCGTGAGCAGCCGCCCGACGCTGCAGGTCACGTTTGTGGGCGGCATCCAGAAGTCTTTCCCGATTTCACACGACTGTTCGTTCATCCGGCCCACCACCACGACGGTGAATGAGGTGGTCTCGGACGGCTACGCACGCCGTGTCTATTTCCGCGTCCAGACCGACGACCTGGCGGAGGACGCGACGGTGCACAAGGCAACGGTGCGTTTTCATCTGGTGCCGGGGACCCTGCTGGGCAGCAACACCAGCGTGCTCATTTATTCGCCCGGGTCCACCGACCCCACCACGGCCAAATTTGGCGAGGGCCAGGCCATCACCGAGCGCGAGATACTCGTGTCCGACGACTTCCTGGAGTTTCCGATTACCAACGCGCTCTTCCTGACGCTGCAGGGCGAACTGGCCGACAACGGATTTGTGATCCGTTTCAAGTTCCCCAACACCGAGCTGCGCGAGATTCAACTGTACGGTTCGTCGGCACCCGATTCACTTCGCCCGCGCGTGTTCGTCACCACCTCCACACCGGCGGACTTTGACCCGTGACGATGCGCCGCCTGCTTCTGGTCATGGTGCTGGCAGCGGCCGGTGTGACGGGGGCCTCGGTCTCCGCGCGCGCGGAGTCGGTGTTCGGGCTCTACTTCCTTGGCGAGCGCGTTGAAACCGGCGGAGCACGCACGGGTGCGCTGGGCGGTTTTGTGCAGATGGTGGACGACACGCTCGGCATCCTGCAGTACAACCCCGCCACCATGGCCTGGGCCAAGCGCGTCACCTTTGGCGTCGCCGGTTACTTCACGAGCAACCAGGGCACGGGCGAGGGTATTGAGCGCACCGCCAACGCCACCAAGGTTTCCATGTTTGCGTTTGCGTTCCCCGTGTACAAGAAACGCGTGAGCCTGGGCTTTGCGTTCCGCGGGCGTTACGACCCGGACGGCGAGTTCCGCGTGGAACAGACCACACCCGAGGGCGACCTGTACGCGGACGACTACGTGCGGAGCGGTGGTTTGTGGAGCGTGCCGTTCACGATCGCGGTGGATGTATCCCCGCGCATCAAGGTGGGCGGCTTTGTGTCGCTCGAGCGCGGTCACATTGACGACCTGTGGACGGTCAACTTTCAGGAATCCGACAACGCCGACGCGGGGAGCCAGCAGACGCGTACCGCGAGCGGCACCGGCTACGGCGCCGGCGTTGCGTTGCGCCCGCACAACAGTGTGTCGCTGGGTGCCACGTTCGAGACCGACATCAACTACGACGTGGACCTCGCGGTGCGCAACACCAGCGAGAGCGCCAACCGCGACAGCACGGAGACGGCAACGCTGCCCGCGCGCGTGACGCTGTCCGCAATCTGGCGCGTGTCGCGTCAGGTGAACCTGTACGGCGGTTACTCCTCCAGCGACTTCGGCAAGTTTGAAGGCTTTGACTTTGATCAGGACCGCCTCGTGCGCGAAGAAGTGGTGGCGCTGGGTGCCGAGTACCGCCGCGGCCCCAACTGGCCGATCCGCGTTTCCGCGCGCTACGAGACGCTGCCGTACACGATGCCCGCGGATCAGGAGATCAGCGGTGTTGCATTTGGTCTTGGCACCGGGCTCCTGTTTCGCAGCGGACGCGGCAAGCTCGACGTCGCCCTCCAGTTTGGCAAGATGGGATCGGCGGACAGCAACGGCTACTCGGACCGCTCAGTGCGCTTCATGATGAGCATCACCGGTTCCGAGGAGTGGCGGAGCAAGCGGGAGGATCGATGAGAAACGCCGCGCGCTGGGTGTTGCTCATTGCGTGTCTGTCCGCGTGCAGCAAGGCACCCGGACCCGAAACCCCGGCGCCCGCCGCAACGCTGGCGGATCGCATGGAAAAACTGTCGCCGCGCCAGCAGTTGCAGGCACTGGCAGCCGATTCCAGCGCGGAGGCGTCGTTCTTTCGCGGCAACGCGTACTTCTCGCTGGGTGTCGAACTGCCCGAGTCGGAACACCCCAGGGCAGTGACGCTCTACGACAGTGCGCTGGTCGCGTACCAGCACGCGGTGGAAACCGACACCACGATGTCCAAGGCGTGGGTCAACATGGGGCTCACGTACGACGCGCTGGCCAAGCGCCCCGAGGCACGGCGCGCCTTCGAGACAGCCATTGCCACCAACCCCGAGGACGTGCTGGCCCTGTGTCACCTGGGGTTCTCGCAGACGCTGATCGGTGACCTCGACGCCGCCATGAAGCTCTACAAACGGGCCCTCGCCATCGACCCCAACAGTTCGCAGGCGCACTACAACCTGGGCCTCGCGTTTGCGGAAGCCAAACTGTTCAAGGAAGCGCTGGTGGAGTGGGAGACCGTGGTGCGTCTCGAGCCGGACGGCGACCTGGGCCGGGCGGCGGCCGACAACGTGCGCATCATCCGCCAGTACATCGCGGACGGCAAATAGCCCCGTTTCCGCCCGGTGCCGGGACTATCGCGGCACCCCCGAATCCCTTATCTTTCCCCCCATGCACGGCCGGTTCCTCACCCTGGACGACGCACCCCGCCCCGGCGCCCATGTCCTGCTCGCGATGAGCGGGGGCGTGGATTCCGCGGTTTCGGCACTGGCCCTTAACCAGGCCGGCTACCGCGTCGTCGGCCTCACCATGAAGAATTACTGCTACGGCGACTCCTACGGCACCGTACCGGAGCGCTCGTGTTGTTCGCTCGACGCCATCGACGACGCGCGCGCGGTGTGCCAGCGCGTCGGCGTGCGCCACATGGTGGTGAGCACCGAAGAATTGTTCGGGCGCGAGGTGTACAAAAACTTTCTCGACGAGTACAAGCAGGGGCGCACCCCCAACCCGTGCGTGCGCTGCAATTCCATCGTGCGCTTCGACACGCTGGTGGAGTGGGCGGACAAGATGGGGTTCGACTGCATCGCAACCGGTCACTACGCGCGCGTGTTTCGCGCCGAGAATGGCGCGCATTACCTGGCGCGCTCGCTCAATGCGCACAAGGACCAGTCGTATTTTCTGTCCGCGCTGAATCCGGCCGTGTTGCCGCGCGTGTTGTTCCCGCTGGGTGCGCGCGAGAAGCCCGAGGTGCGCGACGACGCGCGCCGCGCCGGTCTCGCGGTGGCGGAGAAGCCCGATTCGCAGGAAGTGTGCTTCATCGCAACGCGCACGCTGCGCGAGTTTCTGGACGGCAAGGTGCCGCTGGATGCCGGCAACGTGGAGACCACCGACGGTGACGTCGTGGGCCGCCACGAAGGACTTGCCACTTACACCATCGGACAAAGGCGAGGTGTCGGTGTCGCGGCAGGGAAGCCGCAGTACGTGGTGGGGCTCGATGTCGCGCGCAACACCGTGGTGCTGGGCGATGACGACGACCTGTGGAAGTCCGAGCTTGCCTGCAATCTTGCGTGGCTCGACGACGCCGCGGTCGCACAGGCCGCGGGCGGGCTGACGGCCCAGATTCGCTCGCGCCAGGCGGCCCAGGCGGTGGCGTCCATCACGCGCACGGAGAGCGGCGCGCGCGTCGCGTTTGCACAGCCGCAGCGCGCCATCGCACCCGGCCAGACCATCGCGTTCTACGACGGCGATGTCGTGATCGGTGCCGGTGTCATCGACCGCGCGGGCCCCGCGTCCACACCCACCCCGTGACACGATCCGTGCTCCGCATCGTCCGCGCCGCTCTCCTGGGTGCGTTCCTGACCCTTGTTTCGTCTGCCTCGCAGACGCACGCCAACACGCGCGTGCTGGAAGCGCTCCCCGTGACACTTCAGTTTGAACCGCGCGATACCCGTGTAGCCGAGAAGGTGGCGCGCATCTGCCAGGACGAGATCCCGCGGCTCGCCGCCGAGCTTGGACTCACGCGCGTGCGCCCCATCGAGATCGTCGTCACGCGCGACATTCGCAACGTCGACATGAGCCGTGCCCACCGCCTGCCGGAGTGGGGTGTCGCGTTTGCGTTGCTCGACGAACAGCGCATTCTGGTGGACGTGAATCGTGCCACCAGTGCCTTCAACTCGCTCTCGGAAGTGGTACCGCACGAACTCTCGCACTTGCTGCTTCGTCAGCGCGTGCCCAACGCCGCGTTTCCGATCTGGTTCAACGAGGGACTGGCCCAGTGGCAGTCAAATGAATGGTCCATGGTGGATGCGTGGCGCCTGATGCAGGACGTGTGGGAGGGAACCACACCGCGCCTGGCCGAGGTCTCCTCCGGGTACCCGGAGGGGGAAGTGCGCGCCCAGACCGCGTACCGCGTGGCGTACGCCTCCTTCACCGACCTGTTTGCGGAAGTGGGCTACGGCAGCCTGCCTGCGTTTCTGAACGAGGTGGAGCAGGCGGGCGACTTCCGGCTTGGCTTTCAGCGCCACTTTGGATTCAGCGTGGACGACTACTCCGCCTGGTTTCACAACGAGCTTGAGAAACGCTACAGCTCCAACGCCCTCGCCTTCCAGTCCGGCCCGCTCCTGGGCTTCGCCGCCCTCCTCTTTATAGTCGTTTTGATCCGACAGGCCATCAAACGCCGCCGCAAGTTCGCAACTCTGGACGAATAGCCGCCGCGGTTGGGTATCGTGACGAAACTACTACTTGCGGTGTTGTTGTTCCCGATAGCGAGCGTTGTTGCCAATGCACGCGCGAATGGGGTGGCGGGTGCGCCCGTTTACTCCGACGTGCTCATGTGGGACGACCTCGTCGTTCGTGGCGTGGTGGCGGGGGTTGAGTACACGACGGTTCCGGCGGAAGAGTGGCACATCCCGGCCATGCTCGAACAACTGGGGCACGCACCGGTTGAGGTTATGCGAGTGGTGTTGCGGGTCGAGGAAGTCTTGCGTGGACCGGAGATCGGCCCTGAAGTCGTCCTCGTGTCCTTGCGGTTTCGCGACGTGCGGCGCGAGTTAAATTTCGTGAAGGAAGTCAAGGCGGGGGCGAAGGTCCTGGCCACCGCATCACTACTTGCGCAGCCCGCTCCTCCGAGGTGGATTGAGACCGGTGTTTTCGTTGCATCTGGCGAGGGATGGTCCCGGTGCGCGTATCATTCATGGGAAAAGCCCGTCAGTGATGAGGAAGTCAGGCGACGCATAAAGAGTGTTGGGGTTCATCAAATGACGCGAGATTCTGATCTCGTGCTTGTTGGGACTGTGTCGGGGCGGGAGCCGATAGCGACTGAGGGCGGCCGATGGGAAACGTATGTCGTCCGGCCCACGAGGCTTGTAAAGGGCAGTGTCGAGGGCGAAATCGTGGTCCGGGTGCTACGTACTGTTAAGCCCGATGCGGCGGACTGGCGTTCCTTCGTTACATTCGCCCTGGATGAAGCACCGTTGTGGTATCTGTTTTTGCAGAAACAAGGGGATCACTATACGTTGACGGCCGGGCGACGCTCAACAATCGCCATCCGAGACGGTGTTCTGTTCGAAAGCCTGTCTTGTCCGTCGCGATACAGTCCCGAGGGACTGGAACGAGAGGTTCGTGCGATCACCTCAGACCAGTAGAACTCTTGTCCCGGCGCTTGAGCTGGCCGTGCCTGTTATCTAGAAATTGGCTTCAGCGTTCCCCGATCTGCTCCCACCTTGTCGCATGGTCTTTCTTCCTGTTAGCCCGCTAACAGTCCGGGCTTGCTTTTCCACTACATAGTTTCCCTTAAGACCATTCCAACGTATCAAGACTACGCAGCCAGGGAGGTGCGACATGAAAAACATTGTAGGTCTTATGGCGATTGCCATGTTGCTAGCATCGGTCGGGTGCTCCAAGAACAAGGAACTCATCGCCCAGAAAGATGCGGAGATCGCGAGTCTGCAGTCGGAGAAAGCGCGGCTCGAGGCGGAAATCGCCGAACAGCGGCGTATGACGGACGACCTCAACGCGCGTCTGGCCGGTCTGCAGGAGGAAAAGCGGGTGCTGGTGGAAGAGCGTGACAACCTGACGCACATCACACTGGATGGGTCGGCCACGTTTGGAACGGCACAGGCCGACCTGACGGCGGAAGGCCAGGAGGCGCTCGACCAGGTGTGGAGTGTCCTTCAGAACTATCCGGATCGGCGGGTTCTGATTGAAGGTCACACCGACGACCGGCCCATTCGCTCGACCTTCCAGTGGAAGTACAAGTCCAACTGGGAGCTGTCGTCGGCGCGTGCGCACAGTGTTCTGCACTACATTCAGAACAAGTACAGCGTCGAACCGCAGCGGCTGGCCGCTGTCGGCTACGGCGAGAACATGCCCGTAGCCGACAACGGCACCACCGAGGGCCGCGCGACGAACCGTCGGGTCGTCATCACGGTGGGAAGCAAGGTCGCGATTGCCGAGCGCCAGAACGAGTACCAGAGCATCAGCCTGGACACGTCGGCGCCGGAGGGGCAGTAGGCCCCTCTAGGCTGTGAGGCCGCGCAATCGCTCGTGATCCCGGATTACGATGGATCGCCGGTCCATGTCGATCACGCCCTCGCGCTTGAGCGCATTCATTGCGATGTTCGCACTCTCGCGCGTGGAACCGATCAAGTCGGCGATGTCCTGCTGAGTCAGCGACACGTCGATAACGGTTGACCCGTTGAGGACGCGCGGGAACTCGCTCGCAAGTCGGAGCAGTTGACCCGCCAGGCGCGAGGGCACATCTCTAAAGACGAGCTCGTCCAGGCGTTCGGTGACGCGCGTCAGGCGCTCACCAATCAACTTCTCCACTGCTTCCGAGAACTCGCGCTCTCGCGCGAGCCGCTGATAGCTCTCCCGACTCATGCACCCCACGAGCGAGCGTTGCAGGGCAACCGCGTTGCTGCGTGCAGTGCGATCCGTTCCCGGGCCGGGAAGCCCGAAGAACTCGCCGGGTCGGACAATAAACAGGATCAACTCCCGCAGTGTGGTGGGATCCGTGCGCGTGATCTTTACTCTCCCTTCAAGGAGCAGATACACGGCATCGGCCTCACGACATGCGAGGAAGACCGGGTCGCGGCGCGCAAACTCGCGCGGGCGCAATGAACGCGCAACGTCCTCGATCTGACCAGGGCTAAAGCGTCGAAACGCTTCGAAACGATTGATTCGCGCGGCTAGCGCGGCTGGCTGGATAACCCCAGGCTCATGGCAGACCTCCCGCGTTTGTCCGCCAGACGGCGGATCGCTGTTGCCTCTATGTGCTTGGGGGCACTGTTGGCATTATACTCCCCAACCCGCCCGGCGTGCCGACAAAGTTGCCAACCCTCTTTAAATCATTGAGTAACACCTGCTTGACCCGCTCCGGAAGCGGTGCTATAGTGCGTCCCCAAGCCGGAGGGCTAGCCTAACTGGTAAGGCAACGGTCTTGAAAACCGTCGGGCTTAACCGCCCTTGGGGGTTCGAGTCCCTCGCCCTCCGCCAGTTGCACAAGCAGAACAGAATTTGGGAGAGGTGGCCGAGTAGGTCGAAGGCGACGGTTTGCTAAACCGTTGTACGGGCCTAAACCTGTACCGAGGGTTCGAATCCCTCCCTCTCCGCCACTTCAGAAAAGAAGGACTGCGTGACACCGCAACTCGAACTGCGCCGCGTCGACCTCGGGTCGCTCTTCAAGGTTGCGTTTGTGGTGTACGCCATCCTCGGGCTCATCGCGGGTCTGTTCTACGCGATGATCTTTGCCGCCCTTGGACAGTTCGGCGGCATGTTCGAAGATGAGATTCCGGGGCTTGGGCTGATGAGTGGTGCCCTGGGAGCACTCGCGGTCCCGGTGCTCTCGGTCCTCTACGGCATCCTCGGTTCGGTTGTGATTGTCATCGGGGGAGCGCTGTACAACCTCGCCGCCAAGTTCATGGGCGGTGTTCGCTTCGACGCCCGCTACCACGGGGTTACGCCGGTGAATCCGCCGGTTCCGCCGGTCGTCTGACCGTCCTCCACAGAATTCGGGTGCGCCCGTAGCTCAACTGGATAGAGCGTTTGGCTACGGACCAAAAGGTTAGGGGTTCAAGTCCTCTCGGGCGCACCAATTTTTCCGTCCCGCCACATCTCTGAAACTTTCCGCCGCCTTGTGCGGTCCCAGTAATCGTTGAACGTGACGCAAGCCCCGCGGGCTTTCGGTGCAACAACCGTATCCCCGGGCGCGTAAACGCGTTGTATCGTCACGACGTACCGGCGCCCGTCGCCGTGGACCCCGAACCCCAGGACGCCCGGGAGACCCCATGAAGCTCCGGTCACGCAGAACCCTCTGGCTTTCCATTGCCATCCTCGTCGTGCTCGCGGCCGGTGCCGCCTTCGTCATGAAGACGCGCTCGGTGGCCACGGGCAATGCCGCCGCCGCCGACAGCACGGGTGCGGACTCCACCACCGTCGCGGACAAAGACGACAAGAAGGACAAGAAGAAGGGCGACAAGGACAAGAAGGAAGAGGCACCCGTCCCGGTGGAAGTTGCCGCCGTGATGCCGCGCTCGATTTCCACCTACTACGTGACCACCGCCACGCTGGAGCCGGAGAAGAAGGTCGACATCCTGGCCAAGATCGCGGGCGAGGTAAAGCAGATCCTGGTGGAAGAGGGCGATGTGGTGAAAGAGGGTGCGTTGCTTTGTCGTCTGGACGACGCGGAGCTCAAGGTGCTGCTGGATGAAGCGCGCATCAACCGCGACCAGCAAAAGCTGGAACTCGAGCGCGTCGAGTCGATGCGCACGCAGAATCTCATCAGCGACAAGGAATACCAGGCGTTCAAGTACCAGCACGACCTGGCTGTGAACCGCTACGAGTCGGCGCGCGTGAAGTACGAGTACACGCAGATTCGCGCCCCGTTTGCCGGCATCGTGACGCGCCGTCTGGTGGATCCAGGCGAGAACATCGCGGTGGGCGCGCAGTTGTTCATGATGGCCGACACCCAGCCGCTCCTGCTCTCCATGTACCTGCCCGAGACGGAAGCGCGCACGGTGCGCGCCGGACAGACGGTGTTTATCCGCCCCGACAATGAGGCGGGCACACAGTTTGACGGTTCCATCCTGCGCATCGCACCCGAGGTGGACCAGCGCACGGGCACGGTCAAGGTCACGGCACAGACGCGCGGTGGCGGCATCCCGGGGAGCTTTGTGCGCGTGCGCATTCTGACCGACACGCATGTCAACGTTCTGGCCGTCCCGCGCCGCAGTGTCACGGTGGACTCGGGAGACCGCTTTGTGTATGTCGCCGCGGCCGACACGGTGCGGCGCGCCGTGATTGGCGTGGGCTTCGAGGACGAAGAGTACGCCGAGGTGACGGGCGGCCTTGCAGAGGGCGACAGCGTGGTCACGGCGGGCGTGGGTGGCATTCGCGACGGCTCCCGTGTGCGCGTGGTGCGACCCGACGACGTGGCGTCCAGCCGCCGCAAACCCGCGACCGGCACGCCGGAGAAAAAGTAGCGCGCGCCGCGGCCCCACCCCATGCGTCTCGTCGATCTATCCATCAAGCGCCCGGTCACGGTCACGATGCTGCTCGTGGCGTCGGTGCTGTTTGGGTTTGTGGCGCTGACGCGCCTGGACGTGCGCCTGCTCCCGGAAATCTCCTACCCCTCGCTTGTCATCCAGACCGAGTACGCCGACGCCGCCCCCGCGGAAGTGGAGAACTTTGTCACCCGGCCGCTCGAGGAAGCGGTGGGTGTCATCAGCGGCCTGCGCAGCATGCGCTCGGTGTCCAAGCCGGGTGTGTCCGAGATCACGCTTGAGTTCTCGTGGAAGACCGCGATGCAGTACGCGGCGCTCGATGTCCGCGACAAGATCGACCTGGTGGTGCTGCCGCGCGAGTGCAAGGCACCCGTGATCCTGCGCTACGACCCGGCGCTGGACCCGGTGGTACGCATCGGTGTTTCCGGCACCGAGAATCTCGTACGCCTGCGCAACCTCGCCGATTACACCATCAAGAAAGAGCTGGAGGCGCTGGACGGGGTTGCGAGTGCCAAGGTGCTGGGCGGGCTGGCCGAGGAAATCCAGGTGGAAGTGGACGAGCGCCGGCTGGCCAGCTACGGCATTCCCATTGCGCTGGTGGCGTCGCGACTGGCGGAAGACAACATCAACCAGTCGGGCGGACGCCTGCGCGACAAGGGTGCGGAGTTCTTGCTGCGCGCCGAGAACGAGTTTCAGAGTGTGGACGACATCGCCAACACCATCGTGCGCGAGGAGCAAGGGCGGCGGGTGATTCTGGCCGATCTGGGCACGGTGACGCGCGGGCACGTGGAGCGCGACGTCATCACGCGCCTCAACGGCGAAGAAGTGGTGGAGGTCGCCGTCTACAAGGAAGGCGACGCCAACACGGTGGCCGTGGCCACGGCGGTCAAGGCGCGCCTCGCAGCACTCAAGAAGCAGCTCCCCGAAGACGTCAAGATGGAGGTGCTGTTTGACCAGTCGCGCTTCATCAAGAGTTCCATCAACGGGGTGAAGGGAAGTGCGATTCAGGGTGCGCTTCTCGCCATTCTCATCATTTACATGTTTCTGCGCGACTTCCGCAGCACACTCATCATCGGGCTTTCAATTCCGATTTCCATCATGTGCACGTTCGTCGTCATGCAGCAACTGGGCGTGTCGCTGAACCTGATGTCGCTGGGCGGGCTGGCGCTGGGTGTGGGCATGATGGTCGACAACTCCATTGTGGTGCTGGAATGTATATCGCGCCACCAGGCGGCCGGCGGAAGCCGGCGCGCGGGCGCGGAGGCGGGTGCCCGCGAAGTCGCCGGAGCCGTCACCGGGTCCACGCTCACCACGGTGGCGGTATTCTTGCCCATCGTCTTTGTGGAGGGTCTGGCCGGACAGGTGTTTCGCGACCAGGCGCTCACGGTGTCGATTTCGCTCACGGCGTCGCTCCTCGTATCGCTCATGTTGATCCCCATGGTCGCGGCCATCGAGTTCCGTCCGGCCGGGCCCGTGCACAAGACAGCAGCCCTACCCGCCGGGGAGGAGAAGCCGAGCAGGGTGGTGCGCGCGGGTCTCCGCGTCAGGCGGTTTGCCACCTCGGGCCTTCCTGTGTTCCTGATCGCACGCGCGCGCGGACTGGTGCGCCTCGTGGGGCGCGGGGTGGGCATTCTGACCTGGCCGCTGCGCTGGTTCCACGACCGCTTCTATGATCGCGTGGAAAACGCGTACGCGCGTGCGCTGGACCGGGCCCTGTTGCACCGCGGACCGTTTCTGGTGGCAATGCTGGCGCTGTTCGGTCTCTCGCTGGCCGGCGCACCGTTCATCGGCCGGGAAGTGATTCCGCAGTTTGCGCAGGGCGAGTTCAGTTTTGCGGTGCAGATGCCGGAAGGAACCCCGCTCGAGATCACCGACGCGCGCCTCGCCGACATGGAAGCCATGGTGGCCGACGAGGCGGGGGTCGAGTCGTACTACGCGAGCATTGGCACCGCCAACCGGCTGGGGAGCAATGCCAAGAGCAAGGACGAGAACATCGGCCAGATCAACGTGGTGATGGACGCCAAGGGCGACCGCCGCGGCGAAGACGCGCTGGCCGCACGCCTGCGCGCGGACTTCGAGAGCCTGCCCGGTGTCACCACCAAGTTTGCGCGGCCCTCGTACTTCAGTTTCCAGACGCCGCTCGAGGTATACGTGTTTGGTTACGACATCGACGCGTTGCGCACATTTTCGGCCGAAGTGGCGGCGCGCGTGGCGGAGGTGCCCGGCGTCAAGGACGTGAAGTCGTCTCTGGAAGTCGGCAACCCGGAGCTCGACATCGAGTTTGACCGCGTGCGCATGTCGGCCATGGGGCTTTCGGTGGAGCAGGTGGCCAACACCGTGCGCACCAAGATTCGCGGCGACGTCCCCACGCAGTTCAAGGAACGCGACCGTCAGGTGGACATCCGCGTGCGTTCGGGTGCCTGGCGCGCGCAGGATGTCGCGGAGGTGCGTGCCCTGGTGGTGGCGGAGCAGGAGGGAACACCCATCCTGCTCGGGTCCATCGCCAACGTGCATGTCGCGGAGGGTGTGAACCAGATTTCGCGCGTGTCGCAGAGCCGTGCCGCCATTGTATCCGGCAACATCGCCGGGCGCGATCTGGGCAGCGTCTCCAGAGATGTGGCGGCACTCCTCGCGGGTCTCAAGACGCCGGAAGGCATCACGGTAGAACTGGGCGGCGAAAACGAGGAACTGCAGCGTTCCACGCGGAGCCTCATCCTGGCCCTGGCGCTGGCCGTGTTTCTGGTCTACCTGGTGATGGCCGCCCAGTTTGAATCCTTCCGGCATCCCTTCATCATCATGTTCACCGTCCCGCTGGGCGCCATCGGCGTGATTGCAACCCTGCTGCTGACGCGGACACCGGTGAGTGTGATTGTCTTCATCGGCATCATTCTGCTGGCCGGTATCGTGGTGAACAACGGCATTGTGCTCATCGACTACATCAACACGTTGCGACGCGCCGGCAGCGAGCGTCTGGACGCCATCCGCACCGCGTGCCGTGTGCGCCTGCGCCCCATCCTGATGACCACGCTGACCACGGTGCTGGGGCTGCTCCCGATGGCGCTCGGCATTGGCGAGGGCGCGGAGTTGCAGGCACCCATGGCGCGAACCGTGGTGGGCGGTCTCACGGTGGGCATGGTGCTGACACTGTTTGTGATCCCGCTTCTGTACGCCACCTTCGAGCGCGGCGAATAGAGACACGCCATGAAGCTGCACGAACTGTCGGTCAAACGCCCGGTGCTTGTGATGATCGGGCTGGTGTCGCTCCTGGCGCTGGGCGGCATCGCCTCTTTCAAGCTGCCGGTGGAGTTTCTCCCGCACGTGGAGTTTCCGTTCATCGGTGTGTTCATCCCGTACCAGAACTCGCACCCCGAGTACATCGAACGCCACATCATCAAGCCGGTGGAAGAAGTGTTTGCCACCCTCGGCAACGTGCGGCGCATCCAGTCGCAAACGCAGCCCGATGGCGCCTTCGTCGGGGTCGAGTTCCAGTGGGGACGCGACGTGGGTGTGTTGCGCATGGAGGTCAAGGAGAAGCTGGACCAGATCAAGGGCGACCTGCCCGCGGATGTCGAGCACCTGCAGGTCTTCACCTTCGACACCAACGACATTCCCATCCTGGAAGGGCGCATTTCCGCCCAGGGGCGCGACCTCGCCGGCAGCTACGACCTGATCGAGCGTTCGATTGTGAATCCCCTGAAGCGCATTGAAGGCGTGGGCAACGTCTTCATCAACGGTGTGGAGCCGCGCGAAATAGCCATCTACCTCAAGCTCGACAAGCTCAAGGCGCACCGCGTGGACGTGGGCAATATCTTTCGCTTGTTGCAAAGCGCCAACGCCAGTGCTTCGGGCGGGGAAGTGACCGCAAAGGGCGTGCGCTACAGTGTCCGCGCGCTGGGAAGCTTCAACGATGTGGAGGACATCGAGAACCTGGTGGTGAGTCCGGAAGGGCTTCGGCTGAAGGACATCGCCGACATTTACTACGGCGAACCCGCGGTGGCGTACGGCCGGCGCCTGAACGGCGAGCCGGCGGTGGCCTTCTGGATACAGAAGGCGAGCAACGCCAACACGGTGGACGTGGCCAAGCGCGTGCACGTGGCGCTCGATAAAATGAACCAGGACCCCGCGCTGGAGGGGATCAATGTTCTTCTGTTCTTTGACCAGTCGGACGAAATCCTGAACGGCATTCGCGGGCTGCGCGACTCCGGCATCCAGGGGGGGCTGCTCGCGATCGCGATTCTGTACTTCTTCCTGCGCCGCATGGTGACCACACTGATCATCGCGGTGGCCATTCCGTTCTCGCTCATTTGCACGCTCGCGTTCCTGTACTTCACCGGCTACACGCTCAACATGCTCACCATGATGGGGCTCATGCTGGGGGTGGGCATGCTGGTGGACAACGCCATCGTGGTGTTGGAGTCCATTTACCAGCACCAGATGCGGCGTGAGGACGCCGCCAACGCGGCCATCACGGGTGCCAGTTCGGTGGCAGTGGCGGTGACGGCGTCCACGCTGACGTCGGTGATCGTGTTTGCACCCATCGTGTTTGGATCCAAGAACGACGAGATCTTCGTGTGGCTGTCGTCGGTGGGTATCACCATCTCGGTGGCGATGCTGTTTTCGCTGCTGATCTCCCTCACGCTGATTCCGTTTCTGGCGTCGCGTTCGCGCCCGCCGGCCACGCCAAAGCAGTCGCGGCTCTTAAAACAACTGGAAGACCGCTACGCCGTGGCGCTGCACTGGGCCACGTTCCGCCACCGTCGGTGGACCCTGGCACTGGTGTTTGCCTCCGTGGCGCTCACCGTGGTTGCGGTCAAGGTGATTGGGATGAAGGGGCCGCAGGACGACGACGCCATGCTGATCAAGCGCATCTACATGGAGTACGAGTTCTCCGACAACATTGGCTACCAGGATGCGGAGAAGTATGTGCGGCGCGTGGAGGGCATCCTGGACGCGAAGCGCAAGGAATTGGAGATCGAGACGCTGTACAGCTACTACGCCGACAACGCGGCCGCCACCACGGTGTACTTTTCGGACGAAACCTTGAGCCGCGAGAAGCTCAAGGAAAAGCGCAAACTCCTGCGCGACGCGATTCCAGAGATGGCGGGGCTCAAGCTCCAGATGGGCGAAGAAAGCGGGGAGGACAGCGGCGGGGCGCAGCTGGTGGAGGTGAACTTGTTTGGCGAGGACAAGCTGGTGCTGGAGGATATCGCCAACGAGGTGAAACGCCGGCTGGGCTACGTGCCGGACCTGACGGACGTGAAGACGAGTGTTGAGTTGGGGCGCGAGGAGATCAACGTGGCCGTGGATCCGGACCTGGCGTCGCGCTTCCAGCTGGACGCCAACGACGTGGTCTCCATCATGGGGCTCACGTTCCGCGGCATGGAGCTGGACCGCTTTCGCGGCAAGGACCGCGAGATCCCGATGTCGATCAGCCTGGACCCCACCGATCAGGTGGGCATCTACAACCTCGACAACCTGCTGGTGGGCATGGTGGACGAGCAGGAGGTCACGCTGGGCTCGGTGGCGCAGTTTGAGCAGAAGCGCGGGCCCACGCAGATCGAGCGCGACAACCAGCGCACCATCGTCTCGGTGCGCGGGTTGTACGAGGGCGATGATTACAGCAAAACACTGGAGCAGGTAACGGGCCTCATGAACGGCTTTGCACTCCCGCCCGGCTACGCGTGGTCGTACAGCCGGCGCATTCAGGAGCGCAACGACCAGGCGCAGCAGATGCTCATCAATTCCATCCTCGCCATTCTGTGCGTGTACCTCGTGATGGCGGCGTTGTTCGAGTCCTACCTGCACCCGCTCATTATCATGGTGTGCCTGCCGCTGGCCGCGGTGGGTGTGGTGTGGATGCTCATGCTGACGGACACGTCGTTTGGCCTGATGGCGATGATCGGGGTTGTGATCCTGATCGGTGTGGTGGTGAACAACGGAATTGTACTCATCGACCACGTGAATGCGCTCCGCAAGCAAGGCCTCTCCATGGAAGACGCCATCATTGCGGGCGGGCGCGAACGCCTGCGTCCCATTCTGATGACCGCGGGCACCACCATCCTGGGACTGATCCCGATGGCCATCGGGTCCTCGCACATCGGGGAAGCGCAGTACTACCCGCTGGCCCGCGCGGTGATGGGCGGGCTTGTGAGCTCCACGTTCCTCACCCTGCTGGTCCTGCCGTGCTACTACATCCAGGGCGAGCACCTGAAGGCCTGGTGGCTGGGGGTGCTGGCGCGTTCGCAGCGTCGCGCCGACGCGGCGTCGCCCGCTCCCGGCAGCGACGGATGACGCGAGGCCTGGCCGTAAGATTGTCCGGGCCATAGCCAACCACGAGCGTCTATAGTCGGTGCCCATGAGCGACGCACCCGACTCACAATCCCGCCCCGCAGGCGCTGGTTCGCTGACCCCGCCGTCTGACGGCCGCGCACCGAGGCAGGCGGGCTGGCGTCACTGGTTTCTTGCCGGCGGCCAGCTCGACGACGAGTTTCACGGCGCGCACCCGACTTACCCCTGGTACAGGGTGCTGTGGCTTACGGGCGTGGACTACTTTTCAACGCTCGGTTACCAGCCGGGAATGGCGTTGCTTGCCGCCGGCATGCTGGCACCGGTGGCCACCGCACTGCTCGTGCTGGTGACGCTGACCTGCGCATTGCCCATCTACATGGGTGTCGCCCGGCGCTCGTTCGTGGGCCAGGGATCGATCGCTCTGCTCGAGAGTCTGCTGCACGGCTGGTCGGGCAAGCTCCTGGTTCTCGGGTTGATCGGATTTGCGGCGACGGACTTTGTCATTACCATGACACTCTCGGCCGCCGATGCGGCCGAGCACATCGTACACAACCCGTTTCTCCACCCCTTCGTCGGCGAGCACCAGATACTGCTGACGCTCGCCTTGCTCACCGGACTCGCGCTCGTGTTCCTGGTGGGTTTCTCCGAGGCGATCGGTCTCGCGATACTGGTCGGCGTGCCCTACATCCTGCTCAATCTCGTGGTGCTCGGGCGCGGATTGTTCGAAATCACAGCCCAGCCGGAACTCTTCCTCGAGTGGCGGCGAGCACTCACCCTCCAGCACGACTGGCAGGGGATGCTGCTTGCGGCCGCTATCATTTTTCCGCGCCTGGCACTGGGGTTGAGCGGTTTTGAGACGGGTGTATCGGTGATGCCGCTGGTGCGGGGCGATGCGCACGACGCGCCCGGCAAGCCGCCCTTGGGTCGCATCCGGAACACGGGCAAGCTCCTGGCGACGGCGGCTGTGATCATGAGCTGCATGCTGCTGTTGTCGAGTTTTGTGACAACACTCCTCGTACCGCCCGAAGCCTATGCCGAGGGCGGAGCGGCGAGCGGCCGCGCCATCGCGTTCCTGGCGCACTCCATGCTCGGGCCGTGGTTCGGCTCGCTCTACGACCTGTCGACGATCCTCATCCTGTGGTTTGCGGGCGCCTCGGCGATGGCGGGCCTGCTCCACCTGATTCCGCGCTACCTGCCGCGCTTCGGCATGGCGCCCGGGTTTGTGGCCTACGCGCGCCCGCTGGTGCTGGTGCTGTTCGCCATCAATGTGATCGTGACGCTGGCGTTTCGCGCCGACGTCAGCGCCCAGGGCGGCGCGTATGCGACCGGTGTGCTGGTGCTCATGCTGTCGGCCGCGTTCGCCGTCGCGCTGGCGCTGTGGCGCGAGCAAAGGTATCTCCCCAGCCTCTACTGCTGGCTTGCGGTGGGCGTGTTTGCCTTCACACTCGGCGACAACGTCCACGCGCGGCCTGACGGACTCATCATCGCCAGCATCTTCATCGTGTTTGTGCTGATTGTGGGTGCCGTGAGCCGCAGCTGGCGCTCAACCGAACTGCGCGTCGCGGCGGTGTCCCTCGCCGATCCCGGGTCGGAGCGGCTGTGGCGCGACATCGTTGGAAAGAAGGTGAACCTGGTGCCGGTACGAGGGCTGGACGCAACTGACCGCCGGCGCAAGGAACGGGAGCTGCGCGAACACTATGCACTCACGGGACCGATCGCGTTCCTGACCGTGGAGCTGGTCGACAATCGAAGCGAGTTCGTTGCCGACCTGCGCATTTACGTGCAGGAGGAGAACGGCAACTATCACATCCGCGTGACACAGGCGATCGCCATTGCCAACACGATCGCGTGCGTGAGCGAGCTCATCGACCCGGTGCGACTGTTTCTCGGGCTCTCGCGCCGTAATGTCCTGGTGCAGGCGGCGCGCTATCTATTCCTCGGCGAAGGGGAGACCGGCATGATGGTGTACGCGATCCTCGTGCGCCACTGGGAGGCGACGCCGGGAGATGACGTGCGGCCGCTCATCTTCCTGATGAGCGATTGACGCCGCGCTGGCCCCCGATACCGACTGGAACGAAAAACGGGGCGTGCCCGCAAAGGCACACCCCGTCTCTCAAAATTCGAACCGCGCCGGGCGCGGACTCGCCGCCTCAAGTCAGCAGCGTTGGGCACCCTTGTAGACCGGCGATCAAGTACGTCCGGCCCCGCGCCGGCGCGGTTGAACCTATTATACTACAGTCACATATCAGCTCGCTATTCCAGTACTACTAGAAGGCAAACGAGGCCTGTACGGCGGGTACGAACTCAAAGTCCGAACCGGCCATGCGCGTGAACTGGGTGACGGCCTTGAGCTGCAGCTCGCGGCTCACGTGGTAGCCAACGCCGGTCTCCACTCGGTCCACATTCAGGTCCCAGGTCATGCGTTCGCCCGTGCTGCTCTCCACCTCTTCAAAGCGCATCGCATCAAAGCGGAACGCAAAGTCCCAGCCCGCGGCGATCGAGTACACCATCTGTGCCCAGTGGCCGCTCATGGCCAGGCCATCGGCGCGCACCGGCGTGTCGTTGTGGCTGTAGAAGGTTTCGCCCGTGAAGCCAAAGCGCCACACCTTCCAGTCCGCGCTTAGACCGTAGACCTCGTTGTAGTAGTCGTTGACGGTCTTGCCCACGGGCAGGTACGACGCCACGCCGTCGCTCAAGTACGCACCGCGCGACGCCGACACCCAGGCCTTGAGGCCGGGTGTGAAGGCGTAACCCAGCTTGCCGTGTACCGTGAGGTTTTCGTTGATGTCTTCGCCCTGCACGGGTGAGCCCGAGGACCCAATGGTGACGCCGGCCGCAAATTCAAAGCGGCCCATCGCACCCAGCGAGTAGAGACCGTAGTTCCAGCAGTTGTCGTACAGAATGGGAAGGGTTGAATACGGGTCGCCACGGAGCCCGTTGGAGTCCGCGTACACCACACCCGTCTGACCCTGGCCGCGCTTCTCCAGCATCTGGTCCAGGTCCACCGGCATCATGTAGCTCGGCAGCGTGGACTTCCAGTAGTACATCATGGGAAGTCCCACCAGCGGGTTCTTGTTGGAGTAGGTCTGGGCGGCCCAGATGCCGTCGTGCACGGGGATCAGGCCCGCCTCCACAAACAGATTGCGGTCCTCCATCACCTGGTGCATGACGTAGCCGCCGTAGAAGCGGTACGTGTCGTAGCCCTCGGGCGACACCAGAAACTGCAGGTACACCGACGTCTGGCCGCGCTGGCCCTCCACAAACAGGCGCGCGCGCAGCGCGTCAAAATTGGAGTCGCGCGTGTTCAGCGTGTTGAGCGAACGATTGTCGCCCAGATCACTGCCCACGATATCGACCAGGCCGCGCAACTGAATGCTGCTCTGCCCGAACGCGTTGATGGCAACCCCGAGCAGCGCCAGCACCACAAACGTGCACAGCGCCACGCGCCGGCCCGCGTCGGTGTGGAGCATGGACAGGGTGAGGGTAGACCGTCTCATACCAGAACTCCTTCTTTCTCCGGTGCGCTCACCGGAACAACCGCCACACTCGTGGCACGCGGCAGGACAATCGTGAAGGTGCTGCCGCGACCGGGTGTGCTGGCAACCAGCACGCGTCCGCTGTGCTTCTCCACGATGATCTTGCACAGGGCCAGGCCCAGGCCAAAGCCCTTGGACCCAAACCCGAACGTGCCCGACGAATGGTGCATGACGTCTCCCACTTCATAGATTTTCTCGAAGATCCACTTGAGCTCGTTCTGCGGAATGCCGACACCGGTGTCTTCCACCGCGATGTGCACCTCGCGCTCTTCGCCGCGCGTGGTGATGCGGATGTTGCCGCCGTCGGGGGTAAAGCGAATGGCGTTGTCCACGATGGCAAGGAGCGCGTCCACCAGGCGCGTCGCGTCGGCCTGCACCGGGAGCACCTCGTCGCCCAGGTCCACGGTGAGGCGGAGCTTGCGCGATTCCGCCACCGAGCGCCGGCCCATGGCGGCGTCGCGCACCAGGTCGCGCACGTCGCGGCGCACCAGCTGGAGCGACTGCAGCCCCTGCTCGTAGTAGGTGAGGTCCAGCATGGACTGCACCAGCCGGTTCAAGCCGGTGAGTTGTTCGGTAATCAGGTTGGTCGTCTCGCGCACGTTGGAGGGAACCGCCCCCAGCGCCCCGCTTGCGATCATCTCGTTGAAGCCCGTGATAATGGTGAGTGGCGTGCGCAGCTCGTGGCCGGCGAGGGCAATGAAGTTGCTCTTCGCCTGGTCCACACTCTTCAAGTGTGTCACGTAGCTCTGCAATGACTCGCGCATGTGGCCAAAGTTCCGGCCCAGCAGCGCAACCTCGTCCTTGCCGCGCATGTCGATGGGGTAGTCGTACTCGCCCTTCTGGAGAGCAACCGACGCCTGCACGATGCGCGACAGGGGACTCGTGATCGAGTTGGCCACGAAGATGCCGATCAACAGGGTCACACCCACCGCGATCAGTCCGCCCAGTGCCAGCTTCTTCTCGAGCGCCACGATGGGGGCCATCTCGGCGTCCAGCTCGCGCGCGATGAAGGCGTCAAAGCCATCGCGCGGATCCACGCCCGCGACGCCCACGTGAATGGTCAGGTACTCCTGGTTGTCAAACGTGCGGCTGAACGCTTCCGAGAGCGTTACCGAACCGCGCGCAATCGTGGACGCCACGCGCGCACTCGGGCGCCACGAGTTTTCGTCCACCTTGCCCGGGAGCCGCGATACAAACGTGCTCGCCATCGCCACACCGTGGCGCGCGAGGCAGGCGTCCGCACCGGTGAGGCGCTTCACGTCGGCAACAAAATCGTCGTCCAGGTAGCGACCCAGACGCACCACCGCTTCCAGACTGTGCGTCACGTACACCGGTGCCACCGCGGCGGCCACGATGCGTCCATCCACCTGGTAGAAGTCCGCAACCGCGGAGCCCTTCATGGCCATCTGGATGCCGGAGCTGCCCGCCTTGTCGGCCTGACGCGCGGAGCGCAGCACCAGGGGCTCGATGCCGTTGCTGGTGCGCGACACGCGCGCGATCAGCGTACCGTCCGGATTCATCACTTCCATGAAGTCCGCGTCTGTGATGCGCAGGAAGTCGCCCGCCAGGCCTTCCACCGTGGGCGCAAACTCGGCCCCGCGCTCCTCTTCCGGAATGGAGAAGGGGGCAAAGAAGCGCGGGTCGCGTACCGTGACCTGCACCATGCTCACCAGTTCGTTGCGGCGCGAGGTCAGCATCTGCACAAACACCGAGCCCGACTCCGTCAGGCTCTCCTGCACGCGCACGCGTACCGTGTCGTTGGCACTCCGCGACGCCGACAGCAGAATACCCACCATGATCCCGATCAGCGGAACCGTGGTGAGCACGATGATTCGTGCGCGCAGACTGCCGAAACGAAGCATCATGTCTAGAGGTTGACGTCCGCCGTGGTGACGCCGTCGTTCACGGATACCTTCATCGAGCGTTCGCCCAGACTCGGGTGCCAGACCTTGAGCGTGTAGTTGCCGTTGGGAAGCGCTTTAAGCGCGTAGTCGCCGGCGGCATCCGGCTGCGTCACAAACGGAGAGTCCACGACCAGCACGTACGCCGACATCGTGGAGTGAATGTCGCAAAACACCTGCACCACACCCGGCTTGTCAAACGTGACCGTCTTGGACTTGCCCTTGCCGTAGTAGCCCAGGTCAAACTTCTTGGGTTTCGAATACGAGAACACGTTGTGGTACACGAGGTCGCCGTTGGGGAAGTCCACCGTGGCGCCCACCGGTACACCCAGCACGTGCGGTTCAAAAGCCTGATTGATCTGCCGCAGCACCGGCTTGCCGGGACTCCGGCGCGGAGCGATGCGCGCGTTCGGTCCCTCCAGGTAGATCACCACGTCGCGCGGGGTCGCACCCGCGTCGCGCGCACCCGCGCCGGATACGCCACCGGAGTTCAACGTCCCCGCGTACGGATCCAGCGTGGACGACTGCATCGGTGCCGACTCCGTGACCAGGCGAACTTTGCCGCGTAGCTCGCCACCCATGGCCGAGGTGGCGAAAAGCATCCACACGAGCGGCAACATGGCCAGCCACCACGGGCGGCGGATGCGGCGTCGCTTGAAGCGGCGCGGGCGGGGTATGGAGAGCGTCATAATAGTTTCACTCCCAACGAGTTGTGTGCTCGCCTTCACGTTATATTGCGAGCCCGCGACAGCCACTCCCCAAGACTTTGCTTCGGGAACTCTGTGCCCTTTTAAGGCAGTCGCGGGCAGCCAGAGGACGTTTGTGCAACCCCCATGCCCGATACCAACCGTTGCAATTCCGTTGCGGCAGACCTACCATCGCGGCGGTCCCATACAGATGACGATGCTCGGATCGGGGGGAGTGGGGAGTTCGATTACGAGCGCCAGCCGTCCGCTCGCTTCCGGGTGTCAGATTTCCATCACGGAGGTGCTACAGTGCGAAAGCTGACTTTGTGTCTCGCTCTGACCCTGCTCTTCGGAACAGGGCTCCTGGTAGGACTCGGCGCCACCAACGCCGACGCCGGGTCGTGCTACTACACGTGCCGTTGTGACGGGGTGCCACTCAAGTGCTGCACCTCGCCCTTTGGCACCTCGTGCAAAGTGGCCAAGGATTCTCCGCTGCAGTGCACCCAGGGAATGAACTGCTAGTCGCAGTTTCTTAAACTCGCACGCAACGAAGGCGGAGGGGTGAGTCTCCGCCTTCTTTTTTTCGGAAGGACACCCATGCCCGCTCTCTACAGAGGACTCGTGATGGTTGCCGTGGCAATCGGCCTCGTCGTTGCCGGCTTCCAGGTGGGCAAGATGCTCCGCTCAAAGCAGGGCCACAACCACCAGCACCCTGAAGAAGCACCCGCCTTTGCCATCGGCGACCCCTTTCCCGATGTCAGACTCACCACCGAGTGGGGAGACACCACCACCACCCATGCGCTCCTCGCCGGAAACGACGGCGTCGTCCTCTTCCTCGACCCCGAGTGCCCCCCCTGCGTTGACACCGCGCGCAACTGGGGCATCGCCATCGACGCCGGCAGCGTAGACCCCAACCGCGTCTTCGCCGTCGTCGACAACACCGGTGCCGAAGTAGCCAAGTTCAACGCCGAGATCGCACCCCGCCTCCGCGTCTTCATGGACCGCGACAAAGCCTTCATGAAACAGCACGGCCTCGCCAGTTACCCATTGATCGTCGGCATCACCCCCACCCGCCAGGTACGCTACGTCGGCGAAGACCCCGAAGCCGACCCCGTGGCCGTTGCAGGGCCGTAACGATTCATCACGACGGCCGATGCACGTGTGGACTACTCGTCACACGGTTCGAGCAGGAAGTGCCCGATCGCCGCGCCCACATCGCACGTCTTCTGCACCAGAATACCGAGCTTTCCATCCTTGAGTGCCTGAACACGAGTCGGCGTCAGGGGAACGGCACTTGCGCCGTTCCAAACCCCTTTCATCGGACAGCCTGCGGGTGTTGAGAGCGAAAACAGGTTCCCCTCGTCGTCGCTCACGAGGTAGGCAACGGTAACGGGGCACCCGCAGCAAGCCACGTTGAACACGACTTCTGTTTCATCCGTGTTGAGGATGAACACCGAGGATCCCGTGATGTGAAAGTTGGTGCTGTTCGCGTTGGCGACGTAGCAGGTCTCCGCCTGGGCTTCAAATGCAGGTGCTACCAATACCAGAAGCGCAAGCGCCGCAACACATTTGAGGTTTAGCATGGTCAGCCTCCTTGTTCTTCGTGAAAAGGTTGTTCTTATCGCTGCCTAGCAGGGGCAGCCCATTGCAATGTTCGCGATGCCGACGAGAATTGCCCCGACGAGGAGAAGGATGCCACCCACGATTGCCATGGCGGCGCCGATCGCTTTTGCTTCTGCCGTCGGACCGTACTGAAAGATGAGGCCTCCGATGGTGACCAAAAGCGCCCCGATGACGATAAGCACCTTCCCAATGATGCAGAGAACCTGACAGAGCGTGACGAGACGAACGGTGTTCAGCGCGGCCGCAGGCGCGCCGCAGTCCGGGAGCGCATTCAGGTCCGCGATCGCGGCTTCCAACTCTGTCAGTTCAGCCTGGAGTTCTGCGGCCACGTCGGTGTAAAGGACGTTGACCGCTCCCTTGACCCAGCCCGGAAGACTGGAATACGCCGCCAGGGCGTTGGCCACGCCATTCTTAGCGACGACAAGCTTGTTCGTCGCTTCGAAGAGTTGCGCCTGTGCAAGGCTGTCGCTCAGGCAGCAGACCTTCTCACCGAACCCGTCGATAACGTCGTCAAGATCATCGTGAAGACGCGTCATGTCTGCTTCGAAGGAAGCCAGCTCTTGCTCGACCACAAAGCTCGCATTACCCGCACGCACGCCCATGCACAGGATGCCGTCATTGGTCGTAGGCCAGGGTTGTTCGAACGTGGCACGGAACGTAGCACCTCTTCCGATGGCCGGCGTCGCCTCACCCCACAACGTCGCGGACATCCAGACCATGTCTCGTTCGAAACCCGGCGGATTGGTTGTCGCGCGGAAGGTGGTTGGACGGCCGGGTACGATTCGGCTTCCCTCCACCGTGATGATGGTTTCGAACACGTCGACCTGTACCACCCGCTCGTTCACGAGTGGGCCTGCCGAAAGCGTCCATGTGCCCGGCTCGAGCGGGAGTGTGACGCTACCCGATGCGCCGAGCAGTTGGGCCGTTCCGTTGATGCGCCACTCCACCAAGGGAGCGAACTCATCCCGGGACGCAGTCGCTTCCACACGCACTACCGTGCCAACTCCGGTTCGATATCGGTCTGCGCCGACAATCGTGACCGGCGCGATTGAGCGGTTGGCAAGAAGCAATTGCAGGCGCTCCGCAGGGCGCATGCTTTCGGTCACGACCACGTCCGCCGTCACGCTGGCCCGGTCGATGCGAACGTCCTTCGCCGTTACGTCGGACACCGTGAAAGCGCACTCAAACGTCGCGATTGCGTCGTTCTTCGGCTCGGCCGCCTCCTCGGCTCCGGGACCTTCTGTGACGGTGACCTGCACACGAGTGTGGACGCCAGGCTCGGGGGCGGCTGCCTCGGCGTACGACGCGGTTGCGTCGCGCGATGTCTCTCTAGCGCCCCGCCAGACAACGCGGGCCGCCGGACCAGCGGCGCATTTGAACGTCAGCCTCTCGACATCGTCCGGTACCGCGAACGCAATCGGAACCGCATGCCAGGCCGTTGTGACCCCTGCTATCGGTCCCAGCAACAACCCCGCGACAGTGTCGGTCGGCGGTGGACCCATTGATTCGCGCGGAGGGGCGGTCGCAACCGGCGTGTCGTCGGAACACCCGACCCACAGAGCTCCCGCGCCGATTAGCACCAGGCAAAGCAAGACCACAAGCTTCCCACGCATGGGGGACCTCCCAGATAAGAATTGAACTGCTTATGGTGGGCGTAGCGACGCCCTGAACAAGTCAACGCGCAATCCGACCGGAGGCGCGTCGCGATAGAACACGTGTTGTCCGGGGGCACGGATGAGGCGTGCCGGATGGATGCCATGGGCATGGGTCGTGGTGTGTTCGCTACCGGAAGCTACCAATCTGCTGTATGAAACCTCCCCAGGTTCACGATGCGGGACATCGCGTCGTCATTCCAGACGTTCATGGGAGTACTCTAGTCGTGTTCCTGCGTATGTCAAGTGTGCAATGAACAAAAACCCTAACCCGCGGTGAGCCGCCAGTCGCAGATCGTTCTGGGCAGGACATGCCACGATCGTGGATAATCGTTCGCTAATCGCCGGTCACTCGGACCGGCCTCATCAGTGCCTCGCAGTTTGGACCGCCTTTTTGCAACCAGCTCCCAGCGAGCGGAAAGGACAGCCATGGTATCAAGCAAGGTAGGCCCTTCGGGCGGAATGTCAGGAGAACCATTCCAGGATGATCTCATCGCGGACAACGAACGCGTTACGGCAGTCAAGATAAGGGCGGGCATCTTCATTGATGGGATCCAACTCGTTGTGGAGGGTGGCACCAGCACGCGCGAACTGGCCGCGCATGGCGGAAACGGTGGGACTGAGAGGACCGTCTTTCTCGACGACGACGAGTTCGTCACCGAGGTTAGCGGTCGCTACGGCATCTTCGTCGATTCGATCGCGATCCGAACCAACAAGAACACATTGCACAAGTTTGGGGGCGACGGCGGGCAGGCCGATTACATATACCAGGCGCCCGAGGGCTTTGAGATCGTGGGGTTCCACGGCCAGGAGGGGAACATCCTCCCCGACTCTCCTCTTACGGCAGTCCTGGACAGCATCGGGCTCGGGGATCTCGACGAGACCATTTCCTTCATCGTCGCGATTGGCGTCATCCTCCGGCGGCGGAAGTAGGCACCCAGACGGGGTTCCGGGGCGCGCTCTAGGTACCCGGAGACCGGGGTTGGAAACCGAAGCAACCTGTGGTATAAACACTGCTTCGCCGCCCGGCCTCCGCACTCCTTCGCGACCGGCGGCACCCTTTTCCGCACGCCCATATTTCGGAGCTGGTGTAGCTCAGCCGGTAGAGCAGCGCATTCGTAATGCGCAGGTCAGCGGTTCGATTCCGCTCACCAGCTCCATTCAACTTCTTCAAGATTTTCGCTATCCGAGTCCGTCGGGACCGTCCGGCTGCGCACGTAACGGGAGTAGACTGGCGCTCCTCAACTAGCGTTGCGTCCTCCGTTCACGCTTCAATGCAGCATCGTGATGCGCTGTTGTGCGACGGCCTTCCCGTTGACGAACAGGCTCACGAAATACACGCCGGCCGGCATGGTGCGACCGGCCGCGTTGCGTCCGTCCCAGGATGCCTCGTGCGGCCCCCGCTCGAGCTCGCCCGAGAGCAGCACGCGAACCTCGCGGCCGCGCACGTCGAACACGCGTACTTCTGCGCGTGAGCGCGCGGGCAACTCGAAGCTCATCGTGCTGAACCGCGTCGTCGGATTGGGCCAGGGCGCACCGAGCGCCGGTATGCGGCTGCCAGCCGGGCGATCGCCCACGCCGGTTACCTGGGTGGAGAGTCGTTCGGCCAGAGTGACGAACGTGCCATCCTCCAGGATCGTTCGGCCCACCGACCACGCATCACACCCGGGGAGCACGGCGATAGCTCCGGTCGAAGCCAACGTACCGGCGGCGGCAACCGGCGAGTTGGCGAGCGTCCAGCTCGAGCCGTCCCAGTGCACGATGTCAGTTCCCACCGACCAGATGTCGTCCGGCGCGAGCGCGGCGATCCCGCCGCCTCCGCCCGGGCTGGGGAACTCGGTCCAGCCGTCGCCGTCCCAGTGGAGGAAAAGAACCGCGAGCGTCCCACCGTTGTCGTGTGTGCCCACCGCCCAGACATCGTCGGGCGCGAGCACGGCCACACCGGTGAGATCCGCATCGACGAACGTTCCCGGAACTGGCACCACGCTCCACGCGCTGCCGTCCCAGTGGAGGACGAGCGGCTGGTAAGGCTCGGCGATGTTGCGCGAGTTGCCCACTGCCCACACATCATTGCTGGCGCTCGCGCTCACGCTCATGAGCCGATGCGAGCGCAAGGCGACATTCGGGCTCGGCACCACGGTCCAACTCGAGCCGTCCCAGTGCACCGCGAGAGTCCCCGATGTCGGACCCGGCGCGCCCGCAGCGCGGACACCGACCGCCCAGATGTCGCTGTCGCTGATCGCGGTGACGGCCCAGAGGCCCGAGCCGCCGTCGATCACCGGGCTCGGAACGGTGCTCCAGCTTTCGCCGGTCCATCGCATGATCAGCGCTTGAGATTCACCGAACGTGGACGAGTAGCCGACCGCCCAGGCGTCGCTCGCAGACAACGCAGCAACGCCGTTCAGCGAACTCCCGCTCACGCTGGCATCGGGGCTGGGGACCACATTCCACGCCGATCCGTTCCAGTGCATCACCAGCGTGCGCTGCACGTCACCGACGGGTTCGTTGTCGCCGACCGCCCACACGTCCGAGGGCGAAACCGCCGCGACACCGCGGAGGAGATTTCGCTGCGGGCTCGGGTTGGGAGTGGGGGACACGCTCCAGACTCCGCACTGGGTACTGGCCGGAGCCGGGTTGACGAGAATCAGAGTGACGGAGGTGAGGACGAAGATGCCGAACGCCACGTTTCGGAGAGCTATTCGTGAGGCCGCTTGCATGGCAGCTCCTCCTCCTTTCTGAAGTAGGAAAAGGCGGGGCAGCTATATCGGACTATAGGGTATTTTTCTCTGCAGTAGATGTCAAGGTCAGTCTCATGTGGGGTCCTCTCACAGCGATCCGTTGGACTGGGCAAGGAAGAGATCACGAGCGTCTAGGAGCAGCAGGGCCACTTCATGGGCGGCCTTCACCGCGCTGTCCGTCATCCCGGTTGGTCTACTATTTGAAATACAAGGCCTTGATAGAACCCCACGTGCGATTATTCACAGCCACGGGCTGTTCGCAAGGCGTACAGTCAGGAGCGCCGCTTGGGTTGACCACGTAAAGCGGCTGTGGCACCGTCGATCCTACGACCCTTTCAAGGTCACAGAGAACAGCAACGGGACCAATATTACCGCTGCCGTTCGCATCGACCGATCCCCTTGTCGTGAAAGTCTTGCATGTTAGGGGCGTCAACGACTCGCAAGTCACCCGCATGAGAAACACCGGGGGTTCCTGACATGGGAACACCAGCGTCACACCCCGCTGGTTGGCGGGGTGGTCCCCAACTTGGCCCCAATGATAAGTATTGGGGTTCCATTCGATGCTTACTACGCTATAGGAACCTCGATCATAGTTAGTATCAATGGTCCAGACGTCGAAAGACGCGCCCATGTAAGACGCTCCCACCGGGCCCTCCAAGAAAACGAAGATGTCGAAGCGTTCTCCGACATCAATCCCGCTGGTCGTGCAAGAAGATCTCTGCCCATCAACGTAAAACTTAATCACGGCACCGCGAACTGGGTATGCGGAACACAACATCCACAGAACGAGACCTCCGAGACCTATAGCGTTCTTCATGATCTGTTCTCCCTCCGGCGGGCCCCAACGGGGCGACGCCCCAAGCGCGGGACAGCTGCGGGGCGATTAACTGCAAGGCGATAACTGGCCGCTACTAGGCTACACGGACGCCCAAGTCATTGCAATACTGTAGCCGCCGCGCCATAATCACATTCGTAATGCGCAGGTCAGTGGTTCGATTCCGCTCACCAGCTTCATTTGTTCCAATAGATTAGGCACAATGAGTTGCGAGCGCGTGCGGGCACCGAGGCCACTTGTCATTCGGAACTCTCTCGCCACGACGGAAAACACGATGCACTTCGACGACAAGCGCGCCTCTGACATCACCGGGGACGATCTAATGGGTATCATCGGAGTGCCGGAGGATGAATGGCTTGAGTTCAAGCAGATTGGGTACCTAGGAGACGGGACCAAGGGCGCGGAGTTGGCGAAGGATATTAGCGCGATGGCCAACGCCGGCGGAGGATACATCCTAATCGGCGTGTCGGAGAAAAACGAGCGAGCCAGCGGTTTCTGCAGCGTTACCAAGATAGAGGCCGAAACAGACCACATTCGCGACCAATGCTTGCAGCGAATCGAACCGCGCCTTGTAGGTCTTGAGATCGTCCCAAAGAGTGTGCCGACGGGTGGTACGCCGACGGTGCTGATCATCCGCATTCCCCACGGCGAAGCATCACCGTACGGCTTCAAATCGGACAATCGAACGGTCTTTGTGCGCCGTTATGGAGCCCACGTTCGGCATTATCCGGTCGCGGACTTGGCCGACGCGTTCGCTGCGCGAAAGCCGCCGGCTTGGGTAAGCGCCCTAACGTCGCTGGCGCGTTCGCCAGACCGCCGGGTTGACATCGACGCCTCAGCGTTGGAGCATAGCGATCCCAATTCGCTTATCGACGTGATGACCGAACGATTTACTCGCGACGTTGAGAGCAGACCGTTTTATCGAATCCTAATCCTACCCACAGCTCCGCGCGCTGACGCCATTGACACGGACGCGCAGGCTATTCGGGCGATAGTAGACGACCCCCCTCACGTCCGTGCGCTTGGATTCGGGTTGGGAGGACTTAAGGACGTGCGACCTTCAGCGGAAGGACTTGTAGGGACGGACGGCGAGAACACGTTGCTCGTGCTGAAGAACGGCTTTATCGAGTTTCGGTCCCCCTTGGATGGACACCACTTTCAATGGCGCTCCACTCAAAGCGGTTTTACTGGCAAGTGGCTCTACCCCTATACCGTCGCTGAGATGCCCGTTTCGTTTCTGCGGACCGCGAAAGACATCTACCGGGCGGCCGGAGCAGGGGGCAAGTTTCTGGTCCGCCAGGAGTACTGGAGCCTTGAGGAGTTTTCACTGTTTGGCGGTCATCCACGCGAACCATTATTCGGCGTTGGCGACAAGCGAAGCCCGCGACGGTTTGCACAGGCTTTGTTGAAGTCGCCGCTCAAGACGTTGACTACCGATTTCTCACCAGACGAGACTGCGTTCGAGCTTGTGGTTGGAGTGTACAACGCCTTCGGGTTCGAGCGCTCTGTGGTCCCCACCTTCGAATTGGACAATTGAGAACCGGACTCGCGTCGCATCATGAGTTGCGCTGAACTGTCTTGACTCGTGCGCCGAGAAACGACTTCATGCGCTCAGTCAGGTCGGCGTCACGTGTCTCGCACTCCCATACAACGACAATTGTCCAGCCTTCTTCTCTCAGCCTGCGAACATTAGCCACGTCCCTCGCGATGTTGCCTTCCCGTTTCTGTCTCCAGAATTGCGCCCGGGTTTGTGGGACTACGTTTCCGAAGCGGCAGTCGTGCCAATGCCAGAAACAGCCGTGGACGAATATGGCCTTCCGGCGAGAAGGGAATACCAAGTCTGGCCGCCCTGGAAGCCTTCGCCCACCGAGGACATATCGATATCCGAGTGAGTGGACCAGCCGTCGCACGAGCATTTCGGGCTTGGTACCGGCCGAGCGAATGGCAGCCATGTTGCGCCGGCGCTGTTCTCGTGTCAGTACATCCATTTTCAGTCCAGGCGCTTACGAACCATTTCTGCAAATCCTTCAATAGTCAGAATCTTTGAAGGGCGCTCTGCTGGGTACTTCTTGTTCAATTGCTCAGGCACTACGAGCGAAATGCCAGCCGCCTTCATTTCCTTAAGTTGTGGAACAGAAATGCTCGGCTGAATCGTGATGAGATGTTTGGTGCTGACGCGTGGTCCTTCCTTGAGCACTTGACGCCATCTGTCTTTACACGTCGTCTTGATACCTACAACGAACAGCTTGTCCGCAGGAAACTTCTTGTCGAGGTATGCCGCGGCGCTTGGGATTACAATGTCGGGGCGCCCCTTCACCTTTTGCGGCCGCATTTCGTGTGGGATACCAGCTCTGGTCAGAAGCCTGTCGACGTGATTCTCTAATGACCGCCCAGCTCTTGCTTTCCGACGATTCATGATTCTAGAGGCTGTGCCAAGAAAGTCGTCCATGTTCGCAAACTTGCGCGAAATGTCCGCGTGACACAGTCGACGTTCCACGCTGCGAAACAAACCGTACTCTGCGTCCATTGCAGCCATGAGGGCGTCATCCGGCGCGAGGCGTGCGAAATTCTTGAGACAGTGTTCGAGTACCTTAACCGCTTCATCCGAGAAGTCTCTGCCAGTCGGGAACTCTCTTAGCGTTGCCGCGAACTCGTCAAAGCGCCTTTCGATGCAGTCATCTTCAGTCTCGTGGCGCCGCGCGCCACCGTGAAAGACACCCCATCGCGTGAACGCTTCGACTCCCAGTGCGGCTTGGACGGAGTCGATGTCCTCTTCGTTGTCGAGGACATATGCGATGAAGTTGTGGTGGTCGATTGGGATTAGGACAAGGAGATTGCCGACTGCCTCGGCGTTCAAATAGGGAAACCCTCTGCCAAATCGGGTCAGTCTGTATTCGCGGCGGGTTCCTTGCCCATACCACACAATTCTTGACTGGGTAACAAGTCCATTCTGCCAGGTGATTTCTACGTCTTCATCGCTCAGAGAGCCTGCGTGTGGGGGATGTGGACTGTACATCTCCCAAACTTCTTTCGGGAGGTAGAATCCACACTGATGACCTCCGGTCGTCCCGGCGTCATTGGGGGAAATAAACTTTAGAAGCGCTTGCCCGTGCTGGATCGCGTCGTTAACGGCGCTTTCTGCTTCTTGGGAGATCATAGATCGCTCGCTTTAGCAAACACTGGTTTTCAGTCTTGGTGAGCTGCCGGGCGATGACTGCGAGTATCTGTTGCCCAATCGCTTCCACAACCTTGGGAACGACAGCATTCCCAAACTGCTTGTATGCCTGCGTGTCGGAAACGGCTATCGGGAGACGATCATCGAAGCCCATGAGGCGCTGACATTCCTTCGGTGTCAGACGCCGTGGAGTTCGTCCAGCACGCGGAATCAGGATCTCGGACCCGTCTTTGTAGTAACGCGCGGACAATGTTCTGGTGACGCCGTCGTGATCAGCTAGTCCGAAGCCAAAGCCATTTCCTCGTTCCTTGTGCCGTTGAGCATACTGCTGCAGGTAGTTCCACAAGTGATCCGAGAGTGAATACCTCTCGTCTGGAGCAGCCTCCAAGATGTCAGCGAGTTTGGGTCTCGAACCCTCCGCAGGCTGTGGGAACGTAAACTCAACCTGCGATCCAAATACATGTTTGTCGAAACCGACTATATACACTCTCTCTCGATGCTGTGGAACCCAGCCTGCGGCGTCAATGACGGAGACATGGAGATCGTACTGAAGCCCAGCGAGTCTGTCCTCAATTACACGCCACGTGTTACCTCGGTCGTGGGACCTAAGGTTCTTTACGTTCTCAAGAAAAATGATCGGTGGGCGCTTGTGTTCAATGATGTCTGCAAGAACGAAAAACAGATTGCCCTGATTGGAGCAGTCAAAGCCGTGCGCTTGTCCGAGGCTCTTCTTCTTCGAAACGCCGGCAATCGAAAAAGGCTGACATGGAAAGCCCGCTGCGAGAATATCGTGGTCTGGAATATCGGACGGAGCGATTTCTCGGATGTCCCCGTGTGGCGTATCTCCGAACCACTCTCGATAGGTTTTTTGAGAGTACTTATCCCACTCGACGGAAAACCGACATTGGCCACCGAGCCGGTCGAGGGCCAATCGAAAACCGCCGATGCCCGCGAACAAATCCACGTACTTGAAGGGTATTCGCTCGCTCGCCACGCCAGGCTCGCGGACCACTGCACTTGTTGCCTGGGCGGGTTCAGGTTGATCAAGCGATTTCACCCGCTCCAACATTTCGAGAACAAACTCTTGTTTGGTCTTCTGCCGCTCCCGCCGTTCGCGCTCGATCCACGTATGAAGCTCGTCTGGAATATGCCGAATTAGTTGGCTCCGCAATTGTTGTCCTCGCTGGGCAAAAGTGATAGCAGCGAGCGAATGATAGCAGTTTGTCCCGGCGAGGGGTCAATCTGGATTTTTGCCCCATATCGGCGCGGCGGAAGCGGCGTGCCTGGCCTCCGTGACGTTGGTTCCATATTGTTTCAAGTTGGTAATGGACCATCCCTTAGACCGAGTGGCGTCTCTCTAACGCCCCTGCTTGAAAAGGGCTCGCGTTGAGCGCGTCATTGACGCCGCCTTATCCGCGTATTAACTTCAGTGAGCTTTCCTGGTTCGGTTTTACCCCCACTTGTTCAGATTTACCCCACGCGGTCTCCTTGAGGCCCCCATACGCCTGTTTCCAGGTGGGGCGGGGCAATGCCGTTAACTCAAACGTGGGGAGTCTCCCGCATGCATCGTCTTCTATTGCTTTGTCTCCTTGTAATGATGGTGGCGACGGGCGCGTATGCGAGTGCTCCCTTTCCGGACCCGGCGGGCGCGGGTGGGTCGGCAGCGGATGGCGGCCCGGGGTACATGGCGGATCGCCTGCTGGTGCAGCTCAAGCCGGCGAGCGCTGGCCGGGCCGGGTTGAAATCGGGGAGGACGTCCCAGAGCGCCCTGCTTGGGGTTTCCTCGCTGGATGCGATCGGCGCGCAGGTGGGTGCTATCCGCGCGGTGCCGGCCATCGAGGCGGCCCGGAACAGCGCGAGGGGGTCGGAACTGGGCCTGGACCGATGGATGCTGATCGAGCTGGCACCGGGCGCGGATGTAGAGGCGGCGATAGCAGCCTACCGCGCGGATCCGAACGTGGATGCGGCGGAGCGGGATTACCTCTTCGAGCTCATGGTGACGCCGAACGATCCGCTCTACCCCCCGCACTGGGGACACAACAACAGGGGACAGCTGCGGGCGTTCAACTACAACTCGGGTCAGCACACGGGCCCGTTGGTGGGAACGGTGGGGTTTGACTCCAACGCGGAGGTTGGCTGGACGGGTCCCAACGGGTTTGGTGTGGCGAGCACGATCATCGCCATCCTGGACACGGGCGTGAACTTGAGCCACCCGGACCTGAACGTCATCAGCGGGTACGACGCGGGTGATAACGATTTCAATCCGGAGGACGATTCAGTTTCACCGGATGCTGGTCACGGCACGGGCTGTGCCGGTCTTGCGGCGGGAAAGGCGAACAACAGCATCGGGTCGTGCGGATCGGCGCCGGGTTGCAGCATCATGCCCATCAAGGTCTCGAACACGGCGGGACAACTCCCGACGACCGCGGTCGCCAATGCGCTTATCTGGGCGGCGGATCACGGCGCCGACATTGTCAGCATGAGCTTTGGCTTTGGCCTGCACGGCACTCCACCGGCCTGGGTCGAATCAGCGATCGAGTACGCAAACGCGGCCGGTGTTGTGATGTTTGCGGGAACGGGTAACAACAACAACTTTGTTCTGTACCCGGCGAGCAACCCGCACGTGATCAGCGTTGGCGCTGCCTCGCCGTGCGGCGGTCGCAAGCGGAGTGCTGCGAGCACGGCATTTCTGGCCCCGGGTGTCAGCGCCGATCCGAACAACTACACGTGCGACAACCAGCGCTGGTGGGGTTCGAACTTCGGCCCCGCCACGAAGGACGCGCCGAACGCCACGGACATTATCGCGCCGACGATACTGCCCACCACCGACATCCAGGGCGCCGGCGGATTTACCGCGGGAGACTACTCCGGGTACTTCAACGGCGCATCCTGCTCAACACCCTATGTCGCGGGAGTGGCGGCGCTGATCAAGTCGAAGCACCCGGACTGGACGCCGGCGCAGGTCCGCAAGCAGCTGCTCGAGAGCGCGCAGGACGTTATCAATGTTGAGTCCGGCGCGGGCTGGGATCGCTACAGCGGCTATGGCCTGGTGGACATCAACGCCGCGGTTGGTTGCAGCGCCCAGCCGGTGATCGTGGGGAACGGCGGCATTACCGCGAGTGCGGACGCGAACTGCTGCGTCATGATCCATCCCGCCGATCTCATCGCGAGTGTTTCCGACCCGGACGGCGATGAGGACATCGTGTCGGTCAGGATCACCCGGGTTGGCGACACCGAGATGAATGTGGATTCGACGCTGGTGTGCGGGGCGGGCACGCAGTCGGTGCAGGTCACGGTGACGGATTATTGCGGCAACACCGCGAGTGTGTTGGTGGACGTCGAGATTCAAGACGTGACGCCGCCGAGCATCACCGTGGTGATGGACCGGAACGCGCTGTGGCCGCCCAACCACAAGATGGTCGCAGTCTGCGCCGACATCACGGCGACCGACGGTTGCGACGCCGAACCCGAGGTCGCGCTGGTGTCCGTGGTGTCCAACGAGCCCGACAACGCACGGGGCGAAGGCAACACGGTGGGCGACATCGGCGGCGCCGACGTTGGCACCGACGACCGCTGCTTTGATCTTCGCTCCGAGCGACGGGGTGGAGAGGATGGGCGCGTCTACACGATTGTGTACTCGGCGACGGATGTGGCGGGCAACGTCGCGTATGACACGGTGGAGGTACACGTACCCCACAACACCCAGCCGGCCGCGGCCATCAGCTCCAGCGGTTTCACCCCCGACGGTACCGGCCTCAACGCGGGTGCCGCGACGTTTGCGCTCTTCGTGACCGGCTCGGCGGCTCTGGACGTGCGCCGGATCGACACAGCAAACCTTTATGTGGGCAATACGGCGGGCGTCGTCAAGGCCAAGAGTACGCGCGTGGTCGATATCAACAGCGACCAGAAGGCGGACCTGGCGGTGTTCTTCGATGCCCGTCAGGCGGAAAACGTGACGATCTCCGACGAAAAGCTGCACGCCAAAGCAGCCAACGACGGACCCCTGGGAATGCATTTCACGCTCGATGATGGCACTGCTTATCTGGTTGGTAACATCTACGCGCTGGGGGCACCGGTGGAGATGCCGTCTGTCACGGGCAAGAAGACGGTCACGCCGGATCAGCCGGAGATCACGCCCAAGACCGGTCCGGTAGCCGCGGCTCCGACGGTGGCGCGAATCACGGCCCTGACGTCGATCCAGCCCAACCCGTTCAACCCGCAGACGTCGGTGCACTTCTCGCTCGCGAACAACGAGCGCGTGCGCATCGCGATCTACGATGTCACCGGTGCACGGGTGCGAGAGCTCCTTGACGAGACGATGGCGTCGGGCCAGCACCAGGTACCCTGGGATGGCAGGTCCGACCGGGGCACGGGTGTTACGTCGGGGGTTTACTTTGTGCGGATGACGGCGGGCTCGTACAGCGAGGTCCGCAAGATCGTCATGCTGAAGTAAGCGCCGTCTCTTCTAGATTTACCAAAGACCCGGTGTCGAGTGGAGAGACTCGATGCCGGGTCTTTGTTTTGGTGCGGAAGGGGTAATTGCAAATACGAGACTTACCGGTTAATGTGCCACTCGTAATGCGTAAAGCAATCCCCAAACGGCGCGGCGAACAATCAGCCAGCGATGCCACGCATCAGATGGTCACGCTGGTGCGTCGCGCCGACTCGGCGCCGGGTGAGCAGCGGGTTTCCGCTTTTCCGCACGACCTGTTTGAGCAGGCGCGCGGACGCCTCCGCCTGCTGGCCGGTCTCTTCTTCTGCGGCTTCATTTTCGATGTGGTGATGTTCGTCGTCACCGTCATCGTCACCAAGGCTCTGCCGGGGAACGACGCACAGTCTGTCATCTTTCCGGCAGCGTTTTTCGGTGCCGGAATCCTGTCGGCCATCGTGTGGTGGGCCGCCCGGAGTCCTCGTTTCTCGGCGTCGCGCATCCATACCACGGGCCTGGTCTACGAAGTGGTGGTGTGCGCGGTTTCGGCGGCGGCCACGTACTGGATCTCCTATCGCGACACCGGCACGCTCCCCAATCTCACCTGGGTGCCGGCCGTCGTCATCATGTTTCCGCTCATCATTCCCGGCCCGCCGCGGCGCATGCTCGGTGCAGCTTTCATTTCCGCCGCGATGCAACCGCTTGCACTCCTGATCCTCGATTTGACCGGTCAGATCGACACCAAGGACGGCAGCGCGTACGCACCCGCGACGGTTGGTTCCATCTTTGCGGTGATCATCGCGTACATGGGTGCGCGCGTCATTTACGGGCTGGGACGCGAAGTGGCCGCCGCGCGCTCACTCGGGAGCTATCAGCTGGAAGAAAAACTCGGCGAGGGAGGCATGGGGGAGGTGTGGCGCGCGACGCATCGTCTGCTGGCGCGACCGGCGGCGATCAAACTCATCCGTCCCGCCCTCACGGGCAGTTCGAACACCGGTGTATCGGGCGAAGCGCGGAAACGCTTTGAGCGCGAAGCCAAAGTCATCGCAAGCCTGCGCTCGCCGCACACGGTGAATCTCTTTGACTTTGGCGTGTCCAGCGACGGTGCTTTCTACTATGCGATGGAGCTTCTCGACGGCCTCGACGCCGACTCGCTGGTTCGGCGCTTTGGACCGCTGCCCGCGGAGCGAACCGTTCACCTGGTGCGCCAGGTCTGCCACTCGCTGGTGGAGGCGCAGTCACGCGGGATCGTGCACCGCGACATCAAGCCGTCGAACATTTTTGTGTGCCGGTACGGCGAGGATTGCGACTTTGTGAAGGTGCTGGATTTCGGGATTGTGAAGACGCGCCAGGACGCCGCCAATCCGGGCGTGGCGCTCACCAGCGAGACGGTGATTCATGGCACGCCCGCGTTCATGGCGCCCGAGCAGGCGCTGGGTGGCGACCGGCTTGACGGCCGCGCCGACATCTACGCGCTGGGCTGCGTGATGTTCTGGCTCCTCACGGGAAGACTGGTATTCACCGCCGACACGGCGTCCGCACTCTTGATGCATCACATTCAAACCCCGGCGACCGCACCGTCGCTGTGCACGGAACTACCCGTCCCGCCCGCCCTCGACCGCATCGTGCTGTCGTGTCTCGCCAAGAGTCCCAACGATCGTCCGCAGTCCGCAAAGGAACTAACGCAGCAGCTGGACGAGGTGGATGGCGCGATCGCCTGGACGGAGTCCCGCTCCCGGGAATGGTGGGAAAGGCACCGGCCGGCGATTGCGGCAGCGGGCTAGCGTCGTCGTGCGGCACGGCCAGGAAGTAGCTCGCGGACCCCGTTGAAGTCAAGGCGAGGGCTGTGCGAGAATCGTGGCACGGCTTCCGACTGGAGAACCATGACTCGCGTCGACATCCTCTATTTTGACGATTGCCCGAATGTTGAACCGGCTGCGGCACGGGTGCGCGACGTTGCGGCACGACTGCAGGTTGAGATCGATCTCCGCATGGTACTCGTCCAGTCGATCGACGACGCGATGCGGACCCGGTTCCTGGGGTCGCCAACCGTCCATGTCAATGGCGTCGACATCGATCCATCCGCGAGCGACCGCACCGACTTCGGGATGAGTTGCCGCATGTACGGAACCAGCGGCGTTCCGTCGGAAGCCATGATCGTGTCCGCGCTCCGTGGCGAACGCCGTGATCCCGGCCGGCCTGCCACCCTGGCGACCGTGACCTCTATGATTGCGGCCGCGCTGTCCTCCGCTTGTTGCTGGCTTCCGTTGCTCTTCGTTGCGGCGGGTCTTTCGGTGGGCGGGCTTTCAATCGCGTTCGCGGTACTTCGCCCCTGGCTGATCGGCGCAGCCGTGCTGTCGCTAGGCTTCGGTATCTGGCTCTCCGAGCGACGCCCACGTGCCAAACCCGGCTGCGAGTGTCCGCCGGTCCCGCGCCGTCGACGCTTGCTGAACCGGGCCATGCTTGCGATGTCCGCGGCCGGGGTGCTCGCCTTCACATTCTTTCCGCAGTACGTCAATGCAGTGTTTGGGGGGCTGGCGACTGGCCCGCTAGCCCGTACTGAAAACGAAGTCACCGTGAGTGTTACCGGGATGACTTGCGCAGGGTGCGAGACGGGGATTGAAGCCGCAGTAAGGCGCGTGCCCGGCGTCGCGCTAGTAGAGGCTTCGTACACGTCGTACGAGAACAGCGTCGTTGTTATCGGCCTGAACCCGGGCGCAACGGTCTCCAGGGCGGCGATCGTTGCTGCCGTCGAGCAAGCGGGGTACTCGGAGAGCGCAACCGGCGCACAGTCGCCAAGCGCCGTCGACACGCTGGATACGTCGGTTCGGTTGTTGGACGATGATGCCGCGCCGGTTAAAGAGGCGTTTAACGCTGCTGCGAGCCGAACACGGTTCCTCGCGATCCTCTCGCCCACCTGAAGCGAGTGCCTGCATGGCGCTTCTGCCGTGAAGCAGAAGCTGGCGGACCGTTACTCCAGTGATTCGCTCGCGGTGATCCTCGTCTGGGCCCCGATGATGGCAAGCGACAGCGAAGATGCCGCCCGGGAATCGGCTCGAATGTTCGGCCCGGCCGTCGTCCAATTCTATGATCCTGAACGTGCGGTCGGTCACACCTTCCGTCGCGAGGTGTTCCCGGATGCCTACGAGAAGGGCTATGCATCACTGCCGCCCGACCACTGGCTGCGCGAGTCGATGTCGCAGATGAAGTCACGCTACGACAACTCCCCGGAGTGGGACATCTACCTGTTCTTTGGGCCCGGATTAGTCTGGAAGGATGCCCCGCCGTTTCCGACCCGCTTTGTGCGCCACCTAGGCCGAATCGTTGAGAACGATGACGGGATGTTGAGCCTGATGTGGATCAACGACTACAGCAACCCGCCCGTGGAGGGACAACTCTTTGATGAAGTCGAGCGACTGGGGAGCCAGTTGCTGGGGAACAAGGCGAGACGATAGCATTCCCACTATTAACCATTGCAACGGGCGCTGGCCATGGTTGACCCACGTACCGGTAGTGTGTTCCCATGGATGCGCATCGAACTCGTTGCTTTCTTTCTCTGGGAGGAATCATGAAACGAACCCTTCTCCTTATTCTTGTCATTTCGTTGCTGACATCGCTGATCGGATGTTCCGGCGGTGGTAGCAAGGATGCGATGCTGTCTTCCCTCACGAGTGACCCAGCCGTACAGTTGCTGGCGGAGCACGCGGGTGTCACTGCCGACCAGGCGGTGGGTGGGCTCGGAGCGATCATGTCGCTGGCAAAGAACAAGGTATCCGCGGAGGACTTCAGCAAGCTCACCTCCGGCCTTCCGTCGACCCAGAAGTACATGGACGCGGCCAGTAAAATGGGCGTCAAGAGTGACATCAAGGACATGATCGATCTCAAGGGCGCTTACGAGAAGCTTGGCATGAGTGAGCAAGCTGCGTCCCAGTTTACGCCTACGGCCATCAACTATATCCGTTCCGCCGGTGGCGATGCAGCCGCCGGTGTTCTATCCAGCCTCGGGCTGTAGACACGCTGGTATTTCTGCTTGCGCCGCGCAAGCGACAAGAGCAAGAGGCCGTCCCACCGGGGACGGCCTCTTCACGTCGAGGAGCTACGTGATGGAATCGCTCTCCCTCAATTGTCCCTACTGTGGTGAAGTGGTGGAACTGGATGTCGACGAAGGCGGCAGCAGCCGCCAGTCCTACGTGGAGGACTGCCCGGTGTGCTGCCGGCCGTGGCAGGTGGATGTATTCCAGGACCGGGAAGGGAACTGGAGTGGGTCGCTGCGTACTTCGGACGAGTAGCCCGCTACATCTTTGAGATAATCTCTGCGCGCTTGCCTTCGTACTCGCCGGCGGTGATGAGCCCGGCGTCGAACATTTCCTTGAGAGCTTTCAAACGCTGCGCTGCGTCGCCCTGAAGGGCGCCGGGTGCAGCTCCCGGATTGGTGCCGGACACAAACACGCCGCCGGACGCGGCGCGCTTTTCCTCGAGGTCGCGACCGCGGCGTTCTTCGCGCACGCGTTCTTCCATTTCCTGCGCAAAGGCGTACACGCGACGCGCCTGCACCTTGGGGAGCCAGTCGACGGTAAGGAGCTGGCCGGTGACGGAGTTCATGGTGATGGTGGAGCCCAGGATGTTCTCCTGCAGTTTGGCATCCTGGAGGTCGCGCCAGACGTGGTCCTCAAAGGAGATCCGGCCGAGTATCTGCGGGCGATACACAATGAAGCGCCGGTTGGTGAGCACGACGCAGTCGGGCTTGATGTTCACGACCGGTTTCTTCTGGATGGCGATGTACTGAATGGTCTCGTTGGAGGTCAGGATCTGCTGCACCTTGGCGAGCACGGACTTGACGGTGTCGGGATCCTGCTCCTCGGACGTGAACGCGCGCAGTTCGTTGACGGGCGGTTGATTTCCCATAAGGCACCTCCGGTCGCAATGGTGGATTACCAACCGGATGGATGCAAGCCCAATGCCCGGACCTCTTGAGGTTCGTATCTGGTGTCTTGGCCAGGGGCTTTCCCCTTTGATAGAGTCCCGTCCAGGTCAATCAAGCAGACGCTCACACTCCAAACCCCGGGTTCATGGGTCCATTTGAAAGGTGACAAGCCGATGCGTTGGATCACGAATGCACCGAACGGTGCTCTTTCAATCGTCATGAAGCTCCTCACGACGGCACTCGCGGCCGTCCTCGTGCTGGGAGGCTGCTCGCAGAAGGCGGAGCAGCAGACGGCGCAGAGCGGTGTCGAGACGTACTTTGATTCCGCGGGTCGGGACGATGTGGTGAGCGGGGGTGTGAAGATGGTGGCGATCAACACGCCGAGCGGAACGTTCAACGTGTGGACGAAGCGCGTGGGCAACAACCCGCGCATGAAGGTGTTGCTCCTGCACGGGGGACCGGGATTCACGCACGAGTACATGGAGTGTTTTGACAGCTATCTTCCGGCGGCGGGGATTGAGTACTACCACTACGATCAGCTGGGGTCGTACTACAGCGACCAGCCGACGGACTCGTCCCTGTGGGATACGGCGCGTTTTGTAGAAGAGGTGGAGCAGGTACGGCAGGCGCTGGGGCTTTCAAAAGAGAACTTCTTTGTGCTGGGCCACTCGTGGGGCGGGCTACTGGCGATTGAGTACGCGCTGAAGTATCAGGACAATCTGAAGGGACTGATTGTCTCAAACATGATGTCGAGTATTCCGGAGTACAACGAGTACGCGAAGGCGGTGTTCAAGTCGTCGATGGACCCGGAGGTGCTGGCGGAGATCACGGCCATCGATAACGCGAAGGACTTTGGAAACCCGCGCTACATGGAGCTCCTGATCCCGCATCACTACGAGCATCACGTCCTGCGCATGCCGTACGCGCAGTGGCCAAACGGGCTGCTTCGCGCTTTCAAGCACCTGAACCCTGCCGTTTATGTTCCGATGCAGGGTCCGAGCGAGCTTGGGGCAAGCGGCAGGCTCGTCAACTGGGACCGGTCCGCGGACCTGGCCAGGATCACCGTTCCCACGCTGGTGATTGGCGCACAGTACGACACGATGGACCCGAAGAACCTGGAGAAGATGGCGGGTGCAGTTGCGCGCGGGCGCTACTTGTACTGCCAGAACGGGAGCCACCTCGCGATGTACGACGACCCGACGACGTACCACGAGGGCGTCATCACGTTCATCCGGGACGTGGATGCGGGGCGTTTCTAGCGCCGGCACCGGGACCCTATTTCAACAACACCAGCTTCTTGGAACGGGTGGAGCCGTTGTGCTCGATGCGGGCAAAGTAAACGCCGGAGCCGGCCGGGTTGCCGGACAGCGTGAGGCCGTTCCAGGGCGTGGAGTGCGCGCCGGCGTCGAGTGTGCCGCTAAAGAGCGTCGTAATGAGTGTGCCGCGCGCGTCAAAGATGGAGAGCGTGACGGTGCCGCGCGAGGGGATGGTGTAGTTCACCGTGGTGCTGGGGTTGAAGGGATTGGGATAATTGGACACCGACAGAACGTAGTTCTTTGGCGTGCCGCCCACACCGGAGGGCGTCACAATTTTGGCGGGCTTGCCTTCGTTGCCCGAGTGGTCGGTGGCCGTCACGTAGTAATGCGCGTACGGTGACGCGAGCACGTTCAGCGTGGGAGCGACGGTGTAATCAATGACGACGGCGGAGCCGAAGGCGTCGAGTGCCGAGCCGTACACGGTGAAGTAATCGAAGTCCGCGTCGCGGGACTCCTTCCACGTAAGCGCGCCCGCGTTGTACGCAAAGTTGAGCGGCACAGCGGGTGCGAGATTGTCGACGGAATAACCGGGCATGGCCGGCGAATCGTAGTACAGAAGCGAGTTGTCGGTGGAAGCCCGGACATAGAAAAAGGTGTCGTACGGCCCCAGCGCGATGGTGGAGTCGCCGATGGTGGGGACGTTGATCCCGTAGCCTGGCTCGCCGTGCGCGGGCACGGAACCGACGAAGGTCCAGCCCTCGGCGAGGAGTTCGCGTTCCGAGCGACCGGCGGTCTGGAGTTCCAGATGCGCGGGCCCGGGCGCATCCATGCGATACGCCTCGTACTCGATGACGGGTTCGGCGACAACCCCGTCAAACGCGGAACGGTCAAAGCGAATCTTCACCTGTCGCCCCTGGTCGTTCGGAATGTCTGCGATCGACGTAATCAGCGGCGGGGGAGGCGGGCCGGCAAACTTGGCGAGGAAGATGTCGATGTTGCCCGCACTGGTGAGCGGACCGCCGCCCAGGTCCATGGTGTTGTAGAAGCCGCCGGTGACGAAGACGTCTCCCATGGGATCGGTTGCGATGCCGCGGCCCGTGTCGCTCAAGGAGCCGCCAAAATGTTTGCTCCAGCGATGAACTCCGTTGGCGTCGAAGTGCGCCACAACGACGTCGCCACTGGCGGGAATGAGGGGGCCGCCGCCAAAGTCCACGGTACTGCTGATCTCGCCGATGACGAAGGGCCGCCCCAGGAAGTCCATCGCAACCCCGTAGGAATACTCGTTCGTGGCGGCACCGCCAAAGCGCTGGCTCCATTGGTGGGTGCCGTCGCTTGCGTAACGCGCGATGACGATTTCGGAGGCGCTGCCGCCATCCAGTGCGCTACCGCCAAAGTTGACGATCCCCGTAAAGCGACCGGTGAAACACACCTCACCCGCGGGCGTCACCGCAACCGACTGGCCGACGTCGCTGCCGGTGTTGCCGAAGCCCTTGCTCCACAGGTGGGTGAGAGTGTTGTTGTAGCGCGCGAGGAACACATCGTTGCCGCCCGCGCCGGTGAGTGCGGTGCCGCCAAAGCTGACCGACGCGCTTGTGAATGCACCGGTCAGGACCACATTTCCAAAATAATCCACGGCCAGGGAGTGGCCTTCTTCGCCGCCCGTGGAACCGTAGCGATTGCTGAGCAAGTGGTTTCCGGCGGTGTCGAACTTCACAAGGAACGCATCCGTGGCGCCGGCCGACACGAGTGGCGTACCCCCAAAGCTGACGGTGTTCATGAAGCGGCCGCTGACAAAGATGTTGCCGGAGTTGTCGACCGCGATGGCGTTGCCCCAGTCGTCGCCGGTGCTGCCAAAGCGCTTGCTGAACACGGCGGTTCCGCCGGGGGTGAGCTTGGTTACCGAGATGTCGGTGTTGCCGGCACTCACGAGCGGGCCGTTGCCAAAGTCCGCCGTGCCCCAGAAGGTTCCGGCAACATAGATGTTGCCGGACGGGTCCGTTGTCACGGCCGACAGCCAGTCGTCCGACGTGCCGGACATGCGGCGGCTCCACAGATGGTTGCCGCTGGCGTCGAACTTGGCGACGAAGCCGTCCGAGAACCCCGCACCCGTGATCAGGCCGCCGCCGAAATCGGCGCTGTAGAAGGTGCCAATCACGATCACGTTGCCGGCGTAGTCGGTCGTCACGGCGTGCCCGTACTCGGTGGGCTGGGTGGAACCGAAGCGTTTGCTCCACAGATGCCCCGCCGTATAGGCGAAGGCAGTGTTGGCGCAAAGGATCAAAGAAAGGGCGGCAAGCGAGAACAGGCAGCGGGGGCGATGCAGCGTCACAGATGTCCTCCGTTAGATAGTTGGAGGACAATCGTACCACAGACGGCGTGCGCTATGCAGCCGCGGAGATGGATGCGGGGCGTTTCTAGCGCCGGTACCGGGACCCTACTTCAACAGCACCAGCTTCTTGGAACGGGTGGAGCCGTTGTGCTCGATGCGGGCGAAGTAGACGCCAGACCCGGCCGAAACACCGGTGGGTGTGAGGCCGTCCCATTCAACGGAGTACGCGCCCGCGTTGAGTGTACCGTCCTGCAGGGTCGCTATCAGGGCGCCGCGCGCGTCGAAGATCGAGATGGTGACGTCGCCGCGGGATGGCACCGTGTAGGTGATGGTCGTGCTCGGGTTGAACGGGTTGGGGTAATTGGACACCGACAAAACGTAGTTCTTTGGCGTCCCGCCCACACCGGAGGGCGTCACGATCTTGGCGGGCTTGCCCTCGTTGCCCGAGTGGTCGGTGGCCGTCACGTAGTAATGCGCGTACGGTGACGCGATCACGTTCAGCGTGGGAGCGACGGTGTAGTCGATGACGACGGCGGAGCCGAAGGCGTCGAGTGCCGAGCCGTACACGGTGAAGTAATCGAAGTCGGCGTCGCGGGATTCCTTCCACGTAAGCGCGCCCGCGTTGTACGCAAAGTTCAGCGGAATCCCCGGCGCGAGGTTATCGATGGAATAGCCGCTGTCGGGTGGGGAGTCGTAGAACAGTGACGGGGTTTCGGTAACCGCGCGAATCATGAACGCCGACAGATATGGGCCGCTGGCAATGGTCGAATCGCCCACGGTCGGTACGTCGATTCCATACGACACCTCGGCGAATGCGTCCACCGACCCCACCTGCGTCCAGCCCGGAATGAGCAGGGTCCCGGCGCCATTTGTGGTCACGGGCGGGGTAGCCTTGTCCTGTCGCAGTGCGGCGTAGTGAGTGATGGGGGTGGGAGACGACGCTTCATCCAGGGCGGAACGCTCAAAGCGAACCTTGACCTTTCGACCCTGATCGTTGCCGATGTCTGCGATCGAAAGAATTGCCGGCTCGACGGAGTTGGCGCTGTACTTGCCAAGCATCGCGTCGGTCGTTCCCTGACTAATCAGCGGAACGCCGCCGAAGTTCACCGTGCCGGAGAAGCTGCCGCCCACGAGGACGTTGCTCCCGGACAGTGCGACAGCGTTTGACCGGTCCGCGCCGTTACCGCCCGCGCGTGATGCCCACAGCAACTTGCCAAGGTTCGAGAAGCGTGCGGTGAACATGTCGGTCAGTCCTGCACTGGCGAGAATCGCGCCTTCGAACCCGACTTGGCCGTCGAACCAGCCCCCGACCATGATCGAACCTTCGCCGTCGATCGCGAGCGACTGACCCCGGCTGGTACCCGGCGCCACGGCGTTGTCGATCCGGCTCCAGCGGTGGGTACCGTCCGACGCGAAGCGCGCGAGAAACATACTGCTGGTAGCGGCAAGAGCGCCACCGCCGAAGTCGACCGAGCCGTCGCACTGTCCGGTCATCACGAAGTAGCGGGAGCCGTCGGGGCGCCTGTCCACGGCGACTGCCTGGCCCGCGTCCGCCTGCGTATTCCCGAATCGTTTGCTCCAGATGTGTGCGTGTGAGCTGCCGAGGTGGGCCAGAAAAGCGTCCGCACCTCCGGCACTGACGAGTGGGCTGCCACCGAACGCGATGCTGCTCTGGAACTCACCGGTGAGGATCAGGTTGCCGGATTGGTCCACATCGATTCCTCGTGGAATATCGCTTCCCGCCCCCCCAAAGCGAGTCTGCACCGGTGGGAAGGTGTTCCTCACGACAAAAATGTCTTCGAGTCCTGCACTTACCATCGGCGTCTCTCCGACGAGTCCCGCCGAGCCGCGGAAGGTGCCCGTGACCTGTACCTGCCCCAGCGCGTCCACTGCAACGGCACCAGCGGTGTCGTTGTCGAATCCACCAATCCGAAACGCACCGACAGCGAGCCCGTACGGGTCGATCGTCGCAACGAACACGTCGGTTCCGCCGAGTACGATGAGCGAGGTGCCGAGCGGAAAGAAGTTGATGTCCATATCGAACTCGCCGACGAGAACAACACCCAGCGGCGAGGCCGCCAGTGCGATCACGCGTTCGGTCCCGCCACTTCCGAAGGACCTGGCCCATAGCAGCGTCCCGTTCGCGTCATACTTGGCCAGGAACGCGTCGACAGAGCCCCCGCCACTTCCGATCGGACCGGCGCCAAAATCTACCGTCCCGGTAATGCTTCCCGCGACATAGATGTTGCCTGTCGCATCCACCACGATGTCATTGATGACATCGTTGGAAAACCCTCCGACGCCCCGGCTCCAGCGGTGAAGGGGAGTGCCGGCCAGCGCACTCTGGGCGACGATCAGAAGGGAGGAGATAAGAAATGGAAATAGGCCGCAGAGGCGATGCAGCGTCACAGGTGTCCTCCGTAGGATAGGTGGAGGATAATCCTAACACGAACGGCCTGCACAAGGCAGGCCGTTCTATGCTACATCGCGATGCTGTGTCCCGTTTTGGCGATCGCGTTGAATATGCCGTCCCACATCGCGCTCAACAACGGGCCGATGGCGTGTAGCGTCACGACGGCCGCGATGGAGATGAACGACGCCAGGAGGCCGTATTCAATGAGGTCAGCACCCGTTTCGTCATGAAGCAGAGCGTTGAAGCAGGTCACGGGGACCCTCCTGAATCGAGCAGAAACTGGTTACTTATGCGTTGCGGCGCTGCTGAGCCTTGAGCTCGCGCTGCTTGCGAGCATTGCGTCGCGCGAAATAGGCAACGCCGGTGATGACACCGAGGATCAGCAGAATCATGTTGAGATCCATAAGAAGCCTCCTATTGTGGGGCCGTCTGTCGCGTACGGCCCGGACTGCGTTTACTGTGACTGCGACAGAGCTCGGAACAACTCCAGCATGCCCGGCGCGAGAAGAACCACAAACATGGCCGGGAAGATGCAAAATACCAGCGGGAACAAGAGCTTGATGGGCGCCTTGCGCGCCTTTTCCTCGGCACGCTGACGGCGACGCATGCGCAGCGAGCTCGCGTGAATGCGAAGCGCCTGCGCCACACTGGTTCCAAAACGATCGCTCTGAATCATGACGGCGACCAGGGAACGAACGTCGTCCACACCGGTGCGGAGCGAGAGATTGCGCAGCGCCTGGGTGCGGGACACACCGGCGCGCATTTCATTGTTCACAATCATCAGGTCCTCGCTCAAGGCATCGGAGCTGAACGTGATCTCCTTACCAACCTTCATGAGGGCCGCGTTGAGACCCTGTCCGGCTTCGACACAGATGACCAGGAGATCCAGCGCGTCGGGCAGGCCCAGCGTGATCTCGGTCTGGCGCTTGGACTGACGCTGGCGCACAAACATCATGGGCGCCATGTAGCCCACGGCGGTTGCGGTCAGCACCAGCACGAACAGTTCGTGCGATGCAAAGCCTCTCCCGAGTGCCAGCATGAGCGAGCTCACCGCGAGGGCCGCGGTGGTGAGCACGCGCGTACCCGCAAAGATGCGGCGCGCCTCGAGGTGGCGGTAACCCGCCTGCGCGAGCTCCCATTTGAGCGTCTCGGAGAAGACCTGTGTGGGCAGGAGCAGGCCGAGAATGGCAAACGGCTGCAGCTTGAACGGAATCTTGGTATCAACCAGACCGTCGTCCATCACCGGGACGGTGTCGCCGGCAAGGATGGCCTCGTCGGCGGTTACCAGACGCTGCAGGCGCTGGTTGACAGCGGCACTCCGGTAGCGAAGGTGGTAGACCGCGGCCGCGAGGGCAAGGAACGCGAGTGCCGTGAGTATCGGTATCAGTAGAAGAGTCATGGCGTGCGTCCTTTATACCTTGATGTCCACGATGCGCCGCATGATGAGAAAGCCCGTGATCTGCAGGAAGATCGCGATCGGGATGAAATACTTGCCAATCGGGTCGGCCGCGAGTCCCTTGAGGTACTCCGGTGCGAGGACCACGATCATGCCCGCGAGAAACAGCGGGAGGCAGAAGAGAATGGCACCCGACAGGCGCGCCTGTGCCGTCAGCGTGCGCACGTCTCTTAAGATCCGGAAGCGGTCGCGGATCACGGCCGCGGTACCGTCCAGCACTTCGGCCAGGTTACCGCCGGTTTCGCGCTGCAGAATGAGTGCGGTGGCAAACAGGCGCGCTTCCACGCTGTCCACGCGCTCCGCCATCATCTGCACCGAGTGCTTCATGTCGACACCCAGCCGGTTCTCCTCGAACAGCACGCGAAACTCCTTGCCCACGGGATCCGGCGCTTCCTCCGCGACCACCTGAACGGCGGCCGTGAGGGCGAGACCCGCGCGTAGCGCACTGGTCAGCATGTCGAGGGCGTCGGGGAACTGTTCTTCAAAGCGCTGCGTGCGCTCGTGCTTCTTGTGGCGCGCGTAGGCAATCGGCAAGAGCGCCGCGCAGATGCCCAGCGCCATGCCCACAAACGGGCGCGACAGGATCATGTGGAAGGCGAGTGCGACGCCCAGGCCCAGCACCAGCATCAGCGTGACAAAGGCGCCCAGGCGCATCTTGATGTCGGCCTGCACCAGCAGGAGCTCCAGCCGGCGCGCCCAGTTGGCGCCCTGCAGCATGCGGTTCAGGAACGGGATCGAGCTCAGCTCGATGTCGCGCAGAATCGTGGTGCTGATCCCCTCGTCGCGCGGATCGGCCACCACGTCCTGGAGACGCTCGCGGATGCGCTTGTTGGCCCGCGCGCGCGCGAGCAGAACAAAGCCCGGGACCGAGACCAGCACGGCCAGGAAGACGAGTGCGCTGGGGATGATCAGCCCGAGATTGGAGCCGCCAATGAGTTTCGGGTCCATGTGCTAGATCACCTGTCCCTCGCGGAACACAGACGGCGACACGTTGACGCCGGCCACCCGCAACTGATCCGCAAACTTGGGACGGATGCCGGTGGCTTCGAAGTGGCCCACTACCTTGCCTTCCTCGGTAAGCCCCGTCTTCTTGAAGACAAAGATGTCCTGCATCGCCACGACGTCCTGTTCCATGCCCACGATTTCGCTCACGGCCATGACGCGACGGGTACCGTCGGAGAAGCGCGTAACATGGACAATGACGTCGAGGGCGGCACTGATCTGTTCGCGCATGACACGGCTGGGCAGGTTGATACCGCTCATCAGCATGAGCGTCTCAAGGCGATGCAGCGCGTCGCGCGAGCTGTTGGCGTGAATGGTGGTCAGGGAACCGTCGTGGCCGGTGTTCATGGCCTGGAGCATGTCCATGACTTCCGAGCCGCGCACCTCACCCACCACGATACGGTCCGGGCGCATACGCAGCGCGTTCTTCACGAGCTCGCGCTGGGTAATCTCGCCGCGGCCTTCGATGTTGGCCGGGCGCGTCTCCAGGCGCACCACGTGCGGCTGGAGCAACTGCAGTTCGGCCGCGTCCTCAATTGTAACCACGCGCTCTTCGTGCGGAATGTACGACGACATTGCGTTCAGGAGCGTCGTCTTGCCGGAGCCGGTACCGCCGCAGATGATGGTGTTCAAACGCGCGCGCACCGTACCCTGCAGAACCTCCGCCATGCCCGGGCTCACGGTCTTGAGCTCCAGGAGGTCGGGCATATTGAGCGTTCGCGTGCCGAAGCGGCGAATCGAGAGTACCGGCCCGTCAATCGAGAGGGGCGGGATGATGGCGTTGACGCGCGAACCGTCCGGGAGGCGGGCGTCGACCATGGGCGACGACTCGTCCACGCGGCGTCCCACGCGCGACACGATGCGATCGATGATGCGCATCACGTGCTCGGCGTTGTCGAAGCGCGTGGGCGTCAGTTCCAGACGGCCAAAGCGCTCGATGTACACCTGACGGTGCGTGTTGACCAGGATGTCGGCGACATCGGGGTCGTGGAGATAGGGCTCGATGGGTCCGAGGCCAAAAGTCTCGTTCAGCACCTCTTCCTCGAGCGCCAGGCGCTGCGCCTCGCTCAAGGGGATGTGTTCCTCGGCCAGCAGTGCACTGATGATCTGGCGAATCTGGCCGCGCATCCGTTCCGGCTCAACCGACTCCAGGCTGGCCAGGTTGATGCGTTCCACCATCCGGCGGTGAATGCGCGCCTTGAGCCCGTTGGAGCGGTCGGTGAGCGCCGGCGGTGCCGCGCGCTCAACGGTGGTGATGCTGTCGCCGTTACTGCGTGCGCGACGCTGGTCGGCCTCCGACGCTTCCGTCGGACGGGCGTTGTCTTTGAATCGGTCGCGAAGTCCCATGACCTGTCTCCTTTATTATGACTGGGTCACTGCTTCGACCCGATCCGAGGGGGTCGCGCGCAGCGAATGAATATGATCCGCGAGGTCCAGATAGCTCTTTGCTACCTTCGAGCGCGGGGCGTGCTGCACCGCGGGAACGCCGCGGTCAATTCCAACACTCATGGGCTCGTAGTCGTTGGGAATCGACCAGTACACGTCGCGGGTGAGCATGGCCGCGACATCCTCCAGCGAAAGACGGCTCTTCTTGTGGAAGCGATTGATCACCACGTGGATCTTCTCGCGATCGATGTTGAGCTTGGAGAGGATCGACGCAAAGCAAACCGTGTTGCGCACCGTCGGCAGCTCGAGCGACGAGATCAGCATGATCTCGTCCGAAAGCGAGAGCACTTCCACCGTGCGGTCGTCCAACTGGCGGCCAATGTCGATCAGGACGTAGTCGAACATCGTGGACAGGGTGCCGACGAGTTCCACCATGTGCTGCCGCGTCACTTCTTCGGCAAACTCGGGGCTCGCGGCGACACTCAACAGGTGCACGCCCGGCACGCTGGGAACCAGAACCGAGCGCAGCTTGGACTCTTCGATCGCACCCTCCACCAGCGCGTCGGCCAGGCCGTAGCGGGGTGTGGCGTCGAGCATGACGCCCAGGTCACCAAACGGAAAACTCATGTCGACCAGAACAATCTTGGAATCGCTGCGGCTTGCGAGCGCGAGACCGAGATTGGCGGTAAACGATGTGGCGCCAATCCCGCCCTTGGACGAAATGACGGACATCACGCGTCCGCGGCGCTTGCTGTTGAGGGTGGCGCCGGTGAGCTGGCGCACGTGCTCGATGGCCTTGGCCAGTTCCGGGCCGTCTATGGGTCGCGCCACAAATTCCTGGGCGCCGGCGCGCATGCCGCTAAGAATCAGCTGCGGCGACGCATCGTGCGCGCTCAAGATGATGCCTGTGCCCGGATACTCGGTCCGGACCCACTTCACGAACTCCATCGTGGCGGTGGCCGGAGTTGGCATCTCGATCAGGACCAGGTCGGGCTGGAGGCTCCGCATCAGGCGCAAGCCCCCGTTGCTGTCGTCCGCCTCGCCGACGACACGGATGTTCTTGCCGTGCGCCCACTGTTTCACGTAGGCACGCGCAGAGGTGTCGCTGTCTATGATGACGAGTCGCAATGCAGCATTCGAACTCATGATTTAATCTCCTAAAGTCGCCGCCCTACTCCACCAACTGAATTCCCTTAACAAACGTCCCCTCATTCTTCACGGCACACGGCTCGCCGCTGATCGTCACCTTCATGAAGCGTCCGCGTACTTCGCCGCCCTGCGCCATCGCTTCCAGGAAGAACGCGCCAATCTTGGTGACGCGAACCCAGTTGCGGCCCGACTCCGGCGGGCTCGTGGGATCGAAGAACGGTACGAGCACGATGCGCGGGCTCAGCCCGAACTTGGAACCCGCGATGGTGTTGTTGACGTCGTCCCAGGTTGCCGTGGGGTCCGCGTCGATGAGTTCCTGCATGCCCTGACGCGTGGGGCCAACCATGTTCCCGGGCTCCAGCTGGAGGCGATCGCCAGGCGCAACCGTGTAGGGGCTGCAGTTGGCGATGTTCCACCGGTACTGGTCACCGCCCGTTTCCGGGTCTTCACCGCAGGCGCAATCGAGCGGGGGCAGATCGATGGGGAAGAACTGTCCCGGTGCAATTGCCTGTTGCGGGTTGCCAACCTTCAAAATGATGCTCTGTCCGATATCGCCGGGTGCCTGATACCCCGTTGCAACGGGGTCATAGGCTTCGCCGGTGTCCATGCGACCGTTGGCGTTGGCGTCGTCCCAGCGATCGGGAATGGCCCACGGCTTCACACAGTCGGACGCACACACGTCATAAATGACGGCGGCGGCCACCGCGGATACATCGGAGAGGTTGTTGTGGCCCAGCGTCACGACGCGCATGAAGTACGTGCGCAGCGCGTCGCCGGTCGCCTCGGTCCGGTGCGTTACCACGCGAACCATGTCGTCCTCGGGAAAGCTCACGTCAGCCGCGGTGATGATCACCGGGGTTCGCGTCTCCTGCACCGCCTTGTTGTACGAAGCAAACTGGATGGCGCGATTGGTCGCTTCATCCTTGGAGCCGGCGATCAGGCCCGAGGCACCCGCAAGCGCCGCAGCGTCGGCGGCGGCCTGGAGCTGGTTCTTCGTGGTCATGAGAACCGCGCCGTCAATCGTCACGATGGCGAAGGAGAACATGGCGAGCAAGGCAACCGCGACCATGATCATGACGCTGCCGCGGTTGTTGCCGAGCCAGTTCCGCTTGCCGGACGTTTTCAGCGCGGGCGTGCTCACTTGGCTTCAGTCTCCTGGCTTTCCTGGCCCGGGAGTTCTACGACGGAACCCGGCGGAAGCGCGCGCACCAGATGGAGAGAGATCACGATCAAGAGCTCGCTCTCCTGGTAGGACTTGCGCTTGTCGCTGAAGAGTGCACCCAGGATCGGGATGTGACCGAGCACCGGGATGCGTGTGGTGACTTCATTCTCGACCTGCAGGATGAGCCCGCCGATGACCATGGTTTCCTGATCGCGCAGCTCAACCGTGGTCTCGGCCCGGCGCGTGCGGAGTGCCGGAATCTTGAAGCCGGAGAGCTCGATGGCGTTGTTGTAGTCGAGGTCGCTCACTTCGGGTGCCACGACCAGGCTCACGACACCCGTGTCGACGATGGTCGGGATGAAGCGGATGCTGGTGCCAAACTCTTTCCATTCAATGGTGATGTTGCTGCCACCCTGCAGACCCGCGCTTGCGATGGGAACGGGAATCTCGCCGCCGGAGAGGAACGTGGCTTCTTCGCCGCTGGCGGCGGTTACCGTGGGTTCCGCGAGAACCCGGAGCAGGCCGTTTGCCTGCAGGGCGCGGATCATGACACCCACTTCGTCGTTGCCTTTGACGTAGCGCAAGAGACCCGACAGGCCTTCCACCGCACCGCCGCCAAAGATGGCGAGCGGGAGCGACGGGGTGGAGATGCCGCCACCAAACGTGCCGCCCGTCCAGGAAGCCCCATCGTCTGTCTGTACCTTGCCCAGAATGTCAAAGCCGAGCTCGCTGGCCTTGGTGCGATTGACCTCGGCCACCTTGACGCGCAGCTCGATCTTCTGATCGCTGAACGGTCCGCGAACCGTCACGTTGAAAGTCCGGGACACGTTCTGCTCGTCCCAGATTACAAGGGTCGTAAGACCGATCGCCTTGCCGTTGACGAGGACCTCCTGGGGTCCCGCCACGATAACGTCGGCGACTTCGGAGTTCGCGATCGACACCGTCTTGACCTTGGCGTCCAGACGGTAGGTGATCGACTGACCGACGATCACGTCGATCTGGGGCACGCGCGCGGCGGAAGCCGGCGCGGACAGGAATGCGGTCAGCAGTGTCAGCAGCGAAAGCCGTCGAAGGTTTCTTGTCAGGGGCGACATCATTTACTCCGTTTCGAAAGTGAGCCGATTTACGAGAACGAGCGAAGGATTACTCCTTCGACGAATCCTTTTTCTCCGACTCACCGGTCGGCGATTCCTGCTTGGTGATCTTGCCGTCGCGAATGACGGTGAACGTGTTGGGCTCAACCGCCACGGGCTCCTTCGTCGTCACGGTCGTCTTGACCGGCGACGTGCGCGGGGCGGACGCCCGCTTCTCGCTGGAAGCGAGGCCCAGCACCGTGCGGACGTCCTTGGAGCTCGCGACAGTCACGTGACGGTCAACCGGGTTGCGGAGTGCGAGGTGCACGCTGCCCTGGTCCACGGCCAGCGCCAGCTTCTCGGCGCCGTCCGGATCCACGACCACGGTGACGGTCTGGACAGTCACGTTCTGGTTGTTCTTGGTTTCGGTTTTGACACCCGACGCGATGATCTCCACGTCCTGGAGAATGGTCTTGGTGACGGCGACGTTGCTGCCGCCCGCGTAGCTGACGGTCACCAGAATGTCGACGCGGTCACCGGGGAGGACAAACCCGCTGACGCCCGTGACATCGTTGACCTTCACACTCATGGCGCGCATGTCGGACGGAACGCGAACCGAGAGGCCGCCGCCCATCGCGGACAGCTTGGAGGCCAGGAGCGGTTCGCCGTTCACGACGAACACCTTGGTCGTCTGCGAGAGCACGCTGTCGATGCTCCCAAACGCACCCTGCGGCACCGACGTCTTGGGGAACTCGACGAGGCGCAGGTGCTCTTCCTTGAGGGTGGTGCCAAACGTGAGGTCCGCGTTGGCCACGACCACCGGAGTGGTCTCGGGCGCGCGCGCCTCGGCCTCGGGGGCCTGCTTCAGGTACAGGTACGACGCTGCCGCGGCCGTGCTTGCCATGACCAGCGCCAGCACAATGAATAGAAGTCCTCGTTTGTTCATTTCTGTACCTACCGTTGGTTTGCTAGAGCGCCTCGTGGCGCATGATCGACGTCGTGCTCAAGGGAATCGTGCCGTTAAACGTGCCCAGGATCTTGCCCGGGAGAATCACAAAGTCCGTCGTCACCGTCACACTGACGCGACGCTCGGGGTCGTCCGGATCGGGCGGCGTCACCGTGATGACTGCTGCGTCAATCCCGGCCGCATCGCACACATCGCGGACGCGCTGCTCAACTGCCGGCGTGTCGGGTGCGGTCACCGCTGCCAGCCGGACACCCTCGCGTGCGGCGGAGGTGAGGACGTTCATCGTCATCCACGCCCGCCCAAACTCGGTGATGCCGAAGCACAGAAGCAGGAGCAGCGGCAGAACCAGCGCAAACTCAATGACGGCTACGCCGCGATTGGAACGAATCAAGGCAGTGAAGCCGGTAGCCATGCGTAACCCGCCAGTGTTGTTAGAGACCCGAGGGCAATCGCGACTCCGTAAGGCATGGTCGTGACGATCCGCGAGTCTGTCGCCGGACGTTCAGCCGCCTTGCGGGACTTGAGAAACGGAAGTCCAACCAGGAAGAGGCTGAAAAGTTCGGCCAGCAACTGTCCCCGCTGCATGAGCAATGCCATTGCGAGCAGTCCGCCAAGAATCGCGGTGGCAAACATTGCCACCAGGGCTGGAATGGGGCCAAAAAAGGCACCGACCACGGCGGCTAACTTCAAGTCGCCCATGCCGATGCCCTTGCCGAGATGAATCAGGAGGAGAAAGATCGGAGCCACGAAGGCGCCGCTTACGGCGAGCCCCAGACCCATCCACCCCTCAAGCGAAAAGCGAATGATTAACGCGGCACAAAGTGCCGGGAAGGTAAGAGAGTTGGGGATACGTCTGGATCTCAAGTCGGTAATGATTGCGATGCCGACCACCAGAGTGATCGGAACCACGTACAAAATTGCCGGTGCTACCAGGTGCATTATTACCTCGTTGAGCCAGAGCGTATCCCCGTCCCTTGTTCGTTACGCCAGCGCGGCCTGGACTTTGACGTAGATCGCGTTGACGAGCGGGCCGATCGCCTTGAGAGCAGCGATAGCCACGATCGAAATGAAAGAGGCAAGAAGAGCGTACTCGACCATGTCGTTACCATCTTCTTCACGGATAAAGCGGCGGAGGTAGTTCATTGGGTCCTTCCTTTCAGAAGGATGGAGAAATCAGAAAGAGTCCAATTTAAGAGTGCATTCCAAACTTGAGGTTCGGAACCGAGCGGCGTAACTGCAATGCCGGTGCCACGCACTTTTGGCCCCGCGCCAACGCGCGTTTTCAGCCGCAACTGCGATACTGATAACTAATTAGTGTTTTGCAATGCGGCGAGGCACCGGACGAGAAGGAGCGCCAGGTTGAGTCACCACGCGCAGCACAGCGGTGGATGCCCCGGATTTTCTGTATGCGGACGGTGTGCGTTCCCTGTGATGGCCTGTCGCGGTGTATCGCGGCGCATGACGGCGCGTGATTTCTCGTTGTGGCGAGTTGCTACCGGTGAACTATGCTAAATTGACGTCATGAAGTCTTCTCGACGACACATCGTTTGGCTCGTGTTGATGTCGGTGTGGGTGTTCGCCACAGCCACGCTCGCGACGACGCCTGTCGATAGCGTCTATGTCCAACGGACACCCACAACCGATGGTACCGGCAAGGTCTACCGGGGGCGCGAAATCGCAATCCCCATGGGGCACCGGGGTGCCGGCTGGCTGGAACGGGCGGAGCGTGAGCGGCAGGAGGACACCCACACCCTGGTTCGGGAGCTGGCGCTCCTGCCGTCGGACGTCGTGGCCGACATCGGGGCGGGTACCGGCTATATCACCTTCCGACTAAGCCCGCTGGTCCCCGAGGGACGCGTCTTCGCCGTTGATATAGATGAGAAGATGCTGGAGGACATGCGAACCCGGATGCTCCGCACCGGTGTTACCAATATTGTCCCCATTCTCGGCAAGGTCGACGATCCGGGCCTCCCGGTGGACAGCATCGACGTCGCCCTCATGGTCGACGCCTACCACGAATTCTCGCACCCCCTGGAGATGATGCGCGGCATTGTCCGCGCGTTGCGCCCGGGAGGGAGGGTTGTGCTGGTCGAGTACCGGCAGGAGGACCCGAAGGTCCCCATCAAGCCCCTGCACAAGATGTCACAGGCGCAGGCGCGCGCCGAGATGGAAGCGGTGGGGTTGGTGTGGATCCAGACCAGCGACATCCTGCCATGGCAGCACCTGATGGTGTTCAGAAAGCCGAAGCCATGAAACAGAACGGCCGGGGTGGCTATCCACCCCGGCCGCTTTACTCTGATTCTACTGCTGCGCCCCTATCGTCCAATCACCATCTTGCGTGTCGTTGTCTCGCCGTTGGCCGTGACGCGGTAGAAGTACACGCCACTGGGTAGTTTCTGCCCGCGCTCGTTGCGGCCGTCAAACGTGACGCGTTGCCAGCCCGCCGCCAGTGACCGTGACGACGACGCCACGCGCCGTCCCGCCACGTCATACACGGCGATGTCCACCGTGGACGGTTTCACGAGGCCAATCTCAAAATCGGTTGTGCTCGAGAATGGGTTGGGGAAGTTCTGTAACAACGTGAGGGCCGTGATGGACGGCGGTCCGCCGACACCCGTTGACCCCGAGACCATCGCTTCGTTGGAGGCGAGGCTCTGGTTCTCGTGAACGTCGTAGGCCGTGACTATATAATAGAGCGTTGAAGCAGGGGCAGCGCTGTCGATCAATACGGTGTCCTCCGCCGAGCCCAGGAAGTGAATGGGCACCGGTGTTACACCCGACGCCGTTGCGCGATACACGGCGTAGTCGCGAAGATCCGGAACGCGCACGCGGTTCCAGCGCAGGTGCACATCACCGCCGGAACGAAACGCCGCAAGAATGAACGGAGGTTCGGGGGCGAGGTTGTCCACGGACTCGCCGCTCATCACCGTGGACTTGAAGACAACCGACGCATCGCCCGTGTGCGCGACCACTTGAAAGTAATGGGGTGCCGTCACCAGACCCACGGTGTTGGCGCGCGTGGCAGCCGCGAGACTGTACGCCACACCCTGCGTGGCCGTCTGGTTTGCCACCCACTCAAAGTAGTAGTCCTGGGCGTTCACGCGCTCGTGGTACACGGCACTCCCGCGAAAATCACGTGCCACCGAGGCAGGGCTGCTCACAACCTTGCTGCCACCCGCATCCGCGCCACCGGACAGGGCAGAGAACGTCGCAATGTCCACCGCGCGCCACACCGAGTAGTGCGTGATGCTCGGTCCCGGGAGTACGTCGTGGTCGCTGGCCTTCCAGTTGACCGCCACCTTGCCGCCCTGGTCTTGCGCAACATCGGCCACGGTAGTCAGGTAGGGCTCCGGGTGACCCCACGCGCCGTGCCCCAGCTCGAGGCGCTGCGCGTAGATGTCGTAGGTGCCGCTGCGCGCGTCATTCCACGCGATCACCACACCGCCCGCGTTGTCAGCCGCAATGCCGGGGGACTGCTGCCAACTTGCGGCGGCTGAAACCAGCGCTCCGTTTGGCGTCCAGTACATCGCGCCCGCCGCACTCACACGCTGCGCGTAGACGTCGTAGCTGCCGCCGGAACGGGAGTCGTCCCACGCCACTACGGCGCCACCCGTGCCGTCGGGCACGATGCACGCGCGCACCTGGTCGGACGCCGCGGCAGTGACCACAATGCCATCAGCCGTCCACTGCCGCGTGCCGGTGGGCCCCAGTCGCTGCGCGTAGATGTCGACGCTGGTGGAGCGGTAGTCATACCAGGCCACGATGGCACCGTTGTTCCCGTCGGACGCGATCAGGGGAGTTATCTGACTGCTGGCTTCGTTGCATACCACAACACCGTCTGTCGTCCACTGTACGGCGCCAATCGTGTTCACGCGCTGGGCGTAGATGTTCAAGCCCGAGCGCGAGTCCTTCCACGCGATGATGGCACCGCCCGTGTCGTCTCTTGTCATCGTGGGCTCGTTCTGCGCGCCGCCCGCCACACTGATGGGAATGCCGCCCGCCGTCCACATCGGGGCACCCATTCCGTTGATGCGTTGCGCGAATACGTCGTAGTCGATGAAACTGCGCAGATCCTCCCACGCCACAATCGCGCCGCCCGAGCCATCGGCGATCAACACCGGCTTCGACTGCCACTGGTCCGCGGTGCACAGCGCGACGCCGTTTGCGGTCCAGAGCGGGTTGCCCATGCCGGAGATGCGCTGCGCGTAGATGTCCATGGTGGAGCCGCGAAAGTCCTGCCACGCCAGAACCACGCCGCCAGAACCGTCCGACGTGATTGCCACCCGGTCCTGTTGAAAGATGGCCGAGCACGCCGCCACACCGTTGATCGTCCAGTACGGGTTGGCCGCCGCACTCAAGCGCTGCACGTAGATGTCGCCGCCCCCGCGTGCATCGTCCCACGCGATGATCGCTCCACCCGATCCGTCGGCAACGATCACCGGGTTGGACTGGGCGGATGCTTCGGTACACACCGGGACACCACCCAGGGTCCAGATTGGCAGGCCCTGGCTGTTGAAGCGTTGCGCGTAGATGTCGGCGGCGCCATTGCGGTGGTCGTACCACGCGATGATCGACCCGCCCGCGCCGTCGGAACAGACAACGGGAAGGTGCTGGTTGCCGGCGTCGGTGGAAACCGACGTGCCGTCCTGCACCCAACCGGCGTTGGCGATGCCGGGGGCAAGCATGGCTACAAGAAGCAAGGCTGTGGTGGTCCGTCGGAGATTCATGGGCTCATCCTCGGTTCTGCGGCGGGCGACAGGGAACGGGCGCGCATGAATACACGCGGCCCCGGGAGTGACTCAGAGGGTGGGACGGATGAGGAGGGGGGAAATCACACGGTCGGTGTTGCGGGCACCAGAACCGTCAAGGCACCCGGTAGAACCTCGAGTGTCAGGGGCGTGGTGCCGATCACATCTCCGTCTGCCTGCGTCGTCAGCGGAACGCGACTCTTGATGACCACGTTCTTTTCCGCCGTGAAGAACTCCGCCTTCGCGGGACGGCCAAAGATGCTGCCCACCACGTAGCCCACGTAGTCCCAGAACGTCTTCATGCCCAGTATCCAGATGTCCACGTGGCCGTCGTCGCTCCGGATGTCCGGCCCTTTGGGGTACAACGCTTTGGCAAGAATGCCGCAGTTGGAAATGGACACTTCCACCGCGCGATACGATTGCGTCGTGCCGTCTACGGTGATGTCCATCGGGCGCGGGCGGAAACGAAAGATGCGGAACGCCGTGACATGGTAAGCCAGCCGCCCGAACCGCTTCTTGTCCCCCCGCGTTGTGTTCGCGATGACCTCGGCACTCGCTCCCACACCCGCATTCAGCACGTAGTGGCGATCGCCAATCTTCATGGCATCCATCTTCATTGCACGCGGTGATCCTGCGATCAGTTCTACCGCCTTATCAATATCCGTGGGAATGTTCAGTTCACGGGCAATCAGGTTTCCCGTTCCCACTGGAATGATGCCAAGCCGGATCGAGCTGCCGTGCAGCGCGTCCACAATCGCCGACACCGTCCCGTCTCCACCCGCCGCCACCACCGTATCAACCCCGTCGCGTAAGCGCTCGCGCACCACCGCACCCGGGTCCTCACCCTTCTGCGTCTCATGCACCTCATAATCAGACGCACCCAGGCGCGCGGCCAGCGCCTTGCGCACCGCTGCACCCGTATCGCCCTTCCCGGCGCTCGCATTCAATATGACGAGGGCTTTCATACCGTGCTTCGCTACTCCAATCTCGCCCTTAGCTCCTTGAAGTCCGCGCGTTCGCGCAGCGCATCCAGGTCCGAATCGGTTGCCAAGAGGGGCTTGTCGTGGTAGCCCGCGTCAAACGCCTGACTGAGCGTTGCCACCGCCCGCGCGCCGAGGCTATCGCGCTCCGCGGGTGCAGAGAGGGGAATCATCAGGGCGATGTAGCACGCCTGATTGTAGCGCTGCTCGGGATACTGCGCGGCAAAACCCTCAGTCAGTTCGAAGGCGCGCTGGTACGCCAGTCGCGCTTCCTCGGCTTCGCCGCTGGCGAAGGCCGCTCGACCCAGGATAGAGACCACCGTGGCCAGGTTGGCCACGTGGTAAATAGACTCCGGCTCCGCGCGTGCGGCTTCACCCTGGATGTCGCGTGCGCGCCGAAGGACAACCAGCGCCTCGCCCGCACGGCCGTCGCCCAGCAACAGATTGGCCTCTTGTCTCAAGGCGCGGACATACAGCGTTTGCCTGGTTGGCGTGGTCTCCCGGGCCAGCGTCGCTTGCACCGTGCGGCTGGCCTCTTGCACCAGCGCCAATGCCTCGCTCTTTCTACCGAGCCGATCGAGAGGCACCACACGCATGATCTGCGACTCCGCGAGATTGTCACGAAAGGCAACAAACTCCGGGTTGGTTGCAACCAGCTCTTCATTCAGCCGCTGGGCGCGTTCCAACACCTGGTTTGCCTCTTCGTTGCGGCGCTCCGCGGAGCGCAATACGCCGCCGGAATACAAACACTGGGCCAGCGCGTTCTGGTTCTCGTACCGGGGGCGCCTGGCAAGTACCTCCTCGTAGAGAGCAAGGCTTCGCTCCCAGGCCACGTCGGCGCTTTCAAACTGACTGGTCTCACGCAGCGCCTCCGACCGGCGCAAATGAATCCGCGCCAGGTTCTGGCGAACATCGGCCCAGGGGTCGCTTCGCCGCGTGAGCTCGCTGTCGGTGCCCACGGAGTCCAGCGGCAATGCAACCAGTTCCTCGCCAATTGTAGCCGCCGAGTCGATTGCAGCCAGAGCATCTTCCGGTTGCCCGAGATTGCGCAGGGTCGCGGCGATGTTGGCGTACGTTCGTGCTACATCGTTGCGCGATTCCACGTCCGCCGGATCCGCGCGCATGAGATCCTCGCGCAGCGCCAGCGCACGACGGTGGTAACCAATGGCCTCCGCGTGTTCAGAAGCGAACGCCATCGCAGTATACGTATGCGCCAGATTGCGCCGGTGCTCTGCCACCCCCGGTTCGGCGCGCACCAGGCCTTCGTACAGCGCCGCGGCTGTTCGGTACAATTCCATTGCCGCCCTGTCACTCTCTACCATCTGCGCGACCCTTCCCGCGCGGAAGGACGCTGCCGCCGACTCCTTGCGCACCGAGGTATCGTCGCCGTGCTCACGCAGGAACCCCCGGTAGTACTCCAATGCTGAATAAAGCAACTCTTTGCGCAGCGGTTGCAGGCCCGGAACATCGAGCAGCCGGCTCTCGCTCACCGTGGTGAAATACGTGTCCACCGCCGCGCGCGCCTGTTGAAAGTTTGCCTCCGCCTTTGCGCGTTCGCGGTTGATAAAGACCGTGCTGATAGCCAGTGCTGCAAACACCGTAACCGCTCCCACGCTTAAGCTCGAGGCCGCCGCGCGATGCCGGCGCCCCCAGCGGCGAAGGCGCGTCGCCCACGGGTCCCGCACCGCCGTGACTGGTTCGTCTGCAAGCCAGCGCTCGATGTCGTCCGCCAGCGCGCGCACACTCGCGTAGCGATCCTCCGGCTTCCATGCCATCGCACGCAGGCACACACCCTCCAGCGCACGATCAATCGAACCGTCCACGCGCCGCGGCCGCTCAAACCGACCCTGTGTGACACTGTAGAGGACCGCCGCCACGTCGCCCTGAAACGGTGCTCTTCCCGTGAGCAGGCAATACAACGTGGCACCCAGACTGTAGACATCACTCGCCGGGCCCAGCGCTGCAAGATCTCCGCGCGCCTGTTCCGGGCTCATGTACGCGGGTGTGCCCATCGCCGTGCCAACCATTGTTTTTGTATTCGAACCCAGCGACGCCGAAATCGGCCTCTCATCCCGCGGCTCTCCCGCTGCTGCGCTCGATGACTCATCCCGAACCTTGGCCAGGCCCCAGTCCACCACCAGCGTCTCGCCGTATTTCCCAACAATGATGTTGCCCGGCTTGATGTCGCGGTGCAGAACACCCCGCCCGTGCGCGTAGTCAATCGCGTTGCACACATCCAGAAAACGCCGCAGCAACTTTTGCAGCTCCAGAGCGCGCGTGCCCGCGTCGCGCCGGTTTGATTTGTCGTGAAAGCGCGCGATCGCGTCGTTCAGATTGTCGCCGCGAATGAAGCGCATCGCGTAGAACGGCCGGCCCCGCTCATCCGCACCCAGGCCGTAAATCGGCACAATCCCCGGATGCTCCAGCGACCCCGTCACCTCCGCCTCCAACACAAACCGATCGCGGCTCGCCGTATCGTCCGCATGCGCACCCAGCAACTGCTTCAGTGCCACCTCGCGCTTCAACTCACCGTCCAGCGCCACATACACCTCACCCAGCCCGCCCCGCGCGTGCGCTCTTAAGATTCGATAGCGTGCGTGATCACCAAGAGAAGGAGGGGAGTCCGCCGCACCCGCGCTGCCCGCCAGCGTCGGGTCATCATCAGGAACCGGATAGTTGGGGTCCATGGCCGCAAGCTTACCGCATCCAGTTCAAACCCGTAAACGCGCCACGACCGGCTAGAGCGCGACAATCCCGGCGCCGAGCAGTGCGTAGATGATCGAACCGGGGAGCGAGCCGACGACAACACTCACCACGTGAACGCGCAACGGGACCCGGGTTGTGCCGGCGAGAAAGGTGGAGACGCCGCCACCGGCCCACGGGAGCATTCTCATGACGATCAGAGAGAGGAGGTCGCTGCGCGCGAAACGCCGCGCCCACGGCGGAAGGGATTCCAGCCGTTTCTGGATGTGAAGGTCGCGCTCGCGATGACGCCAGAAGTAGTACAGGGCAACACCGCTAATCAGACCGGCGAGCATGTTCAAACCGATGGCGGCCATCACGGGGAAGAGCATTCCATTGAGCGTCGGGACGAGGCTGGATCCTACGGGAGTCATCGACGTGACACACTGCAACGTCACTGTGATCAGCGGGGCCAGGGCACCCATCGAACCGATCGTGCGGGCGGCATCGTCCCTCGAGCCCAGCCAGGTCCGGGCCGCAAGGCCCAGGAGTACCAGCGCAAGCAGCTGCCAGGTGAGCGGCGCGCGAACGGCGCGGCCCAGTGCCTGCAGAAAAGTTCGCCGTTGCTCCGCGTTCTGAATGGCATTCACCGCCACGACCACTGTAGCACTCGCCGCAAGAAAATGTCACACACGAAGAGCCGCGGCGGACCCAAACCGGGGGATGGACGCGCCCGGCGCCAGTCGTTAAAATGGCGGCATGCATGTGCGCCCCACAACCCTGCTGCGTGGTGTCCGTTCGTGATCGGCAAGACACTGCTGCATTACCGGATCACCGGGAAGCTTGGTGAAGGCGGCATGGGTGTGGTCTACAAGGCCGAGGACACCCGGCTCAAGCGCGACGTTGCCATCAAGTTCCTCCCCCGCGACACCGGTCCCAGTTCCGAACAGCGACGGCGTTTCCAGGCCGAAGCGCAGGCCGCGGCGGCACTCAACCATCCCAACATTACGCACGTCCACGCCATCGAGGAGTCCGACGGCGACGCGTTCATCGTCATGGAGTACGTGGCGGGCCGGGAGCTCGGCAAGCTCACGGAATCTGGAGAACTCCCGCTCGACCAGGTCATAGCCCTCGCGCTGCAGATCGCTGCGGGACTCAAGGCCGCGCACGACAAGGGCATCGTCCATCGTGACATCAAGAGTGCAAACATCATGGTGACCGACGACGGTCACATCAAGATCATGGACTTCGGTCTGGCGAAGGTGATGGGCAACACGCGCGTCACCCGCACCGGCACGGTGGTGGGAACGGTGGACTACATGTCGCCGGAGCAGGTGCGCGGCGAAGACGTGGATCATCGCACCGACATCTGGTCGTTTGGTGTCGTGCTCTACGAGATGCTGACGGGCCGGCGCCCGTTCCAGGGCGGTTACGAGCAGGCCGTCATGTACGCGATCGCCAACGAAGAGGCACCCTCACCGTCGACGCTCGTACCGGGGCTTCCGGATGCGGCGGTTCGCCTGGTGGCCAGGTCACTCGCACGCCGCCGCGACGACCGCTACGCTCGCATGGCCGACGTCATGGCGGAGCTGCAGGCGTTGCGGAACGAGTCGTCGTCTTCGGAGGTTCCAACCAATCGCCGGAAGTCGGACGCCAGAACAGCACTCCCCGGTGTCGCCGTGCTTCCGTTCGCGAGCATTCGGCCCGATCCCGAAACCGATTTTCTGGGGTTTGCGCTGGCCGATCAGATCATTGGTGCCCTCACGTACGTGGACAGTGTTGCGGTGCGACCCTCCAGTGCCGTGCGCAAGTACCAGGGGCAGCCCGTCGATGTCCCGGCCGCGGGCCGCGACCTTCACGCTGACTTCGTACTGGCCGGTCACTACCTCAAGGAAGCCGGTACGGTGCGCTTGAACGTCGAGCTCATCGCGACGGAATCCAACGACCTCGTGTGGCGCGAGTCCATCGAAGTGAAATACGAAAACGCGTTCAAGCTCCAGGATATGGTTGCCAAGAAGGTGCTGCGCGGCCTGAAGGTTCAGTTCCCCAAGAGCGCGAAAGCAATCATCGACGCCGACGCGCCGGCCAATCCGCTGGCGTACGAGTACTACTTGCGCGCGGTTTCCTATCCCACCACCCTGGCCGACAACCGGCTCGCGATGGAGATGCTCGACAAGTCGATCAAGCTGGATCCAAAGTTTGCGCCGGCGCACGCGGAACTGGGGTATCGCCTGGCGCAGGAGGCCAACTACGGCCTGGTGGGGGGTGCAGGTTATGCCGAGGCCGACAAGGCGTTTCGCAAGGCGTTATCGCTGAACGAAAACCAACTGTCGGCGCTCACCAACCTGTCCCTGCGTTGCATTGAGTTTGGCCAGCATGAAGAAGCCATCGACCTGATCAAGCGCGTGCTGCGCGTGACACCCAACAGTGCTATGGCCCACTTCACCTTGAGTTATCTCTGCCGCTATACCGGAATGGTTGAGAGATCCATCGAGGAAGTCGAGAAGGCGATCGAGCTCGATCCAAGAAATCCCCGGCTCCGCTCCGCAGGGTTCACCTACATCTACGCCGGGAACTACCGGAAAGCCTACGAGCGATTCCAGTTGGATGCCCGGAGCGCACCGCCCAACGCATGGCAGGGTTGGGCGCTTTTTCTAATGGGGGAGCGCGAGCGCGCAGTCGAATGTTTTGATCGCGCGCTCGCCATGGAGCCGGACGGGTTTGTGGCGTTGCGGTTCGGCAGCATGAGGTCCTTCATCGTCGGCGATCTCGAAGACGGACGGCGCCGCCTTCGCAAGCTGGAAGAGAAGCGCGGCCTGGGGGAGGCGTACGACGCCGAGGCGTCGTACGCGATTGCAAGCAGCTGCAGCTTACTGGGAGAGCGCCTCGGTTGCGTTCGATGGTTGAAAAAAGCGGTCGAGGATGGCTTCTTCAACTACCCGGCCATGCTCAAGGATCCCTTCCTCGATGGCATTCGCGACGACCCCGAGTTCCAGCAGGTGCTCGCGCTGGCAAAGGAAAAGCACGAGACCTTCAAGCAGGCGTTTTCCATCAAGATGCCCTGAAGGTTTCCGTTAGCGCGCTAGCACTTCTCGCCCCCCGGCCTCCGCAAGCCAGGCAGCCCTTGCCGGGGCATGCCTTATGCACATTCCCTCATTTGCGTGGAGATCAATGACGAGCGACTCCTGCGCGGTGCGCGCCGTTCCGCAGAATGGATACGGCGCGCTACTCGCCGCGAGAGTGGTCGATGAGGGGCGGGGCGGGAGGCCGGTTGATACGGACTCCCGCCCCTGACTCACGGCGCGCTGCTGACACCGCTCGACATTTCTCCACGTGTAAATACGGAGGTGCCCGACATGCGTCACATTCCCCTTGGATGCCTGCTTACGTTCGGCGTTCTTCTAACGGCTTTGCCGTTGCGCGCGCTTCCAGAATACAACTGGAGCTATCGTTTCGGCGGGACCAACGTGAACACGGCCTACGATGCAGCCGTGGATGCTTCGGGCAACGTCGTCATCGTCGGCACCTTTGCCGGTTCCATGAATCTCGGCGGTGCCACACTCACCGCCGCGGGCGACCACGACATCTTCATCGCCCGCTTCAACGCCGCCGGTGCGCACCTGTGGAGCCAGAGCTTTGGTGGCGCTGGTTTGGATGGTGCGCACGCTGTCACTGTTGACGCGGCGGGCAACATCACCATGACCGGTTACTACCGTGCCCCCGTGAGCATCGGTGGCGTATCACTCGGTGGCTCGCAGGGCCTCGACATCTTTGTGGCCCGTTTTGACGCGGCCGGCGCGCATCAGTGGAGTCGCGGGTTTGCCAGCCTGGGCGCGGACGAGGGCCAGGGCATCGTCAGCGACGACGCCGGCAACGTCATCGTCACCGGCAGCTACGGTGGCGCCATCAACTTTGGCGGCGGGAGCCTGCCGCTGTTTGGCGGCCTCGACGCCTTCCTCGTCAAGCTGGACGCCAATGGCGTTCATCAGTGGAGCAAGGGCTTTGGCGCCGGCAACTCAGACATTGGCTACGCCGTCGCGGCGGATGCGTCCGGCAACATCCTGCTGACCGGGCAGTTCATGAGTGCCGTCAACTTTGGCGGGGGAGCGCTCACCAGCGCTGGCGCCAGTGACGTCTTCGTGGCCAAATTTGGTAGCGATGGCACGCACCAGTGGAGCGCGCGTCGCGGCGGTACCGCCGTGGACAAGGGGCAGGGCGTGGGTTCCGATGCGAGCGGCCGTGTGGTGATCACCGGCATTCACAACGGCACCTTCCTCGCCAGTTATGACACCGACGGCGTTCCGCTGTGGAACCAGACCTTCACCAGCACCGACATGGTGCAGGGGCTGGATCTCGACGTGAGCGATGACGGCATGGTTGCGCTCACCGGCAATCTGCGCGGCACCGCCAACTTTGGCGGCGGCGCACTCAAGAGTGCCGGCGACGACGACATCTTCGTTGCCGTGTGCGAAGCCAACGGAACCCACCGCTGGAGCCAGCGCTTTGGCAGCACCGGCGACGACTGGGGCTACGGCTGCGCGTTCGATGCGTCCGGCAACCTGGTCACCACCGGCATCTTCTCCGCCACCGTGGACTTCGGCGGGGGACCGCTCGTGAGCGCCGGCATGGTGGACGGCTTCGTCGTCAAGTTTGTGGAGCCGGTTGTGGATACCACGCCGCCGGAGATCACGTGCCCCGCCAGTATAGAGGTGGAGCAGACCACGGCGGAGGGAACTCCCGCCACGCACCCGGCCATCGTCGCGTTCCTCTCCGGTGGTTCGGCGTCTGATGACATCGACCCCGCGCCCACGGTGACGCCCGATGCGCCCGCCGTGTTTCCGCCCGGTGTGACGAGTGTCACCTTCACAGCACTCGATGCGTCCGGCAACACGGCCGAGTGTGCTGCCACCGTTACCGTGCTCGACGCTACGGACCCCGAGATCGACGTCGTGCTCGACAAGACGCTGCTGTGGCCGCCCAACCACAAGTTTGTGACGGTGTGCGCCGAGGTGGACGTCGCCGACAATGGCAACACCGAGACCAGCTTTACGCTTGTCTCGATTGCCTCCGATGAAGACCCCAACGGCAAGGGAGACGGGAACACCTCGCCCGACGTTCGTAACGCCGAGTTCGGCAGCCCCGACCTCTGCTTTGACCTCCGCGCGGAACGCGCTGGCAACGGCGACGGCCGCATATACCAAATCATCTACGGCACCACCGATGCCGCCGGCAACGCCGCCTACGACACCGTCGAAGTGCGCGTTCCCCACGACATGTCCGGCAACACCATCGACAACACGGCGTCGCTCGGCTCCGCCACAATCAAGTCCGTTTACCCCAACCCATTCAACCCCCAGACCACGCTGGCCTACGCCCTCTCATCAGAAGAGCGCGTCCGCATCGTCATCTATGACGCGCGCGGTGCCGTGGTCCGCACCCTCGTCGACCAGCGCATGTCCGCCGGCGATCACCTCGCCACCTGGACCGGCGTCGACCAGTCCAACCGCCCGGTCGGTTCCGGTATCTACTTCGTCAAGATGACGGCGGGTTCGCACACGGAAACGCGCAAGCTGGTGCTGTTGAAATAAAGGCCGGATGGATCCATCACCATCCGGGCCCGTACAACCGGCCATCGAGTCTCGCGACTCGGTGGCCGGTACTGTTTCGTATCCCCCCTGCTCACCAACCGTCCCCAACATTCTGCTGTCTATCCCTAGAAAAAGAGTAAAAACTCCGATATACTGATATTAGGCAGGTAGAGTATGCGCCTGTCTGGTTAAGGTTATTAGCTACATATGGTTATGCGGGGTCGCAGCCCCGGGGATGGAGGGAGTCATCATGAAACGGGTACTGGTTCTGGCCCTTGTGGGGTGGTTGGGGGGGGTGAGTGTGGCTTCGGCGATTACGGTGAGCATGCCGGCGTCGAAGGACAACACGCTGTATGAGAGTGCCACGGGGGACTTGAGCAATGGGGCGGGGGACTATGTGTTTACAGGGATTACGCGGCTGGGGTTTGCGCGGCGGACGGTGATGGGGTTTGACGTGGCGGGCACGATCCCGGCGGGCTCGACGATCAATAGTGTGACGCTTCGTCTTTATATGTCGCGGGGCAAGGAGAACACGCCGTTTGCGACGACACTGCACGCGGTGCTGGCGGAGTGGGGCGAGGGGACGTCGAACGCGGACGGAGAAGAAGGGGCGGGGATTGCGTCGACCACAAATGATGCGACCTGGATTCACCGCTTCTATCCGGGCTCGCTGTGGACCACAGCGGGCGGCGACTTTGTGGCAGGCGCGAGTGCGTCCACGGTGGTCAGCATTGATGGCTACTATGACTGGACGTCGGCGGGGATGGTGTTGGACGCGCAAATGTGGCTGGATACGCCGGCGAGCAATCATGGCTGGATCATGCTGGGCGACGAAACGGACATTCGCTCGAGCAAGCGCTTCAGCAGTCGCACCAATCCGACGCTGAACCAGCGGCCGGAGCTGATTGTCGACTTCACACCGCCGGGTGGCGGGACGCTGGGTGCGTGTTGTCTCCCGTCGGGTTGCGAAATTCTTTCTCCCGACGATTGCGCCACACTCGCAGGCGACTACCAGGGCGACAACACCTCGTGCTCGCCGGACCCGTGTGTGGGCGCGCCGATCACGGTGGCGCTGCAGCCAAGCAAAGACAACACGCTGTACCAGAACGCAACCGGTGCGGTGAGCAACGGCATGGGACCGTCGTTCCATGTCGGGCGCACCAACGGTGGCGTGGTGCTGCGCACGGTGCTGGCGTTTGATCTGTCGACCATTCCTTCCAACGCAACCATCACGGGAGCATCGCTCACGATGGTGGCATCACTAACAAGTGGCGGCGCTACCAACGTGACGCTGCACAAGGCGCTTGCCGACTGGGGAGAGGGAACCTCGGTTGCGGGCGGCGATGAATCGGCGGGTGCCGCTTCTACTACGGGCGACGCGACCTGGATTCACCGCTTCTATTCGGGCACGTTGTGGAGTACCGCAGGCGGCGACTTCAACGCCACCGCGAGTGCCACCACGTCGGTCTCGGGTGCGGCCACCTACGTGTGGACGTCGGCGGGCCTCTTGAGCGACGTGCAGGCGTGGCACGCCAACGCGTCCACCAACTTTGGCTGGGTGGCGCGCGGTGTCGAATCCGGCAACACCAAGAAACGTTTTAACAGCCGGCAATTCAGCGACCCGGCGCTTAGACCCAAACTGGAAGTCACGTATGTGGTGCAGCCCACGGGTGCCTGCTGTTCTCCGGGCGGGCTGTGCGATGAACTCACCGAGGCCGCGTGCCTGGCTGCCAATGGCACCTACCACGGCGACGGCAGCACCTGCATTCCCGACCTGTGTCCGGTGGTGCTGGAGCCGTACGTGGATGCGCTGCCGCTTCCCGGGCCGATGACGCCGACCAGCGGCACCATTGGCGGAACCGCGGAGTACACCATTCCCATTCGCGAAGTGCAGCAGCAGTTGCACCGCGACCTGCCGCCCACCACGGTGTGGGGCTACAACGGTCTGTATCCGGGACCCACCATTGAGGCCAGTGTGGACCAGCCCGTTACCGTGACGTGGGTCAATGACCTGCGCGATGGTAACGGTGTGTTGCGCACGACGCACTTTCTCCCCGTGGACCTGTGCATGAAGGGACCGGACACGGAGGGTGCCACACCGCGTGTGGTGTCTCACCTGCACGGCGCGCACGTGGAGCACGAGAGCGACGGGTATCCGGAAGACACCATTCTTCCCGGCGAGCAGCAGGTGTTTCATTATCCAAACCACCAGCTGGCCGCAACCCTCTGGTACCACGATCACGCGATGGGCATCACCCGTCTCAACGTGATGATGGGTCTTGCGGGCTTCTATCTCCTGCGCGACGCGGTGGAGATGGGCCTGGGTCTTCCCGCGGGCGAGTACGAAGTCCCACTCGCCATCCAGGATCGTTCCTTTAACCCGGACGGCTCGCTCAAGTATCCCGCGATGTGGGATGAACACTTCTTTGGCGACGTCATTCTGGTGAACGGAAAAGTGTGGCCGTACCTGAACGTGAAACAGGGCAAGTACCGGTTCCGCGTGCTGGGTGGTTCCAACTCGCGCGTGTACCAGCTCTCGCTCTCAAACGGTGCGCCGTTTGTGGTGATCGGTACCGAAGGCGGACTGTTGGAAGCACCGATCGTGCGCAACACGCTCCTGGTGACACCCGGCGAGCGCTACGACGTCATCGTGGACTTTGCCGCGTACGCACCCGGTACCGAGATCATTCTTGAGAACAGTGCCCCCGCGCCGTACCCCGGTTCACCGGGCGTGGGCGTGATTCCCAACGTGATGAAGTTTATCGTGGTGGGAGCGCCGGGTCACACCGATCCCATTCCGGCCACACTGCGTCCGATGGAGTCGCTTCCGGAGTCCGAGTCTGTGATCACCCGCGACCTGGTGCTGGCAAAGCAGTCGCACCCGTGTTCGGGTTCGATGTGGACCATCAACGGCAAGGGCTTTGACGAGATCACGGAGTTCCCGGTCCTCGACACCGCCGAGATCTGGAGATTCGTGAACAACTCGGGAAGCGTGCATCCCATGCACATGCATCTCACCATGTTCCAGATCCTCGACCGTCAGGCATTTGTGATGGTGGGGGACTCGGTGGTGCCGGTGGGAGACCCGATCTTGCCCGATGCGTCCGAAGCCGGGTGGAAGGACACCGCGCCGGTGTTCCCGGATCAGATGATGCGTGTGATCGCGCGCTTTGAGGATTACACCGGCAAGTTCCCGTATCACTGCCACGTGCTGGAGCACGAGGACAACGAGATGATGCGTCAGTTCGAAGTGGTCCTCGACACCACCGCAACCGGTGTGAAGCCGATTCCGTCGGTTGCGTATCTGGGGCAGTGCTATCCCAACCCGTTCAATCCGTCGACACGGATTGAGTTCAGCATTCCGCAGGCCGCCCGTGTGCGGCTGGACGTGTACGACGTGCACGGCCGGCTGGTTGCCACGCTGGTTGACCGGCAGAGTGCGCCGGGGATGCAGTCGGTGGTGTGGAATGGCCGCGACCGTAACGGTGCCGGCGTGGCGTCCGGCGTGTACTTCTATCGCCTCACACTCCCCGGTCAGCGGAGTCTGACCCGAAAGCTGGTGCTGCTCAAGTAGCCAACCCGCTTTCCGTGAGGTGACTCACCGGCCATCGAGACGGCACTCGGTGGCCGGTGCTGTTTTCGGCACACTGGAGATTGAACATCCAGAGGAGGGCTCTTGACAACCGTTACCGCACGGGGTAACGTATGGCAGTGGGGAAGGTGAGGCGGGGAAACTACGTATTTGTAACGTGGTCCGGAGACCACACCCCGCGTCATGTCCACGTTTATAGAAAGGGGAAGCTTGTTCTTAATTGGGACCTCGAGAACGAGCTTCCAATGAAGGGAAGGCCGACGGCGCGGATGCTCCAACTTATCGCTGAGCTGCAAAAGGAAGGTCTTCTATGAAAGTGCAGGCTGTGCAGTTCAATAATCGCAAGAAGGCCTTTGAAGTTCGCATGCGAAATCGCGCGTTCATCTATCCGTATGCACGCGTGGAGGGAGGGCTGCGGCCGGGTGACATGGTGCGCGAGGCCTATGTTGACGTAGAACTTGGGCGCGAGGGGTTTTCGTACGTGTTGGAGTCGGGCCGCGAAGGTACGGTTCACGCCGAACAGGTCCTGGACTACAACGAGGACCCAGACTACCTGCGTCAGGCGCTCCTCTACAAGCTTACGGTAGAGGCCCAGAAGCGGGTGGAAGCCAGTTCGCTGAGCAAGCGCGAGATCATCCGACGGCTGGGGACTTCGGCAACGCAGTACTATCGGCTCATGGACCAGACGAATACTCGCAAGTCGATCGGGCAGCTCCTGTCGCTGCTTCACATCGTGGACTGCGATGTCGAGTTGGTGGTCAAGAAGCGCCGACCAACGCGCGCGCCCGCACAGCGGTCGTTTTCGGCCCCATGACCCGAACTGAGCGGCCAAAGGGCGTCAAACACAGGTGAGACGTATCGTCACGACGAAAAAGTGTCCACTTTTTTACTCCCAGTCTGGGAGTAACTCGCATGGATCGTCGACCTGAAGGCTTGGTCCTGACAATGCGGAGCAAACTGAACGGTTGACGCCGACGGCCCTCGTTTGTTACGCTCCGGGTCTCAAAACTGCTACCAACTCTGTCCCAAAGCTAAAGCTCGGCGTTCTCTGGTTCACCGCTGACCCCGAAAGGTCGGTGCGTCTATGGCATCCGTCCGCCCGTCCCGGTACGCAGCGTCGCTGGTAGCAGGTCTTCTTTCTATCTCACTTGCACTTTCCTGCGACGATGGGTCGCTCCCGGTCGACGTTGGTACGCCTGCACCGGAACAGCCCGCCGACGTCACCTGGTTTGTCGAATCCCGTGCACGCGGCCTTTACGATGTGCAGCAGGTGGGCGGGAGCACGGTGGTATGGGATCGCAACGGAGTCTACCACCTGAACGGAACCGCGTTGGACCGCGTCTTCGACGGCACGCTCAACGAGAGCACGTCGATGGGGCGCGACGGCACCTTCTTTTCGCTATCAGACCACGAAGTCCTCCGTCTCGACGGCGACAAGTGGAGCGCAGTTGGTACGTTCCGGTTCTACGGCGAGTTCGACGGCTTCGGTCCGGTGCACGCGATTGACGCCAATACGTTCTTCGTGGTGAGAATCCAGTACGCGATGGACATCTACCAGATCACCGAGCTCAACCGATTCAACGGAACCGCGTGGTCCTCGTTCTATATCGGGGGTATAAATGCCCGCAACATGTGGGGCACGTCGGGGAGCAGCCTTTTCCTCGCTGCCGCGGAAGGCCTTTACCATTGCGATGGCACGAACGTCGTGAGGATGGACGGCGCCGGTACCTCTGGCTTCCGATTGGTGTCCGGCTCATCGGCGACGGACGTGTTTGCGATTCGGGACGATGGCGCAGTGGTCACATTCGACGGCAGCACCTTCACCACGCTTCCAATGCCTCCGCCCGGTACGCTGCGCTCGCTCCGTCGCATCGACGGTGACCTGTACGCCTTCGGCAACCGCGGCGCGTGCTTTCGTTACAGCGGGGGCTCTTGGCAGTCGCTCGGCAACGGAATGGCGGACAACCTCACGGGCATGACACGAACCTCCGAAGGGGGTCTGGTCGCCGTGGGAGATGGCGGCATGCTGCGCTTCGACGGTACGCGCTGGCTGCGCACTTTCGGCGGTGCGCCTATTACGTGGCGTGACATCTGGGTCGCAGAATCGGGAGACGTGTATGCGGGAGGAGATGACGGCTTCCTGGAAGTGCGCCGCAATGGCGTCTGGCAACCGCTTCACCGGCTGGGCTTCGACGTCAACGCAATTCAGGGCCGCAGCGCGAGCGACTTCTACGCGGCTGGCGCCAATGGTCGCATCGCCCACTGGGACGGAATCTCCTGGACCGAGGTGCCAACCGGCGTCACCGCCGGCCTGGTCTCTCTGTGGGTGGGAGATGGCTTTGTGGTCGCGGGAGGCGGCAACCAAGTCACGTTGTTGCTGGATGGTGCCTGGCGAAGGACAGGCGGGACCATCGCCAGCGACTTCATCATCACAGACGTGTGGGCTTCCGGACCAAACGATGTGTATGCGTCGGGGCGAATCCGGTTTGAGTACGAAGGGGCGGTCTGGCATTACGACGGAGCCACCTGGTCGGAGGTGGTTTCGCGCCGAACGGGTCACCTCTATACGGTGTGGGGCACGGGTGCCAGCGATGTCTACGCCGCTGGCGGTGGGGCGCCGCAGGACGGACCCACGCGCTTCTGGGCCGGCACGATTCATCATTTCGACGGTACCGTTTGGACGCGCATGACGGTAACGGAAGACATTTCCGGTCCGAACGATGTGCTCGGCGAACCCGGCGGGCGCGTGCTGGGACTGACCGGTGACGGGTTGCTCGCCATCGAGAACGGAAAGTGGATCCGCAAGTCGCCCACGGGACCGGACAGCGATGTTGGGTACGAAAGGTTTTCCCGGGCACCCGATGGGGACCTCTACATTTCCGGGTACCGGGGCATTGTTCGCGCACGGCTGGAGCATTGAGGTCTTGCAATGAAACACACTATTGTAGTGACTTCCATTCTGCTCCTCACGCTCGCGACGTGCCTGTCATGTACCAGCGATCCCACGTCGGTTGCAGTCGATTCCAGCGCGAGTTTCGGATCGTGGGAGTGGACCGGCCCACACATGCCAGCCGACGCGCTCATTGGCTCGCACTGGTTTGACAGGACAACCGGTGTAGCCGTCGGGAGCAGCGGCGTGATCCTGCGCACCACCGATGGCGGTGCAACGTGGTCGCGTCGCTGGAGCGGGACCACGCTTCAGCTCCGCTCCGTGGTGTTCATTGGAAACCGTGGCCTCGTGGTCGGAGAGCAGGGAGTGATCTTGCGCAGTGATGATCGTGGGCTCACATGGTCGCCGCTGAAGAGCGGAACCCGAAACCTGCTCCATGAAGTAACCATGACCGACAACAACTCAGCCGTCGCGGTGGGGGAGTATGGGAAGATCATTCGTACCGTCGATGGCGGTGCCACGTGGTCGCACGCCGTCAATCCAAACTTCTATACCCTGTTCGCGGTTGCATTCACGGACGCGATGAACGGCGTTGCGGTTGGCGAGTACGGAACGGTGATGCGCACGAACGATGCAGGCCGCACGTGGACCGATTCCACATTCCCCGGCGCGTTCCTGCAGTCGCTGGTCTTCACCGATGCCAACACGGCCGTTGCCGTTGGCGGCGGCGGTACGTCGTACGCCACCAACGACGGCGGTGCAACGTGGACGTCGAATCCGACAGGTGCGAGCACGTACCTGTACTCAGTCCGCTTCGCAGACGCCAACCACGGCCTCGCGGTAGGGTCGCACGTCACCGTCCGCACCACCGACGGCGGACTCACGTGGGAACGTAGCCCCGCCGCACCGCGCGAGTACCTGTACTCGCTGGGTCTCTTCGACGCGCTCACAGGGATTGCAGTAGGTGACGATGGCAGCGCCTTCAAGACAAGCGACGGCGGGGTGAACTGGGCGCCGCTGATGGTCGGCGACGCCCAGCGAAACGTGGTCTCCGTGCAGTTCGTGGATGATCGCGTGGGGCTGGCCGTTAACAATCGCGGCGCTGTGTACCACACCAGTGATGCCGGTCGCTCGTGGTTGGTAACCCAGTCTGTGACCAATCGCACGCTCGTCGCTGCCGCATTCTCGGACGAGGCGCACGGCGTTGCCGTCGGTGTCCGCTCGCAGGACTGTGCGATTCTTCGGACGGCAGACGGTGGGAGTGCATGGTCCGTGGTCGCAACATGGCCGATAGGTACGCTGCGCGCGGTTGCGTTTGCCGACGCGCGCAACGCGATCGCGGTGGGGACCACGCTGCTGCGAACGACCGATCATGGTGAGACCTGGGTTGACCACCCGGAAATCACAGGCGTCACGCTGACGGGTGCCATGTTCGCGAGCGGCGGCTACGGGTTGGCTGTCGGTGTCGGGGATGTGATTCTTCGGAGCGACGATGCTGGATCAACCTGGACCACCACGCGCGACCCGGCCGGCACCGAGGCCCTGTACGCGATCCATGTGTCCGATTTGGCGGCGACCGCGGTTGGATCGCGGGGAAGAATCCTGCGCTCTAACGATCACGGCAGTACGTGGATCGAACAAACGAGCGGTACGACCGAGACGCTGCGCGCGGTCTGGTTCTCACACGAAAGCACGGGCATCGCGGTGGGCGATGCCGGCACCGTCGTGGCCACGAACAACGGCGGCATGACTTGGTCGCGGCACGAAACGGCAACAACGGAAGTACTCCATGGGGTGTCACTGCTCCCCGACGGAAGCGCAATTGCGGTGGGGGCGAACAGTATGATCGGCCGCAAGGACGGCGTGGGCAGGGCGCTTAGACATCCGTGAGAAAGGGCTCCCGTTACTTGCTCTTCTCGCTAATCTCGGGGGGAGTTGACGGGCGCCCGCCGGGCAAGGCCGCGACGTCGTTTTGCGAAACGCTGGTCTGTTTCCTCCTCCCTCTGCTACCTTCCGGTGATGAAAACCAGCCTTGAGATTGCGCGCGACATTCCGCTTGTTCACATGCGGTCGTTCATGGACCAGTTTGGTCTGACGGACGACGACTTTGATTTCTTTGGCAAGTTCACGGGCAAGATCCGTCTGGACTGGTTGGAGCGCCAGGGTGATCGGCCCGATGGCAAGCTCATCCTTGTCACAGCAATGACGCCCACGCTGCGCGGGGAAGGGAAGACGCTCACCACCGTGGGTCTTGGACAGGCCATGGGCCGGCTGGGGAAGAAGGGGATTGTTGCCGTCCGCGAACCCTCGCTGGGGCCGGTATTCGGGATGAAGGGTGGGGCTACGGGTGGCGGCTATGCGCAGGTGCTTCCGATGGAGGACATCAACCTCCACTTCAACGGTGACATCCACGCCATCACGACCGCGCACAATCTGCTCGCGGCAATGCTGGACAACCACATCTACCAGGGCAACGAAAAGCGCATCGACGTGACGCGCGTCCTGTGGCCGCGCGCCCTCGACATGAATGACCGCGCACTCCGTCACCTGGTGGTGGGACTGGGCGGGAGCACGCACGGGACCCCGCGCGAATCCGGCTTTGTGATCACGGCGGCGTCCGAAGTGATGGCGATCCTCGCTCTCGCCACCGGTCGCGACGACCTGAAGCGACGACTGGGCGACATCGTGATTGCGTACAACGTGGAGAACGGCATCGTGACCGCGCGCGACATTGGCGCGGACCGCGCCATGGCGGTGGTCCTGAAAGACGCCATCCAACCCAATCTGGTGCAAACGCTGGAGCACACGCCGGCACTCGTGCACGCGGGACCGTTTGCCAATATTGCGCACGGGACCAGCAGTGTCGTGGCCACGCGCGCGGCCCTCAAGCTGGGTGACTACGTGGTCACCGAGTGCGGCTTTGGTTCCGATCTTGGCGGCGAGAAGTTCTTCGACATCGTATGCCGGCAGACGGGCTTCTATCCCAACGCGACCGTCATCGTGGCCACCACGCGCGCAATCAAGCGCCACGGCGGTGTGGCGGAGAAACCGGCGGGGCTCCTCGAGCAGGAGAACATGCCCGCGTTCGAAGCGGGACTTTCCAACCTCGGCGCGCACGTGCGCAGCATGCAGAACTTTGGAATCCCCATCGTGGTGGCGCTGAACCGCTTTCCCTTCGACACGCCCGCGGAGATTGCGTCCATCCGAAAGTACTGCGAGGGGCTGGGTGTGGCGTTTGCTCCCCACGAGGCCTTTGCGCGCGGCGGCGACGGCGCCACCGAGCTGGCGCAGATCGCGATGGACCTTGCGGACGCGAACCCCGCGCCCAAACGCGTCTTTCTCTACGACGACGACATGTCTCCGGTGGAAAAAGTGCGCGCGGTGGCGCGGCGCATCTATGGTGCCAGCGACGTGTACTTCGAGCGCGGTGTGCAGACCAAGCTGGACCGCTTTGTGAAGAACGGGTACGGCAAGCTCCCGGTGTGCATTGCGAAGACGCAGTACTCGTTCTCGGACAATCCCAAACTCTTTGGCGCACCCAAAGACTTCACGATTACCGTGAGTGATGCGCGCCTCTCGGCGGGTGCTGGCTTCATCGTGGTGGTGTGCGGCGATATGATGCTGATGCCGGGCCTCCCCGAGGTCCCCGCGGCAGCCCGCATGGACATCGACTCGGACGGGAACATCAGCGGCCTGTTCTAACAAAAACGACCCTCTCCGCTCGCGCGGGAGGGTCGTTTCATTTTACGACGTTGGTAGTCGTGAGACTACTTGTACATCGACTTGATCTTGCCCCACGTCGTCTCCGACGTGCCGACGGCCTGCGGAATCAGGAAGCCGCGAATCTCCCCACCCGGGTACACATTGGAGTGGATGTTGAGATACGCCTTGCCAGCCGCGATGGCGGCGAACAGGGCTGCCTGCGCCGTCGCCGTGGTTCCGCCGTTGGCGGTCACGTACGCCGGGTTGTAGCTCGTCGCGAGCGTCATGTCCAGCGTGTTGGCGTACACGCCCGCATTGACGAGCCCGGGGAAGCCCGCGAACGTCGGCAACGTCGTTGCCACACTTGCCGTACCCGCGAGTGCTACCGCCGTGGGTGCGTGAATGTGGCAGTTGGTCGTCGTACCCGTGAGCCCCGAGAAGCTGACGTTCAGCGACATCGTGTTCAGCGTCGCGTCGATGGTAACCGTCGCGGTGCCGGTGCCGGTAGATGGGTTCGCCGGTACTTCCGAGGCACCGTTGAGAACCACGGTGTACACGACCGGGACTGCGCTGGCCAGGGACGCCACACCGACGCTCATCACGAACGCGAGTGAGAGAACAGCAAACCGCCGTAGCAGTGAATTACGCATAGGGGAAACCTTTCAGGTTGGTTGTGCGGTACTGCGGTTGTCTAAGTAGAGACTTGGAGATAGTACACGATCTCAAGCCGCAAGAACTGTTAACTTCTTCACAAGCAGTGTGCGGGGAACGGTTCTCGATCAGGAGGGGCCCCATGTCCGAACGCGCCGTGACCGCCGTCAACCTCGCCGAGAAGTTGGCTCAAATCAAAGACTTCTGGAACCCGCGGATCGTCGGCGAACTGAACGGGCAGCACGTGAAGCTGGCCCGCGTCCAGGGCGAGTTCATGTGGCATCACCACGAAGCCGAGGACGAGCTGTTCCTCGTCCTCGCTGGCCGGCTCGACATGCACCTGCGCGACGGTGTCGCGGTGATCAACCCCGGTGAGTTCTACATCGTTCCGCGCGGCGTGGAGCACAAGCCGGTGGCCGACGTAGAGACACACATCCTGCTCTTCGAACCCGCCGGCACGCTCAACACGGGCAACGTCCGCAACGATCAAACACGCGATTCGCTGGAGAGACTGTAGCGGGCGCGCTGGTTCGCCCCGGAAGTGTTAACTCATTCACAGCGTTCGCAGGGCTAATCCCTGTTTCATTCCTTCGGTCGATTCCATCCCCCTGGCGTCCTCCATACAATGCCCGACATATCGACGCGAGTGCCACGGAAGGCCCACTCTCCCCTGCGCTCGTCAATAAATTCGAAGGAGATCCATCATGAAAGAAGATACGAAGAACCGGGAAACCCAGGGCAAGAACGAGCGGGGCCAGACGGAAGACCGTACGGACCGCACGCAGCGCACGCAGTCGGAGCGCGAAGACGAGCCCAATCAGACCGAGCGCATGCAGTCCGAGGGTGGACGGGGCGAGAATCGTTCGGATCGCAATCCGGCCGACCGCAACCCCTCCATGAAGGACGACAGCAAGCGCGGTGGCACGGGCAATCTGCGAAGCCTCTACGAGGAGGACCTGAAGGACATCTACTGGGCGGAGAATCATCTGCTGAAGACTCTGCCCAAGATGGCAGAGGCGGCGGAATCTGAGACGCTGCGCAGTGCGTTCGAAGGTCGTCGGGCCGAGAGCGAGAGAAACGTCGGCCGTCTTGAGAAGGTATTTGCATCCAGTGGTATCAAGGTCAACGCCAAGAAGTGCGAAGGCATGGAAGGCATCACGCGTGAAAGCGACACGTTCATCGGTGACCACGAGAAGGGCTTCGTGCGTGACGCAGGCCTCATCACGGCCGGCCGCAAGGTCGAGCACTACAAGATGGCTGCCTACGGGTCGCTGCACGATCTGGCCCAGGTACTGACCCTCGGCGACGCTGCGAAGATCTTGAAGGAGACCCTGGATGAAGGGGACAAGGCTGACAAGCAGCTCATGGGTCTCTCGGAAAAGATCAACGCGCAGGCGTACGCCCGGCCCATGCAGAAGGTCGGGGAGAAGGAGAAGCAGTCCGGTGAGCAGAAGCAGTCCGGTGAACGCTCGGCCTAGTCGAATCTGAATCCACTCCGTTCTGGTCAGTCAGGTAGCTCTGGCTGGAGTGGAACCTCGTTCGGACACCCGACCCATGGGCGGGTCGGGTGTTCGGAAGAGGCGTGCATTCGCAGAACGGACTAGTCCCCCTTTCGTCCCTTCGGGGGATTCCAGCCCGTTTGCTTCGGCTCTAGACTGCAACGCACAAGGACGACGGGCTATGGCACCGCGCGTTCCAATGACCGCAAACGATCAGGAGATCGTCTATGAAGAACGAAAAGAACAGAGCCGACGACGGCGCGCGCGCTCAGTCCGCACTGAAAGAGTCCGTGGACGAAGAAGCCGTTGCCGATCTGAAGTCTCTCTATGCAGACGAACTGAAGGATCTCTACTGGGCGGAGAATCACCTGTTGAAGACGTTGCCCAGAATGGCGGAGGCCGCCAAATCGTCGTCGCTGCGCGTCGCCTTCGAGAATCATGCCATTCAGACCCGTAACCACGTGGACCGGCTGGAGCGCGTGTTTGTATCGAGCGGTCTGGAAGCCACGGCCAGAAAATGCCGCGGCATGAAGGGGCTGACCCGCGAGGGCGAACGACTCATTGAAGATCACGGGAAGGGCAGCGCGCGTGACTCCGGCCTGATCACAGTGGGTCGCAAGGTTGAGCACTACGAGATGGCTGCGTACGGGGCGCTCAAGTCGCTGGCGCGAGCGCTGAATCTGGATGAAGCAGCGGGTCTGTTGCAGACGACGCTGGATGAAGAGGAAGACGCAAACAAACTTCTCACCGGTCTTTCGGACACCATGCTGGGCCATGTGTCACCCGAACCCGCGCCGGGGAGCCAATCGAGAAGCAAGCCGTCGGCATAGTACCGATGAAGAGGAGGAACATCATGAAGAAGCTATTCACGTCCGGCCCGGAACGCGCAGGCGTTGCCGGTCTGGTACTCACCGGATTCTGTCTCATGCTGGGGCTGGCTGCGTGCAGCAAGGAGAAAGCGGTTGCCAGCGCAAAGGAAGAAGTGGCCGAGGCCAAGCAGGAAGCGCGAGAAGAAGTGGCCGAGGCCACGCATGAACTGAACGTGGCCACGCAGGAAGCGCGCGCCGACTGGCTGGAGAACTGGGCCACCTTCAAGCGCGAAACCGACGAAAGGATGACCGCCATCGATCGCCGGATCTCGGAGCTTCGCCTCGAAGTTGCCAGGGTTGATGTCCGGTATCAGGACGAATACAACAAGCGCATCGACGACGTGGAGCGTATGAACAATGAGCTTCGCGCCCGCGTGAGCGACTACAAGGACGAAGGCGACGTAAAGTGGGAAGCGTTCAAGGCCGAGGTGGCGCGCGATCTGGATGCGCTGGACACGGCTGTGAAGAATATCGTCGTCGACAACGGCTAGTTCAGCCCTGATCCTCTCCGGTCACGTGTGACCGGAGGGGGACTCGATCGGACGCCCGACCTGGGGGCGGGTCGGGCGTCCGGCGAGACATCTTACTCAAACCTACTCCGCATCCTGTGCGGCCTGTAGCGCCTGCAACTCCTGCTCGGTCGCAAACCCCAGGGTCACGCCACTGAAGTGTGACAGCGACACGTTGAACTCCCACGAATTCTGCGTCATCGCGACCATCTCGAACACCATCGGATTGCCGTGGAAGGCAATCGCCACCGGTGTCTCGCCGTTGACCGGCATCGCCGCGGACATCATCTGAAGTTGCACGGGTGTCGTAAACGTTGTCCCCGACGGCTTGAGCTCGACACCGGCCGCGACACCCGCCGCCAGCGGATAGCCCTGGATGGCGATGACAGGCGTCATGGTGATGAGCTTGTCGCTCGAGAGAGCGGCGGGGGGAATCGTGAGGTGGTACTCCGTGCCGTCGCTGGCTATCGTCGACACACCGCCGCCCGCGGCACCAATGGTGGCGGACTGCGTGTTGGCGCTTTCGCGCGTGATGCCGTCGGAGGAGGGTGTTGGATCCGGATCGGTCATGTCGTCGTCGCCGCAGGAAAGCAGGGTCGCCGTCAGGACCAAGAGCAGGGTCTTTGCAATGTTGGTAAGCATGGGTCTCCTTGAAAGCCGCGTTTGAGGCGGTCCGGACTCTATTATACAGCCCCACCCCTCGTTGTGGCAGACTTGAGCCCAAGTTCTGCCCTATATTTCCCGCCAACGTCCTCACCGGGACGGATTCAACGTTTCCCGTACCCCGTGCGTAATGACTCATAGCGACGACAGAACGCTGGTCGAACGGACCCTGGCAGGCCAGACGGAAGCGTTTGGCGAGCTGGTCCGACGTTACGCCGATCAGGCGCGACGCGTGGCGCGGGCCGTCCTGCGCAACCCGGACGACGCCGACGATGCCACACAGGATGCGTTCCTCGCTGCTTTCCAGCAGCTCGCGCGTTATGACGTGCGGCGACCCTTCGGTCCCTGGCTCCTCCGTTCCGTGACCAACGTGGCCATCGATCGGGGGCGTCGCCGCGCGGTACGACGCGCGGAGCCGCTGGATGAAGGAATCGTCGCGCGGGGCAGGGCGCCGGATCAGTTGGCGCAGAATGCCGAGTGGTCCCAGCGCCTGCGCGACGCCCTCGAAGAACTCCCCGCGCGGCAGCGCCTCGCTGTGGTCCTCTTCGACGCCGAAGGGTATTCGCACGCGGAGATCGCGGAGATTGTGGGAGTCCCGGTGGGAACGGTGCGATCGGATGTCCACCATGCGCGCAAGAAACTGCGCGCGCTCTTACCGGACTGGAGACACGAATGACGTACGACCCCAAAGACTTTGAACGCGACGAGCCTCTCGGACGCGCTCTACGCCAGTCCCTGGAACCAAGCGAGGACGCGGGAGTTTTTGCGGCGCGCGTGATGGCGCGCGTTGAAAGTCCGCGCATGCGTACCTGGGACTTGCTCGCAGGCTGGAGCCGCTGGGGGCTCGTCGCGGCCGCTGCCGCCGCCGTTGCCGCGGCCATGCTGATCCCGCGCCCGGCCGACGACGTGTCGGTACGGGAAACGCTGGCCAACACCCGCCATGTGGAAGCCAATGAGATGATGTCGGAAGCCGATTCACCCGGTGTCGACGTGCTCTTCGCGAGCACCGACCCCCGCTAGGACGCCGACATGGGATCCAGACTACGGGCCGTCGCACTCCTCGTGATAGTATTGTTGGCCGGTTCGGCCATCGGCTGGTATGTGGCCGACAATACTCACGACAAGCGCCGTGCGGCGCGCAAAGGAACGGAGAAACTGTTGAAACGCATGACCAAGCGCTACGACCTTTCATCCGCCCAGCAGGACTCGATTCGCGTGATTTTAAACCGCCGTCGCGCGGACATCGATTCCCTGTGGGCGGATGTGAATCCCCGCTTCGAGAGCATTCGCTCCGCGACCAACGCGCAAATCGAAGCGCAACTGAAACCGGAGCAGGTTGTGAAGTTCCGGGAACGTCTCAAAGTACGCGAGGAAAAGCGCCGCGAGCGTGAAAAAGCCCGGGGGCCGCGATGAGTGCGCAAGCATTCGCGCGTTGGGCGGCGCTCGCGGCATTCCTCGCGGCTTCACCCGCCGCGTCCCAGACCAGGGAAGTAACCCTCGATGAGGCATTGCGGCTCGCCCTGGCCGCACAGCCTTCCATGGTGGAAGCAGAAGGCGACGTTCGGATCGCCGGCGCCGACAAGCGCTCCAGCATTGGCAACTTCCTCCCCTCGATCACGGCGGGGGCGTCGTCGGGTCGTATCACCTCGCGGCACGACGACTTCTCAAAGGGATTCGGCGCTTCGTACAATCTCACCCTCTTTGACGGTTTCTCCCGTATTGCCAGCCGGCGCATCGCCGTGGCCAACGCTGAAGCCGCCGACGCGGGTCTGCGCGGCGAGCGTTTTCAGGTCATCCTGGAAACCAAGGAGATCTTCTACGCCGAGGCCGCCAGCGAGGACCTGATGCGCGTGGCCGAAGCACAGGTTGCACGCGCAACCGAGCAGCTCAACGTTGCCAACGACAAGTTCCAGGCTGGTTCCGGTGTAACCTCGGACACGCTGCGTGCGACGGTGGAACTCGGCACCGCCCAGATGTCGTTGATCCGTGCCCAGGCCGCCAACTCCGCGGCCATGGCGCTTCTGGCGCGTCAGATTGGAGAGCACGGACTGGTGCGCGCGCGTCGCGATGAAACCATGCCGGTTCCGCCCGACACCACGGAAGTGCGCCAGCTTTCGCGCACCGAGAGCCCTGACGTTCTCGTGACGGAAGCCAACGCACGCGCTGCCGAGGCGGGTGTCACGTCGGCGCGGTCGTTGTACTGGCCTTCGCTGGGTGTCTCGGCCGGGGACGACTGGTTTGCCCCCACGATGGATGATGATTACACGCACTCATCCAGCGTTATGTTCTCCCTGGGTTGGACCATCTTTGACGGCTTTGACCGCGAGGGAGAGCAGGTGCGGGCGGATGTGCAGCGCGACGCTGCCAACGCACGGGCCGCCGATACCCGGCGTCTCGTGGACGCCGAAGTCACGCGCCAGATGGCGTTGCTCAACGCGGCCTACCGTCAGATCGAGATTGCGACCCTGAACGTGGCCGCTGCGAACGAGGACTTCCGCGTGCAGAGTGAGCGTTACCGGCTGGGTGTTGCAACCAGTCTTGACCTCACGACCACGCAGGAGAACTTGACCGAGGCCGAGGTGGACCTGATCCAGGCCCGCTTTGACTACCTGATTGCACGCGCGGAGCTGGAAGCACTCGTCGGCAGGGAACTGTGATCCGTGTGCGCGCCCGGGTGCTGGTACCGCTCTTCCTTCTCGCCGCGTGCGAGAAGGAAAGAGCGGTCCAGCTCTACGAGACCCGGCCCGTGGAGCGTCGCACGATTTCGGTGTCGGCGTCGGCGGCCGGGGTCATCGAGCCCGTGCGCACCGTGGACGTAAAGTCCAAGGCGTCGGGCGAGATCATTGAACTGCGCGTTGAAACCGGCGACAACGTCAGGGCCGGCCAGTTGCTGGCGGTCGTGGACCCGCGCCTGCCGCGCAACAACCTGGAACAGGCCGAAGCCGACCTTGGCGTGGCCAGAGCCCAGCTTGATATCACCAAGACCAAGCTGGACCGCGCGGAGTCCCTCTTCAAGTCGCGCTCCATCACCGAGTCCGAGTACGAGGACTCGCGTCTCTCCTATGTGACCGCCAACGCCAACGTGATTCGTGCCCAGACGGAACTCGAGAATGCGCGCGACCAGATGGACGACACGCGCATCGTGGCTTCCGTGAACGGCACCATCATCAGCAAGAACGTGGAACTGGGAACCGTGATCTCGTCGCCCACGCGCGACGTGGGTGGCGGTACCGTGATGTTCACGATGGCCAACCTGGACACGGTGCAAATCCGTACGCGCATCGACGAGACCGACATCGGCAAGGTGACGCCGGGCATGCCCGCCACCATCACGGTGGACGCATACCCCGAGCGCCAGTTCGGTGGTGCCGTGCTCAAGATCGAGCCGCAGGCCACCGTGGAGCAGAACGTCACCATGTTTCCCGCCCTCGTGCGCATCGCAAACCCGGAGCATCGCCTGATGCCGGGGATGAATGCGGAAGTGGAAATGCACATCGGCCGGCGCGAAGACGTACTGGCCATTCCGTACTCGGCACTGCGCACGCAGCGCGACGTGGCCTCGGCGGCCATGGTGCTGGGCATTGATCCGGCGTCGCTGGATTCGCTCAAGACGGCGGGCGCGCGGCGCACGCTGGCGGCTGACGCCGCGAGCCAACCGGTTGCCGGCGCCGCACCGCCCGCGGGTGCACGGCCGCAAGGAGCAGCAGCCATGGGCCGTGGTGGTGGCGGCGGCGGCGGTGGCGGTCGTGGCGGGCGTTCCGGCGGGGGTGGCGGGCGTTACATCGTCTTCATTCTGCGCGACGGCAAGCCCGCACCCGTTGTCATCAGGACCGGCCTCACCGACCTCGACTACATTGAAGTCACCGACGGACTCACCGAGACCGACACCGTCATCGTGCTGCCGAGTGCCTCGCTGGTGGCGTCGCAGGATGAGATGCGGGAGCGCATCCAGCGCATGACCGGTGGCGGCGGTATTCCCGGCATGCAGCAGCAGGGCACGCAGCCTGCCGCCCCTCCGGCCAGCGACGTGCGGAGGTAGTGATGCTCTTCAAGGACGTCCTCACCGTTGCACTCCACGCCATTCGCGCCAACAAGCTGCGTTCCATGCTCACCATGCTGGGCATCATCATCGGGGTCGCAGCACTCATTACGATGGTGTCGCTGGGAACCGGGGCGCAGCGTTCCGTGCAGGAGCGCATCGAGTCGCTGGGCCCCGACCTGTTGAGCGTGTTTCCCGGCCAGAGCCGGCGCGCGGGTGTGGCCAGCGAAACGCGCGTCAGCCTCACGGTGGACGACGCCCTCGCCCTGGAACGCGATCTCCTGTACGCGCGCGCCGTCGTGCCCGAGCTCTCGCGCAACCTGCAAGTTTCCAGTGCCGGTACCAACATCAACGTCAGCATCGTGGGCACCACCCCGGCCTACATCGACGTACGCCGCTTCCAGCTGGTGGCGGGTCGCATGTTCTCCGACGGCGACGACGCCGCGCGCCGGCGCTACGCGGTGCTGGGTGCCTCCGTGCCGCGCCAGCTCGACATGAACCCGACCGCCATGGTGGGGCGCGAGATTGCGATTCGCGGCATTCAGTTTGAAGTGATTGGTGTGCTGGCGGAGAAGGGGTCGCAGGGTTCGTTCATGAATCTCGACGAGCAGATCCTGATTCCGCTGCAGACCGCGCGCTACCGCATCCTCGGCACCGACCGGTTGCGCTCCGCCACCGTGCAGTTGAAGGATGTGTCGCAGGCCAACGTAGCCATGATCGACATCGAGCGCGTCCTGCGGCGTGAGCACAAGATCCGGCCCGGCGGCGACAACGACTTTCAGATCCGGCGTCAGGCCGACCTGCTGGCCACCCTTGAGAACACCACCAAGACCTTCACGCGCCTGCTCGCCGGCATCGCCGCGGTGAGCCTGCTGGTGGGGGGGATTGGCATCATGAACATCATGCTGGTGTCCGTCACCGAGCGCACCCGCGAAATTGGGGTGCGCAAGGCGCTGGGTGCCACCCGCAAGGTCATCCTGGGCCAGTTCCTGGTAGAGGCGCTGGCGCTGTGCATGGTGGGCGGGATTGCGGGGATCGTGGTGGGTTCGGCCGGCGCCATCGTGCTCTCGCGCCTCAATAACTGGAACACCAGCATCTCGCCCTTTGCCATCCTGCTCGCGTTCCTCTTCAGCGCCCTCGTGGGCGTCTTCTTCGGGTTGTGGCCCGCGCGCCGCGCGGCGTCCCTTGACCCCATCGTTGCGCTGCGCTACGAATAGCGCATGCGCTCTGCGTTCCTCGTAACCACCCTGTTGTTCCTTGTTGCGTGCGATAGTTCCGGCCAGCCGGGCACGGTGACCGCGCGCTTCTACGATGCGGCCATGCGCGGCGACGTGGCTACTGCCCGCCGGTGCCTCGCCGAGAGGCACGGGGAACAAACGGCGGAGATCCTCGCCGCCGCAACGCGCGAGCGGACACTCTCCTCCGTGGAGTTAGTGAAAGTCGATGTGTGGTCGGAAGGCGGGGCGTTCTGCGAGGTGCGCAAGGCTTTCCCGGGCGGGGTGGCCGACACGGTGCGTGTCGACCTCGAGCGCGAAGGCGGGGATTGGAAGCTCGTCTCCGGAACCCCCGGCTTCTAGGCCGATCGTCCTAGCTCCAAAGCACTACCCCCAAATCCCCCGCGGCAGTTTCGCGGGGCGCCCGTCAGTGCTACAATAGTGGGGCGGGGATTTGCCCCTTCCGGTTCCGTCAATCTCATCACGAACGCAAAGAGGACTCTGGATGCCCTGGGTTTCGGGTAAGCGTCGGTCGTTTCATCGCAGCGCATCGCTCGCGTTGCTCGCCTGCACGGTGCTTCTCGTCAGTTGCTGGGAGCGCGACGCCGATCTCGATGTCAACCCGGTGTCATTGAACTTCGGGAGTCTGCTGGACAGCCTCACCTTCTCGTGCGCCAACGCGGGCCAGGATGGCGCTCTCACCGACGGCGTCCAGCAACTCGAGTACACCATCACGACCGACCAGTCGTGGGTGTCCGTGACTCCCACCGCGGGCAAGGCGGCGGAAGGTTACAAGAACCAGCACGTGGTGCGTCTCGACCGCAGCCTGCTGGCGCTTGGCGACAACCTCGCGACCATCAACGTCAGTTCCAACGGTGGCTCGCAGGCCATCTCGGTGCGCGCTCGTCGCAATCCCGACAAGTGCTTTGACCCGCCCACAACGCCGCAGAACCCCCTGCCCACGGATAACGCCACCGGTGTGTCCGTCACGGTTGACCTGGGCTGGAATGAGGGCAACAGCCGCTGCCCGGGCCTGACGGCCACGTACGACGTGTACTTTGGCAACACGTCGCCGCCACCTTTCAGCCACAACAACGGCACGTCCAAGTCGTGGGACCCCGGGTTGCTGGATCCGCAGACGTCTTACTACTGGCGGGTGGTGGCGATCGACTCCAACGGTCGCAACAGCGGTGCGGAATGGAATTTCCGCACCCAGAACGCGTGCTCGACTCCGCCCGGCGCACCCGTGTTGCTGACACCGGCCAACAATGCCAACGGTGTCGGCCTGAACGAAGATCTGACGTGGGCCGCGTCCACAAGCCCGTGCGGCCTGGAGGTCACGTACGACGTGTACTTCGGCACCTCGTCGCCGCCGCCGCTTGTGGTCAACAACGGTTCCGCCACCGTGTACGAACCCGGCACGTTGCTCGAGAACAAGATTTACTACTGGCGTGTGATCGCCACCGACGCCAACGGCGGCACAACCAGTGCCGAGTGGAAGTTCCGCACCGCACTCGTCTCGTGCCTGACCCTTCCCACGGCACCCACCGGCCCGACGCCGGTCCATGACGCCACGGGTGTCGGGCTCAATCAGGACCTGTCGTGGACCGCAGCCGCGAGCACCTGCCCGGGACTTACCGTTACCTACGACGTGTACTTTGGCACCGCGTCGCCGCCGCCGTTCAGCCACAACAACGGCACCGCGACCACGTGGGATCCGGGTACTCTGATCGAAAACAAGCTCTACTACTGGCGCGTGGTTGCGAAGGATGCCAACGGTCCCACGTCGAGTGCGGAGTGGAAGTTCCGCACCGCGCAGGTGACGTGCACGACACTGCCCACGCCACCGACCACACCGGTCCCGACCCACAACGCCACGTCGGTGGCCGTCAACGCCGATCTCGGCTGGAGCGCGGGAGTCAGCACGTGCGCGGGCCTCACCGCGACCTACGACGTGTACTTTGGCACCACATCGCCGCCGCCCTTCAGCCACAACAATGGCAGCACGAAGACGTGGGATCCGGGACTCCTCGCGAACAACACCAGCTACTACTGGCGCGTGGTTGCCAAAGACGCCAACGGGTCCACATCCAGCACGGAGTGGACGTTCCGCACCGAGATGATCGCGTGCACGCTGCCGCCCACCAAGCCGGGTTCACCGTCGCCCGGCAACCTGGCGCTGGCTGTGTCGTTGAACGCCAACCTCTCGTGGTCCGCGGCGGCAAGCCAGTGCCCGGGCCTGTCGGTGACGTACGACGTGTACTTTGGGACCACGACACCGCCTCCGTTCAGCCACAACAACGGAGCCGCCACCACGTGGGATCCGGGTGTGCTGAACGCGGCCACCATCTACTACTGGCGCGTGGTGGCCAAGGATGCCAACGGGTCCACGAGCAGCAGCGACTTCCTGTTCACCACCGAGCTTCTCGCGTGCACATCGCTGCCCACGGCCCCGGTGAATCCCACACCCGACCCGGGCGAGCCCGGTGTCGCGGTCGGGCAGGACCTCGTGTGGACAGGCGGCACCAGCACGTGCGCTGGACTCACAGCGACGTACGACGTGTACTTCGGCACCACGTCGCCGCCGCCGTTCAGCCACAATAACGGCAGCACGAAGACCTGGGATCCGGGAACACTCGAGTACAGCACCACCTATTACTGGCGCGTGGTGGCAAAGGACGCCAACGGATCCACCACCAGCGCCACGTGGAACTTCGTCACCGGAGTTGCACCATGCGTCGCGACACCCACCGCGGCTTCGACACCGGTGCCGGGTGCGAGTGCTTCCAACGTGGACATCAACCAGAATCTGGGATGGGGAGCGGGCGTCAGTCAGTGCGCGGGACTCACCGCGACTTACGACGTTCACTTCGGCACCACGTCGCCGCCGCCACTCGATCACAACAATGGGACCAGCAAGACGTGGGATCCGGGGACGCTGGCGCACAGCACCACGTACTTCTGGCAGATCGTGGCCACGGACGCCAACGGATCCACTCCGGGGCCGATCTGGTCGTTCACCACCGAGGACCCGTGTCTCGCGGCACCCACCGCACCGTGCACGCCGTCACCAACCAACGGACGCGACAACGCGAACGAGAACTCCAATCTGGCCTGGCAGTGCGGTGTCAGCCAGTGCGAGGGTTTGACCGCCACGTACGACGTGTACTTTGGCACCAACCCCACGCCGGGTACGGCGGAGTTCAGGGGCACCACGTCATCGAGGTCATTTGATCTCCCGCGCCTTGACAATGACGTCACGTACTACTGGCGGATCGTGGCCAGGGACGCCAACGGGTCGACCCAAAGCCCGATATGGCGCTTCACCACGCGGAGCGATCTGGCGCAGCAGTAGCAGGCGCAATCGTTGGACACAAAACAGAAAAGCGCCGGCCACAGGGCCGGCGCTTTTCGTTGGCGGTCGCCGCAAGGCGGAACGACGCCGCTTTCTACTTAGTTTGTGTCGTCGCGGTCATCGTCGTCATGACTGTGATCATCGTGACCGGCGTTGTCGTCCCAGTGCCATTCGTGCTCGTCGTCTTTCTTCCACTTCTTGCGCATTTCCTTGAAGCGCTTGTCGGAGCGCAGCGGTGACAGGTCGTCATCCCAGCGGGCTGAACTCATGTTCATGCCCGACTTCTCCGCGCGCGTGAGCCAGTCGATGGCCTTGTCGTTGTCGCCCGACTGCGCGGCGCAGCACGCAAGGTTGTACATGGTGGTGCCGGGCTGGTAACCCAGATCCAGCGCCTTCTGGAACGAGACCGTGCCTTTCTCCGGCATCTCCGCCGCGAGCTGCGCGTAGCCCAGGTTGAACCACGCGCGACCGACGTCGGAGCGATCGCTGGCCACTTTTTCAAAATGCGGCAGGCGCTTGCGCCACGAGCTATCACTCTTCCAGTTGAAGCCGCCCCAGTTGCCGTTGTCCCACAGCGTCAGGTCCTCGGCCAGCGCCACCAGCCCGTCAAAACCGGCCTGGTCATGCAGGGGGATGAGGTCCGGATCCTCCGCCATGTGATCCGCGTCCACCTGACTGGTCTTGATGGCCTGGTCGAGGAGCTTCATGGCGGTGGCCTTCTGTCCGGCCAGTGAGTACGCGCACGCCTTGTTGTAGATGGCGTCGCTGTCCTTGCTCACCTTGTACTCGTTGTCAAACGCGGTGTACGCGCGCTCAAAGTTGCCGGAGCGCATGAGTGCGATGCCAACCTGATTCCACTCGCCGTTGTCCACCGAGCTGCGCTTGGAGAGCTGGTCGAAGCGGCGGTTGGCCGAGTTCAGTTTGCGCTGGCCGCCGTCGCTCTTCATCAATTCGTCCATGAGGGACTTGAAGCGCGGATCGGCGCGCAACGAGTTCAGGTCGGTGTCGGAGCCGTAATGGTCCGGATCGTCGAAGCCTTCGTCAATGGCGGAACGCAGGGCGTCGATGGCTTCGCCCGGCTTGTTGGCCAGCGCGTAGGAACAGCCTGCGTTGTAGTACGCGGTGTCACTGCGATAACCCGCACGCGCCGCCTTCATATAAGACTCCGCCGCACGCGCCCAGCGCTCGTCGTTGTAAAGCTCGGATGCGCGGTCGTAGGCTTCCTCGCCCTCGCGGCGCTCCTTGCTTCTCTCGCTGTTGCCGGCCTGGTAGACCGTGTTCTCCTTTAAGTCGTAGCGGAACGACTGCTTGAAGTCGCGCGCAAAGTCCCGCTCAAAGTGCTTTGTGTTGAACGTGCGCGGCATTTCCTTTACCGCAGACTCGGCTCGCGTGGGGCGCAGTACGGAGATGGAGCCAATCGCCAGCACACCCGCGACGGCCAGTGCCGCCAGCGTGGCGGGCGAAACGCAGGCACCCGGGCGCCGGCCCGACAAAATGGACGCGACCCGGCGCTCAAGTGACGACGGGGTTGCAAACGCGAGTGCCGGCGCCGCGGCCGGTAGCGAGATGGAACGCGCGAGCGACACCAGGTGTGCCGCGTAATCGGAACCGCGGACACCGGTGGCGAGTACCACGTCGTCGCACGCGCGTTCGGCTTCGCGCCGGACGGCACCCGCCATCACCCACACCAGCGGGTGGAACCACAGGACCGCGGTGACGCAGCGCGCAAACAGGAGCCATGCCGCGTCAAAGCGGCGGGCGTGCGCAAGTTCGTGCAGGAACACCACGCGCAGGCGTCCGTCCGACCATGCACTGGCCGACGTGGGGACGATCACGCGCGGGCGCCGGACACCGACCACAACCGGCACGGCTACGTCCCACGAAGTCGTGAGGTCCGCGTCGCAGTCGATGCCCAGCGCGTCGCACGCCCGTGCAAATTCTCTCTGAACCCGGGCGTCGGACACCGCGGTCGACCGGCGAGCAAACCGGTGCGCGCGCACGGCGCCGACCCCGATCTGAATCAAGAGGGCCGCCGCAACCGCAGCCCACAGGATGATCGCGAGCAGGCTCCAGTTGATGGCCGCAAAGCGCCCGGGCGCTTCAGCCGTCACGGTTCCCGCGGTGGGCTCGGCACGATCAATGGGCGCGGGTGCGGGTGCCGCGTGCGGTATCCGCGCCGTGGTGGCGTCATAGTGTGGAGCGGGGGCAGTCCACACCGATTCGACCGGTGCGGGTGCGGGCAGCACGCGCACATTCAAGGTTGGCAACAACGCCGACGCGAGCGGGACCACGGCAACCGCCGCGAGGCCCGCGACCGCAACCATGTGTCGCGTGGCGGGGAGTGCACGCCGTGCGACAAGCAGAAATGCGGTCGCGAGTGTCGCGACGAGGGTGATGCGCAGGAACCACGCGGGAATCGCGTCCAGCGGAAGCGATTCAACCAGGGGCGAAAGGCTCAAGATCGGGTTCATCGTCAACGTCCTTCCTTGCGCGCGTGTTCGATGAGCGCGGCCATGCGGTCCAAATCGTCTTTGCTCATGTCAGCGTCCGGCGTTTCCAGGAGCGCCATCATCGCACCCGCCGCCGATCCATCAAAGAACGTGTCCAGAAGATGCTGAACCGCACCGCGCCGTGCGCGGTCCCGGTTTACGGTGGGGCGGTAGATGTAGCGCTTGCCGTCGGGTTCGTGGTGCACGAACCCCTTGTCTTCCAGGATGCGCAACGTGGCGCGCACCGCGGAGTAGCTGGGGGGAGAGGGAATCAACCGGTGCACATCCGCGGCACTGGCCCGCCCCTCCCTATACAGAACGTCCATGATCTCGCGTTCCCGACGACTCAATGTGCGAAGCCGTTTCATGATGGATTCCTCGGCCTGGGTGAATGAAGTGCTGGTTTCTTAGCACATGCTGAAAAACTAGCACCAGTATCTACGCGGGTCAAGGCAGTAAGTTGCGAGCTATTTTCTGGCGTCGGGCGGGACACGGCAACTTGACGCTGGATATCGGGTTAGGTGCGCCGCGGGGGCGGGCCCGCGGGGCGGCGCGTCTACGTGCCGGCCCCGATGCCGTCTGCCGTGGTTCTCGCAAACGTGTTACAGTTCCGGCGCGGCGGGCAACCGCCGCGTCACTCAAGATCTCCACGACCAAGGCTAGGAGGAACGGATGCGTCGCGTATTGATTGGCGTTCTCGCACTGGTGTTCGCGCTCGGGTGCTCGCAGAGGGGCATGAACTCGCGGATTGAGACCAGCACCGAGGTGGCGCCGTCGGTGGACATGGCGGCCTACAAGACCTGGAACTTCGCGCGCACGGACAACCCTCTGTCGGGGATTCCCATACTGGATGACGCCACGTTCCGCGCCGAAGTCGTTCAGAATCTCGACCGGGACATGGCGGCGCGCGGGTTGAACCGCGTCAACGACGCCAGTTCCGACTTGAAGCTCATGATGCACGTGATGGCGTCGCAGAACTTCGACGAGGTCGTGGCGGAGAACCGCGAGTACGACTTCGCATCGTTGCCGGAAGGCAGCTCGTGGGAAGAGGGCTCGCTCACGGTGTTCCTGTTCGACAAGGCAGGTAAGCTGGTTTGGCAGGGCAACGCCGCCGGCACCCTCGCCGAGGACCTGACACCCAGACAGTACCAGCAGAATTTCAAGAAGGTCTTGAGCGGCCTGGTGGCGCAGATCCCGATGGGCGGCGCTGCGCCGACGCCGGCCAACTAACCGCACACACTTGTTATCGTGAACGCCGCTGCGCGCCGTAGCCAACCCGCCACTGCGCGCCGCGGCGTTTCGTTTTCCGCCTGGCTCCCCGACCTTTGCATTCTGCTCGCAACCCTCGCGGTCTTCTGGCCGCTGGTGCGTTTCTATCTTACGCAGGATGACTACATCCTCATCGAGCGCGCGACGCGCGGCTTTGGCGACGCGATCGGCGGTGCTTTCGAGCCGCGCCCGGGGCAGTTCCGCCCGCTCAGCAAGGGTGTGTGGTTCGTGTTCGCGCACGGGGCCTTCGGCCTGAACGCGGCCGCCTACCACGTTGTTTCCATCCTGCTGCACGCGCTGAACGCCATCCTGCTGGGGGGGGTGCTGCGGCGCCTGGGCGTGTCGGCCACCGCCAGTCGCACGGCGGCACTGATGTACGCCGTGAGTGCCGCCCACCTGGAAGCGGTCGCGTGGGCGTCGTGCGTGCAGCAATTGCTGGGTGCGACGGGTGCGTTCCTCTGCCTGCGCTTTGGGCTGGACGCGCTGGCTCGACCCGGACTCCGTACCGCGTGCCTGGCCACCGCAGCGTACGCGTTTGCGCTCCTGAGTTACGAACAAACCGTGGTCACGCCGCTGGTCCTGCTACTCTGGGTGTGCCTGCGCGACGGGGTTGCCGGCTTGCGCCGCGCGCTTGGCGTCCTGTGGATGCCGCTTGCTCTGCTCGCGCTGTACGCCGCGTTCATGCTCCTCTATAAAGGACTGCCGGAGTCGGGGCCCTACCAGATGTCGGCGGGTGTCAACGTGTGGAACAACCTGTGCGCGTACACGCGGGCCGCGTTCTCGTTCTGGATGCTGTACCCGGCGGCGGCGGAACTGGCGACGGGGTTTGGTGTGTCGCACGCGCTCCTGCTCGTCCCCAGTGTGTACCTGCTCGCGCGGCGGCGCTGGCGCGGGGTTGTGTTTGCGTGGGGGACGCTGCTCCTCTATCTCCTGCCCGTGCTGTTTCAGAAGGCTCACACGCATTCCTTCCATCTGATCGTGCCGGGTGTGGCCACGTTCTACCTGCTGGCGCTGACGCTGGATGATGCGGCGGCGCTTGCGGGGAAGCGTCACGCGCGCATCGTCGCCCTGGTGGGTGGACTGCTGGTGGTCGTGGTGCTGGTGGGTTCGCTGGCGGCCGCGCGTCGCAACGCAAACACGCCGATCAGCGACAAGATCAATCTGCCGCGGAGCTTTGTGCTGCGCCGCGCGGTGCTGGCGGAGCGGCTGTTGACCGGAATCCGCGAGCGCTACGAGGGACAGCCCCGGCTGATGTTGCGATATCGCTACCCCGAGTATCAAGCCAACTGGCTGAATGTGCACGCCGCACTGGGACAGGGAAGCGGCGTGCGTCTCGCGCTGAACCGGCCCGGGCTTGAGGTGGTCTTCTCTCCACCCGCCGATATTCCCAGTGTCGAGGAGATGAAGAGCGGCACCCTGCAGCTATTGATCTATTCCGAGCTGGGCCAGGTGTTCACACTGGATGAAGCCCAGCGTCTGTGGGGAAGTGCTCCCGCCGACTCCGCTCGATAATTCCAATTGGCGGCTCCCGCTCTCAGTTCTATATTGGCTCTCATGTCGTCCCAACTCCTGTTTTCCGTTGCGGGTGCGCGCGGTATCGTGGGTGAGTCCATCGACGCCGATGTCGTCACGCGCCTGGTTGCCGCCTACTGCGCATCGCTCCCCGACGGACCGATCGTGGTGGGACGGGACACGCGTCCCAGCGGCGAATCGCTCCTGTATTCCGCGGTGGGTGCGATTACGGCCAGCGGGCGCGATGCCATCGTGCTCGACATTGCCACCACACCCACCACCGAACTGGTTACCGAGCGCACACTGGCGGTGGCCGGGATCATCGTGACCGCGAGTCACAATCCAATCGAATGGAATGCACTCAAGTTCCTGGATCACCGCGGGATCTTCATTACCAAGCCGGTGAGCGAGAAACTGCTGGCGGCGTACAAGAGCGGAACCTTCGCATTTGCCGACGGGAAGAGCACGGGCAAGATCATCCCGTACCGGACCGCGGCCCAGGAGCACATCGAGTCCATCCTGGGTCTCGACGTGATTGACGTCGACGTGATTCGCAAACGCAAGTTCACCGTGGTGCTGGATTGCATCAACGGTGCCGGCAGCGTCATCGCACCGCACCTGCTGGGGAAACTCGGTGTGCGCGTGATCCCGCTCAATTGCGCGGACGACGGCAACTTCTATCGCGACCCGGAGCCGCGTCCCGACAACCTTGCGGACCTCGCCGATGCGGTGCGCAAGTCGGGCGCCGACCTGGGATTTGCAACCGACCCCGACGCCGACCGTCTCGCACTCGTGAGCGAAGCGGCTGCGGGCGGGCTACCCATCAGCGAGGAATACACGCTCGCCCTTGCCACCGACCTTGTTCTCGGCAAACAGAAGGGCGACGTGGTGGTGAACCTCTCCACGTCCGCGTGGCTGGACCACGTCGCAGGCAAACACGGCGTACGCGTGCTGCGCACACCGGTGGGCGAGGCGCACGTGGTCGACAAGATGCTCAAGGAGAACGCCGTCATCGGGGGAGAGGGCAACGGCGGTGTCATCTACCCGACCCTGCACGCCGGCCGCGACGCCATGCTGGGCATGGCACTCGTATTGCAGCACCTTGCGGAGCACGGACTCACCCTTTCAGAAGCCATCCGGCGATATCCGCCGCTGGTGATTACTAAAGAGAAGGTCCCCCTTTCGGGGGCGTTCTCGGCGGAGCGCGTCGCGAGTGCCCTGAAGGCTCGAAACCCCATGAGCTTGGACACGCAAGACGGTGTTAAAGCGCTATTTGCGGATGGGTGGGTTCACCTGCGCGTTTCCAACACCGAAGGCCTGGTACGCATCATCGCGGAAGCCCCGGACGCTCCCGCCGCGGCAGCCCTGACAGAGACGGCCCGGGCCGCGCTGGCGGCGTCGTGGCAAAGCGGGTAAACTGCCGCAGTGAGCGGACCCAGGCGGAGGAATTGACCCATGTGCGGCATCATCGGATACATCGGTAACAGCTCGGCCATGCCGATCCTCATCGAGGGGCTCAAGCGCCTCGAGTACCGCGGCTATGACTCGGCCGGGGTCGCCCTGTTCGAGAACGGCTCGCTCATCGTCGAGAAGACGCAGGGCAAGATCTCGCAGCTCGAGCGCCTCGTGAACGGCAAGCCGTGGTCGGGAACCGTCGGCATGGCGCACACGCGCTGGGCCACGCACGGCGAGCCCAACACGGAGAACGCCCATCCGCACACCGACTGCACGGGCGAGATTGCCGTCATCCACAACGGCATTATCGAAAACTACAACTCCATCAAGCAGCGCCTCATCAAGGAAGGCCACGCGTTTGTCACCCAGACCGACACGGAAGTGATCGCGCATCTGGTTGAGAAGTTCTACACGCCCGGTGCAACACTGGAAGAAGCGGTGCGCAAGACGGTCGCCCAGCTGGAAGGCACGTACGGGCTCGTCGTCATGAGCCGGCGCGAACCCGACAAGATCATCGGTGTGCGCAACGGGTCGCCGCTCATCGTGGGCGTATCCGACGGCGAAAACTTTCTGGCGTCGGACGTGTCCGCCATTCTCAAGCACACGCAGAAGGTCATTTACCTGGACGACCACGAGATGGTCACCGTGTGGCGCGACCGCTTCCATACCAAGACGGTCGACAACGTCACCACCAACAAGGAAATCCACTCGGTTGACTGGGACCTCGAGATGATCGAGAAGGGCGGCTTTGATCACTTCATGCTGAAGGAGATCAACGAGCAGCCCGAGACCATCACCAACGCCATTCGCGGCCGCCTCGTGTTTGACGAGGGCATCGCCAAGCTTGGCGGTCTCAACATGACCGACGACGAGTTGCGTTCGATTCGCCGCATCATGATCCTCGGCTGCGGGACGTCGTGGCACGCGGGGCTGATCGGTGAATACATCATTGAAGAGCACGCGCGCATTCCGGTGGAAGTGGAGTACGCCTCCGAGTTCCGCTACCGCAACCCCATCATCGACGGCGGCACGCTGACCCTGGCCATCAGCCAGAGCGGCGAAACCATCGATACCCTGGAGGCCATGCGCGAGGCCAAACGGCGCGGTTCGCGTGTGCTGGGCATTTCCAACGTGGTGGGTTCCACCATCGCGCGCGAATCCGACGGCGGCGTGTACATCCACGCCGGTCCGGAAATTGGCGTCGCCTCCACCAAGGCGTTCACCTCGCAGATCATGGTGCTCTCGCTCCTCGCACTCCTTCTGGGTCGCCTGCGCGTAATGTCCAAGCGCGAGGGGCAGGAGCAGATCCAGCACCTGCAGAAGCTGCCCTCGCAGGTGCAGCAGATCCTGGATCAGGACGCCAAGATTCTGGAGATCGCGCGCGGCTACTGCAACGACACCAACTTCCTGTACCTGGGGCGCGGCGCCAATTTCCCGGTGGCACTCGAGGGTGCGTTGAAGCTCAAGGAGATTTCCTACATCCATGCGGAAGGCTACCCGGCCGCGGAGATGAAGCACGGACCCATCGCCCTCATCGACAAGAACATGCCGGTGGTTGTGATGTGCCCGAAGGACAACGCCTACCACAAGATCCTCGGCAATATCGCCGAGGTGAAGGCGCGCAAAGGACGCATCATCGTCATCTGCAACGAAGGCGACCACGAGGTGGCCGAGATGGCCGACCACGTGATCACCATTCCGCAGACGCTGGATTTCCTGTACCCGATTCTGACCGTGCTGCCGCTGCAGCTCCTCGCGTATCACATCGCGGTGCTGCGCGGTTGCGACGTTGACCAGCCGCGCAATCTGGCCAAGAGCGTCACGGTCGAGTAACCCACTCTAACAAGGAGTCCGTGGATGAAGTCGCCCCTGCATTCCGTACACGCACCCAAGCCCATCGGTCCGTACACCCAGGCCATGCGCGCGGGGGACTTTGTGTTTCTCTCCGGTCAGATTGGGATCGACCCCGCGGAGGGAAAGATCACGGCCAGTGACGTGGCCGGGCAGGCGGCGCAGGCGCTCAAGAATATCCGCGCCATCCTCACTGCGGCCGGGCTCACACCCGAGCACGTGGTGAAGACCACCATCTTCCTCACCGACATGAACGACTTCGCCGCCGTCAACGACGTGTACGGCAAGTTCTTCGAAGACGACCCGCCCGCGCGTTCCACGGTCGCGGTGGCGGCACTCCCCATGGGTGCCCGGGTTGAGATCGAGGCCATCGCGATGCGACGGCCCGTGACTTCCTGAAGCGCCCGAGCGCCGGGACGTAAACCAGAAAACCCCCGGGGCTATCCCCGGGGGTTTTTCTTCGCGCGCGTGTAACGCGCCTCTACTTCAACAACACAAGCTTGCGCGACTGGCTGCGCGTACCCGCCGTCAGCACGTAGAAGTACGTCCCCGAGGCCACAGTAAGGCCGCGGTCATCGACACCGTTCCACGCCACATCGTGCGCACCGGCCGGCATGGCCTGGTCGAGAAGGGTTGCCACCCGCGCGCCCTTGACGTCGAAGATGCGCAGCGTCACGCGCTGCGACGCCGGCAGGGTGAAGGGAATGCGGGTCGACGGGTTGAAGGGGTTGGGCAGGTTCTGCCCGAGCGAGAGGACGAGCCCCGGTATGCGGACAGAGACCGCGACGGAACGCGCTTCGCTCCCGTCTTCGCGAACCGCGGCCACCACGTAGCGATAGGCGGTGCCGGGTGAGACACTCGCGTCATCGAACGATGCAGCACTGGTGTCGAGGTTGCTTGCGACTACGTCCGCGAGCGTGGCGTCGCCGGTCCAGCGGTACACGCGAAAACCCAGCAAGTGCTCATCGGTGGCGACCTGCCACGAGAGCCGCACGCGATCCGTCGAAGCCACGGCTTCGAATGCCGGGAACGAAACCGCCACGGAGATAAGATCGACCGTGCGTTCCGACGAGTAGGGGCTCAACGCGTCCAGGTAGTTGCGCGCGCGCACGGCCACGAAGTAGCGGCCGGGCGGGAGGTCGCACACGCTGGCGCTGGTCCCGATGTTCACGGGAAAGGTGTGTTCATACGACGTCGCCTGCCCCTGCGCCACCGAACGGGTGCCATAGGACACGAGGTAGCTCGTGACGGAAGGGTCGCTGCTCGGCAACCAGATTGCGGTGAGGCAATCGTCGGACGTCATCTGAAGGTTCGAGAACGTGGGTGGGGGCGGCGGTTGCAGATCCGGGTTGGGTGAGGCCGAGAACTCGATGCGTTGCCCGGTGGCAACCGTGTTCACCAGCGAGCCCGCGTGCGAGGGCGGTGCGGTCCGCTGCACGACGCCGTCTGTCTTCACCGTGTAGATGGCCGAGCGATCGAGGTTGAATGTATAGAGGCGCACCGGCTTTGCGGATGAAGAGGCCGGGACCAGCAGGGCAAGGGACAAAGCGGCGCAAAGGCGCCGTCCGGCGACGCAAGCGGTCATGCGTTCTCCTTTGACGGACGTGTCGCACACGCAGAACCGGGAAGGGCGTGCGAACCGCCACGCGAACAGGAACCAGTCAACAAACGTCAAGAACCCAGGGGAGGGCGCGTGCCCGCGCGTTTCTTGCGCGCGGACTTCATGGTCCAAATGCTCTAGGGCGTTAGGGGGGGCCTTGCGGAAGAAATCGTCAACGGATCGGAGGGCTGCACTAGTCCGTTGGTATGAGTTCCCGACGTCAAGTAACTCGAGTCACGGACTCTGCGCAAGAGGGTTTTGTCTGGGGGGTATTGGGGTGCCTGCTGTGTGATCTCGGTTCACACACGGCAAATACTGCTTGTCGCACGGGGATAGGGACTCTATTTTCGCGAACCATGATCTCCGCGCGCAGAATCCTGATCATCCTGATTGTCATTCTCGGCGGGCTGTTGCTCGTCCGGTCGGTGGGTCTCTACTCGACCTACGTACTCGGTGATGCCCACGCCAACGGGCTGGTCCCGCTCTTTGACTTCAACCAGGAAGAGAGCGTGCCGACCTGGTTCTCGTCCGCATTGCTCCTGATCTGCGCCTCGCTCCTTGGCGTGATTGCTGCGGCGCAACGGCGCGAGGGCGGCCCGCACCTGTGGTGGACGATGCTGGCGCTCGTGTTCCTCTATCTCTCGATGGACGAGTCGCTGTCCTTTCACGAACGCTTCAACCGTCCCGTGCGCGACCTGCTTGGAACCTCCGGCGCGCTCTACTACGCGTGGGTGATTCCGTACGCCCTGTTCGCGCTCGTATTGCTGGCGTTCTCCATCCGTCCGCTCAAGTCCCTCGCGGCTTCCACGCGCAATCTGCTGGTGCTGGCCGGCGTGCTGTTCGTCTGCGGTGCGATGGGGATGGAAGTGATCGGGAGCTATCTCGCAACCAGCAACCAGATGAAGGTGACGTTCGCGTCGGACATGGTGATGACGCTCGAGGAACTGATGGAGCTGGCCGGTACGATCATCCTCGTGTACGCCCTGATGAAGCACATGGCACATACCCACCCGGGCTGGGGTATCACGATCCGTGACTGACGCCGCCGACTCCCCGGGGGGACAGCGGTGCGCAACTTGCTGTAGCATCGCACCCACTGCGGGGTAGTTGAGTGGCACAACGCCGGACTGTTAATCCGGATATCGGAGGTTCGAATCCTCCCCCCGCAGCCAACCCTCTTCTGGCAAAGAGCTTGCGCGACCGGCCCGGGCAATTTCCCGCTTCTCCCACGCTCCGTACCTCTGTTATATTTGCCGCGCCAACATGCCCGCCACGGGCATGTCGTGTTATTGGCCGGGAACAAGTTGCTTCGGGAATGCATGGGCCCTGGTGGACCTCGGGGACTTCAAATCCCTATGTCGGGCGAGACCGTCCGAGGTGGGTTCGATTCCCACACATTCCCGCCATCTCACGCTGCGGTGGCCTCGCGGATTGTGCCCTCGGAGTCCAAGCTCCCCGGTTGAACGTATTGCGTCGCGTCACCTTGATTGTTTCGGCTCTGGTGCTGGCGCTCTTGGGCGCCGGTGCGGCGCTCGTGCAAGCGCAGGTGCCCGTGGACACAACCCGGACGCCGGTGCCGGCGGACAGCGTGATGTTTACACCCACCGACTCGCTGCGCGCGGTGGTGGCGAAGGACTCGCTGGGCATGACGGGGACGCTGCGCGGAGAAGCACCCGACCCCGCGACGATCAAGGCAACGCTCACGCGCATGGGGTCGCGTGAGTCTGTGGGAACCACGGAGTGGGAACGAAAGAAGAACCCCAAGGTCGCGATGCTGTGTTCCGCACTCCTGCCCGGGCTGGGTCAGACATACAACGGGCGCCGGCTCAAGGTGGGGGTGATGGTGGGGTTTGCGTCGTTCTACATGGGTAACATGGTGCTGAACTACCACCGGTACGAGGCATCGGTGGCGCGCCGCGACAAACTGGAGCCGGGATCCAGCGAGTTCATCTTCGAGAACGGACTCGCGGAGTTCTACAAGGAAGAGGCGCGCACGTATCTGTGGTGGTCGGGTGCGGTGTGGCTGATCGGAATTCTGGATTCGTGGATCGACGCGCACCTGTACGACGTGCGTACCTACACACCGCCCGCGGTGGAGACGTCAATGCCGCGCACGGTGAACGAGCGCACGGGTTATCTCACGATTGGTTTTGGACTGGAGCTCGCGCGCTGACGCGACACACACGATGATTTTTCCGCAGGAAAGAATTCGCAACTTTTGCATCATCGCGCACATCGACCACGGCAAGTCGACGCTGGCCGACCGCTTGCTTGAGGCCACCGGCACGCTCACGCAGAAAGAAATGCGCGCCCAGGTGCTGGACACGATGGACCTCGAGCGCGAGCGCGGCATCACCATCAAGAGCCATCCCATTCGCATGATCTACCGCGCGAAGGACGGCCTGGACTACCTGTTCAACCTGATCGACACGCCCGGGCACGTGGACTTTACCTATGAAGTCTCGCGCAGCCTGCGGGCGTGCGAAGGCGCCATCCTGGTGGTGGACGCGGTGCAGGGCATCCAGGCCCAGACGGTGTCCAACGTGTACCTGGCGGTTGAGAACGGGCTGGAACTCCTGCCCGTCATCAACAAGATCGACATGCCGGCCGCGCGCATCGACGAGGTCACGCACGAGATCCACGACCTCATCGGCGTCAACGAGGACGAGATCGTCAAGGTGAGCGCGCGCGAAGGCATCAACATCCCGGATCTGCTGGAAGCCATCGTTGCCCGCGTGCCCGCGCCCAGCGGAGACCGCGAAGGCAAGTCGCAGGCGCTCATTTTTGATTCGTTCTACGACACCTACCGCGGCTCGGTGATCTACATCCGCGTCAAGCAGGGGCGCGTGAGCAAGGGCGACATTCTGCGCATGTGGTCGACGGGCAACAAATTCGAAGCCATGGACCTCGGGCACTTCCGCATCCAGATGATGCCCGCCCCCGTGCTGGAAGCCGGGGAAGTGGGCTACGTCGTCACCGGCATCAAGGACATCCACGACATCAAGGTGGGCGACACGATCACTCTCGACGCCGACCCATGCGACGCGCAGCTCCCCGGCTACCACGAGGTCAAGCCGATGGTGTTCAGCGGGCTCTACCCGGTGGACGCGGAGGACTACACCGAGCTGCGCGAGGCGCTGGAGAAGCTGAGCCTGAACGATTCGTCGTTCATATTCGAGCCGGAGACGTCGGTGGCCCTGGGCTTCGGGTTCCGTTGCGGCTTCCTGGGTCTGCTGCACATGGAAGTGATCCAGGAGCGCCTCGAGCGCGAGTACAACCTCAACCTCATCACCACCATGCCGAGCGTGGAATACATCATCCGCACCAAGAATGGCGAGGAAATGGTGGTCGACAACCCGGCTTTGTTCCCCGAGGAGGGGAAGATCGAACACGTGCGCGAACCGTACGTGAAGGTCGAGGTGGTAACGCCCAGCGAATTTGTGGGAGCGATCATGACGCTGTGCCAGGAGCGCCGGGGTACGTACCTTGGGATGGAGTACGTGACCAAGGCCCGCGCGGTGCTGCGCTATGACATGCCGCTGGCCGAAATCCTCATCGATTTCTATGATAAGCTGAAGAGCATGAGCCGCGGCTACGCGAGCCTCGACTACGATTATGTCGGGCATCGCGAAAGCGACGTGGTACGGCTGGACATCGCGCTCAACGGCGATCCCGTGGACGCCCTGTCGATGATCGTGCACAACCAGGCGTCGTTCAACATGGGGCGCGACCTGGCCTCGCGGCTGAAGGAAGTGATTCCGCGCCAGATGTACGAAGTGGCCATCCAGGCCTGTGTTGGCAGCAAGGTTATTTCGCGCACCAACGTAAAGGCCCTGCGCAAGAACGTGATTGCCAAGTGCTACGGCGGCGACATTACCCGCAAGCGCAAACTCCTTGAGAAACAGAAGGAGGGCAAACGCCGTATGAAGATGGTCGGCAAGGTCGAAATCCCGCAGGACGCGTTCCTGGCGGTGCTGAAGGTGGAGAGGACGAGTTGAGCAGGAAGCGCAAAAAATCCGTAGTCCGTGAGTACACCGAGATCATCGTGCTCGCGGTGGGCCTCGCCCTCTTTGTCCGAACCTTCTTCATCCAGGCCTTCCGGATTCCGTCGGAGTCCATGGAGGACACGCTCCTGGTGGGCGATTTTCTGTTCGCCAACAAGCTCCTGTACGGGCCCAAGCTTCCGCTGGTGGACGTGCGCCTGCCCGCCATCCGCGACCCGGAGCCGGGGGACATCATCATCTTCAAGTACCCGGGCGATCCCAAGATCGACTACATCAAGCGGTGTGTCGCGGTGGAAGGGCAGAAGGTGGAGTTGATTGACAACCACCTGTACGTGGACGACATTCTGCAGGACGAGACGTTCAGCAAGTATGTGTTCGGGTCGCGCCCGGACCGGCACTTCGGGCCCATGGTGGTCCCGCCCGGTCACATCTTCATGATGGGCGACAACCGCGACAACAGCGCCGACAGCCGTGCCTGGGGCCCGCTCGACAAGGACCTCATCATGGGCAAGGCGATGTTCATTTATTTCTCCTGGAACCCGCGCGCGCATTCGATTCGCTTTTCGCGCATCGGCGACATCATCCGCTAGCGCGCCGCACCCCGTTCCGGGTGCCGACATGCGACCGCTGTCCCTGTATATCCACATCCCGTTCTGCACGCGGCGGTGTTCCTACTGCTCGTTCTATCACGTGCCGGCGGCACGCGAGCGCGAGCGTGCGTTCGTCGACGCCCTGGTGAGCGAGATCGAGGCCGTCCTCCCGCACGCGGGCGACGTGGAATTGCGTACCGTGTTTGCGGGCGGCGGGACTCCCACCGTCATCGAGCCCGAACAGTGGCAGCGCGTGGTGCGCGCCCTGGCCCCCTGGGTTCCCGCGGGCGGCGTGCCGGAGTTTACCGTGGAGATGAACCCCGAGGATGTCGGCGACGAGATGCCGCGCTTTCTCCGCGACCTGGGTGCGAACCGCGCCAGCCTGGGCATTCAGTCCATGCACGAGGTGGGGCAGAAGGTACTCAAGCGCTGCGCGCCCGACGTCAACGAACGCGCCATCGCGCGCGTGCGCGACGCATTTGACAACGTGAGCTTCGACGTCCTGCTGGGGGTGCCGCGCACCACCCCGGAGGACCTCGCGCGGACACTCGGACGCCTCCTCGAGTTTGCCCCCGACCACCTCTCGGTCTACGGCCTGGAGCCCGGGGGCGACATGGGTCACGAGGTGGAACGGTTCTTCCGCGCCGTTGACCCCGACCGCGTGGCTGATGAATACTTGACCGTGTGCGACACGCTGGCCCGCGCGGGCTATGGACACTATGAAGTATCCAACTTCGCGCGGCCGGGTCGCGAGTCGGCGCACAACCGCGTCTACTGGGACGGTGGCGACTACCTGGGCGTGGGCCCCGCCGCGCACTCGTGCGTGGGAGGGCGCCGTTTCTGGAATGCGCCCGACGTGGCGGCCTACAGTACCCGGCGCGGCGAGGAGCACATCGCAGCCCGCGTCCACGACGAGGCCGCCGACGCCGCGATGGAAGACGCGATGCTGGGCCTGCGCACCGATCGCGGTATTGCACTCGCCGACTGCGGCGCAGACCCCGCCCGGGTGCGGGAGCTGGCCGAAGACGGATTGATTACGATAGAACAGGGGCGCGTGCGCGCCACCGATCGCGGGTACCTGGTTCTCAACGACCTGATGTTGCGGCTGTCGCTCCCCGCGGGGCGCGCCGCGGGCACACAACCATGCTGAACGAAAAAGACCGCGATATTCTGCGCACCATCATCGACGTCTACGTCGGGGACGGCGTGCCCGTCAGCTCGCAGCGCGTCCGCGATGCGGGACGCTTCCGCATGAGTACCGCCACCATTCGCAACCGCATGGTGGTGCTCGAGCGCGACGGCTATGTCATGAAGGCGCACATCTCGGCCGGCCGCATCCCGACCGACGAGGGCTACCGCACGCACGTGGACGAACTGCAGGCCGAGTGCGCGTGGCTGGGTGCGGACACGCTGCCCGGCGTGCGCGAGGGCCTGCGCGTGGATGCGCGCGACGTCACCGCCCTGATGCAGCAGGTCTCACAGCAATTGGGGACATTATCCAGCCACGTGGCCGTTGTGTACGGCACGTTGTTGCCCGAAAGTCGCGTGCGAGACCTGCGTCTGTTTGGCGTGGAGGAAGGACGCGTGCTGGTGGTGGCGCACCTCGCCCCCGAGCACGAGCGCACGGTGAGCGTGCGCGTGGCGCGGCCGGTTGCGCCCGAGGCGCTGCTCGCGGCCGAGAGTTACCTGAACCGCCTGCTTTCCGGCCGCACGCTGGATGAGGCGCGTCGCATTCTGGCCGACTGCATGCGCGACAACGTGACCGACGAGGGCATCGTGACCGGTGCGGTGGCGGAACGCCGCGATGAAATATTTTCCGAGCCGCCCGCAATGGAGTTGTGGTTCGAAGAGCGCAGCCGTGTCCTCGAGCAGCGCGAGCTGTCCGATCCGCGCACGCTCCAACTTCTGTTGCGAATCTTGCACGACAGGGACTATTTGACCTCCATCCTCGCGGGGCGCCCGCTGGATCGAACCGAGGTCACCATCGGGGGCGAGCACAGCGACGACGCCATGCGTCCGTTCAGCGTGGTCACCGCCGGTTACCGGGTGGGTGCCGCACGCGGTGTGCTGGGGCTTATCGGCCCGACGCGCATGCGCTATGATACGGCGCTCTCCGTGGTGGGGGCGATGGCGCGCGAGGTGTGCGCCATTGGTGACGAGTACTTCTAGGGAGCGGAACGTGGACGAAAAAGAACGACAGGAAGCCGCGGAACTCGCGTCCGAAATCGCCGACGACGACGGCATGCCGTCGGCCGGTCGCGTGTACGACATTGATTCCGACTCCGCGGAACCGCTTGTGGATGCGTCCTCCGCGGAAGCGGCCAACGACACCCCCGCTCCCGCGGAATCCGCGCCCGAAAAACGCCCGTCGTTCAAGTTCTCGCGCCAGGACATCCTCGACCGCTTCCAGGAAAAAAATTCCGTCATCACGCGCCTCGGCAAAGAGAAGCAGGCGCTGGAAAAGTCCCGCGCCGCCCTCGAAGGCGAGAAGGCCGTGCTGGTTTCCGAGAAGGAAGCCCTGGAATCGCAAGTTCGTGAATTCAAAGATAAATGGCTCCGCTCCGTCGCCGACCTCGAAAACTACCGCAAGCGTTCCGCTAAGGAATGGGAATTGCTTAAGCAGCAGACGAAGACCGAAATCATTCTGGAAGTCCTGAACTCGTTGGATGATTTCGAGCGGGCGTTTGCGGTGGTGGAGAATCGGGAGGAGGACGAGTTTGTCCGGGGCATCCGCCTCATCTATGGCAATCTCGCCCAGACCCTGCAGAAACTAGGCGTCGTGGAAATAGACGCCGTCCACCAGCCCTTCGACCCCAACCGCCACATGGCGATTGGGCAGACCGAATCCCCCGGCGCCGAGTCGGGTGCGGTGGTGCAGGTCGTACAGAAGGGTTATCTGCTCAACGGATTCGTCATCCGGCCCGCCCGCGTCTTCGTTGCAAAGTAGCAACGAGGAACCACACAGACTCGTTTTTGCACGGCGCGCCGCGTGGCGGCGTCCAGGTGACACTCGCTCACCGGCGTGTTCCGTGCGGGGTTTGGCCGACCCATAGCACCCTCGAAGGAGCCGGAGATGTCGAAGGTCATCGGGATCGATCTGGGTACCACCAACTCGTGCATCGCCTTCATCCAGGATGGCGAGCCCACCGTTGTCACGACGCCGGAAGGACTGCGCACCACGCCGTCCGTGGTGGCGTTCGCGAAGAACGGTGAGCGCCTTGTCGGGCACATCGCCAAGCGGCAGGCAATCACGAATCCCACGCAGACCATCTACTCCGTGAAGCGTTTCATGGGAACGCGCCACGAAGAAGTGAAGACCGAAGCCGGTCTGGTCTCGTACACCGTCGAAGCCGGCAAGGCGGGCGAGGTCCTGATCAAGGTCAAGGACCACACGTTCCGCCCCGAGGAACTCTCGGCCATGATTCTTCAGACGCTGAAGAAGACGGCCGAGGAGTGCCTGGGTGAGCCGGTCGACAAGGCCGTCATTACGGTGCCCGCGTACTTCAACGACGCGCAGCGCCAGGCCACCAAGGACGCGGGCCGCATCGCGGGCCTCGATGTGCTGCGCATCATCAACGAGCCCACCGCCGCGGCACTCGCGTACGGGCTCGACAAGCAGAAGACCGGTATTGTCGCCGTGTACGATCTGGGCGGCGGTACCTTTGACGTTTCGATTCTTGAATTGTCCGACGGTGTGTTCCAGGTGAAGTCCACTGCCGGCGACACGCACCTGGGCGGCGACGACTTTGATCGCATCGTCATGGACTGGGTTATCGGCGAGTTCCAGATGCAGTGCGGCGTTGACATCTCCAACGACAAGATGGCGATGCAGCGCGTGCGCGACTCATCGGAAAAAGCCAAGTGCGAACTCTCGACCGTGCTCGAGACCACCATCAACCTGCCGTTCCTCGCGGCTGACGACACCGGCCCCAAGCACCTCGAACTGCAGCTCACGCGCGCCAAGCTCGAGAGCCTGTTGGAGCCGTTGATTCGCAAGACCATCGACCCCTGCCGCCAGTCGCTCCATGACGCCGGCATCTCCACCACCCAGATCGACAAGGTGATCCTGGTGGGCGGTTCCACGCGCATGCCTGCGGTGCGCGAAGCGGTGAAGAAGTTCTTCAATCAGGAACCGCAGAAGGGTGTGGATCCGGATGAAGTGGTGGCAAAGGGTGCCGCGATCCAGGGCGGCGTGCTCACCGGCCAGGTGGAGGAGGTCATTCTCCTCGACGTGACCCCGCTGTCGCTCGGCATCGAGACTCTGGGTGGCGTCATGACGCGACTGATTCAGCGCAACACGACGATCCCGACGCGCAAAACGCAGATCTTCTCCACCGCGTCCGACAACCAGCCCGCGGTGAGTGTGCACGTCATGCAGGGTGAGCGCGAGTTGTCGCGCGACAACCGCACGCTGGGACGCTTCGACCTGATCGGGATCCCGCCCGCTCCGCGTGGCGTGCCCCAGATCGAGGTCACGTTTGACATCGATTCCAACGGCATTGTCAACGTGTCCGCACGGGACCTTGGAACCCAGCGCACGCAGCAGATTGCCATCAAGGTGGCAAGCGGTCTCTCGGAGGCGGAGATCAAGCGCATGGTGGACGACGCCGAGCGCTTCGCGGACGAGGACAAGAAGAAGCGCGAGTTCACGGAAGCCGTCAACCAGGCGGAGATTCTCCTCTACTCCACCGAGCAGACGCTCAAGGACTTCGCGGAGCGCTTTGGCGAACGCGACCTGGCGGAGATCAAGAACGCGGTGGCCGACGTGCGCGTCGCGCGCAACGACGCCAACCGCGACGTGACCAGCCTGAACCAGGCCGTCGGACGGCTGCAGTCGGTCATGCACCGCTTCGCCGAGCTCATGTACAGCGCCCCCGATTCGGGCGACTTCCGCTAGGAGCGCCGCCCCCTTCCGGGGGTGCCGCCCGCAGGCGACCACGACGGCGCCCGGTAACCCGGGCGCCGTTTTGTTTCCCCGGGCTTTTCACTGGTCGCTCCGCTTGACACTCGGCTATATTCCACCGGCATGAGCAAACGGGATTACTACGACGTTCTCGGTGTCGGCAAGACCGCCACACCCGAGGAAATCAAGAAGGCCTACCGCAAACTCGCTTTCCAGTTCCACCCGGACAAGAATCCGGGCAACAAGGACGCCGAGGAAAAGTTCAAGGAAGCCACCGAGGCCTACGAGGTCCTGAGTGACGCCGAGAAGCGGCGCACGTACGACCAGTTTGGCCACGCCGGGTTCGGACGCGGGGGCGGGGGTCAGAGTCCGTTCGGCGGTGCGGGCGGCTACGGCGGCGGCAGCTTTTCCGGGGGGTTTGACCTCTCCGACGCCCTGCGCGCCTTCATGCGCGAGTTCGGCGGTTTCTCAGACTTCGGTGAGGGCGGCGGCGGACCGCGCCAGCGCAAGGGGCGCGACCTGCAGGTGCGCGTCAACCTGACCCTGGCCGAGATCGCAACCGGCGTTGAGAAACAGATTCGCGTCACCAAGGAAGTGGCGTGCGAAACCTGCAAGGGCTCGGGCGCCAGGGACGGTTCGCGCCCGGTCAAGTGCGAGACCTGCCAGGGCACGGGCCAGATCAAGCAGGTGCAGCGCACCATCCTGGGTCAGTTCATCAATGTGGTGGAGTGCTCCACCTGCGACGGTGAGGGAACCGTCGTGCGCGACAAGTGCAAGGAGTGCAGCGGCGAGGGCACCGTGCGCGGCAGCGAGACGGTGTCGGTGCGAATCCCGGCCGGTGTCGCGAGCGGCAACTACATCACCGTGCGCGGGCACGGCGACGCCGCCATGCGCGGCGGGCGCGCCGGTGACTTGTATGTGGTGATCGAGGAGACCGCGGACGACCGCTTCGAGCGCCACGGCAACGACGTGCTCATCGACGTCCCGCTCACGTACTCACAACTGGCACTCGGCGCCAAACTCGAGGTTCCCACCATCGACGGCAAAGTACTCCTGCGCGTGCCGTCGGGGACACCGTCGCACAAGGTGTTCCGCATCAAGGGCAAGGGCATCCCGCGCGTCAACGGGAGCGGGCGCGGCGACCAGCTGGTGCGCGTGCTGGCGTGGGTGCCGGAGAAGTTGAGCAAGAAGGAAGAAGACCTCCTCAAGGAACTCGACAAGTCGCTCGCCGACCGCGCGCCGAAAGTCTAGGACCATGACGTCCCGCGCGCCCCAACGCGGCCATCTCTTCTCGTTCTACCTGCCGTCACTGAACGATTCCGACCGCGTCGTCGAACTCGACGGCGACGAATTTCATCACCTGGCCCGGATACTGCGCCTGACGGCCGGCGAAGCGATCGTGCTGGTGGATGGTGTGGGCGGGCAGGCGCTCGCGGAAGTGGAGTCGATCGGGAAAACGGCTGCGCGCGTGCGCGTGGTGGCCCACGCCGCCCGTGTTTTGCCGCGGCTGCGCGTGGTGCTTGCACTCCCGCTCATCGCGCGCGCGGCGTTCGAGGACGCCATCACGCACTGCGTCGAAGCCGGCGTCACCGAGATCATTCCGGTGACAACGGAACTGTGCAAGAGTCACGCGTGGTCCGATGCGACCGCGGAGCGCGCGCGCCGTGTGGCCGTGGCCGCGATGAAACAGAGCGGCCGCGCGTGGCTGCCGCCGGTTGCGGACGCCGTGTCGCTGGAGGACCTGGTGCGCAAGGCGCCCTCGTTTGGTCGCTTCGTCGTGGCGGATGCCAATGCAACGCTTGGCCCCGAGCCCGCCGTCGTCGACACGCTGGCTCTGGTTGGCCCGGAAGCGGGGCTAACCCAGTCGGAACTGGAAGGACTGGACGCCGCGGGAGCGGACCGCGTGCTGCTTTCGTACCACCGCCTGCGCGCGGAAACCGCGGCCCTGGTCCTGATGGCGCGCCTGCTCGCGCCCACACCGCCGGGGACTCCGGCGGTTTGACACGAGTCGCGCGCATCTCATAGACTGCAAAGGGGTTATCACATGATTACAGAGCAATTGAATCAAGACATGAAAGCCGCGATGAAGTCGGGCGACAAGCTGCGCCTGAGTGTTGTGCGCATGCTGATGTCGGAACTCAAGAACGAGCGCATCGCCCAGGGCAAGGATCTGGACGAAGCCTCCGAGCGCAAGGTGCTCATGAGTTACGCCAAGCGGCGCAAGGAAGCCATGGAAGCGGCGCGCGCGGGCGGACGCGAGGAACTCGCGAGCAAGGAACAGCAGGAGCTCGACATCACGATGGCGTATCTCCCGCGCCAGTTGAGCGAGGACGAAGTGCGCGCGATCGTGCGCAAGCACGCCGCGGCCGCCGCCGGTGGTGGCCCGCAGGCGTTTGGCGTCGTGATGAAGTCCGTGATGGCGGAACTCGGCGGGCAGTCCGACGGCAAGGTGGTCTCCGCGCTGGTGCGCGAGGTGCTGGGCCAGAACGGTTAAGTGTCATGGACGGATCCACCATCGCCAGCATCGTGACCCTGGGGATCCTCGCGATTGGCGCGATTTCCGGGGGAATCAAGGGCTTCGCGCGCCAGGTGATCGAACTGGTCGGACTCGCGGTCTCGTTTCTGGTGGCCGCGGTGACGGCCAGCTGGATCGCGCACTTTCTCGCCGGTCACATGTCGATCCCGCACGCGGCGGCACTCGTCATCAGTTTTGCCGCGGTGTTCGTGGGCGGGCTCATTGGATTCCATTTTGTCGCCATCACGGCCCAGCGTTTCATTCACACGACCCTCTTTGGATGGGTGGACCGGCTGTGCGGTGCTGCCATCGGCCTGCTGGTCGCAACCCTGGTCGCGAGCCTTCTCGCGAGTGCGGTGATGGAGCTGCCGATCACCAGCCAGGTTCGCGCCCACCTCGAGGACTCCTCGGTGGTGCGTTTCATCCAGCCCATCGCGGGCGGGATTTATGAGATCGTGATGCCTGAGGATCGCGGTCCCTACGCCTGATCACTCCCGGTACCCGCGGTCCAGGCCCGCTGTTGACCGCACGGACATGACGACGAATTCCGAATTCAATGCGTTTGCACACGCCGCCCGCGTGCTGGCTCTGGACGACGTGCTCGCCCTGGTGGCGGACGCGTGCGTCAACGACGGCGCGCGCCGCGCCGTGCGCGCCGCGACACCCACACCCGACATCGCGGTCATCCGCGCCTCGCTCGAGGTGATCGACGAGTACCGCCGCCTGCACGCGGAGACGGGTGGAATCGCCATTGCCGACACCGGCTACCGCGTCGAGGTGTTGCGCGTGTCGCGCGGTGAGCGCGCGTCCGGCGAGGCACTGCGCCGCGTGGCCGAGGGCGAGCGCGCGGTGGCAACCCTGCGCCGCAGTGTGACCAGCGGGTCGCACGTGAGACTCGCGGCCATCGCGCACGGTGCGATTCCGCACGAAGCACTGGTGGCCGCGATTGACGCCGCACTGGACGCGGAGGGTGCGGTGCGTGACGACGCAACCCCGGAGCTCAAGTCGATCCGCCGCGACATTCGCGCCGTGCGCACGGGGCTTCGCGACCGCGCGGAGAAACTGGTGACGGAGCTGGGTGCCGACTCGCACGCCACCATGGTGGGCGGGCGCCACGTGCTGGTGGTGCCGAGGGCCAAGGTGCGCAAGGGCAGTGGGCTGGTGCACGGTGCGTCGCAGACGGGTGGGTCGTTGTACCTGGAACCGGTGTCGCTCCTCGATCTCAACAACGAACTGGAGACGCGTCTCGCCGACGAAGCGGAAGAAGTGGCGCGCATCCTTGCCCACCTCTCGGACCTCGTGCGCGCAGACGCCGACGCGATCATCGCCAACGCGGACGTGATCGAACACCTCGACGCGATTCGCGCCCGCGCTCTGTTTGCGGAACGCTTCGGGTGCATCACACCGGACATCGTCAAGACCGGGCGCCTGCACCTGGTGCGCGCGCGGCACCCGCTCCTGACGCTGGCACTGGATCGCGCCGGCAAGCGCGCCGGACAGGTGCCGCTCGACCTCACCCTGGACCCCGATCGCCGGCTGCTCGTTATTACCGGCCCCAACGCTGGCGGCAAGACCGTCGCCATCAAGACGGCCGGGCTCCTGGTGCTGATGCTGCAGTGCGGCCTCCCGATTCCGTGCGCGCACGGCAGCGAGCTCCCGCTGTTTACCCAGGTGTTCGCGGACATCGGCGACGAGCAGTCGCTGGAGTCCTCGCTCTCCACGTTCACGTCGCACCTTCGGCACCTGGACGAGATGTGCCGGCGCGCCAACGACACCACCCTGTGCCTTGTGGATGAAATCGGAGACGGCACCGACCCGGATGAAGGGGCGGCCATCGCGATCGCAACCCTGGAGCGCCTGCTGCAATCGGGTGCCGCGGTGATTGCGAGCACGCACTACGGACGCATCAAGACGTTTGCGCTCGAGAATGACGGCGTCGCCAACGCGTCCATGGCCTTCGAAGACGCCACCGCGATGCCGCAGTACCGGCTGCTCGAGGGCATCGCGGGACGAAGCCGCGGCATCGACACCGCGCGCCGCGTCGGGTTTGACCCGCGCGTGGTGGAGCGCGCGGAGAGCATTGTCGGGAGCGAGGCGTTCCAGCTGGAGGGTGCGCTCGCGCGGCTGGCGGCGTTGCACGCGTCGCTCGAGGAAGAGCGCGCGCAGGCCGCGGCGGAACGCGCGGAGCTCCTGCAGACGCTGGCGTCGGCGCGCGAGAAGGAGAGTGCCTTCTCGCTCACCAAGAAGGAAGCGGCGCGGCGTGCCGCGCGCGAGGCCGACGAGATGCTCATCAAGGCGCGGCGCGAGATCGAAGACATCGTAAAGGAGATTCGCACGCGCGGTGCCGACTCGACCGCGATTCGCGACGCGCGCGAGCGTGTGCAGAGGCTGGCGCAGGAAACGCGCGCGCGCGCGCGGCCGGATGAAGCCAATCTGGCGCCGCTCGCGTCGGTGGCGGTGGGCGACCGTGTGGCGCTGAGTCCGACCGGAAAGCCCTCGGGGGTTGTGGTGGCACTCGATCGCAAGGAAGCCACCATCGACATGGGGGGCAAACGCCTGCGCGCGCGCATCGGGAGTATTTACCCGGCGGCCGAGGCACCGGCGGCGCCGCCACCCGTCCCCGTGCACGTGGAGTACGAACCGGTGTCGGCGACGGAACTGCACGTGCGCGGCATGGACCGCGAGACCGCTCTGGAGGAAGTGAACCGGTTTGTGGACCGCGCCGTGCTCACGGGCTTGAACGAGGTCCGGATCGTGCACGGTCTGGGCACCGGTGTGCTGTCGGCCGCCGTGCGCGACATGCTCCGGCGCGACCCGCGCGTGCGCGCGCTGCGCTTTGCCGACCCGCGCGAAGGGGGCACCGGCGTCACGCTGGTGACGTTGAAGTAGGCATGCCGATCCCGCAGCACATCATCGACCAGGTGCGCGACCGCAATGACGTGGTGGAGGTCGTGGGCCAGTACGTGGACCTGAAGCGCGCCGGCACCTATTTCAAGGGGCTGTGCCCGTTTCACCAGGAGCGCACGCCCAGCTTCACCGTGAGCCCCGAGCGCCAGATCTACCACTGCTTCGGGTGCAACAAGGGCGGCAACGTCTACCAGTTCGTGATGGAAATGGACGGTGTGAGCTTCCCGGAGGCGGTACGCGCGCTTGGCAAGCGCGTGGGCATCGAGGTGGAAAGCAAGCCCGAGGCCGACGAGAGATCCGAGAACGACGCGCTGTTTACGGCCAATGCGTTTGCGGGGCGTTTCTTTCACCACGAACTCGCCAAATCGCCCGGTGCCGAGCACGCGCGCAGTTACCTGGAAGGGCGCGCGATTCCGCGCGAGGTCTGGGCGCGTTTCGGTCTCGGGTTTGCTCCCGCGAGCGGGGACGCGTTGGTGCGTGCCGCATCGGAGCAGCGGGTGCCGCGCGAGGTGCTGCTGAAACTCCGGCTCATCGGTGCGCGCGACCAAGGCCGCGGACACTACGACTACTTCCGTGACCGCGTCATGTTTCCCATCATTCAGCCGGGTCCGCGCGTGGTTGGCTTCGGGGCGCGAGCACTGGGGAACGCGGAACCCAAGTATCTCAATTCAGCCGAGAGCATCATTTTTCAGAAGCGGCGGACGTTCTACGGCCTCGACCGAGCGAGCGATGCCATACGCAAGGCGCGTCACGCGGTGATCGTGGAGGGCTACACGGACCTGATCCGCCTGCACCTGTCCGACGTGACCCAGACCATCGCCACCTGCGGGACGGCACTCACCCAGGAGCACGCGACGCGGCTTCGCCGCCTGACGCGGCGGGCGGTGCTGGTGCCGGACGGCGATGCGGCGGGGGAGAACGCGGCCATGACGTCGGGGGCGCTGCTCATGGCAGCGGGGGTAGAGGTTGGGGTGGTGGTCCTCCCGACCGGTTTGGACCCCGACACAGCGGGCAGATCGCTTTCTCCACAGGAGTTTCGAGAACTTCTGGGCCGGCCGTTGGAATATTTCGAATACCTTGACTATACTATCCAACGTCGAAACCCAACGGCACGCGAGCGCGAAGAGTTGATTCGACGCGTACTTGCTGGAATCTCCAATTCCGACGACCCCTTGCGGGGTGAGGTGCTATTGGGAGAGCTGGCCCGGGTCACCCGGGTCGACGAGGCCGGCTTGAGGCAATTGATCAGGCCCGGCACCGGTTCGACACCCGACGGGGGCAGGCGAGAGGGGGCGGGGGTCCGGACGAGCGCCGGTGCCGACCGGCAGGAACTCGAGCGGCTCGTGCTGAGACTGGTCATGGAGGGCACCCCGTCGGCTATTGACTCCCTGGAGTCCCTGGACGTGGAGGATTTTACGGGTGAGGCCAACCGCAAGCTGTATAAACTGCTTGACTTGGCCAGGGAGGCTCATATTGATTTGAGGGGTCGCGATTTCCAGAAGCGAGCCGAGGAAGCCGGGCTGGAAGGGTTCTCCGCAGAAACTTCCCTGATATCCGTCCCACCCGGAGATATCGACATACTTCTTAAGGACGCTGTGCGTCGCCTGAAGCGCCTTCGCATCCGCGACGAACTGGCACAGCTACGTGAAAGACTTCTCAATGTACCCGCCGAGAGCGACGAGGCGGTTTCTTTGCTCGAATACTACCAACGTTTAAGCCAGGCACTGGCGGAGTTGTAAATGGCCAAGAAAGTTGCTGCTGCGAAAGCCGTAAAGATCAAGAAGAACGACCCGTCAAACGCGCCGCGTTTTGACGACGTGCTTGAGGATATCCGGCGCATTGCGGAGGACAAGGGCTTCGTCCTGAATCAGGAGATCGAAGCCCTCGTGAGCGAGGATTTCTCGCCCGAAGACATCGTGGTTCTCTATGACCGCTTGAGCGAGGAGAAGATTGAGTTCTTCGACTCCGCCGACAAGGCCAAGCTCAAGATCGACGCCCGCAAGCGCCGCGAGGAAAAGGAAGAGCACAAGACCGAGGAAGACGTGAAGGCGGTCATCCGCTACGACGACCCGGTCCGCATGTACCTGCGCGAAATGGGCAAGGTGCCGCTGCTCGACCGCGAGGGCGAAGTCGAGATTGCCAAGCGCATCGAGGCCGGCCAGATCATGATCGCCAAGGCGGTGTTCTCGCTGGATTCACCCATCCGCGAGCTGCAGCGCCTTGCGCGCGTGGTCGAGAAGGGCGACATGCGCCTGGACGAAGTGGTGCAGGTTGAGACGGGCGGACTGGCCCCGGCCTATACCGGCAAGAAGGAGCGCCAGGCGCGCTTCCGCCCCGTGCGCAAGATCGCGGCCCTGCGCAAGGAAATCGTCGAAGTCCAGAAGAAGGCCAAGCTCAAGAAGAACGCCGCCAAGCGCCCGGCGCTGGAGCGTTCGCTGGAGCAGCGCCAGGCCAAGCTCTTCGAGGAATACATCAAGCTGCAGCTCAATCCCAAGCAGCTCGAGCGCATCGTCGAGAACATCCGTTCCGTGCGCGACCGCCTGCACGACTACGAGGGGAAGCTGCGCGAGTACGAGGAGTTTGTGGGCCTGGGCTATGACGACATCGTCGGCCAGGTGAAGAAGCTCAAGGCGGGTGCGCGCCGTCGCAGCGTCAAGGTGGACGGCAAGGGCACCTGGTCCCTCGAGATGCTGGAAGATTTTGAGCGCAAGATGCGTGCGCTGCGCACCGAGATCAAGGAGATCGAAAAGGAAGAAAACGTCTCCATCGAGGATCTGGAGAAGATCGTCGACAGCATCCGTCGCGGCGAAGTGCAGGTACAGCGCGCCAAGAAGGAGATGATCGAGGCCAACGTCCGTCTCGTCATCGCCATCGCCAAGCGCTACACCAACCGCGGGCTGGAATTCCTGGATCTCATTCAGGAGGGTAACAGCGGCCTCATGCGCGCGGTCGACAAGTTCGACTACCGCAAGGGCTACAAGTTCTCAACCTACGCCACGTGGTGGATTCGTCAGGCCATCACGCGCGCGATTGCGGACCAGGCTCGCACCATTCGCGTGCCGGTGCACATGATCGAGGCCATCAACAAGGTCTCGCGTGCGCAGCGCAAGCTGGTGCAGGAAAACGGTCGCGACCCGACCCCGGAAGAAGTGGCCAAGAAGCTCAACTACCCGCTCGACAAGGTAAAGAGTGTGATGAAGGCGAGCATGGAGCCGATCTCGCTGGATCGGCCCATCGGTGAGGATGAGGACAGCAACCTGTCCGACTTCATCGAAGACTTGACCGCCACGTCACCCGCGCAGTCGGCGTCACACGCCATGCTGCGCGACCAGTTGAACCGCGTGTTGAGCACGCTCACGCGTCGTGAAGAAAAAGTGATCCGGCTTCGTTTCGGGCTGGGCGACGGTACGCCCCGCACACTCGAAGAAGTGGGTACTATTTTCAACGTCACGCGCGAGCGCGTGCGCCAGATCGAGGCCAAGGCTCTGAAGAAGCTCCAGCACCCCAGCCGGGCGCGGAAGCTCAAGGGCTACACCGAGATCATCTAGACGGGAATCGAGTCGTGCGAAAAACGCCGTTCCGTGAGGGGCGGCGTTTTTTGTTTCCGGGAACGAGTCGCCGGCTTGGTTTGACGCCCGCGCGATATGGCGAGTATTCTCGCGCCGAGGGCCCATAGCTCAGTTGGTTAGAGCACGCGGCTCATAACCGCCTGGTCCCAGGTTCAAGTCCTGGTGGGCCCACCAACACGAAAGCCCGCTCCCAACGGAGCGGGCTTTCTCGTTTGGGCCGTGTGTGTTAGTCTCACGCCAGATTCATGTCCAACCTACCGCGCGATATCAGCCTCTTCATCTCCGTTGCCCGCATCGAGGCCGCTCTGTCGGCCAGCCGTCACGCGTTGCAGAGACTCCCGCAAGAGATCGCCGTCATCGACAGGGCCCTCGCCGAGCTCGACGCATCGGAAAAGCAGTCGCTCGCAGACCTTGAGGAGATGCAGAAGAAGCGCCGCGAGGTGGAGCGCGCCATGCGCGAGCACGAGGAGCACTTGAAGAAGTGCCGGAGCCAGCAGTCACTGGTGAAGACCAACGCCGAGTACACGGCGATGCTCAAGGAGATCTCCAACCTGGAAGAGGCCATCTCGCAGGACGAGAGCCAGATCCTTGGTTTGATGGACGGCATCGAGACGGCGCAGAAGGAAACCGTGACGCGCACCGAGAAGCACAAGGCCGAGCGCGCCGCGCGCACCGCCGAGAAGGCAAAGCTGGAGGCCGAGGTCGCGCGTTTGAGCGGGGAAGCCACGCGCCTGAACGTGGAGCGACCGAAGGTGCTGGCCGAGATTTCGCCCCCGCTCCTCAAGAAGTACGAGCGCCTCGCGGAGCGCCACCGCGATATCGCGGTGACGCGCGTCGAAGCCGAACACTGCGGCGCCTGCCGCCAGCAACTCCCGCCCCAGCTCGCGGTTGAAGTGCGCAAGAACGAGCAGTTCCTCACCTGCCCCGCGTGCGGGCGCATCCTGATCCACTATGCAGATTGACGCCGCGCGCGCGGCCAAACTGAAAATCGTGATCGAACGCCTGCTGGAGGGGAAGACCCTTGCGGTGGCGGCGGTCGACGCGGGCATGAGTGCGCGCGAGATCGAAAGTCTGGCCAAAGACCTCGCCAAAGAGCTCTCGCCCACACCGCGCGTCGCAAAGACCGCGACCAAGCCCGGCCTCGCCCTGGTTGCGTACGCCGACGGTGGTTCGCGCGGCAACCCGGGTCAGGCGGCGTGCGGTGTCGTGATCGCCGACAACGCCGGCAACGAGCTCCTGCGCCAGGGCAAGAAAATCGGCAAGCAGACCAACAACGTGGCCGAGTACGAAGGCGTGCTTCTGGCGCTGGAGTTGTGTCGCGAACTGGGAGCCGCGGACGTGACGCTGCGCCTCGACTCCGAACTGGTGGTGCGCCAGATCGAAGGCCGCTACAAGGTTCGCAACGCCGACCTCGCGCGCCTGCACACGCGCGCCCTTGCCGCCACGCGCCACTTCAAGGCCTTCCACGTCGAGCACGTGCCGCGCGAGCAAAACAAGGTCGCGGACGCAATCGTCAACGCAACCCTGGACGGCAAGGACCTCCCCGAGTAGCCGCTTCTGCCCGCCGAATGCGCGCTTGCGCGGCGCGCGCCAGCATCCCTATACTGCCAGCGGTTCGAGTGGGCGAGATGATCGCGGGCGGCCTTGCGTCGTTCGAGGAAAGTCCGAGCACCACGGAGCGGGATGCCGGGTAACGCCCGGCGGAAGCAATTCCAGGGAAAGTGCCACAGAAATATACCGCCTACTCCCGGGCAACCGGGACGGCAAGGGTGAAAGGGTGAGGTAAGAGCTCACCGGGCTGCCGGTAACGGTGGCCGTCCAGGTAAACCCCATCCGGTGCAAGACCAAATAGGAGGGCAGAGGTGCTCCGCCTCGTCATGACTCTCGGGTTGGTCGCTCGAGGTGTTCGGTAACGAACATCCCAGACAAATGATCGTCCTCCTTCGGGAGAACAGAACTCGGCTTATGTCCCGCTCGGACCCTTTCTATAATATGAAACACGTGTGGTGCCCCGGCACCCGATGAACCGATACCACTGGATTCATAGTTCCGCTGACGACGCCGCGGAGCGTGCGCTGTCCGAGTCACTCGGCATCCCGCCCGCGGCGGCGCGTTTTCTGGTGTCGCGTGGCATCCTGGACGCCGACGCCGCGCGCGACTTCTTGAACCCCGGTCCCGCCCTGAGTCACGACCCGTTCCTGTTCTCGCGCATGCGCGAGGCGGTGGACGCGGTGCGTGCCGCGGCACGCGGCGGCCACAGCGTGTTGATACACGGCGACTACGATGTCGACGGCATTTCCGGCACGGCCCTTCTGTTTCACTATTTCAACGGTGCGTTCGACAACGTGCTGCGCTTTGTGCCCGACCGGCGCAAGGACGGTTACGGTGTCGCGGACCGCGCGGTGGAGTGGGCCATCGAGCAGAAGGTCGGCCTCTTCATCGCGGTGGACTGCGGCACCTCCGACGCCGCGCGCCTGCGCAGACTGGAAGCGGCCGGCATCCCGGTCGTGGTGTGCGACCATCATCAGCTTCCCGCCGACGGCGACGTCGCGGGCATTCTTCTGAATCCGGTTCGCCCGGGCGAGACCTACCCGTTTGCGGGTCTGTGCGGAACCGCGGTCGCGTACAAACTGGTCGAAGCCCTCCACGCCGACGGATTCGAGGGCGGTGTGGAGCCGGATGCGTTGCTCGACCTGGTGGCGCTCGCAACCGTTGCCGACGTCGCTCCGCTGGTGGCGGAGAACCGCTATCTGGTGCGCGCGGGACTCGCGCGCATCAACAAGGCCCCTCGTCCCGGGCTGGAAGCCATCAAGAATCTCTCGCGGCTTTCCGACAGCGAGATCACCGCGCGCCATCTCTCGTTTGCGTTTGCACCGCGCATCAATGCACCGGGGCGCGTGTCGCGTCCCCGGCCGTCGCTGGAACTATTGTGCGCGAGTGCGCGCGACCGCGCGCTGCAACTGGCGAACACGCTGGAAGAAGAGAACGACCGCCGTCGCGCACTCACCGAGCGCGTGCAGGTGGAAGCCTTCGCCGCCATTCAGGGACTGGCGGACCGCGCCGCGCGCGGCGGCTTTGTGCTCGCCAATGGCAACTGGGACGAAGGCGTGCTTGGCATCGCGGCCGCGCGCGTGGCGGAGACGTTTGGGCGCCCGGCCATTCTCATGAGCGAGAGCAACGGCCTGCTCAAGGGTTCCGGGCGCAGCATCCCCGGCGTGGATCTCAAGGAATACCTGGACCACCTCCAGAACCGGCTGGTGCGCTACGGCGGGCACGCAGGTGCGGTGGGGCTCACCATGCAGCCCCAGGAACTGGATGCGTTTGCCGCCGAATTTTCCGATCGTCTGCGCGACGTGATTCCGGCCGGGCGCGGACCCAGTCTGACGCTCGACGCGGAAATCGCGGTGGCCGAGTGCACGGTGGAACTGCTGGACGCCCTCGCGCGCTGCGAACCCTTTGGCGCCGCGAACGCCGAACCGGTGTGGATGCTGCGCGACCTGCAGGTGGCGCGCGACACCAGCCTCGTTGGCGACGGTCACATGAAGTTCTTCTTCGTGGACGGAGCGGGCACGCGCGGTTCGGCGATTGCGTTTGGCTGGGACCGACCGCAGACGCCGGAAGACCTGCACGGTCGCGCCATAGACCTCGCCGTCACGGTTCGCAAGTCCGTGTACCAGGGCAAGACGTACGCCGACCTGCGCGTCACCGACGTGCGCGTGAGCCGGGGCTAGGCGTGCGCGCGGTGGTGCAACGTGTGAGCGAAGCCGCCGTCGCGGTGGAGGGTCGCGAAGTGGCACGCATCGGGCGCGGGTTCCTGGTGCTGGCCGGCTTCAAGCGCGGCGACACCGAGCTCACGCTGCAGTGGATGGCGCGCAAGATTCTGTCCCTGCGCGTGTTCGAGAACGCGGAAGGCCGCATGTCGGACGCGCTGGACGCCGTGGAGGGCCGCGTGCTGGTGGTGTCGCAGTTCACGCTGTATGGCGACGTGCAGAAGGGTGCGCGTCCCAGCTTTGACGACAGTGCCGCGCCCGACGACGCGCGTGTTCTTTATGAACGCTTTGTCGCCCTCTTGCGCGAGGCACTGCCCGGGCGTGTCGCCACCGGCGAGTTTCAGGCCCACATGCAGGTGTCGCTCGTAAACGACGGCCCCGTTACCATTCTGGTGGAAAAGGAAGCCGGCGCATGAACCCGTTTCTTAACCCAGACCAGCAACGCGACCTCGTGCTGGCGTCGCGTTCGCCGCGCCGCGTGGAAATCATGCTGGGGCTGGGACTCGTGTTCGACATCGAACCCGCACCCGAGCACCTGGAACACGGTGTTTCACACGACGACCCGTTTGCGATCCCCGGCATTCTCGCGCGCCGCAAGTGCGCGCACGTGGCATCGCGCCGCGCCGGGGCGCTGGTGGTGGCCGCGGACACGGTGGTGATCGTGGACGGACGCGTCCTCAACAAGCCGGAACACGACGAGGAAGCGCGCGAGTTTCTCGCTCTCCTTTCCGGCCGGACCCACACCGTGGTGACGGGGGTCGCGATCGCGAGTGCGGCACGCGGCATCGACCAGTGCGCAAGCGAGAAGACCAACGTGACGTTCCGCGAACTCGACGCCCGCGAGATCAAAGCCTACGTTGCAACCGGGGAGGGGCGCGACAAGGCCGGGTCGTACGCCGCCCAGGGGCTCGGCGCCGGTCTCATCCGTTCCATCCATGGCTGCTTTTTCAATGTCGTGGGACTCCCGGTCTCCCTCCTCCTCGATCTCCTGAAGAAGGTATGACGATGCGCGCCGTGCAACCGCTGGCCACCGTTCGTTTCGCTCGCGGCCGCGTGCGCATCATCGACCAGACCCTGCTGCCCGGTGAACACATGACGCGCGAACTGGCGTCGGTGGACGACGTGTGCGACGCGATCAAGCGCCTGTGCGTGCGCGGAGCACCCGCCATCGGGGTGACCGGTGCCTACGGTGTTCTGGTTGCGATCGAAGAGTGGTCGCGCGACTGGGTGTTCGACTCGGCACTGCACGCCCCCAAGGGCGAAGCCATTGTGCGCCCGGAAAAGGCCGGGCGCCACAAGCCAACCGTGGAAGAGATTCGCGACACACTGGAGCGCGCGTCGGCGCGTATCGGCATGACGCGCCCCACGGCGGTCAATCTGGGCTGGGCGCTTGCGCGCATGCGCGCGGTCTGGAACCGCGAGCTGGCCCTGTCGCCCCTGCTCGAAGCACTGATCCAGGAAGCGGACGCAATTCTCACCGAAGACCTCGCCATGTGCACGGCACTCTCCACGCATGGAGCGGAGTTGATTCCGGAAGGCGCGGGCGTGCTCACGCACTGCAACACGGGCGGACTTGCCACCGGGGGTATCGGCACGGCACTGGGTGTCGTGTTTGCCGCCGCGGCGTCGGGGAAGAACGTGCACGTGTTTGCCGACGAGACACGACCGCTCTTGCAGGGTGCGCGTCTCACCGCGTGGGAATGCACGCGCGCCGGTGTGCCTGTCACCGTGCTGGTGGAGGGAGCGGCGGCATCGTTGCTCGCGTCCGGGCGCGTGGCTTGCGCCATCGTGGGCGCGGACCGCATCGCGGCCAACGGTGACACCGCCAACAAGGTGGGCACGTACGGCGTTGCGGTGCTTGCGAAGCGCTTTGGCGTTCCGTTCTATGTGGCGGCACCGTCCAGCTCCATCGATGCGACACTCGCGGACGGGTCGCGTATTCCCATCGAGCAGCGCGAAGCGCGCGAGGTCACGCACGTGGCCGGTGTGGCAACCACACCGGAAGGTGTGTCGGTGTTCAACCCCGCGTTCGATGTCACCCCGGCGGAGTTGATCACCGGGATCATCACCGAGCACGGTGTGCACCAGCCGCCCTACCGCTTCGCGGCACCATGACACGCAAGGCATTCACCGTCGACGAAGCCAATGCGCTGGTGCCGGAGCTGGCGCGTGTGTTCGAGGCGATCGGCGAGCAGCGCGTGCGCATCAGTGCCACCGCGCGCCGCATCGAAGTGCTGGAGCTTCTGTGGGGCAACGCGATGCGCGATACCTCCAACCCCGATCACGCCGAGTTTCTGTCGCACCGAACCACCATCGAGGAAGCGATGAGCCGCATTGCCACCACCGTGGACGAGGGCATTCGCGCGCGCGGGTTGCGACTGCCCGCGGGCGGTCTGGAAGAAGGGCTGGTGGATTTTCCCACCCTCTACCGGGGGCGCTGGATCTACCTGTGCTGGCACGTGGGTGAGAGTGAGCTCACGCACTGGCACGAAACGCACGAAGGGTTTCGCGGGCGACACCGCATCACCAACGAGCAGCGGCGCGAAATGGGGCGCGGCGACGCGACCTCGGTGGACGACTCCGCACTCGATTTCTAACCAGCCTTCGGGTACGATTCCTCCGTGCACATCGATCTTGCGGGACAGAGAGCCCTGGTTACCGGCGCCAGTCGTGGCATCGGGAGCGCGATTGCATCCGCGCTGATCGCATCCGGCGCGCGCGTCGCGGTGCACTACCACAAGGAACGCGACGAAGCCGAAGCCGTCGCGGCCGCGGGCAGTGGCAACGTGGTACTGGGCGCCGATCTTGCGGATGCGCGCGCGTGTGCGCGGCTTTTTGGAGAGGCGCGCGACCAGCTGGGCGGTCTGGACCTGCTCGTCAACAACGCAGGCGTCGCGTTCTCCGCACCCCTCGACGACCCGCTCGACACCTGGGTTGCCGCGTGGGAGAAGACCATGGCGGTGAATCTCACCGCCTCCGGCATCCTGTCGCGCGAAGCCATCCAGCATTTCTCCGCACACGGCGGCGGGCGCATCGTGTTCATCGCGTCGCGGGCCGCGTTTCGCGGCGACGCCCCGGACTACATGGGATACGCCGCCTCCAAGGGCGGCATGGTGGCGCTCGCGCGTTCCATTGCACGCGGGTGCGGCAAGCAGGGCGTGAAGGCGTTTGTGATTGCCCCCGGCTTCACGCGCACCGCGATGGCCGAGGACTTCATCGCGCAGTACGGCGAGGAATACGCGATAAAGGACGTGGCTCTCGACCGCATGACCGAGCCGCGCGACATTGCACCGCTGGTGGTGTTGCTCGCAAGCGGACTCGCCGACCACTGCACCGGCACATCGATCGATGTGAACGGTGCGAGCTACGTGCGCTAGGGTGGTTATGGAAGCCGCGCGCGAACTTTCCATCCGTGTGTCCGACACGGCGGGCGACGTGTCCGCGCTCTGGCTCGAGCCCGACGGGGCCTGGGCGTGCTACGTTCTGGCGCACGGTGCGGGTGCGGGCATGCGACACGCGTTCATGGAATCCATGGCGGCGCGCCTTGCCGACGCGGGTGTCGCAACGCTGCGTTACCAGTTTCCCTACATGCAGACGCGGCGCGGTCGTCCCGACCCGCCGGCACTCCTGGAACGCACGGTGCGCGCGGCGGTGGCGTGCGCGGCGCGAGAAGCACCCGGGCTCCCGTTGTTTGCGGGCGGCAAGTCGATGGGCGGGCGCATGACGTCGCAGGCGGCGTCGGCCGAAGCACTCCCCCGTGTGCGCGGTATCGTGTTCCTGGGCTTTCCGCTGCACGCGCCGGGAAAACCGTCGGTGACGCGCGCAACCCACCTGGCGGCGGTTGGTGTGCCGATGCTGTTTGTGCAGGGAACGCGCGACGACCTGGCGGAGTTTGAACGCATGCGTGCCACCGTGGACGGTCTGGGCGCGCGCGCAACGCTGTATGTCGTGGAAGACGGAGATCACTCGTTCAAGGTGCTCAAACGCAGCGGCCGCGACGCGGAAACCGTGATGCGGGACCTGGTGGGCGCCGTTACAACCTGGATGCGGGGGTACGCAGCATGAAACACTCGCGACGCTTTCTGGAAATCGTGCGTGACGCAAAGTCGCGCATCCGGGAAACCACCATCGACGCCATCCGTGCGCGCCTCGCGCGCGGTGAACGTTTCCATCTGATTGACGTGCGCGAGGAGAGTGAGTACGCCGCGGGACACCTGCCGGGCGCGATCCACCTCGGCAAAGGGATTATCGAGCGTGACATCGAAGCCATGGTCCCGGACCCTGGCGCGGAAATCGTGCTCTACTGCGGCGGCGGCTATCGCTCTGTGCTCGCCGCGGAGAACCTGACACGCATGGGATACACCAACGTGGTCTCGATGGACGGCGGGTTTCGCGGCTGGGTAGAGGCCGGCCACACGGTGGAAGGGGCGCCCTGAACCCGGCACCGCGTGCGCGCTACCGCGTTCCTGCGGGGGTCACGCGCGTGGAGGACCGCATCGAGGGCAGCGTCTTCGTGACCACCCTCGCGCGCGCAAGCACGGTGGCGGATGCGCGCGACGCGATTCAGCGCGTGCGCGACGAGTTTCCGGACGCCACGCACCACTGTTTCGCCTACGTGGTGGGTTCGCCGGGGAGCAGTGCGGCGACCGCGGCCGCTGACGACGGCGAACCCGCGGGAACCGCGGGGCGCCCGATGCTGTCGGTCTTGATGAACAGCGGTGTCGGCGATGTCGTGGTGGTGGTGACGCGCTGGTTTGGCGGTGTGAAGCTCGGCAAGGGCGGCCTCGTGCGCGCGTACACCGGTGGGGTGCAGCACGTGCTGCGCGAAGCCCCCACGGTGGTGCGCGTGGACCACGTGGAACTGCGCGTGACCCTGCCGTACCCGGCGCTCGACGCGGTGCGGCGCGCACTGGAGCGCGAAGGCGCGCGCGTCACCGCTGATGCATTTGAAGAGCGCGTGACGCTCACGGTGAGTGCACCGGAGGACCGCGTGGACGCGCTGCGACAGGCGCTGCTGGACGCGTCGTCCGGCCAGGCGCGGATCGAAGACTCTACCTAGGAAAGGGATGCGATGACCAACCGGGTGCAGGGAAAGAACGTTGTCATCACCGGTGCGAGCGCCGGGTTTGGCGAGGCTTGCGCGCGTCACTTCGCCGCCGCCGGCAGCAACCTGATGCTGTGGGCGCGCCGCGCCGACCGGCTTGAAAAACTGGCTGCCGAGTTGAAAGACCGGCACCGCGCCGAGGTGGGGATTGCCGTGGTGGACGTGCGCGATCGCGATACCGTGCGCGCCACGGTTGCGGACCTGCGCACGCGCGGCTGGATGCCCGACGTGCTGGTCAACAACGCGGGGCTCGCGTCCGGTCTCGACGTCATCCACGAGGGCGACTACGAGGACTGGGACGCGATGATCGACACCAACCTGAAGGGTCTCCTGAATGTGACGCGCGAGATTCTGCCCCTGATGGTGAGCCGCGACTCCGGGCACGTGATCAACATCGGCAGTGTGGCGGGATACACCGTGTACCCGAAAGGCAACGTGTACAACGCCACCAAGTTCGCGGTGCGCGCGCTGACCGAGGCCATGAACGTGGACCTGTTTGGCACCAGCGTGCGCGCCTCCAGCGTGGACCCGGGTGCCGCGGACACCGAGTTTTCGCTGGTGCGCTTCCACGGCGACGACGCGCGCGCCAGAAAAGTCTACGACGGCTTCAAGCCGCTGTCCGCGGATGACGTCGCCGACGCCGTTATGTACGTGGCCAACGTTCCGCCGCACGTGAACGTGACCAAGATCGTGATGATGCCGACGGCACAGCGCAGCCCCTACCTCATTCACCGCGAGGAATCATGATGGCGAACTTGAACGAGAGCGAACGCGCCGAGCTGGATGCGCGCCTCGAGAAGGTGGGAATCACCGCGGCGCGCCGGCACATCTTCCTGTGCTGTGACCAGACGGATCCCAAGTGCAGCACGCGCGAGGAATCCCACGCCGCGTGGGACTACCTGAAGCGCCGGCTGCGTGAACTGGGGCTCGCGGAGCACGGGGTGGCGCGTTCGCGCGCCAACTGCCTGCGCGTGTGCCGTCTGGGCCCGGTGGCTGTCGTATATCCGGAGGGAATCTGGTACCGGCAGTGCACGCCGGAAGCGCTGGAGCGAATCATCCAGGAACACCTGATCGGCGGGGTGCCGGTGCGCGATCTCATGATCGCTGAGCAGCCGCTCGCGGGCGGGCGCGTGGATCCTCAGCCGGAAGCAGGGTCGTAACGCCGCGCGAGTACGGTAAACGCAGCAGCGTCCCTTTCCGCCCATTCCGCATCCCGTCCCAGTTCTCGCGCCAGGGCACCGGCCACGGTCGGGGCCAGCAGGGCCGCCCCGCGTGCGTCGAGAAACAACGCGCGCGTACGACGCGCCAGAACATCCTCCACGCAGCGCGCCATGCTCTCCCGTGCCGCCCGCACCGTTTCTTCCGTCACACCCGTTAAGTTCCCGTCGCGAGCGAGGGCCGCGCGTTCAATGGCGCTGTCGGCTTCGAGTCCGCCCGCGATGGCGAGCGAGGTGGTGCGCGACGGCGCCGTTGCGAGACCCGCCGATGCGCACGCGCGCGTCACGGTTTCCTCCGCCATCAACCGGTACGTGGTCCATTTGCCGCCCGTCACGGTGACGAGTCCGCGCGGCGAAACCAGAATGCGGTGCTCGCGGCGCAGCGTGGCGGTGGAGGTGCCGGAACCGTCCAGCAGCGGACGGAGCCCCGCAAAGGCGGAGCGCACGTCGTTCACCTGCGGCGCGGATGAAAGATAGCGCGCCGCGTGTTCGAGCAGGAACGCCACGTCGTCGCGCGTCGCAAGCGGCTCCGCCAGCGGATTGGCTTCCGGCGTGTCGGTGGTCCCCACCAGCAGCACGCCCCGCCACGGAATCAGGAACACGACTCGGCCGTCGTCGGTGCGGGGGATGAGGACGGCGTCGTTGCCCGGGAAAAAAGAGCGGTCGAGTGTGATGTGCGCGCCGCGGCTTGTGCGCAAGAGCGGCCGGCTCCCGGCGTCGTCCAGGCGTCGCACATTGTCCGCGTGCACGCCGGTTGCATTCACGACCACGTGCGCGGCAATCTCCATGTCGGCGCCGCTTTCCTTGTCGACGGCCACCACGCCCGCGACGCGCCCGCCGCGCGCGAGGAGCGACGTCACGCGCGCGTGATTCAAGAGAACGGCGTCGTGCGAAGCCGCCGTGCGCGCGAGGGCCAGCGCAAAGCGGGCGTCGTCGAACTGGTCGTCGCCGTACATGGCACTTCCGCGCAGGTGCTCCGCGCGCAACGTGGGCGCGCGCGCGAGCGTCTCGGCGCGCGAGAGCGAGTGCGACCGGGCGCCGGCGTCGCCACCGCGGCGTGCAAGCCACGCGTACAGCGCGAGACCGGTGCCGTACGTCAGTCTTTCTCCCGGCCGGTAGCAGGGGACAATAAAATTGAGGGGCTGGATGAGTGCCGGTGCATTGCGCCGCAGTGCGGCGCGCTCGCGCAGCGACTGCGCCACCAGCGCCACCTGGCCGCCGCGCAGGTAGCGCACACCGCCGTGAAACAATTTGGTGCTGCGGCTGGAGGTGGCGTGTGCGAAGTCCCCGCCTTCGACCAGCACGGTGGATAGCCCGCGCGCCGCGGCATCGACCGCACACCCCAGGCCCGTTGCACCGCCGCCGATGATCACGACGTCCCACGGGTCCCGGCGGGCGCGCAGACGCTCCAGCATGTGGTCGCGTTCCATAGGGGCGGACGTTACCCGACGTTGCGCGCGGACTTCCACCTTGTTTTGGCCCCCGGGTTGGGGTTAAATGTCACGCGACGCGCGGCGTGCCGCCGCGCCTTCACTTTTCCCGCGAAAGGTTTCCGCGCATGAGCCACGAGCTCGACGTCACCCACGCCGAACACCTCGAACGTCCGCGTGTTGAGGCGCTAGACCAGATCCTCGGCCACCCGTTCCGCGTGCTCGATGACGGTTTTGTGCGCGTCGTCGACTACATGGGATCCGACGAATCCATCGTGCAGGCCGCACGCGTGTCGTATGGCAGGGGGACCAAGAAGATTCACGAGGACCGCGGGCTGATCCGCTACCTCCTGCGCCACCGGCACACGACCCCGTTTGAGATGTGCGAGATCAAGTTCCACGTGCGCGTACCCATGGATGCGTGGCGGCAGTGGATCCGGCATCGCGCGGCGTCGGTGAACGAGTACAGCACGCGCTATTCCATTGCGATCGACGCCGCCCAGGCCACACCCGCGGGCGAATGGCGCATGCAGTCCACCGGCAACCGGCAGGGAAGTGCCGGATTCTTTGCTGCGGACGACGGCGCCGCGCTGACCGAACAGGAAGCGGCACTCCACCGCGACGCAAGGCGCATCTACGAAGAGCGCATCGAGAAGGGTGTTGCCCGCGAGCAGGCGCGCAAGGACCTGCCGTTGTCCACGTACACCGAGGCGTACTGGAAGATCGACCTGCACAACCTGCTCCACTTCTTGGCGCTGCGCATGGACGAGCACTCGCAGCTCGAGATTCGCAACTACGCGCGGCTGATCGGCGAGGAGATCGTGAGCAAGTGGTGCCCGTTCGCGTGGGAAGCGTTCCTCGACTACCGCGTAAACAGCCTGGGCTTCTCCTCGATCGAGGCCGAGATCGTGCGCGCCATCGGCGCTGGCGACGTTGCGGCCGCGCGTGCCATTGCCGACAAGCACGGCTGGCTCGAGCCGGGCAAGAGCGGCCTCAAGCGCAACCGCGAGCGCGACGAACTGGAAGCCAAGCTCGCGTCCCTCAACCTCGCCATTCCCTGGCGCTGACGGGGCGAGCTTTCGCGTGCACGGCGAGCTCAAGCTCATCCCCCCGCAGAGCCTCATTCCGCACGAAGAGGTGGACGCGGAACGCGTCGTCCGTCTTATAGAAGAGATTCGCAACGCGGGCGCATTCTACCCGCCGCTATTGGTCGATGAACGCACCCGCGTCATCCTCGACGGCCACCACCGCTGGACGGCGTCGGGCCCGCTGGGCTTGCGCGTGCTCCCGTGCTGGTGCGTGGACTACGTGAACGACGTCGTGGTGCGCGTCATGTCGCGACGCCCCGACATCACCATCACCAAGGCCGACGTGCTTGCCATCGCAGCCGCCGGTCGTGTGTACCCGCACAAGACGACGCGCCACATGTACGATCTGCCGGAGTGGATCGAGCCCGTCCCCATCGCCTCGCTGCTCCGGGACGCCGAATGAACCCGTCCACACCCGACGCCGGCGACGCGCGGCGGGTGGTGGTGGGCGCGAGCCTCACCTTTGCCTTCGTCCTGCTTCTGGCCACGTGGGTTCTGCTGCGTGTGCGCGGGCTCTCGGTGGTTACGCTGTTCTCCGCCGACGCGTGGCTCGCGCGCACGATGACGGGCTGCGCGCTCGGCATCGCGGCCGGTTGTGTCTGCCTCGCCGCTGTTCGCATGCGCCGCTTCGCCGGACTGCGCCGCCTTGCCGCCGACGCTGTGGAGGGATTGGAACCGCGCTGGCACACCGTACTCTTTGTGTCGCTCGCGGCGGGGGTTAGCGAAGAGGCGTTCTTTCGCGGGGCGCTGGAGCCCGCGGCCGGTATCGTGATTTCCACAATTGCCTTCGTTGCGTTGCACGGCGCGTTGCGCTGGCGCGCGCGCCGCACCCCGGTCCTCGCGGTGTTTCTGACCGTTGCCAGCCTGGGCCTTTCGGCGCTGTGCGCACGACAGGGGCTGGAAGCTGCCATCGCCGCCCACACCCTGTACGACGCCACGGTTCTGGCCGGCCTGCTCGCGGCCGCGCGCCGTTCCTCTCCTTGATTGACAGCGCGGCGCACGCCGCGCGATGCTCCGGTTACGCGCACGCGTAACAAGGAGGACACGATGAAACGACTCGCATTCTGTATTCTCGCCATCACACTCGTCACCGGCTGCGGCGGTGGCCCGCCGGAAGTTCAGCGCATCGACCCCAACGAAACGGTCGACCTCTCCGGTCGCTGGAACGACACCGATTCCCGCCTGGTTTCCGAGGAAATGATCAAGGACTGCACCGCCAATTCGTGGAATGCCCGTCACCAGGAGAGAACCGGCGGCAAGCGCCCCACGGTCATCGTGGGCCAGATCCGCAACCAGTCCAGCGAGCACATCGCCGTGAAGACCTTTGTGGGCGACATCGAGCGCGCGTTCATCAACGGCGGAAGTGTCGAAGTCGTGGCCAGCAAGGAGGAGCGCGAGCAGGTGCGCGAGGAACGCGCCGATCAGCAGCAGTATTCCAGCGAAGAGACCATGAACGCGTGGGGCCGCGAGCAGGGTGCCGACTACATGCTGGGCGGCATCATCAGCAGCATCGAGGATCAGGAAGGTGGCGAGCGCGTGGTGTTCTACCAGATTGATCTGAACCTGATCGATCTCGAGAAGAACACCAAGGTGTGGCAGGGTCAGAAGAAGATCAAGAAGTACATCTCGCGCAACGCCTACAAGCCGTGACCTGGTGGCGATGCGCAATTCTGTCCCTGGCGCTCCTCACCGGGTGTGCCGGGTACGCAAGCTACGCGCCCGTCATCGACAGTGCGATGACGGGCGGCGACTACGAGGCTGCCCTGCAAGCGGTCGAGAAGATCGACAAGGGCAAGTCGGAGCTCTTGTATTGCTACGAACGCGGAACCGTACTGCGCGCGCAGGGCAAGTACGCGGAGAGCAACCTCGCCTTTGAGCGCGCGGATGCCCTCATCGAAGAGCTCTACACGCGCAGCGTCACGCGCGAGGTGGCGGCGATCGCCGTTTCGGAAACCATCGCAAAGTATCGCGGTGATTCGTTCGAAGCCGTTCTCGCCAACTACTACCGCCTGCTCAACTACCTCGACATGCGCGACGTGGCGGGGGCACTGGTGGAATGCCGGCGGCTCAATCACAAACTCCAGATCCTGCGCGACGCGGGCGAGACGTTTGTCGACGATCCGTTCCTGCAGTATCTGACGGCCCTTGTGTACGAGATGGGCAACGAGCCGGGGAGTGCGGAGGTGTCGTACCGCACGGCACTGGGAGGATACGCAAAGGGCATCAACGGCGCCGGAGCACCGCCACCGTGGCTCGCGTGCGACGCCGCCGCCAACCTGCGCCGCCAGGGTGACGGTGCGGGTGCGCTGGCCTACGATTCGCTGGGCGCATGCCCGGCACCGGAATCGGGCACCGGTCGCGTGTTCGTGCTCATCGAGACCGGTCGCGTGCTGCGCAAACTCCAGAACGACATCGTGCTTCCCATTCTGGAAACCGATCGCTGGGACAACAACGAGCGCTACGCGCACGAGCTTGCGAAGCGCCGGGGCCAGAACTACGAATCCGTGAAGGTGAAGTACTGGCTGCGCGTGTCGCTGCCTTCGCTGGAGCCGCGGCCCCCTCAGGTGTTGCACGCCGTGGTGCGAGCAACCCCGCGCGGCGACGAGCGCGGCGCGCAGCTGGACGTGCCGGGTGTGCCGGTCGAAGACTTTGACCGCTACGCGGCCGCGGCCTTCAAGGAAAAGGAAGGGACCGTGCTGGTTCGCGCCATCGTGCGTGGCATTGGCAAGTACACCGCCACCCAGCAGGCGTCGGAGAAGGATGAAGGGCTGGGTGCGGTTGTCAATATTCTGGGTGCGATCACGGAGACCGCCGACACGCGCAGCTGGACGACGCTGCCGTCGTCGGTGATGATGGCACGCGTGAATCTCCCGCCCGGCATCTGGCGCCTCGACGCCGAGGTGATGGACGCTAACGGACTTTGCATTTACCGCCTTGCGTTTGGCGAAGTGGACGTGCGCGCGGGCGGCACCGACATTCTCACCGCGCGCGCCCTGTAACGTGCGCACACCCTCCGGCAATCCCAACCGCCTCGCGCACGAGAAGAGCCCGTACCTCCTCCAGCACGCCTACAACCCGGTTGACTGGCACCCGTGGGGCGAAGAGGCGTTTGAACGCGCGCGCGCGGAAGACCGGCCGGTGTTTCTCTCCATCGGGTATTCCACCTGCCACTGGTGTCACGTGATGGAGCGCGAATCGTTTGAGGACGCGGAAGTCGCGGCCCTCATGAACAAGGCGTTCGTGTGCATCAAGGTGGACCGCGAAGAACGCCCGGACGTGGATCACGTGTACATGACCGCGTGCCAGATGATGACGGGGAGCGGCGGATGGCCGCTGACCCTTCTGCTCGCACCAGACCGGCGCCCCTTCTTTGCCGCCACCTACCTTCCGCGCGCCGCCATGCTCTCGTTCGTGCCGCGTGTCGCCGAGGCGTGGAACGAGAATCGCGACGCCATCCTGGCCGACGCCACCCAGGTAACGCAGGCGCTGGAAGGGGCGATGGGTGCCGCGCGTGGCGACATGCCCGGTGTGGACACGCTGCGCCGCGGCTACCACGAACTTGCGAGCCGGTTTGATGCGACGCACGGCGGCTTTGGTGCGCGGCCCAAGTTTCCCGCACCGCACCAGTTGCTCTTCCTGTTGCGCTGGTGGCAGAGGAGTGGCGACGCCACCGCCCTCGACATGGTGACGCGCACGCTGGAGAAGATGCGCCTGGGCGGGCTCTTCGACCACGTCGGGTTTGGATTTCACCGCTACTCCACCGACGCGCGCTGGTTCCTTCCGCATTTCGAAAAGATGCTGTACGACCAGGCGCTCCTCCTGCGCGCATACACGGAAGCCTACCAGGCCACCGGCACGGCGCTGTTTCGCGACACGGCTCTCGAGATCGCCGCCTATGTGTTACGCGACCTCTCGTCGCCCGAAGGTGCGTTCCACTCCGCAGAGGACGCCGACAGCGAAGGCGAGGAAGGGAAGTTCTACCTGTGGAGCGAGAGCGAGCTGCGTTCCATCGCGGGTGCCGACGCCGATCTTGTGTGCGCCTACTTTGGCGTGGAACCGGCGGGGAACTGGCTTGAGGAAGCGAGCGGCCACCGCCCCGGCACCAACCACCTCTCGATGCCACGCCCGCACGACGAAGCCGCGCGCGCCGCGGGGCTTGCGGAGGTGGAACTGACAGCGCGCATCCAGCGCGTGCGCGCGGCACTGGAAAGCGTGCGGGCACGGCGCGTGCGACCGCACCTGGACGACAAGGTGCTCGCGGACTGGAACGGGCTCATGATCGCGTCGCTCGCATTCGCGGGGCGGGCACTGGACCGCGCGGATCTCGTGGATCGTGCGCTGCGTGCCGCACGCTTCGTAGAGGCAACCCTGGCCGACGGGCACGGCGGGCTCATGCACCGCTGGCGCGACGGCGAGGCCGCGATCGACGGCATGCTGGACGACTACGCGTGCTTTGCATGGGCGGCGCTGGAGTTGTATGACGCCACCTTCGACCCGCACTGGTTATCCACGGCACTCGCCATGGTGCGCGAGCTGTCGGTTCGATTTGGCGGCGACGCGGGTGGCGGCTTCTTCATGAATGCGGCGGCGACGGCCGATCTGCCCGCGCGACCGCGCGAGGTGTACGACGGTGCGGTGCCGTCGGGGAACTCGGTCGCCGCGTGGGTGCTCGCTCGCCTCTCGCGACTCACCGGCGACATGGCCCACGACGCCGCGGCGCGCGAGGTGGCTGCGGCGTTTGGGAACCAGGTGTCGCGCGCACCGAGTGCGCACACGTTCATGCTGAGTGCGCTCGACTTCATGCTGGGTCCAACCCGGGAGGTTGTGATCGCGGGGGAGGCGGGATCCGCGGAGGTTGCGGCCATGCAGCGCGGGTTGGCGGAAAAATTCCGGCCGTCGACGGTGGTTGTGTTCCGGCCCGAGCGGGATTTTGCGCCGATTGCAGCACTCGCACCCTATGTGACGGACATGAAGGCGCTGGGTGGGGCGGCGACCGCGTACGTGTGCCGGGGCTTCGCGTGCGAGCGGCCGGTTACCGGTGTGGAGGCCCTGATGAAGGCTCTCGAAAGCCACGATCAAGGTTCCGCTTGACACGGGTTTCGGGCGGGGCTAAAGTCCGTTTCGGCGCCTTGTGAATCTCAGAACAAGGCCCAAAAACTTTCCTAAGTACAAGTAAATTAACGAGTTTCAAAAGTCACCCGCGACTAAACGACTTTGGAACCTTCTCCCCGTAGCCTTCTTACAGGCCTCGGCGCGTGCGTCCTCGCGCTGATGTCGGTTCCGTCGTTGGGGATTGCCCGCGACGAACCGCCCGCGTTGGACGTTGGTATCAACGAGCGCCTCGGCGAGAAGCTCCCGGGCGATCTCACGTTCACCAGCGAAACCGGCGACACCGTCACCCTGGAAAGCCTGATCGACCGGCCGACGCTGGTCTCGCTCGTCTATTACACCTGTCCCTCGGTTTGTCGCCCGCTGCTCGATGAAGTTGCCGACATGCTCGGCAAGCTGCAAGCCGTCGACATGCAGCCCAACCGCGACTACCGCCTGCTCACCATCAGTTTTGACGCTACCGACAGTGCCGCCGGTTCGGCGCGACTCAAGAGCGAGTACTACAACAAACTTCCCGGGGGATTTCCGCGCGAGGCGTGGACGTTTCTCACCGCGGATTCCGCCACCATCGCGGCCCTGACGCAGGCGGCCGGCTTTGGCTTTCGGCGCACCGACAGCGACTTTGCCCACCCCACGACACTTCTGGTGGTGGCGCCTGACCGCAAGATCACGCGTTACCTCACGGGTGCCGAGTACCTGCCCCTCGACATCAAGATGGCGCTCATCGAAGCGCGCGAGGGACGTATCGGAGCCACCATCGTCAAGTTCTACGAGTTCTGTTTCAGCTACGACCCGTCGGGTAAGAAGTTCGTGCTCAACACGACCCGGCTGGTGGGCCTGAGCACGCTGCTGGGAGTGGCGGCCGTTCTGGTGTTTGTCGCTTCGTCCGGTCGCCGGCGCGAAAAGAAGGTGCATTGATCATGGGCTACAACGCGAATGAGTCGAACGGCTACCCGGTCGTTCCCGACGCGTCGAAAGTAAGCTTCTTCGAGACCCGGGGCCGCTGGTCGGGCCTGGCCTCGTGGATCTTTTCCACGGACCACAAGCGCATCGGGCTTCTGTACCTGGCCCTGATGTTGGTCTTCTTCACGGTCGGGATGTCGCTTGGCTTTCTGATCCGTCTGGAACTGTTCGCGCCCGGGCGCACCATCGTGGACGCGCAGACCTACAACTCCATCTTCACGCTGCACGGTGTGATCATGGTGTTTCTGTTCGTGATTCCAGGTCTTTCGGCGTCGCTTGGAAACTTCATGCTTCCCATCATGATCGGGGCCAAGGACGTTCAGTTCCCGCGCCTGAACCTGCTTTCGTGGTGGCTCTTCCTGTCCGGTGCCATCATTGCCATGCTGGCCCTGTTCACCGGCGGCGGGCCGCCCGACACGGGCTGGACCTTCTACGCCCCGTACAGCATTCGCACCGGGACCAACGTAACGCTCGCGGCGTTCGCGGTTTTCGTGCTGGGATTCTCATCCATTCTGACCGGGCTCAACTTTGTAACCACGATTCACCGCATGCGCGCGCCCGGCATGACGTTTTTCCGCATGCCGCTCTTCGTGTGGTCCATCTACGCAACCGGCTGGCTGCAGGTGATCGCGACCCCGGTGATCGGCATCACGCTGGCACTCCTGATGGTGGAGCGCGGCTTTGGCATCGGCGTCTTTGACCCCATCAAGGGCGGGGATCCGATTCTGTTCCAGCACCTGTTCTGGATCTACTCGCACCCCGCGGTCTACATCATGATCCTGCCCGCGCTGGGAGCCATCTCCGACATCATCTCGGTGCACGCGCGGCGCACGATCTTCGGCTACAACTTCATCGCCATGTCGAGTGTCGCCATCGCCCTGTTTGGTTCGCTGGTGTGGGCGCACCACATGTTCATCAGCGGACAGAGCCTGGTGGCCAACTTCATCTTCTCGCTGTTGACGATGATTGTGGCCATTCCCAGCGCCATCAAGGTGTTCAACTGGGTTGCCACCCTGTACAAGGGGTCCATCCAGCTCGAGACGCCGATGTTGTATGCGCTGGCGTTCATCTTCCTGTTCATGATCGGCGGCTTCACCGGAATGATGATCGGTGTGCTGTCAGTGGACGTGCACGTGCACGACACCTACTTCATCGTGGGGCACTTCCACTACGTGATCTTCGGCGGGCTGGGCTTCTCGCTCTTTGGCGCGCTGCACCACTGGTTCCCCAAGATGTTCGGGCGCATGTACCACCAGGTGCCGTCCAAAATCGCCTGGTTCCTCGCGTTTGTCGGCTTTAACACGCTTTACCTGCCCATGTTCATCCTGGGCTGGGAGGGCATGCCGCGCCGCTACTACGACTACCTGCCGGAGTACCAGGTGTGGCACGTGGTTTCCACCGTTGGTTCGTGGGTCATGATCGCGGGCATCCTGACCATGTTTATCAACCTGCTGCACTCCATCAAGCACGGCAAGGTGTGCACGGAGCGCGACCCGTGGGGTGGCGGACGTACGCTGGAGTGGACGGTGCCGTCGCCGCCGCCGCTTGAGAACTTTGACGAGATTCCGACCGTGACCAAGGGTGCGTACGACATTGCACCCGCGGAGGGCAAATGAGCAGCGGACACTCGATCGCTCTGGCGACCCACAAGGACTACCGCGGATCCAAGTTTGCGATCTGGCTGTTCCTGATTACCGAAATCATCCTGTTTGGCGGGATGTTCCTGCTTTATTCCGTGTACCGCTCCGAGTACCCGCAGGACTTCCACCACGCGGCGGCGGAGCTCAACACGCTGGTGGGAACCATCAACACGCTGATTCTGCTCTCGAGCAGTCTCACCATGGCGCTCGCCATTGCCGGGACCCATCACGGCAACCGCAAGCTCGCGCTGTGGATGCTGGCACTCACCGTGCTCTTTGCCGGCTGGTTCATGGTGAACAAGTACTTCGAGTGGGGTGCCAAGATTCACCACGGCATTTACCCGGGATCGGAGCACCTGGCCGCTTTTCCCAAGGGTGAACAGCTTTTCTTTGGCCTCTATTTCATGATGACCGGGGTGCACGGCATCCACGTCGTGGTGGGCATGGTGCTCCTGACGGTCATGTTTATGCGCGTGCTGCGCCAGCCCAACGCGAAGGTGTCATTTGTCGCGGGGCACGGGCTCAACCATGCGCTGGGATGCCGTCTTGCCGTCATCGACGGCAACGGGCACGCGGTCTGGAAGGGCGAGGAAATCGACGGCAGCGTCGAACGGATAGACGTCAACACCAAGTACTGGCCGGTGAAGAAGCGCTTCAAGGTGGCCGACTTCAACCTGCTCGAGAATTCGGGCCTGTACTGGCACATCGTTGACATCATCTGGATCTTCCTGTTCCCGCTCTTCTATCTGATCACCTAGTTTCGCCAAGGGGGCGCCATGAGTCACGATGAGCACCACGACGAGCATGCGCACGAGCCGGTAAGCTACGGCTCGTACTTCATCACGTGGTTTTCGCTGCTCGCGCTGACCGCCATCACGGTCGCCGCGGCGGGCATGCACTTTGGCAGCATGAGCGTGCTGGTGGCCATGCTGATCGCGCTCATCAAGGCGGCGATCGTGCTGTACCTGTTCATGCACCTCAAATACGAGGATACGACGTTCCATCGCCTGCTGATGATCGTGATCGCAACCATGGTCATTTTCATCGGACTGACCTTCACCGATACGCTCTTCAGGTAAAGCCATGCTGAGCCGTCTATCCACAACCGCGGACGCGATCAACGGTCCGATTCTCTTTATCGCCGCCACGTCGCTGGTGATGCTGGTCGTCATCACACTGGTGATGATCTACTTCACGCTGAAGTACCACCGCAAGCGCAGCCCGGTCGGCGAGGATATCCACGGGCACCACATGCTTGAGATCGTGTGGACGGTGGTGCCCACGATCCTGGCCTTCGGTTTCTTCTGGTACGGGTGGGAGGGCTACAAGATGCTCAAGACCCCGCCGGCGGATTCCATCCAGATCACGGTGACGGGGCGCATGTGGTCCTGGCTGCACACCTACGAGAACGGTGTGGAGAGCACGGAGCTGTACGTGCCGGTCAACAAGCCGGTGAAGCTGAACCTGGTTTCGCAGGACGTCCTGCACAGCTATTTCATTCCAGCCTTCAAGGTGAAGCAGGACGCGGTGCCCGGCGTGCCGGATCTGTTCCTGTGGTTCCAGGCCACCGAGATCGGGGACTATCACGTGTTCTGCGCCGAGTACTGCGGCTTGAGCCATTCGCAGATGCTGACGTGGGTGCACGTCGTACCGCAGGAGACCTACGATGCGTGGCTGGCGTCGGAGGGTGAGAAAGTGGCTGCGATGAAGAAGGCCACCGAATCCGGCGCCGTAGACGACGGCACGCTGCACATCATGGGCAAGTCACTCGCCACCTCCAAGGGCTGCGTCGCGTGTCACAGCTCCGACGGCAGCAAGCTCATCGGACCGTCGTTCAAGGGTGTCTTCGGCAAGACCGAGACCGTGATGACCAACGGGGCCGAGCGCCAGATCGTCATCGACGAGGCGTACATCAAGAATTCAATTCTCAAGCCCGCCGAGGACCTCGTGAAGGGGTACCAGGCCCTGATGCCGTCGCAGGAAGGGCTCGTGAACGACGGCGAGATCAAGGCACTCACCGCCTACATCAAGAGTCTCCAGTAGGAAACCCATGAAGCACTGGCCGGGCATGATCGGGGAACTGGGGAAGGTGCGCATCGCCGTGCTCTCGACGGCGTCGGCCGCCACCGGTTTTGCCCTGGCCGCGCGCGGCTGGGACACCCTGATGATCCCGACTTTGGGCGGCGTGTTCTTGCTCGCGTGCGGTGCGGGTGCACTGAACCAGGTTCAGGAGCGCGACATCGACGCCCTCATGCTGCGTACGCGCAACCGTCCCATTCCGTCGGGACGTCTCTCGGCGCGCGCCGCCCTTGTGATCGCTATCGCGATGCTGGCACTCGGGCTGGCAGCACTCTCGTTCAGCCCGGTGGCCATGCTGCTCGGGCTTGTCACCGTGCTCTGGTACAACGGCGTCTACACGCCGCTCAAGCGCGTGAGTGCCTTTGCCGCCATTCCAGGCGGTGTGGTGGGGGCCATTCCGCCGGTGATCGGCTGGGTGGCCGGCGGCGGCAGTGCCGCCGACCCGCGCATCCTGGCGGTGGCGTTCTTCTTTTTCGTGTGGCAGGTGCCGCACTTCTGGCTGCTCCTGTTTCGGATTGGCGACGACTACGCGCGCGCGGGTCTGCCCGTGCTGACCAACGTGTTCACGCGCCCGCAGCTGGCCCGCGTCATCTACGTGTGGATGATCGCGACGGCGGTGGCGTGCATGTCGATGCCGCTGTTCGGCGTGCCCGCGGGCAAGTGGATCATGGCCGGACTCGGGCTGGCGTCGGTGTGGCTGGGCTGGCATGCCACCACCATGGTGCGCAGCCAGGGACGCGTGCTCGCGTTCCACCAGATCAATCTCTACGCGCTGTTCGTGATATCGCTGCTCTCTGTGAGCGGATTCATCGGCTAACGCAAGGACCGGAAGGCGATCCATGGACTTCTTCAGTCAGCACATCATCCCGTCGAGCGCGGAGCATCTGAAGCTCCTCGAGTTTCTCGCGGTCGTGACGTACTCGATCCACCTTCCCTACGTGGCGCTGGTTCTGGGCGCCGCGATGGTGTCGATGTGGCTCACGTTCTCGGACTCGGAGATCCCGGATGCTCGCTTTGCCCGTCTCTCCGAGGACCTCGTGGAGACGTTCCTGGGCGGCAAGCTCACCATGCTGGTGCTGGGTGTCATGCCGGTCCTGGTCCTGCCGTTCATTTATATGCAGTGGTTTGTCGGCAAGGCAACCGTCCCCATCCAGTACATGCTGATGGCGGTCCCCGGTATCGTGATTGGATTTGCCATGCTCGCGCTGTACCGCAGTTCGTTTGCGGCGCGCCGCACCAACCTGAAGACGCACCTGGGCTTTGGCCTCATGGGTGTGGGGCTCCTCAAGGTTTCCTACTTCGTGATGATCGCGACGGCCGCTCGCTTCCACGACCCGGAAAAGTGGTTCCGCCTGAAGAACCTCGCGATCCTGCTCTTGAACTGGAACGTGATCTACAAGTTCCTGCTCTTCCTGCACCTGGCACTCGCGGTGACGGGTGCCGGAATCCTGTTCTTCCTGTTCCGGTGGTCGCAGCGCGGTTTTGGAGGCGACGAGGCCTACGTAACGTTTGCGCGCAAGTTCGGCGCGGGGCTGGGTCTCGCGTTCTGTTTCGCGGTACCGGTTTTCAATATCTTGTACGTCTTCACGTCGCCGGACGTGATCTTCGACAGCACCACCTACGGGCTGGCGGCTGCCATCACGGCGGTCTGCATGGTGATCGCGTACGCGTTCATCGGAGCACTGCAGTCGTCGCGTCCGCGGTACGGTGCCACCACCTTCATTCTGTTCCTGGTGGTGTTTGTGCTCTCCAGCGCTTTTGACCTGCGCGCGATGGCCAACGCCAACCGCGAGCACGCGCGCCTACTGGGTCAGGCCCACGAGAAGAAGGTCATGGAGCGCGAGGCGGAACTCGAGGTTCGCATGGCCGAACTCTCGGGCAAGAACCTCGGCGAGGAGACATTCAAGCGCGTGTGCACGCAGTGCCACTCCTTCGACACCAAACTGGTGGGTCCGGCTCTCATGACCGTGCTGCCCAAGTACCGCGGCAACGTCGAGGGCTTGAAGGCGTTCATTCTGAATCCAACCAAGGTGGACCCCGCTTTCCCGCCCATGCCGAACCCGGGGCTCACGCCCGCGCAGGCGGAAGCGGTGGCACGCTACGAACTGGGTCATCTGGAAACCGCCGCGGGTGGCGAAACCGCTCCCGCCGCCGAACCGGCAGCGACCGAGGTGCAAAGTGGTCAAACGAATCATTAACGCAGCCATCTTCGGGTACTTTGCGCTGTTCGTGGCGCTGACCCTGGCGCTCGGCTTCCGCTGGCACACCCAGCGCAAGGCGCCCGAGCAGCCCATCAACTACAGCCACGAGATTCACGTGGGGAAGCTGGGGCTCGAGTGTCTGTTCTGTCACACGACGGCGGACAAGTCGACGTTCGCGGGCGTGCCTCCGGTTGAGACGTGCATGAACTGTCACGTCGGCGTCAAGACCGAGAGCCCCGAGATCCAGAAGCTGACCAAGTACTGGAACGACAAGGAGCCGGTGCCATGGAATCGTGTGCACCGCATCCGCATTCGCAATCACGTGTACTTCTCGCACGAACGGCATGTGAAGAAGGGCATTGAGTGCGCGCAATGTCATGGTGAGCTGGGCGCGATGGCCAAGGTCCGCGCCGTGAGCTCGCTCAAGATGGGCTGGTGCGTCTCGTGCCACGAGGCCGAGGGCGCCCCCACCGATTGCCTGATCTGCCACAAATAGCGAAGGAACGGAGAAACCATGGACAGGCGAGAATTTCTGGGCTGGCTTGGCGTTGCTTCCGGCGCGTCATTGCTCGCCGGATGCGATCTGACCCGCAAGTCGGAGAAGATCATTCCGTACCTGGTTCCGCCCGAGGATGGTGCCATCCCGGGTGACGCCACGTACGTGTCGTCGTCATGCGGCGAGTGCCCGGGCAGCTGCGGCGTCACGGCGCGCATTCGCGACGACCGCCCGGTCAAGGTGGACGGCCTGGCCGGCCACCCCGTGAACGACGGTGCTCTGTGCTTGCGCGGCCAGGCCTCGCTCAACCGTCTCTATAATGTGGATCGCATCCGCCAGCCGCTCATGCAGGACGGCAGCGGACAGCTGGTGCCGGGCACGTGGAACCAGGTTCTGGCCAAAGCCGCGGAAGCCATCAAGGCTCCCGGCGAACACGCGCTCATGAGCGGTCGCACGTCGGGCTCGCTCAATCTCCTGATGGACGAGTTTGCGACGCGCACAAGTGTGCGCCGCCTGCCCGAATTCGAGCTGCTCTCGTACGCGGCGGTTCGCGAGGCCAATCGCTCGTTGTTCGATCGTGCCGTGCTGCCGGCCGTGCACCCGGATCGCGCGGACGTTGTCATTACGGTGGGCGCGGACGTGCTGGACACCTACGGGCATCCGGTTGCGTTTGCGGGAGCGCTTGCGAAGAAGCGCGATGCGGGCGGTCACTTCGACTGGTATCACGTGGAGCCGCATGTCTCCATGACCGGCTTCAAGGCCACGCACCGTGTGACGGCGCGTCCAGGCAGCGAAGCCTTTGTACTCGCGTATCTCTTGCGCGCGGTGGCGGGCAAGCGTGCCATCGACTCGCGCATGACGGCTCACCTGCAGTCGGTGCCGGCCGTGGATGCCGCGCGCGCCGAGCAGGCAACGGGCATTCCGGCGGCAACGCTGGATGCAATGGCCACGGCCCTCGCCGGTGCGCACCACCCGCTGGTCATCGCGGGCGGTGTTTCCACCGCACAGGAGACCGGCCTGGATGTTGCGCGCCTCGCGGCCCTCTTGCAGTCCGCGTGCGGCATGCTGGGCGACACCGTCGACCTGGGTCGCGTGGGCGACTGGTCGCGCGTGGGATCGTTGTCCGACATTGACCGCCTTACCACGCGCCTCGAAGCTGGTCAGGTGGGCACGCTGATTCTCTTCAATATCGACCCGGTTGCGCAGTTGCCGGATGGCGACAAGTTTGGCAAGGCCCTCGACCGCGCCGCGTTCCTGGTCGGCGTGGGCGATGTCATGACGCCGACCCTCGAGCGCTGCGACGTGGTGCTTCCGCTGTCGCACAATCTGGAGTCGTGGGGCGATGCGGAACCGGTGTCCGGAGTGGTCAACGCCATCCAGCCCGCGTTCAAGCCGCTCTTCGACACGCTTGCGGACGGCGATATCCTGATGCGCCTGATGGGAGAGATCTCCGGCACGGCGATGCCGTCGTACCAGCAGTACGTACTCGACCGCTGGTCGCGCGACTACGGTGCTTCAGCCGCTGCGGAACTCATCAAGGTCGGATTCATCTCGCTTCCGGTAAACGCAAGCTCCAGTGCAACACTGCGCGAACCCGATCACCGCTGGTCGTTTGATTCCGCGGCCCCCGTCAAGGGCGCAACCCTGGTGGTCGCTCCGTCGCCGCGCTGGTATGACGGACGCAGCCGTGCCCTGGACCTCCTGAACGAAATTCCCGACCCGATGGCGGCCGTCACCTGGGGTGACTATGTGTCGGTCGGCCTGGAGACGGCCACCGCACTGGGCGTCGCCGATCAGTCTGAAATTGAACTGCGCGCAGGTGGGTGGAGCGGTCGCTACACCGTGCGTCGCCAGCCGGGCCTCGCGCGCGATGTGTTTGTGGTGCAGCGCGGTGCCGGGCGCCCCGGACTGGGCTGGTCGCGCACAAGCGGCGAAGCCAACGCGGTCGCGTGGGACGTGAGTGTGGCGTCGACCGGCATGAAGAAGCCGGTGGGTATCGTGTCCGGGTCGCTCTTTGACGATGGACGCGGCATGGTTCCGGGTTCGCACCCCGAGCACTTTGGTGCGCTGGGGCGCATCACCAAGGAACACGCGCACGGCGGTGGCCACGAGATGAAGCGCGAGGACACCACGTTCTACCCCGTGCCCAACTATCCCCACTACCGGTGGGCCATGGCCATCGACATGGAGAAGTGCGTGGGTTGCTCGGCGTGTGTGGCGGCCTGCTACATCGAGAACAACATTCCGATGGTGGGACTCGAGCAGCACCTCAAGGGTCGCGAGATGGGCTGGATTCGCCTGGAGCCGTACTACGCGGAGGACGGGTCCAAGCTCGACACCGTTCCCGCCATGTGCCAGCACTGCGACTACGCGCCGTGCGAGCCCGTGTGCCCGGTGTACGCGACCTATCACAATGACGAAGGGCTCAACGCGCAGGTTTACAACCGCTGCGTGGGTACCCGTTACTGCGGCAACAACTGTTCATACAAGCAGCGCCGCTTCAATTTCTTCTCGTACGAGCACCGCGAGCACCCGCTGAACCTCATGACCAACCCCGACGTCTCCATGCGCGGCAAGGGCATGATGGAGAAGTGCACGTTCTGCGTGCAGCGCATCCGCAAGGCGCGCGACATAGCCAAGGATGAGAATCGGATGATCGAAGAGGGCGACGTGACGCCCGCGTGCGTGCAGGCCTGCCCGGGCAAGGCGATGGTGTTTGGCAACCTGCTCGATGAAAAATCGGAAGTCTACCAGTGGGCGCATTCGAGCCGGTCGACACGGCTGCTCGAAGAGCTCGGGACGAGCCCGGGCGTTTACTACCTGAAGAAGGGAAACGGCCATGACGCTTAAGGGCGCCACGGCTCCGGCCGGGTCACACCCCGCGTCGCGAGCCCGCCTCCAGCTGGAGCGCGACGTCATTTCGGCGATGCAGAAGCCGGGCCTCCTGTACTGGGGGCTGGTGGGCTTCTTCGCCACCATCTTCGCGGTGTGCCTGCTCGGCGGCTGGGCGATTCAGATCTGGAAGGGCATTGGACTGGGCGGCCAGCTGAACCCGGTGGGCTGGGGTATCTACATCGTGAACTTCGTGTTCTGGGTGGGTATCGCGCACTCGGGTACGCTGATCTCGGCCGTGTTGTTTCTCTTCCGATCCAAGTTCCGCGCCAGCTTCAACCGTGCCGCGGAGGCCATGACCGTAATCGCGGTGATGTGCGCGGGCATGTACCCGCTCATCCACCTCGGGCGTGTGTGGTACTTCTACTGGTTGCTCCCCTATCCCAACCAGCGCCTGCTGTGGACAAACTTCAAGTCGCCGCTGGAGTGGGACGTGTTCGCGGTCAGCACCTACCTCACCATCTCGGTGGTGTTCTTCTACGTGGGTCTGATTCCCGACCTTGCCATCGTAAAGCGCTACACGCGCGGTGTGAGCCGTCACATCTACAGCGCGCTCTCGCTGGGCTGGGTGGGGAGCAAGCGCCAGTGGCGCAACTACAACATGCTCTACACGCTGCTGGCCGGTTTTGCGGCACCCCTGGTGCTGTCCGTGCACTCCGTCGTGTCGTGGGACTTCGCAATGGGCCTGGTGCCGGGCTGGCACACCACCATCTTTGCGCCGTACTTCGTGGCCGGCGCCATTTTCTCCGGCTGCGCCATGGTGTTTACGCTGGTTATTCCGATGCGCAAGCTGCAGAAGCTGGAGAACGTGCTGCCCATCGAGCACTTCGAGAAGCTGGCCAAGACCATGCTCTTCACCTCGATGATTGTGGGCTACGCCTACACGGTGGAGTTCATCCTCGCGTACTACAGCGGCAACGTGTACGAGTTTGGCATCTTCCACTATCGCGCCACCGGCGACTACAAGCTCCAGTACTGGGGCATGGTTTTCTGCAACATGATTGCCCCGCTGCCGCTGTTCGTGAAGAAGATCCGCCGCAACCTGCTGGCGCTGTTCATTATCTCGGCCTTTGTAAACGTCGGGATGTGGCTCGAACGCTTCGTGATCGTCATCACGTCGCTGTCGCATGAATTCACCCCCTACGCGTGGGGAACATACAAGGCGCAGCCGGTTGAGATCAGCATCATGATCGGCACGTGGGGCTTCTTCTTCATGATGTTCCTGCTTTTCGCAAAGTTCCTTCCGGTGGTGGCCATCACCGAGAAGAAGGAGGATGCGCATTGACCGACCGCTTTGTATTCGAATCCGAGCACGACTTCGTCCACAAGCTCGAAGAGCTGGTGAAGAGCGGCGTCAAGCCCGGTGACATCGACTATCGCGCACCGCACCCGGTGTATCACGCGGACGAGATACTGCAGGTGCCGCCCAGCGACGTGCGCAAGTTTGCGCTCGTGGGCGGGCTCACGGGTGCCGCAACCGGCTACCTGTTCCCGGCCCTGACGGCGCTGGACTGGGTGCTGCCGGTGGGGAACAAGCCCATCGTGGGCATTCCGGCCTTCACCGTGATCGCGTTCGAATTGATGGTGCTGTTTGGCGGGCTTTCCGCGTTCATCGGCTTCATGCTGACGTCGCGCATGCCGGCCGTGCGCACGATCATTGCCAAGGACGAGTTCATCGACAATTTCGAAATCCACGTGAGGCGAGGCTGACATGGGTATGCGTTTGAACCAGACCACCTGGCTTGTCGCGTGTGCAGTGGTGGCGGGTCTCGTGTTCGCGGCCGAGAGTGTCCTCGAGCCGGGCCCCGGTGGTTCGCTCACCATCGCGATGACGTTGTTCCTGGGGCTCGCGCTGGGAGCCACCGTGCTGATGGCCGGCGCCGAGATCTCCGACGGTCACTGGCACAAGCCGTTGCTTCCGCAGGTCGCGGTGCTGCACAACCTGCTGCCGGCAGTGTTGCTCCTGTTCCTCGTCAACATCCCGCAGCTTGACATGTACCCGTGGGTTGCTCACGAGGGCGTGTGGCTCAACAAGAATCTGTTTGTCATCCGTCATCTGGTGCTGATCGCTGCCGTCTTCCTGGTGGCGCGCAAGTTTGTGGTGGAAGCGTTGCGCGGCGGTGCGAATGCGCGCCTCTGGGCCGTGATCTTCGTGTTCCTGTTCATGATCGAGATGTCGATGGTGGGCATCGAGTGGTTCATGACCATCGAGCAGCCCTGGTTCAGCACGCTGTTCGGGGCCTTCATCGCGGTCAGCGGATTCCTGGCCGGCATCTGCACCTGTGCCCTGATTATCTTCGGCTGGCGCCGGCGCACGGACGCGCCCGCCAGGCTGGTGCAGAAGTCCATCGGGGGTCTCATTTTCGGGTTTGCCACCTTCTGGGCTTACTTCTACTTCTCGCAGCTCATCGTGATCTGGTACGGGAACATCCCGGAGGAAACGATGTACCTGGCCAAGCGCATCGGCTATCACACGCCCTACTGGCTGCCGGCGCGCCTCATCTTTGGCATGGTGTGGGTGACGCCGTTCGCGGTCCTGCTCTCGCGCAAGAACAAGACCCGGCCCTTCGTGACCTCGGCCCTGGCCATCGTTGTGATGAGCGGGCTGACCCTGATGTTCTGGCTGATGCTGGTGCCCGTGGTACCGGTCAGCATCCCGCTTCTGGTCCTTGAAATCGGCCTTCTGGCCTTCCTGACCATGAGCCTCGTCAAGTCGCACGAAACCCTGTTGCGCCTGCCGGCCCCGGCGCGGGGGGCGGTGGCGGCGGAATCGCACTAGCCGGGGGCCCCGGGAACGGGGCGCCGGCGAGCCGGGTATCCGGTGGGAAGGCCCTTGACGGCCCCCCGGGTGCTTGGTATACCTTATCGGCTTTCCCCCCTCCATGGAGAGACGGGTATCGCGCGCGAGGGCGCGCAGGTGGTTTGCTATGTTCATGAAGACACATACGGTCAAGGCCGCGGATATCAAGGAGCGGTGGTACGTCGTTGACGCGGCGGAACGCCCCCTCGGTCGTCTTGCCACGGAAGTGGCAAGCGTTCTGCGCGGCAAGCACCGGCCTGAATTTTCGCCGCATCTTTCGCTGGGCGATCACGTCATCGTGATCAACGCGTCCAAGATTTACGTCAGCGGCAACAAGATGGAAGACAAGCTCTACTACCGCTTCTCGGGTTATCCGGGTGGCCTCAAGGTTCGTTCCATGCAAGAGATCATGGACAAGGACCCGGCCATGGTGGTGCACCACGCGGTGCGGCGCATGATGCCGCGCACACGCCTGGGCCGCCGGATGCTGAAGAAGCTCAAGATTTACTCCGGTCCGGAGCATCCGCACACGGCGCAGAAACCCATGGGCATGCCCGGTACGGGCGTTCGCGAGAAGGAATAACTGATGGTGGCAAAGAAGCAGGATGCGGCGCGAGCCGCGTTGATCGGTGCTGTGGGTCGTCGCAAAGAAGCGGTGGCCCGCGTCTTCCTCCGTCCCGGCACCGGCAAGGTTACGGTTAACGGTCGCGACGTTGCGCAGTACCTCGGTCGCGAGACGCTGGTTCTCCTCGTGCGCGAACCGCTGGAAGCCACCGAGCAGGGCGACAAGTTCGACGTCCACGCAACGCTGGACGGCGGCGGCATCACCGGCCAGGCCGGTGCGCTTCGCCTCGGCATCGCGCGCGCACTGGTGCGCACCGACGAGCGCTTCCATCCCATGCTCAAGTCCCGCGGTCTCCTCACGCGCGACCCGCGCATGAAGGAACGTAAGAAGTACGGCCTCGCGGGCCGACGCAAGGCCTTCCAGTTCTCGAAGCGCTAAGCCGCGAGAACCACCGGCCGCAGGGCCGGGTCAGCTCCGCAATCCCAACAGGCTTGTGGAAAACGCGACCACGGGTTTTTGCCCGCGGCGCATAACGTCACACACCGCGCCTGGTGTGGATCGTCCCGGTGCCCCGGCACCAAAAACGGGGTGGACGGTTCCGCGCGGTGGAGGTCAAACCGAAAAGGGGTCCATCATGGGTGATACCACCCTTCAAGAACTGCTCGAAGCAGGCGTGCACTTCGGCCACCAGACCAAGCGCTGGAACCCGAAGATGAAGCCCTTCCTCTTTGCCGAGAAAAACGGCATCCACATCATCGACCTCGAGAAGACGCTCGCGTGCCTGATCACGGCCCGCGACGCCATCCGCGACGTGGCGGCCACCGGCCGGCCCGTGCTCTTCGTGGGCACCAAGCCGCAGGCCAAGCACGCCATCCGCGAGGAAGCGGAGCGTTCCAACATGCCGTATGTGACCGAGCGCTGGCTCGGCGGCACCCTCACCAACTTCAACACGGTCCGCCGCAGCCTGTCGCGCCTCGGCTACCTGGAGAAGATGGAGCTGGACGGTACCATCAACAACTTCTCCAAGAAGGAAGCCTCGCGCTTCGGCAAGGAGAAGGAGCGCATCCTGAAGACGCTGGGCGGTATCCGCAACATGTCGGATCTGCCGGGCATGGTCTTCGTGGTCGACACCAAGAAGGAAATCAACGGTGTCAATGAAGCGCGCAAGCTGCGCATCCCCATCGTGGGCGTGGTCGACAGCAACGCCGATCCCGACGAAGTGAATTACCCGATCCCGGGGAACGACGACGCCATGCGCGCCATCAGCCTGTTTGCACGCGTTGTCGCCGACGCCTGCATCGAGGGCAAGGGCCGCTACACGGAGGGTCGCGACGTGTCGTCGGGCGACGCTCCCGCGGCGCGCGAGTCCGCGGCATAACGCGCGGCAGCGACGCAATCATCAGCACAACCGGAGGACAGATGGATATCACGGCGGGACTGGTCAAGGATCTGCGCGAGCGCACGGGCGCTGGCATGATGGACTGCAAGAAGGCGCTGGCGGAGAGCGCCGGTGACCTGGAGAAGGCCATCGAGATTCTGCGCGTGCGCGGGCTCTCGAAGGCGGCCAAGAAGGCCGGCCGTGAGACCACCGAGGGCATGGTGCTGTCGTACATCCATCCGGGAAACCGCATCGGTGTGCTGGTGGAAGTCAACTGCGAGACCGATTTTGTCGCCCGCACCGACGAGTTCCAGTCCTTCGTGCGCAATCTTGCCATGCACATCGCGGCTGCCAACCCGCTGGGTGTCACGCGCGACGACATCGACGCGTCGCTCATCGAGAAGGAACGCGAACTCTTCCGCGCCCAGGCGCTGGAAGAGGGCAAGCCGGCCGCGGTGGTGGACAAGATCGTGAACGGCAAGGTGGAGAAGTTCTACTCCGAAGCGGCACTGCTCGATCAGATTTACGTGAAGGACAACGACAAGAAAGTCTCAGATCTCGTCAACGAGGCCATCACGAAGCTGGGCGAGAACATCAAGGTCTCCCGCTTCGCGCGCTTCCAGCTCGGACAGTAGGAGTACCGGGTTGAGCGGATTGAAGTACCGAAGAATCCTGCTCAAGTTCAGCGGTGAGATCCTCGCCCGCGAGGACGGGGGCGGCATTGATTTTGGCAAGCTGTCCTCGTACGCCAAGCAGATCGCGGAAGTAAAGTCGCTCGGCACCGAGATCGGTGTCGTCATCGGCGGCGGCAACATCCTGCGCGGCAGCGTCACCGCCGAGAACGGCATCGACCGCGTCACAGCCGACTACATGGGCATGCTGGCCACGGTCATCAATGCTCTCGCCTTCCAGAGTGCTCTCGAACACGTCGGCGTGGACACGCGCGTGCTGACGGCCATCAAGATGGAGCAGCTGGCCGAGCCCTACATCAAGCGCCGCGCCATCCGGCACCTGCAGAAGGGCCGCATCGTGATCTTCGCCGGCGGCACCGGCAACCCCTACTTCACCACCGACACCGCGGCCGCACTGCGCGCCATCGAAATCGAGGCCGACGTGGTCATGAAGGGCACCAAGGTGGACGGCGTCTACGACGGCGACCCGATGCGCGACAGCAATGCCAAGCGTTTCGATTCTCTCAACTACATCGACGTGCTCAACCGACGGCTGCGCGTCATGGACGCCACCGCGATCTCGCTGTGCATGGAGAACCGTCTGCCCATCGTGGTGTTCAAGCTGACGGGGGAGAACAACCTGATCCGCGTCATGCGCGGCGAGCCGGTCGGTACGATCGTCTCGTAAGGAGGTTCCAATGCTGGACGAAGTCTATCGCAAGTCCGAAGACCACATGAAGAAGTCGCTGGAGCTCCTGATCCAGGAACTGGGCGGGATTCGCACCGGCAAGGCCACTCCCGGGCTGCTCGACTCCGTGAAGGTGAATTACTACGGACAGTCGGTGCCCATCAAGCAGGTGGCCAACGTGTCCGTCCCCGACCCGCGCACCATCGTGGTGCAGCCTTGGGATCGCGCCATGGTCTCGGAGATCGAGAAGGCCATCCGCACCTCGGACCTCGGGCTCAACCCGCAGACCGACGGTGCTACCATCCGCCTCCCGCTGCCCCTGCTCACCGAGGAGCGGCGCAAGGATCTCGTCAAGATGGTGAAGCGCCTGGGCGAAGAGTCCAAGGTGGCCGTGCGCAATGTGCGCCGCGACAGCAACGACCGCATCAAGAAACTGGAGAAAGAACACGAGCTGTCCGAAGACGCGATGCGAGAGAAGCAGGACGCCATCCAGAAACTGACCGATGCCTTCGTCAAGAAGGTGGATGAGGCCGTCCACGCCAAGGAGAAGGAAATCCTCGAGATCTAATCCGCCGCGCACGCGAGAGCCGTCACCCGACGGCTCCGCTCGCGCCTGGATGCAGCATGAAAAGCGACATCGACGCGCAGATCCGCGAGCTCAAGTCGCAACCCAACCTTCCCCGCCACGTCGCGATCATCATGGACGGCAACGGCCGCTGGGCCCGCAAGCGCCGCCTCCCCCGCATCGCCGGTCATCGCGCCGGCACCGAACCCGTCCGTACCTGTGTCCGCACCTGCGCCCAGATCGGGATCGAGTACCTCACCCTGTACACGTTTTCGGTCGAGAACTGGAGCCGTCCGCGCCCCGAGGTCACGGCCCTCATGACATTCCTGGATGAAGTGCTGCGCGGCGAGGTGCTGGAACTCAATCGCAATCACGTGCGCCTGAACGCCATCGGCCGCCTTGACATGCTTCCGCAGTCGACGCGCCGCACCCTGGAAGAAACGCGTGCGCGGCTTTCGGGGAACACGGGGCTTGTGCTGACGCTGGCGTTGAGCTACGGCGGACGCGCGGAAATTGTGGACGCCGCGCGCCGCATCGCGGAGAAGGCGCGCGCCGGGGAACTGGACCCCGCCACCATCGACGACGCCACGCTGCAACAGGCGCTGTACGATCCCTCGCTCCCGGATCCCGACCTGCTCATTCGCACCAGCGGCGAGATGCGCGTGTCCAACTTTCTTTTGTGGCAGATTGCATACACCGAGGTGTGGGTGACGGATGTCCTGTGGCCCGACTTCAGCGCAGAAACTCTGATGGACGGCATTCGCGAGTACCAGAAGCGCGATCGCCGTTTTGGCGGCCATGCCTAGGGCGCACCTGTCGGTAGCCGGCAAGGCGGAGACGCCCGCGCCGTGGTACAAGAACGGACTCCTGCGCCGCGTGGGCACGGGTGTGGTTTTCATCCCGGCCTTTATCCTCGTGACACGCGCGGGCGGTTACGCGTTCCTCGGTTTTGTGGGCCTCGTGATCCTGATCGGGATGCTCGAGTTCTACCGCCTGATGCGCGCCAAGGGCATGCACCCGTACCGCGGCATCGGTGTCGCGTCGGGTCTCACCCTCGCGACGTACGTCTACTTTGACAGCGGCATCTACGCGAACTTTTTTCTCACCTTTGTGCTCATCGCCATCATGGCGCTGGAACTCACGCGCAAAGACAACCGCATGGCCGTGTACCACGTATCCACCACCGTGTTTGGTGTGGTGTACGTGGGCTATCTCTCCACGCACCTGATTCTCCTGCGCGAATTGCCGGTGCAGATCGGGCGCGACTACGGGATGGGTGCCTCGTTTGTGTTTCTGGCCTTCGCGGTGACGTGGGCCTCCGACACCGGCGCCTACGTGGTGGGGAGTGCGATGGGCCGGCGTGCCCTCCTGCCGCGCGTGTCGCGCAACAAGACGTGGGAAGGAGCACTCGGGGGTGTCGTGTTCGCGGCCGTTGCCGGCTGGATTGCATCCACGACGTTTGCGGGGTTTCTGACTGCGGCTCAGGGTCTCGCGGTGGGGGCCCTGGCCTCCGTGGTGGGGCTTCTCGGAGACCTGTTCGAGTCTATGCTCAAGCGCGACGCCGAACTCAAGGATACGTCGCGGGTTATCCCCGGCCACGGGGGAGTGCTGGATCGATTTGACAGTTTACTCTTCACCGCCCCTCTCATATACTACTTCCTCAAGTTCGTGATTTTTCAACAAGTTACCTAGTTTTCGGTCGTTCAAACAGCATGAAACGTGTGGTCCTACTCGGCTCGACCGGTTCCATCGGTCGTAACGTGCTGGACGTGGTCCGCCGCCACCCCGGGGAGTTTGAGGTGGTGGGGCTGGCCGCGCACCGCAACGTGGACCTTTTGCGCGCCCAGTGTGAAGATCACCCGGGTGCTCGCGTGGTGGTCACCGACCCCGCGCGGCGGGCCGACGTGGCCGCCGACCGCGGCCTCGCACCCCGTGTTCTGGGCTACGACGCCGCGGCGCTGAATGCGCTCGCGGGCGAGGTGGGCGCCGACCTCGTCGTCAACGCGCTGGTCGGCTTTGTGGGGCTCGCACCCACACTGTCCGCCCTGGAGCGCGGGATCGCGGTGGCCACCGCCAACAAGGAGTCCATCGTGGCGGGTGGCGAGGTGATGCTGCGTGCCGCGCGCGCGTCGGGCACCTCGCTGGTGCCGATCGACAGCGAGCACGTGGCGATCGCGCAGTGCCTGGCCGGTGCGTCAATGGACGACGTGGCCATGGTGACGCTGACGGCGTCCGGCGGGTCGCTGCGCGACCGGAACCCGGACACACTGGCTGACGTATCGGTGGAAGAGGTGCTGGCGCATCCGACGTGGCGCATGGGTGCAAAAATTACCGTCGACAGTGCCACCCTCATGAACAAGGGCCTCGAGATCATCGAGGCCCACTGGCTGTTCGACATTCCTTACGCGCGCATCGACGTGGTGATGCACCCGCAGTCGATCGTGCACTCGGTAGTGCGCTTCGTGGATGGTTCCATGCTGGCACAGATGGCAAAACCCGACATGCGCCTGCCCATCCTGTACGCGCTTTCGTATCCGCGCCGCCTGCGGTCCGACCTGGGCTCCGGGTTGCTCGAGTTCCCGGCGCTCTCGTTTGCACCCGTGGACGAGCGGCGCTACCCGTGCTTTGGCCTCGCAGCCGCCGCGGCGCGCGCGGGTGCCACCGCCCCCACGGTGCTCTCCGCCGCCAATGAAGAAGCGGTGGCGGCGTTTCTCGCGGGCCGGCTCTCGTTCGGCGGCATCCCCGGCGTGATTGCGTCGGCGCTGGATGCGATTCCGACGCGCCCCATCAACGGGCTCGAAGACGTCATGGAAGCGGACCGCGCGACGCGCGCGTGGTTCCGCGAACACCACACGACAGCGACGGCCGGAGACGGCCGCTAGATCGGCGAAACCTACATGTTGCAGACCATCATCGCAGGCGCCTTCGTGCTGGGCGTCGTCGTCATCGTGCATGAGTTCGGGCACTTCATCGTGGCCAAGCTCGCGGGCGTGTACGTCAAAGTGTTCTCGGTCGGCTTTGGCAAAAAACTGTGGCGCTGGCGCCACGGCGAAACCGTGTACGCGCTCTCGGTGCTGCCGTTTGGCGGTTACGTAAAGTTCGCGGGCGAGTCGGACCTGAACGACGAACCGGCACCCCCGGAAGATCCGGCGGTGCGGCGCGGCCCGCTTGACGAAGTGCCCGACAGCGAAATCCCCGAGCACCGCTACTTCACTCGCAAGAGCAAGTGGTGGCGCGCGGCCGTCCTGTTTGCGGGGCCCTTCATGAATTACCTGCTCGCCGTACTCCTGTACATCGGCGTGCTGCTGGTGCAGGGCGAGCAGTACGTGCCCACGACACGCGTGGGAGAGGTGGTGGCGGGCGGACCGGCGGAAGCGGCCGGCATGGCGCCCGGCGACTCCATTCTCTCCATTGATGGAACGCCGGTGGGCGACTGGAGTGCGATTGCCACCCACCTGATCGACAACGCGGACAACGACATGTCACTGGTGCTGCGCCGCGATGGCGCCGACACCACCATCACGTACCGCGTGGCGTACGAAAACGAACGCATGACGCTCGGGTTCTACCCGTGGATCTCATCGCGCGTGGGGCGGGTGCAGAAGGGCAAGCCGGCGGCTCGCGCCGGCATGGAAGTGGGCTCGGTCATCGAGGCCATCAACGACACGCTGGTGACGTCGTACGAAGACGTGCGTCGCATCGTGAACGCGAACCCCAACCGGCCGCTGTATGTGCGCTGGACTCACGAGGGTCTGGCCCACGCCGATACCATCACACCCGAGGCCAGGGAAGTGCTGAAGGAAGGGTCGACCACCGAGTTTGAGACGGTGGGGTTGGTGGGAATCGGACCCTACTACGAGAAGCGGCGCGAAGGGCTGTTCTCCGCCATCAAGAACGGGTTCAACGCGGCCAACACCATGATTGCGCAAATCCTCCACTACCTGGGGCAGTTGCTCACGGGGCAGATGGGGGTGAAGACGCTGGGCGGTCCCATCCTGATCACGCAGATGGCGGGTGACGCGGCCAACCTGGGCTTTGACTATCTGCTCACGTTCCTGGCCTTCTTCAATATCAACCTGTGCGTGTTCAATTTGATCCCGCTCCTGCCGTTTGATGGCGGCCATCTGGCCCTGCTGGGGTGGGAGGGGATTTCGCGCCGGCCGGTCAACCGCCGCCTGCGCGAGTTGCTGACGCAGGGTGGGTTCATCCTGATCATCCTGTTGATGGCGTTTGTGCTGGTACTGGACCTGACGCGGTGCTCGGGGTCAACGCCGGGCTTCTGACGTGGAATCGGGGGGTGGGGACAGTGTCTTTTCGATGGTTTCGAGGACAAGGGACCAGCGCGCGGGGTCGGTGTTGAGGGCCGCGATGGTTCGTGCCACACGCAGCGTGTCCACCTCGCCGGCGAGACCCGCGAGGAGGCTGTCCGCGACCGGGCGCTGGTAGGGGTAGAGGGCACTGGCCTTGCGCACGCGCACGTACGCGTCGACCAGGTAGCGTTCGTCGGCCGACAGGGGCAGAGGTGCCTCCGGCCCGCTGCCACCGCAGGCTTGAATCGCGATAATGAGCGCCGCCGCGACAAAGATCCGGCGGGAACTCCGGGAGATGATGGGTCGCACGGTGCTCCTGATTCGTCACCAACTTCGGACGCTGGAGGGATACACCCGCCGTGCGCGTGGTGTCAAGGCGCTCGCGTTCGCGATTCTGTGTCTGACGGTCCTGGTGGCGTGCGGTACTGCGCACGCGCAGGACGAAGAAGAAGCACCCCCGCCGTACCTGAACAAGATCATCATCCACGGCAACGAGGACGTAAAGACCAGCGACGTGCGCGCCCGCATGCGCACGCGCGAGCCCTCCCTGTTTGCGATCCTGCGCCGTCCCCGCCTGGACCGGAACCAGATCGACCGCGACGTGGCCCAGATCCAGGCCTACTACCACTCCATCGGCTACCCGGAGGCAACGGCAACCGTGGAGCGGCTGGAACTTCTGGAGAACGGGCGTTTCGTCAACGTTCACATCCGGGTGGTGGAAGGCGAACCCATCCGGGTTCGTTCGGTGGCGTTTACGGGCATCCTCATTCTCGACGAGAGCAAGCTGCGCGAGGGGCTTTTGCTGCAACCGGGTGCCCCCTATAACGCGTCGCTGCTTGCCACCGACATCTACAAGATCAAGGGCCGTTATTTTGACGGCGGTTACTTTGGCGTCCTGGTTGACGACTCGGTCCGCACGCTGGACCACGAGGTGGACATCGTGTTCACCATCGATCCCGGCCCGTCCCTGTCGGTTCGCAACGTGTCCATCGAGGGCAACGAGGCGGTGCGGCTGGGGGTGGTGGAAGACGAGGTCACGTTCAAGTCGGGCGAAGTGTGCCGCTACGGCAAGCTCGTCGAGACCCAGCGCAACCTCTTTGAGACGGGGTTGTTTACCCAGGTGGAGGTCATCCCCGAGAACCTGGACCCCGTCAACCGCACGGTGGACGTCCGCATCAAAGTGCGGGAACGGCGCCAGTCCTGGATTGAGGTTGGCTTTGGCGTGGGCAATATTCTGGGTAGCCGTATCTTTACCGAGTGGGGGACGCGCAACCTGGCCGGCACCGGCCGCACCGTGCGTCTCAAGGCCCAGTACGCGTTTGACCTCTTCGAGGGCGACGACATTGATTTTGACCGCTTCGACCCCAGCACGACGTTCTACCGCTACGACGCCGTCTACCAGCAGCGTCGTGTGTTCGGGATCAAGCTGGGCTTTGGCGTCAACGCATACATCGAAGACGATCGCACGGTGGACGAGATCGAGGTGAAGACCATCGGTACCGCCGTGGGCGTGACGCACGATTTCACGCTCACCACCGAGGGGACCCTCACCTTTGCCATCGAGGACATTCGCCGGCGCGAGTTTGCCAACCCGGAGGAGCGCACGCAGACGCACATGCTGACCGCGTCGGTGAGCAAGGACACGCGCGACTTCATCCTGAACCCGCGCTTTGGCCAGTACCGGTACGTGACCACCGACGTGGCCGGCGGCATCCTGGGAGGAAAGAACGATTTCTACGGGGCCACGTTTAACTACCAGCGCTACCACCAGGCGGGTGCCTCCACCTTTGCCTGGCGGTTCCGCACCGGTTTTGAGGAAGAGTACGGTCGGTCGAGCGAGGTGCCGGTGGAAAACCGACTGTTTCTGGGCGGGAGCAATTCGGTGCGGGGCTATCAGGAGTCGGGCCTGGGACCGGTCGAGGACGACGGCAGCGTTCTGCGCGCGCGCGGCGGCCAGGTCATGCTGCTTGCCAATGTGGAGCTGCGGTTTCCCGTCCTTTCCCGCAAGAACTTTGGCGGGGCGGTTTTCGTTGACGCCGGGAACGTGTGGGAATCGGCGTCGGACATCGACATCGACCAGTTCGATTTCATCAGCAAGCGGGAGGAAACCACTTTTCTCGACTTCCGTTATGGAGTTGGGCTCGGTCTTCGCTACAACACCCCCATCGGGCCCATCCGCCTGGATTACGGCGTGCCCCTGAAGCCCGACGTGAACACGGACCGCAACGGCACCCTTTACTTCAGCCTGGGGCAGATATTCTGATCGAGACATGGAAGAGACGACGGATCAGAACAAGAACAAGGCCCGCCTGCGCCGCCGCATTTCCTACGCGATCGCGCTGGTGCTGACGGTCATCATTGCGCTCACGGTTTACTACCAGAGCCGCATCCTGCCTGGCCGCATTGCCGACTACGCCAACACGCACTACCTGAAGGGCACGCCCTTCACCCTCTCGCTGGATGGCGTCTCGGGTTCGTTCCTGCGCAGCATTTCGCTGGAAAACCCGACCTTGCGCTACCACTCAACCGGGGCGTCGTACAACGTGTTCCGCGCCGACCAGGTCTCGGTGACGTACGAATTGCTGCCGCTGTTCGCGTTTCGGCTCATCGTGGACGATGTGCAACTGCGCAACGTGGCCATCCACCTGCGCCAGGACGAGAGCGGGCGACTGGTGCTCCCGTTTGTGGGCGAGAAGAAGGACGACAAGCCCGGGCGCTTTGCGGATGTGGAGCCGTACGTCGACGTGCGCCACTTCACCATCGACGGTCTGGAGATGACGTTTGGCGGGCGCGAGCGCGAGCTTGCCGTGCGCGATGTGAGCCTGCAGGGCTCGGTTGGCTACGATCAGGGCACCGGGCGCCTCGACATCGAGAGCGGTCACGCGTACCTCGTGAACTCAAAGAAGACCGTTCAGGAAGTCCGCATGCAGGCGCGCACCGATGGTGCCTCCCTGCACCTCGAGGATTTCGCCGTGCGCCTGGACTCGTCCTTTGTCCTCGCCAAGGGCGAGTTCCGCGATGGGCGATTCCATGACGTCGCCCTCGTGTTCAACCCGCTGCAGTTGGAGGAACTCTACCAGCTGGGTGTCGCTCCCGAGGCGGAGGGCCGTTTTGTGGGTCGCATCTCGCTCTCCGGCCCGGTGGACTCGCTTGCCCTCGAGGGCGAGGTCAGCGGTGCGGGTCTGGGGGTCGAGCTGGATGACGTGAAGGTGGCGGGAACGTTCGCGTCCGACGTGCTGAACCTCCCCAGCATGCGAGGCAAGGTCTTTGGCGCGGGCATCGATGGTTCCTTCCGCATCAACGTGGACACGGAAGACTTTGTTTACGACGGAACCATCGCGGACCTTGACCTCTCGCGCGGCTTTATCGAAGACGACGAAATCCCGTCCATGTCGCTGAACGGGCGCGTGCACGTGGTGCACACCAAGCATCTGGGGCGTTTTGAATGGCGGGGCGAACTCACGCGCGGTGAAGTGGACGGGTACGAGGCCGGCGCGGTCAGCGCCCAGGGTGTGTGGGAAGACGCCACGGGGCTTCGTATCCAGCGCGCGCTGCTCACGCGCCCTGGCTACCGGGTCACGGGCGACGGCCAGGTGGCCCCCGAAGGCGACGCCGACATCGTGTTCCGGGTGCAGGGCGATGATCTTTCGTACTTCTGGGAGCACTTCAAGTTGCCGCAGATTGGCGGCACGGTGGACCTGGCGGGCCGCCTGCAGGGCCCGCTCGACAACTTTCAGGTGAACCTGAACGGCGACGTACGCGACGTCACCTTTGAGATGTTCGCGGTGGATACCGCGGTGGTGCGCGCCGAGGCGCGCAACGTGGGCAGTGTGGCGCCGTCCACGACGGTGGCGCTGGAAGGCAAGCGGGGTGCCATCTCCGGGCGCTGGTTCCAGTCGCCGTCGCTCCTGCTCGATATCGACACGTCGCTGGTGCGCGTGAACAACGCGCGCTTTGCGCTGGGGGACACGTCGGTGGTGGTGGATCTGGACGTTCGCGCCCGCGGCAAGCGCTCGCACATCGACGTGCGTCACGTCACCATCCAGACGCCCAACGAAACCTGGACCAGCAAGCCCGGCTCCAGTGTTGCCATTGACGACGGCAACGCGTACATCGACTCGGTCGTGATCACTTCGGCGCGCGGAGAGTTTGGCGCGGTGGGCTGGTACCGCGAGCGCGAGCGCACCATCGACCTGCGGACGTGGGGAACCGGCGTGCAACTGGGAATGCTGGAGGACGCGTTCAAGACCCCGGTACGGGTGGCGGGCACGGGAGACTTTTCCCTTGCCCTCTCGGGTGACGCGCGCGACCCGCACATCGACGGCGAGCTCGCGGTGCGCAACGGGGTTATCGACAGCGTTGCCTTTGGACGCCTGAGCGGCCGCGCCTCCTTCGACGGCACGGCGTACCGCGTGGACAACGTGGTCCTCGTCACCGACGGCGACTCGATGCTGGCCAGCGGGCGCTGGGATTGCACGGTGGCTCCCACGCGCCTCGCGCGCGGTGACACCACCGGGGTCATCTGGACCGCACCCATCACCGCGCAGGCGAGCTTCAGGCGCTTCCCGCTGGCGACGGTGTTTGACGCGCTCCACCGGCCGGCACCGGTTTCCGCGGCGTACACGGGCCGGGTCACGGTGGGCGGGACGCCGGACGCCCCGCGCATCACCGCACGCGGCGATGTGGTGCCGGGCAAAGGGGAGGGACGGGAGCTTCCGCCCGCAAACCTGGATGTGGAGTACGCTGACGGCAAGCTCGTCATCAACCGGCTGGCGTTGTCAGACGTACTGAACGCCCGCGCGAGCGGGACCTTCCCGCTCTATCTCTCGTTCCGGCGCCCGGCTCGCATCGACCCCGATGGCCCGCTGTCGTTCAAGCTAGACGTGACACCGGGCGCGGAAGCCGCGGAAGTGGGCCGTTACTTTGACGGCATCTCGCTCTTGCGCGGCAAGTTCTCCGGGTCGGTGTCGGGGATTGGAACCCCGGCGGTCCCGCGTCTCACGGGCAGCTTGTCGGTGACCGAGTGCGACCTGCGCGTCACCGGACTCAAGGAAAGCTTCACGGGCCTCGCGCTGCGGCTCGAGTTTGTGGACGACGTGGTGCGCTTGAGTTCGCTCTCGGCGCAGTCCGGGAAGGGATCGCTGACGGCAACCGGGTGGGCACGCGTCTCCAATTACAAGCTGGCCGACTACAACGCCGACCTGTACCTGCGCAACTTTACGCTCGCGTCGATTCCGGACGTGACGCTGCGCCAGGACGGGCACCTGAACGCGCGCCTGGTGACGTGGCGCGACGGCCGCCGCATCCCCAGTCTTACCGGTGCGCTCGACCTGCGGGAAGCGGTCATCGAGCAGGAACTCACGGTCGAAACCGGCGCCGCCGGCGGGGCCGAGTTCACGCGCCCCAGCGCCCGGCCGGCCTGGATCGCGAGCATCGACCTGAACGCGCCCAAGAACGTGTGGATCAAGAACTCGGATATGACGGTGGAAGCCAGCGCCGAGGAAATGATCCTCCGGCGCGACGAGCTGGGGCTCTACTTCCGCGGGGAACTGACGGTGCTGCGTGGTTCGTACTGGCTGTACGGAAACAAGTTCCAGATCGAGAGCGGGACGCTCAACTTCTCCGCGTCGGAAACGCTGCGGCCGGAAATGAACATCGTCGCCACCACACCGGTCACGGAAGAAGACGAAGAGCACACGGTGACGGCCACGTTCCGCTGGGAGCATGACAAGAAGGAGCCGGAGATCCATCTGTCGTACGACAAGGCGGGTTACTCCGAATCCGACGTGTGGGCGTTGCTGGCGGGGAACCGAATTGGCGCCGGCATGGCCACCAATACCATCGAGCGCGCGCTGAACCAGCAGATGACGGGCGGCTTCAATGTGGAAGTTGAACAGCGCGCGATCGAGGACTCGGGAACGGGCTCCATTGATCACGAAACACTGGTCGGTGTGAGCAAGTATCTCTGGGAAGACAACATCTACCTGCAGTACCGGCGGGGGCTCTCGCAGGGCGGCGAGCAGGAAGTGAACGTGGAGTACCGGCTGGGGACGCGGTTCCGGCTCCGGAGCCAGGTCATTTACAACTCCCAGAGGAACCGGGCGGGAATCGTGGGGAGCAATACGGACGAGTACAACCTCGACCTCAAATATCGTTTCGAGTATTAGTGAATTTTAGTGGGTTGCCCCTTGTGACGGCGGCCCGCCCGTCCTTATAATTATTCGTGACCGAGTCGCGGCTCCACTCCGCATGAGCCGGTCGTTTACAAATGAAGCGCCTCCATGCAGTATCGGTGATCGCGTTTCTGGTCGCAGCGGCACTCGTCTGCGTCGTCCTTGCCCCCACTCCGGCCTCCGCGCAACGCTTCGGCAGGAACAAGATCCAGTACCACGACTACAAGTGGAGCGTCCTTTCGACGCCCCATTTCGACATCCATTATTACGAGGGTGCCGAAGCCTTTGCCGTGCGTGCCGCCCTGGTGATGGAAGACGGCTACGAGCAGTACTCGTACAAGCTGCGCGAGGTGCTGCCGTGGAAAGTCCCGGTCATCCTGTATTCCAGCCACGCGGACTTTCTGGAGACCAACGTTTTGCCCGAGCAGTTGAGCGAGGGCGTGCAGGCGTTTGCCGAGCCGTCGCGCCGGCGCATTGTGCTGCCGTTCACCAGCTCCTTCAAGGAGTTCGAGCACACCGCCATTCATGAACTGGCCCACGTGTTCACGTTCCACATCGTCTACAACCGGATGCTGGACAACGTGTTCACGCGCAACTACCTGTTCGCCATGCCGTTGTGGGTGGCGGAGGGTCTGGCCGAGTACCTGGCCGAGGGCTGGGACGCCGACGCCGACATGTTTGTCCGCGATGCCGTGATCCACGACTACCTGTACCCGTTCTATGCGCTCTCCGGTTTCTACGTCTATAAGGAGGGCCAGTCGGTCTTCAACTATATCGCCGAGACGTACGGCCACGAGAAGGTGCTGGAGCTTTTGGACGCGCTGGCCGGGACGCGCAACGCGCAGGCGGCCCTGGGGCGCACCATTGGTCTGACCGAGGAAGAACTGTACGAGAAGTGGTCCAAGGCACTGCGCAAGCATTACTGGCCGCTGTACCCGGACAAGCAGGATATCGCCGACATCGGTCGCCAGCTCACGGACCACATCAAGGACCGCGGCTACTACAACACCAAGCCGATCCTGTCACCGGACGGCGAGTTCATCGTTTTCTTCTCCGACCGCTCGGGGCTGATCGAGATCTTCGTGATGTCCGCACTGGACGGCAAGATCGTGGCGCGCGTGGTCACGGGCTCGCGCTCCAACCGCTACGAGTCCCTGCACCTGCTCACGAGTTCCATCTGCTTTGACCCAACGGGCGACCGCGTGGCGTTTGTGGCCAAGAACAAGGGTCACGACGCGTTGTTCGTAAAGAACATCAAGACGGGCGACGAGACGCGCTATGAGATCGACACCAGCGGCCTCACCGCCCCCGCGTGGAATCCGGTGAAGGACCAGATCGTGCTGTCGGCGACGTACCACGGGCAGATCGATCTCCTGCTGGTCGACCTCGAGGCGGGGACCACCAAGCGCCTCACCAACGACCTGCAGGACCAGCTGACACCGCGCTTCTTCCCGGACGGCAAGCGCGTGGCGTTTGTTCACTATCCCGACGTCACCATTCCGGTACCGTCCGACTTTTCGGGCGAGAACCGCAAGCGTCTCTCCGAGATCGACTTTCTGGCCAACGGCAACGTGCGCCACGGCGAGACCTACGACATCTGGGAATACAACCTGGAGACGGGGGCGCAGCGCTCACTGGTCGCGACACCGGGTGACGACACCGACCCCATCGTGCTCGCGGACGGCAACACGATCATCTATGCGTCGGACGAGTCCGGGGTTAACAACCTGCACGCTGCCACCATCAACAACGGCGAGAACTGGCGCTTCACCGACGTGCTGGGCGGACTCTTCAGCCCCAGCGTGCACGAAGAAAAGGGGCGCATCGCGTTCTCGGCCTTTGTGAAGGGCGGCTGGGACGTCTTTGTGTCGGACGATCTCAATACCATGCTGACGCGCCGCTACGCGCAGCCCACACGCCGCATCCTGGCGCACGACCCGGGTGTTGCCACGCGCGACCTGGCCGCGGCGGACGTCGCCAAGGCGGAGGCCGACTCCACCAAGCTCGTTACCAACAAGGTGCCGTCCACCGTGGTGGTGGGTCCGGCGGACAGCTCGATCACGGTTTCGGTGGTGGATCCGTCGCCGGTTGTTGGCATCGACTCAACCGCCACGGAATCCGACAGCAGTACCACGACCACGCCGGCTCCGGTCACCGACCCGGCTGCCATTGATCTCTCGCAGTTTGAGCCCAAGGTGCGCCCCATCGAAGCGGACAAGCCCACCACCACGCCGCGCTCGCGCCCGGAGACGTTGAGCGACCCGGTGGGGGTCAACGCGGAGTCGCTGTTCCGCGGTGCTACGGTGAGCCCGTACAAGACACGGCTCTCGCCCGATTTCATTGGCAGCGGCGGTGGCTTGTACTTCTCCACCGGGTTTGGATTCGGCATCGCCAACAGCATTGCGCTGTCCGACATGCTGGGCGACCAGCACCTGACGTTTGCGTTCAACCTCTACCAGGACATCGCGCAGTCGGACGTCCTGCTCGCGTACACCAACCTGCGGCGCCGTGCCGATTTTGCGTTCGGCGCCTACCAGTTCAGCAGCTACTTTGACAGCCGGGTGACGTCGGTGGGTGAGGGTTTCTCCGGCTACCGCCTGTTCAGCGAACGCAACTACGGCATCTTCGGGCTCATGAGCCTGCCGTTCAACAAGTTCTACCGGATGGAAACCGACATCCAGGCGTACTACTCCGACCGCGAGTTCTACGAACGCACCAACCCCAACTCCGGGTTCTCGTACCGCACGGTGGGGAGCGACAAGGTGCGCTTGATCGAGCCGTCGATCGCGTTTGTGCACGACTCGGCACTCTACGGCATGTTTGGTCCGGTGGAAGGCTCGCGCTGGCGTATCTCGCTGGCGCAGGGTGTGGCCACCAACGACCGTGACATCTCGCGTACCACCGGTTACCTGGACTGGCGCTGGTACAAGACCATCTTCTGGCGCAATTCGCTGGCACTCCGCTTCACGGGTGCCGCGAGCAACGGGGAGGACCCGCGCTACTTCTTCCTGGGCGGGCCCACGTCGCTGCGTGGCTACGACTACCAGCAGTTTGACGGCACGCGCATGTGGATGACGAGTGTCGAATACCGCTTCCCGCTCTTCGACGCCATCATCTTTGGCTGGCCGGGGCGCTGGGGCTTCACCAACATCGGTGGTACGGCGTTCTTCGACATGGGCAGTGCCTTCTACGGCGACTTTCCGAGCTTCTTTGACGACAGCGTCAGCGGCTGGAGGCTGGACGACCAGATCTACGCCGACGCCGGCTTTGGCGTGTACATGTACCTCGGCTACTTCCTCATGAACTTCCAGTTCGCGTGGCCGACAAACCTGGAGCGTTTCGACAACGAGATGCAGTTCCACTTCTACATGGGGCCCACGTTCTAGGCACCACGCGTTCGCCCGTTCCCGCCCGTTGCCACGCCCCAAAAACGCCTCCCGTCCCTCCGCGCTTCTGTGCTAGGTTCACGGGGTTGTCCACTCCGAGACCCATGGCAAACGTCGTCGACCTCAACGAACGCCAGCGCGAAGCTGTTCTCACCACCGAAGGCCCGGTCCTTGTGATCGCAGGCGCGGGGAGCGGCAAGACGCGCGTCCTCACCGAACGCATCGCACACCTGGTGGGCGACCTGCGCGTTGCACCGTGGGAGATTCTCGCCTTCACCTTTACCAACAAGGCCGCGCGCGAGATGCGCGAGCGTCTGGAGCGCATGCGCCCGGGTGCCACGGAAAGCCTGTGGGTGGGCACGTTCCACTCCACGGGGGTCCGCATTCTGCGCCGCCACGGCGAAGCGGCGGGGGTCAAGCGGGACTTCAGCATCTACGACACCGACGACAGCAACGGGCTGGTGAAGTCCATCCTGTCGCGTTTTCCCAACGACGCGCGCTGGGTAAAGTCGCCGCGCACACTGCGCGACAAGATCAGCCGCATGAAGAACGATTTGATAACACCCGATCTCGCGGCCGACAAGGCGGTGGGGGCGGGCGAGCAGCGCATCGCGGCCCTGTACGCCGAGTACGAGCGCGAGCTGCGTCGCGCCAACGCGCTGGACTTTGACGACCTCATCATGAAAGTGGTGGAGTTGTTTGCCACCAGCGACGCCGCGCGCGAGGCCTATGCGCGCCGCTTCCGCTACGTGCTGGTGGACGAGTTCCAGGACACCAACGCCATCCAGATGGCCATGATCGACGGTCTCTCGTCCATCCATCGCAACTTGTTTGTGGTGGGCGACGACGACCAGTCCATCTACAGCTGGCGGGGCGCCCGCGTGGAACACATCCTGGAGTTCGAGGATCTGTACGCCGACACGCGCCTGATTCGTCTCGAGCAGAACTACCGCTCCACGCAGACCATTCTGGACGCCGCCAACGGGCTCATCGCGCACAACGCGGGGCGCAAGGGCAAGCGGCTGTGGACGGACGGCGAGGTGGGGGACAAGCTGCGCGTGATTGGCGCCGCCGACGAGGAGGCGGAGGCGCGCACGGTGCTGGACCTGGTGAAGCGCGAGGTCAACGCGGGTGTCAACCTGCGCGAGATCGCGATTCTGTACCGCACCAACGCGCAGTCGCGCACCATCGAAGACGCATTCAAGATGGGGTCGTTGCCGTACCAGATTATCGGCTCGGTGCGTTTCTACGAGCGCGCGGAAGTCCGCGACATTCTTGCGTACTGCAAGGTCCTCGTGAATCCGGCCGACGACATGAGTCTGAAGCGCATTATCAATGTGCCGCGCCGCGGCATTGGCAAGACCACCATCGACCGCATCGAGGAACTGGCGGTGGCGCGCCGCGTGCCCATGCTGGAAGTCATGCGCGAGGCGGAGTCGGCGCTGGGTGCTGCGGCGGCACTGCGCGTGCGCGGGTTCCTCGAGGTCTACCACGCGCTTCGCCATCTGGTGGACACGGAAGTGGCACCGCACGTCATCGACTCCATCCTGAAGGACACGGACTACCGCAAGTACCTGGAAGAGTCGTACCCCGACGCCGAGGCGCGCGTGGAGAACGTGGAAGAGTTGCTGTCGGCCGCGTACACGTACGCGGAGGGTGCCGAAGACAAGTCGCTGCGCGCCTTCCTGGAGGAAGTGGCGCTGGTGGCCGATGTGGACGCCATCGATCTGGAGAGCGGACAGATCACGCTCATGACGATCCACAACGCCAAGGGGCTGGAGTTTGGCACCGTGATTGTGACGGGTCTCGAAGAGGGGCTCTTCCCGCACTACAACTCCATCGACGACCCGGAGGCGGTTGAAGAAGAACGGCGTCTATTCTATGTGGGCATGACGCGCGCGCGTCGCCGGCTGTTTGTAACCTACGCCGGCATGCGCCGGCGCATGGGGCTCATGGAGGGCGGAGTGCCGTCGCGCTTTCTGTCGGAGATTCCGGAGCGGTGTCTGGAAGAACCCATACAGCCCGCGTTCTCGTCGTCGCCGTCGCTCTTTCACCGGCCGGCCGCAACCTCGCGCTGGACCGGCGGTCGCGCGTTTGCAAACGAATACGCGCAGACAGCACCCGGTGAGAGCGAGTCGTACTCACAGGAAGTGTCCGACGTCCCGGCGTCGCCGTATACGGTGGGGTCGCGCGTCATGCACGAGCGCTTTGGCAAGGGGATCGTGCGCAAGGTTGAGGGCAAGGGTGAGGACCTGCGCGTCACCGTGATCTTTGACGCCGGTGGCGAACGCAAATTCCTCGCGAACTACGCGCCCATGCGTCCATTGTAAACAGAGAGGCACCATGACCCGCATTGACCGCGACGTTGTCCACCATCTCGAGAAGCTCGCTCGCATCGACCTCAAGCCCGAGGAAGTCGACACCATCACCGAACAGCTGTCGCGCATCGTGACGCTGGTGGAAGCATTGCAGAAGGTCGACGTAACCGGTATTGAACCCACGCAGGGGATTGCGCACGAGGCGGCGGGCCCGCTCCGCGCGGACGTGGTGACGCCGGGTCTGGATCGCGCCACCGTGCTGGCGGAAGCACCCGATGCCACCAAAGAGTTCTTCCGCGTGCCGCGCGTGCTGGGCAGGGGAGACGAGAGTTGAGCCTTTCCGACCTCTCACTCACCGACCTGCGCGCGAGCCTCGTCAAAGGCGACGTTACGCCGGTTGACGCGGTGGACGCAGCACTCGCGGTGGCCAAGGCCCGCGACAGCGAGGTGCACGCGTTTCTCGACGTGCACAGCGACGCCGCGCGCAAGCGCGCGCGCGAGCTCACCGACTCCGGCGCGTACAAGAAGCTCCCGCTCGGCGGCGTTCCCGTCGCCATCAAGGACAACCTGTGCATTACCGCCGAAAAGCTCACGTGCGGTTCGCACATTCTGGGCGACTACCGCCCGCCGTACACGGCCACCGCGGTTGAGAAACTGCTCGCGGCGGGTGCGGTCGTGGTGGGCAAGACCAACCTGGATGAGTTCGCGATGGGATCGTCCACCGAGAACTCCGCGTTTGGCCCGTCGAAGAATCCGTGGGACACGACACGCGCGCCCGGCGGCTCGAGCGGTGGCTCCGCCGCGGCGGTGGCGGCGGGCATGGCGTCCGCGGCACTGGGCAGCGACACCGGCGGATCCATCCGGCAGCCGGCGGCGTTCTGCGGTGTGGTGGGCGTCAAACCCACCTACGGGCGCGTGTCGCGCTACGGGCTGGTTGCGTTTGCAAGTTCGCTGGATCAGATCGGTCCGTTCACGCGTACTGTCGCCGATGCTGCTCTCGTGTTGAACACGCTGTGCGGCCACGACGCGCGCGACGCCACCAGCGCTTCCGCACCGGTGCCCGATTTCACCGCCGTACTGGGGCAGGGACTGCGCGGCCTGCGTGTGGGGATTCCCTGGACGTTTCTGGGCGACGAGATCGACGCGGAAGTGCGCGCGGCCTTTGACCGCACCGTCGACGCCGTGAAGCGCGAGGGCGCCACCGTGGAAGAGATAACACTGGAGTACTGCGACAAGGGACTGCCCGCGTACTACGTCGTGGCCAACGCGGAAGCCAGCGCCAACCTCGCGCGCTTCGACGGCATTCGCTACGGCTACCGCGCGCCCGAAGCCGACAATCTCAACGACGTCTACACCCACTCGCGCCGCAACGGCTTTGGCGCTGAAGTAAAGCGGCGCATCTTCCTGGGCACGTACGCCTTGAGCGCCGGCTACTACGACGCCTACTACCGGCGCGCGCAGCAGGTGCGCACACTCATTATTAGAGACTTCGCGCGCGCCTTCGAGCGTTGCGACGTCGTCATGCTGCCGACGGCACCCACCACCGCGTTCAAGCTCGGTGCCAAGTCGGACGATCCCATTCTCATGTACCTGAACGACGTGTTCACCATTCCCGTGAACCTCGCCGGGCTCCCGGGCATGTCGGTTCCGGCGGGGATGTCGTCGGAGGGACTGCCCATCGGCGTGCAGCTCATTTCCAGAGCCTTCGATGAGAGTACGATGCTGCGCGCGGCGGCCGGTATCGAGCGCGTGGCCGATTTCCCAACCGGGGCTGTCGCACCCGCGAAGAAGGGCCGCTGACATGGCGCGCTGGGAACCCGTGATTGGCCTCGAGGTGCACGCGCAACTCCGCACCGAGAGCAAGATGTTCTGCGGCTGTTCCGCCGCATTTGGTGGCGCACCCAATACCCAGGTGTGTCCGGTGTGCCTCGGCCTGCCCGGTGCGCTTCCCGTCACCAACGCGCGTGCCGTGGAATTCGCCGTGCGCATCGGTGTTGCCACCCACTGCGGCATCGCCAACGAAAGCGTGTTCGCACGCAAGAACTACTTCTATCCCGACTGTCCCAAGGACTACCAGATCTCGCAGTTCGACCGGCCCCTCTGCCACGACGGGTGGCTCGCACTCGGAGACGGCACCAAGAAGGTGCGCATCAAGCGCATTCACCTTGAAGAAGACGCGGGCAAGCTGCTCCACGTAGACGGCGCCGATCACTCGCTCGTCGACATGAACCGGAGCGGCGTTCCCCTGATTGAAATTGTCAGCGAACCCGACCTTCGCACCGGTGCCGAAGCCAGCGAGTATTTGCAGAAACTCCGCTCGCTTGTCCGCTACCTCGAGATCTGCGACGGCAACATGGAAGAGGGAAGCCTCCGCTGCGACGTCAACATTTCGCTCCGCGCCGAAGGCACCACCGAACTCGGCGTCAAAGCCGAAGTGAAGAACCTGAACTCCTTCAAACAGGTCGAGCAGGCCATCGAGTACGAAACCAAACGCCAGGCCGCCCTCCTCGACGCCGGCAAACGCGTGTCGCAGGACACCCTCTTGTGGGACGCCGCCGCCGGCAAAGCCATCGTCATGCGCAGCAAGGAAGAAGCTCACGACTACCGCTACTTCCCCGAGCCCGACCTGCGCGTCCTCACCGTTCCCCCCGCCCAGGTGGAACGCATCACCAGCGCGTTGCCCGAGCTGCCCGATATCAAACAGGCCCGCTTCGTCTCCCAGTACGGATTGCCCGCCTACGACGCGGCCCTCCTTACCAGCGCCCGCGACACCGCCGACTACTACGAAGCCGTCGTGAAAGCCGGCGCCGACCCGAAAGCCGCAAGCAACTGGGTGATGGGGGAAGGCATGCGCTGGATGAACGATACCGGTAACGCGCTCGCAGACCTTGCCGCGCGCGTCCCCAGCACATCACTGGCCGCGATCATTCGCATGCAGGCCGACGGCAAGCTGAGTTCGAGTGCGGCCAAGACCGTTTTCAATGAAGCCGCCACCAGCGGGCGCGCCGACATCGCAGCGATCGTGTCCGCACTCGGTCTCGAGCAAGTCAACGACGATGGCGCCATCGAGCGCGACGCCATGGCGATACTCGACGAGAACCCGGAAGAGGTCGCGCGTTATCTCGCGGGCAAGGAACAGCTGCTACAGTTCTTCGTGGGACAACTCATGAAGAAGTCGCGTGGAAAAGCAAATCCGGCAACGGCCACGGATATCTTCAAGCGTCTCCTGGCCGCGCGCAGTTCCTGATCTCCGCGCTCTGCGTTGTCACACGCGACAACGCCGGTTCACGGCGCGAACAATCCACAAACAATCTTGCTTCGTCTTGCACGCGCGTGCTAATTTTCGCGCGTTCGATCCCGCTTTCACCGGCAACGGAAATGGGACGTTTGGGAGGAGGATGTGAGGATGAAGTACGTTGCAGTGTTCTGCTGTTGTTTGCTCACCCTTGCGGTGCTGGTTTCGGCCGGTAGCGCACAAGTTCGATTGAATGAGATTCTGGCCGATCCGGGGACGGATTGGGACGGCGACGGGACGGTGGATTCGAAGCTCGACGAGTGGGTCGAGATTGCGAACATCGGAACGTCGGCGGTGGATCTGGCGCGTTACCGGATTACGGACGCGGCGGCGGGTACGGCGTTTCGGTTTGCGCTGTCGGGTTCGCTGGGTCCGGGTGAGGTGCGTGTGTACTACGGCTCGGACGCGGTCGCGTGGCAGGCGGCCAACGGGATCGGGCAGCTTGGTTTCAGCCTGAACAATGCGGGCGACACGGTCTCCCTCTATGAGGTGGACGGTGCGGAGACCAACCTGGCGGACTCGCGGCTGTACGCGGCGGCGGAGGTGCTGGATGACCGGGCCAACGGCCGCATGCCAAGCGGCAATGGCAACTGGGTCGTCTTTGACGCGCTGAACCCGTACACGGGCGCCAACCCGCCCGTCGCCACGGGCTGTTCGCCGTCGCCGGGGACGGCCCCGTCGTGCCCGCTGCCCACGCAGGCTTCCACGTGGGGCCGCGTAAAGTCGCTGTATCGAAGCTGATTCAACCCTGTTGATTGCAACCGGTCCCGTCCGTTGCCGGGAAAGCGGGGATCGGCTTGACAGGTCGGGTCGATTTGTATAACTTGAGCGGCGATAATGAGTTCGCCCGATCTGATGCAGCAGTTTCTGGCCCGCGACACGCTGGCCGCGGCCCGCATGCTCTCGCTTGTGGAGCGCGGGGGTGCTGACGCGGACGCTGCCCTCGATGCGCTCCACCCGCGCACCGGTCGCGCGCACCGCATTGCGGTGACGGGTGCGGGCGGAGCGGGGAAGAGCAGTCTCGTCAATGCGCTGACCCGGCGCTTTCGCAGCGCGGGCTCCACGGTGGGAATCATCGCGGAGGATCCGACGAGCCCGTTCTCGGGTGGTGCGGTCCTGGGCGACCGCGTGCGCATGACGCACGCCGCCGGCGACCCGGGCGTGTTTGTGCGCTCGCTGGCAAGTCGTGGCAGTGAGTCGGGCTTGAGTACGCTGGCGTGCGAGCTGGGCGACGTGCTGGACGCCTTTGGCCAGGACATCGTGGTGCTGGAGTCCATGGGGGCGAGCCAGGTGGAGACGCGCGTGCGATTTGCCGCCGACACCGTGGTCGTCGTGATGACGCCGGAGTCGGGCGACGAGGTGCAGAGCATCAAGGCCGGGCTTCTGGAAGTGGCCGACGTGCTGGTCGTGAACAAGTCGGACCGGCCGGGTGCCGATGCACTGCTTGGCGATCTAACGGCGCTGGTTTCCATGCGTGCCGAACGGGACGGCTGGAACGTCCCCGTGGTGGCGACAGTCGCCTCGCGTGAAGAGGGCATCGACGCGCTGGATGCGGCGCTGGCGGCCCACCGTACGCATCTGGACGCGGCGGGGCGTCGCAAGCTACGCCGCCGCGAGGCCTTGCGCCAGCGCCTGCGTGCCTTGACCGAGGCGCGGGCCCTTGCGGGGCTCTGGCAAAGCCCTACCCTCGTTGCAGGGTTAGATGCTATCTTTGAACGCGTGGCCGCCGGAGCGGTTTCGCCCGGAAGGGCCGCGCGCGAACTCGCCGCCCGGATTCGGGTCGACTCCCCAACCTCCTTCACGGAATGAAACCCATCAAGGTCCTCATCGCGAAGCCGGGGCTGGACGGCCATGACCGCGGCGCCAAGGTGATTGCCAACGCGCTCCGCGACGCGGGGCTCGAGGTGGTTTACACCGGCCTGCACCAGACCCCCGAGATGATCGTCGAGGCGGCGGTGCAGGAGGACGTGGACCTGGTGTCGGTGAGCATCCTCTCGGGTGCGCACATGACGCTGGTGCCGCGTGTTCGCGAACTGATGAACACCAGCGGCCTGGGCGATGTGAAACTGCTCGCGGGCGGGATCATCCCCGACGCGGACGCCGACGCCCTGCGCAAGATTCCCGGCGTTGCCGGCATCTTTGGACCCGGAACGCGCACCGACGATGTGATCGCGTTCATCAACCAGTTGTTTCCCGACCGTCGCGCGCGCGCGTGACGACACGCACAACCCTTCTGGAGCACCATGACACCCACTGTAGCGCTGAACGAAGAACAACAGATGATCCAGGACACCGCGCGCCGCTTTGCGGACACGGAACTGGCACCGCGCGCCGCGGAGATCGACCACACGTGTGAGTTCCCGGTCGACTCCTTCCGCCGCATGGGCGAGCTGGGCTTCATGGGCCTCGTGGTTCCGGCGGAGTACGGCGGCACCGGCACCGACACCATCTCATACGCGGTCGTGGTGGAAGAACTCTCGCGCGGCTGCGGCTCAACCGGCCTCGGCATTGCCGCGCACAACTCGCTCGCGTGCGGGCCCATCACGATGATGGGGACCGAAGAGCAGAAGCGGCGCTACCTGCCGGACCTTGCGAGCGGCGAAGCCATCGGGGCCTTCTGTCTCACCGAAGCCACCGCCGGCAGCGACGCGTCGGCCACCAAGACCACCGCGGTCAAGCGCGGCGACAAGTACATCCTGAACGGCACCAAGATCTACGTCACCAACGGCGGCTGGGCGCGCTACCTGGTTGCCACGGCCGTGACTGACCCGTCCGCGGGATCCAAGGGCATCAGTGCCTTCATCATTGAGAACGATTTTCCCGGGTTCGTGGTGGGCGCCAGGGAGAAGAAGCTGGGCCTGCGCGCGTCGGGCACGTTTGAGATCCTGTTTCAGGATTGCGAAGTCCCGGCCAAAAACCTGCTGGGTGCGGAAGGCGTGGGGTTTCGCACCTTCATGAAGACGCTGGAAGCGGGGCGCATCTCGATTGGTGCGTTTGCGCTCGGACTCGGTCAGGCGGCCATGGACGCAGCCATCAAGTTTGGCAAGGACCGCAAGCAATTCAACACGCGCATCGTGGACTTCCAGTCCACCCAGCTCAAGATTGCCGACATGGCCACCGAGCTGCACGCGTCGCGCCTCATGGTGCACGACGCCGCGCGCCGCAAGGATGCGGGCGAGGAATTTGGGCGCTACGCTTCCATGGCCAAGCTCTACGCCTCCGAAGCCGCGATGCGTGCCGCCAACCAGGCCATCCAGATCCACGGCGGCTACGGCTACTGCAAAGAGTACAACGTGGAACGCTTCTACCGTGACGTCAAGCTGGCGGAGATCGGCGAGGGCACGAGCGAGATTCAGCGCATCGTGATCGCGCGCAGCATCCTGGCTGACGCATAACGTTTTTCAAACGAGGAGACACTTGATGGAACGCGCGGTCATTGTATCCGCACTTCGTACGCCCATTGGCCGCTTCATGGGCGGCCTGTCCACCATCCCCGCGCCCCGGCTGGCGGCGGGTCTCATCAAGGAGACCATCGCGCGCACCAAACTCGACGTGGAACTGGTGGATGAAGTCATTCTGGGCAACGTGCTGCAGGCGGGCGTGGGGCAGGCCCCCGCGCGCCAGGCCCTGATCCACGGCGGCGTTCCGCCCACCGTGGGCGCTGTCACCATCAACAAGGTGTGCGGCTCCGGCATGAAGTCCGTGATGCTTGCGGCCCAGGCCATCAAGCTGGGCGACGCCGAAGTGGTGCTCGCGGGTGGCATGGAGAACATGAGCCTCGCCCCGTATCTCCTGCCCGACGCGCGTGCGGGGCAGCGCCTCGGACACGGACGCATGCTCGACAGCATGGTCAACGATGGCCTGTGGGATTGTTACAACGACTTCCACATGGGGAACACAGCGGAGCTCGTGACCAAGAAGTACAACGTGTCGCGCGAAGCACAGGACGAGTTTGCGGTGGAGAGCCATCGCAAGGCCATCGCGGCCATGGAGCGCGGCGAGTTCAAGGACGAGATCGTGCCGGTGGCGGTGGCGCAGGGCAAGGGCGACCCGGTGCTGGTTGCGGCCGACGAAGGCCCGCGCGCCGACGCGTCCGCCGAGAAGCTTGGCAAACTCAAGCCCGTGTTCGACAAGGCGGGCAGTGTCACCGCGGGCAACTCGAGCACCATCAATGACGGTGCTGCCGTCCTGCTGGTGATGTCGGAGAGCAAGGCCAACGCGCTGAAACTTCCGATCCTCGCGTTTGTTGACGCGTACGCCACCGGCGGCATGGCGCCGGAGTGGGTCATGATGGCGCCGCTGGTTGCGATCAACAACCTGCTCGAAAAAACCAAGACGCGCATCACCGACTACGACCTCATCGAACTCAACGAGGCCTTCTCGGCGCAGGGTGTCGCCCTGATGCGCGAGCTCAAGATTCCGCCCGAGCGTTTGAACGTGAACGGTGGAGCAGTGGCGCTCGGGCACCCCATCGGTGCGTCCGGCGCGCGCGTGCTGGTCACCCTGATCCACGCCCTGCACAAGCGTCGCGCCAAGCGCGGGCTGGCGTCGTTGTGCCTCGGGGGCGGTAACGCGGTCGCCATGACCGTCTCGGTGGCGTAACCATGTCGGGCATCGAACGCGTTTCGGTTATCGGCGCCGGCACCATGGGTGCGGGCATCGCGCAGGTGTTTGCGCAGTCGGGTCACGCGGTCAAACTGATCGACGTGAAGCCCGATGTTGTGAAGAAGGGCATGGCGGGCATCGAGGCGAGCCTCGACCGCATGGTGAAGAAGGAACTCCTTACACCCGAGCAGAAGAAAGAGACCTTCGCGCGTATCCGCCCCGACACCGGTCTGGACGCCACGTCCGGCAGCGAACTCGTGGTGGAAGCCATCAACGAGAACGCCGAGTTGAAGCGCAAGGTGTGGGGTGAGGTTGCCAGGCACACCGGCACCAGTGCCATCCTCGCCAGCAACACGTCGTCCATTTCCATTACCGAACTCGCGGCCAGCGTACCCGCACCGCACCGGTTCATCGGCATGCACTTCATGAACCCGGTGCCGGTGATGAAACTGGTGGAGATTATTCGCGGGCTGGAAACCGACGACGCCACCACCGCCGCTACGATTGAGTTGTGCCGTGCGATGGGGAAGACCGCGGTGGAAGTGAACGACTACCCCGGCTTTGTGTCCAATCGCATCCTCATGCCGATGGTCAATGAGGCCGTGTACTGCCTGATGGAAGGTGTGGCCACCAAAGAAGCCATCGACGACGTGATGAAGCTGGGCATGGCGCACCCGATGGGGCCGCTCGCTCTCGCCGACCTGATCGGCCTCGATGTGTGCCTCTCGATCATGGACGTCCTGCACCGCGACCTCGGCGACTCCAAGTACCGCCCCTGCCCGCTCCTCAAGAAGATGGTGGCAGCCGGAAGGCTGGGAAGAAAAACAGGCCGCGGCTTCTACGACTACGCCGCCAGGTGAAACCACGCATCAGCATGATCACAAAGGCTGCCGTGCACTCGCGATCACACGCTCTCTCTCTCGTGGTGTGCCTCGTGCTGCTGAGCAGCGGCGTGTGCCGCGCAGAGGACACGACACCTCCGCCTGCAGGGGCGTCCAGTGCCGAAGAACTATCGAAGAAGCTCGCCAATCCGGTGGCCAGCCTCATCTCAGTTCCGTTTCAGAGCAACTTTGACGTGGGGATGGGCCCGTACAACGGATCCAAGATGGTTCTCAATGTGCAGCCCGTGATTCCCATCACGCTGACACCCAGCTGGAACCTCATCACGCGCTGGATTGTGCCCATCGTTTCGCAGTTCGACGTCACGGGCGACAACACCGACCAGGCCGGTCTGGGGGACGCCGTATTGAGCGCCTTCTTCAGCCCGAGCGGTTCCGATCCCATCTGGGGTGTCGGGCCCGCGTTTAATGTCCCGACTGCAACCGATGATGCGACCGGCACGGGGAAGTTCGCCATCGGCCCCACGTTTGTGGTCTTGAAGCAGCAGGGCCCATGGACGTTCGGAGCGCTGGGGAACCATCTGGTTTCCGTGGCGGGTGACGACGATCGCGGCGAGGTCAGCGCCACCTTCCTGAACCCATTCGTGAATCACTCCTGGAAGAGCGGTGCCAGTGTGGTGCTGAACATCGAGTACACGCACGACTGGGAGAACGACGTGGATGTCCTCGTCGTGCATCCCCTGGTGAGCGGTGTTACGAAGTTTGGAAATCAGGCGGCGAGCCTGTCAATCGGGCCGCGCATCCACTTTGCGCCCGACAATCACCCCAGCTACGGCATTCGCGCCGCGGTGGTGCTGGTGTTTCCCAAGTAGACGGGGACGCTAGCGCGGCTTTTCCACCAGTTCGATCAGGACGCGCCCGGTTGCTTTGGGGTGGATGAAGGCGACGCGCGATCCTTCCTTGCCCGGCCGCGCCTTCTGATCAATGAGAGCCACGCCGTCTTCGCGGAGTTTCGCGAGCGCGGCGTCGATGTCCTCCACCGCGAAGGCCACGTGGTGCATGCCTTCGCCGCGCTCGGCCACAAACTTGCCAATGGCCGAATCCGGGCTCAAGGCCTGCACCAGCTCGATATCGGTGCCGCCGGTTTCCAGCGTGGCAACCCGCGCCTTGAAGCCGGGGACTTCTTCCGAGTGCTTCAGCGTCATTCCGAAGATCCGTTCAAACATCGCGAGCGACGCGTCCAGATTCTGCACCGCGATTGCGACATGGTCGATTCCCTTGATCATGCAGAGCCTCCCTCGCGATGGTGTCCGAAGACGCGCGCCAGTGTCTTGCACATCTCGCCGATGGTGGCACGCGCGCGAACGGCGTCCACGATGAGCGGCATCAGGTTGGTGTCGGCGCGGGCACCCGCTTCCAGTGCCGTGAGACACGCCGTCACGCGCGCGTTGTCGCGCGCGGCGCGGCGCTGCTTTAACAACGCCACCTGCTCGCGCTCCAGCGCGGGGTCGACGCGAAACACCGGTGTTTCCTCGCCGCTCGCCTCGTTGTAGGCGTTCATTCCCACCACGCGCTCCTCGCCGCGCTCCATGGCTTTCTGAAACTGGTACGACGCGCGCTCGATCTCGCGCTGCGGGTAGCCGGCCTCGATGGCGGCGATCATGCCGCCGCGCTTGTCTACTTCGGTCAGGATCGCGCGCGACTTTTCTTCAATGGCGTTGGTGAGCGACTCCACAAACCAGCTTCCGCCCAGCGGGTCCACGGTGTCGGCCACACCCGATTCCTCCAGCAGGACCTGCTGCGTACGCAGTGCGAGGTGTGCCGCGCGATCAGAGGGGAGGCCCAGCGCCTCGTCCAGGCTGTTGGTGTGCAGCGATTGCGTGCCGCCCAGCACCGCGGCCAGCGCCTGCAGGGCCACGCGTACCACGTTGTTCTCGGGCTGCTGTGCCGTGAGCGTGCTGCCCGCCGTCTGCGAATGAAAGCGCAGGCGCAGGCTGTCGTCCTTCTTTGCGCCAAAGCGCGTGCGCATCGTGTCGGCCCAGATGCGGCGCGCCGCGCGGAACTTGGCCACTTCCTCGAAGAAGTGGTTGTGCACATTGAAAAAGAACGAGAGGCGCGGTGCAAAGTCGTCCACGGCCAGGCCCGCCTTGACGCCCGCCTCCACGTACGCGATGCCGTCGCCCAGCGTGAAAGCAATCTCCTGGGCCGCGGTGGAACCCGCCTCACGAATGTGGTAGCCGCTGATGCTGATGGGATTCCAGTTGGGCATCTCGGCGGCGCACCACGCAAACATGTCGGTGATGATCCGCATCGACGGCGCGGGAGGGAACACGTACGTGCCGCGCGCGATGTACTCCTTGAGGATGTCGTTCTGCACCGTGCCGGTCAGCGTGCCGCGCTGGATGCCGCGTTCTTCCGCCGCCACCACCACCATCGCGAGCAGCATGGACGCGGTGGCGTTGATCGTCATCGAGGTGCTCACCTTGTCGAGCGGGATGCCGTCAAACACGCGCGCGATGTCGTCGACCGTGTCGATGGCGACGCCCACGCGCCCCACTTCGCCCAGTGCCAGTGCGTCGTCGGAGTCCAGCCCCATCTGGGTGGGGAGGTCGAAGGCCACGGAGAGCCCGTGCTGGCCGCGCTCGAGCAGGGCCTTGAAGCGCTGGTTGGTGGCGGCCGCGTTGCCAAAGCCCGCGTACTGCCGGATCGTCCACGGGCGGCCGCGGTACATGGTGGGGTACACGCCGCGCGTGAAGGGGAACTCGCCGGGGAAGCCGACGCGCGCATCCACACCCGTGTCGGGCGCGTACAGCGGATCGATCTCGATGTCGGAGGACGTGCGGAAGTGCGGCTTGCGCTCCTTGCTCTTCGCAACGAACGGTTTGTAGACGCCGTCCTCCCAGTCTTTGCGCGAACGCGACGCCATCATTCCCTCTCGATGGTGACGAGCGGGGTCTGCGACTCCACCTTGGTGCCCACCGCAGCCGTCACCGACTTGACCACACCGGCCACCTCGGTGACCAGGTCGTTACGCATCTTCATGGCTTCCATGACAACCACGGTTTCGCCGGCGACGACGTGCTGACCCACGTCCACCTTCACCTGAATGACGAGACCCGGCATGGGTGCCGTCACCGTGTACGCGCCCGTGTGCTCGCGCTCGCGTTCCGCATCCTTGACGGCCACGAGAAGTTCGTCCAGCACTTCGACGTCGTAGTGGCGGCCCATCACGCGCGCAAAATACTCGCCCTGCTCCGGGCGCACCGGTGCGGTTTCAATCAGGTAGGAGCGCCCGTCGATCAGGAGCGACAGACGGTCGCTGTCACCCATGGTGCAGCAGTCAACCGTGAGCGCGCGCCCGTCCACCAGAATGCGGTACGTGCCGTTCTCGTGCGCCACTTCCAGGTTCTTCTCGCGCCCATCCACACGCACCACGAGCTTCACGGGCGCCACCTCCGCGTGGCTTCCGCGCGCGCGGTGCGGCGCCACGGCGTTTCCGTGTCGGACACCATGGAGTAGCGCACGGTGCTGCGGTAAGTGTGCGCGGCAATGGCGGCGGCGATGGCGGCCAGCTCAATTTCTTCCTCACGCTGGTGCAGTTTGGCGGGGTCGAACTTCTGCTCGATGGTGCGCGTGGTGTACGACCCGTCCATGAACGACGGTTCCGCCAGCGCCCACAGGAGAAACTCCACGTTGGTGCGCACCGGTTCGCAACGGTACTCGCGCAGCGCGCGTCGCGCGCGGCCAATGGCCTGTTCGCGCGTGTCGGCCCACACCACCATCTTGCCAATCATGGGGTCGTAATAAATGGGGATCTCGTAGCCCGCGTACACGCCGTTGTCGTTGCGGACACCCGGGCCCTGCGGGAGCACCAGGCGCCGGATGGTTCCCACCGACGGCATGAAGCCGCGCGACGGGTCTTCTGCGTAGATGCGCAGCTCGATGGAGTGACCGTGCGGCTTCACGTTCTCCTGCTTGAGTGCCAGTTTTCCGCCCGCCGCCACCTCGATCTGCTGTTTCACCAGGTCCACACCGTACACAAACTCGGTCACCGGGTGCTCCACCTGCAGGCGCGTGTTCATCTCGAGGAAGTAAAAGTTGGACTTCTCGTCCACGATGAACTCAATCGTCCCCGCACCGCTGTAGTTGACCGCGGCCGCCGCCGCGCGCCCGGCTTCCGACAGGGCCGCACGCATCGCGGGCGACACCACCGGCGACGGTGCTTCCTCGATCACCTTCTGATAGCGGCGCTGCATCGAACACTCGCGCTCGCCGTAGGTGAGAATGGTGCCGTGGCCGTCGGCCATGACCTGGATCTCGATGTGCTTGGGGTTCTCGATGAACTTCTCGATGTAGACCGACGCGTCGGCAAACGCACTCAACGCCTCGCCCATGGTGGCTTCCAGCGCCGATGCAAACTCCGAGGCCTGTTTCACCACACGCATGCCCTTGCCGCCGCCGCCGGCCGCCGCCTTGAGCAGCACCGGGTACCCGATCTCTTTGGCGATGCGAGCGGCCTCTTTTGCGTCGCTCACCGGGCCGTCGCTGCCGGGCACCACCGGGACACCCGCCTTCTTCATGGCTGCGCGCGCGCCCAGCTTATTGCCCATGGCGCGAATGGCGTGCGGAGAGGGGCCGATGAAAACGAGGCCGGCGTCGATGCAGGCCTGGGCGAAGTCCGCGTTCTCGGCCAGGAAGCCGTACCCCGGGTGCACCGCCTGCGCGCCCGAGCGGCGCGCGGCGTCCAGGATGGCGTCAATCTTGAGATAACTCTCGCGGCTCTCGGCCGGACCCACGCGGTAGGCTTCAAAGGCGTGCGCCACGTGCGCCGCGGTGCGGTCGGCGTCGGAGTAAATGGCGACGGGTGCAATACCCATCTCCTTGCACGCGCGCGCGATGCGAACCGAAATTTCGCCGCGATTCGCGATGAGGATCTTGCGGAACATGGCGTGCTTGCTAGAGAGGGATGTTGCCGTGCTTCTTGGGCGGAAGCGTCTGCCGCTTGTTGACCAGGCTCTCGAGGGCCGCGATCACCTTGGGTCGCGTCTCGGAGGGCTCGATGACGTCGTCGATGTAGCCCAGCGACGCCGCGATGTAGGGGTTCGCAAACTTCTCGTTGTACTCGGCGATGAGACGCGCGCGCTCGGCGGCGGGGTCCTTGGCCTTGTCGATTTCCTTCTTGTTGAGGATGTTCACAGCACCCTCGGCACCCATCACCGCGAGCTCAGCCCCCGGCCACGCCACATTATAGTCGGCGCGAATGTGCTTGGAGCTCATGACGTCGTAGGCGCCCCCGTAGGCCTTGCGCGTGATGACGGTGATCTTGGGTACGGTGGCCTCGCAGTACGCGTAAAGAAGCTTGGCACCGTGCTTGATGATGCCGGCAAACTCCTGCTCGGTGCCGGGGAGAAACCCGGGCACGTCTTCAAACGTAAGCAGCGGAATGTTGAACGCGTCGCAGAAACGCACAAAGCGCGCGGCCTTGAGCGACGACTTGATGTCCAGCACACCGGCCAGCGACCGTGGCTGGTTGCCGACGATGCCGACACTGCGCCCGTTCAGGCGCGCAAACCCCACCACGATGTTGGTCGCGTACAGCGGCTGAATCTCAAAGAACTCCGCGTTGTCGACGACCCGCTTGATGACGTCGATCATGTCGTACGCGAGCTTCGGGTCGTCGGGGACGATCGTGTCGAGTTCCTTGTCGCGGCGGCCCGGGTCGTCGGTGGCCGTCGCGCGCGGCGCTTCGCCCAGGTTGTTCTGGGGCAGGTACGTGAGCAGCTTGCGAATGGTGAGGATGCAGTCCTGGTCGTTGCGGGCCATCAGGTGCGCAACGCCGCTCCTGGTGGAGTGCGTCTGCGCACCGCCCAGCTCTTCGAACGAAACTTCCTCGTTGGTCACCATCTTGATGACGTTGGGGCCGGTCACAAACATGTGGCTCGTCTGATCCACCATCACGATGAAGTCGGTGATGGCGGGGGAGTAGACCGCACCGCCTGCGCACGGGCCCATGATGGCCGAGATTTGCGGGACGACGCCCGACGCCAGCGTGTTGCGCAGAAAAATCTCCGCGTAACCGCCGAGACTCGCGACACCTTCCTGAATGCGGGCACCGCCGCTGTCGTTGAGCCCAACCACGGGTGCTCCGTTTTCCATTGCGAGGTCCATCATGCGGCAGATTTTCCCCGCGTTGGCCTCGCTCAACGTGCCGCCAAAGACCGTGAAGTCCTGCGCGAACGCGTACGTGAGCCTTCCGTTTACGGAACCGTAACCGCACACGACACCGTCGCCGGGGATCAGGCGATCGGCGACCGCAGGGTCGGTGGAGCGGTGCGTCACAAACACGCCCAGTTCCTGGAACGTCGCCGGGTCAAACAGGAGGTGGATGCGTTCGCGTGCGGTGAGCCGGCCCGACTCGTGGACCTTCGCCACGCGCTCCGGGCCGCCGCCGGCGTGGGCGGCTTCGCGAAGGGTCTGGAGGCGTTTCCGCTTATCCTTGGCCGTCGACATCGGGTACGGGTCTCTTTCGGCTGGGGGACAGACACGCCGGGTTGGTGTAACCCGCGTACTGGCAAAGGTTTGAGTTTCCGGCATTCTAGGTGGCGCGTGCCCGGTCGTCAATAGACACCTTCTCCGCGACGAATCTCCAAACGACCCCATATGTTTGGGGTTGCCGCCCGCATATGATTGCTGGTATTATATTTACGCGTTTCAGGGCCTTCGGGCCGCGATTTTGTCTGTGGTAGACGGGAGTGGACGTTGCGCCGACTTATTCTGGTTCTGTGGTGCCTGTGTATGGTGGGTGTGGTGATGGGGTGCGGAAAGAAAACCGAGACCGCCGACGATCACGCGGCGACCGAATCGCCGACACCGGGGAGCCAGCTCCCGTCGGCCGACGTCACGTCGCAGCCTGGCGAGGAGATGGCGGTCCAGACGTCGCCCATGGAGGCGCTGGAAAACGTCTTCATCCGTCCATATTTCGATGAAGCGGGAGCAACCCAGCTTGCGATTGCTCCCGGCGAAATGTTTCAAGTGCATGTTTTCGCGGAGACGGTTGATCCGTGTTCCACCAACGCGGCGCAGTTCCGTCTCGACATCCCGGCCGGTGTGCGTGTCATCGGCATGACGGAGACCGATCAAAAGACGGTCTCGGCGGGAAACCGCGAGAGCAACTATATGATTGCGTTCGCATGTCAGATGCCGGGCAAGTTCCGCATCGTGTCGTTCGAATGCATGGCCGAACCCGACTTCCGAGGCGGGGAGTTCACCGTGGCACCGGGTTTGCCCGGCGGTGACGAAACCTACCTCGGGTTTTCCACCTGTAGTTTCTCGCACGCACCCGCGCACGGGGGATCAATCACGGCTCGTAGGAAGTAACACGTTCCTGGATCCCCGACCCCGGATCCACGTGGAAGTACACAGCAAGAGGTAATCAGCATGATGCGCCGCGTGGTTGTCATGGGCGCCGCCTTTGCGGCGGGCGTCCTGGTTGTTTCCGCACACGCTGTCACACCGCCGCGCGACGGCGGGGCACTGCCGGCCTACCAGCGCGTGGTGGCCAAGGACCCGACTGCGTTCACCCTCGGGCACGCATGGGTCGAGAAGACACAGCGCGCGCGCGAGGCCCGCGCCGCGTGGCTTTCACAACCCGCTCACCAGCGCTCCGCATTTTCCGCACCCGCGTCCATCGCGGTAACCGGCGTCATGCGCGTGCCGGTGCTTCCCGGCCGGTATACGGGCATCGCCGCGGTCCCGGTGTCGGCGGCCAATCTTCAAAACCAGATTTTTGACGCCAACGCTACGGGTACCGTCACTCAGTATTACAGCGAAGTTTCCTACGGCCAGTTCACCATTGAGGGCGATGTTTACGCCTGGACCAACCTGACCAATGCAGGCACGTGGTACGAGGGCGGCAGCAACGGTTTGACGCCGGGTCTCGCGCATACCGGCCAGTTCATTAAAGAGGTGCTCGACGCGCGCGACGGCACCATCAACTTTGCGCAGTACGACAACGACGGCCCGGACGGCCTGCCCAACTCCGGTGACGACGACGGTTTTGTCGATGCACTCGTGGTCATGCACGCGGAGGCGGGCGGCGAGTGCGGCGGGTCCAACATTGTGTCCCACTCCTGGCGCTACACCGCGTGGCCGGAAGCCAACGACATTCCGTACTCCACCAACGACGCGCGCCTTGGCGGCGGCTTTATCAAGGTGGATGACTACGTGATCGTGCCCGCACTCAACTGCGGTGCCGTCCCCGGCTCCGAGGCGGTTCCGGCCGACCAGTGGATTGACATCGGTGTGTTGTGCCACGAGCTCGGCCACACGCTGGGGCTGCCCGACCTGTACGATTTCAACGGTGGCGGATTCGGCATCGGTCACTGGGGCATCATGGGCACGGGGAACTGGAACACGCCGGAACGCCCCGCGCATCCGGAAGCATGGACGCGCGTGGAACTGGGCTGGACCGTTCCCACCACCGTGGGCTGGGAGCCCGTGGATGTCGTCATTCCGCCCGCGGAACAGAACGCGGTGGCGTACAAGCTGCCGTTCACCGACGAGCGCTTCCGGCGTTCCACCACGTGCGCAATTTCCGGCGCGTACTCATTGTACTGCGGACTGACGCAGGCGGAAGGCACCGCGCGCGGCTGGGCGTCGCCCGGACCCACCGGCGGCTACGGCACCAACTGGTACCAGACCATCGCACACGACTTCACGTACTCCGGCAGTGGCGCGGTGTCATTCCAGTACAAGTTTGCCTACGACACCGAGGCCAATTACGACTACGCGCGCGTCCTCATCGAAGTGAATGGGGTGGAGACGCAGCTCGTCGCGTACACGGGAACCAGCACGGGGACCGAGACCATCAACATTACACCGCTTCTCGGACCCCTCACCGGGAGCGGCGGCACCTACACGCTCAAGTTCCGCGTCACCAGTGACCTTTCGTTCGACGACTCGGACGGACAGGATCCGTCGGCGTGCGGTGCGCTCGCGGTGGACGACGTGAACGTCACCGGCGGCGGTGTTACCTACACCAGCGGCTTTGAAACCCGTGCCGACGGCTGGTTCCAGGATCCGCTGGAGAACAGTGCTTCTGAATACTGGCTGGTGGAGAACCGGCGCAAGGCGGGTACCGACCAGTCGCTGCACGGTGAAGGCCTCTTGATCTGGCACGTGGACGAAGAAGTCCTGGGTGCGCCGTTGCTCGTGAACAGCCAGGGACCCAACGGTGCCGCCATCCGTGGCCTTGTGCTGGAAGAGGCGGACGGTCAGTTTGACCTGAACGGCGGCGGTGCCAACCACGGCGAGCCGCAGGACGTCTACCCGGGTCCGCTAGCGAAAACGGACTTCCAGACCGGCACCACGCCGGCGAGCACCGACAACACCGGGCGCAGCACGCGCATTGCCGTTACCGACATCATCGCGTTTGGCGCCAACGTGAGTGCAACGCTGCGCGCGGGCGATCAGGGTCCGCTGGCGACGTCCGTGCTGCCGGATAACATTGATAACGACCAGGTGGCGGTGGTGGTGGAAGTGAGCGGGAACCGCTTGCGCGCGGGTGCCACCTTCCACTTTGAGTACGCGGAGACGCAGGCGTCGCAGACCGGCGATGCAGCCGATCTTTCCAACATCGTGCCCGTCTCGCTGGAATGGCTGGACGTGACGGCCGTGCGCGGTACCGTCAACGTGTACGAGAAGGCGTCGGGCCTCTGGAACCTGGTGGTAACCAACCCCGACGGGCAGACCGTTACCGTGAACAACGCGCTCACCTTGAACCACATCCTGGCCACGCGCCTCGTGTCGTCGTCGGTGGACGTGATCGAGTCCGGCGTGCGTCTGCGCTGGGAACTTCGCGATCGCGAAGAAGGCGAGATTGTTCGCCTGTATCGTTCGCGCGAACCCAACGCGGGCTGGGTTGCCATCGTGGACAACCTGATGCCGGCGAACGGAGATGCATACGAATTTATCGACGCCGACGTGCAGCCCGGCACCACGTACTATTACTTGCTCGAGTCGCGTCTTGCGGGAGACGTGCGCGAGTTGAACCGTCAGTCGGCGCTGATTCCCGCGCGCGAACTCGTGCTCGAACAAAACCATCCCAACCCCTTCAACCCCACCACGACCATTCGTCTGTACCTGCCAACACGCGTGGATGTATCACTCGAAGTGTTTGATGTTCGCGGTCGTCTTGTGCGCAGACTCGCGCGCGGAAACTACGATGCGGGTGCGCACGTAGTGGAATGGGACGGACGCGATGAACGCGGAGCACCGGCGGCATCGGGTATGTATGTATACCGACTGACCGCAGGCAAGCAGACCGCGAGTCGAAAAATGATGCTGTTGAAATAGACCCCACCACAGCAGCGTCCGCAGCGCACTGGCAACCCTGGTTGCCGCAGGAGGCCTGTCGGATGTTGATCAAGCAGTCACGGTCCCGCATCCTGTGCGCGGCACTGGTTGGCTACGCAGCCCTCTCCCCGGGGGCAACGCAGGTCCACGCAAATCCTCCCCACGTGTGGAGCAAGGCAATTGGCACCCAGTTTGACGGCGACGCCGTAAACGATGTTGTCGCGCATGGCGAGGCGCTGTACGTCACCGGCACGCTTGCGATCAACCGCGTGATCACGCCGTACCTCGCGCGCCTGCGCGCCCACGACGGCACCAGTGTGTGGATGCGCCAGCTTCCGTCTTCGGCGCGCACCCGCGGAATCGCGGTGACGCCCACCGGCGATGTCATCGTGGTGGGGGACTTTGTGGGAAACGGTGATGTGGGCGTTGGTCCGATGGCCAATCAGGGGGAGGACGACGGGTTTGTCGCGCGCTACTCGGGTGTGGACGGATCCCCCGTCTGGAGCCGGCCGTTTGGCGCGTGGCTGAACGACCGCGGTGTGGCCGCGTGCGTGGACGCGGCCGGCGATGTGTATGTCGCGTGCACGTTCCGCGTGTCGGCAACGTTCGGGGAATTGTTGAGAATAAGCCGCGGTTACACCGACATCGCGATTCTGAAGTTCGACGGCAACGGCACCGGCCCCCGGTGGGCGACACACCTGGGCGGCCCCGGGATCGACAGTGTCGAGGATATCGCCGTGTGCGGCGACGGGGTTGCCGTCACCGGACAATTCGAGATCGAAGCCAACTTCGGCCACGGGTGGAAGCAAAGCGCAGGATTCTCCGACATCTTCGTCGCGAGGCTGCGCGGCACCGACGGCGCGTCGGTCTGGAGTGCGGTCTATGGAGGGAAGGGTGTCGATCACGCGCGCGCGATTGGAGCGGGGAGCGACGGCGAGATTTTCATTACCGGAGACTTCAGGGACACGATCGTGGTTGGCGGCTCAACCCTGGTGAGTGCGGGTAACGCCGACATTCTGCTCGCGCGTCTCGCCCCCGATGGAACGCCCGCGTGGGCGCGCCGCTTTGGACAGTCGGCCTCGCGGGCGCACGATGAAGCGGGCGAAGCACTCTCGGTCATGGGCGACGGAACCGTGGTGGTGGCGGGTGAGTTCTACGGTACCGTCGACTTTGGAGGCGGTGCCTTCACGTCCAGTTACTACCTGACCGGTGGCGAGACCGATTTGTTCGTGGCCGCGTACGACCGGGAAGGGCGGCATGTGTGGAGTGACGGCTTTGGCGGCGAACTGACCGGGCTGGGCATGGGGGACGGGTGGCAGGAACCCACCTCGGTAGCCCTCGACAGCCGCGGCAACGTCTACATCGCCGGTCGCTTTGAGAACCCGACGGATTTTGGCGGCGGTCTGGTTGCACCCACCGGGTGGCCGTTTGGGACCGCACCCAACGAAGGCTTTGTCGCGCGCTACACCTTCCCGTCCGTAACCATGGCGCGCGTGGACTGGCTCTTGTGTCCGCAGGGCGATGCCGACACGCTTCTGGTCATGGTGGACTTTGACGACGGCGCGCTGGGCGCGGATATCCCGTCTGGTTCCATCGTCCTCGACCCGCCCGCGGACGGCGCGATCGAGATACCCGCCCGCGTCACCGCCAATCGCAACGCAACCAGCGCGAACGGACACCGCGTGTTGCTCGCCCTCTCCGCCATCCACGGCGGCAGCAACGGCGGTGAGGTCGCGTTTCCCATTCGCGTGAACGAAAATCTGGTGGGGACCGCGTTCGCGCGCATCTGGTCCCCCGACCTGGATACCTCGGGCGGCGTGGATGTCATCGATCTCACGCGTTTCGCGCGCTCATTCGGCGCGTGCCCCGGGGGAAACGGCTACAACGTGGGCGCAAACTTCGTGCGCCACGAGTCGTGGTCGTGCGTTGACATGGTTGACTTTGGACTCTTCGCCCGCCACTTTGGTCACGGCGAAACGCCGGGTGTCACGCTGGCGGGATCGGGCGGCGCGGGCGCAGGAACGCTGTCCGTACTTCAGGACGATAACAATCCGCGCGCGGTCGTGCTTTCTCTCTCCGGTGTTCACGCGCAGGCGGCGGCGGGCGTTCGCGTCGTGCTGAAGCCCGGCGTTCGAGTTTCCAACTGGACGCCGTCGGGAGAGGTGGGCGCCTCGTTGCAGCAGGAAGATGGCACGCTGACGCTGCTGGTGCTTCCCACCGACGGTTCCCTGAACGGAGCGCTGACACTGGGGACGCTCACGCTGGAGGGTTCATCCGGTGCCACGGCCCTGCACGGGATCCAGGACGCTCACGGCGAGACGGTCTCCGCGGCCGGTGTCGCCACCGCACTTGAGCTCGCGGCACCGCAAGACGGCGGCACAACGCCCCGGCAGTTCGTGAACGCGCTCAATGCGTGCGTCCCGAACCCGTTCAACCCGTCCACCACGATTGCGTTTTCGGTGAGTGAGCGGGGGAGAGTGGACCTGCACGTCTACGACGTGTCGGGCCGGCGCGTGCGCGCGCTGGTTGAGCGCGAGGTTCCCGCGGGGAACCACACCAGCCTGTGGGACGGGCGCGACGACGCGGGCCGCGCGGTCGCGAGCGGGGTTTACTTCTATAGAATCGTGGCCGGGAGTTTTGTGGCGTCGCAGAAAATGGTGCTGCTCAAGTAGTGCCGCGCACTACTTCTCAACCACCAACACCGAGTTCTTGCCGCCAAAGCCGTCGGGTTCTTCCTTGGACGCCGACGGATCCAGCGTCTGCTTGCGCTGGTCGACCAGGAACCGGTAGGAGTACTTGCCGGGTGCCAGCGAGAGAATGATCTCCCACGCCCCTTCCTTCTTCAGCATCGGATTGGCTTCCGGCGACCAGCCGTTGAAGCTGCCCACCACCGCCACCGACTGCGCCTCCGCATTCATGTAGCGCAGGGTCACCGACCGCTGGGAGGCCTGCAACGGGTTGGGTTCCGACAACTCGCGCGCCGTGAGTTCGCGGTAACCGCCGGCCAGTTCCATGAGGTTGTTGTCAAACTCGTCGGCCGCGAGATTCTCGTCGTTGCCAAGCGAGAAGGTGACGCGCGCCGAGGCGTCGCCGATGATCTTGACCAGAATGTGGTTGCGGTCCGGATCCAGGTGCACGTTGGCCGTGACGGAATCGCCGGGTGCTCCCGTGCTGCTCGCAACCTGCCGTCCGTTCACGAAGATGGCGACGGGGACGTTGGACGAGAAGCGGGTCGCGATGTCGGTTTCGTACGCGCACGCGACCACCGTGTACAGGTAGTGCGCGCCCGGCTCCGACGCGAGGCCTTCCAGGCGCAGTTCGCCGTGCGGACCCGTGGCCGCCTCCGGCACCGCGCGCCAGCTCACCTTGCCGCGCACACCGTCGTAGCTCTGCAGCAGGTTCACACCCTGTTCGGGCGGGAACGCCTTGTCGAGTTTGCCCTTGGCCGGGAACGGACCCGCGTACGTCCACTGGTAGGGTTTGAACAGGCTGGCCGTGATGCTGCCCGCGTCGCGGTCGCCCGACATGAACTTGAGCGTGAACGGAAACACACCCGGCCGGCACGGCGAGGGAATCTCAACGTTCAGGCGCGCACCGGTTGTGTCGGCGGCACCAAACGCAATCTCGCCCGAGTTGCCCTCGCGCAGCTTGAGCCCGGCGGGGCTGTACCAGTAGTAGCGGGTGGGAACCGAGCCGCGCGAGTTGCGCCGCAAATCGAGCTCTATCGGAAGTTCCTTGCCGCGGACGGTGCGCCCGGCGGGGAAGCGCGCGGTGATACCCACCGGCGCCTGCACGAACACCGACTGATCCACGTGACAGCGCACGCGCGTTCCGGAGGTGTCTTCGAGGACCACCGTAAACGTGAGCACGCGCGGCCCGCCCACCGCGGCGCGTGTCGCGCGGCGCAGGGCAAAGCGGTACGGGTTCGAGGCATTCACGTGCACGAAACCCGTGTTCACGCGCGCCACGGCTTCGCCGTAGACACCGGCCGATACCGTCTTCCAAACGCGCGGCGTGTCGGAGGCGATTTCGCAGCGGAACACGGCACTCTCGCCCGACACCAGCGTGGCGGAGGCGAGGCTTGCGCGCACGCGCACGTTGCTCGTGGCAACCATCAGGTTGGACTCGGCGCGCCGCGTGCACGCCACCACGTCGTCCAGCAGGCGCTGGCTCGCGATGGTGATGTCGGTGCCCGGGTACGCACGCTTCTCGTCAAGACTGAAGAACGCGGTGGAGCGGAGCTTCTCGCGCATCTGCGACACGGTGGCGTACACCGTGCGCGTCGCACCGTCGCCGTTGACGCGTGTCACGGTACCCGCGCGTCCCGAGACACACGCGCGCACGATGGAGATCGCCTTCTCGAGACGGACGACGTCGGTGTCCGGGAACTTGGCCGATGCGCGCACCACGGCGTAAAAAAGGTCCATCGCGAGCAGGTCGTCCACCAGCGGTGTGGTGAGCGCCACGCGTTCGCGCGCGTAGATGGGGAGTGCCGAATAGGCCGGAATGCCGGCCAGTCGCGACTGCACCGACTGTGCGACGGCGGCGTGATCCCACGCGCGCAGGACATCGCACGCCACCAGGGCGTCAACCGCGGCGGCGTCGGGGTCGTTGTCGGGTGCCGCGGACGCGGACTCGCCGGCCCACGCCACCACTTGCTCGGCCAGCGGGGCCGCGTGGTTGCCGCCCATGACACCGGGGTAGTTGGCGGCAAGCGACGCAATCGGATCCACCTCGCGGATGGGCCGGCCGCTGGCGTCGCGCGCAAACAGGTAGCCGCTCTCGTCGTCAAAGGAACCCGTCACCAGGTTCTGTTCGATGCCGCGCGCACCGTTGTACCAGTGCAACGCGTGCAGGGTGCGCCGCAGTTCCAGATGGATGCGCGCGAGACTGCGCAGGTCGAGTGCGAGGAGCGCGTTGAGCCCGGGCTCCTCGACGCGCGCGTTGCGCCCGGCGGGTAGCGTTTCAATCAGACGGTCGCCGTCGCGGTCTTCGCTGGCAAACAGCCACGAGTAGTGCGACGACACCGAGTTCATCGACTGGCTCAGGGCACCCAGGTTGCCGGTGGCGCGATAGGCGTCCATGGCAACCGTGGCGTAGAGGGGAAAGCGTTCGAACCCGCGCGTGGGGTCCGCAAAATCGTACGCACCGTTCGTCTTTTGCGATCGGTACAGGGAGGCGAGTACCCCTTCCAGCGCGGCACCGGTGGCCGGCGTGATGGTCGGCTGCTTCGGGGCCACGGCCTGTCCCACGGCACCACTCGGAATCATGAGGATGGTCAGGGCCACCCGAATCATGATGAGACGCGGAAGCAATGGCTTCAGGCGCCCGAGACGGGGCCGGATCCGGGCCCGGTAGAAGTTGCCAAGTTGCTTCATTTTCATGGGATAGAGAGACCCTCCGGACACGCGGAGCAAGGACCGAACCCAACCCCGCACGGGCATGGTTTTTCTTGACGGTGGGGCCGGCAAAGCTTAGGCTCCCTGCCGACAACCTGTTGACTCTCAAGGCGTTAATCCGTTGCGCGCACGCGCAGCCGGACCCGCCTGCGCCGCTTTTGAAGGGAATCGTGTCCTCGCGCGTTGCCATTCTCGACGCCAGACGAACTCCCATCGGCAAGTTCCTCGGTGCATTTCGAAATTTTCCGGCCGTAGACCTGGGCGCGAGCGTTGTTCGCTCCGTGCTGGCGCAGTCGGGGACCGCACCAGACAACGTCGATGAGTTGATCTTCGGTCATGCCCGCCAGGCGGGGAACGGGCCCAACCCGGCCCGTCAGGTTTCCGTGCGCGCGGGCATCCCGGTGACAAGACCGGCCATGACCCTCAACGCCGCGTGCGGGTCGGGCCTCAAGGCAATCGCGCAGGCCGCCGACGCCATCCGTCTGGGCAACGCCGAACGCGTGCTGGCCGGAGGGATGGAGAACATGTCGCGGGTTCCGTTTCTGCTCGATCGCGCGCGCGAAGGCTATCGACTGGGCCACGCGTCGATGGTGGACGGAATGTACAAGGACGGCTTCCAGTGTCCGCTGTGCGACATGGTGATGGGCGAGACGGCGGAAGTGCTGGCCGACGAGTTCAAGATCACGCGCGCCGAACAGGACGCGTGGGCTGCAATGAGTCAGAACCGCGCCGAGCGCGCGATCGCGGCCGGAATGTTTGCCAGTGAGATTTGTCCCGTGACACTCACCGAGCGCGGCGAGTCGATCACGGTGAGCAAGGACGAGCACCCGCGCGCGGGTGTCACAGCGGAGGCACTCGCCAAGCTCGCCCCCGTCTTCAAGAAAGACGGTAGCGTCACGGCGGGGAACTCGTCGGGGATTACGGATGGTGCGGCCGCGGTCCTGCTCGCGTCGGAAGCAGCCGTACAAACGTCCGGGCAGGCACCGCTCGCGTGGGTACGCGACTTTGTGGCGGTGGGTGTGGAGCCGCGTCGCATGGGCATCGGGCCCGTACCCGCCGTGCGCGCCCTCCTCGAGCGCAACCGGCTGTCCCTGGACGATATCGATTTGATGGAATTGAACGAAGCCTTCGCGGCCCAGGTTATTGCCTGCGAGCGCGAACTCAAGTTTGACCGCGAACGCGTCAACGTGAACGGGGGATCGATTTCACTCGGTCACCCCATTGGATGTTCCGGTGCGCGCGTCGTGGTAACTCTGGTGCACGAAATGAAGCGGCGCAACGTGAAACGCGGTATCGCGACACTGTGCGTCAGCGGTGGCATGGGCATGGCGATGCTGATCGAGCGCGACTAGCGCACGCGTCGGGTCGCAACCAACAATCACGACACACAAAGGAGCAACCATGAAGAAAATTGGAGTACTCGGGTGCGGGCTGATGGGTTCCGGGATCGCGCAGATCAGTGCGCTCGCCGGCTATGACACCACCGTGGTGGAAATCAACGACGAGGTGCTCAAGCGCGGGCTGGCCAACATCGACGACTGGCTGGCCAAGGGGCAGAAGCGCGGCAAGCTCACCGATGAGCAGGTTGCCACCACCAGGAAGAACCTGCGCGGCGCCACGTCCATCACCGCCTTCAAGGATTGCGACATGGTGATCGAAGCCGTCACCGAGAACACCGAGCTCAAGAAGAAGGTGTTCAAGGATCTGGCCGACGTGGTTCGCCCCGACTGCATCCTGGCCACCAACACGTCGTCCATCTCGGTAACCGAGATTGCAACCGTTGTGAAAAATCCCGAGCGCATGGTCGGCATGCACTTCTTCAATCCGGTGCCCATCATGAAGCTGGTGGAGATCATCAAGGGACTCGCCACTTCCGACGGTGTCATGTCCGCGAGCCGCGAGTTTGCGATCGCGGTGGGCAAGGAACCCATCACGTGTCCCGATACACCCGCCTTCGTGGTGAACAAGCTGTTGATCCCGTACCTGCTGGATGCGGTTCGCATGGTGCAGGACGGTGTCGCGTCGCCGGAAGACGTGGACAAGGCCATGGTGCACGGCTGCGGTTACCCGATGGGCCCGATCACGCTGCTCGACTACGTGGGCCTCGACACCACCTGCCACGCGGCCGACGTGATGTACGAGGAGTTCCGCGAGCCCAAGTACGCAGCCCCCGTGCTGCTGCGCCGCATGGTGCAGGCCGGTCGCTGGGGTCGCAAGACGGGGCGTGGCTTCTACACCTACGAGAAGAAGTAGGTCGCAACCATGGAACTGAAACAGTTGCTGTACCAGGTGGGCGACGGCATCGCCACCATCACGATCAACCGCGCGCCACAGTTGAACGCACTCTCCGCGGAGACCGTGCGTGAACTGGACCAGGCCTTCGCGGCCGCGGCCGCGGACGACGCCGTGCGCGTCGTCATCCTCACGGGCGCGGGCGAAAAGGCGTTTGTGTCGGGTGCCGACATTTCCGAACTTGTGGATCTCGACCCCGCCGCCGGGGCGCGCACCGCGGAGTTCGGGCAGAGCGTGTTCCGGCGCCTGGAAACGATGGGCAAGCCGTCCATCGCCGCCATCAACGGTTACGCGCTGGGCGGCGGTTGCGAACTCGCGATGGCGTGCACCATTCGCATCGCCGCGGAAACGGCCAAGATTGGATTGCCCGAGGTGACACTCGGTGTCATTCCCGGCTACGCGGGCACCCAGCGTCTGCCGCGCATCGTGGGTCGCGGCACCGCACTGGACATGATCCTCACCGGCCGCGCGCTGGATGCCGGCGAGGCGCTGCGCATCGGGCTTGTGAGCCAGGTGGTTCCCGCCGCGGACCTGATGGAGACCGCGCGCAAGATGGCGCTGCGCATTCTTCGCAACGGCCCGCTCGCGATCAAGGCGGCCATGCAGGCCGTCGACACCGGTCTTGACGTTGGGTTCGAGCAGGGGTGCCGCATGGAAGCCAGTTTGTTTGCGCTTCTGTGCGCCACCGGGGACATGCGCGAGGGATTGCGCGCGTTCCTCGAGAAGCGCAAGCCGGAGTTCAAGGGCCGCTAGGCGCGGTCAGCATCTGTAAAAAAGGAAAACCAGAACATGAAACGCTTCGATGGATTTGACTACGCGCTGATTGACTCGCGCCTCTCCGACGACGAAAAGATGGTGCGCGACACCGTGCGCTCGCTCGTGGAAGAGCGCGCGATGCCGGTGTTCATGGATCATTACGAGAACGGGACGTTCCCGATCGAACTGGTAAAGCCGCTCGCCGAGCTCGGCGTGTTTGGCGCCACCATTCACGGCTACGGGTGCGCGGGCCTTAATAATGTTGCGTACGGGCTCATGATGCAGGAGCTCGAGCGCTGCGACTCGGGGCTGCGCAGTTTTGCGTCCGTGCAGTCGGGCCTCGTCATGTATCCCATTCATGCCTTTGGTTCCGACGCGCAGAAGGACAAGTGGCTCCCGGCGCTGGCCAAGGGCGAGGTCATCGGGTGCTTCGGCCTCACCGAGGCGGACTTTGGTTCCAACCCCGGCGGCATGCGCACGGTTGCGGTCAAGGACGGCAACGACTACGTGCTCAACGGTTCCAAGATGTGGATCACCAACGGCGTCAACTGCGGTGTTGCGGTTGTGTGGGCCAAGCTCGACGGCGAGATCGCGGGCTTCCTGGTGGAGCGCGACCGCAAGGGCTTCGACGCGCGCCCTGTGAAGTACAAGCTTTCCATGCGCGCCAGCGACACCGCGGAACTCGTCATCGATGAGGTGCGCATTCCCGCGGCGAACCGGCTGCCCAAGGCGGAAGGGTTGAAGGCGGCACTCATGTGCTTGACGCAGGCGCGCTACGGGATTGCGTGGGGTGTGCTGGGTGCGGGCATGGCGTGTCTGCACGAAGCAACCGAGTACAGCAAGGACCGCGTCATGTTCAAGAAGCCCATCGCGGGCTACCAGCTGACACAGAAAAAGCTGGCCGACATGGCGACCGAGCTCACACTCGCGCAGTTGCTGTGCCTGCAGCTGGGCCGCTTGAAGGACGAGGGCAAGCTCAAGCCCGCGCACGTGTCGATGGCCAAGCGCAACAATGTGCGGAAGGCTTTGGAGATCGCGCGTACGGCGCGCACCATCCTGGGTGCCAACGGCATTTCGGGCGAATACCAGTCGATGCGGCACATGTGTAATCTGGAGACGGTGGACACGTACGAAGGCACGTATGAAATTCATACCCTCGTCGTGGGCCACGAATTGACGGGGATTCCCGCGTACGAGGGTTGACGGGAGGCGTAACAGCAATGGCGAATCAGCGTTTCGTAATTCTGGGCGGCGCACGCACGCCCATGGCGGAGTGGGTTGGCGGCAAGCGCGGGGACGGTGAGGCGGGCGGTGCGTTAAAGGATGTGTCCGCCATCGACCTGGGTGCTGTGGCGGCCAAGGGGGCACTTGCAAAGACGGGTGTTCCGGCCGACCGCATAGACCACGTGGTGATGGGCAATGCGCTCCAGACGAGTGGCGACGCCATCTATGGCGCGCGTCACGTGGGGCTCAAGGCCGGTGTCCCGCAGAACGTGCCGGCGCTCACCGTGAACCGCCTGTGCGGTTCCGGCATCGAGTCTATTGTATGTGGTGCGCACATCCTGCGCGACGGTGCGCAGTACGTGCTGGCCGGCGGCATGGAGAACATGAGCCAGGCGCCGCACGTGATTCGCGGCGCACGCGCGGGTTTGAAACTCGGCCAGGGTGCACTGGAAGATTCGCTGCTCGTGGCCCTCAAGGATTCGTACTGCGGACTTCTGATGGCGCAGACGGCGGAGAAGCTGGCCAAGCGGCTGGGCATTCCGCGCGAAGACCAGGATGCGTATGCGCTCCGCAGCACGCACCTCGGTGAGAAGGCCGCGACGAGTGGTGTCTTCGCCGAGGAGATCGTGCCCGTTGCCCTCAAGAAGGGCAGTGTCGATCGCGACGATCACTTCTTCGTGAAGGCCACCCTCGAGGGTCTCGCCAAACTGCGCCCCGCGTTTGGCGACGACGGAACCGTCACCGCCGGCAATGCGAGCGGCATGGTGGACGGGGCCGCGTGTGTCGTCATCGCCGACGCCGACGCGGCGGCGAGAGACGGTGTCAAGCCGCTGGCGGAGATCGTGGGCTGGCACGTGGTGGGTGTGGACCCCGCGGAGATGGGCATTGGCCCCGCCCCCGCCATTCGCGGACTGCTCGAGAAGACCAAGCTCAAGCTCTCCGACATCGACCTGTTTGAAATCAACGAGGCGTTCTCCGCGCAGTACCTGGCGGTGGAGAAGGACCTCGGTCTGGATCGCGACAAGGCCAACGTGAACGGCGGAGCCATCGCACTGGGTCACCCGCTGGGTGCTACCGGCACGCGTCTCGTGCTGACACTGGTGCGTGAACTGGGTGCGCGCAAGAAGACGTTCGGCATCGCGAGTGCCTGCATCGGCGGCGGCCAGGGCATCGCGATTCTGATCAAGCGACTCTAGTGTAAGAAGGCGAGCCCGCGAGACAGGCGTCGAGCGGGATCGTGGCCACGAAACGTCCGGAAGACAGGCGTCGGTCGGACGAGAAAGGAAGACGATGGCAACCATCGCAGTGATCCCCGGAGACGGTGTTGGACCCGAAGTCACCGACGAGGCCATGCGCGTTCTCACCCGTGTGGGTGAGATGGAAGGCCTCAAGTTTGAGACGATCACGTATCCCTTCGGGGCCGAGCACTACCTGCGGACGGGCGAGCTTCTGCCGCCTGCCGTGCTCGAGGAATACAAAGGCATGAACGCGGTGTTCCTGGGCGCCATTGGCGACCCGCGCGTTGAAACCGGCATTCTGGAGCGCGCCATCATCGGTGGCGTGCGCTGGAAGCTCGACATGTACATCAACCTGCGGCCCATTCGTCTCTACGCCGAGTACCTGTGCCCGCTCAAGGACAAGAAGCCGGAGCACATCGACATGGTGTTCGTGCGCGAGAACACCGAAGACCTGTATATCGGCATGGGCGGTCACTTCAAGAAGGGCACACCGGACGAAGTTGCCATCCAGCAGATGATCATGACGCGCAAGGGCTGCGAGCGCGCCGTCCGCTACGCGTACGAGATCACGCGCAAGCGCAACAAGCGCAAGAAGCTGACGCTCATCGACAAGACCAACGCCATCGCGGCGCAGGAAATCTGGACGCGCACGTTCGAGGAAGTGGGGGCCGAGTACCCCGACATCGAGCGCGACCACGCCTACATCGACGCGGCCTGCATGTGGATGGTGAAGAACCCCGAGTGGTTCGACGTGGCCGTCACCGGCAACATGATGGGCGACATCATCACCGACCTGGGCGCCGCCATTTCCGGCGGGCTGGGGATCGCGGCGTCGGCCAACATCCACCCGGGACAGGTCAGCATGTTCGAGCCCATCCACGGGTCGGCGCCCAAGCACGCGGGCCGCGGAGTCATCTGTCCTCTGGCCGCGATCAACGCGGTGCAGTTGATGCTGGAGTACCTGGGCCACGAAACGGCGTCAAGCCGGGTGGAGCACGCGATGGAAAAGGCGCTCACGAGCGGCGAAATTCGCTCGCTCTCAACCTCGAGTGGAATGAAGACCAGCGAATACACGGACATTGTTCTGAAGCATCTCAAATAGGAAAGACACAAACACAAGCTCAAGCGAGAGTGGCGGAACTGGCAGACGCGCTGGATTTAGGTTCCAGTGAGGCAACTCGTGGGGGTTCGAGTCCCTCCTCTCGCACCAGTGGAGAAACATGACGCACACGCACAATCACGGCCACGGACATGATCACGATCATCACCACGGTCACGACCATGGCCATGACCACGACCACGACCACGACCACGACCACGATGGCCACCACCATCATCACCACCACGACCTGGGGCCGGAGCGGAAATTTTCCGTCACGGTGACAAGCCCCAGCCAGACCCGGCGGGTACTTTCCATCCAGGTCGCCCCGGAGGAGATGGAGGCGGCCCGGGCCGAGGTTCTGGCCGCCCTTCGCAAGGACCTGCGCATCCCGGGCTTTCGCAAGGGCAAAGTCCCGGTCGGGATGATCCAGAAGCACTACTCGGACATGATCGAAAGCGATGCGGTCCGAAACCTGCTTCCCGTGGTTTTCGAGCAGGCGCTGGGCCGCGAGCACCTGTCCCCGGTGGGGGATCCGCGCTTTGAGAACGTGAAGTTCGAGGAGGGCGGGGTTCAGTTTGACGTGACCTTCGACGTGCGCCCCGAGGTGACGGTCAAGGGGCACACCGGCATCGCCGTTGACGCCCCGCGCAAGCCCGTGGCGGACGACGCCGTCGACGGTGCCGTCATGTCGCTCCGCGAGCGGCTCGCGGTGTTCGACACCGTAAACCGCGCAGCCGGCGAGCAGGACTTCATGGTGATCGACTACGTCCCGCTCGACGCAGCCGGTGCGCCGGAGGAAAAGCAGAAGGCCAGCGATTACTCGATCTCGCTGTCCAGTGAAAGCCTGCTGACAGAGTTTCGCACCGGGCTGGTGGGAGCGAAGGCGGGCGACGTCAAAGAAATTCAGGTGACATACCCGGCCGATTTCGGCGACGCTGACCTGGCCGGCACGACACGCACCTTCCGGGTGACGGTCAAGGAAGTCAAAGAGAAGCTCCTGCCGGAAACCGATGACGCGTTTGCCAAGCGCATCGATGAGTCGGCGGGCACCATGCTGGAACTGCGGATGCGCATCCGCAAGCAGCTGGAAGCGGACGAAGAATCGCGGTATCAACGCGAGGTTGACGAGAAGCTCGTCGACGCCATCATCGCGCAGAACCCGTTTGAGGTACCGGCGGCCATGGTGGAGAACTACCTGGAGTCGCTGGTGGAAGAAGACCGCCGCCACCGCGGGGCGGAGGGCAGCGACCCGGCGCGGGCCGACGAGATCCGGACGGCGTTCCGTGAGGCGGCCGAGCGCTCGATTCGCAAGTACTTCGTCCTGGACGCCGTGCGGCGTCAGGAGAACATTGCGGTGACCCAGGCGGACCTGGACGACCGCATCCGGACCCTGGCCGAACGCATGGGCAGGCCGGAAGACGAGTTACGCGGTATGCTGGCCGCCCCGGAGCGGCGCCGCGGGCTGGAAAACGACCTGCTCGACGAGAAGATCATGCGCTTCCTCCGCGAGCGGGCAACGGTAAGGTCCTGACCGGGTTTGCCTTCGGGCGAACCGACCATTACATTATAGTGGCCAGAGGAGAAAGGTAGAGCATGTCGGAAAGACTCCACATCCCGGTTCCCTTTGTTATTGAGCAGACGGGGCGCTACGAGCGCTCGTATGACATCTATTCGCGCCTGCTCAAGGATCGCATTATCTTCCTGGGGACACCCATCGACGACACGGTCGCCAACCTGATCGTGGCCCAGATGCTGTTCCTTGAGGCCGAGGACGCCGAGCGCGACATCTACCTCTACATCAACAGCCCCGGCGGGCATATCTCGGCCGGGATGGCCATTTACGACACCATGCAGTACATCCGGCCCGACGTGGCCACGATCTGCATGGGGCAGGCGGCCAGCATGGCCGCGGTTCTGCTGGCGTCGGGTGCCAGGGGCAAGCGCTCCGGGCTCCCCAACTCGCGGGTCATGATCCACCAGCCCTCGGGCGGGTCGGAAGGCCAGGCGGCCAGCATCGAGATTTACACGCGCGAGATCCTGCGCTGGCGGGATCGCCTCAACACCCTGCTCGCGGAGCACACCGGGCAGCAGGTGAAGAAGATTGCGCGCGACACCGACCGCGATTACTTTATGTCCGCGGATGAAGCCAAGGAGTACGGCATCATCGACGGTATCTTTGTGAATCGTCCCGAATCAAGCGGTCCGGACACACGCGAGGCCAACGCTGCATGAAGAAGAAGATCGGCAACCCCCATATCCTCCGCTGCTCGTTTTGCGGGCGCGGGCAGGACGAGGTTACCAAACTGATTTCCGGCCCGTCGGTCTACATTTGCAACGAGTGCATCAAGCTCTGCAAAGACATCCTGGACGACGAGATCTCGGGGCAGGTTCTCTTTGATTCGGACGAGTTTCCGAAGCCCAAGGAGATCAAGGAATTCCTCGACCTGTACGTGGTGGGGCAGTCTGACGCCAAGGTCATGCTGTCGGTTGCCGTCTACAACCACTACAAGCGCATCATGCACGAGCGCACCACCAACGAGGTGGAGATCGAGAAGAGCAACATCCTCCTGCTCGGCCCCACGGGTACGGGCAAGACGCTGCTTGCGCAAACGCTCGCGCGTTTCCTGCGCGTCCCGTTCGCCATCGTCGACGCCACGGCGTTTACCGAGGCCGGCTACGTGGGCGAGGACGTCGAGAACATTCTGCTCAAGCTGTACCAGAACGCGGGCTCCAGTGTAGCCGCGGCCGAGAAGGGCATCGTCTACATCGACGAGATCGACAAGATCGCGCGCAAGACGGACAGCCCGTCCATCACCCGCGACGTGTCGGGTGAAGGCGTGCAGCAGGCACTCTTGAAGATGCTGGAAGGATCCATCGCCAACGTCCCCCCGCAGGGCGGGCGCAAGATTCCGCAGCAGAACTACATCGAGATCAATACCAAGAACATCCTGTTCATCTGCGGTGGTGCGTTCGAAGGCCTGGACAAGGTCATCGAGCAGCGCACCGGCAAGAAGGTACTCGGCTTCGGGCGCGAACAGACGCGCGGCAACCGCGACGAACGCTCGCGCATGCTGCGCCATGTTGCACCCGAGGACATGATCAAGTTTGGTCTCATCCCCGAACTGGTCGGGCGTCTTCCCATCGTCGGCGTGCTCGATCCTCTGGACGAGGCGGCGCTGGTGGAGATTCTCACCCGGCCCAAGAATGCCCTCACCAAGCAGTACAAGAAGCTCTTCCAGATGGAGGACGTGGAGCTCGTGTTCGACGAGAGCGCCGTCCGTGCCATCGCCCGCATCGCGAAAAAGCGCGAGACGGGAGCGCGCGGCCTGCGTGCCGTGATGGAAGAGACGATGCTGCACCTGATGTACGACATTCCGTCGCGTACCGATGTGCGCAAGGTGGTCATCAACGAAGAGACCATCCTGAAGCACGCGGAGCCGGAGATCGTTGTGCAGCGCGATCGTCGCGTCAAAGAGGCCTGATCCGGCGCTTTGATACGGCCTTTTATTCTTCTCGACACTGTTTTTTCTTCATGACACCCTCCCGTAAGGGAGAAAGGAACCCGCATGCCTGCCGCTGAACGAGAAGAAGAAGCCATCCGCGTACCCGACAGTGTCCCGGTGCTACCGCTCCGGGATGTCGTCATTTTCCCGGGCATGATCACGCCACTCCTGGTGGGGCGCCCGCGTTCACTCGCGGCCCTCGACGAAGCCATGAAGGGCGACCGTTTGTTGCTGGTCGTGACACAGCGGCAGATGAATGTGGACGACCCCGCGCCGGAAGATCTCTACCGCATGGGGACCGTGGTCAAGATTCTCCAGCTCATGCGTCTGGTGGAAGGCACCATGCGCATCCTGGTGGAGGGTGTGGCGCGCGGCGAAGTGGTGCGCTTCCACAAGAAGAAGCGCTACCTGCACGCGGACGTGCGCGTGGTGAATCCGTCGGCCGCTGCGTCGAGCCAGATGGAAGCCATGGTGCGCAGCGTCTCCTCGCAGTTCACCGAATACGTTCAGCTCAACAAGCGCATCCCCGACGAGGTGCTGCGCTCGGTGCTGCCCATCGAGGACGCGGACCGTCTGGCCGACTCGATGGCGTCGCATCTGATTGCCAAGATCGAGAACAAGCAGCCGCTGCTCGAGACCGTGGACCTGCCGGAACGCTACCGCATGCTGGCCGGTTTGCTCGCCGAAGAGATGGAGATTCTCCGCCTGGAGAAGAAGATCGAGGGCGAGGTCAGAAACCAGGTCCAGAAGAACCAGAAAGAGTTCTACCTCAACGAGCAGCTCAAGGCCATCCGCAAGGAACTGGGCCACGCGGGCGACGAGTCCAACGAGATCGACGACCTGCGCGAGCGCGTGGAAAGCGCCGGCATGCCGGAGCGCGCGCGCGAAGTCGCCGCCAAGGAGCTGGACCGCCTCGCGCGCATGCCGTCCCTGTCACCGGAAGCCACCGTGGTGCGCAACTACCTGGACACCATGCTGTCGCTGCCGTGGAACACGCGCTCCGAGGAGCGCCTGGATCTTGCCGCCGTGCGCCGCCAGCTGGACGACGACCACTACGGCCTGCGCAAGGTAAAGGACCGCATTCTCGAGTACCTCGCGGTCATGAAGCTTTCCAATTCGCTGCGCGGTCCCATCCTTTGCTTTGTCGGCCCGCCGGGAGTGGGGAAGACGTCGCTGGGTCAGTCCATCGCGGATGCGATGGGGCGCAAGTTTGTGCGCTTCTCGCTGGGCGGTGTGCGCGACGAGGCCGAGATTCGCGGTCACCGTCGCACGTACATCGGTTCCATGCCGGGGCGCATCATTCAGTCACTCGCCAAGGCGGGGACGCGCAACCCGGTGATCCTGCTCGACGAGATTGACAAGATGTCCAGCGACTTCCGCGGCGACCCGGCGTCGGCGCTGCTCGAGGTGCTGGATCCGGAGCAGAACCATTCCTTCAGCGACCACTACCTGGAAGTTGAATTCGATTTGAGCGAAGTGATGTTCATCACGACGGCCAACGTGATTCACACCATCCCGGCGGCGCTGCAGGATCGTATGGAAGTCATTCGTCTCCCGGGATACCTGGAGACGGAGAAGGTGCGCATCGCGCGCAAGCACCTGCTGCCCAAGATGCTGCCTCGCCACGGCCTCAAGGTTACCGACGTGCAGTTGTCGGATTCGGCCTTGCGCAAGGTCATTCAGTCGTACACGCGTGAGTCGGGTGTGCGCAACCTGGAGCGCGAGCTGGCCAAGGTGCTGCGCAAGGTGGCCAAGAGTGTGGCCAGCACGGGGCGCGGGACGAGTCTCAAGATTACGTCCAAGAATCTCGAGCGCTACCTCGGCATCCCGATCTATACCGAGCGCGAAATCATGGAGAAGAACATCGTGGGCGTGGCCACGGGGCTGGCGTGGACCAGTGTCGGCGGCGACATCCTGCGCATCGAGGCGGCGTTCATGCCCGGTACCGGCAAGCTGACCCTCACCGGCCAGCTGGGCGACGTCATGCAGGAGTCGGCACAGATCGCCCTTTCGTACGCGCGCAGCATGGCGCGCGTGCTGCCGCTCAAGAAGAACTTCTTCCACGAGATCGACGTGCACATCCACGTGCCGGAGGGTGCCATCCCCAAGGACGGCCCCAGCGCGGGTGTATCAATTGCGACGGCCCTGGTGTCCAACTTCTTTGGCATTCCGATTCGTCGCGATGTCGCCATGACGGGCGAGCTCACGCTGAAGGGCGAGGTCCTGCCGGTGGGCGGGCTCAACGAAAAGACCGTGGCGGCGCTGCGCGCGGGGATCAAGGAAGTCATCATCCCCAAGGGCTCGGCGCAGAACATTCGGGAGTTGCCGCGCGAGGTGCGCACGGGCTTGAAGATTCACACCGCGGAGACGCTGCGTGACGTGCTCAAGGTTGCCCTCGAGCGACCCATCCCGCGTGCACCGCGTCGTACCCTCAAGCCCCAGCCGGACCGGGACCGCCAGGGCTACTTCGAGTACATCGAATCCAACGTCGCGCACTAGACACAGCGAGGCGTTACAGGGAACAAGCGGCCCGTCGGCACAACCGGCGGGCCGTTTTGCTTGTGTCGGGTGCGCCGTCCGTGCTGGTGAAGAAGTTGCTTCCACACAGTCCGGGGGTGGGGCGTGTTATCATTGACGCCGTCGGTTGTATTCGCAAAGGGTTGGTCATGCGCCTCAAACCTGTACCGTTCGCCCTTCTGCTGTTGCTCGCTCTTGGCGCGGCCTCGCCCGCGCACGCGGCCAGGACCGTGTTTCGTATCTCGGATCTGGACTGGCGCGACCCGCACGTGTTCGTGTCCTTGCTCGGCTGCCGCGACATCACGGACACACCCTTCGGCGGGTTGTCGGTAAACCCCATGCTTCAGGCATCGATTCAGAGCGACGCCGATTCCAACGGTGTGCTCGATCTTTCCCACCTGATCGTCTTTGATCCGCTCGACCAGGCGGGAGCGGGCGGCACGCTGATCTTCTCGGATGGAACCTGCAGCGCACCGTATCCGCCGGGCCTGTGCACGGAATGGGGAAACTCGGTCACAACGACGTACAGCAACCTGCCGGGCGCGTGTCTGGACGTGCTGGCGGGCACGACGTGGGGGCCGTACACACCGGAGGTGGTCACACCGGGTGCGCCGTGTTTTGTCGCGAACCTGGGAACGGCTCTCTTTGTCATCCTGGATCGAGTCCCCGTGGTGCTCACCGACACCTGGCTGGCTGCAACCTACGTGGGAACGCCGGCGGGCGACCTTGTTAACGGTCTCATCCGCGGGTTTCTAAGCGAGACGAGCGCAAACAACACGATCATCCCGGCCGACATGCCGGTGATTGGCGGGAAGTCGCTGTCGTTCGTGTTGCCGGGCGGCAATCCGCCGGGAGTTGACATCTGTTGCGCGGCGCACTCGGACATGGACGTCGGTCCAGGCGGCGTTCCGGGATGGTACGTGTACATGAACTTCACGGCCGAGCCGGTCAATATTCCAACCGCGGTACCGTCAGCCCTGCCGGGCTCCTTCCAACTGAACGCGCCGCACCCCAACCCCTTCAATCCGTCCACCACGCTGCGCTATGCCCTCCCGGCGGCGTCGCACGTGAGCCTTGTCATTTACGACGCCGGCGGCCGTGCCGTGGTACGCCTGGTCGATGGCACCCGCCCCGCGGGTGAGCATGTGGCCACGTGGAACGGACGCGATGGGCGCGGCCGGGGTGTCAGTTCGGGTGTGTACTTTGCCCGGCTCATCGCGCGCGACGGCGTGCGTACGCAGAAACTGGTGCTGCTCAAGTAGCACAGCATCCACCGGCGACAGAAACGGGGTTCTCGTGCTAGCGTGAGCCCCATGAGCACACCCCCCAGGTTCGTCCGTCCCCGGTTCCGGATTCCGCGCGGCGTTGGCATCGCGGCGCTGATTCTCATCCTGTTCTTCCTCCTGCCCGGCCTGGTGCGCTTTGGCGCCGACTGGCTGTGGTTCCAGTCGCTGGGCTTCGAGCCCCTCTTCATGAAGCGCCTCTTGTCGCGCGCCCTCCTGTTTCTGGGAGCGTCGGCGCTGGCATTCGCGTTTCTGTACACGAACCTGCGGGTGGCACTGCGGGGTGCGGTGCTGCGGCCCCGTCTGGCCGCGGTGGGGCAGACCACCACGGTGGACGTGACGGGGATGATCAAGCGCATCGCCCTGCCGCTGACACTGGGTGTCGCGGTCCTGGTGGGTGTGGCGGCGGCCAGTGCCTGGCTCAACGTGCTCGGCTTCTTTAACCAGACGCCGTTTGGTACCACGGATCCGGTCTTCGAGCGCGACATCGCGTACTACGTGTTCACGGTACCCGTCGTGGTGGGCGTCATCCAGATTCTCACCACGCTGATCATGCTGGCGCTGATTTCGTCCGCACTCCTGTATCTCCTGCGCCGCGACATCACGCTGTCGGGCAAGCAGGTCACGGTGGAGCGCCCGGCGCGCATGCACCTGGCGTTGCTGGTGGCGGGACTCTTCGTGATGACCGCACTGCGCGTTCAGTTTGTGCGGCTGCCGGATCTCCTGCACTCCACCACCGGTCCGCTGTCGGGTGCGAGCTACGCCGACCTGCACGGAACGCTGATTGGCCTTCGGCTGGCCGCCTTTGCGGCGTTGGGGGCCGCGGTGTTTGTGCTGTGGAGTGCGCGGGGTCCCCGCCTCGCGCGGGCAACCCTGCTGGGGTTTGGTGTCTACGCCGCTATCTCGCTGGTGGGTGCCTCCATCTATCCGGCCATCATCAACCGGCTGGTGGTGTCTCCCAATGAACTTGCAAAAGAGGCACCGCAGCTGGCGCACCACATTGCCGCCACGCGCACGGCGTGGGGCATCGACAGTGTTGTGGTGCGCGATCTCTCCGGCGAAGCGCGCCTCACCGAGAAGGATATCGAAGCCAACGCGGCCACGATTGATAACGTGCGCCTGTGGGACCGCGACCCGCTCCTGCAAACCTTCGGGCAGTTGCAGGAGATTCGCACGTACTACGACTTTCTCTCGGTGGACGACGACCGTTACATGATCGACGGCCGCTACCGGCAGGTGCTGCTCTCGCCACGCGAGTTGAACCCGGCGTCTTTGCCCACTCGCACGTTTATTAACGAACGACTCACGTTTACGCACGGCATGGGGCTCACCCTCGGTCCTGTCAACCAGGTCACGTCGGAGGGTCTGCCCGTGCTCTTCATCAAGGACCTGCCGCCTGTGTCCAACGTGTCGCTCAAGGTCACGCGTCCGGAGATTTACTTTGGCGAGATTGCGGATTCGTGGGTGTTTGCCAACACGGGCCAGCACGAGTTTGATTATCCCTCGGGCGATGAGAACGTTTACACGGCCTACGAGGGGCAGGGAGGCGTACAGGTTCAGTCCATGCCGCGGCGACTCCTGTTTGCCGCGTACTTCCGTTCGCTGAAAGTTCTCCTCTCCAGCGACATCACCACCGAGAGCCGTGCCATGTACTTCCGCAACATTCGCGTGCGGGCCATGAAGGCGCTTCCGTTCCTGACATTCGACCCCGATCCCTACATGGTGGTCAGCGAAGAGGGACGCCTGCTCTGGTTCCTGGACGGCTACACGCACACCAACCGCTATCCGTACTCGGAGCCGTTGTCCAACGGCACCAACTACCTGCGCAACAGCGTCAAGGTGGTCATCGACGCCTACGACGGTTCGATTACCGCGTACCTGGCCGACGGCAAGGACCCGCTGGCCCTGACCTACGCCAGCATGTTCCCGGGTGTCTTCCGTCCGCTGGACGAGATGCCGGCCGACTTGCGCGCACACCTGCGCTACCCGGACGCGCTCTTCCGCGTGCAGAGCGACATGTACGCCACGTTCCACATGGATGAGCCGTCGATGTTCTATCACCAGGAGGATCGCTGGCAGAAGCCGGTTGCGCAGGACGGCGGTCAGAATCCGTTCCTCCGCCACACCGTGATGCGGCTCCCGGGCGAGGCCGAAGCGGAGTACATCTTCATGGTGCCGTTCACACCGCGCGGCAAGGACAACCTGGCCTCGTGGATGGTGGCGCGCAACGACGGCGAGCACTACGGGCAGCTGGTTGTGTACCGACTGCCCAAGCAGAGCCTCGTGTTTGGACCGACACAGATTGTGAATCGCATCAACCAGGACACCGAGATCGCGCGTCAGATTTCATTGTGGGATCAGCGCGGCTCGGAAGTGATTCGCGGCAACCTGCTGGTGATTCCCATCGAGGAATCGTTGATCTACGTGCAGCCTTTGTACCTGCGTGCGGAGGGCGGGCGCATCCCGGAACTCAAGCGCATCGTGGTTGCGTATCAGAGCCAGGTGGTGATGGAGGAGTCGCTGGAGGCGGGGCTCGCGCGTCTGTTTGGCGGGACGGTGGCCGCGGCAGCACCCTCGGGGTCGTCGTCGGTAACAGCACCGGTTCCGCCGCCCGCACCCGCGGGCGACGGCGGCGTCACCGAGCTCTCGCGCCGCGCGTCGGAGATCTACGATCGCGCCGTTTCCGCGCAGCGCGCCGGCGACTGGACGCGCTACGGCGAAGAACTGAACCGGCTGGGCGAGGTATTGCGCCAGTTGGAAGCGGCGGCGGCAGGACGTTGACGGGCCGCGGCCACAGGCTTATACTGCGTTAACCGTCCTATATATACTGGCGCGTTGCATCCACCGCAATTCGTACCCATCTCGCGCGCGACGGCCTACTGATCAGCACTCTCGGGGAGGCGATCCTGCAGCAGGATTACCGTCCCCTGCACGTCCGGCTCGCGAGGTGGATCCAATGCCCTCCATCCGTCCGCAGTTGCAGTGCCTTGTCGCTCTCCTTGTCATCCTTCCCTCGTCGGGGCTTGCAAAAGAGCCGCCGATCACCAAAGAAGAATTCGTCCAGAAGGACGGGCCGCAAACGGCGCCGAGGTTGAGTCCGTCGGCCACGGTCCTGGCGTCGTACTCGTTCGACAACGGGTCGTTATGCGACGCGCAGGGTTGGACGGGCCACGACCGAACGCTGCAGCCGGGGACGTTCTTCCACGTCGAGAACTTCTTCTCGATGGGTCTGAACTATCAGGGGAACGTGGGAGTTCTTGCGGGCTCGAAGTCCATGTGGTGTGGTGCGCGGCCGTCGGCCGGGGAGCCGTTCTGCGGGTATGCAACGCTACCGGGGTACGGGCACAACTGGGATCAGTCTCTGGTCACGAAGACTTGCATAACAACAGGTCCGGCGACAACACTCTCGTTTCTGGCTGACTGGGATACGGAGTTTTCCTACGACTTTATCGTCGCGGAGTACACGACGGACTGCACCGGTGCGACGGGGTGGACCATCATCGGCGGTGGGCCGGGTATCTGGGAGGGCAACCGCACGGAAACGGACCCCATCGTGGTGGCGGTTCCGGATGTGGGACCAGCGAAGGTCCGTATTCGCTTCACATCAGACGGGGCCTGGTCGGATGAGGACGGGCTCTACGATACGGATGGGGCCATCGCGATCGACAACCTCGCGCTGACCGGACTGGCGACGGAGGACTTTGAGGGAGAGGTGGTGGGCGCCACGCAGGCCAACGATTGGGAGGCAATCGCGCGGCCCGGCTACGGAAATTTCGCCGGCCTGCAACAAGCGGGCGACTTTCCGGGAACCGCGAGCAACCCGTCCTGCGGGTGGGGCTTTCTGACGGGCACGTCGGCCAGCTACGCGTGCGCCGGTTTTCCGGGGGTTCCCGCGATCCCGTATATCGTCAACGACGAGGGGATCTGGAATGAGGCTCGCTCGCCGGAAATTCCGCTCACGGGCAGCGGGTCGCAGCTCTGGCTGCGCTTCGACGTGTTTACCAATCTGCCGCTCAACAGCCTGGTCTTCTACCAGTGGCAGGCGCGCTTCAAGTCGGGGGGATGCTGGAGCAAGTGGCAGGGCCCGAACCTGGTTTACTACGGGGCGCAAAACGCGTGGCTCACGCGTGAAGTTGCCTTTGGCAATTACAGTCCGGTGCCGCTGGCGTCGGTGACGCACGTTCAAGTGTCCCTCGCGGTGCGGGACATGTGTCCCACGTGGTGCGGCATATTTGGCGATGGTGCGTGCCATTCGTTTGCGCCGCTCTTCGACAATGTCGTCATTACGCGCGGCACGCCGGGCACGATCTCCGGCCGGATGTACATTGACGTCGCGGGGAACTGCGTCTTCGATGTGGGTACGGACACGGCGGTGTCGGGCCGCACGGTCGTGGCGCAACCATCGGGAGTCACGGCCGTGACCAATGCGTCGGGCAATTACACGCTGACACTCCCCGACGGAAATCACACGATTATGCGTCTCGGTGTTGCCAACGATCCCTACATCGTTCAACCCTGCCAGTCGGGGAGCTACTCGATCGCACTGGCGGAGGGCCAGACGGTCACGGACACGGACTTTGCCCTCAAGCCCGTGGGCACGATCACGGGGAGGGCCTACCTCGATGTGGGCGGTAGCTGTGTCTACAATGACGGCATCGATGTGCCGATCGCGAGCCGGCTGATCCTGGTGAACCCCGGTGGTTACCAGGCCTACACCAAAGGCGACGGAACCTACTCAATCACACTCCCCATCGGGGCCTACACGGTCACGCAGGCGCCGGTGGCCAACGACCCGTGGGCGCTGCAGGGCTGCCAGGCGGCGTCGTACAACGTGAACGTCACAAACGGCGGTACTGCTTCCGGCAGGGACTTTGCACTCCAGCATTCGGGTGTGCCGCATTGCGAAGTAGAGGCCTACATCGTATCCAGCGGCTTCAACACACTGCCGCCTCCGTGCGCGCGTCTCCTCACAAAACCGTGTCCGGGGATCGAACACGAATACTTGTTCGTGGTGAAAAACGAACCCACGTCGTCGCAAGCCATTCCGGCCGGCGCCACGGTCGACATGACGCTGGACGCCAAGTTCTCGATTGGTTCGGTGACAAGCACGTTCCCGCTAACACTCGTCTCCAGCATCGGCAATCAGCGCACGGTGGCGCTCGACAGTCCGCTCAATCCGGGGCAGGTCTGTGTGGTGACGGTGCGGGTGACGCCCAACACGGGCGGGATCTACACCACACAGATGACGTTCGATGACGCCGCCCTGTGCACGGGTCCCAAGTCGGACGTACTCACGGAGCGGGATGCCTGCTCGTGTGATCCCAATGACAAGGCGGTTACACCGGCCGGGTGTGGCCCGAATGGCACGGTCACGGGGGAGGAGCCGTTCACGTACAAGATCCAGTTTGAGAATCTGGGACCGGGAACGGCTTACGACGTCACCATCGAGGACGAACTGGACGCCGACCTGGATCCGGGATCGGTGACACTGCTCACATCGAGCCACAACGTGACGGGTCTGCAGTTCAATCCCGGCAACGTGGTCGTGTTCCGCATGGACGGTATCGAGCTCCCGGGGACGTACGACACGGCGAACAACAAGGGCTACATCGTGTTCTCGGCCAGCACGTATCCGAACCCCGCGGAGGGGACGGTCATCGAGAACACGGCGTCCATTGTGTTTGACGAGAACGAGCCTGTGGTTACCAACACGGTGATCAATACGATCAGCTCGATCCTGTGTCCCACGGGCGTTTCGCCGGCACCGGTCACGTTGGAGCTGGGTCAGAACCGTCCCAATCCGTTCAACCCGGTCACGATGGTGCCGTATTCAACCGACCGCGGCGGTCATGTGTCGCTCAAGGTCTACACCATCAAGGGAGAACTCGTCCGCACGCTGGTCGACAGGTCAATGCCAGCGGGTGAGCACGTCGCGCAATGGGATGGTCGCAACAACCTGGGTGAGAATCTCGCGAGCGGCGTGTACTTCTATCGTCTGGTCTCGGGCGAGCGCGTGCTGACACGCAAGGCGGTGTTGCTCAAATAATCGCGGGGTGCTCGTTCAAGCCCGGAACTGGTCCCGTAGCACGCGGCGCATCACCTTGTTCGACGCCGTGCGCGGGAGTGCTTCGACGACGCGCACCTCGTGCACGCGGAAGAGGGGATTGAGGGAACGGGAGATGACGTCCTGCGTGGACTTCTTGAGGAGCTCGGGTGCTGAGGCAACGCCGCCCCGCAGCACCACGCACAGGACGAGAAGGCTCGGGCCGCCGCCGGCGGGGTTCAGCGCAATCGCGGCTGCGTCCGAGATTTCGGGGAGCGACATCACGGCGCGCTCGATTTCGGCCGAGCTCACCTTGATGCCGCCCAGGTTCATCGTGTCGTCCGCGCGACCGTGCGCGCGGTAGTAACCGGCGGGGAGTTCCTCCATCTGGTCGCCGTGACGGCGCAGGAGTTCGCCGCCGGGTCCGCGCGGGGTGTCGGCGTAGTACACGTCATGGTGGTCGCGGTTCAAGAGCGAGAGCGAGCAGCCAATCGAGGGCGGCACCAGAAACATCTCGCCGTTGGGCACCGGCGCCCCGTCTTCATCCAGGATCACGGCGTCGATGCCGAGTGCGAGGGTTGAGAACACCGCGGGCGAGGCAGCCTGCACCAGCGTCTGTGTGATGTACCCGCCGCCAATCTCCGTGCCACCGCAGTACTCAATCACGGGCTTGTAGCCCGCGCGCGCCATGAGCCAGAAATAGTCGTCAGCGTTGGAGGCTTCGCCGGTGGAGCTGAACGCGCGCAAGCCGCTCCAGTCACACCCCGCCGCCATGTCGCCCGCGCGCCACGCCTTGACGAGGCTCGGCACCACGCCCAGTAGCGTCACGCGCGCTTCCTCCACAAACTTGCAGAACGCGGGTGTGTTGGCCGCGGCGTAGCACATCGCCAGCGTGGCCCGGTTCACGAGGCTCGCGTAGATGAGCCACGGTCCCATCATCCAGCCCAGGTTGGTGGGCCACGCAACCACGTCGGCGGCGTGAATGTCGTGGTGGTAGTAGCCGTCCATGGCGCACTTAATGGGAGTGGTGTGCGACCACGGGATGGCCTTGGGCTCGCCGGTGGTGCCGGACGAAAAGAGCACGTTGGTGGTGGCAAGGGGATCGGCGGCGTGCGGCGTAAACGCGGTGTCGTCGGAGAGAAAGGTCTGGAACGACATGTCGCCGTCGCGCAACGGGGTTGCTTCCACGCCCGCGTACGCCACGATGCACGCTTCCGCACCGGCGGCCACCACCTTCTCGTACATGGGGAGGGTCTTGCCCGCGCGCAGCACCACGTCCTGTGTCACCGCCAGCGTTGCGTTCGCAATGCGCATGCGCGTCGCAATTTCTTCCGGTGCAAAACTGTCGGCAATCGACACCACCACCGCCCCCGCCTTCACGATGCCCAGGTACGCCACCACGGCCTGCAGCGTCATCGGCATCGCGATGGCGATGGCCTCGCCGGGGTGCACGTCCCACTCCAGAAGCCCGTTGGCAAAGCGGTTGGAGAGGGCGTCCAGCTCGCCGTAGGTGACGCGCTCAATGGCACCGCCCTCGCGCTGGTAGATCACGGCGATGGCGTCGTGCGGAGCCGAAAAGCAACTCTCCGCGATGTTCATGCGCGCACCCGGCAGCCACTCGGGATGCTCCAGCCCGTGCGACAAGTCCGCCACGGCCGTGGCCGGCGTGCGCAGCCGGATCTCCAGCGTTGCCAGCGTGTCCTCCCAGAACGCGGCGCGCTCTGCGACCGACCACGCGTGCAGTGCAGCGTAATTGGGCAAAGACAGCCGCCGGCAGGCCTCGCCAATATGCGTGCGCGAGTTCTCTTCTTCGGTGGGAATCCAGGCCGGCCGCGGCCCCAGTGCGTCGTCCCATGTCGCAAACACGGTCTCATGCACCAGCCGGTGCACGGTGTGGGGGTGGGCGGGTGTCAGCACCTCGCGCGACACAACGCGCCACGCGGCGGCGATGTCGCCACCGGCGAGTGCCGCCGAAACGCGCGCGAGGAGCGCTTGTGCGTCGGGGGCGGAAAGACCCGCCGCCACCAGGGTGTCAATTGAAAGGGTATTCATGGGACTGGATGGCCATTATAATGACGCGCCTCCGGTTTCACCAACCCCGGAGTCTTGGCACCCAACCCATGCAGATTCGCTCCGTAGATTTTGTGGGCTCCTTTGGATACCCCACGCCGCTCCCCGAGGAGAATCTCCCCGAGGTGGCGTTCTTCGGGCGTTCCAACGTGGGCAAGTCGTCGCTCATCAATACCATCCTGGGGCGGCACGGGGTGGCGCGCGTGTCCAAGACCCCCGGCAAGACCCGGTCGGCCAATTATTTTCGGATCAACAAGAACGAGTTTCTACTGGTCGACATGCCGGGCTACGGCTACGCCAAGGTGGGGAAGGACGAGCGCTTTCGCTTCACCAAACTCTACGACCAGTACGTGGAATCGGACGACCGCCGCAGTGCCCTGGTGCAGCTCATCGACGCGCGCCATCCGCCCACCGATCTGGACCGCGAGAACATCACGCGCCTGACGGAAACGTTCCGCCCCATGTGTCTGGTGTTCACCAAATGCGACAAGGTCAGCAAGTCCGCACTCCGGGACGTGGTGGGCCGGGCCGTCAAGGACCTGGACGTCCGCCCCAACACCGGAGTGGTCCCGTTTTCCAGCGTGGACGGCACCGGCAAACGCGAGCTCTGGGCCTGGATAGAGACGGCGCTGGCCCTGTAAACGAAAATGGCAAAAGTCGGGCCGGGTCCGTATAATCGGCCCCCATGAAGACACCCAGACTGTTTACACCCGGCCCCACGGCCATCCCCGCCGAGGTCCTGGAAACCCAGGCCCGGCCCCTGATCCACCACCGCACCGAGGAGTTCCGCGTCGCGTTTCGCGCCGTGATGGAAGGCCTTCAGTACATCCTGAACACCAAGAACCCCGTTGCGGTGCTCACCGCGTCCGGCTCCGGTGCCATGGAAGCCACCGTCGTGAACCTCACCAAACCCGGCGAGACGGTCATCGTCACCGAGTGCGGCAAGTTCAGCGAGCGCTGGCGCTCCATCGCCGAGGTGTACGGTGTCAAAGTGGTCAAGCTCTTTGCCGAGTCGGGCAAAGTCGTCACACCCGCGCAGGTGGAACAGGCGTTCAAGCAGAACCCCGGCGTCACCGTGCTCTTCAGCACGCACTCCGAGACGTCCACCGGTGTGCTGCAGGATGTAGAAGCCTTTGCAAAGATCGCGCGCGCACACAACGCGTTGATCGCGGTCGACGCCATCACGTCCGCCGGCGCGCACGACGTGCGCACCGACGACTGGGGTCTCGACGCCGTGGTGGGTGGATCGCAAAAGGGTGTCATGATCCCGCCCGGCCTTGCGTACGTGGCGCTTTCCAAAAAGGCGCTCGAGAAGATGAAAGCCGGCCGCCACGCGGTTTACTACTTTGATCTCTTGAAAGCCGTGTCGTCCGCGGAAAAGGGCGACTCGCCCTACACGCCCGCCATCACACTGGTGTTCGCGCTGCAGACCGCACTTGAGATGATGCGCAAGGAAGGCATCGAGAACGTGATCGCGCGCCACGACGCCAACGCGCGCGCCGTGCGCGCCGCCGTCACCGCCATGGGGATGAAACTCCTCGCGGAAAGTCCCTCCAATGCGTGTACCGCCGTGCTGACACCCGGCGACTCGTCGGGCAAGATCACCAAACACATCGAGAAGACCTACGGCGTCAAGATCGCCGGCGGACAGGGCGACGTGCAGGGCAAGATCGTGCGCATCGGTCACCTTGGCTACTACGACGAGACCGACATGATGACCGTTATATCTGCGTTCGAGGCGACGCTCAATGACCTTGGTATCGTGCAGACGTTTGGCAAGGGCGTGGAAGCGCTAAGGAAATCGTTCGTCGAGTCGCGCAGTGTGGGCGCGCGGGGCGGCCGGTGAAGCGCGTTCTCCTGACCGACAAGATCGCCGCCGACGCGGTGCGTGTGCTGGAATCCTTTGGGGGGATCGAGGCCGTGTCCACCGGGACACCCAGCCCCGATGAACTTTTGGCTCTCATCCCGGACTTCGACGCCATCGTCGTGCGAAGTCCCACCCGCGTTACCGCCGACGTCATCGCGCGCGGGGAGCGTTTGAAATTCATTGGCCGCGCCGGTGTGGGTGTCGACAACATCGATGTTGCCGCCGCCACCCAGCGCGGCATCATCGTTATCAATTCGCCCCGCAGCAACACCGTCTCCACTGCGGAGCAAACCCTGGCCCTCATGCTCGCCCTCGCGCGCGACGTCCCCCGTGGGCACAACATGGTTGTGTCCGGCGGCTGGGAGCGCGACACCTTTCAAGGTGTCGAACTCAACGGCAAAACCCTCGGCGTCATCGGCCTCGGCCGCGTCGGGCGCGAAGTCTCCACCCGTGCTGTCGCCTTTGGCATGAACGTCATCGCCAGCGACCCCTTTGTATCCGGCGCCCACGTCCGCGCCCTCGGCGTAAAGCTCGTTGAGTTCGAAGACCTCCTCCAAACCGCCGACTGGATCACCGTCCACGTCCCCGGCGGCGAAGGCACCCGCAGCCTCATCGGCGCCCCCGAAATCGCCTCCATGAAACCCGGCGTCCGCCTCATCAACTGCGCCCGCGGCGGCGTCATCGACGAACGCGCCCTGCTGAAAGGCCTGGAAAGCGGGCACGTGGCGGGTGCCGCGATTGATGTGTTTGAGCACGAACCGCCCGGAGCGAATCCCTTGTTGAAGCACCCGCGCTGCGTGTTCTCTCCGCACCTGGGGGCAGCGACACTGGATGCGCAGCGCCGAGTAGCGACGGACGTTGCGGAGTCAATCGGGATGGCGCTGGTGCGGGGGGAGATTCGGGACGGAGTGAATGGGTAGATGCGATACCAGCAATCACCTCATCTGCCTTTAGAGCGTTGTCCACATTGCTCAGTCGCCAAGCCGCTTCTCCAGCGTGAAACTGCATTGAGTACGGCAGACCACTCGGGCCGGAACAGTAGACAATGGGCAATCTACGTTTGTAGTCATTGCGGCGGTTTAGTAACTACAGGAAGACGAGACAACGATATCGACATATCTGAGATGTATCCACAAGCCCAAGAAGTGTCGCCCGAGCTGCCCGATCGGGCGCGTGAGTATCTGCTCCAGGCAATAGGTAGCCTAAATGCACCAGCAGGTGCTGTAGTGCTCACGGCGAGCTCGGTGGATGCAATGTTGAAGGAGAAAGGGTACAAGACTGGGACCTTGTACTCGCGAATCGACCAAGCAGTCGCCGAGCATTTGATTACAAGGGAAATGGGCGACTGGGCCCATGAAGTCCGGCTCGGCGCTAACGACCAGAGGCATGCGGACGAGGAAGCTGACTTGCCGACCGAGGAAGATGCGAGAAGATGTGTCGCGTTTGTACTGGCGCTAGCCGAATTCCTTTTTGTCCTTCCTGCCCGCGTGGAACGTGGCAGAAAGGAAGTGGCAGGAGGTAGCGGCGGGAAGAAGGTGTAGGGGGGATGGGTTACTGATCGCATGTCTGTCCCCTTATGCTGAAGACCGGGAGGAACGATGGCTACGATCGAAAACGAAAGCTTCGACCTGAAGTGCCCGAATGAGAAGTGCGGCAAGTCCATCTCTGTCCGCAATCGAGACTTGGTCTCAAGTCGAAAGGCGAAGTGCCAACGTTGTGGTACCGAGATAGTTGTTGATTCGTCAGCGGCAGGAGAATTGATGCGCGCGATGCGCGAAGTCGACAAAGCGGAGGAGAAGGTGTCGAATGCCCAGAGCAAGATCCTTACCCGCGCCCAGATCAAACTCGGCCGATAATATGGCCTTCTATTTAGACACGCCAGGGAGAGCTGTATGGCTATTTGGTTGATCCGCGCAGGCCGGCACGGCGAGTACGAATCGACGTTTACAAAAGACAACCGCGTGTACGTCACGTGGGATAGCTTGGATGTCGATCTCTCGTCGCTTCACGAGCGAGGGGAATTGGCGGCCGAAATGACCAGGCGATACCCCGACGCCAAGCCGAAAGCGATCATGAACTGGTCGAGCCAAGTTTGGCCGTTCGCGCACGAAATCAAGAAAAGCGACCTGGTAGTTGTCCCAATCAAGTCTCAACGTACTATCCAGATTGGTGAAGTGACTGGGGACTATCACTTTGAGGCCAAGGGCCCAAATCCATTCTTCCACTGGCGTCCAGTCAAGTGGATCGCGGACGCCGTTCCTCGGGACCACTTCGGCAAGGACTTGCTGAACTCCTTCGGTGCGTTTATGACGATATGTCGTATTCAACGCAACAACGCAGAGGAGCGAATCCTAGCCATGCGCGCCAGTGGTTGGAGCCCGGAGAAGATCGCGGCGGTGACGCAGAGAAGTCCAATTATGGATGAGGACGCAGTCATTGACGCTGACACAGACATTGAAGAAGTAGCGCGCGATCAGATTGCGGCCCTCATTGTTGCCCGCTTCAAAGGGCACGGGTTAACGCGGTTGGTGGAAGGTATCCTGAATGCACAGGGATATATTACTTATCGCAGCCCAGAGGGGGCCGACGGGGGAGCCGACATTCTCGCGGGAAGCGGCCCGCTCGGGTTTGGTTCTCCTCGTCTGTGCGTCGAGGTAAAGTCCGAAAGCACGCCAATTGATCGTCCGACGGTCGACAAGCTCCTCGGGGCTGTTACGAAGTTCGGCGCACAGGAGGGGCTGTTTGTCTCTTGGAGTGGCTTCCGGAGTAATGTTGGTAAGGAGCTCGCCGCGAGTTTCTTCAAGGTGCGACTTTGGACCCAAAAAGAACTCTTGGAGCAGCTCTTTGCAAACTACGATCGCCTCGATGAAGAATTGAAGGCGGAGTTGCCTCTCAAGCGTGTCTGGACGGTTGCGATTCCTGAAGAAGAGTAGATTGGTGTGGACTTCCGATCAGTAGAGACTCTGTTGGAAGCTGGCTTCGTCGGTTTCGTGGCTGCCGATGATCTACGCACGACTGCGCTGAGGAATGTTCCGAAGGAGCCTGGCGTCTACATCGTGACAAGGGAAACCGTGGGGAAACCTCTCTTTTCTCAGCGGAGTTGCGGTGGTCATTTCAAGGGGAAGGATCCAACCGTGAGTCTTGCCGAACTTGAGTCAAACTGGGTGAATGGGGCGATTGTAATCTATATCGGAAAGGCTGGCGGCGGTTCGTCGAAAAGGACATTGCGAAAACGCTTGAGTGACCTGCTGCGATTCGGTGCAGGAAAACCGGTGGGGCATTGGGGTGGCCGCTTGATGTGGCAATTGGAGAATGTTGACGAGCTTCGCTTCTGCTGGCGGGTGGCGGGCCGCGACGATGCGCTCGAGGTCGAACGGCAGCTCATTCGCGAGTTTACCGCGGCCTACGGTGCTCGTCCGTTTGCCAATCTTAGGGACTGACGCTGGTTCTCCAGCTCGACGGGCCCTTTTCATCCGTGATTGGAACGTCTATGCAGCGTGACCAGTCCCTACACGCCTAACAGAGGCCCCACTCGTTCATTTGGCGCCGAGAAGGCGAACTATTGATCGCCGCACGACGTCTCCGAGTTGCTTGTGTAGATCGCCTAAACGCCTTGCAGGACAACCGTTTGGGTCCTCTCCATGATCACTTGCCTCACTAACCGCTCTAGTGCTAGGTTGCTTCATCAATGAGTGATTCTGGCTAGATGGTGAGTAAAGGAGCGCTCAATGTCGGTTCGCTACATCGGGTCCAAGGCGCGAGTAGTCGACGCTCTCGCGCCCTTGATTGGACGGCCTCAATCGGATCGAGGCGTCTTTGTTGATGCGTTCTGCGGGACGGGTGTCGTGGCAGCCGCCGCTGCGCGCCAGGGATGGGCAATCCGCCTCAACGACCATTTGTTGTCCGCAGTCATCATGGCGGTAGCACGCTTACTCTCAAAAGACGATGTCCCATTTAGCGCGCTCGGCGGTTATGTAGACGCGATCAACAAGCTAAATGACGTGCCTGCCAGCGAAGGCTTCATCTGGAAGGAATACAGCCCGGCATCGGCGCTTAGCTCAGGCGTCACAAGAATGTACTTCACGGAGGAGAACGCCTCTAGAATTGACGGCATGCGTGATCAGATAGCCCTTTGGCGCAGTTCGTCCCTTCTGACTGAAGCGGAGGAGGCGCTCTTGATAGCCGACCTTCTCGCGGCGGTCAACAGCATAGCTAACATAGCCGGGACTTATGGATGCTTCTTGTCCTATTGGTCCCCAAAGGCTGGAGAGCGGATACTAGTTCGGCCGCGCGCCTTGCTGGCGAAGCGGGTCAGTATCGAGATGTCAGTGATGGATGTGTCGTCTCTGAGGGTTGGCCCCGAGGACGTGGTTTACTTGGATCCGCCGTACACAAAACGACAGTATGCGGCGTACTACCACATCCTTGAGACAATTGCTGTTGGAGACCGACCGCGCGTTGCCGGCGTCACGGGTCTCCGACCATGGAGGGTCAAGGCCTCGGAGTTCTGCTACAAGCAACGGGCCTTAAATGCACTCGTTGGCCTTGTTTCCGGATTGTCTGCTCGTCGTGTTTTGATTTCCTATAGTAATGAGGGGCATATTGAACTTGACCCACTTATTAAAGCTCTATCAATGCTGGGCAATTTGACAACGACTCCGCTGAAGCAAGTTGGTCGGTATCGACCGAACCGCGTTGCGTCGGCAGCTCGCAGCAAAGTCACCGAGTACTTGATCGCTCTCGAACCGTATCCCCGGAACGCTGAAGCTACCCCCGATGAGCGCTACGAAGCCGCTTGAAGAAGATATGCTCAGCCCGGCGTCTGAGCTTGTTAGTTCAGCGGCCCCTGCAGCGCGCCACGACGTACTGGAAGGCGTAGCAAGTCTTCTTGGTGGATATTCTCTGCGTGAGTATCGCGGGAAATTCCCAGAATCCTTCTCGCTCTCAACAACACAGTGTCTAAAGCACGCGGATTCGGTGCTCCGCGAACTCAGCAAGTCTAAGATCCCGATTCACCTCGCCCTGTCGGCGCTAGCGCGGCCGGCAATCACGGACGTGGAACGGCGTAAAGCCGGCATTTATTACACGGATTTCCGCCTCGCGCAGCAGGTAGCTGGACATGCGCGATCATACGTTATCAAGGGGAGCAAAGTCATCGATCCTGCCTGCGGGAGCGGAATGCTCCTTGTAGCTGCAACTCAGATAGCTTGTGACTCCAATAAGAGGCGCGTGGCGAAGTGGCTCGCCGAAAGTGTATTCGCGGCGGACGCCTCAAGGGAGGCGTTGCGTGGAGCCCGTTTGTCACTTGCTTCAATGACGGATGACCTCGACGCTGTGCGTTCGATGATTTCCCATTGGCGGTGCCAGGACAGCCTCCTAAGCTCCTTCTACGAACATGGAGCATTCGACGTGGTGCTGGGGAACCCGCCATGGGAGAAAGTAAAGGTTACTCGGCACGAGTTCATGAAGGCGAGTGGGTCGGAAGACCACTACGGTGCGGAACACCTCGAACCAGATGTTCCAGGGTTGGGTACAGAGCGAAAGACACTGGCGAGATATGGAGCCAGGCTCTCGGCCCGGTTTACGCTTCTTGGGAGCGGGGAAGCTGATCTGTACAAGGCTTTCTTGGAGTTGTTCCTTCGACTTGTTCGGCCGTCTGGTTGTGTGAGCGTTCTCTTGCCGGCAGGGCTGATTCGTTCCGAGGGAACTCGTGCTTTGCGCCAGTTCTTGTTTGAGAACGCGAGCGACTTGTCTTTCACGGTCATCGAAAACCGCGCGCGTTTTTTTGCAATCGACACACGTTTCAAGTTCGTCAGTCTGGTCCTCGTTCGCAAGAAACCCAACGCGACCCAGGGACGTACGTTTTTGATTCAGCATGCGACCGGTACAAGTGACGGGGTGCGACCGACTGGTGCCGCTCGCGTCGGCCGCGGGATACTCTCCGAGATGCGCCCAGATCTCACGATCCCCGAGGTGCGGACACAACGCGAATGGAAGGTGTTCCGGGCGCTCAGTGAGCATGGAGAGAATCCTGGAATCGGGTCGCCGTGGTACGCAGAGATCGTCCGCGAGGTGGACATGACGCGTGAACGATCCGTTTTCACGCGCTCCTCAGGCCGGCTTCGGTTGCCCCTTATTGAGGGGCGCATGATCCATCAGCATTGGTTTGGTATCAAGACATACAGTTCGGGGACCGGGCGGAGAGCAAGATGGGAAATCGCTGGGTGGCATTCGCAAACGCCGCACCCGCAGTTTTGGATTCCTGCGAATCGACTGAATGGACCAGTTGCGGATCGCATAGTGCGTCCCCGCGCTGGTTTCTGTGACATCACAGGCCAAACAAACGAACGTTCGATGCTCGCCGCGTTGATACCGCCAGGTGTTGTGTGCGGTAATAAGGTGCCGACGGTTACCTTTCCGAATGATCAGCGGAAGGAGCGCTTGCTTCTTTGGTTAGCTATCGCGAATAGCCTATCGTTCGATTGGGCGCTACGCCGGATAATTACGACTACGGTGAATTTCTTTCTCTTGCGAAGTGTGTCGCTCCCTCGCATTGATCCAGACTCGCCACAGGGTCAAGTGTTGGTGAATGCCGTGGCGGAACTTGCTCAGCTGCGATCCAGTGGCGTTTCGAAGGCGGAATTGTGGCGCATGGCGGGCTTGAGGGCGACAATCGACGTCGGCGTTCACGCGTCCTACGGGTTGGAGTTCGATGACTTGGTACTGATTACTCGGGATTTCGCTTTGTTGGATCGGGGCCAACCCCTATTACCGGGGCAAGCGCGGTCGACAGTTACGCGTGATTTTCTGCTCGGTCAGGCAGCCCGATTCTACGGACGCTCATCGAACGAGTTCGATTCGCGCGTCGATGAGGCGCGCGTGCGGGGAGCAATTCCGTATGTACCGTCTGAGTATCAACTGTCGCAGGCAAAGAAGAATGGCGGAACGAGGAGCGCCAATTCAATATGGGAGCTAAGCCCGCGGGCGTAAAAAGGTTCGTCTTCAAAGAAATCGTTGATGGTGACACGCGAAAGTTTCGCGCCAAATCCAACGATACAGATAGCGGGGGTGGCGCACGCGATTTGCGGCTTCCTTACGCCCAGTTCGCGCCTATCTTCCGCAAGATGTTTCCTGATACACGGATTGTAAAGAGGCTACGTGATGGTGTGACGAGTGAAGTAGAAGTTAGCATTGGCTCTTTCTGCTGGACGGACAGTACGGGCAATGCGATCTGCAAGGAGGCATCGTTTGAGCCTCCCACTACGTCAAGAAAAACTGAAGGCAGAATTCCAGTCGTCTACACTTACCCACCGTTTGCTAGCGCGCCTTCACCAGGTGGGGGGAGGTTGGTAGTGCTGCTCGTCCAGAGAGACGATGATTCCGTGTGGCCTGAGTTTGCAACTGAAGAGTCTCTCTCTGCAGGTGGATGGGACGACGCCGTTGCGATACCGATTATTCGTGCTCTCAACGCTACCCGAGGTGGGAATCAGATCGCCCGCGGATACGTTGATTTTGAGACGGGGGAGGAGTATCCGGATGCCTGATATTACCCGTTCTTGTGAGGAAGTACTTCGTCTCTTGCGTGAGCGACATAATGTGCTCATATCTGGCCCGCCTGGAACTGGCAAGTCGCGTCTCCTCAGCGAGATTGCGATGGCGTTTCAGGAAGACGGCAAGCCTGGGCCTGTTCATGTCCCTGGTGCGACAATTCCAATTCCGAAGTCACCGCCAGTTGCAGTTGACTCTGTGATGCCGTCCTACGGACGTCGCAATCGCAAGGTCTTTCGCACAGTGTTTCATCAGAATTCGAAGTACCGTGAGTTCGTTTCGGGGTTCGTGCCGCGCGTTGGAGCCTCGGGAAATGGTGATACGACGTTCACGGTTGTTCCTGGCATCCTATATAGGGCAAGTGACTATGCCTTGCAGAATGATGCGGCGTCGCTGCTAATAATTGACGAGATCAATAGAGGGCCAGCGGTACAGGTGTTTGGTGGGAGCATTGCCGCAATAGAATCGGATAAGCGACTTGCTGAGGATGGTACCGCGCACGCCTATACTCAGTACTTTGAGCTTATCAAGGCGGGGAGCGGAGAGGTAGTAGAGTATGCACTACCGCATCATCTTTATATAGTTGCCGCGATGAACCAAGCCGACACTTCCGTCGAACCGCTCGACGTCGCCTTTCTCCGCCGTTGGGTTCCATTCAAGTTGGAGCCAGATCAAGGCGTACTCCGCAGCCATTTCGGATTGCCGAGCAATCAATCGCAGGAGTGTCCCCCATCTCCTTTGTCGGCGAGCGATGTAGCAGAAGCCTCCGTGCGAGCTTGGGCGGCCGTAAACGCACGGATTCGGCTCGGGCGGGGGACGGATTTCCAGATTGGGCATGGTGTGCTCATGCCACGCGGCAAGCGTTCGGATTCCGTAGAGATGGCACTGCGGGAGGCGGCTGAGTCATGGCTGATGATACGCGCTCACATCGATGAAGTGTTTTTTGGCGATGTCAGGGGCATTGCCGCAGTCTTGAACGTCGGTGGGAAGCCAGGCCACCCCTATCAGTTGTCGGAGTCTTCCTTCGCCGACGAACCTCGAATTGAACTGACCGGTCCATTGACAATAGAGTCATCGAACGTCTATGCATTGCTGCGCGCTGTAGCGGAGTAACCCCAATTGACATTGACTCGCCGCAAACGTGTTTCTCTCGTTGAATACGCGGCGCCCGTGGGCATCGTTCGCGGAATATCTAATGAACTTGGCATTGAGGAAGCACAAGTTCGCGATCTGATTGCTGCTGCGGGGCAGCGCGCCGCTTCCGTATTGGGGTGCGCCGCGAATCCAATCAGTGTGGTCGCAGACAAGGTGCGCGCCGTAGATATCGCCGGACTGCTTCGGGTTGGATCCCGCCTTGAGATCGAGATAGCTCCCAAGTTTCTGGGCGCTTCGTGGCCCCGCTGGCGCGAGGACCTGTTCTTCATGGCGATGCTGTCTCATCATGGGCGCCTCCTGACAAGTGAACGCGTTTCTGCCTCTGCCGGTGCAAGAGGCGATCTGGCGAGTCTGGTTGGTCGCGCGATTGTTTCGATGTACTGGGAGAACCATCGGCGCCCTTTGCGGACCTATCGGCGGCACAACGTCACGGAGTTCGCCTTTGACGGCGACATCGAGCCAGAAGCGATGACGAATCCCACGTCTGATGGATACGAGCAGCAAATAGTGTGCTTTGATCGAAGGAATCGGTATAACGGCGCCATTGTTGCTGCTGCACGCGCTTTGGTCCCCGAGGTGCGCGATCCTAGGGTAAGAGGCGAATTGATTCGCGTATGCCAAGTGCTCTCACCCCAAACGAATTTGGTGAATTGCGAGCGCAGGCGGGTACCGAGTAGGGCAAAGTCATGGCAACCGATCTACGACTTGTCATTGGATGTCCTTGATGGCTTCGGCCTAGGTTTGAATGCTTCATTGTTGAATGCGCCGGGATTCATTCTGGACACGTGGCGTGTTTGGGAGGATCTACTTTCCTTGGGCCTTCGCATGGCAATGGGGCCTCCGACCGTGGTGTGCCAGCGGGCGGTCGTGCTGGGTGAACGTAGTTCGTTCGATGAAAATGGACGGAGCACTTTGAGACGCGCATCTGTTACGCCGGATGTTCTCTTGGTAGGCTCGGAGCCGATCGTTGTGGACGCAAAGTACAAAGGCAGAGTCAGCGAGGAGCGGGGCCGGATTGCCGAAAGCGATCTCTACGAGGCTTTGGCATACGCATCTGCGACGGATTGCCTTCAGGTGATTCTCGCATATCCGTTGCCTGCGCGTGGCGACAAGCCGTCCGACGTTGGTGTGACGCGCGTGTTCGAGCGAGTTGCGGTCCGAGGGGTCACCGTCAGCGGTGTCGAAGTTGAAGTGCGGGGTATCTCTGGTGTGGGCGCGCTGCGGCGTTTCGCAACTAACTTCGCTGCAGGTGTGCAGGAGGCGGTTCAGGTTGCTGGTTCCGGCGGGGGCAGGTCGGTTCGAACGAGCTCCATGGGTAGTGTCTGAGAGCTAGCCAGGATCCTGCTTGCGCATGTATCGATCCCACCCGAGTTCGAAGACCACGCTGCCTACGCGCCGACCGGAACGCACGTGTGGACCCTGAAGCTTCGCTCCTAGACGAGCGAGGTTGCAACGGTGGCTACATCGATTGATGAGTAGAACTTCACCTCCGTGGGGTCAACCCCAACACCTGAATGCCTTCCTTCTGCTTGTGAATGACGTCGCAACCCCTTGCGGGGTGGCGCCGTATAGTTGCGAATGAAAACTCGCCATTGGTGTCTGGCCCTCCTTTTCTTTGTTGTAGCGCTTCCTGATAGATCTTCTTTTGCGGGGACGCCGGAGCAGGAGCAACGGGTGGCGGAGCTGCGGGTGGTTGCGGAGGGGAATCCGTACCACCATCGGGCGGCGAGGAGGTTGGGGTTTGCGTTGAGGGAGGCGGGGCATCCGGAGGAGTCGGTGGTTTGGTTTGAGAGGGCGTTGGAGTTGGGGGGGAATTCGAACACGGATATGTACAACCTGGCGTGCATTTATGCGGTGACGGGAAAAACGGAGAAGGCGCTGGAGTGGTTGGAGCGGTCGCTGGATGCGGGTTTTGTGGAAGACGAGACGATTCTGGGGGACAGCGACATGGATTCGCTGCGGAAGCTGCCGCGCTTTAAGGCAATCACGGGGTTGTATCCGCCGGACGGACTGTCGCGGGATGACAAGTGGCGCTATGACCTGGACTTCTTTGCGCGGCGGATGGAGCGGATGCATTGGGATTTGTACGCGAAGATCAGCAAGGATGAGTTTGCGCGCGAGGTGACGGCTATCAAGGACGCGGTGCCGGGGCTTACGGAGTCGCAGGTGCGCGCGCGCTTGCGGAAGGTTCTGGAGCGGGTGGGCGACGGTCACACGCTGATGCGCGCGCGGATGGAGGGGGATACGGTTTCGGTGCGTTATCCGCTGGACCTTTACCGGTTTACGGACGGCATTTTTGTGCGCGGGGTTCCAAAGGAACATGAGCGCGCGCTGGGGTGTCGGGTGGTCAAGCTGGGATCTCTCACCGCGGACGCCGCGTATGTTGCGATGAAGGCCTACCTCTCGGTCGACAACGAGATGGGCTATCGTGACTACGTCGGCTCCGCGCTGGTTTCGCCGGATATTCTGGAAGGGATCGGGGCGGTGAAGGCGGGGGAGAATCTGGTTCTCACGCTGGAGAAGCCGGGGGCCAAGGCGTTCACGATGTCGGTACCGGTGGCGCGGTATGTGGCGTCCACGTTGAGTGGCCCGAGACTGCCGGGGTATGTGTACGCGAACGAAGCGTCCAAGGCGCCGCTCCCGTTTTGGCAGAAGAACGCGGGAACGACGCTCTGGTTTGAGCACGACGCGGCGCGCAAGCTGGTCTATGCCTGGGTGGGTGCGGTGGACGACATGGAGGGGAAGACGTTTGAGCAGTTCTGCACGGAGTTGTTTGGATTCATCAACAGCAACGGAGTTGAAAATCTGGTGCTGGACTTACGAATGAACGGCGGGGGCAACACAGGGGTGGTGCTGCCGTTGATTCACGGGCTGGTGAAGTGCGACGCGGTCAACAAGGAAGGCCACCTGTTTGTGATCACGGGGCGGCGTACGTTCAGTGCGGCGATGAATACGTGTTCACTGATTGAGCTGCACACGGAGGCGCTGTTTGTGGGCGAGCCGACGGGGTCGAAGCCAAACTTTGTGGGAGAGAGCACGTCGTTTGTTCTGCCGTGCAATCGCTACCGGGTGTATTGCTCGTCGCGGTACTGGCAGCATGTGGTCTCGGAGGACAAGCGGCCGTGGATCGCACCGGACCTGGTGGCGGAGCCGGCGTTTGGGGACTACGCGGCCAACCGGGATCCGGTGATGGAGGCGATCTGGAAGAGGCTTGGGCAGTAGCGTTCATATAGGGTAACATCCGCGCATGGTTCGCTCCATGCGCCGGCAATTCATGATCTGCCCCGAGAACACGGGGTAGTTTCCCCCCATGGACCCCCTGATCCCGTTGAATCCTCCGGACTACGCCGCGTTGATTGCGGCGGAAGTGGGTATTGCGGCGCGCTCGGTTGCGGCGGTGATTGCGCTGTTGGATGAGGGTGCCACGGTGCCGTTCATTGCGCGCTACCGCAAGGAAGCGACGGGGGGCGCCGAGGATGTGGTGATTGCGAAGACGGAAGAGCGGGTCACGCACCACCGCGAGTTCTTTGAACGCAAGACGACGATTCTTCAGAGTATTCACGAGCAGGGCAAGCTGACGCCGGAGTTGCGCGCGGCTATAGAGGGTGCGGCCACGCGCACGGCACTGGAGGATATCTATCTCCCGTACAAGCCCAAGCGGCGCACGCGTGCCACGATCGCGCGCGAGAAGGGGCTGGAGCCGCTGGCGGACCGGATGTGGGCGCAGGAGGATCGCGCGGGCGTGCCGGAGGAAATTGCGGCCGAGTTTGTGAACGCGGAAAAGGGCGTGGCGTCCGCGGAGGACGCTCTGGCGGGCGCGCGCGACATTGTGGCGGAGCGGATAGTAGAAGACGCGGCGTGGCGCGCGACGTTGCGGGATCTCGCGCGTTCGCGCGGGCTGGTGGTGTCGCAGGCGGCGCGCGGCAAGGCGGAAGAGAAGAGCAAGTTCACGGACTACTACGATTTCAGCGAACCGGTGGCGCGGATTCCGTCGCACCGCTTCCTTGCCATCCTGCGCGGCGAGAGCGAGGGCTTTCTCTCGCACCGCATTGGCCCGGACGGCGACGAGGCGCGCGCGTTGTTGCGGTCTCTGTGTGTGAAGCGCGCACCCTCGATCTGGCGGACGCACGTGGAGCTTGCAAGCGATGACGGCTGGGACCGGTTGCTATCGAACCATCTGGAAACGGAGATTCGCGCGGAGTTGAAAGCGCGCGCGGATGATTCCGCAATTGACGTGTTTGCGTCCAACCTGCGCGAGCTGTTGCTGGCGCCGCCGTTTGGCGCGAGTGCCGTGCTGGCGATCGACCCGGGCTTTCGCACCGGGTGCAAGGTGGTGATCCTGGGTCCCACGGGCACGCTGCGCGATCATGGGGTGGTGTATCCCACGGAGCCGCGCAAGGACATCGAGGGAACGTACGCGGCGCTGGACCGCTGGTTTGCAAAGTTCAAGGACCTCGCGTGCGTGGCGATTGGGAACGGCACGGGCGGGCGGGAAACGTTCGCAGTGGTGAACGATTACATCAAGGCGCGGGGCAAGAACATCACGGTGGTGCTGGTCAACGAGGCGGGCGCTTCGGTGTACTCGGCGTCGGAAGTGGCGCGCGAGGAGTTCCCCAACCAGGACGTCACGGTGCGGGGTGCGGTGTCGATCGGGCGTCGGCTGCAGGACCCGCTCTCGGAACTGGTGAAGATAGACCCCAAGGCGATTGGTGTGGGGCAGTACCAGCACGACGTGGACCAGAAGCGCTTGAAGGAAAAGCTGGACCACGTGGTGGTCGCCTGTGTGAACCACGTGGGCGTGGATGCGAACACGGCGTCGGCGCCGCTGTTGAGTTATGTGTCGGGGTTGAGCCCGCGGGTGGCGCAGGCGATTGTGGCGCGGCGCGACACGGAGGGCCCGTTCAAGTCGCGCGCGGAGTTCAAGAAGGTGCCGGGGCTGGGGCCGAAGACGTTTGAGCAGGCGGCGGGGTTTCTGCGCGTGAAGGGTGACAACCCGCTGGACAACTCGGCGGTGCACCCGGAGCGGTATGCGCTGGTGGAGCGCATTGCCAGGGACCAGAAGCAGAGTGTGGCGGGTCTGATTGGCGACGCGGCCGCGGTGCGCGCGATTGATGTGAAACGTTACGCGGACGACTCGGTTGGCGTGTTTACACTGAAGGACATTGTCAGCGAGCTGGAGAAGCCGGGACGCGACCCACGCGCGGATTTCGAAGTGTCGGGCTTCCGCGACGATGTGCAGAAGATCGAGGACCTGCAGGTGAACATGGTGCTGAACGGCATTGTCACCAATGTTACGCACTTTGGCGCCTTTGTTGACGTGGGTGTGCATCAGGACGGTCTGGTGCACGTGAGCAAGGTGGCGGACCGCTACGTGGCCAACCCGGCGGAGGTCCTGCATGTGGGGCAGCGGGTCAAGGTGCGCGTGATGGAGATCGACCTGGACCGCCGCCGTATCAGTTTGAGTATCCGCGACGCTTAGCTTGTTTTCTCCTTCTCTTTACTCCCAGTACTGGGAGTGACTTCATCTTTTTGCTGAAATCTTGTTGCCCGCGCCTTGACGCTCTCTGGGTGCGTGATTACAATTTGATGCGTCTGCAAGCGACGTGTGCCATGTAGATCGTGCCGGGTAGAGTGGGGTGGGGATGATGGTGACGAGTGTTGTTGTGACACCGGCGGGGCATCTTACCGACGACGAGTTGCTGGCGCGGCTGGAGAAGACGCGCAGCAGCGAGCGCGACGCCACAATCGAGATTCTGCAGTTCCTGAACGAAGTCGAGCGGCGAAAGCTACACAGCCAGCTCGGGTATTCGTCCCTCTTCACGTATTGCACCAAGCATCTGGGTTACTCGGAGTCGGCGGCGGGGCGGCGCGTCCAGGCGGCGCGTTGCCTGCGCAACTATCCGCGCGCGGCCGAGATGCTGCAGAGCAATGAGATCAACCTGATGACGCTCAATGTGGTGGCGTCGATTCTCACGCGCGAGAACGCGGACGACCTGCTCAATCAGATCCGGGGCAAGAATCAGTATCAGGCGGAGGTGATCGCCGCCACGTACCGACCGCCGTCGCGACTGCGCGAGCGGGTGAGGCCGGTGATGGTGGCGGTGCCTGCGCCCAGGACGACGCCGCTGTTGCCGGTGCCGGGGCACGTTGGGGCCGGGGACGCCCCTGCGGGCGCCGCCGCGACCCATGCGCCGATGGATGTGGCGGGTGCGTCTGCGGCGCCGATAGATGGCGCGCGGGCCGATGCGGGTGGCGGTGCGCCGGCGTTCCTGGATTCGCCTGGCGTGGCGGTGCCGATGTCACTGCTGGCCGGAGCCGGCAATGCGGGGACGGCGGGTGACGCGATGTCGGTGAACGTATCGGGTCACTCCCAGACTGGGAGTGAAAAAACACCCAACGATGTCCGCGTTGTTCGTAGACTTCAGGTCCAGTTTCTGGTCGACGACGCGTTCATGCGCACCTACTGCCGCGTGTGCGCGCTGCTTTCCAACCGGATCGGGCCACCGTCGTTTGTGAAGGTCTTTGGAACGCTGCTCGACGACTACATGGAGCGACACAGCCCGGAGAGCCGACGGGATCGTCGCGAGAAACGAAGGGAAGCAGCGACCGCGGCGGATCTCAAGCGGGCGGCCGCGGAAGCGGGCGCGCTGTTGGAGGAAATTGCGGCACAGGAGACGAGCATGGATCCTGAGAGAGCTGCGGCACTGGGGATGAGTATGGATCCTGAGAGGGTTGCGGCTCGTGGGAAGAGCATGGATCCAGCGAAAAGCGCGGGCCCGGGGACCGTCGCGGACAAACCGGCCCCCCGCTCGCGGGCCATCCCGGCGCCCACGCGGGATGAGGTGTTTGTGCGCGACGAACATCGGTGCGCGTACGTGGGGCCCGAAGGGCGTTGCGACGAGACGCACAATCTGCACATCGACCATGTGACGCCGATGGCGCTGGGCGGCAACCACGACCCGAAGAATCTTCGGCTCCTGTGCTCGACCCACAACCAGTTGGAAGCGGACCGGATCCTGGGGAAGAAGCTGATGGAGGCGCGCCGCGCGCGCGAACGGGACCGCTCGCCGCCGGGGCGCTAGGGGCTTGCGGACTACTTGACGAGCAGCATCCTGCGCACGCGCGTCTCGGAGCCGGAGGTCATCCGGCAGAAGTAGACGCCGGACGCGGCGGCATTGCCGTTATCCTGTCGGCCGTTCCATGTCGCGCGGTGGGTGCCGGCCTCGTGGAAGCCGTTCACGAGGGTGCGCACGCGCGCCCCGGACACATCGAAGATCGCGATGTGAACGTCAGCCGCGTGGCGGAGCGTGAAGTCGAGTGTGGTGATCGGATTGAACGGGTTGGGATAGTTCTGCCCGAGCTCAATGGAACCGCGCGTGAGCGCGGGCACGTCGGTCGTCGCACCGTAGGCGGCGTAGAAAAGCGCGTTGGCGAGAATCTGAAAATTGTTCCCGTCCGTGTCGTCCAGCGCGTTGGGCTGGTACTCGCCGGGCTGATACGCAACCACCACGCCGGCCCATTCGGGGCGTCGGTGCGTGAAGCCAAGCACGTGCGTGGTAGCGCCCTCGTTGTAGTTGCTGGCGAACAGCATCTCGATGTCGCCCGCTGTCCCGTTGATCTGGTAGCTGGGGTAGCGTTCGTCGGGGGTGTTGTTGAAGAACGCGTAGGTGTCCGCGGCGATTCCGCGGGGGACGTCGGAATACGCGACGGTTCCCGAGTACTCCACCTCGTTGGTCGTGATGAAGTGGCCGGGTGCTACGTTGATCACGTCCTGGCCGACGACGGTGTTCCAGGGCACCGCCCCGGTCGCCGTGCCGCCGATGAGGTCCTGGATGGCTTCCTTACCGGAGGTGAAGTACGCGCCGTGGTGAAACGAAATAACGCCGCCGCCGGCGACAAGAAACGCGTCCACCGCTGCCACAAAGTCGGCCTGCTCCGCCGCACCGGTCCCACCGTTGGGGATACGGTGCGCAAAATAGATAAGCACGTCGTACGCGCCCGGGTCGGAGATCGGAAGCGAGAGCAACGCCGTTGCGTCCGGCAGGTCGTCGGTTGCCACTTCAACCACCGCGTCCACCGCGGGGTGCAGATTGAGGCCGTTGCCGGGTGTCAGGAGTGCCGCTGAAATATCTCCCGGCTGCGTGAGGTCCGCGGCGGGCAGCCCGTGCGGGTTCACCTCATCGCTCACAATGAGAATGCGGAGCGGGTTGTGGGGCGGCAGGGTGGCGGCAGACGCCCGGGCCGGCGTGAGACACGCGGCGAATGCGAGCAGGGACGCGAGCCCGCAAGTGCGCATGGACACGAGCGCGGAAGCGGGCACCGTACCGAGCGCGGAAGCGGGCACCAGCGCCCTCAAGAAACGGGGCGTGTGTGGCATGCGCGCATGGTAACGGCGTGGGGGAAGGCGGTCAATAAAGGCCGGCCCGCCCGCACGGTCCACGAATCACGACCATGCCACCCGGTCGTTGACCCGTCCCCCCATCCCCCCTATAATGACGCCCCGCGGCACCTCGGTCGCCGCGAACCAGCAGTCAACGACCGCCCGCCAGGTTCGGGCGGATTTTTCTGTGCGGACCACCCGCACCATCATTACCAATAAAGAAAGACGCTCATGCCGGTTACGCTAGTTGTCGGGGGACAGTGGGGGGACGAGGGGAAGGCCAAGATCATCGACTATCTCGCGCGCGAGATGGACGTCGTGGTCCGCTATCAGGGCGGTGCCAACGCGGGTCATACGGTGGTGGTGGGTGCGGAGAAGTTTGCGTTCCGGCAGGTGCCGTCGGGCATCCTGTACCCGGGGATCACGTGCGTTCTGGGCGGCGGCATGGTCATCGACCCCACCGCCCTCATTGAAGAAATCGATTCCATCCAGGCGCGCGGCGTCAACGTGAAGGGCCGCATTCTGGTAAGCGCCCAGGCACACCTGGTGCTCCCGTACCACATCCTTCTCGACTGCGACTCGGAAGACAAGCGCGTCGACGGCGGTATCGGCACCACGCGCAAGGGCATCTCGCCCGCATACGCCGACAAGGCGCGCCGCGAAGGGATTCGCGCCGCGGACCTCACGCGTTCGCCGGCGGAGCTCTCGGCACTGGTGACGCAGCGCGTCAAAGAGAACAACAAGATCCTGAAAGCACGCGGTGCGGAGACGCTCTCTCCCGCGCGCGTCGTCAAACAACTCCTGGCCGCGCGCGAGCGCCTCGCTCCGATGGTCACCGACACGCGCCCGTTCTTGTGGGACGCGGTGGAGGCGGGGCGTCGTGTGTTGTGCGAGGGTGCGCAGGGTTCGCTGCTCGACATCGATCACGGTACATACCCGTACGTCACCTCCAGCTCGTGCACGGCGGGCGGTGCCGCAACCGGCACCGGATTGCCGCCCGCTGGCTTCGACCGCATCGTGGGCATCTTCAAGGCGTACTGCACACGCGTCGGCAACGGACCGTTCCCGACCGAAGACGAGGGTCGCGCGGGAGCGAAGCTCCGCGAGATCGGTCACGAGTTCGGCACGGTCACCGGGCGGCCGCGCCGCTGCGGCTGGTTTGACGCCGTCGCTGCGCGCACGGTGGTAAAGCTCAACGGCGTGACGGACATTGCACTCACCAAGCTGGACGTGCTGGACACGTTCGAGTCACTGAAGGTGTGCACGTCGTACAAGGTGGGGAAGAAAGAGATGACGGTCTTCCCGGCCGACGCGCGCGAGTTGGAACGCGTGACGCCGCGTTACGAAACGCTCCCGGGCTGGCTTCAGCCCACCGCGGGTCGCCACCTGGACGACCTGCCGCCGCGCGCCATCGCGTACATTCGCCGCCTGGAGACGCTGGTCGGGTGCCGCATCCACCTGGTCTCGCTGGGACCGGAGCGCTCCGCCATGCTGAAGATGCCACGCACGCGCGCACGCCGCGCGGTTCTGGGGGCTTGATCGCGCCGCGCGGTACGGTGCGCCACGCCGCCGCCTCCGCGTTCGAGGGTTCGGATAGAGAAGCGAGCCGCTAGCTCATCTGGTTAGAGCACTTGCCTTTTAAGCAAGTGGTGCCGGGTTCGAGTCCCGGGCGGCTCACCAATCGCAACGGGTCACGGTTCGCCGTGGCCCGTTGTCGTTGTACCCTGTTCCCGCGCCGCCAGATGCGGTATCTTGCCAGTGTCACTCCCTCCCGCGCATCCTCCCGGGGAATCGCATGACCGTTCGCAACGTCAGACCTTTCGTTCACCTGCGCGTGCTCTCGTGCTACAGCCTGGGGCTTGGACTTTCGACGCCTTCGGAGATCTGTCGCCACGCGCGCCGCGTCGGCTTTGACACGGTCGCGCTCACCGATGTCAGCGGCACCCACGGCTTCATCGAGCTGCATCGGGCCGCGCGCGAGACGGGCGTCAAACCCATTTACGGAACGTTGCTCTTCCTGGACTGGAGCAACCCGCCGCGCGCGGGAGATCCGGCGCAGTGGGTGTTGTTGCTTGCGATTGATCGCGCGGGGCTCCGCAATGTGTGCGCCGCGGCGACCCTCTCCGCCGTGCGTCGTGAGCGCAGTGCCGGCGTCTACCTCGCGGACCTGGAAGGTCTCGCGACGGGGACGGTGGCGATCGTCGGTATTGCTCCTACGCCGGACGGTCCGTCGCCGCAAGCGATGCTCGCCCCGTTCAAGGACGTGTTTCACGAGCACCTTTATATCGAGCGTCGCGCGGGGCTGGGCACCGACGCCGGCCCGGAAGAGAACGCCACCGGTGCGCGGGACGGGAATGCCACCGGTGCGCGGGACGGCACCTCTGCCGGTGTGCGGGAGAACGCGGACGAGGCGCGAGACGGGAGCGCTGCCGGTGTGCGGGAGAACGCCGCCGCCGTGCAGGAGCGGGTGCTGGCGGAAGCGCGGGCGCTGGGAATTCCGCCCGTGCTGGTGGAAGACGTGCGCTTCGTGGGTCCGTCCAAGCCGCAGATAGCGGACCTGCTGGCGAGTGCCGACGACCGCGCCTTTGAGCACCGCGTGTTTGGCGACGCGCGTGCCGGTGGCGCGGAGGGCGAGCACAGCATGGCGACCGCGACGGAGATGTCGCGCTGGTACGAAGACGACCCGGCCGCCTACACGAACGCTGCGTCGATTGCAGCACTGGTGCAACCGGACCTGCTCACGCTTCTCGACGAAGAGCCGCGTCGCGAAGGTACACTGATCGCCGACGGCCCACCGGCGATGGATCTCTTGCGCGCGCGTCTGGCGGCCGCGGCGGAACGCACGGCGCCACCGCTCCCGGCGCCCCCTCAGGAGGCGGCGCGGGGCCTGTCATCTCGCCACCCCGTCGGCACGGGGGCCGACGGGGGCCCCGTCTCGATGCCACCCGCGCCGGCCAACACCGAGCCGCCGACCAGCACCGAGCCGCCGGCCAACACCGAGCCGCCGACCAACGCCGCGTCCGCCGCGCCGACCGGTGTGGTCGAGCGCGAGCTGCAGGCCATCGCCGATGAGGGCCTCGCCGATGCCATCGTCCTGTTTGAAAGAATCGTACGCACCGTGCGCGAGGCGCGGATCAACCTGGGGCCGGCGACCGGACTTACCTTCCAGAGTGCCGTCGCGTACCGGCTTGGCATCACGCAGTTTGATCCGCACGCGCTCACACCCGGCTTCGAGCCCGACTTTGCGTCCGCGTCTGGTGACAACGCCGTACTCGAACTGCAGGTCACGCCGGACGACCGGCCGCGTCTCCTCGCATTGCTCAACCGCAGCTTTGACGACGCCAGCATCGGCTACGTCCCGTCCGTCGAGCACGTCACCGCCGCACGCGCGCTGCGCATCGCGGGAAAGAAACTGGGCGCACCCACCGGCGAAGTAGAAGACGCCGCGCGCGTCGCCACGCGACAGAGTGGAGCCAGCCTCCGCGAACTCGCCGAAGAGAACCGCGTCTTTGCGGCCCTCTATAGAAAGAGCGTTGCGTTTCGTGAGGTCGTGTCGCACGCGGCCTCCATCGAAGGCCTGCCGTACGGCTTCGCCCGCACCAAGCGGTCGCTCGTCGTTTCACCGTGGCCGCTGCGGGATTTTCTGGGCCAGACCGTGAACGCGCAAAGCAACGAACACTTCGTCCAGTCCACGCGCGAGTCGTTTCCGTGCGGTGTTGTGCGCCGCGTCGACGTGAGTACCCTGCACGCGCTGCACGTGCTGGAAGGCCGGCCCAAGACACCCCTGGATGACGCCGCCGCCTACGCCCGGGTGGCCGCCGACGACCTGGACGGCATCCCCATCCTGGACGGGTCCCAGCGCCGGCTGGCCAGGGCCTTCGGGATCGAGTCCTTCCCCGACCTGGTGGCCTTCCTGGCCCTCCTCCGCCACCGGGGGAGCGACATGTCGCTGGGGGACCGGGTGGTGGCCTTCCGGGGCGATACGCACCCGGTGCCCGCCGCCGCGCGCGTGGGGGAGGTCCTGGCGGACACCCACGGCTGGCTCCTGTTCAACGACCAGGCCCGCGGGGTGGTCGCCCGCCTGACCGGGCTCGACGGCCCCGGCGCCGCCCGGCTGACCCGCCGCTTCCTGGACCCTTCGCCCGGGAACCTGGCCACCCTCCGGCGCGACTTCCTGAAGCTCACCGTCGAGCAATCGGTTTCGTTCGAAGACGCGAGCCGCTGGTTTACCCTCCTCGGCCGCGAGGTCCCGCGCGCCCTCGACCGCCAGCACGTTCTCGCCGACGCGCAAATCGTGCTGGGCTGTCTCGCCTTCAAGGCCGCCGACCCGCGCACCTACATGACGCGCGTGCTCGAACACACCACCGACGACGAACGCCGGCGCCGCTACCAGGACAGCATCACGCGTATGCCGGACACGGATGTGCAAGTCGTGGAAGAGAAAAGCGATTGTGCACGCGCGGACAGCGGCATTATGTTGCAGGGGATCGACGCGCTTGTGAGGGCAGGGGCGATCGTAGCGTCCACTGGGCGTGAACCGGTTCAAGGTTCCGAGACGGTTGGTGAGAACCGTCCGGAAGCAAGTCCGGCACAATTGGGAATCTCGTTCCACGAGCCGCCCAAAACGGTTCTGCCTGCCGAACATCCGTATCCTCCTGCCTCCGAGTCTTCGATCAAAAACGTTGGAAACACGCGGCATGGTTTTCGCGTAATCCATTCGTTGTTGGAGTTCTATCCCCACCCGATCGCCACCCCAGTTGAACTGGCCGGGCGACTACGGAATCTCCACAAGTTCAAAGCCAGTTCAGGTAAATCGATTGGTTTCTTCGAACTATTCGACTCCAGTGGGTCTGTGCGCGTCTTCGTACCCTGGGAGCGCGTCGCTCAGCACGGCGAGCCATTGAGCGACGGGAGTTACGTAACTGTACTGGGCAAGGTACGGATGCGTGACGGAAGAAAGGTGTGCGATGTGCTGGAAGTCGTCATGACTGAAGGAGGGAATGGTCATGGAGAAACTTCCCCTGACGATCCGTCAGAAGGAGATCCTTGAGTACATGGGATCTTTCACGCGTGACGCCGGCTACCCGCCGACGGTGCGCGAGATCTGCCGGGCGACCGGACTCAAGTCGCCCCGTTCGGTGAGCCAGCATCTGCAGGCTCTCGAGCGAAAGGGTTACATCCACCGCGGCAAGGACAAGTCGCGGGCCATCCGATTTCTCCACAAGCCCGAGTCACTCTCGGGTGCGTCGGGCGACTCGGTGGTGTCACTGGATCTGCGCGGTCGGGTAGCGGCCGGTCCCAACGCAGCTGCCAGTGATGTTCCGGGAGCGAGCTACTTTGTCGACCGGGCCCTGTTTTCAGGGAACCAGTTCTTGATGAAGGTAGACGGTGACTGCATGGTGGACGCGCACATCCTCCAGGGCGATTTCATCGTCGTGAGCACGGATCCCGGTGTCAGAGCGGGCGACGTCATCGTCGCGCGGGTGGGAAGCGAGGTGTCGGTCAAACGCTATGAAACGCGTGGAGACGGCGCCTACCTGGTCTCGACGGCCGGGGCTACTCGCATCGACGGAACGGGCCCCAACGTGCAGATACTCGGGAAAGTGGTCGGCCTCATTCGTCCGACCTGCTGACAGCGGACCGGGTCTCGCCCCTTGAGACCTGGCCCCCAAATCGACGGGGAAGCGGCGCGCTGTGCACCAGAACCGCGCGCCGCAACGTCGCGCTGAAAAATAGAGGAAGAGGGGGGTGCTCGCTACGCGCCGGGCGCCACCCGTCCTGCCATTTGACACCCGCGGGGTGCAGCACCTGGCCTGCGCCCGCGCCGAAGCACCTTTCTCCCCGACGACCAGGCCAATCCACGACGACCCCATTCCGCGACGGCTCCATTCCGCGACGGCTCCATTCCGCGACGACTTTATGCTCCTCGAGGCCGCGCGCTACCGCCGGCGCAGGCCCCCCGGCTTTTCGTTTGACACGCCGCCCGGCCCACCCTAGTCTAGGCGGGCTTACCGGCCCATTTCGATGCCAATCCGGCGTCCCCATCGTCTAGAGGCCCAGGACACCGCCCTTTCACGGCGGCAGCACGGGTTCGAATCCCGTTGGGGACGCCATTTCTTCCTCCATCCGATCCCGTCTTACCCCGGACGTGCGCCGCTAGCACTCACGCGCTGCTTCAAGTCTCTGTTAGACCGGCCCAATTCCTCGCGCCGCCCGCGCCGATGCGCTACCATGCCTCTCCTATGATGAAGATGATGAGGTCCGGCGTGATTCGCGTGGGCCGCCGCAGTGCTGCCGCGAGCGGCAATCCCAAGAAACAACTCTCACTCTCCAGCGTGCGCCGCGCGTTCTGGACCATCGTATGGCCCCGACGCCGCCTCGTGCTGGTGGGCCTCCTGCTGGTGGGTGTCAACCGGCTTGCCGGCCTCGTCCTGCCCGGTTCCACCAAGTACCTGATCGACAACGTCATCGCCAAGCACGACACCGACATGCTGAAGGTGCTGCTGCTGGTGGTGGCGGGCGCCATCTTCGTGCAGGCGGTGACGTCGTACCTCCTGACGCGCCTCTTGAGTGTCGAGGCCCAGCACTTGATCTCGGTCCTGCGCGCGCAGATGCAGAAGCACGTTGTCCGCCTTCCGGTCGCGTTCTTTGACAACAGCAAGAGCGGGGCGCTGGTGTCGCGCATCATGACCGACGTGGAAGGGGTGCGAAACCTGGTGGGCACGGGACTCGTGCAACTGGTGGGCGGGCTCCTCACGGCGGCAGTGGCACTGGTGCTCCTGATCCGCATCAACCCCATGATGACGCTGTACGCGTTCATCCCGCTGGTGGTGTTCGCCCTGATCGCCATGAAGGCGTTTGCGCACATCCGGCCCATCTTCAGGAAGCGCGGTGCCATCAACGCCGAAGTCACCGGGCGCCTCACCGAGACGCTCAACGGGATTCGCGTGATCAAGGGCTTTCACGCCGAGCCGCTGGAGTACAAGGTGTTCGCCGACGGCGCTGACCGCATCTTTCAGAACGTGCGCGACTCACTCACCACGACGAGCCTCGTGACGAGCCTCGCCACCCTGTTGATGGGGCTGGGGAGTGTCATCATCATGGGGCTGGGTGGCACCATGATCATCAAGGGGCAGATGACGGTGGGCGAGTTTGTGTCGTTCACGCTCTACCTCGCGTTTCTGGTCGCACCCATCGTGCAGATGAGCAACATCGGCACCCAGATGACCGAAGCCTTCGCGGGACTGGACCGAATGGAAGAGATCCTGCGCATGGAGACGGAAGGCGAGGAAGCCGGGCGCACGGTGGTGCTCGACACGCTGCGGGGCGAGCTCCTGTTCGAGAACGTCTCCTTCGCGTACACCGAAAAGGAAGTACTGACCGACGTGAGCTTCACGGCACCGGCCGGCAGCGTGACGGCACTGGTGGGGAGTTCGGGGTCGGGGAAGTCCACCATCGCCGGACTCGCGGCGTCGTTTCGCATTCCCACGCGCGGTGTGGTGCGCATTGACGGCCACGACCTGCGCACCGTGCGCCTGGACAGCTATCGGAGCCACCTGGGTGTCGTGCTCCAGGACGAGTTCCTGTTCGAGGGCACCATTCGCGAGAACATTCTGTTTGCGCGCCCCGACGCAAGCAACGACGAGCTGGTGGCGGCGGCGCGTGCGGCACACGTCACCGAGTTCACGGATCGCTTCAACGACGGACTCGACACGCTGATCGGCGAGCGCGGTGTGAAGCTGTCAGGGGGACAGCGCCAGCGCGTGTCCATCGCGCGCGCGGTGCTGGCGAACCCGCGCATCCTGATTCTCGACGAAGCCACCTCCAGCCTGGATACGGAGAGCGAGGCGCTGGTGCAACAGAGTCTCGCGCGCCTCATGTCGGGGCGCACCACCCTGGTGATCGCGCACCGCTTGAGTACGATCCGGCGCGCCGATCAGATTCTGGTGCTGGAGGGCGGGCGCATCGTCGAGCGCGGAACCCACGACGAACTCATCGCACGCGACGGGCGCTACCACGACCTGTACACCTATCAGGCGCGCATCTAGCGCGGACTTGCGAGGGATGCCATGTCGGACGTTTACGAAAAACTGGGTGCCTTCTACCTGGGCCGCGAAGTGGATGCGGCCGACGGCAAGCCAACCGACGCGCTGGTTCTCTATGATTCGCGCGACCTGACCACGCACGCGGTGTGCGTCGGCATGACGGGGAGCGGGAAGACCGGCCTGTGCGTGTCTCTGCTTGAAGAAGCGGCCATTGACGGCATCCCCGCCATCATCATCGACCCCAAGGGCGACCTCGCCAACCTCGCACTCACGTTTCCCGCCCTCGACGCCGCGTCGTTCCGCGCGTGGGTGAACGAGGACTCCGCGCGCCAGGCGGGTGTCACACCCGGCGCCTTTGCCGAGCGCGAAGCCGAGAAGTGGAAGCAGGGACTTCTGGAGTGGGACCAGACCGGCGAACGCATCGCAAAGCTGCGCGCGGCCGCCGACGTTGTGATTTACACCCCGGGCAGCGACGCCGCGCGTCCGGTGTCCGTGGTTGCCTCGCTCGCCGCACCGCGCGGAGAGGCTGCCAGTGCGGAACTGGCCACCGAGCGGGCGAGCGGCGTTGCCGCAAGCCTTCTCACCCTGCTCGGCGTGGACGCAGACCCCGTGAAGAGCCGCGAGCACATTCTGCTCACCACCATCCTGCAGGCGGCGTGGGCGGACGGTCGCGACATGGATCTCGCCGGTCTCGTGCAGGCCGTGCAATCGCCGTCCTTCTCGCGCGTGGGTGTGATGGAACTGGACTCGTTCTATCCCGCGAAGGAACGCTTCCAACTCGCGATGCTCCTCAACAACCTGCTGGCCGCACCGCGCTTCCAGTCCTGGATGACCGGCGACCCCATCGACATCGACCGCATGCTCTACGGCGAGAACGCAAAGCCGCGCCTCGCCATTTTCTCGATCGCGCACCTGGACGACGCCGAACGCATGTTCTTTGTGTCGCTGCTCCTCAACGAAGTCGTGGGCTGGATGCGCACGCGCTCCGGCACCTCGAGTCTGCGCGCGATCGTGTACATGGATGAGATCTTTGGCTACCTCCCGCCGGTGGAGAACCCGCCCTCCAAGCGCCCCATGCTCACGTTGCTCAAGCAGGCGCGCGCGTTCGGCGTGGGGGTTGTGGTTGCAACCCAGAACCCGGTGGACCTCGATTACAAGGCGCTCGCCAACACGGGTACGTGGTTCATCGGGCGCTTGCAGACCGAGCGCGACAAGGCGCGACTGGCCGACGGACTCGCGTCCGCGTCGGGCGCGGGGCTCGATCCCGCGACACTCTCGGACACGATCGGAGCGCTGTCACCGCGCACGTTCCTCCTCCACAGCGTGCACGAGGCCAAGCCGGTATTGTTCCGCTCGCGCTGGGCGCTGTCGTATCTCGCGGGCCCCTTGACGCGCGAGCAGCTTCGGAAGCTCACGGGTGCACGCACGAGCACACCAACGGCCACCGGGGCGGCGGCGCCCGATGCTTCGGCGTCCGGGCTGTCCGCGGGCGTGACGCCGATGCCGGACACCCCGTCTGCTGCGATGCCCGCAGCCACCGCGGCCGCATTGGCACCCGACACTCCGTCTGCCGCGAGGCCCGCGCCCGCCGCAGCGCCCGGTAACGCGCGGCCCGTTCTGCCCCCCGACTTGCGCCAGTTGTTTGAGCCGGCCGCGGCGGGGAGCACGACCGCCTACACGCCGTTTGTGCTGGGAAAAGCGCGTGTGCATCTGACCCTCCCGGGGGGCGGCACTCACACGCAACAGGCGCTCCTGCTTGCACCGTTGTCCGCGGACGCCGCGGGCCCCGACTGGTCGACCGCGTCGGCATTGGATGCGGCACCCGCGACGGAGACTGAGCCCGCGTCGGGAGCGAGGTATGCGGCACTCCCGCGCGCCGCCGGTCAGACCGGCGCTGCTGCCAAATGGCAGAAGTCACTCACCGACGCGTTGTACCGTTCGCGCACGCTCACCCTGTACGAGTGCAAGCGTCTGCGCACGGTGTCAAAACCCGGCGAGAGCGAGCGAGAGTTTCGGATTCGTGTGGCCGAAGCCGGGCGCACCGGGCGCGACGAACAGATCGAAAAGCTGCGCGACGCCTATGCCGTCAAACTGGAGCGTCTGGATGAACGCGTGCGCCGCGCGCAAGCAGCCCTTTCGCGCGAGAAGGACCAGGCCAACAGTCAGAAGATGCAAGCCGCGGTTTCGGTGGGGGCCACGTTGCTAACCGCCTTCCTCGGCCGCAAGAAGCTCTCGCAGTCAACCCTGGGGCGTGCAACCACCGCCGCGCGCGGCGCCGACCGTGCCGCCAAAGAACAGCGCGATGTGGGGCGCGCGGAGGATTCGCTGGAGACCTTGCAGGCCGCACGCGTGGCCCTGGAACAGGAGCTCCAGGACGACCTCGCCAGACTCGAAGCCCGCCTCGACCCCACAGCCGAGGCCCTCACCACACTCACCGTGAAGCCAAAGAAGGCCGACATCGAGATCACCGACGTGGTGCTCCTGTGGCGCCCGGTCGCGTAACGGCATCGGCCCGCACGACATGCCGGGTGGAGTGCGAAATCACGAGGCGCGCTATAGACTACGCGCGCGAAGTGCGTGAGCACGGAGCCCGGCATGTCGTGCGGACCTTTCCTTGCTATACTGGTGCGAAGCAGGGGCGACCAGCCCCGCAAGGAGGGATCCATGCCACGAAGTCTGCTAACAGCTGTACTGGTTGGTGCTTTGATTGCAGCCGCCCCGGCGGCAACCCGGGCCTACGAGATTTCCCTGGTCTATCCGTCGCCGTCTCCCGTGGAGGGCCCGGTGTCGGTCGTCGCCGAGGTCTGGGTGACGGTCACAGCCGCCGAACTGCCCCTGCCGTACGTGCAGTTCGCGCTGGACTTTGGATGCGACGGAGGCGCCGACCCCTGCGTGCTGTTCCACGGGTCCGCCTACGCGACGCAGGTGTTTGCGTTTCCCTTTGGTGATCTGGTGGACCAGAACGACTGTGCCGGGATCACGTGCGAGTGTCTCTCGCAAGGTCGCTATCGCAGAACGATGATTTTCCCGGCGGCGGGAACGTTCAAGATTGCGAACGCGCACATCTCGCGCATTGGGACCGGTCCAACCCCGGGTGGATGCGACCCCAACTATCTCTACGACGAAGTCGTTGTGGATTGGGGTTGCTTCAACGATCCCAAGTGCACGGGATCGGGGCAGTTCATTCTGCAGGGTGCTCCGCTCGCAACAGAGTCGAGAACGTGGGGAGCGGTCAAGGCTCTCTACCGCTGACGCAACGAAACACGGCGCAATTAATCGCGTCGCAAAAGAAAAAGGCCCTGCATCGGTTGCGATGCAGGGCCTTCTTCGTACTGCGAAACGAGAACTACTCGGTGCGCTTCTTGTAGCGACGCGTCTCGACATCCTTGCCGAGTTCGTTCGCGTTCAAGAGTGTGAACGTCACACGACGGTTCTGGGCGCGACCAGCGTCGGTTGCGTTGTCCGCAACCGGCTCGCTCTCGCCCTTGCCCTTCGTGCTCAAGTTCCCGCCGTTGATACCCGAGAAGTTGGACGTCAGCCAGCTCTTGACGGATTCCGCGCGCCGGGCCGACAGCGTGTTGTTGAACGACGCCGAGCCCTGCGAGTCGGTGTGACCCGCGATTTCGACCTTGGCCTCGGGCCAGTCGGAGAGAACCTCGCCGACCTTGCGCAGGTCCGCTTCCGACGCGGACAGGATATCCGCCTTGCCGGACGCAAACTGAACCTGCACCGACACCGACTTGGAGTCGAGGAACTGCTGGTAGGTGTCGCTCACCGGAATCGGGCAGCCCTTGTCGTCCACCGCGTATTCCTTGAGCGTCTCGGGGCACTGGTCGACGCCGTCGAACACGCCGTCGCCGTCCGCGTCGAGCGGACAACCGGTCGCGTCGACCGTCGCACCCTGCGGCGTACCCGGGCACTTGTCGAGCCCGTCGAACACGCCGTCCTTGTCTGAATCCATCGGGCAGCCGCTGGCGTCAACGGCAGCACCCGCGGGTGTACCCGGGCAGCGGTCGATACCGTCCGCAACACCGTCGGCGTCGGCGTCCAGCGGGCAGCCGTTCGCATCCACGACCGCACCGCGGGGCGTACCCGGGCACTTGTCATTGGCGTCGAAGACACCGTCACCGTCTGCGTCAACCGGGGGCGTTCCCTGATGGAACGGCCAGGGCCGCGAAAGGTCATAGATGATGTCGTTGGGATTCGAACTACCGTGCTTGTGGCCGGCGTACGAGGTCCCGGAGAGCACCGTGACAACCGCGACGAGCGCGATAGCCAAGCAGCGCATGAGTCTCATCCAGATCACCGCCTTCTCAAGATTTTGACTGACGATGCGCGCAGTGTTCCCGGGGTCAGGCTTCAGGGCCGCACCGTAACCCGCGTCGCAAGCTAGCGTGGGCTGCTTATAGCATGGAAACTGATTTTCTGGCAAAAAGAACTATCGAATGGTCGTAACGCTATTGTAGGCAGGGTGTTAGGCGGATTGTCAGGCCTGCACCGAGATCGCGACTTTGACGGCTCCCGAGCCCTTTCGGCCCATCGCGACCGCGAGCGCGCGATCCCATTCGGACAGCCCAACTACATGCGACACGAGCGGTTCCAGCACCCGGCCCTGGTCGCCCGAGAGAATTCGCAGGGCGTTTCCAAACGCGTCGCGGCGATCGGGTCCGTGACCCGGGTGGTTGTAGCAGAGGGAGCCGTGCACCGTGAGTTCCTTGAGCCAGAGGGGGGTCCAGTCCACTTTGGGCAAACGGCCCACGTTTCCAAGCAGGCCGACAAAGCCGCCCGAGCGCGTGAAGCGGAGCGCGTCGTCGACCGCGGCGTCACTCCCGACGCACACGAAGGTGGCGTCGAAGCCCCCCACCTGGATGCGCTTGCCGAGGATGGGTTGGTGCAGGCGCCCGCCGGAGAGTCTTGCAAGCTCCTTATAGTAGTCGCCGCTTTGCGGCCTGACCACGTGGTGCACACCGATGCGCTCGGCGTGGTCAGCCTGAAAGCCGTGGCGCGCGAGCACGGTGATCTCGGCATCGGTGGTAAAGCGCAGGGCCGCGGCCGTCAGCAGTCCCACCGACCCGGCGCCGATCACAAGGACGCGCGAACCCGGAGCGGGCGGGTGTTCGAGCACGGGCGAGAGAGCGCACGCGAACGGCTCGGTGAGGAGCGCGGTGCGGTCCGACAGGCCTTCCGGCAGTACGCACACCTGTGATTCGTGGGCGACAAATGATTCGCCCCAGCTCCCGCCCAGTCCGCGCGTGGTGCCAAGCAGCATGCCGGGCGCGATGTCGCCGTCGGTGAATCGTTCGCAGCGCGACGGGTAACCGTCGGCGCATCCGCGGCAGGGAGGCGTGAGGCCCCGTGCCGCGCATGCAAGGAGCGGGTTGACCACCACGCGCGCGCCGCGCAGAACGCGCGTAACACCGCTGCCCACCTCGGTAATGACGCCCACGTTCTCGTGACCGATGACAAACGGGAAGGACGAGAACGGCGATGTCGAGGGCGAGACGTGCAGGCTCACCAGATTGAGGTCGCTCCCGCACACCCCACCCAGACGCGTGGCGACGCGCACCCATTTGTCACCGGGCAGCGCGGGAGGAGCGATGTCGCGCAGTTGCGTGCAGCGCCCGGGACCCGTCAGCGCGCGCTTCGAGACTGCACCCGCGGCGCGTGTGGCGAGGTAGCGGGGAATCGCACCGTCAAACACAACCGCCTTCACGGTGCACCCGCGGTTGGGTTCTCCGGCACGCACACGCGCAGCGCCGACGGCACGGTTTCAATCTGCACGCGCGTGCCGCCCTTGACCACTTCGCCGTCTACTTCATAGCGAATGGGGACCGGTGCCTGGATGGTGAACGCCCGGGCCTGGCGCGTCACGACGTCGCCGTGGTTCTCGTGCCCGCCCTTTGACACCAGTGAAAAGAGACGCGCGCGCGCGAGCGGCCCCGCGTTTCGAATCGCCACCGCGTCCAGGCGTCCGTCCGAGAGGCTTGCGCGCGGTGCAATGTGGAACGAGCCGCCAAAGTAGTTGGCGTTGCTCACCGTGAGCATCAGGGCGTCGATGGATTCCGGGGCCGCGTTGTCGGCGGTGAGCTCCACGTGCACGCCGGGGAAGCGGAACAACTGCTTCAAGGCACAGAAGCGGTAGAGCGCGTCGCCGCGAAGAAGTGGCGTGCCCTCGGCGTCGTCGATGACCGCGATGTCAAAGCCCAGGCCCACCACGTTCAGGAAGTGACGCCCGTCCACGCGACCCACGTCGATGGTGGTGGTGCGGCGGTCCGCGATGGCCTGCAGCACGTCTTCCGCGCGCTCGTGGCGAATGCCGAGTGACTTGCCAAAGTCGTTGCCGGTGCCGCTGGGAAGGAGCCCCAGGGAAACGTCGCGCCGGCCGCTCTTCAGGATGCGATCCGCGGCGACACTCCACGTGCCGTCGCCGCCGATGGCCACGATGCAGTCGACACCGGACTCGAGCGCGTGGTCCAGGCGCGCCACCTCATCGCCCGCGCGCGTCGTCATTTCGGGAACGACCGCCCCCAGATAATGGGGCAGCAACTCCAGGTACGCGCGCAGGCGCGCACGCCGGCGACCGCGGCCTGCGGCCGGGTTGACGAGAATGAAAGTGGAGCCGCTCCGGGGCATGGGAACGGAAGTGGACGGCTAGAGCGTCGTCAGTTCCTCAAACGTCTGCACACCGTTCTTCATCCACAACTCGCGGAAGGGGAACGAGGCCACGTCGGCGTTCAGCACCGGCTCGCACATGGGGTGCGGGTGGATGACAAGCTCGCCCGACTCTTCTTCGTGCTCGGTGAACTCGCCTTCCATATGGATGTCCGCCTTGAATTTGCGCGGGTTGTCCACGGTGAACGCCTGGTACAGATGGTTGACGCGCGTCCATTTGTGCGCACTCACGGTCATGTCGAGGATCTTGCGACCCTTTTCGTGTGCGTGCACTTCCATGGTACCGTTCTTCTCCGCAAACTCGACCTGCATGTCGGCCATGTAGTGGGGAAGGTGCCAGCGCTCGATGGCATGGAGTCGCGATACTTCGGTGCTGGTGCCGACCGCGAACGGATAGAACGCGGAGCGGGGGAACTCGCCGCCCACGCCCAGGACGGGCGGGGTGATGATGGCGAGCACCAGTTCCTGATAGGTGCCTACTTCGCTGCCGGTGAACTCAAATGCCGTGACGGCAAACACGCCCAGGCCGTGTTTGACCTCCATCGCCTCGAGGTGCGGGGGAAGCGCTTTCTTGGCCGCGTCCCGCGACATCTCAAAGAAGGCACTGACGGCGTGTGCGAACTCGTACTTGGTCAGCGGCATAGGAACCCGTGCTTGTCCAACACACGCGCGATGATGTCCGCGGCTTCCTTGAGCTGCTCGTGCGTGTGCGACGACGTCACCGAAATGCGCAACCGCGAGCGATGCTTGCCCACGGCGGGGTAGCGCACCGGGTTCAGGTAGACGCCGTTGTGGATCATGTCCTCGGCCACCTTGAAGACGCGGTCGTCGTCACGAATCATGATGGGGATCACCTGCGACTTGGAGTCGCCGATGTCGACACCGCGCTCGCGCAGGTGTTCCTGCAGGAGAGTGGTGTTTTCCCACAGGCGGGTGCGCAGCTCGGGCTCATTGGACGCGATCTCGCACGCCTTGATGAGGCCGCCCACGATGCCCGGTGCGAGCGCGCACGAGAACACGTGCGAACGGCCGAAGCCCTTGAGGTAGCGGATGAGCTTGCGCGAACCGGCGACATAGCCGCCCTGTCCGCCGAGGCTCTTGGAGAACGTTCCGAGATGGATGTCGATGGCGTCGTCGAGACCAAAGTGCTCCGCAACGCCGCGACCGTTCTTGCCGAACAGGAACGCGGAGTGCGCCTCGTCGATCATGATGCGCGCACCGTTGCGCTGGCACACTTCCACGATCTCGGGCAGGTTGGCGAGGTCGCCGTCCATGGAGTAGACGCCTTCGACGATCACGAGCTTGCGCCCGTTGAAGTCCTTGAGCTTGCGATCCAGATCCGCCGCGTTGTTGTGGCGGAAGTAGCGCACCTGCGCCTTGGACAGAATGATGCCGTCCACGATGCTCGCGTGCGCAAACTGGTCGGTGACGACGAGGTCACCGGAACGCATGAGACCGGCGATGACGCCAAGGTTGGCGCTGTAACCGGAGGGGAAGAGCAGGCACTCTTCCTTGTTCTTGAACGCTGCAACCTTGCGGCCCAGTTCTTCGTGGAGGGCCGTGGTGCCGCTCAGGATGGGCGAACCGGACGAACCGGTGCCGTACGTGCGCACGGCGTCCGCCGACGCCTCGATCACCTCGGGCCGGTAGGACAGGCCGAGGTAGTTGTACGAGGCGAGGTTGATGAGGCCCGGGAGGTGCTGCTTGTGCAACTGCTCGGTGACATCAATGCGCGGCCGCGGGGCACCGCTCATGGGCTGCCCGAACAGGTAATAGCCGGCCGGCCTGGCTTCGTCGAACCAATCGTCGAACGGATCCAGGATGTCGAATGGGTCCTTGCCAGAACCCCAGAAGAAGTTGCTATAGTCGAGATCGTTCGCCGACGACGGCAGCGCATCGCTGGCCGGGGCGGCGGTCGAAGACGGTTCGACGGGGACTGCCCGCCGGGTCTCGATCGCGGGGTCTTGCGAGCCGTCTCGTAACGGTCTGGTTGGCATTATTAGTCGTTCCCTCCTCCCAGAAACTCGGTTGGTACTGTGCCGTATCGACTTCGGTGCGTCAAGCGATTTAGGACGACGCGACCCTGGCCCCGGACGGGGTTCGGACCCATCCTCGAAACGACATCATGCTAATTAAGCAAATTATTGGTACAGTGACAATTGCGCTCGTCGGATTTGTCTTCGTTGCGGGCGATATTGCCACCCGGCTTCTCATCGTTCCGTGGGTGTTCCTGCGACCCGGCAGTCGGTACCGGGTGCTCGGTCCCTGGGCGCAGTGGACCGCGCGCAACATTCTGGCCGTGGTGCGGACCGTCGGGGGTGCTCGTTTTCAGTTGGAGACGCGCGTTCCCTGTCGGGGCGGAGAGCTGATCGTTGCAAATCACCAGGCCCTTCTCGACGTCCCCATCCTCACCAACTGTGTGCCCGAGGGGTATCCCCGCTTTGTCACCCACATCCGGTACGCGTCGGGTGTGCCGCTGGTGTCGTTCTTCATCCGCTTCTACCGGCACATCGGTGTCCGACCCGGGGGCACGGGGGCCGCGGAGCTGGCGGCCCTGGCCGAGACGGCCCGAACCTCGGAGCACCCCATCGTGATCTTTCCGGAGGGGCACCGCACGCGCGACGGCGAGATTCGCCCGTGGAAGCGCGCCGGCCTGGAGACCTTCCTGGGTGCGCGCGAGTGGCGCGTGCACGTGGTGGTCATCGATGGGTTGTGGGAGACCGCGCGCATACCCGATTTCATTCGCAACGTCACGCGCACGCGCTGCCGTGTGGTGACCGCCGCCGTGCTGCAGTACGACGGTCGCGGGCGCGAATCGCACGCCGAGTTCATCGACGAGATGCACCGCATCATGTGTGATAAGCTGGCGGCAATGCGAGCCGAGTCTTCAATCGAGAGCGCGCGCCGTGCGCGCCCGGCGGGGGTTCTGTGACACAACCCACGCGTCCCGCCGACAACCGCAACGTGGTGCGGCCGCTACCGCGCGCCACCTCGTCGCCGCAGGACCTCGTCCCGCCCGAAGTGCGCGACGTCGTCGAGGTCCTGAAGGACGCGTGCGGCCGCGACCTGGTGGCCGTCATCTTCTTTGGCTCGCGCCTCCTGCGCACCTCACCCGACGCGGGCAGTGCCGCGGACTTGTTTGTGGTGGTGGAGAATTACCTGCGCTTCTATGAGGCCATCGGCACGCGCCTGCCGACCACCCGCCACAGCGGCATCATGGCCGCACTCAACCGCACGCTTCCACCCAACATTATTTACGTCAACGATCCGGGCGGCATGCGCGCGGGAGCCAAGTGCTTCATCGTGAGCGAAGGCGACCTTGCGCACTCGCTTTCCGGCGACGCCAAGGACCACTTCTTTCGCGGGCGCCTTGCCCAGCGCGTGCACATCGTGCATGCGCGCAGCGAGCGCGACAACCAGGCGCTGGAACTGCGCCTGGACGCGGCGCGCCACCTCACGGTGGACTGGGTCCCGCTCTTCCTGCCCGCAACCTTCGGGGTGCTGGACTTCTGCAAGCGCATGATGGAAATCTCGTACGCGGGCGAGATTCGTCCCGAGGCGCGCTCGCGCGTGAGCGAAGTATTCGAAGCCCAGGTGAGTTTCTTCCGCCTCGTCTACGGGCGCGTGCTGCAGGACGCGGTGCGCGACGGGCGTCTCAAGGCGGAGGGCGAGTTGTTCCGGCTTGCGCACAAACCGTCGTGGCGCGACCGGCGTCGCGTGAGTGCGTTCTTCCGGCGTTCCAAGGCGCGCGCGACGCTGCGCTGGGGCAAGTACATGCTCACATTCGACGACTGGCTGGACTACATCGTGCGCAAGGTGGAGCGGCGTTCCGGCGTGCGCATCGAACTCACCAAGACCGAGCGCCGCCTGCCGGTGATCATGTTGTGGCCCAAGGCCATTCGCATCATCCGTGCCCTGCGCGCTCAGGAAGCCGCGGCACGGGCCACACCCGGAAACCCGCGGGGAGACGCATGAGACCCGACCTCGCTTTCCTTGCGGGCGTGCTGGCACTGGCGTTCATCTCCATGCTGGTCTACCGCATGGCGCCGGCCAGTCGCACGAGCGCCGACCAGACCGGGCGCGGTGGCTCGTTTGTGCTCGGGTTCTGGGTGCGCAACTGGTTCTACTGGCTCATTCGCCCGGTGACGCGCGCGTCGGTGGCGATGGGACTGTCGCCGCTCTTCTACAACCTGTTCGCGGTGGCGTGCGGGATTGGCAGCATGCTTTGTTACGCGACCGGTCACCTGCCCACCGCGGGGTGGCTCGTGTTCGTAAGCGGACTGGCGGACGTGTTCGACGGGGAAGTGGCGCGGGCCACCCACAGCGCCGACAAGCGCGGTGCTTTTCTTGACTCCACGCTGGATCGCTTCACCGAGTGCTTTGCCTTCGTGGGAATCGCGTGGTTGTTCGGCGACGGCTGGCGCGTGATCGCGGTGCTGGTGGCGCTGGGCGGCTCGTTGATGGTGAGCTACACGCGCGCGCGCGGCGAGAGCCTGGGCGTTCTGTGCAAGGTCGGTATCATGCAGCGCGCGGAACGCCTGATCCTCCTTGGCCTGGGCTCCATCCTGGACCCGGCCATCACGGCCGCCGCCGGGTGGCAGCAGGGAACCATCGTGGCCTGGGTGGTGGCCGTGATTGCCGTGGGATCGGTATGGACCTCATTATATAGAACGATCTGGATCGCGCGCGCCCTCAAGGGCCGCTGACGCAACCCGCCCCGCGCGGGGTGCGTATGCTAGAATCGCCGAGCTCGTCTGCGACCCTATTCAACCTTCAGGAGCGTCCCGGGTCATGAAGCTGATTCACCGTGTCCGCCTCGCGGCGTTGGCCGCGCTTGTTCTCCTTTGTATGGTGTCGGCGTCGTGGGCTGCCGACGAGCCGCGTCTCGACGCCAACGTTTCCCCCACGTCGCAGACCGTCGAGTTGAATCTGGACGCGCACCAGGAAAACTACTCCGGTCGCGTCAGCATTCAACTGAACGTGGCCACGGCGACGCGCACGTTTCTGTTTCACGCGGAGGAGATGACGCTCGACAAGGTTGAGCTGTCGGGCCCCGGCGGTGCCATTGCAGTGGCGATTACCGACGCCGGCGATCGCGGCACGCGCCGCGCCACGGCGGCCAGCGAACTCGCACCCGGTGCGTACACGCTGTCGATTGCGTTCTCCAAGCCCTACAACACGCGCGCGGTGGGTCTGTACCGCACGCTGTACGAAGGCAAGGGCTACCTGTTCACCCAGTTCGAAGCCATGGACGCGCGCAAGGCGTTCCCGTGCTGGGACGAACCGTCGTACAAGATTCCGTTCCAGACCACGGTCACGATTCCGATGACGCAGGAGTGCGTGACCAACATGCCGGTGGAGAAGGAAACGCGCGGGGCGTCGACCAAGACCCTCGTGTACCAGCGCACCCCGCCCACGTCGACCTACCTGCTCGCGCTGACTGCCGGTACCCTGGAGAGTGTACCCATCACCGGTCTTTCGGTGCCGGGACGCATCTACACCGTCAAGGGCTCGAAGCAGCTTGCAAAGCACGCGGTGTCGATCACGCCGCGCATTCTGACCGCACTCGAAGCGTACTTTGGCACCAAGTACCCGTATCCCAAGCTGGACTTCGTGGCGGTTCCGGAGTACTGGCCGGGTGCCATGGAGAACCCGGGGCTCGTGACCTTCTCCGACAAGATTCTGCTGATTGATCCTGCCGCTGCGAGTGCCGCGCAGAGGCGCTACGTCTCGGTGGTCACCGCGCACGAACTGGCGCACATGTGGTTTGGTGACCTCGTCACCATGGCGTGGTGGGATGACCTGTGGCTGAACGAATCGTTCGCCGACTGGCTGGCCAACAAGATCATCACCGAGTTGAACCCCGACCTCGGCATGGACGCATTCGAGTTGCAGCAGGTCAATACGGTGATGAACCAGGACGCCAATGCGATGACCAAGCCGGTGCGCAAGCCGGTGGACTCGGGCGCCGACATCATGGAGGACTTGGGCCTCGCGTACGAGAAGGGGCGCACCGTGCTGCGCATGATCGAGCAGTACATCGGGCCCGACGCGTTTCAGCGCGGCGTGCGTTCCTACCTCGAGCGTCACAAGTGGAAGAACGCGGTGGGCGCGGACCTGTTCCTGGCGCTCTCGCAGGCGTCGGGGAAGGACCTCGAGCCCATCCTCTCCTCGTATCTCGACCAGCCGGGCTACCCGCTGGTGCGCGTCGACGTGGACCCCAAGGGAATGATGACCGTGTCGCAGACGCGCTTCCGCAACTACGGCGCCGATGTAAAGGACCAGGCGTGGACGGCCCCCGTTCGCCTCAAGATTTCCGACGGCAAGAACATGCAGACGCGCGTCCTCCTGATGGATGAAAAGGAAGAGCGTCTGGAAGTGGGGAGCGACGTGGCCTGGGTGCTGCCGGACGACGGCGGTGTCGGTTACTACCGCTGGATCGTTCCCTCGCAGATGATGCTCAAGATTGCGTCGGATCCCGCCAGGACCATGTCGAGCCGCGAGCGCTCCCGATTTCTTGGCAACGCGCGCGCCCTCTTGAGTGCGGGCGAGATCAAGGGCGACGAATACCTCGCGATCGCGGCGTCGCTCGCAGCACACCCGGAGCCGGACATTCTGGAGCCGTTGATGGCGGACCTCGGCACGCTGCGCGCACCGTTTGTTACCGATGACCTGACGCAGGACTTTGGTACCTACGTGCGCAAGTTGCTTGGACCCGCGCGCGAGCGTTACGGGGTTGCACCGCGCGCCGACGACCCGGAAGCGGTCAAGTTGATCCGCCCCGCCATGCTGTCGTGGCTGGGTGATGACGGCGCCGATCCCGAGGTGCGTGCGTTGTGTTCAAAGCTCGCGGCCGACTACATGGCGAACGCCGAGTCGGTGGAGCCCACGGTTGCCGGAGCGGTGTTGAGTGTTGCGGCCGCCAGCGGAGACAAGGCGCTGTTCGAGGCGTACCGTGCAAAGTTTGAAGCCGCCAAGGTTCCGGCGGAACGCGGTCGCTACCTGAGTGCCTTCAGCGAGTTCAACGACCCGGCCGTGCAGGACGCGGTGCTCGAGTACGCGCTGACGGACAAGATTCGCCCGACGGAAACGTTCCAGGCCGTCAGCGGGATGTTCGAAACCGACGCGGGTCGCGAGAAAGTGTTCAACTGGATGACCAGGAACTACGCGACACTCTCGGGCCGTGTGCCGCCCGAGTTTGCGGCGTACTTCCCCTACCTCGTGAGCGGGTGCTCGGAGCAGCGCCTGGCCGCCGCGCAGAAGTTCTTTGCACAGCCGGAAAACCAGGTGGATGGAACGCAGGCCCACCTCTCCAAGGTAAGCGAGGGGATCGCGGACTGCGCCAACCTGCGCGAGCGCGAAGGGAAGACCGTGGCCGCCTACCTGCGGAGCACCACACCGTGACCGCAGGCGGCGACGCCACGGCATCCCGCGTTGCGATTGTCGGGAGCGGGCCCGGCGGCTTTTACGCCGCCGAGGCCCTGCTCGCCGGCGGCAATGTGCAGGTGGACATGATCGAGGCGCTCCCCGCGCCGTTCGGTCTCGTGCGTTACGGGGTTGCCCCCGACCACGGCAAGATCAAGAGCATCATCACGCGCTACGAGAAGACCGCGGCCCACCCGGGCTTTGCGTTCCTCGGCAATGTCACCGTCGGACGCGACATCTCGTTTGATGTGCTGCAGCACTTCTACGACGCCGTCGTGTTTGCGAGCGGTGCCCAGACCGACCGTCGCCTGGGTATTCCGGGCGAGGACCTTCCCGGCAGTTACACGGCCACCGAATTTGTCGCGTGGTACAACGGCCACCCCGAGTTTCGCGAGCGCACGTTTGACCTCTCGCAGGAACGCGTGGTGGTGATCGGGCAGGGCAACGTGGCAGTGGACGTGGCGCGCATTCTCTGCAAGACCACGGCGGAGCTGGCCCGGACCGATATCGCGGCGCACGCGCTGGAGGCGCTGGCGGAGTCGCGCGTGCGCGAGGTGTGGATGGTGGGGCGCCGCGGTCCGGTGCAGGGCGCGTTCACGCACGTGGAGCTCAAGGAAATGGGCGAGCTCTCCGATTGCGATGCGATCGTGGATGAGTTCGACCTGCAGCTCAACGACGCGAGCCGGGCCGAGATCGAAGTCCTCAAGTGGCGCGAGGCGCACAAGAACTACGACATTCTCAAGGCCATGTCGGATCGCACGGCGCGGGGTGCGAAGCGCCGCCTGCGCATCGTGTTCTTTCGCAGTCCCGTGGAACTGGAAGGAAGCGCGCGCCTGGGCGGTGTCGTGCTGGAGCGCAACACACTCACCGGCGAGCCGGGGGCGCAACGCGCGGTGGGCACGGGCGAGCGCGAGAGTGTGGCGTGCGGGGCGCTGTTCCGGAGCGTGGGCTACCGCGGCGTCGCCATCCCCGGTGTGCCGTTTGACGAGCGCAAGGCCGTGATCCCCAACGTGGAAGGGCGCGTACAGCACAACGGCGCCACCCTCCCGGGCGTCTATGCCGTGGGCTGGATCAAGCGCGGCCCGTCGGGCGTCATTGGCACCAACAAACCCGACAGCTTTGAGACGGCAAAGCACGTTCTGGCCGACCTGCCGACACTCAAACGCGCGCCGGAGCGGAGTCGGGACGCATTGCTGAAGCTGCTCGCGGGGCGCGGCGTGCGCGTGGTGAGCTACGCGGACTGGCAGCGCATCGACGCGGCCGAGGTGGCGCGGGGTGCCGCGGTGGGGAAGCCGCGCGAGAAGTTTGTTTCCGTGGACGACATGCTGGCCGCCGCGGCCGGAGGGTGAGTGACATGAGAACGTGGAAGATTGCGTTCCTGGTGATAATGGCGCTGGGTGCGGGATTCGCGCTGGGAGTCGCCGAGGGCGAGCTTCCGTTCGGCAAGAGCGACATTGCCGGTGCCGAGAAACTGGTGGGACTCACCTTCACCGACGCCGAACGCGATTCCATGCAGGCTGATCTTGCCGATTACGCGAAGAGCTACGACGCCATGCGCGCGCTCAAGGTGGCCAACGGGGTTCCGCCCGCGCTGGTGTTTGATCCCACGCCGGGAGTGGTCATCCCGCCCTCCAAGGACCACATGGAATGGAGCAAGCGTCCCACCGTAAAGCGCCCCGCGGATCTCAACGCGGTCGCCTTCTGGCCGGTCACCGATCTGGCCGAGTTGATACGCAGCAAGCAGGTCACGTCCACCGAACTCACGCAGATGTACCTCGCGCGGCTCAAGAAGTTTGGGCCCGAGCTCGAGTGCGTGGTGTCGCTCACCGAGGAGCGCGCCCTCGCCGCCGCGCGCAAGGCGGACGCCGAAATTGCAAAGGGCAACTACCGCGGGCCGTTGCACGGCATACCGTACGGTGCCAAGGACCTGCTTTCCGTTAAGGGGACGAAGACCACGTGGGGTTCCGCGCCGTATCAGGATCAGACACTCGATGAAACCGCCACCGTGGTGCAGAAACTGGACGACGCGGGTGCGGTCCTGGTTGCCAAGCTCACGCTGGGCGAGCTGGCGTGGGGCGACGTGTGGTTTGGCGGCATGACGCGCAACCCGTGGAAGCTGGAGCAGGGCTCCAGCGGATCCTCGGCGGGCTCGGCGTCCGCAACCTCGGCCGGGCTGGTGGCGTTCGCCATCGGCACCGAGACGTGGGGATCGATCGTGTCGCCGTCGACGCGCTGCGGAACCACCGGGCTCCGGCCCACGTTTGGCGCCGTGAGCCGCGCGGGCGGGATGGCGCTCACGTGGTCGATGGACAAGATTGGACCCATCTGCCGCAGCGTGGAAGATTGCGCACTCGTGTTCAACGCGATCCGCGGCGCGGATGCCGCCGATCCGGCGTCCGTCGATGCGCCGTTTCACTACCGCGCCGCACGCAAGCTCTCGGAGATTCGCATCGGTTACGTGAAGCCGATGTTCGACGAAGACTATCCCAACAAGGCGCGCGACCAGGCGACACTCGACCAGTTGCGCAAGCTGGGCGCGACGCTCGTGGAGGTGTCGCTGCCGGCCATCGATGTTTCGCCGCTCGCGTGCATTCTGTCGGCGGAAGCGGCGGCTGCCTTTGACGACCTGACGCGCGAGAACCGGGACGACCTCATGAAACGGCAGGTGAAGGCGGCGTGGCCCAACACGCTCCGCGCGGCCCGCTTTATCCCGGCGGTCGAGTACATCCAGGCCAACCGCATCCGCACGCTGGTGATGCGCGAGATGGAGAAGATGCCGGTCGATGTGTACGTGACCCCCACCTTTGGCGGAAGCAACCTGCTTCTCACCAACCTGACCGGGCACCCGTGCGTCGTGCTGCCCAACGGCTTCGCCGACGACAACACGCCCACGAGCATCACCTTCATGGGCAAGCTCTACGGAGACGGCGTCGTGCTGGAAGTGGCAAAGGCCTACCAGGACGCCACCGACTTTCACAAGCAGCATCCGGCGCGGTTCAAGTAAGAGGCGAGACCATGCACGTGCTTGCCACTCTGTTCTGCCTCCTGCTTCTCAAGTCTCCGCAGGCCACTACCACCGAGGTTATCCCGGCCGTGAACAAGGCCACGGTGACCGTTGATGGCAGGGTCTCGCAGGGCGAGTGGGAGAAGGCATTCAAGGTGGCAACCCGGGGTGGCGCCTCAATCTATTTTCTCTGCGACCCCGACTCGCTCTACATCGGCGTGTTCGCGGGCGAGCGTGCAAGCCACTACACGGATCTTTACTTCAACGGGGCGTCGCGTTTGAACCTGCACGCGTCCATGCAACTCGGCGAGAGAGTGCTGCCGGGAAGCGGGACGTGGGACGACGCGGTGCCGGCGTGGGAGTGGGGGAACAACGCCGGGTGGACCGCCAACACGGTTGCGTATCTCCCGGGGGTTTCAGACACCCTGCCGCTCATTGATCAGATCGTCCCGTATGCGGGGCAGGAGTTTCGCATCGCGCGCTCCAAACTGGGCAGCACGTTCAGCGTGATGGTGCTGGCGCGCAGTTTTGTGGACGAGTCGTTCAGCGTGTTTCCCGACGGAGCCACCCGGGATGCCGCCTCGTGGGGGAACCTGCAACTGAAGTAGTCGCGCGTCAGCGCGGCCGGGCGAGCAGGCGCGTCACCGTTGCCAGATGGTGATCGTCGTGTTCCGCCACAAAGAACGCAAAGTCGACCAGCCGCATCGGGCGCTTGAGCCGCGGATGAAGTGCCGTGCGCACCACATCCGCGTCGCTCACACCCTCGAGCCGTGCAACCAGCCGCCCGCGCGCAACCGAGAACTCGGCACCCAGTGCCGTCAGGGAGCGTTCGTTGTGGTTCGCCTCGCGAGTTCTCCGGTTCGACATGTCGGCGGCAGCCAGTTCCGTTGCACCACGCAGAAACTCCTCAACGCGCGTCCACCACAACCCTTCGAGATCCAGCAAGTGCCCCACGTGTTCCTGCGCCGACCACGCATCGCCGTCGCGGCGCGTGAGCGCGTTGTCCGGTACAAAGCGCAGTTTGTGCTGCACGCGCGCCGGGGTGCCGCGCAGTCGCTCTACAATATCGGGGAACTCGCCGGCCGGGGGAACATAGTCGAACGTCCGGTCCAGCCACTTGGTCATCTGTTGCACGGAAAGCCTCCTGTCGCTAGCATCGGCAGCATAGCACGGACGAAAGGCAGAGCATGATTACGTACCAAACCGGCAACGACCTCGACCTCGACCAGACCATCGACCTCTACCGCGCCTCCACCCTGGGCGCGCGCCGACCCATCGACGACCGCGCAATCGTGGCCGACATGATCCGCCACGGAAACCTGACTGTGACCGCGTGGGACGGAGACACCCTGGTGGGCATCTCGCGCTCGCTCACCGACTTCTCGTATGTGTGCTATCTCTCCGACCTCGCCGTACGCGAGTCACACCAGAAACTCGGCATCGGGCGCGAGTTGATCGCGCGCACCCGCGCCGAACTGGGGCCCCGCGCCATGATCGTGCTGCTCGCCGCCCCCGCTGCCGTCGACTACTACCCGAAGCTTGGCTTTACACAGCACGGCTCGGCCTGGCTCCTGAAGGCGGGGGAGGCACTCCTCTAATGAAAATCCCGGCTGCGCGTTGTCACCGGGGAGCGTAGCGAGTCCGGTTCCCACAGCGATTCTGCCACCACGTGCACCACGTCCGACTGGCGCTGCATCTTGCCCGTGACCCCCAGAAATGTTGACGTCTTGGCCAGCAGTGCGTAGCGCTCAAAGACGTTCTCCCACAGCACCAGGTTTACAAAGCCGGTTTCGTCTTCCATCGTCATGAAGGTGACGCCTTTGGCCGTACCCGGGCGCTGGCGCACGATCACAATCCCCGCGTAGCGCACGCGCCGACCGTGCGGGAGTGTGGATACCTCGCGCGCGGTGGGGAGGCCGAGGGCCGCAAAGCGCGCGCGCAATCCCTCCAGCGGGTGACCGCGCGGGCTGTGCCCGGTGGTCTCGTAGTCCCACGCCACGGTTTCCAGATCCGACAGCGCGCGAAACGCCACGTCTTCTTCATCACCGGAAAGCGGGAGGGGTGACGCATCCAGCGCACCGCGCGCCTGCCACAGGGCTTCGCGCCGGTCGCCGGTGAGTCTTTCAAACGCGCCCGATTCGGCGAGGCGCGCGCGCACGCGGTCGTCGCAGTCGGTGCGCATCACAAAATCCTCGATGGAAGCGAACGCGCGCTGGCGGCGCGCGGCCAGAATGCGTTCGCCCATCGCGGTGGCGAGTCCCTTCACATAACGAAGCCCCATGCGCAGCGCAAACGTGCGCGTCCCGGTGTCGCCGGGGCTCTGGCGCGCCAGGGTTGCCAGCGACGCGGGCGATTTCACCAGCGTGCAATCCCACTCGCTCTCCTGGACACAGATGGGCAGCACGACCAGCCCGTGGCGTTTGGCGTCTTCAATCAGGGTGGCGGGCGAATAGAAACCCATGGGCTGCGCGTTCAGGAGTGCGCATGTGAACGCATCCAGGTAGTGGCGCTTGAGCCACGCCGACACGTACGCGATGAGTGCAAAGCTGGCGGCATGACTTTCGGGGAAACCGTAATCGCCAAAGCCTCTGATTTGATCGAACACGCGCTCGGCGAATTCCTGTTCGATGCCTTTGGCGCGCATGCGCGAGACGAGCTTTTCCTTGTGGCGCTCAAGCCGCCCGCTCCGACGCCACGCCGCCATGTCGCGGCGGAGCTGGTCGGCTTCACCCGCCGTGTAGTCGGCGGCGACCACAGCGAGCTTCATTACCTGCTCCTGAAAGAGGGGCACACCGAGGGTTTTCTTGAGCACGGGTTCCAGGCATTCGTGGGGGTAGATGACGGCCTCTTCGCCGTTTCGGCGGCGCAGATAGGGGTGCACCATCCCGCCCGTGATCGGGCCAGGCCTCACGATGCTAACTTCAATAACCAGATCGTAATAATTGCGTGGCTTCAAGCGGGGTAGCATGGCCATCTGGGCCCGGCTTTCGATCTGAAAGACGCCCACCGTGTCGGCCTTGCGGATCATCTCGTAGGTGGGGGCGTCGTCGTGCGGGACGGTGGCCATGGAGAGGCGCGCGTGGTGGTGTTCCTCGATCAGATCGAAGCAGCGGTTCACCACTGTCAGCATCCCGAGCCCCAGGAGGTCCACCTTGAAGAGGCCGATTGCCTCCAGGTCGTCCTTGTCCCACTGGATCACGGTACGGTTCTCCATGGTGGCGTTCTCGATGGGCACCAGATTGCGCACCGCTTCATGCCCGAGCAGAAAGCCGCCGGGATGAATGGAGAGATGACGCGGGAAATCCTGGATCTCGCTGGTGAGGCGCACGAGGTGCTGGTGCGACGGAGCTTCGATGTCGAAGCCGGCGTTGGTGAGTGCACCGGGTGTGATGTCGTCGTAGTGCGAGAGCAGCCGCGCCACGCGATCCACGGTGGTGTCGGGGATGTCGAGTGCCTTGCCCACGTCGCGTACCGCGGAGCGCGCGCGGTAGCGCACCACGTTGGCCACCATGGCCGCGTGCGTGCGCCCGTACTTGGCGTACATCCACTGGATCACTTCCTCGCGACGGTTGTGCTCGATGTCGAGATCGATGTCGGGCGGCTCCGCGCGTTCTTTGGAGATGAAGCGTTCAAAGAGCAGATCCATCTGCACGGGGTCGACGGCTGTAATGCCGAGGCAGTAGCACACGGCCGAGTTGGCGGCCGACCCGCGCCCCTGACACAGGATGTGCTGCTCGCGGCAGAAGCGCACCAGCTCGTGCATGGTGAGGAAATAGCCCTCGTACTCGAGGTCGTGGATGATGGAGAGCTCGCGCTCGATCTGTGCCCGCATCTGCGGGGGCACGCCGGCGGGGAAGCGTTCGCGCGGGAAGCGCTCAAGCGCGCCCGCGTGTGTGAGCTGGCGCAGGTGCTCGCGCGCGGTGGTTCCGTCGGGGAGTGCTTCCAGCGGGTACCGGTAGCGAATGTCACCGAGCGAGAACGTGCAGCGCGCGGCCACTTCATCCGTGCGCGCCACCGAGGCGGGGTCGTCCTCGAACAAAAGCGAGAAGGCGTAGGGCGACTTGAGCGCGTGCTCGGCGTTGGGGCGTGTGAGCCGGCCGGCGGTGGATAGCGTCACGCCGTGGCGGATGCACGTGAGGACGTCCTGCAGGTCGCGGCGCGCACGCGTGTGGTAGAGCACCTCGAGGCCGGCCACCGTGGGGATTCGAAAGCGCGCGGCGCGTTCGCGCACGCGTCTTTCGGTGGCGACATCCTCCGCCTGGCGGTGGCGCGTGACCAGCGCGTAAAGCCGGTCGCCAAAGGTAGCCTTGAGATCGCGCGCCACAAACACCGGGTCGGTGATGCCCGCAATCAGGCTGCCATCTCCACCCCAGAGTGCAATCAACCCCTCTGCGCGCTCGCACACCTCGCGCCAGCGCAGCATGCTCTCGCCCTTGGGGGAGCGAAGGCGTCCGTCGCTCACCAGGTTGCACAGGTTGGCGTAGCCGCGCCGGTCCATCGCGAGCAGGACGAGGTGCGAACCATCCTCCAGCGTGAGCTGGGATCCCGTGATGAGGTGGAGCCCCAGCTCGCGCGCCTTCACGAACGCGCGCACCAGCCCGTAGACACCGTCGCGGTCGGTGAGCGCCAGCGAACGGATGCCGGAGCGTGCGGCTTCCTCGACCAGCTCATCGGGGTGGCTGGCTCCCTCGAGGAACGAAAAGTTGGATTTGCACCACAGCGGTGCATAGGAATGCAGGGAGGAGAAGCGATTCATGGCGCCGCTACTATAACAGACAATTGTCTATGTGGGCAAGCAGGCCCCCGTTACGCTAAACTTTGCAGGCTCGCTCACCGTTGTCTTTCACGCGCTGGAGGCCCCCCTTGTTTGTGACCCTGCTCGTCGTGACCTTTGCGATCGCCGTCCTGGTGTCGTTTGGCGTCTCGATGCTGTTCCGCAAGTCGCTGCGCACCATCCTGGACCGCATCCTGTCGCCCGAACTCGGCGGCGCCTGGTTTCGCTACATCACCTTTGCGGTGTATGTGGTGGGAGTCTCGGGGGGAGTGCGCATCTGGGAACTCGAGAAGTACATCACGCCCCGCACCGAGAACGAGCCGCTGATTGTGCTGAACTCGGATCGCTGGCTTCTCGAGGCGTACCGCACCGTGATTGCGACCCTCCAGAGCACCGCGTGGATGCTGCTCGTGGTGTTTGCGGTGGCCCTCATTGCCGTCGTGATTGTGCGCGGACAGGAAATGAAACACGGCCGACGGGAACCGTCGGGCGGAGCGTAACGCTTACCCTCCTTACACCCGGAAGGCCCGCAACCATGCTGCTTCGCTCCTTTGTAATCGCACTCGCCCTGTTTACCTGTGCGCTGCCCGCGCGTGGGGCACTCCGTGTCGAGCGCACGAGTGTCCCGAGCGGCGTGCTCTATGACCTTGTGGTTCCCGTCGCACACGTGGATCGCTTTGACGGCGCTGAATCCGCGCCCGCTGCCAACCCCGCCACGCTGCGGCAGGCGGTGTTTGAACTCGCGCGCGCGTCGGTGGACGGTCGCGCCTGGCCCACGTCGGCGGCACTCACCGACCGCGGCGATCCGTGGCGTGTCTCCCTGGCCCTGGTCGACGTGGCCTACGAGCGTCTCGCACCCGGTGCCGGCGATGACGGACGCGCACGCGTGGAAGGAGACCAGCTCGTTCTCGAACGCGATGCACTGCAAACGCGACGCGCGTTCATGGCGGCACCGCTGCGCGGTTACACGTACCGCGGGTCCGAGATCTCCTTTGTTCTCGACGCCCGTCTGCACGTGAGTGATCGCGCGCGGCCCGCGCGGGTTGAAGCGGACTTTGGCGACGGAGCCGGGTACCGCACGCTGCGCTGGAACGAGGCCACACCGGTGCGCATGCTCGCCGTGGGGGAGCGCGTGGTGCGCGTGCGTGCCACCTCGAACGACGGCAGCGTGCAGCACGCTTCCTTCACCTTTGACGTGCGCGCGATTGCCGCCCCGGTGCCGCACGACACGCTTCCGCTCACCGGCACGCAGCCCTACAACGGCGGCACCGCCACCGGCCGCGCGTTCATCTACCGCGCCGACGTCAACCCCGTGCTCACCAAGCCGGCCGTGGTCATCGAAGGCTTCGATATCGACAACACCATGAACTGGGACGAGCTGTACGCGCTTCTGAATCAGGAGGGCCTGATCGAGGAGTTGCGCGCGCGCGGCTACGACGCCGTCGTGCTCGACTTTGCGGCACCCACCGACTACATCCAGCGCAATGCCTTTGTCGCGGTGGATCTCATTCACCAGGTGCAGGCCGCGATTGACCCCGCGCAGCAGTTCCCGCTGGTCGGGGCCAGCATGGGCGGCCTCGTAGCGCGTTACGCGCTGGCGTGGATGGAGTTCAATTCCGATCCGCACCGCGTGCGCAACTTTGTCTCGATGGATGTGCCGCACGCGGGTGCCAACATTCCACTCGGCATTCAGTACTGGCTGGACTTCTTCTCCGAGCAGTCCACGGAAGCGGCGGCGTTGCTGGCGCGACTGGATGCGCCGGCGGCGCGGCAGATGTTGATCTACCACCACACCACGCCACCGGGCTCTACCGGCCAGTCCGACCCGCTGCGCGCCGTGTTTGAAAGCGAACTCGCGAGTCTCGGCGACTATCCCACGCTGCCGCGCCGCGTGGCTCTGTCCAACGGAAGCGGCACGGGGGCAAACCAGGGCTTTGCGGCGGGTGCGCAGGTGATTCAGTACGTGTATGACAGTTTCCTCGTGGATGTGCGCGGCAACGTGTGGGCGGTTCCCAACGGCGGCCCCACGCAGATTCTGCAGGGGCTGCTGGATCCCATCTTTTTTCCCGCCGACGCCATGAACGTGACCGTCTCGGGAACGCTCCCGTGGGACAACGCACCCGGCGGTACGCGCAACTCGATGGCGCAGATGGATGCGGTGACCGCACCCTACGGCGACATCGTCGCCCTGCACCCCAACCACTGCTTCATTCCGAGTGTGAGTGCGCTCGACGTCGCCACGGGGGACCCGTTCTACGACATCGCGGGCGACGCGGACCTGCTGCTCCACACGCCCTTCCAGGCGGTGTACATCCCGGCCGCCAACGAGGCACACGTGACGGTGACGCCGGAGAACGCGATCTGGCTTCTCGATGAGATCGACGTCGTGCCGACCGCGGTGGGACCTGCCACGCCGCCGCGCGCGTCGCTCGCACTCGTTCTCGCACCCAACCCGTTCGACGCGGGTGCCGTGGTGCGCTGGGATCTCAAGGGAAGTGCCCGCGTGAGCGTAAATGTCTTTGACGTGCGCGGGCGTCGGGTGGCGACACTCCTCGACGAGAACCGCCCGCGCGGGGTTGGGCAGGCGGCGTGGAACGGCCGCGACGACCGGGGGGTGGCCGCACCGGCCGGCGTGTATTTCGTGCGCGTGGAAGCCGCGGGTGTGGTCGAAGTGGGGCGCCTGGTTCGCGTGCGCTGACCGGTCGCCCGGGCGGGGTAAAAAAATCCCGTTGACGATAGAATGCTTCCGGCATATAGTTGCTACTGACAACGAAAGGATGCCCATGGCCACCCGTACCCCGACTGCCCGTTCCCGCCGCCCCGCGGCCGCCCCCGCCGCGGATGCCGCCCTCGAGCGCGACGCCCGCGATCTGTATGCGGCGCTGGGCGACCTCGTGCGCCTCTACCAGTTCCGGGACCGGAACATGATCTGCTGCCACGACATTTCGATCACGCAGTGCTACGCCATTGAGGCCCTCGTGCGCGGTGGTGCCATGACCCTGGGGTCGCTGGCCGGGGAACTGATGCTCGACAAGAGCACCACCAGCCGCGTGGTGGAAACGCTGGAGCGCAAGGGCTACGTCAAGCGTTCGCCGCACCCGGAGGACGCGCGTGCATTGCAGGTGGTTGCCACCGCACGCGGGCGCGCGCTGCACGAGTCCATTGCAACCGATCTCGTCGGGGAAGAGGCGCGCATCATCGAGCACCTCTCCCCGGAGGTGCGACACGCGGCCATCGGTGTCGTGCGCGACCTGGCCGCGTCGGCTGCGCGGCGGTTTGGACGCACCTCGTGCTGCGGCACGGACAACAAGGACTGCTAGGGTTTGTTTTGGAGTTGATAGTTGTTAGTACCAACAATAGGAAGGTAAGAGAAATGAACAGTCATGCATCAATTGAAACCGGGCAGTCGTGGACCCTGCGCCCCGCCGGCGCGCACGAGTTTGTCACCGTGCGCAATCTGGTCACCGCGTGCGAACTACTGGACGCCGACTTTGAAACGCTGGCGGTGGAGTCCTTCGCGGTCGCTGAACTCGACAATGAAGTTGTGGGTACCGCGGGTGTCGAAGTGCGCGGCGCGCACGGACTGGTGCGCTCGGTGGCCGTGCTGCCGTGGGCGCGCGGACGCGGCATCGCGCACGCCCTGGTGACGGACCGGATCGCGTGGGCAAGGGAGCGGGGGATCGACTCATTCTACCTTCTGACCCTGACGGCCGAACGGTACTTCTCGCAGCGCGGGTTCGTCACCGTTCCGCGCTCGCAGGCGCCGGTCGACATTCAGGGCGCGTACGAGTTCTCGCTGTGTCCGGACTCCGCGGTTCTGATGCGCTACGCGCCGGGCGAGTCGCACGCGGGCGGCTGCTGCGACGAAGGCTGCGGGTGCCAGAGCGCCGACGGCACGGTGGATCCGGAGGCGTCGTCCCAGTGTTGCAGCGGTGACTGCGCCTGCAACGAACCGCGCCCCGACGTCGCACAGCCCGGAGACGGCGAGGCGTTGCGCGCGCAGGTGCGCGATCACTACGCGCGCGCCGCGCGCGCGGCGCAATCGCCCGCACGGGCGAAAGCCGGGTGCTGCGGCGGATCCACCGGTTGCGGCGACCCGATCACGTCGAACTTGTATGAGGCCGATCAGACGGGTGCGCTGCCGGAAGCCGCGGTGCGCGCGTCGCTGGGGTGCGGAAACCCCACGCTGCTCGCGGAACTGCGCGCGGGGGAAACCGTGCTCGACCTGGGTTCCGGCGGCGGCATCGACGTGCTGCTCTCCGCAGCCCGCGTGGGTCCCGAAGGCTTTGTGTTCGGGCTCGACATGACCGACGACATGCTCTCCCTCGCGCGCGCCAACCAGGACCGCGCGGGGGTTCGCAACGTGACCTTCCTCAAGGGCGAGATCGAGGCCATCCCGCTCCCGCGGCACTCGGTGGACGTCATCATCTCCAACTGCGTCATCAATCTGTCGGCGGACAAGGCACGCGTGCTCGCGGAAGCGTTCCGCGTGCTGAAGCCGGGCGGCCGGTTTGCCGTGAGCGACATCGTGGTGCGCAAGCCGATGCCGGCTGCGATGCGCCGGAGTGCCGAGCTGTGGTCGGGGTGCGTGGCCGGTGCACTGGAAGAACAGACGTATCGCGACCTTCTCGCGGCTTCCGGTTTCACGGACATTGAGATCGTGCCCACGCGCATCTACTCCGGCGACGACGCCGTGGCGCTGGCGGCCGGCATCGAACTCACAGCAGCGGACCTGGCCACGCTGGACGGGGCCTTCATGAGTGCCTTCGTGCGCGCGCGAAAGGCGGGGTGAGGTCGGTGTCACGCTGCTACCGATTCGCGTGGCTGTGTTCCGCGGCCATCGTAACCGGACTCCTGTTGTTCGCGGCGATGGCCACCGCGGAGACCGACCCGCGTACCGCGCGAGTGCTGGAAGCGGCGCGCGCGGAGTCGCGCGTGGAACACATCGCACACACCCTCACCGACCAGTTTCCGTCCCGCGTGACGGGGTCCCGGGAACTGACGCGTGCGGCGGAATGGGCGCGCGATGAGTTTGCGCGCTACGGCCTTTCAAATGTGCGGCTGGAGAAGTTTGGCGAGACGCCGTTGTCGTTTGAACGCGGACCCGCGAGCGGCCGGGTCGTGACACCGGTGGCCCGCGACCTCGTGGTGAGGAGTGACGCGTGGAGTGCGCCAACCGACGGTGCGGTTCGCGCGCGCGCGGCACTTGCTCCCGCGCACGAAGGCGAACTGCCGGGTGCCCGGGAGCGGCTGCGCGGCGCGTGGGTGCTGGTGAACCCCGCGCAACCGGTGAGCAGGGAGTTTGCAGTCCTGCGCGATGCGCTGTTCACCGACGCCGGCATCCGGGGCGTTGTGCTCCCGGGCAGCGGTGATGTGATCCACGTGGGCGGTGTCGCACCCGGGCGCTGGGAAGACCGTGCCCGCACGCCGCGCGTGCGCATCCTGGCGCGCGACTGGTCCGACATTGCGGCTCGCATCGCCGCGGGCGGGGAGACAGAGCTCGAGTTCAACATCGACAACCGCACCCGCAAGAATGCGATGCCACTTTATAACGTGAGTGCCGAAATTCGCGGCAGCGAGAGACCGGATGAGATGGTCATCGTGGGCGGGCACCTCGACGCGTGGGACGGCGGGAGTGGTGCTACCGACAACGCGGCCGGCGTTGCGAGCGTCATGGACGCCGCGCGCATCCTCGCCGCCAGTGGTGTGGCACCCCGGCGGACGATTCGCTTTGTGCTGTGGAGCGGAGAAGAGCAGGGGCTACTGGGGTCGACCGCGTATGTGCACGCGCACCGCGCCGAACTCGCGCGCATCTCGGCGGTCCTCGTGATGGACGCCGGAACCAATGCCGTCAGCGGTCTCGCGGTCTCCGACGCCGTACGCGCCGACGTCGAGCGCGCGTTCAAAGGTGTTGCAGCGCTCGGCGTATCGTTCGCCGTGTCGAGCAGCGCCGGCGTTGCAGCACCGGTGGACTGCGCCGGCGGCGCCGCCTGCGCTCCCGATCAATCCGCGTGCAGCAACGTGTGCGAAACCGGTGTGGCCGGCAAAGCCGCGTGCCCGAGCGACCACGCGCCGTTCTTGCGCGCGGGTGTTCCGGCCTTCATGTTCGAACAGAGCGGGAAAAACGATTACACGCGCACGCATCACACACACCTGGATACCCGTGACGCACTCGACCTGCCCGCGTTGCGGCAGTCGGCGGCCGTGATCGCGCTGGGAGTATTCGGCCTCGCCGATCTGCCCGGGCTGCTGTCGCGCGACGCCTTGCTTGCACCGTAGCCGCCCGCCATCTTGAAGCGGGGTCGGTGATGTGCCGGCGCCGGGCCACGGCTCGTTACGCGCTCGGAATTCCGTTGCCCCGGGCGAGTGCGCGCCGCTAGGCTCGGCGCGTGGCGGATCCAACCCTGTCCGGTCCCGGCCTCTCGCATCACCACGCGTTGCTGGCCGCGTATGCGGTGACCATGGCGTGCTGGGATCGCGTGGCGCATCGCGCGCGCGGCCTGTGGCCCGCGTGTCCCACGCCCTCCTTCGCAAGACCATGGCGCGAGGTGGGCGTTGTCCTGCTCGCCATCGTTGCCACACTCGCGATCGGTCAGTTGTACGTACGCCACTGGCTCCTGCCCGCCGCCGGTTCCGTCCAGCACCTCGTTGACGCCCTGAACCAGCTCATCATTTTTGCACCCATCCTGCTGGTGCCGGTTGTGCGCAAGCAGGGGTGGGACAGCGCCTGGCTGCCGCGCTCGCGCGTGTGGCTGCGCGTCGCCGCCGGTGTGTTCCTCTCGCTCATCGCCGTTCTGGTGTTCACGACCGCGCGCGAAGGGAGCGACAAGTTTCACGACGTGGTGCCCCGCGTGTATCACCCGCAGAACCTTTCCTATCTGGTGCAGGTGTTGTGCGAGGACATCGCAATCGCGATTCTGTTTGTGCGCCTGCGCGCAGCACTGGGGCGGGGCCGGGCCATCGGGTTGGTGGCCATTCTGTTTGCTGCGGCGCACATCCCCGCCTTGATTGCCGATGGCGCCTCGGCCGGCGATCTCCTGGGGCTCGTGCTGGATGCGGGGCTCGGTGTGCTGGTATTGTGGTTTGTGCAGCGGTCGTCGGACGTGTGGTGGTTCTGGCTGGTTCACTTCTCGCTCGACATGATGCAGTTCTACTCAACCTCGCCGTGAATGAACCAGCCGGCGCGGTGACGGTCAAAATACATCCATAGCGTGCGCCCTTCCGCGGTGCGGACAAAGTAATACTCGCGCTGCACCTCGCGCGCCCACCATCCCCCCGATACAATGTAGGGCCCCAGCGTTTCGCGCACGGTCCCCTGATCGATGTGGCGAATCATCTCCGCGTTGGCGTCGCGTGTACGCGCCGGTGAAAAGAGCAGCGGTCGCGAGAAGATGCGGCGCACCAGCGGTGCGATGCGCACCGCGCGCGGCTCCGCCCGCCGCACACCCCGCGCCGGCGCCCACTCAAAGCGCGCTTCCGGCAGGTGGGCGTCGCGCAACACCGCGTTGACCACCGCGTCATCCCCGAGTTCCGCGCGCACGCGTGCCATGCCGCGCGCGGCTGCTTCCAGATCGCGCGCCGGCCGGGTTTCAAACAGATCCCCCTGGCTGTGCGCCGCCGCCGCTCCTTCCGCCTCAATCCGAATGCCACCCACACCGCGCGCCGACTCGCGTGCCGCGAGTGCTCCCGACAGACGCAGGCGCAAGAGTTCCAGCAACTGCGGGAGGTCAAGGGTGGGGGACGCGGGCTGCAAGCGTTCCGACGCGGTGGTGCCATCGTCAAACTCGAGTTGTACGGCAATGGCGGTCAGGACTTCGCCGCGGTCATCGAGGCGGCGCGCGAGCGTATTCATCTCGCGCTCCACCACCATCATGAGCCGGTCCAGGTTGGGCTCCGGATCGTCCAGGTGCACGCTGGAGAGAACGGGCTCGCGCGGGAGGACGGGCTGGAGCGGGAGCGTCAGATCACCGCTGGCCAGCCGGTGCAGGGTCAGGGCCTTGTCCCCAAACCGGCGTCGTATCCCATTTGCGGGCAAGGCTATAAAAGCGTCTAGTGAAGTAATTCCGAGGCGTGAGAGGGCGTCGCGTGCGTCGGGGTCCATTCCCAGTCGCGAGAGCGACACGGCACCCGCGCGTTCGCGTTCCTCGGCCTCGGTGGCAATGACATCCACCCGCGGTGAGGGAGAAGACTTTGCGAGCGCGCAGGACCCGAAGCGCGAGTGGCCCACAACCACCGCCACCGAGAAACCTGCGCGCTCGACTTCCTGGCGTACCAGCTCCGCCCATTTGGTGAGCGACGGGTACAGAAGCGAGAGCCCCGATGCGCCGAGCCAGAAGATTCCCGGTTCTTCCGCCGACGGTTCCACATCGGGCGAGTAGAAGCGAAGCGCTGCCGCGAGTTCCGCAACCGATGCTTCGATCTCGGAGGCCGGTACTTCACCAGCGCGCAGATCGGGAGCGAGCGAGAGGGCGGCCGCGTATCGCTGACCGGGAAGCACGCGGCTCGCCCGAGCACGCTCGTTGGACCACAGCACGACACCCTGTGCGAGATCGCGGTCGACAACTGCAACCGGGTGCTCGCGCCAGGCCGGGTGTCGGCGCAGCAGGAGTTGCAGCGGCAGCTCCGCGATGTTGAGGCACGCGATGCGCATGGAAACCCGCGGCGCGGCGGCCCGGCGGTTGTGCAGGAGCGCCGGGAGGTGACGTCATCCACCGTGGGTCACCGCGCCGTTATGTTTATTTGGGTGGCAGCGACTGCACAAACTGGAGCCCGCGCCCCACCCATTGTTCCAGCGCGGTCTGGGCCTCAAAGCCTTCGCGCGCGACGTACACGAATCCCGTGAGGGCGCGGCCCGTGAAGTCCATGGGACGCGCGTGCGGTTCCTGGAGTGCCACCGGGTACTGCGAGGGTCCGACGCGCACCACGAGATCGTTGTCGATGACGCCGCAGCACATGTTGCCTTCGTACAGGAATGTGACACCCCCGAACATGTGTCGCTCGGAAACGCCGGGCGTCTGTTGAAGGGCGGTGCGGATGCGCTGGGCTGTCAGTTCGTTGAACGTCATACGGGACTCCTTTCTAATGCAAACCCTCGGGGCCGCGGCAGAAGTGGGTGTGGTGCCACCCCGGTCCGCGGCGTTTGTCTTTGATGACGTGGATGTCCCACGCGAAGCGATCGAAATCCTGGTGCTCCACCGTGGTCTCGCCGCGGATGGAGATGAGCGAGCCGATGGACGGTGCGTCGCCGGATTTGCGCGTCATGCAAACCACCGCGGCGCGGTGGGCGTGCGCGAGTCCCGACAGACGGGACTGCACCGGCATCCGCAGATGCGCGTCCTCTGCGAGATCCAGAACCAGAAGGGCAAAGCCACCCGAGCGCAGCAGGTGATCCGCCGCGCGCGCCGCCTGGCGCGTGTTCTCGGCGCGAATGACCGTAAGTGCCGAGAGGTCGACCCCCGACGCAGCAACATCCGGCGGATAGAAACTGGAACCTCCGGTTGTGATCCACACCGCGGGCTCGTCGCGGAGCTGGGCCTCCAGCACCAGGGCCGTGGCCGCGGTGAGCGACGCGCTGGCCAGGGAACTGGACAACTCCACCAGCCGACCCGTGAGCGACTCCAGCGTCCATGCGCGGGAGGTGGGGGTCCCGGCCGGGCCCTGACGGATACCCAGCCGGGACAGCACGTGGTTTAGTGGTGCAGAAGGTAGGAGGTTGAGGTTCATATCCGGGTTGCTGTCTTGCGTTCGTTGAGTTGGTTGGTCAACGAGGGGATTAAACAGACAATTGTCTTGTTAGGCAAGCGGCTTTATCTTGGGGGTTCGGGGAAGCAGGAGCCCCAACCAATTGCGGTCGGCCGGGGACGCGTCTACACTGGCCGGATGATTACCTACGAAATCACCGCGAGCGTGCGTGCCGACCTGTGCGAGAGCTACGAGCGCTACATGCAGGACGAGCACATTCCGGATCTTCTCAATACCGGCTCCTTTATCGTTGCCACATTCACACGCTCCACACCCGGGCGTTACCGCATCTGCTACCAGGCGCTCGATCGCGCGTCGCTGGACCGCTACATTGCGGAACACGCGCCGCGGCTTCGTGCGCACTTGCTGGCGCGATTTCCAGACGGCGTGGAACTGACACGGGAAGAATGGCTGGTCTTGAAGACCTGGGCGGTATCGGAATGAAGTTTGTTCGCAGAGAAGCGGTCGAAGGCGACCTGCCCCGGATTGTTGAGATCTACAACCTCGCGGTCCTGACCCGTGAGAGCAGTTGTGACCTGGAGCCGGTTGACGTGGCCGCGCGCGAACGCTGGTTTGCCACGCACAGCGGCAGTCGCCGCCCGATCTGGGTGGCGGAGGATCGCGACGCGCCCGAACGCGGCGTGATTGGTTACGTGGGTTTCCATTACTTCATGAACGAGCGCCCCGGCTACTTCATCACATCCGATCTGGCCATCTACCTGCATCCCGACTATCAAGGCAAGCGTCTGGGGACGTATCTGTTGGGAGAGGCCATTCGGGAAGCACCGGCGCTGGGTATTGAAGTCCTCGCCGTGACTATTTTTGCATCCAACCAGCCCAGCATCCGACTGTTTGAACGCCACGGGTTTGAGCGGTGGGGATTCATGCCGCGCGTAGCACGGCTGGGAGATACCGAACGTGACCTAGTGATGATGGGGCGCAGACTGACGCCGTGAACAGGGCGCCCTCGCCAGATGGTGCAGAAGGGGATAGGTCCGGCGAGGGACGCCCGTCACAGGTTTGGAATCAATCGAGGTAGCGTCGTACCTCGATGACCTTGCCCAGAATCTTGACCTCGTGCGGATCCAGCACGATGGGCTCGAAGGCCGCGTTCTCCGGTTGCAGCACAACCTTGCCGCGCCGGGTGCGAAACGTTTTCACGGTGGCTTCGTCGCCCACCATGGCCACCACGATATCGCCCACATCCGCGGTTTGCTGCGCGCGCACAATGACAATGTCATCGGGCAGGATGCCGGCTTCCAGCATGCTCTCGCCGCGCACGCGCAGCGCAAACAACTGCTCGCTTCCCGCACGACGCCGTCCGCGCTGTACGGGGACAAGCCCCTCGCGGTCCTCGATGGCGGCCTGCAGGTTGCCGGCCTGAATGTGACCGAGGACGGGTGCGAACACGGTGGGGCGAGCGTGGTCAACGCTGGACTCGGGGAGCCCGTAACCGCGCGCACGCCCCTTCATCTCGCCATACTCTTTGACGAGCCGACCTTCCGCGACCAGCTGCTCGAGGTGCGCCTGGGCCGTTTGTACGGCTTTGAAGCCAAACCTCGCCTGCACTTCACGTACCGTGGGCGGCTTTCCTTCGAGCAGCCGGTCGCGCATGAACTTGTAGATCGATTCCCGGGTTTCGCCGGGCGGAGTCTTGGGAGACATGGCGTTCCTTCCTGGTCCGGGCCGTCCGGGAGGCGGGTTTCGCGTCCACCGGGCCCGGGTCGATCTGACGGGAGTATTAAACAGACAATTGTCTTTTTGTGTCAAGGGGAAATTTTTTGAAAGACGGTCGGTGTGGTAGCCTGATGACCATGCTGCAACTCCGACCCAACTGCGAGTGCTGCGACTGCGACCTCCCGCCGGATTCAACGGACGCGATGATCTGCACGTTCGAGTGCACGTTCTGTCGCGCGTGCGCGGAAGGAACGTTGCGTGGCAAGTGTCCGAATTGCGGGGGAGAGCTGGTGACGCGCCCGCGTCGTCCGGATGAAAAGCTGGCAAAGTATCCGGCGTCGGCAGAGCGCGTACTCAAACCGGGCGGCTGCGCCGGTTCATGATGCGCCGCCTCAAACTCGACGCCGGTACCTCCGTCGGAGTAAGATGGCGAGTCGCAAGGAGGAGCCCATGTTACAGGGTGTCGCAACCACAATGAAACGGGACTGAACATGGTACTCGCACAGGAAGCCCTGCAGCGCCTCAAGGACGGCAACCGCCGCTTTGTGTCCGGCGTGCCCACATCCGCCGCACCTGCGAGCCCCGCGCTGCTGGGGGAACTGGTCGACAGTCACAAGCCGTTCGCGATCATTCTGGGATGTTCCGACGCGCGCGTTCCCGCCGAGCTGGTCTTTGACCAGGGACTGGGCGATCTGTTTGTGATTCGTGTCGCGGGCAATATCGTCGCCCCCTCGCAGATTGGGAGCGTGGAGTTTGCGGCGGAGCGTTTTGGAACGCCACTGGTGGTGGTGCTCGGGCATTCGCAGTGCGGTGCCGTTCTCGCCACACTGGAAGAGATAGTGCGCCCCACCGATCAGCAATCGCTGAACCTGCGCTCCATAGTAGAACGCATCCGCCCGTCGGTGGAGCCGCTGATGAAGACGTCGTTGCGCGACGATCACGCGGCCCTGGTGCGCAGTGCCGTGCGCGCCAACATCCAGGTGGCCGTGGAACAGCTCCGGCATGGCTCCGCCATTCTCGAGCAGCTCATTCAGCGCGAGCGGCTGCTCATCGTGGGGGCGAAATACGCGCTGGAAACGGGTCAGGTCGAGTTTTTTGACATGGCAGCAGGAGGTTTGAAATGAAGTGCACACGTCTCGTGCTGGTGGCAGTTCTCATCGTGGCAGCGCTCACGGGTTGTGCTCGCGCCACCGACCCGCTGCCGTCGTGGAACGACGGCCCCGCGCGCCAGGCGATCATCGCATTCGTGACGAAGGTCACCACGCAAGGCAGCGCCGACTTTGTTCCTCCCGCCGAGCGCATTGCCACCTTTGACAATGACGGCACGCTGTGGGCGGAGCAGCCGATGTACTTTCAGCTGGTGTTCGCGCTCGACCGCGTGAAGGCGCTGGCTCCGCAGCACCCCGAGTGGCACGACCAGGAGCCTTTCGCGTCGCTCTTGAAGGGTGACGTGAACGCGGCACTCGCCGGGGGAGACAAAGCACTCCTGGAAATCGTGACGGCGGCGCACTCTGGAATGACCGGCGATGAGTTTGGCACCATCGTGCGCGACTGGCTTGCGTCCTCGCAGCACCCCGTGCACAAGCAGCCCTACACCGCGATGGCCTACCAGCCCATGCTGGAACTGCTCGCGTACCTGCGCGCCAACGGATTCAAGACCTTCATCGTGTCCGGCGGCGGGGTTGACTTCATGCGCGTGTTTGCCGAGTCGGTGTACGGTATTCCGCCCGAACAGGTGGTGGGGAGCCTGGGCAAACACAAGTTCGAGATGCGCGAAGGAAAGCCCGTCATCCTGAAGGAACCCGGAGTGGACTTCGTCGATGACGGACCCGGAAAACCGGTTGGCATTCAGCGCGCCATCGGACGCCGGCCGATTGCCGCGTTTGGCAATTCGGACGGCGACCTCGAGATGCTGCAATGGACCGCGGCCGGAGACGGCGCGCGCCTGTGTCTGTACGTGCACCACACCGATGCGGCGCGCGAGTGGGCCTACGATCGCACGTCGCACATCGGCAAGCTCGACAGGGGCCTCGACGAAGCCACCGCAAAGGGCTGGGTCGTAGTGGACATGCAAAAGGACTGGAACACTGTATTTGCGTTCCAGAAGCCGTAGCGCCGCGCGCAATGCTGCGGCCGATCGCGCGCTTCGAACAGGACGACGCTTCCGACTGGGTGGCCGTTCTCGCGTGCGGTCACCGGCAGCACATGCGCCACCGACCGCCCACCGTGGATCGCGCGTGGGTTCTCGACCCGGCGCAACGCGACGCGCGCCTGGGTTCTCCCATCAACTGCAAGGAGTGTGAAACCGCCATGTCACGGCATGCCACCGGTCCCTTTGATGTGAAACTCGCACCCCTTGCCGTCGAGCCCGGCATGGAAGACACCGGCATTGGTCGCATGTCGCTCGACAAACAGTTTCACGGCGACCTGGAAGCGACAAGCAAGGGACAGATGACGTCGTCGATGGGGAACGTGAAAGGCTCCGCCGGTTACGTGGCGATGGAAAAAGTGCGCGGCACCTTGCACGGACGCAGCGGCACGTTTGTACTCCAGCATTTTGGGCTCATGACGCGTGGCGAGGGCCAGCTCACCGTCTCCGTGGTTCCCGACTCGGGCACGGATGAACTGGCGGGGCTGGCGGGCTCGATGAAAATCATCATCGAAGGCGGCAAGCACTCGTACGCGTTTGACTACACCCTCGAGGGTGATGCATGAAGGTGGAATTGCGGCCCATCTCGCACGCCGACCTTCCGACTCTGTTTGAATACCAGAGCGACCCCGTGGCGCTGGCCATGTCCTCTTCTCCGACGCGCGACCGCGAGGCGTTTGACGCCCACTGGCATTCGATACTGGCCAACCCCGCGCAGATGGCGCGCGCCGTCGTGTGCGACGGCCTTCTCGCCGGCAACGTGGTGAGCTTCGACCGGCTGGGCAAGCGCGAGGTGGGCTACTGGATCGGGCGCGAGTTCTGGGGGCGGGGAATCGCGACCGCGGCGCTCCGCCTCTACCTTGCCGAGGAACCCGCCCGCCCGCTCACGGCGCGCGTGGCGCCGCAGAACACGGCCTCGCTTCGGGTCCTCGAGAAATGCGGGTTTGTGGTGACGGGGCGGGAGCGCTTTCCCCTCACCCCGGACGACCCGGTCGAGGACTTTGTGCTGACCCTGGAGTAACCCCCATTCAGAAGAATGCCGCGCCGCGAAACAGGCGTGGCGCCGCCTCCGTATCAACGGTACCATCCGGTTACCGTGCTCACTTGCTGAAGGAGACCCTCATGAGGATCGGTGCTGTTGCAACCATGCTTACCCTTGCCCTGACGTTCGCGGGAGCGTCCCGCGCGTCGGCGGACGACAACCCCTTTTTCGCCGCGTACACGACACCCTTTGAGGTGCCGCCGTTCGACAAGATCAAGAACGAGCATTACATGCCCGCGTTTGATCGCGGGATCGCGGAGCAGAAGAAGGAAATTGAGGCCATTCGCGACAACGCGGCGGCACCCACCTTTGCCAACACCATTGAGGCAATGGAGCTGACGGGACCGCTGCTCACGCGCGTGAGCGACGTGTTCTTCAATCTCAATGATTCCGAGACCAACGACACGATGCAGGGGATCGCGCGCGATGTCGCACCCAAGCTGTCGGCGTTGAACGACGACATCTACCTGGATCCCAAGCTCTTCGCGCGCGTCAAAAAGGTTTACGACGACCGCAAGAAGCTCAAGCTCTCGGCGGAGCAGAACCGGCTCCTCGAAGAAACCTACAAGACGTTCATCCGTGGCGGAGCCAACCTGTCGGAGAAGGACAAGGAAGAGTTCCGCACCATCAATGAGCGTCTCTCGGTGCTCTCGCTCAAGTTCGGTGAGAATATTCTCGAGGAGGAGAATACCTACGAACTGGTGATCGACAACAAGGCCGACCTGGCGGGGCTCGGCGAAGCCGACATCCAGGCCGCCGCGGCGACGGCGAAAGAGAAGGGCAAGGAAGGCAAGTGGGTGTTCACCCTCCACAAGCCCAGCCTGATCCCGTTCTTGACCTACGCGCAGAACCGCGGGTTGCGCGAGAAGATCTATCACGCGTACTGCGAGCGCGGTAACAATGGCAACGCGCTCGACAACAAGACCATCGTGACCGAGATGTCCACGCTGCGCGCGCGTCGCGCCAACCTGCTGGGCTTCAAGAGCCACGCGGACTACGTCCTCGACGACAACATGGCGCGGACCCCGGCCAAGGTCTACGAGCTTCTCAACAAGCTGTGGACGCCGGCACTCGCCCGTGCCGAGTCGGAGCGCGCGGCCATGCAGGAGCTGGTTGACGCCGAGGGCGGCAAGTTCAAGCTCGCGTCGTGGGACTGGTGGTACTACGCCGAGAAGCTCAAGAAGGCGCGCTACGACTTTGACGACTCGGCGCTGCGTCCGTACTTCGTGCTCGACAACGTGCGCAAGGGTATGTTCGAAACCGCCAACCGGCTGTTCGGAATTACCTTCGAGGAGCGCACAGATCTGCCCAAGTACCACGAGGAAGTTCGTACGTTCGAGGTCAAGGATGCGGACGGCTCGCTGCTGGCGATCTACTACGTGGACTTCCACCCGCGCCCGGGCAAGCGCAACGGGGCGTGGATGAGCGAATTCCGCCGCCAGTCCAACGTGGGCGGTGTGGAGCGCCGTCCCGTGGTTGTGAACGTGTCCAACGTTTCGCGCGCCACCGCGGACGAACCAGCGCTGCTTTCGCTGGACGAAGTGGCCACCCTCTTCCACGAGTTCGGGCACGCGCTGCACGGTATTCTCTCCGATGTCACCTACTCCAGCCTCGCGGGCACGTCGGTGGCAAACGACTTTGTGGAGATGCCCTCGCAGGTGATTGAGAACTGGGCCACACAGCCCGAGGTTCTCAAGACGTACGCCCATCACTACAAGACGGGCGAAGTCATCCCGGACGATCTGATTGCCAAGATGATCAACGCCCGGCTCTTCAACCAGGGCTTCGGGACCGTCGAGTATCTGGCCGCATGCTATCTCGACATGGACTGGCACACGATCACCGCGGATGCGCCCAAGGATGTCATCGGTTTCGAGACGGAACGGATGAACAAGCTGGGCCTGATGCCGGAGATCGTGGCACGCTACCGCACCACGTACTTCCGCCACATCTTTGCGGGCGGCTACTCGGCCGGTTATTACGCGTACGTGTGGGCCGAGGTCGTGGACGCCGACGCGTTCCAGGCCTTCAAGGAGGCGGGCCTCTTTGACAAGGCCACCGCGGATCGCTTCCGCAAGTACATCCTCGCCGCGGGCGGCACGGACGACCCGATGGTGCTCTACAAGAAGTTCCGCGGGCGCGAGCCCGAGATCGGTCCGTTGCTCGAGCGGCGCGGTCTGAACACCAATCCGTAACGAGCTGTTGTCAGCTGCGCGAGCGGGAGTGCCGGGTCTTCTCGGCACTCCCGCCACGCCATCCAGAACCCGTTTCCCCCGCTCGCAAGCTCTCCGGCGTCCACCGGTTACTTTCTTGTCGCCAACGCCCCCGGGTGCTACTCTGAGCCTGTCCGGCTCCACTCCTGTACGTCGCCGCGGATCCCCGAAGGGAACTTCATGACGTCCGGTACCCCCGAACCGACCGAACCACGCTGGTCGGTTTACATCGTCTCCTGCTCAGATGGAACGCTGTACGCGGGGGTCACCACCGATGTGACCCGCCGGGTTGACAGCCACAACGCAGGCACCGGTGCGAAGTACACGCGCACGCGCTTGCCCGTTGAGCTTGTGTTTCTGGAACCCGCCGTGGACCGGGGTGCCGCGCTCAGGCGCGAGCACGAAATCAAACAGTTACCCGCCGCGGAAAAGCGGCACCTGATCGCCGGTTGGGCGGGCAGGGAACAAGAGGTGTTTTGAAGTTATGCCATTTAGTGCACTCAAGCTGCATCCCGATCTCGTGAAGGGGCTCAAGGAACTCGGTTTCGCGCGTCCCACTCCCATTCAGGCCGACGCCATCCCGCCCGCACTTGCCAAACGCGACGTGCTCGCGTGCGCCATGACCGGCAGCGGCAAGACGGCCGCGTTTTTGCTCCCGATTCTCCACCAGTTGATCGGCCGCCCGCGCGGCACCACCCGGGCACTCGTGCTCACACCCACGCGCGAACTCGCGGCCCAGATCGTGGAGGAACTCAACAGCCTCGCCGTGCACACGCCCATTTCGGCGGCTGCGGTGTACGGCGGTGTGGGGATGAACCCGCAGGAGCACGCGTTTCGCAGCGGTGTCGATGTCATCATCGCAACCCCGGGCCGTCTGCTCGATCACTTCAATTACAAGTATGCAAAGTTGGACGGCCTGGAGTTCCTGGTGCTGGATGAGGCCGACCGCATGCTCGACATGGGTTTCCTGCCCGACATTCGCCGCATCCTGAAACACATCCCGACCAAACGGCAGACGCTGTTCTTCAGCGCCACCATGCCCAAGCCCATCGCGGATCTGTCCAACCAGATGCTCAAGAATCCCGCCACCATCAACCTGGCGCGCAAGAGTGCCCCGGCGGTGGGTATCACGCAGGCGGTGTATCCGGTGGCACAGGAGTTGAAGTCGCACCTTCTGGTGGCGCTGCTCAACCGCGGCGACATCCATGACGCGCTTGTGTTCACGCGCACCAAGCACCGCGCCGACCGCGTGGCGGATTTTCTGGTGCGACAGGGTGTCAAAGCGGAGCGCATCCACGGCAACCGCTCGCAGAGCCAGCGCACGCTGGCGCTGGCCGGCTTCAAGAGCGGCAAGTACCAGATCCTGGTTGCAACCGACATTGCCGCGCGCGGCATCGACGTGGAGGAACTGGGTCACGTCGTGAACTTTGACGTCCCCAAGGCGCCGGAAGACTACATTCACCGCGTGGGGCGTACGGCGCGCGCGGAAATGACCGGCGACGCATTCACATTTGTGTCGCCGCAGGAGCAGGGTGACATGGCGCGCATCGAACGCGCCATCGGCCGCCGGCTGCCGCAGGTCAACGTCCCCGACTTTGACTACAACGCGCGCCCCGAAGCGCGCCTCGAGAAGTCGAGCTCCGAACGCCACGCGGAAGTGCGTGCGCGCAAGGCGGACGACCGTGCACGCCAGCGCGCCAACCAGGATCGTCGCGCGCGCAACCAGTCCAAGTCACCCTCGCGTCCGTCGCGCCCGTCGGCTCCGTCGCAGGGGCGCTCGCCGGAGGGTCGTCCAAGCGGCGGCGGCGGTGGCGGCAATCGCAAGCGGCCGAGCGGCCCGCGTCGCAAGGGGCGCAGCTGGTGAGGCCACGCGGACGCCGTGCGTCCGCAAGTCTGACCGTCACGCCTGCCACCGCCGAGGACGTGGTGGAGATCGTGGCGCTGCGCAATGCCGCCTCCATCATACTCACCGAGAAGTACGGTGTCGGGCACTGGTCCGGTTTTGCCACCGAGAAGAGTGTCCTGCGCAGTATTGCAACCTCGCTCGTTCTGGTGGGGCGCATTCGCACCAGCATCGTGGCCACGCTGCGTCTGCAGACCAAGAAACCGTGGGCCATCGACGCGAGTTACTTCACACCGTGCAAGCGTCCGCTCTACCTCCTGGACATGGCGGTACTCCCCGAGAAACAGCGCAGGGGACACGGCCGCGCGCTCCTGGACGCCGCGATGGATCGCACGCGCGCGTGGCCCGCGCAGGCGATCCGCCTGGATGCCTACGACGCCGACGCGGGTGCGGGCGAGTTCTACCGGCGCTGCGGCTACACGGAGACGGGGCGCGTCGTCTACCGCACCGTCCCCCTCATTTATTACGAACTTGTGCTGGATGCGCGGTAGCGAGGCGCGGTTTGCCGCCCTCGCCGAGGTGCGCTACAATGCCCCGATCCGTCCGTGCATAACCTGGTGACACAACCCCGAGGAGAATTCATGCGTTCCAGTTTCGTGGCGGCGTTCCTCACGCTTGCGTGCGCCGTATCGGTTCCCGCGTTCGCGGCCGATGCGCCCAAGAAGGATGACAAGAAGAAGTGGGATGTCGAGGCTGCGTTTGGTCCGACAAAGAACGTGGAGTTCACCACCAGCGAAGGCACGTGGATGAACCTCGACGTGTCGCCGGACGGCAAGGAGATCGCGTTCGACCACTTTGGCGACATCTATGTCGTCCCGATGGCGGGGGGCAAGGCGACGCTCCTGCGCGGGGGAGCGGCCTTCGAGGTGCAGCCGCGCTTCTCGCCCGACGGCAAGCGCATCAGCTTCACCTCCGACCGCGACGGCGCGGACAACGTATGGACGATGAAGCGCGACGGATCGGACCTGAAGCAGGTCACGAAGGAAGACTTCCGCCTCTGCAACAACGCGGTGTGGACGCCGGACGGGCAATACCTCGTCGCGAAAAAGCACTTCACGAGCACGCGCTCGCTGGGCGCAGGCGAGATGTGGCTCTACCACAAGACGGGCGGCGAGGGCTTTCAGCTCACCAAGCGGCGCAACGACCAGCAGGACGTGGGTGAGCCGTGTGTCTCGCCAGATGGACGCTACGTGTACTTCAGCGAAGACATGAGCCCGGGACCGTCCTTCCAGTACAACAAGGACCCCAATGGCGAGATCTACATGGTCCGCCGCGTTGATCGCGAGACGGGCGAGGTCACCAACATCGTGAGCGGACCCGGCGGTGCCGTGCGCCCGCAGGTGTCGCCGGACGGCAAGCGCCTCGCGTACATCCATCGCATTCGCACCAAGACGGTCCTGTTCGTGCAGGACCTCGCGAGCGGCGCGCAGACGGCCGTGTGGGACGGATTGAGCAAGGACCAGATGGAGACGTGGGCCACGTTTGGCGTGTATCCCAACTACCAGTGGACGCCGGACGGCAAGTCGGTCGTCATCTGGGCGAAGGGCAAGCTGTGGCGGGTGGAGATTGCGTCGCGCAATGCCACCGAGATTCCGTTCGAGGTCAACGCGAGCCACAAGATTCACGACGCGGTTCGCTTCAAGCAGAACGTCTCGCCGGATACCTTTGCGTCGCGCATGATCAAGCACGGCGTCACCTCGCCCGACGGACGCTGGTTTGTGTTCAGTGCCGTGAGCCAGCTCTACAAGAAGGAGCTGCCGAACGGCAAGCCGGTGCGTGTCACGCGCGACACGGCACACGAGTACTGGCCCTCGTTCAGCCCGGATGGAAAGTGGATCGTCTACACAACGTGGGACGACGAAGCGGGCGGCAGCATCTGCAAAGTGCGCCTGGACGGAAAGAGCAAGACGACGCTTACCCGGGTTCCGGGCTTCTACTACCAGCCGTCGTTCTCGCCCGACGGGACCAAAGTGGTCTACCAGCGTGGTGACGGGGACGTGGTGCTGGGCGTGGCCAACGGCACCGAACCGGGCCTGTACTGGGTGCCGGCCGCGGGCGGGGAAGCAACCCTCATTATCGATTCCGGCTACAACCCGCGTTTCAGTGCCGATGGCAAGCGCGTCTACTTCATGACGGGTGCCGCGGACAATGCGCAGGCGTTCAAGAGCGTGCGTCTGGATGGCGGCGACGAACACACCCACTTTACGTCCAAGTACGCCACCCAGTTCATCCCCAGCCCGGATGAAAAGTGGCTCGCGTTCGTGGAGCTGTTCAACGCGTACGTGGTCCCGTTCCCCAAGACCGGGCGCGAGATCGATCTGTCCGCCAAGGTGAAGGGCGTCCCGGTCAAGCAGGTGACGCGCGACGCGGGCATCTACGTGCACTGGTCGGGCGACAGCAGCAAGCTGCACTGGACGATCGGGCCCGAATACTTCACGCGCGACATCAAGAACACCTTTGATTTTGTGGAAGGTGCGGCCGACACCATTCTGCCTCCCGACACCAGCGGTGTTGACGTGGGACTCACACTCGCCACCGACGTGCCCACGGGCACGGTGGCGTTCACCAACGCGCGCATCATTACCATGAAGGGCGACGAGGTGATCGAGAACGGTACCCTGGTGGTGGAGAAGAACCGGATCACGATGGTGGGGCCGACGGCGGCGGTGACGTTCCCGAGCAGTGCGCACGTGGTGGACTGCACGGGCAAGACCCTCATGCCGGGACTGATCGATGTGCACTCGCACATGTTCAACCCGTCGATTACGCCCGACCAGAGCTGGGTCTACTACGCAAACCTGGCCTTTGGCGTCACCACCACGCACGACCCGTCCAACAACACCGAGACTGTGTTCACCAATTCCGAAATGGTGCGCGCCGGGTCGCTGCTGGGGCCGCGCGTGTACTCCACCGGCACCATTCTGTACGGTGCCGACGGCGACTTCAAAGCCGTCATCAACTCGCTGGATGACGCGCGCTCGCACCTGCGCCGGCTGAAGGCGGTGGGTGCCATTTCCGTGAAGAGCTACAACCAGCCGCGGCGCAACCAGCGCCAGCAGGTCATCAAGGCCGCCAACGAGCTGCAGATGATGGTGGTCCCGGAGGGCGGCTCGTTCTTCTTCCACAACATGTCGATGATTCTCGACGGCCACACCGGGATTGAGCACACCATCCCCATCGCCCCCATCTATAAGGACGTCAAGACGGTGTGGGGTGCCAGCAAGACCGGTTCGACGCCGACGCTCATCGTGGGGTACGGCGGCATCTGGGGCGAGAACTACTGGTACCAGAAGACCAACGTGTGGGAGAACCAGCGCCTGCTCACCTTTACGCCGCGTGCGGTGGTCGACGAGCGCTCGCGCCGTCGCACCATGTCACCGGACGACGAGTTCAACCACTTCGCGCTGGCCAGAAACTGCAAGGAGCTGCTGGACGCGGGTACCAGTGTCCAACTCGGTGCGCACGGGCAGCTGCAGGGGCTGGGTGCACACTGGGAGCTGTGGATGTTTCAGCAGGGCGGCATGACCAACATGGAAGCGCTGCGTTGCGGCACACTCAATGGCGCGTGGTATCTGGGCATGGATGCGGACCTGGGTTCGCTGGAGCCGGGCAAGCTGGCCGACGTGCTGGTGCTGGAGAAGAATCCGCTGGAGGACATTCGCAACAGTGAGAGCATCCAGTACACCATGATCAACGGACGATTGTTCGACGCGCGCACCATGGATGAGGTGGGGAACCACCCGCAGAAGCGCGAGCCGTTCTACTGGGAGCGACCGGGTGCGAGCGAAGCGTTCGTGTGGCAGGGGCCGCAGTCGGGTTACATGCCGACGGCGTGCTCGTGCTTCCACACGCACTGACGCGTCAGGGTTTGTCGTCGCCCAGCCGGATGCGGAAGGTGGGCTCCTGCTGCCACGTGGTGCCGCCGTACAGGGCACCCGCGGCAGCGAGCCCGCCGGTCATGATCCAGGTGGTGCGTTCGTCAAACCAGCCCAGCGTGTTGCCGATGGCACCCACGAACATCCCCAGGGTTGCCGCGGTCGCGGCACTTTGCAGGGTTGCATCAAAGCGGGTGGGCGGTGCGTACCAGGTGGTGGACGGGTTCAGGGAAAACGTAAGGTAGCCGGTTTGCGCGGACGGGACACGGTCGCGGAGCCCGAGACCCGTCTCCAGCGCCGCGTCGCGAAGTGGCGCGGGCACAATTGTGGAATCGGCGCGTGTTGATTGCGCGCGGCCCGTTGCGGGGATCACGAGCACCGCGGCGAGGCAGATGGTAATCAGCTTCATGGCAACCTCCCGGTCGTGCGAGTATACCAGACCGGAGGACCAGAGCAGGTGAAGGACCTGCGGCACGCATGGCGGACAACCACGAATATGTACTCGGCACGCACGACGAGGAGCTCACGCGCCTCGGCCTGCAACATCGCCTGTGGGGAGCACAGGCCTTCCAGACCTGGGAGCGCTGCGGAATCCAGCGTGGCATGACGGTACTCGACGTCGGCGCCGGGCCCGGTTTTGGCAGCATCGATCTTGCACACCTCGTGGGTCCGGGCGGACGCGTGCTCGCGGTGGACGAATCGGAACGCTACCTCGAGTATCTCGCGGCGCGCGCGCGCGACGGTGGTCTTGCCCACGTGGAAACCCGGCAGGCCGACGTGCAGGCGCTGGATTTGCCGGCCGCCTTTGACGCCGCCTATGCGCGCTGGGTGCTCTGCTTCACTCCCAATCCGGAAGACGTGGTGCGCGGTGTGGCACGCGCGTTGAAAACCGGTGCGCGCTTTGGAATCCACGACTACGTGAACTGGCAGGGGCTCATGCTCTCGCCGGTGAGCGACGCCTTTGAGCGCGTCATGCCGTCGGTGCGCAAGAGCTGGGAGCTGCCGGGTGGCGATCAGGCAGTCGGCCGGCGCCTGCCCGCCATGCTGGCGAAGAACGGATTCCGCGTGGTATCCATCGCACCCATCCAGCGCGTCGCGCGCTCCACGGACCCCTTGTGGCAGTGGCCCACCACGTTCTTTGGCATCTTTGTCCCGCGCCTGGTCGAACAGGGGCTTGTGAGCCCCGAGGACTGGAGCGAGATGCAGCGCGATTGGAAGCAACGTTCGCAGGACGCGAACGCATTCTTCTGGACGCCGCCGCAGGTGGAGATCATCGCAGAGCGCGTGTAGGCTGTGACATGGACAACATCTATGTCTTCATTGTCGTGGGGTTTGTGGCGCAGATGATCGACGGAACGCTGGGAATGGCGTACGGTGTGAGCGCCAGTTCCTTCATGCTCGCGGTCGGAGTTCCGCCGGTGATTGCGAGTGCCAGCGTGCACGCGGCGGAGATGGTTACCACGGGTGTGTCGGGACTCGCGCACCACGCCTTTGGCAACGTGCGCGGGCACCTCACGAGACGGCTGATTGTATCCGGTGCGGCCGGGGCAGCGGTCGGCGCGTACGTGCTGACCCAGGTACCGGCCAATGTGATCAAGCCGGTGGTTGCGTGCTACCTGATGATCATGGGCATTTTCATTGTGATCAAGGCGCGCAAGCGCCAGCCCGAGGAGACCGACGTGCGTACCCATATTATTCCGCTGGGGCTCGGCGGCGGATTCCTGGACGCCGTGGGGGGTGGGGGCTGGGGACCCATCGTGACCTCTACCTTGCTTGCGCGCGGTAACCCGGCGCGCTTCACGATCGGCTCGGTGAGTGCCGCCGAGTTCTTTGTGGCGGCCGCAGCGTCGGTGACGTTCATCGCCACCATCGGCATCACGTTCTGGAAGGCAATTCTGGGCCTCGCGATTGGCGGGGCGCTGGCCGCACCGCTGGCCGCATACCTCGCGCGCCGCGTTCCCACCAAACGCATCATGCTCGCAGTCGGAATTACCGTCATTCTGCTCAGCCTGCGCACCCTTTACCTCGCACTACAATAGTGGAAACGGTTCTCGGCATCATCATTGGTGTGGGACTCTCGGCCGCGTGCGGCTTCCGCGTGTTCCTTCCGTTCTTTGCCCTCGCCCTCGCGTCGCGCGCCGGGATTGTCCCGCTGGCGGGGGACTTCGAATGGCTCTCGACACTTCCGGCGCTGATCGCACTGGGAACCGCAACGCTGGTGGAGATTGTTGCGTACTACGTGCCGTGGCTGGATCACGCGCTCGACGTTGTCGCCACACCGTCCGCGATACTCGCGGGTGCGGTGGTGACGGCGGCGGTGGTGCCCGATATGGCTCCCATGCTGCGCTGGGCCATCGCCCTCGTGGCCGGGGGCGGGGTGGCGGGCACGGTGCAGGGAGCAACGGTGCTCGCGCGCGCCAAGTCGGGTGTGACGACGGGAGGCGTTGCCAACCCGGTGGTGTCCACGGCGGAGCTAGCGGGGTCGGCCACCACATCGGCGCTGGCCATCTGGCTCCCGATCATCGGCTTTCTGGTCGTGGTCGGCATGCTGGTGGGTTTCTGGTTCCTCCTGCGTCGGGTGCTCAAGTCGGGCCAGAGCGAACCGCCGGCGCCCTGACAACGGGCCGCGCGGGTTTACAACGGAGGTTGTCATGAGTGAACGTCGTCTCAAGAAGTCGCACGACAAGGTGCTGGCCGGAGTCTGCGGCGGTATTGCCGAGTACTTTGGCTGGCCGGCAAACCGCACCCGGCTCGGGTACGTGATTCTGTCCATTTTGAGTGCCGCGTTCCCGGGCATTCTAGTCTACGTCATCCTGTGGATTGTGATGCCGTCGCCCGATGCATAGATTGTAGGCAAGAGCCTCCCGCCGCGCTGGCACGCGGGTTGCGGAAAACGAGGTGGATCATGAGCAAGCGTCTGCAGACCTACGAAGCCCCTGGTATCGTCGTCACCTTTGACCCCAACGTGTGCATTCACTCGGGGTGTTGCCTGGCTAACCTGCCCGAGGTGTTCGACGTGAGGCGCCAGCGCTGGATCCGTGCCGAAGCGGCAAGTCCCGAGGCGGTTGCGGCGGCGATTGAGCAATGCCCGTCGCAGGCGCTCCAGTATCGCTTTATAGATGGCTCACAGCAGGATGGAAAATAACAAGTTACAGAATCAGGCCGGGGCACAGACCAGGCCCCGCATCGCGGAGTCAACGCGCCTGGGTTACGCGCACCTTCGGGTGCGCGACCTGGAGCGCTCGCTGTCCTTCTATCTCGACGTGATGGGGTTCAAGCTCGTGAGCGGCGGTGCCCACACGGCAACGCTTTCCGCCACCGGGCGAGGGCCGGGGCTCCTCGTGCTCACCGAGAAGAAGGATGCCTCGCCGCGGCCGCCCCGCTCGACCGGGCTTTACCACGTTGCGATTCGAGTCCCCGGGCGCCGCGCGCTGGCGCAGACCATCCAGCACCTCGGAGAGTCCAACTGGCCCGTGGAAGGTTTCGCCGACCACGACGTCAGTGAAGCCGTCTACCTGGCCGACCCGGACGGGAACGGACTCGAGGTGTACGCCGATCGCCCGCGCGACGAGTGGCCGCTGCGCAACGGCATGGTGGAAATGGTGACCGAACCGCTGGACCTCGACAGCCTCATGCGCGAGCTCGAGAACTGGGCCGATCCGTGGAACGGTCTTGATCCCGCCACCGACATCGGGCACGTGCACCTGCGCGTGTCGGATCTCGCGCGCTCGGAAGCGTTCTACCGCAATGTCCTCGGGTTCGACGTGACCCAGCGCGACCTGGTCGGCGCACTCTTCTTCTCTGCCGGCGGCTACCACCACCACCTGGGCGCCAACGTGTGGTCGAGCGAGAACGGAAGCCGCCCGCCCGCCGACGCGGTGGGTCTCATCTCATTCAGCTTCCTGATCCCGGCCGACGCGCTGCGCGAGGTCGAGGAGCGCCTGCGTCAGGTGGGAGCTCCCACGCGCACCGACGACGAAGGCCGCCTGCGCACCGCCGACCCCGACTCCCACGTCATCGAGTTTCTCGCCCGCTGACGCGCTTGCCGGGCCCTCCGGCGGGTGGTAGCATGCGTGCTTCCGTGCGAACTGGAGGCACCCGTGAAACGCTCTGTACGTCTGTTTGCTCTGCTCCTCTCCGCAACCCTTGCCACACCCGTCCTGGCCCAGCGCGCGCCGGTGCCCGTTGCCGCCAAGAAACCGCACTTCTCCGTGAATCACGGCGACACGCTGCGCGACGACTATTTCTGGCTGCGCGAGAAAACCAGCCCCGACGTGATCAAGTACCTGGAGGCGGAGAACGCCTTTGCGGACGCGGTCATGGAGCCCACGCGCCCGTTGCAGGAAACCCTGTACAAGGAAATGCTGGGACGCGTTCAGGAAACCGACACGGCGGTGCCGTACCTTGAGAACGGCTGGTACTACTACTCGCGAACCGAGGCGGGGAAGCAGTACAGCATCCACTGTCGCAAGAAGGGATCGCTGGAGGCGAAAGAAGAAGTCATCCTCGACGTCAACGCGCTCGCCGAAGGCAAGGAGTTCATCAGCGTTGCCGATCTCTCGGTCAGCGACGACGGCAACCTGCTGGCGTTTGGCACCGATGAATCCGGGTTCCGGCAGTACCGTTTGCACGTGAAAGACCTGCGCACGGGGGCCATGCTCAAAGATACCGCGGAGCGCGTTACCACCATCTCGTGGGCGTCCGACAACAAGACCCTCTTTTATACGCAGGAAGATCCGGTGTCCAAGCGCTGGCACCAGGTGTACCGGCACGAGCTCGGGAGCGACGCCCACACGCTGGTCTACGAGGAGAAGAACGAACTGTTCGACACATGGGCGTGGCGCTCGCGCCGCGGCTCTTGCGTTTTCATTGGTGCGTCGAGTTCCACCACCAGCGAACTCTGGTTCATTCCCGCCGACAAGCCCACCGCCGCACCGCGCGCCATTGCGGGCCGCGTGGAGGGGCGCGAGTACTACGCCGAGGACGCGGGGGACCGTTTCCTGATCCGCACCAACGACAAGGGGCGGAACTTCCGCGTTGTCTCGGCACCGGTTTCAGCACCGGAGGCAAAGAACTGGAAGGAGATCCACGCCCACAACGACAAGGTCATGATCGAGGACGTGGATGCGTTTGAGAGCTTCTACGTCCTGTGGGAACGCGAAGATGGACTCACGCAGTTGCGTTTCGTGGATGCCAGAACGGGCAAGGCCCATCGCGCCACGTTTCCGGAGCCTGTGTACGTGGTGGACGCGAGCGACAACGCCGAGTACAAGACGACGGACTATCGCTTCGTGTACGAATCGTTTGTAACCCCGTCGTCGGTGTTCGACTACACCGTCGCGACGCGCGAGCGCAAACTCCTCAAGCAGAAGCCCGTGCTGGGCGGTTACAACGCGGCGCAGTACCGCTCCGAGCGGCTGTATGCAACGGCGTCGGATGGAACGCGCATTCCCATTTCGGTGGTGTATCGCGCCCAGGGTGCCGAGCGCCCCGCCAACCGGCCGCTGTATCTCGTGGGGTACGGGTCGTACGGCATTTCGATGGACGTGTCGTTCAACTCCGATCGCTTCAGCCTCATCGATCGCGGCATGGTGTACGCCATTGCGCATATCCGCGGCGGCGGGGAAATGGGCAAGGGCTGGCACGAAGACGGCCGCCTGATGGAGAAGAAGAACACCTTCACCGATTACATCGCGTGTGCCGAGTACCTGGTCAAGGAAGGCTGGACCTCTCCCGACCGCCTGGTGGCCTTCGGCCGCAGTGCGGGGGGACTCTTGATGGGTGCCGTCGCCAACATGCGCCCCGACCTGTTCAAGATCATCTTCACCCAGGTGCCATTTGTCGACGTGATGAACACCATGCTGGATTCCTCGCTGCCGTTGACCACGGGCGAGTACCTGGAGTGGGGCAATCCCAACGAGAAGCCGGCGTACGACTACATGAAGAGCTACTCGCCCTACGACAACCTGGAGAAGAAGGCCTACCCGATCATGCTCGTGCGTACGTCGTTGAACGACAGCCAGGTCATGTACTGGGAACCCGCCAAGTGGGTGGCCAAGCTCCGCACCCTGAAGACCGACGACAACCTGCTCGTCTTCCGCACCAAGATGGAGCCGGGTGGTCACAGCGGGGCATCCGGCCGTTACGACAAACTTCGCGACGTGGCCTGGGAGTACGCCTTCATTCTCACCCAGCTCGGCATCGGGACACCGCAGCCGTGACGGCACCGTCGCGTACGGGTGCCGCGCGAGAGGCAACCGCGTGGCTGGCCCTGCTCCACACCCTCGCCGACCATGCCGATGGCATCGCACTCCGTCACTTTCGGAGTGCGGGCTTGCGCGTGGTGGACAAGTCCGACGGCTCGCCGGTGAGCGAAGCCGACCGCGCGATCGAAACCGCCGCGCGCGAACTCATCGCGCGCGAGGCACCGGGTGTGGGCGTGTTTGGTGAGGAAGAGGCGGAGGCACCGTCCGCTGACGGAATCCGTCTCATCATTGATCCCATCGACGGTACCCGCAACTTTGTGCGCGGCATCCCCATCTTTGCAAGCCTCCTCGCCATCGAGGAGCGCGGTGTGCTGGTAGCGGGTGTTGTTTCGGCACCTGCGCTGCGCGCGCGCTGGCACGCCGCACGCGGACACGGTGCGTTCGCGGGCATGCGGCGCCTGCACGTATCCACCGTCGATGACCTCGCGCGTGCGCACGTCTTCCACGGCGACCTCGGCGGGCGCACGGAAGGCCCGCGACCCCGCCGCGTCGACGAACTGTATGCGCGCGCCGAACGCACGCGCGGCTTTGGAGATTTCTACCAGCACATGCTGGTGGCCGAGGGTGCGGGCGAGGTGGCCATCGATCCCAAGATGCAGCCGTGGGATATCGCGGCGGTCAAGATCGTGGTGGAGGAAGCCGGCGGCCGCTCTACCGCGTTCACCGGGGACAATACGATTACCGGTGGCACGCTGGTTTCCACCAACGGCTCCCTGCACGACGCCGTGCTTCCGTACCTGGCGCGCTGATCAGGAAGGAAAGTCCAGTGGCCTGGATTTATCTGGTGATTGCGGGCATCATGGAGTGGGGTTGGCCCATGGGGCTCAAGTTCGCGTCCACGCCCGCCAACCGATCGTGGGCGATTTCGCTGGCGGTGGCGTCGCTTGCGCTGAGCGGGATCTTTCTCTTCAAGGCCCAGCGCACGATCCCGATTGGCACCGCTTACGCGGTGTGGACGGGCATCGGGGCGGTGGGGACGATGATACTGGGAATCATCTTCTTCCACGAACCGTCCACGCTGGCGCGTTTCTTCTTCGTGGGTCTGATCATTGTCGGAATCATCGGCCTCAAGTGGGCCGGCTAGCGCGTTGCCGCGCTAGACCGACACCGCACGCTTGGCCGCGAGCTTGCGCTCGGACTCGTTCAGGATCTTCTTGCGCAGGCGAATCGCCTTGGGCGTGATCTCCACCAGCTCGTCGTCTTCGATGAACTCGAGTGCAAACTCGAGGGTCATCTCGCGCGGGGGTGTCAGCTGAATGGCGGCGTCCGCACCGGACGCGCGCATGTTGGTGAGCTTCTTTTCCTTGATCGCATTCACGACCAGGTCGGAACCCTTGTTGTTCACACCGACGATCAGGCCCTCGTAGATCGGGTCGCCGGGGTGCACGAAAATCTCGCCGCGCTCCTCCAGACTCCAGATCGCGTATGCCACCGCGTTGCCGGGGTGGAGTGCTACCTGGACACCGTGATTGCGGCTGGGCATCTCGCCCTTGTAGGGCTGGTACTCGTGGAAGTTCTGGTACATGACGCCGGTTCCGCGCGTCATGGTGAGGAACTCGCTCCGGAAGCCGATCAGGGCGCGCGTCGCCACAATGAACTCCATGCGAATGGTGCCAACGGCACTGGTCGCCATGGAACGCATCTCGGCCTTGCGTCTGCCCAGCGCGTCGATCACGGTTCCTTCGTAGCCGGGATCCACCTCGGCCACGACCTCTTCCACCGGTTCCATGATCTGCCCGTCGATCTCCTTCAGGATCACGCGCGGGCGCGAGACTTCCATTTCATAACCCTCGCGGCGCATGGTTTCGATCAGAATCGCAAGGTGAAGCTCGCCGCGGCCGCTCACCTTGAAGCGCTCGCCGTTGTCGGCTTCTTCCACACGAATCCCGACGTTGATCATGGCTTCGTGCTCCAGACGCTCGCGCATGTGGCGCGAGGTCAGGAAGCGGCCGCCATCCTTGCCCGAGAGCGGGCTCATGTTGTGCGAGAAGAACATCGAGATGGTGGGCTCGTCGATCTTGATGAGAGGCAGCGCTTCCGGCTTGTCGGGTGAAGCCAGGGTCTCGCCCACCTGCACGTCCTCGACACCCGCAATGGAGACGATGTCGCCGCCCAGGGCTTCCTGCACTTCGGCGCGCTTGAGTCCCTTGTACGCAAGAATCTTGGTGACCTTGGAACGCGTAATGGAACCGTCGCGACGAACGAGGGCGACCTGGGCCCCGGTCTTGATGGTACCGTGCGAGATGCGCCCGCTCGCGATACGCCCGACATAGGAATCGTAGTCGAGCATCGTGACGAGCATCTGGAACGGCCGATCAATCTCGGCGATGGGGGGCAGCACGCGGTGCACGATGGTCTCGAGCAACGCCTTCATGTCGGTCTTGGGCTCGTCCAGGTCGAGTGTCGCCCAGCCCTGCTTGCCGGACGCGTACACGATGGGGAAGTCGAGCTGCTCGTCGGTGGCGTTCAACTCGCAGAACAGGTCAAAGGTGAGGCTCGCCACTTCGTCGGGGCGTGAGTGCGGGCGGTCCACCTTGTTCACGACCACGATGGGCTTCAAATGCAGCTCGAGCGACTTCTTGAGCACAAACTTGGTCTGCGGCATGGGGCCGTCGAAGGCGTCCACGAGCAGGAGCACGCCGTCCACCATGCGCAGGATGCGCTCGACCTCGCTGCCGAAGTCGGCGTGGCCGGGGGTGTCGACGACATTGATCGTCAGGTCCTTGTACTTGATGGACGCGTTCTTGGAGAAGATCGTGATCCCGCGCTCCTTCTCGAGCGGGTTGGAGTCGAGGATCGTGACCTCGCCGTCCTTGAAGGCGTGGGCCCCCGTCTGCTTGAGCAGGGCATCCACCAGGGTGGTCTTGCCGTGGTCGACGTGGGCGATGATGGCGATGTTTCGGACGTCTTTGCGTCGCTTTTGGTTCTGCATGTCTTGGGTTGGCCCGAGTGGTCTGGGCCGGGGTAAGGGACTTCGGTCAAAAAAAGGAAGGCCGTTTCCTCGGCCTTCAGGTTGCACGCAGTCTGGCGGGCAACGTAATATAGACGAACCTCCGGCGGGGTGCAAGGCCGGGATGCGCCCCCACGTCGGCCCGGCGCGCCCGGGCTGCCAGCCTCCCGGCTGGCCCCGTTTCGTGGAAAAGCTTTCGACCAGTAGAGTACGGCGCGCAGTGCGGGTTGCCGCGTGGGTTACCGCGGGCATTCTCATGCTCACGGTGGTGCCGGTGCTGACCCTGCGCTGGGTTGACCCGCCGACCTCGGCGTTCATGCTGCAGCGGCGTCTGACCGGCCTTGTGCAGCCGTCGAAACGGGTACCCATCCAGTACCAGTGGGCGGACTGGGGACAGATATCCCCCAGCGCGCGCCTGGCCATGGTCGCCGCCGAAGATCAGAAGTTTCTCGAACACGAGGGCTTCGACTACGAGGCGATCGAAAAAGCGATGAAGTACAACAAGCGCCGCGGGCGTTCGCGCGGTGCGAGCACGATTTCGCAACAGGTGGCCAAGAACCTTTTTCTCTGGCCCGGAAAGAGCTACGTGCGCAAGGGAATGGAAGCCGGTTACACGGTGCTGATCGAGTGGATGTGGCCCAAGCGACGCATTCTCGAGGTCTACCTCAACATCGCCGAGTTTGGTAACGGTACCTACGGCGTCGAAGCCGCGTCGCGCCGCTATTTCCACAAGTCCGCCGCGCGTGTGAGTCGCTCCGAAGGGGCACTCCTGGCCGCCGTGTTGCCCAACCCCAAGCGCATGCGTGTGGACCGGCCCTCCAACTACGTGCAGCGACGCGCGTGGTGGATCGAGCGCCAGATGCTGCGCCTTGGCTACGGCCACCTCAACACCATCTAGCGATCCCATGGCCCGATCCGTCTCCGCAACCCGACTGCTTGCCTATGCATGGGCGTTCCCGACCACGGCCATCGGCCTCTTGCTGGTGGCGGCGGCGGCGGTCTCCGGCGCGCGCGTGTCGCGCGTGGACGGTGTGCTGGAAGCACACGGCGGGTTGCTGGTTCCGCTGTTGAAGCGCGGCGTGCCGTTGCGCGGGGGTGCCAGCGCCATGACGCTGGGACACGTGGTGGTCGGGCGCGACGCTGGAGCCCTGGAGCGCACGCGCGCGCACGAGCGCGCGCACGTGCGCCAGACCGAACGCTGGGGTGCCTTGTTTGTACCGGTGTACGCGCTGGCCTCGTTGCACGCCGCCGCGCGCGGCGGGCACTATTACCGCGACAACACCTTTGAGCGCGACGCCGTGGCGGCGGCATCCAACGCAGGACGCACCGTTGCCATTCTCCTCCTGGCGGTGGTGCTGGCACTGCCGGTATCCGCACGCGCATCCGATCCCGAATTGCTTTATCACGCCCGTCATCCCGGGCTTCTGTTCAACACCTCGGATCTGCCCGGCCTGCGCGCGAAGGTGCAGGACGGGGGAGCAGACGACCTCGCCTACGCCGCCATCTACGACCGTGTCTATTCGTACTACGCCACCGCCCCGTACGACTCGCTGATCGAGAACGACTATGCACTGGAGCCGGTGGTGAACATCGGTCTGTGCGCGTGGATGGCGGAGCCGGTGGACTCGCTTGCGTTGCAACTGGGGCGCGACCTCACCCTGCACATCGCGCGCACCTGGAACGTCGACACGGATGCGTACGGAAGTTCGCTTCGCCTGCGCTCTCTCGCACTCGGGTACGACCTCTTCTTTGGACCGGCCACGCCGGCGGAGCGCGCGGAGGTTCGGGCCGAAATGGAAGCCTATCTGGCCTACATGACCACCAATCTCAATTACGACATCTGGACGCGGCGGCCGTACGTCAGCAACAAGAGTGCGATGGTGGCGGCGGCGATGGGTCTTGCGGGTATCTCGCTCGGAGACGAAACAACGGAACTTATTCGCAATCAGGCGCTGACCCGCGCTGAAATCACGTACAACGCCTGGCGCGACGCGCATCTGGTGGGCGACGGAAGCTACAGCGAAGGAACCCTGTACGCGGGCTGGAGTCTCCGCAATCTCATCTATTACTTTGAGGCGCGTCGCCGCTACGATGGCTACAACTACGGCGACGACGCGTCCATTCGCGCCATCGAGCGCTGGTTTCCGTACGAGTTGGATCCCCGCGGAAACGCGCGCCTCAACAACCTCGGCGATCAAACCGATTACTTCCGTCCGCTCGCGCGCCACACCACCTACTGGAGCTGGGCCCAGGCCGCGTGGGGGAGTTCGATTGCCGCCTATGTGTATGAGCACGCGGCGGGGCAGTACGGATATGACATCGGTGACGAATCCGACAAGGCGGCCTGCGTGCTCTGGAGCCGGCCGGTCATCCCGCATAATCCAGCGCAGCACCTCCCGCTGAGCGGGCTCTGGCTCGACCGCGGGCTGTACTACTTCCGAACCGGCTGGCCGGATGCCTCTGCGTCCGAAGACGTCGTGTTCAGTTTCTATTCGGGACCGTTCCGCGGTGGACACGCGCAGGAGGACCAGAACCAGTTTACGCTGACCGCTTACGGGGAACGTCTGATCGTGGATCACGGTTCGGGTTCCACCGCGCGCCAGAGCGAAGCGCACAACATTATTCGCATCGACGGGCAGGGCCAGCACAACGCGGGCGGTTCGATTGGAACCGACGGTGCAATCGTGTCCAGCGTCGTGACCGGCTTTGCCGACGTGGTGGTGGGTGATGCGACCAGCGCGTACTCCACACACAGCGAGTACAACAACGCCGGCGTTCCGTACCCGTGGAGCAACTGGTCGTGGGGGCTGTACGGGGCCAACCCCGTCCTCAAGGCCCACCGGCAGGTGATTGCGATTCGCGACGGCAACGAGACGCCGTACTTTGTCGTGCGCGACGACATCCAGAAAGACGCGGCCGTGCGCCGTTACGACTGGTGCGCGCACGCGCCGCAGGATGCGGTCCTGGACCTGTCGGACCCGGAGGCGATCCACGTCGCGCGCGGCAACGCCGTGCTCGACATCCACGCCGTGCACCCGGCGCGCGCGTCGCTTGTCGCCTCAAGCTACAACTTCAACAATTACTCCGAGGATCCCGACAGCCGTGCGCTCATGCTGACATCGTACGCGGCCAACCCCGGGTTTGCGCTGGCACTCATTCCGCGCCGCGCCGACGGTGTCGCACCCGTGTCCGCGTACTCCGCCGACGCCCAGGCGTCGCGGCTGACACTCACGTGGCCCAACGGTTTCACCGACCTCGTGGTGGCGCGTACGCCGCTGATGGAAGCAACGATGATTTCAGCCGGTGAGTCTCCGGGGCTCGCGGGGTGCACGGGCGAACTGCAAACCGACGCCGTGCTGGGTGTGGTGCGCAGCGTGTCGGCGGGTGTCACCGGGTACGCGCTGGTGGACATGACGCTGCTCACGTGCGGCGGCGAGGAAATCGTGCGCATCGACGACGGCCCGGCCACGGTGGTGTACGACGGAACCACGGTTAGTGTGAGCCGGCCGGAAGCAAACTTCCGCGTGCGCGCGGAGGGCGTCACCGAGATCCTGCACAACGGCGTGCACGTGCCCGCCGTCCTGATCGAGGGGTACTGGACCAACGCGATCGTGACCGGTGCGAGTCCGCTGGCCCCGAACGCGCGCCTCGCGCTGCGTGCGTTTCCAAATCCCTTCAACCCGTCGGTGCGTATCGCATTCTTCAATCCCACGCGCGGCCCTGTGCACGCGGATATTCACGACGCGGCGGGGCGGCGCGTTGCAACCCTGGTAACGGGTGTGGCAGCGGCGGGCGAACAGCAGCTGGTGTGGGACGGGCGCGATAGCGCGGGCGAGGGGGCGGCGAGCGGGGTTTATTTTCTGCGCGTACGCGCGGGGCAACACACGGAATCGATCAAGCTGGTGCTTCTGCGCTGATGTCGTCGATGACCGGGTCCAGCCGGTCGTGGGCCGCACGCAGGGCGGCTACCACCTGCTCCGGTGTGGATGCACGCGCGAAGATGAACCCAATATAGAGAAACCCATCCGGCAACGGCGCCAGTTCCTGCCCCGGCCGCGCACTGACAATCACTTCATCTACACCCGCAACCGCACTCGCGGCATTGACGCCGTGCATTTCCAGGAAACGACCGATGCGCGGCGCCTGCATCATCCACACCCCGGACGCAAGTGCCTCGCGCCGCGGTGTCTCGCCCAGAAGCCCAAGCGCGTGCTCAAGAATCACATCTTCCAGCGTCCGGCCGTCGGTGAAGCGCAGTACGCGCGAACACAACCCGCCGATCGAGCGCGCGTGCACTTCCACCGGCACCACCGCCCGGTCGGATCCGCGCAACTCCACGTGCACCGGCCCGTGCGCCACACCCACCGCACTCACGGCATCGCGTGCCACGGCCTCGACCTGGCGCAGCACGTTGGCTGGGAGGCGCGACGGCGTGACATAGATGGTTTCCGGGAACACCGGACCCTCCAGCGGGTCGGGCTTGTCGAAAATGGCGAGAATGTCGAGGTGACCGTTGGTGACCAGGCCTTCGACGGCAACTTCCCAGCCGGGAACAAAGGCTTCCGCGAGCACGTGCCCGCGCGGGAGCGGGTCCGCGAGCGTTGGTTCCGTGCGCGCGATGGCCGCAACACGGGGGAGCGCCTCATAGAACTGCGACGCATTGTCGACGCGCAGAACACCGCGGCTGGCCGAGAGAGAAAGCGGTTTGATGACCGCGGGGTAGCCGACGTCGCGCACCACCTGGCGTTCCAGGTCCTGGAGCGAAAAACTGAGCGGAAGCAACGTGTAGCGGGGAACGGCCACTCCCGCTGCGTGCAGGCGTTCGCGCGCCAGAAACTTGTTTCGGGTTGCGATCGCGGCCGAAAGGTCCACGTGGGGGACGCCCAGTTCAGCGGCGATGGCGGCCGCCGCGGGCACGGCGCGGTCGTCCACCGGCACCACCGCGGTCACGTGCGTGTCGCGCAGGACCGAGCGCGCTTTGGCCGCGGCCGCGGCCGGGTCGCCGAAATCAAAACTCGGGAGATCAACCGGATGCAGATGCGCGAGGGAACTGGGCATCTCGGAGGCGATGCTCAAGTCCACGGCGAGGCGCCTGGCCGCGCGTACAAACGCTTCGGCGCGGTAAGTCGACGTGGGAATGAGCAGGAGAAGGCGCGGCTTCATCGATGCGGCAAGACTACTTGGACGACGGGGCGTAGTAAGGGTTGCGTCCCGCTGCGTGATCAGTGGTGTCCATGATCTCGCCCACTTCGGGTACTTCGTCACGAATGGTGCGCTCAACCCCGTACTTGAGCGTCACACTCACCATGCCACACCCCTGGCACCCGCCGCCAAATTGCAGGTACACCGTGTTGTTGGTGATATCGAGCAGATTGACGACACCCCCGTGCGACGCGACCGCGGGGTTGATGATTCCGTCGAGCACCTGTTGCACGCGGCGGCGCAATTCCTCGGGCTCGAGCTGGCTTTCGGTGACGCTGTCGGAGATGAGGGGCCCGCCGGTTTCGATGGCGTCACGAACCGCCATTCCGATGAGCGGAAACTTGTCCTCCCAGTTGGCGTCCCCAAACAATGTCAGGCGCAGCGTGTCGTGGTTAACGAGGACGTCCGCGATGCCTTCCACCGCAAACAGGTTTTCCACCAGCGGTGAACCCTGCGCCTGGCTGCGTTCACCAAAATACGCCGAGTTCCGCGGGTAAAGGGGACGGTTGCACACGAACGTGCACTGGTCGGGGTTGGTTGGAGACGGCGTTGCCAGGAGGCGCAACGACTCCCCACCCGCCAGCTCAAAATTGAGGCTCAACTCGCTCACGGCACCATCATAGGGCAGGTCAGACTCCGGAGCAACCAGTGTCGAGAGGACCCAACTGGTCCTCGGTGGGCTCCGCTCAGCAGAACCAGTCCTCGGTAAGGCGCGGCGCCGGGCCGGAGGCGTGCGTGGAGAGCGCCGGCGCATCGGGGGAAACCAGCGCCCGCATGCGCCCAAACGTAGCGGAGACGGGCTCCGATTCCCGCGCGGCCATGGCCGCCAGCTGCGCCAGTTCCCGGGCCAGGGCGTCCATGCCGGGGTCGCTGTGGCGCCAACTGTAGGAGAGGGAAACTGTGTCAAACGGACCGGTGACGCCGGCCAGCGAGGGTTCGTTAAGGAGAAGCGACCCTTCCGGGATCAAGAGACGGATGGAGTACTGGACGGGGTCGATGTGCTCGACCAGACCCTCGGAGGCAACGATGTCGAACAGATCCGACAGGCTCTCGCGCGACTCCCAGGGAGTAAAAGGGAGCAGCGAGGGGCGCAGCGCAAGCCCGCGCGCGCGCAGCGCACGGATCACCGCGAGCGCGTCGGCGCGCGTGTGACCCTTGTCGAGACGATCGAGCACGGTGTCGTTGAACGATTCCACCGCGGACACCACAAACAGGCAGCCGGCGTCGTGCAGGGCCGCCACCACGTCCGGGTGCGCCTTCAGGTGTTCGATCTTGGCGGTGACATCGAACGTCATACCGGCGAAGCGACGCGCAAACTCGCGCGCGATGCGCAGTGCGTGGGTCGGGCCGTTCAGGAAATCCGGATCCGCGAACGTGATGTGTTGCGCACCGCGCACCGCTGCGGCTTCGATGTCTGCGAGCACGCGATCCACCGGCAAGGCGTAGAACGTGCCGTCGTAAGCTGACGGCAGCGGGCAGTGGCGACAGGTGTGCTTGCAGCCGCGAGTCGCCTGCACACTGGCCACGTCGCGCAGGGTGCCGGCGACGGCCAGGCGAACATGGCGGGGACTGCGCGCCACCGCGTCGCGCGCCGGTGTCAGGTCCATGTCGCGTTCGCGCGCGCGTCCCGTGACTCGCTCCGGTGCCGGCACCGCACGCGGGTCGGGAGATGCGAGTACCGCGCGTGCGAGATCGAGGAGCGATGCCTCGCACTCCGCGTCGAGGCACGAATCGGCCAGGTGCGGCACCAGGTGGTGGCGGTGGAGCCCGGCGTACAGCCCGTAGAACACGATGTGCGCGCGCGGATTGGTGGCGCGCACGCGTTCCGCCACACGCTGTCCCAGCCGCAACGCCGTGTGCATCGGCGTTGAAATGCCCACCAGGCTTGCGTGTTCGAACGCGCCCGGCAGGAGCGGTGCAACCGCGAGATCGAGCGTGGCAACGGCCACGCCGGCGCGGCGCAGGACACCGGCCGGGACGCTCAAGCCCAGAGGCTCGTGGCCGAGTTCGTAGCAGGAGACGAGCAGGACGCGGGGGTGTGTATCGCCGGCGGGCATGCGTCGAGTATAATGACGACCGCGACGACCGCGCAACCGAATGCGCGGCGAGGAGGCTCCGGTCCGTGAAACAGCATCCCCGGAACTATCGACTGACCCTGGCCGAGGCGCGCGAGCGCCTGGCCGAGACGGGCGGGAAGACTTTCGTGGAACTCCTGCACCATGGGAGCATGAGCATTGAGTTCTTTTCGCCGCACGAGATTGACACCCAGCAGCCGCACGTCCAGGACGAGATCTATGTGGTGGTCAGCGGGAGCGGTGAATTCTTGAACGGGTCAGAGACCCATGCCTTCGGCCCGGGTGACGTTTTGTTTGTCCCCGCGGGTGTCGTGCACCGCTTTGAAGAGTTCACCGAGGACACCGCACTCTGGGTCATCTTCTACGGTCCCACCGGCGGCGAATCGCGCCGTGATTGAACGCGCGCCGCGCCGCCATGTATACTGCGCCCAACCCAGGGGAGGATTCGATGGCTGAACAGGAAACGCAACGCATACGACCCGCGAGACTCAAAGACGGTGTCTCGCTGGAGTCGTTGCCAGCCCCTTCCGCGCCGGCCATGCCGGGCCACGACGCCGCGCGTCGCGTCATCCGCGGGCGCGCGCTCATCTTCTGGGACCCCAAACGGCCCGGCCAAAAACTCGATGCCATCGACACCGACCAGATCACGCCCGCGCGCGACTGCGTCTCGGAGAGCCTCGATGCCCTCGACAAGAACTGGAAAGAGGGTGCGTTTCGATTCCTGATGCCGAACTTCCGGGCGCGTGTGCACGCGGGCGAGACGTTTCTGATCGCGGGCGATCGCTTTGCCATCGGTTCCTCGCGCGAAATGAGCCCGGCCGGGCTGCGCGCCATCGCGGAGGAAAAGGGCCTGGACATGGTGGTGGTGTGTGGCAACAACATGGGCGACATTTTTCGCCGCAATGCCTTCAACCTGGGCCTCGAGGTGCTGCAGGCGCCCGACGCGGTGGCGGACGCCAGAGACGGTGACGAGTTCTCCTACGACCCCGACACGCGCCGGCTCGTCAACGAGACCCGGAACAAGAGCTACGAGCCCTTTGCTCTCACCAGCAAGGAAGATGAGATTCGCCGCAGCGGCGGCATCTTCGCGGTAGGCCGGCGCGAGTTTCGCGACTCGATCGCCACCGCACCGCGCATTGAGTGGCCCGACGCGCACGTGGCGCGCGGACTTACCACCACCGAGCAGATCGCGTGGGCGCACCGTGTTGATCGCGACTCCAAGGTGGAACCCGGCCGCACGCTGCGCGTGTACGCGGACCTCTTGCCGGCCTCGGACGGCACGGCTCCGTTCGCAATCCACACCTTCAACCAGATTACGGGCGGCAACACGATCTTCCCGCGCCAGGCTGCCGTGGCCAACGATCACTTCGTGTTCACGGGCGCCGAGGCGGACGACAAACAGACCGCCATCGGACGTGCCTTCGCGACCAAGCACGACATTGGCAAGCCCTACTACGCCACACCGGGCGACGGCATCTTTCATTTCTATTTCCCGGAGCAGGGGCTCATCGCACCCGGACAGTTCATCCCCGGCGCCGATTCACACAGCCGCGCCTACGGCGCGTACGGTGCGGTCGGCATCGGCGTTGGGTCCACCACGCTGGGCTTCGGCTGGTCGACCGGCTATATCTACTTCACACCCGCGCCCGCGCGGCGCGTCGTGTTCACGGGGCGTCTGCAACCGTGGGTTACCGGCAAGGATGTTGTGCTGCGTCTCCTGGAGAGATGGGGATCCCGTCAGTCGCAGGGGATGTCGGTGGAACTCGTGGACCAGAATGGCGAGCTGCCAGTGGCGTACCGCAACACCATTGCCAACATGATGGCGGAGGCGGAAGCACAGAACGGCATCTTCGCCGCGGACGATGTCACGCTGGCGTGGTTTCGGGCGCGCGGCATCGCCACCCTGGCACCGCGTCTCGCGCCGGGCGAGAACGCGCGCTACGTCATCGACGAAGAACTCGATCTCTCCGACGTCGTTCCCATGGTGGCAAAGCCGTACAGCCCCGGCAACGCGGTACCGGCCGGCGAGATTGCGCGCGAACGCCTCGGGTTCGACAAGGCCTTCATCGGTTCCTGTACCAACGGCAGCTACGACGACCTGCTGCAGGCGGCACTCGTCATCAAGCTCGCGCGCAGCGCGGGTTTCGAGCGCAGTGCAACGCCGTTCATTGTTTTCCCGGGATCGGGCGGTGTCAAACGCATGATCGAAAAGAACGACGCGCGCCTGGGCGGGGAATCGGTGGGTGGCGTGTTGCGCGGGATCGGTGCGGAGATCCGCGACTCGTGGTGTGGACCCTGCTTCGGGCAGGGGCCGGATGCGCTCAAGCGCGGCGAGCGCGCCATCACGTCGTTCAACCGCAACTGGACCAACCGCATGGGTGTCGGCGGCGAGGGCTACCTCGCGAGTCCCGCGGTGGTTGCCGCATCGGCACTGGCCGGTTACATGACGTCGCCCGGCGAACTTGGGATCGCGTGGGACGCGGCCGCGTTCGCGGTGTGACCTACGCTCCCGCCGAAAGGCGCCGCGTGATATCAATCAGATTGGTGACAACGCCACGCACTCCGTCCGCCTCGCGTGCTTCCACCAGCGTTCCGTCTTCCGCAAACGCGGTGGCGGCGCGCGCGAGTGCTTTCTGCGTGGGGAGAACGATCATCCCCATGACCTGCAGGGTCCAGCGTGCGTGGTAGAGGCCGCGGAGCCCGCCCAGCATCCCGTTGGACGCGGAGAGCAGTCCCACCGGCTTGTTGCGCGCCCATTCCAGACCGGGCTTGCCGTCGACGGGGCGCGACGCCCAGTCGAACGTGTTCTTGAAGAGCGGTGTGACACCCCCGTTGTACTCGGGGAGCGAGAGCAGGATTCCGTTGTGTTCGGCAAAGAGTCGCTTGAGCTCGAGCGCCGGCGCCGGAATCCCTTCACGCGCTTCCAGGTCGCCCTCGTAGATGGGCATGGGGAAGTCGCGCAGGTCCACAAGCGTCACGGTTGCCTCGGACGGCGGCACCATCGCGATGGCGGCGCGGATCAGCTTGCGGTTGAAGGACTGCTCGCGATTGCTGGCGGCGAGTGCGATGAGCGAAGGAAGGCGGGACATGGGTCTCCTTGCGAGCGGGGATTCTGGTCTGGCAGTCCACATGACTATGGTTCAGTTTGTGTCTGACGTCAATTCGGGAGCATGAGCATGGAATACAGGCATCTGGGCAAGTCAGGCCTCAAGGTCTCGGCACTCTCGCTGGGTGCGTGGGTTACCTACGGGTCGCAGGTGGGGGAGGATGTCGCCTTCGAGTGCATGAGCGAAGCGGTGGAGGCGGGTGTCAATTTCTTCGACAATGCGGAGTCGTACGGCACGGGCAAGGCCGAAACCGTGATGGGCAACGTGATCCGCCGCGCGGGCTGGAAGCGCTCCGACCTCGTGATCTCCACCAAGATCTACTGGGGCGGCAAGGGCCCCAATGACCGCGGTCTCTCGCGCAAGCACGTGGTGGAGGGGACACAGGCGTCGCTCAAGCGTCTGCAGATGGACTACGTCGACCTGATCTACTGCCACCGCCCGGACATCGAGACCCCGATCGAGGAAACGGTGCGCGCCATGAACCACGTGCTCGACCGGGGCTGGGCGTTCTACTGGGGAACCAGCGAATGGACCGCGGAGCAGATCATGGAGGCGGTTCGCGTGGCGGAACGCGAACACCTGGTGGCGCCGTGCATGGAGCAGCCGCAGTACCACATGCTGCACCGCGACCGCGTGGAGCGCGAGTACGCGCGTCTCTACGACGAAATAGGACTGGGGCTCACCATCTGGAGTCCGCTTGCGAGCGGGCTGCTCACCGGGAAGTATGACGACGGCGAACCCGCGAACACGCGCGCCAGCCTGCCCGGCATGGAGTGGTTGCGCGACGAGCTGGTGGGTGAGGCGGCGCGTCCGCGCATCGCGAAGGTGAAGAAGCTCAAGCCCATCGCCGACGCGCTGGGTTGCACGCGCGCCCAGCTTGCGCTCGCGTGGTGCCTCAAGAACCCGCGCGTGAGCTCGGTCATCACGGGTGCGTCGCGGCGCGAACAGGTACGCGAGAATCTCAAGGCACTCCCGCTGGTGGCGAAGCTCACACCCTCCGTGATGAGCGACATCGAACGCGTGCTCGACAACGCGCCGGGCCCAGCAAAAAACTTTCGTGATTGATGGAACGGGAGTGGTGACAAAAAAAAGATCCCGGGCGAAACCCGGGATCCTTTTTAAGCGCTCAAGAACTGAACGCCATAGTGCAGGGACCCAGACTTTAGCATCGGCCCCGGGGCGGTTCAAGAATGAAATTTGGCGTCGCGTCTATCTTCATGTGCTAAAATAACTTCCGGCTGCGGGAAAAGTTGTGTGCGATACCGACGCCGCAAACTGCGGTTGCACCCCCTGCGGGTGGGTGCCAGACCCGCAAACCGTTGTTTGACACCGGGAAAAAGTGCATGCTACTTATCCACATCGGATGCGCGCCGTAACGGCGCGCCGGGACCGGCCGGGCAAGCGCGTAACGTGCGATTCTTGAGCCGGTTTCCCATGTGAGCCGGATCCGCGGGGCGCGCCAGGGTGGCGAGCCCCCGTGCGGGGCCGGCTTCTTGCAGGCAGGTTTTGAACACGTATGAAAGCTCGACCCGACAATCTTGAGCGCGCACCCATGGGTGGCGCGGTTTCCCTCCCTCATCCCCTGGCCGACGCATTTCGGCGCTGGGGGTTCCTGCAGGCGGACGTCGATCCGCTGGATCGTCTCGCACCCTACGTTCACCCCGACATCGCCGACGCGATCGCGGTACTGGGTGAAGCGCAGGCGGAGCACTGGCGGTCCATCTACTGCGGCCCGATCGGGTTTGAGTTCATGCATATGGTCGAGCGCGACCGCGTCGAGTGGATGCGCGACATCATCGAAGCCGGTCCGCCGGCCGTGGATTCGCGACGCGTGCTCTCGCGGCTCATGGAAACCGAGCTGTTTGAGAAGTTTCTCCACCTGAAATACGTGGGGAGCAAGCGCTTCTCGGTGGAGGGTGTGGCCGCTGTGATTCCGCTTCTGGATGCGGTGCTGGAGACGTCGGCCAACCGCGGCGCCGAGTACCTCTATATGGCGATGAGCCACCGCGGCCGTCTGAACGTGATGAAGAGCATCGTCAACCTGCCCATCGAGGACATCTTTGCGGGCATCGAGGACGTGGACCCGCGCAGCGTGCTGGGCAGTGGCGACGTGAAGTACCACATCGGCGCCACCGGGCGCTATCGCACCCAGTCCGGTCGCGAGATCGAGGTCCACCTTGCCAGCAACCCGAGCCACCTCGAAGCCGTGAACCCGGTCATCATGGGACGCGCGCGTGCGCGCCAGGAACGCTGGGGAGCCAGTGGCGTGGAACGCATCCTGCCCATTACCCTGCACGGCGACGCCGCCTTCGCGGGCCAGGGCATCACGTCGGAAGTTCTCAATTTCGCCAACCTGCCCCACTATGGCGTCGGCGGCACCATTCACATCATTGTAAACAACTTCATTGGTTTCACCGCCGAGCCGGTGTCGCTGCACAGCGCGCGTTTTTCGTCGGAAGCCGCGAAGCGCGTTTCCATGCCCATCCTGCACGTCAACGCCGAAGAGCCGGAGGCCGTGTGCTGGGCGGGTCAGATCGCGGCCGAGTACCGCGCGCGCTTCAACGGCGACGTGCTCATCGACATCATCGGCTTTCGCCGTTACGGACACAGCGAAATCGAAGACCCGACCATCACCCAGCCGTTGCTGTACGAAAAGATTTCAAAGCACCCGCTGGCGTGGGAAGTGTACGCAAAGCAGCTCGGGCTCGATGCCGCCACCGTCGACGCCGTGAAGCAGGAAGCCACCGCGGGTCTCAACGAGGGTCAGGAGAAGGGACGCGCGTACCAGAAGCGTCCGCGCTTCTTCCGGCTGCCGGAGTTCTGGGGCAAGTATCACGGCGGCCCGTACAACCCGGCCGTCGAAGTGGCCACCGCGGTTCCGACCGAACGCCTGCGTGCCATCGCGTCGCGCATTACAAAGGCGCCCGACGGGTTCTCGGTTCACCCCAAGATCGTCAAGCTCCTGCAGCAGCGTGTCGAGATGGTCGAGGGCAAGCGCCGCGTCGACTGGGGCATGGCCGAGGCACTGGCCTTTGGCTCGTTGCTCGCCGAAGGCGTGCGTGTGCGCTTGAGCGGACAGGACTCGCGACGCGGCACGTTCAACCATCGCCACGCGGCCCTCATCGACGTGAAGACGGGGAAGGACTTCCTGCCCCTGTCGCAGGTGGCACCCGAGCAGGCGCCGTTTGTCGCCATCGACAGCCCGCTGTCGGAAGCGGGCTGCATGGGCTTCGAGTACGGTTACAGCCGGGAGTTCCCGGACGGACTGGTGTTGTGGGAAGCGCAGTTCGGCGACTTTGCCAACGGTGCGCAGACCATCATCGACCAGTTCATCGCTGCGGGCGAGGACAAGTGGGATCTCCTGTCCGGGCTCGTGTTGCTCCTGCCGCACGGCCAGGAGGGCAACGGCCCCGAGCATTCGAGTGCGCGTATCGAACGCTTCCTCGAGTTTGCGGCTCAGGACAGCATCCAGCTCTGCCAGCCGTCGACGGCCGCCAACTACTTCCACCTGTTGCGACGGCAGGCGCTTCGCACCTGGCGCAAGCCCCTGGTGGTGTTCACACCCAAGAGCATTCTGCGCGCGGAGCCCGCGTGTTCCGACGTCTCCGAACTGGCGACCGGGGCCTTCCGCCCGGTTATCGGTGATGAGAAGGCGCAGAACGTGCGCTCCATTCTCCTGTGTTCGGGCAAGATGGCGCACGAGCTTCGCGCAGAACGCGAGGCCCAGGGTGCGTTCGATCGCGCCATCGTGACCATCGAGCAGTACTACCCGTTCCCGGCCGACGCACTGACGGAGGAACTCAAGCGCTACCCCGAGACCGCCAAGCTGGTCTGGGTGCAGGAGGAGCCGGCCAACATGGGGGCTCTGGAGTGGATTCGTCCGCGCATCAAGAACGCAGCCGGCGGGCGCCACGTGACCAGCATCAAGCGTTATGAGAGTGCCAGCCCGGCGACGGGTTCCGCCAAGGCGCACGCATTGGAGCAGAAAGCACTCGTCAAACTCGCCTTCGCCTGAGGCGCGAGCGGTTGGCTTCACTTACGGCCCGGGTGCACATCGTGCCCGGGCCGTTCTTATGCTTTCGCGCGCGTCCCCATCCTTCCCGATGCGTGCTGTAGAAGATTCCGCGCGGCGTAACACTCCGGGAACCTTCTTTGTGTACTGTTCTTGCTCCCATTGCTCGACTTCCCTGTATGGAGAGGGAAAAGCGCGATGTGGACGCGACCAACACACAGAATTCAGCAGAGTTTCTCCGCCAAGATCATCGTGCTCGTGGCCACGAGTGTGATCCTGACGTCCTTCGTCGTCGGGCTCGCCACCACCCACAGCACGGGGAACTTCCTCACCGATCGCATGAAGGATCGGTTTCCGTCGACCATTGCCACCACCACCACACCGATCCGACTCTGGCATGAGCGCGAGAACCGCGAGTTGTCGCGCCTGGCCGCCTCGCCCGAGCTGCGGGCGGCAGTACAGGTGCTCGAGCGCACCGGCGACGCACGGTCGCGAAACTCGGCCCGCGCGTCGTTGTCGCGATTGCTCGCGGCCGCGCGCGGACCGGCACTCAACTTTGACGACCTGCTCCTGATCGACGCCAACGGACGCCTGCTGGCGTCGGCAGCGGGTGCCACCGAATCCGATGTTCAGGAAGCCTGGATGGAGCTGGACGAGCGCGGGCGTGAGCCCGGCGCGTCACGGCCCATGCAGGGTATGCGCGGCTACCACCAGTGGTTTTATGTTCCCGGTGTGGACAGTGCGCGCGCCAGTCTGGCACCACACTCGTGGCTTGCGGCGCGCGTGAACGTGGGTGTGATCGAGAACCTGATCTCGGTGGTCAAACTTGGCTCCGGCGGAGACCTCTACCTCGTCGACGGCCTCGGACGCTTTGTAACCTCACCGCGCCGCTCGACCGAGTGGATGGTCGGCAGCACCGCCATGCAGGTTCCCACGCGCCAGTCGGGCCCGGTGCTGGTGGAACGACGCAAGAGTTACGACGGGCGCGAGGTGTTTCACAGCAAGGTGCACTTTGAGGACCTGGGCTGGTGGCTCGTCTACGAAGAGGACTACGACATTGCCATGGCGCCCGTGCTGGAGGCGCAGCAGCGCATCTGGGTGTCGGTGCTGGTGGTGGGTGCGATCGCGATCCTCGCGGCTCTCCGGATTGCGCAGTCTATTCTCAAGCCCATCAAGGGGCTCGCCCTCGGCGCGCGCCGCATCAACGAGGGGCTGGTTGGCATCAAGATCCCGCGCGGCGGTTCGGATGAGATCGGTCTTATGATCGACACCTTCAACGAGATGGCGATGAAGATCACGCTCTCGCAGGCCGAGCTGCAGTACAAGAACAAGATGCTGAACACGCAGAACGACCGTCTGCAGGAAATGAACGAGCGCCTCGAGCGCATCTCGGTAACCGACGGCCTCACGGGCCTGTTCAACCACCGCCATTTCTGGAACCTGCTCAATACCGAGCTGACGCGCGTCAACCTCCACCACGGCCACCTGGCGCTGGTGCTGCTCGATCTCGACGACTTCAAGAAGGTGAACGACAAGTTCGGCCACTCGGTGGGCGACCTCCTGCTGCAGACCGTGGCCAATGTGCTCTCCGACACCGTGCGCGACACCGACATCGTGGCGCGCTACGGCGGCGAGGAGTTTGCAGTTCTGCTCCCGGATACGGACGACAGCGGTGTCCAGCAGGTTGCGGAAAAGATCCGCGCCTCGGTGGAAGCCGTTCGCTTTGCCATCCCCGACACGGACATCGTGCTGAAGGTAACGGTCAGCATTGGTGTCTCCGCCTTCCGCGGCGACCGCCGCGAGTTCTTCAACGCCGCCGACCGCGCCCTGTACAAGTCAAAGGCGGCGGGGAAGAACTGCGTCCACTACGCGCTCACGTAGAAATGCCGGCCGACACGAGATGTCGGACTCCGCGCTCACGCACTTCGCGCGCCTGGTCTATAGCGCGCCTCGTGATTTCGCACTCCGCCCGACATCTCGCGCCGGCCTCGTATCTATAGCGCGCCTCGTGATTTCGCACTCCACCCGACATGTCGCGCCGGCCAGTACAAACAAAAAAAAGTGTCCTCTTTCTTACACCCAGTCTGGGAGTAAAAAAGAGGACACTTGTGTTTGCGCGATGAACGCTGCTTACGAGCGCGAGCGGTAGTGTCTGACGAGCGCCTGCGATGAACGGTGTATCGACGCCGCCGCGGCGATCTTGAACACAGCACCGGGCAGGAAGGGAACGACGCCGACGGTCAGCGCCGTGGCGAGGTTGTGGGTGTAGAACAGCGTCAGGTGTGTCACGCCGAGTGTGAGAATCACGAGCTTGCCGACGGTGAACGAAAATACCTGCCAGCCCAGCTTGTTGGAGCGCTTGAGAAGTGCACCGACGATCCACGGGGTGACGAGGAACGAGAGCAGGTAGCCGCCGGTTGGGCCGGCGAGGATGGCGGTGCCGGAGGCGCCCGCCGCAAAGAACGGCAGCCCCGCCGCACCGAGACCGACGTAGAGCACCTGGCTCAACGTACCCCAGCCGCCGCCGATCGAGGCACCCGCGAGCAGGACAAACAATGTCTGCAACGTAATCGGCACCGGTTCGATGGGGATCACGATGTTCGCACCCAGCACCGTGAGACCGGTGAACACGAGCGACAAGGCCAGACCCACCACGTGGCGGCGGGCACCCGTTGCGGGCAGGGCCCAGTCGGAACGATAGCTCGGGGCGACAGTGGCGGAACTCTGGGCTCGGATCGACATGCGTGTCTCCAGGAATTGGGTTGCTTGGCGCGGGCGACAGCCCGCTGGACGGAGCCTATGTTCGCGGCCAGACGGGGCTCAAGTCAAGCCGGATCGTGGCCCGTGAGAAAGGCCCGAAACGCCTCATCCGGCTCGAGTTGCGCGTCGCGGGTGAGGCCTGCGAGTCGGTCCACCCGGTCGCAGACCAGGTCCGCGTGGGTCGCCAGTGCGTACGCGAACCACGTTGGCCCGCCCCTGTGCCGAAACAACCCACCCCAATGCGATTCCACCTCGGCTCCGTATTCCGGCACCACGGCACCGGCGCGCCAGCCAAACCCGCGCGCGGCGGCGACGTCGGCACGAAGGCTGTCACCGAGATAGAGAATGCGCTTGCCGGAAACACCCAGCGCCTGTTCGACGCTCGAGGCGTGCGACCCTTCAAGGACGGTGGTCGGACCGTGCGCGTGTGTGCGCGACGGGCGGTCGTGGGCGTTCTGGAAGAAGGCGGGCTTGTGAGCGTCGGTGACGACCACGCGAAAGAACGCGGGCCAGTCGCCACCCATCGCTACATCCAGAACCTGCGCCGCATAGGCGTAGTGCGAATTGGTGACGACGAAGAGCTGCCGGCCCGAACCTGCGAGCTGCTGCAGTGTCTCGCGCACGCTGCCGGCCGGTGAGACGTAGCGCATGAGATCGCGCGCGATGCGCGGCTTCAGCTCGCCGCGGGTGTGCACGGCGTCGAGGGAGCGCCGGATCTCGAGTGTCAGCGTTGCCAGGTCGCGCTGGACCCTGCCCGCCAGCGCCTCGTAGAACCAGAGTACCGGCAGGTCGAACGGCGAGTGAAATTGCCACAGCGAACCTTCCGCGGCCGGGGTCGGGAACCGGCTCCTGCGATCCGGTTCGTCCAGCCAGGTACCGCGAAGGCGTGCCTCTGCCACCGCTGGTCCCGGCGCCACCTTGACTCCGGCCCCGTGCACGAGGTCAAGCCCCAGAGTCCGGGTCGACGTGCTGTGCACGGCCGCGTACTCCCGCACGTGCACCTCCGGGTGCCCGTAGTCCACCACGAGGCGGCCCACGGTCTCTTCCGCGGCCAGCAGGTTCAGAGCCGCGTCGTCATAGGCGGCCAGGGTGTGGTCGAGGTCAAAGCCGATCGCCTCGATGGAAGCAAGCGACAGCGCGCGGAGTGGGTGCAGACCCGCATCGACGGAGCGCTGCCTTTCAGTGCGCATGACCGGAGGGGGGATGTGGTGCGTATCTCACGGTTTGGTAAGGTGTTGCTCGGTCAATCTCGTGTTTTGCGCCACCCGGTGCGGGCAATGACATGCGAAGCCTTGCGGTCGCACGAGGAACGCGGGGGAATTGGTCTTGCTTTTTGGGTATCATGAAGCTAGGTATTCCATCAACGGGCGCTCTCCGGAGCGCTCGGAAGGGGCAAGGGAAGATCACAGTTTGGCGGGCGGCTGGTTGTCGGGGCCGCTCCGGGGCATGAAGGAGTTCGCATGAACCCCAAGTTTTTCACCGTCGATGAAGCGAACGCCCTGACAGGCTTCCTCGAGAACACGCTGGAACGCATACGACGCAGTCGCCAGCGCTACCTGTGGCTCCTGGAGGAGGTCGCGATCCTCAAGCTGATCGTGGAGTGCGGAGCGGACGAAGTCAACCGCGACTCCGTGGAACTGGACGAAAAGAGCCACGAAATCAAGACTGTCGAGGCCGAGATCGAGAAGGCGCGCACCGCGATTCGCGACGCCGGCTGTGTGCTCAAGGACGAAGAAAAAGGCATGGTCGACTTTTTCTCGATCCAGAACAACACGGTTGTCTATCTATCATGGAAGAAGGGCGAAGACAACGTGCGCTTCTGGCGCTCGATTCGCGACGCCGATTCCAATGTGCGGCGCCCGCTGGAAGGTTCGCCCTCCGCGTAAGGCTACCAACCACGTTCAAAACGTGAGCGAAAACGCCGCCTGGTCTCCGACCGGGCGGCGTCTTCGTTTTCAGGCCGGACTATAGCACCGTGTAGTTGGGTCCCTGACCGCCTTCGGGCGGCGTCCAGCGGATGTTGTCGAGCGGGCACTTGATGTCGCACGTCTGACAGTGGACGCAGTTGGCAAAGTTAATCTGCAGTCGCAGCGTTCCGTTCTGCTCGCCCACCATCTCGTACACGTTGGCGGGGCAGAAGCGGTTGCACGGGTAACGGAACTTGTCGACGCAGACGTCGTAGCAGAGCGACGTGTCCGGCACCTTGAGGTGCGACGGCTGATCCTCGCCGTGCATGGTGCCGGAAAGATAAACGTTGGCCAGTTTGTCGAGCGACTGCCTGCCGTCGTAGGCGCGCGGCGGCGGCAATTCGCGGTCCACGTTGTAGTACTCGGCCACACTCTTGAGTGTATAGCGGTCTTCGGCGTTGTGAGAGCCGCCCAGGATGTCTGCCCCCCCGGTGGCCTGCTGCAGCCCCAGGTGCAAGAAGGCGCGCGGCATGCCCAGCGATAGCGCGCGGTGGAAGTTTCGCGACTTGCGCAGCTGCTTGCCGATGTAGCTCTCCCGGACCGCGGCGTCGTAGGGTGCCAGTGTCTTGGCGTCAAAACGATCCGCCACCAGCGCGTGGTACAAGGTTTCGGCCGCAAGCATCCCCGATTTCATCGCGAGGTGGACGCCCTTGAGGCGTGCCATGTCCACCATCGACGCGCATTCGCCCACGAGCAGCGCTCCGTTGGTGAACAACTGCGGCATGGAATTCCAACCGCCCGCACTGATCACCTTGGCGCCGTAGTGCGCGCTGCGCCCGCCCTCCAGCAGCTTTGCAATGGTGGGCTGCTGCTTGAACTCCTGCAGCTGGTCGTGCGGATTCAGGAAGGGATCCTTGTAGTCGAGTGGAGTGACCAGCCCCACCGTGAGCAGGTTGTTGCCCATCGTATAAATGAACGTCCCGCCGATGTTGTCGCCGCGGAAGGGGTAGCCCATGGTGTGGATCACGCGCCCCACGTCGGTGCGTCCGGGAGGAAGTTCGAACACTTCCTTGACCCCGGTCTCGTAAACCTGGATCGGACGATCCTTCTGCAGATCGTGGCGCTCAATGAGTTGCTTGGAGAGATAGCCGCGCGGGCCGTCGCCAAACACGGTGACCTTCGCGCGCAGATCAATGCCGGGTTCGAAGTTGGCTTTGCGCTCGCCGTGGCGGTCGATGCCTTTGTCACCGGTGCGAACACCGGTGACAGCACCGTTCTCTTCCAGAATGTCGACACCCGCAAAACCGGGGAAGATGTTGACGCCCGCGGCTTCCACCAGCCCGCCCAGCCAGCGGTTGAACTTCGCGAGGGAGATGATGTAGTTGCCGTGGTTGCGCAAGGGCGGCGGTGTGACCGGGAAGCGTATCGAATGCTTGCGCGTCAGAAAGTAGACGTCCTCGGCCTCCACCGTGTGCTCGATCGGACAACCCTTCTCGCGGTAGTCCGGGATCAGCTCGCGCAGGGAACTAGGGTCGAGTACGGCGCCGGAAAGGGAATGGGCACCCACCTCGGAGCCCTTCTCGATGATCGCAATCATCGGGGAGAGGGGTGCTCCCTCGCCGCGGGCGTTGTGCGCCTCGACCAGCCGCTGCAGGTGCAGGGCGCCGGCCAGCGACGCCGCCCCTGCGCCAACGAAGAGTACGTCGACTTCCAGTATCTCGCGCGCTTCGCTCATGCTGCCTCCGTTTGATTCCGGGGGGGACCCCGTGCGCCGAATGATACGGACTTCGCGCGCCGGGGTCAAAGCGTAACCCGGGAATTGCCTTGACATTGGGGCGTTATCGGCTCAAATTCACGGCCAGGTGAAATCTGGCACAAAGCCCCGACACCCACGGAGTCATCATGGCAACCCGCGTCGTAACCGCCCCGCTCGACAAACCCCGCACCTGGTGGGAACGCACCTACATGGGTGAGGTCTTCCGCGGGTTGGGTATCACCATGACGCACATGGTGAAAAACCTGGCCGACATCCGCAAGGACCGGGTGGGCATGACGTACCAGTGGCCGGAGCAGCCCAAGCCGCTCCCGCCCACGTTTCGCGGTGAGCACCGCCTGATGCACCGACCGGACGGCACGCCGCGCTGCGTGTCGTGCAACTGCTGTGTCACCGCGTGTCCTGCCAACTGCATCGAGATCGTCGGCGGCGATACCGGCCACGACGGTGTCGAGAAGTTTCCGATCAGCTTCGATATCGATATTCTGCAGTGTGTGTATTGCGGGCTGTGCGTGGAAGCCTGCCCGTGCGACGCGATTCGCATGGACACGGGCAAGATCACGGACGCCTACTTCGAGGGACCGGCCAAGATCCTCGACATCGACTACCTGATGAAGAACCACCCCGAGGGCAAGAGCCCGTTCAGCGAAGCGATCTACTGATCGCTCTTCTCTGCCTCTAGTCCGGCAGCATCTTGCCGGGGTTCAGAATACCAGCCGGGTCAAACACGCGCTTGATCTCGCGCATCAAGTCTATTTCCGCGGGCGAGAGTGCGATCGGGAGATAATTGCGCTGCACCCAGCCAATGCCGTGCTCGCCGGAAATCAACCCGCCCAGGGATACCGTCAGCTCAAAGATTTCGCGAATGGCGGGAGGGAGTGCCGTGTCCCACTGCTCGTCGCTCATGTTCATCTTGAGAATGTTGACGTGCAGATTGCCGTCGCCCGCGTGCCCGTAGCACACCGTGCGAATGCCGTGACGGCTTGCAATCTCCTTGACCCCCACCAGCAGCGGAACCAGATTGGCGCGCGGCACCACGGTGTCTTCTTCCTTGTAAACCGACTCCGACTTGACCGCGATCCCGATCGCACGCCGTAGCGCCCACATCTCGCTCATGCGCGCATCGGTGTCCGCGAGGAGCACGTCGGTGGCTCCCGCCTCCATTGCAATCTCGCCCACGCGTTCGGCGTCCTGCAGAATCACACCCTCGTCGTTGCCGTCGATCTCGATCAGGAGCTGGGCCGCGGCACCCGGGTTGGGGAACGGCTTGCCCAGGTGGCGCTCGGTAATCTCGATGGCATCGCGCTCCATGAACTCGAGCACCGAGGGAACGATGCCGGCATTCATGATGGCCGGGACCGTGCGCGCGCAATCCTCGAGGGACGCGAAGGGAATCAGCAGCATCACGCGCCGGCGCGGAATCGGGAGCAGGCGCAGATAGATCTTCGTGATGATCGCGAGTGTACCCTCCGACCCCACGATGAGCTGTGTCAGGTTGTAGCCCGTCACGTTCTTGAGGAGCTTGCCGCCGTGGCGGATCAACTCGCCGGAGGGAAGTACCGCCTCGATACCGGTGACGAAATCCTTGGTGACGCCGTACTTCACCGCACGCGGTCCGCCCGAGCACTCGGCGAGGTTGCCGCCGATGAAGCAGCTCCCGCGGCTGGCCGGGTCGGGAGGATAGAAGAGGCCCGCGGCCTCGACGGTTTCCTGCAGCACCTGGGTGATGACGCCGGGCTCGACAACGGCCATGAGGTTGGCGTGGTCGATTTCCAGGATGCGATTGAGACGGCGCGTGGAGAGCACGATCCCGCCGTACACGGGCAGGGCGCCGCCGGAGAGGCCGGTCCCCGCGCCACGCGGCGTCACCGGTACGCGGTGCTCGCCAGCGATGCGCATCACGGCCGCGATCTCGTCCGCGTCCCCCGGCGTGACCACCACTTCGGGAATGAAGGCGAGGTCCTCGGTTTCGTCGGACGCGTGCAGTTCGCGCGTCTCGTCGTCGACGTGCACATGGGCTGCGCCCAGTGCCGCGCGCAATGCGTCGACGATAGCGGGAGTGACGGGATTGAAGGGAGACGGTTTCATGTGCGGCGCGACTCTAGCACCGGGTTCGGAGAAGCGGCAACCGCGGATTCGGGCGCGCAAACGCGAAAAAAAGACGCCCCCCGTCCGGAGACAGAGGGCGCCCGCTCGCGACAGCTATTCCGCGTTGCTTCAGCGGTAAAGAATGCGCACCACGTTGTTGCGCTGGTCGGCAATCCACACCCGTCCGAGGTGATCGATTTCGACCCCGGTCGGGCTGGTGAGGTGAATCTCGTTGGCCGGCTTGCCGTCCTCGGCGCGCACTGCGTCGCCAAACAGCGGCACCGCGTTCACCGGTCGCGGCGCACCCACGATGGTGTTGATGGTTCCGTCCGACTTCTTGACGCGACGGATCACGTGGTTGCCGGTGTCGGCAATGTAGATGTTGCCTTCCGAGTCTGACGCGACATCGCGCGGCTCGCGCAGGAGCGCCGCGGTGGCCGGACCGCCGTTGCCGGCGTACCCCGCGGTGAGTCCCGTGCCCGCAAACGTATTGATAATGCCGTTGGTGTCGATCACGCGGACCACGTGGTTCTGCGTGTCGGCGACGTACAGGTTGCCGAACGGGTCGAAGCAAAGTTTCCCGTCGGGGTCCGCGTTCTGACCGCGATTGAAGGAGAACTTTGCGTCGACAGCCGGGCCGCCGTCGCCGCTGTAGCCGGCCTGGTGGACCCATGTGGTGCCGTTGTGAATTGGCGCCACGCCCGCGATGTTGCGAATCACACCGGTGTCGTCGATCTTGCGGATCAACTGGTTGGCCTGATCGCAAATGATCATCTCTCCCGACGCGTCGAAGAGCACCGAGACCGGGAGGTCGAGCAGGGCCGTCTGTGCGGGAAGATTGTCACCATTATAAGAACGAGCTCCATTGCCGCAGATGCGATCCATGGTTTGCGCGGCGAGATTCACGCGGAACAGCGCCGAGTTGTGCCACGCACTCAGGATCATGCCGCCGGTGCCGTCGAACGCAACGTGCGTCGGGTGGTTCAGCTTGGCGTTCGTGGTTTCCACACCGACGCAGGGCGCGGGCGGATCCGGGCACGGGTCGCCAAAGTCGCCGGACGCGACACCGACCACCAGTTCGAAGCGGCCGTCATCGGTAATTCGAATGACACGGTGGTTGTTCCAGTCCAGGACGTACGGCGTCTGGTCGGGAGCAAACACGATGTCCTGGGGCCAGTAGAGCTGGGTCTTGGAGGGAGTCTGGCCCATGGCCCCGTACCCCGGGACACCCGTGCCGGCGTAGATATAGACGTGCCCGGGTTGCGGGGTTGTGTCTTCCGGCTCCGTGGTTTCACTGCAACTCACGACGGCGACTGCCGCTACCATCAGGGCGAGCCACAACGAACGATTCATCAGCTTGTTCTTCATGGTGGCTCCTACTCGTGCATCTTCACGCGACGAATGCGCTGGTTGTAAGTGTCTGCAACGTACAGATGACCGTCGGCGTCAAACGCCACACCAAACGGCCAGCGGAGACGGGCGCTGGTGGCGGGCCCTCCGTCGCCGGAGAAACCCGACACACCCGTACCAACCACCGTGGTGATGGTGTTGGCGGTGAAATCAACCGCGCGCACCGCGTTGTTGAACGTATCGGCGATGTAGAGTCGCCCGTCCGGACCAAACTCGATATCGATGGGCGCGTTGAGCGACGCATTGAGCGGGTCTCCGCCATCGCCCGCAAAAGCCGCCGTCCCGTTGCCCACCACCGTGGTGATAACGTTGGCCACAAAGTCCACGCGGCGGATGCGGTGGTTGGCGGTGTCGGCAATGTACAGGCGACCCTCCGCATCCAACTCGAGCGCACCCGCGGGTTTGGGATTGCCACCCGTGGGCATGTTGATCTTGGCCAGAAGCGGCGGGCCGTTGTCTCCCGCGAAGGCGCCGGGCGCGTTATTACAGACGGGGGGGGCTGCCACCACCGTGGTGAACACGCCGGCGGGATCGATCTTGCGGATGCACTGGTTGCGCTGGTCGTTGATATAGAGACTGCCGTCCGGGGCTTCAACTGCGCGCGACGCCTGGTTCAGCAGGGTGGCGGGGTTGAGGGCTATGTTCTGCCCCTCGCCGGTGCATCCGTTGCCGCGCCCGATGAGAACCTGGATCAACCCCGTCGCGGTATCCAGTTCGCGGATCTTGTGATTGTGCCAGCACACCACGGCGAGCTTGCCGTTGGCGCGCTGGAAGACCTGTGTCGGGTGGTTCAGGTCGCAGTCGGTGCCGGGAATGCCCGGGGCCGGAATATCGCCACCCGCGTTGGGTGACGCGGGCCCGTCGCCCGTACTCGCCGTACCCACCACGGTAATCAGCTTGCCGTCGGGATCAATCCGGCGAATGCGGTGGTTGTTCCAGTCGACCACGTACGTGCCGATGCTGGGCGTGAACTCAATATCGTTTGGCCAGTAAAAGTTTGCACTCAAGCGGTCGACGCCCTCGCCGTTGTAACCGGCGTGTCCCGTCCCGGCCCAGGTGCGAATGGTTCCGACCGGATCCGGACCCGGATCATCCGGCGGGGGTGCAACCGTGTCGTCGTCGGAACAACTGAGAACGAACAACCCGAGTGCACAGAAAAGCAATGCGAGTCGCAGTGTCTTCATGATCGTGTCGCCGTGGTTGGTGTGACCTTGTGTTTGCAACATGCGCGCGCACGGTTGCGCGCGTGTTTGCACACACGAAAGTCTAGCACCCACACGGGACGCATGACAACGATCAACACTACGGTGTCACGGTGATTGTTCCTTTCATGTCGGCGGAGAAGTGGGGGCGACAAAAGTATGGGACGGTACCGGCGTTTGTAAACCGGAAGCCAAACGTTCCCGATGTTTGCTCTCCGGAATCGAACAGACGTATGGGGTCCTGCGAAGCGTTGGGTGTTGTCCCCTGAGTGACGCTGTGACTCATGTTGCCGTCCCAGCGCCAGGTGACGCTGTCGCCGAGTGCGATGGTGACGTTGCGGGGCGAGAAACTGTTGTCGAGCACCCGGATGGTGCCGGTGAACGGGCCGTCGTCGTCGTCGGGGGTGGTGCCGTCGTCGTCGCCGCAGGCAATCAATGCGGCGGCCAGGAGGGCGGCGAAGAGAAGCGGAGCGCGCAACGGGCGCGGAAGCGGTCGAGCGGGCAGCATGGGAGACCTCCGAAGGGTTGGAAGCAGCAGGGCACCGGAATCATAACCTCCCGGGCCCGCTCCCGAAAGGGTCTGGCCGGTGATTACCGCCAGCGTGTATACTTCGCGACGGTTTGGATACCTGCCCCTCTGCTGTGAGGGGCTTCGTGTTTTAGAGCGGAATTCATTTCAGGAGAGACCGATGGCTCGACCGAAGATTGCTTTGATTGGCGGGGGACAGATCGGGGGGACGCTGGCCCTCATGGCGGCGCAGCGGGAACTGGGCGACATTGTCATTTATGACGTGCTCGAAGGCGTGCCGCAGGGCAAGGCGCTGGACATCATGGAGGCCCGCCCGGTGGACGGTTACGACGTCGACCTGCGCGGCACCAACGACTTCGCCGACCTCAAGGGGTCCGACGTCGTCATCGTGACCGCCGGCTTCCCGCGCAAGCCGGGCATGAGCCGCGACGACTTGTTGAACAAGAACCTCGAGATCATGCGCACGGTTGCGTCCAATGTGAAGACGCAGTGTCCGAACGCGTTTGTGATCGTGATTTCCAACCCGCTCGACGCCATGGTGTTCACCATGAAGCAGATCACCGGCTTCCCACGCGAGCGCGTGGTGGGCATGGCGGGTGTGCTGGACTCGGCGCGCTTCCGCTGTTTTGTTGCGATGGAGCTTGGCGTCAGCGTCGAGGACGTGACCGCATTTGTACTGGGCGGACACGGCGACGAAATGGTGCCCCTGCCGCGCTACTGCACGGTGGCGGGGATCCCGCTCCCGGAGCTCATGTCGCAGGAAACCATCGACAGAATCGTGAAGCGCACGCGTTTCGCGGGCGGTGAAATTGTGGAGCTGCTCAAGACGGGCAGCGCCTTCTATTCGCCCGCCGCGTCGGCCATCGCGATGGCGGAGTCGTACCTGAAGGACAAGAAGCGTGTACTCGCGTGCGCCGCGTATCTCGCGGGCGAGTACGGCGTGGACGGGCTCTATGTGGGGGTGCCGGTTGTGATCGGGAAGGGCGGCGTTGAGCGCGTCATCGAGATCAAGCTCACGGCCGACGAACGCAAGTTGTTCGACGTTTCCGTCGATCACGTGCGCGCGCTCAGCAAGGGAATCACGGTGTAGATGCGCCCGTCCCTGACGCGGGCCAGAACTCAGGAGCCCACCATGTATCGGATAGCTGCTCTTCTTGCCGTCGTGTGTCTGGGGTGCGGATCGGTCAGTGCCGTCGCGGATAGCGCCGACCCTGCCGCACTTCACGACGCGGCCAACAAGTTCTACCTGACCATCGAAACCGGTACGCCCGGGCAGAACGACTACCGCTTCATCTACGCCGACAAGGCGGGGCACGTGCACGTGTACTCGCTGGACGGCGGGCGTTTGAAGCAGGACTGGGAAGCGACCACGCTGGGTACGCGCGCCACGGCTCTGTTTGCCACCGACCTGTACGGCGACGGCAAGCAGAAGCTGGTGGTCAGTACCCAGGGCGGACGCGTGCTGATCTACGACCTGGCTACGTACGAGCTTGACTGGGAGAATCTGCAGACGCGCTACGTGCGTATCGATCACATGCTGCACGCCAACCTGGACGGCGACCGTCAGCAGGAAGTGGTCCTGCTTGCAGACGATCGCATCTTCATCTTCGATGGTTACAACCGTAACGTGCAGTGGAACAGCACCACGCCGTTTCCGGCCAAGTTCATGGTCATCGGTAACGTTGACGACGATCCCCAGGCGGAGATCGTGCTCAACACCGGGCAGATCGTCGACAGCCGCTTCTTCAATATTCAGTTCCAGACCGACCAGCCCTTCGGTGATCGCCTTGCGTTGCTCGATGTGACGGGGGACGGCTACGCGGATGTGGTGGGCGAGTTCCAGGACCGCACCGTACGCGTGTTCGACGTGTGGCGCGGCCGCGAGGTCTGGTAGCTACTTCTTCTTCTCAAAGTCGATTCGCACCTGGGTCCAGAGCTCGGCGGCAACGCCGCTCACGGACCCGGGTGTGAAGCGCATCTTCTGCGCGGTCGCGACGGCGATCTGAATGCAGTCGGCGGCGACACCGGTACTCGCGGGCTCCACGCGCCGCACCGTACCGTCCACTCCCACCAGCACGCGCACATCCACGTGCGACCCCACGCAGTGCTTGAGACGCGCCGTTTCCGGCCAGGTGATCTCCACCGGGCGCGGGAGCACGGTGGCGGACGTTGCACCCGACGGTGCAACGCGCGGACCCAGTCCATCCAGGTTGAGCGGTTCCGGGTCTTCGTCGCCGCCACCGGGCGGGTTCTCCGCCGGTGTGGTGTCGGCGGGTGCTGCGGGCTGCGGCGCCTCCGGCGGCGGGGTTACGTCGATCGGCTTCCACTCGTTCTCGACATCTACACGCACCGCAACCACGGCGTCGGGCGTGCTCCACCGAAACGTTCCCGAGTCCGCCGGCAGCACCGCCTGCGTGTGCGTCGAATCCGGCGTGTGTGCTGCCGGGGCGCGCGTGTCGTTGGACGGCGCCCGGTCGCAGCCGGCGACGGCCGCGGCGAGCACCGCCAGGGCGAAGCTTGGCGGTCGCACGGTCACGGGTTCCTCTCACCGACAATGGCGTGGGTGGTTGCCGTGTGGTATCTTGTCTCCGTCGACGATTTCCCACCCCGCCCGGCGACAAGGTTTGTTCCCATCACGTTCCGATGCAGCGCGCGATCACGTTTCCGAATGTTCTCTCGGTGTCGCGCATGGTCATGGCCGCACTTGCGGTCGTGCTGGCGCTGCATGGACAGCGGGCGTGGGCGGTTTCGATCTGCATCGCGGCCGCTCTGCTCGACGTGGTGGATGGATGGCACGCGCGCCGGTTCTCCAGTTCCACGCGCCTGGGTGCGCACCTGGACCCGCTCGCGGACAAGGTTCTGATGGGTGTTGTTTACGGATGGCTCGCCATTGACGCCCGCTCGGCGACGGTGTGGGCGCTGGTGGGGCTCCTCGCCGCGCGCGAGGGGTTTGTCACCGGGCTCCGGGCCTGGAGCCGCCGTTCTCGCGGGGAACTGATCCCGGCCAGCCGGCTGGGCAGGGCCAAGATGCTGGCTGAGAGCGTCGCCGGGCTGACGATACTGGGTGTGACGCATTACCTGGGTCGTCCGGTTGCGGAGTCCATCGTGGTCGCGGCGGTGGCGGTACCCCTGGTCCTCGCTTACGTCTCAGCGGCCGCCTATGTGCGCGGCTGCCGGGCGCGAGCGGCGGGGCTGGAAAGCAAAGGGGCCTGCCGCCGACCAGAAGCAGACCCACTTTGCGCTACACAAGACCATGGTTAGGCTGGTAGCCAGCCAAACTTAGAAGAGCGGTTACCAATTGTCAAGCCGGTGCCCAATCTGTAACTTGCCTGTGACTGTATGATTTACGTCCAACGCGTGGTTGCTTTGCTGGTTTGTGTCTGCGTCGTGACCCTGGGTCTGCGCCCGCTGGCGGCCTCTGCCGGCAAGCAGGCGGTCCGGGCCGCCGAACCCGCACCCGCGCCCAACGACAACGAGTACTTCCTCCGCGACGCCATTCCAGCCGTCTCGTTTGCCTCGGAACCCCCCGACACCACCGACGAGGAAGACGACTTCTTCCTGCCCGAGCAGAAGGACACCAGCAAGCTCGTCCGCGAAATTGCGGCCTGGCTCATTGCGGCGTCCATGGTGGCGTTCTTCATCATCAAGGTGTTCATCGAAGAAGACCCCGAAGAGTCCGACGGCGACGGCGGCGGCAAGGACTATCCCGACCCCGAGTAAACGTCAGGGGCGCGCGGCAACCGGCTGGCCGGTCTTGACCAGCGGCGTGTGCACCACACGGCGAACGCCCGCGCGCAGGTCGTGCACTTCCGCGAGCAGGCGATAGCGCCCGGGGGTCAGCGAGTCGATGTCGATCGCGAGACGTTCGCTTTCGTTGCGCCGGCTGCCGTCGCGGTGGAAGGTCTGCGCCACCAGCGGCTCGTCATCGCCGAGATCCACGGGTGCCTCGTCGCGCATCCACTCCAGCCATTCCCGCCACGCCGGAGCTTCCGGATCACGCGCGGGGTAGATGGCCCAGCGAATCTCCCACGACGAACTCCCGGCCTCGAGTGCGAGGTCATACACTTCCAGATACACGTTCAGCCGCTCGCCCGGACCGTACGCGCGGCCGACGCGCGGGCGCAACTGTACGCCGGGGCGTTCGATCAACGCATGCGCGGGCGTGTCTACGGCGTCCGGTTCGCACATCAGGATGTCGGAGAGGGCAAGCCCGTCCTGTATAAAGCGCGACGCGTCGACGTTGCCGCGCGCGAGTGCGCGCGCGCGCCCGTGTCCGTCCTCGAGGGCCGCCGCAATCTGGTAGCGGTCGAAGGGGAGGGGAACACGCCGCACCCACTCCAGCACGCGGCGGCCGTGCGCCATGCGCGCGGGTACGTCCAGCGTCCACAGCGTGTCCGAACAACCCCACTCGCGTGTCCACAGGCGGTCAAAGCACGCGATGCGCGCGTGCAGGTGGTCTTCGCGCGCGAGATTTACGGCGCGTGAGAGACTGTCGGCGTCGATCTGCAGCGCCACCCAGGCGCTCGCCACCGTCTCGTCGTCACGGAACGCCACCACGTCGATCGCGGACGGAACCGGCCGCGCCGTCTCCGGCACCAGCGTGCGGCGCGGGCTGTTGAGCGCGTAGTTCCAGAGCAGGTCCAGCGCATACGGGATGCGCGGGTTTCCGTTCAGAAACTCGTCGACGAAAAAGAACTCCTGAAAGTAACCATGAAGCACGTAGGCCCACGTTTCCACCTTGCCGGTCTTCCAGTCCTCGCCCAGCGAGTAGCCAACCCCGATCGGCTCGCCAAAACGGATGAAAATGGCGCCGCGATCCGTTTCCCACCCGCGCCGCCCCGTCAGCGGGTGCGCGTAACGGATCTCCGCGATGCTGATGCGGCGCATGTGTTCGAGGAAGCGCTCGTTGACTTCGGTGGTCGGGTCGGGGTCGACGGCGATCCAGTAGCCGCGCTCGAACGTGGCGCGGTTGTCCATGGACGCGCGCCGGTACTGGTCAAGCTGACGGCCGGGGAGAAACGGCTGCAGGGTGTGGAAAGCGGCCACGTCCCCGGCAGGCATGCGTTCCAATCCGCGCCGGAAGCACGCCTCGGCGGACACAAAGCGCCCGGCGTCGTAATCGAGAACGCCGCGCAGGAGGTGCAAGGCCGCGTTGTCGTCGTGGCGCGCGAGAGCCGCGTCGCAGGCACCCACGGTGGTGTCTCCCGACGCCCACGCGGCGTAGAGCGAGAGGGTGGTGGCGCGGAGATCGTCGGGGTCGCAGTCGGCCGCGGCTTTCAATTCGCGCCGCGCGGCGGCGAGGTCGTCGGAAAACTCATTCATCCGCTGCCAGTTTCGATAGTGGTACAGGCCCACCATGAAGCGCGCGCGGCAGTCACCCGGGTTTGCCTCCAGCACCTTGTTGAAACACGTGAGGCCGTCGGGATAGAAGCGCTGCGCGTAGTAGGTGCGCCCCAGTTCCATCAGGATGTCCCGCTGGTCGCCAAAACGCGCGCGCGCCGCTTCCAACACGAGCTGCGAGCGAAGCCGGGCCTCGGGTGTGCCGCGAGAGCGCAGGAGGCTCCCGAGGAGAAGGTGGGCGTCGGGGGTGGGGCGCGAGCGCAGGTGTGCGCGTTCGAGTGTCGAAATGGCGGCCAGGGTATCGGCGTCAGCGAGGAGGGTCCGGGCACGGGCCAGTTCGGCGTCGCCGGGGGCGGAAGATGCACGCGCCGCTTCCCCCGTAAAGACGGGGGTTAACAGCAGCAGGACGGCGATCCAGCGAGCGTTCTTCATGGTTCGAACGTGCCGGGTGGGGCGACGCGCAGTCAGAATATAGCGGGGTTTCCGGGGTGCGCAAAGCCCGACCCCGGAAAGCGAAGCGGCGCGAGGACACGGTTGCATCCTCGCGCCGCTCTTTGCGGGGCCCTGACCCCAATGTCCTTACAGGTTGACCGGCTGTCCGATCGGGTCTTCCTTGCCTTCGAACGCGACCTTGAGCGAGGCGCCGGGCTCGGTGGTCATCACCTTGAAAGCGAGCGCATTGCCCGACTTCACAGGGTTGTCACCGGTCCGGAACATCACATGGCTGCCCGAAGACACGCCGACCCATCCCTTGGGCGCGCGGATGTCTTCCACCTTTGCGCCGGAGATCTTGACTGCGTAGACGGCATCGGCGCCCGACGCGACCGTGATGGCCAGCGTCGAAACACCGTCTGCCTCCCCGGAAACCGCTTTGGAAGCCGTCGGGCCGGCTGCGAGAGCCGGGACGACCGTAAGGGCTGCGAGGACGAGAAGGGAGAGAATGAGAGACCGCTTCATAGAGGATCGATCCTCCTTGGATGCGAAATGCTAGAGATGCAAACGCGGTCGATGTCGATCAGGCGAAACACGCTCGGGTCCCCCGGGCGGTGCACCGGTTGCCCCGGGAGGTCAAACGCGTCTCGCGATGTATTTAGCGACCTGATCGTAGCACAGCGCGGGCGTGACTGTCGAGGAATAAGGCGTCGGTATGGGACAAACCCGGTTAGCAGCGGAAGCTTGCCGCCCCGGACACCCGGGGGTATGATGGCGCCACTCCAACCGAAGGATGTCAATCAACATGCGCTTGCGCCGTGGTTTGTTTCTGATGCTCCTGGTTCCCGCCCTGCTCGTCCCCGTTCTGGCCGGCGGCGAGGTAATCCGGCTGCGTGATCAGTCGACGCTTAACGGTCGCCTGGTCAAGGTGGACGGCGATTCACTGACCATCCGTCTCACGGTGGGACCGCACGTGCGCGTGCACCGCTCGCAGGTTCTCTCCATCGTGTTCGACGAAGCGGCGGGCTCGTTGCCGGCAGCGAGCGCTCCCGCGATGGTGTCGCCCGCCGTCACCGCACCGGTCGGGGAGGGCACGCTGGAGATCGCGTTCAAGGACCGCGACGTGAGCAGCAAGATTTCCATCGAAAAGAAGAAGGACTGGGACAGTCGGCAGGCCGGAAACCACCTGGTGCTGGAACTGCTGGTGGACGGGCGCATCGTGAGTTCGGTCACCGACACCACCATGGACAAGACCATCTACCAGGGCCACACGACACAGCTCAAGAACGAGATCACGATCAAGGACTTTGGCGTCCCGGTACCGGCCGGTATCCACCAGTTCGAGTTGCGCCTGCGCAACCGCGGTGCGGACCAGTTCGAGGACGCGTTCGATCCCGAACCGATCACCATGAGTCTGCTTCTGGACAACGTGGAGATTCGCGCGGGTCAGACCACGCGCGCCACCGTGGGCATTGCGCGTGGCAAGATGCGGATGGGTCAGCCGAAATTCTACAAAGTGGAGTAGACGATCAGCGGGGGATCGCGTCGAGTGCGGCGCGAATGCGCGCCTTGAGCGCACCGTCGTCCGCCGCCGCATCCAGAGCCATCTCAAAGTAGGAACGCGCGAGCGACGCGTTCTCCATCCCCAGGTAGACCTGTCCCAGCCGGTAGAGTGCGTTGGCGTCGTTGGGTGAGTGCACGAGTGCCTCGCGCAGCGCCTTCTCCGCCTCCGGCAGGTCGCCGCCCGCCTCCAACGCGGCACCCAGACCCACCCACGCCTGCGCGTAGTCGTCGCGCGTCAGCAGGGCGTCGCGATACAGCGCAACCGCTTCCGGATAACGACCGCGCGTGGACAGCGCGTCACCGAGCAGCGTGCTCGCGCGCGCATCGCGCGGGCGGGCCGCCAGTGCACGGCGCAGAATGGGCTCCGCGGCGCCGGGGTTCCCCAGACGCATCTGGCTGTCGCCCACGCCAATCATGGCCTGCGCGTTGCTCGTGTCCGCGGAGAGGACTTTCTGGAATTCCGTGAGTGCGTCCTCGGGCATGCTGCGCGCGAGGTAGGACTCGCCGAGGCCGATGCGTCCGTACTCGGAGCCGGGTGCCGAGCGCAACCCGCGCAGGAAGTAGTGCGTGCCCTCGGTGGGGCGTCCGGTGCGCGTGTACAGCCAGGCCAGGTCAAACGTGGCCGTCGCGTTGCTCGGGTCGAGCGTGATGGCGCGGAGCAGGTAGTCGGCCGCCGTCGCGTCCTTGCCTTCCTCCATCATCAAGGCACCATAGCCCGCAAGTGCCGGAACGCACTCGGGGTCCAGTTTCAGCGCCGCCTCGTACTCGGTGCGCGCCGGCTGCCGGCGACCCAGGGCCCGGTAAGCTTCCGCAAGATTCACGTGCACCGCGATGTCGTTGGGGAGTGCCCGCTGTGCGGCCTGAAACTGTTCCAGCGCGCGTTCGGGCTGACCCGTTCCCAGGAACGCGACACCCAGGTTCAGACGCGCGTCGGTGTCACTTGGCCGGTCGGCCACGGATTTCTCAAGGTGCGTCACGGCGGCGGCGGTGTCGCCACGCTCCATCGCCTCGACTCCAAGGTTGTAAGAATCGAGAGCGGCATCGCGACACGCAAGCGCGTTCGTGAGCATTCCGAGAACGAGCAGGACGAAAAGGGTTCGGCGTTTCATGGTCACCTGTGGGTTGAACGGGTGGCGCATGATAGCGGAGCAATTCCGCGTCTGTCAAAATCGATCGTGAGTTGGGAACACGCGGGCACAGAGCCCGCGGGTTACGCGGTCGGCGTGCTGGGGAAGACACCCGTCAGCGACGAGAGCTTGACGCTGCGCGTGGCCGCATGTACCACGAACACCTTCTCGTTGTTGCTGCCGGGGTCGCCGGGGAACATGAAGAAGCCCAGACCGCGCGAGGAGTAGTTGAGCGTATAGCCGTAGAGCGTCTCGCCGTCGGCGAACTCCACCAGGACTTTCTTGCCGTGGTTCTGGCGGGCGTGGAACCCCTTCTTCTCGTCGTAGGCGGGGTCGCCGGCGAAGTCGCGCACAAAGAAGACCGCCTTGAGCTTGCTGATGGCGACCTCGTGCGTCGTGGCCCCGTCGTTCAGCCGGAAGGCCTCGCGCAGCGGCGAAAAATCAAGGGTGGTTCCACGCAGGATCTGGCCATCGAGGAAGCGGGCCACCACACGCAATTCGGGACGGAGGTTCATGACACCGTCATGAATGCAAGCCACGTACCCGGGCGGCGCGGGGGGAGCGCAGGGTGAAAAGGGAGTTTCTGCCGGGTGCCGGCCCGCCGGCCGGAATGGAATGGGATTTGCCCGTTGTTGCGGTGGAGTGCTAGATTTTGGTGACCGGCCGGGCCGGATCACGCAAGGGGTGAGAGAGTTCGAAAGCGTTCTTCTGCTCAATGCATCGTTTGAGCCGCTCAATGTGATCGGCTGGCAGCGCGCGATCAAGCTGGTCGTCCTCGACAAGGCCGAAGTGGTCGAGGTATCGGACCGCCACGTGCGCACGGTTACGCGCCAGGTACCGGTTCCATCGGTGGTGCGTCTCACCACGTTTGTCCGCTTCAAGCGCCGCGAGGCAAAGTTTTCCCGCCGCAACATCTACACCCGTGATGGTCACCGCTGTCAGTACTGCGGTCTGCGCCTGCCCGCGGGAGAACTTACCTGCGACCACGTGGTCCCCCGTTCACGCGGGGGACGCACCGAATGGTCCAACATCGTTACCTGCTGTGTTCCGTGCAATCGCCGCAAGGGTGGACGCACGCCTTCCGAGGCCGGGGTCCGGCTGATCCGTTCGCCGGCGCAACCGACCTGGCTGTGGGGTGTTCAGAACCGGCTGGCGAACCGTCGTCCGCCGCGCTCGTGGCACGCATACCTGTATCTGGATCGGGAACTGGAAGGTGTGTCGTAGGGAAGGGTTGGTGCCGGAGGTCGGAATCGAACCGACATGGAGTTGCCCCCGGGGGATTTTGAGTCCCCTGCGTCTACCAGTTTCACCACTCCGGCACGCAGTCCTTATCTACCGCAATCGCACGCGGTTGTCCAGACATTCCGCTTGACGGTGGCGCGCGTTCTGGTAAGGTAATCGGCGCGTGGGGTTGTAGCTCAGCTGGGAGAGCACTTGACTGGCAGTCAAGAGGTCACGGGTTCGATCCCCGTCAACTCCACCATTATTCTTTCTCTCTCCCACGTCCGCATTGTCGACCACCCTTTGCATTTTTGAGGACAAGAAGTTCGCCAACTTCCTGCCCCTTTCGCTGACCCGCCCCGTATTTGACCTGCGCATTGGCTGTGGCACGCTGCGCTCGCGCCTGGTGGAGGGTATTCCGCGCGCGACCGTGACCCTGCTTTGCCGCGAAGACATCACGGAAGTCACGCGCATCGCCAGCGCTCCTCTGAGCGTCAATGATTCTGTGCGCGGGGCAACCCTGTTTTTGAACGGGCGGCTCCTGTGTTTCGGCGAGGAGCGCGCTCGCCTGCTCGCGTCGCTCAAGGAAGACACGGTGGCGGTCAAAGGGGGCTACGTGGTGGGAGCGCGCCTGTCCGCAGCTGCGGCGGGTGCCTTTGCGGACTACCTGCACTCGCGTCTGACAGCTGGCGAAGTAGACCGCGTTGCCGATGCGCTGCGCGAAAGCACCGAGACCGAGAAGCCGCGCAAGCGACGCAGCGCGCGCGGGTCCGCGGCACTTGCCGGTGCGCCGGAAAACGAACAGGCGATAGGGCAGGACGACGTGGCGGAGCGCCTGCCGGTGGACCTGGAGGCAATCTTCGACGCGCACAGCGTTCGACGTGTTGACGCCGCCGATGCCCGGCTGCTTTCGTTTCCGTGGCAGCTCATCGAGTTCAACTCGGCCGCCATCGCGGACGACTTCGAGCGCCTGCCGTTTCGCGGCCAGGCCGACGATTGTATCGTTTACCCGGGTGTTCACATCGTGGACCCCGACCGCGTTGTCATGGGTGCGCGCGCGGTCGTGCGCGCGGGAGCGGTTCTGGACGCGAGCGGCGGACCCATCGTCATTGCCGACCACGCCACCATCATGCCCAACGCCACGATCATCGGCCCCGCGTTCGTGGGCGCTGGCTCGCTGGTGCGCGCCGGTGCCAAGATACTGGAGGGCACCTCCATCGGACCGGTGTGCAAGGTGGGTGGGGAAGTGGAGGAAACGCTCTTTGCTGCGTACAGCAACAAGCAGCACGACGGATTCATCGGCAATTCCTACATCGGTGAATGGGTGAACCTGGGGGCCGCTACCAACAACAGCGACCTCAAGAACAACTACAGCCCCGTGCGCATGTGGTGCGCGGGGTCGATGCGCGAGACCGGGCGCCAGTTCCTGGGGCTGGTGGTCGGCGACCACAGCAAGTCGGGCATCAACACGTTGTTCAATACCGGCACGGTGGTTGGTTTCAACTGCAACGTCTTCTCGAGTGAGCTGCCGTCCAAGTTTGTGCCCAGTTTTTCCTGGGGGCATGGCGAAGAGATGGTGCGCTACGAAATCGAGAAGGGAATGCAGACCGCACTGGCCGTCATGGAACGGCGCAAGGTGAAGTTCACCCCCGCACACCAGCGTCTCTTCCGGCGCATCCTCGAACTCTGCGACCGCGCGGGCGGGAATCTCTAACCACGACGTGCCGCCCGCGCTGACGCGCGGGCTTTTCTCTCCCTCATCAGTCCCTGCGACCCCTTTGCGGCCACGCGTGGAAATGTGAGCGTTTCCAGCGAGGTGGACGCACCCGGTGCGAGCCCTGGGTGTGAGTCCGTGAGCGCATAAAAGGGCTCACCGGTATCTGGCTCGGAAACTCCCATCTCACATAAGTGCCTGTACCTGCTTTGGTTAGGCCGCGGGCCGGGGCCCGCGGTATCACAGGCACATGCCTTGATATATACCGCCGTGACATATCGGCGCTGCTTCGCGCGTGTTTTGCTTCGGCATGGGCCCATTCCTCATGGACTTTGCGTTACCCGAGACCAGGCACACGGCGAAAGCGGCGCCAGTTTTTTTCCCCCCCCGGGATGGCGCCCGCCCCTATCTAAAGTCTTATTTGACACTGGTAAACTGGTGTGGTAGGTTGACCGCCGATCGTGTCCGATCCGTGGCTATGGATCGGCGTCGATACTGTCCGGGCCGGCGGGTCTCCCCCTGTGCGGGTCCGCGGACGTGACGCGCAAAGTCGCGTACGAGCCCCCCAGGATTTTCAACGGGAGAGAACCATGACGAAAGCGGACTTGGTCGAGGACATCTCGCGGATTACCGGGCTCAACAAAAAAGATACGAGCATCATCGTCAATGAGGTGATCAACAATATCTGCCGCGCGCTGGCGGAAGGCGACAAGGTTGAGCTGCGCGGATTTGGAAGCTTCAAAGTGAAGGAACGCCGGGCCCGACAGGCGCGTAATCCGCGTACCGGGGCAGGGGTGCAGGTGCCGGCCAAGCTGGTGCCGTTCTTCAAGGCGTCGAATGAGTTGAAAGCGCGCGTCAACGACGAACCTGGCGCGTAAACGAGTAGAGAAAGGAAACGGCACGAATGCCCTGCGGACGCAAACGCAAGCGACAGAAGATTCGGACGCACAAGCGCAAGAAGCGCTTGCGCAAGAACCGGCACAAGAAGCGGATTCGCTAATCCGGGGTGGCGGTCGTGATAACGGCCGCCACCTTCGTTTGATCGCTCTTACATTCGCGGTTCCATCCGCGGGAGGTTCAGAGGTCGATGGCACGAAGCGAGCGTCGTTCCACAGCACGCGTACCCGCGCGTCTGGCCATGGAGATCACGCTCGGGTCGGACCGTGCGCGTGCTGAAAGCCTCAATGTAAGCGCCAACGGCGTGTACTTCGCGTCCAGCGTGTACATCCCCCTCCTGACGCGCCTGCGCATCATGCTGGAGTTGCCGCTGGGCGACGACAAGAGCGAGAGTGAGCGCGTCGCGTGTGACGGGGTTGTCGTGCGCACCGAGCCCGAAGCGGAGTCCCCGTCAGTGCGTGAGTACCAGGTCGCCTGCTACTTCACCGACATCTCAAACCACGATCGCGTCCGGCTGGAGTCCTATATTTTACGGAACGTTCCATTTTAAGGAACGACGCAGAGTTCCAAGGGTGGCTGCCCCGCAGGGGGTGGCCACTTTTTGTTTGCCGGGTTTTTCAAGCGTGTGGTAAGGCTGTTACCACCTGCCCCGGCGCCCCCGGGCGGTAACCGCAGACTTGAAACGAAAACCCCGAGAATCCAGCCCCGCGTCGCGGGTTCGTCCCGCCGGGGCGGCCGCCATGGTCGAGTCGTCCGCGGCACCCGGTACCCCCGGTGCGGGCCGCCTGCCGCGTTCCCGGGAGACCCGGACAGGCGAGGCGACGCCGGAGCCGCTGTCCCGGGTTGCCGCCCAGCTGAAGACCCTGTACCAGATGGGAAGGGACCTGGGTGAAGACGAGAACTGGAGTGACGCCCTCGACCGCTTCCTCATGGCGCTCGTGAGCTTCATGGGTGCCAACGGGTCCGGGCTGCTTCTCCTCAGCGACGCCGAGAAGTCACTTTCGGCCCGCGCGGTTTTTCACCTCGACGACGCCCTGGTCTCGCGCGCCATCGCCATCATCCGCGACGGCTGGCGCGCGCACGCACGGGGTGCCGAGATCCACTGCCTGGAAAGTTATTCGGGCGGCCGGCCAACGTCGTGCCTGGAGCGAACGACCGCCTGGAAGGTCACCGTGATTCCGCTGCGACATCGCGGCCGGGCACTGGGTTTCCTGATCCTTGAAAAAGATTACGCGGGGAGTGTCGACTTCCAGTGGGACTACCACTTCCTGTCCGCATTGCAGACGATCTTCGCGGAAGAGATCGCAAACGCCTCCTATATAAGTGAGCTGCGGCAGTTGAGCCGCTTCAACCACAAGGTGCTCGACAACCTGCGCAGCGGTGTCGTCACCACCGATCTCGACGGCCACGTCCGCTACGCCAACGCGTGGGCGGGGGATGCGTGCCCGAACCTGCGCACACTCACGCGCAACCCGGTTCGGTTCGACGACCTGTTCCGCGCGCCGGGGAAGGCGTCGCTGTTCGAGGCGTTTCGGTCAGCAGGTGTCGACGGCGAGGTGTTTGAAGCCGAGTGCCACGGCGGACGCGGAGCGTTCCCCGTGCGCGTTCGTATCGCGCGCATGCACGACGACGTCCTGAATGGCACCGTGGTGGTTGCCATCTTCGAGGATCTCTCCGAGCACAAGCGCATGGAGGAAGTCATCCGGCGCAATGACCGCCTGCGCGCACTCGGCCAGCTCTCGGCCGGCGTGGCACACGAGATACGGAACCCGCTGGCCGGCATTGCCACCACGGCCGAAGTTCTCTCCGACCGGCTGGCCGGTCAGGGTGAACACCAGAAGTACACGCGCACCATTCTGGATGAAGTGGGGCGGCTGGATGGAATCGTCCGCCACCTGCTGGCCTTCGCACGGCCGCCCAAGCCGGAGCTTGCACCCTGCGATGTAGCCGACGTGCTGGCGCGCGTCGACGCATTGATCGGCGACCAGGCGCGTGCGCGCAATGTCGAACTAACGATGGAAGCCCGCGACGTGCGCTGCATCGCCGACGCGGCACAGTTGACACAGGTCCTGCTCAACCTTGCCTTGAACGCGGTGCAGGCGTGCGGGCCGGGTGGATCGGTGCGCGTGGAAGCGCACACGCTGGACGAGCGCTGGGTGGAACTCACGGTGACCGACAACGGGCCTGGAATTCCGCATGAAGTTCGCGCCAGTCTCTTTGAACCGTTTGTCACGACCAAGACACAGGGCACCGGTCTGGGGCTTGCCATCACGCGCCAGATCGTCGAAGACCACCGGGGCAGCGTCGAGTGCACGTTCCTGGAGCCAGGAACGCGATTCACGGTGCGGCTTCCGGTCCACACGGGACTGGTGGGCGGTGCGCGCTGACGCAGCCACCACCGGGGTACCGACTCAATCCAAGGAGCATTGCATGCCGAAGACGATTCTGATCATCGACGACGAGAAAACCATTCGCTGGTCGCTGGCCGAGGCGCTGGCCGCGGGCGGCTACGACACCGTGGATGCGGACGGCGCATCCGCCGGTATCGCGCGCTTCCGCGAGGCGTCGCCCGACCTCGTCGTGCTCGACATGAAACTGCCCGACGGGTCGGGACTTGATGTGCTCAAGACTCTGCGCGCAGAGGACCCTGCGGTTCCCGTCATCATGATGACGGCGTACGCGGAGCTGGAAACGGCCGTCGAGGCCATGAAAATGGGCGCGTATGACTTTGTCGCGAAGCCTTACTCCATTGAGAAGCTGCGCGTGACGATTGCGAACGCGCTCGAGAACGAGCGCCTGCGCAACGAGATCGCGTACCTGCGCGGGGGTTCAACCGGCAATGCCTTCTTCAAGAATTTCCTGGGGCAGAGCCCTGCCATGCTGGAGATCTTCGACAAGATCCGCAAGATCGGGCAGAGCAAGGCCACGACCATCCTGATCACGGGCGAGAGCGGTGTGGGCAAGGAACTGGTGGCGCGCGCCATCCACGCCTGCAGCCACGACGACGCACGTCCGTTCATGGAGATCAACTGTGCCTCGGTTCCGGAAACACTCCTGGAAAGCGAGCTCTTTGGTTACGAGAAGGGGGCTTTCACCGACGCCAAGACGCGCAAGAAAGGTCTCGCCGAGCTGGCCGAGGGCGGAACACTTTTTCTGGATGAGATCGGCGAGATGGGCATCACGCTGCAGTCGCGACTCCTGCGCGTGCTCGAGAACAAGACCTTCCGGCGCGTGGGCGGCGTCAAGGATCTGACGGTCAACACGCGCATCGTGTCGGCGACGAATCGCGACCTTTCGGAAGCCATCAAGGAAAAGATGTTCCGCGAGGACCTCTATTACCGTCTGAAGGTGATTCCGCTCCACATTCCGCCGCTGCGCGAGCGTCGCGAGGATATCCCGCTTCTGGTGACGCACCTGGTGGAACGCTTCAACCGCGAACTGGGCAAGCAGGTGGCGGTCCCGGGGCAGGCGGTCATGGACTTGCTGGCCGGCTACAGCTGGCCGGGCAATGTGCGCGAACTTCGCAACGTCATCGAGCGCGCGATGCTGCTGGACGCGCAGGAGGAATTGCTGGTGGCACACCTGCCGACCGAAATTCGCGGCGGTGTCCCGGTCGAAGTCTCCCCGGTGCGCGCGATTTCGTCTTCCGCCGTCGTGGCCGACAGCTTCTTCCCGATGACACTGCGCGACGTCGAACGCATCCAGATCGAACGCACACTGGAGCAGACGCAGGGCAACAAGTCGAGGGCTGCGGCCATCCTGGGGATCTCGCGCCAGACGCTGCGTGAAAAGCTCAAGACCTTCCACCCGGGCGAGGAAGCCGGAGCGGGGGCCTGACGCGTTTCTGGTCAAGAGTTGCCCACCCTGGCGGTGTTTGCGACGCCGGAGCCTGGATGAAATCCGGGTTCCGGCGTTTTGCTTTCTTCCCGTTCCATCCCGCTAACCAGTTTATCCAGTAACAAGATAGCCCTCCTGACCGGGTCCCGGCCGGGGCGGGGCACGCGCTTTGCGGAAGCGGCATCTCATGCAGCCCTCCCATCCGCATTCGTTGCCCGCAACCGGGCGATCCCTGGCCCGCGCGCTCTGGCTGCGCATGGCCGCCGAGACCCTGGTCGACCAGGGCATGACGCCGTCGCCGGTTCTGGACGACACGGACCGGGCCACGTTGCGCTCCCTCGACGCGCTCCTCGCCCAGTCCATTCGCGCCGGACGTCACACGTCGGGTGCAGTGCGCGCGTACGCGTCGCTCATCAGTGATGCGCACGGGGTCGCGTCGGACACGGGGCACTGGGCTTCCAAGATTGAACGCGCCGCCGGAGAACTGGACGACTTCTCCGCACGCCTGGGAACGCTGCGCGTGTGTGAGAACGAGAAGCCGACGCGTGCCGCCTGGGGCGACGTGATGGCGCATGTCGCGGGACGCTGCGGCTCCGTCGGGCGCTGCGTCATTGAAGTCAATGACAGGACGCGCGGGCCGTTTCGCCAGCGCATGGAATTGATCGCGCGCGCGTGCTTTCACGTCGTGCGCAACGCGGTGGAGGCAACACCGCGCAACGGACGCGTAACCGTACGCATCGACGAGATGCGCATCGCAAGCGAACGTTCGTTTCTGGTGCGCGTCACGGACACGGGGCCGGGCATCGACCCCCGCGTGCGCGCCGACATGTGGAGACCTTTCATGACAACGCGTCCGGGCCACGCGGGGCTCGGACTCACGTTCGTGGCGACCGCCCTCCCGGTTCTGGGAGCGGTTGCGGGATTCTCGTCCGACGGCCGCGGCACGTCGGTACAGGTTCTGCTCGCAGAGGAAGGAGACCTGGAATGGTAAAGACAGTTTTGCTCGCAGGTTTGGATCGTAAGCGCGTGGCCGACTGCGGAGTCGGTACGCAGGAAGTTTCCACGGGCGGCGAGGCGCTGGCGCGTCTTGCGGAGCGCAATGTGGACGCGGTCGCGGTTGGCGACATCCCGGACATGTCGGTTGCGGAGTTTGTGCAGCGGATAGCCGCTGCGCACCCGGCGTTGCCGGTCGTGTTGTTCTCGGAGCGCATGCACATCGGTGTGCGCGTGTGGGAACACGTGCCCGCGGCCGAGCTCCTGGGTGAGGCACTGCGCCGCGCGGCGGAAGTGGGCTCACTGCGTCGCGAGCAGGAGCGCGGTGTCGTTCAGTCGGAAGCCGTGGCACCGGAAGTGGTGCGCGCGTTCCAGCGTGGTTCCGTTCACGAGATGGAGCGTTTGATGATCATGGCGCGCCTGGTGCGCCTGAATCAGAACCGCACGCGCTCGGCGGAGTCGCTGGACATCAGTGTGCGCACGCTTCGCAACAAGCTGCGCGAGTACCGCGAGGGTGCGGCCCAGGTGGCCGAGCTCCAGGGGAGTGTATTGACAGACTGACAGGGTCCCGGATAGCCTCTCCTGTGGTGGAAGTTGTTGAATTCACCACAGGTGCAGATTCTGGCCCTCGTCGGCGATCCGACAATCCGCCAGTCCCTTAGCGGGCTCGCGGGACCGGCAGGCTACCGCCTCGCCGAAGTTGCTGACGCGGCCGGGCTGGTCGAGTCGCTTACCCCGACCACCGGGGTGATCGTGATCGACGAGGCCGTTGAGCCTGCGTATGTTTCGCTCGTACGCCGGGCGCGCAAAACCGCGCCCGGCGTCGACGCGATCATCGTGGGCGGGCCCAAGTCCGAGGCCGTACGCCGCGAGGAACGCAGCGAGGGGGTGGACCTCTACCTCGAGCGACCCGTCGAACCCGCGGTTCTGCGCGCAAGCCTCTCCACCCGTCTTGCGCTGGTTTCCCTCAAGACCGACGCCGGCATCATCGGGCGCTCGCTGGCGCTCGAGGAATTGCTGCAGTCGGTTCTGCTCGTCGCTCCCACCGAAGTTCCCATCCTGATCCAGGGCGAAAGCGGCACCGGCAAGGACGTCATCGCACGCGCCATCCACTCGCGCAGTGCGCGGCGCGAGAAACCGTTCGAAGCCATCAACTGTGGCGCGCTGGCCGAAGGTGTTCTGGAGAGCGAACTGTTCGGGCACGAACGCGGCGCTTTCACCGGGGCCGTGGCGCGCCGCGCGGGCATGTTCGAGCGCGCCGATCACGGGACCATCTTCCTCGACGAAGTGGGCGAGATGAGTCCCAACATGCAGGTGCGACTTCTGCGCGTGCTGGAGTCCGGTGAGGTGCTGCGGGTCGGCGGTGTGGGCGGGCTCAAAGTGGATGTGCGCGTCGTCGCCGCCACCAACCGCAATCTGGGCGAGTCGGTGCGCTCGGGGTCGTTTCGGCAGGACCTCTATTACCGGCTGAAGGGCGTCAATCTCTACCTGCCCCCGTTGCGTGAACGCATCGAAGACATCCCGCTGCTCGTGCAGCATTTCCTCATGATCGCCAATCGTGCCCACCGCAAGTCGGTGCGCGGGGTGGACGCGGACGCGATGAAGCGCCTCGTCGACCACACCTGGCCGGGCAACATCCGCGAGTTGCGAAACCTGGTGGAGACTCTGGTGGTGCTGACGCCCGGGCCGCGTATTACGCGTGCCCTGGTCGAGGCCAACCTGTCCGACTCCGCGTCGCCGCTCCTGCCCGTGCCGCTGGGGAAGTCGCGTGACGACGCCGAGCGCGAGATGCTGTACGCGTCCATTCTTTCCCTCCACCGCGATGTCCGCGAGATCCTGGACGTGCTCCGCCGCGGGGGTGGGGACGTGCGCCCGACCGGGCCGCTGGACGGACTGCGCGAGGTTCGCCCCCACGAAGACGGCGATGAAAGTGCCATGACCCTGGACCGCCTGGAACGCGCCGCGGTGCGCGAGGCCCTGACGCGTGCGGGCGGAAACCGGCGCAAGGCGGCGGACTTTCTGGGCATTTCCGAGCGCACCCTGTACCGCAAGATCAAGGAATACGGTCTGGCGTGAGGGTCGCTCGAACCCCAAGTCCGGCGTTGTGCTGCCCGCGCCACCGGTTTATAATCGATTCGTGCCCCTCCCCTGTGGTTTCCTGGCGACCCGTGACCACATCCCCTCATCAAGCTCGAAGGAAGACCATGCTGTTTCGACGTAGTCTGTTGATTCTGGTTTGCGTGCTGGTTGCCGCACCGGCGCACGCCACGCGTCTGGCGGGCGAGTTCATGGCGTTCGGTGGCGGCGCAAGGGCACTGGGCATGGGGGGAGCGTTCGTGGCCGTGGCGGGGGATGCCTCGACCGTGTACTGGAACCCCGCCGGGATCGCGGGCATCGAGCGTCGTCAGGTGCTGGCCATGCACGCCGAGCAGTTTGGCGAGCTCTTGAACTACAACTTTGGCGCGTACATGCAGCCCACTTCACTCATGGACGAGTCGCGCAAGGCCGCCTTTGGCGCCGCCATCATTCACATGGGTGTGCCCGACATTCCGGTCACCGCGCACCTGCCCTACGTGGACCTGAACGGCAACGGGGACTTCGACGCCGGCGAGCCGCTCAATCAGGACGGTCTCTACTACGAATCCGACAACAGCTTCGCGGGCTTCGCAAGCTTTGCCATGGAGACGGGCTTCGGTGCGGTGGGTGGAACCCTCAAGGTCATCTACCAGGACGCGATTGCCGAAGAGTCCAGCATGGGCATCGGCATCGACCTCGGGTACCTCAAGCGCGACTTTCTAACCCAGAACCTTTCGCTCGGCGCCAAGCTGCAGGATGCCACCGGCACCTACATCAGCTGGAGCACGGGCACCAACGAATTCATCATCCCGATGTTCAAGCTGGGCGGCGCCTACAAGATTTCGCCGGAGGGCTTGAACGGATCGCTGCTCCTCGTGGCCGACGCCGACATGTTCTTCGACGACCGCCGCGGCGCGTCACAGTTCTGGGTGGAGACGTTCAGCGCGGACCTGCGCCTGGGCGCGGAGCTGAGCTTCCAGGAGAAGGTCATGATCCGCGGGGGACTGGTAGGGGACGAGAAGACGGCGGGTGCCGGTTTGTACTTCGGGATCTTCGGCTTCGACTACGCCTACCTGCAGCACGACTACTTCGAAGCCACGCACCGTGTCTCGGTGCTCGCCAACTTCTAGCGCGTCAGCGCGGGTTGGGAGCACCACCGGTGGAGCCGCCTGCGCGCGGCTTCCACACCACCAGCACGTCGCCGGGACGGATGGTGGAGTTGCGCGAGCGTCCGTTCCACGACATCAGGTCGCCCACCGAAACCCCGTACAACTTGCTGATCGAATACATCGACTCGCCGCGCGACACCACGTGCCGGCTCTTTTCAAAGCGCGACTCGTCCATGGACGCCGAACTCGTGGCCGCGGGTTCGCTTTTCTCGGAGTTTGAGCGCGACGACGACGCGACATAGATCTTCAGGCGCTGGCCCGGGTAGATGTGGCGGCGCGAGAGATCATTCCAGGAGCGAATCTTGGAAACGCTGGTGCCGTACCGCGACGCGATCGCTCCCAGCGTGTCGTTGCGCTTCACCGTATAGACGACCTTCTCCTTGCCCGCGGGGGCACTGGACGAAGTTCCGTAGCGCGCGACGTGGCGCTGCGCGTACCGCTCGATGGCACTCTTGTCGAACGACGGCGGGTTCATGTAAGTCGGCTTGGAGTTGGCGAGATCCGGATGACTCGCAGCCGCGGAACCACCCGCGACCGGAATCATCAGCATCTGGCCCACGCGCAGCATCGACTTGCGACGCATGCCGTTGGTGTCGCGCAGGGCTTCCACCGACGTGCCGTACTTGGACGCGATGGCCGACAGCGTCTCGCCCTTCTTCACCTTGTGCTCTCTCCAGCTCACGCGGTCTTCCGCGGGCAGGTTCAGCAGGTTGGCGGCGGCCGCCTCGCCTTGCCCGGCCGGCACCTTGACGTGCACATCCATGTTGGGCGGCGTTGAACCGCGGCGAAGCGCCGGGTTCATGTCCTTGATGATGTCGGCACTGGTGCCCGCGCAGCGCGCCAGCACCTCGATGTCGGTGGCTTCTGTGACCATCACGTGGTCGAAGCGGTTGGGTTCCACCGACGGAATCGTGAAGCCGTACTTGGCGGGCTCGCGCATGATATAGAGCGCGGCCAGGAACTTGGGAACGTAATGCTCGGTCTGCAGTGGCAGGTCAAGCGACCAGAAGTCGGTTGTCTTCTGGCGTGCAACCTGGCGCGCAACGCGGTACTCACCGCAGTTGTAGGCGGCAAACGCGAGGAACCAGTCGCCCCAGATGCCGTGCAGATCCTGAAGGTAGTGACCGGCGGCATAGGTGGAGGCCACGATGTCGCAGCGCTCGTCGTACCACCAGTTGGTGCGCAGGCCGTAGCGACGGCCCGTACCGCTGATGAACTGCCACGGACCCACGGCACTCGCGGTGGAAACCGCGCGCATGGCAAAGCCGCTCTCGATGAACGCAATGCAGATGAGTTCCTGCGGCAGTCCCATCTCGCCGAGAATGGCTTCCACGGTGGGCCGATGGAGCTGCATGCGGTACATCGCGCGCTCAAAGCGTTCGCGACCCGGACCGGTGAAGTACGTGATCCAGAAGTCGACCCGGCTGTTGCGGATCTCGGGGAAAAGGGCCGCACTCTCTGCGAACAACGGTCCGCTGGTGCCGGCGACTTCCCAGGTGGCATTGGCCATCGCGACGCTGTCGTCGACGGCGGAGAAGGCTTCCACGTCGACCTGGTCCACGGTCAGCGTGTCGAGCGCGGAAAGCGAATTCAGGAGGCGCACGAAGTCCGGGCTGGACTCTGCGTGCGGGTGATTGCGAATGAACGCATTGACGTCGGCAACCAGTGAGTCGCGTGACGCCGTAAAGGCAGCCGGGTCACCGGAGCCCTGGTTGGTCTGTACGTAAGTCAGACGCTTTTCAAAGCTGCTGACCGTCGCGGCGACGTCGGAAGCGGCACTGGCTTCCACAGCGGCGGTGGGTTCCTCAGGGCGGGTCTGCGCGTGGCAGCCGCTAAGGGCGAGCGCGACCAGGCCCGCAAGGGCGAGTCGTCCAGGGTGGTTCTTCAAGATCACCGGAGCCTCCTCAAAAGGGGGTCTGCTGGGCGCGACGTCGTTTCGGGGCAATCCCGGGCAATATGGAACATGATTTCAGCAACTTGCAAGCCAAAACCCGATAGCGACGCCCCGAACACCGGTATGAATTAGAAACGGGTGGAAGCGGCGCCCCTAACTAGTATAAAATAGAGGACGTAGAAGGATCCGCCAAATCGGCAGAAGGTACCGACCGCATGCGCATCTACGACCGCGACTTCCGCTACCTTCTCCTCCACCTGGTGCCGCAGCACCGACTCTCGCCGGACCTCCGGCGAGATGTCGACCACGCGCTCCGGAACGGGGAGCCCCGTGCCCTCCGACGCGAGTCGGTCCGGGCGCTCGAATCCCTGTGCGCCGACGCGTATCTCGAGCGCGTTTCCGTGACGACCGAGAACGGCCGCGTGGTACTCGGCTACCGCCGCCCGGGGGGTAACTACCAGGTAACCGTTGCCGTCCCGCGCGACGAGTGGAACGAAATGGGTCTCGAGCCCGCCACCGCCGAGGCGCCGGTGCCCGGAACGCGCACCGCGGCCGTTGATGCACCGGCGACGGTCCCGGCAACGCCGCCTCGCGCCGGCGTTGACGACATCCTGCCCGTTATCATGCGTTCCTTTGCGATCGTCGACCGCAACGCGCCCGTCCTCGAACGCGTGGACGTGCTGCTCGCCGCCATCGAAAAGTGGCTCGGCGTCAGCGACGTACACCTCGACGTACTCGAAGATACACTGGTGGCCGGAGAAAGTGCCCCGGCCACGCGCGTGCGCGTGATGTCCGACGCCGACCTGCGCGCGTCCGATGTCGCCCGGCGCGCACTCGAATCGGGCGCACGCCTGTTGATTCCGCGCGCCAACCTGGCGCAGCCGGGCGACGGGCGCTGGGAAACGCTCGGTATCGCACCCTTGTTTGCGGGCGCACAGGTGGTCGGTGTGTTGACGGTGGGCTTCGGGCCGGGGTTCGACACCACCGGGATGGACGCGAGCCTCGAGACCGCGGCCGGTGTGTTGCGCAACGTTATCGAGTTTCACAGTCAGTTTGAAAACCTGACCTCGGTTGATTCGCTGACCGGCATTTACAACCGACAGTTCTTTGACCGGCAGTTCCCGGTGGAAATCGAGCGCGCGATGCGCTCGGGTTCGCCGCTCTCCATTCTGGTTCTGGATATCGACGACTTCAAGCGCATCAACGACGAACTGGGGCACAAGAAGGGCGACGAGGCCCTGTTCACGGTGGCGGACATCGTGCGCAAGAACTTGCGCAAGGTGGACACGCCGTTTCGGTACGGCGGCGAGGAGATCGTCATCCTGCTGCCGGGCACGCCCGAGTTCGAAGCCATGCACACCGCCGAACGACTGCGGCGGGTGATCCAGCAGCACCGGGGTTTCCGCGACAACCACGGCAACCCGCGCACGCTGTCCGCGAGTCTGGGTGTCGCCGTGTACCCGGACACCGCCAAGACCGCGGATGCGCTATTCTCGCAGGCGGACGAGGCCATGTACCGCGCCAAGCAGCGCGGGAAGAACCAGGTGGTGCTGTACTCGCAGACCTAGCAGGCGCCCGGGCGGCGCGGGGTGGTGAGGGGACGTGGTGTGGCTGCTTTCAGCGGCGCTCCTTTCCGGGAGTGCCGGTTCAACGTTCATTCTGGGAACGACACTCGCGTGTCTCGTGCTGCGGGGCCTGTGGCTTCGCCGGCGCGCTGCATGGCTTGTGCTCCTGCTGGTACCGGTGTGTGTCGCGGTGGGACGCGGTGCCGCGCATCGTTACGACGCGAACAGTGCCGTGGTGGCTGCGGCGGCGGCGCGCGCACTGGGAAAGCCCGTGCTGTTGCAGGGCTGGATCAGCGATTTTCCGCGCACCGGCGAGCGCGGGACCTCGTTTGCGTTCGACACCCGCGTCGACGGCCGGCCCGTGCGGTTGCTCGTGCGCTCGGCGTGCTTCGACGTCGGATACGGACAATGCTGGGAAGTGCGCGCGCGACTGTCGGGTGTTCCCGCCGAATTGCGGGGCTGGCTTTCGTCGCGCGGCATCACGGGAGTTGCGCGCGTGCGCTTCGAGGATGCGCGGCGCGTGCCGGGTGTGACGGGAAACGTGCTCGCGCGCACCGTCTTCTGGCCCGCTCACCGCGCTGCGAGGACCCGCCTCGCGCGTGCTCTGGGTGCGGACGCCGCTCTTGCCAACGGAGTTCTCCTCGGCGAGCGATCCCAGTTTGAACCCGTCACCCGCGACGCCATCCGGCGTCTCGGCATCGCGCACTTGATTGCCATCAGCGGGATGCATCTTGCCACCATCGCCGCGTGTGCGGCCGCGGTCGCGCGGGCGCTCCCGCGCGCGCGCGGCGTGTGGGTGCTGGTCGCGATCTCACTCTACACGGGTGCGGTGGGTGGCGTGGACTCCCTGACGCGCGCGTATGTCATGGCCGTCCTTCTCGCGTGCGCGGGATTTCTGCTGCGGCCGCAACGCCCGGTGGCGGCACTCGGCGCGGCCGTTTTCCTCATGCTGCTGGCCGAACCGCTGGCACTGCGTTCGGTGGGGTTGCAGTTGTCGGTTGCGGCGACGTTCGCGGTGTTGCTGCTCCTGCCGCTGTGGAATGACGCGCGTGCCGAACCGTCCGGGCCCCGCGTGCGCCGGGCGTGGCGTCGCGTGCGGCACGCAAGTGTGGCCGCATTTGTTACCAGCGCGGGAGTCGAGGCGTTCATCGCTCCGCTCCAACTCCACCACTTTGGCGCGCTGAGTTTAGTGGGGCCGCTCGCAACGGTCCTGTTCGTACTGCCGGTGTCTGGAGTTCTGATGCTCGCCATGGTCCTGGTGCCTGTCGCCGGGGTCCCGTATCTGGCGCCGGCACTCGCGACCCTGCTCCTCGCCCTCTCGACGTCGACCGAACACCTCATCCGGCTCGCAGCCGGTGTCGCGCCGGCGTTGTTTCCGGCCCCGGAACCGCAGCCGGTGCTCTATTATGGGGGCCTTCTCTGCGTGTGGCACTTTCGTTGCCGGCGCGCGGGATGGCTGATCGGGCTGGCCGCCATGGGGGCGGCATTTGCGCTCCGCCGGGTCGGTTGACGGGACCGATTTTCTGGTGCAGTCCCGCGCGAGCGGGTGCTATAGTGCGGCCTCGACGACGGGAAGGGTGTTCGTGACCTCCGGACGATGCCGGGTGGCGGTACTCGCCTCCGGGCTTGGCAGCAACTTCAAAGCCCTTGCGGAACGATGCATCGATCCGGCGTTTCCAGCCGAGATCGCTTGCCTCATTACCGATGACGCGTCCGCCGGGGCGGTGGAAGTGGCCAGGCGCCTGCGGGTCGCGTGGCATGCGGTGGAGGCGGGGGAGCGGCGCGGTCGTCTCGGCCCCGGTGTGGAGGCCGACATCGTCCGCCTCTGCGAGTCAGAGCGCGCCGACCTCATCGTACTCGCCGGCTTCATGCGCATCCTCGACGGCGACCTGCTCGCCCGCTTCGCCGGGCGCATCATGAATATCCATCCGTCGCTGCTCCCGGCTTTCAAGGGGCTCAGTGCCCAGCGTCAGGCTTTCGACCACGGCGTCAAAGTGGCGGGTTGCACGGTTCATTTTGTCGACGCATCGCTCGACGGTGGACCCATCATTCTGCAATCCGCGGTAGCCGTTAACGACACCGACACGGTCGAGAGTCTGCGCGCAAGGATCCTGGCAGCCGAACACGTGGCCCTGCCGCGTGCCGTGGAACTGTTCGCACGTGGTGTCCTGCGTATCGACGGACGCCGCGTTTTCGGAACCGACACCTGACCGTGCGCAAGACCGCACGCACTCCGCAAGAAGGAACACCCGTGACCAACGCACTCGCCAGTACCCGCGACCTCGGTCTCACACCCGATCGCGCGGGCAAGGTCCGCGACGTTTTCGATCTGGGCGACCGCCTGCTCATCGTGTCCACCGACCGCTTGAGCGCGTACGACGTCATCCTGCCCTCGCGCCTCCCGGGCAAGGGGGTACTGCTCACGCAGATCACCCTGGGGTGGTACGAGATCTTTCAGCCCTACGTGCCCACGCACTTTCTCACTGCGGATATTTCGGAATACCCCGCGCCCTTCAAGAACCGGCGCGAACTCGCGGGTCGCAGCATGCTGGTGCGCAAAGCACAGCGCTACGATGTCGAGTGCGTGGTGCGCGGTTACCTGAGCGGGTCGGGGTGGAAGGAGTACAAGAAGAACAGTGCCGTGTGCGGCGTGCCGTTGCCGGCCGGGCTCACGGAGTCGGCGGAATTGCCGGAACCCATCTTTACGCCCGCTACCAAGGAAGACAACGGCCACGACGAGAACATCTCGTTCGAGCGTATGTGCACCATCGTCCCGCGCGCCGAAGCGGAGCAGCTGCGCGACTTGAGCATCGATATCTACCGGCGCGGACGCGACTACGCGCGCACCAGGGGCATCCTGCTCGCCGACACCAAGTTTGAGTTTGGACTCATTGACGGTCGCATCACCCTTATTGACGAAATGCTGACCCCCGATTCCTCACGCTTCTGGCCGGCCGACAAGTACGCGCCGGGCCGGGCGCAGGAGAGCTTTGACAAGCAGTACGTGCGCGACTTCCTGGACGAGAAGGGATGGGACCACAACCCGCCCGGGCCGGAACTGCCGCCGGACGTCATCACGCGCACGGTGGCGCGCTACAAGGAAGCGCACGACCTGCTGTTCCCGAACCGGCGCGTGGAGCAGTACCTGTGAAGAAAACCCTGAAGGGCAGCACGGCTCTGGTGAGCGTCACCGACAAAGCCGGGCTCGCGGACCTGGCCGCCGCCTTCGACCGCGCGGGCGTGCGCCTGATCGGTTCCTCGGGGACGCGCGCGTTCCTGGAGGAAAAGGGGCTCGCGGTGGAGGAGATATCGGCGTATACGGGGAGCCCCGAAATTCTGGGCGGGCGCGTCAAAACGCTGCACCCCAGGATTCATGGCGGCATTCTCGCCGATCGCGACAACGCCGATCACACCCGGACCCTGGAAGACCACGACACACGGCCCATCGACTACGTGGTGGTGAACCTGTATCCGTTCGAGGAGAAGTTCCACGCCGGTCTCTCCATGGACGAAATGATCGAGTACATCGACATCGGCGGCATCACGCTGATGCGCGCGGCAGCCAAGAACCACCGCCACGTCACCGTGCTAACGCATCCTTCCCAGTACGCAACCGTGATCGACGAATTGCGCGTGCACGGTGCCACAACACCCGCCACGCGCGCGCGACTGGCAGGCGAGGCATTTGCGCTCACCTCCACCTACGACGCCGCTATCGCGCGCTGGATGCGCGAGCACACGGACGGTCCGGCCCTCCCGGAGCGGATGGCCATCGGCCTCACCAAGGTCAGCGACGTTCGCTACGGAGAGAACCCGCACCAGCGCGGCGCCCTGTATCGCACCATTGGCAACTCGCCCTTCGCGTCGGTGACGCAGTTGCAGGGCAAGGAACTCTCGTTCAACAACTACCTCGACATGGTCGGGGCTTTCACGCTGGTGCGAGACCTGGGCCCGCACAGCGTGGCGATCATCAAGCACAACAACCCCTGCGGTGCCGCGTGGTGCGCGGACGTCCTGTCGTCGTGGCGGCGCGCACTCCAGACCGACACCGTGAGCGCGTTTGGGGGTGTGGTGGCCGTGAACGGAACCGTCACCGGTGCACTGGCCGAAGAGATGGGCCAGTTGTTCCTGGAGGTCATCATCGCGCGGGCGCTTGAGCCGGCTGCCGCCGACGCGTTTGCAAAGAAGAAGAACCTGCGCGTGGTGACACTGCCGGACGCGCACTGGGATGCCGCACCCGCGGGCATGATGGGGGTGTGGACCAACGACGTCATGCTGGTGCAGGACGACGACACCGGTTTCCCCGAGCTGGATGAACTGAAGACGGTCACCAGGCGCACACCCGACTCCGACCAGATGCGCGCGCTCAAGATGGCGTGGCGTGTCGCCAAGAACGTGAAGTCCAACGCCATCGTGGTGGCGGACGCCGACGGGACCATCGGTATCGGGGCGGGGCAGATGAGCCGCGTTGATTCCTCGCACCTCGCGTCGCGCAAGGCCGCTGCAGCGGGCCTCGAGGTGAAGGGTGCCGTCGCGGCCTCCGACGCTTTCTTTCCCTTCCCCGACGGGGTGCTAGAGCTCGCGCGCGTGGGCATCGCGGCTGTGATCCAGCCGGGCGGCTCGATTCGCGACGCGGAGGTCATCGCGGCGGCCGACGACGCCGGGCTGACCATGGTGTTCACGGGACGTCGGCACTTTCGTCACATCTAGACGGGACGCATGGCTAAGAACGGCATCCTCATTCTCGATTACGGCTCGCAGTTCACCCAGCTCATCGCGCGCCGCATTCGCGCAAACGGCGTCTTCTCGCAGATACTTCCGTGGAATACACCGCGCGAGAAAGCCCTCGCTGAATCACCGGTCGGGATCATCCTCTCCGGTGGCCCGGCCAGTGTGTTTGAGAAGGGGGCGCCGGCGCTCCCGCCCGATTTCTGGTCCTGGGACCGGCCGGTGCTTGCCATCTGCTACGGCATGCAGCTGGTGGCGCGCGATCTCGGGTTCGAAGTGGTGCGCGCGGGTGCGGCCGAATACGGGCACACGCGCATCCGCGTCGACGCCGGACACACGCTGTTTCACCGCACACCGGTTGAGCAATCGGTATGGATGAGTCACGGAGACAAGGTGATTGGCGGCGGGGAACTCGCGGTACTCGCAACCTCAGACAATAGTGAAGTGGCCGCGTTCCATTACCCGCCGCGCAATCTCTACGCGGTCCAGTTCCACCCCGAGGTGCAGCACACGGCATTTGGCGGCACCATCATCGAGAACTTCCTGTTCGACGTGTGCCACGCGGAACGCTCGTGGTCCGCGGGTGCCATCGTCGAACAGATGGTGGATGACATCCGCCAGCGCGTCGGCAGGGGCCGTGTCATTTGCGCCGTGAGCGGGGGCGTGGACAGCTCTGTCACCGCGTGTCTCGTGGACCGCGCCGTTGGCAAGAATCTTTACTGCGTCTTCGTCGACAACGGGCTCCTGCGCGCCGGCGAGCGCGAGGCGGTGGAGAAGATCCTGGGCTCGCAGCTCTCGGCCCCGCTGGAAGTGGTGGACGCACGCGCGCGATTCCTGGCGCGCCTGGCCGGTGTGACCGACCCGGAAGAGAAGCGCAAGCGCATCGGCAACCTCTTCATCGAGATCTTCGAAGAAGTGAGCACCGCGCGCGGCCCGTTTGATTTTCTGGCCCAGGGTACGCTGTATCCCGACCGCATCGAAAGCCTGTCCACCGGCGGGCCTTCCGCCACCATCAAGACGCACCACAACGTGGGTGGTCTGCCCGAGAACATGCGCTTCCAGCTCATCGAGCCGCTCTCGTTGTTGTTCAAGGACGAGGTACGCGCCGTGGGCGAGGAACTGGGCATCCCGCGCGAGCAACTGTGGCGCCACCCGTTTCCGGGACCCGGTCTCGCGGTGCGCGTCCTCGGCGAAGTGACCGAGGAAAAGCTCGCAATCCTGCGCGAAGCCGATCAGATTTTTATCGAGGGCCTGCGCGAGTACGGTCTTTACGACCGTGTGTGGCAGGCGCTCGCCGTGCTGCTGCCCGTGAAGAGCGTGGGTGTCATGGGGGATGCGCGTACCTACGCGTTCCCGGTTGTCCTGCGTGCGGTCACCAGTAGCGACGGCATGACGGCCGACTGGGCCGATCTCCCGGTGGATTTTCTGCGCGAGATTTCGAGCCGCATCATCAATCGCGTCACACACGTAAACCGTGTGGCCTACGACATCAGTTCCAAACCGCCCGCCACCATCGAGTGGGAATAGCGCGAAACGCGCGAGTGTGGGTTGCCGCCGGGTGCGGTGGCCCCTTATACTTGATGCATGCCTCGGCGTCCGATGCAGGCGGTCCTCGCGACCGTACTCGCGGGACTGGCAGCGCAGTACCCGGGGCCGCCGCACGCCTCAAAGACCGCCGAGTCTCTCTCTCCCGGTAATTATTCCGCCACCGCCATTACCGATGCAAGCCTGCTCGCACGCCACGGTGAGTGGTCCCTGGCGTGGGATGCCGTGCAGGATGCCGACAAGCACCGCCCCGATTTTTCCGCCACCGTCTTGACGCGCCTGCGCCGTTACTCCGCAGCGGAAAGTGTGCTGGCGGGGGAGAAACCCGCGCGCGGCGACGCCGTGTGGGAATCCGTGCGACGCGCGCGCCTCCTGGCCGACGCGGGACGCCACGCGGAAGCGGTTGCGATCCTGGAAACCGTCGAGAATGATACCGACGACGACTACGCACCCTACCGTGACGTGCTCCTCGTGCGCGAGCGCCTGGCGCTGGATCGCACCGAGGCAGCACTCGTGACCCTCGAGAAGGCGCGCATTTCCGCGGCCGGCTCGGCGGTGGCGCCGTGGTTCTCGGTCTCGCGCGTTGACGTTTTGCAAAAGCTCGGGCGATCACGCGAGGCGCTGGATGCCACGGAGGAAGCGCTCACCGCGGCGGGGGATGCGTCGGTCAGACGGCGCCTGCTGCGCGCGCGATTTGAACTCGCGCTGGAACTGGGCGAGCGTGAACGGGCGCTGGCCGCAGCAAGCCGGCTGTTTGATGGCAGTGCTCGTTCCGCCGAAGCGGGCGAGTGCGCGCGCCGTCTCGTGACCGCAAAGGAAAGCGCGTCCCTCTCCGACCGCATGCTGCTGGATTGCGCGGCCGTCTTCCAGGTGCGCGGAAGTGCTGCTGATCTGAAGCGCGCGTTGCGCCTCCTGGACGAACGCGCGTTGTCCGCGGCACAGTCCGAGGAGCACCGGCTGCGCTGGAGCGAGTACCACTATCTTACTGGTGACTATTCGCGCGCGATCGTGCTGGCGCGACCGACCTATGCCGTGCCCGATCTGCGCCGCCGCTCGATGATCGTGCTCGCGCGTTCCTTCCGCAAGGTGGGGCGTCCGGTGGAAGCGGTTCGGCTGTATGAGGCCTACGCCGACGAGTACCCCAACGACGGACTCGCGGCCGACGCACTCTACGCCGCGGCGTCGCTGTTGCAGGACAGCGGGGATCAGGCCGGAAGTGACGTGCTTCTGGATCGGCTGCGTCGCGCGTATCCGTCCACCTTCCACGGCTGGGCCGCAGCCATGAAGCGCGCGAGTGCGCTGGAGAAGGCCGGCCGGGACAGCGACGCGGCGGCCATCTATGAGCAGTGGCTCGTTCGCTCGCAGCGCAGCGACGAGGCCGCCCTCTTTTATATGGCGCGTCATCTGGACGCCGCGGGTGAGCACGCGGGAAGTGCGCGTCTGCGTGGAGAACTGGCCACCGTGAACCCGTACTCATTCTATGCGCGCCCGGACGTAACACCGCTCTCGCTGGACCCGGTGCGCACGGCACCCACGCCGACCGACAGCCGGCAGTCTCTGGGCGAATGGTTGACGGGCGTGGAATCGCGCCGCGAGCAGGCCTACCGCGGTGTGCTGGCCGCGTTGCCAGGCGACCAGGATGACCGTGCGTCAGAGCGCGCCTTTGCGCGCGGGAAACGTTTCCTGGATGCCGGGTTCGAGGACTGGGCCGAACGCGAGTTGGAGTCGGCCCGGACGCAGTCTCCGCAGCCGGCGGCAGCGGCCCTCCGCATCGCGCGTCTCTACGACGAGTACGCCATGCCGTGGCGCAGCGTGCGCCTCTACGAACGCGCCCGCGGCGGAATTCCATGGAGCGAGCGGCGCGAACTGGCCGACAACTTCCGCTACCTCACGTATCCGCTCCCGTATCCGGCGCAGGTGCTGGATGCCGCGTCGCGCAATGATATTGCGGCGCATCTGGTGTACGCGCTGATTCGCGAGGAGAGCCGGTTTGATGCGGAAGCCGTGTCGCGCGCGGGTGCGGTGGGGCTCATGCAGCTCATGCCGGGCACCGCGCGAGACGTCGCGCGCCGCGTGGAACTCGGGTCCGCCTCCGCCAGCGATCTCGACAACCCGGAAGTGAACGTCGCTCTCGGCACGTGGTACGCCGCGGATCTGTTGCGCGACGGGAAGGGAAGTGTGGCATGGATGCTCGCGGCGTACAACGCGGGCCCGGGTGCGGCGGGGCGCTGGATCGACCCGGGTGCCTCGGGCGAAGACGCCATCGAGTCGGTGGAGCGCATCGACTACAAGGAGACGCGCGAATACGTCAAGCGCGTCGTGGAATCCGCCAACGTGTACCACGACCTGTATTTTGGCGGCGCAAACGCGGCCTCCGGCGTGCGCTGAACCACGCGGTCCGCGGGGACGAGCCGCGGACGGCAATCTTTTCCTTCGCACCGCGGACATGCTCCGCTACCATCCTCCCAGCCATGTCGCGCCCTCCCGCCGATCCGGTTTCGCCGCAAACACCCGTCCCCGGGCCGCAATCCATGCGCCATGAGTTGCAGCGCAAGTCGTTCCACCTCGCCATGATCGTGGTCCCGGTCTGGGTGTGGCTTGTACCGCACAACCAGGCCGTGCTTGGCCTCATACTTGCTACTTTTGCCACGGTCGCCGTCGATCTGTTGCGGCTCACCGACCACCGTCTGCGTCGTTTCTTCCTGCGTCTGGTCCGGTCACTGATCCGGCCGCACGAGGAAGAGCACCTGCTGGGGTCGACGCACTACATGATCGCGGCGCTGCTAAGTGTGGTCGTGTTTGACCGCCCGATAGCAATCGCGGCGCTGGCGTTTCTCGTACTGGGTGACGCCGCCGCGGCCATCATCGGCAAGCGGTTTGGACGACCAAGGTACTGGGGCAAGAGCCCACATGGCTCGCTCGCCTGTCTTGGAGTGTGTCTGGCGCTGGGGATGTGGCTCGTCGCCGATCCCCGCATTGCGCTGGCGGGTGCGGTGGCGGCTACGGTGGCCGAGGCGATGCCTTCACCGCTGGACGACAACATGCGGGTTCCGATCTTCAGCGGCATGGTCATGCAGTTGATGACGCGGTTTCTGCAGGGGTAACAAGCATGTTTCTCAAGCGACTGTTTGCATTCATTCCCAAGAGCGAGTTCTCAAAGGCTCTGAACCTGTTCAATTCGGGCGAGTACCACAAGGCACTCGCGCGCTTCCAGGAGTTGCAGGGGATCGCCGAGCAGGCGGGGGACGTCGACCGCGCAACCCTCGACCTCTATACGTGCGAAGCGCACGTGGCCCTCGCGAAAGAGGCCTCGGACAAGAACGATCTGGACGGTGCCATCCGCGAGATGGAGTCGGCGGTGGCCATCAAGCCCAAGTTTGCCGACCTGCACTACAAGCTCGGGGGCTTCTACGCCCAGAACGGTCGTTACGAGGACGCCGGCCGCTGCTTCCAGGCGTCGCTCGACATCAACAACAAGTTCTTCCGTTCGCGCATCTACCTGTCCGCGATTTCGCTGAAGCTTGGCAACGCGGAAGCGGCCGTCAACGAAGCCATCGCGGCGCGCCAGAGCTGCCCGAACTTCTACCGTGAAAGCCTGGACGCGCTGGTCATGTCGTTGCGCATGGGCCGCCAGGAGGAAATCGAGAAGCACTATTCAGAGCTGATCGAAGAGCGCCCGAGCTCGGCGCAGATCAGCAAGGAACTCGCGATCGAGGCCATCCAGAACGGAAACATGGATGAGGCCATCCGCGAGCTCAAAAAGGCCATCGCCCTCAAGCCCGACTACCCGGACCTGCACAACTACCTCGGCATCGCCTATGGCAACGCCGGCATGGTGGACGACGCGGTCCAGGAGTTTGAAGTCTCGCTGAAGATCAACCCGTATTACCTGAAGGCCCGTCTCAATCTCGCGCTGCTCTACTACGAGAACACGCGCTACGAAGAGGCGCAGTCGCAACTCGACCAGGTCCTGAAGGTGCAGCCCGACAACCAGCTCGCCAACAACCTCCTGCAGGAGTTGCGTGTGGTTGCGGGTGGAAAGGCGACCCGCTAACTGCGGGGCGCGCGCGCACACGCGAACCAGGCCGGAGTGACGCACATGGAGCAGAACCTCAAGTTTATCGATTGGTACGAAGTGCTCGGCGTATGGCCGACCGCCGACGGCGATGCCATCAAGAAGGCATACTTCAAGCTTGCGAAGCTCCACCACCCGGACGTCGCGGGCGAGGCGGCCGGCAAGGACGGCATCGACTTCAAGCTTATCAATGAAGCGTTCGCGATTCTCAGCGACCCGGTCGGGCGCCGCGAGTTTGACGAACGGCTGAAGAAGCGCACCGCCAACGGTTCCATCGCCGAACGCCGCGAGGCCGACAAGCGTTCCGCGCACCTCTCGTATGAGCAGGCGCGCGCCGCGATGCGCCAGAATCGCTATGACAAGGCCGCCGTGCTGCTGCGCGCGGCCATCAAGTTTGACGACTCCAACCCCGCCTACCACAGCTGGTACGGTTTTGCGCTCGGTGTGCTGCGCACCCAGCTGCATGAAGCGCGCGATGCCTGCAAGAAGGCGCTGGAAATGGAGTTCTACAACGCCGACTACCACGCCAACCTGGGCTTTGTGTACATGCAGGCGGGACTGGGCAGCACGGCGATGGAGTCATTTGAGGAAGCCCTCAAATGGGACCCCGACCATCCGGTGGCACTTCGCTACCTCAAGAACGCAAAGAACGGCAAGGGTGGCACCAGCGCAGACGCCAAGGCCAAGCCCGCGGGCGGCCTGTTCGGCTTCCTGCGCAAGGTCGAGGAGAAGCCCAAGGAGCCCGTGATTCGCAAGTCACGCTCCGGCGGCTCCACCCGGCGTTCGTAGCCACGCGCCCGGCAACTAACGTTTGACACGTTCAAACGCCCGCGCCTAGGCTCGGCCTTCGTACCGTGTGGTACGAGCGCATGAGCCGCCATACCCTGCATACACCTCCGGTTCGCGACGGAAACCCGCGCGACCTTGTCTACACCGAGCCCGCGGTACGCGAGCGCGGACTCTATCTTCTGCTCCAGGACACCTCACCCCGGCCCAGCGAGGCCCGCGAGCGCTTTCTGCGCGCCGCCTATCGCCGCGTTGTGGACCGCGCGTTTGCCAACGAGCGACCGCGGGCCGCCGTCGGTGTACTGCGCGACGTGGTGCGCGACCTGGACCGGCTCGCGGGAGGGGTGGACACGCGCCTCGACGACTTCCGCGGTCTTGGGATCCACGTCCTGATGCGCGAAGGAGACCGGCACTTCCTCCTGTGCACGCGCGGGAGTTCGGTGCGCGTGCGCGAGAACGGGATCTTCGTGGCGCTGGCGCCCGGCGCCACGCAGGGTGTGGAGGAACTCGACATCGAGACGGCGCGCACCCAGCACGATCTGTTTACACCCACGTTGCCCGAGAGCCTGGTGCTTTACTCCATCCAGCGCCGCGGTGGGAAAGCACCGCTGGAGTTGCTGATGGGTGGCGACGCGGAAGACGCGGTGGCCGCCATCGACAGTCTGGACCTCGCGCGCGAAGCGCATGCCACGGTGGAGGTGGAGCGGCTTCGGCACGCGGTGCTCCACGTTCGGTTTGAACCCGTGGACGCGCGTGTGCACGCGCAATCCGCCGACCCGGCGCCGCGTCGGGCCTATCCGCCGCTTCGCCGTGCCACGTGGGTTGCCGCGGTGGCGCTGGTGCTGGCGGCCGGGATTGGGCTCGCGGTTGTTCAGCCGTGGGAGCGCGCGGTGAAGGGAACGGAACCCGCGCGCGCGCGCGTGACACAGCAACGAACAACCCCGGTCGAGACGCGCACGGCTCCCGCACCGGTGCCGGAAGTGGCAAAGGAAGAAGCGCCGCGCGAGAAGGAACCCGACGAGCGCTCGGTGTTTCGCGTGGCGTGGGAGAACGAGTACCGCGCCGCCGTTACCTCGTCACCGTCGGCACTGGGTGACGCGATCGTGTTTGGTGGCCGCGACGGGAGTGTGTACGCCATCGATCGCGCCAACGGCGAACGAATCTGGTCGCATGCGGCCGCCGGCGGCGTGGGAGCGTCGCCGCTGGTGAGCGGCAACGCCGTGATCGCTGCCGACTACACGGGCCTGGTTTGCCGCCTCGCGTCTTCCGGAGGGAAACCGGTGTGGAAGCGCGCGCTGCGCGAGAAAGTGGTCAGCACGCCCGCGCTGGGATCGGGTCGCGTCGCGGTGGGAACGGTGCGCGGCAACGTGTACGCACTCTCGCTCGAGACCGGCCGCGTGCTGTGGAAGTTCGGGACGCGCGCCCAGGTGCGCGGCAACATCCTGCACGCCGGGGACACGTTCTACGTTCCGTCGCACGACGGCCGCCTGTACGCGCTCGCCGACGACACCGGGTCGCGGCGCTGGGCAGTATCGCTGGGTGGGGCGGTGGCGTCGTCGCCCGCCTTCGACGGGCGCAACGTGGTGGTTGGGACCGCCGGGGGCGATGTGGTTGCGCTGGATCCCGCCTCGGGCAAGCGAGCCTGGACGTTCTCCACGCGCGGCGAAGTGAACGCGGCCATCGCGGCCGCGGACGGCCGGGTGTACGCGGCCAGCGCCGACCGCTCCCTCTATTGTATTGACGCGGCGTCCGGGACGCTGGTGTGGAAGGCTGCCACCGGGGGCACGGTGTTGTCGCGTCCGTCGATCGCGGGCGACCGCGTGCTGGTCACGGCGTATGACGGACTCGTCTACTGTTTCGACGCGGACAGCGGGGAGTTGATTGACCGCTTTGATACCGCCGAGTCCATTTTCTCATCGCCCCTGGTGGTGGGCGACCGCGTATATTTCGGCAACAACGACGGGCGCTTCTACTGCCTGCTGACACCCCGTTCTTAAAGAGCGTGCCGCGCCGCGGCTTGCGCCGGCCCGCCCCCGTTTGCTACCTTCCCACGGAGTTTTTACCCGAAAGGCCAGGGGATCACCGCACCCATGAGTTTTCTCAGTAAGCTGTTCAAGCCCAAGTCAGAACGCGACTTCGCCCGAAATTCTCCCGTCCTTGACCAGGTCAACCAGTTTGCCGCCGAGTTCGACGGCTACGGCCAGGCCGAGATCCAGGCCCGCACCGCCCAGTTGCGCCAGCGCATTGCGGACGGGGAAACGCTGGACGATATCCTGCCCGAGGCCTACGCGCTGGTCAAAGCCGCGTGCAAGTCGCTGGTGGGTACCGAGTGGAGCGTGGTCGGAATCCCCACGCGCTGGGAGATGGTTCCGTACGACGTGCAGATCGTTGGCGGCATCGTCCTGCACCAGGGAAAGATCGCGGAAATGGCCACCGGTGAGGGCAAGACCCTCGTCGCCACCCTGCCGCTCTACCTGAACGCGCTCACCGGGCGCGGCGTTCACCTCATTACGGTGAACGACTACCTCGCGCGCCGTGACTCGGAATGGATGGGCAGGCTCTTTGAAGTCCTCGGCGTTTCCGTCGGGTGCATCCAGGCCGACCAGTCCAACGAGGTTCGCAAGCAGGCGTACGCGAAGGACATCACGTACGGCACCAACAACGAGTTCGGGTTCGACTACCTGCGCGACAACATGAAGACGCGCGCCGAGGATCGCGTCCAGCGCGGGCACGTGTTTGCCATCGTGGACGAAGTCGACAGTGTTCTCATCGACGAAGCGCGCACCCCGCTCATCATCTCGGGGCCGGTTTCGCACAGCACGTCGTCCGACCTGTTCGCGCGCCTGAAGCCCAAGGTCGAGCGCGTGGTCACGCTGCAGACGCGTCTTGTCAACGAGCTGGTGGCGCTGGCCGAACAACACGGCAACGAGGCCGAGCGGGAAGAGGAAGTGGCGCGCGCCCTTCTCAAGGTGCGGCGGGGTGCTCCCAAGAACAACCGTTTCATGAAGCTCCTGTCCGAACCGGGTACGGAAAAACTGATCGCGCGCATGGAAATGGACCTGATGCGCGACAAGGTCCTGCACGAACTGGACGAAGAGCTGTACTTCGCGGTGGACGAGAAGGGCAACAGCATCAACCTGACCGAGAAGGGCCGCGAAGCCCTCTCGCCCGAGGACCGCGAGCAGTTCGTGCTCCCCGACCTGAGCGAGATGATCGCCGCCATCGACGCCGACGAAACCCTGGAACCCGCGGTGCGCGTGGAGGCCAAGGACAAGGCCTATCGCGCCTACGCCGAGCGCTCGGAGTCGATTCACAACTTCAACCAGCTCCTGCGCGCGTACGCGCTGTTCGCGAAGGACAACGAGTACGTGGTGCAGGAGGGGCGCGTGATCATCGTGGACGAGTTCACGGGCCGCCTCATGCCGGGCCGCCGCTTTTCGGACGGCCTGCACCAGGCGCTGGAGGCCAAGGAGGGTGTGAAGATCGAGGGTGAAACACAAACCCTCGCCACCATCACGCTGCAGAATTACTTCCGCATGTACGACAAGCTTGCGGGCATGACGGGTACCGCCGAGACCGAGGCCGAAGAACTGCACAAGATCTACAAACTCGACGTGCAGGTCGTTCCCACCAATGATCGCGTGCGGCGCATGGACTTTGACGACCTCGTCTACAAGACCAAGCGCGAGAAGTACAACGCCATCGTGGATGAGATCGCGCGACTGCACGAGCAGAAGCTGCCGGTGCTGGTGGGTACGATCAGTGTCGAGGTGTCGGAAACGCTCTCGCGCTTTCTCAAGCGCCGCGGCATTGCGCACAACGTGCTGAACGCCAAGTATCACCAGCAGGAAGCCGAGATCGTGGCGCGCGCGGGACGCGCGGGTGCGGTCACCATCGCCACCAACATGGCGGGTCGCGGTACCGACATCAAGCTGGAGCAGTCGGTCGTCAAGTGCGACGAATGCGGGATTGGCACGGGCCGGAAGGACTGGACCGCACGCGACGGCAGCAAGGTGGACACCACCGAATGCGAGAAAGAGGTGCCGTGCGGCCTCCATATTATAGGCACGGAACGCCACGAATCACGGCGCATCGACCGCCAGCTGCGCGGTCGCGCCGGCCGCCAGGGCGACCCGGGCGCCTCGGTTTTCTTTGTGTCGCTCGAGGACGACCTGATGCGCCTGTTCCGGTCCGACCGCATCGCGGGCGTCATGGACCGCCTGGGCGTCAAGGAGGGTGAGGTCATCACGCACCCGCTCGTAACCAAGAGCATCGCGCGTTCGCAGAAGCGCGTTGAGGCGCACAACTTTGAGATTCGCAAGCGCCTGATCGATTACGACGATGTCATGAACCGTCAGCGCGAGGTGATCTACAAGCGCCGCAACGAGGTCATCGAATCAACCGACCTGCGTCCGTTGATCGAGAGCGTCATCGATGATCATCTCGAAACCGCGTTTGAGCGTTTCATTGACGCCGCGGAGCTGCCGGAGAACCAGCGCCGGGGCGAGTTCTTCGCCCAGCTGGAGAGCCTCTTCCTGTACCCGTTCGCGTCGCAGGACGAAGACCTCGAGGGTATGGAGGAGTTGCGCGAGCACGTGAAGACGCGCGCGCGCGAGGCGCTGGCCCGCCGCGAGGAGGGGCTGGCGCGCGAGTTCAATGCCCAGGAAATGGTGCGTGAGTTCGAGAAGTTCGTCCTGTTGCAGGTCATCGACGAACGCTGGATGGACCACCTCCACGAGCTCGACTCGCTCAAGGAGGGCATCCACTTCCGCGCCTACGCGCAGAAGGATCCGCTCGTCGAGTACAAGCGCGAGGCGTTCTCGTTGTTTGGCGACCTGAATGAACGCATCGACAAGGACGCGTTGTTCGCGATCTTCCACGCGCGGGTCACCGCGGCACCGCGCCCGGCCGCCGACTTGAGCCGTGTGCGGGCGCAGAAGAGTGAAGCAGCACCGGCCTTGCCGCGCGGCGAGGAAACGGATGACGCCGACGCGGCCGAGGCGGCACCGCAGCGTCGCCCGGCGGGACCGGCCCCCATTTCGCGGCCTTCGGGGCCCCCGATGGGTGCCACGGAAGCCACCAGCCGGGTGCTCCAGGACAAGCCGTCCACGGCACCGGTGGTGCGCACCGAGGACAAGGTGGGGCGCAACGATCCGTGCCCGTGCGGGAGCGGGAAAAAGTACAAAAAGTGTTGTGGGAAAACGGATTAGCCGGTTGATCCCGGCCCGGGAAACGGGCCTCTGGTATTGGGGGTTGCCGGGATCCCGGGGCTGGTTTATGTTACAGGCCCGTTTTTTGGGGCGAGCACGGGAGTTGCGTAGCGGGCTCGCGGAGGGCACTTGCAATGTGGACCAGGCTGATGGATCTCGTGGTACTGGTGGCGGAGATGACCCGTCACGCCGATCGTCGCCATGTGGACATCGGATCGGAACTGACGCGCCGCGGCTATTCCAGCGACGAGATAGAACAGACCGTGTTCTGGTACTCGTCGCGCCCGGACGCCGGCGTGCTCGACCCGCGTCGTGCGCGCACCACTCGGGTGCTGAGCGGGTTCGAACGCATGAGCCTTTCGACGGCCGCGTTCGACTACCTGTTCCGGCTCCAGAACCTGGGCCTGATCGACGCCCGTCAATTTGAGACCATCGTGGCGCGGGCCACACCGGTGGGTGGGGACAAGGTGGATGTGGAGGACGTCAAGTCGATCGCCTATGCGGTCCTCTTTGACAAGGATCCTGATGATCTGGAAGAGGATGTGATCGGTCGCTTCGACATTGACGGAGCACCGGTCTAGCACCTGCAAGCGGTCCGAAAAAGACTTTCACCACGACGCAAGACTTCAATCTTGCGATTCGTGTTTATGGGGTAATGATGGCGAACAACAAAGCACTGGTCATCGTCGAGTCGCCCGCGAAGGCGAACACCATCAAGAAGTTCCTGGGCAAGGGCTTCACTGTGGTCGCCTCCGTGGGCCATGTGATGGACCTTCCGACCAACAAGCTCGGCGTGGATCCGGAGAACGGATTCGAGCCCGAGTACGTGGTTTCGCGCGGCAAGAAGAAGATCCTCGACCAGATCAAGAAGGACGCGAAGGATGCCGACGAAGTCTTCCTGGCACTCGACTTGGACCGCGAGGGTGAGGCGATTGCGTGGCACATCCGCGAGTACATCGCACCCGTCCAGAAGAACGTGAAGCGCATCGTCTTCAACGAGATCACCAAGTCCGCCATCCAGGGGGCCATCAAGTCCCCGGGCGAAGTGGACATGAACAAGGTGGATGCGCAGCAGGCGCGCCGCATCCTGGACCGCCTGGTGGGCTACAAGATCAGCCCCATCCTGTGGCAGATCTTCTATTACGGATTGAGCGCGGGGCGCGTGCAAACAGTGGGGCTGCGCCTGGTGTGCGAACGCGAAGCCGAAATTGAAGCCTTCATCGCCGAAGAGTACTGGACAGTGGAAGGTCTCCTCGGTACGCCGTCGGGCGGCGAACTGCCGGTCAAACTGATCGAGAAGAACGGCGAGAAGGTTGATCTCAAGAACCAGGCCGATACCGACAAGGTGGTCGCCGAGCTGCGCAAGTCCAGCTATCAGGTGTCGTCGGTGGAGAAGAAGGAGCGGCGTCGCAACCCGCAGCCGCCCTACATCACCAGCACCATGCAGCGCGACGCCGCACGCCGTCTGCGCTTCTCGGCCAAGAAGATCATGATGCTGGCGCAGCAACTGTACGAAGGTGTGGACGTGGGCGGCGACGACCGCGTCGGCTTGATTACCTATATGCGTACCGATTCGGTGCGCGTGTCCGACCAGGCTACGGACAGTGCGCGCGACTACATCGGCAAGACGTGGGGCAGCGAGTACCACCCGGAGAAGCCGCGCGCCTACAAGACCAGCGCCAAGGCACAGGATGCGCACGAGGCCATCCGCCCCTCCGACGTGGAGCGCACGCCGGAGTCGCTGAAGGGTGTTCTCAGCAAGGACCTGCACGCGCTGTACGATCTGATCTGGCGCCGCTTCCTGGCGTCGCAGATGGAGAGTGCGCGCTACGACACCACCGAGGTGATGGTGAGCGCGGGTGCCTACGGCCTCAAGGCCAACGGGCGCGTCATGACGTTCCCGGGATTCCTGAACGTGTACGAAGAGCAACTCACCGAGGAAGGCGGCGAGCTCCCGCCGGTTAACGAGGGTGACGCGCTGAAACTCAAGTCCATCGAAGGAACCCAGCACTTCACCGAGCCGCCGCCGCGTTTCACCGAGGCTACCCTTATCAAGGATCTCGAAGACAAGGGCATCGGCCGGCCCAGCACGTACGCCAACATCGTCTCCATCATTCAGGAGCGCGAGTACGTGGACAAGACCGAGGGGCGTCTGGTCCCGACAACACTCGGCCGCCAGGTGTGGAAGACGCTCGAGCGTTTTTTCCCCGAGGTCTTCGACACGTCGTTCACCGCCCAGATGGAGCAGGAGCTCGATCGCGTGGAAGGCGGGGAGTTCGAGTGGAAGCGCGTCGTAAAGGATTTCTACGACCCGTTCAAACTCTCGCTCGACCAGCTGGACGAGAAGAAGAGCCGTCTCAAGAACGAGCTGCAGGAAGAGACCGACGTCAAGTGTCAGAAGTGCGGCCGCAATCTGATCAAGAAGTGGGGACGCAACGGCCAGTTCCTTGCGTGCCCCGCGTACCCCGAGTGCAAGTTCTCGCGCCCGCTCACCGAGCAGGGTCCGGCCGTGCAGATCGAGGGCAAGTGCCAGAAGTGCGGTGGAAATCTGATTGCCAAGACCGGACGCTACGGCCGCTTCGCCGCGTGCGAACGCTACCCCGAGTGCAAGTACACGGAAGCGTTCCCGATCGGCATGCTGTGCCCCAAGGACGGCGGCAAGATCGTCGAGAAGGTTACCAAGCGCATGAAGGTGTTCTACGGGTGCGGCAACTACCCGACGTGCGACTGGGCGAGCTGGGACAAACCGGTGCAGATGGAGTGCCCGAACTGCGGCAATCCGTACCTCACGCAGAAGTCGTCGAAGACGCGCGGCGATTTCCTGAAGTGTCCCAACTGCAAGACCGAGCTCGGCGAGTGATCGCGGGCACCGGGGTGCGCCGTGCGTGAAGTCACCATCGTAGGCGGCGGACTGGCCGGCAGCGAAGCGGCCTGGCAGCTCGCGGACCGCGGCATTCCGGTGCGCCTGTTCGAAATGCGCCCGGATACGCCAACTGGTGCGCACCGCACCGATCGTCTGGCCGAGATCGTCTGCTCCAACTCTTTCAAGTCAACCCTCCTCGACACCGCCTCGGGTGTACTCAAGGCGGAGATGGACACGCTGGGCTGCCGGCTGCTCGGGGTGGCGCGCGCCAACAGCGTTCCCGCCGGGCACGCGCTCGGGATCGATCGCGATCTGTTTTCGGGCGGCGTCACCGAGGCCGTCCTCAATCACCCCAACATTACGGTTGAACGCACGCGCGTCGATTCACTCGACCTGCCCGCACCGGCCATCGTTGCCACCGGGCCGCTCACGGGTGAAGCACTCTCCCGCGCCATGCAGACGCATTGTTCGCAGGACCACCTGTATTTCTACGACGCCATCGCACCCTCGGTGGACGGTGACACCATCGACCCCGCCGCCGGCTGGTGGGCGAGTCGTTACGACAAGGGTGACGCTGACTATTTCAACATTCCCTTCGACCGCGAGCAATACCGGCAGCTGATCGAGTTTGTGCGCACGGCGGAGTACTCGCAGGCGCACGCCTTCGAGGAAGAAAAGTATTTCGAAGCCTGTCTGCCGGTGGAAGTGCTGGTCGCGCGCGGCGACGAGACTCTCCGCTTTGGTCCGATGAAACCAAAGGGACTTGTCGATCCGCGCACGGGTCGCGAGGCGCACGCGGTGCTCCAGCTCCGGCGCGAGAGCCGGGAGGGGAGCCTCATGGGGCTGGTGGGATTCCAGACCCGCATGACGTGGGGCAGCCAGAAGGAGTTTCTGCGCCTGATCCCCGGGTTCGCGGACGTGTCGGTGCTGCGCTACGGCACCATCCATCGCAACATCTTTCTCGACATTCCCAGCCTGTGCAGCCCGTACCTCTGCGACCGCAAGCAGCCCGGATTGTATTTTGCGGGCCAGATCTGCGGCGTCGAGGGCTACGTGGAGTCCATCGCAAGCGGCATCATTGTCGCGCTGTCGATTGTGGCGTCACAGGCCGGTCGCGATATGCCGATGCTGCCGGCCGGGAGCATGCTGGGTTCGCTCATGAACTACGTGCACACGCCGAACAAGAATTTTCAGCCCATGAACGCCAACTTCGGGATTCTGCCGCCGCTGCCCAACCCGCCGCGCGCCAAGCGCGCACGCCATGAAGCGGTGGCCAGGGCCGCACTCGCCACCATGCAGGACTGGCGGCGCGAGAACGCCTGGCTGTTCTGATTCCGGCGTCGCGACGCCGCGGAACGGGTCAGATTTTACTTATCCGGTTTTTGCGCGATTGGGTATAGTCGGACGACCCCGCTGTACTCTTTCTGGAGCGAATCTTCGTGGATCTCGACGACGCCATCCAGCGCTTCCACACCCATCTGGCCGACGAACGCGGCCTCTCGCCGCGCACGGTGGAGGCGTACTCCAGCGACCTTGCGTTGCTGGCGCGCTTTCTGAGTCCGGCCGGGGGCCATTCTCCCGACGTCACCGCGATTACCACCCGCATGCTGCGCGCGTTTCTGGCCGGCGAGGTGTCGCGTGGCCTTGCGAGCCGGTCGTTGATGCGGCGCGTGGCAGCGACACGCGCCCTTTTTCGATGGCTGCACCGTCGCGGCGACATCGCGGCAGACCCGACCCGCGACCTGGCGCAGCGGGTGGTGCGGCGTGCGGTCCCGACCATCGTGAGCGAAGAGCGTCTGCGCAGCATGATGACGCTGCCTGAAGAGGAGTCGCCCACCGGCCGGCGCGACCGCGCCGTGCTCGAGTTTCTGTACGGCTCCGGCGTTCGCCTGGCGGAACTGGTGGCCCTCGACGTGCGCGACTTTCTGCCGCTCGCCGATCGCGTGGTGGTGCGCGGGAAGGGGGACAAGTCGCGCGTGGTGCCGTTTGCCGGTGAAGCGCGCGCAGCCATCCTCGCGTATTGGGCCGAGCGCTTTGTACTGACCAGCGCGGACGACGCCGGTCTGCGCGCGGTTGCCGCCAAGCCGGCCTTCGCGGGTGCGGCCGGGGCGCGCATCAGCCGTCGCACGGTGCAGCGCGTGGTGGGGCGCTACCTGGGCCGCGTCGTGTCGGCATCCAAGGTGTCGCCGCACGTCTTGCGCCACGCGTTCGCGACCCACATGCTGGACCACGGTGCGGACCTGCGCGCCGTGCAGGAACTTCTGGGTCACGCGAGCCTGTCGACGACCCAGGTGTACACGCACGTTTCCGTCGAGCATCTGAAGAAAGTGTATCGAAAGGCGCACCCGCGGGCATGAGCACAAACCGGATGCGAATCCGATCCCGCTGGCTTCAGGCGTTCGGTGCGGTGCTGGCTACCGCGCTCCTGGCGTGCGCGGTGGAAGAGGCGCCGTCGGGCGGGCCGGAGGATCGGGAAGCACCGCGGGTGCTGGGCACGATCCCCGCGCGCGACTCCTCCGGTGTGGATCCGGGGAGTGCCGTGGCCATCGAGTTCAGCGAGAGCATGTCGCGTTCGCGCCTCGAACGGTCGGTCACGTTTCAGCCCCCGATCGTGATTGGCGACGTGTCCTGGAAAGACAATCGCATGCTGATTCGGGCCGAGGGCGGGTTTCAACCCGACACCACGTACGTGGTGCGGGTCAAACCCGGTTACCGCGACCACCACGGTGTTGCCGGCACAGATGGGTATCAGTTCGCGTTTGCAACCGGTGCCACGCTGGACACCGCACACATCGACGGCTCGGTGTTGTTCAAGCGCGAACCGTCGGCGCGTGCCGTCGTGTGGGCGTTCCGGCTTCCGCGCGCAGTCGATTTCGTCCCCGAGTCGGGGATCCCGGACCGGGAAGCCGCCACGGGCCGCGACGGGCGTTTCTCACTCCGGAACCTTCCCAGCAATGATGCACGCTTCCTCGTGCTCAGTTTTGTGGACGTCAACGGCAACGGATACTTCGAGCGCGTAAGCGAGCCGTATGCGATCCATCCCGACACGGTGCGGCTCGTTCCCGGCGCGTCGGTGGTAAGCGGCCTCAATATCACGGTGATTGACCCCGCGGAACCGGCTGTTGTGCGCGGCCGCGTGTCGAACGAGACCGGCATTGATTCGCTGCAGGCGATGGTCGCGTTGTTCGCGTCCGCGGACTCGACGCGTTCCTACGCGCTGGTGCGTTGCAACGAGGCCGGAGCGTACGAATTTGCAAAGGTACGCGCGGGCGAGTACATCCTGCGCGCGTTCCTGGACGTGCGATCGGACAGCGTTGCCGCGAGCTACCCGTGCCCGGCGGACACCGCGCGGGGCTGCCCGGAACCGCAGGTGCGCCTGCCCGGGGTCCTGACCGTGCGCCCGGCGGCGACGGTGGAGGTTCCTGCGCTCATTCTTCGCAAGCCGGAGGGGCCGTGAAGCTTGATTTCTGGAAGGTGAACGGGGCCGCCAACGATTTTATCGTCCTGGACAACCGGTCCGGTGACATTCACCTGCGTCCCGAGCAGATCGCCGCCCTGTGCGACCGGCGCCGGGGTGTCGGCGCGGACGGTCTCATCCTGCTCGAGACGCGCGCGGGGTACGACTTCTTCATGCACTTCTTCAATGGTGACGGCAGCGAGGCCGAGATGTGTGGGAACGGGGCCCGTTGTTCCGCGTTTGTGGCGTCGGCCCTCGGAATGGGAAAGCAGGCAGGCGAGGAAACAACCGTCCATTTTCTGACCGGTTCCGGAAGCATCGACGCCCGTGTATGCGGGTCGCGCGCCTCGATGTCCATGATGGACGCGCTGAACATGCGCCGGGATGTCGCGGTGCGGGTTGCGCCCGGGCACGGAGCGGTGCATTTTATGACGGTGGGCACGCGGCACGCCGTGGTTCCCATGCAGGACGTCGCCACCCTCACGCCGGGCGACGTGGTGGAACGGGGTCGACAGTTGCGTCACGACCCCGCCTTTGCCCCCGAAGGGACCAATGTGAATTTTGCCTCCATCGCTCCCGACGGACGCGTCCACCTGCGCACCTATGAAAAGGGTGTTGAAGCCGAGACGTTTGCGTGCGGCACCGGCTCGGTTGCGAGTGCGGTTCTGTTAGCGCACGAAGGGCGTCTTGCCAGCCCGGTTCGCATCGTGCAGAAGAGCGGTGACGAACTGACCGCCAGTTTTGATCTCACGCCGACCGGTGCCACGCACGTGCGGCTGGAGGGTCCGGTCGCCGTCAACTTTCGGGGCTCGACCGAGATCTGATCGATGTCGCGACGCGCGCTGGTACTGGCGTGGATGCTGACACTCGCCGTGTGCGGGACTGCGCACGCGCAGTATCCCTTCGGGAAGAACAAGGTCATCTACCAGGGCAAGAACTGGCGCGTACTCCAGACCGAGCACGTCGACCTGTACCACTACGCCCCCGATTCCACGCTCATTCTGTATCTCGCGCCCCTTGTGGAGGAGACGTACCTCGAGTTCTCGAAGACGTTCAACGTGGAGTTTGGCCACCGGCTGCCGTTCGTCTTCTATGCCACGCATTATGATTTTCAGCAGACCAACATCCTGCCAACGCTGATTTCGGAATACACGGGCGGGTTCACCGACCTGATGAAGGGGCGCATTGCCGTTCCCGCCAACGGGTCGTACGCGAACCTGCGCCACGTGGCCCGGCACGAAATGGTGCACGCCTTCATGCTGCAGAAGATCCAGCAGGTCATGCAGAAACAGGGCAAGTATTCCTACGCGCAACCGCCGCTGTGGTTCATCGAGGGCATGGCCGAGTACTACGCCAATGCACCCCAGAACTCCGAGGGCGAGATGTTCATTCGCGACGCACTCCTGTCGGGGCGGCTTTACCCGATTGGCGAGATCTGGCGCATCGAGGGCTCGTACCTCATGTACAAGCATGGCGAAGCGATCGTGAACTACATCGCGATCAACTACGGCCACGAAGCTGTCACACGCATTCTGGAGGGATGGTGGACCGCGCCCGACTTCACCATGATCCTGTACAACACGCTGGGTGTGGACCTGTACGAACTCGACGAGAACTTTCGCAAGTACGCAAAGCGCCGCTATTACCCAACCCTGCTCGGGCATTCCTTTGCGAGCGACGACGGACTTCAGATCACCCCGCCGCGCACCTTTCACAGCCGCCCGGCCGTGACGCAGGACCCAACGGGCGCGCGAACGTATTACTCCAATTCTGCGCGCGATGGTGCCGTGGTCGTGGCCGAGATGAGCGGGAACGCGCGCGACGGGTTCTACGAGGACGTTCTGATCCAGGGTGGCACGTCGCGGGCGCTGGAATCTCTGCCGGCGTTCCGGAGCAAGCTCGAGGCCCACGGCGACACACTACTCTTTGTATCCAAGAGCAACGACCGCGACCGCATCTATTTCTATGACACGCGCCGGCGCAAACGAATGGGCTTCCTGGAATTCGACGGCCTGTCGCTCATCCAGTCGCCGACTCTGTCGGGGGACGGGAGCAAGCTTGTCTTCAGCGCCATCGAAACGCGCGGGCGCATGGACCTGTATCTCGTGCACCTGACGACTGGGCGCCTGGAACGGCTCACCGAGGATGGATTCAGCGAGGAGGATCCCGACTTCCACCCGCACGACGATGTGATCCTGTTCACGTCGGACCGGGGAGCCGGTGACGACCGCAACCGGCGCCACATCTATCGCATGGATCTGGCGTCACGCGACATCGTGGGCATCGAGGGCGGTGCCCACGCGGATTGGAATCCCGAGTGGCTCCCGGACGGGCGCTCGTTCCTGTTCACGTCGGATCGCGAGGGGATTCCCAACGTCTACCAGAACACGGGCGAGGCAATTCTGCGCCGCACCAATGTGGCCACCGCGGTGACATCGCCGTCGGTGTTTCCGGACGGAACCGGTTTTGTCGCGAGCGTCTACGAGGAAGGCGAGTTCCGCCTGTACGAGTTTCCCCTCCGGGAGGAGCCGCTTGCGCGAACGTTCCCGAGTGCACCGGACACCACCGTGGTGCCGTGGTCGCGCTACCAGTCGGCGCCCGGTGACTTTGTCACCAAGCCCTACGTGACGCGCTTTGCGATCGATTTCATCGGCGCCGGTGTCGCCATCGATCCGGAAGCAGGTGACGTCGGCAACGGCGGACAGCTCGTGATGACGGACGTGCTTGGGAACCACCAGCTCAATTTCATCTTCGGCACCACCACCGAGGACTTCTCGGATTTCTGGGAGAACTTCAACGCGGCCGTCGCGTACGTGAACCTTGCCCACCGCGTGAACTATTCGCTCAGCGCCTTTCATCTCAATACCAGCGCCATCGAGCAGGTGGTTTCGAAGCGCGAGAAGCGCGTGGGCGGGGCGTTCGGCGTGAGCTACCCGATCGACAAGTTCCAGCGCATCGAAGCGTCGGTCATCGGGCGCTATATCGAACAGCGCGACTTCTTTGGCTTCACGCCGCGCAACAGTGTCACCGGGTCGCTGTTCGGAACCTACGTGCGCGACAACACGCTGTGGACGTTTGGCGGACCGCTGCGGGGCTGGCGCTACTACGTAACCGGCGGACCGACGGTAGACTTCCGCGACCGTGGTTTCGACAACACCATCCTGCAGTTCGACCTCCGCCATTACATCAAACTGTCGGGGCGGTCGGTGTTTGCCATGCGTTACGTGATGCGCAACGCCTGGGGAGGCGACGACCAGGTCTTCTACCTGGGCGGCCCGTGGACGCTGCGCGGCTACGACTACAACGAGTTCTTTGGACGAACCACGGAGCTGTTCAACGCCGAGTTGCGCTTTCCGCTGCTGGACGGCCTTTCCATCGTGCTCCCGTTTGGCCCCATCGAGTTTCCCATGTTCCGGGGCGCTCTCTTCTTTGACGCCGGACGGGCGCGCCGCAACGAGTTTGGTTTCTTCGACACCAAGTGGGTGGGCTCGCTGGGAACAGGTGTTGAACTCAACCTGGGTTTTGCGCCGGTGATCCGGGTTAACTTTACATGGCAGACGGATTTCGATACGATATCCGGCGACACCGGCTTCGAGCTGTTCATCGGTTACAACTACTAGCCCAGGGGCCCGGTCACGGGCGTTCCATTACTCCGCTGTTTCTTGAACGGGAGCATTCATGCGCTGGTCCAAGTATTGTCTGCCCACTCACAAGGAAGTTCCGCGCGACGCGGAGATTCCAAGCCACCAGCTCATGCTGCGTGCGGGGATGATTCGCATGTTGAGCGCGGGGGTGTACAGCTTCCTGCCGGCGGGTCTGCGCGTGCTGCAGCGCATCGAGGCCATCGTGCGCGAGGAAATGAACCGCGCCGGGGGACAGGAAGTGCAGATGCCGGTCCTGCACCCGGGCGAGCTATACGAGGAGACGGGGCGGCTGGGCAACTTTGGCGAGCTCTTGTTCAAGCTCAACGACCGCCGCGGGCGTTTTTACGCGCTGGGTCCCACCCATGAAGAAGTCGTTACCGACATTGCGCGCGCCGAGTTCAAGAGTTACCGGCAACTCCCGCAGACCCTGTATCAGATTCAGACCAAGTTTCGCGACGAGTTCCGCCCGCGCTTTGGCGTCATGCGCGCGCGCGAGTTCATGATGAAGGATGCGTACAGCTTCCACGCCAGTGCCGAGTCGCTGCAGGAAACATACGCTGCCATGGGCGAAGCCTACCGCCGCATTCTGGAGCGCTGCGGCCTGGAAGCCGTCATGGTGGAAGCGGAGTCGGGGGCCATCGGCGGCGACGTGAACCACGAGTTCATTGTGCTGACAGAGCAGGGCGAGAGTCTGATGTTCCGCTGTGCCGCGTGCGGCTACGCGGCCAACGACGAGCGCGCGCTGACGGGCGGCCCAGCCTCGCGCGAGAAGGAACCCGCGGGGGACAAGCCCGAGCGCGTCGCAACGCCGGGCAAGCACACCGTCGACGAGGTGAGCGAATTCCTCAAGGTGTCGCCCCAGCGCCTGGTGAAGACGCTGCTCTTCCACAGCCAGGGACGCACGGTCGCGGCCCTGATTCCGGGCGAGCGCGCGCTGAACGAGATCAAGCTGGCCAAGGCACTGGGGGATCCGGAAGCGCGCCTGCTCACCGACGAAGAGATCGTGAAGGTCACGGGCGCTCCGGTGGGTTTCGCGGGCCCGGTGGGACTGCCGTCCGACGTCGAGATCATCGCCGACGATCTGCTTGCGGGATACGACGGCATGATTGTGGGCGCCAACGCGGCGGAGACGCACCTGCGCTCCGTGCGCATGGGGCGCGACTTCAGCGCAAAGCGCACCGCGGCCCTGGCAATGCCGCTCGCGGGTGACCGCTGTTCGCGCTGCGAGAAGGGAACGCTTGCACTCCAGCGCGGCGTCGAGATTGGACACATCTTCAAGCTGGATGTGAAGTACAGCAAGTCCATGAAGGCCGCCTTCCTGGATGCCGAAGGCCAGGAGCAGTTCTTCATCATGGGGTGCTACGGTTTTGGTGTGTCGCGCGCGGTGGCGGCGGCCATCGAGCAGCACCACGACGAGAAGGGCATTCGCTGGCCCAAAGCGCTGACCCCGTTTCACGCCATCGTGTTGCCCGTCAATGTGGCCGACGCGCGCACCCTGCAGGTGTGCGAGGAAATCTACGCCGGGCTCTCACGTCTGGGGTTGGATGTACTGATGGATGACCGCGACCTTCGCCCGGGCCCGCGCTTCAAGGATGCGGAGCTGGTGGGCGTTCCCATGCGCGTCACCGTCGGGGAACGCAACCTGAAGGACGGAAACGTGGAGATCTACGATCGCCTCGCAGACCGAACGCACCTGGTTGCCATCGACCAGGCGGTCGACGCCGTGCGCGCGTACTACGCGTCGTCGTAAGAGACGCCACGATCGGTGACAAAAAAAATCGGCGCCACCGCAGGGTGGCGCCGATTGTGTTTTCGGCGTATCCGAAGAATCGTCAGGCCGAGGCCGGAGCCAGGCGTGACTTGAGGCGTGCGGCGCGATTGCGGGAAATGATCCCCTTCTTCACGGCACGATCCAGCGTCGCCTGGAGTTGGTTGAACTCGGCGGGACGCTTGCCGGCTTCGAGCTCGCGGAACGCGCGCACAGCCCCCCGCAGGTGGGAGAGGTTGGCGCGGTTACGCGCCGTGCGCTTGACGTCCTGCTTGATGCGCTTGAAGCACGATTTATGTTGTGGCATTCCAAAGTCCTCCTGAATAATGGCGCGGGGAACACTACCAGCTACGCCGGGTGCCGTCAAGCCTATGTCGCAGCCACTTTTGGACGGGGCGGTCGACGCCTTTCTGCACTACCTGGTGATCGAGAAGGGGCTGCGCCCCAACACGATCCAGTCCTACGCGCGCGACCTGCGCGACTACCTGGAAACCCTCGAGGAACTGTCCGTGGCGGCCCCTGCGGGCATCCAGGACGAGGCCCTGGAGTTCCACGCCATCCGGCTCTCGCGCCGCGGCCTGCGGCCTGCGTCCCGCGCCCGGGCCCTCTCCACCCTCCGCCATTTCCACCGCTTCCTCGCCCGCGAGGGGATGGGGGACGACCGGGCCGCCGAGCGCGTGGTGCGCCCGAAGCTCTCCCGGCGCCTGCCGTCGGTCCTGACCGTGCCCCAGATTGAGAGGCTCCTCGCCCAGCCGGATGTAACCATGCCGCTGGGGCTTCGCGACCTCGCCATGCTGGAGCTCGCCTACGGCGCGGGGTTGCGCGTGAGCGAGCTGTGCGGGCTCACCCTGGAAGCGCTCCATCTGGACCAGCAGGTGGTGATGGTGACGGGGAAGGGCGACAAACAGCGCGTGGTCCCCTTTGGCCGGGCCGCCGGGCGGGCCATCGCCCGCTATCTGGACCGGGGGCGTTCGGTCCTGCTCGCGGGACGGATCTCACCCCGGGTGTTTGTGAACCACCGCGGCGGGCCGCTCTCGCGGGTGGGTTTCTTCAAGCGCCTCAAGGAGCACGCGGCCGCCGCCGGCATCGAGCGGCGCGTGAGCCCGCATGTCCTGCGCCATTCGTTTGCCACGCATCTTCTGGAAGGCGGCGCCGACCTGCGCCTCGTGCAGGAACTGCTCGGGCACGCCGACATCGCAACCACACAGATCTACACCGACATCGACACGCGCCACATTCTGGAGGCGCACCGATCCTTCCACCCACGCGGACGCTGACGCACGCCGTCCGGGACATTCCTTGACACCCCTCGAAACTGCCGCCTAGAATGCGGCAAAACGCCGTGTCATAGCGTAGCTTGCGGAGTGTTGCGTGTCCCCGGAACAGAAGATCATCCTGAGTGGCAACCGGCCCACGGGCCGTCTCCACCTCGGTAACTACACCGGGGCGCTGGAGAATTGGGTGGCACTCCAGGACAGCTACCGCTGCTTCTTCATGGTGGCGGACTGGCACGTGCTCACCACCGACCACGAGCACACGTCGGCCATCGCGGGCAACACGCGCGAAATGGTGATCGACTGGATCGCGGCCGGCATCGATCCGGAGCGGTCGGTGGTCTTTGTGCAGTCGCACATCAAGGAACACGCGGAGCTTTACCTCTTGCTGACCATGCTGATCAGCACGGCACGCCTCGAGCGCAACCCGACCCTGAAGGAACAGGTGCGCGATCTGGAAATGGATCAGGGCGAAGAAGGGATTGCGTTTGGGCACCTGGGATACCCGGTACTGCAGGCGGCCGACATCCTCATGTACCGCGCCCACACCGTACCCGTGGGAGAGGACCAGCTGCCGCACATTGAGATCACGCGCGAACTCGCGCGCAAGTTCAACCGTTTGTACGGCGAGGTCTTCCCGGTACCGGATGGCATGCTGACCAAGTACGCGCGCTTTCCCGGGCTGGACGGGCGGCGCATGAGCAAGTCGCTCGGCAACACGATTGAACTCGCGGATTCGCCGGAGACGATTCAGACCAAGATCAAGACGGCGTTCACGGATCCGGAGCGCAAACGGCGCACCGACCCGGGGCGCCCCGAGGTGTGTCTCATTTATACTTACTGGCAGAAGTTCGCGCCCCAGTCGGCCCCGGAGATTTACGCCGGTTGCACCAGCGCCGCCCTGGGGTGTGTCGAGTGCAAGCAGCGCGTGGGGAACGCCATCGCGGACTATCTCGCACCGCTGCGCGAGAAGCGCAAGGCTCTCGAGTCAACGCCGGGTGCGGTGGATGACGTGATGCGGGCGGGCGACGAAAGAGCGCGGAGTGCCGCGCGCGAAACCATCCAGCTCGTGCGGGAAGGGATGCACATTGGCTGAGCCACGTCCGGTATACACGACGGAACTCGAGGGCGTGCGTGCACCGCTGGGTGTGATCCTGTATCTGATACGGCGCGACAACCTCGACATCTACGACATTCCCATCGCCAAGATCACGCGCGAGTACCTGGAGTACCTGTCGCGGATGGAGGATGCGTCCATCGAACTCGCCGGCGAGTTCTTTGTCCTGGCCGCAACCCTCATGCGCATCAAGGTTCAGATGTTGCTGCGCAAGGAAGACGACACCGACGAGGATCCGCGCCAGGAACTCGTGCGCAGCCTCCTCGAGTACAAGAAGATGGTCGAGGCCGCGCGCAGCTTCCGCGACCTCGAGACGCTGCGCGCGAATGTGTTCACGCGCCCGGTCCCGCAGTCCGAGAAGGAAGTGGCGGGCGAGCCCGTGCTGGACTTGAGCCTGTACCAGCTCATGCGCGCGTTCCAGTCGGTGATGAACCAGTTCGAAGGCGCGGAAGTGCGCGAGATCGAGCTGGAGCAGTTCACCATCGAAGAAAAGATCGCGGTGGTGCGCGAATCCCTGGCTGCACGCCAGCCGGTGATGTTCTCCGACCTGTTCAGCGGCAGCCGCACCCGGCTGGAGCTCATCGTCACCTTCATGGCGATGCTGGAGCTTCTCAAGCACGGGCACGCGCGGGTTGAGCAGGAGGGGAACTTCGGCAACATCTGGATCTATCAGGGACCCAATTACGACAAGCCGCTGGGCGAGATCGACTGGACGTCGGAGGAAGAATCACCCGAGGTCACCCCCATCAGCGCGGAAGGCGAAACCCCCGCCGGGCTCATCGACCCCGCGGGCGAGATGGCAGTGGATAGCGACCGCATCGACGGAATAGACGCCTAGGAGCCACCATGCAGAATCCCAACCTCGACAATATCGTACTGGCGCTTCTGTTCGCGTCCGACGAACCGCTCTCGGCCCGCAAGATTGCGGCCGTGATTGAAGACGTCACCACGGCCGACGTGAAGCAGGCCATTGAGACGTGGAACGCGCGCGCCGACGCCGAGGCGTGGAGCATTGGCATCGAGCAGGTGGCGGGCGGTTATCGTCTGGCCACGCGCGCGGAGTACGCGGCATACGTGTCGCGCCTGTACAACGGACGGCGCAAGCTGCGCCTCTCGCGCGCGGGACTGGAAACGCTCGCGATCATTGCCTACAAGCAGCCCATCACGCGCGCGGAGATCGAAACCATCCGCGGCGTGGGTGCGGGCAGCGTGGTTGCAAATCTCATGGAGCGCTCGCTGATTCAGATCACGGGCAAGGCAAAGGTGCTGGGAGCCCCGTTCCTGTACGGGACCACCGCGGAGTTCCTGGAGTACCTGGGGCTCAACTCGCTCAACGACCTCCCGAGCCTCGAAGACCTGGAAGCGTTGCTCGCGCGCGAGGCGGCGGGAGAGAGTGCCGTCGAGGGCGAGGACGTTCCGTTGTCGACGCCACTCCACGAAGAAATGGGCGAAGTTGGCGACGACCTCACCGAAGCACTCGTGGCCGCTGCCGACGGCCTCGACGAGTCACCCGCGCAGGCGGCCGGTACCGCCCGCATCGGTCCCCGTATCACGGAACCGGTGAACCGACCGCTGGGCGGCAACGATGTCGACGAGGCTCCGATGGAGTCGTCGGACGATGAGCTTGCAGAGGACGAGGCCACGAAGGACCTGCGATGACGCGCAAGCCCGCGGGCGACACCGAGCCCATCCGGCTCAACCACTTTCTCTCCACCATCGGTATCGCGTCGCGGCGCGCGTGTGACGACCTCATCGCCACCGGGCACGTTCGCGTTGGCGGCCACGTGGTGCGCGAACTGGGTACCAAGATTGTTCCCGGACAGGACGTGGTGACGGTCGACGGCTCCGTTGTCGGCACTCCGCCCCGGCGCCTGGTCTTTCTCATGCACAAGCCCAAGGGCGTTGTGTCCACGGTGTCCGATCCCGAGGGCCGTACCACGGTCGTCGACCTGTGCCGGCGCATTGCGCGCCGCGATCGCCTGTTCCCGGTGGGTCGACTCGACGTCAATACGACCGGCGCGCTCCTCATCACCAACGACGGACTCCTGTGCTACCGGCTCACGCACCCGCGATTTGAAATCCCGCGCGTGTACCAGGTGCGCGTGCGCGGCGATGTGAGCGACACCCAGTTGCACCGACTGGACGTGATGGCGCGCGACGCCGCCGCGGGTGCGAGATCGCGCCCCGGGCACACGCTGCGCGGTGGCGTCAAAGTGGTGAAACAACTCCCGCGCGAGGCCGTGATTCAAGTGACGCTGCTGGAAGGGAAGAACCGCCAGGTCCGCAACATGTGCGACGCGGTGCGCCTGCGCATCACGGAACTGAAGCGGGTGAGTTTTGGCCCGGTGTCGATCCGCGGCCTGCCGCTGGGGACCGTGCGCCCGCTCGAGCGGCGCGAGTTGGTGCGCCTGGACGCGATGCTTGCCGCACAGGCAAAGGCCGGAGCCGGGAAGTGAACATTCGCCGCATCGTGCGCCCGGGCGTTCTCGACGTGCAGCGCTACCTGCCAGGCGAAGACCACCCCGGTGCCGTCAAGCTCTCCTCCAACGAGAACCCGCGTCCGCCGCACCCGCGCATCGTGGAAGCCGTGATCGCGGCCATGGGCCAGGCAAACCGCTACCCCGAGTCCGGGAGCCCCGACCTGACCGCAGCACTCGCGAAGCACCACGGTGTTGCTCCCGGGCAGGTGCTGGTGGGGAACGGCTCCAACGAGATCATCGACCTGCTGGTGCGCGCCTTCGCGGGGCCGGAGGACAACGTCATCTACCCGGTGCCGAGCTTCATCGTCTACGACCTGATCCCGAAAATCTGTGGATGTACCGGCATTGGCGTGGCGTGCAAGGACTATCGCCTCGATCTCGCCGCCATGCGGGCCGCGGTCACACCGCGCACGCGCGCCGTCTTCATCTGCAATCCCAACAATCCGACCTCGACCTGTGTGAGCGACAGCGAGGTGCGCGCGTTCCTGAACGGCCTCGACGACGACGTGCTGGTCGTGCTCGACGAGGCCTACATCGACTACGTCGATGACAAGAACTACCCGGACTCGCTCAAGCTCCTGCGCGAGCGCGACAGCATCGTGGTGCTGCGAACGTTCTCCAAGTTCTTTGCGGTGGCGGGTGTGCGCGTGGGGTACGCGATCGCGCACCCGGATGTCATTGATGTGCTGAACCGCGTGCGCCAGCCCTTCAACGTGAGCCGCATTGCGCAGGCGGCCGGGATGGCGGCACTGGCGTGTGCGCACGAACTCGCACCACTGGCCGCCGAGACCATCGCCGAGCGCGCGCGCGTGCGCGAGGCGGCACTCTCGCTGGGGCTCGTGTGCCCTCCGTCGCAGGCCAACTTTGTGTTCGTTGACCTCGGCGACTCAACCCTCGATCTGTTCCAGGCGCTCGCTGCGCGCGGTGTGGTGGTGAGACGACTTGGCCAGTTCGGCGGGTCGCGCAACAGCTACCGCATCAGCATCGGGACCCCGGCCGAGAACGACGTTCTCATTTCCGCGATGCGCGACGTTGTGCGCAAGCAACCGTCGCCCGCCCGCCCAACCGCTTGAGCGTCCCGACGCCGGAACAACTCCTGTCCAGTTTTGCCATCGCGATCGACGGCCCGTCCGGATCCGGCAAGACGACGACCGCGCGCCAGGTTGCGGCACGTCTCGGGCTTCGCCATATCGACACCGGGGCGATGTACCGCGCGGTAACCCTGGTGGCGCGCGAGCAGGGAATCGACCCCGGCGACGCGGAGCGGCTGGGCCGCCTCGCGGAGAGCCTCGCGGTGGATGTCGCACACGCAGGTGAAGATGGTCTCCCGCGCGTCAGTGTGGGGGATCGCGATGTGACGGCGGCGATCCGCGCCCCCGAGATCACGGCCGCGGTTTCGGCGGTGAGCGCGCACCGCGCCGTGCGCGCGGCGATGGTTCGCCGGCAGCGCGAGGTGGCGGGGACGGGTGGCGTGATTCTGGAGGGACGCGACATTGGCAGTGTGGTGCTGCCGTGGGCGGACGTGAAGATCTACCTCGACGCCTCCGTGCACGTGCGCGCGACGCGCCGCGCCGACGAACTGCGGCGCTCCGGTGTGGAGGCCGACGTGGCCGATGTGGAGCGCGACCTGGAACGCCGCGACGCGTTTGATTCGTCGCGCGCGGAAAGCCCGTTGATCTGGCCCATCGGTGCGTGGCGCGTGGACACGTCGGAACTCACCATCGACGGACAGGTGGCGCGCGTGATCGAACTGGCGCGCGCGGAGGCGGCACGCCGTGCCGCCATCGCAGCCCTCCCCGACCGTCGCGACCGTCGCCGCCTGTGGTATTCGTTCTTCGCCGACCTCGCGCGCCTTGTGGCGACAGTCGTGTTCGGCGCGCGCGTGCGCCGCGACTACAACGAGGTGCGCGCGGAGAACTACATCTACGCGTCGAACCACATTTCCAACCAGGACCCGCCGGTGGTGTCCTCGTGCATCCGGCGCGAAGTGCATTTTGTCGCCAAGGCGGGTCTCTTCAAGAACCCGTTGTTTGGCGCCCTGATTCGTTCCCTGAACGCATTCCCCATCAAGCGCGGGGTCTTTGACCGCGAGGCCATGGCCACCTCGCTGGACCTCTTGGCCAGGGGCCGGAACCTGCTCATCTTTCCGGAAGGCGGCCGGGTGTCGGGAGGGGAGCTGGGGGCACCCAAGAATGGGGTCGGCTACCTGGCTGTTCAGTCCGGGGCCCCGGTCATACCGGTCTACCTGTACGGCAGCGACCGGCTCCGGGACTGCCTCTTTCGCCGCGATCGCATCCGGGTCGTCTACGGCCGCCCCATCCGCATCCCCCCCGATCTGGTGGCGGGCTACCGATCCGCCGACGACAAGGCCGATTACCGCCGCGCCAGCGAGATGGTGATGGCCGGAATTCGGGCCCTCAAAGAGTCGCGGGAACTCGCGCCCTGACGCCCCGAAGTCCTTTACCAGTTTCCGGTTGCAGTCATCGGTTCGAGCGGGTATTATCCCGGAATCCCATTTTTCCACCCATTTTTCAACTGCCAGGGAGGCGATACGGTTTGATGATCGATGAATCCAGCGGGACAGCCCGCAGCGAACAAAACCATGCGAAGGGAGGTGCAGGTCTGCGCTCTCCGGCTTACGCGTTATTTGAAATAATGGACGCGGAAGCGGCGGCTTTTGAAGCCACCGGCCGGTCCGCCAGCGCGACGCTCATACCGGGCTACGAAAATACGATCAATACCTTCGAAGAAGGACAGATCGTCAAGGGCACGGTCACGGAAATCCGTGAGAACGAAGTGATCGTCGATGTCGGCTTCAAGAGCGAAGGGACCATTCCACTCGCTGAGTTTCGCAACATCGACAATCTGACCGTCGGTGACCAGTTCGACGTCTATCTCGAGAAACTCGAGAATCAGGACGGGCTGGTTGTGTTGTCCAAGGAGAAGGCTGACTTCTTCAAGGTGTGGGGGACCATCAAGGATGCCCACGACAACAACGAGATCGTACAGGGTCGCGTGAAGCGCCGGATCAAGGGTGGCCTCGTGGTCGACCTGCTCGGCGTCGACGCGTTCCTCCCGGGGAGCCAGATTGCGCTCCGTCAGGTACCCAACTTGGACGAGCTTCTCAACCAGACGCTCGATTTCAAGATCATCAAGATCAACAAGCGCCGGCGCAACATCGTTGTGTCGCGGCGCGTCGTCCTGGAGGCCAAGCGCGAGGAACTCAAGCGCGGCCTCATGGGCGAGCTCGAGCCGGGACAGGTGCGCGAAGGTGTTGTGAAGAACATCACGGACTTTGGCGCATTCGTGGACCTCGGCGGCGTGGACGGCCTGTTGCACCTCACGGACATGACGTGGGGACGCGTGGGTCACCCCTCCGACGTGGTTCAGATCGGCCAGAAGATCAACGTCAAGGTGCTCGACTTCGACCGCGAGAAGGAAAAGATCTCGCTGGGCCTGAAGCAGCTCTCGCCGCACCCGTGGGAAGGCGTCAACGACCGTTACCCGGTCGCGACGCGCATCAAGGGCCGCGTGGTGAGCATCACCGACTACGGCGCTTTCGTCGAACTCGAGAAGGGCGTCGAGGGCCTGATTCACATTTCCGAGATGTCGTGGACCAAGCACGTCAAGCACCCGTCCAAGATCCTTTCGGTGGGTCAGGACGTGGAGGCGGTCGTGCTCAAGGTCGACAAGGACAACCAGAAGATCTCGCTGGGTCTCAAGCAGACCGAGCCGGATCCCTGGACCACGATCGAGCGCCGTTATCCGCCCGGCACGCGCCTCAAGGGCATCGTGCGCAACCTCACCAATTTCGGCGCGTTCGTCGAAATCGAGGAGGGCATCGACGGTCTCCTTCACATCTCCGACATGTCGTGGGCCAAGCGTGTCCGTCACCCGAGCGAAGTCGTCAAGAAGGGCGACCTCGTCGACGTGGTGGTGCTGGAAATCAGCCAGGACAAGAAGCGCATCAGCCTGGGCATGAAGCAGATTACCGACAATCCGTGGGAGCGTCTCGCGGTTGACTTTGCACCCGACACGGAAGTGACGGGCAAGATCACGCGTATCCTGGACCGCGGCGCCGTGGTTGAAATTCGCCACGACGTCGAGGGCTTCGTGCCCGTGGGCCAGATGGTGATGGACGACATCGTTCACCCCGAGCAGTACTACTCGGTGGGCGAGGAAGTCCCCCTGCGTGTCATCAAGGTCGACCCCAAGAACAAGCGCATCGTTCTCAGCATCTCCGCGTATCTCAAGATGCGCGAGGAAGAGGCGACGCGTGACTTCGTGGCACGTCATCCCAAGCGCGACATCGTGATTCCGGCTCCGTCGTCCGACGATGTCGACGACGATCTGGCCGGCGTCGACGATGTGGCCATGGAGCCCGCCGAGGAGTAGTTCGGCGACTCCGTCACGGTGCAACGGCACAAGGAAGGGCCGGTCGCAAGACCGGCCCTTTCTATTTTCCATGCTCGGCCCGACTGACATGTGCGGACTCCGCGCTCACGCACTTCGCGCGCATGGTCTATAGCGCGCCTCGTGATTTCGCACTCCGTCCGACATGTCAGTCGCGCCTCGCGCCGGTGCGGAGTCCGGGCATGTCCGTCGGGCCGATTAGCGAAGCCTTGACGACCGCGCCCCGAGCCGCCATGATGTTGGGGTTGTTGCAGTTCCGCGTAGGAGGCCGGCCGTGTGGTTCATTCGTTCGCTCCTGATTCTCGTCGGTGTTATCGCATTCCTGTGGATCGGAATGGAGAATGCCGACCAGGCCATCGACTTCACGTTCTTCACCCGCGAGTACCCGGGGCTGAACTTGAACTTTCTCATGATGGTGGTTTTCGTTTCCGGGATGGTGTTTTCGTTCATCATCTCGGTCTTGAACGAGCTCCATCTGCGTCGTCAGCTGACACAGGCGCAGCGGGAGCTCTCGCGCATGGACCGCGAGATCGCCGATCTTCGCAGCCTCCCCCTGGACGATCGCGAACTCAAGTAGACGGGGTTCGGCATGGATTCAGCAGGCGTTAATTTCCTCGCGGGTTTTCTGGCCGCGGTCATCGTGGCCCTCGCGGTCTGGGCGCTGCGCGGCCGCAAGCCGCGGCGGGACGAGCCGGCGCCCCTGCCGTACGTGGAGGCGTTGCGCCTCTTGATAGACGGCAAGCGCGCGGATGCCTTTGTGCGCCTGCAGCAGGCCATCCTCGCCGGCGACGCGCCCGCCGACGCCTACCTGCGCATCGGGCGCATGCTGCGCGAACGCGGTGACGTCACGCGGGCGCTGCAGGTACACCGGAGCCTTACGGTGAAGTCCAACTTGGGTGCCCGTGACAAGGTCGAGGTCTTTGCCGAAGTGGCCGAGGACTACCTGGCACTCGGCGAGCCAGGCCGGGCGCTGGAAACGGTGGAAGGGGCGATGCGACGCAGCATGCTGCGCGACCCGCGCCTGGTGGGCATTGCGGCGCGTGCGTGCCACGCGCTGGATCGATCCGAAGAGGCGTACGAGTTTCTGAAGGAACTGCGCAAGGCCGGCGCGATGGAGGACCGCGAGATAGCGCTCTACCTGGTGTCGGTGGCGGAGCAGGAGACGGAGAAGGGCCGCGCGCGCGACGCGCGCAAGACCCTGCAGCGGGCCCTTCGTCACCACGCCGAATGCGCACCCGCGCTTCTGGCCATGGGGCGCATCGAGGAAGCGGCCGACGATGTGAACGACGCCATTCGTCTGTGGCGGCAGGCGGCGCGCGTGTCGCCGGAACTGGCACCGGCCGCGCTCAAGAGCCTGGAGCGCGTGCTGTACCAGCGCGGGACCTTTAACGAGATCGAAGCCGTTTACCGCGACGTCCTGGAAACGCGGCCCGGTGACGAGAATGCGGCACTCGCGCTGGCGTCGTTCTACCGCAAGCAGGGGCGCAGCGACGACGCTATTACATTGCTCGAGGAATACCGCCAGGCCAACCCGGAGTCCGTGCGTGGCACGGTGTTGCTCTCGTCGATCTACGCGGCGCGTGGCGACGCCGACATGCTGGAACGCCTGCTGGGTCGCAACGGCAACCGCCGCGGTGAAAATGGGTTTCGCTGCGGACGCTGTGGCTTCGAAACCACCGAAATGCGCTGGCACTGTCCGCGCTGCAACCACTTTGACACGTTCCTCCATCATACGAACTAGCGCCGCTCTGTTGCTTCTCGCACTGGCGGGCGTTGCCCCCGCGCGCGACGACGCGGGCTCGCTCATCAAGCAGGGTCGCGAGGACGCGGAGCACGCGCGCTGGGCGGACGCGGAGTCCAGCTTTGCGCGCGCCGCGCGCACGGCGGGCAACGACGAGACGCGCCGTGAAGCGCAGTTTCGGCAGGCGGCGATCATCCGCTCCGGTGCGGACGCGGAAGCACTGTACCGGTCCATCATGGATGACGGAGCGCGCGACGAGTGGTCGGAGAAGGCCGCGGTGGAACTGGGCAAGATCGAGTTTGCCACCGGGCGCTATGAGGGCGCGTTCGCAACCTTCACCGGTGCCGAAGCGTGCGCTAACTCGGAGGAGGCGTGCCTGCTGGGGGGTCTGGCGGCGATCATGTCGCACGACTACGAGGCGGCCCTGGTGCAACTCGAGCGCGCGCGCCGCGGCCGGCAGCGTACATGGGCCGCGGTTGCATCCGCGGAGGCCCTTGCCGCCAGCGGCCGTCGCGACGAGGCCTGTGCGAGCTACGCGTCGCTGGCCGGGTCGCGCTCCAGTGCGGTGGCGTGGTACCGCTTTGCCGAGTGCCTGGAAGCAGCCGGGGATCGCGAGCGCGCGCGGCGCGAGTTTGCAGCGCTGGAAGACGCGTTCCCGCAAACCCCCGAGGCGGTGCGCGCCGCCGGCAAGCGCGACGAGTCACCCGCACCCGCCCCGGCCCCGGTTGCCACGGCGGAGGATCGCAAGCCCGCCGGGCCCGGGTTCACGCTCCAGTTTGGTTCCTTTGACGACCGGACCAACGCCATCCGGTTGCAGGCCCGCATCAAGGAAGAGTATCCCAACGTGCGCATCGACAGCGAACTGGTGAACTTCCGCGAGGTATTCCGCGTGCGTTACGGGCACTACGCCGATCGCGAAACGGCGCGCGCGGCGGGCGAACAAATGACGCGACGCATCAACGAGCGCTACACCATCATGCCCGTCGCGGGGGGACAATGACCGACGCCAGTCCGCTCATGACGCAGTACCGGGAGATCAAGACCCGGTACGGCGACTGCATCCTGCTCTTCCGCGTAGGCGACTTCTACGAGACCTTCTTCGAAGACGCGATCGACATTTCCGGCCTGCTCAACATCGCGCTGACCACGCGCGACAAGAACAAGCCCAACCCGATCCCGCTCGCGGGGGTGCCGTTTCACGCCGCGGAATCGTACATCACCCGCCTCCTCGCCGCCGGCCGCAAGGTTGCGATGTGCGAACAGATGGAGGATCCCGCCGTTGCCAAAGGCATCGTGCGGCGCGACGTGGTGGAGGTGCTGACGCCGGGGACGGCACTCAACGCCCAACTCTTCACCGATTCCGACAATAACTACTGTGTTGCCGTGCGCGCGGAGGCGGGCAGTGTGGCGCTGGCACTGCTCGACGTCGGGACGGGCGAGTTCCGCGTGGGTGTCGCGGCCCCCGACGAGTTTTTGCACCTGGTGCAGGGCAAGCGCATTCGCGAACTGGTCGTGGCGCGTTCTGCGGACGCCGCACTGCGCTCTCTCCTGGACGAACACCTCGAGCACCCGTTTGTCACCGAACTCGACGACGACGCATTTGGCGAGGACGCGACCCTGACTGCGTTCACGGCCCAGTTTGGCCCCGACGGTTCGGCGGCGTCGCGCGAGTTGAGCTCGCCGGCGCGTGCGGTGGCGGGTGCCTTGCTTGCGCACGTGCACCGGCTGCGCGGAGGAAGCCTGCCGCAGGTGGTGTCGCTGGTTCCGATCGCCGACGCCTTCGTGCAACTGGACGACGAGACCATCGGCAACCTGGAGTTGTTTGATTCGCTGCGTGGCGGGGTTGCGTCGGCAACGCTGTTGAAGACGCTGGACCGCACCGCGACCCCGATGGGCGCGCGCGCGCTGCGGCACTGGATCCAGCAGCCGCTCTGCGACGTGGCGCGCATCGACGAACGTCTGGACGCGGTTGCCCGGGTGTACGGGGACGCGTCCATGGCGGAAGCCCTGTCCACGGAGCTCAAGGGGATCGGCGACATCCAGCGACTGGCGGCTCGCGTCGCGGCCCGCAAGGCGATTCCGCGCGAGCTGCACGCGTTGCGCGAGTCGCTGTCGCGGGTGCCCGCGTTGCAACGCATGGTGGCGGGTTGCGGTGCTCCGCTCCTGGAACGCGCCGGCGCCCTGCTCGGCGATCACAGCACCGTGTGCGACACCATCGAGCGCGCCATCGTTCCCGAGCCGCCCTCACACCTGCGCGACGGGGGTGTGATTCGGCGCGGGTTCGACGCCGATCTGGACGCCCTGATCGACGCCAGCGAGGAGGCCCGCCGCTGGGTGGCGGGGCTCGAGGCGCGCGAAAGGCAGCGCAGCGGCATCGGCTCGCTCAAGGTCGGCTTCAACAAGGTCTTCGGGTACTACCTCGAGGTTTCGAGCGCGCACGCAAAGTCGGTCCCGGCGGACTACGTGCAGAAGCAGACGCTCGTCAATGCAGCGCGCTACTACACGCAGGAACTGAAGGAGAAGGAAGACCTCATCCTGCATACCGAGGAACGCCGGGTCAAGGAAGAGGCACGCGCCTACGAGGCCGTGTGCGCGGCCATTACCGCGCGGGCCGGGGCACTGCAGCAGGCGGCGGCGGGTCTGGGCACACTCGACGCCGTGTTGTCGCTGGCGCTGGTGGCGCGCGCGAACGGATACAAGCGCCCCCTGGTGGACGAGGGGCTCGCCATCGAGATCGTGGGCGGGCGTCACCCGGTCCTGGAACGCATCGTGTCTGAGGCTTTTGTACCCAACGACGTGTCGCTCGATCCGGAACGGCGCCAGTTCGCGCTCATCACCGGCCCCAACATGTCGGGCAAGAGTACGTTTCTGCGCCAGACGGCGTTGATCGTGCTGATGGCGCAGGCGGGATCGTTTGTTCCCGCGGAGCGTGCGCGCATCGGCATTGTCGACCGCATCTTCACGCGCGTCGGTGCAAGTGACCGTCTCAGCCGCGGCGAGTCCACGTTTCTGGTGGAGATGAACGAAACCTCCAACATCCTGCGCCACATGACGGACCGCAGTCTCGTGATCCTGGACGAGATCGGGCGCGGGACGTCCACCTACGACGGCCTCGCCATTGCGTGGTCGGTCAGCGAGTACCTGCTGCAGGGTGTGGTGGCGCGGCCACGCACACTCTTTGCCACGCATTTCCATGAGCTCACCCAGCTCAAGAACACGTATCCGCGGCTCTTCAACCTGAAGATCGCGATCCGCGAATGGGAAGGCGGTATCGTGTTCCTGCGCAAGATCGTGGCCGGGACGAGTGATCGCAGCTTTGGCATCCACGCGGCCAAGGTCGCGGGTCTTCCGCCGCTCGTGATCCGGCGCGCGGAGGAAATCCTCGCGTCGCTCGAGTTGCGACGCAACCTCGTCTCGCGCGGTCTCGATCCATCGGACACACGCGATCAGATGAGCCTCTTCCAGGCTGGCTCCGCACCGGAGCCTGTACGCGACGCGCTACGCGAGGCCATCGCGTCCTTCGACGTCGATCGCTCCACACCCCTCGACGCCCTCCAGTTCCTCAAGTCCCTCAAGGACCAGTCCGCCCCTTCCGGCGACCGCTAGGCAGCGGCCCAACCGGGCACGACGCGCCGCGACGGGGAAGCGTGGTCCGCGACTTGCTTCTGCGTAAGCGATGGCTGCGACCGGCCCGGAACCGGGTTCCGGTGGCGCGTCATGTGATCCGTATAACACAATGTCGAAACAGCGCATACGAGTTGCCATCCTGGGCGGCGGTGAGCCCGGACTGTACGCCTTTGGCGAGCTGCACAAGCACGCCGGTGTGGAGATCGCATTCGTTTATGACACCAACCCGGTAGCGGTCGCCCTCGAGATCGCCGAAATCCTGCGCGTCGCGCGTGTCAGCGAGCCCACCACCATCCCGCCCTACCTGCCGCTGGACTGGGTTGTTGTCAGTGATGACCCGGCACACTTTGCCGACGAGCTGGCGCTGGTCGGAAACGCCGAGGTGCTGTCCGCCGACGAGGCCATCGCCCGTCTGGGTGGTGCGCAGAAGCGTGCGGCAGCCAGTGTGACACCCGCCTCCGACGATGCGCCGTACGGCCTCGACGACGCACTCGCGGGGTTCGAGCGCTTGTTCGATCGCGAGCGCATGCTCAAGTTCCTGCTGGATGTCGCCGTGGACGCGACGGGTGCCTCGAACGGATCCATCATGCTCTACTCGCCGGAGGCGCGCGAGTTGTACATCGCACACGCCACGGGATTGAGCGAACGCGTGGTGCGCAACACACGTCAGAAGCTTGGAGAAGGGATCGCGGGAGCCGTCGCGGAGACGCGGCGCGGGAAGCTCATTCGCGAAGCCGCCGTCGGGTCGCTGTACGAATCCTCGCGCGACCGCGTCAGCATTGCGTCCGCGTGTTCGGTGCCGCTGGTGGAAGGAGACGTGTTGCTCGGCGTGCTCAACGTCTCCTCCGCGCGCAACGGGCGCGAACTGACACCGCACGACCTGGCCACACTCGAGAAGCTCAGCGCACGCATGGCGCGCGTGCTGGCCGAGTCCATCAAGCTGCGCGAGTTCCAGTTGCGCTCGAGCGAGATGAGCCTGCGCCAGTCGGTGGGCGAGCTGGTGGAGAAGTCGGGAAGCACGGCGGAGAAATTTGCGCTCCTGTCGTCGCTGGTCGCGGAACTCACCGGTGCCGAGTCGGTGGAGGTCTACGTCAGCACGCGCAGCGGCGAATGGCTGGTACTGGGCGGGTCCAACCGGCGGCTGGCAACCAGCCCCGACTTTGTGCGCGTGGGAAAGGGAGCCATGGCGCGCGCTTTCCTGGAGCGCCGCCCCATCGTACTCACCGAACCCGTGGACCCGCAGAGTTCCGCGCTCGCGTCGTCCTTCGTGTTCGTGCCGCTGGTGCTCAACGACAGCCTCGGTGTTGCAGCACTGGAGTTCGCGGATCGCCACCGCCTGGACGAGTTCCTGAGCGTGCGTGATTCCATCGCGCTCGAACTCGCGCGCTTCGTCTCATCGGAGCGTCGCGAGCGTCGTCTGCGCGGGGAACTCACCGCACTGGCCAAAGTGTCGGACTCGGCACCCGCGGTGCTGTCGTGCCGTTCGCTGGCCGACCTGGCCGAAGTGGCGGCGCGCACGCTGGCCGATGCCCTGGAGTGCGAACGCGTGTCGTTTCGCGTACGAACGGGTGATGGTGCGTGGGTGGTCGCGCGTTACGATGTGGCGGGGCGCCCCGACAGCGCGTGGACCGACGAGGACGACGAACGCTTCGGCCGTCTGGAACAGAAGCGCGCGAGCTACCACCTCACGTTTCTCGATTTTGGAGCACCGCGGGTTGCGGGAGCGGGGCACCATTCGCTGCTCGCGGTTCCGCTGCTCGCGGGTGAGGAGGTTGTGGGCGGTGTGATTGCCTACGACAAGCGCGCGGGCAATGCGGTGGAGGACGCCGTGTTCGGTCCGGAAGACGAAGCCACCGTGCGCCAGGTGGTGGCGATGGTGCAGCCGGCCGCTCGCTCGCTTGCGACCGGCGACGTCACCTCGCGTCCCTCGTGGGATGATCTGCTGGCCGGAAGCATGCACCGTTTCTTGCGCGTGACCGAGGCGGAAATGGCGCGCGCCGATCGCTACCACCAGCCGTTTTCGCTGGTGGTGGTTGGGGTCCCCGCGCTCGGCAAGGGGTTCGCGGGCGACGAGACGCACGCCATCGCACTCGCCGAGGAGATTCGCCAGGGCATCCAGACGCGCACGCGCAAGAGCGACTTCGGCGCGTGGGTGCGACGTGACCGCTACGCGCTGGTCACACTCGAGAGCCCCAAGCGTGTGCGCTTCCTGGTGTCGCGTCTGGTGACCTACCTGGGGAAGGACCTCACGCGTGCCGGCTTCTCCGGCGACGACGCAGCCGTCCTGATCGGGGTCACAGCGTATCCGGGTGCCGCCCGCGCCGCCGAGACCCTGCTTGAAGAGGCGGAGCGCGCCCTCAAGCCCCAATCCTCCGAGTAGTTATCCCCGGAAATCGCGTCCTGACGCCAAGCTGCCGTTGCCCGCGGTGCCCTCGCATGGTATGGTGCGGGGGCCAGGCTGCCACGCCCGCCCAAAGGTATAAATGGCTATCATTAAAACACTTCCAGATGAGGTCGCGCGCCGGATTGCGGCCGGCGAGGTGGTCGAACGACCCGCGTCGGTGGTGAAGGAGCTGTTCGAAAACGCGGTCGACGCGGGTGCGCGCTCCATCACCGTGGTCACGGTGGGCGGGGGAGAGTCGCTGATCGAGATCCGCGACAACGGCACCGGCATGTCGCGCGACGACATCGAACTCGCGCCGCGCAATTTCTCCACCAGCAAGATCAGCGACGCCGACGACCTCCAGCGCATTGCCACCTACGGATTCCGCGGTGAAGCGCTGGCCAGCATCTCCGCTGTTTCACGCTTTGAGATTATCTCCAGCGACCGCACCGACGGCGAAGGCTGGCGCGTGTGTGTCGACGGCAAGCAGCCGCTCGGAGTTGAACCCGCGCCGCACGAGCGCGGCACCACGGTGCGCGTGCGCGATCTGTTTTTCAACACGCCCGCGCGCAAACGCTTTCTCAAGTCGTCGCTCACGGAGCGCAAGCGCATCCTGGAGACGATTCTTTCCTTTGCGCTCATCCTGCCCGACGTCGAAATTCATTTCATCGACGACGGGCGGCACGTGCTGGACCTGTTGCCTGCGCCCAGCTGGCGCGAGCGCGTCGCGGCCGTCCTCGGCAACGACGTCATGCGCCACATGGCGGAGGTGGAGACCGAGTCCGGCCCGATGCGCGTGGAGGGCTTCGTCAGCCTGCCCTCGCACACACGCGCCAATCGCTTCAGCCAGTTCTTCTTCATCAACCGTCGTGGCGTGCGTGAGCGCACGCTCGTGCACGCGGTCCAGGATGCGTATCGCAACGTCATCCCGTACAAGCGCTATCCCGTCGCGGTGCTGTCCATCAGCATGCCGCCCGAGGAAGTGGATGTGAACGTCCACCCCAGCAAGCTCGAGGTTCGTGTGCGCAACGAGCGCGCGGTCTTCGCCGGAGTGCGCAGTGCCGTGCGCCAGGCGTTCTCGTCGCGCAATGAAGCGGTACTCGCGGTGGGGGCAGGCGGCGCACGCGCGTCGGCCGGCATGGCCGTCGAGTCTGCGCCCGAGGGCGCGTGGGATGAGGTCGCACAAGCCGACAGCCCGTCGATGTTCGCGTCGCTGCCGCGGTCCGGGGAGCGCATTCGCGATGCCTTTTCCGATTACGAGGCGCGCAAGTTCGCGCGCCCGGAGCCGGCACCCGTTCCCGCGCCCGAGCCGGCGGTGCCGAGGCCCGCATCCGGCGAGGACGTTGCAAGTCTTGTCCCGGCTGACGACGCGCTGTACTGGCAGTTCAACAACACGTACATCTTCATTCAGGTGCGCGGCGGCGTCGTCGTCATCGACCAGCACGCGGCGCACGAACGCATTCTGTTCGACCGCGGCATGCGCCGGCTCGAGGACACCGCACCCCCGTCGCAGCAGATCCTGTTCAGCATTCCCATCGAGCTGTCGCTGCGGGAACTGGAAGTATTCCGCTCCTCGCGCGACCTGTTCAACAAACTCGGGTTTACGCTGGAGCCGTTTGGTGGGACGAGCATTCTGGTGCGGGGCTACCCGCAGGGGCTCAAGAACTGGGCCGACGGCCGCCTGCTGCTGCACATCTTCGATGACATCCTGGCCGACCGCGCGCCCGGCAACACGCTCACCGAGAAGCTGGTCGCGAGCTACGCGTGTCGCAGCGCCATCAAGGCCGGCCAGCGACTGTCGGTGGACGAGATGAAACTCCTCGCCGACCAGCTCTTCGCGGTGGAGAACCCGTACTCGTGTCCGCACGGTCGTCCCACCATCCATCGCCTGTCGCTTGCCGACATCGAGCGCTGGTTCCTGCGCCGTTAATGCCGGGGCCCGCCGTGGCGACCGATCCCAGAAGCACCATTCGCGCGGTGGCCATCATGGGTGCCACCGCCACCGGAAAGTCCGCACTCGCGATGGCGATGGCGCGGGAGTTCAACGGCGAGATCATCTCCATGGACTCGCGCCAGGTGTACCGCGGTCTCGACATCGGAACCGCCAAGGTTGACCTGGCCGCACGCGCCGAGATCCCACACCACCTGATCGACATCCTCGATCCCACCGAGCCGGGAAGTGCGGGCACGCACGCGCGCCTCGCGGAAGCCGCGGTGCGCGACATCGCCGCACGCGGACGCGTTCCCATTCTGGCCGGCGGAACCGGGTTCTACTACCGCGCCCTGTTTCGCGGCATGCTCACACTCTCCATTCCGCGCGAAGCGAGCCGCGTGATTCGTGCGAGCTTTGCCGGGCGCGAGACAACGGAACTCCACGCCGAATTGACACAGCTGGATGCTGCGCGCGCGCGCGAATTGTCTCCCAACGACCGTGTGCGCGTGATGCGGGCGCTGGAACTGGTGCGCTGGAGCGGGCGACCGGCGAGCGAGTTGTACGCCAGCGATTCCACGCGCGGTACCCCCGCGGCGGACATCGTCTACCTCAAGCTGGTTCTCACACTGCCGCGCGCGGAGTTGCGCGAGCGCATCGCTGAGCGCACACGCGCGCTGTTTCAAAGCGGCTGGCCCGAAGAAGTGGCGCGCCTCAAGGAGTCCGGTCTGCCCGACGACGCGCCAGCCCTCACCAGTCTGGGCTACAAGGAGATCGCGGCCGCGCACCGGAGCGGGCAGGGAGCCGCCGAGTGCCTGAACCGGGTGATCATTGCCACCCGCCAGTATGGAAAACGCCAGGAAACCTTTTTTCGCAGCGAGTCCGACGCCCTCTGGATCGACATCACCGAACCCGACGCGGGAACCCGAATTCAGCGCCTCGTGGCCGCGTTTCTGCGCCGTTCCGACCCTCAATAACAACTTGACACGTTTGGGCTAACATGGTTCTATGCCAAAGCGTTAGGTGAGCGGGCATAACTCAGTTGGTAGAGTATCAGCTTCCCAAGCTGAAGGTCGCGGGTTCGAGTCCCGTTGCCCGCTCCATTTTCGCTTTCCTCCATGCGACGACCGCTTTCGCACCCCCGCTGGCGACCCGCCGCGATTCTCTGGATCGCCCTCAGTGTGGCGTGTGCTCCCGCCTCCGACGTCGAACCCGCCAACGACCTCGACCGCTCGGTTGCCCGCTTCGTGAGCGGTGACTACGCGGCGGCGATCGAAGGGTTTGAACGGGTGGTGGCGTCGACCGACGATGACGCGGTGAAGCGGGAGGCGTACGCCTACATTGGCCGCGCCCACATGGCGCGGGGCGAGACGGACGAGGCCATTACGGCCTTCACGATGGGGGTTCGCCACGGCGATCGCGGTGTGTGTGTGGAGTACCTGGAGGCGCTCAAGCCCTACGTGGAGGGTGCCCCGGGGAGCTTGCATCTGAACGAAGCCGTCACCCGCGGACAGCTGGCGGGGGCGATGGTGCGCTTGTTCGACAGCGAGGCACCCAACGAACTCACGGGACCGACACCGATTGCGCGCGCGGTGGCGCACGGATGGATGCCGGCCCTCGCGGACGGGAAAGACCACGCCGACGAGACCGTGTCGGAGTCGGCGTTGTATGTGATCGCGGCACGACTCCTCGCGGAGGGTGGTGCGAGCGGCAAACTCGACGCCGTGTTCCCGGGTGGCTACCGTCGCGCGTCGGCGTCACAGCGCCCGGTGTCCGGAACGGAAGCAATGGCAGTGCTGGAGCGCGTGCGCGCGCACAGGGAGACCGATGGCCGACAGGGCCCTTGAAATTGTGTCGATGAAGAACCCGGCCGACTTCGGACTGGATCCCGCGATCCTGTCCGTGGGCGACCGCGTGCTCGAAGTGGCGGGTCAGCCGGCGGAGGACCAGCTGGACTTCCATTTCCATACCTCGCGCGGCAAGACGGTGACCATCAAGGTCGCGCGCAAGGACGACACCATCGAAGACATCGTCCTGCCGACGGCGGCGGTCGCGGGTCTGCAGATCTGGTTTGAGGCGATGGATTTTCGCCGCTGCCGCTGCAAGTGCCCGTTCTGTTTCGTGGATCAGATGCCCAGTGGCATGCGCGAGACGCTGTACGTCAAGGACGAGGACTTCCGGTTGAGCTTCCTGTACGGAAACTTCACCACCATGAACGACATGACCGACGCCGAGATCGCCAAGATCATCGAGCAGAAGAACTCGCCACAGTGGGTGTCGGTTCACGTCATCGACGAAAGCATGCGGCGCTTCATCTTTGGGCGCCCGATGCGGCGCCGGATCGTGGAAACGCTAACCACGCTTGCAGAGGGCGGCATTACGGTGCACACGCAGGCCGTCATCGTGCCCGGTCGCAACGACGGCGACTACCTGCGCGAAACCATCGAAACGCTGGAGGGCATCCACCCCAACATCGCAAGCCTGGCGGTGGTCCCGGTGGGGCTTACCAAACACCGCGGCGGACTTTCCAACATTCGCTCCTATCGCGACGACGAGATGGGTGCAGTCATCGACCTTGTGGAGTCGCACCAGCAGCGCTTCCTCGCGAAGCGTGGCAGTCGCTTTGCATTTGCAAGCGACGAATGGTACGTGGGTGCAAGCCGTCCAACACCCGACTACGACGCCTACGAAGGCTTCCCGCAACTGGACAACGGCGTGGGCACGATTCGAACGCTGCTGGACGAGATCTCGGCCGACCTCGACGACATGGAACTGCCAGCCGATCTGAGCGGCCTGCGCATTGCAACCGGGTCGCTCGCCGTGCGCGTGTTCGAGCGCGACGTGTTTCCGCTCCTGCGCGCGCGCGGTGTCGTGTCCCTGCCGGAACTGGTGTCGGTGAAGAACGAGTTCTTTGGTGCCTCGGTAACGTGCTCGGGTCTCCTGGTTGGAGCCGACATCGTGGCCGCCCTCAAGGGCCGCGAGTCGCGCACGACCTTCATTCCGCCCAACTGCCTCAACTACGAAGGTGTCACCATCGACGAAATGTCTCCCGATGATATCGGCCGCGAGATTGGTGCAACGGTCATCGCCCCGGGAGACTCGTTTGTGGAAGCCCTGTGCGACGCGGCGGGGGCCGCGCGGTCATGAAGCGCGCGTCGCTGGTGGCGGTGGTCGGGCGTCCCAACGTGGGCAAGTCCACGCTGTTCAACCGTCTCACGCAGGGACGGAAAGCGCTCGTGCACGCCACTGCCGGTGTCACGCGCGACGTGCAGCGCGGAACCGTGGAATGGACCGGGCACCACTTTGAACTGATCGACACCGGCGGACTCTTCAGCGGCATCGACGATCCGCTGGTGGGGCAGGTGGAAGCGCGTGCCCTGCGCGAGGCGCGCGAAGCCGACGTGATCCTGTTTGTGGTCGACGCCGAAGCCGGGCTGATCCCGTCCGACTATGACGTCGCCAAACAACTGCGCGACAGCGGGGTTGCGGTGCTGCTCGTCGCCAACAAGACCGAGGGACCCAAAGGCAAGCGCGGTGTTGCTGACTTTCACCGTCTCGGCCTCAACGAACCCTACGAGATCAGTGCCTTGCACGGCGACGGCACCGGCGATCTTCTGGACGACATCGTGAAGTTGTTGCCGCGCTCGTCGCAACGCGACTTGAGCCCCGATTTGCGCCTGGCCATCGCCGGCGTCCCCAACGTGGGCAAGTCCAGCCTCGTGAACGCGATTGTGGGCGCGGAAACCAACATCGTGGACTCGCGCCCCGGCACCACGCGCGATTCCATCGACGTGTCGGTCGCGTGGAACAAGCGCCGCATCACGCTGGTCGACACCGCCGGCATTCGCCGCAAGGCGCGCACGACCGCCGACCTCGACCTCCTGAGCACGGTCAAGAGCCTCGAGGCCATCGAGCGCTGCGACGTGGCCGTGGTCATGCTGGATGCGTCGCGCGAGCTCTCCAACCAGGACATCAAGGTGGCCAGCTATCCGCACAACGCGGCCCGCGGCGTCGTGATCTGCTACAACAAGTGGGATCTCGTGGCCAAGAAGGACCGCACCTACGTGGAGATCGAAAAGGAGTTCCGGCGCCGCTGCGGATTCCTGGCTTACGCGCCGGTGATGTTTATTTCGGTGCGGGAGAACCAGCGCATCAACAAGGTGCTGGAAGCGGCGTGGAAGGTGAAGGAAGAGCGCGAGCGGCGCATTCCCACCGCCGAGGTCAACCGCGTGCTCGAGAAGATTCTGGCCAAGAACCCGCCGCCGTTCACGGGCGGGGGCAACGGCCGCATTTTCTATGCGACCCAGGTCGACGTGGCGCCGCCCACGTTCACGCTGTTTGTGAACCGTGCCGCGCACTTCAACCGCTACTACCTGCGCTTCCTGAACAACAGCTTCCGCGAGGCGTTTGGTTTTGAGGGCACGCTGATCCGAATTGAAATGGTGGAGCGTCGTGAGTCGCGCAAGAAGGGCGAAGTCCCCACGACGCGACCGACGCGGCGTTCGCGCCTGAAGCGCGGTGCCAAGCGCAAGGCGGCCAGCTAGTGTCGGTGCTGGTCACGGCACTGCTTTCGTACCTGGCGGGCGGCATTCCGTTCAGCTACCTCGCCGGCCGCATGCTCAAGGGCATCGACCTGCGCCAGCACGGCAGTGGCAATCTGGGCGCGTCGAATACGTACCGCATTCTGGGCGGGCGCGCAGCACTCGTGGTTCTGGTCCTCGACGTCGCCAAGGGGCTCGTGCCGGTCCTGATCGCCCGGCGTTTTGACGCGACGGGTGCGGAACCGGTTCACGCGATCGTCGCCACGGCCGGCGCGATACTGGGTCATCTTTTCTCGCCCTATCTCAAGTTCTCGGGCGGAAAGGGAATCGCGACCAGCGCGGGTGCCTTCGCGGGTCTCGCCCCCTGGGCGTTTGCCATCGCGTTTGTCGTCTTCGCGCTCGTGTTTGCGGCGCGACGCATCGTCTCGCTGGGAAGCCTTGCGGCCGCGGTAACGCTCCCGGTTGCCGTGGCACTCACGGCGCGCGCGGGTCTCGCACCGCGGCAGGACCTGGTGTTGTGGGCCACGGTGGCGGTGATGCTCGTGGTGATCTGGAAACACCGCGGCAACATCCAGCGTCTGCGCGCCGGAACCGAGCCCGCGCTCTCCAGACGGCGGGACGCTTGAGCATGCAGACCTCGGTACTGGGTGCGGGAAGCTGGGGCACAACGCTCGCGATTGTGCTCGCGGAGAACGGACACAGCGTTTCCCTGTGGGACCGGAATGCGGAGCGCGCGGCGGCGAGCCAGCGCACGCGTGAGAACAGCGCTTTTTTGCCCGGCGTCACGCTGCCACCAGGCGTGCGCGTCGAGAGCGATCTGGGGCGTGCGGTGGCAGGTGCGGAACTGGTGACATTCGTGGTGCCCTCGCACACGATGCGCGCCTCGGCCCTTGCGGCGCGCGCAACGCGCGCATTCGACGGCATCACCGTGGTCAGCGCCACCAAGGGGCTGGAAGAAGTGAGCCTCTCGCCCATGAGCCGCGTGCTCGGGGAAGCGCTGGGTGTAGCAGGCGAAGGCGTGGTTTGCCTCGCGGGCCCGAGTCACGCCGAGGAAGTGAGCCGGCGCGTCCCCACCTCCATCGTGGCGGCGGGGAGCGGGCCGGATGCGTGCCGCGTGGTGCAGGACGCATTCATGCGTCCCTATCTGCGCGTGTACACCAACGACGACCTGCGCGGGGTGGAACTCGCGACGGGTCTCAAGAACTGTATCGCGATCGCGTCCGGGATTCTGGACGGACTTGGTTGCGGAGACAACACGCGGGCTGCGCTGGTGACGCGCGGGCTCGCGGAGATGACGCGCCTGGGAGTGGCAATGGGGGCGCGCGGCGAGACCTTTTCCGGTCTTGCCGGGGTGGGTGACCTCGTGGTTACCTGTTTGAGCCGCCACAGCCGGAACCGTCGCGTGGGAGAAGCGATCGGACAGGGCAAAACGCTCGAGGAAACCTTGTCGGGCATGGTGATGGTGGCGGAAGGCGTGCGTACCACACGCGCCGCCGTCGAGTTGGGTCGCAAGCATGGAGTTGAGTTGCCCATCATCGAGATGGTGCACCGCGTGCTGTTCGAAGGGCACGACCCGCGCGAAGCCGTCCAGATGCTGATGATGCGCCCCCCGCGCGCGGAAACGCGTGACGATGACCGGGGCGACACGAAAGGACGCGCATGAGGTACAAGACCACCGCCGGGAAGATGTACTACACCATCGGCGAAGTGAGCGATCTGACCGGCGTCAAACCGCACGTGCTGCGTTACTGGGAAACCGAGTTTCCCTCGCTGCGGCCCAAGAAGAATAGTGCCGGCAATCGCAGCTATCGCCCGCGCGACATCAAGGCCATCCTGGCCATTCGTGACCTGCTCTACAAAGAGAAGTTCACGATCAACGGTGCGCGCAAGAAGCTGCAGGAAAACTTTGGCAACCCGGATCAGATCATCAAGCAGATGCAGATCCCATTCAGCGACCCGCAGGCACGGCACGTGCTGTTGTCGGTGCGCAAGGAGCTGGAAGAATTGCGCGCACTTCTCGGCAAGGCCGAAGACGATGCGCGCGGCGAGATGGCTTGAAGCGAAAAGTCTCCTCTGTTAATCTCGTGCTTCGGTCGGGGCGTGGCGCAGTCCGGTAGCGTACTTGCATGGGGTGCAAGGGGTCGCAGGTTCAAATCCTGTCGCCCCGACCATTATCTACAAAAGCAACGGGGGTCGATCCTTTGGATCGGCCCCCGTTCTTGTTTTCGCAAACAATTGCCGTGGCGCTAGTCGCTGGCCGCCACGCTGGCTCGCCGCGGCAGCTTCCACTCGTCAAACATGATCACTTCCAGCGCGGGCTTGATCTCGGCCGGTTTGAAATAAACCGGCGCGAAGCCGAATACCGCACTGCGGGCCGCAATCGCCCCCGGTACGTCGGCCACGCGGTCGGCGAAGGCGGAGGTGAAGAAGGCCACCGGCTGCATGTAAGTCGGCTCGCCCGTGTCATTGCACACCAACCCGTAGATGGGTTCAAAGCAGCCGCGCGGCGTGCTGGGCACATACCGGCAGGCGCCGCCAAGGCGGAAGTACGCAGGATTGTAGACCTCCGCCTCGAAACCCTGGCGGGAAGGTTCGTAAAAGCGTCCCGGAGCCGTGGCCTCGGGGCGCAGCGTGAGGGTGGGAAAGCGGGGATCGAGCGGGAATCCCTCGCGCATGGTGTCATCGCGAGTGGAGTTCGCGTTCGGGATCCGCACGAACGTGACGGGGCAGTACTGTGCCTGCGCGCGACGCCGCTGTGCGTTGGTGAGTGCCAGGTCAATCGTCTCCAGACACAGCTCCTTGTAACCAAACGACTGATCACCCAGGGGCGGGGCATTGACGTCGGGTGTCTGGTTGCTGGCTTGCGCTCCCTCCAGCTCGTACAGCCAGATGAGGGGGAAGCGCGTGTTCCACCCCGGCCGGCGCGCGATGGCGTTCTGCACGGGATAACGGCCGGTAACCAGGACGTGTCCACCCGCAGCCATGAAGAGCGCCAGCAGGTTGGGTGTCACCTTGGTTCCGCTCGCAGACTCGTTGCCGGTCGGGTTCTTGGAACGGTACTGAATGTAAATGTAGAGCAGCGACGGTACGTTCTGGCTCGGGTCGCCGAAGACGCTCCACACAATGTTGCGATAGCCCGCCACCAGCACGAGCGGAAGTTCCTGTCCCTGGGCGGGGCTCGCCACGTCGCGGAGCGGATCAAAGCCGTCCACGTCGGCGAGGACATCGGCCCAGAACTGATCGTGCTCGGCGTCGCTGGGCACGGATCCCAGACCCAGCGCGTTGTTCCAGCCTGCCTGGTTGGTTTCGTCGGTACGGAAGTCGTCGACGACCAGCAGGTTGCGCTCCATGGTGAACTGCACGACGTTGAGTTTCACTTCGACGCGCGAGCAGAACCCGGAATTGTCCAGAACCTCGATGGTCAGGATGTGGGTGCCAAAGAAGAACGATCGGGCCGGTACGGTTGCAACGGCGCCCACAAACGGCGTCAGGTCCACCTCCCACTGCTCGGGATCATTCAGGTCGGAGATGTCCCAGCCATAGCGATAGCCCACCACTGTTCCGCCGTACGACTCCGCGGTGGCCGTCAGGTCAAACTCGATGGGAATGCCGGAGGGCAGGTCGAGAATGGTCAGCGGCGTCGAACACGACGTGGTCTCCACGCGGCCCATGTACAGGTTGGTCACGCGCAGCAGCGGACCGGTTGTGCGCCGCGACACGCGCACGCGCCGAACATTGGAATCGTCGAGAACCGGCGTGATCGCACCCGCCTCGTCCATGGCGCGGATGGCGAACAGGTAGTTGCCAAACTCGGTGGGAGGCGTCGTCCACGACTTGCCACTGTCGCCCGGTGCCCGGTACCACGCCCACGGGCCCCATTCCTCCGCGGAGGCCGGTGAACGCAGATAGGCGAGGGCCTGGTTCCAGTCGTTGTTGAAACGTGCGGTTGCAACGAGAGCCCACTGCACGCTGTCCGGCTCCTGCGACGTCAGCATGTCGCTTACGTAGTCGGTGGCCTCCCAGCGATACGTTGAGATGGGGGGCACGTCGGCGGGTGTCTGCTGGTTGCGTCGCGGCACCTGGATGCTGACGCGCGGCGACAGCGTACGCGCGGTGAACGAACGGTGCACCGGCTCGGTGGAGCGGAGACCGTCATCATCGAGCGCGCGAATGAAGAAGGTGTGGGAGCGCTTGAACTCGGACACCTGGTTGTTGGTACCCGGCGCCGCCAGCGAATCGGCGCTGAACACAAACGTGGAGTCGTTGCCAACCACCGGCATCCAGGTGGCCCCGGTCGTGTCGGACGGTTCGAAAACGCCCGTGGTGTTGTTGGTGATCAGATACTCGTAACGGAGGATTTCTCCGTCGGGGTCCCAACCGCCCCAGTACAACTGGACGGTGTACTTGCCGACCGAACCCTCGGGGGGTGCGGCCGACAACCAGACGGTCGGGGGTTGGTTTTCTGCGGGGTCACCACTCAGCGTGCCGTCACTGCACCCAAGAAAAAGGCCGGCGAGCGCGAGGCACACCGCGACGGAGCCATACATACGTCTCATTCTTACTCCCATCCTGACGGCGCCCTCATCGCATGCGAGGACGCCGGGGCGTGTGTGTGGTCGTTGGTGCGGCCCGTTGCCGGGCCATCGTCGGCGAGCGCTTCCTCTACGGGAAACGAACGAGTGGGGATGTCCGAAAGATAATCCACACCCGGTGAATACGCAAAGTCTCAACCGGGGTTGCAGATACCGACAACGGTAGGGTCAGGCCCGGTAACCGAGGCTGGGTGCGAGCCAGCGCTCGGCCTCGGCAACCGCGATTCCCTTGCGCCGGGCGTAGTCTTCCACCTGGTCGCGCCCGATGCGGCCGACGCCGAAATAGTGCGATCCAGGGTGCGCAAAGTACCAGCCGCTGACCGCCGCCGCCGGCCACATCGCGTAGGACTCGGTCAGGGAGACCTGTGCGGTGCGCTCTCCATCCAGGAGTTCGAAGAGAAGGCCCTTCTCGGTGTGGTCGGGGCAGGCGGGATAGCCGGGTGCCGGCCGGATGCCCGCGTACGACTCATGAATGAGGTCATCGTTGCTCAGCGCTTCGTCGCGCGCGTAGCCCCAGAACTCGCGGCGCACGCGCTCGTGCAGGCGTTCCGCAAATGCCTCCGCCAGCCGGTCGGCGAGTGCCTTGGCCATGATGGCCCGGTAGTCGTCGTGGCCCTTCTCGAACTCCGCGACAATCTCGTCGAGTCCGATCCCCGCCGTGACGATGAAGGCACCGACGTGGTCCGCGATACCGGAACCGGCCGGTGCCACGAAATCCGCGAGGCAGAAGTTGGGGCGGCTGTCCGTCTTGTCGGCCTGCTGGCGCAAGAAGCGAAGTGTCGCCCGCGTCTCGGCGCGTGAGGCATCCTTATATAAAACGACGTCGTCGCCTTCCGCCGCGGCGGGGAAGAGTCCGATGACGCCGCGGGCCTTGAGGCGTCCGCCGCGCACCAGTTCGTCGAGCAGCGTGCGCGCGTCGGCGTAGAGCGAGCGCGCCTGTTCGCCCACCACGTCATCCTTGAGGATGGCGGGGTAACGGCCGCGCAACTCCCAGGCCTGAAAGAACGGCGTCCAGTCGATGCGTTCCACGAGGTCCGCGAGCGGATAGTCTTCGAACACGCGCGTGCCCAGGAACTGCGGCGCAGGTGCCGCGAGTGAGTAGTCGAGTTTCTCTCGGCGCGTGCGTGCGGCCGTGAGCGGCATGAGCCGGGCCTCGCTGGCCGACGCCTCGCGCGCCTCGCGCAGTTTCTTGTATTCGGTCTTGGTCCGGGAATGGAGAGCGGTGCGCGTGTCCGCACCCAGAAGCTGGCTCACGACACCCACCGCGCGGGACGCGTCCACCACGTGTACCACTTCGTGCTCGTACTCGGGGTCGATCTTGACCGCGGTGTGCGCCACCGACGTGGTTGCTCCACCGATGAGGAGCGGAAGCGTGAAGCCCTGCTTCTTCATCTCGCGCGCCACCGTGACCATCTCGTCCAAAGAAGGTGTGATCAGTCCGGACAGACCCAGCACATCCGCGTTCTCGCTCTTCACGCGGTCAAGGATGGTCTGAAAGGGAACCATGACGCCGAGGTCGATGACGTCGTAGTTGTTGCAGCGCAGGACCACACCCACAATGTTCTTGCCGATGTCGTGCACGTCGCCTTTTACCGTGGCGAGCACGACCTTGCCGTTCGCGTGCAGGCCGCCCGCCTCCGACTTTTCCGCCTCGATGTAGGGCACGAGGTGGGCAACGGCCTTCTTCATGACGCGGGCACTCTTGACCACCTGGGGCAGGAACATCTTGCCGGAACCGAAGAGGTCGCCCACCACGTTCATCCCGTCCATGAGCGGCCCCTCGATGACGTGAATGGGTCGTTCCGCCTGCTGGCGCGCCTCCTCGACATCCGCCATCACGTGCGCGTCGATGCCGTGCACGAGCGCGTGGGTCAGGCGTTCGGTCACCGGCAGGGAACGCCATGCGTCGTCCTCTCCGGTCTTCCGGGCCCCGGTGCCGCGCGCGCTGGAGGCTACTTCGAGCAGGCGCTCGGTGGCGTCGGCACGCCGGTTCAACACCACGTCCTCCACGCGTTCCAGCAGGTCGGGCGGGATGTCGCCGTAGACCATGAGCTGGCCCGCGTTGACGATGCCCATGTCCATGCCGGCGCGAATCGCGTGGTACAGAAACACGGCGTGAATGGCCTGGCGAATCGGTTCGTTGCCGCGAAACGCAAAGGACACATTACTGACGCCGCCGCTCACGTGCGAGAGCGGGAAGCGTTCCTTGAGCATCCGGCAGGCTTCGATGAAATAAACCGCGTAGGGTGCGTGCTCCTCGATGCCGGTAGCGATTGCAAAAATATTCGGGTCGAAGATGATGTCCTCGGCCGGGAACCCCACTTGCTCGGTGAGAATCTTGAACGAGCGCTCGCAGATCGAAACCTTGCGCTCGGTGGTGTCGGCCTGACCCTGTTCGTCGAACGCCATCACGATCACCGCGGCACCGTAGCGGCGCACGAGTTGCGCGTGCTCGATAAACGACGCCTCGCCTTCCTTGAGCGAGATCGAGTTGACGATGCACTTGCCCTGCGCGCACTGGAGCCCGGCTTCGATGACGCTGAACTTGGAACTGTCGATGACGATCGGCACGCGCGCGATCTCCGGCTCCGACGCGATGTGGTTCAGGAAGCGCCGCATGACCGCTTCCGCGTCCAGCATGCCCTCGTCCACGTTGACGTCGATCAACTGCGCGCCGTCTTCAACCTGCTGGCGCGCGACGGTGAGGGCGGCCTCGTAGTTGTCGTCCTGAATCAGCTTGCGGAAGCGCGCGGACCCGGTGACGTTGGTGCGCTCGCCAATATTGATAAAGTTGGAGTCGGGCCGGATCTCGAGCGCCTCGAGGCCCGACAGAAGCGTGTAGTGCGGCCGGTTCGGGGCGACGCGCGGTTTGTGCGGTTGCACGGCGGCCGCGATGGCGCGCGTGTGCTCGGGTGTCGTCCCGCAGCACGACCCGGCGAGATTCAGAAGCCCCTCTTGCGCCATGCGCCCCATCTCGCCCGCCAGCTGCTCCGGCGTTTCGTCATAACCGCCGAACGCGTTGGGCAGGCCGGCGTTGGGATACAGGCTCACGGGGAAGCGCGAGACCGCGGCGAGTGCCTGTACAAAGGGACGGATCTGTGTACTGCCGAGCGCACAGTTCAGGCCCACCGCGAGCAGCGGAATGTGGGACACCGACGCGTAGAACGCCTCCGGTGTCTGTCCGGAAAGTGTCCGCCCCGAGAGGTCGGTGATGGTGCCCGAGCAAATCACCGGCAGGCGCATCCCGCGCGCGGCGAACTCTTCCTCGATGGCAAACAGCGCCGCCTTCGCGTTCAGCGTGTCGAACACGGTTTCCACCATGAGGATGTCGGCGCCGCCGTCGATCAATCCGCGCGCGTTTTCGCGATAGGCGTCGGCCAGTTCCCGAAACGTCACGTTGCGGAAGCCGGGGTCGTTGACGTCGGGCGAGATCGAGGCCGTGCGGTTGGTGGGCGCAAGCGAGCCCGCCACGAAGCGCGGGCGCTTCGGGTCGCGCGCGGTTGCGATGTCGGCCTCCGCGCGCGCAATCCTCGCCGCAGCCAACGAAATCTCATACGCCAGGTGCGAGAGCGCGTAGTCGCTCTGGGAGATCGACGTGGCGTTGAACGTGTTGGTGGTCGCAATGTCCGCGCCCGCGTCAAAGTAAGCGCGGTGGATTTCGGCCACGACATGGGGCTGTGTCAGGCACAACAGATCGTTGTCGCCCTTGAGGTCGTGGGTGTGGTCGCGGAAACGCTCGCCTCGAAAGTCCGCCTCGGACAGGCGATAGGTCTGGATCATGGTGCCCATGGCACCATCGATTACCAGAATGCGTTGTGAAAGCAGTCGCTGGAGAAGAGCCGTCTGGTCACGCGCGGGCGTGGCGTGGGCTTCGCGAAGGGGAGATGTCACCTGGACAGATTTGGAATTGAATGGTCTGAACCTCGTGGGACCGAACGCTGCCGGTCCGCGAAAGGGGAATGTAACGGTGACCCGCGGGCGCCGTCAAGAACGGGTTGCTTGCCGGGCGGAGTCACCACAGAGTAACGTTGAGCGTCCCATGCTGCCGGCAGTTCCGTATCACCTGGGCGCGTTTTTCGCGCGCTTTGCCCCCGACCGGGTGTGCCGCGCCATTGCGTGGACGCTGGCGGAGGCAAACTGGCAGCTCCGGCCGGTCACCCGCCGTGTCGTGGCAGACAACCTCCGGGTCATCCACCCCGAGTGGAGCGACGCGGAACGGCGCGCGGTGGCCCGCCGGGTGGTCCACAACTTCGCCCGGAGCATCGTGCTTTTCCTGCAACTCCCGTTCCTCAAGCGTGCGGACGTGATGGCGCGCTGCGATTTTTCGGCCCTCACGGAGGCCATCGAACAGGCGCGGGCCGCGACACCGGGCACGCGCGGGGGCTTCATTCTGGCGTCGGCGCACCTGGGGCCCTGGGAGGTGGGGGGATTTGGCGTCTCGCTGCTGGGCTACCCCGTGCACACGGTGGCCCTCGACCACCCGTTTGCCAGCGTCACGCGCTTCTATAGTGAGCGGCGTGCCTACCTGGGTGTGCACGCGTACCCGGTGGTGGGTTCGTTCATGCAGCTCAAGGAGGCGCTCGACCGGGGAGAGTGCGTGGCCCTTCTGGTTGACCGTGCCTACGGGAAGGCCAAGAAGCGCTTCGTCATCTTTGGCGTCGAGTCCGAGTTCCCGCTCGGGCATCTGGTGCTGGCGGCGCGCTGCCACGTGCCGGTCCTGACCGGTGCACTCGTGTTTGACGGGCGCGACCGGTTCCGGTACGTTCACGGCGGCACCCACTTTCCCGACGAAGACGCGGACGAATTCGAGAAACTGGAGCGCTTGCAGGAGCAATGCCTGCGCGACCTCGAGAGCATCATCCGCGCGCACAGTGACCAGTGGTCCCATTTCGTCCCGCTCGCGCGCACGGAGGTCCATGAGTAGCCCCGCCCCCTTCGACGACCTCGCGGCCATCATTCCCGCGTACAACGCCGGTCGTCACCTCGACGGCGTTCTCGATCGCGTGGCACGCTGGGTGCCGCGGCATCGCATCGTGGTGGTCGACGACGGATCCTCCGATGACACGCTCGCGGTGGCGCGAAAGGCGGGTGTGGACGTGGTCGCCCACCCGGGAAACCGCGGCAAGGGGGCTGCGATCCGCACCGGCATCGCACGGGCGCAGGAGCTGCTGGTTCCATTCGCCATTCTGCTCGACGCCGACGGCCAGCACGACCCGGACGAGATACCGGCCTTCATGGAGCGGCAGAAGGCAACCGGCGCCGACATGGTGGTGGGGAACCGGCTGGTGCGCACGGAAAACATGCCGTGGTTGCGCAAGGCCACCAATCATGTCACCAGCGGGGTTGTGTCGGCGCTTGCCAGGCGCCACGTTCCCGACTCGCAGAACGGCTACCGCCTGGTCCGGCTGGAGCATTTTCGCAAGTTTCCGCTCACGACCTCACGCTACGAGATCGAGTCCGAAATGATCATCCGCGCCGGACGGGCCGGGGGACGCATCGCGTCGGTCCCGGTTCGCACCATCTACGGTGACGAGAAGAGCTTCATCAACCCGTTCGTCGACACCGGGCGCTTCCTGCGCATGGTGGGGCGTTCGTTCTTCTGGTAGACGCATGGCGCCCCGCATTCTCATCTCCAACGACGACGGCTTTGACGCCCGCGGGATCAAGGTCCTCGAGGAGGCGTTGAGTCCCCTCGGCGACGTGTACGTGGTGGCCCCCGACACCGAACAGAGTGCCAGCAGTCACTCGCTGACGGTACGCCGGCCCATCGACGTCCGGCGCGTCGACGAGCGCCACTACCGGGTGGGAGGGACCCCCACCGACTGCGTGGTGCTGGCGATGCAAGTCGTCATGGACGCGCGTCCTGATATCGTGGTATCGGGAATCAATCACGGACCCAACATGGGTGAAGACGTGACGTACAGCGGGACGGTGGCGGCGGCGGTTGAAGGCTCGATCCTGGGCGTCCCGGCCATCGCGATTTCCTCGCTGCAGCGCGGCGTGCGCGGTGCCGAGGCCATCGGGAAGGTGGCGCAGCTGGTGGTGAAGCGAGCGCTGGAAGACGGCATTCCGCGCGAAGCGATCCTGAACGTCAACGTACCCGACCCGGATGTTGCACCCATCAAGGGATTCCGGATTACCAAGCTCGGCTCGCGGCATTACGAGAACTTCATCGAGCCCGCGGGCGGCCCGCTTCAAATGCAGTACACCATTGGCGGCCGCGACCCGGTATGGCGCACGGATGACGGCACCGACATCGCGGCGGTGCGCCTGGGCTATGTTTCGATCACGCCGCTCCACCTCGACCAGACCCATTACAAGGCGATCGTGGAGATGGAACGCTGGAGGTTTGAGTTGTGAGGTGGCGGCAGTATCGAATCGCGCGCGAGCGCATGGTCCGTGACCACGTTTACGCGCGCGGAGTCCGCGACCCGCGCGTTCTGGAGACAATGCTGCGCGTACCGCGCCATCTCTTCATCGGGCGCGACGCCGGTGTGGAGGCCTACGCCAACCATTCCTACCCGATCGGCCACCAGCAGACCATGTCGCAGCCGTACATGGTGGCCTACCTCACCGAGAACCTTCGCCTGACCGGAAACGAGCGCGTGCTGGAAGTGGGGACCGGGTCCGGCTATCACGCCGCGATCCTGGCCGGCCTGTGCCGCGAGGTATACAGTGTCGAGCGCGTCCCCGACCTCGCCGAGCGCGCCCAGCAGGTGCTGCGCGACCTGCTCTACGCAAACATCACGCTGCGGGTCGGCGACGGTGCGCTGGGCTGGTCCGAGGCGGCCCCCTTCGACCGGGTTCTGCTCACGGCCGCGGCCGATCACGTGCCGCGGGCCCTGCTGCACCAGCTGGCCGACGGCGGCTTCTTTCTGGGCCCGGTGGTGCGCGAGGACGGGCAGCAGGAAGTGGTGCGTTTGACGCGCACCGGAGAGCGGTTTGAGATCGAGCGCATGGAAGAGTGCTCGTTTGTGCCGCTGGTGCGCGAAGCATCGCTGGCCCAGCCGGACGTAGCCAAACTCAACCCTTGATTCACCCCGGAAACCTGATACGATAGGCGGTCTCGGGTCCGGGGCAGTGCCCGGACCCGTTCCAATGTTCGGGGTCGGGGCGTAGCGCAGTCCGGTTTAGCGCGCCTGCTTCGGGAGCAGGAGGTCGGAGGTTCAAATCCTCTCGCCCCGACCATTTCACCGGCCATGACAAACCACCGCGAGAAGGCCACGGGAGGCGCCGAGGAAACTCGGGAGCCATCCTACGACATCGAGGCCCGCTACCTGGCCGAGATCGGTCGTTATCCACTCCTCACCCCCGAGCAGGAAACCGAACTGGGGCGCCGCGCCGCCGAGGGCGACGAAGAAGCGCGCCGCCAGCTCATCATTGCCAACCTGCGCCTGGTCGTCACCATCGCCAAGCGTTACTCCAACCGCGGGCAAAGCCTCCTCGACCTGGTGGAAGACGGCAACCTGGGCCTGATCCGGGCCGCGGCCAAATTCGATTACAGCAAGGGCTTCCGCTTCAGCACCTACGCGTCATACTGGATCAAGCAGTCCATCAAGCGCGGGGTCGCCAACCAGTCGCGCCCGTTGCGCATTCCGGTCCACATCTTTCATGTCATCAACAAGTACCTGAAGACGGAAGAACAGCGCAAGAGTCGCAGCGAACCCACCGACGACGAGTCGATGGCAAAGGCACTCGACGTGAGCATGCGGCGTGTGAAACTGGTCCGCACGCTGCTGGCGGGTATACGTGCCGAGGATCCCGCGCAGAGCGCGGACGCGTTGCAGCGCCTTGCGTCCGATCCGGCGCAGGGTCACAACGGATCGCCGGAAGCCCTGGTGACGCTGCAACTCGAGAACGACGAGATCGCAAGCCTGTTCGACCGCTGTCTGAATGCGCGCGAGCAGCGCGTCCTGACCCTTCGTTATGGACTCCACGACGGTGTTCCCATGACGCTCGGCGAAGCCGGGCATGAAGTCGGCATTTCGCGCGAGCGCGTGCGCCAGATCGAGAAGCGCGCGCTGCAGAAACTCAACCTGGTGCTGGCGGGGAAGCGCCCCGGGGGAGCCAAAGCATGAACCGTACCCTCGAGTCCCGCGTGCGCGAAGCCATTCGCGACGTGCCGGATTTTCCCAAACCCGGCATCCTCTTCAAGGACATCACACCGGTACTGTCCGATGGTGCGTTGTTTCGCGATGTCATCGATCACTTTGCACGTCGCTGCCAGGGACACCGCATCGACAAGGTGGCGGCAATCGAGTCGCGCGGTTTCATCTTTGCGGCGCCGCTGGCCGAAGCCATCGGCGCCGGTTTCGTGCCGTTGCGCAAGAGCGGCAAGCTGCCGTGGCAGACCGTGTCGGAGACCTACAAACTTGAGTACGGCGAGGCAACCCTCGAGGTGCATACCGACGCCATCTCCCACGGTGAGCGTGTGGTCATCGTGGATGACCTGCTCGCGACGGGCGGGACGGCGGCGGCGGCAATGGCGCTGGTACGGCGCGCGGGCGGGGCGGTGCTCGAGATCATGTTTCTCCTGGAACTCGAGTTCTTGCACGGGCGCGAGAAACTTCCCGGGGCGGCAATCTATTCGGTGGTGAAGTTGTAGGACCTGCGCGCGCGTGGCCCCGTAGCTCAGATGGATAGAGCAGCGGTTTCCTAAACCGTTTGTCGCGCGTTCGACTCGCGCCGGGGCCACCACTTCTTTTCGCCGTGTGGTGAGAGGCGATCCTCAAGGGAGAGCTGTATGACCGACGACAAGCTCCAGTCCCAAGTCGAAGCGGCCACCGTCTACGAAGCTTTCTTTGTCCCCGCCATTTTTTACGAGTGGACCGCACATGTTGCGGACATTGCCGGCGTCAAGGCGGGGGACCGTGTGCTGGATGTCGGGTGCGGGACGGGTGTTCTCGCGCGCGCCGTCGCGGAACGCGTGGGAGCCAGCGGATCGGTGGCGGGCATCGACCCCAACCCGGGGATGCTGTTTGTCGCCGAAAAGATCTGCCCGGAGATTGCGTGGACGAACGGTGTGGCCGAGGCACTCCCGTACGACGACGCGAGTTTCGACGCGGTTGTCTGCAACTTTGGCCTCATGTTCTTCACCGACCGCTCGCGCGGCCTTAAGGAAATGATGCGCGTGCTGACACCGGGCGGCCGCCTGGTGGTGGCGGTATGGGACAAGCTCGACAACATCCCCGCCTACTCGATTCTGGTGGCACTCATTCAGCAGCTGGTTGGCACCCGCGCGGCGGATGCGTTGCGTACGCCCTTCATCCTGGGCGATTGCAATCAACTGGCCGACATCTTTGCGAAGGCGGGACTGCCCGGCGCGGAGATCGAGACGCGGGTTGGGACGGCGCGCTATCCGAGCATCAGGTCGTGGGTGATGACGGACGTGAAGGGCTGGTTTCCGCTCGTGGATGTGACGCTCGAGAAATCAGAATCGGACACACTCGTGGCTGAAGCGGAGAAAGCGCTCGCGCTTTTCACGCGCCCCAACGGCACCATCGAGTTTCCCATCTCGGTGCATATCGTGTCGGTCACGAAGGGCTGAGCGAAAGCGCTGCGACGGCTGATCGCGCATTTCCATCAGGTCATCCGAGACGATGAGGATGGGCTCTCCATTGCTCCCGTCCACGGCCACCACCTCCACGTGGTCCAGGCGACGCACCAACCCCCGCAGTCCATACCACTCCCGGTGCACGTCCTGCGGTCCGTCGCGCGCCGCCGTGACTCGAATCCTCCACACGACATCTCCATCGATGGCGTCGATGGCCTCGACCCGCCGTGACGTGGACCCGCCCGGGAACTGCGCCCACTGCGCGTCGAGGGCGAGCGGATACGCAAGCAGGCGGGCCTCGGCAATGCTGTCCAGCGGCGGCACCGAGCCGGGCGAGACGGATGTGGGAACATCGGCGCGGTACAGGCCGCCGTTGCGCTGGCGCATCCGCCGCCAGGACGTGACGGTGTCAGTTTCCTCGGCGTAAAACCACTCGCGCTCGACCACGTACGTGTTGCCGGCGATCTCTTCCACCCCGATGAGGGTGCGCTCGGAAACGGCTTGGAGATCGATGGGAGGGCGTACCTGTCGGGTTCCATCCAGAGAGTAGTAACGGATCAAGCGCGAGCGCTCGTGGAAGGCAGTTGTCCCCAGCTTCAGCGGGTAGGAATAAGGCTCGGAGTCGTCGCCCGGGTCGACGGGGGAGTCGTCGCAGGCGGGGAACGCGAGGAGTGACAACACACAGAGCCGGACGAGGCACCGGGTGATCATGATCGAGTATAGGCCGCGCGCGCCACTCGCGTCCATCGCCGCTTGAGAAGTGGCTTCGCAAGGGGCACGCGGGCGGTTACCATGCACGCCCATGTGGGTTTCACGAGGTGTGGGCGCCTGGCTGTGTGCGCTGCTGCTTGCCGTAACGGGATGCGCCGGCGGGCTCGCGCGCCAGAACGCGGAGTTGTTTCCGCCGCCGGCGCGGGACGCCGTTACCTTCTGGGGACACGCGTGCTGCTACATCGACCTCGCCGGTGTGGGGATCGTGACCGACCCGGTGTTTGAAAAGGGACTCATTTACCGCCACCGCAGCATCGATGCTCCGCCCGCGTCCGCGTATTCCGGTACGCGGGTGATCCTGCTATCGCATGCGCACCCCGATCACCTGAGTCCGGTCACGTTACGGACGTTTCCAGAAACCGCAACCATCCTGTGCCCGGTGCCGTCGCAGAAGTACCTGAAGGACGTGAAGCACACGGTGCGCGCGATGCGCCCCGGTGATGTGTTCGAGTTTGAAGGCGGTCGAATCATTGCGGTGGCGGCGATGCACATGGGGACGCGCTGGGGGATCAGTGCCGCCGCCGATGGACGCGCACTGGGCTACATCATCGAAACCCCGCAGGTCTCGGTCTACTACAGCGGAGACACCAACTTCTTTTCCGGATTTGGCGACGCCGGCTGGGCGTTCGAACCGGACGTTCTTTTGCTCAATGTAAACGGGCACCTGCATTCCACCGATGCAGCCAGGGCCGCGTGGGCGTCGCGCGCGCGGGTGGTGATTCCCATCCACTGGGGCGCCTACCCGTACTGGATCGTGGGCGGCAACGGCCGCCCGCGCACGGAGGATCGCTTGCAGACGCTCATCGGGCCGCGCCTGCACGTGCTGGACCCCGGCACCAGCTTCGACCTCAACTCGGTTCCGCGCGATCTCCCCGCGCTGCCGTGAAGGGCTTCCGCGATGGTCGGCACCGCGCTATAATGCGCGCCGGTTTCCTCCGCGTCCCGCCAGCACGTCGATTTCCTGGAAAGTAAGGAAGGCTGCATGGGTCTGTTTGACAAGGTCGTCGCATCGTCGTTGCCCCTGGTCCCCAAGCCGATCGTGCGGCGCGTCGCCGGTCCGTACATCGCGGGCGAGAGCATGGAAGATGAGCTGCGCGTCTCGACGGAGTTGAACCGCGAGGGATACCTCGTTGCCGCCGCCATTCTGGGCGAGTTTGTGACCGAGCGCTCCGAATCGGAGGCGGCGGTGCGCGAATACCAGACCCTTCTCGAGCAGATGCGCGCGCGCCATGTGGATGGCTACATTCATATCAAGCCCACCCATCTCGGGCTCAAACTCGACAAACAGTTCTGCTTCAATAATGTGCGTGCTCTGCTCGACACCGCACGCGCCAACGACCTCTTTGTGCGCATGGACATGGAGGACTCTCCCTGCATTGACGACACGCTGGAGATGTACTACCGGCTGCGCGAGACGCACGACAACGTGGGGGTCGTGATTCAGGCACGCATGCGCCGGAGTCTGGATGACGTGCGAAAGCTCTCGCGCGCCGGGGCCAACGTGCGCGTGTGCAAGGGCATCTATCTCGAGCCGCACGAGCTGGCGTACACGAACCCCGAGATTATCAATCGCAACTACATGGTGCTGGTGGAGGAACTGATGGGTGCGGGGTGTTACGTGGCCGCGGCAACGCACGACGAACGCCTGGTGTGGGAGACGAGCCGTGTCGTGGAGCGACTCGGTGTTGCGCGCGATCGCTACGAATTCCAGATGCTGCTGGGTGTGCTGACACCGCTGCGCCGCGTGGTGCACGCCGCGGGTCACCGCGTGCGCGTTGCGGTGCCGTACGGTCCCAACTGGTACCCGTACTCGCTGCGGCGTCTGCGCAAGAACCCGGCCATTGCCGGCTACGTGCTGAAGTCGCTCCTGCAGGGTCGTCCGTGACCGGCGCCTACATCCACGGTACGGATCCCGACGAACAGGCGCGCCTCTCGCGCCTGAACGACCTTCTCAACCAGCAGTCTCTTTCCAGACTTCAACTCGCCGCGGGCGAACGCGTGCTCGATGTTGGCTCGGGGCTGGGACAGTTTGCGCGCCGCATGGCAGAGGCCGTGGGGACGTCAGGTTGTGTGGTGGGCGTCGAGCGCAGCGAGCAACAGATCGAGGAAGGGAATCGGCAGGCGGTGGCAGCCGGCGAAGCCGGTCGCGTGGACGTGCGCGCGGGCGATGCAGCGGAGCTCCCGCTGCGCGCAGACGAGTGGGGCACGTTCGACGTCGCGCACGCGCGCTTTGTGCTGGAACACGTGCCCAATCCGGAGCGCGTGGTGGAGGGAATGGTGCGCGCTGTACGACCCGGCGGGCGCATCGTTCTGGAAGACGACGACCACGACGCGCTCATCCTGCACCCGGCGGTTCCCGCATTCATGCGCATCTGGCAGGACTACGTTCGTTCCTACGAGCGCGTCGGAAACGACCCGCGCATCGGGCGTGCGTTGCCGGCACTGCTTGCATCGGCGGGCGCGCGCCCGTCGCGCTGTGACTGGCCGTTCTTCGGCGCATGCGCCGGGTCGGAACACTTTGAAACCATCATCCGCAACTGTCGCGGCATTCTCACCGGGGCGCGCACGGCCATTCAGTCGGCTCACGCCATGACGGACGCCGACTTCGAGGCCGGCATCGCGGCCTACGACGCGTGGTCGCGTCGTCCGGACGCGAGTTACTGGTACTGCACCTTCTGGGCGGAAGGTTTTCGTCCCGGGCGCTAGCGCACCGGGAGCCAGGTGCTGAAGAAGCGCCAGGCGTTCTCGCCCATCACCGCCGCCACCTCCTCGTCGCTGAACCCTTCGTGGCGCAATGACGCGGTCAGTTCCACCATCCCCGACGCGTCAAACGGCGTCGTCACCGCTCCGTCAAAGTCGGAGCCGATGGCGACGTGCTCGATCCCCACGAGGTCGCGCGCGCGCCGCAGCGAGCGCGCGATGGTGGCCGTGTCCCTGCCGCATACAGCGGCCTCCCAGAAACCAATCGCGATGAGGCCGCCGCGGGCGGCGATGGCGCGGGCGTCGGCGTCGTCGAGATTGCGCGGGCCGGCGCACGCGGACACGAGCCCCGTGTGTGACACCAGAGGCGGGCGCGACACGAGTGCCAGCACGTCGGCAATCACCGCACGGGATGCGTGCGCGAGGTCCACGATGCCGCCCAGCGAATCCACGCGCGCGACCGCGCGCTTTCCGAAGGGCGTAAGCCCGCCCTGGTGCCAGCCGTGCGCGGAACCGCCGACTTTGTTGTCGAACATGTGCGCGATTCCGAACACGCGGTAGCCATCGGCGAAAAGGGAGTCGATGCGCGCAAGGCTCCTGCCCGTGGCGTGCATGCCTTCGAGCAGGAGGACTCCGCCCACCACGGGATAATCCGGCCGCAACGCGCCCAGTGACGCGAGGTCCTGCGACGTGCGCACGACGCGCAGTTCGCCGCCGGAACGGGCCGTCGCATCGTGCAGACGCCCGGCCTGGAAACGAGCCCGCTGGAACGGGCTGAACCACGTGCGCATCGGCCAGCGCTGGGCGATGGCGAGGAGCGTCACCACGTCGGGATGCGCGGGTGTTCGCGAGTAGTTGGAGAACAACGGATGCCGCGTGGTGGCCGAGAACAATTGCAGCGCCACGTTACCGTCGCGCAGGCGTGGGATGTCGACGAGACCGCGCGTGTTCCGCACCAGGAGGTCGCGTGCCCACAGGGTGGCGTCGCTGTGCAGGTCGACGACGCGCAGGCGCGCGTGGAGTCCGGCAGACTCTGCCGGTACGGGTGGTGCCTGGGCGTCGGTGTGGACGCGGTTCAGCAGGGCATCGGCGGCTCCCGCAATCCAGGGCGAGGCGAACCACAGCACGGCCAGCGTGGCAAAGGCTATGAGAAGAACGTTGCGCACGGGGACGAAGCGTAGCACCGGTGGGGAAAAAGAAGAACGAGAGCGAAGCCCCGACCTGCCGTTTGATGTTTCGCCCGACAGAGGCCCATGCGGCAACCGCATCGCTGTCGACTAGCTTGCGAGCAGGATACGCACAAACAGGCGAGGGATCGCTCTCGTGAGGGCAAATCCTAACCAAGCTGGATGTCGATTGTCAATGCAGGGACAGGTAAAGATTGCAGCGTCAGAGCGGCTTGATCAACGATTCACATGAGAAGATACGCGAAGGTGGAAGCGCGTGGCGGGATGGATGGTGGTGCGGTGTTCCAGGGTGTCGCGCCCGGCCGAGCGGGCATCCAGGAACACCGCTCGCGTTACCGCTTTCTAAGCCACCAGAGCAAGTCGACGAGTTCGTTCCGCATGGTGGGCACCCCCTTGTAGAGGACACTTCGGAAACTACCCATCGGCGCGACGCCAAACAGCGGCGCGTCGCGGCGGATCGTGCATAAGCTGTGCCCTACGGGCCCGGGACTGGCTCCACGGCTCCGAGTAAGACCTTAAGCCGTTTTGCGGTATGCAATTACGCTTGTAATATCATCGCTCTGGGCACCGTTCCCGAAGGCAAGAATTTCCGCCAGGAGCGCGTTCTGCAGATCGGCGGGCGGCAGGTTTCGTGACGTTCGCAGGAATGCAATCAGGCGTTCCTCTCCGTACATGTCGCCGGTCGCATTACTCTGTTCGGTGATGCCATCGGTGTACAGGAGCAGCGTGTCGCCCGGGCGAAACGCAATGGTGCCCTCGTCGTACGGGTGGTGCGCGCGTGCCCCGAGTACCGTTCCGCCCGTCCCCAGGCGGTCAATGTAGCCGTTGGTGGACAACAGGGCGGGGCACTGACCGGCGCTCGAGAACGTAAAGGTGGAGGCGCGCGTGTCGAAGACCCCGCAGAAGAAGGTTGCGAACTGGCCGGGCTTGGCGTTCTCGATCAGGTAGTCGTTGAGTTCGCCGTTCAGCTCGGCGGGTGCGAGCCCGCTCTTTGCGCGGTTCTTGAACACGGCCTGGAGCGAGGCCATCAGCATGGCCGCCGGAATCCCTTTTCCGATCACGTCGCCGATCGCCACCACCACGCGGTCTTCGTCGAGCGCAAAGTAGTCAAAGTAATCGCCGCCGACTTCGCTGGAACTCACGGTTTGTCCCAGAATCTCGACCCCGCGGAAACGTGGTGTGGTGGTGGGGAGCAGCGCCTGCTGGATTTCCCGCGCCAGCATGACCTCACTTTTCAGGCGTTCCTGTTCAATGGAAGACTGGAAGAGGTCGGCGTTCTCAATCACGAGGCCCACCTGCTCAGCAAACGTTTCCAGCAGCTCGCCGTCGGCGCGCTGATAGGCAACCCCCGACCGGCGCGGCCCCAGCAGGATCAGCCCCATGAGGCGATCGGGCGCGGCGATTGGCACGCACAACGAGAGCCCGTGCCACCCGAGCAGAGTCCGCGACGGGTCGTCCATGTTTGGACGTTCCCACGAGCGGTCGAGGAACTCCACCATGAGCGGACCACGGAAGCGCGTGAGGTAGCGTCCGAGAAAGCACCCGGGATCGAAGGCAGGGGGCTCATGCCTTAACTCTCCGCGCACACGCACCGGCTCCAGATCCGGGCCCCCGTTGCGCAACTGGACGCAGATCCATTCCGGATGCAGCAGCGATTCGCAGCGCTCGATCAGGTGGTCGAGAATGGCGTCGCGCGTGAGGGTGCGACCCACCTTGCGGTTGAAGTCGATGACTTCCTGCCGGTACACGTAGTCCGCGCGGTAGAAGATGCGGTCCACCGCGTTCTGCACCCGTTCGCGCGCGGGAGCGAACGCGAGTGCGAGCACCAGCACGGCAATGGGCAGCCACACCGACTGGCTGACACCCAGTTCCTGCGAGAGGAACGCACCCAGCGTTTGCACAACGAGGTAATAGCCGGCGATCAGAAGACCGGTGACAAGCGCGTATGCGAGACTCTTGCGCACCACCGCGGTCAGTTCGATGGCACCGTGTTTGAGGATCGCGTAGCCAAAGGTCGCCGGCACGAAGCCCAGGCACAGCGCCGCCGGAATGGTGGCAAACAGGTGCGCGCCCGGGTTGACGCTCGCGATCAGCGTGGTCGCGAGAAATGGACCCAGTCCCACCACCGTTCCCGCGATCACGACGCGCAACTTCTGCTTTTGTGCGCGCGGCGAGGTTCGGTACGTGCGTACGAACACCACGAGCGATGCGATCACGTAACACGCAAAGTAAGCGGTCGACGCCGCGAGAACGGCCGTGACGGGCCCCTCGCCCGGTGACGCGAAACGGAAGCGTGCCGCGGCCAGCCACGCGCTGGCGGTGAAGATCATGAGCGGTGGAAGGTAGAGCCAGAGTACGCGGCGACGTCCATTGTCGCGCGCTCCCCGGTCCGGGAAGCGCAGGAAGAAATGCAAAAGTGCCGCGGGGAAGAGAAGAATGACCGCGTCGCCCATCCATTCTCCAGCGAGTTGCAGGGCGGGCGTTCCGCTGGACGGCCGGTCGGTCAGAAAGAACGCTAACATCGAGGTGTTGACGGCGAACAGGGTTCCCAGTTCGTCGGAGCGGCGGACGTACACCCAGAGTCCGACCGCAAGGAACGCGGCGGCGAGTACCAGAAGAACCACGCGCTCGAGCGTCAGGATGGCGGGCGATCGCGTGTAGGTGACGGTGCGTTGCACCTCGGCACCCGCGCGAGCCACCGTGTACACCTGCGGGGAATAGGCCTGGTTCTGTGCAACGAGGTGCTGGTAGTGGCCGCGGTTGCGCAGCCGCTCGCCGTCCACGGCTAGAATGACGTCGCCGGGTTGAATGCCGGCGTCGGCGGCGGGGCCGTTGTCGCGCACCTGCTGCACGACGAGATTGCGGGTGACGATGCCGGACCAGGGGGCGCGCCAGCGCTCGGCCATGCCGGGGAAGGCGAGAACCACGATGCCGAGCACAAACAGCCAGAGTACCGGGCGCAGCAGGGAAGCCATGCGCCCGCGTCGCGGGGCGGGACGGAGCCGGGGGTGCGAAGTCACGCGTTCCTCCACGTGCGAACGCGGGTTGAACCGCGCGCGTCACGAGTGTGCGCGCCGGGTGGGCACGGGTGTCAACGCTTTTTCCGCCGGGGAACGGCCTTGCGGCGTGCGATTTGCTGTGCTAGTCTCCCAATTCCAAAGCAATTACGTTACCCAGAGCGAGGAGTATAAGGGTCCATGACGTCCACGGCACGACGCGCGAAGAAGAGTTTGAGGGAAGACCAGCTGGTCACCACCACGTTCCGGCTCACGGAGTGGGCGCAGGAGCATTTCAACCAGGTCATCATCGGCATCGTGGCGCTGGTGGCCGTGGTTGCCGTTCTGGTTTTTGCGGCCAACAGCCGCGAGAACAGCGCGCGCGAAGCCCAGCGTCAGCTGGGCGTCGGACTCACCCAGTTGCAGTCCGAGCAGTTCAGTGTCGCGAAGGCCACGTTCCAGCAGATCGCGGAGCAGCACGGCGGCGCACCGGGCGCGTCGGCAAGGTTCTTCCAGGCCGAGTGTGAACTGCGCGAAGGGAACTACGCCGCGGCAGTGGACGCCTACGACAGGTACCTTGGCGCAAGCAGCGCCTACCCACTCTTTGAGGCCTCGGCTCTGGTCGGCAAGGCCATGGCGCAGGAGGGCCTGCGCGACTACCTCAGTGCGGCAAACACGCTCGTTCAGGCTCTGGCCAAGATGGACGCCAGGGATCCGCGCTACGCCAGCACCGCCTTTCAGGCCGGCGAGTTCTTCGTCGAGGCCAAGAACGAAAGCGAAGCACTCAAGTACTTCGAGATGGTGGCAAAGGACGGGACCGGCGACCTGCAGGCCCGCGCCAACGTCATGGTGTCGATGCTGAAGTAGCCGCACCGGCTGCCCACGTTGGTCGCTCGCCACGCAACCCCGGACCCTGATCGAACGCCACCCTCGGACCACGAGCGTTGGTTCGCGGCCATCGGTTACCTCTTCTTTCTGTGTCTCCTGGCGCTCTGGAAGGCGCGCGGGAGTGCCTTCGTTCGCTTCCACGCTCGTCAGGCCTTCCTGCTGTTCCTCGCCGAATGCGTGGCCTTTCTGGTCATCGCCGCCCTCGACCGGACAGTGGGGCGCCTGCCGTTTGTAGGGCTCATCGTCGTTGTTACCGCCCAGGTCTTCGTCTACCTGACGGCACTGTTCCTGTCGGTCGTGGGGTTTGTGAAAGCCCTGTTCGGCGAGTATTGGCAGATGCCGTTCCTCGGACCCTACCGCGAGAAGATCCCGCCCCTGTGAACCGCCTGTGAGGCCGGGGAAGGCCTCTGGAGCCGAATTGGCCGCCGCCGCACCGGGCTCGCGCCGCTCACCTTATGGCGCATAAGATATATTATGTTAACTAGTCCTACCCGACATGAGACCTACACCACGATATTGACCAGCCGGTTCTGAATGACAATGACCCGCTTCGGGGTCTGCCCCGCGAGTATCTCCTGCACGCGCGGGTGCGCGAGTGCGATCGCTTTCATGCGCTCGGCATCGGTGTCGGCCGGAACCGACTCTCGCGCCTTGATCTTGCTGTTCACCTGGATCACCAGGTCGAATGCCTCCGCCCGTGCGAGTTCGGCGTCCGCTACCGGCATGGAACTCCGGAAGACGCTCTCCGTGTGACCGAGTTGTTCCCACAGCTCCTCACACACGTGCGGGGTCATGGGCGCCAAGAGGTGCACCAGGGTCTGGAAGGCAAAGCGCGCCACCGCCGCCGTGCCGGGCCGGCCCCAGGCGGGGTCGTCCTCGCCCAGCGGGACCAGCTCGTTGGACAGTTCCATCAAGGCGCTGATCGCCGTGTTGAAACGGAAATGATCGCCAACGTCCGCGGTCACGCGCACGATGGTGCGATGGGTCAGGCGCAGGAGTGCGCGAGCGCTGTCGTCCAGTGTCTCGTAGACAATTGTCTTTGGGGCATTGCGGAGTGCCACCGCGCGCGCTTCGTGGAAACGCCAGATACGATTCAGGAAACGGTAACAACCGTCCACGGCCTCGTCGTTCCACTCGATGTCGCGCTCGGGCGGGCCGCAGAATAGGATGTAGAGGCGCATGGTGTCGGCACCCATGGGCCCGATGATGGTGTCGGGCGGGACCACGTTGCCCTTGCTCTTCGACATCTTGACGCCGTTCTTGCACACCATGCCCTGCGTGAACAGGCGCGCGAAGGGTTCGCGAAACGCGATGTGCCCGCGCTTGTGCAGGAACTTGGTGATGAAGCGGGCGTACAGCAGGTGCAGAATCGCGTGCTCGACGCCGCCGATGTACTGATCCACCGGGAGCCAGGAATCGCACACCTCGCGCTGGAAGGCGCGCGTCGTGTCCCCGGGCGACAGATAACGCAGGAAGTACCAGCTCGAGTCCACGAAGGTGTCCATGGTGTCGGTGTCGCGGCGCGCGGGCTTGCCACAACGCGGACACGAGACGTTCACAAACTCGGCGCTGGTTGCAAGCGGGCTTAAGCCGTCGCCGCGGGGGCGGAAATCCACGCCTTCCGGGAGCCGCACCGGGAGTGCGTCTTGCGGGGCCGGAACCACGCCGCACGCGTCGCAATGAATCATGGGGATGGGCGCACCCCAGTAGCGCTGGCGCGAGATGAGCCAGTCGCGCAACCGGTAGTTCACGCGGCGGCGTCCAATTCCCTTCCCGGTCAAGTCATCGGCGATGCGGTTGAAGGCCTCGTGCTGCCCGAGTCCATCGTAAACACCGCTGTTCACGAGCACACCGTCACCCGCGTAGGACGACACCGGCAGCGCCGCCGGCGCGCCGCCGAAACGCACGACCTCGCGCACGCCCAGCCCGTGCAGGGTTGCGAACGCGAAGTCGCGCTCGTCGTGCGCGGGCACGGCCATGATGGCCCCGGTGCCGTATCCCATCAGCACGTAGGGGGCGATGTAGACGGGGATGGATTCACCGGTGACCGGGTTTACCGCGCGCGCGTCGAGTGCCGTGCCCTCGCGGCTCGGTTCGGTGCGCGCCTTGCCGCTCAACCGATCGGCGGTGTAGCGCGCGATGGCGGCGCGCAGTTCCTTTTCGCGCGGCGATCCCTTCACCAGCCGCTCGACTTCCGGATGGTCGGGGGCGAGGACCAGGAAGGTCGCGCCGGCGATCGTGTCGGGCCGCGTGGTAAAGCACGTCACGCGCCGCCCGCTGCCCTCCAGCTCAAAGTCGATCTCCAGACCAACGCTCCGGTCGATCCAGTTCTTCTGCATCGTAACCACGCGCTCGGGCCAGTCGGCCAGGGTCCCCAGGTCCGAGAGCAATTCGTCGGCAAAGTCCGTGATGCGAAAGAACCACTGCTCGAGGTGGCGTTCCTCGATGGGTGTGCCGCAACGCTCGCACGCACCGTCGACGACCTGCTCGTTGGCCAGCACGGTCTTGTCCTTCGGGCACCAGTTGACCGAGGCCGCCTTGCGGTACGCGAGCCCGGCGTCGAAGAGCTCCAGGAAAAGCCACTGCGTCCACGTGTAGTAGTCGGGCTCGCAGGAGGTGACCTCGCGATCCCAGTCGTAGAGAACGCCCCAGTTCATGAACTGCGCTTTCATGCGCGCGATGTTGCCGCGGGTCCACTCGGCGGGATGAATGTCGCGCTGGAGGGCGGCGTTCTCGGCGGGCAGGCCAAAGGCGTCCCAGCCCATCGGGGCCAGCACCTCGTAGCCCTCCATCTTCTTGAAACGCGCCAGGGCGTCGCCGATGACATAGTTGCGCCCGTGCCCCACGTGCAGCTCGCCCGACGGATACGGAAACATCATCAGGCAATAGAACTTACGGTCGGTACGTGAGGAATCACATCGCATGAGCCCCTCGCGGGCCCAGCGTTCCTGCCACTTGCGCTCGATGTCGGCGTGCGGATACTTCGCCATGGGTGTGTTGCGGGAATCGACCGGCGTTCTAGAGGGCGTCGAAGCGGGCCAGTACGTGGTACTCGGTGCCCACCTCATCGATCTCGACGGCGGCTCCGGAGGTCTCGAGGAACGTCCGCGCGTCGTCGGCGGCGTCACGCGAACTGACCACCACGCGCAGGAGTGACGGGCGCCCGCGCGCGAGCACGGTCTCCGCCATGAGACGCGGACCGGGCGCGGACAGGCCGCGCGCGTTGATGCGGACTTCCTCGTTCATTCCGGGCCTGAACTCTAAGCCGCAAATGGAGGGCTGGCAAGCCTTTTCCCGGCGTGGGAGGCAAGCAGCGCTTCCTCCACGACGGTGCGTGCATCGAGAGCACTGGTCTTCAGGCGGAGATCCGCCCAGCGCAGGTTGGTGAGGAGTGTTTCGAGGCTGGCGGGTGACACGCGCGCCGCCTGCGCGCGCAGGCGGCCGGCAAAGAAGGCGCTCTGTGTACTCGCGATGGCACCGGCCAGCGCCTGGTCACTGCCCACGGCGCGACCGCGTTCCTGGGTGATGCTCTGCACTTCGAGCAGGTTGACGGTGCGCCGGAGCAGCATCGAGACCAGCATCACCGGTTCCTCGCCTGCTTCCACCAGCGAAGACACGCGCGCCAGCGTGTTGGCGGGTGCCGAAACACCCAGCCCGTCCAGCAGAGAGAAGAGACTCTCCACCCGGTACTTCCCCACCACCGACGCCACCAGCTCGCGCGTAATGCGCTTGTCGTCCTCGACAGACAGGAGCAGCTTGTCGATCTCGTTGGAGAGGTCGATCATCTGCGTTCCCACCGATTCCACCAGCAGGTCCAGCGCCTCCTGATCGATGGCAACACCTTCCTTGCGGAAGCGCGCGAGCACCCGCTCCAGCGTCTCGGTCTCGTCCAGGGTTGCAAAAGCAAACGCAACGCCGTTCTTGTTCGCAACGTCGGCCAGCTTCTTGTGCGCCACGGTTTCCAGCTTTTCCGCGCCCGATTCCACGACCAGGGTGACGCCGTCGGGGACGCGGCTCGCGACGTCCACCACGCGTTCGCGCTGTGAGACGGCAAGCGAGTCGAAGTTGCGCAGGATCACGACGCGGCGTTTTGCAAACAGCGGGAATGCCTGCAGGCGGTCGTCGAAGGCAACGGGGTCGAACTCGTCGCCGTGCAGGATGTCGAGATTGAACGTTCGGTCGCCCTCCGGAAGCACGGCCTCGATGAGACGCCGCGTAAACTCCTTCTTCATGTGCTCTTCGGGACCGTGGATGAAGTACAACGGCTTCACACGCCCCGCGGCGACGTCGTCGAAGAGTTTCTTGTAGTCCTTGAGGCGTCCGGCCACGGCTTACCAGTCCTGGGTGGTGAGACCGAGAATGCGGTCGGTGATCTCGCGCAGCGATTCGTCCACCGCGTCGTCGTAGGTACGCCCGTTCTCGACGTTCTCGATAAAGTAGGACCCGTCGCCCTGAAACGAGCGGTTCTCCCAGATGGGCTGGTTGAGCCGCCGGTTGAACAACGTGGCGTTGACGCGGATGAGGACGTGGTACTCCTCTGCGTTCAAATCGCGGTTGAACGAAAACGGTTTCTTGCTGAACTCGACGATCTGTCCCTCGAGGATGGCATCCGCGTCGGACTCGGACACCACGTCCAGCGTGTTGTCCTGGACCAGGTTGTCGACGATGCTCTCGGTGACGCTAATCTCAAGACCGGGCTCGGCCGTCTTGTTCTCGAAGAACGGGACGTGGATGGACTTGATGTCTTTGGCCGTGCGCGACGTCGTGCTGTAGCCGCAGGCCGCGAGGCCCGTGGCCAGCACGAGTGTTACGGCCAGGCGGGCCCTATTCCGACGTCTGCGGGACTTCGTTCTCATCGCCGATGCCAAAACTCTTCATGCGGTAACGCAGCTTGTCGCGCTTCACATTGAGCAGACGCGCCGTCTTGCTCTGGTTCCAGCCCGACTCGTCCGATGCCTTGACGATGAGTGCGCGCTCCACGTCGGACACGATGCTCTCAAAGTCGATCCCGTCGATCGGAATGGGTGCGGCCAGGATGGAGTCGATGCGGCGTCCCACCGTCCCGTCGTCGTTGCGGTGGTCGGCGAACGGCAGCATGGCGCGACGGAGCACGGGGCCGTTCTCCAGAAGGACCACGCGTTCGATCACGTTCTTCAGCTCGCGGATGTTGCCGGGCCACGGGTAGCTCAAGAGGGCCACACGGGCGTCCTCGTCGATCTCCGAGAAATTCTTGGCGAACTTGCCGTTGAACATGTTGATGAAGTAGCTCACGAACTTGAGCAGGTCTTCGCGCCGCTCGCGGAGCGGTGGAATATACAGCGGGACCACCTTCAAGCGATAGAAGAGGTCGGCGCGGAAACGCCCTTCCTCCACTTCCTTCTGCAGATCACGGTTGGTGGCGCTGATGACGCGCACGCTGACATGAATGTCCTGGGTTCCACCCAGACGGCGGAATTCCATTCGCTCGAGGACGCGCAGGAGCTTCACCTGAATGGTGAGGCTCATTTCACCGATTTCGTCGAGGAACAGCGACCCGCGGTTGGCGAGTTCCAGCAGCCCCTGCTTCTGGCCCTTGGCGTCGGTGAAGGCCCCCTTCTCGTAGCCGAAGAGTTCGCTCTCCAGCAGGGTTTCCGGGAGGCTCGCACAGTTGATGTCCATGAATGGCTTGCCGGCACGGTTGGAGTAGCGGTGGATCATGCGCGCCACCATCTCCTTGCCGACCCCGCTCTCGCCCTCGATCAGGGTGGTGGTGGTGTCGCTCTTGGCCACCTGCTGCACGACGTCGTAGACGCGCTTCATGGCCGGACTGTCGCCCAGGATGTAATCGAACCCCACTTCGGGGTCCATCTGGCGCTTGAGCTGGAGCACCTCGCGGTTCAGTCGCTCGCTGTCGAGGCCCTTCTTGATCACCAGCAGGAGCTGGTCGAGGTTGATGGGCTTGGACACAAAGTCAAAAGCCCCGCTCTTCATGGCCATCACGGCGGTTTCGATGTCGCCGAAGGCCGTGATCATGACCACGCCGATCTCGGGGAAGATCTCCTTGATGCGGCGCAGTACCTCAAGCCCGTCCATGTCGGGGAGCTTCAGGTCGAGCAGCACCAGGTCGGGCACGACCTCGCGCGCCTTCTCGATGGCCTCGGCACCGGTGCGGGCCGTAACGGCCTCGTAGCCCTCCTGGCGCAGGGTTTTTTCGAGAAAGAAGCGGATGGTGTCCTGGTCATCCACCAACAGGATGACTGACTTCACGGGAGTCTCCATGGTGCACCTGCTTTACGGGTAAATAAACTGAAAAGGTCGTGCCGACGCCGTACTCGCTGTCGACATAGATGTAGCCGCCGTGACGTTCGATGATGCTGTGCGTCACGTACAGCCCGAGGCCGGTTCCGCCTGTCTTCTTGGAGAAGAACGGCTCGAAGACCCGTTGTTTGTCCTCGTCCGTAAGGCCCATCCCGTTGTCCCGCACGCGGAGAATAGCAAAATCCCCCACTCCGTCAAAGAGAACGTCGGGTGCCTCATTGGCAAACGAAACCGTCACCGTAACCACACCACCGGGCGGGCTTGCCTCGATGGCGTTCTTCACCAGGTTGATCAGGACCTGGGTGATTCGATCCGCGTCGAGCACGACGTTGCGCGGCTCGGGCGGGAACACGGTTGCGACCGAGACCGACTTGCGGTTGGCCAGCTCGCCCATGCTGGCGATGCTGTTGCGGATCAACCCCTCCAGTGTCGTCTCTTCATAGATGAGGTCGCTCACGCGCACCACACTCATCAGGTCTCCGATCAGGCGGTCGATGCGCTTGACCTCGTCCAGGATGAACGTGATGTTCTCGTGCTGGGTGTCGGGTACCTGCCCCGCGCGCTGCAAATACTGAATACCGGCCGCAATCCCCGTGAGCGGGTTGCGAATCTCGTGCGCGATGCTGGATGAGAAGCGCCCCAGTGCCGCCAGCTTGTCGAGCTGGGCGATCTGGACTTCCATGCGTTTCTGGCGCGCGATGTCGTTGAACACCGCGAGGGCGCCCTGCGGCTGCTTCTTTTCGTCGTACAGGAGCGACGTATTGATGAGAATGGGGTCCTTGCCCCCGTCGCGCTTCTGCAGCCACGCCTCCTCCTGGAAGGACTTGCGTCCGATGCGGAGGGTTCGCAGCACCGGGTTCTCGCCGGTTCCCACCGGGCTGTCGAGGATGAGTTCCTGCACGCGGCGACCGCGCAGTTCCGCCTCCGGGTATCCGGTGAGTTCCTGCGCGCGGTGGTTTGCGAACAGCACGGTGCCGTTTCCGTCCACGGTAATCAGGCCGTTCATCATGCTGTTGATCACGTCGTCGCGGAAGCGTTCTTCCTGCTGTAATTCGGAAAACAGGCGGTTGTTCTCGAGCATGGTGCCAAGCTGCACTCCCAGCGTTTCCACCGAAACCAGGTCCACGCGCGAGAGCGACGCGGCCTTGAAGCCATCGGTGACGCCCACCATGCCGAGCACCGGCACCCGGTGACACGCCGGGCACTCGTAGCCGTACTCGAGCGCGTATGCCTCGCGCCGTACCTGCGTCATCTGGCGGATGCACTCGTCGCGCCCCTCGCAGCCCTGGGTGGCACCGCTCTTCACCAGGGGCACCACGATGTACGACGTCATCGTGCTGTCCTTGAAGAGCATCTTCCCTTCCACCGTTCCCACCGGGTGCATGTCGGGGTCGCGAATCAGGACCGACTGGTGCATCTGCACGGATTTCTTGAGCAGGCCGTCGAGGTTGCCAAGGGGCACGCGTGCGCGCTGATGGACGTGCCCCTCCGGGGTGTCGCGAAACACGTACAGGTTGAACGCCTGTTCGTCGGCGTCGTAGATGCCAACGAACAGCTCGCGGTACCCGAGTCCCTTGGACAGGAAGTTGACGACGGCGTCGACGACTTTGGTTTCGTCCAGCGACGAGACCAGCGTCAGGCCGATCTCCTTGATGGAGAGCAGCTGGATATTCTTCTCGACCAGCTGGAAGTTCTTGCGTTCGAGTTCGGTGGCGACTTCCTTGAGCGCCTTGTAGACGGCCCCGTCCACCTCACCCGGCCGCACGTTGCTGAACTCACCAATGGCATCCCCGTGGATCTTGCGAATCCCGTCGAGAACGCCCTGGTAGCGCAGGCGAATGGCGCGCGATTCGACCACCACGTACGTGATGCCGACGAGCACGCAGGCGGGGATGAAAACCCAGAGCGGCGTCCAGCGTGCGAGGCCCGCAAAAGCGCCGGCCAGCAGGGTGACTGCTATGACCATGCGGCGGCGCGGAATGTAGCTGACAAACGACATGGGATCAGGCCTCCGCCGCGGCCACGAGCCCGGCCCCTGCGAGTCGCGAAGCGGCCATGGCCACGGTATGGAAAGGAAGCCGTGCCCGCTCCGCGATGTCAAGCAGGCTGTGACGCCCGTCGGACTGGTTCAGGACCCAGAACAGGGCCATCTCGTCCGCACGCGTGCGTGCTTGCCCGCCGGTTGACTCGTACAGCCCGCGCGGGCCCAGGCGCGGCTCGCCGCGCGGGGACAGGTTCAGGCAGCGGGTTTCGTTCTCAATCACCTCGACCACGGAGAGAAGTGCCTCCAGCGAGGCTCCCAGCGCTTCCGCGGTGACGAACGACAGGTCATCCGCGGACGTGTGGTACTGCGGGAACTCGCCATGCGGTGTGCGCGAGAAGACACCCACCGGCAGGTCGAAGCCCGGCGAACCGTAATTGCGCTCGTCATATCCGTACGGCACGAAATCAAGGGTACGGCCGCCTTCCGCGCGGTGCGACACCACGTGGGCTGCAGCACGGTCGATAAGCGCCCCGCCCTGCCGGCTGCGCTTGTACGTAAACGCCCCCGCGTCGCCCGCGCAGGCGAGGACCAGTCCGTGGCGCACGCGTGCCGGCGCGTCCTGGTTTGCTGAGAGCCACGCAATCGACCCGATGATGGTCGGTATGAACAGGAACCGGTAGCAGTGGTGCAGACTGCGGCCTTCGAGGATGCGCGCCAGCGCGTGCGCCAGCACCACCCCTGAGAGGTTGTCGTTGCACAGTGCGGGATGGCACACGTGCGCCGAGATCAGCACCTCACCGGGAGAATCGCCCTGTACCACGCACTCCGCGTAGTCGAGCGTGCCATCGGACAGGGTGGAATCAATGCACACCTCATACTCGCCTTCTGGAAGCGACTCGAGCACCCGGTGTGCAAGGCAGAAGCCCCACGCTTCGCGGTAGTACGAGGCGCGGTATGGAACCAAATCGGGTTGTTCCGGCAGCGAGTACAGGTGCGGGCGCAACGCGGACAGCGACATGCGCGCGCGCACCGGCGTGCTGTAGCCCACCACGTGCAGCGGCGAAGCCGCGAGGTCGACGATACGCTTCCCGTCGGTGTCTGCAATCCACGCCTCGCGCAGGTTCCACTCGCGCGGAATGGTCCAGTCGAGTACGGGCGTACCACTGGGTACGCGCGTAATCGTGAGTGGAATGGTTTCGCCAAGAAGGGAGAGCGTTTCGCGCAACCCCTGACCGGTGATGCTGCGCGGGATCGGCTGCAGGCGAGCCATGAGCGCGTGCATCACACGGCCTTCCGCCCGTGTGTCGACGCTGCCGATGAGGTCGAGAATCCGCATGTGCGCCGGCGCGTGGCGCTAGGGGCGCGACGGGCGTGCCTCGACGGAGGGTTCGATATTCCAGCGCGATGGCATGTAAACCAGCCCCCAGCGCTTGTGGATTCCGCGGCCCTGGTTGCCGTTGATGTTGGACTCTTCCACATCCAGTGCCACGCAATGCTCGAGCACGTCGTAGTAAACCGACGTTCCCTGGAGCCAGAGCGACAGGTAGTAGCGGTTGGGCTGCAGGAACAAGTCGTCGATGACGAGGTCGATGGTTCCGGCTCCGGGCTCGACTTCCGGGATGTAGTACCCCGCATTCCACGTGCTGACCGTGCAGATGCGGGTGCCGAGATCCGAGAAGATGGTGAGGCCGAAGTGCGGATCCTTGACGCGCTCCTTGGACTCGTAGTAGAAGCGCGCGCGCAGCGGCTCGCCGCAGCGGAAGATGCTGGCCGGTTCACCCTCGCTGTTCAGGAAGTCAACGCGGGTGAAGCGTATGGTCCCGTTCCCTCCCCTGCCTTCCACCTTGCTGAGGTCGTAGCCCGCACGCTGAGACTCGGAGAACGTGGTCAGGTACTTCGCGATGACCTGGTCCGAGGGGCCGTCCTCGCGCATACGGCCGGCGTCGATCCAGATGGTGCGCGGGCACAGATTCTCGATGGCAGCCATGTTGTGCGAGACGAACAACACCGTGCGTCCGCCGGTACGCATGCTGTCCATGGCGTTGAGGCAGCGCTTCTGGAAGTCGGCGTCGCCGACGGCGAGCACCTCGTCCACAAACAGCACGTCGGGGTCCATGTGGGCCGCGACCGCGAAGCCCAGGCGCAGGCGCATGCCCGACGAGTAGCGCTTGATGGGCGTGTCGATGAACTTCTCGACCCCGGCGAAATCCACGATCTCGTCAAAGCGGCTTGCGATCTCCTTCTTCTTCATGCCCAGGATGGAGCCGTTCAAGAAGATGTTCTCGCGCCCGGTCAGTTCGTCGTGGAAGCCGGTCCCGACTTCGATCAAGGACGCCACCCGTCCGCGCACCTTCACGCGCCCCGAGGTGGGATAGGTGATGCGCGAAAGCACCTTGAGAAGCGTGCTCTTGCCCGCACCGTTGCGCCCGATGATCCCGACCACTTCCCCTTCGTTGACGGAGAACGTGAGGTCGTTCAGGGCGCGAATCACATTCTTTTCGCGCTTCTGCCGGCGCGGCGTGAGCACCTTGAGAAGCGCTTCGCGCAGCATCGTCTCATGCCGGAGGGCCCCCAGCGTGAACTGCTTGATGACATGTTCTACCCGTATTGCTTCGCGCACGTAAATACTCCCGGTTCAGATGAGATCGGCGAAAGCCCGCTCGGTCTTGTAGAAGTAGCTGGCCGCGAGTACGAACAGTACCAGCGACACCGCCGTGGCCAGCCCCAGCAGTCCCCAGTCGATGGAACGCGCCGGCAGCACCGCAGCCCGGAACGCGTCGATGATGCCAACCATGGGGTTGAAGCGCAGGAGCGCCTGGTACTTCTCGGGCATGGCGGCGGTCGAATAGATGACTGGCGCGAGAAACAGCATCGACTGGACGAAGAACGGGATCGTGTACTTGATGTCGCGATACTTCACGTTCAGGGCCGAGAACAGCATGCCGATAGCGATGGAAAACAACACCAACGGCAGCAGCAGCACCGGCCACCACAGGAACTCCCAGGTAAGCGGCATGCGGTAGTAGAACATCATGCCGACCAGCACCAGGGCCGCAAAGAAGAAGTCCACAATACCGCTCAACACGGACGACGCGGGGATGATCGCGCGCGGAAAGTACACTTTGCTGATCAGCTTGGAGTTGGCGATCAGGCTGTTGCCCGACAGCGGAACCACGTGCTGGAAGAACGCCCACGGCACCAGTGCCGCGTAGCTGAAGATCTGGTACGGCACGCCCTCGCTGTCCACGTTGGCCACTCCGCCAAAGAACACCGAGAAGACGATCATCATCAGGAAGGGCTGCAGAATGGCCCACGACGCCCCCAGGAGCGTCTGCTTGTAGCGGATCTTAACGTCGCGCCAGACCAGGAAGAAGAACAGCTCCCGGTACTTGACGAACTCGCCCGCCCATTCGATAACCAGGGGACGCGCGCTCACAGAACCACCTTTCTCGCGTAGAAAGCCTCCGCGCGCTTGGACTCCGCGCCGCACTCGACGGCGCGCAGGCGCATCAGTCCATTGAACGTTTCCGCGTCGAACCAGCGCTTGCCGGCCTGTGACGCAAAGCACTCGAGCAGGTACTCCACCTTGCGCGCCGCCTGGTCCGCGCCAAGCTGGACGAACAGGTTGGGTGCACCCAGGTCGCCGTCCCACTTGGGAACCTCATACTCGAGAATGAGGTGGTCACGGAACGTGTTCCATGTCAGCTCGCACACAGCGCGATGGTCCTGGTGCAGGTCATGACGCGTGTGCGTGAAAATGAGGTCGGGCTTGACGCGCGACTTGAGCTCTTCAAAATACGTCTTGATCCTGGCGTGCTCGGACGGGAAAAAGCCGTCGCGAAACTGGTGCAACTCCACGGTGCGCTCGTGCGCCCCCGCCGTGAAACGTGCCGCCGCGGCTTCGGCCTCTGCCGCACGCTCCGCGCGCGCACTGAACACCACCCAGTGCACCCCTGCCGACGGGTTCTCTTCCAGCAGGCGCAGCACACTGCCGCCGCACCCGATCTCGATATCGTCGCTGTGCGCGCCCAGACAGAGCACGGAGGAAATACCGGTGAAGGAGAAGGACTTCATCCCTTGCGCGTCTCCCACAGCGTCCACGGTGCCTTGCCGCCGGTGTAGTATTCCTCGAGCACCTGTCGCTCCTTGAACGTGTCCATGCACACGAAGAACCCGTCATAGCGGTACGCCGTGAGCAGCTTCTTGTCTATCAGGCGCTGGAATGGCTGCTCCACCAGTTCCTCCCCCGGGCCCATGTGCTTGAATACGTCGCGCCGCAGCACGAAGTAACCGCCGTTGATGCGAATGTCCGCCTGCTGCACGTTGGAGATACCGGTGACAGCGCGGTCTGCACCCATGTTGACCATGTGAAAGCTCTGGCTCGGGCGTACGCAAAGGAAGCTCGCGGCCTTGTCCTGGGACTCGAAGTCCTTGATCATGTCGGGCAACGGCACGTCGGTCAGATTGTCGCTGTAGTTGGCGAGGAACACCTCGTCCTTGCCCAGGTGCTGCTCGACGGCGCGCAGACGCCCGCCAATGTTGGTATGAACACCGGTGTCCACGAAGGTGATCTTCCAGTCGTGGATGTCACTGTTGGCGAGGTCAATCTGCCCCGCTCCCGAGAGGGTGAAGTCGTTCGACAGGCACTCGTCGTAGTTCAGGAAGTAACGCTTGATGACGTCAGCCTTGTAACCCAGGCACAGAATGAACTCCTTGTGCCCCCAGTGCGCGTAGTACTTCATCACATGCCAGAGGATCGGCCGGTAGCCGATGGGCACCATCGGCTTGGGGATGTCCTCCGAGTATTCGCGGATGCGCATCCCGAGACCGCCACAAAACAGCACAACCTTCATATCCGCTCCTACAACCCGATACCGTCGTAATTGGCGACGGATTCCCGGTCCAGCATGCGACGCGCGTCGAACACGAGTGGCGCCGGCGTCCGCCCGGCCACCAGCGCGGGCACTTCCTTGAATTCATTCCAGCGCGTCACGATGACGATCGCCTCGGCACCCTTGACCGCATCCGCGAGCGATGGCGCGTACTCGATCGCCGGACCCTGCAGCACCCGGCGCGCGGGCCCCATGGCCACTGGATCGAACGCGACCACGTTTGCACCACTCTCCAGCAGCCGGCGCACAATCGGGAACGCGGGTGACTCGCGCACGTCGTCCGTGTCCGGCTTGAACGCGAGCCCCAGCACGGCCACGCGCCGGCCGGAAAGAGACGGCAGGTGACGGCTGAGGTGCGCCAGCACGCGCTCCGGCCGGCCGCGATTGACTGCCAGTACCGCGTCCAACACCGGCATGCTGACACCGTGCGCGCCGCCGTGCGCCACGAGTGCGCTTACGTCCTTGGGCAGGCAGCTGCCACCAAAGCCGCACCCCGCTTCCAGAAAACTCGCGATGGGTGCGCGCAGGCGCCGTGCACCATCGCGAACAGTCAGATAACCGGATTCGTGCACGCCGCGCATGACGTCGAGCGCGTCGATCTCACCCACGGCACCCGCAAGATCGGCGATCTCATTGGAGAACGAGATCAGGGTTGCGAGAAGCGCATTGGACGCGTACTTGATCATCTCCGCGGTGGACGGGTTGGTACGAATCACGGGTACGCCCTTGAACTCCGCGTACAGCGCCGCCAGTACCTCCAGGCTCCGCGTGTCCACGCCACCCACCACAATGCGGTCGGGGTGCATGAAGTCGTCGACGGCCGTTCCCTCGGTGAGAAACTCCGGATTGGCGCCCAGGCCAAAGTCCGTTCCGGCGCGCCGGCCCGACGCTTTTTCCAGGCGCTCGCGCACCGGGCCCACCGTTGTCCCGGGGACGACGGTACTCTTGACCACCACGACCGGATATCCGTCGTGGTCCGCGATCGCCCGGCCGATGTCGTCGCAGGCGGAGAGCACCTGGGAGAGGTCGATCGCGCGGCCGTCAAACGGTGTTCCGACGGCGATCATTACGATCTCGCTCTCGCGCACCGCATCCGCGACCGACGTGGTGGTGCGGAGCCCCCGGCCCGCATGCTTGTTCAACAACTCAGGCAGCCCGGCTTCGTGAATCGGTGCCTCGCCGCGCGCGATGCGTGCCACCTTCTCCGCATCGCGGTCGACACAGATCACCGCGTGCCCCTTCTCGGCCAGGCAGGCACCCGTCACCAGGCCCACGTAGCCGGCGCCAATGATGGCGACCCGGCTCACGCGTCCACCGCCTCGCGGTGGTAGTGGTACCAGGTGAGCGAACGGCGCAGGCCCTCGTCCACGAGGATGGAGGGGTTGTAGCCGAGTTCCGTGCGCGACTTGGTCATGTCCGGCGCGCGCCGGTTGGGATTGTCGACCAGATAGTCCGCCTCGTTGGAGGTCTGCAGGACGACCCGCCCCGTGTAACCAAACAGCGTGCGCGCCTCTTCCACGATGCGACCCGCGAGATCCTTCATGGAAATCTCAGGTCTGTCGATGCCGACGTTGTAAGCCTCGCCTGCGCGCCCCCGCACGAGCGCCTTATAGTATCCGACGACCGCGTCCGCGACATAGCAGAAGGTGCGGGTTGGCGCCCCGTCGGAAAGCATGACGATGTCGCGGCCGGCCATGACGTCGCGCGCGAAGTCCGGAATCACGCGCCGGTCGCTGATCTTGAGACCGGGGCCATAATTGTTGAACGGGCGCACCATGCGCACCGGTACGCCGTAGTGGCGGGCGTACACCACGCACAGGGTTTCGCCGTAGCGTTTGGACTCGTCGTAGCAAGCACGCGGGCCGGTGCAGGAGACGTTGCCGCGGTAGTGCTCCGGGGTGGGAATCCACTCCGCCGGCGGGTCACCATAGATCTCGCTGCTCGAGTAGAAGATGAAGCCGCTGAAATCGCGCCCCGCGTCGCGTCGCGCGCGCGCGTACTCCAGCAGGCGGCGCAGGCCGTCGATGTTGGCGTCCATGGTTTCCAGCGGATGCGCCCGGTAGTACGTGGGCGAAGCAATGCCCGCCGCGTGCACGATGTACTGAAAGTCAGGCATCGGCTCCGGGAGCGGGTTGCGGATGTCGTGACGAACCAGCGTCAGATCGGCGCGCGACGTGAGCGCTTCCAGCCACGACGGGACACCGCGCACATAGTTGTCGAACACGGTGACGTGGATGCGGTCGGCCGGCTGCGCATGGTCGTTCCACGAAAGAACACCCTGCACCATGTAGTAGCCCAGGAAACCGGCACCTCCCGTAATGAGGACGCGTTTCCCTGCCATGGCCTGGTACTCGTCGCGGAGGCCGGTGCGGATGTAAGCGAGATCGCGCTCCATCAGATCCGCGAGGGATTCCACGCGCGCGTTCTGGACGCTACTCATGGACCTTCACCTCCGGAATCGGCACCACGAACTTCCCGCCCCAGTCACGGATGTACGCCATCTGCTGCATGATCTCGTCTTTCAGGTTCCACGGAAGAATGAAGACATAGTCGGGCTTCGTCTCCCGGATGCGCTCGGGCGCGTGGATCGGGAGGCGCGCACCCGGCGTGTACGTGTTCTGCTTGTGCGGGCTTCGGTCCACCGTGTAGTCGATAAAGTCGGTGCCGATGCCGCAGTAGTTGAGGAGCGTGTTGCCCTTGCCCGGGGCACCGTAGCCAACCACCGTCTTCCCCGCCCGCTTGGCCTCGATCAAAAACGACAGGATCGCGCGCTTGGTCTCGCGGACCTGTGCGTCGAAGGCCTGATAGCGCGCGAGCGAGCGGACCCCCCACGCTTCCTCGCGGGCCTTGAGCTCGGCGACGCGCGGGTGCACCGGGTGCTTGCCGGCCGCATGCCGGCCGTAGATTCGCAGTGAGCCGCCGTGCGTGGGCAGTTCATCGACGTCGAACAGGGTCAGGCCGTGGGCGGCGAAAACCTTCTCTACTGTCGTGAACGAGAAGTACGAGAAGTGCTCGTGGTAGATGGTGTCGAACTGGTTCTGGTTCACCAGTTGCACGAGGTGCGGAAACTCCATGGTGAGGACACCATCGTCCTTGAGCATGACGCGCATGCCCTCCACAAAGTCGTTCAGATCGGGCACGTGTGCGAGGACGTTGTTCCCCAGGAGCAGGTCGGCACCGCCGAAGCGCTCGCGCAGTGCCCCGGCGCTGGCGGTTCCAAAGAACTCCACCACGCTGCGAACGCCGCGTTCCATGGCAACGCGGGCCACGTTCCCGGCCGGCTCGACCCCGAGTACCGGGATGCCCTGCGCCACGAAGTACTGCAGGAGGTAGCCGTCGTTGCTCGCGAGCTCCGTCACCAGCGAGCGATCCGAGAGGCCCAGCCGCTTGGTCATGGCTTCCGCGTAGCGGCGCGCGTGCGCGAGCCAGGTATCCGAGTACGAAGAGAAGTACGCGTACTCCTCGGCAAAGATCTCCTGCGGTGTCGCATACTCGCCGAGCTGCACGAGCCAGCAGGACGTGCACACCAGCGCGTGCAGCGGGTAGTACGTTTCCGGCTCATTCACCTGCGACGGCTTCACGTGCTTCTGACACAGCGGCGTGAGTCCGAGATCGGCAAACGAGTGCTCGAGCCGGGCGTGACAGAAGCGACACGTGAGCACGGCACCCGCAAGCGGTGTCGCCTGGGCAACGGCGGGTCCGGTGCCGGTTCGCGTCATGACGTCCCTCCCGCCGCGGTGACGCGCGCGAGGCGCTGCGAGTAATCTGCCCCGAGGCGCTCGCACAAGAGGCCCGCGATGCGCGCAGTGAGCGCGTCCCAGTCGAACGTGTGCGCGACGGCGCGTCGTTCGGCCACGCGCTCGGGCGAATTCTCGCGCGGTGAGAGTGCGGTCTCGATGGCACTCACCCACTGCGCCGGATCGTGTGCGATCGCGATGACACTGGTAAAGTCGCGCAGAGTGCGCAGGTCCGAGCCCACCACCGGGCGGCCGGCGGCCAGGCACTCGTGGAGCTTGAGCGGAAAGATGTAGCGCGTGTAGTCGTTGAGCGCGTAGCACAGCAGGCACACGTCCATGTGCTGCGTGTAGGCGGGGATCTCCCCCACCGACTTGTTGCCCAGGTAGTGCACGTTGGGTAGCGCCATCAGCGTCGCGCGCTCGGCCTCGTGTTCCCCCATGTGACCCACCGGACCCACCAGCACCAGCGACCACGCCGGGCGGCGTGTCGCGATCTCAATCAACGTGCGCCAGTCGAGCTGCGACTTCAGCCGTCCGATGTACCCGATGCGCGGGTGCGCAATGGCGGCGAGGTCGGCCGGTTCCGGGGCGGGTGTTGCAAACGCACGGTAGTCGACGCCGTTGGTGATGTACGCCGTGTTCGGGTTGATGCGCCCCTTCTTCTCCAGCAACGCCGGCGAATGCACCACCACCTGATCCGCGCGCTCAATGACGCGGCGCTCGCCGGCCGACAGCGGCGTCTCGACATCCGAGAACGAGTATTCGTCGGCGATGTGGTAACAACTGGCGTCGTAGCGCGCGAGGTCCAGCGTCTCGGCGTACTTGTGCTGCCACAGGTAAAGGATCACCTTGCGCGCACCTGCAGCCTCCAGATGCCGGCGGGCCTGCGCGAGGCGGGCGCGTTCGGCCGCCTGGCGGAGCGACACGGGCCGGTAGAACTTGGGGAGCAGCGGGCCGTGGTCGTACACACGAAAGCCGCTGGCCGGCGGTGGCGTCGGGTCCGCGTGGGTCAGGCTTTCGTGCCCCGCCATCACGCGTCGCAGCGGGCGTGGCGGGTTGTACCAGACAACGTTGAAATAGCGCGACAGCCGTGTCAGCACCTGGTGGCGAGAAAGCCACATGCCGCCCCAGCGCTCCGGCACGACGGCGATCACGCCGACGTCGGGGAGCGCGGGACCGGCCGGTGTGCCGGTGGCAGGATGCCGTGCAAGGTCTGCGTTCACGGGGTCCTTCTTCAATGCGCGCGTCCCGACTCCGGGAGCACGCGCCGTTTGATGGGTCGCAGGGCAAAGCGCACCGCGTACGTCACGTCTTCAAGCAGTCCGTTGGCGTTGGCAGTCACCCAGTGCGCCATGCGCGCCGTGCACGCCGCCTTTTCCTGCGCTGAAATCGGTGCGCGTGCGATGGCACCGAAGTAGCCCCGCAACTGGCGCGTGTACGGAAACGCCGGTCGCCCGGCCTTGGCCGGGTCGAACCAGGCACTCCGCGTCTGGCGCGTCTTGAACTGCCATACCGAACGCTTGCCGTGCTGGCGGTGCACGAACAGCGGTTCCGGAAGCTCGCGGATGCGGCCCGCGAGACCAATCTCCGCGAGCAGCACGCGGTCACAGTCCGCGTAGTTGGCCAGAAGGCGCGTGCGGCGGAGCACATCGGAGCGCACGACGCCAAAAACCGCGACACACGAGTAGTCGCGCCGGATCAGATCCCGAAATCGCCTGGATGCGCGCGGCGCATCCCACGCGAGACCCAGCGAAACAATTCCAATCGTGTTGCCCGCTTCGTCGATGTCGCGTGAGCGCGGGTAAACCAGCACCAGCGACGCATCGGCGTCGAGGGCCGCGACGCAGCGCTCGAGATAGGCCGGCTCCAGCAGATCGTCGTGTGCCGCCCACTTGAAGTACTCGCCCTGCGCGAGCTGGAACACGCGATTGAAGTTCCGCATCGCACCCAGGTTGGTCTCGTTGCGAAAATAGCGTACGCGCGAATCGATGGCGGCGCGTTCACGGCACAGGCGCTCGGTGTCGTCTGTGGACGCGTTGTCGGAGATGACGAGCTCGAAGTCTCCGTACGTCTGGGCCAGCAGCGAATCGACGGCGGCTGCGATGAAATCGGCCCCGTTGTAAACGGGCAGCCCGATGCTCACGCGCGGTGTGCGAGTTCCCACGTTACCTCGATGCCCCCGTTGTCCCCTGTGCCGGCGCCCGGCCTCTGCCGGGCCCACCACGGGAACATCCCGCGCCGGCACGGCACCTGTCAACCACGGGACCAACCCGCTCCGGCGGGAAACAGCCCGACCCGCCCGGGCACAGCAAGTCACATGCCCGCAGGCGGTTCAGGAATACTGTAGGGAGACGGAGTACCGGGGGCGCGCAAGCGTCAGCAGGCGCCCTTCCCGGTGAGGACCACGTAGACGGTCCGGCAGAGGATGCGAATGTCCATCCAGACATTGCGACGCTGGATGTACTCCAGGTCGAAGTGCAGTTTTTGCCGCAGGCCATCGTCGGTGTTGGTGTAGCCAAGTTCCACCTGCGCAAGCCCGGTGATACCCGGCTTGGTGCGTAGACGCAGCTGGAACTCCGGCAGTTCCTTCTCGATGCGACCGATGAAATAGGCGCGCTCGGGGCGCGGGCCCACGATGCTCATGTCGCCGCACAGAACGTTGATGAACTGCGGAATCTCGTCCACACGCGTCTTGCGCAGAACCCGGCCGAGGGCCGTAATGCGGGGGTCGCGCTCCTTGGCCCACATGGGAGGCGTGCCGCGTTCGGCGTCGACCACCATGGTGCGGAACTTGTAGATCGTGAAGGGGCGCCCAAAGTTGACCAGGACGCGGCGGTCACGATTGCGACGCGAGCCATCCACGGCCGTCGCGCGACTGCGCCGCTCGCGCTGACGGCGGTTGATGCCGATGCGCTCCTGGCGGTAGAAGACCGGACCCGGGGACGTGAGCTTGATGGCCGCGGCGGCGATCAACATGACCGGCGACAGGGCCAGGAGGGCAAGTGAGCTGATCACGACGTCTGCCGACCGCTTGAGGCCGACGCGCCCCCGCAGGTCAAAGGGGTGACGCGCGGGAACCGCCGGGGCGGTCTCGCGAACGGTTTCGGTAATGAGCCACGGGAAGCGAACGTCACCGCGGCGGGCAAAACGATGTCCGAACGTCATCATGCTTTCCAGGGTCGGTTGGTGTGGAGCACGGAGACAAGCGCGGTTCACCGCGTATACAAGGACCCGTGCGTACCCGACAACAGCATTTTCAGTGCCATGTGTAGAAATTGCCGGCCCAAACTCGACCACACTCCCTCTATCTCTTATCTGTCATTATACCAATATGTTGATAGCTGTATATGAGGTAGTTTCGGGGTGCCACCAGGGGAACGCGATGCGTGTCGCGCGCGCGGGTTTCGTTAATTGCCCCAGCGAAGCGCCGCTCGGCGTCTGTAACTCTATTAACAACAACAGGGTACACCAGTAGCCGGAAATTGGGGCAGGATTGGGGCGAATGGCGCACGGAGGCTGTGCGCGCGTGCTGCGGGCGTGGGCTCTATTCGGCGATGATGTCGAACACGTGACCCGCGTCCTTGTACGTTCGGCGGGCGGTATCCGCCTCGGCAAACGTATCAAAGCGACCGATGACGACGCGGTAGTGCCCCGCCACCATCTCCACCTTGGACGGGATCTTCACCAGTTCCAGGGCGCGCGCTTCTGAGCGCGCGCTGTCGAGCCACGAGTGCAAGCCACCGATCAGGACGAAGCGCGTACTGGTAGCCGGGCGCTGTCCAGCGGGTGCGCGGCCCTCGACCCCGGTGGGTGTCGTGCGCGGGTTCTCCGGCGCGAGGTCGCCGACGGGGACGGTCACGGGGGCATGCGGCGCCGGTGCTCCGCTGCCAAAGTTGTACGAGAGCGTGAACGTGTGCGATCCGGAGAAGTACTCCTGCGGGGTGTAGGCGTACTCGACCGCGAACGCGGCGTAGTGCACACCGAAGCCGGCCAGGAAAGGCGATTCCGCCTGTGCGTTGTTGAGGTTGTCGACAACCCCGGTGCGCACCGAGAACATGCCGTTGACGCGGTAGTCGACGCCGGCCTGGACGCGCGTGCCGTAGGAGTCGGACCCGGCCACCTGGGCCCCGGCGTAGAACTGACCCAGACCCGAGTTGAAGACGCGGCCGCCGCCTGCCATCCACTCGGACGCGATGGGCCACGAGCCCGCGTCGTAGCTGACGCTGCCGCCCAGGTCGCGGGCCGCGGCATGCAGGAGTGTCCTCCCCATCCAGTACGACCCGCCGATGTGGAACGCATACCCGGAGCCGTCCTGCGGGAACACGTGCTCGCGCAGGTACGTCGCTCCCATCGCCAGTGAAAGTCCCGTCCCCTGGAACGCGTGGCTCAGCGTGAAATCGAGACCCGCGTTGTAATACGTCTGTTCGGTAATCGCACCCATCGCGTCGTCGTAGCCGGTGAGGCCTGCCGAATACAGCACCGTGGTGCCGATGCCGAGGACCGTTCCGCCCTTGCCAACCGGGAACGCAACCCCCGCCGATGTGAACGAGAGATCCTCGAGCCACTGCGAGGTCGTGATGAAAGCCTGGGTGTGATGGATACCCGAGAGGAAAGCCGGGTTCGAGTACATGAGCGAGGCGTCGGGCTGCATGCCCGCCACCGCGTCGGGCGACGACATGAGCCGCGCTCCCACCGGAATCTTGAGCAGCGGGGCCGCGTAGCTGCCGGCGCCGGCCTGCTGGCCGGACTGGGCCTGTACCGACCCGGCGCCCGCCAGGACGGCGAGGGCGCACAGGAGAGTTGGCCACGGGCGCGTGGATGCGGTGCGTCTCATGGTGCCGTTCTCTACCGCTGAAGTGCCTTGAGCAATTGGGGTGAATCCGGGGAGTAAAAAGCAAGCACGGGGCCAACCCCGGGGGAGGGCCGACGGAACGGCGCAATCGCTTTTCGTCGTGCCCCAGAATGGAACGACAAGGCGCATGATCTCCCTGTCGCAACGCCACTTGGCATCGCGCGCGGGGCGGGTGTACCTCAATCTGCACGGTCAGGAACCGCGCAGGACCATTAACTCGCGACTACTTCTCTGGCGGGGGGCACTGTGAGGCCGATTGAACCCTTCCCATCCCCACCCCATCCGACGCGTCGTCCGGGTCCCGTGCGAAAGGCTGGGCGACGCGCTGCGTTAACCCCGCGCCGGGGGCTGGCCAGAAAGCTCGGCCAGCCGACGCTGGGCGATTCGTGAATACCGTGTTTCCGGAAACCGCTCAACACATTTTTTGAGCATTGCAGCGGCTTTTTCCGGGTCCCGGACGACACTCGCATAAATCTCCGCTGCTTGCAGAAGGCCCGCCGCCGCGGAGGCGTCATCCCATTGTTGTGAGTTGGCTAACAGCTCGGCCGCCTCGCCGGGTTTTCCGCGGATCACGTAGCTCTCGGCGAGCGCTCCCTGAACCACCAGTCGATCGCCGGAGAAGTTGCTTCCGCGCTCCATGAGCTTGAGATAGTCCTCGCGCGCGCGCTCCAGCGCACGGTCGGCCAGGGCCGTTTCGCCGTGCTCCACGTAGTGCTTCACAATGAGCATGGGGGCTTCCAGCGCCGGGGTCGTTTCCGGATACAACTGCTGCACACGACGGAAGAGACCGAGCGCCTCGTCCCACTGGTCGGTGCGCTCCAGCTCGCGCGCGCGGGCCAGCATGGCGCGGGCTGCCACAATGCCGGGTGCGTTGTTGTCCTGTTCGAGCGCACGCAGGGCTGCCATGCCGCCGGCGCTGTTCCCCTGCGCGACATCGATGACCGCGAGGTCGTAGCGAGCCGCGTATGCCGTTTCATCGTTGGGCCAGCGTGTTGCCACCTCGGTGAGGACCCGTCGTGCCTCCGCCACGTCACCGCGCGAGAAGGCGTGTACTTCGCCCAGCAACAGAGTCAGCCCCTGCGCGAACTCCGCACCGTCCGGCGAGGCGATCAGCGCTTCAAGACCGGCGGCGGCGGCGTCCCACTCGCTGCGCACCAGATGGAGCTGGATGCGCCCCAGACGCGCCTGCTGGTTCATGCGGCCGCTGGGCCACGTGGTGGCGACCCGGTCGTAGAAGCTCGCGGCGAGCTGCGAATAGGCTTCGTAGTCGGCGGTGCGCTCCGCGTCGCGGTACATGCGAACCGTCACGACCGGGATGTTCAAGAAGGCATCGTCGAGTTTCTCGGCCGACGCCCAGAAGTCGGGGTTGTCCACGATCTCGCGGAACATGGCCGCACACTGTTCCATCGCCTCGTTGTTCTCCCCCGCGAGGTAGAGCGAACGCGCGGCACCCAGACGGGCATCCAGTTCAACGCGCAGGGGCAGGTGTGCTTCTCCCACCGTCTCGCGATACAGCGTGCCCGCGTCGGCATAGCGCTGGGAGAGAAACAGGAGGTTTGCGAGGGCCACGCGGGTTGAAACACGAATCCGTTGCATGTCGCTGATAACGGCCGGATCCCAAGTGCTGGCGGCGGGCGCGTCCAGCGGGTTGTGGGCGAGGATGCTCCGGTAGGCTTCCACCGCGAGCCGCGTGTCGTTGCGCGAGGCCTGCATCAGGGCGATGTTGATGCGGCGGTGGAAGTACTGCGCCTGCCAGAGGCGGCGCTCGAGTTCGTAGCGCTCGGTGATTCCCTTCCCGCTTTCGCAACCGGCGAGGAGCAGGAAGAGCGGGGCCAGAAGCAGGCGCCTCTCCTTCATCGCATTCCCCCCTCTTCCGGCAGTGCCAGTCCGGCTATCGATGCAAACAGCAGATAGGCGGTGAACATCTCGAGCACGGCACCCCCTGCGAGCAGGTAGAACAACATTTCGGGGTGAAAGCGAAGGGCCACGCGATCGGACTGCGAGAGCAGAAAGTCGACGGGCGCGTGGATCAGGAGGATCGTGAGAATTACGAGTGCCGTGGCCACAAAGCGCCGGGATGCGTACTGTGCGCTGGAACGAATGGCGGCGAGGGCGCTGCCACCGCGCAGGCGCAGGACGACGGGGGCGTAGATCAACAGCGCCTGGACACAGGCCACAGCGGCCAGCCCGGCGAACGTCACGACGCGGGCCGCCGGGCCCTGCACGCGGGCCAGGACGGCGCCCAGCCCCAGCCCGAGCAACCAGCTCACACCCACAAACACGAGGCCCACGATCAACACGTGCACCAGGGCAGCGCGGAACGGACGGCGCGGCCTTGAGCGACCAACGGTGTGGTGGTCGACCATGCTCCATATCCCGAGGCTCCAGCATGCAAAGCCGATGGTGGCCGCAAGCGGAAGGTAAACGCGTTGATAAAGACCCGGGAGTTGCACGAAGTGCATGGGATAGTGCAGTGCCGGTTCTCCACCCAGCGCACGCACGGCGGGAATCATGAAGCCGGCGATGGGTTCCGCGGTGAAGAACGCCAGCATCACCAGCAGCAGGCACTGCAGCGCTCCGAAGGCCGCGAACGGAACGAACACGCTGGGTGCCGTGAGCGCCAGACGCGCGTTTCCCAGCGCGTCGAGGTAGCTAGTGACCGATCGGGACAGATTCATGTCGGCTCCGATACAGTTGGCTGATCCCGGCCTGGACATCCGTGGCGTAGGGAGCGAGGCGTGCCATCGCGTCGGCGGCGTCCCCCGTGAAGGGTGTCGAGATGCTTGCGAACACCACGTCCTGCGGGCGGCGCATCACCGCATCGCGCGCAAGAAGCATCTTGAGCGGCAACACGTCGGTGACCACGCGGTCCGCGGTTTGATACCAGTAACAGACCAGACGGCGCTCCTCCCCGTCGTTAACCACGATTGAGCGCAGTTCCCCGCCCCAGGGTGCGGTCCACACCGGTTCAAGTTCGATATTCCAACCCGACCCCGGGTAACAGTGGCGCGGCGAGTGCACCTGCGAACCCTCGCGCTGACGATCGAAGTAACCCAGAAACACCCACACCGGTTCGTCCGCATCGGGCGCATACGTGCGGTACAGGACTTCGCGCGCACGCAGCACGTCGTTGAAGTCCGCGTCCAGCGTGTCGGCGCGAAACGAAACCGAGGCGTCGCCGATGGCGAGGGCACCCAGGCCCAGATCGCCGCGCGCGGGCGGTGCGCCGGCACGCAGCGTGTTTCCCGCCACCGCCATCGCGAGCAGTGCCGTCGCCGCGATTACGCTCGCTTGTTTTCGATCCACTGGATCGTCCTCCCGCAAACCACGATGGCCAGAAGCCCCGTCACGAATACCACGACCCCCGACAATTCGTGAAGAAAACTCTCGGCGGCACCCGGGCCGCCAATGGCGGCGATACCCGCGGTAGCGGCGAGCCGGGCTACATTGGCCGCGACCGCGATCGGGATCACCAGCAGCAGAAACACCGCGGTACCCGCGGGCTTGAGTGCCAGGGTGTCGAGAAGGAAGAGAGCCATGGTTCCCAGTGTCATGATGGAACGCAGCCCGCTGCACGCGGACACCACTTCCAGCGAGTAACCCTCGAGGTGGATCAGGTTGCCGTCGCGCAGGAGCGGCATGCCGGTCCACGAGAGAAACCCGGCCGCGAGCTGCGAGCTCAAGAGTTGCAGCGGGAACGTGAGCCGGTAATAGAACACATACGGAATGGGAACCATGCACAGGAGGAACACGAGCGGGTACGCGAGCACACGCGTGCGGGCACGGCCCTGCAAGAGCAGAACGAGACCGGCGATCACAACCACCAGCGAGACGCGCGTCGTAAACAGTTCAGCGGCGAGGACCCCCGCCAGGTAGAGAAAAGCACCCGCGCCAAGCAGAAGAAAGCCCGCGGCGTCCGGACGGGTCGGGAGCGCGCGCAACGCGTCCCGGCGCCGCCACGCAAGCCAGGCCGCCATCGGGAGCACGAAGAAACCGTGTGCGTAGTTGGGATCGTCGGCCCACTGCCGAACGAGACTCGCCGCCACGAACCAGTACGCGGCGGCGAGCGGAAGAACGAGCGGAAGTGCCGAAGAGAACGAACGCGGTGTGAGCGCGTGCGCCCTCATCGTGTCGACTGGACCAGGAAGCGGCCGGAGCGCTGCACGTCGCCAGCGGAATCCGTCACGCGGACCAGGTACACGGCGGGAGCAACACGCTGACCGGAGTCGTTGGTGAAGTCCCATGAAAACGTGGTGCCGTCGTAGGCGCTTTCATACTGGCGCACCCGGGTACCGGTCGGGTCGAAGATGCGCACACGCCAGTCGCGCGGGATGTTGCGCACCTCCATCGGGCGGTTCGGGTCGTTGGCCCAGAACCCGTCGGGGACAATGCTGGCGGTCTGTGTTTCCGACATGCCCTCGGCCACCGTGAACGTGAACTCCACCGGGCCCGCGCAGTTGGCCGTGGCGGCTTCGTCGCACGCTTCCACGCGCACACGAACCAATTCTCCGGCCGGAAACGCGGTTGCGGGCTGGTAGCTCACGCGCGTGTTGGCGGGCGAACCGCTGATATCGACCGTGACGGCGCGACCGTTCACGGAGAATTCAATGGAAGTCAGGTCGACGCCGAGGCCGGCATCCGTGATGGCAACCTCGATGGTCGGGCGGCTCTCGACACCGCTGGCGCCCTGTGTCGGCGTCACCAGCGAGATGGCGGGCGGCGTGTTGTCGTTTGCGGTGGCGGAGCCGGTCTGGAACGACCACGAGGGGTTGGCACTGTTGGCCGGCGTTGCCTTGTCCGCGGCGGTAAGTTGCACCTGCACGGTAGAATTGGGTGCAAGCGGCGACGACGGCCGGAACGTGACCGAGAAGCCGCCGGTGACCGCGGTCACCGTAGGTGTCACCAGCTGGCCGTTGATGCGCAACTGAACACTGCTCTGTTCGACACCTGTCTTGTCATCGACCACCGTGCACGAGACTACCGCGTTGAGTGCCACGTTGGTGGCACCCGCGGCCGGCGAGCGCTGGGTAATCGTGGGCGCCGCGACGTCGACGCCACGCGCGACGAGCACCACCTCTTTTGACCAACCGCTGATGAGACCCGTGCCGGTGTAGGACCGCACGGCGGCGTAGTACGTGCCGGCCGCCAGTCCGCAGCGCTGACCAGACGCGGTATTGCCTGCGTCCAGCGAATCCGTGTAGGCGCCCTGTGAACGCGGACGCGTGCCAAAGTAAACCCGGTAGCCGGTGACCGTGGGGTCGCCCACCTTGGTCCACACCACCCGCGCGCACCCAAAGCTTGGCTCCGTAATGGCGACGCCGTTGGGGGCAATGGGACCGACCGTGTTCTGGTTGCTGATGGTGGCACTCGCACTCGACGAGAGCCCGCTCCAGCGGTCGAAGGAATTGTGCGCACGCAGCGCAAAGTAGTACGTGCCCGACGCGAGTCCGCAACGCGTGTGTGAGGACCGCGTGCCGGAGCGCACCACATCGAGACGGTCGACGGCGACGGAATCGGTCCAGACGCCGTTCACGGTTCCCCACACCAGGTGGTAATCCGTGACGTAATCGCTCGTGGGCGGATTGTTCCAGCTCACCACAACGCAGCCATCGGTGCGACCCGCGGCCGCGAACGATGCGGGGGCGGCCGGCGTCACCGGCTGGATGCCGGTCAGGGAAAAGCCGATCGCGTCTCCCGAACTGGTGGTCATGGTGTGCGCAAACGACCCCGCCGGCCCGGCCGTCGTGGACCCGATGGAAGTGCCGTTGCGCGTGATCTGGTAAGCGCCGGCGGGGGCGACACCGACGAGGATGAATTGCGTGTTGCCCGCCAGAGCCCGCGAACTGCCCGCGGGGGTGCCGGCGGCACGCGCGTTGGTGGCCGCGGCCATGAGCGCCGCTACCAGAACGATCGAGAACGCATGACGGACCATTATCAACCCCCGGCCGCGCAGGTATCGACCGTTGCGGAAACGAGTCAAGCAGATCGATTGCAAGTTGTTACGGTACTTGGAACGCAAGGCTCAGGGGCAGCAAGAACCGTGCACGACAGGCGTGGCCAGGGCCACGCGACAGACCGTGAGACAATTGGAGATTCTCCGGAATGGGTCAAGCAGAATGTAGCGGAATCCAGCGGCCTTTTGAGGCCATGGAGCGCAGCGAGTCGACACCGCCCGGCCGCATGAGACCGGGTCAGAAGCGATAACGGAACTGCTCCACCGCACGCATCGATTCTGCATCGGCCGACTCCAGCACGCGTACAGCCCGTGCCATCTCCCAGGGAGTCGAAAAGTGGAGAACCCAGCGCTCCCCGTCGTTGTAGCGGGCCAGGAGGTCCGTGAAGAGCGCATCCAGGCTGCCCGGCCCCTCGCCCAGCAACCGGGCGGAATTCTTCTCCTGCGTCCCGTGTGTGTGCGCCTTCACAAAAACCCAGTCAGGGTGGCCGGCGACACCGATGCCCGCGCCGACCCACGCATCCACGCGGTCGGGCGAGGGCGGATTGAGGCCGGTGAGGTCCCCGTTCTCAATGGCCGGGACGAGTCCCTTGCGACGTCGGGCCCAGTTGACGACAAGAGGCCCGGTGATCAGGAGCAGGTCGTCTCCCCCGCTTACCCCGACGCGTGCGTCGCGGGCGCGGTGGTGGGCCCGGGGTTGCGCGGGGTCCCCGGCCGGGTAGTAGATACGGTTTGCCACCGGTGGCTGCGACGGGTGAGGCGCCGACGGAAAGGTGAAGTCGGCGTAGCACCCCGTTTCACGGAGTACCACCAACTCGTTGTCGACACCGCAGTGCGCGCCGCCGGGCCCCGAATTCCCCAGCACCCAGTTGCCGTGGATGAACGCATACGGCACCGGCCCGCCGTTGGGGTCGTCGCGCAGGAGCCCGTGTCGCGTGCGCAGGATCCCGGTGAACGCGAGCAGACGATCCCGGAGCGCCGGTGCGGTGTCGCGGTCGTGGTGAAGGTGCACTTCCACCGCGCCAAAACCGGCGTGTTCGATCTCGGCCAGCAAATCCATGCAGCGGGGATCGAGCGCGTACTCCTCCTCCGGGTAGAAGAAGCCGTGCCGCGGCGGGTTGCCGCCGTTATCGCGGTGTCGCGACGCGATCTCCGGGTAGCGGGTTCGCCAGAGCTGAACGCGCTCCAGCGCGCGCACGGGATCCCGGTTGCGCCAGAAGGGTTCGTAGTGATCCACGATCGACACGAAGAGGTGCCGGGTTCCGGTGGGCGTATCGCCACCGGTGCGCGCGCGGCGCGCGTGCAGGGCCGAACGCGCAATCACGTCCAGGTTCTTGCGACGCGCCACGCGCCAGGCGAGGGCCAGACCGGCCAGCACCACCGCGGCACCTGTGATGAGGATGGCTACCATGCGCTGAAGAGGAAGAGTTTGGTGAGGGCCCACAAACCCGCGATGCACAGGATCACGTTCACGAAGTCGCGCTTGGAAACCAGCTGGAAGCGGTCGTTGGGCCGCGCCGCCACAAACATGTGCGTTTGCGCCGCACTCATCGCGATCAGAATAAACAGCAACTCGTGGTAGGTGCGCGACAGGAAATACGCGCCCAGAGTAAACGTGATCATGGCGTACTCGAGGGCCTCGGCGTACAGGGCCCCGCGCCTGTCGCCTTCCGCGCGCAGGGCGGTGGCTATGAAGCGCGAGTGTCGGATGGTGAGATAGATCATCATGACCCAGGGAACCAGCCCGAACATCCCCAGCTCGGTGGCGCACAGAACGAACGAGTTGTGCGCGGTGCGGAAATGGTACTCCAGAAAGTTGTCATAGCCGACACCGAACAAGGGCCGCATCTGAAACAGATCGAGTCCCAGCGCCCACGCCTCCACGCGCCCGTAGGCCGAGTCCTCGTTGGTCGAAATCGAGGACATGCGGGGTCCCAGTGCCACCAGCGCCAGCATGATGAATCCCCCGCCGGCGATGCCGACGATGCGCCCGTACTTGCGCGCGAAGAGAATGATCATGAGAACGCCGAAACTCAAGAGCCCGCCGCGCGACTGGGTGAGAATCACGACGTAGAGAAATACCGCGTTGAAGATGAGGGCAATCAGGCGCGCGCTCGGGCGTGCCGACTCCAGCATCGTGAGCAGGGTCAGCGGGAACATGCAGTTGATGAGGAGTGCGAGATCGTTGGGGTCGGAGAAAATGCCAATGGCCTGCACGCGCCCCTTGTACGATTCCTTCCCTCCCAGCCCGAACCCGGTGATGCTCTGCACGATCCCCTGCACCGCGAGTGCCAGCGTCAGCAGGCACACGAGTTTGAACACAAAACGGAAACGCGCCTGGGAGGTGACGAGGTTCGTGATGAGCAGGTACATCACCAGCACACTGACCCAGTCCATCGTGGCTGACACCGCGCCACCCAGATTGAGTGTCGCAAGCTTGGACACGACAATGGCGGCGTAGAACCACAGGATGAAAACATTGTGGGGTGCCTTGGCGATGGTGAGGTGTCGCTTCACCACCGCCTTGTGCAGGATCACGATGACCGCAGTCCCCATGCCCAGGAGCAGCATGATGGGCTTGCCCACCAGCCCCGGCACAAAGTCCTGCGGGCGGATGAAAAGAAGAATCAGGTAGTTGACGAGCCCGATGAACGGCTCGACGAACAGCAGGATGATCCCGACGATGCCCACGGTCCCGGCCGCGGCCATGGTGGTGGACCGGAGCGTGAGCATCGCGAAGGCGAACGCGAGCACGCACACGCCCACCAGAACGAGAGCAAGGGTCAGTCTCCGGTTATCGCGTGGTTCCATACACCACCCCGGCCAGAACATCGTGCATGCGCGCGGCCAGCGCGTCGAGGTCATAGGCGCCGATCGAATGCGCGGGGCCCGTCCACGCGCGGGCCTTCTCGAGGGCCGCGGCGAGTTCGTGTGCGGGCGCGGTTCCGGTGCGCGCCGAGATGAGCCAGCCCGCACCGGTGTCGCGGAGAACCTGCCCGGCGTCGCCGTCGGGCGCGAAAGCGATGACGGGACGGCGCGCGCCGAGGTACCAGTACAACTTGCTCGGGACGCACGTGCGCCAGCGGTCGTTGCCGGGCAGGAGCAGGAGCAGCGCACGGGCGGCGCGCATGGCGTCAACACTCTCGCGGTGCGACACAAAGCCGCGGTGTTCAACGAAGCGGTCCAATCCGCGCTCGGCCAGCCGCCGGCGTTCACGGCTGTCGAGGGTCCCGAAGACCTCGAGCGTGGGTATGCGGGCAGGGTCCTGTGCGCGCAATCCCGCCAGCGCCTCCACGTACACATCGAACATGCCGGGATAGATCTCGCCCACATACGTGAGATCAAAGCTCGAGGGCACCGGGGCCGGCCCCGACACGTGGGCGGCGTCGAAGCCGTTGGGAATGACGACGACGCGCGCGGGGTCGAGACCGCGCACACCCGCCAGCAGCTCGGTGCGGTTGCCGTCGGTGTTGGCGATGACGCGGTCGCAGCGTGTCACCACCGACGCCTCCATGTGGCGTTGCCACGCCGCCGACGCGCGCGACAGGCGGCGCCGGTTGGGGAACATCCACGGGTCGCGAAATTCAGCCACCCAGCGAAAGCGACGGCGCCGGTGCAGTGCGGCGAGGGATCGCTGGCTGGAGTGAGGCGGGCTCGAACTCAACACCACGTCAACGGCGTGCGTGTCGAGCGCCGAAGCGACCGCACGGTTGAGGTCTGCTCCCCAGCCGGTGTACGCGTCGGGAATGGCGAATGCGCGGGCGAATCGCGCGAGTCCGGCCGGGCGCGGGGTCGCAATCACCGGTTGCCCGGGTCCGTCGGCGACGGGTGCGTGCGCGCTCGTGCGAATGACGTCGATGGTGTTGCCGTCACCGGCCGAGCCGCCGGTCGCGGTGACAACGACGACGTTCCACCCGCGTGCCGACAGCCGCCGGGCCATCGCACTCACGCGGATGGCGCCGGGTGTCGTGGACGGCGGGTAGTGATAGGAAACGATGAGGACGGTTCGGGAACTCATGGGTGTGACGACGGTGCGAGTAACTGATCGCACCGCAGAGCCTGGGCCGCGAGTGCTCTGGCGTAGCGGTGCGCAAGCCAGACGCGATCAAACAACGCCAGTGCTGCGCGACCGCGCTTTGCGGTGTTGCGGCGCTGCTTCAGCCCGCGCGCGACCAGGGCCTTCAGGTAATACCCCTCAACCAGGATCCGGGTTTCCACGTTCCCGGCCGCGTCCGACCCGAAGTACCCGGCAAGGAACGGCTGCCGCAGCGCCCGGACCCGGGCGCGATCAAAGCGCCAGGCGCGCGGATACGGGTTCAGCGTTTCGAGAGTCACGAGGAAGTAATCGATGTCGTCAAAGACGCACGCCTCCACGTGGTGACTGGGATCGAACACGCAGATGTGCGTGTCAGACACGTGCACGTTCTGCGGCCCGAAGTCTCCGTGCTGGACCGCGCGCGCGACGCGGCGCCCCTTTCCCCACGCGGCGAGCCTCCGCGCCGTGACCTGCACGCGCGTCGCACACGTCGCCGGCAGGCCGAAGCCGGTCAGGCTGGCGAGCCCTTCGTCCAGACGGGAGATAAACTCATGATCGAACGCGGTGCCCGGTGTAGCGGCGAGTGAGGCGTGATAGGTGGCGAGCCACGCGCCGCAGCGGTGCGACGCCGTCTGCATGCGCGCGCGCGACGCGTCGCCCGCGCCAAAGACGGCGTCGCGCAGGATAACGCGCGAGAATCGCTCCCCGCCGGTCCGTTCGGTCAGGAGTACGTTGACGTCGGGAAGAAAATCGAGCGGGCGTGGCACGCGCAACTCACCGGACGAACCCAGGCGTGCGTGCATCAGGGACAGGTGCTCGAACTCCACCGCACCCTCCTGGTGCCCGCCAAACACCGGTGTAAACTTCACGACGATCGCAAGCGTTTCGGCGCCGCCCGCCGGGGCGACCGCACACGTGTAAAGCGGGTAGGTGGCGGGCTCGCCGAGGGGTTCGAAGCGCAGCCGCGCGCGGGCGGGTTCGAAACCGGCGTCGGGATACCAGACCGCGGCACGCGCAAGAACATGCGCGCGCACGCGCTCGAGCGCCGCGGGGACGGGGTCTGGGTTCGTGGCGGACGGGGCTTCGCGTGGCATGGCGACCCGATCAGCGCCGCTTCGCGACGGCCTCGTGGAAGACACGATCGAGGATGGCGTAGTTGCTGCGCCAGTCGTACTTCTCGAGCACGAGCTCGCGCCCCGCTTTTCCCATGCGCCGGCGCAGGTCGGCATCCCTGAGGAGCGTGATGGTGTGGGCTGCAAACTGTGCTGCGTCGTCGGTGATGAACGCTGTCTTGCCGTGCTCCAGTGCTATGCCTTCGGCACCCACCGACGTCGTCACCAGCGGCTTTTCCATCGCGAGCGACTGGAAGACACGGTGCTTGGTTCCGGCCCCCACCCTGAGCGGCAGTACGACGACGGCCGCGCGCTGGACGTACTCCCGGATATCCGGCACCAGTCCGGTCACCACGACGCGGTCGGAGGCGAGGGCCTGAATGGCGGGCGGTGGCGTCTTCCCGGCCAGGTACAGCTTCACGTCGGGAAACTCCGCGCGCACCAGCGGCAGGATGTCGTTGTGAAAGTAAAGGGCCGCGTCGTCCTGCGGCGGCCAGCCGAAGTTGGCGAAGTAAACGATCGAGCGCGGTTCCTCCGCCGGGGTCGCGAGGGGTGTGAAAAACTCGACATCCGCGCCGTTGGGCACGGTCACGATGTCGGCCGCGGGTGCGATGCGCAGGAACTCGTCCCGGTCGGCGTCCGAAAGTGTGACGATCTTTTCCGAGGCCCCCGCCACGCGCTGCTGCCAGTCCACGAACTTCGGCAACTGCAGGCGCGCGAACGTGCGCATCACCGGGTTCTTCTGCACCTTCCCAAAGCGCTCCCACAGCACGTGCTCCAGGTTGTGCGCGTCGTAGACGAAGGCGGCGGTTCCCTTGTTGAACGCGTACTGACCCACGTGCAGGAAGTGGGCGTGAATGACATCGATGCGCTCCTCGCGCACCACGCGCTCCACGGTGGCAGCCATCTCCGGAAGCCAGTAGTCGTCGATGATAAACGGACGGTCACCGCCGAGAACGCTGCGCGCCGCCTTGCGCAGGCGCTGTGAACGCGGTCGAATCAGGTCGATGCACTCCACGCGCCGGCAATACGGCGCCATGGCGTCCACGTAGGGAGCACGCTCGCTTCCGAGCAGAAACGACAGCAGCACCACGTCGTGGTGGCGCGAGGTCTCCTTGAGCAGGCTGAAATTGCGGATCTCTGCGCCGCCCAGGAGCGGCCAGATGGCTTTTGCGGTAAGAACGAGAACGCGCATAAGAGTGGGTGCGCGCACCGGGGCGCGCGACCGCGGAAGCTATAGCACGAGGTTGCGCGGGGTCACAATGTGGATTCCAAAAGCAAGCGCGTGCCGCGGGGTTGGCCGCGACACGCGCTGGAAGAAAAGTCTCCGGCCGCTTCAGCGGGTTGCAAGCGCCGCCGTCGGTGACTGTATCTCGTCGGGTGTGAATGACAGCGACCCCGCGCTGCTGGCCATGTGCGGTCCGCCCGCCGCGATGGATACGCGGACACTCCCGGCCCCCCGCCCGATCGCGATCGAGTAGCCGGCACCCGGCACGAGGTCGAAGATGGAGTGCTGGCTCTGCCCGTTCACGCCCACTTCGTAGATGATGTTCCCGACCGGTGCGCCGCCCGCGGGGTCGGTTGAAAACATGACCACGTGCTCCTGCGCGGGGTCCTTGATGACCGCACCCACCATGTTGCCGCTTTCGCTCGTCACCTTGTCCGTTGGCGGCATGGCCGCCGTGGTGGCAGTGGTGGCGAAGAACACGTTCAGGAACTGGTAGCTCGGGCGCACGGACGGATCCTTGATCTCCATGCGCCAGGTCGCGTTGCGGTTGTCTGAGCTCTGCGCTTCCTCGTCGACCCAGGCGATCGTTGCCGAAGCCGGCAACAGAACTTTGTGGAACAGGCGAACGTCGTCGCTCGTCGTCATGAAGGTCCCCGCGGTCGGCGTGGGTTGCACGAGCGGGAAGTGGAACACGTTGCGGACGTCGGAACCCGTGAACTGGCTGTTCATACTCAGGCGGTCGAAGGCCACCACGTAGCCCGGCATGATATGCACCAACTCGCGGTGGAACACGTCCACCATCTTGTCGTCCCCCGGGCCGTACGGCTCCGGGTTCGACCAGTAGGCGTCGCTCGCGTCGCCGAGCGCGTACGTGTATCCCGGTGCCGCCTCGAAGCGCGCGATCTTCCCCGTGCCGTCGCCAAAGCGCTGGTCGAAACGATCGATCAGAATCGTGTTGTGGGCGACCGTGCCGTTGGGCAGGCCGCTCGAGTAGGGCTGAATGTCGGTGAGCAGCCAGCCGTTGACGCGCTTCTCGTTGCCGCCCTTGTAGATCACAAAGGCGTTCTGATCGCGGTGCTGGTGGCCCTGCAGTCGGTCGGTGCTCACAAACGTGACCGCGACCGCGTCGTCGTCCCAGCTGCTGCGGCTGTGGGCCCAGCCGGTTCCCTCCGCCAGGTAGCGCGTGTCGAGTTCGCTGTAGTCGCGCTGCGGCAGGGTCGGGTCCGTGAGCAGGAAGTCGACCGGAATCATCACCGAGATGCCGTCCATGCGCGTGCGCACGGTGTTGCACCAGAACTGGGCGTACTGCGATTCCACCGTCCCCTTCATGCCTTCGGCAAGGAGAAGCATGATGTGGCGGTCGTAGGCACCGATGTGTGCCGCCGGGTCGTTGGGCTGGTCCCCGCCCGGATACAGCACGCCGCCGCCGGGCTGGCAGGTGTAGAGCTCATAGTAGAGGGCCTCGCGCGCAAATGGATGCGCGGGGTCATTGAAGTAGTCGAGGCCCGCCGTCTGCTTGAGCAGGAGCAGCGCCTCGAGGAGGTGACGCTTGGACATGCGCCCGTAGTTCTCGCCCTCGTGCCAGCCGCCACCCTTGCCCACTCGCGCGAGTGCCGGCCACATCTGCTGGTCCATCTTGGCCAGCATGAACTCAAAGGGATCATCCCAGCGCGGCGAACCGGGTGTGCGCGATTCCATGGGGAATGTCGCGTCATACGTCACGCCGTTGTGCGTGAACTTGCGGTTGTTTTCACCGTCGGTGGCGAGTGCCACGTAGGCCGTCGCGAGCAGATAGTTGTAGTAGAAATTATTGCGCGGGTTCGACGTTGACCAATCGCGCGTGTCGTAGATGGCGTTGGCCTCCGGTGTGTCGTTCCACACCAGATACAACATCTTGTTCATGTAGTTGATGTAAGCGGCCCGCTGCTGCGCGGTTAGGCGGTCGTGAAGCCAGTCATAAACCAGTGCCACGCTGCGCAGGTAGTCGCGAATATAGAGGAAGTGTTTGTGCGAGTTGGCCGGACACTGCCAGTCGCAGGCCACGATATCGTCGGCTTCCTGGATGGCGAGGTTTGCAAACGAATCCTCGCCCGTGATCATGTAAGCCATTGCGTGCTGCCACGTCTCGGCCTTGCCCGGTTCGTTGCGCACGTAGTCAAGGAAACGCGTGGCGTACGCGGTGGGTGTGCAACCCGGAATGGGGTTGCCGTTGTCGTCGTAGCACGCCTGACCGCGCAGGCGCTCGAGCTCACCGCCTACCAGGGAAATGCGCGGGTGCTCGGAAGGAATGCCGGAGCTGCTGGACCCGTTTCGAATGTACACCGACACGGGTGCCGTCGTACCCACGTTGCCCGCTGCGTCGCGTGCACGAGCGCTGAGCGTGTAGAACCCGCTCGGGTACGCGGTTGCGTCAAGCGACGTGCTGTACGGCGCCGCCGTGTCCAGGGGGCCGAGGGCGACACCGTCGAGCATGAACTCCACGGATGCAATCCCCACATTGTCGGTCGCGGTGGCGGTCACCGGTGTCTGCGACTCAAGCGTGGCACCGGGAGCCGGTGAGGTCAGGGTGGCAACCGGCGGGACGACGTCGCCGCCCCCGGTGCTGCCGAACTCATACGCGCCCGGGTCGGGTGCGCCGCCGGCAGGCCGGGCGTTGGCTTCCATGTCCGCGGACGGCGCGGGCCGCCCCTGATAGGACGCCTCGCCGGTATTGATGACGTTCGAGCCCGACGCCAGGTGGTAATTGTCGGCGCCCGCACCGACAAAAATGCCCGTCGACGACGTGCGGCGCACGTTGGACGCCGACGAAATGAGATTGCCGCCCGCGTCGTCCAGGATGAGCTTGTCGTTTGCACCCGCGACACAGAGGTTGTTGAAGATCACGTTGCTGGTCGACTGCTCGGTCATGCGAATGCACGCGATGCGCGGCTCGACCACCGTGTTGTTGACGACCAGGTTGTTGCTGCTCGGCTTGCCACAGCCCGGCTCGTCGGCCAGGTGAATGCCACCGGCGCCGGCGCTGATGCCGTTGTCATGAACCAGGTTGTTCTGAAAGACTCCGAACTGCACCGAAATGATGCTGAAGCCCTTCCAGTTGTTGTCGTGCACGTGGTTGTTCTCAACCAGCACGCCCTCGATGATGCCGTCGCCGCCGGACATGCAGTCGCCATTGATCTGAATGCCGTTCTTGGTGTTTCCAAACGTCTCGTTGCCGCGAATGATCACGTTGTCGGAGCGCGTGTTGGAGTTTGCGACGTAGATCCCGTGTTCTTCGCCGGCCGCCGAGGAAACGTTGCCGATCACCTGCAACGCCGGTGTCCAGCCGGTCAGGATGCCGGTGCGGCCGCTGCGGCGCACCACGTTGTTCTTGATGATGACACCGGTTGCATTGACGGCACGGATGCCGATGCGCGGTGCGTCCTCCACCGTGAACCCTTCCACGGTGATGTAGTCCGCGTTCTCAATATTGATGTTGTCGGGCGTTTCCGAGTTGGGAAGGTTCACCAGCACCGACGGATCGGCGCGAAACACGATGGGGTTCGCGGCGGTTGCGTCACGCGTCATCTGGAAACCGGCGTAGGTGCCGGCACGCACGTGAACGACGCTGCCCGGTGCCACGGTGTCGGCCGCCTTCTGGATGGTCCTCCAGGGGGCGGTGGATGATCCGGCGGCGGTGTCGCTCCCGTTGGTGGCAACGTAATAGTCCGCACCGAAGGAGGCGGTTGCGATGAGCGTGGTGAGCAGGCCAAGGGCCGGCGCTGCAACAAAGGATCGACGAGTCATGCTCTTCCTCCGGGACCTGGCGGGGCCGGCCGAGTCTTCCGCGGTCACACCCGCGGCGCTAAGTGATTTGAACTGATGCAGGAAGCACTCTACGGCGAGCAACTAGTGTGCCCTGGCAAAATGCGCAAGCAGGGGGCCTGTTTAGCCGTCATGGGAACATTGGCAGGGGCGGTCTCATGCCTTATGCACCCCGCCTGCCCCCGGGCGCAAGAACAAAATGCCGTGACTGGCCCGGCTTAGGCCCGTTTCAGGCCGAATATCCCTTTGGTAAAGTCCCGCACGTCGCGGAACAGGAGGGCCCCTCGACGCAGCGGATAAAATGACTCCGGATTCAGGATCAAGTGCTTCGTCAGGAAGCTCGACCGGCTGATCAGCCCGAGCGCTCGAATCGGAAGGTCGCGTTCGGCCGGCTCGAAATTCGTACGCAGACCCTCGAAGTCACCATCAACCCGGATATCCGACCCGTTGATCTTCCCCAGCCCCGCCTCGCTCGCCCAGCGCACGTGGCGCGAGGTCATGGGGTCGATGCCGACCAGGCGCATGGCGGTGGCGTCGAGTGCAACCGGGTCGCGGCTCCCCAGCACGACGTCAAAGCGGCGCGCCTTGCCGTTGATGGGTCCGCGCCCCTCCATGGCCACAATGCCGTCCATCAGCACGATGCGCGGTTTCGCCACCTTGTTGATGAGCACGAGGACACGGTCCAGGCGCGGGTGCAAGAGAATGCGATTGTGCTGCGGGTAACACCCGAACTGGTTCTTGAGCGCACCGGTGAACACGGTGGTTGCGTGCGTCTTCAAGACCGGCAGGGTGACAAACACGTCGGCCTCGAGCAGCGTTTTCGCAAGCGGCCAGCCCTTCAACTCGGGCTCACCGGATTCCACCCACTCGTCGCTGGAAAAATTGAGAGCGCGTGCGCCGTACTTCTTGATGATCGGCAAGTAGCCCGTGACTTCGAACGCATCGTCGGCGGAGTAGCGCATGCCGTTGGACTCGCCCACCACAATCTTGTCGGTGCGCTCGGAGAGTGCCGCCAGCACCGCGTCGAGAAGGAGCGGGTGCGTGTTCGACGCTTCCGCGTTCTCCTTGAACGGCGTGCTCAAGTTGACCTTCACCACGACCCGCGCGCCACGCGCCACGATGGACTCGTAGTCCATGGCGGCGAGGATGTCGCGCACCGCGCGCTCCACCGGTGTCGTCTTGACCGAACGAATATGGACTGTGCTCATACGGACTACGGTTCCTGTCGTTCGTAAAGTTGACGATAGGCCGCCACCATGGAGGTGCGGCTGAAATGTTCCTCGACGCGCTGCCGACCGGCAGCTCCCATTCGCTCCCGCGCACCGGGGTCGCGGAGAAGGGACACCAGCGTCGCCGCAAGCCGTTCCGGGTCACGGCGCGGAACCAGGTGCCCGGTTACACCATCGAGCACCACTTCCGGATTTCCGCCCACCGATGTTGCCACGACGGGCAAGCGTTGTGCCATGGCCTCGAGAAGCGTCATCGAGAGGCCTTCGCTGTCCGACGGTAGCACGAAAACGTCCATGGCAGAAAGGAGTTCCGGGACATCCTGACGCCAGCCCGCAAGCACGACGCTGTCCTCCAGGTTGCGCGATCTGACCTCGTCCTTGAGCCAGGCCAGCGCGTCTCCACCCCCCACGATCAGACAGCGCGCGCCGGGTATTTCCGCCAGCACGCGGCGATGCGCGTCGAGCAGGTCGACGTGCCGCTTCACCGGCGAGATGCGCGCGAGCGTGCCAAGCACGGGCGCCGCGTCGGGTATTCCCAGTTCCGCGCGCACCTCAGCGCGGGTTCGCGTTGCGCGCGCGCGCTCCAGGTCGATGCCGTTGTGGATGACACGCACGTGGTTCCCGCGCAGGGTACCGGCCGCGCGCGCCACGCGCTCCGCGTCGGCGGATACAAACACGCTCTCGTGCAGCAGGCGTACGCGCGCAAGCCGCGCCGGCCAGGCCGACTCCGCGGAGTTCACCCCGTGCGCGGTGTATACCACCGGCAGGCGGCCCGCGAGGGCCGCGGCTATGGCCGCGTGCACCAGCGCACCGTAGTTGTGGGCGTGGACGATGCGCATGCGATCCCGGCGCAGTTTCGAGGCCAGGCGCGACGCCGCTTTCACGTCGATGCCCGGGCGCCGCTGCACGAGCGTGCACGCGATGCCATCGTCTTCCAGTTCATCGGCAAGGGGGCCGCGCGAGTCGAGGCAGTACACACGGACCGGTGTGCCCGCGCGTTTCTGGTCGCGTGCAAGGGTGACGACGACGCGCTCGAGGCCGCCAACCTCGAGGCTCAGCACCACGTGTGCGACGGGAGTCGGTGTACGCCCGGCCACCGTCACACCCGGGCGGGCTTGCGCCCGAGAACACGAACGATGAGCAGGCGCTCCAGCAACGAGTGGCGTCCCATGCGCGCGAGCAACGCGCGCGGCAGGCGGGCGGCGGCACTTTCCATGGCGTGCATGGTGGCAACCGGTGTTTCGGTGAATCGTCCTTTCACACCCACGCACGCGCGCGTGTCCACGAACCCGGCGCGGCGCATGAGGTCGTCCAGATCCGCGTACGTGTATTCCTTGAGGTGGAAGCCCGTGGCCACGCGGTCGAAGAAACGCGACACGTCGTGCGGCCCGTTGACGCGGTTGGGCGTCACGCACAGGTAAACACCGCCCGGCTTGAGCGCGCGGTGGATGCTGCGCAGTTGTGCGAGCGCGTCGTCGGGGTGAAGGTGCTCCACCACCTGGTTGCTGTATGCGACGTCCACGCTTCCCTCGGGGAGCGGAAGGTCGACGCCGTCGAACAACACGAGGCGGAAATTGTCGGGGGCTTTCAGTCCCTGCGTGATGGCGTCGGAAACGTCGGCCGCAATCACCGAGGCGGCGTCGCGACACGCACGCAGTGCGAGGGCACAGTCCCCCGCTCCCACTTCCAGGTACGTGAAGCCCGGCCGGACATACCGCTCAAGCAGACGGTACTGCGCGGAGACAGCCGCCTCGCTCAGCGCACTCGACGCCTTGCGCCGGAGTTGCGGATGATCGGGCACGCGCGCGAAGAGTTCGTCGTAGACGCGGCTGTACAGTGCGCGCCGGTCCGCGGGCGCGGACGCGCGCAGGCGGTCGGCGAGCTCGCGCTCCACTTCATAGTGGGCGCGCAGGCGTTCGTCGCTGCGCACTTCGGCCGCGTCGGTCTTGCGATCGGGCGCGTTTGGCGCGAGGGTATCGAGTTCCTTGCTCATGCTGATCGTTTCCGGTTGAGTGCGCCGTCGGTACGCACGGAGCGTACGACCTCCGCGACTTCCATGCCAACCGCATCCCACGAGCGGCCTGCCACCGACCGCGCGATCGTCGCGTCGTCCCACGCGCGCGAGAGCGCCTCCGAGAGCGCCCGCGCCAGCGCCGGTGGATCGTCGGGCGGGACGGTGGTTCCCAGGGACGGGTCGGAAAGAAGTTCCGGCACCCCGCCCACGTGGCTGGCCACGACCGGGCGACCCGAGGCCAGGGCTTCGAGGACCGCGTTGGGCATGCCTTCGCTGCGGCTCGGCAGCGCCACGACATCCGCAGCCGCAATCCACGCCGGTATCTCGTCGTGCGGTCGCGCTCCCGCGAGGCGGAAACGCGACTCCATTCCGTGCGCACGCAGACGCGTCTCCAGCGCCGCGCGCTCGAGCCCCTCGCCGACCACCACCACCTGCACGCGATCCAGGGTTCGACACGCCTCCACCAGCACGTCGATCCCCTTTTCCGGGCTCAAGCGGCTGACGCACACGAGCAGGCGCGCGTCGGCGTCGAGGCCCAGCGTCTTGCGCGCCTCGCCGCGCGAGCGCGGTGCAAAGCGAACCGTGTCCACACCGTTTGGAATACAGCGCACGCGCTCGCGGGCAACACCCAGGGCCAGCACGCGCTCCTGCATGTCCCGGCTCACGACCAGTACCGCCGCGGCCGAACGCAGCGCACTCCCGATCAATCGTCCCTGCGCACGCGGCCCCGTCATCGCGTTGATGTCAGTCCCGCGGCAACTCACGATCACGGGCAGCCCCAGGCGGCGACCGAGCATGACACCCGCGACCCCGTAGGGGTAGGCGAAGTACGCAATCAGCGCATCCGGGCGTCGCGCGCGCACCAGTGCGGCAACGCAGCGCAGGGCACCCAGATAAACCGACGCCGCGTTCAGCGGCCGGCCCAGGCGCGGGAGCACGGGATAGCGGGGATAGAGGACCGGAATAGAGGCAAACGTGTCTGCGCGCGCGATGCCCCGGAAGTCACGGTAGCGCCCGGGTGCGAGTGCCGGCGGAACCAGCGGGATGAACGGCACCGGTGCAACCGCGCGGACAGCGGCGTGTTGCGACAGGGCCCGGACATTCTGGAAGACGTGGACGCCCCACGCGGGCTGGACACGGTTGGGAAAGATGCCTGAAAACGCGATCACGTCGAGGTCGCGCGCAGCACCCTCGCTCACTTGCTCTCCTGCGCATACCCGTAATACTTGTAGTCGTAGTAATAAGGCAGCACCTGGGTGGCGTTGTTCAGGATCACACCCACCAGGTTGGCGCGCGAGTCGTCGAGAACGTTTTTGGTGCGCTGCACCACCTCGCGCGGTGTCACGCCGGCCAGCACGACGAGCATGACCGCCTCGATTTCCGAACACAGGAAAAGCGTGTCGCTCACCGCCAGCACGGGAGCGGAGTCGACAATCACGATGTCGTAGTAGAACTCGAGCTTGTTGAGTACTTCCTTGAGATGCTCGGACTCAAACAGTTTGCCCGGCTGCGCCGTGCGATCGCCGGCCGTAATGGCGTGCAGGTTGGGGAGCGGTGTCTTCTTCACCACGTCCATCGGGTCCACGTTGTCGGCGAGACAGTCCTTGAGCCCGACGGCGTTGGAGAGTCCAAAGATGGAGTGGCCGCGCGGACGGCGCAGGTCGGCGTCGACGTGGAGAACCTTCTTGGTCGGGAACTGCGCGATGGTGACCGCCAGCCAGCTCGCGATCGTGCTCTTCCCCTCGCCGCGGTTGGAACTCGTGACGAGGAATGACTTGTAGTGGCGGCCCTCGTCGTTCTTCTTGGCGTTGTGGTAGAGACGGCGCAATTCCGTCGCGACCGGCGATTCGCCGTCGTAGATGTCAAAGATGGACGTCGTCGGCTTGGGTGCACTCATGACTACGGACCCGTCGCGGGATCCACGGACCCCGACTGGCTGAAGTTCAGGTCGATGAGCCCCTCGCGCGTGGACTTGCCATAGAAGTAGAAACCGGCGAGGGCCACACCCAGGAAGACGCTTGAAATTGCGACCCACAGCACGGCGCGCCGGCGCGAGGAGTCGTGGAACCAGCGCGTGCGTTCAAAGCGCGGGATGGTTCCCAGCACCTTGAGGCCGAGCTGCTTCTCCACTTCATCCACGGAGCGGAACGAGGAGTCGGTGAACTCCGTGAGCACGAGCCCGGAGGCACCCAGTGCGATGCCGAACATCAGGGCCAGCACCAGAATCTTGACGCGGTCCGGGCGCACCGGCGCCAGCGGCCGCGTCGCCGCTTCCACCAGAAACACCGTGGCGCCGAGCTCACTGTTCTGGGCATCCGTGCTGATCTCGGTGCGCGTCTGCGCGTTCTTGAACGTGTTGTAGTACTCGCGATTGCGTTCCACCTCCTGGCGCAGGCGGGTGAGTTCCGTCTCCACCTGCGGTGCCAGTGTCACCTGCGAGCGAAACGCGCCGATGTAGGAATCCAGGCGTCCGCGCTTGGCGCGCAACGCATCAATTTCGGCCTGCTGGAAGAAGTACTCCACCATGAGCGGCTGGTAGTCCGCCGGTACCTGCGCGAAGCGCTCGGCCACAAGCACACTCAGGCGGCGCTGCGTGGCCTGTTGCGTGATGGTAATGCCGTCGGCCCCACCCAGGGTGGACATGCCGCCAGATCCCACTTCGCTCAAGATCTCCGATTCGCGCCGCGTGGTCAGATCGTTCACCAGCTTGCGGAGCTCCGGGTCGCGCCAGATGCGTTCTCCGTCGGGCACCGCGCCAATCAACGAGACCAGGCGCTGTTTGATGCGATCGAGCGTGGACTCCGAGCTGTTTATCGAGAGGCTCAGGTCGTTGCGCAGGCGTTCAGCCTGCGCGATGTTCGACGCGAAAACCGGATTGGTGGTGGTGCTGCGCTGCGCCATCTGCTCCTGGAAGTTCGCGAGGTCGCGCTCCGAACGGTCGAGGCGCTCCTTGTGCACAGACAGCTGGTCCGCGCTGAAGTCGCTGACTTCCTGCAGCCCGCGCATGGCCTGGCGGCGCTGACGGTCTATGTAGAGGCGCGTCATGGCCTCGGTCAGCACGTAACAGGCCTCGGGATTTGCATCCGCATACGCGATGCGGAACAATCCCGCGCCCACGATCTCAATTTTGATTCGAGACTTGAGGAAGTTGCGCAGGCGGCGAAGGACCAGTTCCTCCGTGCTGACACCCGCGTAGAGGTTCTCGCGCTGCAGGTCAGCGGCCGCGATCAGATCGGGGTCCTGGTCCATCCCGAGTTGCAGGATGAGTTCATCCAGGAAGGCACTGCCCAGCACCTCGGCTTCCAGTTGGGCCGCGATTTCCGCGTCGCGCGTCTTGCGCCCGATACCCGGCTGAACAAAGCGGTCTACTTCGCTGTCGGCGCCTGCCGCGGTTCCGATGCGAATGACGGCGGACGACTCGTACTCGGGCACGAGGAAGCGCGCACCGACACTGGCGACCGCCACGGATATGACGAGGGGCACGACGAGAAAGTACTTCTTGCGCCAGATGACGCGGAAGTATTCGCCGAGATTGAGCCGAAAACCGGCTTCCTGCTCCTGTGCGGTAATCTTGCGCACTGCGTCTCTTGACGACCGCGGCCGGGTGGCCGCGCGCGTCAGTTGGTCGTCGCCTCGTTCTGAATCGTGTAGTAAAGGAGAACGATGGTTCCGATGGCCGAGATGAATCCGAGAATAAGGCTGGCGTCCTGGCTCGTGAAGCCCTTGCGGCCGATGAAGACCGTGTCCCCCGCCTGCAGCTTGGGGTTGTTGCGCTGGTCGCCCTTGTCGATATAACGGTTCAAATTGAGCTTCATCGTCTGTGCGGTGCCATCGGGTTCGGGGCGGATCACGTGCACGTCATCGAGATTGGCGTACTCGCTGGGCCCCCCCGCGGAAAGAATGGCACTCAGGATATCCTGGCGCGAGGTAAGCCGGTAAACCCCGGGCGTCAGGACTGCCCCCATCACGTTGACGCCCGCCGTTCCGGTGTAAGCCACTTCCTGGCCGGGCACGAGGACGGTGTCGCCGGGACGGAGCACCGGCAGGGCTTCCACGGAACCGCCGTCCAGGGCGGCCTGCACATCTATAATACTGCTGACCCCGCCGCGCGCCCGGTCCTGAATGACGCGGACACTGGACAGGGTGGCCGTCGGCATCGGGCCGCCGGCCTCGCGAATGGCCTCCCACACGTTCACCGGTTCGGCGAAGGTATACTTGCCGGGGAGCTTCACGTCACCACTTACGTAAATGACGTTACTCATTGCCTGCGTGATGGATACATCAACGCGGTTGACGCTCGGATAGTACTCGCGCAACGACTGCAGGAGGCGGGCCTGGATCTCGGCCGAGGTCAGTCCGCGCACGGGGACGGCGCCCACCAGGGGCAGATTTACCTCGCCCCGCTCGTTGACGACGAGCTCCCGGTTAAGATCCGGCCGCTGCGGGACCGACATGAAGATGTGGTCTCCCGGCCCGACACGGTAGTCCGCAGGCAGCGCCTGGGCGGTGTTCTGCGGTTGCTGTTGCTGCTGCACCTGCGCACGCGGAGCGCCCACGCCAAGTGCCGCACTCATGTACGTAAACGACACCAGGCCAACGAGGATGCGCCCCGCCGGGGTCTTGAGCATTCTGAAAACCCGTTCCACACGTACCTCCGTCAACGCAGGGCCTTGAGGCCCACTTCCTGATACCACCGAACCGTGCGATCAATTCCCTCTTCAAAGGAAACTTCCACCTTGAAGCCCAGCTCGCGCTGGATGCGATCGATGCCGGCCATGGAGTGTTTCACGTCGCCGGCGCGTGCCGGGCCATACGTTGGGCGCAGGCTGGAACCCATGCGCGAACTCAGGGCCTCGAACAACTGGTTCAGCGTGTAGCGCCCGCCGCACGCGATGTTGTACACCTTGGCACCCTTGATGGGTGCTTCGCACGCGGCCAGATTTGCATTCACGACGTTTGCAATGTAGGTGAAGTCGCGCGACTGTTCGCCGTCACCGTAGATGGTGGGTGCCTTCCCCTCCAGCAGTGCCTTCACGAAGAGCGGAATCACGGCACTGTACTGCGAACCCGGATCCTGGTGCGGACCGAACACGTTGAAGTAGCGCAGCGAGACCGTCGTCATCCCGTGCAGATCCCCGAACACGCGGCAATAGTACTCGGCCGCGAGCTTGGCCACCGCGTACGGCGACTTCGGGTTCGGGATCATGGTCTCAACCTTGGGCAGTTCCTCGCTGTCGCCGTAGACGCTGGACGACGACGCGTACACAACGCGTTTAACCCCCGCCTTGTGCGCGGCCACCAGCACGTTCAGCGTACCCTGCACATTGACCTGGTTGTTCGACACCGGGTCGACGATGGAGCGCGGTACCGACGCGAGTGCGGCCTGGTGGAGGACGAAGTCCACACCGGCCACCGCTGCTTCCACGGTGCCCATGTCGCGCACGTCACCGCGCACGAGGTCGACGCGGCCCGTGAGGTCCGAGAGGTTCTCCTCACGCCCCGTCGAAAAGTTGTCGAGAATGCGCACGCGATGCCCGCGATTGAGTATCTCGCGCGCAATGTTGGAGCCGATGAAGCCCGCGCCGCCGGTTACCAGATAGGTCGCCATGATCCTCCGCAAGAATTAAAGTCGTACCAGGCGGTCAGACTGTACGCCGTGATACACATTGCGCGTATCCACGACCACCGGCACGTGATCGAGCAGCGCCTTGTAATCCACGTTGTCGTGGCCCGTGATCACGATCGCGCAGTCGAAGCCCTTGAGGGTCGCCGGCTGCATGTCGACGGCGGTAACGGCCGCGTGTTCGATCTCGGGGTCGTCGGCGTTCGCGTAGGTATCGTGGTACGACACCACCGCACCGTGCTTCTTCAGGAGACGCATCACGTCCAGCGCCGGTGACTCGCGCACGTCGTCGATGTTGGCCTTGTAGGACACGCCCACCACCAGTACGCGCGCGCCGTTCAGCGCCTTGCGTTTGTCGTTCAGCGCTTCCATGACGCGCGTCACCACGTACTCCGGCATGGAGCCGTTGATCTGCCCGGCCAGCTCGATGAAGCGCGCCTCGAAGCCCGCCATCTTGGCCTTCCACGACAGATAGAACGGGTCGATGGGAATGCAGTGACCGCCCAGCCCCGGGCCGGGATAAAACGGCATGAAGCCGAACGGCTTGGTGGCCGCGGCCCGGATCACTTCCCACACGTCGATGTCCATCTTGTTGCACATGAGCGCGATCTCGTTCACGAGACCAATGTTCACGCTGCGAAACGTGTTCTCGAGGAGCTTCACCGTTTCCGCGACGCGCGCGCCACTCACGGGCACCACGGTTGAAAGCGCGCTTGCGTACAGCGCACTGGCCACCTCGGTACATTTGGGCGTGACGCCCCCGACCACCTTGGGAATGTTCTTGGTATTGAAGCGCGGGTTGCCTGGATCCACGCGCTCGGGTGAGAACGCGAGATAGAAGTCGCGGCCCACCTGGAAGTTCTCGTCCTCCACCATCGGCATGATGACTTCCTCGGTCGTGCCGGGATAGGTGGTGGACTCGAGCACGATGAGCATGTCCTTGTGCTTGTATTTTGCGATCTGCTCCACCGACGCGACGATGTACGAGATGTCCGGGTCGCGCGTCTTGCGCAGCGGTGTGGGGACACAGATGTTCACCGTGTCGCACGTCTTGAGCAGCGAGAAGTCGGTGGTCGCGATCAGCTTGCCGGACTTGACCACGTCGGCCAGCATGGCGGACGGGACATCCTTGATGTAACTGTCGCCGGCGTTCACGCGCCGAACCTTCTCCTCCACCACGTCAATACCCACGGCCGTGAACCCCGCGCGCGCCAGTTCGACGGCCAGCGGCAGCCCGACATAGCCGAGGCCGATGACGCCGACGCGTGCGTCGCGGGAGCGAATTTTCTCGATCAATGACATGGATTTCCTTTCCGATTCGGACCCGGAGCCTAAACGGATGCGCGCTCCCGCGACAAGGCCCCTTTTGGGGCCGTCGGGAGGCAGCTTACGCGGGTTCCTCGATGAGGCTCTCCGTCGTGACCACGATGTTCTTGCCTGTGCGTTTGGCCTGATACAGCGCCTTGTCGGCGGCGTCGATGATCTCCTGCGCGGTCTGGCCGTCGCGCGGGAAGGACGAAATGCCGGCGCTGCAGGTGATGAGACCGCCGTGGCGGCCGTCAAACCGGTGTGCGGCGACGTGAGCGACGACGCGTTCGGTCACCTTCTCCGCGCCCGCCAGGCGCGTCTGCGGGAGCAGCACACCAAACTCGTCGCCGCCATACTTGCTCACGAGGTCCACTTCGCGGCAGCTGGCGCGGATGATGGCCGCGACTTCCTTGAGTACCTGGCTGCCGCTCAAGTGTCCGTGACGATCGTTGTACGCTTTCAGGTTGTCGACGTCGAGCATGACAAACGAGAAGGTTTGCTTGAAACGGCGCGCGCGCTTTACCTCGCCGTCCAGTGACGACATGAGGAAGCGGTAGTTGTAGGCGCCCGTGAGCCCGTCGGTGACGGCCTCCATCTCCAGTTTCTGGTAGAGAGCCGCATTTTCAAACGCGATCGCCGCCTGGTTCGCGAGGAGCGTGAGGAGCTGCACGTCGCCGGGAGCGTGCAGCGAGCCATCGCGCCGGATGGCCAGCAGCAACCCGAACGTGGAGCGCTTGGCAGCGAGTGGCGCACAGAGGATGACGCGGTTGGCGTCGTCGCCGTCACCCAGGCGGCTCGCGATGAGCGGGACGTCCAGGCCCAGTTCGTCTCCGCGGCGCGCGTGCTCGCTGTCCCCTTCGCGCAGGATCCATCCCACCAGCGCAGGGCTCTCGTCGAGAACGGCAGTCTTGATCTCCGTGTCGTAGCGGTCGCGCGTGTAGCGCACGATCCGGCCATCCACGGCTTCCACCAGGTGGACCCGTTCTGCATCCAGTGCACGGATGGCGCAGTCCAGCACCTTGCGGAAGATAAGGCTCCGGTCGTGCCCGGCGACGATCAAACTGGTGATCTCCGACAGGGTCGAGAACAGGAGGTCCCGATTGCGAATAATGCGCTTCATGGCAATTGATTGCGTCGATCACCTGAGGTAGCCCGTGAAGTTACGGGCGGGCCCGGGAGACGCAGGCGGCGAAGCTGCAATTCGCATGCCATCGCCCGAACATAACCTGCTGCAATTGAGTCCGTTAGCCGCGGGGGTCGGGGTCGTCGTCAAACCCGGGATCCACCGGCGCGGAACGGGTCGCCAGCGCCCGCTTGAGGTCCCGGGCACCCATGCGGAGGGCGAACAGCGAGCCAGCGCCCATGAGCCCGGGCAGCACCCAGCGTGCCTCCGGGGCGAGCCCCGCAATTGGCGCCCGGAGCACGAGGTAGGCCTGCACGGCGCAGACCATCAGGGCCACACCCAGGGAGAGGCGAATCACGCTGGCCAGTCCGGTGGCGACGAAGGCTTCCCGGCGCTGCCGCTCGGAATAGTACACCTCGGGAGCCGGAGCCTCCCCGGTGTGGCGGCGGCGGCGCAATATCGCCACCTTACTTCCTGCCCGGCGGGAGGTCCTCGTAGTCCGCGTCGGCGATTTCATCCCGGCGCGAGACCCTCCAGTCGTGGGGTTCTACCCTATCCCGCGCGCGCCCTGGGTCAAATTGCGGCCCCGGCGCGGGGCGGGGACGCCCGCGCGTGAACGCGCGCACCACAAGCCGCGTCGCGAGCAAGAGAAGAATGGTCCGAAAAATCCAGGCCAGCATGGTTGTGGTTGGTGCGCCCGGCAGGATTTGAACCTGCGACACCTAGCTTCGGAGGCTAGTGCTCTATCCAGGCTGAGCTACGGGCGCACTCGATTCCGTGAGTTAAGGGTTGGACGCGGGGCCAGCAACTCGATGGCGAGTGCGGTGCGCGTCTCGCTGCCCGCTTCGCCGCCAAGCATGCGCGCAATCTCGCGCACGCGCTCGTCCCTCTCGACCGCGCGTACGCTTACTCTGGTTCGGTCACCGTCGGTTTCCTTGAGTACAACGAGGTGGGCGCCCCCGCGGGCGGCGATTTGAGGCATGTGCGTGATACACACTATTTGATGCCTGGAAGCCAGCGCAAGCAGTTTCTCGGCCAGCGCCTGCCCGAGATCCGCACCCACTCCGGCGTCTATTTCATCGAACAGAAGTGTTGCGCCCGCGTCCACCGAGGCCGCGAGTTCCTTGAGTACGAGGGCCACGCGCGAGAGCTCGCCGGTTGACGCGATTGCTTCCAGCGCACCCTCCGCTTCTCCCGGATTGGTGCGAATGCGCATGCGAACCACGTCGGTTCCATCCTCGAACACGGTCACGTTGCGTCCGTCTACGCGGAGCCCCGCGTGTCCCCCGGCCTCGACACCGATGTCGACGCGAAACGCCGCCCCGCGCATTCCCAGTCCCTGCAACTGCTCCGACACGGTGCGCGCGAGGCGCTTGCCGGCGCGATCGCGCGACGCCGTGAGAGCGAGTGCCGCGTCCGCGAGCTTCGTTTCCTCCGCGCCCAGCGCGTCGACCAGGACCGCGCGGTCGCCATCGGCGTTGGCAAGTGCGGCGAGTGCGGCTTCCCACGCGTCGCGCTCGACCAGAATCTCCTCCACCGTGGCCCGGTAACGACGCTCCAGCGATGACAGGACCTCAAGGCGTTCCTGCGCGCGCTCAACGTCTTCGGGCTCGAACTCGAGAGCGTCGCGCATACCGCGCGCACTGGCCGCCGCCTCCTGCACCAGAGCCTCGGCCTGCGCCAGCGCTTCGTCCACGTCGTGCGCACGCGCGTCGACCCCTGCAATCGACGCCAGCTTTCGGCGCGCGGCCGCGATGCGCGCTCCCGCGCCACCGTCTTCGTCGTCGTAGAGGACGGCGGAGACACCGTCCAGGGCGCCGTGAATCTTCTCCGCGTTGGCCATCACGCGCGCCCGCGCTTCAAGGTCAGCCTTCTCGCCCGCGCGCGGTGCGATGCGCGCAAGTTCGTCGATGCGGTGCTGGTAGAGTTCGCGCTGTTCGCGCGCCCGGGCGACGTCGGCGTCAAAACGCTCGAGGGCGGCGCGCGCGCTCCGCCAGTCGGCCAGTGCTCCATCCCAGCGCTCGCGCTCGGCGTGGTTCTTCGCAAACGCGTCGACGTAGTGAACGTGGTGGGCCGGGTCGCGCAGGCGGTATTGCTCGTTCTGCCCGTGCGGTTCGATGAGGCGGGTGCACACCGCGCGCAGATCGCGCACCGTGGCGGCACGCCCCTGAACGGTCACGTGCGAGCGGCCCGCGCGCGAGACGCGCCGCGTAACGCGCAGCGTGTTGTCGGACAATGGGACATCGAGCCCCGCGAAACCGGCGGGGACGGCGAACTCGGCTTCGACAAACGCCTCCTCGGCGCCGTCGCGGATCAGGTCGACAGTGGCCTTCTCACCCAGCAGCAGGTTGACGGCGCCGAGCACGAGCGACTTGCCCGCACCGGTTGAACCGGTGAGCACGTTCAAGCCGGGGCCGAACGTCAACTCCGTCTGTTCGACGACGGCGAGATTCTCGATGCGCAGGCGTCGCAGCATGGGCCGGCGGGCTCACAGTTTCTCGCGCAGCCGCGCGAAGAAGTCGTAGTCCGCGGGAACCACCAGTCGCGTGTTGCGCGCATCGCGGCGCAGTTCGAGTTGGTGATCCGGCGACAGTTCCATGCCGTCCTGTCCGTCCACCGTGATCATGACACCCGACGGCGCGGAACTCACGATGACGCGCACGCTCGACGCATCGGCGAGCACCATGGGGCGGATGTTCATGGTGTGCGGGTTCAGCGGTGTGAGCACGATGCCGTGCACGGTTGGTTCCAGCACCGGTCCGCCCGCGGAGAGCGAATAGGCCGTGGATCCGGTGGGCGTGGCCACGATGAGCCCGTCGGCTGAAAACTCGCGCAGGAGTCTGCCGTCCAGTTCCACGCGCAACTGCACCATGCGCGAGTATCCTCCGCTGTGAATCACCACATCGTTGAGGGCACTGAAGGTGCGGAGACTCCGCCCGCCCTGCAGGACGTCGGCGCACAGGCGCATGCGTTCCTGCACCACAAAGCGGCCGGACTCGAGGAGTGCCAGCACCGCGTCGATGTCGGCCTCCGCGAGAAACCCGAGGCGTCCGCCCTTCAGGCCCAGCACGGGCAGGTTGCGGTCGGCGTAGAGGCGCGCGTACTTGAGGAGGGTCCCGTCCCCGCCGACGGCAATGAGGACGTCACACCCGTCCGGAACACCGGAACGCGCGGGAGCGAGGCTCGCGGCGAGAGGTTCAAGTTCGGGGTCGAGGTAGACGTCGTAACCGCGCGCCACCAGACCCGGCACCAGCCCGATGAGAAGGGCGCGCGCGCGTTCCTTTTCGAGGTTGGCGGCGATGCCGACGCGGGCCACGGTGCGCGGCGTCATGGGCGGCGACAATCAGGAGGCGGCGGAGTGCTGCGCACCACGGCGCGACGCAACCCACCCGGCCACCGTGTTTGCAATGCCTTCGGCAGAGAGGCCCAGTTCCGCGAGCAACTCCTCGCGCTCGCCGTGTTCGATGAAGCGATCCGGCAGTCCCACGTTGAAGACCGACGCGGCGTCGTGCCCGCGGGCCACGAAGTACTCGTTTACGCCGGAGCCAAAACCACCCGCGATGGTGTTGTCTTCCACCGTGACGAGGAGAGCGCTCGCGCCCGCGATCTGATCCAGCAGGTCGGTGTCGAGCGGCTTTACAAAGCGCGCGTTGACGACACCGCAGTCCAGGCCGCGTCCGCGCAGGAGTGCCGCTGCTTCAACGCACGGGCGTACCATGGCACCGATTGCGAAAAGGATCACATCGCGCCCGCTCGCCAGTACCTCGGCCTTGCCGATCGGGAGTGCCTTCATCTCGGCGTCCAGCGCCACACCCAGTCCTTCGCCGCGCGGGAAGCGCAGCGCAATCGGACCGGCGTCATACGCAACCAGTGTCTTCACCATGTGGCGCAGTTCGTTCTCATCCTTCGGTGACATCACCACGAAGTTTGGAATGAGCCGCAGGTAAGAGAGATCGAAGGCGCCGTGGTGCGTGGGTCCGTCTTCGCCGGCGAGTCCGCCGCGATCGAGGATGAAGCGCACGGGAAGATCCTGGAGTGCGATGTCGTGGATAACCTGATCGTACGCGCGCTGCAGGAAGGTGGAATAGATGGTGACCATCGGGATGATGCCGCGCGTGGCGAGCCCGCCCGCAAACGTTACCGCGTGCTGTTCGGCAATGCCGACGTCGAACATGCGTTCCGGAAGCACGCGTGCAAACTCGGTGAGTCCCGTGTTGTCGGGCATGGCGGCGGTGATCGCCACCACGCGCTCGTCGGCTTTGGCCAGCTCGAGCACGGCCTTGCCGTACACGCTGGTGTACGACGCGTTACCCTTGCGCGCCGGCACATCGCCCGGCACTTTGTCGTAGCGCGTCACACCGTGCGCGCAGAACGGGTCGTTCTCGGTGAAGGCGTAGCCCTTCCCCTTCTGCGTGATGGCGTGCACGAGAATGGGGCCGTTCAGTTCCTTGAGGTGCTGGAAGGTCTGCACCAGGAACTCCACGTTGTGGCCGTCCACAGGCCCAAAGTAGCGAAACCCCAGTTCCTCGAAGATGACGCCCGGGACCATCAGCGTCTTGACGCTCTCCTTGATCTTGCGCGCCACGCGTCGCGCGCGGTGTCCCCCGCGCGGCAGGTGCCCGAGCAGCTCCCACACATCGGCCTGGAAGTGGTTGTACACACGCCCCGACGTGATCTTGGTGAGGTAGCGGTGGAGGGCCCCGACGTTCTTCGAAATGGACATCTTGTTGTCGTTGAGCACGACAATCAGGTCCTTCTTGAGCACGCCCGCGTTGTTCAGGGCTTCGAACGCCATGCCGCCCGTCAGCGCACCGTCCCCAACCACAGCCACCACTTTGAAGTTCTCGCCGTTCAAGTCGCGCGCGATGGCCATGCCGAGTGCCGCGCTGATGGCGGTGCTGGCGTGCGCCACTCCGAAGGTGTCGTACTCGCTCTCGTCACGGCGTGGGAAACCGGAGAGGCCGTGGCGCTGGCGCAGGGTTTCAAAGCGGTCGCGGCGTCCGGTGATGATCTTGTGTCCGTAAGCCTGATGACCAACGTCCCACACGATCTGATCGCGGGGTGCGTCGAAGACGTAGTGCAGGGCCAGCGTCAGGTCGACCGCACCCAGGCTCGCGCCCAGGTGGCCGCCGGTGCGCCCGACTTTGGAGAGAATCTCGTCGCGCAGGTCGCTGGCCACGGCCGGCAACTCATGCACGCCGAACTTCTTCAAGTCGGCGGGGACGCGAATTTGATCGAGCCTGCTCATGTGTTTGTCCCGCGAAAGAGGTTCAGCGAATGATCAGGGCCAGCGTTACGCCCAGAACGGTTCCGGTCAGCACGTCGGCGACGTCGTACGACAAGGGCCGTCGTTCGGGCTCCACCCGGTTTGGGCGCAGGCGGTGAAGAATCAACTCCACGACTTCCGCCTGACGCGACGCGGCCCGTCTCACGTTCCACATGTCCACCGTGATCAGTGCGGTGAAACCCGCGCACACGGCGAACTCGATGGATGCGTGCCCCAGGTCCTCGGCCACCGCCGTCGACAGGGCCGCAAACGCAGCACTGTGCATGTTGGGGGCGCCGTCGGTTTCCACGAGCCGGCGGAAGTTTATCCGCTTTTCCAGCACGAGAAAAGACACGAGTTTAACGGCCTGGGCCGTGGCGCCGGCCAGCAGACCGGCGGCCAGCGGGTGCGGGAGTCCGAACATGCGCGGGTCCATCGTGCGGTCCTCAGTGGCTGCGCCGGTGCATGCGTTCGATCAGACGTTCCAGCGGCCGCCCGGTGGCCTCCGGCAGGAGGGACAGCGCTTCGTCGCCCAGCGCGCGCGCCCGTGCCCGTGCCGCGTCCACGCCGGCTACGGCCGGAAACGTGAGCTTGTGGCGCGCGACGTCCTTGCCCGGTGTCTTGCCGAGTGTCGCGTGGGTTCCCTCGAGGTCGAGAAGGTCGTCGGTAATTTGAAAGGCCTGGCCCGCGCGGAGCCCCGCTTGCGCCGCACGCGCCCGCACATCGGCCGCCGCACCCGCGCACAGGGCACCCGACTCAACGGCGGCCGCAATGAGGCGTGCCGTCTTGAAGGTGTGTATCTGCTCTACACGCGCCACGTCGCCGGGGTTCCCGGTCGACTCGAGGTCAAGCGCCTGCCCCGTGATCAAGCCTCCCGTACCGGCGGCCAGGGCCACCACACGCAGAACGTCGATCCGCGTCTCGGCCGGGGTTTCCATCGCGACCAGAATCTCGTACGTCAGGTTGAGCAGTGCGTCCCCCGCGAGCACCGCCGTGGCCTCGTCAAAGCGCCGGTGTGCACTGGGCTGGCCGCGGCGAAAGTCGTCGTCGTCCATGCACGGCAGGTCGTCGTGAATCAATGAGTACGTGTGCACGCACTCAAGCGCGCACGCGACATCGAGTGCAACCGCCGGGTGCTTTCCGCCCAGCGCATCGTGCGTCCACAGGCACAGGAGCGGGCGCATGCGCTTGCCCCCGGCGAGGAGCGAGTAGCGAATGGCGTCGCGAATGCGCGCGTGCGCCGCGGCGTGTCGATCCACGAGGGCGGCAAGACGCGCCTCCACCCGGGTGACGTCGGCCGCGACGGCCTGCTCGTACGCGCCGTCAGCGCTCATCGTCGGGGCCGTCTCCTTCGGCGAAGGTTCCGTCTGCTGCTTCCAGGAGCTGGCGCACGCGCAGGTCGGCCTGGTTCAGGAACTCGCGGCACTGCTTCCCCAGGGCGATGCCTTCCTCGAACGACTTGATGGATTGCTCGAGTGTCTGCTTGCCGCCCTCGAGATCGGCCACGATCTGCTCCAGGCGCGCCATGGTTTCTTCAAATGTCATCGGAGCTTTCTCGCTCATGCCTGTCCTCCTTCGGCGGCCGGGCCGTCAACCGCGGCGTGCACCGCACCGTCGTGGAACGTGATACGCAGGTCGCGGGCGCCCAACGCGCCGGCACTGCTGTCGATAATGCGCCCCGAGCGCGCGTCGGCGCACACCGAGTAGCCGCGCATGAGAACCGCGCGCGGATCCAGACCGGCGAGCCGCCCTTCCAGTGCGCCCAGTACCAGGCTGCGCTCACGCGCACCGGTGCTGCCCGCGCGCAGGATGCGGCGCTCCAGTTCATTCGCGCGTACGCGCGTTCGCTCCACGCGGGGTCCCACCCCCGTCATGCGCCGCACCAGCAACTGCGCATGCAGGCTGAGCTCGCGGACGCGCGAACGATTGCCGCTCGCCAGGCGAGCGCTCAAGTGGTCGGCGCGCTGCATGGCGCGTTCAATCCGGCCGCGCACCTGACCCAGCGCATAGCTGGTGAGAAGGGCCGTGACGCGCCGCCGCGTGCTTTCAACCTGGGACCGGATGCGCAGCGCGAGCGCCTGCTCAATGGTTCCCACGTGCCGCAGCAACTCGGAACGATCCGGCACCGCGATCTCGGCCGCCATGGTCGGGGTCGCCGCGCGCACGTCGGCTACAAAGTCGGCTATCGTGAAATCACTCTCGTGCCCGACGGCACTGATCACCGGGTGCGAACAGCGGTGAATTGCGCGCGCCACGGCTTCGTCGTTGAACGCCCACAGGTCTTCGATGCTCCCGCCGCCGCGTCCCACGATCACAAGGTCCGGGTCCGCGTGCGCCGATACGGCGTCGAGTGCGCGCACGATCTGTGCGGGTGCCGCGTCACCCTGCACCTGCACCGGAACGAACAGAACCTCGACGCACGGAAAACGGCGTTGCAGCGTCGAGAAGATATCCCGGATTGCCGCACCCGTCGGCGACGTGATCACGGCCACGCAGCGCGGGTACTCGGGGAGCGCGCGCTTGCGGGCGCTGTCAAAGAGTCCCTCGGCCTGCAGCTTTTCCTTGAGGATGCGAAACGCGCGCTCCAGCTCGCCGCGCCCGGCTGGCACCATTTCGCGCACCACCAGCTGGTACTGGCCCTGCGCGTCGTAGAGCGTCACGCGCCCGCGCGCCACCACCTGCATCCCGTCTTCCGCCTCAAAGTCGAGTGCACGCGCCTCTCGCTGAAAACACACGGCGGAAATCTGCGCGGCAGCGTCCTTGAGTTTGAAGTAGACGTGCCCGGATGCGTAGGTGCGCAGATTGGAAATCTCGCCCGTGACGGCGACGCTGCCGAACTCGCCCTCCAGCAACTCGCGTGCGAGCGCGTTCAGCTCGCTGACTTCGAAAACGGTTTCTTCAGCGGGAAACATCCGACCCCGCGGCGCGCATTCGGTATGCCGCAAGCGTGTTGGCCATCAGCATCGCGACCGTCATGGGCCCGACGCCACCCGGCACCGGTGTAATGAACGAGGTCTTCGGGGCGACGTTCGCGAAGTCCACGTCACCGGCAATCACGTAGCCCTTCGGCGCGGACGCATCCTCCACGCGGTTGATGCCGACGTCAACCACGACCGTGCCCTCGCGCACCATGTCGGCCTTGAGAAAGCGCGGGACCCCCATGGCGGCGATGATGATGTCGGCGGAAAGCGTGTGACGCGCGATGTCACGGCTCCTGCTGTGCACGAGGGTCACGGTGGCGTCGCCGCCTTCGCCCTTGAGTGCGAGCAGGAGCGCCATCGGTTTTCCCACGATCACGCTCCGCCCCATCACCACGACGTGCGCACCGGCCGTCTCGACGCCGTTGCGCAGCAGAAGCTCGCGCACCCCCATGGGCGTGCACGGAACAAAGCGCGGCGCGCCCGCCGCCAGCCGGCCCAGGTTCTCGGGGTGGAAGCCGTCGACGTCCTTGGACGGGTGGATCGCGGCGATGGCGCGGTCGGCGTCGATGTGGCGCGGAAGCGGAAGCTGGAGCAGGATGCCGTCCACGGCCGGGTCGTTGTTGTATTCGGAGAGAATCGCGAGCAGGCGTGACTCGCTGATGTCCTCGGGGAGAATGGTGTTGAGAGAGCCGATACCGCACTCCTCGCACGCTTTGGCCTTGGACGCGACGTACACGCGCGACGCGGGATCCTCGCCCACGCGCACCAGAGCCAGCACGGGACGGCGCGCCGCCCCCAGGGCGGCAACACCGGCGGTGACTTCCTGCTTGATGGTGGCCGCGGCCAGCTTTCCGTCGAGGAGTTGCATCAGTCCTCCACTTCCAGCTGATGGTGCTCGAAGCGGCTTACCTTTCCCGTTGTAACGTCCACCTCGGCGATCACGTAGTCGCAGCGCGCGTCCAGGCGCGCGACTTCAAAGCGCGTGGGTCGCATCGAGAGGAAACGCTCGATCACATCTTCCTTGCGCACGCCGAGGATGGAATCGTACGACCCCGTCATGCCGACGTCGGTCACGTAGGCGGTGCCCTGCGGCATGAGGCGCGCGTCGCGCGTGGGCACGTGCGTGTGCGTGCCAAGCACGATGGACACGCGACCGTCCAGGTAGTAGCCCATCGCGATCTTCTCGCTGGTGGCCTCGGCATGGAAGTCGACGAGAATCACGCGCACCGTGTCGGGCAATTCGGAGAGCAGGCGGTCGGCGGTGCGAAACGGGCAGTCCAGCGGCGGCATGAACACGCGCCCCTGCAGATTGAGGACCGCGACGCGGCCCTCGGTGCGCGGAACCAGTCCCCACCCGCGACCCGGCGACGCCGGAAAATTGGCGGGGCGGACGATGTCGTCGCGGCTGTCGAGGAGCGGAATGCCCTCGCGCTTGTCCCAGACGTGGTTGCCGGTCGTAAAGAAGTCGATGCCGGCGGCCTTCATATCCGTGATCGAGTCGGGATTGAATCCGAAGCCGCCCGCGGAGTTCTCAGCGTTGGCGATGAGAATGTCGGCGCCGTGCCGGGCGCGGATACGCGGGACCGCAAAGCCAACTGCGCGGCGGCCGGTCCTACCGACGACATCTCCCAGGAATGCGATAATCACGGCGGGCTCGTTTCAGGCGGTTTGCGCGGGATCCGTGTCCGCGCCGGGTGCATAAAATGAAAATTCCCCACGCTGTGCCGTGTACAAGGGAACTCATGAACCAGTCGGTCCACGTGGACGCCCGCACGCATCGGTTTGTTCCCCACCAGAGTGGTTGCACAGTACGATCCGAATAAGGCTTCCCTTAATAAGGTGTTGGCTCAAAAATTACCTTATGAGCACGAGCACGGTAGGGAATTTTCTTAATCCTGTTGCGTGAGTTCCGGTCGCATCGCGATCCGGTCCGTTCTCCACCTCAAATGTCCTCCGCCAGGCGCTCGTCGAGCAGGCGGATCAGGTTCTGGGTGCGTCGCTCGATGCTCTGCAATTCATCGTCGCCACTGCGGCGCAGTTGCAGGAGTTCGTCCGCGATGTTGATGGCCGCGAGAATCGCGACACGGTCCGGAGCCGGGGTCGCGGTACCGCGCGCAATCTCGCGCATGCGGGTATCCACGAACGCCGCCACTTCTTCGACGTAGGCCGGATCGGCCACGCCACGAATCTTGTACTCGCGCCCGAGGATGTTGACGCTCACACTCTGCGCGTCAGCCGCTTCCGGGGCTTCCTTGTCGAGTTGGGTCTTCACCATCGTCCTCCGCCTAGAGCTGCAGTTCCCCCAGTTTTTCCAGCACCTTGTCCAGGCGCTTGCGCACCTCTTCCTTCTGGAACGAGCTGACGAGCTTGTCCTGGCTGTCCTTCAGGCGACTGATTCGATCCGTCATCTCGCGGTTTTGCGTGCGCAGCCGTTCGATCTCGCCTTCCAGCGACTCACGCTGGTCCTGCAGCGCCTGGTACTGCTGCTTCAGGCGCGCGAAGCGCTCCGTGGTCTGGGCGATGCGGTCCTCGAGCAGGGACAGCTTTTCGATGGCTTTGGTTCCGTCCATGGCTCCTCGACCTTCACGAACGCAGGTTCACGGCAAGATCACTTTCCAGCTTGGCGATGATTCGGGCAATGACCGCCTCGACATCGGCGTCCTTCAGCGTGCCCTCCGCCGAGCGGAAGGTCAGCCGCGCACCGTAGGCGGTGCGTCCGTCGCCCAGTTTTTCGCCGCGGTACACGTCGAAAACGTGCAGGGATTCTAGCAACCGCCCTCCGGCCTTGACCACAAGTTTCTCGATCTGTCCCCATTCCACACCCGCGGGCGCCACCAGCGACAGGTCGCGGCGCGAGGGCGGAAACTCCGGGTACGCGTGGTAGACCGCATTCTCGGCGCGCAGATCGAAGAGTGCCGTCAGGTCGATGGTCGCGTGCCAGAGCGGCTGCTCGAGATCCAGTGCCGCCGCCGCGGCCGGTGTCACGATGCCGCCTTCCACGACGACCCGGCGCCGGTCGGACCAGCGGAAGGTGCCACGCGTGGCTTCGAAGTCGTACGCGAGCGAGGATAGCGCCAGTGGCCGGTGGGTTGCGAGCAGCGACTCCACCTCCGCCTTGAGATGAAAGATGTCGGCGGCTTCTCCGCTGTCGCGCCAGAACGCAACGCCGGCCGGTCGTGTCCGCACGAGTGTCAGGTGCAGCGGTTCGTCGGGCAATCCGCTGACGCCCGCGCCGCGCAGAAACACGCGTCCCACCGAAAATAGATTCAACTCGCGCTGACCGTGCGCGATGTTGCGCGCCACCACGTCGAGCACACCGGGCAAGAGGCTCGTACGCAGGAAGGCCTGGTTCGCAGACAGTGGGTTGCGCACGGGAACCAGCGCGCTGCGCGGGTCGTCGTCGGCCCAGTTGAACCACGCCAGCTCGCGCCCGTCGGTGAAGGAGGTGGTAACAAGCTCGGTGTGGCCGCGCGCAACCAGATGGTCGGACACGCGGTCGCAGAAACGATCCAGCGCGTCGGGTTCCGACGGAACGCTGCAGCGGTAGTGCCAGGCTTTGCCGATGTTGTCGTACCCGTGCATGCGTGCGACTTCCTCCACGAGGTCGGCCTCCTCGGCGATGTCCCAGCGGAAAGACGGGATGGCGACGGTCACGGATTCCCGCTCGCTCTGCACGCGCCGAAACTCCAGGCGCTCGAGCAAATCACCGATGGTCTCGGTTGGAATACTCTCTCCCAGGAGCCGCTTTACCGTGGTGCGCCGAACCGTGACGGTGCGCGCGGGCCACGGCACCGGGTAAACATCCACCCATTCGCCCACGTCGCCCCCCGCGATTTCACGAACAATCTCGCAGGCACGGTCCGATGCCAGTCGGCACACATCGCGATCGCTTCCCCGCTCGAAGCGATACGACGCGTCGGTGCTGATGTTGAGCGCTTTGCGCGCACGGCGCACCGCGCGCGGATCAAAGGCCGCGCACTCGATCAGGATGTCGCGGGTGGCTTCAGTGATGCGCGTGGGCATGCCGCCGATGACGCCCGCTATGCCCACCGTTTCGTCGTGGGCGGTGATCACGAGGTGCGTCTCATCCAGTTCGTACGTCTTCGCGTCCAGTGCTTCCAGAGACTCTCCGCGGTGCGCGCGACGCACACCCAGGTCGGGACCCGGGAGTGTGGCGAGGTCGTAGGCGTGCAGCGGCTGACCGAGTTCCAGCATCACATAGTTGGTGACGTCGACCACGTTGTTGACACTGTGCACGCCCGCGCGCGCGAGTGCCTCGACAAGCCACGCCGGTGACGGGCCCACGCTGACGCCGCGCAGGACACGCGCGGTGAATCGAAAACAGTCGGCACGCTCCTCGATGGCCACGGTGACCCCGGCCGTGTTGGGCGCATCGATGGCGTACTCGGCACCCGGGCGCCGAAGCTTGGTTCCGTAAAGTGCGGCAATCTCGCGCGCGACACCCACGTGCCCCAGCTGGTCCGGCCGGTTGGGTGTCACCTCGAGTTCAAGCAATGCGTCGCTTTCGCCCAGAACATCGGCGAGTGCCTTGCCGACGGGTGCATCGGGCGCCAGCACCAGAATGCCGTTGGACTCGGTGCCAAGGCCGAGTTCCACCGCCGAACAGATCATTCCGTTGGACGTGACGCCGCGGATCTTGCTCTTGCGAATCTTCAGGTCGTTCGGCAGCTTCGCGCCAATCTTTGCCACCGGCACGCGCTGACCAGGGGCGACGTTGGGGGCGCCGCACACGATCTCCAGCGGTTCCCCGTCACCCACTTCCACCGTACACACGCGCAGGCGTTCGGCGTCGGGGTGCGGCCGCACGGAGATCACGTCACCCACCACGACCAGGCGCTCGGTGACACCGGACGCGGTCATGCGCTCCACCTTGATGCCGTGCATCGTCAGGTCGCGCGCGAGAGTTGCCGCGTCGACGGTGATATCGACGTAGCGGCGCAGCCAGGCCAGCGACACGATCATGACAACGGCTCCTGGAACTGCTCGAGAAAACGAATGTCGTTGGCGAGGAACGCGCGAATGTCGGTGATGCCGTGCCGGATCATGGCGATGCGATCCACTCCAATGCCGAACGCAAAGCCTGACACGCGTTCGGGGTCATACCCGACGGCACGCAGAACGTTGGGGTGAACCATGCCCGCGCCCAGAATTTCAATCCAGCCCGACTGGCCGCAGATGCCGCAGCCGGCGCCGTGGCACGCAAAGCACATCATGTCGACGTCGACGCTCGGCTCGGTGAACGGAAAGTAATGCGGCTTGAAGCGCACCTGCGATGCACCAAAGAGTTCGCGCAGAAACGCGAGCAGGTCGCCGCGCAGGTCGGCCATGCTCACGTCCGTGTCTATATAGAGACCCTCCACCTGGTGGAACTCCGCCTGGTGTGTCGCATCGATGGCTTCGTTGCGGTACACCTTGCCGGGCGCGTAGACCTTGAGCGGCGGCTTGTGCTCCTCCATGAAGCGCACCTGGATGGGAGACGTGTGCGTGCGCAGGAGAATGCTCTCGGTCACGTAGAACGTGTCCTGCAGGTCGCGCGACGGGTGCTCGTCGGGAAAATTCAGCGCCTGAAAATTGTAATGCTCGAGTTCGACTTCCGGACCGCGCGCGAGGCTGTAGCCCATCCCTTCCAGGATGTCGCGAATGCGGCGGAATGTCTGTGTGATGATGTGGCGACGCCCCACGGTACCGGTGAGTGCCGGCAGGGTCCCGTCGACCGGGCGCTGGTAGAGATCGTTGTGCGCGCCGCCAAACCCGGCGCGGCGCTCGTCAATGAGGACCTCCGCGAGCTGCTTGAGGCGGTTGGCCTCTTCGCCCAGCCGGCGTCGTTCCTCCGGCGTCGCTTCACCGATGGCGCGCAGCAGTGAGGTGACGACCCCCTTGCGCCCCAGATAGCGAACGCGGACCGCTTCCAGCGCGTCCGCGTTCGTGCATTCGGCGATATCGCGACGAAGGGATGTCTCGATGGCCCTCGTATCCATCGCGGCCGAGGCGGGGGCTAGCGCGCCCCGCCCGAAGCCGCTTTGGCGACGTCGGCCAGCTTGCTGAAGCCGGCCGCGTCATTCACGGCCAGGTCCGCAAGCATCTTGCGATCGATGTCGACCGCGGCGTTCTTGAGACCGTTGATGAAACGGCTGTAGGAGAGGCCGTTGATGCGGGCCGCGGCGTTGATACGCGCAATCCAAAGCGAGCGGAAGTGGCGCTTCTTCTGCTTGCGATCCCGGTAGGCGTAGACGCCTGCGCGCTCGACGGTTTCGCGTGCGGTGCGATACAGCGACCGGCGTCCACCGACGTTACCCTTGGCCTGCTTGAGGACCTTCTTGCGTTTGGCGCGACCGGCTACTGTATTTTTTGTGCGTGGCATGACTCTTCCTCCTGGCGCTCTTGAACTGCTTGCGGGCGGCGCGCGGCCCGCTTCGGAACAATGTCCGAATGTGTTGGTGATGGATTGTCGTCTGAACTACATCATGAGCATGCGGCGAACCCGCTTCATGTCGCGCGGATTCACAATGGCCGCCTTGCGCAGGCTGCGCTTGCGCTTGGTGGTCTTCTTCGTGAGGATGTGGTTCTTGAACGCCTTGTTGCGGCGCACCTTGCCGGTGCCCGTCTTACGAAAGCGTTTCATCGCCGATCGGTTTGTCTTGAGCTTCGGCATGGCCGGCTTCCTTTTCTGGTGATGCTTCCTGCGTCGGTTTCGGCTTCTGTTTAGCCGCCGACTGTCCCGGACGCATCGGGAGCGGCGACATGTACATGATCATCAGGCGACCTTCGAACTCGGGGTTCCGGTCGACGGTGCCGACATGAACGAGTTCCTTGGTCAATCGATCCAGGATCCGGTAGCCGAGTTCCTTGTGGTCCATTTCGCGACCGCGGAACATCAGCGTAAACTTCACCTTGAAGTGCTTGAGGAGAAACTCCTCGGCGTGCTTCTTCTTGAACTGGTAGTCGTGTTCCTCCGTCTTGGGGCGGAACTTGACTTCCTTGATCTGGAATGTGTGCTGCTTCTTCTTGGACTGCTTCTGCTTCTTGCTCTGCTCGTACTTGTACTTGCCAAAGTCCATGATCCGGCAAACCGGCGGGCGTGACGTGGGCGATACTTCAACGAGGTCCAGGGTCTGCTCGCGCGCCAGCGCAATCGCCTGACCTGTGGGCATGACACCCAACTGGTTTCCGTCCGCGTCCACCACGCGGACTTCCGGAACGCGGATCTGTTCGTTGGACCGGATGCGCGGTGGCTTGGGTCCCCTGCTGCGATCGAAGCTGATCGTGTCCTCCCTCGTAAACGAAAAAAGCGGACGCCAGGCGTCCGCTTGCGGCACCGGGCGACTTGGCACCGGCGCTTTCACGAACCTGGCCTGTCGTAACCTTTGCGACGGCAGGTGAGGGGAACAGCGTCCCCTGCTTTCCACTTCGGGCCGGTGAACTACCGGAGCCCTATGTAACGGCGCATATTAGCTGCCCGCGGCGGACTCGTCAACCATTTCCCGGACAAACTCGTCCAGGCCCTTCTGGCCCAGGTCGCCGCGCCCGTGGCCCCGAACCGCCACCCGGGACTCGGCCGCCTCCCTTGCCCCCACCACGGCCATGTAGGGCACCTTGTGCACCTCGGCCTCGCGGATGCGGTACCCGATCTTTTCATCCCGGGCGTCCACCTCGACGCGGATCCCGGCCTCACCCAGTGCCGCGGCCACGCGGGTTGCGTACTCCGCCCCCTCGGCCGAGATGGGCAGCACGACCACCTGCACCGGGGCCAGCCACATCGGGAAGGCACCCACGTAGTGCTCGGTCAGAATCCCCATGAAGCGCTCAATGGAGCCGAACAGCGCGCGATGCACCATGAACACCGGTTTGCGCTCGCCGCCGCTCGCCACGTAGGTCACGTCGAACCGCTTGGGCAGGTTGAAGTCGAACTGGATGGTGGACAGTTGCCACGGGCGGCCGATGGCGTCGATCACCTTCACGTCGATCTTGGGCCCATAGAAGACGGCCTCGCCTTCCATGCGCTTGAACGTCAGCTCGCGCCGGTTGACCGCGTCCTCGAGGGCGCGCTCGGCCATCTGCCACTCTTCGTCGCTGCCCGCGTACTTGCCCGGGTTGGCCGGGTCGCGGACACTCAACTCCACGTTGAAGCGGTTGAAGCCGAAACGCTTGAGGACCGTGAGTGCAAAGTCCAGCACCCCGTCCACTTCCTGCGGAAGTTGCTCCGGCGTGCAGAAAATGTGCCCGTCGTCCTGTGTGAAGCCGCGCACGCGCAACAGGCCGTGCAATGCACCGGAGAGTTCGCGGCGGTAGACCGTGCCCATTTCCGCGAGGCGCACGGGCAGCTCGCGGTAGCTGTGCATCTTCCGTTTGTAGACAAGAATGTGCCCCGGGCAGTTCATGGGCTTCACCACGTACTCCTGGTCATCCACGTCCATGGTGAACATGTTCTCGCGGTAGTAGGTGAGGTGCCCCGACGTCTTCCACAGGTCCGACTTGGCGATGTGGGGTGTGTTCACCAGCTGGTAGCCGCGCTTGCGGTATTGCGCCTTGAGGTACTGCTCCATGACCTCGCGCACCGCCGCCCCGCGCGGGTGCCAGAACACCAGTCCGCCCCCCGCCTCTTCCTTGACCTCGAACAGATCGAGTGCCTTGCCAATGCGGCGATGGTCGCGCTTTTCGGCTTCCGCGATCTGCGTGATGTAAGCATCCAGGTCCGCCTTCTTGAAGAAGGCGGTGGCGTAAATGCGCTGCAGCATGGTGCGGTTGGAGTCGCCGCGCCAGTAGGCACCCGCGGTTGACAGCACCTTGAAGTGCTTCATGCGCTTGGCTGAGTCCAAATGCGGGCCCGCGCACAGATCCACGAAACGGCCCACCGTGTAGATAGAGACGGTTTCGCCAGGAATGTCGTCAATGAGTTCCAGCTTGTAGGGCTGGTTGAGCTTCCGGAAGTGTTCGCGCGCGCGCGCCTTGTCCCACACCTCGCGGGTGATGGGCAGTTCGCCCTTCGCGAGTTCGTTCATGCGCGCTTCGATGCGCACCAGATCCTCGGGTGTGAACGGCTTCTCGACCTCGAAGTCGTAGTAGAAGCCGTGCTCGATGGGAGGCCCGATCGCGAACTTAACGTTCGGAAACAATTCCGAGACGGCATGGGCAAGGAGATGGGCGGTGGTGTGGCGCAGAACCCACAGCGCCTGGTCGTCGCCCTCTTTCAGGGCGCGGAAAGTCCCCTCACCGTTCAGCGACTGGTAGACATCACGCATTTCCCCGCCGAAGAGGACCACGACGGTTTCCCCGCGCACACGCGGCGGCAGGGTGGCGAGCACGTCCGCCACCGGCACCTCGGCGCCGTCGAACGATTTGCTCGAACCATCAGGCAGAGTCACACGCACCATCGTGTGTTCACTTCCGGGTACAGGTTGAGAGGGAATGGTGGGCGATAGAGGACTTGAACCTCTGACCCCCTGCGTGTCGAGCAGGTGCTCTAGCCAACTGAGCTAATCGCCCCAACCGTTTGATCTTAGAGAGTCCAAGCAGACTAGCCTCTGAACCCACCCCGGTCAAGAAAAAAGGCGGCCGGGTGGTTGTCACCCGGCCGCCCGTGGTCGGACGCGAACGCGTCAGGCCTTCTTTTTGTCGTTCTCGAGCACCTCGTAGTCGGCGTCTGCAACGTCGCCGGAAGGACCGCTTTCGCTGCCGGCACCGGCTTCGGTGCCCGGTCCGCTGGCCGCCGCTTCCGGCTGCGCGTCGCCCGCCTTCTGGTACATCCGCTGCGCCACTTCCTGCCAGGTGGCATTCAGACGCTCGCTCGCGGACTTGACGGCTTCGGCGTCACTGCCCTTCAAAGCGGTGCGCACCGCTTCCGTGTCGGACTCCAGGCGCGCCGCGTCGGCCGCGTCCATACGCTCCTTGTACTCCTTGAGGTTCTTCTCGGTCTGGTACACGAGCGCGTCGGCCGCGTTGCGCGCATCAACTTCTTCACGACGCTTGTGATCTTCCTCGCGGAAGCGCTCAGCCTCCTTCACCATGCGGTCGATCTCGGCTTCGCTCAAGCCGCTCGACGCCTTGATTACGATCTTCTGCTCCTTGCCGGTGGCCTTGTCCTTGGCTCCCACGTGCAGAATGCCGTCGGCGTCGATGTCGAACGTGACTTCGATCTGTGGCGTGCCACGCTGCGCGGGCGGTATGCCCGCGAGCTGGAAGCGCCCGATGGTCTTGTTGTCGGCCGCCATGTCACGCTCGCCCTGCAGCACGTGGATGTCCACCGCCGTCTGGCCGTCGGCCGCCGTCGAGAACACCTCGCTCTTGCGTGTCGGAATCGTGCTGTTGCGCTCGATCAAGCGCGTCATCACGTTGCCCAGCGTTTCAATGCCGAGCGAGAGCGGTGTGACGTCGAGCAGGAGAACGTCGCGAATCTCGGACGTGAGCACGCCGGCCTGGATGGCGGCACCGATGGCCACCACTTCGTCCGGATTGATGCCCTTGTGCGGCTCCTTGCCCCCGAACAGGTCCTTGACCTTCTGCTGCACGAGCGGAACGCGCGTCGAGCCACCCACCAGAATCACTTCGTCGATGTCGCCGGGCTTGAGCCCCGCGTCCGCAAGCGCCTGCTTGCAGGGACCGATGGTCTTCTCGACCAGATCCTCGATGAGACTCTCGAGCTTGGCGCGCGTGAGCTTCACATTGAGATGCTTGGGACCCGACGCGTCCGCCGTAATGAACGGCAGGTTGATGTCGGTCTGGAGGGCCGTTGAGAGCTCGCACTTGGCGCGCTCGCCGGCTTCCTTCAGTCGCTGCAGTGCGATCGGATCCTTGGACAGGTCGATGCCCTGCTCCTTCTTGAACTCCGCAACCAGCCACTCGATGATGCGCTGATCAAAGTCGTCGCCACCCAGGTGGGTGTCACCGTTGGTGGCCTTCACTTCGAAGACACCGTCGCCGATGTCGAGCACCGACACGTCGAACGTGCCGCCGCCGAGGTCGTATACCGCGACGGTCTCGTCCTTCTTGTGCTTGTCGAGGCCGTACGCAAGTGCCGCGGCCGTGGGCTCGTTAATGATGCGCTTAACGTTGAGACCCGCCACCTTGCCCGCATCCTTGGTGGCCTGACGCTGGCTGTCGTTGAAGTACGCGGGCACGGTGATGACCGCATCCGTCACCGCCTCACCGAGGTAGGCTTCGGCGGCGTTCTTGAGGTAGGTGAGGACCATGGCCGATATCTCGGGGGGGGTGTACTTCTGCCCCGCCACGAGAACCTGCACCGACCCGCCCTCGCCCTCGCTGACCTGGTACGGGATCATCTTGGTTTCGCGCGTGACCTCGGAGAACTTGCGTCCGATGAAGCGCTTGATCGAGTACACCGTGTTCTGCGGGTTGGTGATGGCCTGGCGCTTGGCCAGCTGCCCCACCAGACGCTCGCCGTCTTTGGTGATGGCAACGATCGACGGCGTCGTTCGCGCGCCATCCGGGTTGGGGATGACCTTGGGCTCGCCGCCTTCAATGAGCGCGACGCACGAGTTCGTGGTACCGAGGTCGATTCCGATGGTCTTTCCCATATTTTCCTTTCAATAGGGCCCTCTGCGGGCAGGGCCGGATGGTTACTGTGAACGACCTGGCTATCTCAAGGGTCGTGCCATCCGGCACCAATCACGTAACTAGGCCTGGTTGTTGTAGATATTGATTCCCCAACCCGCGCGGGTCAAGCCGGGCTCAGTTGTCGTCAGCCTAATCGGCAGGCATATCTGACAGAGCGACAGTCTACTCGGGCGGGGTCTGCCGCTCAAGCAGGTTCATGAGCAGCGCGAGTCCGACGCCGAAGTCGTCTGCGACAACGGTACTGGACCCCTGTTTTGGGAGAGAGAAACGGTAGCCACGCGGTCCGCGCTGGACCTCGAGGCTACGCCAGCGGTCATCGGTAATGGTGGCGCCGGCCGACACGCAGGCCGCCAGGAACCCCGCCCACGCGGCCAGCGATGACGCGTCGCCGCGGCGTGCGGCGGCCACGTCCCAGATGCCCGGGAAGTTGGCCGAAGCGCCGTTCAGGATCTCCAGAAAACGCGTATCCTTCATTTACTTGCGACCCGCCATCCCGCTACAAAACAGTTGACAGCTTTTTTCTCCGGGCCTATGTTCATGCGTGCAGAAAGCCTTGTGCAAGAATGCTCTTGCCCCAGTTACCTACTCGACCTTTTTGACGGCCGGGGGGCCACAAGCCCTCAGCACCTACCAAGAAGGATACCCCTGACACCGCTTGCACAGGCTTTCTGCATTTTCATTCCCCGCCCGGCTTCCCGTCATCCCCAAACTTGAGCCCGTTGCGCAGCGCCTCCAGCAGCTGATCGCGTTGGTTTTCCGATGGATGCTCGATAACCCGCTCCAGGAGCCGGTGTAACGCTTCGCCAACCGCGGGTCCCGCTTCGATCCCGAGTTCCTGCATCACGTCCGCCCCGTCCACCGCGAGGTCCGCGATCGAGAGCGCGGCGTTCCGTTCAATCTCGGCGCGGCAGCGCGCGCGCAGATCCGCGAGTGCATCGAGTTCATCCTGCATTCCGGGCGCCTGGAGCCGGGACCGGCAGTCGGCTTCGCGCAGTGCAAACAGGTCCTCCAGATACTCGACACCCACGGTGCGCATGAAGCGGCGAAGGGTGCTGTCGCGCCATTCCCGCTCGTAATGAAACATGTGGTGCAGCACGAGGTGCCGGCAGCGCGCAGCAAACGCAGCCGGGGCGCGCAGGCGCGTCATGACCTCGTTTGCCAGCCGTTCGCTGACGAGTTCGTGGCCGTAGAATACAACCCGGCGGCCACGATCATCCTCCACCAACTGCCGCGTGTCCACCTTCCCCGCGTCGTGCAGCAACGCCGCCCAGCCCACGACCGCCCTGTCGCGGGGCGCCTCGTCGCACGCCTTGAGCGAGTGCCAGTACACGTCGTCGGGGTGATACTCGTTCTGCACGACACCGTGGCAGCGTTCGATTTCGGGGTATAGAACCGCCAGAGCTCCCACCCGGTGCAGAAGATCCAGCGCGACACTCGGGTGCCTGCACTGCGCCATCATCTTGAGGCTCTCTTCGAAGACGCGTTCTCCGCTCAACGTGGCGCAAAGCGGAGCCGCCGCGCGCATGCGCGCGAGCGTGTCGTTGTCTGCCACGAGACTGAAACGCGCTGCAAAGCGCGCGCCGCGCAGGATACGGAGCGGGTCCTCCTCGAAGGCACGCGGGAACAACGTGCGCAGAACGCGATCCGCAAGGTCCTGCTCTCCGTGGAAGGGATCGACCCGCCTGCCATCCCCCACGCGCTCCGCAATGGCGTTGATCGTGAAGTCGCGCCGGGCGAGGTCGGTTTCGATGGGAAGGGTCCAGTCGCCGCGGACGTCGAAGTCGCGGTGACCCGGCCCGGTGGACACTTCCACGCGCGGAAACGCGATGTCGACAGTGTCTCCGCCGCCCCGGGGTGTGAACTTGTAGACGCCAAACGCGCGCCCCACAAAGGCAAGGCGCCCGAGCCCGGAAAGGATCGCCTCCAGCTCGTCAGGCGGAAGCCCGCGGGCCACGAAGTCGGTGTCGATGGGGTTCGGAAGACCGAGCAACTGATCGCGCAGGACACCACCCACGCGGTACAGCTCGCCGCGCGCGATGATTGCGTCCTGCCACGCGGGCAGACTCACGACACCGCCGACCGGCTCCATCGCACCGGGTGACGCAGCCAGAGCAGAAATCCGACCAGTGCCGTGAGGTAGGTTCCGATCAGCACGTAAACGATCGAGAAGCCAACCGCTTGCGCATCGCTTGCTCCCACCACCGAGAAGAAATAGATAACCGTGGCCTCACGCGTGCCGAGGCCCGAGATCGAAAATGGGAGCAGTTCCACGAGCGTGATGATGGGCATGATGAGCACAATGTAGCGAGCGGAAACCGGGACCGACAGGAGGCGCGCCACGTATACCGCCAGCGCGAAAATAAGCGCCCAGCACAGGAGCGTGTAGCCGGCCATGACCAGCGCGCGGCGCGGACCGGTGCCATAGGCGCGCAGCGCGTCGTAGAACGAGTGGAATCCTCCCGACAACAGCGGCCGGTGTCGCGCAGGGACGAGAAGTGAAAACGCGGGGCGCAGGAGCAGACGCATCATCCGGCGCTGCGTCGCTGCCACCGCGACCAGCGCGATCAGGATCGCACCGGAGAGAAAGAGCGGTGCTGACGGAATCTGCATGTGGTCGCGCGAGAACACAAAGGCACTCACCACGCCCGCGAGCAGGATGAATCCAAGATCCCAGAGACGGTCGACAAACACCGTGAGCAGGCTTTCCCCCGTACCGCGCCCGGTCTCATTGCGGACATAGATCGCGCGCACGGCGTCGCCAGCCTTGGCCGGGGTCACCGCGGACGCAAAGAAGCCGATGGTCCACACCAGGGCACTGCGCCGGAGCGGGTAGTCGATGCCGACACAACGCATCACGTAGCGCCAGCGGGCCCCGCGCGCCACCACGATGGCCGCCATGATGACCGGGGCCAGGGCCAGGTCGCGCGGGTCGATGGCACGCAGAATCTCGGCGATCCGGGCCGGGCCCGTGCGCGCCACAATGAACGCGAAGATCGCGAGGCCGCAGAGCGGCATAAGGATGGTGAGGATCCGTTTGATCATCGGGAATGGGGTTCGCGGCCTTGATTTCGGGTCGGTCGCGCCCCTATAATACTCCAATCATAGTGCTTTAGGAGTACAACTGTGAAGCACGACAAAGTAACCATCAAGATTCCCCGGCCGCTCTACACGCGCGTCCAGCAGCTCATCGATGACTCGGGCTTCAACTCCCCGACCGACTTCATCGTTTATGTGCTGCGGGATGTATTGAGCGAACGCACGGGCGAATCGACCGAGACATTCAGTCCCGAAGAGCTGGCCGCGATCAAGCAGAAGTTGCGCCGCCTCGGCTATCTGGACTAAACAGTTCCCAAGAGGAGGCACCTTCAATGATTTCACCGCACGGCGGGACGCTCGTCTCCCGCCTGGTCCCGGCGTCCGACCGTGAGACGCTGCGCGCCTACGCCGCAACCCTGCCCGTCCTGGATCTGAACGCACGCGAGGCGTCCGACCTCCTTCTCATCGCAACCGGTGCCATGAGCCCGCTGGAAGGCTTCATGGGCCGTGACGCGTACGAGAGCGTTCTCGACCGCATGCGCCTCCCTTCCGGACTGCCGTGGTCGCTTCCGGTGACCTTCGCGATTCCGGCCGCCACCGCGCGCGCGCACCGCGCTCCGTTTACGGCCGCACTGCGCGCGGAAGGCAAGCTCGTGGGCCTGATGCTGGTCGAGGAACTCTACACGCCCGACAAGACGCGCGAGGCGGAACGTGCCCTTGGCACGTCCGACCCCAAACACCCCGGCGTCCAGTACCTGCAGTCGATCGGTGAGGTTTACGCGGGCGGCAAGGTGTGGATGTTCGAGCGCGCCAAGGACGGCCCGTTCGCGAGTCACGAAGCCGATCCCGCGGAAACGCGCTCGCTCTTCGCCGAGAAGAAATGGGATCGCGTGTGCGCGTTCCAGACCCGCAACCCTATCCACCGCGCGCACGAGTATCTCATCAAGTGTGCGCTGGAAACCGTCGACGGCTTTCTCATCCATCCCGCCATGGGAGAAACCAAATCCGACGACGTTCCCGCGCGCGTGCGCATGGAGTGCTACCTGGCGCTGACCCAGCACTACTTCCCGGCTTCGAACATTGCTCTCACCGTGTTCCCGTACGCGATGCGCTACGCGGGTCCGCGCGAGGCGATTCTGCACGCGATTCTTCGCCGCAATTACGGCTGCACCCACTTCATCGTGGGGCGCGACCATGCCGGGGTTGGAAACTACTACGGGACCTACGACGCGCAGCGCATCTTCTCGACCTTCGAACCCGACGAGATGGGCATCGCGCCAATCTTCTTCGAACATTCGTTCTTCTGCCGCCGTTGCGCTGGCATGGCGTCGTCCAAGACCTGCCCCCACGGCAACGACGATCGGATTGCGCTGAGCGGAACCAAGGTGCGCGAACTCCTGGTGGGCGGCTCGCCGCTTCCGGATGAGTTCACCCGGCGCGAGGTCGCGGCCATCCTGCAGCGCCATTACACGGACACCAAGGTGTAGCGTGTCCCGCCGCCTCTGCGTCATCGGGCTCGACTGCGTCACGCCGGAGTTTCTCTTCGGCCCGTGGCTCTACGACATGCCCAACGTGAGGCGCTTGATCGAAGGCGGGTTTCACGCGCGCATGGTCTCCACCATCCCACCCATCACGGTGCCGGCGTGGATGGCCATGATGACCTCGCACGACCCCGGCATGCTGGGGATCTACGGGTTTCGCAACCGTTCCACGCACGGCTACGAGGACACGTTCACCGTGAACGCCACGCATGTAACCGCGCGCAACGTGTGGAACATTCTTTCGCGCAACCGTCTGCGCTCGATCGTGATGGGCGTTCCCCTCACGTACCCGCCGCACCCGCTGAACGGGTCGCTGGTGGCGTGCTTCCTGACACCCGACCAGGACGCCACCTTCACCTACCCGCCGGAGTTGCAATCGCGTCTCAACACGCTGGCCGGCGGCGAGTACATCATCGACGTGAAGGATTTTCGCAACGAGCGCAAGCAGGAGACGCTGGATCAGATAAAGATCATGACCGAACGGCGCTTTCGCGCCTTCCGTGCCCTGACGTCTGCGGAAGAGTGGGATTTCGCGATGATGGTCGAAATGGGGCCAGACCGGCTTCACCATGCCTTCTGGCGCTACACCGACCCGGGGCACCGTCTCTACGAGGCCAACAACCCGTTCCAGAACGTGATCCACGACTACTATGTCGAGATGGATGCCGAGATCGGCCGCACGGTGGATTCGCTCCCGCGCGATACCTCCGTCATCGTGGTCTCCGACCATGGCGCGCGGCGCATGATCGGTGCCATCTGCATCAACGAGTTTCTGATTCGCGAAGGCTACCTGGTTCTCAAGTCGTACCCCGACAAACCCACGCGTCTCAAGCCGAGTATGGTGGACTGGTCACGTACGCGCGCCTGGGGCGACGGCGGCTACTACGCGCGTGTGTTCTTCAATGTGGCGGGGCGCGAGTCGGAGGGTCAGTTGCAGCCGGAAGACGTGCCCGCGTTCCGCGCCGAACTCGCGCGCAAGCTCGAGATGCTGGGTGACGAGAATGGGAGCGTGATCGGAACGAAGGTGTTCTTCCCCGAGAACGTCTACCGCGAGTCGCGCGGCATCCCGCCCGACATGATCGTGTACCTGGGCGATCTCGAGTGGCGCAGCGCGGGGACCGTGGGCAACGGGCGCATCCACATCTTCGAGAACGACACCGGCCCGGACGACGCCAACCACGCCCAGGAAGGCGTGTTCGTGTGGTCCGGCCGCGGGCGCGCAACCGAAGCGCGCGACCGCATCTCCATCTATGACATCGCACCATCCATCCTGGACTACTATTCGATCCCGGCTCCGCCGGAAATGATCGGGCGCGTCATCTAGCGCCCCGTATACAAGGAGGCAAACAATGAAGGGCTTTACACTCTGGTTCACCGGGTTGCCGTCGTCGGGCAAGTCCACCCTCGCCCGCAAGGTGGAGGAAGTACTGCTGGAACGCGGGATGTACGTGGAAGTTCTCGACGGAGACGAAGTCCGCGAGAATCTGAGCAAGGGACTCGGCTTTTCGCGCGAGGACCGCGACACCAACATCCGGCGCATCGGGTTTGTGGCGAAGGTGCTGTCGCGCAACGGTGTCGTTGCAATCACAGCGGCCATTTCACCCTACCGCGACACCCGCGCCGAGATGCGCAAGGCCATCGGGCGATTCGTCGAGGTGTACGTGGAATGCCCCATCGACGTGCTGACGCAGCGCGACGTGAAAGGCCTCTACAAGAAAGCGCTGGCCGGAGAGATCAAGCACTTCACCGGGGTCGACGATCCGTATGAGGCTCCCGAGAACCCCGAGGTGCTCATCAAGAGCAACGATGAAACCATCGAGCAGAGTGTCGCCAAGATCATCGGCACTCTGGAAGTGATGGGGTACATCCCGGCCACTCCCGGCGGCACCTTCTCGGCTGCCGAAGAAGAGACCATCAAGAAGCGCCTCAAGGACCTCGGCTACATCTAATGGCGTTGAAGTGGTTCCAGCAACCGGCGCAGCGCGCATGCGTCGTCGGGCTCGACGGCGTGCCCTGCTCCATGATCCGCCGCTTCACGGCGGAAGGCGTCATGCCGCGCATGGCGGAGATCATCGGGCGCGGCGCGTTGCACGAAACCACGGTCTCCCTGCCGGAGATTTCGTCGGTGAGCTGGTCGAGCTTCATGACGGGCAGAAATCCCGGCGAGCACGGCATCTTCGGATTTACCGATCTGCACCCCGGCACGTACACCCAGAGCTTCCCGGGTTTTCGCGAGTTGAAGTGCGAAACCATCTGGGACCGGCTGGGCGAGCTGAAGATGCGCAGTGTCGTCATCAACCAGCCGGCCACGTATCCCGCGCGCCCCATCCACGGGGCCCTCGTCTCCGGCTTTGTGGCCGTCCATCTCGACAAGTCGGTGTTTCCCGCGCGCTACCTGAAGACGCTGCGCGACATCAACTATGAGATCGACCTCGACGCCGGCGAGGTGCGCGACAATCCCGCGCTCCTTTTCCGCAAGCTGGGTGAACTGCTCACCGCTCGCGAACGGCTCATGGACGTGCTGTGGACCGAGGAGAAATGGAACCTGATGCAGGTCGTGATCACCGGGACCGACCGCCTGCACCACTTCCTGTTCGACGCGTATGACGACACCGCTCACCCGCAGCACGCGGCGTTCCTCGATTACTACCGCGCGGTGGACGCCCTGGTGGGACGCATCTACGACCGTTTCGCGGCCGACAACGACGGGCGCAACTTCTTTGTCCTCTCCGACCACGGATTCTGTCGCACACGTTACGAAGTGAACGTGAACGCGGTTCTCGCGGCCAACGGGTATCTCGTGCTGACGAGGACGGAGGCAACGGACATCGACGCCATCTCCGAACGGGCAACCGCGTTTGCCCTGGACCCGGGTCGTGTCTACATCCACAGGCGCGGTCGTTTTCCGCGCGGCAGTGTGGGCCCGGAGCGGGTGGACGCCTTGCTCGCCGAAATCGCGGGCGTCTTCATGGCGTTGCGCCACGAGGGCGAGCCGGTGATTCGACGCGTGTTCCTCGGGCGCGATGTTTATCACGGGCCCGAATCCGAGCGCGGCCCGGATCTGCTACTCGTCCCGCACAACGGGTTTGACCTCAAGGGCCGCGTGCGTCTCGACGCCGCTGTGGTGCCGCGCCGACTTCAGGGCATGCACACCTGGGACGATGCATTCGTCGCAACCTGTCGTCCGGACCTGGTTCCGACCGGGCGCGACCTCACACTGCTCGATGTTCCCCACATGATTCTACGGAGCCTCGATGTCGAGCCGGTGGCGGGCTAGCGCGCTCGCAGCAGGCCTGGTCGCGGTGCCCGCGGCCGCGCATGCCTACATCGGCCCGGGTGCGGGCTTTGCACTGGTCTCGTCCTTCGTCACCCTCGCGATTGCGTTCGCCGCCGCCTTCTTCGCCATCTTTGCGCTCCCGGTTCGGGTTGCCATCCGCCAGTGGAAGCGACGCCGCTCGCTTGCTCGCGCACGCGTTCGCAAGGTGATCGTTCTCGGCCTCGATGGACTTGACCCGGAACTGTGCGACGAGTTCTTCGCGCGCGGCGAACTGCCAAACCTGAAGCAACTGCGCGACAGCGGCACCTACCGGCGCATGGGTACCTCGATGCCGGCGCTGTCGCCGGTGGCGTGGTCCACGTTTGCAACCGGCGGCGACCCGTCGCGCCACGGCATCTACGACTTTATCGCGCGCGATCCGCGCACCTATGCGCCGCGCCTGTCCTCCAGCGAGGTGTACGGCAGCACGCGCTTCATCGGTGTCGGACCGCTCAAGTTCCCGCTGTCGAAAGGCGGCGTGCGCGGGATGCGCAAGAGCCGCTCGTTCTGGAGTGTGCTCTCCGACCACGGCGTCCGCTCGTCGGTACTGCGCGTGCCGATCACCTTCCCCGTCGAGAAAATCGACGGCGTCATGGTGGCCGGCATGTGCGTCCCCGACGTGCGCGGCACGCAGGGGTCGTTCACCTTTGTCACCAGTTCGCGCGAAGCAGCGCCCGAAGGCGGTGTGGTGGTGGAGGTGCCGGCAACGGGCGGAAGCTTCGACATCCCCGGACCGCCGAGCCCGCTGAACGGCAAGACCCTGGGCGCGCGCGTGAGCATAGTCGCAACACCGCGCGGCGACGCATCGCACGAGCTTCGCATCGGGAACGAACGCGTCCCACTCCATGAGCGCCGCTACACGCCGTGGGTTCGCCTTGCGTTCCGGGCTGCGCGCGGAGTAACCCTCCACGGCATCGCGCGCTTCTACCCGGTTCGCCTTTCCAACGGGATGTCGGTTTACGTGACACCCATTCACATCGACCCGGAGCGCCCCGCACTCCCCGTCTCCCACCCGTCGGTGTTCTCGGTCTATTTGTCCAAGTTGCTGGGGCCGTTTGGAACGCTCGGTCTCGCCGAGGACACCGGTGCCCTCAACGAAGGCGTTATCGACGAGCAGGGGTTTCTCGACCAGGCGTGGGATCTGCACGCCGAGCGCCGCGCCATGTGGTTTCACACCCTGGACCGTCTGCGCGGCGGGCTTGCCGTGTGCGTGTTCGATATTTCCGACCGCTTGCAGCACATGTTCTTTCGTTACCGCGACGCGACCCACCCCGCCAACGCCGGCCGCGACACGACGCAGCACGCGGGTGCGATTCTCGACATGTACCGCCGCATGGACGACCTGGTGGGCGAAACCCGCGCGCGTTGCGACCGACACACCGCGTTGTTTGTCATGTCGGATCACGGTTTCAAGAATTTCCGGCGCGGTGTCGACCTCAATGCGTGGCTCGTGCGCGAAGGGCTGCTGGTGTGCAAGGACGGTGCGGGACCCGGCGAGTATCTTTCCTCGGTGGACTGGACGCGCACGCAGGCCTACGCACTCGGGCTGGCCGGCATCTATATCAATCTGAAGGGGCGCGAACGCGGGGGCATTGTGGAGCCATCACAGGCGGATGCGCTCAAGCGGCGCATCGAGTCGGGTCTCGTTGCGTTGCGTGACGGCGCGGATTCTCCGGTGCGGCGCGTGGTGGATGTCGCGCGCGATTGGAGCGGCCCCTACCGCCACGAAGGCCCCGACCTGATCCCGGGTTACGAAAACGGCTGGCGCGTCTCCTGGAGTTGTGCCAAGGGTTGCGTGGGCGACTCGCTCTTTGAAGACAACACGCGCTGCTGGAGCGGCGATCATTGCGTGGATTCGGCGATCGTGCCCGGTGTGCTCTTCACCGATGTCGCCCTGCGTGAGGGCAGCGCGGGGCTCGAGGACATGGGTCCCACCATTCTCGACCTGTTCGGCGTGGCGACCCCGGACTACATGACGGGTCAAAGCCTGGTGGCAAAATGAAGTACGCGTGGCTTGCACTCGCGCTGTGTGTCTCGCTTGCGAGTTCCGCGCGCGCCGACACGCATCCGTCGGTGGTCGTGATTGGCATCGACGGCATGGACCCCGACCTCTTGCAGCGCTTTGTGGACGCCGGCGACATGCCGAATGTCGCGGCCTTGATGAAGAAGGGTTCGTTCTCGCGGCTCGAAACCTCGATCCCTCCCCAGAGCCCCGTCGCGTGGTCCAATTTCATTACCGGCATGGACCCGGGCGGCCACGGTATCTACGACTTCATCCACCGCGACCCGGCGACGTACCAGCCCACGTTCTCGGCGGCCGAGATCCTGCCCCCGACGCGCACGCTCTCGCTCGGCGACTGGATACTCCCGCTCGCCGGCGGTGAAACGCGCCTCCTGCGCAAGGGCGAGGCGTTCTGGGAGTTTCTGGATCGCGCCGGTGTCCCCGCAACGCTCATCCGCGTACCCGCCAACTATCCGCCGTCGGAAACCCGTTCGCGTACGCTGGCCGGGATGGGCACCCCCGACCTGCTGGGCACGTACGGCACCTTCACCCTCTTTACCGACAACGAGAGCTGGCGCGGTGCGCGCGTGAGTGGCGGGCGCGTCGTGATGCTTTCGATGGAGAACGACCGCGCGCGTGCAGCCCTGGAAGGACCGCCCAACTCGCTGCGCAAGTCGGAGCCAACCCTCGCGCGCGAACTGGTCGTCGACGTGGATGCCGGCAACGACGCCGTGCGCGTGGCGATCGACGGTGCCGAGGTCGTGTTGCACACGGGCGACTGGAGCCAGTGGGTTCCGGTGAGTTTTGATCTGGTTGGATCCGTAAAGCGGTTGCACGGGATGGTGCGTTTTCACCTCAAGCGTGCCAGTCCCTCACTCGAGCTCTATGCGTCGCCCATCAACATCGACCCCGTGGCACCGGCGCTGCCACTTTCCACGCCGGCCGATTACGCCAGCGACCTCGCGCGCGAAACTGGTCGCTACTACACGCAGGGCATCGCGGAGGACACCAAGGCACTCGAAGCCGGTGTTTTCGACGACGCCGAGTTTGTAACCCTGACCGACACGCTGCTCGCCGAGCGCGAGCGCATGCTCGACGTCGTGTTGCGCGACTACCGCGACGGCTTCCTCTTCTACTACATTTCGACCGTCGACCAATCCTGTCACGCGCTGTGGCGAAACGCCGACCCCGCCCACCCCGCCCACCCCGGCGATGGATCGTTCGCGGATCGTTTCCGTGAGTTGTACCGGCGCATGGACGTCATGCTGGGCGGCATCCTGGAACGCGTGCCCGCGGACGCTACGGTGATCGTGATGTCGGACCACGGCTTTGCACCCTTCTACCAGAAGGTCCACCTCAACACGTGGCTCTACCAGAACGACTACCTGGCACTGGTGCGACCGGACGAGATTGGTCAGCACCCGCTGTTTGGGAATGTCTTCTGGCGACGCACGCGCGCCTACGCTGCGGGCCTCAACGGCCTGTACGTCAATCTCGCGGGCCGCGAGGGCCGCGGCATTGTCACACCCGGCGATGAGTACGACCGCCTGGTGAATGAACTTTCCGCAAAACTCCTCGAGTTCCGCGACCCGAGCAACAACGAGCGCGTCATTACCACCGTGTACCGCGCGCGCGATGTCTACCACGGGACCGAACTGGCGGGAGCGCCGGACTTGATCGTGGGCTACAATCGCGGGTACCGGTCGAGCGACGATTCCGCGCTGGGAACCGTGACCGGTGACCTCCTGACGCCCAATCTTGGCAAGTGGACGGGCGACCATTGCATGGACCACCGGCTGGTGCCGGGCGTTCTCATTTCAAGTCGTCCACTCGCGGTAACCGACCCGCGTCTGGTCGACCTTCCGGTGACGATCCTCGCGTGCTACGGTATCACCGCACCCGCCGCGATGACGGGACGCAACCTGTTCGCCGGGGCGCGCTGACCCCTTTCGAGAGGAACGCCATGTTTGGAAAAGACAAGATTCGCCTCGAACCCGAACTCCTGGAACGCGTGCGCCAGGCGGCCGCAAAGGCGGGATACGCGTCCGTGGACGAGTTTGTGGCCCACGTACTCGAACGTGAACTTTCCAGGAGCGACGAGGCGGGAACGCAGGCCGACGTGAAGAAGCAACTCGAGGGACTGGGTTACCTCTAAGGTGTTTGCGTTCACGCGCATTCTCACCGCCGTCTTCGACGTGCTGCTCACGCCGTTTGGATCCCACCGGCTTCTGGCACTCGTCGTGCTCTCGCTCGTGTCGGGCACCCTGCTGACCCTTCTCTTTCGCGCCGTCTCGCGCCAGGACGCCATACGCCGCGCCCGTGCACACTTTCAGGCCCGGATTCTCGAACTGCGGCTGTACCCGGACGACGCGGTGCTGATTGCGCGCGCGTTTGGCGGTGCGATGGCGGCCCAGGGCGCCTACCTGCGCGCCGCCCTCCTCCCCATTCTCGTCGTGGCGGTGGTTGCCGTTCCGCTCTTTGTGCAGGTTGAGCAGCGCTTCGCGCGGGCACCTCTGGCAAAGGGATCGCGCACGCTGGTCACCGTGCGCTTCGAGCCCATCGACGCCGCGCGCAACGCGGTACCCGTGCTCAAGGGCGCGGAGTTGCTGCGGGTCGACACGAGACCCGTGCGCGTGAAGGCAACCGGAGAGGTCGTGTGGCCGGTGGAGGTGCTGGGTGACGGGCGCCACCATCTGGAAGTGGGAACGGAACAGCGCACGCACGCATTCACGGTGGAAGCCACCGCGTCCACGCGCGTGATCGGCTCGCACCGCGACGCATCCTCGGCTGTCGATGGTCTGGTGAACGCAGGGTTGCCGGCACTGACCGGCGACACGGGGCTACGCGCGCTACGCGTCGAGTATCCAACGGCAAGCTACCGCGTGCTGGGCAATCAAACGGGATGGCTGGGGATATTTCTGATCGGCACCCTGCTGGGTGCGATTCTGCCGGCCCGTCTTCTCAAGATACAACTGTAACGCGCCCGGACGCTTCGACGGGAACGCGCGCGGGGAGTCTGGTACCGGAGGCCGGAATCGAACCGGCACGGGGTTTCCCCCAGGGGATTTTAAGTCCCCTGCGTCTGCCATTTTCGCCACTCCGGTGACTCAACCGGGTGGCATACTTGTAGCGCAAGCCGTCGTTTCCGTCCAGTTTCAGTACTGCGGCGTTCGTTTTCCCGCCGGGGGATCCGCGCGGACGGCGATCGACGTGACCTGGTCACTCGAGCGCACGGCTACGCTTCCGCCCGACTGTGCGCGTGAGGTCCAGCGCGCCAGTGTTCCGTCAAAGAAGACGAGTTCGAACTCGGAGCTGTTGCCGGAATCTTCGTCGGCATCGACGTAGAACCAGAGTTCCCTCCCCAGTCCGTCGCTCGTGCGTGTTTCCGGGCGTCCCCAGGCGGCGATCACGCCCAGATAATCCATGCCCTTCACAACTTCGCCTGAGAGGACGTGCGTCAGGTAGGGACTGTCGGGATGGACCTGGATGTACTGGGCTCGGAGATCGGTGAGATCGGCGGGCGTGGTGGACTCAAGTTGACGGAGCGATGGGGCGCAGCCGAGTGACACAACCAGTGGCACTGACAGCAGCCAGCGCGAGGGGCGCATGACGGCCTCCTTCCGCGAAGGAAACGCCGGCTTTTTTTGGGCGGACCCGCCGCCGGCGGGCTTCGCACAGGATACTACGCCAATGAGTGTGGAGAGGTTTCGGTCGAACGTCAACGGGGCGAAAATGGCGTCGGCCGGGGACCGCTAGCGGTAGAGCGCTTTGACGTGACCCCACGAGGTATGGCGTACCGCCACCGAACCGCACTGGACGCCGCACGCGCCCCGCTGCCCGCACGGGCCGGCGGCGCAGGGCGACCCCGCCGTAAGGAAGTAATTAAGGCTCCCGACCCCGCCGCAGAACATGGGGTCCAGGGAGAGGTTGTCGCCCCCGTCAATCACGCCGGCCGGGAAGACGGCCCCGCCCGCGTTGCCCCACGTGTCCGTGCACGAAACCGTGATCATCGACCCGCTCGCGGCCGCATACGGAGCGCCACCGACACCACGGGCGACAATCGAACGCGTGATCGTCACGGGATCGCTTGCAATCGCAAACACCGCACTCGCGGTCACCGCCTCGTTGTCGGCAATGGTACATCCGTTGATGAACGTGGCCCAGGTGTCGCGCAGGTAAATCGCACCGCCCTCGGTGCCGGCTACGTTCTGCGCGATGACACAGTTTTCGAGCGTCATGCCGTTCTCGGTGGCGTAGATGGCGCCGCCACCGGCGTTGGACCGGTTGCGATAGAATCGGCAATCGCGCAGCGTCGGGTTGGTGGAACTGCGCACAAAGAAGATTGCTCCCCCGCGCTCGGCGGTGTTGTCGTAGAACTCGCAGTTGATGAGTTGCGGCGCACTGACACCGCCGCACCACAGCGCCCCGCCCCCGCTTGCGCTGTTGTTTCTGAACACGCAGTTGCGGATCACTTCATACGAAAGGTGCATGGTGACCCCGCCGCCGGCAAAATAGCCCAGCGCCGGGGCGACACCATTCTGAATGGTGAAGCCGTCGAGGGTCAGGTAGTTCCACCCCTGAATGAAGAACACGCGCCCCTGCATCTGCGCGTCGATGGTGGTGAATGCCGCACCGGCTTCGCTCAGAATGGTGAGGTGGTCCATCCCGCGCTGGACGTACACCATGCCGAAATCAGAAGCGGTGCCCTGGTTGGTCCACGTGTACGTACCGGGGGCAACCAGGATGGTGTCTCCGTCGGCGGAGGCATTGACGGCGGCCTGAATGGTGGGTGCATCGCCGGTCCCCTGAACGTTGACACGCCAGGTGGCGGAAAGCGCGGAACCCGCGCTCATGCTGAGCACCAGAAACAGGGGCCAGAGGCGGATGTGAAGCATACGGGCGCAATCCAGAGTTTGCAGCCACGTGGGGTGACTCCACGATACGAGGCCAGGCACCCCCACGCAAACGGAAATTGCCCGCGGGTTGCGGCGCCGCCTATACTCCGCGCCCATGAACATCGCCATCGGTTTGTTTGCATTTCTGCTCGCGGCTGATCGTCCGGTTTTCACCACCGAGTTCGAGCGTTCCGGCGGCACGCGGACCGGGGACTACGCGGAGACGGAAACCTGCCTGCGCGCGCTGGACGCCGCGTCCTCGCAGGTGCATGTGCTTTCAATTGGCGAAACCGGTGAGGGACGCCCCATGTGGGTCGCGATCTTTGACCGGGACGGGATCCGCGACCCGGAGAAAGCCCGCCGCGCGGGCCGGGCGGTGGTCTTTGTTCAGGGCGGCATTCACGCCGGCGAGATCGACGGCAAGGACGCCTCGCTCCTTCTCCTGCGCGAGCTGGCCGCGGGCAAGCACCAGGACCGTGTGCGCAACGTGACCCTGCTCGTGCTTCCTGTTTTCAATATTGACGGTCACGAGAACCGGGGCCGCTGGAACCGCGCCAACCAGAAGGGCCCGGAGATCACCGGCTTTCGCGCCAACGCCACCAACCTGAATCTGAACCGCGACTACATCAAGGCGGACGCGCCGGAAACGCGCGCGTGGTTGTCGTTCTATAACGAGTGGCGGCCCGAGTTGTTTGTCGACTGCCACGTCACCGATGGCGCCGACCACCAGCACGTGATCACGTACACGGCGGAGCGCTGGTCGAATTCAGACCCCGGGGTGGCACGCTGGACGCGCGATGTGTTTTCGCCGGAGCTTGAGAACCGAATGCGGGCGGACGGCTTCCCGCTGCTTCCCTATGCCGACTATCGCACGGCCCACCAGCCCCTGACCGGGCTCAAGTGGGGGCCTCTCCCCCCGCGCTTTGCAACCGGATACGCCGCCATTCGCAACCGGGCTGCCCTTCTGGTCGAGGCGCACATGCTGAAGGACTACGCGACACGCGTGCGCGGTACGCACGCGATGCTCGTCAACACCGTGGCCGTCGTCAACCAGCACGCCGCGGACTTGCAGGCGCGCGTGAAGGAAGCCGACGCGTACGCCGCGTCGGAAGCGTTCCGCACGACCGAGCTTCTCTTGAAACTTGAAACCGACTTCACCGACAGCGTGCTGATCGACCTCAAGGGTTTTGATCAACGCATGGTGACAAGCCAGATCACCGGTGCGGAGTATCCGGTGTTTGGAACCACACCCACCGACTATCGTGTGCCCCTGTTCGCCGCCATCAAGGCCAAGACCCGGGCCGTGCCCCCGGCGGCGTACCTGGTCCCAAAGCAGTGGAAGGACGTGATCGCACTGCTCGAGCAGCACGGTGTCAAGACGACGACCCTCGCCGAAGCTTGCGACGTACGCATCGAGTCCACGCGACTTGCCGAGACGAGCTGGAAGGCGACGTCCTTTGAAGGACACCATGAGTTCGTTTTCAAAACGAAGACCTTTGCGGAGACGCGGCGGTTCCCCGCAGGCACGGTGGTTGTCGATCTGGCGCAACCGGAAGCGCGCGTCGCCGTGCACCTGCTGGAGGCCGAAGCACCCGACGCGCTCCTGCTCTGGGGCTATTTTGACTCCGCGTTCGAGCAGCGGGAGTACATGGAGTCGTACTTGATCGAGCCGTTGATGGCAAAGATGCTGACAGACGACGCGGCACTCAAGCGCGAGTTTCTGGGCGCCCTGGCAGACTCATCGCTGGTACGGACACCGGACGCGATACGCGCCTGGTTCTACAAACGCACACCGTACTGGGAATCGCGGCTCGACGTGTACCCGGTGGCGCGAATCGTGGACCCGGCCGAGCTTGCCGCGCTGAAGAAAGTGGAAGCGAAGAAGCGCAAGCGCTAGCGGGTTGCTTCGTAGACGACGGCACCGCGCACGACGGTGGCCCGGACACGCAGGTCAAGGAGCGCCGATGCCGGAAGCTGGTAGGGATCGCGCTCCAGAATCGTGAGGTCCGCGCGCCGGCCAATCGCAATGGTTCCGCCCCGCGCTTCGTCGAACGCGGCCCACGCGGACCCCTGCGTGAACGCACGCACGGCTTCGTCCAGGGTCAGTGCCTCCGCCGCGCGCCACCCTCCCTCCGGATTCCCCGCCGCGTCCTGACGCGTTACCGCCGCGTACAGCCCGAGCAAAGGGTTCGCGGACTCCACCGGAAAGTCGGAACCAAACGCGAGCGTCGCCCCGCTCTGCATCAGCGTTCGCCACGCGTACGCACCCGCGAGACGCTCGGGCCCCACGCGGGTTTCGGCCCACGGCATGTCCGAGGTGGCGTGCGTGGGCTGCATGGAGGCAACCACGCCGAGTGCGGCAAAACGCGGGATGTCATCGGGCGACAACACCTGGCAGTGTTCCACGCGCAGCCGGGCGTTGCGGGCATTGGCTTCTGCAAGCGCGCGCTCATAGAGATCGAGGATGGTGCGGTTGCCGCGGTCTCCGATGGCGTGGGTCGCCACTTGAAACCCGTGCCGGAGGGCGGCTTGCGTACCCGCGAACAGCGAATCCGCCGCGTCCACATCGAGGCCGCGGTTGCCGGCGTCGTCGCTGTAATCGGCGAGGAGGGCGGCACCGCGTGATCCGAGTGCCCCATCGGCGCGGAGCTTCAGGGCACGGATCACAATTCTTCCACCGAACTCTTCGGCCGGCCCGCGCGCAAACTGCTCGCTCACGAGGCCCGGCTCGTCGGAGTCGAGCATCACGTAGACATTGATGGGCAGCCGGCCCGCTTCGGCAAGGCGGCGCAACGCGTCAAGCTCCGCGCGCGTCGTACCGGCGTCGTGCACACCGGTGAGTCCCAGGCGTACGCACTCGCGCGTCGCGCGCGCGAGGCTCGTGTCCATTTCGGCCGGACCCGGCTCCGGGAGTTGTGTCTCCACGAGTTCCTGCGCTTCATCGACCAGGATGCCGGTTGGCTCACCGCTCGCGTCACGAACGATGCGACCACCCGCCGGGTCGCGCGTGTCGCGCGTGATCCCGCACGCCGAGAGTGCCGTCTGGTTCAGCCAGTACGCGTGTCCGTCCACGCGCTCGAGAACCACCGGGTGCGATTCGGTTCCGGCGAGGTCGCGCCAGCCTGGAAAAGCCTTCTCCGCCCAATCGTTCTGGTCCCAGCCGCGACCACGAACCCACGTTCCCGCGGGTGCGGACGCGACCGCTGCCATCACGAGACGCCGCACGTCCTCGCTGGACGGCGTTCCAAAGAGCGATACTTCACGCAACAAGTGGCCGAGATCGGCAAGGTGCGCGTGCGCGTCGACCAGTCCGGGGAGAACGGCCGCCCCCGCGAGATCGATGCGGCGCGTGCCCTCACCCACCCAGGCTTGTGCACCATCGTCCCCGCCGACATAAACGATTTCGTCCCCGCGGACCGCCAGGGCGGTGGCGTCGGGTTCGGTGTGGTTGATGTCTCCCGACAGGGTGTGAATGCGGGCATTGACCAGCACGATGTCGGCCCGATTCGCGTCGCGACGGGAACATCCGAATGCTGCGAGGAGCAGAAGACTGGCGAGGAGAAACCGGCGCATGGATTACATCGCGCGAACGCCGGCCAGACGGTCGCGACCCGCGCGTGCCGCGAGCAACACCGGGAGGTCGTTGTCTCCGGTGGCCCACATCGTCAGGACCCGCTCATAGCAGGCCCGGGCTTCGGCGCCGCGTCCGGTGGCTTCGTAAGCGCGGCCGAGGTCGTACCACGCGGGTGCGTAGTGGACGGCGAGGCCGGGCAGGAGGAGCTTGCGATCGAGCAGGGGCTTGAGCACGGCGATGGCACCGGCCGGGTCGCCGTGCTCCACGAGGCAATGCCCGAGCGCGTACGCGTACGACCCGCGCGGTTCCAATCCGCGCAACGCATCCGGCGGCAGTTGTTTTTCCGCCGCGCGAGCGGCATCGCAGTCACCCGCCGACGCGAGCACGAAGGTCCGGTAGTAGGCCTGCTTGGCGGGCGCGAAGTCCTCACGCGCGCGCGCCAGATCCGCTCGCACGCCGGCACTGTCACCCGTCGTCAGGTGGAAGGTGAGCCACGCGTCACGCCAGGCCCGATCGCGTTTGTCCGCCGGAAGCGCATCCAGTTCCGCTATGACGGCACGCGTGCGCTCCACGTCGCCGTACGCGCGCTGCGTCAATCGCGCGCGCATTCCAATACCGGCGATCACAATACTCGAATCCTGGTACGCATTGAAGGCGGCCGCACTGCGCTTCTCCATCAACGCCAGCGCGTCGCGGTAACGACCCAGGTACGGGTAGATCACACCCGCGCGCATTGACGTGGTCTCGACCTGCACGATGGGCTCGCGATCCACGGCGAGGCGGTCGGCCTCGTCCAGCGACCGCAACGCCGCGTCCATATCGCCGAGTGCAAAGTACACACCCGCGCGGCGCGACGCGACCTTGGGGTCCTTGGGGTCCAGACGCTCGGCGGTGTCGAGAGCCGACATGGCGGCGTCGGTGTTCCCCAGCCACAGTTGCGCCGTGGCCAGGTTCTCGTATGATTCCGCCGATCCCGCCACATCCACCCAGCGCAACGCGGTGTCGCGCGCGCGGTCGTAGCGGCTCAAGCTCAACTCCGTCCAGGTCAGGTGCTGCAACGCGCGCTCCATCACGGGGTCGATCGCGAGCGCGGCGCGGAAGTGCGCTGCCGCGGAATCGTAGTGCGCGGAATGGAACTCGGCGTCGCCCAGACCAAACAGCATCTCCTTGTCGTCCGGGTAGAGTGTCCGCATCTCGGTGAGAATCGGCAGCTGCGCCTCGAAGCCGTCGTCGAGTGCGGCCTTCAGCGCACGCACCAGGTAGCGCTCCTTGAGCGGCATGCGGTTCAAGTGCGCCACGGCGTAGTTCACATGGCCCCGCGCCTCCTCGGCGCGACCCCGCGACCACCACTCCGTGTACGCGAGGCGGTAGTACGCGAGTGCAAAGGTGGAGTCGGTTCGGATGGCGCGCGCAAAGGCCCGGCCCGCGGCCGGAAAATCGAGTTTGTTCAGCAATTCTTCGCCCTCAAAGTAGGCCTGGTACGCCTCCAGGTCGGTGGTGGTGACGTCGACCACCGACTGCGTGCGCTCCACCGCCTCCGAGGCTTCGCGCAGGTCGATGCGGATGCCGCGCGCGAGATCGTCCACGAGGTGCGGGATGCTCTCGAGCCCGCGCGCCTCTTCCTTCTGGGTATGGATGTACTTGTGGTGCCGCACGTGGAGCACCTTGAGATCCACTGTATAGAGATCGCCAAAGCGGCGCACGGTGGGAATCACCAGCGCGTCGACGCCCGCGGCTTCGCAGATGCGCTGGCCGAGCGATTCGTCGATGCGCTCCACGTCTTCCGCACCCAGTGTGCGCGCGATGTCGAACATGCGCGAGCGCGTCATCACGGACAGTCGCTGCGACTGCTCGAGGGCGGTGATCAACATGCCCGACATTCCGTCGAGTGCCGGGTCCTCGGTCTCGTTGTTGACGTCGATGACGGCGATGGGAACGCGCTGGCCGCCGCCCGCCTGACGCCCGCGAATGAAGTCGTACGTCGTGAAGCCGGCCACCAGCGTCAGGATCGCGGCCACCGCGAGACCCGCAATGCGCGCCCGACCCGGGCGTTCGCCGCCGGGTTGCTGCGCGCGGCGCAGGGCCACCATCAACTCGTCCAGGGACTGGTAGCGTTCCGCCGGATTCTTGCGCAGGCATCGCTCCACGATCGCGCGCACCGACGCCGGCAGGTCCGGCCGCCATTCATCCACCGTGTGGGGTGCCTCGTGCAGGATGGCGTGCATGACGGCCTGCTCGTAGTCGCCCTGGAACGGCAGTTTGCCGGCCAGCATTTCGAACAGGGTTACGCCGAGTGACCAGATGTCCGAACGCTGGTCCACCGCGTCGCCGCGTGCCTGCTCGGGCGACATGTAGGCGGACGTCCCGCGCGATGAAAAGCGCTCGTCGATTCGTCCCTGCCCGGCCGGCCGCGCAAGGCCAAAGTCCATGATGACCGCGCGCCCGGACGGCGTGATCATGATGTTGCTGCTCTTCATGTCGCGGTGCACGATGCCGCGCGTGTGGGCTTCGCGCAGGCCGTCGACGACCTGCAGGAGGAAGCGCAGCGCTTCCCCGGTTTCGATCTGACCGGAGAGCACGCGGTCGCGCAGGGTCGTGCCTTCCACGAACTGCATCGCGATGAACACACGCCCGTCGATCTCGTTGATCTCGTAGATCGTACAGATGTTGGGGTGCGAAAGGCCGGCCGCCGCGCGCGCCTCGCCCACCAGGCGTTGCTGGTCCTCGGGCGTGGCCACGAGGAGCGGGTTCAGGAACTTGAGGGCCACCGGGCGCTGCAGGCGCGTGTCCTCCGCGCGGTAGACGACCCCCATGCCCCCCTCGCCCAGCTTTTCCGTGATGAGATACTGGTGTACGCGTTGCCCGATCATTCGCTCGAGTTTCCTTTCCCGGTCCGGGATAAATCCCTGTCGATGGTACGCAGCCAGCGTATCCCGGTTGCAGCCCTCATTACTTCATTCGCTTGACGACCAGCACGGTGAGGTCGTCGGCGCGGGGTGCGCCCTGTTCGTGCGTATGCACGGCCTCGACAATTCGGTCCATGATGGCCCGGGCCGGGGCCTGGGCGTGTTCGCGCACCAGAGTGAGCAGGCGCTGCTCCCCGAACGGGGTCTCCGTGGGGTCGATTGCGTCCGGGATACCGTCCGAGTACACCACCAGAATGTCACCCGCATCCAGCCGGGTGGACCCCGCCTCATACGGAAACGAGTCCAGCACGCCAAGCGCAATGCCACCGGTGACCAGGCGCTCTATTTCGCCGCCGGGCGAGACCCGCATCGGGTACTCGTGACCGGCGTTGCAGTACGCAAGGGTGTGGGCGGAAACATCCAGAATGCCCATGAACAGCGTCGCGAACTTCTCCGGGTCGGTGCTCTGGTACAGAAGACGATTGGACTGCGTGATCGCGTGACCGACCGGTTGGTCCAGGGCCGCCTGCCCGCGCAGCGTTGCCTGCAGGTTTGCCATCAACAAGGAAGCCGGCAAGCCCTTGCCCGAGACGTCGCCGAGACACAACGCCCAGCGCGCGTCGCGCACGTGGATGAAGTCATAGTAGTCGCCGCCCACCATCTGGGCGGCGATGCTGCACGCCGCGATGTCGTAGCCGTCCAGCGCGGGTGGTGCCTTGGGCAGCAGGTCTTGCTGAATCTGGGCCGCAAGCCGCACCTGCTCCTTCATGGTGGCGAGGGCCTTTTCCTCCTCGTAGAGACGGGCGTTCTCGATGATCTGGGCCGACTGCCCGGCGATGATCGCGAGCAGGCGCTGATCCTCCTCGGTGAAGACATCGCCGGCCTGCTTGTTGTAGCTCGTAATGACGCCGATCAACTCCGACTTCACCATGAGCGGAACGCACAGGATCGAGCGAATGGACGGGTCCCACTTGAGCCCGCGAAAACGGTCGTCACCCACCGGATCATTGGTGAGCAGCGGTTTCTTGTAGAGGTGCATCCACCCCAGCAGGTTCTCGCTGATGTGGAAGTGCGTGTGACCGGACGAGCTGTTCATCGCCCGCACCAGCGTCTTCATGGGCTGGTCGGTGACGCGGTCGAGGAGCGTAACAACCGTCTGTTCCGCGTGCACCGCGCGCATGGAACGATCGACGATCTTGCGGATGATGTCCTGCGAATCCACCGACGCGCCGATGGTGCGTGCGAGGTCGTTGAGGATCGACAATTCTTCGACCGCCCGCTTGAGCTGGCGGTTCTCCTCCCGAAGGTTGTCGGCGTCCGCACCCGGCCCCTCCTCGCGCCCAAACGGGAGGCGAAAACCCTTTCGTGTCATCCGGCCCTCATCTGTTAAGGTAGCCGCCCGGTCTCACCTCCGTGACAGCCGGGTTGAGTATCCGACGCCCCCGTCACCGTTGCAACCCCGCTTTCGGCCGCAGGATCGGCCGTCAGGCATGAAGATCGCCACCACGCGCCTGGACCTGGCCACCGACGAGGGCATCGGCGTGGCGGACATCGGGGAGACGATTCGCGCCTTTATTGCTTCCAGCGGTGTGGCTTCGGGCGTCTGCGTCCTGACGGTGAGCGAGCCGGGCGTGGCGCTGTCGCTGGCCTCGGATTTTGAAGACGCGGCCGAAGACCTGATTCGACTGGGAAGGCGCTGGCTGGTCGGGCGCGAGGGGCCCGATGCCGCGGGTTCGGACCGCGCGGACCGCGACGACCCGGGCATGGGCTCGGGCGGTGTCCTCGCGCGCTGTCTCGCATTTCCGCTGCGCGCGGCCAACCTGCGCACCGGAAGCTGGGAAAGCATCCTGTTGCTCGACGCGGCCGGTCCCCGGCAGGTAGCGGTGGAGATTACCGCCCTCGGGCACTGATCTCGATGGAACTTGAAACCACGCCTGTATCTCGTTTAAAATAAACACGCTTTGAGCGCCGCGGCAGACCGCGGTTGGTGCTCCTGCTCCCTGTTTTACAGCATCCGGTTTTGCCAGCAACGCCCACTTTCGCCATGACCCGTCCCACCCCGCGCCAGCTCGCGGCCTGCCTTGCTGCGCTCGCAATCGGCGCACTCGCCTGCGCGCCCGCAGGCCCCGTCTCGGTGTTCGCCGGCTGGGTCGCCCTGTTCCTCTTCCCCGGACTCGCTGCCTATGCCCTGGCGGAGCGACACCGTCGCGTTGCCACCGGGTGGGCGCTCTACGCGTTTGCGTTCTCGCCCGTGATGGTGGCCATTCTCAGCGTCGTCGGTATTCTGGCCGGTGCGGAGCCGGTGGCGATCGGGCGGACCATTGCACTCGGTGCCGGCGTTGTCACTGCACTCTCATGCCTGCGACCCGCCAGCCTGGGGATCGAACGTCGCGAGTTGACGTGGCTCGTCAGTCTCATTCTGTTGACGCTGCTGTTGTGCGCAACACTGCCGTTCACGCACGAGTGGTGGCGCATTCGCTCGGACGCCTGGTTTCACGCCGCCGTCGTGGCGGAGATCGCCGACGCCGGGCTTCCGCCGCAGGACCCGTATTTTCTCGGCATGCCGCTCCAGTACATGTGGTTCTACCACGCGCTGGTCCTTACCGCTTCCCGCACCCTCGGGATCGACGCGTTCTGGGGCATGGTGCTCGTCAATGTGAACGCAGTGGTGGCACTGGCGCTCGCGGCCTGGCACCTCGCCGGCGTGTTTCGCGCACGCACGGCGCACCGCCTGTGGGCCACCGCAACCGTCCTGTTCGGTTTCAACGCGGCCTTCTGGCTCCTGCTACCGGTCAAGTTTGTGAAAGCCGCGATCGGCGACGTGCGCGGGCTCGAGGAAGTGAAGCGAACGTTTCAGTTGTTTCCGCTCCACTACGACCGCGCGTACGGGTTCATGAACATCTATTTCAATCAGGAGTTCTTTCTCGACAAGTACATGGTCGCCACCGCGTTTGGCATCGCACTCGTGTTTCTCATCACGGCCTGGTACGCGGCCACCGAGTACCTGCGCGCACCGCGCGCTTCGCTGCTGGTAACGCTCGCGTTGTCGCTCGTGGGCATGCTGGGCTTCCACAGCCTGGTGGGCTTTGTGACGCTGGTGGGCCTGTTTGGCGGTGCGTTTCTCATGCACCTTACCCGCCGCAGCGTTGACGGCTACTCGCTGCGCCCGGTCATCGTGCTCCTGTCGGTGTCGCTCGCGTGCTTCCTCGCAACCACGCCGTATCTCTATTCCGTGATGCACATGAAAGAGCGGGCCCAGGTGTTTCCGTTGAGCGTCTCGTTCGCCAAGACGGCCGGCATCCTGATCTCCAGCGCCTTCGTGATCCTGCTGGCGTGGATGGGGCGGCGCTTCTTTCTCGAGCGCACACCGGCTGTGCGCCTGTTCGCGTTCGGCACGATCGCGGTAACCGCGTTCTGCCTGCTCATTACCTTGCCCGGCCCGAACACGTACGACAAGCTGGGATACTTTGTGTTCATCCCGCTCGCGATCGCCGGGGGTCTCGCACTCGCCGACCGGGTGACGGCGCGCGGCGCCGGAGCCGCGCTCTTGTGGGTGGCCCTGTTTTTCCTGCCCGTCAACGTGATTGCGTTCGTGAGCTGCTTTGGCACCCCGGACGGTGTCGAGGTGACGGCCGACGAAGCGCGTCTTTCCGAATGGGTGCGTGCAAACACGCCGCGCAACGCCGTGTTCATCGACAATCACGACCGCACGTTCTTGCTCGTGACCGGCCCGCGCCGCTACCTCTGGGGCAACCACGCCTACGCGTACCAGTGGGGTTACCCGCGGCTGGAAATGTCTCGACGTTTCCACGCCCGCAATGCACTCTATTCGCCGTCGACGTCGCCGCTGGACGCGACGACGCTGGACGTCCTGGCCGCCGTGGAGTCACCCGTGTATGTCCTGGTGCGCCCGGAGGACCGTGAACGCGCAGCCGCCCTTCGCGAACCAGAGCTCCTGCGCGCTGTGCACGAAGAAAACGGCTGGACCATTCTGGAGGTGGACCGGGCGCGCTGCGCCGAACGCGCCGCCTCCCAGACCGATCGCCTTTCCCCGGAGGACCTGATCCGTGAATCTGGACTCTGATACCCGCGACGCCGACGTTTCCATCGTCATTCCCGCGTTCAACGAAGAGCGTGCCATCGGCACCACGCTGGACGAGGTGAAGGCGGCCCTCGCAACCAGTGCGCGCCGCTACGAGATCGTGGTCGTCAACGACGGATCGTCCGACCGCACGGGCGCGGAAGCCGCATCGCGCGGCGTGCGCGTGGTGACGCACCGCAACAATCGCGGCTACGGCGCCTCGCTCAAGTCGGGTGTCCTGGCGGCGCGCGGCGACGTGGTTCTCTTCTACGACGCCGACAACCAGTTTGACCCCGCCGACATCGAGCGCATGGTGGCGGAACTGGGCGGACACGACGCGGTGCTGGGCGCGCGCACCGCCTCATCGCACGCACCCTTCTCGCGCCGCGGCGGGAAGAAGATGCTGGGGTGGCTTGCCAACTACCTGGCGCGCACGCGCATTCCAGACCTGAATTGCGGCCTGCGCGCGATCCGGCGCGAGACACTCCTGGACTATTTGCACCTGTTGCCCAACGGGTTCTCGGCATCCACGACCACCACCCTCGTGCTGCTCAAGGAAACCCACGACGTGCGCTTTCTCCCCATCACAGTGAAGAAGCGCATCGGCAAGAGCACGGTAAAGCCGATCAAAGACGGCATCGACACCGCCCTTCTCATTGTTCGTCTGACCACGCTGCTGGATCCGTTCCGCGTGTTCGGTCCGGTGGCACTGGTGTTCTTCCTCGTGGGAACCGCCCTCGGGACGTACTACATCAGTCTCGGACGCGGCCTCTCGGTGGCCTCGCTGTTCATGCTGGTGTCCTCCATCATCATCTTCTTCTTCGGCCTGCTCGCCGACCAGGTGGCATCGCTCCGCCGCGAGCGCCGCTACTCGGAACGGCGCTAGCGCCGTGTGCGGCATCGTCGGCATATTCCACTACCGCGGGCGCGAGCATGCCGACGCCGGGGTACTGGCGCGCATGGCCGACGCCATCATCCACCGCGGACCCGACGACAGCGGCTACCACGTCGAAGGCCCGGTCGGCATCGGGATGCGCCGCCTTTCCATCATCGACCTCGACACCGGACAGCAGCCGATCTCCAACGAGGACGGCACGCGCGTCGTCGTGTGCAACGGCGAGATCTACAACTTTCGTGACCTGCGCGCGCGCCTTGGCCACCATCGCTTCACAACCAGCGGCGACGTCGAGCCTCTGGTGCACCTGTATGAGGACCACGGCGCCGACTTCGTGCGCCAGTTGCGCGGCATGTTCGCCCTCGCCATCTGGGACCGGCCCGCGCGGCGGCTTCTGCTCGCGCGCGACCGCCTCGGCGTCAAGCCGCTCTATTACATCGATACCGGCGAGGTGCTGCTGTTCGCGAGCGAGGTAAAGGCGTTGCTGCAGGTGCCGGGCATCCCGCGCGAAGTGGACACCGACGTCCTGCACCATTATCTGTCGCTCAACTACGTGCCCTCTCCCATGGGACTCCTGCGCGGCATCCGCCAGCTTGGCCCTGGAGAACTTCTCGAGTGCGGCGCGAACGGAGTGGAAACGCGACCTTACTGGGACCTCCGCTTTGTGCCGGAGACAGGCGTCAGCGAGGACGAATGGGCGCGGCGGATACGCGACAAGCTGGCCGAGGCCACGCGCATCCGGCTGGTGAGCGACGTGCCCTTCGGTGCTTTCCTGAGCGGGGGTGTGGATTCCAGCGCGGTCGTGGCCATGATGGCCGGTGCAATGCAGGAGCCGGTCAAGACCTTCTCGATTGATTTCAAGGAGGCGTCGTTCAGCGAAGCACCCTACGCGGCGCAGGTTGCCGCGCTGTACCAGACCGATCACCGCGTCGACGTCGCGGACATGGACGCGACTGCTCTCCTTGACGAGTTGATCTGGCACGCCGACGATCCGCTCGCGGACTCGTCGATGATTCCGGTGTACCTGGTGTCGCGCTTCGCGCGCGAACGCGTAACGATGGTGCTGACCGGTGACGGCGGCGACGAAGCGTTTGCCGGCTACCCGACCTACAACGCCTACTTCGTGCGCCGCCTGTACCGGCGCATTCCAGCACCCGTGCGGCACCACATCGTGCGTCGGATCGTGAATGCGCTGCCGGTGTCGCCGGGGAAAGTGAGCTTTGACTTCAAGGCCAAGCGCTTCATCGCGGGTGCCGAGCTCGACCCGTGGGACGCGCACTTCTGGTGGCGCGTCATTCTGTCCGAGAGCGCCAAGCGCGATCTCTACACGGATGCGCTGCGCCAGCGCGTGACCCGTCCCACCAGCGAGTTGTACCGCGAGCACTTTGACCGCTCGGGCACCGACGACCCGCTCGCGCGCATGCTCTACGCCGACACCCGGTTCTACCTCCCGGCCGACATGCTGACCAAGGTGGACCGCATGTCGATGGCCCACGCGCTCGAGGCACGCGGTCCGTTCCTCGACCACGAGCTCATGGAGCTTGCGGCAAGCATCCCGTCCGCCATCAAGTTCCGCGGACGCAGGCAAAAGTACATTCTTAAGCGGGCGCTGGAACCCCTTCTGCCTAAAGAGATTCTGTACAGGCGCAAAGCGGGGTTCAACGTCCCCGTCAATGCCTGGCTGCACGGTGAACTGGGGACTCGCGCGCGCGCCGTCCTCTCCCCCGAGCGGGTGGGCGACGCCGGCTTCTTTCGACCCGCTGCCGTCACGCGCCTGCTCGACGAGCACGCCGCCCGGCGCTTCGACCACAGTTTTGCCATCTGGGGTCTCATGACCTTCCAACTGTGGTGGGAGCGCTTTGTGGCCCCGTCCACGGTGGTCGCCCCGCCCGCCGTCACGCGCCGCTGGACCGCGCGCAACACCGGCACCCCGCGCGCGGCAGGCCCCGCATGAAGCGCAAGCTTGCGATCGGCATTCTGATCAGCCTCGCGTTCCTCTACCTCGCGTCGCGTGGTTTCGCGTGGAGTGACTTTACGGCGGCCCTGCGCCGAACGCGCTATCTGTGGCTTGTCCCCGGCGTGGTCTTCACCATGCTCGGACACTTCAGCCGTTCCGTGCGCTGGAAGTACATGCTCAGTCCCATCAAGGACTGTCACGTGTCCCGCCTGTGGTCGGCCACGGCCATTGCGTTCATGGTCAACAACCTGCTTCCAGCGCGGCTCGGCGAGTTTGTGCGTGCCTACGCCATCGGGCGGAGCGAGCGCGTCAGCAAGTCCGCAGCCTTCGCCACCATCGTCTACGAGCGTGTCGTGGACGTGTTCGTCTTGATCCTGCTGCTCTGGTTTTGCACGATGCGCATCTCGGGACCCGCCTGGCTTGCGCGGAGTGCTGAAGTCCTGGTTGTCTTCAACGTCGCACTCTTTGTGTTGCTGGTGGCCATGGTGCGCGGACGCAATCGGTTTCGCTCTCTGATCGCGCGTGTGGTCCGGCCGCTGCCCGCGGCCACCCAGCAGCGCATCCACGATTCCTCGGCCGCTTTTATCGACGGCCTGGGTGTCGTGCGGCGACCGTCCGCGAGTGTTCCCATTCTGGCGCTCTCGGTGGCAGTGTGGGGATTTGCACTCCTCGGGGTGTGGTGTTCGGTACAGGCGCTCGCACTCGATCTGCCCGTGATGGCCACCGTGATCATCCTGGTGCTGGTTTCGCTGGGATCCATGATTCCGTCCGCGCCCGCCTTCGTGGGCACCATGCAGTACGCGTGCGTGGTGGCGCTGTCGGTCTATGCGGTGCCCCGCAGCGAAGCACTCGCGTTCTCCGCGGTGTACCACGCCACCCAGTTCCTGCCCATCACCGCGGCCGGTCTCTACTACGCGTGGAAGGCCCACCTCTCGATGTCCGAGCTCGCGGGTGAGCGCGCGCGATAGATTCGCAGCACGCCTGCGGGCGTGCTAGACTTGCGCGCCCGGGAGGTTCACCATGCGTATCGCTACCCTGGTTCTCTGTGCGAGCCTGGTTCTTGCCACCAACGTGCGCGGCGCCTCCGTGACGTTGCTCCCCACTCTCGACACCACGATCTACGCCGAAGATTCCACCCTGTCCAACGGATCGGGCGAGTACGTGTTCGCGGGTTCCAACGCGGGTGCGTTTCCGCGCCGCGCGCTCATGCGGTTCAACGTCGCCGCCTTCCTTCCGGCTGGTGCAACCATCGACAGCGTTGCGCTGACGCTCGTGATGACGCAGACATCGGCCGGATCCGGACCGCGCACCGTCAGCCTGCACACACTGCTCGCCGACTGGGGCGAAGGAACCTCCAATGCCCCCGGCAACGAAGGTGGCGGGGCCCCCGCGACCGCGGGCGATGCGACGTGGTTCTGGCAGGACTTCCTTGTCACGCCGTGGTCAACGCCGGGCGGCAATTACACGCCCGCAGCCAGTGCGAGCACGGTGGTCAACACGATCGCGACCTACACGTGGACCAGCACGGGGCTTCGTGACGACGTGCAGGCGTGGCTCGACACACCGTCCACCGATCTGGGATGGATGCTGATTGGCGACGAATCCGCGGCGGCAACCGCCAAGCGTTTCGACGGTCGCCAGAGAACCGTCCCCGGCACCGAACCGCGCCTCGACATCTTCTATACCGGGCCACCCACCGGCGCGTCACCGCTCGCATCGCGCGCGCGCCTGCTCCCGGCCGTACCCAACCCGTTCAATCCCACCACGCGCGTGCGCTTCGAACTTGCCGACACCGGTGACGCACGCGTGTCGATTGTGGACGCCCGCGGACGCGTCGTACGCACCCTGCACTCGGGGCGCACGCAAGCCGGGATCAATGAAGTGGTATGGAGGGGTGAATCGGATCGCGGCGGGCGCGTCGCGTCCGGGGTCTTCTTCGTGCGACTCGAAGTTGCCGGCCAACCGGTCGGTGCGCAGAAGCTGGTCTTGATCAAGTAGACGACGCGTCGAGGATTTCTCCGGCCACCATCTCCGCAAGCCGCGCGATCATGTCGGCACCGTGTGCAGAACTCGCACGCGCGGGAAACCCGGCATAGGCACGGTCCAGGCCCATGGCGCGAAACGTGGCAACGCCGGCGCGCAGCTTCTCGGACAAACTCACGTCCACATCCGGGAGCGTCTGTCGCAGGTTCTCGCGCACGCGCCCCGGTGTCGCGGCCATCACAATCGACGTCTCGTACTCGCCCGCGTGGCAGGCGCCGCGCTTGAACTCGTCGTCCAGCGTGCGTGCCCAGCGCCGTGTAAGCGGACTCGCCACCATGGCACGACCCGCAAAGGTCGCCACCGCGGCGCGCACCGCGCTATCGTGCGCCGGTTCGAGGTGGTTGTTCACGATGCAAACGTGGTGTGCTCCGTTGGCAACCCAGGCGCCAACGACTCCCGCCAGGTACGCACGCAATTCCTCCGGTGCCACCCCCACCGCACCCGCGAAGCCGGCCGCACATTCCGTAACACCGTAACTGACGTCGGGTGCGATGCGCGCCACCACACCGGCGCTCGCGAGGAGCGGGACGGCCGCCTCGGCGGCCGCGCGCGAGATGATGAGGTCGGTGTCCAGCGGGAGGTGGGGTCCGTGCGGTTCGATGGCTCCCACCGGCAGCAGGATTGCCACGCGGGCGTTGCCCGCGAAGAGGTCGCGAAGTTCGTCCGTGGTCAAGCGCGCGATGTCGTGCTCTCCGGTCAGCGCCACGGATTCTTCCCCGCCTTCTCGCGATCGATCAGCGCCTTGCGGTCCACCTTGCCGCGGTCGTTCTTCGGAAGGTCGTCCACAAACACCACCCAGCGCGGGTACTTGTGCTTCGACAGCCGGCTCTTCACGTGCTCCTGCAACTCGCGCCGCAGGGCGTCGGCGTCGGGTGACGCAACGCCCTCCCGCAGGCACACAAAGGCCTTGGGCTTGATCAGCGCCTCTTCCGCAGCCGGTATCACGGCGGCGAGGCTCACGGCCGCGTGGTCCATCAGGCACTCCTCGATCTCGAGCGGTGCCACAAACACACCGCCCACCTTGAAGAGACTGTCGGCACGGCCGCAGAAATAGAGGTAGCCCTCTTCGTCGCGACGAAACAGATCACCCGTGCGACACCAGTGCCCGTGAAACGTCTCCCAGCTCTTGTCGCGATCCCCGTGGTATCCGAGTGCGACGCTGTCACCGCGCACCCACATGATTCCCACCTCGCCGGTTTCGACTTCCGGCGCGCCCGCGTTGTCGGCGGCCGTGTCCACGAGACGAATCTCGTAACCGTCGACCGGGCGCCCCAGCGAACCGGGTTTGATGTCGCCCGGGCGGTTGCTCGCGTAGATGTGGAACATCTCGGCGGAACCGATTCCGTCATAGACATCGTTGTGAAAGCGGGCCACGAAGCGCTCCAGCAACGGCGGCGGCAGCGCCTCGCCGGCGGAAAGGTGAAAGCGAACACACGAGAGATCAATGCCCGGGTTCCCGGCGGCTCTCTGCGCGTCGTCGTGATCCAGCAGCTTCGCCAGCATGGTGGGCACGTTCGTTACCACGGTGGGACGGTCGCGCTGAATCGCCGTTGTGAGCGTCTCCGCCGTAACGCGCTCCGAGAACAACGCGGTGGTGGCACCCACGGCAAACGGAAACATGAGGTTGGTCCCGGTTGCGTAGCCAAAGTACAGACGCGGAACACTCAGCGTCACATCGTCGCGCCGGTAACCCACTGTGTGCTTTGCGTAGACTTCGGTGTTGTACGCAAAGTCACGGTGGGTGTGAACAGCGGCCTTGGGCTTGCCCGTCGACCCGGAGGTAAAAAGCCAGACGGCGAGATCATCGCGATGCGTGTCCGGAGCGCCAAACGGATGGTTCCCGGCAATCGCACTGGACAGCGGGCGCACGTCAAAGCGCGCGCCCTTGAGTTCCGCCGGAACCGGGCAGTCGCCTTCCGGATCCTGGCCGGTCGCCGTGTCGGGGACCAGCAGCACCGATTGCAGCCATGCATTGTCGCGAAGTCGCGGGGCCAGGCCCGCGGCCACCTCGGGAAGCGTCACCAGCACCGCAGCGCGCGAGTAATCGAGGACGTAGGCCAGGTCGTCCTGCGGCGACGCGGGGTTGCCCATCGCGACCACCTGCCCGGCCGCCAGCGTTGCAAAGAAACTCCACACGAACGGAGGCGTATCGGGCAACACGATGTACACGCGCCGTTCGGGCGCAACCCCGAGGTGCCGCAGGTAGCCCGCCAGTGCACGGGTTCGTTCGGCGCACTGCGCGTACGTGTATGCAACGCCCCCGTATCGCACCGCGGTCTTGGTCGCGAGACCTTCGGTCAGGCGGTCGAACAGAAAGTAGTCCGCCAGATTGAAGCGCTCCGGAAACACCGGTCGTGTCACGCGCGATCTCCGTCCGGTATCACGGCCGTCGCTTCGATCTCGACGCGGGCCAGCGGTTCCACGAGCCCCGCAACACCCACCAGCGACATGGCCGGATAGTGTCGGCCCATGACGCGCCGGTAGGCCTCGCCCACGCGCGCCCGTTCCCGACGGTACTCATCGAGATCGGTCACAAACCAGGTCAGGCGCGTGATGTCGCCGGGTGCTGCACCCGCGCAGGCAAGAACGGAAACCACATTGGACAGGGCGCGCTCCACCTGCGACGCCAGGTCCCCGTCGACAAGCCTCCCGGTGTGGTCGAAGGCCACCTGGCCCGCGACGAAGACCAGCCGCCCGCGCGCTTCGATACCGTTGCTGTAGCCGCTCGCAGTCGCCCAGCCTTCCGGTTGCAGTATCCGTTTCACGGGGTGTCTCCTTCTTCCATGAGGGTGCGCGCGATGACCAGTTTCTGAATCTCCGAGGTCCCCTCGTAGATGCGAAGCGGACGAATCTCGCGGTACAACGATTCCAGGATGGAACCAGCCACGACACCGCGGGCGCCGAGCAGTTGCACCGAGCTGTCAATCACCTGCTGCGCACCTTCGGTGGCGAAGAGCTTGGCCATGGCCGCTTCACGCGTCACGCGTCCGCCCGACACATCGCGCGTCCAGGCCGCACGGTAAACCAGGAGGGCCGCGGCGTCGATGGTGGTTGCCATGTCGGCCAGGCGCGCCTGCGTGAGCTGGTATTCCGCGAGCGCCGATCCAAACACCTGTCGCGTGCGCACGTGCGCCAGTGCTTCCGCGAGCGCACGGCGTGCGAAGCCCAGTGCCGCGGCACCCACCGTGGAGCGAAAGACATCCAGGGTTCCCAGCGCCACCGCCACCCCGCGACCGGCGTCGCCAAGCAGGCGGCTCGCGGGAACATGGCATCCGCTGAAGGTCAGCGTACCCAGCGGGTGCGGTGCAATGACATCCACGGGTGTCGTGGTGAGACCGCGCGTCCCCGCGTCGACCACAAACGCGGAGATGCCGCGCGTGCCGGGCGCTTCGCCGCTGCGCGCGAAGACCACGATGAAGTCCGCGATGCCCGCGTTGGAAATCCACGTCTTCTCGCCGTCCAGAACCCAGTCGGCGCCGTCACGACGCGCGGTTGTCGTCATGGCGCCCAGATCGGAACCGGCCACCGCTTCCGAGATTGCAAACGCACTCACGGCTTTTCCCGCGAGCGCGGGTTCGGCGTGGGACTGGATCAGGGCTTCGTTTCCGAACAAGAGCAGCGGCCCGCTTCCCAACCCCTGCATCGCAAACGCAAAGTCTGCGAGGCCGGATTGGGCAGCCAGCCGTTCGCGCGCGAGGCACGCGGCGCGCACATCGATGGCAGCCGCCGGCGAGCTGCGCAGCGCGCGGCGCAGGAGACCCGCCGCACCGAGCGACGAAACCAGCGCGCGGCAATGCCCGCCCACGTCCGCGCCGACCGCGTGGGACGGGGCGTGTACGCACCACGCCTCCACATCCGCGGCAAAGTCCCGGTGCGACTCGTCAAAGAACGGCCAGTCGGTGTGTGAGCGCTGCATCAATCCCCCTCGAACACGGGTGTCTCGCGCTTGACAAAGGCCTCGTACGCGCGACGAAAGTCCCGCGTCGCCATCAACTCGGCCTGGGCATCGGCTTCCGCCTCCACCGCGCGCACGAGCGGCATGTCCCATTCCGAACGCAGCTGCAGCTTGGTGGCGCGGTGCGCGAGAATGGGGCCGTCCGCGAGTGCCCGCGCCGTGGCGTGCGCATCCGCGGCCAGCGACTCACTGTCACACAGGCGGTTCAGGAATCCCCACGCGTGGGCCTCGGGACCCGGCAATGCACGCCCGGTATAAAGGAGTTCGGCGGCGCGCCCCTGCCCGACAATGCGCGGCAGCATGGAACAGGCTCCCATGTCACACCCGCCCAGACCGACGCGCACAAACAGAAAGGCGATGCGCGTGCTGGCGGTCCCGTAGCGGATGTCCGACGCCATGGCCAGTGCCGCACCGGCGCCCACGCACACACCGTCGATGGCGGCCACGATCACCTGCGGACACGTCAGCATGGCAACGATGAGGTCCCCGGTCATGCGCGTGAACTCGTAGCGTCCGCGCTCGTCCATGTGTACGAGAGGCCCGATGATGTCGTGCACGTCGCCGCCCGAGCAGAAGTTTCCGCCGGCACCGGTCAACACAACCGTGCGCACCTCAGGTGTTGCGCTGAGCTCCACAAACGTATCGCGGAGTTCGGCGTAGGAATCAAACGTGAGCGGATTCTTGCGTTCGGGCCGGTTCAGCGTGATGGTGGCAACGCCGCGGTCAAATGCCCAGCCGAAATGCGAGGGAGAGAAACGGGATGGGTTCATGGGTTGGATCCTGCTCCGGATGAGGTCCACGGGCGCCCGTCCACCACGATGGCGTCGCCGTTGATGGCGCGTTGCGCGTCGTCGCACAACCAGCGCACCGCTTCCGCCACTTCCGCCGGCGTTACCAGGCGCCCGGACGCGTTGGCCTTTGCGTATGCGGCACGAATGTCATCCGCGCTGCGTCCCGTTCGCCCGGCGGTCGCGCGCGCCGACTCGTCCAGCATGTCCGTGTCGGTGTAGGCGGGACACACCGCGTTGACGCGGATTCCATCCCGCGCCAGTTCCGACGCCAGCGAACGCGTGAGGCCCAGCAACGCGTGCTTGGCGGCACAATACGCGCTGACGTAGCGATACCCTTCGAGTGCGGCCGTGCTCGCCATGTTGACGATGCTGCCGGCGCGTGCCGCGCGCATCGCGGGCAGTACCGCCCGGGTGCAGAATACCGCACCCATCAGATTGACGTCGAGCATGCGGCGCCAGAGCGCGTCGTCGCTCTCCAGAAAGGCCGCCGACCCGGCTCCACCGGCGTTGTTCACGAGGATCGTAACCTCTCCCAGCGCCGCGCGTGCGGTTGCCACCGCGCGCTCGACACCCGCCGCGTCGGTCACATCCGCCACGACCGGGAACGCCCCCACTCCGTGCACGCGCGCAATTTCATCCGCGAGCCCCTCAAGCGGCGTCCCGGTGCGTCCTAGCAGGGTAACCCGCGCACCGCTCCGGGCAAGCTCCCGCGCCACGGCGGCACCGATGCCGCGACTGGCGCCGGTGACCAGCGCGTGCTGACCCGCGAGATCCGTCATATGCCCCCGGTTGTCTCGCGCGCACGGCGCGCGAGTGCGTCCAGCTGCCGACGTCCCGACTCGTACTGCGGCGGCCAGGCCTGCGCGTCGTATCCGCACGCCGCCGCCGCGCGCAAGGTCCACATGGGATCCCACAAATGCGGGCGCGCGAGAAGGCACAGGTCCGCGCGTCCGGCCGCGATGATGCTGTTCACCTGGTCGGGTTCGACGATGTTGCCAACCGCGAGTGTCGCCATTCCGATTTCCAGCCGGATGCGTTCCGCGTACGGCACCTGGAACATGCGCCCGTAGACGGGACGCTGCTCTTCTGTTACCTGTCCGGTGGACACATCGATGAAGTCCGCGCCATGTTCCTTGAAGGCGCGCGCGATCTCGACACTGTCCTCCACCGTAACGCCACCCTCGAGCCAGTCGGTCGCGGAGATGCGCACGCCGGCGGGCCGGTCGTCGGGCCACGCGGCGCGGATGGCTTCGAACACCTCGAGCGGAAAGCGCAGCCGGTTGGCGAGCGACCCGCCATACGCGTCGCGCCGCCGGTTCTTGAGCGGTGAAATAAACGACGAAAGCAGGTATCCGTGCGCGCAATGCAGTTCCACGGCGTCAAACCCGGCCGACACGCCGCGGCGCGCCGCAGAAACAAAGTCATCGCGCACGCGATCCATGTCGGCGCGCGTCATTTCGATGGGAACCTGGTTTTGCTCCGACCACGCAACCGGTGACGGGCCGTAGAGCGGCCAGTTCCCTTCCGCCAGCGGCGTATTCTCGCCCTCCCACATCACACGCGTGGAGCCCTTGGGGCCGGCGTGTCCGAGCTGGAGTGCAAAGCGCGCGTGACTGTTGGCGCGCACAAAATCCACCACTCGCTTCCAGGCCTGCGCCTGCGCGTCGGTGTAGAGACCGGCACACCCGGGCGTAATGCGGGCGTCGGGTGAAACACACGTCATCTCGGTGAACAGAAGCCCGGCACCGCCCAGCGCGCGCGCGCCGAAGTGCACCAGATGAAAGTCGTTCACCACGCCATCCACGGCGCTGTACATGGCCATGGGTGACACAACCACGCGGTTCTTCAGTTTCATGGCGCGCATTTCGAACGGGAGGAACGCCGGCGGCACGGCGTCCGAGCGTTCGCCCTTGGTGGCACGCGCGCACAACCAGCGCTCGAACGATTCCAGGTAGCGCGCGTCGCGCGCGCGCAGGCTCTCGTGGCTGACGCGCTGGCTGCGTGTCACGAGGCTGTACGCAAACTGCTCGGGGTCGAGCGTCGCTTTGAGGGCCACCTGCTCAAACCATTCCGTGCTGTTACGGGCCGCGTTCTGGAGCTTGATCACTTCCACGCGGCGTTCGGCTTCCCACGCGTCCAGGCGCGCGGGCAGTGAACCCTGCGTGTGCAGGTGCTCCGCGAGTGCTACCGCACTCTCCATCGCGAGTCGCGTCCCCGATCCGACCGAAAAGTGCGCCGTGGCGGCGGCGTCGCCGAGTAGGACCAGGTTGTCGCGAAACCAGCGCTTGCAGTTGACGCGTGGAAAGTTGAGCCACGCGTCGGAACCGCGCAGATGCTCGGCGTTGGAAACCAGCGCTTCACCGCCGAGGTGTTTTGCGAACAACCGCTCGCAGAATGGAATCGTTTGCGCGCGCGCGGGGTCCTCCAGTCCATCCGCACGCCACACCTCCTCGGGTGTCTCCACGATGAACGTGCTCCACTCGTTTGTGAACGGATAGCAATGCGCCTGATACCAGCCGTGCTCCGAGCGCTCGAAGTAGAACGTGAAGGCGTCAAACTTCTTGCGCGTGCCGAGCCACACGTACTTGCAACGGCGGACATCGATGTCGGGCTGAAACCAGTCGGCGTGGCGCTTGCGCACGCGGCTGTTGGCGCCGTCGGCGGCCACGATCAGGTCCGCACCCGCGCACGCCGTCTCGTCGGGAAGTTCGTTCTCGAAGACCAGGTCGACGCCCAGCGCTTCCGCGCGCCGGCACAGGATGTCGAGCAACGCCTGGCGTGCAATGCCGCAGAAGCCGTGGCCGCCCGAGCGAATGACACGCTCGCGGTAGAAGACGTCGATGTCGTCCCAGTGGACGAAGGCGCGGGTGATTTCGTCGTAGGTGGCGGCGTCGGCGTCGCGCAGGCGGCCCAGGGTACCGTCGGAGAAGACGACTCCCCAGCCGAAGGTGCTGCCGCGCCGGTTGCGTTCCACCACGCGAACCGAATGGGACGGGTCGCGGAGCTTGAGCTGGATGGCGAGGTAGAGCCCGGCGGGCCCGCCGCCGATGATGGCAACCTTCATAGCGGTGGGAATTGTCGCAAATCCTTGCCGCCTTCGGGAACTGCTTTCCCGCCGCGAGGTTTGCGGCGCGCGGGTTACCAGACGTGCGGAGAAAAGGTGGAGGCGGCACCCGGATTTGAACCGGGGAATAACGGTTTTGCAGACCGTCGCCTTACCGCTTGGCTATGCCGCCTCCCAGAGGCGAGTCCGGACGGACGTCCAGAAAAGAAAATGGAGCGGGAAACGGGATTCGAACCCGCGACCCCAACCTTGGCAAGGTTGTGCTCTACCACTGAGCTATTCCCGCTCCGAAAAAGTATCCGGTCATTATACCGACCCGCGCGCGCTTGTCAATGCGGCAAAGCGGGCCGGAACCGGGCCTGTGCTATGGGGTTCGGCGCCCGGGTGCGGCCACGCGCGCGGGCACGACCCAGGCGTCGGGGTAGCGCTCGCGTACCCGTGTCAGGGCCGCATCGGCCGCGTCGCGCGACGTGTAGTTGCCCACCCGCACCTTGTAGGTGCCGTTCTCCAGATCCAGATAGGCCGGAACCCCAAGGCGTTCGGCCGCAAACCCGCGCGTTTCTTCGGCGACACCCCGGTCCGCCGACGCGAAGACCTGGATGCGAAATCCGTCCACGATGGAATCGGCGGGAGCGGCAGCGCGCGCGGTGTCGGGCGGTGCTTCGGCTTCCGTTACATCGAGGGCCGACTCGCTGACCGCAATTTCCTCCACGTCCGACTCCGAGCGCGTATCCGTGGCGGGAGGTATGACGCCTTCCCGGCGGAAATCGTACGTCCCGCCGCTGGAGGCTGGCGCCGGCTTGCTCTGGGCGGGGCGCGTCGACGGCTTGTAGGGTGTCGTCGCGCAACCGGCGAGCGTGGCGACCAGAAGAACGAGGGTGCAGAAACGCATGCTGTGCATCATGACCCGACCTTAGCACCGTCTGCGGCACCCGTGGAACTCGAAACCCGCGCGCGGTTGCCCGCGAGCACGCGATAGTATTCCGCTTCCACCTGGTCGGCGATGAGGTCCCAGTCGTAGATGGTCTGGCTGCGCCGGCGTCCGATCGCACCCAGCTCGCTTCGCGCGGCGCCATCTTCCAGTAAGGCCTCAAGCTGACCAGCCAAGGCATTGACATCACCACACTTGAAGTAACGGGCCGCATCCCCGCCCACTTCCACGTTCTCGGCGATGTCGCTCAAGAGAAGCGGTCGCGCGTGGGCCATCGCCTCGCACACCGTGATGGGTAGACCCTCGACCCGCGATGCCAGCGCGTACACGCGGCAGTGCGCGTAGAGCGCCTCGAGCGCGGGTCCAAATACGTCGCCAGTGAACGTAACCCGGTCGCCCGCGGCCCGACCCAGCGAATCCGAGTAGCTCGTGCGCGGCGTTTCCGAACCGACGATGACGAGGCGGAGTGTCGTGGGCACCTGCTGAAAAGCCTCGATCAACGTGTGCAACTCGCGGTCCGGAATGATGCGTCCCACCGTCAGCACATAGCCGTCGGGTTTGAGCCCCCACGCCGAGAGCGCATCGGGCGGCGGCGTTGCCGCAACCGGGGTCGCACCGTTGGGAATGTAGGTCGCGGGAACACCGTGCTCCTGTTGAATGTGGGCCTGCATGAGGCGCGAGACCGCGATGAGTCCGTCGCTGCGTCTGGCACCAATCGACTCGCCGCGACGCAGGAATGCCTTGGCCCGCGCACCCCACTTGACCTGGCGCCAGTCGAGGGCGTGAAACGTGGATACGACGCGCCGGCCGAACAAACCGGCGACGGGTGCAAACGCGGCCGGACCAATGCCGTGCAGGTGCACGATGTCGTAGCCGTTTCGGAAGGACGCTTCGAACGCGCACGCCAGTGTGTGACTCGCCGCGTCCAGGTGCTTGGTCGGAATGCTCGAGCGGTACTCGAGACGCACGCCGCGGTAGCTCGCACCGCGCGCGTCCTCCACGTATCCGTTGGGTGCGACGTCCCCGGCCACGCGCAGGCGCGAACGGCAGTAGACGTGCACGTCGTGGCCGCGGGCCGCGAGTCGGACGGCAATATTCTCGACGTGGGTTTCCACACCGCCATAACGCGCGGGGATTCCCTTCTGTCCCACCATCGCGATGCGCAGCGGTCGCATGCCGGTGCGCCGCGTCATGCAGACACACCCGTCATGACACCGGCATAGATGGCCTCAATCGCCCGCACGTGGCGATCACGATCAAACGTGTCGGCCGACGCCACCCAGGCGCGGCGCGCGCGGTCACCGGCGTGTTCGTCGCTCCACACCGACCGCACCGCGGCGGCGAGGGCAGCATCGTCGCCCGCATCCACGCTGGCCGCGTCGAGTCGTACCGCCATCTCGGGCAAGCCTCCCACGCGCGTCACCACCATCGGCACGCCGGCCGCGGCCAGTTCGACCACGGCCAGCGGCGCGTTCTCGGGACTCCGGGTCGCCATGACACCGCACGCCATGCGCGCGTAGGCCGCGGCGAGTGTGGCACCCGTGACGTGCCCGGCGAACTGCACATTCGCAGGTGCCGCGGACGCAAGCGTTGTGCGCGCAGGACCGTCGCCGAAGAGCACAAAGGGAATGTCCGGCACGCGGCGCGCGGCAGCGAGCAGCGTATCCACGCCCTTCTCCGCCGAAAGCCGGCCGACGTAGGCCACAAACCGCGCCGGGAGCCGCTCGAGGCACGCGCGGTCTGCCTCGCCACCCGCCGCGTTCGGCGCGAAAAAGGGCGGCAGGTGGACAATGCGCGCGGGATCCATGCCGGAGTCCAGCATGACCCGGCGCAAATAGTCACTGGGGGCGATGAAGCGCGCAACCCGTCCGTAGACACCGCGCACGCGCTGCACCACGGCTTCGAGCGCGAGCAAGGCCCCGCGCGAACGACTCCCGCCGCACCCCTGCAGCAGCGCGTGCTGCACGCGCCCGCCCCGGCAGCGGTGACAGAAGGCACCGTGCGCGAAGAGCGAGTAGCTGGGACACACCAGTTTGTAGTCGTGCAACGTCATGACCACCGGAATGCCGCGATCGGCGAGCGCGTCAATGATGGACGGCGTGAGCTGGTGATAGATGTTGTGCAGGTGGGCCACGTCGGGGCGGACGGCGTCGGCCAGTTGACCGATGCGCCGCGCGGCCGGGCGCGAGTGGACGAAACTTGCCAGCGAGGCGAGGGACAGGCTTGCATCGTAGTCACGGGCGGGTGCGAAGGTGCCGGCATACTCCGTCGGCAGGTTTCGGGGGTCTTCCATCGCAAACGGAACCACGGTGTGGCCGCGGGTCACGAGCGCTTCCGACAGCGCAAAGTAATAGCGCTCGCTGCCGCCCTTTTCAAAGTGGAACTTGTTGGCCTGGAGGATGCGCACAAACAGCGAACGCCATCCGCGCCGGGTCAGTGCGACAGGTGGGTGCGGACCTTCTCGCGCGCGATCCATCCCAATGCTTTCGGCAGGCTCTTCTTGAGCTCCGAACGCGCCGTGCAGATCATCCAGCACTGCTCGCACCCCTCGATTTCGCGGCGCACGCGCGCGGCATCGGCGGACTCCCACACCGTCTCGAACGACTGACCCTTGAGGTCACCCATCGGCGACGGAATGGTGAGGCACGGGTACACGACACCCTCGGGCGCCAGGTAGAAGAAGTCGATTCCGGCCCGGCACGCGAGCAGGCGTTTCTTCTCCTGGTTGAAGACCAGGGTTCCGGACTCGAAGTAGGCGCGCAACCAGCGCTTGGGGTGATAGCTCAGGAGCTCCCGCTTCATCACATAGCCCAGCGCGTCGTGCAGCGAGGCATCCGACACGTTCTGGTTCACCTGGGTCGAGAAGTATATCTCGGAATTCTGCGCCACCGCGGTGGTGAACTGAACCCCCATCTCGCACGCGTAGTCGTACACCTGGCGCATCTCGTGCACGTTCTCGTTCATCGCGGTAAAGCCGATGCGGATGTTGGTGAAGCCGCGCTCGCGCAGCTGCTTTAGCGTGGCATTCGCGTTCTCCCACGCGTGCGCGACTCCGCGAATGCGGTTGTGCGTCTCGCCGATGCCGTCGAGAGAAATACCGACCCCGATGTTGGGGATGGTCTTGCGCAGCTCCTCCATGGCCGCCACGATCTGGGCGGTGCGGAATCCATTGGTCGAAACCACGATGCGTGGGTTGTTGCACTTCTGATGGATCACCTTGACGATGTCCACCACGTCCTTGCGCATGAAGGCCTCGCCGCCCGAAACATTGATGTCGCGGAGCGACGACGGCACCTTGGCGTAGTCGTCGACGGAGAGGAACTCCTGCGGCTTGAGCTGCCAGATGTTGCACATCTCGCAGCGCGCGTCGCACCGGTACGTGAGCGCGATGATCGCGTCGGTCGGGTAGCCGGGTGCGGCGTCGATCGCGGGAGGGTGGTCTGCGTTGTGCGTGATCTGCATGGTGCTTTCTGTCAGGCGACGATTTCTTCGAACAATTGCGAATATAACGAGGCGGTGCGTTCGATACCATAGCGGGTATGGACCCGCCCGTAGGCCTGCTCCGCCATGGCGCGCGCGGCGCCGGGGTCGTCCAGAACCGCAAGCAAGCGGTCCGTCAGTTCCGGCACCGAACCCGGCGCAACCAGCCAGCCCGTGCGCCCGTTCTCCACCAGGTCGGGCACCGAGCCCACGGCACTTGCCACAACCGGGATCCCGCAGGCCATGGCTTCCAGCAATGCCAGCGGGAGTGTTTCCACAACCGCGCGCGAGGGCAGTGCCACCGCGTCACTTGCATGCAGCAAGCGCGCCACGTCGTGGCGCACCCCCAGGAACCGGACACGGTCTTCGATGCCCAGTTGCTTCGCGTCGGCTTCCAGCGCGGCGCGGCATTCCCCGTCGCCCGCAAACAGCGCCACCACACGCCGGCCGTGGTCTGCCATCCGGCGCAGTGCCTTGAGCAGCACGCCGTGCGCCTTCTCGGGGCGCATGGCCGCAACCATCGCCACCACCGCTTCCCCTGCGTCCAGGCCGAGGCTCGCGCGGGCCTCGGCGCGAGAAGCGGGTGTCACCCGCGGCCAGGCATCCAGCGCCACCCCATTTTCGATCAGGGCCAGGCGCGAGGCCGGGATGCCCTCCCGGTCGCGCAGGTAACGCAGGTGCGAGGGCGAAACCGCCACCACCCGGGCGGTGAATTCCATGAGGAGCCGATCCATGGCTCCAAAGCTCGGGCGCGTGCCCCCGTGCGCGGCCACCAGGCCCGTGGAGTGCGACGACACCACACTCGGGCACCGCCCCGCCACGACGGCCGCCAACCGGCCGGCAAACATGGCGTCACGATGATCCATGCACCACACCACCTGCGGGCCCCAGGCACGCAGTTCGGACACCAGTCGTGCGAACCCCAGCGGGTCGCGCGGGCGCCGGCACAACCGCTCCGAGCCGCGCATGCCGCGAGCAAACAGGTCGCGGCCCACCGTGCCGGCGGCGTGCAGGAAATAGAGACGAAGGTCGAAACGCGATGCCGGGAGACGATCCAGGATGCCCGCTGTCACACGCTCCGCGCCGCCAACACCGAAAGTCGATGCGACCAGAGCGATGCGCAACGTGCGCGGATCGGTCACGCGTCCTGCTGGCCCCCGGAACGGGCCGACGCGTGCTCGATATCAATGCTGCGCCCGTCCTCGCGCACGGAGGTCATGGCGGCATCCAGCACGCGCACCACGTCGAGACCGTGAACACCGGAGCTGCGCGCCGGTATTCCCTTCTCGACACAGTCAATGAAGTGCTGGCAGGCCACCTTGAGCGGCTCCGCGTCGTCAAGACGCGGGATGGTAATGTCGCCGTAGCGATAGGAGAGCTGGAACTCGCCGAACGTGTCGTAGTGCGGCGTCACCGTGACACCCTTGTCGTAGATGCGAATCTTCTCCAGGGCACTGACGTCGTCGTAGACCAGCATCTTCTTGCTGCCGACCACCGTGGTGGAACGCAGCTTGTTGGGATTAAGCCAGCTCACGTGCACGTGCGCCAGCACGTTGCCCGGGTAGCGCAGCGTCAGAAACGCGACGTCCTCGACACTCTTGCGAATGTAGGAACTGGCCTGCGACGCCACCGACTCCGGCGAAGCCCCCAGTATGTAATTGAGAATGGAAACATCGTGCGGTGCCAGATCCCACACCACGCTGATGTGCTCCTGGAAGATGCCGAGGTTCACGCGCGTCGTGCTGATGTAGAAAATCTCGCCCAGTTCACCCGACGCGATGACGTCCTTGATCTTGTTGACCGCGGCCGTGTACACGAACGTGTGCCCGACCAAAAGCACGCGCTTCTGCTTCTCCGCCTCCGCTACCATGGCGACGCCATCGACCACGGATGTGGCGAGCGGCTTTTCCACGAACACGTGCTTGCCCGCGCGCATCGCCTCCACCGCGAGGCGGCAGTGCGTCTCGGGCGGGGTCGCAACGACCACCGCATCCACGTCCTTGCGATCCAGAATGCGGCGGTAGTCGTTGGTGGTCTCGATGCCCGGATAGAGGTTGCGCATGTGCGACAGGCGATCCTCGTTCAAATCCGAGCAGGCGAGCACCTGCGACGACTTCAGATGGGAGAAGTTTCGAATGAGGTTGGGGCCCCAATAGCCACAACCGATCACACCGATGCGAACCACGGCTGGTAACTCCTGCGTGTGGGGGGTCAGTACCCGCCGAACCCGAACAACATGACCGGGATCGTGCGTGCAATGATCTTGAGATCGAGTGCGAGCGACCAGTTCTCGATGTAGTACAGGTCGAGCATCACCATCTCGTCAAAAGGAACGGTGCTGCGCCCGCTCACCTGCCACAGGCCCGTGAGGCCGGGCTTTACGGCGAGGCGGCCGCGGTGCCATTCCTTGTAGTGCGCAAGCTCGTACGCAAGCGGCGGACGCGGACCCACCAGTGTCATTTCGCCGCGCAGCACATTGATGAACTGCGGCAGCTCGTCCAGGCTCGACTTGCGCAGGAAACGCCCGATGGACGTGACGCGCGGGTCGTTCTGGAGCTTGAACACGGGTCGATCGCTCTCGGCTTCCTCGCTCATGAGGCGCCCCTTGATGAACGCCTCCGCGAAGTTCCGGTGCGACGCGTCGCTGTTGTCGACCAGCATCGTACGGAACTTGTAGAACTTGAACGGCTGCCCGTCCCTGCCAACCCGATCCTGCACGAAGAGCACGGGGCCCTCCGACGTAAGCTTGATCAGGAGTGCGATGGCGAGGTAGAACGGCATGCCCAGGATGATGACGGCAAGCGAGAACAGGATATCGATGGCACGCTTGACCGCGAACGCGCCCACGCGCTCGCCGGGCAGAGTGGTCGGCATCGGGTACGCGCTGCGGACGGCATCAACGGCGTACAGTGGAATCACTTTCTGATCGGAGTATCGGAACGCTGCAAGGTTCTTCTTCACGGCTGCTGACCTTCCGGATCTGGTGGGTGCAAATCAGACGGATACTTCGACCCTGGACAGGACATCGACGACGTAGTCAACCTGCTCGTTGGTCAGTTCGGGGAACACAGGTAACGATACGAGCGTGGTCGACAGGTTCTCGCTGACCGGGAACGACTCGCCCTTGCGGACGATGTGCCGGTACCCGGGGTGCCGATGCGCGGGCGGAACGATATGCTTGCCCCATCCGATTCCAGCCGCCGAGAGTGCATCACGGACCGCACTCGCGCGTGGATGCCGTGCCGCCAGGATGTGAAAAACTGGCACGGAACCCGGTACGCGGGTTTGAAACACATACTCGCTCCCTTTCAGGCGCGAATGGTAACGCTCGGCAATCTCGCGGCGGCGTGCGTTCCACCGGTCGAGATGCGGGAGCTTGACGGCGAGCACCGCGGCCTTGAGCGTATCGAGCCGGTAGTTGTACCCGAGGCACGGGAACACATTGGGCTCGTACTGGCCGTGGTGACGCAGCGCTCTTACCTTCGCGGCAAGATCAGGATCGTTGGTGGTCAGTGCCCCGCCGTCGCCGATCGTCCCGAGGTTCTTGGTCGGGTAGAACGAGAACGCCGCCGCGTGACCGAAGGAACCGGTCTTGCGGCCGACGAACGTCGCCCCGTGCGCCTGGCATGCGTCCTCGACCACCGCGATCCCGAAGCGGGTTGCGATGGCCATGATCGACTCCATGTCGCACGGTTGCCCGTACAGGTGCACCGGGATGATCGCCTTGGTGCGGGGGGTGATGGCTCTCTCGAGTTGGGAAGGATCCAGACAGAACGTGTCGGGCGAGACGTCCACCAGGACCGGTGTGGCCCCGGTATACATGATGGACTCCACCGTCGCTATGAAGGAATTGGGTACGGTGATGACTTCGTCACCGGGCCCGACTCCAAGGGCAACGAGGGCGAGATGCAACGCCGCCGTACCCGACGACAGCCCGAGCGCGAATTCGCAGTCGCAATAGCGTGCGAAATCACGCTCGAAGTCTTCGAGCGCGGAACCGAGGATAAAGTCGCCGCGGCCCAGTGTGCGTTCAAAGGCCGAGGCGAATTCCTCGCGTAGATCGTGGTGTTGCAACGCAAGGTCCATGAATGGAACCGTGCGTTTCCCCATTGATGACACCCGGATACCCCTGTCTGAACTCTCCCCCCGCGAGACCGGTTGATTCTAGCACACTTACACGAGGGGCTTCCAGCCGATTTTCGGCGTCCTCATGCACCTTCTCGCGGGCCACGCGCGTCGTCCGCAAGGCCCTCCAGACAGGCCCGAATCCCCTCTGCGCGGGCCCTCGGCCCGTACCGTTCCCAGGCCAGATCGCGCCCCTCGCGGGCCAGCGAGGCCGCAAACCCGGGTTCATCCAGGATCCGCTGGACGGCGTCCCGGAACCCGGCGGGAGTCTCGGCGACCATCAGGTGCTTCCCGGGCTCAACGTCCAGGCCCGCGACCGCCTGCGGTGTGGCCACCACCGGCAACCCGGCAGCCAGGGCCTCCAGAATGCGGATCCGCAGGCCTCCGGCGTAGCGGAGCGGTACCACCAGGGCTGCAGCGCGGGCCAGAAACGGCGTGATGTCCCGGGTATGGCCGGGAACCTCGACACCCGGTCGTTCTGCAAACGACGCCACCGCGGCCGGCAAGGCACCGCCCACGACCGACACCGTGAGCCCGGGGATGTCGGCCAGATGCGGGTGGATGTCGCGGACAAAATAAACGATGGCATCGCGGTTGAACGCCGCCCCCATCGCACCCAGAAAGAGGAGATTGCGCGAGTTGCGCGCTGCAAGGGGTGCCGCAAACGCCGACTCCGGCAACCCGAACGGGAGCACGGAGACGGTGGTGCCGGGGCCCGCGAGTGCGCGCACCGATTCCGCGTCGCGCGGCGTGAGTGCGAGAACGCGCGTCGCCGCACGGTAAGCGGCGACCTCCTCGCGCTCCTCCTGCCTCCAGCGCCGGAGCGCACGCGCGCGTTTCCACGCCGACGGCTCCAGGAGCGCGCGCTGGTGGTTCACCACGCGATCGATGTCGTGCGTGAGCAGCACGGTACGGTTCTCTGGGAACACGTGCAGCAACGGGTACATCTGCCAGTACTCCACGATCACCACATCGAAGTTCTCGCGCGCCAGCTCGCGCGCGGCACGAATCAGCACCCCGGGACAATCGTACAGACTCTTGAGCGAGCGCCCGCTTGCGAGCGAGCGCGCGTGGTACGCCAGCTTGTAGGCGGCGCGCCGCACCGGGTCGCGCCGGTTGCCCGGCACCACCACCACGACCCGCACCCCCAGCGCTTCAAGTGCCGCAACCGACGCTTGCTCGCCGGTCTCGATCCGACGCGCAAGAACAGTGACATCGCAACTCGCACGCAACGCATCCAGGAGTGCAAACGACACCACGCGCGTGCCCTGGTCGGGCGGATAAGGAAGCACGGGCTTCACGAGCAGAACGCGCAGGCGCTTCATCCGCGTGCTCCCGCGAGTTCAGAATACAGCGACTCCATCGCGGCAACCTGGCGCTCGAGGGTGAACTGGGACTCAAAGCGCGCACGCCCCGCGCCACCCATGCGCTCGCGCAACCCGGCGTCCGCGAGCAGGCGATCGAGCGCGTGTGCAAGTGCGTCGATGTCGGTGGCTGCGACGAGCAACCCCGTCACCTCGTCCACCACGGCTTCCGGCACTCCGTACGCATTTCCCGCCACCACCGGCAGCGCGCACGCCATGGCTTCCAGGATGGTGTATGGCAAGCCTTCGATTTCGGAGGGCAGCGTCAGCACATCGCACGCCAGCAGGTGGCGCTCAACCGCGGCGGGAGCCAGCGCGCCATGAAAGGTGACCCGCTCCGTGATTCCCAGCGCCGCAACCCGCGCGCGACACGCGGCCTCTTCCGGGCCCGTGCCCACGATCGACAGGTGCCACGGCTGTTGCACACGTGCCAGAGCCTCGATCACGCGCAACGGTCCCTTGTGTGGCAGGAGATTGCCAACAAAAGTCACGTGCGGCACGGGCCGCACCACCCGGGCGCCGGTTCCATACGCGAACGGGACTCCGTTTGCCACCACGCGCACCTTCGCGCGCGGGACGTGCTGGGCTCTTGAAAGCCACGCCGCGTTCACACGCGTCATCGTGACGGCAACATCGAGAAACGCGTACGCGGCGCGTTTCAAAAGCGACCGTTTCCACAGCGGCTCGACCATCGGCAGGTGCTCGGTGGTCACGACACGCGCCCCACACGCGCGCGCGATCGGAACCAGGAGTGCGTTCTGTCCGCTGTAGGGACCCGGCATGTTGACGTGGACGATATCCGGTGACAACGCCTCGAGCGATCGCACGATCGCAAGCGCGTCGCCGACACGATGCGGGAGACGCATCGGCACCCGCGTGACGCGAATGCCCGCGGCCACCAGCGCCTCCGCCCACGCATGCAAACCGGCGTCGCTGCTTTCCGCCATCAATACCGACGGCTGGAAACGTTTCCTGTCGAGCCCCAGGGCGAGGCGCGAAATATAGAGTTCCGCACCACCCAGAAACGGCGCATCCACGACGAACGTGACGCGACTCATCGCAAACCGTCCCGCGCCAGGATTTCGATAGTGGCGCACGGATTTCCGGAGTAGTGGTCGCGGTTGAAGACAAGGTCGCTCAACGCGAAGTTCGGCACCATGCTTTGTTCCGCGACCCGCACCTCCACGCGGTAGCGCCCGGGGCGAAGCGATGCCGGGAGCACCACCCGAAAGCTCTCGCGCAGCGGAACACCCATCGGCCACAGGTCGGGTTCGTACACGCCGTGCCCGGGTTCGAGGTCGGCGCGGTAACGCTCAAAGACGCCGCTGGTGCGCTCTCGAACGCGGCGCACTCCCTTCTCTCCGGGGTACCGAGGCTGTGCGGAAACATCCGCGTGGTCAAAGCGCACGTGCACCATGCGCGGAAAATCAAACGACCCGGGCAGGTCGCGACGGTAACCGAGAGTTATCACCAGGCTGTCTCCGGCAAACACCGGCTCCGGTGCAATGGCAATCCCCGTGAGTTCAAACGGATCCGTTCCCTGCGTGGCAGCGACACATGCCACCAGCGGAGAATTCTCGACGCGAACCGGCGCCGATACCGCGTAACCGGGCCGCTCCGGCGCAACCGCGCGCGCGAAGCGGTAGGCAGCCACGTCGGGGCGATCGACCAGGGGCTGGAATGACGCCGGCATCGCGGCCAGTCGCACGCGTGCGGCATCAAACTGTTCCGGCCGCCACGACGACAGGAAGCCCCCGCTGGCGCTCCCGTGCACGAGCAGGACGACGTCCACGCCGTAGCGTTCGCACGCCGCGGCAGCGGCGGCGCCGTCCGCCCACGGGGAAATCACGTCGCGCACCGCGCGCAGCCGGTCGAGCGCAAACGGGTCGAGCGGATTGGCGTGCTGTTCGTACACGGCGACCAGGCGAACGCTGGTAAACGCACTCAGTCGATACGCAGTGGCAGGGTCGGTCAGAACCACCGTTCCCGAGGGTAGCGCGCGTGCGAACGCGAGCGCTTCGTCATCGCCAACCGTGCTTGTGTCAACGCGCGAGAGGGCGCGCGCCTCGGCGACAAACGCACGCGCGGTCGGAAGCACGAAAACGAATGACCACGCGACCAGCGCCAGCGCAGCAACGGTGCCGGTGAGAAAGCGGCGCGCTTTGAGTAATCCCAACACGACGACGAACGCCAGCACCACGGCAGGAAGCGCCGGCGCATTCAGGAGGACGCGCATCAGCATGTAGCTCACGCGATCCGCGAGAGCGGTCGAAACCGGCGGGATGAACGCGAGGCCGAGCGGTAGAATCGAGAACACGACAATCCGCCGCACATCGGAACGCGCGCGCGCAGCCAGCGCGAGCGGCAGAATAATCGCAAGCCCGCCGAGGAACACGAGCCCGTGTTCGCGCAGGACTTCCATCGGGCTCGCAACCACCAGACGCCCCACGGTCATGAGCCCCTGCGCGTGTGCATGGATCGGATTGGTGTCGCCGCCACCCGCAAGCAGACGCACCGCGGCGGCTGCGATTGCACACGCGGCCACGATGATCGCAGTACGCGTGGCCGGGCCGCGCGCAAGCCCAAGCGCGCGCGCGCCGGGACCCAGTGTGAGGGACAGAATCACCGCGTGCAGCGCAACCCCCGCGTGTGCAAAAACGCCTCCCAGCGTGGCACCCATAACGAGGAGTGTCCCGGCTCGCGTCCCGTCCGTGCGTGCGGTCGCAAGCGCAAGACACGCGAGCGCCCAGTAGAGCGTGACGGCAAGATGCTGCCCGTACGCAACCGAGGGTGCAAATTGAAAGACGGTTCCGGCAAAGGAAAGGAGGAAGAGTGCCACCGTGAGATACCAGGCCGCTCCAACCCCCACAAAAAAAGCGGCGAACGCCCCGAAGGCTCCCACCGCCACCGGGAAGAGCACAATTGGCAGTGCTCCCCACACAACGTCCGGCTCGGCACGCGCGACGGTGGCCACGGCGGCGAAGAGATCGTGAAGGGCACCCTTGCGCGGATCGGGCGGAAGGTTCGCGGTGGCGTCAATCGGAAGCGCCAGCATGTCGCCGGGCCGCATCTGGTCGGACACGATGGCACGTCGCAGGTACCCGATGTGATCGAATGCGTCCTGGGCGGGACCCGGCTCGGGGCGCGCAAACACCGCGATCAATACCAGCAAGGCCCACATCACAACACCCGCGCGCGGTTGAATCCGTCCCGCGGCGGTCGATGGCTTTCGCCATGCCAGCAACATCCACGCGAGCAGACCCGCGAGCGACGCCCACACCAGAAACCCGGCGTAGGTGCCAAGCGAAAGCCCAAGCCACGCGAACGCTTGGGCGAGGAGCGCGTGTAACGCCAGCACACCCACCACCGCAAGCGCACCGGCGCCTCCCGGCGCTCCGTTTGCCGCGGGAACGGTAAGGCGCAGCAAGTGGTGCGCGGGGACCAGCACCAGCGCCAGCAGAACCGCCAGTACGCGGAGCACGGGCGGAAGCCCGTCCAGGAGCCCCGCCGAGACGAGGCCCAGTGACGCGAAGCCCGTGCACGCAACCGCCGTGCTGACCCGCATGCTGTTCACTCTACGCGAATCGTTTTCTTACCAGGAAGAAGAGATTGCGGAACCCGTCGCGCCACTTCTGCAGTTTCACTTCACCCACGCGCGGATGGTACTGGATGGGATACTCGCCAAAGCGCACCTCGGGGTGGCGCAGCGCCTCGATCTTGATTTCTTCAGAGAATGCCATACCGTCGCTGGTCAGGTTCAGCTTGGGCAGCACCGCGGTGCGGTACACCCACATCCCAGACTGCGAGTCCTTTACCGCGGTGCCGTAGAGAATGGCCATTCCAGCCGTAAGCACGAAGTTCCCCACCTTGTTGGAGAAGTTCATGGCCCTGGGATTCTGGAGCGGAAAGCGCGACGCACTCACGAAGTCGAGCTGCTTGTCCACCAGATGATCCACAAGCTCGGCGATCTGCTCCGATGGATACGTGCCGTCGCCGTCCAGCGTGACCGTGATGTCGCCGGTGGCCGCGGGAAGGCCCGCCTGGTAGGCGGCACCGTACCCCTTGCGCTTCTCGAACACGACGCGCGCGCCCAGCGAACGCGCCACGTCGGACGTGGCGTCGGTGCTGTTGTTGTCGACCACGACGATCTCATCGACGCAGTCCGGCAATCGCTCGATGGTGTAGCGAATACCCTCCTGCTCGTTGTAACACGGAATGACGACGCTGATCTTGAGATCGCGATGCATGCACTTCTCCTGGGTTCAGGATCGTTGGGGACCGGACAGAAAGCGCGCCAAACGCTGTGCAAGCGGGACCGGGACCGCGGACAGTACTTCCAGTTCCTCGGGCGCCAGAAGGCGCAACACCCGGCACCCGAACAGCACCCCCGTCACCGCTACCACACCACCCAGCGCAAGCCCGGCGGCACCCCCCACGAAGGCGAGGACCGGGAGGGCCAGCAGGGCCGGCAACGACGCCGCGAAGCAGCGCGCCACAAAGCCAAGCGGTATCGTAACGCCGGGGATCCGGCGACGAACCGCACCATAATAGAGGAGCGGCTGCAGGGCGATGGCAATTGCCACCGGGATCATGGCTCCGGTTACCCCCCAGCGCGGTATCAACAGCAGGTCCAACCCCACGTTGATCACGGCCAGAGCAAGGTAGATTAACAGATTAACGTGCGTCCGTTCCAGAACGTAGAGCGCCATGGAGAGCGGTGTGGACAGGAACGAGACGGTGAAGATCAAAAAGAACAACTGGGTAGGCACCGCGGCCGCGGCCATGGCGTCGTCAAACAAAACGTGGACCGCGCGACCACCGAGAACCGCGCCCAGCGTACACAGCGGCGCGCACAGGACGAACAGCAGGCGGTAGTAGCGGACGATGACCGCGCGCAGACGCGACGGGTCGCGCGCAAACGACTCCGACATGCCGGCCATGACGAGCGGCCACACTGTCCCCGGCACGAACTCGAGTGCGGTCTGTGGGAGCCGGTACGCGAGATCAAAGTACCCGGCCTCCTCGGCACTCCGGAAATGGGCGAGCAGGAGCGTTTCCGACTGGCGCCACACCACGAGATTCAGCACACCGATGGCGGCGAAGGGTGCCGCGTACCGCCACAGACGGGCGGTGTCGGGCGCGTCGGCCGCTTCCCCGTCCCCGTAATCGGTGGCGCGACGCAGGCTGCCAGCGATGAGCACGCACGCAACCGCGTTTCCAATCGCTCCCGCCACCACGACTCCCGTGACACCGTACCCGCGCGGGAGGACCCACAACAGCACGAGCGCGTACACGACGTGGCTCGCAAGCGACGCCATCGCGAGGCGTGCCGTGTCGTAGCCGGCGTTCAGTACCTGGGCCGCCACCGTAAACAGGATCTCGAACAGCGCCAGCGCCACCGCGGCGGCGATGACGGTGCCAAAGCCGCCCACGTGAAACGCGTCTTCGAGCGGGCCGCGCAACACCCACACCAGCAGCACGAACCCGACCCAGGTGGCCACGTGGACCGCCAGCACGCGCTGCATGAGGCGTCGTGCCGCGTCCCCCGCGCGCGCCACCCGCAGCACGGGCAAAAACTTGAGAAGGGCCTGCCCCGTCCCGAGGCCCGCCAGCAGCACCGCGAACATCAGGATCGAACGCACCACGCTCAAGACGCCGTAGTCGCGCTCGCCCAGCCCGCGCACCACCAGAACACTGGTCCCGAGTCCGATCAGGAAACGCCCGGCGCGCGACGCCACCGTCCACGCCATCGCGCGCCCGATGCGGTGCGAGGTGGTTGCTTCAGCGCGCGCCATCCAGCACCCGTCCGAAGAAGTCCTTGAAGCCGAGGATCGAACCCGGCAACTCCGCATTCTCAACCGTGGTCATGAAACACCCGAGTGAATGCGCATCATCGGGGTGATAGCCGTGCATGGCCGCGATGCGTCGCGATCCCATGAAGCTCGGCACGACCAGCACGCCCGGATTGGCGAGGAAGATGCTCCGTCCGTACACGGCACCCGGGAACTTGCAGCCAAGACGATCGAGTTCCGAGTCATCCAGCTTGCGCCCCAGGGACCCGAAGGCGTCGGCAAACGCGGCATCCACGCGGTCGTCACCCCACACGCGCACCATGGTGGAATCAAAGAACGCCACGTAGTCGCGACCGAGCTTGATCCCGCGCGCTTCGACCGCTCCCCACGGATCAACGACGGTGTGCACCGGCGTCATGCCGTGGTCGCTCAAGACCGTGAGCGTGCAGGGCCGGCCACACGCACGCGCGGCATCGACGAGCGAGTGCAGGAACACGTCGTAGCGTGCGAGGCGGGCGCCCACCGCGGGATCCTGCGTTCCCACGCGGTGCATGAGCGCGTCCAGCTCCGCCGTGTAGACGAACAAAACGTCCACGTCGCCGGAAACCGCCTGTACCGCGTCGCGCAGGTTCGCTTCCTCGGCGCTGCGATAGTCCCACAGGCGCCAGCGCACGCCGCGCGCCCGCATGAGGTCAAAGACGCTTTCGCGCGGCGCCTGCCCGGGTTCGAACGGGTTGCCCTTCATGCCAACGTCAAAGTGGTGCAGGAGGTGCACCGGGATCTCATACAGGTCGTAGTAGGCCCGCACACTTCCGCGCCGGTCCAGGAGCCGTCGCAACCAGCGTCGCGCGCGCCAGTCCAGCGCGTGCGGCAGGCGCGGGATGCCGCGCAGAAACGAAAACGTGCCGTCCGCGCCGGCGGCGCGAAACATGGCAAAGGACCCGTGTTCCACCGGGCGCGTTCCCGTCAGCAAACTCGGGATTGCGGTCGAGCTGTAGCCCAGCACGGTTCCGAGCGGCGCACGACGGGGAAACAGCGAACCAAAGCGGAAATGCGACGCGACCTCCCAGCCGAGAGCGTCGATCAGAAAGACGATGGTGAGGGGGCGGCCGGTGGTCATGCGATCCTGCGCAGCGCCAGCGCCGCGCGTCGTGCGCGGTCGCCCTCTCTCTCGCCCAGGCAGACACTCAACGCGTCGCAGTAGTCGAGAAGCGGCTGTAGCGACGAACCCACGCGCGCGTTCGCGTCGCCCGCAATCTGCTCCGCCACGGCGTGCACGCGCAGGGCGGCACGCGGCGAGAACAGGCGGAAGCGGGTGCCGAGTACCAGTGCCCGTCCCAGCCCCAGCCCGGCCCGGCGTCGCAACTGCAGAAACTCGCGCGCATTCTCCGTGGTGCGGCCCATCGCGCAGCGATCAAGAACCGCACCGGCCAGCGCCGGAGCACCCGTCGTTCGCATCGCGATAGCCCCCCACGCGCGCGCAGCGAATGTGCGCGCGGTCACAGTCGCGTGCTCGGCGTTCGCGCCGGCCAGATACGCCGCCAGGTTATCGGACTGCTCAAACGCGTTCCGGGCGTCCGATAGGTCGGTGTCGCCGGCGCGCCCGGCCGCGATGGCCGCCCGGCACGCAGCCCGGCTCGCTACCGCTACTCCGGATGCAATCAGGTGCGCGGTTGCAACGTCGATGCGCGTTTTCAAGGCGAGCACGGCGGCCGTGCGGCGCGCCTCGGGTGTGATAAACTCGGCACGCGCCAGTTCGCTGCTTCGGTTCTCAAGAAGGTAAAGCGCTTCGGCAGGATTCATCGCGGATTCTCCCACGCGCGGTGTCCGGCTGGCGTCGCCGTGAAACCACACGCCGTGCTTGCCGAGCGCCAGCGTTCCCGGGCGGGTGGGTTGTGCCGCGAGATCACGCGCGTCGTACACGCCGGCTTCCACGGGGCGCAGAAAGTGCACGTCACCTCGCGTCGCAGGAAGTCGCCCGATCAGCGCGGCCGCCATTTCGCGCACGGCACCCACCGCGGATGGGTCCGCGACAACGAACAGGTCGAGGTCCGAGTAAACCTCGATGCGGTTCTCGACGCGTGCCGCCCACGCCTCGCCGTGAGCAAATCCTCCGCCCGCGAAGACCGCGTGGATGCTGCCGCCCGGAGCTACTGACAGGATTTGGGACGTGAAGGCTTCGCCCTGGGCGCGCAGTGCGGCCAGCGCGGACGCAACCACGGTCGCCTGGGGTTCCAGCACGCGCACCACTTCCGGCGCTAGAGCCGCTTGTAGATGAAATCAGGGACGAAGTAACGCTTGCGGTTCAGAACGATACCGAGCACGCGTCCCTTGAAGAGTCGCACCTGGCCCACCGAACGCGACACGGTTTCGCGCTTGGTGCGCCCGGTCAGCACGACGAGCACGACGCCGTCGGTGAAGGGGGTGATGGGCGGTGTTTCCGGGCACATCACGACCGGCGGCGCGTCAATGATGACGGTGTCGTAGCGCGCGCGTGCCTCCTCGATGAGACGCGGGAGGGCACGCTCGAGGTTGATCTGAATCAGCGTCGGGTCCGCTTTGCCAACGTGAATGACGTCGAACCCCTCACCGGCGGGGCGCTGTACCAGCGATTCCAGCGAACGGCTGCCATCGAAGTAGTGCGTGACACCCTCGACACCGCTCAGTGCCAGCCGCGAAGCCAGCGACGGCGAACGGCCGTTGAGTTCCACGAGCAGCACGCGCGAACTGCCGTGCATGACCAGCAGGCGGCTGTAGCCAAGCGCCATGCTCGTGACACCTTCGCCGTGCATCGAGGACGTAAACACCAGCGAGCGCTGGGTCGGCTTCTCGAGCCGTGCCTCCAGCGCGTTGCGAAGCATGCCCAGCTCGCGCAGGAGTTCGCCCGGGAACGGGTTGGACCCGTTTGCGGACGGAGCGTCCGAGTGCTCCAGCGGGGGCAGATACCGGGCTGCTTCCGGGCGCGAAATCACCGGGGCCTCCCCGCGCAGCTCCTCACCGGAGACGGGGAGCGTCAGCGACGATTCGCTGTCGGAACGGCGTCGCCGCTCCGCTTCCGCGCGGCGCAGGGCGTCAAACATCTTGCTCAATTGGCGAGCCCTCCTCCACCGGCGCGCTGCGCGCGCGCGGCGGCACTGGCTCCCACGCCCAGCTCCTGGGCGCTGGCCAGCACGAGGTCGGATTCAATGGCGCGCGCCTTCATCAGGTAACCGCGCAGAAGCACGCGGTCGCACAGCATGTTGATCAGACGCGGTGTACCCAGAGAATACTCGTAGATGCCATCGATGGCGGATTCCGAAAACACCAGCTGGCCGTTCACCAGCCCCGCAACGGCGAGGCGATAGCGAACATAGCGATACACTTCGTCACGAGACAACAGCTGCATGTCGCACACACCGGGAATGCGCTGGCGCAACTGGCGCAGGTCGTCGCGCTGCAGAACGTCCCACAGCTCCGGCTGTCCGACCAGGACGATCTGTATCAGCTTCTGCTGGTTGGTTTCCAGATTGGACAGCATGCGCAGTTCTTCCAAGACGTCGGGCGAAAGATTCTGCGCCTCGTCGATCACCAGCACCGGGTTCTGGTTGTCGGCGTAGCGTTTGATCAGAAACTCATTCAACTGCGAAAGCATGGCCACCTTGAGGTCGCTCTTGATCTCGACGCCGAAATCGGTGAGCAACATGTACAGCATTTCGCGAAAATCAACTTTGGTGTTTATGACGAACGATACATCGAGGCACGGGTTGAACGTCTGCACGAAGGCGCGCACGACGGTTGTCTTCCCCACACCGACTTCGCCGGTAACCGCCAGAAAGCCCTTCTTCAGAAAGATGCCGTGGGCGAGGTACGCCAGCGCCTCGCGGTGCGCCTTGCTCTTGTAGAGATAGCGCGGGTCCGGCGTCGTCCCGAACGGGTTCTCCTTCAAGCCGTAGAACGCCTCGTACACGGCTAGCCGCCCCCATCCGTCAGCGTGCGCTGGCGGGCCGATGTGTCGGAAATGACACCCAGCACGGGCAGGTTCAGGAACTCCTCCGCTTCCGCGCGCGTCTTCACGGAGTGGTCCATGCTCTCGAGGAAGAAGGCGATGCCGAGCCCGATGATGATTGAAAGCAGCGGGCCGAGTGCCAGGCGCACGTAGTCGCGCGTCTTCTTGTTGTACGGAGTCGACGCACGCTCCAGGATCGACACGTCCTGCTCGGGGTGGCCCGCCATGGCGATTTCGGCCTCGCTCTGTCGGCTCATCAGCAGTTCGTGCTTGTCCTCGAGGCGGCCGATCATCTCATCGATCTCGGACATCTGGCGTTCGCGATTGGGGATCGCGTCGAGCTCGGCCTTGGCCGCATTGAGTTCGTCCAGAATCGCGGCGCGCCGCGCCAGCATCTCGCTCAAGGAAACCTTCTCCACCCGGTACGCGTTCTCCACCTGCTGCTTGAGATCCTGGTGCAGGTCCGCGATCTGCTGGTTGACCGCCATCACGTCGGGGTGCTTGTCGGTGTACTTCTGCATCAGCGACTCGCGCTGGAGATTCAGCTGCTGCAAAGAAAACTTGATGTTCTGCACGATACCGGACTGCAGCACGTGCGCTGACACCGAGAAGGCCAGTTCATTCTCGAGTTCGGGACCGCCGCGCTGCGACAGTGCCTCGAGGTTGGCCACGCGCAGGTCCTGCGAGGAAATGTCGCCGTTGAGGGACGTCAGACGCTGCTCCAACACGCCCACCTTGTTGAGCAGAAACTTGCTGGTTTCTTCGGCCCCGTAGAACTTCTCTCGGTTCATGAACTCGTTGCGGCGCGTGCGCCACGCTTCCAGTTCCACGCGGATGTCCTCCACCTCGCCGGCAAAAAAGTCGGTGAGGACGGGCGGTGCTTTGCGCTCGCGGTAGTAGTCGCGAAAGGCGATGGTGACCGCGTCGCAGCCCACCTGGCAGACTTCGCGACGGGTATCGACGTAGCCAATCACAAACACATTGGACTCGCCAATCACGTCCGCGCGCACGGACCCTTCGTTGAATACGATATCCGGGGAGATGCCGTGTGCGCGTGCGCTGTCCTCAAACACCTGGCGGGCGCGCACGAACACGTCGTCGGACAGAATTACCTGAATCTCGCTGGCCACTTCCTCCGCCCATCCCAGCGTGCGCACGGCTGGCGAAAGCAGACTCCCCTGTTCGCCGCGGCGCACGAGGACGCGCGAGGTGGACTCCCACACGTCCGGGCGCTTGGCGTCCAGAACGGCCACCATGATCACCGCCAGCCCGAACACAGACAAAATGATCCACTTGCGCCGAAAGACGACGTCAAGGAAGTCGCGGAGGCTGGTTTCCTTCTGCCCGTGCTTACTGTCCATTGACCTGCACCGGGTTGTTGGCGCGGAAGTACTCGTACGTGGCGGAGAGATTGGCCACCTGCCAGCCCTTGTACACAAGGTCGAGCGGTGCCGAAATGATGTCATTGACCGCCTGCATGAACTCCGCGGCCGAGTAGATGGGATGCTTCGGGATGAATATGATGTCGTAGTTGCGCAGGCGCAAATCGTTGCCCAGCATCTCGCCCGACATCACGGCTTCGAGGTCCACCTCGACCCCCACGATCTTCTGCGCACCCTGGCGCCGGATCAGGACTGCGTGGTCGGAGAGTGCACCCTTCTCGAACCCGCCCGTGGCCGCGACAGCCTGCATCATGCTCAACTCGTCGTCGAACTCAACCCGCCCGGGGTTGCGAACCTGCCCCATCACGTACACCTTCTGCGGCGCGGGGAGTTTTACGATGACCGACAGATTGGGGTCGCGCAGGAGTTCGCTGAAGCGCACCTCGAGCAGCGAGTCCAGCACCATTGGCGTATACCCGGCGGCCATCTGGTCGCCGACATATGGAAGCGAAATGCGGCCGTCACGACGAACCACAAGGTCGCGCGTCGTCAGGTTGGTGTGGTAGAGAAAGACGATTTCAAGCAAATCGCCGACACCCACCACGTACTCGGGTTCCAGCACGATGCGCGACGTGTTTCCTGTCTCCGCGGCGAACACTCGCACGGAATCCCGGTCGTACCATCCCTGGGAACGATCGGAACCGCGCACGCCCGACCCGCACCCGGTGGCCAGAACGCAGCCCAACAGGAACGTGTAGGCCAGCGCGCGCACCCCAAAGCGGGTGCGCAGGCCTTCCGGCCTGTGCCGGTTCACCCAGGAACGGCCAGAGTTAACTGCACAACTCATTGTCGCCTCGTCATTCACGAAAAAATCCGAAGGCTCACTTGAACCACGCGGGCAATCAGCATGCCATGGGTTGGCGCTCAATACGCGCCGCGTCGAGCCATCACGGCCGGGATCGTTTTCAGGAAAATGGTCACGTCGGTGCGCAGCCCGCGTGTACGCAGGTACTCCAGGTCCAGGCGCATCCACTCGTCGAAGCCGATATGGCTGCGACCCGATATCTGCCACAGGCAGGTGATGCCCGGCTTCACTTCCAGACGGCGACGCTGCCAGGGCTGGTACTGTGCCACCTCGGCCGGCAAATGCGGCCGCGGGCCCACAACACTCATGTCGCCCTTGAGAACATTCAAAATCTGCGGCAGTTCGTCCATACTCGACCGCCTCAGAAAGCGGCCCACCACGGTGATGCGCGGATCCTCGCGCATCTTGAAGATCGGCCCCGCTTGTTCGTTCGCGCCACTCAGCGCGGTCTGGTTCTTGTCCGCACCCGCCACCATGGAACGAAACTTGTAAAAATTGAACACGCGCCCGTGGCAGCCCACGCGCTTCTGGCGATAGAAGACGGGCCCCGCGCTGTCGAGGCGGATCATGAGCGCGATCAACGGGAATACCGGAACCAGGAGCAGCAGAATCACGCCGCCCAGGGCGAGATCCATGGCGCGCTTGACCACTCTGTACACCAGTGTTTCAGGGACGGGAACTTCGACGGAATCCGATTCCCGGGCGGGTTCGGCATGACTGGGCCGGGCGGGTGATACAACGTCGATGCGAATGGGTGTCTCGGGATTCATGGTCGTCACGCGTCAAAAAACCGCACCCGCCGGGTCACGGCAGTGCGGCGGCTGCAAGCCCCGGACTTTTCCTCACACTGGCCGGTCGGGTGGTTACCCGGCTACGGCCGCTCGATAGCGGACGACTTCCTAGACACCTCCTTGACGGGCTTGATGTTAACAGCCCGGGACCGGCACCGTCAAGGGGAGGTCCCCGGCGCTTCTTCACTCGCGGCGGGGGTGCCTGATCTGGTATTATCAAGCCCCGGCCGGCCAAGAAGCCCGGCCCCACGGAGGAATTTCAGATGGTTGTAACCCTGGCGGCCGCGGTGTTCGCGGCCCTTCTGCTCCTGACCGCCACCGATGCCCATGCCTACCTGGACCCGGGAACAGGCAGCTATGTCGTCCAGATGATCATTGCGGGGCTGCTTGGCGCCGCCTTCGCCATCAAAATGTCGTGGCTCCGCATCAAGGCCTTCTTCCACGGTCTCTTCTCCAAGAATGAACGGGGCAACTGACCGAAGCGGACGCGCCGTTGGCGGTTCGTTTCGAGACCCGGCCGGCTTCGTGTTCGAAAGCGGCGGGGTACTCTACCGCCAGGTCAACCGCGTCTTCGCGGCGGAGTTTGACGCGTTTGCAGGCGCCGGAGGCGTGTGTGAACGTCTGATCGCGGACGGGCTCCTGATTCCGCACCGCGAACGCGCCGTGCACGAGGTTGCTTCCCCCGCGCCGGAACTTGCGCACCGAATTCTCGAACCCGAGCGTATCGGGTTTGTTTCCTATCCGTACGAATGGTGCTTCTCCCAACTCCGCGATGCGGCACTGTGCACACTCGATATCCAGCGCACCGCCATCGAGCACGGCTACTCGCTGCGCGATGCGAGCGCCTACAACATCCAGTTTCACCGCAGTCGCCCGGTCCTGATCGACACCCTCTCGTTCGAGAAGCTCCGCGAGGGCGAGCCGTGGGTGGCGTACCGGCAGTTCTGCCAGCACTTCCTGGCTCCGCTCCTGCTCATGGCTCACACCGATGTGCGCCTGCTCTCGCTCGCGTCGCATTTTATCGACGGTGTTCCCGTGGATCTTGCCAGCCGTCTCCTGCCCGCCCGCACGCGCTTCTCGCCGTCGGTGTACATGCACATCCATCTGCACGCGCGTTCGCAGAAGCGCTTTGCCGATACGTCGAAGGTGCGCACACGGCGCGTCAGCAAGCTCGCGTTGCGGGGTCTTGTCGACAACCTGGCGACGACCGTGCGCAAGCTCTCGTGGCGGCCCGCCGGCACCGAGTGGGGCGACTACTACGCGGGGACCAACTACTCCGACACCGCCATGCAGGAAAAAGCGCGCGTGGTGGCGGAGTTCATCGAACGCATCGCGCCCGCGCGCGTGTTCGATCTCGGCGCGAACACCGGTGTTTTCAGCCGGCTCGCGTCCGACCGCGGCATCGACACGGTGGCGTTCGACATCGACCCGGCCGCGGTTGAGAAAAACTACCGGCGCATGCGTGACGAGAAGGAAGCGCACATGCTGCCTCTGGTGATGGACCTGACCAACCCGAGCCCGGCTCTGGGCTGGGACCACGGCGAGCGGGCGTCGCTGGTCGAACGCGGGCCGGCCGGCCTGGCACTGGCGCTGGCGCTGGTGCACCACCTCGCGATTTCCAACAACGTCCCGCTGGAACGCGTGGCGCGCTTCATGGCACGCACTGCCGGAGCACTCGTCATCGAGTTTGTTCCCAAGGGGGATTCGCAGGTGAAGCGGCTGCTTGCGACGCGCAGCGACGTGTTTCCCGATTACCACACCGAGGGCTTCGAGGCCGCTTTCTCGCGCCACTTTGAGATCCTCGACGCACGTCCCGTGCGCGATTCCGAGCGCCGCCTCTACCTGATGCGGCGCAGGGACGGCGTCGAGCGATGAAGCGCCCGGACTGGGCGCTCCCCTTCGTGAGTGCCCTGGCCCCGGTGCTGGCGCTCTACGCCAACAATTCCGGACAGGCCCGCTTGTCCGAGACCCTCGCACCCATGGCGGTGCTGGTGGTACTCACCGCACTCCTCTTCCCGCTCGCGGCGCGCGTCTTTCGCTCGCGGTTGCGCGGAGCAGTCGTGCTGTCGCTCTTCTGGATCGTACTCTTCTCATACGGCCACGCCGCGTCCCTCATGGGCCGGTTTGTCATCGCCGGTCACAACCTGGCCAACTACAAACTCCTTTTGCCGCTGGTCGGCGTCGCGGGTGTTCTGGCAGCACTCGCCATCCGGCGCGCGCGGAACGAACCGCGAACCCTCGCCGGCGTGCTCTGGATCGTGAGCATCGTCCTGCTGGCAACATCGGTGGTCACCGCAGTGCGCTTCCAGCTCTCGCGCCCGCGCATGTCCGCGCCCGCGTCGTCGGCACTCCCGGATGAGCGTATCGCCGCGGGTACGATCCTGCGCAAGCCCGACATCTACTACTTCATCTTTGACCGTTACGGATCGGCACCCACGTTGCGCACCCAGTTCGACTGGGACAACCGCCCCTTCCTCGACTCCCTGCGCACGCAGGGTTTCGTGATCGACGATGAGGCACGCGCCAACTATCTCGTGACCGCGCAGTCGCTGGCGTCGTCCTTGAATCTGACGCACATCACCGGCCTGACACAGGTGGCGGGTGCCACGTCCACCGACTGGGTGCCGGTGTTCGATCTCATCAAAGACAACCGGCTGACTGCGTTTCTGAAGTCGATCGGGTATCGCTACGTGCACCTCGGACCCGACTGGGCGCCCACCGCGACCAACCCGCGCGCGGACGCCACATACAACTACCGCGTGCTCCCCGAGTTCTCGATGATGCTGCTGTCGACCACGGCGGTGTATCCCGTCCTCTATCGCATGGGTGTCAACAACCCCGACCTCGAGAAGTACCGGCGCATCAACCACCAGCTCGAGGCCATGCGCCAGATTCCCGCGCGCGAGCAGGGACCCAAGTTCGTCTTCGCGCACATGCTGCTCCCCCACGGCCCCTACGTGTTCAACCGCGACGGCTCGTTCCGGAGCGTGCTGGGTGCGGGCCCGGAGACGGAGCGCGCCGACTATCGCGAGCAGGTCATGTTCTTGAATGGAAAGTTGCTGGAGGTGGCGGCAGTGATTCGGGCCGCGTATCCCGCCGACGCGCAGCCGGTGATCGTGTTCCAGGGCGACGAGGGCCCTTATCCCCCGCGCACGCAGCCGCACTCCTTTGTCTGGACGGAGGCGACCGACGCGGAGATCAATGAGAAGATGCGTATTCTGAATGCGGTTTACGCACCCGGATGCGAGGCGTTACTGCGTCCGGGGATGACACCGGTGAACACGTTCCGGGTTGTGTTCAACCACTTCTTCGGAACCGGGCTCGCAGAGTTGCCGGACCACAGCTATACCTACCGGGATCTCAAGCACCTCTACGACTTTGTCGACGTGACCGAGCGCATCGACCGCTTCGCTCACTGAGTCACGGCCGCTTCGCGCGCTTCCACGATCCGCTCGCGCGCCAGTGCCGCTGCGGCCGTAATCACGCCAAAGCACATCCACACGATATAGGGGTAGATGTCGTCGCGCTGGTGGTCGGTGCGCATCTGTTCCAGCAGCATCACGAACAGCCATATCTGCGACAACGCGAGGAAATCCCCGAGCTGCGTCCCGCGTACGGCCGGGTGTCGCCAGAGGCGGGATTCGCGCCACACGCGGTGGACCACGAACAGGAACGCGCCCAGCCCCAGCAGCCCGAGCGTACAGAAGAAGAACAGGTACCCGTTGTGCGGCCAGTAACGCTTGGTGAGGCCGATGCCCGTGTCGTAGAACGGCCCGTGACCGAAGAAGGGCTTCTCCAGCGCGTCCGCCAGGGCCGGCTTCCAGGTCATGGTGCGCGTGTCAGGCACCATGCCCTCAAACTCCGTCTGACCAAAACGACCGATCACCGAGACGGCGATGGTCTTCTCGCTCAGGATGGAGTCGCTTACCACCACGCCCGCCACCGCGAGGCCCGCCAGCATCACCGTGCGCGCGAGCCCGATGCGGTCTCTGAAGTAGACGAGGAACATGATCACACCCAGCGCCAGGCCCGCCATCGCCCCGCGATTGGCGGTGGCCAGGATCGCAATGAAGGTGGTGACGGCGGACACGATCCAGAAGAGCTTGGGCACGGGGTTGACCGCGCGCCGCGCGTAGAACGCCATGAACAGGATCATCTGGGTTCCGAAGTCCGCCAGCATGCCGTGACTGTCGAAGGAGCCACCCACGCGCAAACCCTCGATGCGGTACTTGAACTCGCCCTCGCCCAGCTCGCGGGTGAGACCGATCCAGCCCGGAATCAGCGTGGCCCCGGGAAAGAACAATTCCAGCACCGCCGTCGACATCACGAGGGCGCAGGACACGCACATGACCTGTCCCAAGCGCATCAGCTTTTCCTCGTCGTCCACGAAGCGAATGATGCAGTAGCAGAAGGCGCACGCGGCAAAGGAGCGCCACAGCACGGTAATAGTATTCGTGAGGACGGCAGGATTGTTGACGTTGAACATCGACACCAGGTAGGAGATCAGGAACAGCGCGACCGCCGCGTCGATGGGCGTGCGCTTGAACAACGGCAGGCGTCGCGACGTGGCGCGCACGGCCCAGATCATCGGAATCAGCGTCATGAGCACGCTGTTGCTGCTGCCAATGGAAATGCCGCTCGGAAACACGAACAGCATCGTGAACAGGTACACCGAGTACACCATGTCGAAGCGCAGCATGAGCCCCATGAGGGCGAGCATGACGAGCCCCTTGATGACGCGGTGATGGGGGCGCAGCGCCTGCTGCGCCGAGAGGTAGGCACCCACGAACACCAGAACCGCGGGCGGAATGACGCGCCACACCCAGTCCAGCGCCTGGCGTGCGCGCGGCTCGGCGCCGGCGAGCAACGACTTGCGAAGCGATTGCATGACGGACCTAGTCGCCGAGAAGCCGGTACAGAAGCGGAAGCATGATCTCGTGGTGACCGGTGATCATGTGGCTTTCCCCCGCGCCGCGGAACGGGCGCGACAGCACGTTCTCACGCACACGGTACTGCGGGAGCATGTCAAAACAGACGGTGAACACGTCGCGCGGTTTGGCGCCCAGATTGTACGCAACCGAGACCGCCTTCAAGAACACCTCGGGCAGCACCACGGCCGAGCCAACCAGCACCACGACACCGCCGTCGAAGGCACGCCCAACCCGATGGGCGAGAATGCGGAAGTCACGCATGCTGAGCTCACCGGCCGCTGCCGCCGGAAACCCCGGGTGCTGGTGGACGATATCGGTGCCGAGTGCGATATGCACGGTGACGGGAACGCCCGCCGCGTGTGCGCCTGCAAAGACGCTGGCATTCCGATGCGGTGCCTTCTCGGCCTCCAGGTAGCTGCCTACCCCCTGCCCCAGGCCAAGGTCGTGCTCGGATGCGTGGCGCAACGCCGCGTTGAAGTGTGCGGCGGTTTCGGCCGACATGCCAAAGCGCCCGGCAGGCAACTCCGCGGCGACATCCTCGGAGGTGGCGCCAAAACAAGCGAGCTCGAGGTCATGGATGACAGCCGAGCCCGTGGATGACAGGCAGGTGGCATAGCCGTCCTCCATCAGTGCGCGTAGATAGCCCCCGAGTCCAACCTTGATCACATGCGCGCCCATGAGCCACACGATCTCGCGCTTCTCATCGCGCGCCTTGTGCAGCGCACGCACCGTACGCTTCAGCGACTGTGCGGCCAGCATGTCGGGGAACGCGTCCACGGTGGCACCGCCAGCACCCTGCGTGCGCGGGTCAACCACGTCGGCAACCCGCACCTTCGACCCGCGGTCGTGTATCGACAGCGTGCGAATGCGCGACAGGTCTGCCTCTTCGTAACGGCGCGTCACTTCTTTGCCACCTCGTAGCTCTTCAGGATTGCGGCCACGTGCCCGATAATGACCTTGCTCTTCATGAGGACCGGCATGCGGCGCTTGTCGTCGGTGATCCACACCGTCAGGCGCCCCTTCTGCGTGAACACACCGGGGCCGCGCAGAATCGGCTCCACTACCAGACAATCGAACTCGCCCGCATCCACCTTGACCCTCTCCCGTCCGTGCACCTTCACGATCAACGGATAATTCTTTCCATCCGTGTGGTTCGCGATCGCGATGGACTGCCCCACCTTGAGCGGGAGGGTCCGCACATAGTATAGCGCCGAGAGCACGTCCTGGGAACGCGGCGGAATGGGGACGGTCTTGTCCTTGTAAATCGCGCGGTGGGTTTTCTGATTGAAGTCCACCGACTCATCGCGCTTGAACTTGCCCTCGCGGATGTGTTTTTCGTACCGGAGACTGTACAGCTCCAGCGTGTCGATGTACGACTCGTAGCGGTCACGGACGGTGAAGAACTTGGAGAAGAACTCGTTGGTGCGCGCGTCCGTCACCACACGGTAGCACGGCCGTCCCGACAGGGTCGCGAGGTTGCGAATCTCCATGGTGGCCTCGCCCGCGGTAACCAGGCCGTACTGAACGTTGAAAACAAGCTTCTCGCCCACGCCGAATCCAACGAACTCGGGCGAGATGTCGACCACGGTGTCAGGTGGAAGGTCGCTGGCGTACAGCGAGTCGTAGAAGGTGACGCTGGAGTCGGCACGCGTCTCCGCGTGCGGTGACGGTGCGACGGGCAGCGCGGCCAGAGCCAGCGCCGCCCCGATACTGAGCAGGGCGTGCAACTTCATGCCTTGCGTTCCTTTGCCAGGGGAGGGTGACCGTCGCACAGGCGACGGTAGACGTCCAGCGTTTTATACACCGTGGTTCGGTAGTCGTAGCCGGGTGCACGACGGGACGCTTCGGCCGCGCAGCGCGCGCGCAACGCGGGATCATCCAGCATGCGCAACAGGGCGGCGGCGAGTTCGTCCGGGGAACGCGGCGGAACCAGAAGCCCGTTCACGCCATCCTCCACCACTTCCGGAATTCCTCCGGTGCGCGTCGCCACCACGGGAACACCCAGCACCTGCGCGTCCAGAATGGAGGTCCCCAGACCTTCCAGGTACGAACTCATCACAAATACGTCGAACAGGCGCAGAAAGGTGCGTGCATCCTCGCGAAAGCCGGTGAACACCACGCGCTGGTCGATGTGCAATTCCCGTGCGAGCCCCCGCAGGGCGTCGCGCAGTTCCCCGTCCCCCACGATAAATAAGCGTACGTCGCTCCGCTTCGCCAGCACGATTGCCGCGGCACGCAGGAGGTCGTTCTGCGCCTTGTGGGGTGCCAGGGCCGCAATGTTTCCCACGATCTGTTCGCCGGCACGCACGTTGAACTCCGCGCGCAGGCCCGAGGCATCCGGCGTCCTGGCCAGGGCCTCGACGTCAACGCCGCTCCTCGCCACCGCAACACGTTCGGCGGAAACCCCGCCGTTAACCAGCACCGCGCGTACTCCTTCCGAGATGGCGATGTACGCGTCGGCTCCGCGACGGTATTTCCAACGACTGGCGACACCCGTGCCGACGGCGAAGTCGACGCGACGACTGACCACGTGCACCGGGCGTGGCGAGAGTCCGACGCGCGCAAGTGCCACCAGACCATGCGCACGCGACGCGTGCGAATGCACGAGCGGCGGGCGCACGCGCGTCAGCAATTGCCGCAGGCGCAGCACAGCCGTTAGGCCGCGTGGTTCCCACGCGTGACGGGTCACGTCCACGTCGGCCGAACGCCGGAAGAGTTCCCCATCCGCCGGCGCGGCGAGGTGCACCTCCACCCCCTCCTCCACAAGCCCCCGCATGAGCAGCAGCACCTGCTGCTGGCCACCGCGCCACGAGCGCTCGGAATCCACCATCAAGACGCGCAGCGAGTTCACCGGGCGATCGCCTCTTCGCACGCAGCCAGGAACCGTTGTGCAATCGGAACCGGCGAAAACTCCGCCTCCACCCGCGCCCGCGCCGCGGCACCGATGCGGGCCGCCCGCGCAGGGTCGGCACACAGATCGCGCACCGCACCCGCCAGGGCCGCGGGATCGGCCGCCGGCACCAGGACCACGTCTACTCCGTCGCGAAAGAACTCGCGCACGGCCGGGGTGTCCGCCGTGACAACCGGTCGCCCCATGGCCATGCACTGGAACAGCTTGTTGGGAACCACGCGTCCGGCCTTGTCGGTGTCACCGAAGATGCCAAGGCACACGTGTGCGGCGGCAATGCGCCCCGGGAGCTCCGACTCCGGCACGCGCGCCACGAGTTCGACGTTGCGGGTTCTGGCCTCGCGCAGAATGCTGCGCACACCGGCCTGCGTCTGCCCCCCGCCAATCAACTCGAACGTGAAATGATCCTGCCCGGCAAGCAGTACAGCGGCTCGCGCGATCACGTCCACACCATGCAGCGGCAGGTAACTCCCGTAGAAGAGGATCCGGTTCTGCGCCGGGTCGAGTCTGGCTTCCAGGGCCTGGAAGCGCGTGTCGTCGTAGCCTACCGGAACCACGCGCACGTGTGTGTCGGGTGGAGCGAGTTCGCGCGCAAAGTAGGCGGCGTGTTGTGCCGTGTCGGCGATCACGACGTCGGCAAGACCCATCGCCAGCCGGTCGAGGTTGCGGTTGTGCCATGCCTGCGGGCCACGCTCACCGGTGTCACGGCGATCGCGCACACGCGTGTCAAAGCGCGAGACCAGCGGGTCAAACACCACCGGCACACCGCGCGTGCGCGCGAGCGCGGACGCGAGCGGCATGTCCTTGTGGCGAAACTCGGGGACGTACATCACATCGAAGCCCCGGTCGAGGGATGCGAACCGACGCGACAGCGCATGGTAGCGGCGCACCACCTTGCGCCGGGACGACACCGTGCAATCCACCACGTCAACACCCAGCCGGCGCAGGCCTTCCAGAATGACGGCACTGCGCGGATAGCCGGGGTCGTAGCCTCCAAACAGGCACACGCGCCTCACGTCCGGCGCCCCAGTTCCCAGGCCTTGGCGTACTTGAGAAACACACTCCACGACGACAGCAGGCACAGCACGAGCCCGGGGTACCCATCGAAGATTCCCCGCTGCAGGACGTACATGCGCAGGAAGCGAAACGGCGGGTGCAGGAGCAGGTTCAACAGGGCGGCGCGTCCGCCGCGCTCGCGGTACTGGCGCGCACCCCGCGTCGTATAGGCGTCTATCTTGTCCAGGTGGTGCGCCACGTTGCGATACGGCGTGTGATCCAGACGCGACGCGAGACGCCCGACCTCGCCGTCAGCCTGAACTTCCTCGTGCACGCGCGCTTCCGGGTAGCGCGCGCGCCGGCGGTCGTAGAGTCGCAGCACCTTGTCTCGCTGCCAGCCGCAGCCCCGGATGGTGCGCCCCAGGTACTCGCTGCGGCGGTAGATCCAGAACCCCGCGCGCGCGCCCGGTTCCAGGGCTGCGATCTCGTCGCGGAGTGCACTGTCCACGCTCTCATCGGCATCCAGCACCAGCACCCAGTCACGCGCTGCGCGCTCCGCCGACCAGTTCTTCTGGTCCGACGGCGACCGGTACGGCCGCTGGTAAATGCGGTGCGCAAACTCGCGCGCGCGTTCCACGGTGTCGTCGGCACTGAACGAGTCCACCACAATGATCTCGCCAAAGTCGCGCGCACTCTCGAGACAGCGTGCGATGGTGGGTCCTTCATCGCGCGTGGTTACAATCACGGAGATGTCCGAGAGTTTCATGCGGCACCCCGCAGGAGTGCACTTGCCTGCGCGTATACATGGTCGGCGCTGACGTCCATGCAAGGGGGTGCCCCGAACGGACACGCCAAGAGTCGGCACGGCGAACACGAGAGCCCCTTCCACAGAACGACATCGTGCGCGGTTCCCATGTGCCATTCGCGCGGATCGGTGGGGCCAAACAGCGTCACGGTCGGGGTACGCGCGCAAACGGCCAGATGCTTGAGACCGGAGTCGATGGTCACGAGCAGACGAACATGCGACAACGCGGCCGGCAACTCCGCGAGCGTGAACGCGGGGGCGAGTACCACGCCGTGCCCCGTACTCTCGACCAGCGCGCGCGCCGCGTCTTCCTCACCCGGCCCCCAGAACACCACCACGGTGTGGCCATCGCGAACCAGGCGCCGCGCCAGGTCTGCAAAACCCTCGAGCGGCCATCGCTTGGACGCAACCGGGCGCCCGGGGTTGAGACCCACCACGCGTCCGGCGGCGAGCTGCGCCCCGGGAACCCCACTGTCCGCCCAGCGCGCGCGGGTGGCGTCGCGGAGCGCCGGCGACGACTCGATGCGCGGCATGGCACCGTCTATCGGCGCGACACCGACGTGATGCGCGAGGCGCATCGCCGACACCAGCGATGTGCGCGGCACCACAACACCCTGCGCGAAATCCGCGCGCGGCTCAACCACGGTGTAGGCGTGCTTGCGCAGGCGCACGTCGAAGCCGGCGCGCACGCCCGCGCCCGACACCCGTGTCAGCAGCGCCGACCGCGCGCTGCCGTGAAAGTCCAGGGTGGCAGTGGCACCAACAGCGCGCACCTCGCGCAGGAAACGCAGCCACGCGCCCGCTCCCCCGCGCGGCGGAACGAGCACGCGATCCACGTAGGGCAGTCCGCGCACCAGGTCCGCGTAGGGCGCGTCAACCACAAAAGCGATGGCGCGCCGCGCATTGTGCGCGCGCAACGCCTGCAACGCGCCGAGTGTCGCAAGAACATCGCCCAGCTGGCGCAGACGAATGGCGAGGATCCATTCGCGGCTGGCGGGCGCACTCATGATTGACCCCGCGCGCGCCGACTTGCGCCAATCACATCAGCCAGGTGGGCAACCACGGCTTCTGCGCCCAGGTCGTTCAAGCAGGCCGTGGTCCCGAGCGGGCACTCGTGCTGGTGACAGGGCCGGCACGGAACCGGAATTTCGGCGGCGCGGTGCGGGCCGAACGGACGGTACGGAAACCACAGAGCACTCTCCGCACTCCCGAAGATTCCAACCGTGGGCGTCCCCACGGCAACCGACACGTGCATCATGCCGCCGTCGCACGCCACCATTGCATCCAGGCGCGACGCAACCGCCGCCGCGTGCCGAATCGGCAACTCGGGGAGAACATGCACGCTTCCTCCCACGAGGCGCCGCACGGCATCGGTGGCATCGCTCTCTCCCGGTCCAGAGAAGAGCACGATGTCGGCGTCGAACTGCGCACGCGCACTCTGCGCGAGTTCCGCGAACTTCCCCGCCGGCCAGCGCTTCACCGGCCACTTTCCACCCGGGTGGATTCCAATGCGCGTGGTTCCCGTTGCACCCGCGGCGGCGAGTGTGGCTTCCGCCTGGCTCGACTCCGCGTCCGCAACAGCGAGGTGCGGACAGCCCGCGGCGGCCGTGATGCCGAGCGGGCGCGCGTAGGCCATGAACACGTCGTGCACGGGTGTGCGCGGAGCCACGGAAACAGGGTGCGTGTAGAGGCGTCGACGGCCGCGACGATTGCCGCCGATGCGTATCGGTGCGCCCGTGAACCACGAGAGCCAGGCACTCCGCGGGTTGGAGTACAGATCCATCACAGCGCGGTAGCGCCGGCGTCTGAGTGTGGATATCAGAGAAAGGGCGCGGCGCGCGCCCGGGTACAGGGTGTGGACCTGCGAGAAACGGGAATCACCGGCAAGCAGGGCCGAGCCCGGCTCGCGGGCGAGATAATCAATCTCGAGGCCGGGGACGGCGCGGTGAAGGGCGTCAACCAGCGGGAGCGACAGCACGACGTCGCCGAGATAATTGAGACGCGTCACCAGAACGCGGTCGCCGGGGCGCAGCACGGTGGCCCCGTTCATGCACCCGGTCCGCGCCGTGTCGCCTGCACGCGCGCCACAATCTCGCGCGATGCGTGTGTCTTGGGATCACCCACGATGACGGTGCGTATCCCCAGCTCGTCCGACACCGCGCGCTCGGGCACGGTGTCGGTGCGGTAGTCGGTGCCCTTGGCGTGTACGGCCGGGCGCAGGGCGCGCAGGATCGTTTCCACGGTATCATCACCAAAGATCAGGACCGCGTCGACACAGCGCAGCGACGCCACCAGCAGCGCGCGGTCGTCTTCCTTGAGGACGGGACGGCCCTCACCCTTCAGGCGCCGCGTTCCCGCGTCGTCGTTCATCGCCACGACCAGAAAGTCGCCGTGCGAACGCGCGTCTTCGAGATAGCGGACGTGACCCACGTGCAGCGGATCAAAGCAACCATTGGCCAGCACGATGGTGCTTGCGCCGGCTGCGGACGCCGCCGCGCGCACGGACGTCACGTCGCGAACAACCGGGGCGGCGTTCATGCGCTGCCCCGCTCCGGCGTGTGCTCGGCGCTGACGGCGGCCCGAATCTCTTCCGGCGACGCCGTGGCGGTACCGCGCTTCATCACCACCACCGATGCCGCAAACGTCGCCATGCGGGCCGCCTCCACCAGGCTTGCCCCGGAGGCGAGTGTCAGCGCCACCGTCGCGGCCACGGTGTCACCCGCGCCGGTGACATCGGTAGCCTGGTGTCCGCCGACAATACCAATGGATTCAAACGTGCCGCGCGTGTCGCACACCACCATGCCCTGACTCCCGCGCGTCACAATAATACTGGCGAGCCCGGCCGCCGCGAGGCGCGCTGTAAGCGTTGTGCGATCGGTCAGCTCGTCTTCGCGCCGGATCCCGAACGCTTCCATGGCTTCCACTTCGTTGGGGACCGCGACCGTTGCCCCGCGAAACGACGCCAGGCGGTAGCGGCTGTCAACGACCACCGGAATCCCGCGCGTCGCGGCCAGCGCAATCGCCTGTTCGCTGATGACAGGCGCCATGACCCCGAGACCGTAGTCGGCAAGCAGGAGCGCATCGCTCTCGGCAACTGCGCCACGCAGCGCACCCAGCATGCGTTCCACCAGCCCTTCGTCCAGCTTCACGACGTGCGACCGGTCCACGCGCGCGACCTGTTGCTTCTGCGCGTTCATTTCGCCGGCAAGAATGCGCAGCTTGGTTGAGGTGGCGGCCTGCTTCTCGCGCAGGAGCCCGCCGGTGTCCACGCCGCGTTCGCGCAACAGGGTGGTCAGCGCGTCACCTTCGCGATCCTCGCCGCACACGCCGACGGCACGAGCGACACCGCCAAGTGCAGTGACGTTCTGCGCCGCATTGGCCGCTCCGCCCGGGTGATAGATCGTGTCCTGGTAGTCGACAACCACGATGGGTGCCTCCCGCGACACGCGTGCCGTGGTGCCAAGCACATACTGGTCGAGCAGGAAATCGCCGGCCACCGCGATGCGGCGCGACCGAAATCCGTCCAGCAAGGTGAAGTAACGCGAGTGTGTCATTCCGAGTGACGCCTCCCCGTCGGCGGGTCCGCGCGCCCGGCCATCATATCCGACCCGCCCGCCGCGCGACGACCCGAATCTGGACGCCGCCCGAGTGCCTGCACGACCGCGTCACGCACCTGTTCCACCGCGATCCCGTTGAAGCACTCCAGCTGTGTGGGGCAGTCGCGCCGGAAGCACGGGTTGCAGTGCACCACGTGCTGCAGCACGTCGACGCGCGCGCCCAGCGGCCGCGTCCACGCGGGGGATGTGGATCCAAACAGCACCACGGTGGGAACGCCCAGAGCGGCGGAGACATGCGGCGCCCCGCTGTCGTTGGCAACCACCACGCGCGCCGATTCCAGAACCGCAAACAACTCGCCCAGCGAGGTGCGCCCGGTAAGGTTCGCAACCCGCGCGACTCCGCTCGCGATGGCCGTGGCGACAGGTGCGTCACCGGCGCTTCCCACCAGCACGACGGGAACATCCGCACCGAGCTTTTCGCACAACGCCCGGTAGCGTTCCCGCGGCCATGTCTTGGCTGGCCCGAACGCAGCCCCCGGCACCACAACCACGTAGTCGCCGCGCACACCCGCATCGTCAAGCAGGTCGCGTGCGCGCGCACGCTCCGCGTCCGAGAGGGTCAGGCCGGGTGCTTCGGGCAGGGTTCCATCCCGCGCAGCGTCCGCCCGTTCAAGCAGTCGCCGCGCAGCGTTCATATAACTGATGCTCATGTGCACGTCGCGCGACAGCGGGCCGGTGCGGTGCGTCAGGAAGAGGCCGCGACCATCGGTCGGGAAACCGGCGCGGCGTTTCACCCCGGCCAGAAACGGCGGCAGTGCAGCAGAGAACGAGGGCGGAAGGACCAGTGCTTCATCGGCACGATAGGCGGCCAGCGATGCCGTGCGCGCGCGCAACCGTTGCATCCGCCCGCCAGTGGTATCGATCCAGAGTTCATCGACATCGGGATGGAGTGCGTAGACGCGCGCCACGTAGGGTGCGGCCAGTACCGCAACGGCCCGTCCCGCGCGTTTCAACTCCGCGACAGCGGGCAGACTCATGACGGCGTCGCCCAGCCAGTTGGGCGCGATCACCGCCACCTTGCGTGGCGCTCTGGTCATGCGCCGGCGAGCCCGAACTGGATCTGGTACAGGCGGTGGTAGATGCCCTGCCGGTCCATGAGCTCGGTGTGGGTTCCGTGCTCGCTCAACCGCCCCTTGTCGAGGACGAGAATGCGGTCGGCATGACGAACGGTGGACAGTCTGTGCGCGATCACAAAGGTGGTGCGACCCACGAGCAGGCGGTCCATGGCTTCCTGCACCAGGCGTTCGCTCTCGCTGTCGAGCGCGCTGGTGGCCTCGTCGAAAATAAGGATCTCGGGGTCGCGCAGGATGGCGCGCGCGATGGCGAGACGCTGGCGTTGCCCGCCCGAAAGCTGGGCACCCCGGTCTCCCACCACGGTGTCGTAGCCCCCGGGCAGATCTACAATGAAATCATGCGCGTTGGCAGCACGCGCCGCGCGCTCGATGTCGTCGCGTTTCGCCGAGGGCGATCCGTACGCGATGTTGTTGTAGATCGAATCGTTGAAGAGAATGGTTTCCTGCGTCACGATTCCCATGAGACTGCGCAGCGACTCCAGCGTGAACTCGCGCGTGTCGATTCCGTCGATCGTCACCTTGCCGCGCGTGGGCAGATAGAAGCGCGGGACCAGGTCCACCAGCGTGGTCTTCCCCGCCCCGCTCGAACCGACGATCGCCACCACCTGGCCGCGCGCCGCGGTGAATGACACGTCGCGCAAAACGGGTTCGCCGGAAATGTACTCGAAGTCCACGTGTTCAAACTTGATCTCGCGCTCAAAGGTTGCCTTGCGCTTGCCCTCTCCGGCCGGCTCGCGCGGCATGTCGAGCAGGTCGAAGATACGCTGCGCCGACGCGACCGCCTGTTGCACAACCGTGGCCAGCTTGCTCAGGTTCTTGAGCGGAGTGACCACAAACAGCATCGCGGCCACGAACATGACCAGGTTCTCGGCCGGGAGCGCGCCGTCGATCACGCGCTTGCCGCCATACCACAGCACCGCCGCGAAAGACGCCGTCCCCAGCACCTCCGACGTGGGTGCCGACAGCGCCGCGTACATCTTCATGCGAACGTAGTGAACCATGTGGCGACGGCTCGCGCGCCCGAAGCGTTCCTGCTCGTGCTCGTGCGTTCCAAACGACTTGACCAAGCGCACACCCGCGATGGCCTCCTCCAGGCTGGCGGTCATGTCGGCCATGCCCTCCTGGGCGCGGTGGCTGCGGCGCTTGAGCTTGCGACCCACCAGATCAACCAGCAGCACGTTCACGGGCACGATGCACACGACAAGCAGGGTCAGGCGCCAGCTGACGGTAAGAATGATGAACATCGCCAGCGCCGTCATGAGGACGTTCCGCAACAGGCTCGCGGCAACACCGATCACCGCACCGCGCAGCATGGCGGTGTCGTTGGTTACCTTGGAAATAAGATGGCCCGAGCGCTCGCGGTCAAAGTACGAGAGCGGCAGCTCCAGAATGTGCGCGTAGACGTCGCGTCGCAGCCGGAACAGAACCTTCTGCTCCAGAACTTCCGTGTAGTAGGTCTGGATGTAGCCAAAGATGTTCTTGGCCGCCATGAGGATGATGAGCAGCCAGATGAAACGCATGAGGCGGTCGTCGGCGTCGCCGGCGTACATCCAGCCCTCAAACGCGTTCTTCCACTGGATCCGGAGATCCTCCACGAACTGCGGGAGCGGGAGCCCCTCGTTCACCGCCGGCGTAGCCGTGGCGGCGGGCGGGTCGCGCTCGAGAATGACGCGCAGAAACGGCGGAATGAGTGTGAGCGAAACCCCCGACAGCGACGCGAAGAGTGCGATCACCACGGAGAGAAACAGCATGCGCTTCCAGTAGGGACGCACATAGCCAAGCAGGCGCTGGTAGGTACTCATGGGGTGGCGCCCGCCGCGGACGGCGGACCCGCAGAATATGGGAGAAAACGCGCCCGGAAGCTAGCGGTTCGCGAAGTGCAGGAGGGTGTCCACCTTGGAGCAGACTTCCTCGACGGAGACCTGCTGGCCCTTGACCCCCTGGATGATCTGCACCCAGGGCGTGGACTTTGGAAACCAGTTGGGGGCATCAAAACGCGTGAAGAACCCGATCGTGGGACGGCGCATGCCGACTGCAAAATGGAAGTAGTCGGTGTTGCCCGCCAAGACTAGATCGGCACGCGAGAGCAGCGCAAGCGCTTCCTTGACGTTCTTGTGCTCCACCTCCAGCACCCCCTGGGGGATGAGGGCCCGGAAGCGCGCCATGGACTTGGCGTCCAGGTTGTTGGAAAGAATCAGAATGCGCGCCCCGTGGCGGCGCGCCACCTCGTTTACCACGTGGGCAAAGGCGGTCTCCACCAGGCGGTGCTGGCCCTTGCCGACCCCCGGGTCCACCGCGAGCAGCATGGTGTCCTTGTCGGGCTTGCGGAAGTGAATCATCTGGGTGGCCCAGCGAGCGTCCGCCTCCGGCAGCTTCCAGGCCGGGATGGCGTCGCCCGGGCTCTGCCCCAGTACGGACAGGAACGACAGAGCCCGCGGTCCCTCGTACTGCGACGTGGCGGAGGGGCGAATTTCGCAGTTCACAAACGGATACGTGAACTTGCGCGAGAAACCCACGCGCAGTCGCGCGCGCGACCACAGGGCCACCAGCGAACGCGTGAAACTGAATTCGTGTCCGAGCAGGAACGCGATGTCGAACTGGCTCGTCTTGACCTTGCGCAGAAGTGCCAGGTACGCGGCCGAGAACACCGAGAGTTGCTCGTCGTCGTAGGTGATGATCTCGTTCACGGGCTCGAGCGTGCGAATCAACTCGCCGCTCCCCTCGCGCACGAGTACGGTGACCTTCATGCCGGGATACCGGCGGCGCAGGTGATTCAACACCGGCGCAAAGAACAAAAGCTCGGTGAGATCGCCCGAGTCGACGATCAGCACGCGGCTCGTGTTGTTGATGTCACGTGGGAGCGAGAACGACTCGCGTCGCACCATGCGGCCCAGGATGGGCGCAAGGATGCCGACCATCTGGTCGCGTCGTTCTGTCAGGGTGGTGCTCACGGTTTGATTTCCTCGCCTGGGAAGCGACTGGCGTTTTGCAAGACGGGGGCCAGACGGGAAAATGTGCCCGCCCTGGTCAAATCAAACCCGGACCAGGGTTTTCTCGATGGCCTCGGCGGCGCGCGTCATCGGCACCAACTTCAAGTCTTTCTTGATGATGGCGGGAATTTCGTCCAGATCGCGCCGGTTTGCCTCAGGGAACAGGACGGTCTTGATCCCGGCGCGGTGGGCAGCAATTACCTTGTCCTTGAGCCCGCCGATGGCCAGAACCTGACCTGTGAGCGTGATCTCGCCGGTCATGGCCACGTCATTGCGGGCCGGCCGGTCGAACAGCAGCGACGTGATGGTGGTGGCAATGGCAACACCCGCGCTGGGCCCATCCTTGGGCACCGCCCCGGCCGGAACGTGAATGTGCACGTCGTGCTTCTCGAAGAACTCGCGGTCCGCCGCCTTGCTGAGGTACTGCGAGGATACAAATGACATGGCGGCTTCCGCGCTCTCGCGCATCACGTCGCCCAGCTGACCCGTGAGGCGCAGGCGTCCAGACCCGCGCGTCTTGACCGCCTCGATAAACAGGATCTCGCCGCCGTCAAACGTCTTGGCAAGACCGGTGACCACACCCACGGTGGGGCGCTTGCGCGCGATCTCGCTGTGGTACTCCTCCTGCCCCAGAAACGTCGACACGTTTTTTGGCGTCACACGCACCGGGCGCTTGTTGCCGGCCGCGATGCGGCGCGCGATCTTGCGACAGATCGACCCGTGCTTGCGTTCCAGTTCGCGCACACCGGACTCGCGCGTGTAATGGCGAATGATGTGACGGTGCCCCTCGTCGCTGATCTTCAGAAGCTTGGCCGGTATTCCGTTCTCCTCCATCTGGCGGGGGAGCAGATACTTCTTGGCGATCTCCACCTTGTCCATCGTGATGTAGCCCGGGAGCTCGATGACCTCCATGCGGTCCAGGAGCGGGCGCGGGATCGAGTCCAGCACGTTGGCCGTGGCTATAAAGAGCACCTTGGACAGATCGAAGGGAATGTTCAGGTAATGGTCTTCGAAGCTGTCGTTTTGCGCCGGGTCCAGCACCTCGAGCAGTGCCGCTGCGGGGTCGCCGCGGAAATCACTCCCCAGCTTGTCGATCTCGTCGAGCATGAACACCGGGTTGTTGCTCCCGGCCGTGCGCAGACCCTGCACCACGCGCCCCGGGAGTGCCCCGATGTAGGTGCGCCGGTGCCCGCGGATCTCCGCCTCGTCGCGCATGCCGCCAAGCGAGATGCGGACGAACTTGCGCCCCATCGCGCGCGCGATCGACTTGCCCAGCGACGTCTTCCCCACACCCGGCGGGCCGGCGAAACAGATGATGGAGCCCTTCATGGACTGCTTGAGTTTCTTGACCGACAGAAACTCGAGGATGCGTTCCTTGACGCGTTCGAGGTCGTAGTGGTCTTCGTCCAGAATCTCCTGCGCCTGCACGATGTCCAGGCTGTCGTGCGTGGACGTGCTCCACGGCAGGTCGAGGATCCAGTCGATGTAGGTTTTTGACACCGTATACTCGGCGGCACCCGGCGACATCTTCTGCAGGCGATCCAGTTCCTTGAGCGCCACCTCGCGCGTCTGTTCCGGCAGCTGGGCCGCGTCGATGCGCGAGCGCAACTCCTCGGTCTCCACGGTGCGGTCGTCGTCCTCGCCCAGTTCGCGACGGATGGCCTTGAGCTGCTGGCGCAGGTAGTACTCGCGCTGCTCCTTGTCCATCTCCTTCTTGACGTCAGCCTGCAGCTTGCGCCCGAGCTTCTGCACTTCCATCTCGTCGGCGAGATAGCGCGCCAGCAACTTGAGGCGCTCGGTGGTGTCGAGCTCTTCCAGAAGCTTCTGCTTGCGGTCCAGCTCAATATTCAGATTGGTGGCGATGACGTCGGCGAGGCGCCCGCCTTCCTTGATGTTGTTGATGATGATCTTGAGTTCGTCGGCCAGCGTGTCGGACTCGTCCACCATGCGCGAGAACGTGCGCACCACGTTCTGGACGTAGGCCTTGTTCAAATCCCCGTCGTCCTCGTCCTCGCCCAGCGGGCGCACGCGCCCCTTCAGGTACGGCACCACCTGCGTTACTTCGTCGAGACGAATACGCGCGATACCCTGCGCGAGCAGACGCATCTCCCCGTTCGGGAAACGGATCATCTTCTGGATCTGGATCGCGGTCCCGATCTTGTAGATGTCGTCCGGGCCGGGCTGCTCGGTTTCCTGGTTCTTCTGCGTGAACGCACCGATGATCTTGTGCTCGGCCAGGGCCTCGTCCGCAAGACGCAGGAGGTTGGGGTCCCGCAGGATGAGCGGAACCATCATGAGCGGATAGACGACCGCGTCGTTGATGGGCAGGATTGCGAGCTCGGACGGAATCGCACTGGCCTGAATGCCAGGCTCCTCGAACTCGAGAGTGCTGCGTGACTTCAAGCTGCGCTCCTGTGCGGGCTATTCAACCGCGACACGGCGACGGCCGGGTCCTTCGGTCTTCTTCTGGAGACGGATCTCGAGGAGTCCGTTGGCATAGCGCGTGGAAAGGCTCCCGCTCTCGACCGGGACAGGAATCCCGATCAGGCGCTGGAACGGTCCCACCTGAATCTCGAGCGCGTGAAATTGTTTCTTGCCGGCGGCGATGAGGTCCTTGCGAACCCCGCTGATGCGCAAAACCGCACCATCGGTGGCAACGTCGATGTCACCCTTGTCCATACCGGCGATATCCATGATGACAACAAACTCGGTGTCGGTCTCAAAGACGTTCATCGGCGGTTCCCAGCCGAAGCTCGTCTTCATCTTGATGCGATGCTTGGTCGGCGTATGCTCCGACATCAGCATCTCGAGCAGCTCGCGGATGTTGTCGAATTCATTGGCGCGGTAAACAATCCGCGCCGGGCGGGTCTTCGGGAACATGGTACGTCTCCTCGCCGTCGTGCGGTCAAGGCTAACCACTGGCATTACCGTACATTACGACGGCATTCTGGCAAGATACCGGCCCCGCGCGGGCGGTGTCAAGCAAACCCGCGCGGAGCCGGCCTTATTGAGGGTGGCAGGGGTGCGGAATATCCGGCTCTTGCCTCGATGGCTCCCGCGGTCAGCGAGAACGTTCGGGCGACGACGGCACCTGCGTCGCCCAGCTGGGCAGTGCCGAGGGAATGGGAATCATCTCGGTGGGCTTCGCCACCACGGGTGCCCCGGTGCCCACGTTGCGCCGCTGGTACCACTCCACCAGCTCGTTGCCGTGGAATACACAGTCGTAACTCACCCAGTCGACCGCGTTGTCGTCCAGCACGACGTAGGTCCATTCTTCCCGGTCGCGTTCGGCCGAAACCGCGCGCAGGTCCGGGATGCCCCAGGACGCGAGCACCTCGTAGAGACTCATGCCCTTTACGATCTCCCCGCGGTTGATCTCCGCGTTGTGCGGCCCTTCCGGATACACGCGCAGGTAGTCCTCGCGGATCTGCCGGATGGCGATGGTTTCAGAGCGACGGGGCGGCGTCGTGGCGCAGGCAGTGACCCCCGCAAGGATGCAGAGCAGCCACCATCGTGCACGAACGAACCGCGCGATGCGGGATCGCATCGGAGCCTCCTTGGATACGGTTTCCGGGAATAGCGCACAGTAACGCGCGCTGACCCGCCGTGCCCCGGTTGAGTCCGGCCGGCAACGGCGACGCGCGGCCTGTGCACAAACCGGCCCAACTCGATCGCGGAGGCTTCAGTCTTTTGGAATAAAATGAATGACGTCGACGCCGGCGAAGGCGAGTGTTTCGGCGGCGCGGTAACGGTCCTGTATGGCGGCGAGCACGCTTCCATCCGGATCATCCACCCACGGACGAGCGCGCAGGTACCAGAAGGAATCACACGCCGCAAAGAGGTCGCCAAGTTGCCGGGCGGCCAGGTGCGGCGGGTCGCGGTAGACGTAGTGCACCGGGGCATCGCCACGCTGGTAGTGGGAGACGATCTGCCAGACCGTGGGGGCAAAAATGCACTCGCCGGGAGTGAGGCGCGCTTCCACCGCCGCGATCGCGCCCCGCACATCCTCGCGCGCGTACGCGGGCTTGAAGTAATAGTTCGCCAGCGAGGCGGCGGACGTCGCGACCACCAGTACGCCCGCGAGCCACGAACGCCAGTTCCCCGCGAGCGCAACGCCCGCGGCCAGCAGGGCAACAAATGCCGGGAGCCCTACCAGAACGTAGCGGACGTTGAACGCCTTTGCGTTCTGCCAGTTGAGGAGCAGGGTGGCAAGCAGCGGGAGTACCGCGTAGGCGAGAATCTCCAGCAGAAGCCCCGGTCCGCGCTGTCGCACCACGGCGAGCGCTCCCGCGACCACGAGTCCCCCGAAAAGAACGCTCACCCACACCACAACGGCGGCGTGCCGTTTGAGTTGTGTCCCCATCGACGCGGTGTCGTGCAGGTCGCGCAACGACGGACCCAGCGAAAAACCAACGCTGTACGCGTAAGCCGTGTACGGCACCGACTCGGGTCGCACCGTGGTGTCCCCGCGCAGGCGCTCCTCGCTGCCCAGTTCACCCGGCATCACCGGGGTCGCCAGGCGCGAGAAATCCACGTAGCGATCCACGCGGTAGATCCACGGCGAGATCAACAGGCAGGCCACTGCGACCACAAAGGCCCAGCGCCCGATGCTCTGGCGTGAGAGTCCGTTGTGGCGCACGTACACAAGCGACTGGGCCGCAAACGCAAACGCCGTGGAAAAATTGCACAGGAGTGCAGCCGCCACAACGGTCGCGAACGCGGTACCGCGACGCCATGACCACGCGGCCAGCGCGCGATCCAGAAGGACGTTCCCCCCCAGCACCGCGCACAGGGCAAACGCGTAGTTGCGCAGCTCCTGCGAATAGTGAATGTGCAGCGGGTTCACCGCGAGCAGGAGTGCGGCCCAGCGCGCGGCCGTCTCACCCAGGCGCGGTCGCACCCACAGAAAGAGGAGCGGCACCGACGCAACCCCCGCCACGGCACTGGGCAGGCGGAGCCAGGCGTCGTTCTCGCTCACAAACCGGAACAGGTACACCACGAACGTGTGCAGCGGTCCGTGCACGTTGTGGCGCAGGAGCTGCCAGATCGGGTAGTCGGGTTTGGGTGTCGCAACCGTGAGGGTCAGCATCTCATCCACCCACAGGCTCTGCGCGCCGAGGTGGAAGAAACGCAGCGCCGCCGCAAGCAACATGCAGGCAAGCACGGTGCGGTCGGCAAACACGGACGGTTGGGTGCGGGGCGCGACGGTCATGTCAGCGTGATATACTGCGTCGTGCAGAAGGCCGGCGAGGCGGCATGGTAACAAGCGAACTCGAACGCAAGGTGTACATCGGACCCGCCGGCTGGGACTACCCGGATTGGGACGGAATCGTGTATCCGTTTCCAAAGCCGCGCGGTTTCGACGCGCTGCCGATGCTGGCAGCGTACTTCAACCTCATCGAAATCAACAGCACGTTCTACCACGTTCCCGCTCCACACGTGTGCCGTAGCTGGCTCCGGCGCGTGGATCGCTATCCAGACTTCCGCTTCACGGTCAAGGCACACCAGTCACTCACCCACCGTGTGCACGGCGCACCCCCGCCGGAACTCGCACCCTTTGCCGGAGCACTCGAGATCCTTTCCGACACCGGGCGCGTGGGTGCGGTCCTCTTGCAGTTTCCGTGGTCGTTCCGTGACGCTCCCGAGTCACGCGCGCACCTGTCAGACCGCGTCGACGCCCTGCGTGCGTTTCCGCTCGCAGTCGAGGTACGGCACACGAGCTGGGAGTCTCCCGACGCGTCCGCGTTCCTGAACCAGCTGGGTGTCACGGTGTGCGGCGTTGACCAGCCGGTGATCGGCGAATCGCGTCCGCCGTATCTGCACACCCCCGGACCCGCGGGTGCCTACTTTCGCCTGCACGGCAGAAACTACCGTACCTGGTTTGCGCGCGACGCCGGCCGGGATGCGCGCTACGACTACCTGTATTCGGACGACGAACTGGGCGGCTGGGCGGACACCATCCGCGAGGCCGCTGCGGGAACGAGCAATGTGTTCGTGGTGCTCAACAACCATTTTCGGGGACAGGCACCGGCCAACGCGTTTGCGCTTACCGCCATGGTGCTGGGCCGCACCGTGAAGGCCCCGCGCCGACTGCGCGACGCGTATCCAGCGCTCGCGCGCTGGACAACTCCGGACGGCTTCGACCGGGAACCGGCGCCCCGGCTCTTTGATTGACGGGATCAGCGCAGGAGGGAAACCAGAATCGCGATCACGATGACGACAGCGACGCCGCCCCCGTAGAGAAGATGCGGTGGCACGTTGCGCAGACCCGGAACCAGGTCCAGTACGCCGCGGCTTTCCGGGGCGTCCAGCCCCAGCGGGTTCTCTTCCGGGTTCTCGAAACCGGGCGTCACCGAGCGCACTTCAATCTTGTCGGTCTTGTTGAACCGGCGCAGGCACAGCGAGCAGAACTTGGCGTCGGCGTCTTCTTCCCATCCGCAGCGCGGACAGACAATACCGCCGCTCGATGTCCGGCGTTCGCGAGCGTTGCGCGTCGCGTTGGCCGAGCGGTCATCCGGCGCGGGTTGCGCCGCTGCGTTGGTCGTCGACGATGGTGCCTTCTCCGCCGCCACCGCCTCCATGCGCGCCTCCCCACCCAGTTCTTGCAGCACCTGCACCAGCCAGCGCGCTTTCTTGTACGGAATGCGCTGCACCACCGTGCAGGGCGTGCGCGATACCAGCGAACGCATGCGCGGTACCGGTGCCTTGAGGCGCATGGCAAGCTTGAGCGCAAACGAGTCCACCGACTCGACACTGCGATCGAACGAGTCCAGCACCACGCGGAACTCGCCCGTCGTGTTGGGTGCCGTCGACGTCCCCGTCCGCGGTGTGCCGCCGGCCGGGTCTTCGATTCCCTCGCGCACGCCAAGCTGCTTGAGCGTCTTGCGTGCGCCGTCGTCGTTGGGGTCGAGGTAGAGCACCTTTCGGTAGTGGCTCACCGCGGCTGCCTTGTGTGAGCGCTCGCGCGGATTGACACCCGGCGCCTCGCCCATCAGGCGCTCCAGGATCTGCTGGTTCACGGCCTCCGTGTACCCAACCGGATCGCTGAAGAACTCCGCCAGCGTGCGACGGTCGCGTCGCAGCGCGTGCCGGTCCATCAACGCTTCCAACTCCAGCATGGGCTCCGACACGTTCGAGTAACGCTCGGAGAGTGCCTTGCCCATCATCCGCTTCACAACGGCTTCCACGTGCGTTTCGACCATCGGGTTGATGGAACTCACCGCGGCGGGCTCGAACGACTGGATGCGATCGACAACTTCCGAGTAGCTGGTCCCGTCAAACGGACGGCGTCCCGTGAGCAGTTCGTACGCCACGACACCGGCCGAAAAGATATCGCTCTGCGTGCCCACGGGCTCACCGCGCGTCTGCTCCGGCGACATGTACGCGGGCGTGCCGACCACCTTGCCGGTGTGCGTCACGAGCGTGAACTTGTCGACATCCTTGGCGAGACCGAAGTCCGCGATCTTGATCCCGCCCATGCGCGTGAGGATGATGTTGGCGGGCTTGATGTCGCGGTGGACCAGGCGCTCGCCGTGCGCAGCCTCCAGGCCGTAGCAGACGTTGAGCACCATCGTGAGTGCCACGTCGATGGGCAGGCGCGGCTGCGTGCGCAGCAGTTCCTCGATGGTGAGGCCGTCGTAGTACTCCATCACGATGTAGTACGACGAGTCCGACCGTCCGTAATCGATCACGTTGACGATGTTGTCGTGCTGAACCTTGGCGGCCGCTTCCGCTTCCTGCTGGAAACGCGTAATGAAGCGGGTATCGGCGGCGAGGTGCGGGAGCAGCACCTTGATGGCGACCGTCTTCTTGATGGACTGCTTGCGGGCCTTGTAAACGACCGCCATCCCGCCGACGGCGATCTGTTCAAAGGAGTCGTAGCCTTTTATGCGAAAGACGGCTTGCATGTCGGTGGGTTCCGCGATGGGAACCTCCCGACCGTGTGCACAAACCGTACCGGCCCGGACCGGGCAAATCCAGCCCGTCGGGTATTACTCGAGGCGTTCCAACTAACTAACTGTGGATATGAGCGATACAGCTACGGAGCAATCTTTTCCACGGAGTCGCCTTCCACGTTGCCGGTGCTGACCGCAGACACCGCCAGACGCAGTCCGGTAATCCGGAACGGGAAGGTTGCGGGAAGCTGCGTGTTGTCCGTCTCGGCCACCATCTCCGGCTCCACGCTGGCGCCGATCAGGTAAACGCGGTAGCGGTCCACCGTGGCGGGATCCGAGATGGCCCACTGCAGCGTGTAGTCGAACCCGCCATTCACGTTGGGTCCGTCGTAGGTAATGACGAAGGAGTCCGGTGTGGGCGGAACCACGAGGTCGAGTGCGGCCGGGAAGTCCTCGTGCTTGGGACAACCCAGCACCAGGGCCGACAGGCTGAAGAGCAGGGCGAGGGCCCCGTTACGAAGCAATGTCTGATGGCGCGTGATCAACATGGTGTCTCCTAGAAGCGCAGCGTGCGAACCACGCGGAAGCCTTCGCTGTTCAATTCAAGCGAGGTGTTGGGTTCCGCCGGCTGTTGAATCTCGCCGGTGTCTTTGTCGGAAAGCAGGATGTCGACCAGATTGAGGCTCCAGGTCGCGATAAACGCGCCCAGGAAAATGTTCCGCCACTTCTCGTCGTTGTCCGCGTCGTTGTAGGCCGCATCCATGTTGGCGTAGGTCGCGTTCACATCGTCGATGGAAACAACCTGGCCCGCGTCGATTTCGTCCTGGTAATGAAGGTACGTTCGCTTCTCGTTCTCATAGCGCTCGGTGGAGCGTGCGTATTCCACCTGTGTCGCGAACAAGCCGGTTGCGGAGATCAGGGCGGCACTCGCGAAGATGGTCGCCTTGGTATAATGTCCGTCCTGCGCCTGGCCGAGCCCCGGGAAGAGTGCCGAGAGAATGACCGAGTCGGCCGCGAGGGCGGGTGAACCCGCCGAAAGCACGAGCACCGCCAGGATTGCGGCGACAGTGCGCTTGAGTTGGCCTCGAATCATGGGTCCGCCTGTGTTTGGTGTCAGGTGTGGATCGCGCCGGCCAAACGGCTCCCCCGCCGGCAATGAGTGTTCTTACGCGATCGAGCGGTGAATGTTACGGGCATTTCCGGGCCCACGCAATTATTTTTCCCCTGCCGGCCCCCGCCCGCCGGCTTGCGTTGACGTCCCGGCCGCCGGGGGCTAGCATCGCGCTTCCCATCTCTTATGATTGAAGTCGAGAACCTGTCCAGACGCTTTGGTGCGCGCGAGGCCGTGCGCGACGTGTCGTTCACGATCGCGCCGGGCGAGATTGTCGGCTTCCTGGGCCCGAACGGGGCCGGGAAAACGACCACGCTGCGCATGCTGACCGGTTACTTGCCACCCAGCGCCGGTCGGGCCCGGGTGGCCGGCTTCGACGTGGAGACGCACTCGCTCGACGTGCGCGCTCGCATCGGCTACCTGCCCGAGTCGGTGCCCCTCTACCGCGACCTGACTGTCGCCGCATACCTTGATTTTGTCGGTTCCCTCAAGGGTCTCGCGCGTGCCACGCGCCGGGAGCGCGCCGACGTGGTGACGCAGGCGTGCGGGATCGCGGATGTGGCGGGGCGCCGTATTGGAACCCTCTCGCGCGGCTACCGCCAGCGCGTCGGTATCGCCCAGGCGCTTCTTGGTGACCCCGACGTTCTCTTTCTCGACGAACCCACCGTGGGGCTCGACCCGCGCCAGATCGTTGAGATCCGTGACCTCATCCGGAGTCTGGCCGGGCGTCGCACCGTTCTCTTGAGCACGCACATCCTGCCCGAGGTCAACCTTCTCTGTCAGCGCGTTCTCATCATCCACCGCGGCCGCCTGGTGAGCGACGGTCCGCCCGACCGCCTTTCCGCGCAATCCGGAAATGCGGTGCGCGTGGTTCTCGAGGCACGCGCGCCGCGTGCGTCACTCGAATCGGTGCTGGGCGGAGTGAGCGGTATTGTCTCGTTCGACTTGATCGACGCCGGCGACGGTGTGTACCGCGCGCGCATTCTGGCCGCTGACAATACCGACCCGCGCGAAGCAATCGCGGAGGCGCTGGTGCGAAACGGGATCGGCGTACGTGCACTGGCACTCGCGAGTGCCACCCTGGAAGATGTCTTTCTCCAGATCGTGACGCGCGAGGAGCAGGCATGATCGCGCGTACCTGGGCGCTGTACCGGCGCGAACTCGCGTACTACTTCCAATCCCCCATCGCGTACGCGGTGATCACCGTGTTTCTGCTCCTGTCGGGCTGGTTCTTCTACAACCTGCTCGGCTATTTCAACCTGATATCGATCCAGACCATGCAGAGCCCGATGCAGTCGCGAAACCTGAGCCTCACGGCGTCGGTGCTGTCCCCGCTGTTTGGCAACATGAGCACACTCCTGCTGCTCATCCTACCGCTCCTCACGATGCGCCTGTTTGCAGAGGAGAAACGCAGCGGCGCCGCGGAACTACTGTTCACGTTCCCGGTGACCGATGCCAGCATCATCGCGGGCAAGTTTCTGGCCGCCGTCACGCTGCTGGCCGTGATGCTTGCGATGACAACACCGTACGCCGCGATGCTTGCGTATTTCGCGTCGCCCGAGCCGGGTCCAATCGTGTCTGGTTACCTGGGTCTATTCCTGCTGGGTTCGGCTTTCGTTGCGATGGGACTCTTCTTCTCCGCCCTCGGCGACAGCCAGCTCATGGCGGGTGCCCTCACGTTCGGGTGCGGTCTCTTGTTCCTCGTGATCGGCTGGGTGTCGCCGTTTGTCGGATCCACGGTCGCGGCCGTTCTCGACCAGCTCTCGCTGGTGCGCCACCTGGACGGCTTCTCGCGCGGACTGGTGGACAGCAACGACCTCGTGTTCTACGTGTGCCTGACGGCATTCTTCCTCTTCCTGTGCGCGCGCGTGCTGGATTCCGCGCGCTGGAGGAGTTGACGGTGACGCGCACCACGCTAACACGCTGGATCGCCGCCGCCGGGCTTGTCGTGCTTGCCGCCGGTGCGCTGGCGGGCGCTGCGGGACTGGCCGGCGCAACCACCGCCATGCTCGCGGGCGGCACGCTGCTCGTCGCAGTGTTGCTCCTGCACGGGCGCGCGGTGCTGTCGGTATTGCGCGGACGCGCCGCGCGCCGCGGGGCCGACGCGCTCCTCGCGACACTCTTCTTCACCGGAATCCTGGTGGTCGTGCAGGCCACCTCCATGCGCCACGCGCGCGTGCTCGACCTGACGCGCAACCAGCGCCACACACTGGCGCCGCAAACCCTCGCCGTACTCGACCATCTGGATCGCGATGTGGAGGCCACCGCGTTTGTGCGCCAGGCCTCGCCGACACGCGCCGGCGTGGATGAATTGCTGCGCCTGTACGCGCGTCGTTCCCCGCGCTTCCGCTACACGCTCGTGGACCCCGACCGCCACCCCGACCAGGCGGCGCGTCTCGATGCCAGCCCCGACGAGATTGTGGTCGCAAGCGGCGACGTGCGTCGTGTCGCGCGCAATGCCGGTGAGGAATCCGTGACCAATGCGCTGGTCCAGGTGACGCGCACCGGTGCGCGCATCGTGTACGTGGTGAGTGGGCACGGTGAGCGGGAGGTGAGTTCCGACGCGCGCGACGGCTACTCGGCGGCGCGCGCCGGGCTTGAGGCGCAGGGGTACGAGGTGCGCCCGTTGTCGCTCCTTAACACGAGCCGCGTGCCGGAGGATGCGGCGGTGGTTGTGATAGCCGGGCCGCGCAATGACTACCTCCCGGTGGAGGTGGCGTTGCTCGAAACGTACGCCGGGCGGGGCGGATCGCTGCTCTTCCTGCTCGACCCGCGCGCAAACCTTCCCGAGCTCTCGCGCCTGCTTGCCACCTTCTCGCTGGCACTGGTGGACGTCGTGGTGCTCGACGACCGCGTGCTCGACGCGAATGACCGCACCTTCGATGCCACCGTCGCCAAAGTGCGGCGCTACGAACGCCATGCGATTACGCGCGGTTTCAATTTTCTAACGCTGTACCCGCGCGCGGGTGCGGTGCGCATCCTGGAGGACAGACCCGCGCCCGGCGCCGAAGCGAACTATCTGGGCATCAGCGACGAGGAAGCGTGGGGAGAAGTGGACATGGAGCGTTTTGCCGCCGGCACCGCAACGCGTGACGGCGACGACATCGCCGGTCCCTTGCCGGTCTCCGCAGCCTGCGAAGTCAACATCGAGGGTTCGCCTTCGCGTCGTGCGGTACTGGTGGCAGACTCCGACTTCGCCGGCAATGTGTTCTACGGCGTGCTCGGCAACGCCGACTTCTTTCAGAACGCGATGGCCTGGCTGTCAGAAGACGAAACCTTGATCTCGATCCGACCGCGCACCGCCACCGGCGATTCCATCTACATGACCGCAAGCCAGGGGCGCCTGGTGTTCGCGTTGTGCGTGGTCGCACTTCCCCTGGCGGCCATCGCAACCGGTGCGGTCGTTGCATGGCGCCGCCGCCGCGTGTAGCCCATGTCGCCCCGAACCCGCGTTCTCTTCGCCCTCGTCGTGGTGGCACTCGGCGCCTGGTTCTTCATCGAGCAGCCGCGCTGGAAGCAATCCGAACAGAACGCAGAAGACGCGGCACGCCTCGTGTCCTACGACGCGGAGCGCGTCGACGGTGTGGTCATCCGGCGGCGCGACGCAACCCTCACGTTCTCCATCGTGGGCGCGCACTGGGAAATGCGCCGGCCCGTCTCCGACCTCGCCGAGCACGCGAGCCTCGCGTCCCTGCTTTCCAGCCTTGCGAACGCAAGTTCGGCGCGCGACTTGGGCGCGAGCGAAGACCTGGTGCGCTACGGACTCGCGAGCCCCGCCGTCCGCCTCCGTCTCACCGCCGGGCCCGACACCCTGGCGTCACTGGATCTCGGCGATTTCACGGTTGACCGCGCGCACGTCTACGCACGGCGCTCCGACGGAACCGTCGTGCTGGCGCCCACCAGCCTCGTGGCGGCGGCTTCTCTGCCCGTGGATGATTTCCGCAACCGGCGTGTCATCGCCTTTGACCGCACCACGGTGCAGGGGTTCGATCTCATCACGCACGATGAAGAGTCGCGCTGGATGCGCGGTGAGGGCGGCGCGTGGTTTACGGTGAGCGCGGGCGACACCATTGCCGGCGATTCCATTGAAGTCGAAGCCGTCCTGCGCACGTTGCACGGCCTGCGCGTCACGTCGATTCTCGCGGCACCCGACACCGCGGGTGCCATGCGCGATCCCGACTGCGTGCTGGTGCTGCGGCGAGCCACCGGCCCGCCCGACGCGGTTCGCTTCCGCTGCCCCGCGCACGGCCCCTGTCTTGCGCAGCGCAACGGCGAGTCGCGCGTGGTCGCGATAGACCACGACCTCCTGAGCCTGCGCGAGGGCGGCGTTGCAACCCTGCGCGACCGGCGCGTGCTCCACTTCGCGCCCGAGGACGCGGCCCGCATCGAGGTTGTGACACCCGACACGTCGGCGGTGCTGGTGCGCGCCGGCGACACGTGGGGGCTCCCCAATCCCGCGCTGGGGCGCGTCGATCCGCGCCTTGCCGCCGACTTCGTCCGCACCCTGCGCGGCTTGCGCTGGTCGGCACAGGGAGGCGAACCGGCACCGGTGGGCGGTGACCGCTTCAGCGTCGTCATCACCGATCGCAACGGCCGCCGGATGGACGGTTTTGAGTCGCGGGTAACAAAGGACCGCAGCGAAGCCGTAGGTCCTGCCGGTGCTGCGAAACCGGCGTTTCGCATTCCAATGGGAACCGTCAGCGACATCACGCTGCGCCTGCGCCGCATGAAAGCCTCGGGGTAACGATGCCGTGAGCACCGCGCGTCGCGTGCGTGAACCCGCCGTGGCCGGGCTGTTCTACCCGGCGCGTCCGTCGGAACTCGGCGCGCTGGTGGACGCGCTCGTCACCGGAGTTTCCCAGGCGCGACCCACCGCTCCCGTGCGCGCACTCCTGTGCCCGCACGCCGGGTACGCATACTCGGGTGCAATCGCCGCCCACGCGTTTGCGGCCTGGCGCGCCCCGGGTGTTGCCGACCCGCCCACCGTCGTCGTGATCGGCCCCTCGCACGTTGAAGCCTTTGCGTTCACGTCCATCTACGAGGGCGACGCGTACCGGACACCATTGGGCGACGTCCCCGTCGACACGACCATCGCCCGCGCCCTCGCGAACCGCGACGACGGGTTGCGACTATCGCCTGCCGGTCACGCGCTTCCCGCGCACGGACGCGGCGAGCACGGCATCGAAGTCATTCTTCCCTTCTTGCAGCGGATGCTGCCTGGAAGTGCGGTCGTCCCCGTGGTCATGGGTGACCAGGATACCGCGGCCGCCGCGGCGCTGGGCGGTCGGATTGCTTCCGTGTGCGATCCCTCGCGCACCCTCATCATCGCGAGTTCTGATCTGTCGCACTTCTACGCCGACGCCGACGCGCGCGTGCTCGATGCCGCGTTTTGCGTTGCGTTTGAGCGCCTGGACCCGGAGCAATTGCTGGCGGAGGCGTCGAGCGGTGTCACCGAGGCGTGCGGTGTGGGCCCGGTGGCGGCTACCATGGTCGCCGTGCGGCACTGGTGTAATGTGCCCGAGGCGCGTATCCTCGCCTCTGCCAATTCAGGAGACACAAGCGGCGACCGCGAGAGCGTGGTTGGCTACGCGGCCGGGGTCATCACAGGAGTCGTCGCATGAAGCCAGCATCCGTCAGCGAACCCGCGCGCGCGGCACTCCTTGCGCTCGCGCGCGCCACCATCGCAGCCCAGTTTGCCGCGCAACCCCCGGTCACCATCGACGACCCGCTGCTGGCCGAGAGCCGCGGGGTGTTCGTTACCCTCACGCGCGACGGCCGCCTGCGCGGTTGCATCGGGCGCGTCGACCCCGACGAACCCCTCTCCACGCTCCTGCCCGAAATGGCGATCGCAGCGGCCTTCCACGACCCGCGCTTCCCGCCGGTCACCGCCGGCGAACTCCCCCACCTGCGTCTCGAGGTCTCGCTGCTCACACCCCCGCGCGCAGCCAAACCCGACGATGTGATCGTCGGTGTTCACGGCGTCATGGTTTCGGGGCGCGGAAGGCGCGGGCTCTTTCTCCCCGGGGTTGCAACCGAGTGGGGATGGACGCGGGACGAATTGCTGGATGAAGTGTGCCGCAAGGCGTCGCTGCCCGCGGACGCGTGGCGGAGCGGTGGTGCCACCCTGCACACCTTTGAAACCGTGGTGTTGGCGGAAACGGAGCCGGCCTAGGCGGCGCTGCTCTCGGTGATGGCGCGTTCGCGGTGGGTGCTGCCGTCGTAGCTGATAACGGCCGGCACTTCATTGACGACGGTCTGCACGTGCACCGGGCGCGTCCACACGCGCTGCAGTGCCTCCAGCGTCGCGCGCGCGTGATCCACGCGCAACTCCAGTCCGTCGAAGCGGTGCTTCAGAAACAACTCGCCGCGGTTCTCGAAGTTTGCGTCTTCCACCGTCAGGAACGGATGCCCCTGGTTGGTGAGCTGGAACAGGAGCTTTTCCTTCACGGCCCGAAAGTCCCGGTCCGCAATCTCATAGCGCGCGTTGCGCTCGTTGAGTGAGTACGTGAACAGGCGCTGCTCGCGGCAGAATTCCTCGGTCAGGAACTCGTCGATGAACGTCATGTCGTTGTAGATCGCCCGCACCTGAAAAATCTTCTCGCGCCCCTGGGCCGTGTTGTGGTTCCAGGCCGCCTTGCGCGCGATGTCGTCGCACTCCTCATATTCCTTGCCAAAGCGGCCCGAGTTCCAGCGGCGCTCGATGTCGCAGTACAGCTCGTACCCCAGCTTGTACGGGTTCAACTGTCCGGGGTGGACCGCCAGCGTGGATGAGTGGTGATCGGCGAAGTCGATCAGCTCGGACGCGTCCAGCACGCGCTCGGTCATGATCTTCTCGTGCCAGTACGAGGCCCAGCCCTCGTTCATGATCTTGGTCTGGGCCTGCGGTGCAAAGTAGTACGACTCTTCACGCACCATGGACAGAATGTCGCGCTGCCAGTTGGCCAGCGGCGCGTGCTCCATCAGGAAGTGCAGCACGTCCTTCTCCGGGCGGGCCGGAAAGCGCTGGTTGGCATCCTCGGCCGCCTGAGCGCGCCGGCGTTCCTCCAGGAACTCGGGCGGGTTGATGTACGGCTCCATGTAGTCCTTGCTCTTCAGGCGGCGGAGGTCGCGTCCGTTGCCTTCCGCCCCGCGATCGCTGCGCCCGTTGCCGTTCACGAACAGCGCACCGGGATCGATGAGATTCTCGATGGAGGCACAGGTGTCGAGGAAGTCCTCCACGGTATCCTGTCCGAACCGCGCCATGTAATCCTGGATGCGCGAGCCGTGGTTGGCCATCTCATCCATCATGCGCCGGTTGGTGTTCTTGAAGTACAGGTTGTTCTTGAAGAAGTCGCAGTGCGCGAAGACGTGTGCGATGACCAGCTTCTGGTCCACCAACTGGTTGGAGTTCAGGAGGTACGCGTAGCACGGGTTGCTGTTGATAACCATTTCATAGATCTTGTGCAGCCCGTAGCCGTAGCTCTTCTGCATGTACTCGTACTGCATACCGAAGCGCCAGTGCGGGAATCGGCTGGGAAAACCGCCGTACGACGCCACCATGTTGATCTCTTCGTAGTCCATCATCTCAAAGATGACCGGAAAGAAGTCGAGCCCGTAGGCGCGCGCGTGGTCTTCGATGTCGCGCACGAGGGCGGCCAGTCTGGCGGCGTCCAGCATGGGTTTCAGCGCCCCTTCCCCAGGAACTTGCGGATCGAGTCGTAGATGTCGTCGCGGCTGTTGATCTCGGCCAGCACCACGTTGTCGGCGGCCTGGAAGTTCCCGGACAGGTCGTTCACAAACGCCCCGCTCCCGTACGGGCTGGCCACCTGTCCGTAGCAGAACAGATTGGCCGAGGGCAGGATCTTCTCCGCCAGCAGCTTTACGCACACCTGCGTGTCGCCGCCGCCCCAGTTGTCACCGTCGGAGAAATGAAACACATAGATGTTCCAATCCGCCGGCGGGCACTCCTCCTCGATCAGGTTGGCCACCAGCTGGTACGCGGACGAAATGCGCGTGCCGCCGCTTTCGCGGGTATGGAAGAAGGTGTGTTCGTCCACCTCGCGCGCCTCGGCGTCATGCACGATGAAGCGCGTGGTGATCCCCTTGTACTGGCGCCGCAGCCAGGTGTTGATCCAGAACGACTCGTTGCGCACGATGTCCTTCTGCTCGTCACCCATGGAACCCGATACGTCCATCACATAGATGATGACGGCGTTGGTTTCGGGCGCATGGATGGTGCGGCGCGTGCGATAGCGCCGGTCGTCTTTGATGGGGATGATGATCGGGTTGCCGTAGTTGTAGGTACCCAGCGCGATCTGGCGCTTCAGCGCCTCGCGGAAGGTGCGGCGAAAGTGACGCAGGGACTCGGGGCCCGTGCGGTTGATGCCGGTGTAGCGACCGTGCTCGGCCTGGATGACGTCGCGCGCTCGCGGCTGGATGTTGGGCAGTTCCAGTTCCTCGGACATGATCGCCGCGAGTTCATCGAGCGGCACGTCGACCTCGAACATGTGCTCGCCGGGCGCGTCGCCGGCGGCCCCGCCGCCCTCACCCTCGGCGCGCCCGATGGGAGAACCGGGCTCACCCTCGCCCTGCCCCACGCCGCCGAACTTGCGCGTCTCGTGGCGAAACGTCGGGATCTCGATCTGCTTGATCGGGATGGACACCAGATCCTTGCCCTGGCGCCCCACCAGCTCGCCCGTCACCATGAACTTGCGGAGCTCTTTCTTGACGATGCCCCGCACCACATGACGGAACCGCGCCAGATCGCGGTCAATGCGCTGGACCATGGGACCTCCGTCAGCCGCGCTTCACGTCGCCGCGCGCAAAAATACTCGCGACATAATTAAGGACGTCGGTGGCGCAGATGTCGCAGTAACCCATGTTGCGAATCAGGCGCTGCTTGACCACGTCGATCTTGGCCTGCGTCTCCTTGTCAACGACACTCGACACCAGGTTGGTGAGCTTGATCGAGTCCTTCTGGTCCTCGAAGAGCTTGAGCTCGAGGGCCTTCTGCAGGCGCGCGTTGGTCTTCCAGTCAAACGTCTTGCCGTCGATGGCGAGCGCACCGATGTAGTTCATGATCTCGCGCCGGAAATCGTCCTTGCGGTTCTCGGGGATTCCGATCTTCTCCTCGATGGCCCGCATCAGGCGCTCATCCGGTTCCTCGTCTTCGCCGGTGTACTTGTTCTTGACCTTCTCCTTCTGCGTGTACGCCTTGATGTTGTCCACGTAGTTGGAGCACAGCTTGGTGATCGCGTCCTCGTCGGCCGAGATGGCGCGCTGAACTTCGTTCTTCACCTGGTCTTCGTACTCTTCCTTCACCTGCGCCAGAAGGTCGCGGTAGCGCTTGCGCAGATCCTCGGAATTAATGAGCGAGTGGTGCTGCAACCCGGACTCCAGCTCGTTCAGCACCATGAAGGGGTTGATGCAGCGGTCGGCCGCGTCACTCACGAGTGCGTTGGAGATCTTGTCCTGGATATAGCGGGGCGAAATACCGTCCAGCCCCTCGCGCACGGTTTCCTTGCGCAGTTCCTTCACGTTTTCCTCGGTGAAGCCCGGCAGCGACTGTCCGTTGTAGAGGCGCAGCTTCTGCACCAGGTTCATGGAGGCCTTGCGCGGTTCTTCGAGGCGCGTCAGCACCGCCCACATGGCCGCCATCTCCAGCGTGTGCGGGGCGATGTGGGTGTGACGGATGCGCGACGGGTTGAAGTCACGCTCGTAGATGCGAACTTCATCCTTGAGGCGCGTGATGTAGGGCACGTCGATCTTCACCGTGCGGTCGCGCAATGCCTCCATGAACTCGTTGGACTGGAGCTTGCGGTACTCGGGCTCGTTGGTGTGCCCGATGATGACCTCGTCGATGTCGGTCTGGGAAAACTTCTTGGGCTTGATCTTGTGCTCCTGCGACGCACCCAGCAGGTCGTACAGGAACGCGACGTCCAGCTTGAGCACCTCGATGAACTCGATGATGCCGCGGTTGGCGATGTTGAACTCACCGTCAAAGTTGAACGCGCGCGGGTCGGAGTCGGAACCGTACTCCGCGATCTTCCGGTAGTTGATGTCGCCGGTGAGCTCGGTGGAATCCTGGTTCTTCTCATCCTTGGGCTGGAAGGTGCCGATGCCCACGCGGTCCTTCTCGGACAGCACCAGGCGGCGCACTTGCACGTGGCGCACGACCCGGGTCCAGTCGCCGTCGTAGCGCTGCATGAGCTCGTTGAACTGGAATCGGCAGGCCGGGCACAGTTCCCCCTCCACCACGATGCGCATGTCACCGGAAGCAACCCGGTCGTTCAGGTGCCCCAGCACCTCTTCGCGCATGAGCTCCGGAATCAGGTGCAGCGGCTCTTCGTGCATCGGGCAGTCGACGAAGCGCTCGGTTTCCGCCGTCTCGTCGCGCCAGCCGAACGTGTACAGGGCACCGTCCGGGGTCTTGGAGTAGTTCTCAATCCCCTTCTTGAGCAGGCGCACCATGGTGCTCTTGGCACTCCCCACCGGGCCGTGCAGGAGCAGGATGCGCTTCTCGGTGCCGTAGCGCTGGGCCGCCGACTTGAAGATGTTGACCATCTTCATGAGCGGCTGCTCCAGCCCGTAAATGGCATCGGCGCCGCCGTTCTCCACGTCGTCAAAGAACCGGTAGCGCGTGATCTTGCGCTTGTGCTCGGTGTACTCCTCAACGCCGTGCGACACGATCATGTCGTACATGCGCTGGAAGGCCGTGCGCGTCACGCGCGGGTTCTTGATGACGAGGTCCAGGTAGTCCTCGAAGCTCCCGCGCCAGTGCAGGCGCTGAAACTGTTCGACGTCCTGGCGAGTGCGGATCAACGAGATAATGTCGTTCGCGGCGCCCATGGTTCCTCCCTCGTAAGCCAACGCTACGGGGTTGTTAACTAGCTGCTAATCGCAATATAGGTCCGGCCCCGGGATGGCGCCAGTTTGGGCGCGGTCCCGTACTTCCTTAAACGGGCAAGAAGCGTACCAGCGACTTCCGTGCGTTCCCCATCGCGGCGAGCCGGTCGCGGCAGGAGTTGCCGCCCCCCGCGTGCGCGCGCAAGTGGCATGACCGGCTCATGTTGGCGGGACGAAGGGGCGGCGCGTATACTGCGCCTCACGCGAAGCGGGCGCGCCGGCGGGCGGTGCGGTTCTGCTCAGCGGACTCGGAGGGACTGTGTCGGATTGCCTATTTTGCAGAATCGTGGCGGGCGAATTGCCAGCCGCGCGCGTCTTTGAGAACGAGGACGTGATCGCGTTCGAGGACATACGGCCACAGGCCCCCACCCACGTGCTGGTGATCCCGCGCCGGCACGTTGCAACCCTCGACGACGCATCCGCGAGCGACACCGCACTGCTGGGTGCCATGCTGCTTGGAGCACGCGAGGTGGCCGCTCTGCGCGGACTGGGCGAAGGCTATCGGGTGGTAATGAACGTGCAGGCGGGTGCGGGTCAGACGGTGTTTCACATCCACCTGCACGTGCTGGGCGGGCGGGCGCTGGGCTGGCCTCCGGGCTAGCCGCCCGATCCCCCGGAGAAGTATTGCTCCTCGAGGGCCACGCGGAAGTCCACCGGGTCGTCAAAGTCTGCGCGCGAGTCCTCCTCGCGGCGCGACAGGATTCCAGCGTCGATGAGCTGGAACACGATGTCGCCGATGTCCCCCGCACCCACAATGCCCCAGCGGCGCAGTACATCCCACGCCAGCATTCCGTAGCGCTGGCGCGCGTGGTGGATGGCGCCCCGGATCAACTCGCCGCCGGACACGTGCCGTCGCTCCCCCGCGCGCCGGACCGTGGCGTCGAGCGCCTCCATCACAAACGCGTAGGCCTCGCGCGAGTAGCGCCCGTCCGTGGCGCGTATCCGCTCCACCGTGCTCCAGAAGTCCGCGTGGGCCATGGATCAGCTCGCGAGCAGGCGCTCGTACGCCGCCAGGTAGCGCGCCACAATCAGGTCGCGGTTGAACTCGCGCACCGCACGCTCGCGCGCGGCACGCCCGATGCCGCGGCGCAATTCCTCGTTCTTGAGCAGTCCAAGCACGATGGCGACCATGCACGGGACATCGTTGGGGTCGCACAGGTAGCCGGTTTCCTCGTGCGCGATGACTTCCGGAAGTCCGCCGATGCGCGACCCCACCACCGGTACGCCGCAGCTCATGGCTTCCAGCGCCGAGAGGCCAAAGCTCTCGTGCTGGCTTGGGAGCAGGAACACGTCGGCCGCCGGGAGCAGGTCGGAAACGCACTCCTGATCGCCCAGAAAGAAGACACTGTCGCCAACGCCCAGCTCTTCGGCATAGCGCTCGGTGGACTCGCGTTCCGGGCCGTCCCCTACCAGGACGAGGCGGGTGGGAATGAACTTTTTGACCTCGGCAAACACTTTAATAATAACGGGCAGGTTCTTGACTTTACGGAAGTTGGAGACGTGCATGAGCACCTTCTCCCCGTCCGGGGACAGGCGCTTTCGAACCGTCGGATCGCCGGTGACATTGAACTGCACGGTATCGACAAAGTTGTGAATGACCTCGATGGGGCGCTCCGTCCGGAACTCGCGGATCGTCTCCTCGCGGAGGAAGGACGACACCGCGGTGACGGCGTCGCTCTTGTCGATGCTGAAGCGCGTGATCTCGTAGTACGACGGCATGACCCCCACCAGCGTGATGTCCGTTCCGTGCAGGGTGGTCATGGTGCGCAGACGCGCGGGCTTGAGCATTTCCTTGGCGAGAAACGCCGACGTCGCGTGCGGGATCGCGTAGTGGACGTGCACCAGGTCGAGGTCGTACTGGTCGGCCACTTCGCGAATCTTGACCGAGAGCGAGAGCGAGTACGGCGTGTACTGCTGAAACAACGGGTAGTCGCCCGTCACCACCTTGTGGAAGTAAACCCGTTCGTCGTATCCGACCAGGCGCGACGGGTGGCTGGACGTAATGAAATGCACGTCGTTGCCGAGCTGTGCCAGCGACTTGCCAAGCTCGGTGGCGACAACACCACTGCCCCCCAGCGTCGGGTAACAGACAATTCCAATCTTGAGATTGCGTGCCACGCGTCAGCTTCCGGAGGGTGCGAGCGGGCCGAGGTCGCGCAGCAACACCGGTGTGACGAGTTCGAACGGTTCCCCGTACTCAACGCCAACGCGTCGTCCCGCCAGCGTGGCGCGCGCGGCCATCGCCTTCAGGAAGCCGGGATCCGTGAGCGGAGTGCTCAAGGTTCCGGGGCCACCGCCCACCTGGGACGCATGGGCGCGGATGGCGCGCAGCTTGGTTTCGAACGTCGCGGTGATGTCCACCACCACGTCGGGTCGAACCTCGCGCCGGCCGCTGTAGAGCAGGGTGCGCGGCACGCGCCAGCGTTCCTGCCCGCGACCGTCGTGGTCGGTCACGTAGCCGTTTACGTTGCTGAGGAACAGCGCGTGCATGACGAGCTGCGACCCCAGCGCGTGGTCCGGGTGCGGGTCGTCGGCGTTGGGCACAAGCACAATGTGCGGGCGGTAGCCGCGCACAATACGGACCACCGTGCGCAACTGCTCCGCGTCTTCGCTGCGGACTCCCGTGTCCGGGAGCATGGCGTTGACGCGCCGCGCGCAGCCCAGGATCGTCGCCGCTTCGCGGGCCTCCTCGGCCCGCGTCTCCGCGGTGCCGTTGGTGGCGGCTTCGCCGCGCGTCAGGTCCACGAGGGTGACGTCGTCACCGGCCGCGGCCGCAACCGCAACGGTCCCGCCGCACCCGATCTCGACGTCGTCGGGGTGAATTCCAATTGCCATCAACCGCATGGTCACACCGAATATACACCATGCCACATGCGAGCGTCCAAAGCATCGCGCGTGTGCTCCCCGGCCAGGTCTCGCACCGCGTTCCACGCACCCGGCCCGGCTTCCAACGCGGGTGCAAGAAGGCCCATCACGCGCTCCTGCGCCACGCCATCGTGCACAAACAGATCCCCGGCCCGGGCCAGGAACGGCCACGTCTTGCTTGCGCCCTGCCGGTCCTGTTCGACTGCACCCGCAAGCGCCTGCGCCAGGCGCTGCGAAACGTCGAGGAGGCGCTTCTCCAGTTTGTCCGCTGCACGGGCGTCCAGACGCGCGCGCGCAAACGATAGAAACGCGTCTGACTGGCGTCGCAGCTCGGACTCAACCCCGGAAGCCGCGGCCGCGAACGCAGGGTCTTCCGATGCCGCCTGTGCCGCGCGAACGAATGCGGCCGGATCGGTGGCGAGGATCACCGGATCCACGCCGGTGGCATCCGACACCTCGCGCACGCGCGCCGGGACCCAGGTTGCCGCGAGGCGCGGAAACGCAACCGGCCGTGCGACCGCGAAGGTCGCGTAGACGTCGGTGAGTTGCGCGCGGTACGCAATCTCGGCAGCACCCAGCACGACCGCCACCGGTTTGAGCACCGCGTCCTGGAGCAGGTTGCGCGCCGCCACACCCGGTGACACACGCGCGATGTCGGCGGCGAACATCGTCCGCGCTGCGTCCCGCTGTGCCGCCGGCACGCGCTGGCGGACACCCTTGTCCACGAGAAACAACCCCGAGTCGGAACTGGCCGGTAGCTGCGCGTGGTATCCGAGTTGCGTGAGCTCCGTGCCGCGGGCCGCGATCGACGCGCGCGCCTCGTCCTCGCGGTCGAAGAAACTGAGCAGGAGATCCCGGCCGGCAACGCGCAGCGCGGGGTCGCGCCCGTCAATGATCGCGATCTCGCCGTTGGTCAGGAGTGCCACCAGCCGTGCCACGAAGTGACCAAGATCCCGCGCACCCGACAGACACACCTGCACCCCGCCGGCGACCGATCCCGTCGCAAGCAACGGGGCCAGCACCGACCACAGCGCCACCGCTTGCTCGGCCGCGATGTCACCAACGCGCAGGCCCGGCTGGTAGGCCGACGCGGGCAGGCTGGCCGTAACCGATGACAGATCCGCGCCGGCGAGCGTTGCATGTCGAATCTCTTCGAAGTCGTCGTCGTCCGAACCCACCCAGTACACCGGCACGCACTTGATGCCGTGCTCGCGCTCCAGTTCGCGCGCCAGCGTCACCGCGGTGGCAATCTTGTACAGCGTCAGCAGGGGGCCGCCCAGAGCACCCGGCTGCTGTCCCGTCACCACGCAGCGCACGCTGCCATCCGCGAGCCCGCGCAGTCGCTGCAGCACACCTTCCGACACACCCAGCGCCGCGTTCGATTCGAGGAGGCTCGCGACGAGGCGAGGGTCGACGGGTGCCTTGCCCGCGAGCGCCTGCTTCCACGCCGGATCCCCACGCCGAAACCCACCCACGAGGCCGTGCACGGGCGACGCCGTCGTCGTCACGTAATCACGGTAGAGCGACGAAACCCCGCTCCCTTCATCGATGGCCAGCGTTCCGAGGCGCGTCATGCGCTCCCCCGCTCGCAGTGCAGAATCAAACGCGGACTGTCCATGCCGAAGGCGGCCAGGTCGTAGTCACCAAACACACCGCTCACCGCCATCCCTGCACTTTCCACCATGGTCGTGAGATCCTCCAGTCGATACAGACGAACACGCTCCACGTACTCAACCGACGGCCTGCTGGCGGGGCGAAAGACCACGCGCTTGGAGAGAACGCGCCCGTCGTCTTCGATGCGCCGGACCTCGTCGATCACGGCCTCACCTGCACTCCGGCGGCTCGTACCCAGCGCGCTGTCGTTCAGCGCCGCGGCGTTGATGAAGTCGAGCAGAAACACACCGCCCGGTTTCAGCACGCGCCCCACTTCCTGTATAACACGCACGTTGTCGAGGTCGGTGTCGAAGTAACCAAAACTCGTGAACATGTTGATGGCGGCACCCACAGCCGCCGTCGCAAACGGGAGTGCCCGCATGTCGCAGCGCACCAGACGCCCGCCCAGTCCGCGTGTGCGCACGGCGTCGGCGAGCAGGAAATCCGACAGATCGCCTCCCACCACATTGAACCCAAGCGCTTCGAACGCGGCCGCATAGCGTCCGCTTCCGCACGCGACATCGAGCACCGGCGTGTGCCCGCGCAGGAGCGGGGCGAGGCGCCGGGCCACGCGTTCCGCCTCGGCTTCGTCCCGGTGCGCGTACACCTCCGGGTAAAGTTCCCCGAACGCGATCTCGTACCACTCGCGGCTCATGCGCCCTCCAGAGCCAGGACGGTGTCACGCAGGAAATGCGCGTCGTCGCGCGCGGGGTGGGAATCGGTGTGGTGCAGGCCGCGACTTTCCTTGCGCCGCGACGCACACTCAATCACGAGGCGCCCCACGCGCACGATGTTGCGCAACTCCAGCACGTCCAGGGTGACGCGGCTCCGCCGGTACACGGCTTCCACGGTTTCCTCCAGAAGCGCCATGCGCCGTGCGGCGATGGCAAGGCGTGCGTCGCTGCGCACGATCCCCACGTAGTCCCACATCACACGCCGCGCCTGATCCCAATCGTGCTCGAGCACCACCGGATCGGGGGCACCGGAGCCGCCCGGCTCCACCCAGCTTTTCGCGCGCGGGAGTGGAGTCGAACGATCCAGACCTTCCCGTGCCGCGTGGCACGCGCGTTCCGCAAACACCAGCGCTTCGAGCAGCGAGTTGCTGGCGAGCCGGTTGGCACCGTGCAGACCGGTGTGACTGACTTCCCCGATGGCGAGCAGGTTCGCGAGCGATGTGGCACCGCGGTCGTCGACGTCCACACCCCCGCAGAAGTAGTGCGTCGCCGGCACCACCGGCATGGGCTCGCGCCGGGGATCGATGCCGAGTTCGAGACAGCGCGCAAGAATACTCGGGAAACGGCGCGCGATGAACGCCGCGTCGAGGTGTGTGATGTCCAGGTACACGCACGGGGCCCCGCTGCGTTTCATCTCGGAGTCGATGGCGCGCGCCACGATGTCGCGCGGTGCGAGCTCCGCGCGTTCGTCGTAGTCGCCCATGAACGCGGTTCCGTCGGCGCGGATCAACCGGCCCCCTTCGCCGCGAATGGCTTCGCTCAGCAGGAACGACTTGGCGCGCGGGTGGTACAGGCACGTGGGGTGGAACTGCACGAACTCCAGATTGGCAACGCGCGCGCCAGCGCGATACGCAATCGCGATCCCGTCGCCGGTGGCGATGTCCGGGTTGGTGGTGTAGAGGTACACCTTCCCCGCCCCGCCCGTGGCCAGGATGGTCTTGCGCGCAACGAACGCCTGGACACCGCCATGCCGGACATCCAGCGCGTAGGCGCCCCACACCGAGCCGTCGTCGCGCGCGTCCTCGAGGTGACGCGCGCCGATCAAGTCGATGGCCATGTGGTAGGGGTGCACCGAAATGCGGTCGTGGTCCAGCACCGCATCCAGCAGGCCCGCTTCCACCGCGCGCCCGGTGTGGTCGCGGCTGTGCACGATGCGCTTGCGCGAGTGCCCGCCCTCCAGTCCGAGCGCCAGCACCCCGGCGTCGGTGGTGAACGCGACGCCCAGCTCCTCCAGGTCGCGGATCCGTGCCGGGCCTTCGCGCACCACCATCTCCACCACATCGCGGCGACAGAGCCCCGCACCCGCGGCGAGCGTGTCGGCCACGTGCAGGTCAAAACGATCGTCCGGGCCCATTACACTGGCGATGCCACCCTGGGCATAATTGGTGTTGGAGTCGGCCGGATCCTTCTTGGTGACGATGGCAACCGTGCCGTGGTCGGCCAGGTTGAGCGCGAGCGAGAGACCGGCGACGCCGGAGCCGATTATGAGGAAGTCGGTTTGATTCACGCGGGATGGCGGCGACTGCGCGCCAGGGAGCGAACAAAGAGCATGCTAGGCAACCCCTGCCCGCCGTGCAACAACGAAGGGTCCATCGCGGCAGATTGCACCCCGGGCGCCCTTCCGGGGGTCCCGGACAACCCGGACCGACCCTCTAACCACATGCGCAGGCTCAAGTTCCCGGACCAGCCCGGGTGTCGCCACTGGCACGCCGATTGCGAACGCAGGCACAGGATACCGTCGGTGCGCCTGTGGCGACGAAGGTATCACCACACTACATGGAGGTAGGTCTCATGGCGAAGCGCCATTTCATTTCTCTGATTCTTGCGCTGACGGCTCTGGCCGGCATCGCGTGCGACGACGCACCTGAAGAAGGGCGCGCCATTGTCGCGGTTTCCGATATCAACGGCGGTGCACCGGTTCAGGTGAACACGGCCGTCGCGACCGACGAAGTGCTCTCAATGAACTTCCGGTGGCGCCCCTACACGAACGCGTTCGGTGACGTCTCCGAGGCGACACCGCACGGCGACATCATCATCACGAACTTCCGCGTGACGTGGACCGATCCCGCGGGCGGTACGGTTCCGACGCCGCGCGAAGGCACCATCGCCGTCTTTGTTCCCGTCTACGACATCGTGGGCGGCAGCATCCTGCTCCTGACGGCGGAAGACAAGGCAGCCGCGCCCCTGGCGGGTGCAAGCGGTCTCATGCTCATCGCGAACATCGAATTCACGGCGCGCGAGATGGGCACGGAAGAAGAGATCAAGTTCAACACCAGCACGTCGGTGTACTTCAACTAAGCCGGGGTACCTACCTCCGCTTGACGTGGCAGGCGCCGCGGACTTCGGTCCGCGGCGCTTTGCATTTCTAGCCTCCCCACACCCGGGAAAGCGCACTCTCCCCCACCCACTCCACGTCAAGTCTCGCCACCGCGCAATCAAGGCCGAGTGCCCGGAGCTTCACGGCGTCCTTCTCCGTGGTGAGCAGCGTCGCCTGCGACGCGTCGGCAAGGGCCTTCAGCGCCTGCGCGTCTGCCTCGCCGTAGCGGTGGTGGTCGCGGTACACGCGGTGCCCTGCTATCGGGAAGCCAAGTGCCCTCACCGCACGCTCAAACGACTCTGGCCGCGCAATGCCCGACGCCAGCAGCACGGGAGCCCCCGACGCGATGCCATTGACGCGGAGCCGGCGCGCGAGCCCGCCCACAACCACATCCGTGCGCAACCAGCGCGCAACCCGCTCGCGCGCGTTCATTACAGCCCCGGCGTCGGCGGCGCCGTTGAACACAACCCACTGCGCGCGCTCGAGTGCCCCCGGCAACTCACGCAGACGTCCGGCCGGCAGCAAGCGCCCATTCCCGAGCGGACGCAAGGCATCCAGCATCACCACATCCACGTGCCGCGGCACGCGCCACGATTGAAGCGCGTCGTCCACGACAACCACATCGGCTTCGGCGCGCGCCACCGTCACCGCGCGCGCTTTTTCCGAAGACAGCAACAGGTCCGCTTGCGGGCAACGCTCCGCGACCAGTGCCGCCTCGTCGCCGATCTCGGTGGCGAGGAACGGATGCGTGCGCGAAACCACGCGCGTCCCCGCCTGCAACCGGACCGGGCTTGCGACACCCGCGACGCGCGTGGGGCTTCCCGATTGCGCCGCACGACTGCCAAAGCCGCGGCTCACATAGGCGGCCCGCTTTCCCGCGTGCGCAAGTTCCTCCAGCACCAGCATCGCAAAAGGCGTCTTGCCGTTGCCGCCCGCTTCCAGGTTGCCAACGGAAATCACGCGCGCACCGCCGCCGGGTGCGGTGTGCACGCGACGCGCGCGCGCTGCCGCAACCCCGGCCCTGTAAGCCCACGAGAACGGGACAAGCAGTTGATTCACCGGTTGCGCGTCAGCGGCTCGCGTCACGATCCGCCTCGTCGGTAATTTGCCGCAGGGTTGCGTCCAGCTCGGCGCGCGCGATTTCAATTTCTTCGCGACCGGCGTCGGGGCGCACGGCAATGGGTGGGCCGTGGCGCACGATCACGCGCGAGAACGGCGCCGGAATCTGGAATCGGTCCCACGAAGACAACTCGCGGTGGCGACTGGACGCCGTCGTGATGGGAACCACGCAGGCCCCGGTGGAACGCGCAATCTCGAGCGCACCCGGCTTGGCCACAAAGCGCGGGCCGCGCGGGCCGTCCACGGTGATGCCGAGGTCGTGCCCCGCCCGCACCTGCTCGGAAAGTTCGTAGAGTGCGCGAGTGCCTCCGCGTGTACTGGAGCCTTTGACGTGCCCGAAGCCGAGGCGCACGATCACCCGGCCCAACCGGTCACCATCCCGGTGCTCGCTTGCCAGCACCTGGATGCGCCGATCGCGGTGAGTATAGGAGAGCGGCAGAAGCCGGCCATGCCAGAAGGCGTAGATGACCTGCGGGTGGTGCGTGCGCGCCGCCTCCACGTGCACGCGGTCCTCAACCCGGATGCGCCACGTTGCACCCAGCGAGCGGATCACAGCCGCACCCACCCGCGGCAACAGTGCTTCAAGGACGCTCACGCGAGCAACTCCGCCGCCATCTCGGCCACGCGTTCGCAGCCGCGCCCGCGCCCGAGCGAGTCGCGCAGGCTGGCAAAGCGTGCGAGTGCTGTCGCGCGCGCGCCGTCATCGAACAGGAGCGTATCGGCGGCGTTCGCGAGTGCCTCCGGTGTGGCGCGCCCCTGCACAAACTCGGGTGCCACCGCTTCCCCGAGGAGAACGTTGACCAGCCCCACGTTTTCGATGCGCACCACGCGGCGCGCGATGGCGTAGTTGAGCGCCGACGTGCGGTACACAACCGCGAGCGGTGTACCCAGCAGTGCCGACTGCAGGGTGGCGGTACCGGACGCCACCAGTGCGGCGCGCGCGCCGTTCAAGACCGACACCGCGTCGTCCGCGAGGGCCACGCCGCCGGGCGCGCGTTCCAGCAGTCGATCGTACTCGGCTCGTACCACCACCGGGCTCTTCGCCACCACCAGCTCCAGCGCGGGGTGCCGGGCGCGCAACCGGGTTGCGGCCGCCAGCATCACGGGCAGAATGGCCCTCACTTCGCCAATCCGGCTCCCCGGCAACAGAGCGAGCCCCGCGCGCGTGTTCTCGGCATTGGGCTCGGGAAGCTCGTGGTCCACGAGAAACGGATGCCCTACATACTCGACGTTGACACCGCGATCACGAAAGAACGCTTCTTCAAACGGAAGCACGGCCGCGAGCCGGTCGACGTGGACGCGAATACGCGCGACGCGCCCCTCACCCCACGCCCACACCTGGGGCGCTATGTAATAGAGAACCGGAACCCCGCGCCGCTTTGCTTCGGCGCACAGGCGCAGGTTGAGTCCGGGGTAGTCGATGGCAACAAAGAGGTCCGCGTCGCGGATGAGAGAACGCAGGCGTCGCTCGAGGGCTGCGAAGCGCGGGAGAGATGCGAGCACACCGGTGAACCCGATGACCGCGTACTCGCGGTGGTCGAAGGCGAGGTGCATGCCGGCACGCTCGCAATGAACACCCGCCATGCCGGTGATCTCGGCGCCCGGCCAGCGCGCGCGGAGTGCTCGCACCAGATGCGCCGCATGCAGGTCACCCGACAATTCGCCGGCGCACAGAACGATGCGGCGCGGAGACGACACCCGGGATCCCGTCACCCGCGAGTGCGCCCCACCCGCTCGAGGATGGCGGCCGCGAGCTTCACGGCGTCGAGGCCGTCTTCGCCCGACACCGCGGGGCGCGTGCGCTCCGAGACCGAGCGACGGAAGGACTCAAGCTCCTTGACCAGCGGTTCAACACCGTCGCCCTTGATGTGGCGAACCTGCACCAGACTGGCCAGGGCCCCGGGCGAGGAAGCACCGGCGTCTCGCAACGCCGCGACGCGCGCCGCGAAGTCATCCACCTTGCGCGTGTGCGTGGCGCTGCCTTCGCGCAGGTCGAGTGAAAAGTAACCGGCATCCGAGAACACGCGCACCTTGCGCATCGGGGCCGCGGTGACGCGGCTTGCGGTGACGTTTGCCACACACCCGCCCTCGTACTCGAGGCGCGCGTTCACGATGTCGGGCTCATCGGTCAGGAGAGCCGCCCCCGAGGCACGAATATCGACCGGCTGCCTCCCCACCAGGAGACCCAGCAGGTCGAGGTCGTGAATCATGAGGTCCATGACCACGGACACGTCGGTGCCACGAATGGTAAAGGGGGCGAGGCGGTGGACCTCGATGAAGTGGGGGGTGCCGATGTGAGGAAAGGCGGCCTCGACCGCGCCGTTGAAGCGCTCGATGTGGCCCACCTGCAGAATGCGACCGGCGGCTTGCGCGGCTTCCACCACGCGCCGTCCCTCCGCCACCGTTGCGGTCAGCGGCTTCTCGACAAAGACGTCCTTGCCGGCCGCGAGTGCGGTCAGTGCCAGGTCCGCGTGGGCCGAGGTGGTGGCGACGATGGACACTGCGTCCACCGCCGCCAACATGGCCTCGTAGTTCGCAAACGCGGTGGCGCCAAACTCCGTGGCGGCTTCCTGCGCGCGTTCGGCGCGCGCATCCACACATCCCACAAAGTCGACACCCGGCAGCGAGCGGAGCACGCGTACGTGCGCCCGCCCAAGCCTCCCGGTTCCCGCGACACCGACGCGAAGTCCCACGGCACTACTTGGTAATGCCGCGCTCGCTGTGGCGCAGGAACTGCGCCATTTCGGCCGCTTCCGCAGACTCCCAGTCGTCGCCGTCCAGGGTCTCCAGCACCTGCGCCACATTCAGACTGCTGCGGTAAAGCAGCTTGTAGATCTGTTTGACGTGGGCGCGCGACTCGGCCGAGAAGCCGCGTCGCTCGAGACCTATGGAGTTGAGTCCGTACACCTGCAGCGGATTTCCCGCCACCTTGATGAAAGGCGGGATGTCACGCTCAACCCGGCTTCCGCCGCCGATGAACGCGTACTTGCCGATGCGCACGAACTGATGGACGGGGGTAAGCCCGCCCACCGTGACGAAATTGTCGATGAACACGTGTCCCGCGAGGTTCACCGCGTTGGCAAGGATGACTTCACTCCCCACCACGCAGTTGTGCGCGACGTGCACGTAAGCCATCAAGAGACAACTGCTCCCAATCACCGTGCTCTCGCCCTCTCCCGTGGCGAGATTCACCGTGACAAACTCGCGGAACACATTGTCGTCGCCGATGGTCACATGCGTGGTCTCACCGTGATACTTCAGATCCTGCGGCTCGGTGCCAACGCTGGCACCATGGAAGAACCGGTTGTTCTTCCCGATTCGGGTTGCTCCCTCGATGAGGACGTTTGAGCCGATCTCGCAGCCGTCACCGATCTCGACGTTTTCGCCGATCACGGTATACGGGCCGATCTTGACCCCCTCCCCGATTCGAGCCCACGGGTGAATCACAGCCGTGGGATGGATTTCGGTTTTCTTGAGAGTAGTTCCTCTCACGCCAAGTCTCCTTTACTGTCTATCGCTCCACGATGACCGACGAAAGCTCCGCCTCTGCGGCCAGCTTGCCGTCGACATACGCGTAACCCTGCATCGTGCACATGCCACGCCGCAGGGTCTTCATTTCCAGCTCAAATCGCAGCTGGTCTCCGGGGGTAACAGGGCGACGGAACTTGGCCTTGTCGACGCGCGTGAAGTACACGAGGTACTTCTTCGGGTCGTCGACCGTATTGAGCAGCATGACGCCGCCCGTCTGGGCCATCGCCTCGATGATAAGAACGGCCGGCATAATCGGGTGACCCGGAAAGTGCCCGGTAAAGAACGGCTCGTTGAACGTAACATTCTTGATGCCGACCACGCGCTTGCGGTCTTCCAGCTCGAGGATGCGGTCCACGAGCAGGAACGGGTACCGATGGGGCATGATCTCCGTGATCAGGTTGATGTCCCAGACACCCTTGGCGGTTTCGGCGGCACTGCGCTTCTTGTTGTGGTGGATCTCCCAGAGCTTGCGCACAAACTGGACGTTGGCGGCGTGCCCGGAACGTACCGCGTGCACATGGCCGCGGATGGGAGCCCCGAGGAGCGACAGGTCGCCGATCAGATCCAGGATCTTGTGGCGGACGCACTCGTCGGCAAAGCGCAACGGTTCTTCGTTGAGGATGCCGTCGCGCGTGAACACCAGCGCGTTCTTGAGCGAGCCGCCCTTGATGAGGCCCATCGCGCGCAGACGCTCGACGTCGTCGTTGAGTGCAAAAGTGCGCGCGGGTGCGATCTCCGACTGGAAGACTTCGGGCGAAACCGTAAAGGTGGCGTACTGCGTCCCGATCTGCGGGTTCTCGTACTGGATCGTGAAGCTGACGCGAAAGTCATCCGCGGGAACGGCGTTGATCTCAATGCCGTTTTCCTTGAGCGTCACCGCACGGTCAATCGTGAAGATGTCCGCGGGCGCGCCCTGGTTGACGAACCCCGCCTGCTGAAAGGCGGTGACGTAGGCGGCGTATGTACCACTGGCCGGCTCGGGCGGTTCGTTGCCGTCGAGCTCGATGATGAGGTTGTCGAGTTCAAGTCCGTAGCACGTGGCCAGCACGTGCTCGACGGTGTGAATCTCGGCCCCGCCGCTGGACACCGTGGTGTTGCGGTACGACGTACCGCCCGCGTGAATGCTGGTCACGACGGCCGGAATCTCGACGGGAGGAGTCAGGTCCACGCGCACGAACTTGATACCCGTCCCCACCGGCGCCGGCTTGACGCGCATGGTGACGATTCCGCCCGTGTGCAATCCCTGCCCCTGCATCACGAACTCATTTGCGATTGTCTTTTGCTGGCGTACCACCGGCACCTCCTTCCTCCAGTTCGCGGAGCCTCTGCTCCAGTTCCTTGACGCGCTTGAACAGATCCGGGAGTGCGGCCGTGTGCGCCAGAATGCGCTTGGCCTCGCGGTGCTCGCGAGCCGGGTACCCGGACACCACGGTGTCCGCGGCCACGGACTTGGTGACCCCTCCCTGTCCGCCTACCACCGCACGGTCGCCCACCACGATGTGCCCGGCCAGCCCTGCCTGCCCGGCCAGTGTGACATGGTTTCCCAGTTCCGTGCTGCCGGATATTCCCACCTGGGCGGCCAGGATGCAATGCTCACCCACGACCACGTTGTGGGCCAGTTGCACCAGGTTGTCGATCTTGGTGCCGCGCTTGATGCGCGTCTCGCCCGTGGTCGCGCGGTCGATGCAGGTATTGGCCCCCACCTCCACGTCGTCCTCAATGACAACCCGGCCGATCTGCGGCACCTTGTGGTGGGTGGCACCGTTGCGCGCGTACCCGAACCCGTCCGAGCCCACCACGGCCCCCGGCTGCAGGATGACGCGGTTTCCGATCTCGCAACCCTCGCGGATCGTCACCTGCGGGTAGACGAGGCAGCGCTCCCCGATGCGGCTTCCCTCGCCCACAAATGTCCCCGCGAGCAGGGTCGTGTCGTCGCCGATGACGACGTTGCGCCCGATGTGGCAGAACGGGCCGATGCCCACGTTCTTGCCGATGCGCGCCGTCGCGTCCACCACGGCCAGTTCGTGCACCCCGCGCGGGTACTGCACCGCCAGTTGTTCGGCGAAGATGTTGAGAACCTGAAAGTAGGCGAAATACGGGTTGGCGCTGCGAATGACGGGCTTGTCGGTCGCAAGGTCGCGGCTGGCTATCACCGCCGAGGCGCGCGTTTCCCCCAGGTACTCCGCGTACTTCGGGTTGGCAACAAACGTAATCTGACCGGGCTCGGCTTCACGGATACCGGCGACGCCGCCAATAACCACTTCCCCGTCCCCGTCAACCTCACCACCTACGATGACGGCAAGCTCACAGAGTTTGTAGGTGCGAGTCGCCAAGCATCTCCAGTCAGCACTCGCGCACGCGATTACTGCGTGTTCAGTTTCGCGAGTACGAGCCCTGTAAGATCCAGGGTCTTGTCGGCGTACACGACGTTCGCGTTCGCGACATCGAACACCATGGACAGCCCCTGTTCTTTCGCCAGTTCCTCGATGATCCGGTTGATCTTCTCGACGATGGGCTGTGTGAGTTCCTTGTTCCGCTTGGCGGCCAGACCGGTGTCGCCGAAGGTTTCTTCCATGAAGCGCTTGTACTCGTCCATCTTGCGCTGGAACTCGAGTTTGCGCTCCGCCTTCTTTTCTTCCGAGAGCATGGGGCTCTGGGCGCTCATTTCATCGCCCATGCGCGCGAGATCCTGCTCGTAGCGGACCTTCTGCGCTTCCCACTGCTGGACATCGACCCGGTACTGGCGCTCCGCCGCCTGGGTTTCCTTGTTCTCGGCGAAGATTTTAATCGAGTCAATGTACCCAATCTTGACGGTCTGGGCAAGGACCGAAGTGCCCGTGAAGGCGACCCCGACCAGGGCCCCAAGTGCGAGCATAATCATCTTGTTCTTCATGAGTTACACACTCCTTACGGTTGACGAATCCGGCTAGAAAGACGACCCGAAGGTGATGTGCGGCTCCCAGCTGCCGCCAAACCTCCGGTCAAACCCGTACGCGTAGTCAAAGCCAAACAACCCGATGGCGGGCAACTCGATTACAACGCCAAAGCCCGCACCCCGGTATACATCTCCCAGTTCTGCGCTTTCAAAGCTGTTCCACGTGCCACCCAGGTCCAGGAACGTCCGCGCGTAAACCGTCGGCGGAACGACCGGAAACTCGATCTGCGCCACCGTGATCCCGTAGTAGCGTCCGCCCACGAACTGGTTGTTGCCGCGCGGCACCACCTCGTAGAAATCGTAACCGCGCAGGCCGTAGCGGCGGTTGCCGCCCAGGCGAAAGCGTTCGTAGTCCGGAACCTGCTCGGGGCTTGCGAACCCGTCCACCAGCCCCAGTGTCTGACGAAGCTCGAGCACAAACTTCCACACCAGCGACTGGTACCACGAGAACTCCGCCTCGTAGCGCTGGATGTCCACGTCGCCACCCAGCACGGAACCCGTCCAGCGACCGTTGAGTGTCGTGCGTGTTCCCAGCGTGGGATGGAACGGATTGTCGGTCGAATTGCGCACCAGGGTCAGGCCCAGTGAACTCGTGGTCTTGGGCCAGTCTTCGTTACGCAGCGATCCCTGGTACGCGACCGAGAAGTCCGACAGCTCCACTTCCTCCAGACTGTAGCGCAACTGCGCGGTGGAGTAGTCCAGGAATGGAATCGGGCGACCGACGCGCACGGAGAAGCCGGTGCGGCGGTCGGAGTAGAACTGCTGCTCCACCTTGTCCTGGTTGGCCGCGTAAACTTGAAAACTCAGCTCGGTGGGCGAACCGAACGCCCACGGTTGCGTGAACTGCAGGTTGATGTCCTGGCGCGAGCGAGCAAACTCCCAGTTCACACTGACGCGGTACCCCTTGCCCAGGAAGTTGGGCTCGGTGACGCCGATGAAACCGCTGACGCGGTTGAGCTGCGAGAAACCCGCGCCCACACGGAACTGCCCCGCGGACTTTTCTTCCACCGTGAGGTTGAGGTCGATGTCACCCTCGTTGTTCACGGGGTCCACGTCCACCGCGGGCGGGCCGGCAAAGTATCCCAGGTTGAACACCTCGCGCAGCGACCGGCGCAGCCGGTTGCTGGCAAATACGTCGCCCGGGTAGAGCACGAGCTCGCGGCGGATCACGTCCTCCCAGGTCTTGGTGTTGCCGGCGATGTTGATCTGGCGCACGTGCGCGAGATAGCCCTGCTCGATCTCGAACGTGAGATCAATCACGTCCTTGTCGCGGATGTTCTTGACCGGCGTCACCGTCGCGTAGATGTAGCCACGGTCGCCAAACAGATTCGCGATGTTGAACTGGATCTGCGACAGCTCCAGGTCGTCAAACGGTTCGCCCTCGCGCAACGTGATTCGCGACGAGATCACGGTATCCGGGAACAGCTCGTTGCCGGTCCAGTTGATCTTGCCTACAAAGAAGCGCCCGCCCTCGGTGATATTGAAATACAAGTCAATGTCGCGCTTGTCCTGCGAGTACTGGAGCTCGGGCTCGCCCACCGCCACGTTCAGATAACCGTGGCTCTTGTAGAGGTCGATGATGCGCTCGCGGTCTTCTTCGATCTGCTTGGGGTTGTAATCGCCCCCGCGCAGCCACGTGTCGGGCTTGGTCTTCACGACGGCGCGAATCTGTTCGGTGTCGAGTCCGCGCGCGCCCAGAAAATCGATGTGCTTCACGCGCACCTTGGCACCCTCGTCAATATGGTAGACGAGGGTCTTGTCGCCGGTCTTGGCGTCGGTGGTGACGGTGTCGCGGATGGCAACCGACGAGAAGCCCTTCTCGCGGTAGATGTTGGTCATGGCTTCGACGTCCCGGCGCACCAGCGAGGGGCGCACGAACGTCCCCTTCTCAACACCGATCACCTTGGTCAGGTCGTCCTTGCCGACGTGGTCGTTGCCTTCCAGTTCCACGCCGATCACGCGCGGGAACTCCACCACTTCGATGACCACCACCACCGAGTCGGCGCGCGTGCCGTCCTCGCGGTAGGCCTGAATGTCGCGGAACTGATGGGTTTCGTAGAGACGCTTGATCCCGGGGCGGATGCGCTCGGGGTCGAAGCCCTCGCCCGGCTTGATCCCGAGGACGCGCAGAATCTTGGGCGCGGACACCTGCTTGTTTCCGCGCACCTCGAACTTCTGGATGAACGTGGTGGGGCGCTCCGCGGCCCCGACGGGGCCCGCGACGAGTGCCAGAACCAGCCCGGCCCAGAGAGCTAACTTATTGTTGTTTTTGCAGCTATGCATTCGAGCCAAAACTGGTGGAGGCTACCACAGGGCCCCCGATGAGTAAAACAAAAAGCAAGATACCCCTGGCGAGCGCCAGGGGTATCGGCTCGAATATACGGAACTTGAGTCTGGACTTACGCTTGCGGCGCGTCTTCCTGGGCGGCACTGACCACGTTGAAGGCCAGGCCGTCGGGGCCGGTCCCCACGTGGATCTCGGCGTCCTTCTGGACCCCGTGGGCGAGGATCAACTCGCTCAGCGGGTCCTCGAGGTGGCGCTGGATGGCGCGCTTTAGGGGTCGCGCGCCCAGCGCCGGGTCGAACCCGTGGTCGATCAAGAACGACTTGGCCTCCTCCGAGAACGTCACCTGAATCTCCAATACGTCCAGGCGCTTCACGAAGTTCCGAAGCAATACGTCCACAATCTGACGCATGTCGTTTTTCTCGAGCTGGCGGAAGACGATGGTGTCGTCGAGGCGGTTCAGGAACTCCGGGTTGAACATCTTCTTGAGATGGTCCAGGAGCTTGGCACGCACCGACTGGTACTGCGAGTCGCCGCCTTCGGCGGCGAAACCCAGCGTCCGGCCGGTCTTGATCTCGGCGGCACCCACGTTGGAGGTCATGATCAGCACGGTGTTGCGGAAGTCCACGCGCCGGCCGTAGCTGTCGGTCAGCTGGCCTTCCTCCATCACCTGCAGCAGAATGTTGAACACGTCCGGGTGTGCCTTCTCGATTTCATCGAGCAGGACCACGGAGTACGGCTTGCGGCGCACCTTCTCGGTGAGCTGGCCGCCGTCGTCGTAGCCGACGTAGCCCGGGGGCGCACCGATCAGGCGCGACACCGAGAACTTCTCCATGTACTCCGACATGTCGATGCGAATCAACGCATCGGCGGATTCGAACAGGACATCCGCGAGCGACTTGGCGAGCTCGGTCTTCCCCACACCCGTGGGCCCGAGGAAGATGAAGCTGCCGATGGGACGCTTGGGATCGCGCAGGCCCGCGCGGTTTCTGCGCACGGCGCGCGAGACGGCCGTGACCGCTTCCTCCTGGCCGATGACGCGCGCACGCAGCGCCTCTTCCAGGTGCAGGAGCTTCTCGGTCTCTTCCTTTTCGACTTCCGTGACGGGAATGCCCGTCATGGCGGCGACAACACGCGAGATGTCCTTGCTCTTGACCACGGTTTCCTGCTGCTGCTTGGTCTCCGCCCAGTTCTTGCGGATGTCGTCCAGGTTGCGGCGCAGTTCTTTTTCGCGGTCGCGGTAACGGGCCGCCTTTTCAAACTCCTGGGCCTGAATGGCGGATTCCTTCTCGCGCGACACGTCCTCGATCTCGCGTTCCAGGTCGGTGAGTTCGGACGGAGCCGTCACCACCGAAAGGCGCGCGCGCGACCCGGCCTCATCGATCACGTCGATGGCCTTGTCGGGCAGGAAACGATCATGGATGTAGCGCTCGGAGAGAAACACCGCGGCGCGTACAGCGTCGTCGCCGATCTTGACGCGGTGGTGCGCCTCGTACTTGTCGCGCAGTCCCATGATGATCTGGATGGTCTCCTCCGCGGTGGGCGGGTTGACCATGATGGGCTGGAAGCGGCGCTCCAGAGCACCGTCCTTCTCGATGTACTTGCGGTACTCGTCCAGGGTGGTGGCACCAATGCACTGCAGCTCACCGCGCGCGAGCGCGGGCTTCAGCATGTTGGAGGCGTCAATTGCACCCTCGGCGCCACCCGCACCCACGATGGTGTGAATCTCGTCGATGAAGATGATGACGTCTTCCGCCTGGCGGATCTCGTTGATGATCGACTTCAGGCGTTCTTCAAACTGGCCGCGGTACTTGGTACCGGCAACCACCGACGCGAGGTCGAGCGTGCAGATGCGACGATCCTTGAGAATCTCCGGCACCTTGTTGTCGACGATGCGCTGGGCGAGGCCCTCCGCGATGGCGGTCTTGCCCACACCCGGCTCGCCGATCAGCACGGGGTTGTTCTTCTTGCGACGGCTCAACACCTGAATGACGCGTTCGATCTCGGACTCGCGCCCGATGATGGGGTCGAGCTTGCTCTCGCGCGCCATCTGCGTCAGGTCGCGCCCAAACTGGTCCAGGTTGGGCGTGTCGCTCTTTTCCTTCTTGGTCTTGCGCGTCTTCACCGTGGTGGTGGGGCCGAGGAGCTTCAGCACTTCCTCGCGCACGCGCTTGCGGTCGACACCCAGTTCGGCGAGAACCTGGGCCGCGACACCCTCGCCCTCGCGGATCAACCCGAGGAGCAGGTGTTCGGTGCCGACGTAGTTGTGCCCGAGCAGGCGCGCTTCCTCGATGGCGAGTTCGAGCACGCGCTTGGCGCGCGGCGTGAACGGGATCTCACCGATGGTGAGCGTTCCCCCCGAACTCTTGACCATGTTTTCGACGGCCTGCTGAATCTGTTCGAAGTCGAGCTCCAGCTTGGCGAGCACCTTGGCCGCGATGCCCTCGCCTTCGCGGACGATGCCGAGCAGGAGGTGCTCGGTGCCGATGTAGTCGTGCTGCAGCCGCGCGGCTTCATCGCGCGCGTAGTAGATGACCTTGCGAACCCGGTCTGTAAAACGATCCTGCATGGGTGCTTCGTTCCTCCGCTGCGGTCAGTCCGACTTGCGCGCCAGGGCTTCGCGAATGTATGCCGCGCGAACAACGTCGCGCTCCTGGGGCTCCATGGCGGCACCCTGCCGCCGTTGCAGATGGGCCGGCTGGATGTAGATCAGGAGTTCGTTCAGCGTGCGTACGGAAACGTCGGTAACCAGCCCCGCGCCCACTCCCAGCCGAACCGCCGAAATCAGGCTCAACGCTTCCTTGGTGCTTACACTCCGAGAATAACGAAGGAGACCATAGGCCCGCCAGACCTTATCCTCGAGCAAGCTCTGTGCCTTCCGAAACAGCATCTCCCGCGCTCTCCGCTCGTACGCGATGACCTTGACCACCATCTCGCGCAGGTTCTTGACCATGACTTCCTCGGGTGTCCCGAGGGCGGCACTGTTGGAGAGCTGGAAGAAATTGCCCATCACTTCCGATCCTTCTCCATACAGCCCGCGGATGGAGTGATTGAGCTTCCGGAGCGACTCTAGAAGCTTGTGGATTTCCTTGCTGTGCACAAGCCCCGGCAGGTGAATCAGGACGGAAACCCGCATCCCGGTGCCGAGATTGGTCGGACAGGCGGTCAGGAAGCCCAGGCGCTCGTGGTAGGCCATGGCGAGGTCCGGGGCCAGCTGGTCGTCCAGGTCGTTGGCGCGGCGGAAGGCCGTCCCCAGGTCGAAGCCGCCCGCGAACCCCTGCAGGCGCAGGTGGTCTTCCTCGTTGATCATCAGGGCCACGTTCTCGTCCGGGGTAAAAATGAGCCCCCGGCTGGCGGAACTGAACAGAAAATCACGGCTCACCAGGTGGCGCTCGGCCAGCAACTGGCGGTCCTGGGTTGATATCTCACCCATCGCAACCGAGCGGCTCTGCGAGAAAACCCGGGTTTTGCGCGCCGCATCCAGCGACTTACCCAGAATGGCGCCGAGTTCCTCGGCGCTGCAATGATGGGTGAAGCGGTGCCCGTCGAGGTTGCGCGCGATGCGCACCCGGCTCGAAAGCACGATCTCGTTCTCGTCACCGGCGGCGTCCATCCAGGCAGCCGGGTGGCCCACCAGATCGCCCGCGTCGAAGCCTTTCACGACTCCTCCTCAACCTGCAGCTCGAGGGCCCGGATCTCGTCACGAATCGCCGCCGCGCGCTCGTAGTCCTCGGCGCGAATCGCAAGCGACAGGTCTTCGCGCAGCGCCGCGACGCGCTCGCGCACCGCGGCACGGTCGCCCTGCCCGCTCGACTTCTTGCCCGCGTGCTGCGTGCTGCCGTGCACGTGGCGCAGGACCGGCACCAGCTGGGCCTCGAAGGCGTCGTAACACGACGGGCATCCCAGACGCCCGATCTTCTTGAAATCGGAATACTCGTAGCCGCAGCTGCTGCAGCGCACCTGCGTGATGCGCTCCGACTCCGACTCCACGGCACTGTCGATCAAGCCCGCCACCAGATCGCCGAGCCCGTAGTTGCCGGGCTTGTGGACGTCGATGCCGCGCTCCTCCGCGCACTCCAGGCACAGGTTCATCGAGACCGAGGTTTGATTCACGATCTCGGTGTAGTGCACCTTGGCCGGGCGTTTCTTGCACACCATGCAGTTCATGTCGTACGCAGGTCCTCGAGTTGTCCGTGCGTCAGCACCAGCGTCCGGTCGGCGAAGGCACCGAACTGGCGCTTGTGCGTGACCACCACAAACGTCTTCTTCTCGTTCGTCGCGAGTTCACGCAGCAGGGCGTGAATCCCCTCGCCGGTTTCGTCGTCCAGATTGCCCGTGGGCTCGTCGGCCAGAACCACCGCGGGGCTGTTCACGAGTGCGCGCGCAATCGCGACGCGCTGCTGTTCGCCACCCGACAACTCGCCGGGGCGATGCTCGAGACGGGCCCCCAGCCCCACACGCTCCAGCCAGTGCCGGGCCACCGCCGCCCCTTCCGACTGCGGGCGCCTGGCCACGAGCCACGGCAGCATCACGTTCTCCAGCGCCGTGAACTCGGGCAGGAGGAAGTGGAACTGAAACACAAATCCCAGCGTGCCGCTCCGCAACTGGTCCAGGGCACGGCCCGAGATACCGGATACATCCTGCCCCCGGATCGACACCCGCCCGCTGTCGGGCCGGTCCAATGTGCCGAGGATGTGGAGGAGCGTGCTCTTCCCCACCCCCGAAGCTCCCACGATGCAAACCACTTGCCCTTCCAGCACCGCGAGCGAAATATCCTTGAGAACCGTGATCTGGGACCCGGTCCCGCGGAAGGTACGGTGGATGCCGTGTGCTTCCAGTACGACGGTGTCGCTCACAAGGTAACCCTCCCCGCGGCCCGGCACAATCTGCCGGTGACCCGCCTTGCGCCCTTACAGGTCACGGATGGCCTCCACCGGCGCCAGCCGGCTGGCCTCCCAGCTCGGGTAAACCGTGGCCAGGAAACAGATGACGACCGAGATGACCCCGATCACCAGCAGGTCCGGCCACTGCACCAGGACCGGCAGGGTCTTGATGAAATAGACGTCGCCCGGGAGCTGGATCTGCACCCGGTCCAGGATGGCGCATGCAATCAGCCCGGTTGCGAGGCCCCCCAGCGTGCCCGCGACGCCGATGGCGGTGCCCTCGATCATGAAGATCGACATCACACCCCGCCCCGAGGCCCCGATCGAACGCAGAATGCCGATCTCGCGCCGCTTCTCCATGATCACCATGGTGAGCATGCCGACCAGGTTGAACGCCGCCACCAGAATGATGAGCGTCAGCATGAGAAACATGAGTATCTTCTCGATCTTCATGTAGCTGAAGAGATTTGCGTTCAGCTGTATCCAGTTGTTGGTGCCGTAGTCGCGCGGGTTCAGGATTTCCTGCACGCGCGAGTCAAAGGCCTCGGCCCGGTAGAGATCGTCGATCATGACACTGGACCCGCGCAACGCGGTTTCGAAGTCGAACATGCGTTCGGCGTCCTTCACGTCGACGTACACAAAGCGCGAGTCGAACTCGTACATCCCGCTGTTGAAGAGTGCCAGCACGCGGCACTTGAACTGCTGCGGATCCACTTCGCCCGCGCGCACCGTCCCCGGTGCTGTCACAATGGTGATCTCCTCCCCGAGGCCGACGCCGAGATCCAGCGCCAGATCCAGCCCCAGCACGCACCCCACCGTGGGCGGGTTGTCTTCGAAGGCCGCCGTGCTGAAGGAATCGATGGGCGGCCGGATGCTGTCGACCACGGAGGAAACCGCGTGCTCCTGGGTCAGGTCGACGCCCTTGACCATGACGCCGCGCAGGCGCGTGCGGCGCCCCGGAATCACCTCGTAGGCCGCGAGTGCTTCGGAACGAACAAACGGGGCCGTGGCACGCACTTCCTTTTCGGCCGTCACGCGCACCAGTGCGGAGTCCATGCTGGCCCACGCTTCCGGTGTGCGCGCAAACACCAGCACGTGGGTGTTGAACCCGACGATTCGCTGGCGCAACTCGGTCTCGAAGCCGTTGATGACGGACAGCACGATGACCAGCGTCATCGTTCCCACAAACACCCCCCCCACCGCGATGGAGGTAATGCGCGACACCAGTGCCGATCGTTTCTTGGTCTGCAGGTAGCGACGCGCAATAAACAGCGCGTAATTCATCGGCCGTCCTCGGGGCGCATGTGCGGAAAGAAGATGACGTCTCGAATGGAGGTGCTGCCGGTGAACACCATGGTGAGCCGGTCGATGCCGATGCCAAGCCCCGCCGCGGGCGGCATGCCGTATTCCAGCGCGCGCAGGTAGTCTTCATCCAGCTGGTGGGCTTCGTCGTCGCCGCGGGCGCGCAGGTCGCCCTGCTGCTCGAAGCGCGCGCGCTGCTCCAGCGGATCGTTGAGCTCCGAGAAAGCGTTGCAGATCTCAAACCCGCCCACGTAGCCCTCGAAGCGCTCCACGAGCCCCGCTTCGCTGCGGTGGTCCTTGGCAAGCGGCGAAAGCTCCTTGGGATAATCGTAGATGAATGTCGGCTCGGACAGGTGCGGTTCCACGGTGACCGAGAACACCTCGTTCACGATCGCCGATCCCGGCATTCCCTTCTCGACATTCACGTGCGCCTGTTTGGCAAGTGCCGCGAGCTCGGCATCGGACTTGCCGCGCAGGTCGAGGCCCGTGCGCTCGCGGATGGCGTCGTAGTAGCGCAGGCGCTTCCAGGGCTGCTTGAAGTCGATGACCTTTTCGTTCCACACCACCGTACCGTCGGTCGTGACCGCCAGTGCTATCTCGCGCAGCATCTCCTCCACCATGTCCATGTAGTCCATGTAGTCGAGGTACGCCGCGTAGCACTCCATCATGGTGAACTCGGGGTTGTGCGAGCGGTCAATGCCCTCATTACGGAAATCCTTGGCAAACTCGAACACGCGCTCAAAACCGCCCACCAGGAGACGTTTCAAGTAGAGTTCGTTGGCGATGCGCAGGTACAGCGTCATGTCGAGCGCGTTGTGATGGGTGGTAAACGGACGCGCGGCAGCACCGCCGTACAGCGGCTGCAGGACCGGAGTCTCCACCTCCAGGAAGTTGCGCCCGGTGAGGAAGCGCCGCATCGTCTCCACGATGCGCGAGCGTTTCAGGAACACCTCGCGCACCTCGGGGTTCACGATCAGGTCCACGTAGCGCTGGCGGTAGCGGATCTCCTTGTCGGAAAGTCCGTGCCACTTCTCCGGCAGCGGCCGGATCGCCTTGGACAGGATCTCGATGCTCACCACGCGCACCGTGAGCTCGTTGGTCTTGGTGCGAAACGTCACCCCGGACAGGCCCACGATGTCGCCGACTTCCATGTGCTCGAAACGGGCAAACGCCTCCGGTGCGAGATCGTCGCGGCGCACGTAGAACTGCAGGCGTCCATGCGCGTCCTCGACGTGCCCGAACACCGTCTTGCCGTGCCCGCGCAGCGCCATGATGCGCCCGGCCAGTCGCACCACGGTTTCCGCGGCGGTGAACTCGGCCTCGCGTTCGCGGACGTCGGCGCTGGTGTGCGTCACCTCGAAGCGGTAGGGATACGGGTTTGCACCCAGCGCACGCAACGCCTGCATCTTCTCGATGCGCGTGGCACGCAGCTTCTCAAACCCTGACAACTCGCGGTCTTCGTGCTGTTCTTCGTCGGACATGAGCAAGGTCTCCCGCCGGCTAGCCGGCAATCCAGTGCAGGTACGCCTCCATCACGGCGTCCAGATCACCGTCCAGGACCGCGTGCACGTCGCTGGACTGCCAGTCGGTGCGGTGGTCCTTCACCATGGTGTAAGGGTGCACCACGTAGGAGCGAATCTGGCTTCCCCACGCGATCTCCTTTTGATTCTCCATCACCTTGTCCTTGCGCGCGCGTTCCTCCTCGCGCTTGAGCGCGTACAGGCGCGCACGCAGAATCTTCATCGCGTTGTCGCGGTTGCGGTGCTGCGACCGCTCGTTCTGTGACTGCACGACGATTCCGCTCGGAAGGTGCGTGATGCGCACGGCACTGTCGGTCTTGTTCACGTGCTGGCCGCCCGCGGCACTGGCGCGATAGGTATCGATGCGCAGGTCGTCGTCCTTGATCTCGACCTCCACGTCCTCTTCCGTCTCCGGCCACACAAACACCGAGGCAAAAGAAGTGTGGCGGCGGTGCGCGGAGTCGTAGGGCGAGAGGCGCACCAGGCGGTGCACCCCCGTCTCGGCCTTGAGTCGGCCGTAGGCAAAGTCGCCCTTCACTTCCAGCGACGCGCCCTTGATGCCGGCTTCCTCACCCGGCGACATGTCGAGGATTGCGACGGCGAACCCGTGGCGCTCGCCCCAGCGCGTGTACATGCGCATCAGCATCTCGGCCCAGTCCATCGATTCCGTGCCGCCCGCACCGGAGTGAATAGTGACGATGGCGTTGCGTTCGTCGTCGGGCTGCGCGAGCAGGGTCTTGGTCTCCTGTTCCGCGACCAGTGGCTCCACACCTTCCAGTTCGCGTGCCACATCGGCCAGCACGGTGGCGTCGTCTTCCTCGCGCGCGAGCGTCAAGAGCTCGCCCGCGTCGGAGATGCGCGTTTCCAGTTCCAGTACAGGGTCGAGGCGCGCGCGCAGGAGCTTGGCCTCGCGCATGGCCTCGTCGGATCGCTTCTTGTCGGACCAGAAGTCCGGATCGTTCATGAGTGCGGTGAGCTCGGTCAGCCGCGCGGTGAGGGCGGGAGCGTCAAAGACACTCCTTGAGCTTGCGGGTCCGTTCCTTGAGGGTCGAGAGGTGTTCCTGTACTTCGTGCACGGCTTTCATGATGACTCCGATGCGAGCAGCGCATCCACGTGGGTGTCGATGCCGGCGAGAACGCCAGCCAGATCCTGGCCAGTATCGACGACGAGGTCGGCCTTGTAAAAGTTTTTTTCGAGCCCCGTCTGGGCCGCAAGGCGGGCGCGAATCTCGGCCTCGCTCCAACCGCCCTTTGCCAGCAGGCGGGCGAGACGAACTTCCGGGTCGCACACCAGTGCAAACGTGAAATCCATGACGAGACCCATGTCCACTTCGAAGAGAAGGGCCGCGTCCACCACCGCCACCGGTTGCCCGGAGACGCGCGCCGCCTCCACCGCATCCTCGCAGCGACGGATGATGGCGGGATGCACGATCGCATTCAGGTCCGCGCGCGCGGAGTCGTCGGCAAACACCCGCGCGCCCAGCCGTCGCCGGTTCACACGCCCGTCGGATTCCACCACGTCGTCGCCAAAGCGCTCGCGGACCTTCGCGAGCACGACCGGGTCATCGAGCACTGCGTGCCCGACGCGATCGGCGTCGATGTGAATACCGCCATGCCGGCGTGCGATGTGCGCGGCGATGGTGGATTTTCCCGTGCCGGACCCGCCGGCAATGCCGATGACGCGCATGCGGTCCTCCCCTAGTGAGCTTCCAGCCAGTTGCGTCCGGACCCCATGTCGACCTTGAGCGGTACCGCGAGGGCCAGCGCCGACTCCATGCAACCGCGCACGAGCGCGCGCATGGTTTCCATTTCGTCGTCCGGCACGTCGAACAGAAGTTCGTCGTGCACCTGCAGGATCATGCGCGCGCGCAAGTCCCGCGTGTCGATCTCGCGCGCGAGTTTGAGCATGGCGAGCTTGATGATGTCGGCGGCGGTTCCCTGCACGGGTGTATTGACCGCGACCCGTTCCGAAAAGGAACGTGCGCCCCCGTTGCTGCTGTCGATGTCCGGGAGATGGCGTACGCGTCCCAGCATCGTGCTCACCGAGTGGTCGCGCCGCGCCCGCGCAATGGTGTCGTCAATGAAGCGCTTCACCGACGGGTACGAGCGGAAGTAATCCGCGATGAAGTCCTTTGCTTCCGCGATGTCGATCCCGAGCGATGTCGCCAGTCCGCGCGCACCCATGCCGTACACAATGCCAAAGTTGACGACCTTGGCGCGCGCGCGCATGTCGTCGGTGACGGCGTCGAGCGGCACTTTCATGACGCGCGACGCGGTGGCGCGATGCACGTCCTCGTCGTTGCGAAACGCTTCGCACAGGCCCTCGTCACCCGACAGGTGCGCCAGGATGCGCAGCTCGATCTGCGAGTAGTCGGCGTCGAGAAGCGACCAGCCCTCCGCGCGTGCGATGAACGCACGCCGGATCTCGCGCCCCTCCGGGGTGCGAATGGGGATGTTCTGCAGGTTGGGGTCGGAGCTGGAGAGGCGACCCGTGCTGGCCACCGCCTGATTGAAGGACGTGTGCACGAACCCGGTCTCCGGGTGCACCAGGCGCGGCAGTGCGTCCACGTAGGTGCCCTTGAGCTTCACCAGCTGGCGCCACTCCAGCAGCATGTCGACCACGGCGTGCTGGCCGCGCAGTGTTTCCAGAACATCGGCGTCGGTGGAGAATCCGGTCTTGGTCTTTCGCGACGGTGCCAGCTTCAGGCGCTCGAACAGCACCTGCTGCAGCTTTGGTGTCGACGCGGGGTTGAAGCGCTCACCCACCGCCGCGTAGATTGATTCCTCCAGCACGCCGATACGATCGGTGTAGCGGCGCGACAACGAATCGAGAAACGGAACGTCCACGCGCACGCCGGTCATCTCAATTTGCATCAAGAGCGAGGACAACGGCATCTCCACGTCGTGAAAGAGTGCCTTCACCTCCGACGCTTCGATCAGCGGCTGAAACACACGCTGCAACCGCAGCGTGTAGTCCGCGTCTTCGCACGCATACTCCACCACGCGGGCCAGCGGAACACGCCGGATGTCTCTTTCGCGAGCGCGCCTGTCGAACAGCGATTCAAAGGGAATCATTGTGTGCCCGCACACATCCAGCGCCAGTGCGTCGAGCCCGTGGCTGCGGCGCGAAGGATCCAGACAGTAAGACGCCAGCATGGTGTCGAACGCGATGCCGCCCAGCGGCAGCCCGGCGCGCTTGAGCACCATGGCGTCATACTTGATGTGCTGTCCAATCTTGGCCGGGCGTTCCGATGCGAGCAACGGACCCAGCACCTCGCGCACGAGGGAAACGTCCAGGCCGGGAGCACGCTCGACGAGGAGCGAGAGCGCGCCGTCACCGCCGCCCAGTTCGCTCGCGACGGGGATGTACCACGCGGCCGCTGGCTCGCGGGCGATCGCAATCCCGGCCAGCACCGCGCGCATGGGATCCACGCCGGACGTCTCCGTGTCCACGGCGATGGCGTCGGCACTGGCAAGATCGCGCGCAAGGTCCCGCAGTGCCAGCTCGGTGTCCACCAGCAGATAGTCAACCGGCGCCTCGTCCGCGCGCGCCACGGGTGCAACGGCCGGAGCGGGCGCACGCGGCGCCTGCGCGCGTTCGGGCTCGCGTTCCGGCTCCGGGGTGGCAGCACGCTGGCCCGGTGGACGGAACAGCTGCTCGCGCATGCGCCGGAACTCGAGATCTTCCAGGAGGCTCGCGAACTCCGGCGTGCGGTGGTCGCGACGCGCCAGCGCCTCGAGGTCGAGTGCAATCGGAACGTCGTCGCGCAGGCGGACCAGGTCGCGCGAATGCAACGCTGCATCGCGCCCGCTCTCCAGCTTGGCCCGCAGCGCGGGCTTTGCGATCTCATCCAGACGGGTGTAGAGCGCGTCCAGCGAATCGAAACGCTGCAGGAGTTCGAGTGCGGTCTTCCCACCGATGCCGCGCACACCCGGGACGTTGTCGCTGGTGTCGCCCACCAGCGCCAGGTAGTCCACAAACTGGTCGGCGCGCAGTCCGGTCGCGGCCAGCAGCCCCTCCGGACCCAGCTCCGTCTCCAGAACGCTTCCCTTCCCCGGCCGAACCACGCGTACGCGGCTGTCGATCAACTGCAGCAGGTCCTTGTCGCCGGAAACAATCAGCACCGGGACCTGCGCGCTGTAACGACGCGCCAGTGTCGCGATGATGTCGTCGGCCTCAAAGCCGGGTGCTTCCAGGCGTGCGACGCGCATTGCATCCAGAACGGCAAAGATGACCGGGAGCTGGGCGAGAAGGCCGTCGGGTGTCGCGGGGCGGTTGGCTTTGTACTCGGCGTACGCGTCGTGTCGAAAGGTTCTCTCGTCGCCGTCGAACGCGACCGCGATGTGGCTGGGTGCGTGGCGCTGGAAGACGGTGACGAGTGTGTTGAGAAACCCGTACACCGCGCCCGTTTCCTCGCCCTTGCTGTTGCGCAACGGGGCCCCCGCGAACGCAAAGTAGGCGCGGTAGGCAAGGGCGTGACCGTCGATCAGAACCAGCGTCACGGGCGGCTCCTAGCCGGAGCGATACAGGGTGTGGCGGCTGATGTAGTCCGCCACCTCGGGCGCAACGTCATCCCCCGGTGATTCTCCCGCGGCAATACGCGCGCGAATGGCGCGCGACGAAACATCCGCCACGGCAACTTCCATCACGACCACCGATGCGTCGCCCGCAACCGGCAGCAGAATGCGTTCGCCACCGCGCGGAAACACAACCAGCGTACACGCGCGGACGATCTCCTCCGGGTCCTTCCAGGTGGCAAGTTCGGAGAGACTGTCCGCACCCACCACGAAGTACAGATCGCGCGCGCCGAGTGCGCGCGCCGCCCGCAACAGGTCCACGCTGTACGAAGGCGTGTCTTGAGGCTCCAGGTCCGAGATGGCGACACCATCGACGCCCGCGAGAGCCAGTTCCAGCATCGCACGCCGGTGCGCGTATGGAGTGGGAATCACCGCTGTCTTGTGGGGGGGGCGGGGTGCGGCCGAGAAGACAACGCGATCGAGCGACAGGGTCGTGCGTGCGGCGTCGGCCATCTGCACGTGCCCGCGGTGCGGCGGATCGAACGTACCGCCCAGAATGCCCACCCGCGCCCCGCGCCACAGCGCCGCTTCGTCGGGCTTCATCGCTGGGCCTCCCGGATCCGCGCCTCCGCGTCGCGCTTGAGGCGGTGGTCCGAAGGATAGTCGCGAATGCGTACAAACTCGGCGATGGCGTCTTCGTTGCGGCCGAGTGCGAGGAGGATGGTTCCCTTCAGGTACACCGCCTCCACCCAGTTGTCGTTGCCGGGATAGTTTTCGATGATCTTGTCGCAGTAGATCATCGCCGCCTTGGGTTCGTGGCGGCGCTGATACCAGCGCGCAGCCACCAGCGCCTTTTCCGCAAGGCGGGTGTGGATTTCCGTCACGTACTTGCGCGCCTCGGGTGCGAGCGGTGCCTCGGGATAGGTTTGCAGGTACTGGTTGAAACGCGACAACGCGTCGACACTCTTCTGTTGATCGCGCGCCGGGCGCGGCGCGTCGCGCCAGAAGCTCAGGCCGGTGTGGAACAGCGCATCGTCCACCCATTCGCTGTAACCGTAACTTGTCATCAGCACCTGAAACTCGACGGCCGCAACCGGATAGTCCCCGGCTCCGAAATGCGACATCCCGAGCTGGTACTGCGCGTAGTCCGCGCGGTCATGACCGGCGTAGCGATCGAGGAAGGTTTCGTAGAGCGCGATCGACTGCGCGAACTTGCGCTTCGACTGCAGTTCGTCGGCGCGCTGCAGCACGGCTTCCGGTGTCGCCGGCACCTTGGGCAGCCCGCCGGCGCATGCGCCGATGCATGCAACCCAGAGAACGATCAATGCCGCACGGGCAAGCCTCACTCCTGCCCGCCCTCCTGCAGGGCCACGATGCGGGCCCGCGCCTGCTCCACCAGACGGCCCGAGTCGCCGCGGTCGGAGCGCACGATCTCCTGATACGCTTCGTAGGCGGCATTCCGGTCACCGCTGGCCTCGTACGCTTCGCCCAGGAGAAGGCGCGCGCGTTGCTGGAGGAGCCGGTTGGCGGCGCGTTCCACCACGTCGCGCGAAAGTTCGATGGCGAGCGGGTAGTCACCCGCCTGGTACGCAGCCTGCGCCTCCTCAAACTTGATCCCGACCAGATCCGACGCGGCACCCCGCGCAAGCGAGCCGCGCGGATAGCGCTTCACGAGTGCCGCCATCGCCGCGCGCGAGCGCTCCGGGTCACCCAGAGCGGTCCAGCACTCCGCGAGTCGCGACAGCGCGAGTTCGCAGGCCGACGTGTCGGGATATTCCTCCACGGCGGCGGCGTACTCGTTCGCGGCCTGCTGCCAGAGTCGATTCTCGAAGTAGTCGCCCGCGATTGCGAAACGCCGCGCGCCGGGCTTGATGTCGGGGGAGAGTTCCACCGCGCGCCGCCAGCGGTGGGCTGCGTCGGCACGGGTCCCGTCGGTACGTCCCCACAGAAACACGGCCGCGTCGCGCGCAAGCGACGAATCGGCGCCGACGGCGGCTTCCAGGGCCGGGAGCCCCTCCTGGTCGCGGCCTCTTGCGACCAGCGCCATACCATAATAGAGGTGGACGCGCGCGGGAACCGGCTCGGTCTTGAGGGCGTGGCGACCGAGGGTAATCACCTCGGCGTAGTCCTCGCGTTCGAGTGCGCGCTGCATGTCGGCCGCGGGCCCGCGACCGCATCCGGCGGCCGCCAACGCGAGTGCCGCAAGCAACATCCAGCTGCGCGCGCGCGGCGCGCGTGGGACCATCCGACTAGTTCTCACTCTGATTGGAAAAGAAGAGGTAGACGAGACCCACGATAATTCCGGTCACAAAGACCGGTTCCACGAAGCGCGTCCAGCTGCTGGTGGGTGCGGCCGGGTGCGCAAACGCGTACGTCCCCTGCTCCATGGCCGCGGCGTCACCGGCGGAAAACTCATCCTCGTGGTCGCGCGCGGCTTCGCCCATCCACAGCACACTCCCGTTGGCGGTGTCCGTGAGCGTGGCCAGCACGCGCACGTCGGCGCGGCGGATCACGTTCTTTCCGCCCACCCAGAAGGAGCGGTACGTGTCCGGATAGCGAACACCAAACGCGATGGCCTGGTACTGGAGAACGACTTCATCGGCAGCGGGTGCGGGCGCGGGTGCGGCACCCGTATACGTGCCCGCGGGTGCCACCGGCTGCGGCGGTATAACCGTCACACCGCGTGAGACCAGCCGGTCGGTGATCACATTGCCAACGAAAGTGTAGTCCTCGCCGGACGCAAACGGCTTCAACCGGACCGTGCGTCCCTTGAGACTGCCCTCCATCTTGCCATACAACTCATCGAAGACCTGACCCGTCAAGTCCTCCATGAGGTCGAGGTTGGAAACCAGCGTCTCGGCCGCGCGCGCACCGCGCGCGTCCAGGCTGCCGGCCACCAGCGCACACACGGCGACCACCAGCGCCGCGTCCTGCCACCACGCGTTGCGTCGATGCACTCTCACAATGCCTGCTCCTTATTCAACAACCGGGGAGGGAACAACTTCTGCGCGCAGATCAAACACGTCCGTCTCGACAACCCGCGCATCCACAAACTCGCCGACACGCGCCGCACCCGACAGGAACACCTCGCCGTCGATCTCGAGTGCCTGTCCGTAGAACCTTCCGGCGTGCGTGCAGGAATCAAAGGCACCTTCGCCTGGTTCCGCCGCACGGTCCACCAGGACTCGCAACGTGCGATCTTGGAACCGGGCCCGCGCGCCGAACGAAACCGCTTCCTGCAACGCGGTGAGGTCCGACACCCGCTCGGAAATGAGTCCGGGAGGCACGGCGTCCGCAAAGGACGCCGCCTCCGTGCCCGACTCCGGAGAATACGGGAACACCCCCAGAGAATCAAACGCGAATTCCTGTACGAAGTCCTTCAACTCGTCGAACTCCGCATCGGTTTCGCCGGGGAAACCGACGATGACCTCGCTGCGAATCACCGCGTCCGGATACGCCGCGCGCACGTCGCGCAATAGGGTTTCCAGGTGCGGCCGGTCGTAGGAGCGGCGCATGCGCGCCAGAAGTCGCGACGACGCGTGCTGCACCGGCATTTCCAGATAGCGGCACACACTGGAGTGTTCGAACAGGGGTGCGATGTGATCGGCCGTGATTCCGGCCGGGTGCACGTAGAAAATACGGATCCACTCCGCACCGGTGCCGGCAAGCTGTGCCACCAGGTCCTTGAAATGGAGGCGCCCGTCGCGCCACGACACGATATCCTGTGCGAGGAGAGTCACCTCGCGCACGCCGCGCGCCACCAGTCCCTCCACTTCGCGCACAATTGCATCCGCCGTGCGCGCCTCCTGCCGGCCCCGGATCAATGGAATCGCGCAGAACGTGCACTTGCGATTGCATCCCTCCGCCACCTTCACGTACGCCGTGTGGGACGGGGTCAGGAGCTCGCGCGTGTCAAACCCCGCGAAACGATCCAGTTCGCCGCGCGAAAGACTGCGCAATAGCGGCGACTCCTGGCGCCACGCCTCCACCATCTCGGGCAGACGCGCGTGTGCCCCGGTGGGAAGGAAATGATCCACCCACGGCAGCGATGCTTCCAGGTCTTCGTTCCGGTGCCGCGGGAGGCACCCCATCAGCACGAGTTTCTTGTACTTGCCGCGCTTGAAACGGGCGAGTCGCCGCGTTTCCTCAATGGTTTCGTTCCATGACGAATCGAGAAACGAGCATGCGTTCACGAGAAAGACGTCGGCCGCGGCCGGGTCGCTGGTGATCTCGCAGCCGCTGCGTCGCAGGATCGAGAGCGTTGCCTCGCTGTCGACCAGATTCTTGGGACAGCCCAGTGTTACCAGATGCGCCTTCATTGAAACTTCGTTCCCCTGTTCATCCCGACGGATTGGAATCCACATAGACCTGTCGCGGCTTGGATCCGTCCGGCGGTCCCACCACACCCTGCTGTTCCAACTGGTCAAGCAGGCGCGCGGCCCGCGAGTACCCGATATGGAGTTTGCGCTGCAGGAGCGACGTCGAGCCCTGCTTGAACTGCACCACGACCCCGCGCGCGTCGTCGAACAACGGGTCGAGGTCGCTGTCCACGTCGGCACTGCCGGCACGGGCTTCGTGCAGGTTCAAGGTTGACGGGTCAAAGCGATACGCCTTCCAGTGCGCGATCAACTGCTCGATCTCGCTCTCTGACACCCAGGCCCCGTGCAGGCGTGCGGGCTGCTGGTGGTGCGAATCGAGAAACAGCATGTCGCCCTTGCCGAGCAGCTTGTCGGCGCCAATGGTATCCAGAATCGTCCGCGAGTCCACCTTGGTGGCGACACGGAACGCGATGCGCGTCGGAAAATTGGCCTTCGTCTTTCCCACAATCACGTCCACCGACGGGCGCTGGGTTGCGAGCACCATGTGAATACCGGCGGCGCGCGCCATCTGTGCCAGGCGCGTGAGCAGGGTCTCGATGTCGACACCCTTGGCCAGCGCCAGGTCGCCCAGCTCGTCCACCACCAGCACGATGTAGGCGAGGCGCTCCGCCCCCTCGTACTCCTTGTCCCCCATCGAGATCTTGGCGTTGTAGCTGTCCAGATTTCGAACACCGTGGCGCCGGAACAGTTCGTTGCGGCGCCCCATCTCCGCCACCAGATACTCGAGCACGCGTGCGGCTTCCTTGGGATCGGTGATCACCGGGTGCAAAAGGTGCGGGATGCCATTGTACTGCGACATCTCCACCATCTTGGGATCCACCAGGAGGAGCTGCACGTCGGACGGCCGGTAATGCAGGAGGACACTCGCCAGAATGGTATTGAGGCACACGCTCTTGCCCGAGCCCGTCGTGCCCGCAATCAACAGGTGCGGTGCCTCGCACAGATTCATGATGAAGGGTTTGCCGACCACGTCGACACCGAGACCGATCATCACACCCCGGCGGCGCTGCGTCTCCGACAGTTCGTCGAGCACTTCGCGCAAGTAGACGGTGCGCCCCTTCGGGTTCGGCATCTCGATACCGACCGCTGCACGCCCCGGGATGGGTGCGATCATGCGCAGGCTGCGCGCTCGCATCGCCAGCGCGAGATCATCGCTGCGGCTCACGATGTCCTTGATGCGGACACCCGGCGCGGGTTCAAACTCGAACGTGGTGACCACCGGTCCATGGTGGACCGCAGTCACCTTGCCCTCGACACCGAACTGGGTGAGCTTTTCCTCGAGAACGCCGCTCCAGTTCTTGAGATCGTCGCGCGAAAACGTGGATCCGTCGGCCTGCGCGTGCTCGAGAATCGAGAGCGGCGGCAGCGATGCATCCGTGATGGGCACGGTGGGCGCGTTGGGATCGACGGCCTTCTTGAGTTTCACTTTCGGCCCGGTACGCGGCTTGGACTCCGTGATCGCGATCTCCGGTTCGCGCCGGCGCGATGGGCGCTCGGGTACGGGTTCGCTCCACTCGTCCGCGGTTTCGGCGGCGCGCGCGGGTTTCGCGGGCATGTCGTCGTCCAGGAGCACGTGCGGCTCCAGCGCCTCTTCTCCCTGCGAGCGCCGCACCGCACTCTTCAGGTACTCGGCGGCCTCCGCGCGCCGCGACGCAAACCAGTTCCCCACGCCCTTCACCGCGAGCGACGCGCGGTTTCCGGTTCCGGTGGCCAGTACCCCGAACCAGCGCATGCGATGTACTTCGCCGAGGACGATCAGGAGCACCGCGGCGACCAGCACGATCGCAGTGCCCACTTCCCCCACGACCGCGTTCAGCCCGGCCGAAACGCCGTCACCGGGCGCGCCGCGGAGTGCGGTGACATCGCGCGTGATCGGCGAACTCGCGAAGAACGCGTTGGTGAGAACGATCCCGCCCACCACCTTCAACCCGACGCGCACAAGGGGTGCGTCGGCGTCGCGCGCGAGTGCGATCCCGAGCCCGAAAAGTGTGACCGGAACCAGCCACGCCAGGACGCTGCCGAAAAGCCAGATGGCGACCCACGCGAGTGCCGAACCGAAGGGTCCGGTGCTGTTCTCAACCTGGCGCAGGGATGACGTGGTGTCGAAGGGCCAGTCGGAAGGGTGCGACGAACCCAGCCCCACGGCCAGAAACACGGCCAGGGCCAGGAACATCACGGTCACAAATACACGCGCCCGATCGGTCACGTCACACCCCGTCGTGCGGATTCATCCGCAGCGTCAGCGCACCGCCGCGGCCGGTTCCGCGAGCGTTAGTTGCTCCCCGTCCCACTGGTATCCGTCGAGAAAACGCGTGGAAAGCTCGCCGCGCTGAAAACGCGGCTCCTTCAGAATCGCGCGCTGGAAGTCGATGGTGCTGTGCACCCCGTCCACCACGCACTCTTCGAGTGCGCGCAGCATGCGGCCCACGGCCTCGTCGCGATTCATCCCAAGGCAGATGACCTTGGCGATCATCGAGTCATAATAAGGAGAGATGGTGTACCCCTGGTACACGTGCGAGTCCACACGCACACCCATCCCGCCCGGCAGGTGGACAAAGCCAACCTTACCCGGACACGGCATGAACTCGCGCGTGGGATCCTCGGCGTTGATACGGCATTCGATGGCGTGCCCCGTAAAGCGCACGTCCTTCTGTGCAAACGTGAGCGGATGCCCGGCCGCGATCGCAATCATTTCCTTGATGAGGTCGCGCCCTGTCACCATCTCGGTGACCGGGTGCTCGACCTGAATGCGCGTGTTCATCTCCATGAAGTAGAAGTCGTCGCCCTGCACCAGAAACTCCATGGTGCCGGCAGAGGTGTAGTTCATCGCGCGCGCACCGTTCACCGCCGTCGTGAGCAGCTTCTCGCGCACGGCGGGTGTCAACGCGACACACGGCGACTCTTCGATCAGCTTCTGGTGGCGGCGCTGGATGGAGCACTCGCGCTCGCCCATATGCACCACATTGCCGTGCGAATCACCGAGCAACTGGACTTCGACGTGGCGGGGTGCCGGCAGGTACTTCTCCAGATACACCGACGCGTCGCCAAACGCACTCTCCGCCTCGGCGCGCGCGATCAGGAGCGCGTTGGCCAGGTCCTGCGGGTCGCGCGCGACGCGCATGCCGCGTCCGCCACCGCCGGAGGAGGCCTTGATGATGACGGGGTAACCGATCTCCTCGGCCACGCGCAGGGCCTCGCGCTCGTCGGACAGCGCGCCGTCCGAACCCGGGATCACCGGCAGCCCGGCCGCGCGCATCGTGTCCTTGGCCAGCGACTTGTTACCCATGCGCTGGATGACGTCCTGGGAGGGTCCAATCCACGCGATGCCGCACGACGTGACGGCTTCGGCGAACTCGGCGTTCTCGGAGAGAAAGCCGTAGCCGGGGTGGATGGCCTCCGCGCTGGTGATTTCAGCCGCGGAGATGATGCGGTTGACGTTGAGGTAGCTTTCGCCCGGGGCGTTGGGACCGATGCACACGGCCTCGTCGGCGAAGCGCACGTGGAGCGAGTCGGTGTCCGCTTCACTGTGCACCGCCACGGTCTGGATGCCCAGCTCGCGGCAGGCCCGCATGACACGCAGTGCGATCTCGCCCCGGTTCGCGACGAGAATCTTTGTGAACATGGGCGCTAACGTAGCACAGCGCGGGAAACCTTGCTAACCCTAGATTTTGCCCGTCCCCACAAGGTTATCGCCGCCGCCCGACGGGCCGCCCGCGTTGTCCTCGAAGCTCTTCCACGACTGGTCGCTGGTGGCCTGAATACCCTTCAGGCGCAGCGTCAGTTCGTGCGGCTTCGAGCTTGCGCGCAGCGCGTCGTCGAGCGTGATGATCCCATCCTGGTAGAGCTTCATCAGGGCCTGGTCGAAGGTCTGCATCGAGTGCGTGGTGACACCGTCGCGCATGACCTGCTGCAGGAGCGGGGTCTTCTCCGGGTTCACGATGCACTCGCGCACCGTACCGGTGGTGACCAGCACCTCCACCGCGGGGGCACGACCCGCTCCATCCGCGCGGCGCACGAGGCGCTGCGAAATGACGGCCTGCAGCGTCGACGCCAGCAGGTAGCGGATCTCCTGGTGATGGTGCGGAGGAAAGAACGAAATGATGCGGTTGATGGTCTGCGGTGCGTCCACCGTGTGCAGGGTCGACATCACAAGGTGACCGGTGTCGGCCGCCTTGAGTGCGATCTCCATGGTTTCCGCGTCGCGAATCTCGCCCACCATGATCACGTTGGGATCCTGGCGCAGGATGTGGCGCAGCGCGTCGTTGAAGGACGCGGTGTCGCTGCCCACCTCGCGCTGGTTGACAACGCTCTTGTCGTCGCGATGCAGGAACTCGATGGGGTCCTCGATCGTGATGATGGAGGCGTTCAGGTTCTGGTTGATGGTCTGGAGCATCGCGGCCAGGGTGGTGGACTTGCCGCTGCCGACCGTACCCGTCACCAGGATGAGACCGCGCGGGCGAAGCGCCAGCTCCGCGATCACCGGGGGCAACTGGAGTTCCTCCACCTTCTTGATGTTTACCGGAACGTGCCGGAAGATCATCACGATGGAGCTGCGCTGGACGTAGAAGTTGGCGCGGAAGCGTGCAAGACCGGTCACGCCGAATGCAAAATCCACCTCGCGTGAGGTCTCAAATTTCTCCCGCTGCATGGGGGTGAGGATCTTCCGGGCCACCTCTTCCATCTCGCGCGGCGTCGGCGCGGGAAAGCCCGTACTCTGCAGCTTGCCGTTTACCCGAATCAGCGGTGATACCCCCGGCTTGATATGGAGGTCCGAGGCGCCCGACTCGATCATCTTCTCGAGCAGCTGCTTGATATTCATGAAACGTCACCCTCCGACTAGACAACTCATTTCGTTTCAACGAGAAACAGGGGCTGCCCGTATTCCACCGGCTGCCCGTTCTCGAGCAGCACGCGGCGAATGACGCCGCTGAAATCGGACCCGATCTCGTTCATGAGCTTCATCGCTTCCACAATGCAGACGGTCTGGCCCGCGGCCACCGGCTGCCCGATCTCGATGAATGGCTCAGACCCCGGGGCCGGCGACCGGTAGAAGGTGCCGACCATGGGTGACTTGATCTGTTTCAAGTTCGATGCCAGTTTCTCTTCCGCAGCCGCGGCGTCGGAGTCATCCGCGGCTTCGGACGCCCTGGCCGGGGCCGGGGCCGTGTGGGCTGCAGGCATTGCCTGCAGCATGGGTGCCGCCGACCCGGTCTTGGAGATGCGGATGCGCTTGCGCCCTTCCGCAACTTCCAGCTCCGCGATCTGGCTGGCTTCGACGAGACGAATGAGTTCCTCGATCTCTTGCTTATTCATCGACACCTCCCGCGCCCGTGATTCGCGTCAGACGCGCGTGACATACTTGCCCGTACGCGTGTCCACGCGCACGGTGTCGCCTTCGTTGATGAAGAACGGAACCTGCACCACCAGGCCGGTTTCCAGCTTGGCGGCCTTGGAAGCGCCCTGGGCTGTGTCGCCGCGCACAGCCGGCTCGCTCTCGGTGACCGCCATCTCAACGAAGTTCGGCAGTTCCAGGGTGAGCGGCTTGTCGCCGTCCATGAGAATGGTGACGTCCATGTTGTCGCGCAGGTACAGCGTCACGTCCTCCACGATGCCGCCACGCAGTTCGAGCTGCTCGTACGTGTTCTTGTCCATCATGTGGTAAACATCGCCCGCCCGGTACAGGAACTGGAACGGCTGCCGCACCACCCGCACCTCCTGGATCTTCTCGCCCGAGCGAAACGTCTGGTCCTTGACCTGGCCGGTGAGCAGGTTCTTGATCTTGGTGCGGACAAAGGCCCCGCCCTTGCCCGGCTTCACGTGCAGGAATTCCTGCACAGACCAGTACCCGCCGTCCATGTTCATGATGAGTCCGTTTCGGATATCGCTGGTATCCGCCATTACCGTATCTCCTTGATTGTCCGATTATTAGATGAAGTGCGCCGCGCAGACGGGCGCTGTAACGCGGATTCTAGCCGGGGAACCGGGCAGGCGCCACAACTAAATTGCCCGAACCAGGTCCGGACTGGTCGGGCAACAGTAGTAATTACAGTATGTTACGGAACCCGCGCTATTGCGAGGAGCTGCGGAGCCAGCGCTTGAACTGTTCGTAGCTGCGACCCTCGTCGATGGGGCTTCCCTTCGACGGGGTTGCGGGAGCGGACGCGCGCGCGGGCCCGGGCTGCGGCTCGGGAGCCGCCTGCGCCGAGGGTGCCGGTGCGGGGGCGGGAACGACCGGCTCCACCTCGACCGGCGGAGCCGGTGTCAGGGCTTCGATCTTGGCCCGCAGGTTCAGATTGTCGGGCTGCAGCTTCAGGACCTCGCGGTAGATGCGGAGTGCCCGCGCCGCGTGTCCCTGCGCGAGGTAGATGTCGGCCAGCGTCAGGGTCGCGATGTCGTCGGTGGTGACCGTCGCGTCGCGAAGCGTAATGGGTTCGCCCTCGAAGCCGTCCTCCTGAATGTCGGGAAGTTCGACCGCCGCGTCTTCGGATTCTTCCGTGGCGGCGTCCACGACCGGCCGTGATGCCGGTGCGACCGCTGCACCCGCGGCCACGACGTCTTCGTAGCGCCCGCGGATTTCCTTGTTGTCGGGATCGAGATTCAGAATGTGTTCGAAGTAGCCGCGCGCCGCCTTGCGATCCCCGCGATCGGCATGCAGGATGCCGAGAAACTTGAGAGCCACCAGATTGTGCGCGTCGATTGCGAGCACGCGGTTGAACGCGGCTTCGGCTTCGACCTTCTTGCCGGCATCAAAGCAGCACTTCCCCTGCACCACGTAGCCGCTCGCGTAGCGCGGGTTGGCGGCGATACCGCGCGCGCAGATTTCGAGCGCCTCTTCCAGCATCCCCGCCTTGCGGCATGCATCGGCGAGCGGCGCAAACACCGTGCTCTCGGGGGCACGCCGGTAGCGCTCGAACAACTCGTCGAGTTCGGGATGGCTGGTTGTCAGACGCTCATTCATGATTTCGCGGCTCCGTCGGGCCGTGAGGGTGGCATTCGCTGGCGAGCTTGCACCAAGCGTGCCAACGACCCCGCACCCACGAACCCCGGGAGCATAACGGCAGCGTGCCCGGGCGGCAAAAAGATTCCGGCCCGCGCCGGGAGAGACGCGGGCCGGAACCGGGACAGGGGGGCACGGGCGGCGTCAGCGGCGCGCGCCGGTCTCCTGCTGGCTTTGGAGATGCAGTTGCAGGCGGATGATGCGGCGCTGGATGTACGCAGCGCGCTCAGCCGGTGTCATGTGTCGCAGGTCGAACGAAACCAGGGAGTCGATGGTTGCGTCCGTAGTGGACTCGTCGATGGCCCCGTCGGGAGCGTGTTCGTTACCCGACATCGGCATACCCGATCCACCATTGGTCACAAAGCGTTCCACGATGCCCGGGCTGCGGGTGCCGCTGCGCGTCGGTTGCGGAACCAGCGGCGGGTGCTGAGTGGCGACCTGACGCATGGTGCGCGGGGCGTCGTTGGTCAACGTCCGGGCGCTGCCGGCCGAGTTCAAGCCGGCCTGCAACCCCGAATCCACCGGCCCGGTGCGGAGCATGAGTGCCCCGGCCACCAGGACCGCACCGAACGCAACCCCGGTTCCCATCGCGTAGCGCAGGTTCCACGCCCTCGCCCACGCACCGGTAGCGACCGAGCGCGATCGCAGCGCATTGCGCTCGCGGTGAATGGCGAGGCGCACCTTCCAGTTGAAGTTCTCATCCAGTGGCTCAACGGGCGTGCGATGCACGAGGGCCAGGCAGCGCGTCATCTCGCCCGCAAAGCGGTCGCATTCCGGACACGTACCCAGATGCCGATCGAGCTCCGCGCGCAGCGCCTCGTTGCTCATCCCGTCGACGAAGTCGAACAAAAGGTGTTTTGCTTGACGACATTTCATGGGGACCGTTCGTTCCTCCGACCTAGAAGTCGATGCCCTTTTCCACGACAGGCGCAACCAGCTGGCGAAAATAGTTGCGCGCCCGGTTGATTCGAGAGCGAACGGTTCCGAGCTTGAGGCCCGTCACCGCGGCGATCTCTTCGTAAGACAGCTCGTTGATTTCTCTCAGGACAAAACTCTCGCGATACTTGGACGGGATCTTCTGGATGGCGCCATTGATAATGTGCCCCAGTTCCGCGTCGTTCATCTCCTGATCCGGCGTGCGACGCTCGTCTTCAAGATCGAGCATGCGCTCTTCGTCGCTGTCCGGTGACCGGCTCCACAGCGAAATGCGCTTGGGTGCGCGGTTCTGTGACCGGACGCGGTTGCGCACCAGGTTGGTCGCGATGGTATAGAGCCAGGTGGAGAAACGCGCGATCGTCTTGTACTTGTCGGCGTGAATGTACGCCTTGACGAACGCCTCCTGCGCAATCTCCTCTGCCTCGTCGCGGTTGCTGGTGAGGCGGTACAGATAATTGAACAGGCGCACCTTGTACCGCTCGACCAGAACGTCGTAGCAGTCGGTGTCTCCACTCTGGACGCGGAGCATCAGCTCCTCGTCCGTGAGGTCTTTCCATTTGGCTCGTTCGCGACTCAGGTCCGCGTGCACGTCTCACCTCGCGTCGTTGCCCGTTTATACTCCCCGCACCGGGCCCCGGTTCCATTTTGTGGCTTTTTGTATCCACTTATAAAACAATTACTTAGAAGATCGCTCCAGCCGCACCCGCCAACCCCGCTCGGGGAGCTCAAGCCGGATCTCGGAGAGAACGTCACCGTCCCAATCATAATGGACCTCGAGCCGGTCGTCGTAGGTGGATTCCCGGACCGGGTCGGGCCACCGGGCCAGCGTCAGGTGGCCCTCGTCGCGCTCCAGGCGGATCTTCCCGCTACGGGTGGTCGCGTCCAGCCGATTCGGACCGGGTACCGCACCGGTGAGGCCCAGTCGGACCGGATCGCCCACCATGGCCGCAAGCACGGCCGGCCAGTCGCCGGCAGCTCCGGTTCCCTCCTTGAACATGCGCTCCACGTCCGGGCCCTCGTAGAAGCGCGCCCGTTCACGGTCGAACACGCGCAGCGTGTCCCCGAACAACGCAACCATTACATCTTCGCGATGGCCGCCAAGGAGCGTGCTCCCGGAGAACTCGAGCTGCACGTCCCCGTTCGCGGCCACGTCCAGGCGAAAGCGCCCGCGCACCCGGTACTGTTCCACGTCAAAGGTGGCGGGGCCTGCCAGAGACCAGGGGCGCGCCGGCAAGCCGGCGAGGAGGAACTCACGTACCGACGCGTCCGCCGCTTCGCCCTCGATGCCGGGAGCTGCAGTGCCTCCCCGGCACCCGGAGAGTGCGGCGACGCAGAGGATCAGGAGCGCAAGCCGCCTAATGAACACGGCGCTCGGTGGACTCGATCTTGGCCCGCAATCCGGCGCGGGACGGTTGCAGCTTGTCCGACTGCCGGTAGGCCGATAACGCGTCGCGATACCGCGAGAGGCCCGCGTAGGCGTCGCCGAGATGCTCGAGGATCACCGGGTCTTCGGGGAGAATTCGGATGGCACGTTCCAACTCACGCACGGCCGCGGCGTAGTCGCCGCGCTGGTAGTACACCCAACCCAGGCTGTCGCGGTAGTAGCCGTTCTCGGGTTCCTTCGCGAGTGCTTTCTTGACCAGCGACTCGGCATGGTCGAGATCCTTCTTTCGCTCCGCGAGCACGTAGCCGTAGAAGTTGCACACGGCCGCGTCGTCGGGGGCAGCGCGATACAACTCCACCAGGAGGGCTTCGGCGTCGGCCAGGCGCGCGCGTTTCTCGTAAACGGATGCGAGATTGAAAAGCACGCCGCGGTCGTCGGGCTTGAGCGACTTGGCCCGCGAGAGGTATTGCTCGGCCGCAGCCAGCGAGTCACGCGCGGAGTACGCCATCCCCAGCATGAACTGCGCGTCAAAGTCATCCGCGGGTGCGAGGGACCCGGCGCGCTCAAGCAGCGAGACCGACTCGCGCGCGGACAGTTCCACGCGCCTGGTCTGGTTGTCGCCGCGCGTCTCGTGCGCGAAATAGAGGGCGAGATAATTGCGGTAGTCTTCGGGGGCGGCCGCGATGGCGCGTTCAAACCAGGTACGCGCACCGGCGGGGTCTCCCGCGCGCTGCGACACGTCGCCCAGAATGCGTGCGAGGTCGGGGCTTCCGCCCGACTGCGTGTACAACCCCTCGAACACGCGGCGCGCGTCCTGCATGCGCCCCGCCTCAAAGTACAGGCGCCCGAGCATGAGTTCTTCCTCGCCGCTGCGCGGCGCGTCGTCACCACCCTGCTCCAGCACACGAATGCCGTCGTCGAAGCGCCCGGCGGCAAGGTACGCCTCGGCCAGCCGGACGCGCACGGCCGGCGTGCGCTCCCCCTCCGCGGCGAAGCGTTCCAGAAGCGGAAGCGCCTCTTCCAGGCGGCGCTCCGACTCGAGGAGGCGGATCAGGTCGTCGATGGCGCGCGCGTTCTCCGGGTCCAGGTCGAGCGCGCGACGAAACGCGGTTTCCGCCTCCGCCGAACGACCGGCTTCCAGCAGCAACTCGCCGTAGAGAACGTGTACCTCGGGGAACCCCGGATCCAGGCGCAGGCAACGCTCCAGCGCGTCGAGGGCGGAGACGGTGTCGCCGTTCTCCAGATACAGGTTGGCGAGCAGGCGCTCGGTCTCGACGTTGGCAACGCCGTTGGTCCGCGCGGCCTCCATGAATGTGATGGCACCGTCGGTGTCGCGGCGCGCGTAAGCCACGCGCGCGCGGAGAAGCAGCATGTCGAGCCGGGCCGGGTTGGCCTCAAGCACCTCGCGCGCCACACGATCGGCACGCGGGAGGTCTCGCAGCGCGTAGTAGGCGCGCGCAAGGCATGCCCCCACGGCCGGGTCGTGGTTGCTGGCTTCCCACGCCGCTTCGAGCGACGTGACGGCCTCCCGTACTTCGCCCCGTTCGAGCTGCAGGACTCCGATGGCGAAGCGCGCACGCGCCTCCTCCGATGTCCTGGGCGACTCTCCAGCGGCAACAACCGGGTGCACCCCGGCCACGAGCAGGGCCGCGACCAGCACCAGACATTCGAATGGGCGACGGCTCACGAAAATCCTCATTTGCGCAACATGCATGATTAAGACTAACTTAGCAACATTGTAACAGGTGGCTCGGCGTGCTGACAACGCGACAGGACCGAATTCTCCGATACTCGTTGTTGCTGTCGATGGTCGCGTGCGCGGCCCTCGCGACCGGCTGTTATACGCTGCTCAAGCACCCGCGTCCGGTCGAGTTGAGTTACCGGCGCCCCGCCCCCGACCGCCCCTGCACCGACTGTCACAGCAGTGCTGCCGTCGCCGGCTACCTGAACCCCCAGCACCTGCGTCCGTCACCCCACCCCTGGGATGCGCTCGAGCGCGCATGGTGGAGCCAGGTTGCGCCTTCCGACAGCGCCGGGGGCAACGATGCTGCGCCCTGACGCCCGGGTCCTCCTGATCGCCGTTGCCCTGGGTCTCTTCGCGACCACGGTTGCCGCGCAGTCGCTCTCGCCCAACGACGCGATCGCCTTCGACGACTTTGGCTTCACACGCAGCACCGCGCCCGACGCGCGGACGCGCGCACTCCTCGCCACCGTCCCGGTGGCATTCGATGTCACGGCCCTTCTCGAAAATCCGGCCGGCCTTGCGCGGCTGCGCGCACGCCAGGCAATGGCGAGCATCGCGTTCGCCGACGCGTCTCACGAGTACGCCGCATTTGGCGGATCGAGCACGGCATCACACAACAGTGTCGACCTGGAATTCATGGGAGGAGCGTTTCCGATTCCGGTGCTGCGTGGCTCCTTCGTTCCCGCCGCGTCCGTGCACCGCGCGTTCGTGAGCGACCTCACCATCGACTACGCCGGTGAAAACGAAACCGACAATCGGGACGACCGCTTCTTCCTGCAACAGACCGGAGACACGCACGCCTTCACCGTGGGAGCGGCCATTGATCTTTCAGCATCCCTCTCCGGCGGTGTTTCGATCTTCGTGCTGGAAGGCGGGATCGACGCCCTCCGCCAGTACGACACCACCGCGCACGGCCTGCCCGGCGCGGAACACACCTACGTGAGCGAGGACGCCCACTACGACATTGGCGGTGTGGGCGCCCGCATCGGGCTGCACATGACGCCGCACCCGCGTCTGCTGGTCGGTATTTCGATCACGACGCCGCAGCTCGTGGGTGTGGAGGGATCCATCACGCGCGAAGAGACGGTCGTGATTCCGAATGACGTCGGCAGCTTCACGCGTACAACGGAGTCGGTGTCGCGCGAGTACATGCTTCCCTACCGCGTTGATCTGGGTATCGCCATCCCGCTGGGTCCGGTTCGTATCTCGGCGCAGTTTGGCTATGCGGATTGGACGATCGCATCGATCGATCGCGAACGCCTGCGCACGGCCGACAACGCCCCCGTTCTGCGTACGGTCTACGACACGCGCGGCGGTGTCGAGTACACCCTCCCGCAATGGGGCCTGCAGTTGCGGGCCGGGTTTGCGCACGCGCGCGGCGCACCGGGTTTTCTGGAGGGCGACCGTATCGACGCCGATCACCTCGAGAGATTGACATCCGAGCGCGGCCAGTTGCGGGTGGCACTGGGTGCGGGGCTTCGTGTGCGCTCGGTGTGGGGTGTCGACGCAGCGTGGTCGCACGCAACGGCAGAACGGACATCGGAGTCGGTGGGTGAGGAGTTGCGCGCCGACACCGTGACCCTGTCGGGTTCGTACGCGTTCTAGCAGTCGGTCAGCGCTTGCGCGAGGTCCCGGCCAGCAGCGCCAGGTAGGCGTCGTCCAGGTGGCTCATCACGTCTTCGCTCATCCCCCCGCCGTCTTCCAGCGCGCGGTTGTAGATCTCCTCGAGATAGCGACACAGCGACACCTGTCGCCCCTTGATCTGCTCCTGTACCAGCGCGATCAACTCTTCGCGGCGGCGCGCAAACGTGGGGTCACCCTCTCCGCGATTGGCGACGTCGTGAAAGTAATCGTTGAGCAGTCCCTGCCAGTAGGAATCGTGGTCGCCGCCGTTGTCGAAAACACAGCCAGGCTTGTCAAGGAAGCAGTAGCCGTAGACAAAGTACGTGCACTGCAGCATGCCCTGCATCGTGAAACGGCGGAAGCAATCTGGGCTTGTCTCGTTCAGCTTGCACGGCAGCTGGCAGTCGCGGCACAGCTGTTCCTTGTCGCCCCCGTACACGTAGGGCGCGGCGGGAACTCGTATTTCGGGGCGACCCATGCGGCGGAATCTGCAGGAAGCGTGCCGCCCGGGTAAGGGCGGGGGCTATTCCGGGGCGGGTGAGTTGATGAGGCGGCGGTAGGCTTCGCGCGCGGCTTCCTGTTCGGCGAGCTTCTTGGTCTTGCCGCTACCCGTCCCCAGTGTCGTGCCCTTGACCACCACCTCGACGGCAAACTGTTTGTCGTGGTCGGGGCCGGTGGTGGAATGCACGCGGTAACGGGGCGGCACTTTGTGCAGGGCCTGGATGTACTCCTGCAGGAGGCTCTTGTAGTTGATCGCGTCTTCCTGGGACACGATGACACCGAGGTCGTCGGGCAGGAGCGTCAGGATGGAACGCCGCGCGGCCTCAAATCCCGCGTCCATGAAGACGGCGCCAAACACGGCTTCCAGGGTGTCGGACAGAACGCTGTCCATCGTGCTGACACCGGCGCGCTGCGCGTTGTCGCTCACCAGGACAAAACGCCCCAGTTCGATGCGGCGTGCGATGTGCGCGAGGATCTGTTTGCTCACCACGACGGACTTCATCTTGGTGAGCTCGCCCTCGGTCTTCTCCGGGTAGCGCTTGTAGAGAAAATCGTTCACCACCAGCGAGAGGACGGAGTCGCCCAGAAACTCCATGCGCTCGTTGGAGCCGAGTGCTGCGTTTTCCTCCGAACCCGCGTACCAGGAACGATGGCGCAACGACGCCACCAGCAGCGCACGATCGGTAAAGCGGTGCGCGATACGCTGCTCGAGATCATCCAGTTGTACGGGTGCGAGCGGAGTGGAATCTTGGGAAGGAGCGAGCCGCGCGAAGAGTTTCCGAAGCACGCCGCGCATCGCGGTCGATCAGACGCCGGCGTAACGGCGCACGATCAAAGCCACGTTGTGACCACCAAACCCGAACGAGTTTGACAGCGCCACCTCCACGGCGGCCTTGCGCGCATGGTTGGGAACGTAGTCGAGGTCGCAGGCCGGGTCCGGCTTCTCCTGGTTGATGGTGGGCGGCACCATTCCGTCGCGCATCGCGAGCACGCAGAACGCCAGCTCAACCGCGGCCGCGGCACCCAGCAGGTGCCCCACCATCGACTTGGTGGAACTCACCATCAACTTGCGGGCGTGGTCGCCAAACACGCGTTTAATGGCCGCCGTCTCGCTGGCGTCGTTCAACTGCGTGCTGGTGCCGTGCGCGTTGATGTACTGTACGTCGCCGGGCTTGAGATTCGCGTCGTCGAGCGCCATCTGCATGGCGCGCTGCGCACCTTCGCCGTCGGGCGCGGGCGACGTCATGTGGAAGGCGTCGCCGGTGACACCGATGCCGATGAGCTCGCCGTAGATGTTGGCGTTGCGCTTCTTCGCGTGCTCGAGTTCCTCGAGCAGCAGAACGCCGGCACCTTCACCCAGCACGAAGCCGTCGCGATCGCCGTCGAAGGGACGCGAGGCACGCACCGGGTCGTCGTTGCGGCGCGACAGTGCCTTCACCGCACAGAAGCCCGCGAGCGACATCGGTGTCACCGCCGCCTCCGTGCCGCCCGTCACCACCGCGTCCGCGTAGCCGCCCTTGATGAGCAGGCAGGCGTCGGCGATTGCGTTGCCGCCTGAGGCGCACGCGGAAACGGTGGCAAAGTTGGGACCCTTCAGTCCAAACGCGATCGACACATAGCCCGAGGCCATGTCGGTGATCATCATCGGAATGAAGAAGGGGCTCACCTTGTCGGGTCCGCGCTCGATCAGGTTCTGGTGCTGTTTCTCAAAGGTGGCAATGCCGCCGATACCGGAACCAATCACGACCCCGATGCGGTTGCGATCCAGTTTGTCGAGATCCACACCCGCGAGTGCCTGACGCGCCGCCGCCATCGCGAGATGGACGTTGCGATCGGTGCGCTTGCTGTCCTTGGCATCCATGAACTCCGACGGCTCGAGGTTCCTCACCTCGGCGCCAAAGCGCGTGGGATAGGCAGACGCGTCAAAGCTGGTGATCGGCCCCACCCCGCTCCGCCCTTCCATGAGGGCGCGCCACGTATCCGCGGTGGTATTGCCGCACGACGTCACCATGCCGACGCCGGTGACGACAACGCGTCTGTTGCCGTTTGTGAGTGCCATCGATTGCATCCTCCCGCCCAAGCGGTCGGTCCCGGGGGACAAACCTTACAGGGCGGGTCCGGCGCTTAGCCGGCCTTGGACGTGATGTAGTCGATCGCGTTCTGGACCGTCTTGATCTTTTCCGCTTCCTCGTCCGGAATGTCGAGTCCGAACTCGTCCTCCAGCGCCATGACCAGCTCGACCGTGTCGAGCGAGTCCGCCTTCAGATCCTCCGCAAAGCGGGCGTCGTTGGTAATCTGGTCCGCGTTCACGGACAGCTTTTCTTCGATGATCTTTTTGACTTTGGCTTCGATATCCGACATGAAATCGGCACCTCCTGTTGGGCGCTAACGCGCCGTCACCATTCCACCATCACAGTTCACGACCTGCCCGGTCACATAACCGGCCAGATCAGACACCAGAAACATCACCACATCCGCCACATCCTTCGTCTCACCCAGGCGTCCAAGCGGAATCGTCTGCAGCATCTGCGCGCGCGTCTCTTCCGTCAGCGCGTCGGTCATCGCGGTGCGAATCAAGCCCGGCGCCACCGCGTTCACGCGCACCCCGCGCGGTGCAAACTCGCGCGCCAGCGACTTGGTGAGCCCGATAAGCCCCGCCTTGCTGGCCGCGTAGTTGGCCTGGCCCGCGTTCCCCATCTGCCCCACCACGGAGGCCACGTTCACGATGCACCCGCTGCGCTGCTTCAGCATGGCCGGCGCGAGTGCCTTGGTTACATTGAACGCACCCGTCAGGTTGACGGCCAGCACCTGGCCCCAGTCATCCGCGGTCATGCGCACGAACAGGCGGTCCTTGGTGATGCCGGCGTTGTTCACCAGCACGTCGACGCGACCGAAGTCGGCCAGAATGCGCTGACCCACTTCCTCCACGGCGCCCAGCGCGGAAACGTCGCACGCGTAGCCGCGCGCGTTCCCTCCCACCTCCGACGCCGACTGCACCACCGTGTCCTCGATGAGGTCCACCATGGCGAGTTGCGCCCCGGCCAGAACCAGGCGCTCGGAGATTTCCCGTCCGATGCCGCGTGCGGCACCGGTAACCACCGCGGTCTTGCCGGTTAGATTGACACTCATGTTGGCTGCGTTCCCTGTGGGGCGCGTGCCCCCTTATAGCAAAGGGCGCAAGCACCCGGAAAGCGAAAGTTTACACGCCTCAGACGGCCGCAGGCAGGGCCTCGGCCGTGGAAAGTGTTGAAACGTCCGACCCTTCCACGATTCGCTTCATGAGCCCGCCCAGTACGGCACCCGGCCCCACTTCCACGATCGGGTCGTCGGCGCGTTCCGCGAAGACGCGCATGCCCTGCGTCCAGCGCACCGGCGACGACAGTTGCCGCGACAACAGGTCTACCACGCGCCCGGGTTCGGCCACCACGTCCGCGGTGACGTTGGCAACCCAGGGTACGCGCAACTCCCCGACCGGGAAAGGCTTCAAGAAATCCTGAAACTCGCGCACCGCGGGTTCCATCAACGGCGAATGAAACGCACCGCTGACCGGCAGCTTGAGCGCACGCTTGGCACCGCGCGCCTTGCACGCGGCACACGCCGCATCCACCGCCGCCACGTCACCCGAGATGGCAAACTGGGACGGCGAGTTGTAGTTGGCGATGACAACCGTGCCGCCTGCCTCGCCGAGTGCCGCGTTCACCGCGTCCTCGTCGAGGCCAATGATGGCCGCCATGGTTCCCGGGCGCGCGACACCCGCATCGTACATGAGTTCGCCACGCCGGCGCACGATCTTGAGTGCGTCCATGGGTGCAAAGTAACCCGCGGCCACCAGGGCCGAAAACTCGCCCAGGCTGTGCCCCGCCACCAGCGAGGGGCGTACGCCGCGCGCGGCCAGCACGGCCAGGATGGCAAGGCTGTGCAGCAAGATCGCGGGCTGCGCGTTCTTGGTGCGCGTGAGTTCTTCCATGTCGCCGGCAAAGGAGAGTTCCGTGATCCCGAAACCGAGGGCGGCGTCGGCGGCGTGATACACGCCGCGCGCCTCTCCAAAGGCGTCGTAGTAGTCCTTGCCCATTCCGACAAATTGCGACCCCTGTCCGGGGAATAACATGGCGAGTGACTTTGCCACGGTTATCCGATCGTGTGCCGAAACAGCACCGAGCCCCACGTGAAGCCGCCACCAAAGGCACTCAGCACCACCAGGTCGCCGCGCTTGATGCGTCCGGAGCGGACGCTCTCATCGAGTGCGGTGGGGATGGTGGCCGACGACGTATTGCCATAGCGGTCCAGGTTGACCACGACCCGGTCCATGGGAAGCTCGAGGCGCTCGACCACCGCGTCGATGATACGAACGTTGGCCTGGTGCGGAACAAAGGTTGCGACGTCGCTGATCGTGTACCCGGCCGCTTCCAGCACCTCGCGCGACGCATCGGCCATGGCGCGCACCGCCCACTTGAACACACCGTCGCCCTTCATCTTGATGAAGTGGTTTCTTTCAGAAAACGTCTCGGGCGTAAAGGGACGTCGCGAACCGCCCACCGGAATGCACAGGAGATCGGCGAGCGATCCGTCGCTGTGCATGCAGGTGGCCAGAATACCTTCGCCGGCGGGGGCTGCTTCCAGAATGGCCGCTCCGGCCGCGTCACCGAACAGCACACAGGTCGATCGGTCGGTCCAGTCCACAAACTTGGTGAGGACTTCGGCACCCACCACCAGCACGCGATTCATGAGCCCGGATGAGATCATGCCGTGGGCGAGGATGGTGCCGTATAGAAATCCGCTGCACGCCGCCGACACATCCATGGCCGCGGCATTGGTAGCACCCAGGCGATCCTGGATGAGGGTGGCGGTGGCGGGAAACTGCATGTCGCCGCTGATTGTGCCCACGAAGATTCCGTCCAGATCGGTGGCCTTGAGCCCGCTCATCTCCAGTGCTTTCACCGACGCGTTGTACGCGAGATCCGAACAGGCCTGGTCGGGTGCCACCACACGGCGGGTCTTGATGCCGGTGCGCGTGGTGATCCACTCGTCCGATGTTTCCACCATCTTTTCGAGGTCGGCGTTGGTGAGAACACGGTCGGGGAAATAGCTCCCGGTACCGATGATGCGCGAGGATCTAGGAGACGCCGGCGACATGCGGCACCCCCCCGGACGCGACGCGCGCTTCGATATGCCCGTTGAGATCGGCGGATATCGACGTGGCGGCGGCGAGAATGGCGTTGCGAATCGCTCGCTGCGAACTCTTGCCGTGGGAAATGATCACAACACCTTTGACACCCAGGAGCGGTGCGCCTCCGTACTCGGCGTAATCCAACTGTGACTTGATGGATGTGAACGCGGGCATCATGAGAAGTGCTCCAGCCTTGGCCAGCAGGCCGCGCCGGATTTCATCCTTCACCAGATGGGCCAGGAACGAATAGATGCTCTCGGAAAACTTGAGGATCACGTTGCCGACAAACCCGTCGCACACCACCACGTCGGCCGCACCATCAAACACATCGCGCCCCTCCACGTTGCCCACAAAATGTATGCGGCTGTCGGCTTCCAGCAATGCGTAGGAGTCGCGCACGAGATCGTTGCCCTTGCTGCGTTCTTCACCGATGTTCAGGAGTCCCACGCGCGGGCGCTCGACACCCAGATGGTGCTGCGCGAACACCGATCCCATGACCGCAAACTGGACGAGATTCTTGGGAGTGCACTCGTGGTTGGCGCCGACGTCGAGAACGACGGCCCCCTTGCCCTTGTTGGGCCAGAGGGTCGAAATAGCCGGGCGCGAAATTCCGTGCAGACGGCCGATGGTGAGGAGCGAACCCGCCACCACCGCACCGGTGTTGCCAGCACTCACCATGGCGTCGGCGCGCCCTTCGCGCATGAGGCGCAGCGCCACGCTGATGGACGAGTCCTGCTTGCTGCGAATCGCGTGCGCGGGTGATTCGTGCATCTCGATTGTCTCCGAGGCGGGGACAATCTCCACCAACTCGGCACCCGGTCCGCGCACGTGCGGACGTATGACGTCCTCGCGGCCGACGAGCAGAATGCGAACTTCACCGGGGCGTGCGAGAGCGGCGTCCATCGCGCCGGGCACGACAACTTCCGGGCCCTTGTCGCCACCCATCGCGTCAACCGCGATCCGCACGCATCACCTCTTAAAGTTCCTCTTCAATACGTACGACTTCGCGCCCCGCGTAGAAGCCGCAGTTCGGACACACGCTGTGCGGTGTCTTGGGTTGCGCGCAGTGCGAGCACTTGGTCAGTCCGGGAGCCTGCGCCTTCCAGTTGGTGCGGCGCTTGCGCTTGCGGGTCTTGGAATGTCTTCTCTTGGGCAGTCCCATTTCAGTCTCCTTGCCACTCACTCAAAAAAACGGCCGTCGCGCGTCGTGGTCCCGCGCACGGTCCGGCGCTCACGTGAGCTTTTTCAGCGCGTCCCACCGCGAGTCGGTTGACTCGCCGCACGCGCATGTTTCCTGGTTGCGGTTGACCCCGCAGACGGGGCACAAGCCCGCACAATCCTCCCGGCACAACGTCACCATCGGGACCGCGAGCAACACCGCTTCATGAACGAGCGGGTCGAGCACAACTTCGTGCTCGTGCGGTCCCAGAAGAATCATTTCGTCGGACGACTCTCCCCCGTGCTCCTCGTGCTTCACCACGAGGTCAAATTCACCGGTCACCGACTGGTGGACCAGATCGAGGCAGCGCGCGCAGCGCGTTTCCCAGTCGGTCACGACCGTGGCGTGAAGGTGATAGGCGACACCCGTCTTGCGGTAGTCGACATCCACCCGGCACGGCACCACCATCTCGCCCTGCGCGGGGTCATCGACGGTCACCTGGTCGCGCGCGACAATGCGTCCGCTGGTATGGATGAGTTCCCGAACGTCGATCAGCATGGCTGCCCTGCGCCCGTAACTTTCGACACCATCGGCGGTTTCGTCCGAACCCGGACGACTTTAGGCGCCACCGAACGCAATTTCAAGCTCTTTTTGCGCGTTCTCGGGAGCGTCCGAACCGTGTACCGCGTTATTTTGCAAGCTCTTACCGTACATGGCCCGGATCGTACCGGGGCGCGCGTCGGCGGGGTTGGTAGCCCCGATGAGCTCGCGAATGCGCGTGACGGCCTCGTCGGCCTCGATCTCGATGGCCACCACCGGGCCGCTGGTAATATAAGAGACAAGCTCGCCGTAGAACGGACGCGCCTTGTGCACCTCATAGAAACGCTCGGCGCGCTCCTTCGTGAACTGTGTCTTGGCCAGGCGTTTGATCGCGAAGCGGTTGCGCTCCACCAGCGTAATGATGTCTCCCACCTGTCCGGCCGCCACCGCGTCCGGCTTGATCATGAGCAATGTCTTCATGTCGTAGCGATTTCCTTTCGTAGCCGGGGCGTTTACGCCCGCTTGAGCGACGGCGCTGCGGCCGCCACCAGACCCGTAATCTCCGACGGTACTTTTGCGACCGGAACTCCGGCCGCGCCCAGTGCCGCCACTTTTTCCGCCGCCGTACCCGAGCCGCCCGTCACGATGGCACCTGCGTGCCCCATGCGCTTGCCCGGAGGTGCGGTCTGCCCGGCGATGAACGACACCACCGGCTTGCTCACCTTTTCCTTGATAAACCTGGCTGCTTCTTCCTCATCGGAGCCGCCGATCTCGCCGATCATCACGATGGCTTCGGTTTCGTCATCCGCCTGGAAGAGACGCAGCGCATCGATGAAGTTGGTGCCAATCACCGGGTCGCCGCCGATGCCGATGCAGGTTGACTGCCCGATGCCGGCGCGCGTGAGCTGGTACACGACTTCATACGTGAGTGTGCCGCTGCGCGACACGACACCCACCGAACCCGGCGTCACGATGGACGCGGGCAGAATGCCGACCTTCACGCGCGCATTGGGTGCAATCAGGCCCGGACAGTTGGGACCCAGCAACCGCGTCCCGCGCTCTTTCAGAAACGGCACCACGCGCAGCATGTCGCGCACCGGGATGCCCTCGGTGATGCACACCACAAAACGAATGCCCGCGTCGGCGGCTTCCAGAATGGCGTCGGCGGCAAACGCCGCCTTCACGTAGATCACCGACGTGTCGGCCCCCGTGGCATCGACCGCTTCGTGCACGGAATCAAACACCGGCACCTTGCTCTCGAAACGCGTGCCGCCCTTGCCGGGTGTCACACCCGCCACCAGGTTGGTGCCGTACGCCATCATCTGGCTCGCGTGGAAGGATCCGTCGCGCCCGGTGATGCCCTGCACCACGAGGCGGGTATTCTTGTCGACCAGTACACTCATGTTGTTCTCCTCTGTCGCGTCCGACCTAGGCGGCCAGTGCTATGGCCTTCTTCACGGCCTCGTCCATGGTCTCGGCGGTATGCAGTGACGGCAGTGCCCGCAGAATTTCGCGCGCCTCGGCTTCGTTGGTACCGGTGAGACGCACCACCACCGGGAGCTTGAGATTCATCTGGTTGAACGCAGTGACAAGCCCGCGCGCGACGTCGTCGCAACGCGTGATGCCGCCGAAGATGTTGAACAGAATGGAGCGAACACTCTTGTCTTCCAGAATGATCGAGAGCGCACTCACCACTTTTTCGGGGCGCGAACTGCCGCCGATGTCCAGGAAGTTGGCGGGCTGGCCGCCGTATGTTTTCACGAGGTCCATGGTGGCCATCGCGAGGCCGGCACCGTTGACGATGCAGCCCACGTTGCCCGACAGGCGCACGAACGAAAGTCCTTCCGCGCGCGCGCGCGCCTCGCCCTTGTCCTCCGCGTCGTGGTCGCGCATGGCTTCGATGTCCGCGTGACGGTAGAGCGCGTTGTCGTCGAAGTTGAGCTTGGCGTCGATGGCCAGCACGCGCCGGTCGGTGGTGACCACCAGCGGGTTGATCTCCGCGAGGCTGGCGTCGGTTTCGTCGTAGACGCGGTACAGTTTCTCAATCATGTCGGCCGCGGGGCGCGCGAGTTCGGCGTCACCCATGAGCTCCATCGCCAGACGCCGGGCCTGGAACGAGGCGATGCCGCGCATCGGGTCAACGTGCAGGCGCTTGATGGCCTCCGGCTTCTCGTGGGCCGTGATTTCGATTTCAACCCCGCCCTCGGCCGACGCCATGATGAGCGGTTTCTGGGCGCCGCGGTCCATGATGACGCCCACGTAGATTTCGCGCGCGATGTCGACCGCTTCGGTGATCAGCACCTTGCCGACCTTCTCGCCCTTGATGTCCATGCCAAGGATCTGCGCCGCCTTGTCGCGCGCTTCCGCGGGGGTTTGCGCGAGCTTCACACCGCCGGCCTTGCCGCGGCCGCCCACCAGCACCTGGGCTTTGACGACGACGGGTTTGCCGATCTTGACCGCGGCCGCTTCCGCGTCCGCGGCCGTGGTGACGACGATGCCCGGCGGCACCGGAATGCCGAAGCGGGCAAAGATCTCCTTGGCTTGATGTTCGTGAACGTTCATGACCTCACCCTTATGTAGAGTTCTTGTTCTGCCCCGTCATCTTCCGCACCATCCCCGTTGTCGAGTATCCGGTGCGCATTGGAAAACGCACCACGGTTCCGCCCGCGGCCGTGACCTCGGCTTCGCCGACAATCGCACCCGCGCCGTACTCCGACCCTTTCACCAGCACGTGCGGCTTCACGCGCACGATCGCTTCCAGCGGCGTGTCCTCCGCAAACACCGTGACCGCGTCCACCCAGCGCAGGGCCAGCAGCAATTCCGCGCGCTCCGCCGCCGGATAGATGGGGCGGTCGTCGCCCTTGAGCCGCTTCACCGATGCGTCGTCGTTGATGCCGACCACCAGCCAGTTGCCAAGGGCCGCACTCTCCTGCAAGAGAGCGAGGTGGCCCGGGTGCAGGAGATCGAACACGCCGTTTGTGAACACGATGCGGTTGCCGGCATGGTGCCAGCCCTGCGCGACGCGCTCCAGATCGGCGCGCGCAACCAGCCCGCGTGGCGTGGTCACGACTCGAACGCCGCGACCAGTTCCGCGGCCGTGAGGGTTGATGTCCCCACTTCCTTGATCACTTCGCCCGCCGCCTGGTTGGCAAGGATCACGGCGTCGGGGAAACCGGCTTTCACAGCCAGCGCCGCGGCCAGCACACTGATCACCGTGTCGCCCGCGCCCGTCACGTCGAACACCTGCTTGGCGAACGTCGGGATGTGCGTCTCGCTCTTTCCCTCGGCGCGGTACAGGCTCATGCCGTCCTCGCCGCGCGTGACCAGCAACGCGTCCAATTCCATGCGCGCCACCACGTCGAACGCGAGGGCCGCAGGGTTGTTGCCCTTGCGGTAGTCGATTCCGGTGGCCTGCTGCGCCTCGCGCGTGTTGGGCGTGATCACACTGGCACCGCGATACCACGCAAAGTGCGGGATGTGCGGATCCACCAGCACCGCTTTTCCCCGCGCGCGCCAGCGCGCGATGACTTCACGAAGCGGTGCTTCCAGAATCACACCCTTGCCGTAGTCGGAGACAACCAGCGCGTCGTGCGACTCCGCAAGTTGCAGGGCGAGCTGGTACGTGGCGTCGCGCGCCTCGCCCTCGATGGCATCGTCGGTTTCGAAGTCGGCGCGCACCACCTGCTGGTGGCGCGCGATGATGCGTACTTTTTCGGTCGTCACACGGCCGGGCATGACCGCGACACCGGCGACATCGACGCCGCGCTTCTCGAGCATGCGCCGGATCTCGCGACCCTCGCGGTCGTCGCCGCACACGGACACGAGTGACGCACTCACGCCCAGTGCGCGCAGGTTGGCCGCGACGTTGGCGGCCCCCCCCAGACGACGACTCCGGCGCGTGACCCGAACCACCGGCACCGGGGCCTCGGGTGAAATGCGCTCCACATCGCCCCAGAAATAGCGGTCCAGCATCACGTCGCCAAGCACCGCCACACGGGCCGCCGCAAAACGGGCGACCGTGTCGCGGACCCGCTCGACGGGCAGGCTCGGGCGCGGGGGACGCGCGTGACTCACGACCGGATTCTCCTCAAAAAAATTGCCCCTGACCGCGGGGACCGGGGCGGGAGGCAGTGACGGGCGGCAACCCGGAAAGCCCCGTCAACCTAGCAGAGGCCCGCGCGGGGTGTCAAGCCGGGCGCCTTGCCCGGGCCGCCCGCGCGTGATAGCTTGGGTGCTGCGACCATCAACCCCGTTGGAAGGAGCCTCCCTCGTGAACCCCGAAAATCGGACCGTCAATATAGAGATCGGCGACAAGGAGTGGGAGGGCGTCTACTCCAACTTTGTCATTATTACTCACTCGACGTCGGAGTTCGTGCTCGACTTCGCCCGCATGCTGCCGGGAGCACCCAAGGCCAAGGTGTTTGCCCGCATCCTCATGACCCCCCAGAACGCGCGCGCCCTGCTGGCCACCCTCGAGTCCAACATCAAGCGCTTCGAGGCCGACCACGGCGAGATCAAGATGACACCCAACGACCTCTCGCGCGGCCAGATCGGCTTTCAGGTTCCCCCTGCCAAGAAGGATTAAGTGCCGCTGTCAACCAAATGAAACAAAGCCACTTACCCGCCCGTTGATTTCCAGCGGCGGTGCGGCCAGAAGTAGTGCTCGGGGTGGCTTCGGACAAAGTCCGAGAGGCAGTCGTTCATGCGCCGGGTGAGGTCGGTGACGGCGGCTTCCTCATCCAGCGACGGGTTGGCGAAGAGGGGTTCCGCCACGACACCGCGGTTCGTCTTCCCCTCCCGCCAGATCGCAAACGGGACGATGGGCGCCCCGCCCCGCAGGGCAAACATTGCGGGTCCGCGCACGGTTGACGCCGGCCGACCCAGGAACGGAACCACCACGCCACCCTTGCGCGCGTCCTGGTCCACCAGCATGGCGACCGGGCGGCCATTCTTGAGCGACTGCATCACTTTGCGCAGCGAAAACGCCCGCGGGATAATCCCCATCCCCTGCGCGCGGCGAAGGTCGTTCATGAGATCATCCACGCGCTCGTTGGTTTGTTGTCCCACCAGAAAGTCCACGTCGTGCCCGCGCGAGGTAATGACGGCCCCGATGTACTCCCACGGTCCCATGTGGGGACCCGTGAGCACGGCACCGATACCCCGCGCACGGAGTGCGTCGAGGTGCTCAAGTCCGTCGATCTGAATGCGGGTGGCGATGTCTTCCGGCTTCAAACGCTTGAAAGCCATGAACTCCATCATCGCGCGCCCGAGGTTCTGATACGACGCACGCGCGACGCGTTTGGCCTCGCGCGCGTCAACACCGAGCGAGCGTGTGATGTTGTCGATGCACACGTCACGCCGCGCGCGCAGGACGTCCCACGCAAACGTGCCCAGTGCCGCACCCATCGCAGATGTGACAGACAGGGGGAGACTCCCCACCAGCCACATGCCGACGCGCACGGCGTTGTACTCCGCACGCTGTCGCAGTTCTCGTGATCGTGATGACATGTTTCGTGTCTTGCCTTCAGCGCGGCGCGCGCACGAAGCGCCCCGCTCCGTCGCGCACCACATGACCGTCTATTTCGAGCGACCCCAGCAGCTCCTGCACGCGTGCGATCGGGAGCGCGCTTGCGGCCGCAATTTCATCCGCTGACGCCGGGCGCGCGGTGGCATCGAGCACGCGTGCTGCATCGGCGTCCACGGGCCCGCGCGCTGCTTCGGCATCCGCCTGCGGACCCCGAAGCCCGGCAACCAGACACTTCAAGGAGTCCACGCCTTCCACGATGTCACGCGCCGATTCCGCCACCTGCGCACCGTCGCGCAGGAGCTGGTTGGGTCCGGCACTGCGAAAGTCGCCGGGAAAACCCGGCACCGCAAACACCTCGCGCGCCTGCTCCAGCGCCCAGCGGGCCGTGATCAAGGCACCGCTCCGGTGACCACCCTCCACCACCACGGTGGCCTCGCTCAACCCCGCAATGATGCGGTTGCGGCGCGGAAACACGTAGGCGTTGCCCGGTGTTCCGCACGACTGCTCGGAGACGACACAGCCGTCGCGCGCGATCGTGTCCATCAGTTCCGCGTTCTCCGGGGGATACACCACGTCTACTCCGGTGCCAAGCACCGCAACGGTGATGCCGCGCCCCGCCAGAGCTCCCCGGTGCGCCGCGGTGTCGATACCACGCGCGAGTCCGCTCACCACGGAGAGTCCCAGGGCCGCAACGTCGCGCGCAAGCGTGGTGGTGAATGCAACCCCGCTGGCGCTGGGCGCGCGGGTTCCCACAATGGCCACACCGGCGCGCGCGAGTAGCGACGGTGCCCCGCGCACAAACAGGAGCGGGGGCGGCGAAGGAATGTTGCGCAGTCGCTCCGGGTAGGTGGTGTCGAACCACGTGACGACCGTGGCGTCCACGCGCTCGAGTGCGGCGAGTTGCCGGTCAACCCGTTGCTGGTCGACGCCACCCACGTCGTGCCCGAGACACGCCGCCAGTTCCGAGAGCCCCGCCGCCGAATGGGGCCATGACAACGCTTCGACACCCGGCAAGAGAAACCAGTCGGCCGGTGTCACACCATCGGTAGCCAGTAACGCCAGCGCACCCCGCACGTTCACCATACCCCACCTCCACCCGTTCTCCGCGCCGCGGCCCGCCGCGTGCGTTCGCTATTCTCCCTTGAGCAGATTCGACACGGTATAAATGAGCGTGTCCAGCCCGTCCCGCGCCACGGCGGAAATCGGGATCACGCGTTCGTGCAGACGCAACAAGTTGGGGTCCACTCCCTGGATTCCGCCTGGCAACAGGTCGCACTTGGTCAGCGCCAGAATACTCCTTCGCTCCAGCAGGACCGGGTCGTGGTGCATCAGTTCGCTGCGCAGCATCTGGTACGCGCCCGCCGGATCCTCCGTCGTCACGTCGATCATGTACAAGAGCACGCGACACCGCTCCACGTGGCGCAGGAACTCCTTGCCCATGCCACGCCCGCGGTGCGCGCCTTCGATGAGCCCCGGAATATCCACCATGACAAAGGAGGTGTGGTCGCCACTCTTGACGATGCCCAGCACCGGGGATGTGGTGGTAAACGGGTAATCCGCGATCTTGGGGTGTGCCGCACTGATGGAACTGATCAATGTCGACTTGCCGGCGTTGGGTTCCCCTACCAGCCCCACGTCAGCGATCAGCTTGAGTGTGATCTCGAGGCGGCGAACTTCCCCGTCGCCGCCGTGCGTGTACTGGCGCGGCGTGCGGTTACGCGAACTCTTGAAGTGGTCGTTGCCAAGACCGGGTCTGCCCCCGGCCGCCACCACCACGCGCTCGCCGTCGTTGACCATTTCCGCCAGCACCGTCCCGGTCTCCAGGTCGCGAATGACCGTGCCGGTTGGGACGACGATCTCCTCGTCGGCGCCGTCGCTGCCCGACTGGACCTTGCCGCGCCCGTGCTCGCCGCGCCCCGCCTTGACGTGCTTCTTGTAATGCAGGTCGATGAGGGTTGCAACGTCGCGCGACGCGCGCACGTACACACTCCCGCCGCGACCGCCGTTGCCGCCGTTGGGCCCGCCGCGGGGTGCAAACTTCTCATGGCGGAAGGAGACGCACCCGTCGCCGCCGTCGCCGGCGCGGACGTCGATAATGACATGATCAATAAACACGGCTTACGAGTCTCCTCGGCAAAATCGGGAGGAATAACGGGGAGGACGCACGGGAGGGAGTGCGTACGCTATCAAACCACGGGCGTTCCGTCAACGGCGGCGCGGGGCGGGCCTGGCGCTTCGGCGCTTGCGGAACGCAGCCAGTACCGGCGGCGGCACCAGGAGCGAAATGTCCCCACCCAGCGCAAACACCTCCCGCACCAGCGAACTGTGCAGGTAAACATACTGTTCGCTGGGCATCAGGAACACGGTTTCAAAGCGCGGATCCAGTTTACGGTTCATGAGCGCCATCATCATTTCGTACTCGAAGTCGGAAACGGCGCGCAGGCCGCGAATCACCACGTCCACCTTGTGGGTCTGAAACTCGTCCGCAAGCAGCCCCTGAAAGCTGACGACGCGTACGTTCTCGAGGTCGCCGATGGACGCCTTCACCAGGCGCGTACGTTCGGCCAGTGTGAACACGGCTCCCTTGCGCTTGGAAGCCGCGACCGCGATGACCAGCTCATCAAACAGCCGGCTTGCGCGCTGGATGACGTCCACGTGTCCGTTTGTTATCGGGTCGAAAGTCCCGGGGTAAAGCGCTCGCGCCACCGGCATCTTCCTTTCACTCGGCCCGCGTCGCGGGCTCAAAGCTTGTCAGCGTGGTGTCTCCAAAACGACGGCTGCGCAACACCTGCCAGCCCGCGGGGCCAACCACTTCCCCCCGCGACGCATGCTCGATCACCAGCAGCGTGAGCACGGGGAGTGAGTGCGCGTTCACGCGCGCAGCAATTCCCGAGGCGACATCACCCGCGTAGGGCGGGTCCGCAAACGCGATTTCCGTGTCAGCGAGCGCGCCCGCATCCAGCACCGACTCCGCGCCCGCCGCGTGGACGCGATAGCGACTTTCCTGGATGCCGCACGCGGCCAGGTTCCTTGCCAGCGCCGCGAGTGCCGCGCGTTCCTTCTCCACGAAGTGCACGAACGCCGCCCCGCGGCTCAGCGCCTCGATCCCCACCCCGCCGGCACCCGCGCACAGGTCCGCAAACACGGCACCCGTCAGGCGGCTCCCCAGGCTCGAAAACAGCGAGTTCTTGGCCAGCTGCGTCGAGGGACGCAGCCCCGCGTCGTCCGGATACTGCAGTACCCGGCCCTTGAGGGTACCGCCTCCAATGCTGACCGAACGGGTTCGCGCGCGCATGAGACTCCGCGCGCCATGATAGCGGGAGGGGGTGCACCGGCCAAGTGCTTTGTCCGGCGGCCCCTGCAACGAAACGGGCCCGGTACCGAAGCACCGGGCCCGCCGTCCTCGCGAGAGGTGGGGAACGTTTAAAGGTCGCGCCACGCGAGCGTGGTCATGGGCATGAGCATGCCCACGTACTGCTCGATGGACTCCTGACTGTACAGAATGCCACAGTTGCCGGAGTTGAAGTTGAAGTCGGCGGACTGTCTGACCATGACGCTGCCGAGAATCCACGGTGTACCCGTGATCTTGCAGTCGCCTTCGACATAGATGAGGCCCCAGTACTTGAAGCCGCCGTTGATGGTGCAGTCGCCGGTGACGTACAGGAGTCCGTGACCCACGACACCGGCGTTGATCGTCGCGTTACCCTGAATATAGGTAACACCGTCGATAACGGATGAAATCGCGGTGTGATCCGCGTTGGCCAGAATCTCCGCCACCTGGCCCGTGGTCAACCCCAGGGTCTCCGCAAAGGTGTACCAGATGTTGGTGTTGGCGTTGTTGATGGCCGGGTTGCCGTCGGTCTTGTTGGCACCTTTCTGGGTGACAACGTCGCCGGTGGAGGCGATGCCCGCCAGATGCCCGCTGGTTTCGTGCTGGGCATAGCACGCGTTCAATGTGGTCCCAACGGGGGTCGCGATGTCGTGGTTGTGCCCGCAGAACACCGAGCTACCCGAAACCGAGACCGGGCGGTCGGTGAAGAAGGCACCCAGCGTCTTCGCCATCAGTGTCAGACGCGTGACTTCCGCCTGCACCGTGCGTGACGTGGCGCCGGAACGCCCGGTCACGGTGATCACTTCGATCGGGTTGCCGCTGACGAAGTTCTCGGGCGGTACCTGGGCGCTGTCGTACATCACCAGCTCGTTGGTCTCGCGCACGCCGTCGCCGTCGAGGTCTTCCCACTTGTGCTCAACCGTGACGACGTCGTCGGTGCCGCTGGGCTGCGAGTACAGGATCTCGGAGCCGTCCAGCGTCTGCAAGGTACCCGCCGTCATCGTGTTGCCCGAGAAGGTCGGGTTGGTCCCCGGCGCCTTCATCTGGATGTAGGCCTTGTAGTCGGCCTTGTACGGCTTGGTATCCGCAATCGAGATGTTTACCGTCGAGCCGCCGATGGTGACGTTGGTTGGGTAGGGCTGCGACAGGCGATGGATCGCCTCCGACACCCCGGCCTCGGCCGCAAAGTGGGCCTCGGTCCCCAGCTCTTCGTTACTCGCGATCTTCATGTCGGTCGTGCTCATCATGGCCACGGCACCGCCGATGATGAAGGTTGCGAATACCAGGAGCAGGGCGATGACAAGCACGTTACCGCGCTCGTCGCGCACTGCGGTCTTGAGTCTCTTGGCGTTCATGATTGGCACCTCTTCAAGCGGGCGTTACGGAATCACCGACGCGTCGTCGAGGAAGTAGATGGCAAGCTTGCCAGCCGTCGCCGAGGTACGCGTGGTAACCACGATGTCAGTGTTTGAATCCTTGTTGAAATCCGCGAAGTCGATGGTGACGACTTCGCCGGCGATGTTCACCTTGATGTTCTCCACCTTGGTATCGCCGTTGATCATGCGCACCAGCATCAGGTCGCCGGTATAGAAGATGGACGACCGGGTGCCGACCAGGATTTCGGGGAAGATGTCCCCGTCGAGACGCGCGGCCGAAACCGTCAGCACCTCGCCGCCGGCATCAAAGTAGTCGTCCGGGATCTTCTTGTCGGTATCCGAGTCGTAGACAAACCCGCTGGGGTCGTCGACACCAAACACACCGTTCTTGTTGTACCAGACCTGGACACCACCCACGTTGCCGGCATCCGAGATGCCGACCAGAATATCGGGCAGCAGGTCTGCGTCGTTGTGCATCTCCGTGACGACGAGGTCGTTGACACCCGCCTTGGACAGCAGGCGCTTCTTCCAGGTGAACTTGCCGGAGCCGTCGTTCAGGAAGATGTCGACGTGTCCCCAGTAGTCGCCCTGGTTCGAGCCCAGCACGAGATCGTTGGTTCCGTCCCCGTTGAGGTCGCCAAAGGCGATCGCGGACACGTTCCCCAGCATGGTGCCAGCACCGTTCATCGTCTCCACCTGGCCGGACGTGAAGGCACCCGTGTAGTACTGGTGGAAGATCTCAAACCCGCCCGTGAACGGGGTCAGCTTGGATTTGAGACCCACCGCGAAGTCGCGCATGCCGTCGCCGTCCACTTCCGCGATGCGCAGGCGCGTCACCGCAGCCGACGAACCGGCCGTGACAAACTGGTCGGCGCTGGTGCTGACCGAGCCCTTGCTGTCGTTGTACCAGAACAGCACGTTGTTTCCGGAATAGGACTCGAGACCCGTCATGACGTCGGCGTTCTTGTCGCCGTCGAGGTCCATGGTCTCGATGGCGTTGACGTCGTCGCCCGCCTTGCGAATATGGTCCGGAGTCGAGTCGAACAGTTCCGACACAGGCGTCGAGCCGTCCTTGTACTCATTGGTATAGAAGAACGTGTTGCCCGGGCCGCCGCTGGTGGGCGTGCCGAGCACGATGTCCGTGTCGGCGCGTCCGTCCTCGCGCATGTCCGCAACACTCAACGAGAGCGGGCGGTCGGTATCGCTCACCAGGATTTCGACGAACTCGAGGTCCTTGATTAGGATGTCGCCGAAGTCCAGCGTCACCACCGTGTCGGAGACAATGGTAATGTCACCGACCAGGTTGGGCGTTGTCGAGGTGTAGCCGTCGGGGTCCAGTTCGTAGACATCGTACTTGCCCGGATCCAGAGCGAACTCGTAGTAGCCATCGGCGTCGGTGGTGGCGGACTTGCCGTTGGACAGCGTGATCGACACACCGGACAGACCGGGCTCGTCAAAGTCGCGCTGGGTATCCTGGTCCTGGTCCTCGAACACGTGACCGGCCAGGGTACCCGTGGCATCTCCCACCACGTCGCCAAAGTTGGTGATCACGCTGTCGCCTTGATCGACGATGCTCGCGCTCAGCGAGTTGGCGGTGGTAGAGGTATAGCCTTCCGGGTCGGTCTCGGTGATCACGTACGAGCCCACGTTTACGGTGAGCCGGTAGTAACCATTCGCGTTGGTCTTCCCCGACATGCCGTTGTTGAGCTTGATGTCAACACCGGGGAGGCCGGCTTCGCCGCCGTCCATCATGCCGTTCTTGTCGGCGTCATCCCATACGGTCCCCACCAGGTACCCGAACTTGAGGTTGTTGTCGTCGCCGAAGTTGACCTTGTACTTCTCACCGGCCGTCACCGTGAAGCTCACGGTGTTGGACGTGGTGGATGAGTAGCCGGCCGGATCCGTCTCAATGACGCTCCAGCTGCCGCCGCCCGTGGGGATGTTGTAGTCCCCGTACGCATCGGTCAGCGTGCGCCGGCCGTTGCTCAGCGTAATCAACACCTGCGGGATGCCGGGTTCGCCGGCATCACGCTGGCCGTTACCGTTTGCATCAAAGTAGACCGTTCCGTACACGCGGGCGGATTCGCGGTTGTCCACGTTGCGGACCCACACGCGCGAGGTCATGGTCACCAGCGGGAAGCGCTGGTTGGCGTTGTCGGGACCGGCCGGGTTCAGGCCCTCGGCGGTCACGTTGACCTTGACCATACGGACGCCGAAGAGAAGGTTGTCGGGGACGTTCGTTAGCGCCGCAACTTCTCCCGACTCCAGGTGCCCGTTGGCATTGGCGTCGCCCCACAGGAGGTCGGGCGTGGTCAGGTTGTCGTCGTGATCGTAGTAGTATTGAAAGAGCGGCGCGGGCAGGTCGCCGTTGTCAAATGCGACCGGGCCGCGCAGGATCGCGACGTCGGCGTCGCGCACCGTGTTTGACACGCCCGTTTCGTGGCCGTACGCGTAGCTCTTCAGAACGTACACGTGCGGGTTCTGCCCGTTCTCCTCGTCGTTGTCGCCGCGGTCGCTGTCGTTCACGACACCGTCCGCATTCGAGTCGAGCGTCAGCACGATGGTCTCTGCCGTCGACGCGAACGTCTTGGTCGGCGTGTAAACCGCCGTACCCGCGGCGGGCACCGTGTTGGGTGACTGGGCCACATCGATGGCCTCGAGCGGGTTCTGACCGGCGACGGTCTGGCCCTGGTCGATGTCAGCGTTGAATACGATCTGGTACGGCCCCGCCGCCACAATCGCGCCCTGGCCCTCATAGGCGGCCACATCGGCGCCGGCGGCGCGCAGCATCTCGGTGATGTAATCGAGGGCTGCGCGCGCATTCTGTTGCGCGTCCGTATACTGTCGCGTCTCGCTGGCACTGCGCTGCACGACGGTTGTCATGCCAGCAAACGCCAGCAGGAGCAGACCGACGAGTGCGATGCCAATCGCGATCTCAACGAGGGTGAAGCCCCGGGTTCGGTGCATGGCTTTCATAATGATCACTGCCTCGAGCTCATGAAGGTACGCAACGTTGCTGAACTGTCGGCACTCGACGTCCCAAACGTTACGCTGACGGAGATCATCTTCATTCCATTCACCGGCGTGTCATCCGCCACTGTCCACGCACGGTTGAAGTTGTTGCGAACAGGATTGTCGGGGTCGTCATGATTGCCCGCGGCCAGATCCGCGTGCGCGTACGAGCGCCCCATCAGGTCTTCAATCTTTTCCTGCGCCAGATTCAGCGCGATCGACTTGTTGCGGCTGCGCGTGGTCTTGGCACTGCTCTCGGGGAGCGTGCGCATGGCTGCAACCAGGCCCACGCCCAGGATGACCAGGGCTACCATGATTTCCAGAACACTCGCGCCTCTTTGATTGCGCCACATGACTCGTTACCTCCGCCTTGCCCTTAGTCGACCGAAATGTTGCCGGTCCCGCCAAACACCTTGATCACGCGCTGGTCTTCGTGCTTGCCCTGCATCGTGATGGTGCCGCCGTCCGCGGTGCTTCCGCGCGGGCTGAACGTGACCCATTGCTGCGCCATGTCGAAGTCCGCGATGGTGACTCCCTTGCCCAGTGTTTGCACACCGCTGACGTGTTCGCCCGCGCCCGCGCTGCCGTCACCATCGGTATCCTCGACGAAGTAGTACTCACCGTCGTCCTGGTCGAAGACAAAGATGACGTCGCAGTTCTTGTTGACCGCGGCACTGCGCGCGGCGCGCATGACCATCGCCATCTTGGATGTCTCACCGCTCAGTCGCCAGCTGGCCATGTAACGGCCGTAGAACGGAGCGCCAACCGCCAGCAGGACTCCCATCACGGTTACAACGATCATGAGTTCGGTCAGGGTGAACCCCTGTTTTCCCCCGAAACGCATGCGTGCATTCAGCCACGTCGTCATTCTCACCAATCCTCCATCGCTTCCCACTGTCCGTGCAGGCGCCAGAATCCGCTCGGTAACTGCAACCACGGTGCCAATTGCCGGGGCCAGCGCGGGTTCAACACCGATTGCCGGGTACAACTTCAACGGCGGTGCTGCGTTAGCACGCGGGTGAAAGTTGCCGGGTGCCGGGAGGAACGCAGCGATCGCCCGGTCCGCCGCCCGGCGCCGCCAGACCATGTTCATAGACTGGATCAGGCATAGCGCATAACATACTGCTGCGGTGCCACTTATCAGAGTGGCTTGAGCCGGCCACACGGTGCTCCGCTCCGCCCCCGATAACCGCCGAGTCCCGGATCTGCCGGGGCACTACGCGTGCTATCCACTCGCATCCAGATGCGCCCACGGGCAGAAAGCAGACGGGCGGTGAAGCTTTCGCTCCACCGCCCGTCGCGGCGAACTCACCGGGGTTAACTCGAGTCTCTAGCTAACAACCTTCGGAGTCACGAAGATGATGAGCTCGCGTTTGCTCTTGCTCTTGGACTCGAAGCGGAACAGACCACCGAGGAGCGGCACGTCCTTGAGGACGGGCACGCCGTTGCGGAGGCTGCTCTCCACTTCGCTGATGAGGCCGCCGATGACCGCGGTCTCGCCGTCGCGAACGACGACGCGCGTGTCGGCTTCCTGCAGGTTGATGATGACGCCGCCCTGGACCGTCGCCTCCTGGGCGAGGTCGGACAGCTCCGGATGCAGATCCATCGTGATGGTCCCATCCGAGTTGACATGCGGGGTCACGCGCAGGATGACACCGATCTTCTTGAGCTCGGTGATCGGGTTGCCCGCCTCGTCGCTGACGATGAGGGGGATTTCCTTACCCACCATGATGCGCGCTTCCGTGTTGTCCGCGGTTGTGACGCGCGGATTCGAGACGATGTTGGCCTTGCGGTCGCGCTCCAGCGCCTCGATGATCACGTTCAGATCACCCCAGGACTGGACGGTTCCCGCACGCAGCGTCCCGAACGGGGACGTCATGGCCTGGCCGGTGACGATGTCGCCGGCCAGCGGGCCCGCGTTCAGGTTCAGCGCCTGCCACTGCACGCCGAGTTCGCGCGTAACGTTGGCATCCACGTCAACCATCTTGGCCACGATCTCGACCTGCGAGAGTCTCTTGTCCATGGCCGTGATCATCTCGACCATCTTGTCGGCGCGACCCGGCACTTCGGAGATGATGACCGTGTTGGTCCCCTTCTCGGCCGTGACGGTTCCGCGCGGCGTGGTGACCTTGTCCATCGCCAGCTTGACTTCGTTGGCGTTGAGGTAGTTCAGCTTGATGATGCGCGTGGTCAGAGACTGCATCTCTTCCTTCTTGCGCTCCACCGTAACCGCCTTGACCTCGTCTTCCTGGAGCTGGTCCATGGGGGCGACACGGATGATGCCGTAGTCGTCGCGCCATCCGTAGCCCTGGCTGCGCAGGATGGAATCCAGCGCTTCCTTCCAGGGCACGTTCTTCAAGTGGATCACAACCGGACCCTCGACGTCCGGAGCGGCCACGATATTGACGCCCGAGAACTCGGAGATGCTGCGCAGCACCGTCTTGATGTCCGCGCCCTGGACGTCAATCGTCATGGGCTGGTTGGACAGCGTGCTGCCGTAGACCGGAGTGGACATCTCGGCGGCGACGCGCGTCGGGTTGTTCTGCGCCACAACGATCTCGTCCGACGGTGACGGCTCTGACTCATAGGAGTCGTCGCCGGCCGGCTCGGGCCAGCTCGCATCCGCCGCCTGCTCGCTGGCCGGGGTGGACGGTGCCGGCGCGTTGGACGCGACCTGCTGTTCCGTGCTCTCTGCCGGCACATCGGCCGGCTTCTCCGTCGGAGCAGCGGCTTCGCCGACAACTCCTTCAGCCGCAAGCGACGCACCCATGACTTCCGGCGTCGACGTCGAGAAAGCGACTTCGATGGCCGTGCCGCGACGCGTCACTTTATAGCGCGTGTTGGTGCCAAGTTCGAACACCACGCGCGTCACGTAGTCCGGTTCCGACTGGAACTGGCTCGAGCGCACCGCGGTGACGAGCTTCCCGTCCGACTTCAGGGAGTTGGCCTCGATGGCGTTCTGCACGCCAACCAGGTCCAGCACCAGGCGCGACGGATTTTCCAGCGCGTACTCCTGATACTCCACATTGCCGTTCGGGTTGATGGTGTACGTGGTCGCGATTGGCGACTGGGCGAGGTCGATCGACTCGAGCCTCGTCACATCGCCGCTGGACACCGTAGCCAGCGCGACCACACCCGCCACGAGAACCGTGACGATTGCGATGTTAAATCCAGACAGCCTTTTCATCGTTCCCACTCCTTCTTACCGACCAACGAGGTGAAGTCTGACTGTCGTCGTCTGACCGAAGTTGGTGACACGCGCCACCAGCTCCTCTTCTCCGATCGAAACCACGGTCCCGTTATGAACACGATCACCGACGCGCAGGATGTAGCTGTATCCGCTTGCATCCTCGAGGAGCGCGAAGCGATCCACTTCTCCGCGTACCACACCGACGAGCTGAACCGCGTTCAGATTGACCTGGTCCATCTTGTCAGAGCGATTGAATGCGCCTTCCACCAGCGACCGGAACGGATCCCGGCGGTTGAAGGCGTCGTAGTAAAAGAGATTTTCGCGCAGCACGACCTTGCCGTCCGCACCCACCGTCGGTGTAAGGACCGGGGTGGTGACAGGCTCGGCGGCCGGCGTGGTTGCATCCGTCGCCGCTTCTGTGGCGGGTGCGGTTGCTTCCGTCGCGGCCGGCGCCGCGTCCTTGGCGGGCTTTGCCTTCGCGGCGGGCTTTGCAGGCGCGCCGGCGGCGGCCGCCGAAGCGACCAGCGCGCACACGATCAAAGTCGCGAGACTAGTCGTTCTTAGCATGCTGTTCATTGACGGTCTCATCGGTCACACCTCCAATCAACGTGTAGGCAGTCAGCGTGAATACCGCTTCCACCGTGTTGTTCGAGCGCGCGACGGTGTTCTGAGCATCTTCGCCCGCGGCGCGCTTCTTCTTGCTCGTGCTGGTCTTCTTCTTGACCGTGGTCTTTTCCTTGGGCTCCATGAGTGCGAGTCCGGAAACATTCACGATGCGCTCCAGGTTCGAGAGTCTTCCGAGGAAGGACCCGACCTGGTGGAAGTTGCCGCGCACCGTCACCGCCACCGGATGGTCCGTGTGGAACTCGTGCGGCACGGGCGCTTCCGGCTGGAACAACGCAAACTCAACCCCGGAGCGGGAGCCGGCCGTGGTCACTGAACGCAGCAACTCGGGCATCTCCTTTTCTTCCGGCAGGAGTTCCTGCGCCGACAGCCACTGGTCGTGCAGGCGCTCGTACTCGGCTTCCAGCCGTGCCAGATCGCCGACGACCTTGCGCGCCTTCTCCACCTCGGCCGCCAGGCGCTCGTGCTCCGTCTGGAGCTGCTCGATCTTCGCCTTGCGAACCGGGTAGTTGAACGGCAGGAGCGTCGTACCGAAGTAGACGTACCCGGCCGCGGCGAGCGCAAGCGCGCCGATCATGATTTTTTGTGTCTTCGGATCCTTGAGGTTCATGGTTGCCCTTCCCTCTTCAAGCAATTACGACCAGGACACCCGTCCCGGCCTAGCTGGCCAGCTTCGCCTTGATGGTGAACTTGACCACTTTGACGTCGTCAATCTCGCCTTCCTGTGCCTTCACCAGTTCGACGTTCGTGAAGCGTCCCGATGCACCGAGACTGGTCATGAAGTCGGCGATGATGAAGTTGGAGAACGTGATGCCGTCGATGGTGACGCCATTCCCGCCGCTTTCGGTCATCTCCGTAAGCCAGCAGTTGTCCGGCACGTTGACCGCGAGGTCGTTCATGAGGCGGACGTGGAGATAGCGATCCTTGTCGAGCGTTGCAATGATGCCCAGGCGTTTGTTGACTTCCTCGCGCTCCTGCTGCAACTGCCGGATGCGTGCGAGCTGGGGAGCCAGGCGGGCCGACTCCTCCTTGAGCGCCTGAATGCGCGTCTCATAGTCGTTGATCTTCTTGCTCTGCAGGACCCAGATGCCGGCCACCGCGCCCGCGTAGACGAACACGCCCAGCGAGACCCACAGGATGGCTCCACCCGAGACCGTCGGGAGGCTGATCTTTCGCTTCGACGACCGGTCGTCGTTTGGAAGCAGGTTAATGCGAATCATTTACTTCGCCTCCCTTCGCAGCGCCAGACCCAGGGCCACGGTGAGGAGCGGGCCGACCTTGTTGACGTCGTCGCCCGCGTTCTCGAACAGGCCCTCCGCGTGCGCAACCTGCGACACCGCGGTGTTGACCGTGAAGTCGATGCCATGCTTCTCGGAGAAGATCTCGCGCAGGTAGGGCACGCAGGCACCACCGCCGGAGAGGACGGCGTGATCGATGCGCTCGGCGTCGCCGGCCGTCTTCAGGAAGGCGATGGAGCGCTCGATGCCCATGGAGATGTCGCCCGCGGCGTCGGCCACAATTTGGCGGAAACGCGAGGGGTCTTCGATCTCCGAGGCACCCGAGAGCATGTTCTCCGCTTCCTCGAACGTGACGCCAAGTTCGCGCTGCACCGCTTCCGTGAAGACGCTGCTGCCCACACTCAAGTCACGCGTGAAGTACGGCGTGTTGTTCTGGATGATGTTGATGTTGGTCACGTCCGAGCCGATGTTGATCAGGCCGACCACGCGCCCCGCGCTGCTGTCGCCGGTCGACTCCACCGCGTTCTGGATCGCAAACGAATCCACGTCGATGATGACGGGATTGAGACCGGCTTCCTTCACGATGCCGGCGTGCGCGTTGACCATTTCCTTCTTGGCGGCGACCAGCAGAATTTCCATCTGGTTGGCGCCGACGTCGTCGGAGAGGACCTGGAAGTCGAGGCACACGTCGTCGATGTCAAACGGCACGTGCTGCTCGGCTTCCCAGAAGATGGCTTCCTTGGCGTCGTCCGGGTTCATCTTGTCCATGACGACTTTCTTCACGATGACCGCGCGACCGGAAACGGCGGTCACGACGTTCTTGCCCGTGACGCCGGCCTTGGCCAGGCATTCCTGAATGCCCTGCACGACCAGGCTCTGGTCCATGACTTCGCCTTCGACAATCGCTTCCGGCGGAAGCTTGACGATGCCGTACTTTGTGAGCACGGGCGAATCTTTGGAGTGGTCGACTTCGACGACCTTGATCAGACTCGAACCGATGTCGAGCCCAACCGACGTCTTGCTTTTCCGGGACAGCAACTTCATCGCTTCACCAGCCTTGGCCTTGTTTGGACCGGGCGGAGTTTTCCGCCGTCGCACCGCTAACTAGAACAATCGAGATCAAATAAGTGCTTGCCGCGGGCGGCGATCACGCAACAAACATGCCAGCCATGTGTCACTGCAGGGGGCCTGCGTTCCGATTACAACCCGCTGTATCCGAACGAGTTATTACCTGTTGCGGGGGGTTGCTCTGCCCTCTTTCACGCGCTTCCCGTGCAAACTGCATCCGGGCCTGCGTGCATTAGCGGGGAATCCAGAGCGTTCCCAGGTACAGTGCCATCAGGCGATCGCCGAAGAACAACATCACGAGTGCGGCCGGTGCGAGGAACGAACCAAACGCAACCGCCGTCTTGCTGTCGCCTCCCGCGCGCCGCATCAGATAGATGCCGTACGCACTCCCGGCAAAAGCTGCCAGAAACAACACGGCAAAAACCATCTGCCACCCGAGGAAGGCGCCGATCATCGCCATCAGTTTCACATCACCGCCACCCATCCCGTCCACCTTGCGCGCCGCTTTGTACAGGAGAGCAATGGCAAGAATGAGGCCCGCTCCCACCAGCGACCCCACCAGCGACTCAACAATTCCAATCTCGAGGCACACAAGGGCCCCGATCCAGCCCAGCACGGTGCCGCCGATCGAAAGCGGATCCGGAATGATCTGGTGATCCCAGTCGATAAACGTGATCGCGATCATGATGGCCATGAATGCGAAGAGCCACACCGCCGTGAGTGTCGGGCCCGCAATTGCAACGGATACGGCGGCCGCTGCCCCGCTCAAGGCTTCCACCAGCGGGTAGCGCGCGGGGATCTTCCACTTGCAGTTGCGGCACTTGCCGCGAAGCCAGATCCAGCTCACGAGCGGGATGTTGTCGAAGGCGGCCACCGTGTGGCGGCACTTCGGACACATCGAACGCCCGCGCACCACGGATTCGCCGCGCGGCAGGCGATAAATCACAACGTTCAGGAAGCTACCCACCAGCAGCCCGAACCCGCCGGCAACGGCGACCAGCCAGAGTGGGGCGTTCACATCGTGTCCTTTGTGACTTCTTTGCGGAGTTTCTCCAGGTAGCGCTCGGCGAGCTCGCGCATGTAGGGTTCCTCCGCGTGCTCGGCCACTTCCTCCCACATCCGGATGGACGTCTCGGTGTGGCCCGCCTTGGCGTACACGAACGCGGCAAAGCGGCGCGCACGGTCGCCCCCGCCGGGCAGGCGTCCGGCGAGCTCAAAGTAGCGCGCCGCGGTCTCGCGATCGCGCGCGACCGTGTAGTTCAAAAAGCCAATTTCGAAGGGAAGCTCCCACGACGTGGGATTGCGCTCCATGCCGCGCTTCAGGATGGCGACGGCGCGATCTAAGTCGCCCAGATCCTGCGACACCACCACCGCGCCGAACAGGTACGGAAACAGGAAGTGCGGGTCCAGTTCATTCACGATCTGGATCAGCCCGTCAAAGTAGGCCAGGTCGTGGTGCCGCATCGAGTAGTCCCCGAAGTACTGCACCGACTGGAACCACACGATATCGCCCACCAGGTTCCGGTAGCCAAGTGAGGCCTGCTCGATGAACTTGCCGGAGGGCAGATAGAGACTGGAATGCAGGTACGGGCGTTCGCGGTGCTCCTGCACGTTCACGGTCGCAGCGGCCAGAAGGGACACCAGCAACACGCCGATCAACACTGCCCGCAGACGGAGCCGGGGCCGGACCAACTAACTCACTTCCCGCGCGCGGAACACCAGGGTTCCGAGATAGAGGGTCACACCCGCATACAGCAGCGCGTACAACGTCACCGCAAGCACGTATCCGTTGGGAAGGGGCAGGTTGTGCACCGCCTCGGAACGCACGTTCAGGAGCTCCAGGTTGGGCAGGATGTAGTACGCGATTCTGGCGGCCGCGCGCGGCAGTGCATCGCCAAAGCGCTCCGCAAAGTCCAGAAGCCCGGTGGCAAAGTGCCCGCAGGCCACGCAGGCAATCGTGAAGAACGATCCCAGCACGGGAGAACTGAAGGAGGAGAACAGCGTCAGGAGGGCTGTCACCACCGCCGCTTCCAGAATCGTCAGGTACACGGCCGTCAGCATGTTGGGGGTAAAGCGTGCCCCGCTGATGGCCATGACCGCCGTATGGAGCCCCGCCATGAGCAGAATAACCAGCGTCACCGTGGCCAGGGTTCCCAGGTACTTGCCGAGCACAAACTCAACGCGCGAGATCGGCTTGGCCAACAGCCCGCGCAGGATGCCGCGTTCCTTCTCCTGGTGGAAGGAACCCGCACCGAGCAGCACAATCAGAATGATGGCAAAGATCGACACCGCGGCCAGACCCACGTCGATCACAATCTTCTGCTGTGCACCCACCGCGAGCGGCGACAGCACAAACGACGAGACCAGCAGAATGACGCCAAACAGCATCACCACCAGGAGAATGCGCTCCTGGAGGTAGCTCTTGATGGTGAATCGAGCCAGCGAGAGAATCGGCATGATGCGGTGTTAGCTCCTCGAGAGCGCGGGCTCGCGCTCGTCGCGCGGCGCGGGCGCCGGCTCGGAAGAACGCGTGGACACGGCGTCCATGAAGATATCTTCCAGGCGTGAACGCACAGGTTTGACTTCGACCACGCGGCCCGACGCGGCGTACACGTCGGCCACCAGAATCTGCAGGCGCCGGTCGCCGGCGCAGCGAACAATCGTCAAATTGTCTTTTGTGAACATAGGACGCACACCCGCGTCGTGCGCGGCAAAGCGGCGCGCGTCGAGTCCGGTGATGGTCACTTCAACCTCGGGCGCCTGCATGGCAAGCGCCTCGTTCAGATTGATGGCGCGCGCAATGACACCGCCACTCAGGATCCCCACGCGATCGCACACCGCTTCCACGTCGGGAACAATGTGGGATGACATCATGATGGTCTTGCCCTGCGTCTTGAGTTCCACCAGGAGCTCGCGCAGTTCCTTGCGTCCTATTGGGTCCAGCCCGCTGTAGGGCTCGTCCAGAATGAGCAGGTCGGGATTGTTGAGAAGTGCCACCGCAAGACCCAGTCGCTGGCGCATCCCCTTGGAATAGTTCTTCACCTTGACGTTGCGTTTCGCATCCAGCCCCACGCGCACAATCAGTTCATCGGCGCGACGGCGCGCCTCGTGGCGCGGCATGCGAAACAGTTCGCCCGTCAGGTCCAGCATCTGCCCCGCGTTCAAGTGCGGGTAGACGCCCACTTCCTCGCCCAGGTAGCCAATGCGGGCGCGCGCCTTCGCGTCGGCACCCGGACGTCCGAACACAACCACCTGCCCGCGATCAGGGCGCAGGAGGCCCAGGATCACCTTCATGGTGGTCGATTTTCCGGCACCGTTGTGGCCGAGGAAACCGTACACCTCCCCCGCTTCCAGGGTGAGGTCGACGCCCTTCAGAATGGGCGTACGGACGCCCCAGAAGCCGGCGCGGAAGGTCTTGTGAATACCGTGCAGTTCAAGAATGGACATGGTTGGTTTCTGGACACGGTTGGGTGTCCACAGGGGGTATTGCAGGCTTTGTACCGAATCCCCCCGAAAAGAACCGGGGCGGGCACCTTGCGATGCCCGCCCCGTTTTCACGCAATCGCGTGGCGTTCGGTCTACTGACCGCTCGTCAGCGTGATGATGACGTTCAGGTCCTTGCCGTAACCTTCGATCGTGTAGCTATCGATGGTGCCGGTACCGCTGTCCGCGCCGAGATAACCCGTCGCGCCAGCGAGACCCACGCCAAGACCGTCCTGCGGCTCCGAAGCAACCTTCGTGAACGGGTTCGCCAGAAGGGCGCCCGCCGGGAGCAGATCCTGGAGCGTCAAACCGGCAGGCGTAGCGTCGCCGGCGACGTCAGTCGAGTACACACCGTCGTTCTGAACCGAGAAGTCCTCGGCCGCGAGCTGCGTCGTGTGACAGTTCGACTTGCACGACGCTTCCTTGGCGCGCGCCTGCATGTTGATGAAGTTCGGAATCGCGATAGCCGCGAGAATACCGATGATCACAACCACGATCATCAACTCGATGAGAGTGAAACCTTTGTTACGCATTGCAACCTCCTATTTAGCTGTTGCGCTAGAGAGTGTTAACCATCCGGACCGTTCATCGATCCTGACAGTCCAATTGGCAAGGCCCGTGCCAACGCTTGTTTTCGCTGCCCCCCGTATCCCGTCATTCCTCCCCGCGGGACAGGCCTCCCCGCGATTCCACCGGTCTCGTCCCGCAACGCACCCCTTGCAGCCTTGCAACTGCCGTGCATTGTGAGACGCACCCTGCAATTCGTGCCTACTGATCCACGTCCGCGTACACTTCCTCCGGGTGCTTGTCCATCTTGTCCAGCCCGTAGCGCTGGATCTTCCGGTACAGCGTGGACGCATTGATCCCCAGAATCTGGCTCGCGCGCTTCTTCTGCCAGTTGGTGTCGTTGAGGACCTTGATCAGGTACTCGCGCTCCAGCTCGTCCAGCGTGACCTGGGCGCGCTCGGTGATGAGCTGGCTCGACCCCCCGCCCGGGACGCGCAGCTTGTCCGGCAGCGACTCCACGGTAATCTGCGAGGTGTCTTCCAGGATGGTGGCGCGCTCCACCACGTTCTCAAGCTCGCGCACGTTGCCCGGCCAGTCGTAGTTGACCAGGAGTTCCATGGCGTCCTTGTTGATGCCCTTCTGGCGCTCCGTGGGCAGGTCGTCGTTGTACTTGCGCAGGAAGTGCTGCACCAGGAGCGGCACGTCGTCGCGGCGCTTGCGAAGCGGCGGCAGATGGATGGGAATCACGTTCAGGCGGTAATACAGGTCGGCGCGGAAGCGCTCCTGCTTGATCGCCTTCTCGAGGTCGGCGTTGGTCGCGGCCACCAGGCGCACATCCACCTTGATGGGGTTGGTACCGCCGACCGGAATCACCTCGCGCTCCTGCAGGACGCGCAGGAGCTTGACCTGAATGGTCGGCGACGTCTCACCGATCTCGTCCAGAAAGAACGTGCCGCCCTGTGCGACCTTGAAGAGGCCTTCCTTGTCGCGGATGGCGCCGGTGAAGGAACCCTTCACGTGCCCGAAGAGCTCGCTCTCGAGGAGGCTCTCCGGGAGCGCCCCGCAGTTGATGCTGACGAACGGGCCGTTGGCCCGCGACGAACGCTGGTGGATGGCGCGTGCGATGAGTTCCTTGCCGGTTCCGCTCTCGCCGTACACGAGAATCGTGGACTCCGTGTCGGCCACCTTGTCCACCATCTGGTAGACCTTCTGCATCTCGTCGCTCTTGCCGATGATCGTTTTCAGATCGCCGGCTTTCCTGAGCTGCTTTTTCAGATAGACGTTCTCGGTCTTGACGCGGCGCATGTCGAGTGCGTTGCGCACGACCATCTTGATCTCGTCGTTCTTGGCGTGCTTGATGAGATAATGGAACGCGCCCTGGTTGACCGCTTCGATCGCCGTTTTCTGCGACGCATAAGCGGTCATGATGATGACCGGCATCGAGGGGTCGAGGCGCTTCACTTCCTGCAGCACTTCCATGCCGTCCATGCCCGCCATCTTGATGTCGGTCAGGACGACGTCAAACTTGGCCGCGGTGATCTCCTCAATGGCTTTCTTGCCGTTGTTGACCGTTGTGATCTCGTACCCTTCCTTGCGCAGCATGATGGAAAGGAACTGGCACATGCTCTTTTCGTCGTCCACTACCAGAATACGTTCTCCAGCCATTGGGGATTCCCTTTCGTTGGCCTGTCCGCTGCCACTCACTGGTTCGCCATGGCGACCGCCGGCTCGCTCGCCGGTGCCGCTGCCGAGATACCCGCCGGCTCACCCACCGGCAATACAATCCTGAACTCCGCCCCGCGCTCACGGTTTGCAAACTCGATGGTGCCGCCGTGCGCGGCCACTATCTTGTTCGCGATCGCGAGCCCCAGTCCCGTCCCGCCGTCCTTCGTGGTGAAGAACGGTTCAAACATCCGCTCCAACCCTTCCGGGTCGATGCCGCCGCCCTCGTCGCGGAAGGCAATGTGCACCACACGCGCGTCGGCCGAGTGCGCCGTGATCTCGAGATTCCCGCCCGACGGCATGGCTTCGCAGCCGTTGACGGCCAGGTTCACGAACACCTGGCGCATCTGCTCGTCATCCATCCACACGTCGGAGAGGCGCGGGTCGCACTCCAGCCGGACCTTGATGCCCTGGCTCTTCTCAGTGTTCTTGTCCAGCAACACCAGCGTCTCTTCCAGTGCCCGCTTGACGTTGGCGCGCATGCGCCGCGGAGCGCGCAGCCGCGCGAACTCCAGGAAGTCGGAGATGATCCGGTCCAGGCGGTCGGACTCGCGCATGATCAGTTCCATCAGACGACGGTTCTCGCCGTCGAGCTGGACCTCGTGGTAGAGCATCTCGATCGACCCGCTGATCGATGCCAGCGGGTTTCGCAACTCGTGCGCAATCCCGGCAGACAGCTCTCCAATGGCGGCCAGACGGTCCGCCTTGCGCACGCGCTCGCGCATTTCATGCACTTCGGTCAGGTCCTGGAACACGGCGATCACGCCGCGACGCCGGTTGCCCTCGGTTAGAATCGAGGTGCTGAACCCGAGGGGCCGGAAGCGTCCGGCCCGCGTGTGCGCCGAGATCTCCTGGCGCCGCGTACCGCGCTCGCGCGCCAGCGCTTCCACCAGTTCGCGCGCGAGGTCCGGGAGTCTGCGCCCGAGGGCCTCGTCCACGTGCCGGGCAATCGCCTCTTCGCGATTGACCTCCAGAATTTCGGCCGCCGCTCGGTTCATCGTGATGATGCGGCCGTCGTTGTCCACCACCACCACACCACTGCTCATGTGCTCCAGGATGTAGTTGGTATCCACCCGAAGCTGTTCCAGCGCACTCTCGGCGTGGCGCAGGGCCCGCCCCTTGAGTGTGATGCGGTCGGCCAGGTAACCACCCAGCGTCCCGAGAAGAAAAAACATCGACGCGTGCATGTAGGCGTCGATGAGACCACTGTTGCGCGCCCGCGCCACAAACTCGCGTCCGGGCGGGTCGACGAAGCCCTGGGCTTCCGCAATCTGGTAGCCGACAAAGCAAAGGGACGACAGCATCGCCGTCGTGAGCCCCCCGGGCATCGCGAGAATGAAAGCAGCCGCCGCAATCGTGAGGCAGAACACCATCGTGAACTGCCCGGCCACACCGCCGCTGTAATGGAGAATGGCGAGCTCGAGCCCGATATCCGCCACCATGACGCCCCACGCGACCTTGCGCGTCGCGACCCCCAGACGGGTGGCGGCGAGTCCCGCCGCTCCGACGGCGACGCTGACCGCCAGCACCGCGTAGAGTGGTCGCACGTCGCGGACTTCGTCGGTGAAACCGACGATGGCCACACCCGCGCCGACCACCAGCGTCGCGACGATCGTGCGCAGCACGAGAAAGCGGTCCAGCCCGCGCCGGCCGTCGCCGCCCGTCGCGCCCCGCAGCATCCCGTGAATCACGACCGGCCTAGCCCCCGCCCACGACGGTGACGAGCTTGAACATCGGGAGGTACATCGCGATCAGCATGCCGCCGACCACGACACCCATGACCACGATCATGACCGGTTCAATAATGGCGGTGAGAGAGTCAACCGCCGTGTCGACTTCGCTGTCGTAGAAGTTCGCGATCTTGTCGAGCATTTCGTCAAGGGCACCCGTCTGTTCGCCGACCGCGATCATCGATGTGACCATGGGCGGAAACACGCCGCACTCCTTGAGAGGCTCGGAAATGGTGTTACCCTGGCTGATGCTCTCGCGCGTCTTCATGACCGCCTGCTCGACAACGCGGTTGCCCGCGGTGCGAGCCGTGATCTCGAGGCCGGAGAGAATCGGGACACCCGACGAGATCAGGGTACCCAGCGTGCGCGTAAAGCGCGCCACCGAGCCCTTGCGGATGACCATGCCCAGGACCGGAATCTTGAGCAGCAGCTTGTCGATGTTCAGGCGCCCGTTGTCCGTCTTGTAGTAGCGCTGCAGGCTGATCACGGTACCCGCGATGCCCGCGCCGAGCGCCCACCAGAAGTCGCGCAGGAAATTGGACAGCATGAGCACGATTCGGGTGGGCAGAGGCAGCTCGCCGCCAAAGTCCGAGAACATGCGCGCAAACGTCGGGATGATGAAGATGAGCATGAAGGTGGTCGCACCGCATGCGACGATGGCTACCACCGTCGGGTAGGTAAGCGCACTCTTCACCTTGCGCTGCAGGGCGTCCAGCTTCTCCAGGAACGTCGCGAGACGCGCCAGAATGATGTCCAGAATACCGCCCGCTTCGCCCGCTTCCACCATGTTGACATAGAGCGTGCTGAAGATCTTGGGGTGCTTGGCCATGCCCTCCGCGAGGGTGGAACCACCCTCGACGTCCGACATCACCTTGGAGATGCACTCGCGCAGGGTCTGCTTCTCGGTCTGCTGCGCCAGAATGTCCAGGCACTGTACCAGCGGCAGACCCGCGTTGATCATGGTGGCGAACTGGCGCGTGAACACGCCGATGTCCTTGACCGTGATGCGGTCCTTGAACGAGAAGTTAAGATTCATCCCGCCGGTCTTGGTCTTGACCGACGTGATGATGATCTTCCGCTTGCGCAGATAGTTGACCAGGTCATCCTTGCTGTCGGTCGCGTATTCACCGGAGAGAAGTTCTCCGCTCGGGCTTCTGCCCTTCCACAGATAAGTCGTGGCCATTCAATAACCCCCTCGGGATTCCCCGTTTTCCTAGCGTACGCCGACCGGCTGCCCCAGCATGGTGGACAGCTCCGTCGAGTCGGATGTGCGGCGCATCGCTTCTTCCTGACTGATTTCCTTGGAAACGACCGCGTTGAAGAGAGCCTGGTTCATGGTCTGCATGCCGTGCTTCTGCCCCGCCTGCATCAGGCCATAGATCTGATGAATCTTGTCGTCGCGGATGACCGCACGGATGGCGGGCGTGCACACCATCACTTCCGTAACCAGCGCACGGCCGCGGCCGCGCGCCTTCGGAATCAACTGCTGCGCCAGCACACCTTCCAGAACGAAGGCGAGCTGGGCGCGCACCTGGTTCTGCTGCGAGGGCGGGAACGAGTCCACGATGCGGTTGATCGACTCGAAGGTCGAATTGGTGTGCAGTGTGGCCAGCGTCAGGTGACCCGTCTCCGCGATGGTCAGGGCCGCGGCCATCGTCTCGTGGTCGCGCATTTCACCGATCAGAATGACGTCGGGGTCCTGACGCAGGACGTGCTTCAGGGCGGCGGTGAAGGTCTCCGTGTCCGCCTTCACCTCGCGCTGGTTTACGATGCACTTCTTGTGCTGGTGGATGTACTCAACCGGGTCCTCGATGGTCACGATGTGACGCCGGCGCTCGCTGTTGATCTTGTCGATGATGCTGGCGAGCGTGGTCGACTTGCCGGAGCCGGTCGGACCGGTGACGAGGATCAGGCCCTGCTGCTTCTTGGCCAGGGTGTCCATGATCTGCGGGAGGCCGAGGTCACGGAAGGAACGGATCTCGTACGGAATCTGCCGGATGGCCAGACCCACGCAACCGCGCTGCAGGTACGCATTGCCGCGGAAACGGCTCATGCCCTTGACGCCGAACGAGAAGTCCAGCTCCTTGGCGGCCTCGAAGCGCTTCTGCTGCTCTTCGTTGAGCACGCTGTACGCGATCGACTGCGTCTGCTCGGGAGTGAGCGCCGGGCGGTCGGTTGCGATGACTTCGCCGTCAACGCGCAGCATCGGCGGGAGCCCCGCCGTAATGTGCAGATCGGAAGCACCCTTCTCGATCATTTCCTGCAAGAGGTCACGAAGATTGACCATGGTCTATTACACTCCTCGGGTCGGGCTAGTGCTTGGCCGTCTCGCGCAGGATTTCCTCAAGCGAGGTGCGTCCGTTTTTGAACTTCTCGATGCCGTCCATTCGCAGCGTGAGCATGCCTTCCTTGACGGCGAGGATCTTGATCTCCGAGTTGGACGCGCGATCAACGATCATTTCGCGGATGGCAGGGCTGATTTCCATGACTTCGTACAGACCCACGCGGCCCTTGTAGCCCGTGTCGTTGCACAGCGGGCAACCCTTGGCCTCGTAGATGCGCAGTTCATCGGGGTTCTCCATGATCCCCAGCTCGCGCAGGACCTCGGGGTGCATGGATGTCGGCGACTTGCACTTGTCGCACAGGCGGCGCACCAGGCGCTGGGCAATGATGAGCAGCACCGAACTGGAGACGAGGAAGGGCTCGATGCCCATGTCCACCAGTCGGTTGATGGAACTGGCGGCATCGTTGGTGTGCAAGGTACTCAATACAAGGTGACCGGTGAGAGCGGCCTTGGTGGCGATGGACGCCGTGTCGAGGTCACGAATTTCACCGACCATGATGACGTTGGGGTCCTGACGGAGGAAGGCGCGCAGCGCCGCCGAGAACGACAGACCGATTTCGTCGTGCACGTTGACCTGGTTGATGCCGCTGATGTTGTACTCGACCGGATCCTCCGCCGTCATGATGTTGGAGTGGGTCTTGTTGATTTTCTGGAGCGCACTGTACAGCGTGGTCGATTTGCCCGACCCGGTGGGCCCCGTGACCAGCACCATGCCGTACGGGCTCTCGATCGCGTTCAGGAAGCGCGCGAGGGCCGTGGTATGGAAGCCCAGCTTCTGCAGGTCGATCTGCAGGTTGCTCTGGTCCAGAATACGCATCACGACCTTCTCGCCAAAGATCGTGGGCAGTGTTGAGACGCGCAGGTCGATGGGCTTGCTGTGCATGCGGATCTTGATGCGCCCGTCCTGCGGAATGCGCTTTTCCGCGATGTCCAGCTCGGCCATGATCTTCAAGCGCGAGATGATCGCGTTCTTCATCTTGAAGGGCGGCGACATCATTTCGTGCAGCATGCCGTCGATGCGGAAACGCACGCGCAGTGACTTTTCGTAGGGCTCGATGTGAATATCCGAGGCACCGCGCCCGACGGCGTCCGAGATGAGGCTGTTCACAAGCTTGACGACGGGCGCATCGGCCGCGGCCGCGGCCGCCCCGATGTCGCTGTCTTCAACCTCTTCGACAATCTCAAAGTCCTCCTCGATCTCGCCCATGATGGTGGCGAGCGAGTCGGCGGAATCGTACAGACGGTCGATGCAGCGTTTGATCGCGGTTTCGGTGGCGACCACGGGCCGCACGTCGAAACCGGTGATGAACTTGATGTCGTCGATCGCGAAGATGTTGTCCGGGTTGGCCATTGCAACCGTGAGGACGCGCCCCTCGCGCTTCAGGGGCACCACCTGGAACTTGGTGGCGACATCGGTCGGGATCAGATCGACCGCATTGGGGTCGATGGGAACCGCGTCCAGGTCCACCGCGGGAACGTTGTACACCTGGCCCATGAACTCGGCAAAAGCCATCTCGGAGATGGCGCCGGTCTTGACCAGGTTATAACTGAGCGTGCCGCCGCCGGACGTCTGCGACTCGAGGGCGCGCGCGAGCTGGTCCTGGCTGATGAGGGAAGACTCGAGCAGTTTCTGGGCAATTCGGTCTCTCAACGACGTAGCCTCCGGCAGAGCTCACCGACGTTCGAACGTAAGTCACTGGGAAATAAACTTTCGGCGTGGACGCATTTCGCAATTCCCATGCCACGGATGCAACGGCGCTGATGCCGCGGTTGCAGCGTTCGCCCCACCGCGCGCGGACGCCACGCGGAGTCATGCGGACCGATTCTCCCTCCTTCTCCCACGTCACGGACCCCGCTCTGCACGGCGCCGCGCAGTTTGCGACTGCGCGCGAATCGACCACCCGCCACCGTCGTGGCGCGCGCGGCGCGCGACGCGGCGAACGAGAATCAGCCGTCAGAGAGTGTTCGCAGGCGGTGGATAGTAGCGGGCCCGATTCCGCGCACACGGTCCACCTCGTCCCAGGTGCGAAACCTGCCGGTGCCGCGTGCCGCCACGATGCGCGCGGCCAGAACGGGTCCAATGCCCGGCAGTAACTGCAGCGAGTCCGCGGGCGCGTGGGATAGAAACGCGAGGGGAGCTTGAACGAAGGCGGGAGGGGTGCCGGACGCGGCAGGTTGTGCCGACGCGCGCGCGACCGGTGTTTGCACGGCCGCCGGCGGGGCGACCGGGGACACGGGCCGCGACGGGACAGGGTCGGAAACGGATGGGACCGGAACCGGTCGCAGGAAATAGAGGAGATCAGCGGCGCCGAAGCACAGGAGAAGGATTGCCGCCCCCGCCACCCGTCTCACACCCCGGCCTCCCCCGCACCCTTACCCCGTCACATCAATTGAAGAGCGTCCACTCGATACCGTAAACAAACGACCGGGGCGTCATCAAGTGGTTCCCAAGCGTCGCGTACTGCTCGTCCATCACGTTCAGGTACGCGAGGTAGAAACGCGCCGAGAGGAGACGCGCTTCCACGAGGAGATTCAAGACGCCGAACTCCGGCAAAATCGTCCCGTCGTAGTCGCGGCGCGTATCCATATAGACAAACTCCGCTCCCGCCGAGAGGCCGCTGGTGGCCTCAAACATGTCGCCACCAAAGCGAACCGAGGCCGTGGCCATGGTCTCGGGCACGGAACGGAACGCGTCGCGGCGATCGCCATCGGTGAACAGGAACGAACCCTCCACGCGCGACCGAATCGGTCCCAACTGGAACACGGCGCGCGCCCATTCCTCGACGAAGACCATGGAAGACGATTCCTCCACGTTCGTGGCGACGCGCCACGTCTCACTCCCCACCGACCGGGGCAGGAAGAGCACGGCGTCGCTGCTCTCGATCCACGACGCGCGCAGGCGGTGCGAAAACACACGCGTGCGCATGTCCCATGCCGCCCCCAGTTCCAGGGCCGACTCGGAGCCAACCGCGCCATCGCCCGTCAGCGTGCGCCCGTCGCGCGTGTGCGCGGGCAGGAAACGCTCGGCAAGATTGGGCAGGCGCGCGGAGCGCTGCCCGCTGAGCGTGATGCCGTGCGCGCTCCGCCGCGCTGTCAACGCGACACCGCCGGCCCATGCCGGATCACCGGCGTCGTCATTCAACCACGACCCCGTCGCCACGAGATTGGCGCCGCGCACGAGGCGCCATCGACCGAGTGCCGTAAGCGACCCGCCCAGCACCGTGACGGTGGTATCCGCGATCACGGTGTCCGCGCTTACGTCCATACGCGCACGCGTGTGCTCGATGCGTCCGCTGAACGCAACCCCCGCGGCGTTGTCCGCCGGCGACGCCCACGACAACGCACCCCCCGCCGTTTCGCTCACGGTTTGCGAATCGGGGCGCTCGGTCTTGTAGCCGCGCCCGTAGGCCATGGCCCGCGCACCGCGGTGCGAGACATCCACCCAGGCCAGGTGTCCGTCGCGGGTTCCTTCCTCGGCCGGATCCTCGAGGGTTCCAGTGAGGGTGGTCACGAAGCGGCGCAGTCCAAACGCGTAGCGCGCACCGGCGTCGTCCTTCCCGCGCAGCACAACGCCACCCTGGCGCGTGCGCGCCTTCCCGAAGTTGGGAGCGTCACCGATGGTGCCGGTGCCGTCGAATTCGTAGCCGTCATCCAGCACTTCGTCGTAAGAAAGGTCGAGGCCCGCATCGGCGTCCTGCGACATGAAGCGCACGCGTCGCTGGCGCAGGTCATTGTGTCCGTTTGACAACTCGACGAACGTGCCCGGGCCCGCCAGGGGCGGCGCCTCTTCCGAGAGGCGCAGATCGCCCTCGAGCACCGGCCCGTCGGGCAGTGTGGCGTCGAACAACGCGGCGTCTCCGCTCACCAGCGCACCAAACCCGCTGGTGGCCAGGCGCGCGTAGGGTGCAACACCGTCCTGCGGGTCGTTCAGGGGTATCCCGTTCAAGGTAAGGCGCGCACGGCCGCGACCAATTCCCCACCGCGACCAGGCGGCGTCGTAGCCTATCGGGCCGCCGCGCACAAGCACGCCACCCGGTTGCATCTCGAGGAAGTTGTCAAACGACACCGCGTGGCGGCGGATGTAGTCCAGGCGCGGGATACTGTCGGCCGCACTCCAGCGCACACCCGGCACGCTGGTGGCGGGTGCGGGCACGGGTGTCTGCGCGGCGGCGCCACACGGAACCACCGCCGCCGCCAGCAACAGTACCCACCGCAAACGGTTCAACGCGACACCGCCAGATCACGGCGCTGTCTCTGCAGCACGCGCAGGGTGGGCGGCATGGCGGCCGCGAAAAGCAACGCGTTCCAACCGATCTGAACCGCGGCAAACGCGATGCCACCGGTCAGGTACACGCGCAGACTCATTCCGCTTGCGAACGAGTAGTAGGAGACGAGGTTCACCAGAACCTGATACCCAAAGGTGAGTGCGGCGCCACACACCCCGGCCAGCACCGCGGCCAGCACGCGCGAGCGCCGGGTGGCGACGACCGGCCCCAGGAGGGCGCCACTGACGCCGATGAGCCCGTAGCAGGCCACCTGCGCGGCAAGAATGGGCAGGGCCACGGCACCCAGCGCGTTGAACAATGAGTGCGCTCCCATGCCACAGGCACCCACCACCAGCCCCGGCCACACACCCAGCAGGAAGCCCGCGACAAACACGAGGAAAGTTACCGCCTCCACGTTTGGAATCGCAGCGAACGCCTGCCCCGTGACAAACACCAGCGACGTGAGCAGGCTTGCGAGAAGAAGGATGCGGGTGCGATTCATGGTCGGCGCGATGCTATCGGCCGCACCCGGGCGGGTCAACGGATAACCGAGAAGCGCCCGGTCACGTGGCGGTCACCGGCGTCGATACGCACGTAGAAGTGGCCGGAGCCCCGCGGCGTGCGCAGAAAGAGGGTGTTGGTGCCGCGCCGCAATGCCACCGGCTGTTCATCCACGCGGCGGCCGGCCACGTCGTAGACACGCACCATGGCGGCATGGTCGGAGGCGGAGTCCACCAGCAGGCGCACGTCGTCGCGCGCCGGGTTGGGAAACACGCTGACCAGGGCGAGCGAGTAGGCGGGCACGCGCGCGCGTACCGACTGTTCCCACAGGACGCGCTGGTGCGTGACATCCACCAGGCGGTAGGTGGCGGCATCGCCCGGCAGGCGGTCACTGGCCGAAAAACGCGCGTCGCGCGAAGACGGAGTCACCGTGAGTTGGATGCCGGCCGTGCCTTCGGGTGCCACACGCACCATCTCCAGTTGCTCGCCGTCGTAGTGTTCGAGTGCTCCCGTGATGCGCACATCGACACCCTCCACGCTGACTTCGGCACGCGTGACAGAGAGGGTCGACAGCTGGAGACCAAATGCCATCAGTACCGCGTTCATGAACTGCCCGCGCGTGCTGCCGGCGGTCTCGCGCGAACCGCCAATCAGCATCGTGGCCATGACGCGATACGAGTTGTTGGGGCCGCGCTGCAGCGTTGCACGCACGTTACCTGCCTGGTCCTCGACCAGCGGCGAGGCGCCGGCAACGGGCTTTAGAACACCCACCCAGTCGTTCGGTTCTCCGCCGTCGTAACCAAATGCGTAGTCGCCGCTGAAGTAGGCGGACGACACCGTCGACCACGACGCAACATTGCCGGTGGGCAAACCGGGTTTGAACGTGCACCCGAAATTGGACCAGAACGCATGCTCGGTTGCGTCGCCCGCTCCCTGCCCCGGGTCAATCCAGCTGCCCAGTTCACTGCCCTCCACGTAGACGTCCCCGCCGCCATCCAGGTAGAACATGAGTTTGTTCAGCATGTCGTCGGAGAGCGTGCACCCGCCGGCGTCGAACGCACCGCTCACAAACACCGCGACACAGCCGGCCAGACTGGGAGGAATCGAGTCACTCACCACCACCGTGGCACCCGCGTCGACCAGTGCCTCGCGCAATCCCGCTTCCTCGCCGTCGCGGGTCGTGAAGTCGTCTTCCACGCCGTCAAAGGGGGCACGGCAACCGTCGCGGTCAACCACCAGCACCCAGTCTCCTGCCGGTGCCGCCGCGGTGATATGGCTCGCCCGAATACCCACCGCGTTGTCGGCACCGCCGGTGTTGATCTGACAGATCACCACCAGCGAATCGACATCCTTCCAGTCGGAGATCACGATCTGATCCTCCGGCGAATTGACGGGATAGAACTCCGTGCTCGCGCTCCACACCCCGCCCTTGTAGCGCACGAGCGTCAGGTACATCGACGCCTGAAACGCGGGGATGAAGCGCAGTGCCAGCGGGTCGTCGTGCTGGTCGCCGTCGAAGTGGTAATAGTTGGCCCCCAGTTCGGCGAGTGGCCGAAGGCTGACGAACGTGCTGGTCGGGTAACAATCATCACGGTCTTCAAAGCCAATGGCGCGATAGGTGGCGCCTTCCTCGTAGTGCAGGCCGTCGTCGCGTCCGCCTGTGAACAGGTTGTACACCCCGAACGCCACAAACGCGTCCGCAAAATTCGTCGCGGTGTTGTTCACCAGGGCCTGGTCGAAGGCGTCGCGCGGGTTGGGGCCGGGTGTCGTCGCGCACGCGAGCAGCGTTTGCGGGAGGATATCGTCGCCGTACAACTGGGTCAGGTAGATCGCCCACGGAACGTTGGTATAGACCTGGTTGAAGAGCCCCCGGTACGGCCAGCGAAAGAACAGGTTCAAGGTCGCGAGGTTGAGGTTGTAGTCGTCGTACAGGCGGTCCTCCACCCACGTCGAGAGCATCTCGAGGAGACTCACGCTCTCGAAGCGATCGTACGCCACCTGAATGACGTGGTAGATCTCGTGTGCTGTGACGGTGGTGCGTCGCGCCACCGAGAGCGTATCCACGATCTCCACCCATGCCGTGTACGAACCCGGGTACGGCGTGCCCACGTTGGTTTCCGGGAAGGTGGCGCCGTACACATCGCCGATCTGCGCCGGTGTGCGCACGTAGATGTCCACACGGCTGTCACCACCGAGGGCACCGTCCGGCAACGGGGCGTGGTGTTGCAGGGTGTCCACCAGCATGCGCCACGCGAGTTCAGCCGCGTCGCTCAGGTCCTGGGCGTAAGCAAGCTGGCCCGCGTTGGGGTAATGAACAATGAAATGGGGGGAAAGCAGCGTGTTGGGACCACTGGGTGGCCGGACCGCCGCTGTAAACCGGGATGACGTACCCGGCGTGGGTGCCAGGGCCCGCCAGGTGCCACAGCGAGCCGCATCAGCCGGTTCGGGTGCCAGCGCCTCCCCACCGGGACCTGAAGCGGACGCACGCGCGGGCAGGCCGGCGAGCACAACCAGGGTGGCAAGTGTGGCGAGTGGTCTCAACATCCAGTTGCAGTCGCCACGCGGACGGGGCCCCCGCGGGCTTTGGGGCACACTGAATTGTAATAATGAGGGGTGGCGCGGGTAAAGGACAAACCCGAGCCGGTTCTAGCTGTCAGCCAGGCGGCTGATCTTGTCGGCCACGTCGCGGAAGGTCACATCCACCACGTACACGTCTTCGAAGTACGTGCGCGCGTTGGCGAGATCCCCGGTCATCTCGTAGGCGAGACCCAGGTTGTACTTGATGCCCAGCGATTCCTCGCTGTCGTTCCCGATCAGACCCAGACCCTTGGTGAGCTGACGGATGGCCAGCTGGGGCTGGTTCTGCTTTACGAAGCACAGGCCGATCATCTCGAGACACTTGATCAGGTACTGCGGTGAGCGCGCGGCAATCTGGTACTCGCGAATGGCCTCGGAGAGCAGGTCCATTTCCAGGTACGCCATGCCGAGGTCGTAGTGGCTGCGAAAATCGGATTCGCTCTCGGCCCCATCGTCGTCGATCAACGCCGAGATGTTCATCGGGTTGCCCGCGGCCGTCGGAGCGGAACGCGGTGTCGCCGCCGCGGTGGGCGCCGGTGCTTCCGCTTGCGGCGGTGTCGCGGTGGCCACGGCGGTTGCGGACGACGGTACCGCAACCTCGGGCGCGGCGGCCGGCAGTTCCAGCGCCGGCGTGGTTGTCGCCACCGTTTCCGGTGCGGGTGACGCAGTCGCTTCCGGCTGAGCCGCCGCTGCCTTGGGGCGTGCATCAGCACTTCCCCGCGCGAGGCGGAGCAGATAGAGGTCGCGTTCCGACGGGCCCGCGGGTGCCGCCGGCGCCGCGGGTTCTGCCGGTGCACTTCCGTTGCCACCCGGGTTGTAGCGCGGCGTGGTTTCAACTTCGATGCGTTCGCCCTCGCTGTGCGTGCGCGTCCAGATGTTCGACTCGGTGATGATCGGGCCGTCCTTGCCGCCACCTTCACCCGGGCGCGCGCTCGCGGAGATAGCGATCTCGAGCTTCGCGGTAAACCCGAGGCGTTCGATTACCGCCCGCGAGGCTTCAGCACCGGCGCTGTCGCCGGCCTTCTGCTGGAGCTGGAAGAGCATGATCAGCACGTTGCCAGCTTCGTCGTTCAAGCGGTAGCTCACGAGTGCCTGCGAAAGGCGGTGCAGCACCGTGGCCGAATCCTTCATCTCCGCGATGATGCCGTCGGCGATCTTGGAAAAGGCGGCGGCTTCAAGGCCGCCGGCGCCGGTCTTGTCGAGGAACTGCAGGTAGTACGACTCGGCTTCCTTGCCCAGGCCCTGGCGGGCGCGAATGTAGCCGAGCTTGGTAAGCACATCCACGCGCCCGGGGAGGACGCGCAGGACTTTCTTGCACACGGCGACGGCGTTGTTGTGCAACCCGACGCGCGTGTACTCGTCGACCGCGCGTACGAACGCGTCGTACGCCTCGGTCTTCTGGCTGGTCTTGAGGTAGATGTCGGCGAGCTCGTTATGAACGTTCGGATTGCTCTGGTCGAGTTCGACCAGGCGCTTGTATTCCTTGATCGCACCCGGCCAGTCCTGGTCCTTGACCAGGTCGAGTGCCTTCTTGCGGATGATCGTTGCCTTGCTCACGTGTGCGTTTCCTGCTGATCGGTCAGTCCGCGTAGTCGGCGGCGCGCCACTCGCGTCCGCCCACAAATACCTTCTCCACCGGATTCACGCCGAAGTGGTTCACCACTTCGCGATGGTCGTCGCCGGCGAGGATCACAAAGTCCGCGCGTTTGCCGGCTTCCAGACTCCCCACCTCGCGCTCGCGCCCCAGTACGAAGGCCGCGTTCACGGTCGCCATCGAAATGGCTTCCGCGGGCGAGAGCCGCATGTGCGAGCACGCAATCGCGAGCATCATCGGCATCGACTCGGACGTCGAGCTGCCGGGGTTGAAGTCGGTCGCGATCGCCAGACGCATTCCACGCTCCAGCATGCGCCGCGCGGGCGCGAAATCGAGCGACGGCAGGCCAAAGCTGGTTCCCGGCAGGAGAACGCCGAAAACACCCGTGTCGGCCATGCGTGCGATTCCTGTGTCACTGATCTTCTTGAGATGGTCGGCCGAAACCGCGCCCAGGTCGGCGGCCAGTGCCGCCCCGCCCGTATCGGTTAATTCGTCAGCGTGGATTCGTGCCTTCAGCCCAGCCTGTGCCCCGGACCGCAAGATTCGTTCCGTTTCTTCCCGCGAGAACGCCCCGACTTCGCAAAAGACGTCGTTGAACTCCGCGAGTCCCTGTCGGGCCACTTCAGGGATCATCTCGTGGACAAGGAGGGAGACAAATTCCTCGCGACGGCTCCTGTACTCGACCGGCACGGCGTGCGCCCCGAGGAAGGTGGGGACGATTGTGACCGGGTACTTTTCTCCCAGGCGGCGCACCACCCGGAGCTGCTTCAGTTCATGCTCGAGGTCAAGTCCGTAACCGCTTTTTATTTCTATCGTTGTGGTCCCATGCCGGACACTGCTCCGGAGCCTGCGCTCGCTCACGGCAAAGAGGGTCACTTCGTCCATGGCACGGATGTGTTCGACGCTTTTTGCGATCCCGCCCCCGCGCGCGGCAATCTCCGCGTAAGGCGTTCCCGCCACGCGCCATTCGTACTCGTCCAGGCGGTAGCGCGCGAACACCAGGTGGGTGTGACAGTCCACGAAGCCCGGCAGCACGGCGGCCCCACCCGCGTCGACATGAACACATCCGGCTTCGGGGGTGACGGAGCGCAGAACGGCTTCGCGCGGCCCGGCGGCAACGATGCGTCCCCGGTGTGACGCCAGCGCACCGTCACGCACGATGCCGAGGTCCTGGAGCGCCTTGCCCGTCCGCGGCCCCGCCTCGCGCGCGGCCAGTGTGAGCAGTTCACCGCAACCGGTGACGATCAGGTCGGCGGCCGGTGTCATTTGCCGCCGTCCGTGTGCAAGGGCAGGTTGACGCCGTCCCGGCGCGCCGCTTCCAGCGCGAGCTCATAGCCTGCATCCGCGTGGCGCGCGATCCCCATGCCGGGATCGCCGGTGAGACAGCGCACCGCCTTCTTCCCCGCTTCCTCGCTGCCGTCCACCACCACCGCAAGACCGGAGTGAATGGAGAGTCCCATGCCGACTCCCCCGCCATGATGCACCGACACCCAGGCCGCACCGTTCACCGCGTTCAGGAGAGCGTCGAGAATGGGCCAGTCGGCCACGGCGTCACTGCCGTCGCGCATGGCCTCGGTTTCGCGGTAGGGACTTGCCACCGAACCGCTGTCGAGGTGGTCGCGTCCGATCACAACCGGCGCGGACACTTTCCCCTTCGCGACCAGATGGTTCAGCCGTTCGCCAAACTGCGCGCGTTCGCCATACTTGAGCCAGCAGATGCGCGCGGGCAGACCCTGGAACTGCACGCGCTCGCGCGCCAGTTCGATCCAGCGCGCAAGGGCGGGCTTGTCCGGAAACAGTTCCAGCACGAGGTCATCGGTAACGGCGATGTCCTTTGGGTCACCCGAAAGTGCGATCCAGCGGAACGGGCCGTAGCCCTCACAGAAAAGCGGACGAATGTAGGCGGGCACGAACCCCGGAAACGAAAACGCGTCCGCGTAACCGCCGGTGAGTGCTTGCCCGCGCAGGTTGTTGCCATAGTCGAACACCGCGGCTCCGGCTTTCTGGAAGCCAACCATCGCCTGTACGTGGCGCACGATCGACGCGGTGGAACGCTCCACGTAGCCCTTCGGGTCGCGCGCGCGCAATTCAGCCGCCTGCGCGAGGTCCATCCCGTGCGGGATATAACCGTTCAACGGGTCGTGCGCGGACGTCTGATCGGTGACGACATCCACCTCGACGCCACGCGCGAGCATCTCCGGGAACACGTCGGCCGCGTTGCCGAGAAGCCCGATGGAGAGTGCCTTGCCGGCGCGTTTGGCTTCCATGGCGCGCGCGATGGCGTCGTCGAGATCCGTGCACATCACGTCCAGGTAGCGCGTGTCGAGGCGCTTCTGGATGCGCGCGCGATCCACTTCCACGGCGATCACAACGCCGTCGTTCATCGTGACCGACAACGGCTGCGCGCCGCCCATGCCGCCGAGCCCGCCCGTCAGCACCAGGCGTTGTTTAAGCGAGCCGCCGAACTCCTGTTGCGCGCACGCGGCGAAGGTTTCGTACGTCCCCTGCAGGATGCCCTGGGTGCCGATGTACATCCAGCTTCCCGCGGTCATCTGCCCGTACATCATGAGGCCCTTGGCCTCGAGCTCCCAGAAGTGCTCCCATGTGGCCCACTTCGGGACCAGCATGGAGTTGGCGATCAGTACGCGCGGTGCAAGCGGGTGGGACGGAAACACCGCCACCGGTCTTCCCGACTGCACGAGCAGTGTTTCCTCGTCACCCAGTTTGCGCAGGCTGCGTACGATGGCGTGAAAGGCGTCCCAGTCACGCGCGGCCTTGCCACGCCCGCCGTACACCACCAGGTTCTTCGGGTCTTCCGCCACCTCGTTGTCGAGGTTGTTGCAGAGCATGCGCAGTGCTGCTTCCTGCGCCCATCCCCGACATTGCAGGCTCGATCCGCGCGGGGCGCGGATGCTACCGGGAACGAAGTCCATCATCATGACCTTTCGTGGAAAGTGGCGCGTCACGCGCGCGGCAGGAGCGGGCCGACCTCGGCTTCAACCGCGGCCAGAAGCGACCCGTCGTTGACGCGTGCCTCGAGCGCCGCCAGGTGTCCGGACAAAACGGCGTCGCGCTCCAGAAATGGAACCACGGCGCGCACCGCGCGCGCCGTTGCCAGGGCACCCTTGCCCGCTGTCAGGGGCCGGTGGAAATCCAGCGCCTGCGCACCGCACAGGGCCTCAACCGCCACCACGCGCGCCACGTTGTCCAGCACGCGCGACGCCTTGATGGCACCGATACTCCCCATGCTCACGTGGTCCTCGAACCCGAGTGATGTGGGAATGGTGTCCACCGACGCGGGGTGCGCGTGCACTTTGTTCTCGCTGACCAGGGCTGCGGCCAGATACTGCGCAATCATGAAGCCGGAATTGAGGCCGGGGTCCGGCGTGAGACAGCGCGGTACTTTCTCGCCGTCGCCCGCCATCAACTGGTCGATGCGCCTTTCCGCAATGGATGCCACTTCCGCGCCCGCAACCGCGAGCGCGTCCAGTGCAATCGCCATGTGCTCGCCGTGGAAGTTTCCGCCCGAGAGCGCGTCGCCCTGTTCGGAAAACAGAATGGGGTTGTCGGTGACCGAGTTCACCTCGCGCACCACCCAGGTCTCGATCCACTCCAGCGTGTCCGCGACCGCCCCCAGCACCTGCGGGATGCAGCGAAACGAGTACGGGTCCTGCACGCGATCGCAATCGCGGTGGGCACGCATGATGGCGCTGTCGGCGTGCAGGCGGCGGAATGCTTCCGCCACGCGCACCTGCCCCGGGTGCGGTTTCAGCGCGTGCAGGCGCGCGTCAAACACGCGATCCGTGGCCTGACGCGCCTCGAGCGACATGGACGCCGTCGCCATGGAGGTGGCAAGCAGCCGGCGTGCGCGCAGCGTCTCGCGCACGGCAAAGGCACTCATGAACTGGGTGCCGTTGATGAGGGCCAGGCCCTCCTTGGCTCCCAGCACCAGCGGGTTGAGCTTCTCCGCTGCCAGCGCCTCCGCGGCCGTGCAGCGCTTGCCGCGGTGCACAACCTCGCCCTCACCCACGAGGGCCAGCGACATGTGCGCAAGTGGAGCGAGGTCGCCGCTCGCTCCCACGGATCCGTAGCATGGAATTACGGGCAGGATGTCGCGATTGACCATGTCGATGAGGCGCAGCACCAGCGTTTCCGAGACACCCGAGTAGCCGATGAGCAACGAGTTGGCGCGCAGAAGCAGCATCAGCCGCACAATATCCGCGTCGAGCAGAGGACCCAGTGCGGTCGCGTGGCTTCGAATCAGATTGAGTTGCAGATCGCGCACCTTGTCGGGCTCGATCCGCTTGTTTTTGAAAGCACCGAAGCCGGTGTTGATTCCGTAGTGCGGCTCTTCGCCGGCGGCGAGTCGGTCGCAGAGAGCAGCGGACTCGCGCACGCGCGCGAGCGCCTGCGGGTGCGCGGAAACATGAGATGGAGTGGCCAGAAAGGCGGCCAGAACGTCCATGGAGAGTCCGTGGCCGTCGAGAACCAGTGCGTGCGGTGTTGGCATCGGGCTATCCTACCACTCGGTTGGCGAGGTTCCTAGTGCGCTGTCGGGTGCCTAGAAGGTCTGCTCCAGCACCACGTAAACCTTGGTTTGTTGCAGCGACAATTCGTCGGAAACCGCAAAACCCAGGTCGATGCGCCCGAGCGCCGAAAGGCTGCGCACACCAAAGCCAAAACCGGTGAGGCCGATGCGCTCGGTGGCAGCACCCCCGGTGGCGAGCGGCGTTTCCTGTTGCACCGAACCCGCGTCCAGGAACAGATAGAAGCCTTCGCGCCCGCTGCGACCGAGGCGAACTTCGTTGCGCACCCACAGTGCCCGCCGGCCGTGGAACTGGTTCTCGCGGTAGCCGCGCACGGTGCGCGCACCGCCGAGATAGAACTGCTCCGAGAGCGGGACCGCGTCCTCGTCACTGTCGAGCCAGCGCAGGCGCCCTTCCAGCGCGTAGTGCAGCGAGCGCCACACGGGCATCAGGGTTTCCAGCCCCGCCTCGTAGATGAACTGTTGCACATCCGCCTCGCCGCTCTCTCCCTCGCGGTAGGTGTTGTGCTTGAACGCCGCCGTCGCGGCCAGCTCGAGGCGTCCAAAGCGACCGCGGCGCTCGTCGCCGCGCAACGCCGTGGCCGTCAGCCGCGCACGCCAGCGCGACGAGCGCAGGAGCGGCCCGGCGCTGAACACGTTGCGATCGCCAAAGCCGCCCACACCGGTGCCAACCAGGACACCTCCCACACGCCCGAGACCTCGCGACACGGAGAGCCCGGCCGATTGCCACGTGTACAGCGTGTCCTGTCCCACCTGTTCCAGGCGCGCTTCGATCCCCAGCCGCTTCCCGAGGAACAACCGGTCCTGGTAGCGAATACGGGTTTCGTTGCGCCCGCTGCCGTCGTTGTTCCACAGAACGCCGAAGTCCTTGAGTGTCCCGCCAATATTGGCGAGCTCGAGTTGCGCAAAGCCGCTCAGCGTGCGGTCGGTTTCGCCCTCCGCCGACGCGTATCCGAGGGCCGCGGCCAGTGAGTGCGAGCGCTCCGGTTCCTTGACGCGCAACACCGCGTCGACGCCGGTGCCGTCGGCGGAAAGACGCACCGACGGCGTCATGACCTCGGTGAAGATGCCGCTTTCCGAGAGGCGCAGGTACGCGTCTTCCAGCGCCTGCGCCCGGTACGGAACTCCGGTCTCGATGCCGGCGATGCGCGTGACGCGGTCGGGGCGCGTCTTGGTCAGGCCCTCCACCACCACCGCGTTCACGTCGCGCGGGTTGCCTTCCACAACAAAGAGTGCGATGTCGACGGCAGCACTGTCCGCATCGATGCCAACACTGTCCACCCACACCTGCGCAAACGGGTATCCGGCGCGGTCGTAGTCGACCAGCACACCCTCGATCGCGCGCGCGAGACGCCGGGGCAGGAACACGCTGCCCGGTTCGAGCCCCAGGGTTTGCACGAGTTCCGCGGTCGTGCGCACGCTTGCACCCGCCACCCGCACGCGGCGCAGACGCGCCGGTTCCCCTTCGTCGATCCACACCGTCCACGCCGAATCCGCTCCCTGCTCCACGGTACAGGCCGCGAACAGGCGTCCCTCTTCGTAGTAGGCCTGCTGCAGCGCGTGCACGCCGCTCGCCGACGGGAACCCGCCCGCGAGCAGCACGGTTTGCGCGCGTTCCGACGACATCGCGCGCGTACCCACGACGCGCACCTCCGGTGTCGCAGCACGCGCCGTGACGGCACCGGCCACCAGCAGAACCACACCCATGACGAGGTGACAAATGCGCATCAGAAGTACGCCCTCGTTTCCAGGCGGAACTCGTGTTCGGTGATCTCGCGCCCCGAGAACACGGTCTCGTTGCGCCCCCCGTACGTACCGTAAATGGAAATCATGCGCGACACGCGCAGGTTGGCGGTAATACTCCAGCGATGCGCCGTCCCGTCGCGCGCAAACACAATCGGGCGCACCAGCGTTTCGTTGCGATCGCTGGTGCGCGTCTGGTCGTAGGTGGCAAACACGTTGATCTGATCCGCCAGCCGCCACACGAGTCGTGGCTGCAATTGCAGAAGAAACTGCTCCGCGCCGGACTCGGCGTCGGTGCGGCTCGTGGCGCGCAGATCCACGTCCAGGGTTGCACCCGGAACCACCACCACACCCAGCCCGCCCATGCCCGACCACTCTTCGATATCGTAGCTGCTCCCGGTTCCCCCCGGAATCCCCTCTCCGGCGCGCCGGTCCAGACGGTGCCCACCCTCGACCGTCGTGGTGAGGCGTGCCGAGAGCGAGCGCGAGAAGCGCAGGACTTCTTCTTCCAGAAACGTGTTCTCGCGCACGCCCTCGAAACGGTTGTCCTCGCGGTCTTCGCGCAGATACCGCAGTGTCAGCGCGACATTCTTGTATCCGTCCAGAAACGACCAGTCCTGGCGGAAGGTGCTGGTGCCAAACACCGTGGCGTCATCGCGCTGCAGCGCGGACGGCAGCAGGAGGTAGATCTCCCACGCCGGTTCGTGCGTGGATTCTTCGCGCACACCGATCAATTGTTCGACCGACACGTTGCGCACGATCCAGTTGCCCGCACCCGGCTGCGCGCCGCGACGCTGTGACGGCTTCCAGTGCACGCGCAGGTTGAACCCCACCGTGTGCACGGGCGTTGCGTCGGTGGTGGGCAGGAACACCAGGGTGAAGTTCCCCTTGCCCTTGCCCACCGCTTCGCCAAACTCGTTGTAGTCGCCGTTGCCCTCGCCCACAAAGACCACCGAGCGCTGCAGATCGACGGCGTCATTCTGGCTGACCTCGTAGTCTGCGTCGGCGCGAAGCCCGATACCCTCCCACGCATCGCCCGCCTTGACGCGCGCGAGATCGGATGTCCGCGTGGCCCCGGTGGCGTGGTCGAGTTCGCGCCGGTGGGTGACTTCGAGCTCCGCCTGCGCTGACCCCGCGCCGCGGTACGCCACACCGCCGCTCACGGTGTCGTCGCGACGGTCGTCCACCCAGTCCTCGCTGGCCGCGTCGACGGTCTCCGTCTCGCGCCGCTCCACGTCCATGCGCCACGTGAGGCGACTACCACCGCGGTTGGTGAGGCGCGCACCCGCCAGCACAAACGCGCGCCCGCTGTCGGCGGCGGCAGCGTAGCTCGAGCGATACGTCTCCGTCCCCACCCGCAACGCGGGCACGACGCGCCACAGTCCGTACGCCACATCGGCGCCAAACGCGCGGCGCGTGCGGTCGTTGTCGGGGGATTCGGTGTCCGTCACCAGTGCGCGCGCCGCAACACCGCGGTCGGCCAGTGAACCCAGCATGGCCTCGGCCTTGTGGCGAAGCCCGTCAAAGGTGTCGCGATCCAGGCGCCCCAGCGTGTAACGAACGCCGGTGGCGGTACCGCGCATCGCACTCACGCCGACTTCGCCCGTGACCTCGCGCCCGGTGAGCGGCACGTCCTCCAGGTTCCAGTCGCGGTAGTAGTACGCGGGGCGCGCGCGGTCAAAGCTCCGGAATCTTTCATCCAGCAGACTGCCCGCTCCTTCCAGGCCCAGCGTCCAGACGCCGCGGCGCTTCAGTCCCACGCGAAACTGCCCGGCTTGGCCCATGTTGTCGTCATCGTCCAGCGAAGAGAACTTGTTCTTGTCGTGCTCGCTCACGTTCCATTCCCCGTCGACGGTGAGAATACCGCTCGCGTGCGTGAGGCGTGTCGTCAGGAGTGCCACCGACTCCGGCACCGGCAGTCGCCGCCCGGCCACATAGTTCCCAAGACCGACGCCCACGAACTCGAAGTAGGCAACGCCCCGCGGCGAAATACCGGCGCGACGGTAGTCACCGCGTTCGGCGCCGACCTCCACAAAGAGCACGATCAAGTTGCCGTTCAGTTCGTCGAAGCGATAGAACTCCGGCGTGCCCGCGGTGGTGTCGGCGGGCACCCGCACGTAAGTGCCCCGCGCCGAGTCGGCTTCGGTAACACCGTCGGTCACCGCGCCGGCCGGGTCGTCGCCCGCCGCGCGCAGGAGTGCGATGTCGTCTTCGCTCAAGGGATCGTTCTTCGGGCGCGATTCGTCGTCGGCTTCGCGCGCGGCCAGAACGTTGAGCAGAAAGCCGCGCCCCAGCGTCAGCTGCTCCGCCGTTCCCACAAGAGTCGTGCGATCAAACCGTGCCTGCGTCACTTCAAAGTCCACCGCGATCTCGCTGTCGGTGGTGATGAGACGGCGCGGCGTAAATGTGATGGCACCCGCGTCGTAGTCGATGATGTAGTCGCGGTTGGGGCCGCGCTCAAAACGCACGCCGTCCACGTACACGCGTTCGGTACCGGCGATGATCACTTCCGTCGTCGTGCGCCCGGGGGAAAGCAGCGCGTACGGACCCTGCAGTCCGGTAGTCCCGCGAAACTCCGCGGTGCGAAACTCGCCCTTGGTTTCGGCGGCGGTTACCCCCACGCGTCCCCGCGTGTTCCACAGCGCACCCGAGAGCCCGCGCAGCTGCCGCGTCACGGGTGAGAACGTGGAGAGCCGGTTGTCGATCGCGATGTCGCCCACCGCCGCGCGCGCATTGGGGCCCTCCATCTCGACGAACACCTTGTCGAAATACTCCAGCTCTTCCGTGTTGCCCTCGGGCTGAATGGGCAGGTTGTTGTCGGAAAGCAGGGCGCGCACCTTGATGGTGGGTGTGAGGCGGCCCTCGACCGTCGCCTCGAGCGACTGGTCCAGCGTGGAGCCGCGGTTGCTGCCGGTCGAGAATGAAACCGACTTGGTGCCGCCAAAGGTGAGGTCCGGTGAGATGCCCTCGTCCGGTTTCTCGCTCCCCTTCACGGCGCGCGTCGCCACTACCGTGGTGGAATCCGGACTCGAGACTTCCGTCGCGCGCAACGAATACACGGGAGCGATCAACACCGGCAGGCGCTGGTAGCGAACAATCACCAACGAACCCGGAGCCACGTCGGCGAGAATGCGCAGCGTTCCCAGGTGCGGGTTGGCCTGAAAGCGCTCGGGCGGGAGCTCAACACCGTCCACGAACACGCGCAGACTGCCGGGGACGAGGAACGCCGACCGCAGCGTGTGACGCGGGCCGGTGATCGGCGCCTTCAGGGTATCGGCGGATTCTCCCCACGAACCCGCGTCGTAGGTAACGCGGTCTCTCGCCCCCGCGGGGAGCGGGAGTGCCATCAGCACCGTCAGGGCGAGAGCGGCGAGCAGGGGCCGGACCTCTGCGTTGCGCCGAAGGATGCTACATCACCTGGAAGGAGAGAATGGCGCGGCGCGCAAGGTCCGCGACGTAAAGGGTGCCGTCGCGCGTGAGCGCCACGTCGACGGGTTCAAAGCGCCCGGGATCCGCGGGCACGAGTGCGCGCAGCACCAGACCCTCCGCCGACAACTCAAACACGCGCGCCGCCTGCGGGTCGGCCACGTAGATGCGACCGTCTTCGGCGGCCGTCGCGCGGCGCGGACGCCGAAAACGCGAGTCCCCCGCGTCGGCCGGAATCACACGCCGGTGGGCACCCGCGTCGGAGAAGATCTGCAGGCGCGCGTTGCCGGTGTCGCACACCAGCAGATCACCGCGCGGCGTAAACGACACGCCGAGCGGCGTGTCCAGCTGACCCGCGAACGTGCCGTAGTTTCCAAACGCGACGTCCACGTTGAGATAGCTGTCGAGAATGATGATCTGGTGGTTCTCGATGTCGGTGACCGCGACGCGCCCCGATGCGTCCACGTCGAGTCCGGAGGGCGACACGCGCCGGCGCACGGCGAGATCCTCGAAATTCAGCAATACGTCGCGAAACGAGCCGCTGGAGTCCCAGCGCAACAGGAGCCGGTTGGCTTCGTCCACCGCGTACACAAAGAACCCGCGCACCGCCGCGTCCGAAGGACGAAAGGCCGGGCGGTCGGGAGGCGACTGGAATTCCACACAGTTGTCGGTGGCAGGCGACCAGGCGGCAAGGCGCGGGGGCGAGCCGTCGGCCACGATCAGGGCCCCGCCAAAATCGAGGGATACCGACCCGGGCGCACCCAGTGTCACGCGCTCGCACGCGGCAAACGCGTCGACCGCGTCCAGGGTATCGGCCGGGAGTGAGGTGCCGGAGGCGGCTTGATCGGAGGGCGCGCGTTGCGCGACATCCTGCGCCGGGGCGCAGGCGGCCATCAGCGCGCTTGCGAGCAATATGGAAATGGAAAACCGCATCGTAAGACAACCGCGCGGCGCAAGCGCCCGACTAGAAGCTGCGCGCCAGCGAGAGCGTCACGTCCATTCCGCCTGCCGGTGACGGGCGCAGGCGCAAGTCGTAGCCGGTTTGCTGCTGGTACGCCTTGGAGGCACTGCGCGCGCCCGCGTATGCGAACACGGCACTGATCACGCGGTTTGCCGCCGCGGCCGCGATCATGTAGTCGGCACGGCGGTACGACGTCTTGCTCGACGACCGCACCTCGGAGTACTGCAGACGACGATCCAGCGAACTCCAGCGCCAGGGCTCGTAGTCCTCAACGCGGTTCTCGAGGAAGTAGGCATCGAGGGCGTCGGCGTTGATGTTCTCCAGGGTGTTCCCGTTGCCGGCCAGTTCAAAACGCCCGTCCGTCTTCACGTCGGCGGCGTACTGGTCCGAATTGTCGTAGTCGCGGAGGATGGCGTAGAACTCATCCGAGTGCCCGGTGCTGCTAACGCCGGCAAACTGAACCGCGAGGGACTCGTACTCGTCTTCGCGCTGGCCTCCCTGCACCTGAAAGGTGGCGTACGAGATCCAGATGGCACCCTCGGCCACGAAGAACGCGGTGGCGCGTCCGTTGTTGCCCAGCTTGTAATCGCCAAGCCCCGGAAGCAGGAGCGAGTACAGCACCGCGCGCCCGGAGGAAATGGGAGCCCCCGTATTCTCGACTCCCTCCGCCTGGAACGCAAACGAGTCGTTCTCCGTCGTCGGGGTCATGCCGGCCGCGGCACCGTCACGCAGTGACAGCGTCTGCGCGCCCGCGGGCACGGCAATCATCAAACCCATGCAGAGTCCGGCAGCGAGACGCATCACTTGAAACGCACCTCGAGGGCCACTTCTCCGCCCGTGAACCCGCGCGGTCGCGCGCGCAGCGCCACCGGGGATCCGTCGCCGGCGCCCGCACCCTGCGGTGTCTCGCGCCGGTTGTGCACGATGATGGCGGTTTCCGCGATGGAAAAAACGCGTGCCGCAATCGAGAGCCAGATGAAGGAATTGGCGGTGTCGAGCGCGTCGTTGCTTTCCTGACGCATGCTGCGATACGTGGTACGCAGTTCGGTCTGGCGCGAGAGCGGTGCGTCCGCCGCGTTCCAGTCGCTCCATCCGGAGATGTACCAGTCGTACTTGCCGATGTTCTCGTAGTAGTGCTGCTTGTCTTCTTCCTTCGATACCCACGGAATGTAGCCGGGCCAGGCACCGCTGCCGGAGGTCGCGCGACCGCACTCCTCCACGTCTTCAAGCGTACCGCCGGGCGGAACCGTCGGGCACGGATGGTCCTCGATCCACTTGTCGAAATTCCAGTGCGCGTCGGCGAACGCCTCATAGGCGTCGCGCGCATCCATCCCGTCGTTGTGCTTGACGAAGTAGCCGGACCAGGCCACCACTTCGGCCGCCATCAGCGCTACACCACGCTTCCAGTACCCCATGCTGATTTCTCCCAGTCCCGGGACCAGCGTGGAGTAAAGGACGGGCAGGTAACTTTGCTGGTCCGGGCTGCCGGCGGCGTCCGCGCCTTCCTGAAGCAGCATGGGAGCGTGGTACTCGCGGGTACCCGCGGCAAGACCAAGGTCTCCCCGTGCTGCGGCGGTGCTGCTTGCAAACGTGCTGGATGCGGGGGGAAACAGGTCGCGTGCGGACTCCGCCTGCACGATGGCAGGACTAACCCCCGCGATCATCACCGGGACAAACCAGGCAAAGATAAGTCGCATGCGTCGGACGCCTCCGGGCCAGGTGGCGCGCGCCCCCGAGGGGGCGCAGGTCACCGGTTGATTGTGCAGGGGATCGCCAGGGGCCAGAACGTCTAGAACGTAATGTACAGCGACCAGCGGTGCACGCGCTCGAGCTGTTGCGCCTGCGGAACGTTGGCGTAATCGAGCGACAGACGATCCTTGTAGATGAACCCGAGGCCATAGGTCGGATCGCTGAAATCGCCGTCGTCGTCGTACACGTAACCGAAGCGTCCGGCGAGAAGGTTGACGTAACGATACTCAACACCCGCGTGATACACCTCGCTGCGACGGGTTTCCACTTCGTCGTCCACCAGCCACACCAGGCTCTGCTCCACGTCCGCAGTGATGAGCAGGTTGCTGACTTCGTCCGAAATCGCGGTGTAGGCGGCACCGATGCGCGCGGTAAACGGGAGCGGGTCGCTCTGTTCGCGGTCGATGAACGCAATGTTGGGACCCATGTTGGTCACCGACATGCCAAGGTTCACGCGCGGTCCGGCCATCTTCCACAGCGCACCGACGTCGACGGCGAAGCTGGTGCCGGCACCCTCCACGTTGTCCTGCGTGAACTCCGCGGGGGCATAGTCCACGCGAATGAACTTCATGGAGATGCCCGCGCCGATGCTTTCGGAAAGCTGCATGGCGAAGGAGGCGTTCAGGCTTCCCTCCCAGCTCTTGAAGGTTCCCAGGAAGTCGCCGGCCGGGCCGGTCGCGATACTCTCACCGTAGGTGAGGAACACAACACTCAGTCCCCAGACGCCGATGTCGCCGGCCGGGCTTGCATACCCCAGATACTCGTAATAAACGTCCGTGGCCAGGTCGGGGACGAGCTGGCTGTGCATGAACGCGAGACTGCGCGACTTGGCAAACGCAAGCCCGCCCGCGTTCCACCAGCTGGCGGTGGCGTCATCCGCAACCGCGACAAAGGCTTCACCCATGCCGTTGGCACGGGCACCCGGTGGGATGGTGAGGGAGGGGACCCCGGATTCCGCGACCGCGTACGCGGCCGTGTGGCCGGCAAGCACCGCGACAAACGCGAGGCCCGCCAGCCGGCGACGATCAATCATGTAACTCCTCCTCAAGACGTTCAATATTAGTGGGACGCTGCGGCGGGGTCAAGCACGGCGTCCTCACCGGATTCTGGCCACCTTGCCGCGCAACGTCACCGCGGGTCGGTCCACTCCGATGAAGTCCACTGTGGCCACATACAAGTAGGTACCATTGGCGATCTCGGAGCCGGACGCGTCGCGTCCGTCCCAGTCCACCCACGCTTCCCCGCCTTCACGCACCGCTTCCAGATGTCGCACGCGCTTGCCCGACACGGTAAAGATGTCGAGCTTGATCGTCGCGCGGTCCGAGAGGCGGAACAGGAATTTCGTGTCATCGGGGAACGGGTTCGGGTAGTTCAACACGGCCTCGGCGAAGAACGACTCCGCGCCGGTCACGTTAAAGTACAGGGTGTCGACGGTGGTGGCGCCAAAGCTGTCGCTCACCTTGTAAACCAGACGGTGGCGCCCTTCCGCGAGGTCGGGCAGCGGGAACAACAGCACGCCGGATGTGTCGGTTCCGCCGTAGTCGAAGGAAAAGAATTCGTTCACGTCGAGCGGCAGCGGAACGTTGTCGAACAGGACGGCCTGCTTGCCCTCGTTGGTGGTGGAAAGAATGTTGATGCCGTCACCGTCGCGCACGATGGCGCGCACCGTGTCGCCGGTCTTGACCGTGGTGAGCCCGCTCTTGAAACCCAGGTTCACGCGCGGGGCGCCATCCACCGGGCGCAACGCAAGCGAGTCTTCCAGGGTGGGAGGACGTACCACCAGCACGCTGTCGATGGTGGCAGCGGCATCGCGGGCACCCGCGCGCGCGTACGCGGTCGCAAACGCGAGCGGTCCGGTGGCCGCATAGCGCGGCACGCGGAAGTTCACTTCGAACTGGCCGTTGGTTACATCGGCACTGCCCTGATAGATGATTCCGCCCGCCACCAGGTAGCGCGCCGGCACCGGGCCGCAGTCGGTCTGGTACAGGCGGCGGGTCGCCGGCTCGCGAACCACCACGTCAACCTGACCGTTGAAACCGGCATCGACGCCGCCGGTGCTGTTGCGCACGGCACCCCGCAGGGTTCGGCGCGATCCCGCCACCAGCGTGTCGCCTCCCACCGACGTAAATGTCACATGCTGGCGCGCCACACCCAGGCGCAACGCCGGGTCGGAGAGCAGGTTGTACTTCCACGAGTTTTCTTCCAGGAAGGGCTGGAACGCGGTCTCACCCAGGGCCGCGAACTTGGCGTATCCCAGCGAAAGACCGAGCGGCAGCGGGCGCTCGTCGAGATAGCGGGGCAGGAACTTTTCGAACACCGCGAAGCACAGCTTTTCGTTGGGATTCGGATACGACTCGCGCGACGCGGTAATGGTGGCGATCGCTCCCCCCTCTTCGCGCAGCAGAAGCTTCTCGGAGAGACTCTTGCCGGCCGGGTTCGCGAAGTCGCCGATGGTACAGCTGTAGGCCATGAGCAACGGCAGGCGCAGCCCGTTGTTGAGCTGGCTCACGTCGGAGCCCAGAAACACCTGCTCGTCGGCCATCTGCTGCGAGCTGCCGTGTCCGATGTAGTTGATGACCATGGCACCGGCATTCCAGGCCTCGAGGAAGGCGGCACGCGACTGGGGCTTGACCTGCGCGATCAGCGGATACTCGGTCAGGTAGATCTTTTGCGTCTCCGGGAACTCCGGCCCCTTCTGCGTTGCAATAATCTCGGATTCGTCGGTCCATTGCGTCTCGCACGCGCCCACGAACGATGAGTTTTCATCGTCGGCCACCAGGATGTACCGGTTGCGCCAGCTTTCGCGCGGCGCCTGTGACTCGTACGCGATCACCTTGTTCACCATGACGTCGGCTTCATCCACCGACCCCGCGGGCAGGCGCCCGACCGCGATGTCCGACACGGCGGCACCCGGAATCAGGTCCTCGTCATCCAGGTGTGAGAACCAGTCGTCGGTTGCGAACGCAAACAGCGTGAGCCGCGTGAAATACACGTTGGTCGGGACGTAGTCCGGAATCTGGCTTACGTGGTTGCGGAAGTCCTCGTTGGCGTCGCCGAGCAGGAGCGCATACGCGAGTCGCGGACTGCCATTGGCGTCGCCGAAGGTTTCGAACAGGTACTTGAAGTAATTGCGAACCGCCATCGGGTCGGGGAGTCCGCCCGAGAAGTTGGCGTAGATGTCCTGGGTCGTCGCGACGCGCACCGACGGATTGCCGTAAAACGGAAGGTTGGAGAGCCGGTGCAGACGCAGTCGGTCGGCCGCGTTGCGCATGCTGGCGTCGCACACGATCACCATGTTGGGTCCGTTTGTTTCCGCCCGCAAATCGACCGGCGACACGCGCGCCACGGTGGGACGGCGGAGACCGGTCTGGGTCGCGACCCAGTAATGACGGCGCGTCCCCGTGAGCAACGACGAAAAGCGCGCGCTGCGCGTGGTCCCTGCGGAAGTCACTTCGAGGCCGGTGAGTCGCACCGGGTTCCAGGGATCCGTCACGTCGAACGCGGACAACGCCCCGTTCGCACTGAATCCGTTTGCGCGGAAGTTGGGTGTGGCACTGGTATCGGGGCTTGTGAACCCCACCGCGTCGTTGTTCGCGAGGATGCGCCGGTAATACGCGAGCGAGAACCACGCGAACAACATGCGGTCGCGCGTGTTCAAATCGCGCGGAACGCGCAGGCGGATCTGGTTTGCACCATCCACCAGAAAGGAACCCTCGATGTCCACCGTCTGGCCGTTCTCGTAGAACTGTTCGCCAACACCCACGTCCCAGACATACTCACCCATCGTGACCTGCTGTCCGGCGCGATCGTTCAGATAAACAGCGTGGTGGTTCGTGTTGTCGATCGTCACGGTCGACGTTGAGCTCTGGTACGGAGAAAGCGCCAGGGTTCGAAACTCCTGCGGCCGCGACGCCACCAGATTGCTCACCGTGACAGACTGCAGGTTGAACGTACTCGCACCCGTACCGGGCGGAACATCCAGCCAGAGCCAGCCGTCGCCGCCGATGTCAAAGTTGCCGATGAGGTCGCGTTCGCGGTACTCGCGGTGACGCCACGTCGTAATGTCGGCGCCCGCAACCGGAGTCGCATCCTGGTCGGCCATACGCAGCGGTGCGCCGGGCAGGTTGCTGTCCCACGTCAGGTAGTAACGGTTCTGATCCGCGTGCGTGTGCTCGTAGAAGACAGTGTCCGGGTTGGCGGCATCGTAGTAGTCGGCCCAGTCGGCGGCACCCACGCCATAGAAGACCACGCGATCGCCGACGTCGAAGTTGCCGTCTGCGCCCCCTTCCACGCGTATCGGTACCTCGCGCATCGCCTGACCCGGACGCCATGAGGCACCGGGATCGTCGAAGGCACGGGTTTCGTTCAGGCCGCCGCGGGTGTAGAGGCGAAGCGTTGCGGGGTCAAACGTCGTCGAGACTCCGACACCGGCGAGGTCGGCGCCGGACACAGCGTAGACACCGCGCGTGTCGACGGAAAGCTGCACCCAGCCCCCACCGCGCGAAAAGAACGGGTCCGCCGTTCCCGCGACCGGTGCGATCGGAAATACATTCTGGTTCACGACCGTTGCCTTGAGCAGCGGGTCGGCCTGTGCCGCGGTATGCACAACAGCCGCGGGCTCGTAATCGATGATGACGTGCGACACGGGGATAAACGGCGGAATGCGCACGCGCGCATACAGGATCCGCGCCCCACGGTACGGAGACGGGCGGGACAGCGTCAGCGTGTCCACCATGACCGCGGCTGCCGCGGTGCCCTTGGAAGCCACGGGAGCCGGACCCGCGTAGTACTTCCCCGTGTAAAGACCGGTGGGAGAGACCGCCACGGTAAACGCGGCAAGCGGCGAGAAGTTGGGCGCGTAGTCGTGCGAAACCTCGACGACAATGCGCCCGTTGCTCTCGTCAACAACCTGAACCGAAACGCCCGCGTGGGACGCGGCGACGGCGGCGGCGAGAAAGCACGCTGAAAGCGTGGCCTGGATGAATACTGAACGCATGTTGCGTGAGTTCGATCAGCCCGGTTTCGTGCCGGGCAAGAGCCGGGCTCCTACGCGTCCAGGGGGTCCGCCCGTTCAATTAGCATGATAGGAATCCCGTGTTCATTTACCGGATACTTGAGTCGGCAGCGGTTGCAGACAAGAACGCGTGCCCGCTCGTCGAGCACGACCTTCTCCTTGCACTTCGGACAAGCCAGAATCTCAAGCAATTCCAGTCGGATCAAACGGGGTTCCTTTAACCAGGGTCGGACAGGGGCGGGAATCACTCTAAAAACACCTACAACTTGTTGAAAATACTACATTCCCACACACCGCTCCGTCAAGGCGATTCTTGTTCGAAATAACCCATGTTCATGTACTTCTTGAGCCTGCGCTCCACCAGTGTGGCCGGGCTCAGGTGGGCGAGATAGTTGATTTCCTCGTACACCGCCCGCCCCAGGGTCTCGGCCATGCTGGCCGGGTCGCGGTGGGCGCCGCCCGGCGGTTCGGGGATGATCCGGTCGATAACGCCCAGTGCCAGCAGGTGTTTGGCCGTCAGCTTGAGGGCGTCGGCGGCCTCCTTGACCTTGGCCTGGTCCTTCCAGAGGATGGCGGCACAGCCCTCCGGCGAAATCACCGAGTAGATGGCGTACTGCAGCATGAGGATCCGGTCCGAGACACCCAGCGCGAGCGCTCCCCCGCTGCCGCCCTCCCCGATGACGATGGAGACGATGGGTACCCGAAGCCCCGCCATCAGCTTGAGGTTCTCGGCGATGGCGCTGGCCTGGCCGCGCTCTTCGGCACCCAGGCCCGGATAGGCGCCTGGCGTGTCGATCAGGGTGACGATGGGCAGGCCGAACTTGTCGGCCATGCGCATCAGGCGGTTCGCCTTGCGGTAGCCCTCGGGGTGCGGCATCCCAAAATTGCGGCGGATGTTCTCGCGCGTGTCGCGGCCCTTCTGGTGGCCGATCAGCATCACGCGCCGGTCGTGAATGGTGGCAAAGCCGCCGACGATGGCCTCGTCGTCGCCAAACAGGCGGTCGCCGTGGAGTTCGGTGAAATCGCTCGCGAACACGCTCACATAGTCGAGCGAGTACGGGCGCAGCGGATGGCGCGCCAGTAGAACCTGCTGCCAGGCGGTGAGCTTGGAGAAGACCTCACCGCGCATCTTGTCGGCCTTCTCGGCCAGGCGGTGGACTTCCTCATCGACGGGGGCGTTTTGCACGATCGCGAGCTGCTTGAGCTCCGCGATCTTGTCTTCCAGCTCCACGATGGGCTGTTCGAAGTCGAGTACGTGGCGTTTGGGCGCGCGCTGCACGCGGTCCTCCTCGCGTTGGGCCGGCTTAGAAGAAACCGGCGAACACCATTTCCAGTTCCCGCGCCGGGTGGTCGACGCCGGCCAGCGAACCGGTCAGGTCGCTGAATACTAGCATCAGGAGAAGCGCGTCTCCAAGCCCTACCCGGACCCCCACATCCAGATAGGGGTCGCCGTTGCCGTAGAGGCCGTCGTCGTTGTTGTCATTCCAGGCCGCATCCATCTCGGCCAGAAGCGACACGCGGCGCGCGATCGACCAGTCCACGGACGCAAACAGGTCGGGATCCTTGTCGCCGTCGTCGGTCTCGAGGCTGTAGTTCCCTCCCAGGTGCGCCGCAAAGTCACCGCCAAACCAGCGCCAGTTCTTGCTCGCGACCAGATAGAACCCCGGCGACTTGCGCGTGTAGCGGTCGAGACCGCCGTCGTAGATTCCCCACCCCTGCGAACTGAACCCGAGTGCCAGCGCGGGAAAACGCGTTTCCGGGAGTGCGCGTGCGCGCACTTCAAAACCCACATGGTCGTTGGCCACGATATCACCGCGGTCTATGACGTTCTGGAGTGCAAAGAAGACTCCCGCGTGCACGACATCGCCAAGTCCGGCGCGCACACCGGTGAGCAGTTCGCTGTCGGGACCGAAGCGCAGCTGGAGTCGAAATTCGCGGTGGGCCAGAATTCCCGCGGTGGGATAGCGCACGCCGTCCACGGGTTGCTCGAGCCCGGCGAGGGCGGGTGTGGCAGAGGCGCAGAACAGCGCCGCCGCGAGGAGACTACGCACCGAGTCCGGTCGGGACCAGACGGACATTGCTTGCTCCGATGGAAGCCGAGAGACCCGAGACCAGGCCGTCGTCTACACGCACGCCCTGGCTGCGCGCGCGAATCACGTAGGCGCGGCGGCCGTTTTCGCGCACATGAAAGAAGACACGCGAGTCACCGTTGTGTTCCGCGAACACGCGCTTGAGATCCTTGAGCTGGTCGTCCATGGCCTCGATGTCGAGGGTCACGTGCACTTCCTTGCACGGCATCGGGCCGCCGCTCTCGTTCCCCATCGGGAGTACCGTGTTGGCGAGCACCTTGCCATCTCCGCCGTTCTTGCGCGACACACGTCCCTCCACCACCACCACCGCGTTCTCCACCAGGAAACGGCGCGACTTCTCCAGCACGTCGCTGAACATCACGGCTTCGGTCTGGCCGTCGGGGTCTTCGATGGTTACAAACGCCATCTGGCGCTGATTTCGGTCGGTGACAAATTTGATGGCCGTTACGAGCCCGCCCACCACCGCACGCTCGCCGCCCGGCATGTCGTTGAGTTCCTTCGACGACGCGGTACGGATCATCGTGATGAGGTCGCGGTAGCGGTCGAGCGGGTGTCCGGAAAGGAACAGCCCGAGGGCTTCCTTCTCGCGCTGCAGCGCGTCGTGCGCGGTCCATTCCTCCATCTCGGCGAGCGGCATCTCGTCCGGCTCGGAGCCGCTCTCGCCCCCGAACAGGCCAAACTGTCCGCGCTCGGCGTCGCGCAGGCGTCGCGCCGCACGTTCCATCACCGAGTCGAGTGATCCCAGTTTCTGCGCGCGATGCCCGGGCAGTGCATCCAGCGCGCCGGCCATGATCAGACTTTCATACACGCGGCGCGTGACGAGACGGCTGTTGACGCGGGTGCACAGGTGTTCCAATGACCGGAAGGTTCCGCCCGTGTCGCGCTCCTGCACCAGGAACTCCACCGCCGCGAGCCCCACGTTCTTGACCGCGGCCAGCCCGTAGTAGATGCGCCCCTCGCGCGCGCGAAACTCCGGCGCACTGGTATTGATGCCGGGTGGAACGATCTCCAGCCCGAGGTCGCGGCAATCATCGAGGAGGACGGTGATGCGATCCGTGTCGTCCATCTCACTCGTGAGCGTTGCCGCCATGAATTCGGCCGGATAGTGAGCCTTCAAGTAAGCGGTGCGGGTGGACAACACCGCGTAAGCAGCACTGTGCGACTTGTTGAATCCGTACTCGGCGAACTTCTCCATCTGGGAGAAAATCTTGTCCGCCACTTTGGGCTGAATGCCGCGCGCCTTCGCTCCGTCCAGGAACTGCTTGCGCTGCTCGGCCATGACGTCCTTCTGCTTCTTGCCCATGGCCTTGCGCAGAAGGTCGGCCTGCCCCAGCGAGAAGCCGCCCATTTCGCTCGCGATGCGCATCACCTGTTCCTGGTACAGAATGACGCCGTAGGTGTCGCGCAGAATGGGTTCCAGCACGGGATGTTCATAAACAATTTCACGCCGCCCGTGCTTGCAGTCCACGAAGTGCACCACCATGTCGCTGCCCAGGGGACCCGGCCGGTACAGCGCGTTGACGGCCACCACGTCATGGAAGCCGGTGGGCTTCAGGCTCTTCAGGAGTTCGCGCATGCCCGAGCTTTCCAGCTGGAAGACACCCACCGTCCGTCCCGCGCGCAGGAGTTCATACGCCTTCTCGTCGTGGAGCGGCAGTTCCTCCGCGCGCAGGCGGACACCGTGGTTCTCTTCCACCATGCGGATGGCCTTGTCGATCACCGTCAGCGTGCGCAGCCCCAGCACGTCGATCTTCAAGAGACCGATGGCGTCGACACTCTTCATGTCAAACTGGGTGGTGATTTCGTCGCGGCTCGACTTGTGCAGGGGCACGTGGTTCACGAGCGGCGTGGGTGTAATGATCATGCCCGCCGCGTGGGTGGACGCGTGGCGCGAGATGCCCTCCAGCGTCAGCGACAGCTTGATCAAACGCCGGTACTCCGGGCTCGCCTCCACCAGCGTCTTGAGTTCCGGGATGGAGTCGATGGACTCCTTGAGCGACGTCCCCGGTACACCCGGTATCAGCTTGGCGATGCGGTCGACTTCGTCGTACGGAATCTTCAGTACGCGCGCCACGTCGCGCACCACCGCACGCGCGGCCATGGTGCCAAAGGTGATGATCTGGCAGACGTTGTCCTTGCCGTAACGATCGATCACGTAGCGAATCACTTCGTCGCGGCGCTCGAAGCAGAAGTCGATGTCGATGTCGGGCATGCTGATGCGTTCCGGGTTCAGCATGCGCTCAAACAGCAGATCGTGCGCAAGCGGGTCCACGTCGGTGATCCCCACCGCATACGTGACCAGACTCCCCGCCGCACTGCCGCGCCCCGGTCCCACCGGGATTTCCTTCCCGCGCGCGTAGTCCACGATGTCGCGCACGATCAGGAAGTAACCGTCAAAGCCCATGCGGTTGATCACCGAGAGCTCAAAGTCCAGGCGCTTCGCGATTGTCTCCGTCACCGCACCGTAGCGGCGCTGCGCGCCCTGGTAGGCGAGGTGGCGCAGGTAGGCCGGGTTGTCTTCGAAGCCGTCGGGCAGCGGAAAGCGCGGCAGGTGCAGCGTGCCCTCGCGCAGTTCGACGTCGCAGCGCTCCGCGATGGCCAGCGTGTTCTCGAGTGCCGCCGCGTCGTCCGGAAACAGCGCCGCCATTTCTTCCGGCGACTTGAAGTACAGCTCCTGGGTGGTAAAACGAAAACGCTTGGGGTCGTCGATGTCGCTGCCGGTTTGCAAACACAGCAGCACCTCGTGCGCCTCGGCGTCGTCCCGCCCCAGGTAGTGCACGTCGTTGGAAACCGTGAGCGGCAGGTTTGTCTCGCGCGCGAGCTTGCGATAAATCTCGTTCAGCTGCTTCTGCGCGTCGAGACCGTGGTCCTGCATCTCCACGTAGAAATTTCCCTCGCCAAAGATGTCGCGATAGCGAAACGCGCAATCCCGAGCCTGCTCGAAACCCTCCGTGAGCGCCATCTGCGCCACCGTGCCGCGCAGGCACGCGGTGGTGCCGATGAGCCCGCCCGAATGCGCGGCCAGGGTTTCGAAATCCACGCGCGGCTTGTAATAGAAACCTTCGAGGTACGCGATCGACGACAACTTGACCAGGTTGTGGTAACCCTCGAGATTGCGCGCGAGCAGAATGAGGTGGTCCGTCTGCGAGGGCTCGCCCTTCTTGCGCCCGCGGTCGTGGCGGCTCCCGCGTGTGATGTACGCCTCCATGCCGAGAATGGGCTTGATCCCCGCCTTCCTGGCCGCGCGGTAGAAATGAATCATCCCGAAGAGATTGCCGTGGTCGGTGAGAGCCACCGCCGGCATGCCCATGTCCTTCGCGCGCTTCACCAGGTCGCCCACCTTGATGGAACCGTCCAGCAGGCTGAACTCGGAATGGGCGTGCAAATGAACGAAGGAGGCCGGCATGGGCGCTGGTGTCTTTCGGACGACGGGCGGGATCAGCGCCCGGGTTCTTCGAAACGGGTGTCGAGCACGGTGGAGTTACCGGCGCGATCGCGAGCTTCGACGCGGATGGAATGCGTGGTGATTATAGAATCGCTCACCAGCGGCACAATCATTTTCTTGCCCACGAAGTCCCAACGGAAAAAATGACGCACGCCATCGACGTGCACCCGGGTGCGCGCCTCGTCGAGGCCCGAGCCCTTGTCGTCGATGGGCACGTGGACCTGGCGCACGGTGGCGCCACTGGCATAAGAGATGAAGGGTGCGAACGCGGGCGTCCCCAGCCACGGAGGCGACTCGTCGCGCATCACCGCAAAGACGCCGGGGCGCCCCGAGCGCGCCACAAGCCCCGTCCCGCCATTCGTTGTATCAATCTGGGAGGCCAGAAAGCTCCAATCGCGTGCGCCCGAGCGGCGGTAGACCGCGTCGCGCGGGTCGGGGTCGGCCAGATTGAAGCGGATTGAGAACTCCCCGCGCGGGACCCATCCCACCGGGCCCACGCGGACCGCCGCGGTGCGCACTGAACTCCCCGCAGGGGCCATGGCGCCCGGTGTCTCGCGCACATAGATCAGCGTGTTTCGGGTCAGCACGCGCTCGGGCACGTCCAGCGAGAACCCCAGGCTCGGAAAGTCCACGCTTCGGCTCGCCCCGGAAAGCAGGCCGGCCAGGTAGACGACCGACGAATCCCGGTCCGCGTAGGCAGCCAGGGGCTGCGGACTGGCTGAAGCATCCGTGGCCCGGAAGATGGCCGGGACGGAAGCGTCCATATTGTCGTCCGGATTGAGGCGCGCGGCCGCCGAGCGCGGCACCACCGCAAACCCGCCCTCGAAGAAGGCCCCGTCCAGATCCACCGCCAGGCGCGAGCGCGCCGGGGCGCGCCCGGAACCGTCGCCGGCACGGTAGTGGAACCGAAGCTCGGCCGAGTTGCCGGCCGCATCGCTGACCACCACGCGCGCACTCCGGGCCGGGCCGTCGCTTGCATCCAACCGGCCGCCGTTTCGGAACTGCCACATGCCCGGCAGGGTCTGGCCGTGATCAAACAATTGATAGAGGACCATGCCGCGCGCGCGCCACGCACCCGCGTGGTACAGGAGGTCCACCTCGCCACTGCGGTCAAACGTGAAGCGATCCAGGGTTACGCGCGCGCACAGCGAGTCGGCCGTCCACACTTCCATGACGCGGGGTGCGAGGCGCCCCGACTCCGCGTTGATGCGGTCCCCCGCCGAAACCGCGACACCCACCTCGCCACGTATATCGAGCGTGTCCTCAACGACCCAGCGCCCGTCGCCCTTGCGACGCGGCGTGACCTCGCGCGGCCAGGGCTGGCCGTCGATGCGTGCGTCGGCGTCGAGCGGAATGAGAACGAGTCGCGTGATTTGCGGGCGGAGCTTGTCGGTCACCTTGAGTCCGTGCCGCAGCGGATTCACCGGCGCGTCGTCCTTGTCGCGCACCTCGAGGTGCAGGTGGGGTGCGGCAGCCCCGGTCGACCCCGAATACGCGATCACGTCGCCCGCGCGCACGCGAAAGCGGTTCTTCGGCAGCCGGAAGTCGACGGTGAAGGTGGTATCGCGCATCTGTTCCACCAGCAGCGTCTCCTCCAGTTCGGGAACGAACTCGGCCAGGTGCGCGTAGACCGCCTGGGTGCTGTCCGCGAACATGACGTGCAGGGCCTTGCCGTACCCGCGCGAACCCGCGCGCATGCGCGACACCCAGCCGTCGGCGAGCGCCCGGCACGCAATCCCCTCGCGCCCGAACGAGCGCACGTCGATGCCGCCGTGAAAGCGCCCGTCGCGTGACTCGCAGAAGTTCGAGGAGATTGCGGGCGACATGGGCACCGGCCACACCAACGTGCGGTCGTCGGCGGCCATAAGGAGCGGGAGCACCAGGGCCAGGAGTGCCGGGGTGCTTGCGTTTCGATGTGGTTTGCCAGAAAGCTGCATAGGATTTTTGCCGCGACGGTTGGCGACGCGCGGCGACGCTACACCGGACTCCGTCGCACTGTCAAAGACAGCCGCACGGCCCCGATGATGCCTTGCCTCGTCGCCGGATCGTGTGGTACCTTAGCCACTTACCCGATTCAACAAGGGCGGTTCCACAAATCGTGCCCGCCCGTCTTTCAGTGGAGTGATGCCTTCATGATGCAGAGCCTGCGCGAGAACACCAAGATCATCCTGTGGGTGGTGGTGGTCGCGTTCATTATCACGATCTTCGCGGTGTGGGGCCTCGACCTGCAGACCGCGGGAGTGCAGACCCAGCAGAGCATGGTGGGGCGCGTGGCCGGAGAAGCCGTCACCGCGCAAGCCTATCAGCAGATTTACAGCCAGCTCGCGCAGCAGTTCCGCGCGCAGAGCGGGGGCGAGCTCACGGCCGCCCAGCAGGAGATGGTGCGCGAGCAAGCCTGGGAGAACCTGGTTTCCAGTGTGCTCACCACCAAGGAGATCGAAAAGCTGGGCATCACGGTGAGCGACGAAGAGATCCTCACCTTCCTGCGCACGTCTCCGCCGCCCGAGGTCCAGCAGTACTTCCGCGACCAGGCGGGCAACTTCGACTTCGCCGCCTACCAGTCGGCCCTCAGCAATCCGGAAGCGGATTGGAGTGCGGTGGAAGACCTGGCGCGCCAGCGCATTCCCATCGTGAAGTTGAACCTGTACCTGATGTCGCAGGTGCACGTGTCCAATACGGAAGTGCGCCGCGCATTCGACGAAGAGAACGTCAAGATGGTCGCCGAGTTCGTGCAGTTCCCCATCGACGGCGAGTCCGTGGGCGACCGGGTGGCAACGGACGCCGAGATCCAGGCCTACTACGACAAGAACAAGGATCGTTTCCAGCAGCCGGAAACGGCGGTGCTGGAGTTCGTTCGCATTCCCATTACACCGTCTGCGCAGGACAAAGAGGATCTGATCCTCAGCGCCGAACACATCGCCTCCGAAGCTGCCAACGATTTTGCGGACGCGGCCAAGACATACTCGGAGACGCACACGGCCGCGGTGGGTGGCGAGACCGGATTTCTCTCGCGCAACCAGCGCGACGAAGCCGTCATGGCCGCCGCCGAAGCCCTCAAGCCGGGCCAGATCAGTGCACCCATTCCCACCGCGGAGGGTGTGTATCTCGTGCAGCTGATCGCGACGCGCAAGGAAAAGGGCGAGACGCAGATCAACATGCGCGAGATCTTCATGAAATTGACAGCGGGAACGGCCACCGTCGACACGCTTTCGGGCACCGCGCGTGACATCCAGGGACGCGCCACCGAGAACGGCGACCTGACCGCGGCCGCCCGGGTGTACAACCTCGAGGCCCAGACCAGCCAGCCCTTCACGCGCATGGCCCCGGTGCCCGGCCTCGGCTTTGTACCTGCCGCATCGCGATTTGCCTTTGCCAATGAGGCCGGCAAGGTGAGCGGTGTCATCAACGACGACAACAACTTCTATGTGTGCAAGGTGGTGTCGCGGACACCCGCGAGTGCAACGCCGCTCGCAGAAGTGACCGAGACCATCAAGCAGGACCTCGTACGCCAGTACAAGCTCGAGAGTGCGATGCACAAGGCCGAGGCGTTCCGCAGGTCGGCGGCGATTCCCAACGTGCCCTTCGCGCAGGCCGCCAAACAGTACGGCTACACGGTCGCAAAGTCGGATTCCTTCACCGTGTCAACGCCTCCGGTTGGCCACTCCACCGCGTTCGCGCGCGCGGCCCTCAGTACCGAAGTAGGCAGCGTCACACCGGGCATCGAGAGTGGGAACTCTGTGTATGTGATCCACGTGCTCGGTCGCCGCGAGGGTGAGCTGGCGGTGTACAAGGTCCGCGGCCCGCAGCTCCTGGATCAGCTTCGCAGCCAGAAGATTCAGGAATACGTGATGCACTGGTACGAAACGCTCAAAGAGAAGAACACCGTCGAGGATTTTCGCGAGACGATGCAGATCTAGCCGCGCGCCAGGAGTAGCCGGCAAACACAAGAGCCCGGCCCCTGCCAGGGGGTCGGGCTCTGTTCTTGTGGGATGCACCAGGCGTTGCCCGGGGCAACCTACGCCTGCGGCGTCTTGTCCGTGGGCTTCTCCGCCGTGGAGGTGATTTCGTCCTGCGCATCGCGCGTGGCGGACTTGAACTTGCGGATGGATTTCCCGAAGGCTTCCGCGAACTCCGGCAGGCGGCGCGGCCCAAAGATCACGAGGACGATGACGAGAATAACGACCAGCTCGTTCCAGCCGATCGGTCCGATGAACGCAAACATGACAAACTCCTCCAGCGCGCTACCGCTACCACGCGTAGCGCAGGAACACCAGCACCGCGAAGATCCCCACAACACTCATCAGGTTCACGCGGAGTGAAAAGCCCAGCGTGAAACTGAACACGACCAGGTCCACATGAACCGGTCCGACGTGGAGGTCGGTCGCGTTCACGAACACGTCGCGGATGAGCTTGCCCTCCGGCAAGGCCAGCCCGACGGCTTCGCCGAGCACGGTGCCCACCACGATGCCGAGGAACAGGGTCAGCGCGACGATAGCGAGTGGCCGTCTACGCGACGACACCGGGTCCTCCTCCGTGGGTAAGGGGTGCTGGGTTCGCGGGCGAGAATACGGGACCCGGGCTTAGTCCGCCAAGCCCTTTTCGGGCCCCAGCTTGAGGTCCCGGTAGTCGGCCCCGAGGATCAATGTGGCGTCTTCGGGGGCGTCGCGGTCGAGCTGGCGCACCACGTTGCCGCAGCCTATCGCCTCGCCCAGGAGGTCCACGTCCCCGCCGCGTTTGCGCGCAACCAGGATGGTCTCCGAATAATCGAAACGCTCGGCGTTCTCAACCGACAGGACCTCGACGCCGAGGCGGGCGAGCCCCGCCTGCGCGTCACTGGCAATGCCGGGGATCCCGGTGCCGTTCTGGAGCGTCACGCGCAGGGGGCGGGTGCTGCCGTCGGGATTGGTCTGGCGAACAAACAACCCGAACGTGATCGACGCGGCGCACAACACGAGCACCGAGATGGAAAGGCCCACCGCAATGCGCTGTCCAATGCGGCCGCGCACGGCGCGTCGGTTGCGTTTCTTTCGGGAACGGGTTGCCATGGGCTGGACCTCCTCCGGGCCTTCCTACCTCACACCGACGAGAGCGCGTCTTTCAGGCGCTGGTAGGTGTCGTTCAGATCCTCCGAAACCACGCGTGTCTCCCCCACCGCCGACATGAAATTGGTGTCACCGTGCCAGCGCGGAACAAGGTGCATGTGAAAGTGTCCCACGATTCCGGCCCCCGCGCTGCGCCCGAGATTGGCGCCCACGTTGATGCCGTCGGGAGCATACACGGCGTGGATCGCGCGCTCGCATTTCGCGAGCAGTACCACCATCTCCGCGGATTCCTCAACGCTGAAGTCGCTCATTTGCTCGACATGCCGGTTGCACACCACCATCACGTGCCCGGTGGTGTACGGGTACCGGTTGATTACGATGAACCAGTGGCGGCCGCGCTCCAGAATGAAGTTCTCGCGCTCGTTGCCGGCCTTTGCGAAGCCGCAAAAAAGACACCCCTGCGTGGGTTCGCCCATCAGATACGCCGATCTCCACGGCGCGTACAGCCGGCCCATCATGACGCGTCGCCGGACACGAAGCGGCGCACCGCTTCCAGTTCCTCGGGATTGTTGACGCCTGCAACTTCGCGCGCGTCGTCGACGCACCAGGCACCCACGCGCCGGCCTTCGCGCGCGAGCAGTCCGATCACGTCGGTCAGATAGTACTCGTTCTGCGCGTTGCGACGGTCCACGCGCTTGAGCGCGGAGAAGAGATCGCGCGCTTCGAAACAGAACAACCCCGAGTTGATTTCGCGGATCGCGCGTATCTCGGGTGTAGCGTCCTTGTGTTCCACGATCGCGCGCAGATTTCCGTCTGCGTCGCGCACGATGCGTCCGTAACCGGTGGGGTCGTCAAGCTCGGCGGTGAGCACGGTGGCCGCCGCCCCCGCGTCGTGGTGGGCGCGCATGAACTCGCGCATCGTCTCCGCGCGCAACCCCGGCACGTCGCCGTTCAAGACCATGATCGTGCCGTCGAAGTCCGCGAGCAGGCTCTCGGTTTGCATCACCGCGTGACCCGTCCCGAGTTGCTCGGGCTGGCGCGCAAACTCAACCCCCGCCCCCGCGCACGCGGTCTCCACACGCTCCGCCTGGTACCCGGTCACCACCACCACGCGCTCCGGCCCCAGCGAGCGCACAGTCTCGATCACAAACTGCAGCATGGGACGACCGTTGATGGGGTGCAGAACCTTGGGCAGATCCGACAGCATGCGCTTGCCCATGCCGGCGGCGAGGATGACCATGGCGACGCGAGGTTTCTGCATGGTTGCGTTCACGGGAACAGGGTTACGTCCGCGTCCACCCGCTGCGGGCCGACGTCGAACACCATGTTGTCGATGAGACGCGTGGCGGAAAGCCACGCGGCGGCGGCCAGTATAACGCGCCCCTCGCAACGCTCCAAAGCGGAAAGATCGGCGGCGCGGCGCGCCTCTGCGTAGTCGATGCGCGTGAAGCCCGCGGCACGGATGGCTTCGCCGACCGCGGCTTCGATTGTACGCGCGTCGCGTTCGCCGGCTGCGAGCAACCGCCCCCCGTTCTCCAGGGCACGGAACAGACCTGGCGCGCGGCGGCGTTCCTCCGGCGCGAGGTAGGCGTTGCGGGAACTCATCGCAAGGCCGTCCGCTTCGCGCACGGTGCGCGCGATGCGCAACGACACGGGCAGATTCAGATCCTGCACCAGGGCCCGGATCACCAGCGCCTGTTGCGCGTCCTTCTGGCCAAACACCGCGATATCCGGCTGCACGATGCTGAACAGCTTGGCGACGACGGTGGCAACGCCGCGAAAATGCCCCGGACGAAAGCGGCCGCACAGGGGTTCGGAAGCACCGGTCACTTCGACCCACGTACGCGACGGCACCGGGTACATCTCCTCCGCCGAGGGTGCAAAGAGGGTGTCGCAACCCCAGCCTGCGAGCAGCGCGGAATCCGCATTGAGTGCGCGCGGATAGCGCGTGAAGTCTTCCCCGGGACCAAACTGGGTGGGGTTCACAAAGATGGATGCCACGACGTGCGCACCCGCCACCGCGCGGGCTTCGCGCACGCACGCGCCGTGACCGTCGTGCAGCGCTCCCATCGTGGGAACAAACGCAATGGGGCCCGCACCGCGGACACCGGCGAGGTGAGCGCGCAGCGCGGGGATGGTGTGGCACACCTGCATAAAGCGGGGGTTCAGTCGGACGAGTAGCTGTGGTCCAGGTCCGGGAAACGTCCTTCGCGCACGTCCTTGATGTAGGCGTCGAAGGCATCCGACATGGTCTTGCCGACTTCGGCGTAGCGGCGCACGAAGCGCGGTGCAAATGCGGGGTCCATGCCCAGCAGGTCGTTTACAACCAGCACCTGCCCATCGCAGTGCGGACCGGCGCCGATGCCGATGGTGGGAATGGCAACCGCGGCGGTGATGCGCTCGGCCAGCTGCCACGGAACACCTTCCACCACGATCGAAAAGCAACCGCACGCTTCCAGGAAGCGCGCGTCCTCCACCAGTTGCTCCGCGGTGGCAGGCTCCTTGCCCTGCACGCGGTAGCCGCCAAACTGATGCACGGACTGCGGGGTAAGGCCCACGTGACCCATCACGGGAATCGCCGCGTCCAGGATGGCGCGGATCACCGCTTCCATGCGCCGGCCGCCTTCCAGCTTAACCGCCTCGGCGCCGCCCTCCTTCACCAGCCGTCCCGAATTGCGAACCGCGTCTTCCACACCCGCCTGGTAGCTCATGAAGGGCAGGTCGCCGATCACCAGCGCGCGCGGACGCGCGCGCGCCACGGCCTTCACATGGTGCACCATCTCGTCGATGGTGACGGGAATCGTGTTCTCGTATCCAAGCACCACCATTCCCACGCTGTCGCCCACCAGAATGGCGTCGACGCCGGCGCGATCCTGGATAAGTGCCGTGGCGTGATCGTACGCCGTCAGCATCGCGATCTTCTCTCCGCGTGCCTTCATGTCGACCAGCGTCTGCACGGTCACCTTGGCGCGCGTCTTCACCGTGTCTCCCAGGAAGGGACGTAGAACTCGGTGTTCATGACCGGCTCGGTAATGCGCCGCAACAGGTCGCGGAAGTGGCGTTCGTCATTCACGAAGTCCATGGCGTCTGTGTTGACGATGAGCAGCGGCCCCGCGGCGTAGTTGAAGAAATAATGATTGAAGGCTTCGTTGAGCGCATCCAGGTAGTCGCGCGACAGCGCGCGTTCGTGGTCGCGCCCGCGGTCCGTGATGCGCTCGAAGAGGACCGAACTGGACGCCTGCAGGTAGATGGCGAGATCGGGGCGCACCACGCGTGCCTCCAGTTCGAGTGCCACACGCTCGTACAACGCAAGTTCGTCATCGGACAGATTGACGTTGGCAAAAATGCGGTCGCGCGCAAACACGTAGTCGAACACGGTGAAGTCACCGAAGAGGTCCTGCTGCTTCAGCGCGAGTTGCTGCTTGTAACGATTCATGAGAAAGACCAGCTGGGTCTGGAAGCCGTACGCGCCGGCGTCCTCGTAGAAGCGCTGCAGGAAGGGATTGTCGTCGACGCGGTCCTCGACCATGCGCCCGCCCAGGCGCTTGACCATCATGCGCGCCAGCGACGTCTTGCCCACGCCGATGTTGCCTTCCACGGCAATGCGCGCAAAACCGCGTTCAAGGATGCCGCGGCGAATATCGGCGTAGCTCTCGTCCACGTCAGCTCCGCATGATCCAGGAACGCCCGCTGATTCGCACCACTCCACCCGCGCCCGTTACCGCTGCCAGAAGGTCACCGATGCGGCGCCCGGTGCGAGGGCACGCAAACGCCGGGTCGATCTCCGCCAGCGGAATCAGCACGAAGGCCCGCTCATGGAAACGCGGGTGGGGCAACGTGAGGCCGGGGTCGTCCAGCACCTGGTCGCCAAAGGCAATCAGGTCCAAGTCGATCTCGCGCGACTGCATGTGCCCGCCCGAGCGCCCCATCCGGGCCTCGATGGCCTGCAACCGCTGTAACAAATCGTGCGGGGGAAGTAAAGGAACAACCTGTACCACCGCATTTACGAACGAGGGGGCGCCGGGCATTCCGACCGCCGTTGTCTGGTAGAGACTGCTGGTGCGCAGCGGCCGGCCGACACGGTCGGCGGCGATGGCCGCGACTGCACGCAGGACGTTTTCCTCGCGCCGGCCGAGGTTGGAACCCAGTGCGATGGTGGCGATGGCCGGCACGTTGATTCCCGGGGGCCCCGTTCGCACCGGCCGCGCTAGAGAAGCGCGTCGCGCGAGAGACAGACCTCAACGTGAGAGAGATTGTTGGGAAAGGGCAGGTTCAGTTTGCGCAGACGGATGTCGACGCGCGAAACCGGAAACGAAGCGATGACCGCGGCACAGATCTCGTCACCCAGCGACTCCAGCAGGCGGTAGCGCTTTTCGCCGCCCACCACTTCCATCACCTTGCTGTACACCGACTCGTAGTTGATGGTGTCCTGCAAGGAGTCGGACCGGCACGCCGCGGACAGATCGGTGTAGATGTCGAGGTCGATCTGTATTTTCTGACCCACCTCGCGTTCCGCGGGGGACACCCCGTAGAACCCGAACACCGTGATGTCCTTGAGCCGGATGAGATCCGCCACAATTCCGCCTAGTTCACGGCACCGGAAAGGTCGATGCTGAAGATCCCCGGCGTGGTTCCGCCCGTGAACGCCGGCAGGTACAAAATGTTGCCATTTCCCCACGCCGCCGACATCGACATCTTGTCGCGGTAAGAGCCCAGGTTTGACACCGGTCGCGTTTCCGTGATCGGAATGGGTGTGTCAAGCGTGACACCGTCCACGTCCAGCAGCTCAAACCAGCTCTGCGCACTGCGCACCACGCGGTACACAATCCATTCCTCGTCGGGCGACCATGACACGTCCTGGATGATGTCGCCCTCCGGCAGGGAGTGCAAAATGGTGGCGTCAACGCCGTCCACCAGCCAGAGACCGCTTCCGCGCTTGTCATCTTCGTCGAACTCAAACGCACTGGTTGTGAGTGCCAGGCGCGAACCGCTGGGTGACCACACGAACGACTGCGCCGTGCCCAGATAGCCGCCGACGTCAATTGCGCTGCCGCCGCTGGCGGTGGTCGTCATCATGTAGAGCGTGCCGTCCGTGGCGATGATGGCCAGTGTCGACAGGGCCGGGTTCCAGGCCATCTTGGGCTTGCGAATCGTGGTGGGCGACCCTCCCCCGATGGTTCCACCCGTGTCGGACATCTTCACCAGGCTGGCAAAAGTCGGGTCAACCACGTCACCCGTCATCGGCGCACCGTACAGCTCCCAACTCCCCACGCCCGTCGGGTCGGCGACGAACACCAGCCAGCGCTCGTCGGTGGAGAAGGTCGGGAAGAAGTTGCGCGGTATTGCCTGGTCGCCCGTGATCTTGCTGCGCTTGTTCTGCTGCAGATCGTACGTGAACACGTGGAAGGAATCGATCAACCCTCCGTCCGGGCTCTGCAACCAGCCGCTGTAGGCCACCAGGTTTCCGTTCCTCGAGAACGACGGGAACGCGAACTGGTGCCGCTTCTGCGAATCAAACGCGGCCGAGTCGACCGAAATGCGCTCGAAGGTGCCCGCCACCAGGTCGGAGATGTGGATGACGCGCGGCCGGATGATGGCACTCGCGGGCGGAATCGTGTCTACGTCGTGCACCTCGAAGTTGCGATCCGGCGAGTAGACGATGTTGGCGTTCGTGCCGCGGGCGGGCGGTGTGGCGTCGCTGCCGACACCCCCGGTGAACTTGTAGACCTCGCTTCCGAGGTCGATGCTGGACGAACGCTGGTAGTAGAAATCGGGCCCGCCGTTGATGAGCGTGACTTCGCCCGCCTGTGACGCAACCAGGGGCACTTCCCCGCCGATGAAGACGTCGGTGGCACCGGTGGCACTGTTGGCGGTGTTGGTGGCACGCACGGAAATGTGATAAATGCCCGACGCGGCGGGAGCAACCCAGCGCACCGTCATTTCGTCGTCCTCGATGTAGGCGCCGCCGTCGGCGGTCCATTTCAACGTGGGAATATCGCCCGGGTTTGTGGACGACGACTGCAACTCGGCGGTGAGCAGCAGCGTGTCGGAGACACCGGCGGACCGCGGGTTTACAATGATGCGACTGACGCTGAGAGGCGTTGAATTGGCGGGACCGCCGTCGTCCACCGGCTCATCGTCGTCACACGCCGCAAACGCCAGCGCCAGCACTCCAGCCAGGATCAGCCGGAAAGTGCGCGAAATCTCTTTCGTCTTCAAAATGCAAACCTCCGCTACGTGACCGCAGCCCGCGAGCTCGGTCGAGGGGCCCGCCCGACTCTAGATTCTTATGAACGGAAATTCACCGTGGGTGGGGTTATCGTGCTGGTACGATACGCGGCCATCCCGTGTCTTTTCAAGAGCTTTTTCCCGCCCGCCGGGACGCCGCCCGCACCGGGCCGGGCCATAAACAAAACGCGCCGCCGGGGGTAAACCCGGCGGCGCGCCTGTCTCGCGGCATGAACCGCGAAATCGCTTAGTACATGTCCCCCATGCCGCCGCCCGCACCGCGCGGTGCCGGAGACTTTTCCTCTTCCGGAATGTCGGTGATGACCGCTTCCGTGGTGAGGAGCATGGCAGCCACGCTGGCCGCGTTCTGGAGCGCCGTGCGTGTGACCTTTGTCGGGTCAACGATACCGGCCTTGAACATGTCGACATACTCGCCGGTGGCGGCGTTGTAGCCGATGGCCTCGGTCTGCTTGAGCACGTGCTCGACGATGAGGGAGCCTTCGGCACCGGCGTTCAGAGCAATCTGACGCAGCGGCGACTCCAGCGCACGACGGATGATTTCGACGCCGATGGCCGCGTCACCCGTCTCCTTCACCTTGTCGAGAGCCTTCGCACCGCGGAGCAGCGTAATGCCGCCGCCCGGGACGATGCCCTCTTCGACCGCCGCACGCGTTGCCGCGAGCGCGTCTTCGACACGGGCCTTCTTTTCCTTCATTTCAACTTCGGTCGCGGCACCAACATTGATGACCGCAACACCGCCGGCCAGCTTGGCCAGGCGCTCCTGCAGCTTCTCCTTGTCGTACTCCGACGTCGTCTCATCGATCTGACGACGGATCTGGGCGACGCGCGCCTTCACGTCGGCCGCCTTGCCCGCACCCTCGACAACGGTCGTGTTGTCCTTGTCGATGGTGACGCGCTTGGCCTTGCCGAGATCCTGCAGGGTGGCGTTCTCCAGCTTGAAGCCCGCCTCTTCCGAGATCACGCGGCCGTTGGTGAGGATCGCGATGTCCTCGAGCATGGCCTTGCGACGATCGCCGAAGCCGGGCGCCTTGACGGCGCACACCTGCAGCGTTCCGCGCAGCTTGTTGACGACCAGCGTCGCGAGAGCCTCGCCCTCGACGTCCTCGGCGATGATCAGCATGGGACGGCCCATCTGCGCCACCTTCTCGAGGATCGGGAGCATGTCCTTCATCGAGCTGATCTTCTTGTCATGAATCAGAATGACCGCATCATCGAGCGCCACTTCCATGCGCTCGGCGTTGGTCACGAAGTACGGCGACAGGTAGCCGCGGTCGAACTGCATACCCTCGACCACTTCCAGCGTCGTCTCCATGCCGCGCGCCTCTTCCACCGTGATGACGCCGTCCTTGCCGACCTTCTCCATCGCGTCCGCGATGAGATTGCCGATTTCCGGATCGTTGTTGGCGGAGATGGTGGCAACGTTGCCGATCTCTTCCTTGGTCTTGATCGTCTTCGAGCGGCGCTTGATGTCCTCGACGACAACTTCAACCGCCTTCGAGATGCCCTTCTTGATGAACATCGGGTTGGCACCGGCGGTGACGTTCTTGATGCCTTCCTTGATGATCGCCTGCGCCAGGATGGTGGCCGTGGTGGTGCCGTCGCCCGCGACGTCCTGCGTCTTGGTGGCGACTTCCTTCACCAGCTGGGCACCCATGTTCTCGTACGGATCCTCGAGTTCAATTTCCTTGGCGATGGTGACACCGTCGTTGGTCACCGTCGGGCTGCCGAACTTCTTGTCGAGGACGACATTGCGTCCCTTGGGACCGAGCGTGATGCGCACGGCGTTGGCAAGCTTGTCGACGCCGGCCTTGAGCTTCTCGCGAGCTTCGGCGTCATAAATCAACTGCTTTGGCATATCTGGCCTCCTTGAATGGTTCTCGATGTAATGCGAATTAGAGAATGGCGAGGATCTCGTCTTCCTTCATGACGAGATACTTGGAACTCTCGATTTCGATCTCGTTGCCGGCGTACTTCGCGAACAGAACGCGGTCGCCCTTCTTGACCTCGAGCTCGATGCGCTCGCCGCTGTTGCTGCGACGGCCCTTGCCCACGGCGACGACTTCGCCCTCCTGCGGGCGCTCCTTGACCGTGTCGGGGATGATGATCCCGCCCTTCTTCTTGTCCTCTTTCTCGAGAAGCCGCACGATCACGCGGTCACCGAGTGGAATCATTTTCATAGTGGATCCTCCTTGAAGGTGGCAGGCAGACCGGCCGCGGGCCGGTTGCAAACGTAACCATGGATGTGAATTCGAATGATGAAGAAATTAGCAGTCGAATGATGAGACTGCTAACAAGGGGTACTCTACGGCCTCTTGCGAGGCCTTGCAAGTGAATTTTTTCGTAAGCGTGCCCGCGCCGTACCCCTTGCGGGGTCAGGACTCGAAAGCGTAACTAGCTGTTGTGATTAGCGATAGCGGCCAACCCCAGGAGGGTCAGGTGGGGCTGGTACTCCCATTCGGCCGGGAGTGCCTGCGCGAGACGCGCCATATGCCCGCCGGTTACCACAACCGGGAGCGTTCGCCTCGCGTGCGTCTCCAGCACGGCGACGGCGGCTCCGATTCCCCCCGCCGCGGAGAGGGTTGCTCCCCAGCGCATCGCGGACTCGGTGTCATCCATGCGCCTCGGCGTCACCGGCCCCTTCTCGTAGTCAAGCAGCGGCAGCCGCGCGGTCGAGCCCGCGAGCCCGGCCAGTGACGCCGACGGACCCGCCATGATGACGCCACCCACGAAGCGGCGGTTCAGAACCAGATTGACCGTGATCGCGGTACCGGCATCCACCGTGATGACCGAGCGCCGGCGACCGGGCAAGGCGCCGCACGCACCACTGACGCGATCCATCCCCACGCGCGCCGGCTTGCGCACGGCGAGCTCGATCGCGAGCGGGGTCCGGTGCGTGACCTCGAGCGCGCGCACGCGCGCGACCCGCGCCACCGCCGCCGAGACACCGCGCGTGGCGGACGGTCGCACGGAGCACAGCACCGCCGCCTCAACGGCGGGTACACCGCGCAGCACGCGCTTCAGCGCCGCGTCCAGTTCGACGCGCTTGGCACCGGTGGATACCGTAGTGCCGCCGTGCACGTGATCGCCGTGCACGAGCCCCAGCTTGATGCGCGAGTTGCCAATGTCGATGCACAGAATCATGGCAGCACCTCCGGTGTTTCGCCGTAGAGCACGTGTTCCGTTCCGTCGCCGTCGGCGCGCACGCGCAGGGCGCCGTCGGGTGCCACTCCCTGCACCACCCCGGTGACCGCAGCACCCTTTACATCAAAACGAACGGTGCGGCCGCGTTGAATGAGTCGCGCCTCGTAGGCGCTCACCAACGGCCCGAACCCGTCGCGCCGAAACCGGTCGTAGTACGCCTCCACCGCCCCCAGCACGTCGGCCAGAATGAACGCGCGCTCCCACTCCGAGCCCGTGAGCGTGTAGCACGACGCCGCCGGCGACGCGAGGCCCGGCGGGAATTCGTCGGCACGCGTGTTGATGTTGATGCCAATGCCCACCACCAGGTGCGACAGCGAATCACCAGCGCTCGCAGATTCTGCGAGGATGCCGGCAATCTTGCCCGCCTCCGCACCGCGCCCGGCAATGACATCGTTGGGCCACTTCACGGCCACGTCGACGCCGAGCAACTTGGAGAGCGCCACCGATGTGGCGGCGGCCACCGTGAGGGTGACCGCCAGCGCGGAACGCGCATCCCCGGGCGGGCGCAGGATCAGCGACGCCAGCGCGTCCCTGCCGCGCGGGCTCGACCACGTGTGTGTGCGACGCCCGCGACCTCCGCGCTGAAAGTCCGCCACCACCAGCGTGCCTTCGGGCTCGCCGGCGCGCGCGAGTGCGAGCGCCACGTCGTTGGTGGAATCGGTTTCAGGATAACAATAGATGCGGCGCCCGAGGCGCGCGGTTCCCAGCACCGCGCGAATCTCCGACGGGAGCAAGCCGGCGGCGCTCACAGGACGTCCAGACTCATCGACGCGGCCGGCGCCGAGTGTGTCAGCGCACCCACGGAAATGAAGTCGACACCCGGCAGCGCGTACGCCTGCACGGTGTCCAGCGTGATGCCGCCCGAGACTTCGATCTCGATACGCAGGCGCGGGTTCGCAGTCCGGAAGGTTTGCAGTCGTTCCAGCGCCTCGGCCACCTGCGCCGGGGTGAAGTTGTCGAGCATGATGCGGTTGACGCGCCGTTCGAGCACCTGGTCAAAGAATGCGAGCGAGTCCACTTCCACTTCCACAAAAGATGACCGCGTGGTTTCGTCGAGCACGTGCAGGAGTGCTTCACGCCCGCCCAGTGCGCGCACGTGGTTGTCTTTCACGAGCACCATCGCTCCCAGGTCGCGGCGGTGGTTGGTGCCCCCGCCGCAGCGCACCGCGTACTTCTCCAGGTCGCGCCACAGCGGAATCGTCTTGCGCGTATCCAGAATCGTGACGCCGGATCCCGCCACCGCGGCGACGTAGCGGGCCGTCAGTGTTGCGACACCGGAGAGGTGCTGCAAAAAATTGAGCGCCGTGCGCTCCGCGGTGACCACCGCCCGCGCACCGCCGTGCACGCGCACAACGACGGCCCCCGCTTCTGCGCGCATGCCATCCTCCACCAGCACCTCGACGCGGGCGTTCGCGTCGCACTGCCGGAAGGCTTCGCGCGCGAGTGACGTCCCGCACACCACGGTGGGTGCAGCGACGCGCACCTCGCCGGTAACGGGCTGGTCACCGAGAGCGAGAAACGAAACCGTCGCGTCGCCGCCCGCGGCATCCTCCGCGAGGGCGTCGCGCACCCATCCCGTGATCCGCTCCGGCGCCGGTGGCAGGAAGTCCGTCATTCTTCTCCCCTTGGTCTGCGCGGTGCCGCGGCGCGGAACTCGGCCGCCGAAAGTTGCATGCGCACTTCATCCAGGCGGTCGCGCAGGCTGGCCGCCTTTTCAAAATTGAGCGCCTGCGCTTCGCGCAGCATTTCAGCTTCCAGCGCCGCGGCGATGGCTTCGGTGGGCGCACCCGGTTCCAGCACCACGTCCGCGGTCTCGCGGTAGCGCGCATCCGCGACCGACGTCGAGAGCACCACTTCGTCCAGCGACTTGATGATCCCGCGCGGCGTGATGCCGTGCTCCTTGTTATACGCGAGTTGCAGTACGCGGCGGCGATTGGTCTCGTGCATGGCCCGCCGCATCGACTCCGTAACCTGGTCGGCGTAGAAGATCACGCGTCCCGACACGTGGCGCGCGGCGCGCCCGGCGGTCTGGATCAGGCTGCGTTCGCTGCGCAAGAAACCTTCCTTGTCGGCGTCGCACACCGCCACCAGAGCCACCTCGGGAAGATCCAGTCCTTCGCGCAGCAGGTTGATGCCGACCAGCACGTCAAAATCACCCAGACGCAGCCCGCGCAGAATCTCGACGCGCTCCAGCGCGTTGATGTCCGAGTGCAGATAGCGCACCCGGATGCCGAGCGACGAGAGGTAGTCGGTGAGTTCCTCCGCCATGCGCTTGGTGAGTGTCGTCACGAGTACGCGCTCTCCGCGCGACGCCGACGCACGCACTTCCTCCAGGAGATCGTCCACCTGCCCCTCCACCGGGCGCACGTCAATCTCGGGGTCCACGAGGCCGGTGGGTCGGATGACCTGCTCCACCACTTCCCCGCCCGTGCGCCCGAGCTCGAGGTCGGCCGGGGTTGCACTGACGTGGATGGTGCGGTGCGTCATGCTCTCAAATTCTTCGAACGTGAGCGGCCGGTTGTCGAGTGCGGACGGCAGCCGGAACCCGTGCTCCACCAGCGTCATCTTGCGCGAGCGATCGCCGTGGTACATGCCGCCGATCTGCGGCAGCGTCACGTGCGATTCGTCGATGATGCAGATGGCGTCGTCGGAAAAGTAGTCGAGGAGTGTCATGGGACGCTCGCCCGCCTTGCGCCCCGACAGATAGCGCGCGTAGTTCTCAATGCCGCTGCAGTAGCCCACTTCCTCCAGCATCTCGATGTCGTAGAGTGTGCGTTGCTCCAGCCGCTGCGCCTCGGCACCCTTGCCCAGTTCCTTGAGCTGCACCGAGCGCACGGCCAGCTCCTCACGAATCTCTTTCACCGCGCGCTTCACTACATCCTCCGGTGTTACGAAGTGCTTGGCCGGAAACAGCGTCATGCGCTCGAGGGTGCGGATGCGTTTGCCCGTGAGCGGGTCAACAATGGCCAGCGACTCCACCTCGTCGCCAAAGAACGAGACGCGAATGGCCTCTTCCTCGTAGGCGGGCCGGATCTCGATCACTTCGCCGCGCACGCGAAAACAGCCGCGCGAAAAGGCGGAGTCATTGCGCTGATACTGGATGTCGATCAGCGCGCGCAGAAACTCCTCCCGGTCCATGCGCTGGCCGGGCGTGAGCTCGATCGCCATCGCGCGCGCCAGCTCCGGCGAACCCAGCCCGTAGATGCACGACACGCTGGAAACCACCACCACGTCGCGCCGCGTCATGAGCGAACTGGTGGCGCGCACGCGCAGGCGGTCGATGTCGTCGTTGATGGACGCGTCCTTGGCGATGTACGTGTTGGTGGACGGGACGTACGCCTCGGGCTGGTAGTAATCGTAATAGCTGACGAAGTACTCGACGGCGTTGTTGGGAAAGAAGCCCTTGAACTCACCGTAGAGTTGCGCGGCCAGCGTCTTGTTGTGGGAGACGACGAGTGCCGGAACGCCGGCTTCGGCGATCACGTTGGCGATGGTGAATGTCTTGCCGGAACCGGTGACGCCCAGGAGCACCTGGTCGCGCTTGTTTTCGCGCAGTCCCTGCGAGAGGGCGCGAATGGCGGACGGCTGGTCGCCGGTGGGGCGGTAGTGGGATACGAGATCGAAGCCGCCGGCCACGCGATCACCCGGCCGCGGACACGGCCGCGGCGGGTGCGGAGACCGGTGTGTGCACGCTGACCGGCTCTGCGCGGCGTCGCTCGCGCATGAGAAGCAGTGCGAGCACGAGTACGGCGATGACAAGTACGGGGACCACCAGACGGCGCAGGATGCGGGGGGCTCCCAGGTGCGCTTCGCGCACACTTCCCTCCACGTCCCACGATGGCCCGGGCCCCGACGCGGAGACTGGGCGGCGCGCGGTCATCGACCACAGCCGGGATGCATCCAGTCCCAGGAAATCCGCGTAGCCGCGCAGGAACCCCTTTAGATACGTCTCGCTGGGGAAGGAATCAAAGTCATCCTGCTCCAGCGACTCGAGGGTCTGCACCGAGATCTTCGTCTCGCGGTTGACCTCCTCGATCGTGAGCTTCTTCTGCTCGCGCGCGGCGCGCAGCATCTCGCCGATGGTCTTTCCTTCCGTGCTCACCTGTCTACCCCCGCCGGCGTTCGCCGGTCGCTTGACGGTTCAATGGTTGCGGGCACGCCGCCCGTCGCGGCCTTATCAAACCACGCGCGCGCCGCGAGCGGCAATTGCAAACCCCTGCCTACCCGCCCGCGAGCAGTGCCAGCGACTCGGCCAGCTTGCCGCGCTCGGTAACGAGGCGCGCCTCGCGTTCGCGTTCGCGCCCCACCACGTCAGGCTTGGCACGCGAAACAAAGCTCTCGTTGGCGAGTCGCGACTGGACGTCGGACAGTTCCTTGTCGACTTTCTGCATTTCCTTCTCGAGCCGCGCGCGCTCCGCGTCCAGATCCACGATGCCGGAGAGCGGCACCACCACTTCGATGTCACCGATGGGGGTTGCGGCACTCCCCTTCTCCTTGGCGACGGCCGGTCCCACCTCCAGCGAGGCGGCACCCGCCAGGCGCAGGATGCCATCCTCCACCGCGCGCAAGATCTCGGCCGAGGCGTGCGGGGCGCGCACGAGCACCGGAATGCGCGCCGACGGGCTCACGCGGTACGCCGCGCGCACGTTGCGCACCGCGACCACCACGTCGCGCAGCATCGTCATGCGCCGGTCGGCGTCCGGGTCGAACAGCGCGTCGTCACCACGCGGATAGTCGGACGCAAGCAGCAGACCGCGTGCGCTCGGGAGCTCGCTCCAGATCTCCTCGGTGACGTACGGCATGATCGGGTGCATCAGTTTCATCGACGAGCCCAGCACGTGCAGGAGTACTGTGAGCACCGTGCGCCGGTCGCCCTCGCCGTACAGGCGTACCTTGGCCAGTTCCAGATACCAGTCACAGAAGTCGTGCCAGAAGAAATCGTACAGACGGGTGGCGGCGTCGTTGAGTCGCCACTCGTCAAAGGCGCGATTCACGTCGGCCGAACAGCGTTCCAGCGCCGAGAGTATCCAGCGGTCCTCGGGAGCGAGTGCGGGGTCGAACGCGAGTTCGGTCTGGTGCGCCCTGCGCCACGCGGCGGCGAAGGCCCCCGCGCGCTCGGGACCGTCTTCTGCAAACAATGGCGCGCTCTCCTTCTCCACCGCACCCAGCACCAGGCGCGCTGCCTGCCACATCTTGTTGGTGAAGTTGCGCCCGATCTCGAGCTTCTCTTCGTCGAAGAACACGTCCTTGCCCGGGGGCGACAGCATCGAGAGCGTGAAACGGAACGCGTCCGTGCCCCAGCGGTCGATGAGATCGAGCGGGTCGGGCGAGTTGCCGAGCGACTTGCTCATCTTGCGTCCAACCCCGTCGCGCACGATGCCGGTTAGAAACACGTGGCGGAACGGAATCTCACCCATGAACTCGAGCGAGGCCATGATCATGCGCGCGACCCAGAAGAAGATGATTTCGGACCCTGTGACCAGCACCGACGTGGGGTGATAACGCCTCAAGTCTGGTGTGTCGTCCGGCCAGCCCATGGGCGAGAACGTCCACAGCCACGAGGAGAACCACGTGTCGAGGACGTCGTCGTCCTGGCGGAGCTTGCGTCCCCCGCAACCCGCGCACTCGCTCGGATCGTCGCGCACCACCGTCAGGTGCGCGCAGTCTTCGCAGTACCAGACCGGAATCCTATGCCCCCACCACAGCTGGCGCGAGATGCACCAGTCGCGGATCGACGTCATCCACGACATGTAGACGTTGCGCCAGCGCGGCGGGTAGAACGTGATCTCTTCCGTCTCGACCACGCGCACAGCGGGTGTCGCGAGCGGCTCCATCTTCACGAACCACTGTGTGGAAAGCAGCGGCTCGATCACCGTACCGCAGCGGTCGTGTTTGCCCACCGCGTGCCGGTAGGGCTCCGCCTTGACGATGCGACCCTCGGCTTCGAGGTTCGCGATCACGCGCTTGCGCGCTTCAAACCGGTCGAGGGTTGCGTAGTTCGCGCCGGCTTCGGCCGTCATTCGGCCGTTGCGGTCGATGACGACCACGGCCGGCAGCCCGTGGCGCTTGCCGATCGCGTAGTCGGTGGCGTCGTGCGCGGGTGTAACCTTGACGAACCCGGAGCCAAACTCCTTCTGCACCGCCTCGTCGGCGACAATGGGGAGAACGCGGCCCACCAGCGGCAGCGTGCATGTCTTCCCCACCAGGTGCCGCTTGTCGGCGTCGTCCGGGCTCACCGCAACCGCCGTGTCGCCCAGCATGGTCTCGGGGCGCGTGGTGGCGACGACCACGTCGCCGGCGTCGCAGTCGTAACGCACCCAGTACAGAGTGCCGTCCTTCTCCTCGTACTGAACTTCCTCATCGGAGATCGCGGTCTGGCAGGACGGGCACCAGTTGACGATGTAGTCGCCGCGGTAGATGAGCCCCTTCTCGTACAGGCGCACAAACGCTTCGCGCACGGCGCGCGTGCGCGGCTCGTCCAGCGTAAAGGCCTCGCGACTCCAGTCGAACGCACACCCGAGCTGTTTCATCTGCTCGACGATGCGATCGTGGTGGTGTTCCTTCCACGCCCACGCGTGGGTCAGGAACTCCTCGCGCGACATGTCGGTGCGCTTCTTGCCTTCCTTCGCGAGTGCCGCCTCCACCACTTTCTGGGTCGCGATGCCGGCGTGGTCGGTGCCCGGGATCCACAACGTGTTGAACCCGCACATGCGCTTCCAGCGGATCAGTTGATCCTGAACCGTGTCCCCGAGCACATGTCCGACGTGAAGTACTCCGGTGACGTTGGGCGGCGGGAGAATAATGACAAACGCCGGGCGCGACGATGCGTCGTCCGGTTTGAACAGGCCGCTCTCGTCCCAGGCGCGGTTCCAGCGCGCCCGTGCGGCTGCGGGGTCGAAGTGTTTTTCCATCGTGTTGGTGGTGGGAGCTGGCCCGCGTTTCGCGCCCGAGCAAACCCGTTGAGAAACGGGAAGATAGCACCCGGGGCCGGGCCCGGTCAACGGACTGCCGTGACCTACGGTGCCGTGGTGATCGCAACCAGTGCGATCCAGCGCTGGTCCGGCGACACCGCAAGGCGCGTGATCGACGTGATCGTCTCCCCCGCGAGGTCGGAGACCAGACTCCAACCCGGCCCGTCAAAGGGGCGCGCCACCTGGATGGTGGCGCCGTGCGCCATCAAGAGTGCGTTGCCGACCCACACCGCGTCCTGCGCGGTTCCGACCGCGTCGATGAGCGGTGCCGAGGTGCTCGTTACGGGGTCAAAGAGACGGAACGCGTAGGTGTCGTCCGGCTTGCGCACGAGGAAGCTGACGCCGTGTTTGCCCGGTGCCAGCAGGATGGAGCGCCCGATGTCGCGCGCCACGGTGCGTTCGGATTGCGTGGCGACGTCAACGATGCGCAGGGTGTGCGGCTCGCCCACGATGAAGAGTGCCAGCGTCTGGTCGTTCACCCAGGCGTGATAGCCCACCGAGTCGACGTCGCTCGCTACCAGGGTTGCAACCGTGCCCGTCTTGTCGAAACGCCACAGGCGCTGCGTGCTGTCCGCCTCCACCCGCACGGTGGAGAAACCGCCGTCGGCAAGGGGTGTCGGCGAGTACTCACTCTCGGGCGTGCGCGTGACCCGCGTGCTCTCGCCCCGGGCCAGGTCAAAGCGGTAGACGTCCGTCTGGTCGTCGTCGGCCACCACGTACAGGAACCCGGACCCGTCGCGCAGGAACGCGGGCTGGTTGTCGTACCCGGTCCGCTTCGTCAGGTTGACCGGCGGCGATACCCGGATGGAACGGCCCGAGGCGGAGAGCCCCGCAAGCCAGATGTCGGTGTCGGGAACCTGGGCCGAAGCCGTGCCAGCCAGGGCCACCATTACCGCAACCGACCAACAGCACAACCAACATTTTAATAACATGTTATATGCAACACCTTTCGTTGTACTCGAAGGCCGTGGTTTGACGGGGTGCGGGGCTCCGTCTATAATAAAGGCCCCCGGTGTAAATTCGCCCGCACGGACGTTTCCAACCGCGGACCCGGCGTCAAACCAACTCCAGACCGGAGTCTGCGAAAGAACACATGACCCGACTGCTGCGCCTTCCGGCCATGGCCGGCGTTGTTGCGCTCATTACATCATTATCACCGGCTGCGCCACGCTCCCAGGAGTATCGGCTCACTCGCGCGTACCCGAACCTGTCGTTCACGTTTCCCACCGACATCCAACCCGCCAACGACGGCAGCGGGCGAATTTTCGTGGTGGAGAAGCGGGGCGTCATTTCCGTTTTCTATCCCGACTTCAACGCCAACCAGAAGTCGACGTTTCTCGACATCTCAGCCAAGGTTCGGTCCAGCGGTGAAGCGGGGTTGATCGGGCTCGCCTTCCACCCCAATTACAAGAGCAACGGATTCTTCTACGTCTTCTACGTGTCGATCTTTCCGTACCGTTCCATTGTGGCGCGTTACAGCGTGACGGCCGGAAACCCGAACTCGGCCAATCCCGCGAGCGAGCTGATCATGATCGACAGCCCGCAGTCCACGGTATACCACAACGGCGGCCAGCTCGCATTTGGTCCCGACGGACACCTTTACATCGGGATGGGTGATGCGTACACCGCAGAGACCGCACAGGACCTCGGCGACCTCGCGGGTTCCATCCTGCGCATCGATGTCGACGTGCCCCCGCCGCCGGGGGGATCCGCGGCACCCAGGTACGAGATCCCGCACGACAATCCATTCACCGACAACGAAAACGGTTTCCGCGAGGAGATCTACGCCTGGGGGTTCCGCAATCCCTGGCGCTTCTGCATCGACAAAAAGACCGGCGAGATGTGGGTGTCGGACGTGGGTGAAGACACGTGGGAGGAAATCAACCTCGTGGAGCGCGGCAAGAACTATGGCTGGCCGCTCATGGAAGGTCCGGAGTGCTTTCAGGACCCGGGGTGCAATGCGCAGACGGACGGCCTCGAACTTCCCTTCTATGCCTACACACACGCAGAAGGCGTGGCCGTGATAGGCGGCTACCGCTACTGGGGACACCGCCTGCCGGAACTCGCGGGCTACTATCTGTTCGCCGACTACACCGGCGGCAAGATCTGGGGGCTGCGTTTTGACGGCGCGGCGGGGCCCGAGCGCTTCGACATCGTGGAAGACACGCCGACCGTGCTCACCTTCGGCCTGACCCCGTACAACGAGATCGTCGTGGGTGCGGCCGACGGCTATCTGTACAAGCTTGACCGCATCGTCACCGGCGCGGACGAGGTGCCGTCAACACCGTCGCGCCTCGTCGGCAACTTCCCCAACCCGTTCAACCCGTCCACGACGCTGCGCTACCACCTCGCCGAACGTGCGAGCGTCGTCATGGAGATCCACGGCGTCGACGGTGCTCTTCTGGAGCGCTTTGAGCTGGGAGCACGTCCGGCCGGCGACCACGAACTGCGCTGGGACGGTCGTACCCGGAACGGCCGGGTTGCGAGCGGTGTTTACTTTGCACGCCTTCTGGTTGACGGCCGTGCGGCGGGGACCACCCGCATGGTGCTGATCCAGTAGTCGTCCCACCCGCCATTCGCGTTGACAAACGCGCCTCGCGGGCCTCACATTCAATGTGTCCGCCGCCCCCGGCTGACCTCCCCTGTGAAACGAGGACTTGATCCCATGACGTTCTCACGCCAGAGCGTTCTGATTCTCGCCGCCTGCTTCGCAATCGTCCTGACGCACACGGCACCCGCGGACGCCGTGGTTCGGCGTTCGGGACAACCGCTGTTCCTGAACCGCGCAGCCATCACCGTCTACTACGGTGCCGGGCTGCCGGTGGGCGACTTCTCCGACGAATCCCCGGGATACGGCAACCATGAAGAATGGGCGCCGGATGGCGCCGCCGAGATCGAGTACTTCGTGAGCCGCACCGCGTCCATCGGATTCACGGCGGCCAGGACAACCTACCAGGACAAGACGTTCCCCGAGCTCGAAACGCGGCTCTCCACCTACGGCGGCTTCTTCCGGGTTGTGCTTCCCACGGCAACCGCGGTGCGCCCTTACCTGCGCGCGGGCATCGGTGGGGTAGAGGTCCAGTTTCAGGACAACGACACGAGCGCCGACGCGGAAATGGAAACTTCGTTCCAGGTGGGCGGAGGGTTGCTCTGGCTACCCGCGCGCTGGCTCGGGTTGAGCGGGCAGATTCTCTACTGCTTCTCGGATACCGACGACGCGTACATCATGGAGAACGACACGATTGTCGGCTTTGACACGGAGTACTTCGTGTTCGCGGCCGGAGTCAGCCTGTTCTTCCCTTGAGTCCCGGGGCCTACGCGCCCAGCACGATGGCGGCGATGCCGGCAAACATGCCGAGCTTGAGCGCGCGGCTCACGCGCGCGAACACCGGCTTTTCCGGATGCCGCGCAAGCGAGAGTGCCCCGAGGACGAGCACCGGCACCACGGTGGCACCCATCACCAGGAAGTAGACTGGCGAGTAGACGCGCGCGAGTGCCGGGAGCGGGATCAAGACGGCGAGTGTCAGCATTCCCACCCCGCTCACGCGGGCCGCAACCGTGCGGCCCGACCGCACGGCCAGCGTGCGCACTCCCGACGCGGCGTCGCCCTCCAGATCCTCCCCGCCCTTGACCAGTTCGCGACACCACACGAAGGCACCGGCGATTCCCGCCGGGATCAGGGCCGCGCGCGCGTCACCCGCGATTGCAGCACCGCACACAAACGCACTCCCCGACACCAGCGCCACCAGGAAATTCCCCGCGAACAACACGCGCTTGCAACGCCACGCGTAAACGAACAGGGCCACTTCCCAGCCCACCACCAGGGCCGCGACCCGCGGCGGCAGGAAAAGCGGCGCGCAAATGAGAACGGCGACTGCAATCACGGCGTAGAGAATCCGCGCCGCACGCACCGAGAGCCGGCCGGACGGGAGCGGTCGCGACGGTTTGTTCACACGATCGATGGCGAGATCGAAACAATCGTTGATCACGTTGCCGGCGCCCGTTGCGAGAGCCGCGAGCACGGCACCCGCCAGAAGTGCGCGTGGATTGTCTCCGCCCGCGACAACGTAGCCGGCCACCACGCCACACGCGGCAACCAGCATGTTGTGCGGACGCAGAATTTCGATGAGAACGGGAAGACCGGTCACCCCGTCACCTTACGGGATGTCCCAGCGAATCTCCAGCCGGAAGGAATCGTCGCTGTCGTCAGCACCGGCAACGTGCCCGCGGTTGTCCACCTGTGCGTGCGCCCAAGCGAGCGACACGTGTCGGTCGCCCTCCAGTTCCCAGCGCAGGCCCACGATGACGGCCGTGGTTTCTTCCACAATACCGGAGGGGAAATCCGGGTCGCGTGAATCAATGCCGAGGTCAAACGCGCGCAGGTCGTTGCCCTCGCCCACACGCCGGCCCAGCGCACCCAGATCGAGGGCAAGGTTGGGTCGCGGGTACAGAGAAACGTCCGCGCGCCATTCGTCCGAGTCCGGCCCGGGAAGACCGCCGAGCAGGACATCGCCGCGATCCAGTTCCGCACCCCCGCTCACGTAGATCGAGAGCGAGTCGTGGTGCGAATAAGTGTAGAGGTCCACAAAGCGGTATGTTGCGCCAACCGAGAGTCCGAGCGGTCGCGCGGGAACCCAGCGCGCACCGACGTCGAACGCGATCTTGTCGGGATACCCATCCTCGCGCTCAAACTGGATGTCGTCGAGGAGGAGGTTGGCAAACAGCGTGACGCGGTCCATGAGCACGGTCTTGGCGTCGACCGACCACAGAATGTTGTCTTCGTTGGTGCGCTCGTTGTACTGGTTTGCGTAGTACCACGAGAGCGGAAACAAATACAGCCAGTCGAGCGGCCGGCCGCCGTACACCACCGTCTCCGAGAGCCCCACCACCGTGTCGCCAAAGCGCCCTTCGAGACGATGCCCCACCATGTACCGTTCCGGGTCGGTGAAGAGCTGGCCGTAGAAGGCGTCGAGGCGGAGCGACTTGAAGCGCAGACGGAATCCGATCTGGTCGATGCTGTAGCCGTCGCCGGGAACGATGAGTCCCCCGCCCGGCCCCCAGTCAACGTGGTCGCGCCCCACCAGGACTTCCACCGGGTCCCAGACGCCCACCGCGTAGGATCGCTCGTACAGTGACGTCAGCCCCTTGAAACTCTTCTCGCGCCGCGATGGCTTGTGCTGGCGCGCGCGATCGCCGTGCTCGGGACCAAACAGAAGGTGGTAGCGCAGGTCGTAGGTGATGTGGTCGCCAATGTGGACCTTGAGTGTCGGGTCCGACGCGACGTACGCCTCGACTTCGTCGTTGAACGGTGCCTGCTCGACATAAGGCGTGAGGTCGAAGTCCGCTTCCAGCGCGAGACGGCCGTCCTCGGCATAGAGCTGCCTGTCCCAGCGCTCGCGCGGATCGGTGGTGGCGGTGAATTCGCGAACCAGGCGGTCGAGTTGCCAGCGGTCACGCGCGGAGAGGTCGGCGGATCCGGCCCGCGCCTCGAGTCCGTAGACGAGGGCCGCGATCTCCACGCGACCCAGCGGTCGCGACTCGGGGACCGAGCACAGTCCGAGTGACTCGAAGCGTTCGAGTGCGGGGTAGCACCAGTGGTCGACGGGAATGCGCTCGAAACCCGCGGCGAGGGGTTGAACCAGCGCCAGCCACAGCGTCGCGCCCGCCGAAGCGATGCGGAGAGCGCGCCGCACGCCGGTCACGCCACGCGCTGGCGGCTCACCGCGAGCTTGGCGTCCGCCGTGCGGTAACTCGCCTTGGCTTCGTCGCGCATGTCGGCGCGGTCGTACACCATTCCCAGCGCATAGAACGCGCGGTGGTCGTCGGGTGTCAGCTCGGTGACGCGCTTGAGCGGCGGAATCGCACGCGCGGGCTGGTTCAGATGATTGAAGCACATCCCGATGTGGTACAGGATCGACGGGTGATCGGGATTGGTCCGCAGTGCGTTCTGCAGGAGCTTCACCGCGCGCCCGTAGAGTCCCTTGCGAAACAGAATCATGCCCGTGAAGAAGGGCGCGTTCTGGTGTTCGGGGTCCAGGCGCACCACGCGACGGAACGCCTCCAGAGCACCGTTGAGATCGTTCTGCGTGTAGAGCGAAACACCCAGGTTGTAGTGCGCCTCGATGCTGTCGGGCGCAAGCCGGATGGCGTGCCGGAACTCGCGCACGGCTTCGTCGTGACTCCCGTGCTCTCCGTACAGCGCACCCAGGTTGAAGTGGGCCTCGGCACTGTTGGGGTTTGCCTGCAGCGCGCGCCGGAACAGCGTCATGGCCTGCGAGCCATCGCCGTTCAAATCCATCAGGAATCCAAGATTGGTATACGCGCGCGCGTGCGAGCGGTCGAGTGCGATGGCGCGGCGGTAACTGACTTCGGCGTCGGCGCGGCGCTCGTTGCTGGCCAGTGTCACGCCCATGCGGTAGTGGCACTCCGCGTTCTCGGGCTCGAGTTCGATCGCGCGACGGTGCGCGGACAACGCGTCGTCGAGGCGGCCGAGCCGGTCGTAGACGCGGCCGAGAAAGTAGAGCGGGAGCGCGCGTCTGGGCTGCTCCGCGGAAATGCGTTCGAAGAGATCGCGGGCCGTGTAGAGTTCGCCCGCATCGAGCAGGAAACGTCCCAGCCCCTCCTGCAACCCGTCGGGCAGGCTGTTCTGCTCGGCCAGGCGGCGCATGGCCGTGAGGGCATCCCGGCGGGCACCGCTCTCCCACAACTGCCGGGCCTGCTCGAACTCGGCGTGCGGATCCCCCGCCACCACTGGTTTGCGTCGGCGGACAAACGGTATCCGCGGCGCCAAAGCCCGATCCCCTCGACGTTCCTGCAGCACGAGCCCCTCCTGCACGATGGCGCGATCCAGCGCGTCGAAACCCAAAGAATTACAACGAGATAACTCTACCTGGGCCGAACCCTAGTACAGGCTGGAAAAATCTGTCAAGAAAAACTGAAAAAGTTGGAAGTGTCGTGGCGGCCGCGAGTTCACTTCGTTTTCCACAGAAATCGTTCGCGGCTCCCGGAGGGGCGCAAAAGCGGTGGAATTCCCGGGGGTGGGCGGGGGAAACCAGAGGCTGCCGCCCGGTGCGGTCAGCCGGGCAGATCAGTCTTCCAGGCGCACCTCGAGCTGAATGCGCAGCGAGCCCGCTCGCTCGAGGTCGGTGCGTTTCACTGTCACCGGAACAGTGATCACTTTGGCCTGCGGGGTCACGGCCGCCGGCTGGGGAGGATCCATCGTAAGAGTGTGTGTCGACACCGTGACCTCCGCTTCAACCTTCGCCTCGGGCTTCGCGACCGGCGCGGAAACCGGGGCCGCGGGCACCGTGCGCCGCATCGGGTCGGTCACAAACTCGTCGGGTCCGGCGGCGCGCACGGTGTCGGAGGCGCGCACGGCCTCTTCCAGTTCGGGCACGCGCCCGAGTTCAACATCGAAGGAACTGGCGGGAATGGCTTCGAACAGTGCGTCGTCGGACGGGCGCGCCTCGGATGCACGCGCGGCCGCCATGGCTTGCACGGGCGAGGTCGGGCGCGGCGTCGGCGCGGGTGTCGCAGACACCGGGGCGTTGCGCTCCGGAGTGACCGGCGTGGGTGCGGCCGCGGGAGCCTCCTTCGCGCGCGGAGCCGCTGCCGGCTTCGGCGTGTGATCAAACTCGCGCAACATCAGGTCGACGGCGTCGTCGAGTTCAAACTCGTCGTGCTCCGGGGGTGCCGAGGGTGCCGCCGTTGCGGCGGGAGCCGGAGGTGCCACCGGTGCCGCCGGACGCGCGGGCGCTGCCACGGGCTGGGCGGGACGCGCGGGTTCGGCCGCCACCGCGGCCGTGGGAATCACCGCGGCCGGGGTTTCAATTTCCTCTCCGGCCAGTTCCCCGCTCTCCAGGCGCTCCTTGAGCGACGTGTACATCAGCGACGCGATGCCGCGGAAGGTCTCGTACACACCGGTTCCGGTGGTGGCCACGGCTTCGAAGGCTTGAACGCGAAGCGGATTCAGACGCGCGTCCAGATCGCGCACCGTCATGGCATCGGCGGCATCGCGCTTGTTGTACTGGATGACCCACGGCAGCGTATCGAGGCTCATGCCGTGCTCGTTCAGGTTCTGCTCGAGGTTGCGCAGGCTCTCCAGGTTCTCGTCCAGTTTCGCGCGGGAAGAATCCGCGACAAACACCACGGCATCGACACCCTTGAGCACCAGCTTGCGCGTGGCGTTGTAGTACACCTGCCCCGGCACCGTGTACAGCAGGAAGCGGGTGCGGAAACTGTTGATCTCTCCCAGTTCCAGCGGAAGGAAGTCGAAGAACAGCGTGCGGTCGGTCTGGGTCTTCATCGAGACCATCTTGCCGCGCGCACCTTCGGGTGTCTTCTCGTGGATGAACTCGAGATTGGTCGTCTTGCCGCTCAAACCCGGCCCGTAATAGACGATCTTGGCGTTGATCTCGCCGCCCGTGTAGTTGAGCACGACCATGGTCGTTGGTTCCTTCCGACTTCGCCTGCGCGCCGTGCGCGCACTCCTGCCACGTCGAGGCGTCGCGACAACGACGCCCGTGAAAACTCTGCCGGTGCGGGCCCTCGGGTGTGCTCGTGCTGCAACAGGCCAGGGTGAGAAAAGCTCAAGCGCGTCCTCGGGACCGCTACCGGCGGGCGGCAGACGGGCAAGGAGCATGCCAACCATGCCCCCGGCCTTCGCTTGCAACACGATGCCGATCAACGTGTTATCATGGGCGGCCTGCGCCACGGCGCGGCCAGCGGGCGGCGTGCACGCATTCTGCTCCATCGCTTGCAAAAACGGGAAACAGCACGCTCTTTACGCACCGCCCGGGAACGAATGAACCACTCGCGACGAAACCTCACCCTCGCCTCGTTCGGAGCAGTACAGCTGGTGGCGCTGTGCGGCGACCGCCTCAAACAGTTCTCCCTGGTGTCGATGATGGGGCTCCTCGCCCCCGGCGACAGCGTTCAACTTCTCAAGCTCACGCTCTTCTCGCAGGTGCCGATCCTGCTCCTGACGCCGCTCGCGGGTGTGCTCATCGATCGCTGGAACAAACCGGCGACGATCATCGGCGCCTGTGTCGCACGCTGCGTCCTCCTGCTCGCCGTGCCGGCTTTCTACGCGCGTTCCGGATCCATCGACGCCTTCTTCGCCGCGGCCCTCATCCTCTCGGTGTTCGATCTTATGTTTGCACCCGCGCGCTCCGCCCTGCTCCCCGAGGTGGTGAGTGCCGACCGGCTGCTCGCCACCAACGCGACCTTCTGGGCGCTTGGAATCGCGGGCACCCTGCTCGGCTTCGTGGGCGGCGGCTTCTTGTTCGACTACTTCTCGTGGGAGACGAGCCTCCTCGCCGACTCACTCATTTACGCCGCCGCCGCGATCCTGATGCTCCCCGTCCTCCTGACACACCGGACACCACCGGGAATGACGCCCGGCCCGGCCCGTACGCTGCGCGGCGGGCTCTCGTTTTTCGCGACGTCACTGCGGGATGCTGGATTGCTGCTGCGCGAGAGCCGCGACCTTCGCGCGAGCCTCCTCGTCCAGTGCGGCATCTTCGCGGTCGGCGGCTTCATGAGCGTGATTGGAATCGCGCACGTGCAGCAGGCCGCGCCTCCGGGGCACGCTTTGTTTCTGGCCCAGGTGGGTGCTTCACTCATCGGCGGACTGCTCGCCGGTTCCGCGCTCGCCGGATGGTTTCGCGAGCGCACGCTCCCCGCGCGCACGGTGGGTGTCGGTGCCATGCTGTGCGGCGTTGCGGTGGCGGGAATCGGTCGCACCGAGTCGCTGGTGCCCATGTGCATCTGGTCCGCGGTGCTCGGCACCGCACTCTCGCCCGCGTTCATTGTGACCGAGACGCTCATTCAGCACGCGAGCCCGCGCACGTTCACGGGTCGCGTGTTTGCGGCGCGCGAAGCACTCATCAAGGCGGCGTACATCGCAGCCGCGGTGGCTGGAACCGCACTCAATCAGGCGGTTTCGCAGACCTCTCTGCTGGTGGGGTTGGGCCTGTTTCTTGCTTTGTTGGGTGTCATCCTGGAGCGCACCCCGTGGCTGAAACTGGAGAAACCATGAAGAACCGCGAGACCTCATCGGGCGTTGTCGAGAAGATGATGAAGGAAATGTTCGCCCGGTTGCTCAACATCGAAGTGAGTCCGGCCGTCCTGGAAAAACTTGTCCCCGTGATCGAGGGCGTCACGGAAAAAGTTGACGGGCAGATCAACCTGGACACCGTGCAGGGGCAGAACACATTTCGCGCCCTGATCTGCAGCATGGTGGCGCATGGCTGGGGGCTCGGGATGCACCCCGACAACAACCCCAACCAGAACCTGGACGGCAAGCCCGTCGAGGTGAAGGCCTGCAAAGATATCCTGGTTCCCGTGGAGACGATGAAGTCGATCCGCTACGTGAAGAAGGACCAGTACGGTCGCGTGCGGAAGGCACTCTTCGAGCCGGATCAGAACGCGCGTATCTGGGGATCCATCGACGAGATGCTGGAGAAACTCGCCAAGGAAAAGTGGCAGGAATAGATCGTCCGGCCCGCTAGCCCGCGGACGGGGTTCCGTTCGCGGGCGCGTGGCCGTTGCCGTTGCCCCCGCCGTTGGTACTCGTGTTGCGCTTCTCCAGTTCCACGACGCGCCCCCCCTCCCGGTACTCAACCGAGTCCATGATGTGACGCATCAGGTACACGCCGCGGCCGCGCGAGCGCAGCAATGCTTCGCCGCGCGTCGGGTCCGCCACCGTCGCCACGTCGAATCCATCCCCCTCATCGCGCACGCGCATGCGAAAACGGTTCGGGCTCACATAGATCTGAATACTCACCTTGCGGTCCGCGTGGGAACGGTTTCCGTGCAGGATGGCGTTGGATATCGCCTCGTCGCACGCGAGCGGAATGTTCACGCGCGTGTCCTGGGGCGGGAAGCCGAATTCCTTGAGCAGATTCGAAATGTGGTAGTTGATTCCGATCACATACGTGAGGTCACTCGGGATCACAAAATCCATGCGCACGCTGGAGCGGCGCATGAGGTCGGGGTGACGCTTGAAATTGGGGACGTTGGGGAGTGCGGTTGAAATTTCGCGCGTCAGGTTGAGCTTGGCGAATGGCGGCAGCAGAATCCCGTGCACGCCCACCGAGTGCAGGCGCAGCGAGCTCTGCTGGTCGCACGCTTCCAGGATCGCGATGATGACGAGCTGGGGAAAATCAAGCCGCATGCGGCGCAGCGCGTGAATGTCGAGGTCGGCTCCCCGCTCCTGGGCCAGGAGCACAAAGGCCACCGTGATGCGTTCGAACTGGGCGAGGGCGTGCGTCAGCTCCCCCACGGTCGCAAAGCGCGCGGCACCCGCGGGTGCTTCCTCGCACTCGCGGCACACGCGCTCGTAGAACCCGGGATCGGGAGCAACCACGAATACCGCGCGCTCACCGCGCGCGGAAGGCGCGGTGGGCGGTACCCCTGGAATCGAATCAGAAGACTTGCTGGCCATCGGCCAAAATCTCGTTCAACGCCTCTTTGAAGTGGTTGGTCGAATGGGCCGCATCCGGTCCCACCTTGTCCTTGTACAGCTCCCACGACTTCTTGATCTCTTCGGCAAGGGTGGTCATGAGAGTCCCCTCGCGAAGCGCGTGGTCACGCTTGTCGCGGTTGTAACACAAAATATCGGAAACGAGAACCCTTGCCAGTCGGCGGGCGCGATCATCGGCGCTGCCGCGGGCCGGTTTCGCCGCGCGCTCCACCTGGGGAGCGGCGGGAGGGGCGGGCTGACGGGTCATTTCTTCCAGTTCCACGGCGCGCGCGGGGGCGGGTGGTGCAACCGGAGCAACGGGAGCGGGCGATGCAGCCACCGCGACCGGCACCCGCTCGGCGCGGGGTGCGAGCATGAAGACCGCGCGGCATTTCGGGCAGCGCACCTTCAGCGGGTTGGCAGGAACCTTCTCCTCGGAGAGGAAGTATTTCGCGGCACAGCTCTGGCACTGGATGATCATCGCGTCACTCCGTCGAATGGGGAGCCGCCTTCGGACCGCGCCGGGCCACAGCGCGACACCTCGCGCCACCGGCGGCAATCCCGGACAACTTCCACCTCATCGGGAGCAACATTCACGCCAGCGACGGGCACAACACGGCACGGTGCGCCACCGGTTACCTCTCTTTCTCGAACATGGAGCGCTGTGCGATACCGGCCAGGGTGGCGCCCTCCAGGTCGAGCAGTGCCAGCTTGCGCCACTTTCCACCGCCGTAGCCCCCCATCTCGCCGCTCTTGCGCACGACGCGGTGGCACGGGATCAGGATCGCAAGCCGGTTCATCCCGTTGGCGGTCCCAACCGCGCGCACCGCGTCCGGATTGCCGATCGCGCGCGCGATGTCCTCGTAGGCACGGGTCTCACCGTACGGAATCGCACGCAGTGCCTCCCACACGCGGGTCTGGAATTCGGTGCCGGGTGCTTCCATCGGCACGGAGAAGTCACGCCGATGGCCGGCGAAGTATTCGCGGAGTTCGCGCTCGGCCTGCTCGATGATGGCATTTCGTCCCGGCACCAGGCGGGTTCCGAAGCGCCGCTCCGCGATCGCAATCTGCGTTTTGAGTGCGCGCCTCGACGCGAACTCCGCGAGACACAACGCTCGCGTGCCCGCCGCGAGCACCATGGGCCCGAGCGGGGTCTCCACGCGGTCTGTCACGATGAGGGCGGTGTCGCGCGCGCGTCCCGGCGGGCCGCCAAAGGTGTTGGCGAACGCGTCGCGAAAGCCGCTGTGCGATTCATAGCCCGTCTCGAAAACCACGTCGTCCAGACCGGCACCGTCGCGCACGGCCGCGAGTGCCGTGCCCATCCGCTGCTGGCGGCACCATGCATGAACCGTCAGGCCGTACCGGGAACGAAACCAGCGCCGCGCGCGCGCGGGATCGATGCCGAGGTCGCGAATGGTGTCGTCGGTGATGCGCTCGGTGGCGGCACTCTCGATGTGTGCGAACAGCGGCTGAATCCAGGCGGGTACGGCCCCCGTCGCTTCGAGTGGGTGGCAGCGCTTGCAGGCGCGGTACCCGGCCGCCATGGCGTCTTCCACGCGCGGGTAATACTCCACGTTCTCCGGGCGCGGCTTGCGCGCGGGGCACGACGGGCGGCAGAAGATCCCGGTGGTGCGCACGGCCAGGAAAAACACGCCGTCGTAGCTTGCGTCGCGGCGTTCGCACGCACTCGCCATCTCGCGGGTTGTTGGTTTTGCTTTCATGGTCCCTCCTTGCGGTGACGGTCGCAGCATGCGTGTCGTCACCCCCCCGCCTCCACCGCGGAATTAACACCGAATTCAAATTGTTCGCAAACCCGTCAGGCGATGGAACCGCCGCCGGAAACCGCCTCGGGGAACGCCGCGCGCACAAACTCCCGGCAGCGGCGGCCGTCGGGGCTGGCGAGGTCGGGGTCGGCGGCGAGAAGGGCCCGTACCGCCTGGCTCGCGCGCTCCACCAGTGCCCGGTCGCGGAGCGGGTTGGCGACGCGAAAGCCCGGTACACCGGACTGGCGCGTGCCCAGGAATTCTCCCGGGCCGCGCAGGCGCAGGTCTTCCTCCGCAATGCGAAACCCGTCCGCCTCGCGCACCATGATCTCCAGGCGCTCCATGGCCTCCGGCGAGGCACCGTCCCCCGAGAGGAGAAAGCAGTAGCCCTCTCGCCCACCGCGACCCACGCGGCCGCGCAGCTGGTGCAACTGCGAGAGTCCGAATCGCTCCGCCTGGTGCACCGCCATGATGGTGGCCTGCGGGACGTGAACGCCCACTTCCACCACGGTGGTGGCAACCAGCACGCGCACGACACCGGCGTGGAAGCCCGACATCACTTCGTCCTTCTCCGCCATCGTCATGCGCCCGTGCAGCATCGCCATCGGAACCCCCTTCAAGAGGCCGGTCGAGAGTTCCGCAAAGGCACTCTGCGCTGCTTCCAGATCCTGTTTCTCCGACTCCGATTCGTCGATGACCGGGTACAACAGGTACGCCTGCTCGCCCGCCGCCTGCTTTTCGCGGATGTAGGCGTACATCGCCTCCCGCTTTTCCGGCGGCACCACGCGCGTTTTCACCGGTGCCCGCCCGGGTGGCATCTCGTCGATCACGGACAGGTCGAGGTCCGCGTACGCGGTGAGCGCGAGCGTGCGCGGAATCGGCGTCGCGGTCATGACCAGCATGTGCGGGTCGCCGGCCAGCAGTGCTGCGCGCTGGCGCACGCCAAAGCGGTGCTGTTCGTCGATCACCACCACACCCAGATTCTTGAAGCTGACGTCGGACTGGATCAGCGCGTGCGTCCCCACCACCAGTTGGATGGATCCGTCGCGCAGGCCCTCGTGCACGCGCTTCTTGTCGGCTGCCTTGAGCGACCCGATCAGGAGCGACATGCGCAACCCCAGCCGTTCCATGCGCGGCACCAGGGTGCGGAAGTGCTGCACGGCGAGGATCTCAGTGGGCGCCATCATCGCGGCCTGCTGTCCCGCCTCCACCGCCGCAAGCAGGGTGGCACCGGCAACGAGCGTCTTGCCCGAGCCCACGTCGCCCTGCAGGAGCCGGTTCAGCCCGCGCGTGCTCACGAGGTCCTCGTGGATCTCGTCCAGCACGCGCCGCTGCGCGCGCGTCAGCGGAAACGGGAGGTCGGCCAGAAAACGGCGTTCGAGATCAAACGATATCTCGAGCTTGCGCTTTTGCGCGACGCGCTCGCGCCGGCGCCGCAGGAGCGAGAGGACGAGTTGCATGTAGAAAAGCTCTTCCAGCCGCGTGCGTTCGAGGGCGGCGTTGAAGGCATCCTCGTCGGATGGAAAGTGCATGTTGGCCAGCGCGCGTGCGCGCCGCGGCGTGTCGCGCTCGAGCAGGCTGTCGGGAAGCGTCTCCGCGGTCACCGATTCATAAGCACCCAGGGCGTAGGCGATCAGGCCGCGCAGGTAGCGCTGGCTGACACCGGCGGTGAGACGGTAGACGGGCACGATGCCACCGCCTTCTCCATCGCCGGCGGGTCCGTCTTCGCCCACGAACTCGAACTCGGGGTTCACCACCTGGCGCTGGCCGCGAAAAAACGTGAGGCGTCCGCTCACGATGAGTTCGCGCCCCGGGGTCAGGTGCTTCAAGAGAAAGGGTTGGTTGAACCAGACGACCTGGACGATCCCGGTGTCGTCCCCCACCGCGGCCAGTACCCGCGCCCGGCGCCGGAAGGGCCCTTTCTGGGTGACGGTGAGGACCCGGCCCGTGAAGGTCTGCTCGAGCCCCGCCTGCAGGGTGGCGATGGGAGCCAGGTGGCGGCGGTCGTAATGGGCCCGGGGGTAATGGGTCAGCAGATCGTTGACGGTCTCGATGCCCAGCCGGCGGAGGGCCTCGGCGCGCTGGGGGCCAACGCCTTTGACAAACTGGCAGCCGTCGGCCAGGGTCCGGGTCCGCCCCGCCTCCCTCTCCGACGCCGCTGACTGTCGCCCCATGACCACTCCTTGATCCGTAACCGACGTTCTGGTATGGTAGTCGAACCCTCGCCCGGGGGTCCATAACGGAGGTATCTAGAATGAGTCGTCGATGCGCGGTGTGTGGCAAAGGTCCCATGGTGGGCCACAAGATCAGCCACGCGCACAACCTGACCAAGCGCCGCTGGCTGCCCAACCTGCAGCGGATCAGAATCAAGACGGCTGCTGGCGTTCACGCCAGCTACGTCTGCGCCGGCTGCATTCGCACCGGCAAGGTTCAGAAGGTCGTTTAGGCTTCGGCCGGAACGTACCGACACAGCGTCACATCGGCGGCCCGCCTCCCCAGGCGGGCCGTCGCCGTTTGAGGACGACACCGGCGCCATGCATCCGGGTGTCGTTATTTTTTTGTGGGAATCTCCCGCGCGCCGTTGACGCTCGGGGGCAACGTGACTAGACTTTTCGCCGAAGGGATTCTCACGACATCGTCGCGCCTTAGCTCTGGGACAGATTTTCCTCTTCCTGTATCCCCGTTCCAAGTAGTTTCGGCGACGTGTCGACGGGAACCCTTTCTTTTTTCCCCGCGAACCACTGCTACGCGTCCGGAATCGGAATCTTGTCCACCGTGAAGAGTGTGCGCGCCATCACGTCGGCGGGATGCCGCGCGATGAACTGCTTGAGGAACTGATCCGCGTCGCGCCCCCGCCCTTCGCGCCGTAGCGCCACGACCATTCCGAACACCGCGTCGGCGTAGTCCGGATTGATGGCCGCAGCCTGGGCGTAAGCGGCCTTGGCCGACGTCGCTTCATTGCTCTCCAGCAGAAGGTCGCCCAGGATCTTGTGCAGGTCCGCGTAGTCCGGGTGCGCTGTAATGGCCTCGCGAATTTCGTGCACCGCGGCGTCACGGTCTCCCTGACAGCGTCGCACGAGTGCCAGTTTCTTGCGCGCGTCAGCGTACCCGCCGTTGATGGCGAGTGCGGCTTCGAAGCAGCGCGCGGCTTCGTCCAGCCGGCCCAGTTCCAGGAGTGCCGTCCCCAGGAGACAGCGCGCGTCGGCGTGGCGCGGAACCCGCGCCAGCACGGCTTCAAACTCACTCGCCGCCTGTTCCCATTCACGCTCATTGAGCGCGTGCAACCCGCGCTCGAGTCGGGCCGCAAACAGATCCGGGCGCAGTTCCAGTGCGGTGGCGAGGGAAGCGCTTGCAGCGGGAGCGTCTCCCGACGCGTAGGCCGCGAGTCCCGCCAGATAGTGTGCCTTTGCGTAGCCGGGTGCGAGTTCCAGCGAGCGATCCAGAAGATCGCGCGCGCGCGAAAACTCTCCCAGCGCGAGGTTGGCGAGCCCCGCCTGGCACAACACGTCCGCGTATCCCGGGTGCGATTGCAGCGTGCGCTCGAGTTCGCGCGCACTTTCATCGTACGCACCCAGCCGGAATTGCGCGAGGGCCAGGCAGTAGCGCGCTTCGGCGTACTCCGGGTTGATGGCGAGGGCGCGCTGGAAGGCTTCCACGGCTTCGGCCGCGTGCCCGCTCTCGAGAGCCGCCATGCCATGCTTGGCCTGCAAGTCCGCGTAGCGCGGATACTCGGGTGCGGTGGCCGCAAACAACACGCGCGCGCGATCGTAGTCGCCGGCGTTGAAGGCGTGGGTGGCGTCGCGCAGGGTTTCGGCGTGGCGCGAACCGGCTTCCACAATGGCTCGCAACTCGCCCAGTACGGGCAGGTCGAACGCGCGCGCGTCCAGCTTGTCCACCATGACGCGCGACAGCGGCCCGGGAGCACCGCGCAAGAGATCGAGCGCGCGCCCCAGCGTTTCGCGCGCCGCGTCCGGGAACCCGGCATCGTGGCGCGCAATGCCGAGCAGGCACGTGGCTTCAGCGTACTCGGGGTTGATGCGCAGCGCCTCTTCCAGGTGTGCGATGGCCCCTGCGGGGTTGCCGTCCTGGTGGTCTACCAGACCCAGATAGAAGTGCAGATCGGGGTAGTGCGGGTTCTCGGCGAGGGCGGTGGTGAAGTGCGCGCGGGCGCGATCGAGCTCGCCGCGGTGAATGTGCGCAAGGCCGATTTTGGCGTGGGCCTCGGCGGCATAGAAGGCACCCAGCTTGGCAAAGGGATTGCCGCGACCGTCGCCCTCGGCCACCACGTCCTCCAGGACGCGCACGGCCTCGTCGTATTGCCCTTCATTGAAGAGCTGAATACCACGATGGTAATGATCGCCTGCGGAACCCCGCAGCAAACGCGTCCAGAACGACACCGGGTATCCGGCCTCCGCCGGGTACTAGTCCATCTGTTTACGAACGAAGGTCGGCACGCGAAACACTTCCGCGTTGAACGACCGGATGGAACCGTTGTCGAGTATCACCGGTGCATCTTCTTCATCCTGCGGTTCCGAAGCAAACTCAATCACCGATTCCCCGCGCGCGAGGATCTCCGGGAAACGAATCACCGGTTCCTCGACCAGCTCCGAGGGCATGCGCGACGGGCGCGACGTGGCCATCACGGGTGCGGGCATGTCTTCCTCGATCTCGCGTTCGCGCTCGACGCGGGCGACCGGCTGCGCGTGGCGCACGTCGTCCCACGTTTCCACGCGGGCCGCGGGTACCGGCTCGATCATCGGCGCGGGAGCCGGTACTGGCTCCACCACCGGCGGGGCCGGCGGCACGGGAGCAGCGACAACCACCGGCGCGGGAGCCGGTGTGGGCACCGGCGCGGGGGCTGCGACCGACGCAGCGCGCGCGCGCGGAGCCTGAGACTCGATCACGCGATCCGCGCGGTTGAACCCGGTGGCAATCACCGTCACGCGCACGTCGCCTTCCGGAACGCTGTCGTCGATAACCGTCCCCAGGAACACGTGCGCACCCGCGCCCGCCTCCGAGTTGATGACGGTGGCGGCACGGGATATCTGCTTGATGCCCAGCGAGCGCGGCCCGGTGATATTGACCAGAATGGCCGTGGCACCCTGGATCGACACGTCGTCCAGGAGCGGGCTGTGAATGGCCATGCGCGCCGCTTCCTCCGCGGCGTTGGGCCCGCTGGCGTGGCCGGAGCCCATGAGGGCGGCACCGCCGTCGCGCATGACGCTGCGCACATCGGCGAAGTCCAGATTGACGACACCCGTCTCCGTAATGAGCGACGAGATGCCGCGCGTCGCATTGCACAGAACATCGTCCGCGCGCGCGAAGGCGTCCAGCATGGACGTGGACTCGTCCGACGTCTCCAGGAGCTTGTCGTTCGGAATGATGATCAGCGTGTCGACGGCGTTCTTGAGGGCCTCGATCCCCGCCTCCGCCTGGCGCAGGCGCGGCATGCCTTCAAAGAAGAAGGGCCGCGTCACGATGCCAACGGTGAGTGCGCCGCAGTCGCGCGCCAGCTGGGCCACGATGGGAGCCGCGCCCGTGCCGGTGCCCCCGCCCATGCCGGCCGTGATGAACACCATGTCGGCGTTTCCGATGCAGGCTTTGATCTGATCGATGCTTTCCTGCGCGGACTCGCGCCCGACGCGCGGATCGCCGCCCGAGCCCAGCCCGCGCGTGAGTTCCTCGCCGATCTGGACTTTTTCCACCGCCTGCGACTCGCGCAGGACCTGGAGGTCGGTGTTTACCGCGACAAAATCGACACCCCGGAAGCCCCCGGCAACCATGCGATTGACCGCGTTACCGCCAGCTCCGCCGACGCCGATGACCCTGAGGATGGTGAGTTTCTTTTCTTCTTCCATCTCGAAGCGCATGACAGACTCCTTACTTCGTCAGATGAAACTGGCGATGGCCCGCTTGACCTGGTGCAACCCGATGCCGATACGCCCCGAACGTTCGGGGGCCGACTCTCCAAAAACCACTGCCGGGGCAAGAGCCCGCAGCAACCCGACACCCGTTGCGAAACGCGGGTGCGCCACCACGTCGGCGAGTCCTTCGACCCCCGTGGGGACACCAACGCGCGCACGCAGGCCAAACACCTGCTCGGCGAGTTCGGGCATTCCCGGCATCATCGCGGCACCGCCCGTCAGAACGATACCCGCGCCGATCGCATTCTTGAGCCCGTTGCTCTCGATCTGCTGATCGACGATGCCAAACAGCTCGGTGACGCGCGGCTCGATGATCCCGCTCAGGACCTGGCGCGCCACCCGGCGCGCGCCGCGCTCACCCCCCGCGTCCACCTCCACCACGTCGTTGCCGCTCACCAGCGTCGAGAGCGCGCATCCGTGCGCCACTTTCAGGCGCTCCGCCTCGCGCGGCGTGGTGCGCAGGCCGTAGGCCACGTCACCCGTGATGTTGTGCCCGCCAAGGCCGATGACGCCGCTTGCCACCACACCGCATTCCGCGGCCAGCAGCACGTCGGTGGTCCCACCGCCGATGTCGAGCACCAGAGCACCCAGCTCGCGCTCCTCCGGTGTCAACACCGCCATCGCGGAGGCCAGCGGTTCCAGCACGATCTCGCCCAGTTCCACACCCGCGAGGGTGAGCGTCTTGGCGAGGTTGTCGAGCGCGGAACGAGCCGCGGTGACAACATGAACGCGCGCTTCGAGGCGCGCGCCAAACATGCCGGCAGGCTGTCGAATTCCCCGCTGGCTGTCAACGATAAACTCCTGTGGAAGGGTATGGATGATCTCGCGATCTTGTGGCAAGGAAAACTTTCGCGCAGCAGCCAGCGCGCGCGCCACATCGGTGGGAGCGATCTCGCGATCGACCTTCGTCACCGACACCACACCGCGGCTGTTCATGCTGCGGATGTGTTCGCCCGCCGCACCCACGCTGTACACGCGCGGGCTTACACCCGCCATGCGCTCGGCGTCCTGCACCGCGGAGGCGACACACGCCCCCGCGCGCTCGATGTCGACGACGACACCCTGGCGCAGGCCATCCGACGGGGCCAGCCCCACGCCGATGACGCGCAATCCGGTAGCGGTTTCCTCCGCCACCAGGACGGCCACCTTGGTGGTCCCCAGGTCGATGGCTCCGCGTAGTTTTCGAGGGCTCTTCATGATCATGGTTCACGGCCTCCTGGACCGATCGGTACCCGTTCCCACACCCGGCGCGATTGCGCGCCCTAGAGTCCGCTGCGCAGCACGACCTGATTGTCGAAGCGCAGGTCGATCAGGCGCGACGGCGCCTCGCGGCTTGCCAGCTCGTCGCGCAACAGGAAGAACTTGCGCAGGCGCTTCTCAAACTCGCCGTCCCCCACCAGGAGGACGCAGTCGTCCTTGAGCGAGCGGATCGAGAGCCCGCTGGTGGTCGCGTGCAGTTCCGAAATGTCGTCGGCAAAGGAGCCGCCCAGGAGCCGGCACACGCCCAGCGCCTGCAGCGCCCCCAGCACCATCGGGTTCTCACACCGGTGCCCGGCGCGGATGGTGCGCGGCGCAATGCCCGTAATGGCCGGCAGGTCCAGAAGCGACGTGTAGTTGTCGCCGGGCATGACCATGCCCTCGGCGTCGATCTCGTAGAAGCGGTCGGTGTACACGAGAGCCACCGGCTCGCGCTCGGTCACCTCGCACACCACCCGGTTGGGGAGCACGCGGCGCGTGGACGCCCGCGCGACGCGCGGGTGCGCCTCCAGGCGCGACTCGATCACGTCCAGGGGTGCGAGCAGGATGTTCTGGCCCTCGAGGTCGCCGACCAGGCGCTCCACCTCGGCGCGTTCCACGCGCGAGAGACCCGTCAGCTCGACCTGGGTGACCGCAAACCGGTCCGCCGTCGTCACGTAGTTGTACAGGTACATCGACGACACGATCAGCACGCCGACGATGAACACCGCGATCACCCGGCGCGCGCGCGCGCGGATCGACTTTACCTGCTCCGGTCTCTGACTAACGATGGCCAATGACGATCACCTCCGTCTTGAGTTCGACTCCGTACTTCTTCTTCACTTCACTGCGCGCCAGTTCGATGAGTGCTTCGACGTCCGCCGCCGTCGCACTGCCATCCTGATTAATGATGAAGTTGGCGTGCAGCTCCGAAATCATCGCTCCTCCGCGGCGCGTGCCCTTGAGGCCGCACCCTTCCACCATTTCCGCCGCGTACTTCCCGGGCGGATTTACAAACGTGCTCCCGAAACTCCGCTCCCAGATGGGCTGCGTTGCCTTGCGCCCCAGCGAGCGGTCGTAGACATCCTTGCGAATCTCGCCCGGCGCGCAGCGAAACGTGGCCGACACCACCACCGCATTTGCTTCCAGACTGGTGTGCCGGTAGGAGAACGTCATGTCGCGCGCCGCCAGCGAAACCAGCTTCCCGGTTGAGCTCACGTAGCGCACGCGCTCCAGCGCGTCTTTCACTTCGCCGCCAAAGGCGCCCGCATTCATGCGCACCGCACCTCCCACCGACCCCGGAATCCCGATTCCAAACTCGAGCCCCGTGCGCCCCATCTTGGTGAGCTTGCGCGCGAGGACCGCGAACGACGCGCCGCCCTCCGCGGTCACGGTCTTCTGATTGATGCGGACCGCCGTCAGGTGTTCGGCGAGCTTGATCACGATCCCGTCGTAACCCTTGTCGCGCACAATCAGGTTCGAACCCTTCCCCACCGAGACGTAGGGCACCCCGTGCTTCAGTGCCAGACGAACCACGCGCGCGACTTCCGCCACACTCTGCGGCATCACCAGCAGGCGCGCCGGTCCGCCCACACCGATCGTGGTGTGGCGCGACATGGGCTCGTCCGCACGCAGGCGCTCCTTGAGCAGGGCGCCGAGCGAAGCGGTCAGCCGATCCCACGCAGTGGCACCCGCCACGGCTCATTTCCCTCCCAACCGGGCCAGGAGCTTCTCCCCCGCCTTGTAGACGTCGCCCGCACCCAGCGTGATGACCATGTCACCGGCGCGCAGTTCCTTCGCGAGCTGGTCGGTGGCGGCGTCGAGCGATGTGACGTGCTCCACGCGCGGCCCGCGGTGCTTCTTCACGCGATCGATGATGGTGTTGGCACCGATGCCCGGGATCGGCTTTTCGCCGGCCGGGTAGATGTCGGTGACAAGAACCGTATCGGCGCCGTCGAAGCACGCGCCAAACTCGTCCGCCAGTGCCAGCGTGCGCGAGTAACGGTGGGGCTGAAACAGCACGAAGAGCCGGCGGTTGTATCCCGAGCGGGCCGCGGCAATGGTGGCCGCGACTTCGGTGGGATGGTGGCCGTAGTCGTCGACCACCAGAACGCCGCCAGCCTCTCCCTTTACTTCGAAGCGGCGCCCCACACCCTGCCACTGTTCGAGACCGGCCGCGATGTGTTCGAACGGAATGTCGAGCCAGAGTCCGGCTGCAACCGCCGCCACCGCGTTGCGCGCGTAGTGATCGCCCGCGATGTGGAGTGTGATCGCCCCCAGCTCTTCGGAACCGCGATGCACCGAGAAACGCGTCCAGCCCGGGCCCCGCTCGAGGATGCGGCCGCGCACGTCGGCGTCCCCGCCCAGCGAGTAGGTAACGCGGCGGCGCGCGATGCGCGCTGCAAGCGCCATCGTGCGCGCGTCGTCGGCGCACAGAATCACAGCACCATAGAACGGCACACGGTTGGCGTAGGTGACGAAAGCCTGCTCGATGGCCGCAAGGTCGGGATAGAAATCAAGGTGTTCGCGGTCCACATTGGTGATGATGGCCACCGACGAGGGCAGGTTTACAAACTGTCCGTCGCTCTCGTCGGCTTCCGCAACGATGTAGCGGCTGCCGCCCAGGCGCGCGTTGCTCGAAAGGGCGCGCACCTTGCCGCCCACGATCACGGTCGGGTCCAGACCGCCCTGCGCCAGCACCGACGCCACCAGCGACGTGGTGGACGTCTTGCCGTGCGCACCCGCCACCGTCACCGCGTACTTGAGTCGCATCAGCTCGGCCAGCATTTCGCCGCGCGGGATAATGGGAATGGCGAGACGGCGCGCCTCCACCAGCTCTGGATTGTCCGGTGTTACGGCACTCGAGTACACGACGACGTCCGCACCGGCCACGTGCTCGGCCGCGTGCCCGGTCCAGATGGCTCCGCCCATCTCCTGCAGGCGCGCGGTGAGGTCGGAACTGCGCAGATCCGATCCGGTCACGTCGAACCCGAGATTCAACAGCACCTCCGCGATGCCGCTCATGCCGATGCCGGCGATCCCGACAAAATGCACGCGCTTGGTTCGGCCCAGGAATACCATCAGTCGTTGCTCCGCTCTACGCCGCGAGCCTCACGGGCTCTTTTTTTTTAGCAACATCCCGCACGGCTTCTGCCGCACGAGTCGCCGCGTCCGGCCTGGCCCAGGCACGCATCGCATCCGCCATCGCCGCGCGCACCCGCGCGTCGGTCAGAAGCGGCTCCAGTTCACGGCACAGACGTTCGCCGGTGAGTTCACGGTCGGCGACAACCTGCGCCGCACCGGCTTCCACCAGCGGGGCCGCGTTGCCGGCCTGATGCTGGTCGGCAGCGAAGGGGTACGGAACGAACACCGTCGGGACACCGAACAGCGCCACTTCAAACACGCACGACGCGCCCGAGCGCGCGACGGCGATGTCCGCGAGCGCGTACGCCATGTGCACCTCGTCCAGGTACTCGCGCACGCGCACGCGCGCCCACACCGGGGCAACGCGTCGTTCCACCTCGGCGCGGTCCGCACGACCGCACAGGATCACAAACTGCACCGGTCGAGCGCCGGCCAGCAGGCGGGCCGCGTCGGCACCCGCCATGTTGAGCGAGTGCGCACCGCGGCTGCCGCCGATCACGAGGACGGTCGGCAGCGCGGGATCCAGATCAAAGAACGCGGCGGCTTCGGCGCGCGTCGGACGCGGCATGCGACGAATCGGGTTCCCCACCACCTGTGTGCGCGCACCTGCCGGCAGATACGCACGCGACGATTCATAGGAAAGCAGGACCAGGTCGGCAAAGCGCGCGAGGCGGCGGTTCACCAGTCCGGGAACGCTGTTCTGCTCCTGCAGCACGCGCGGCACGCGCAACGCCACCGCGGCCATCACCACGGCTGCGCTCGCAAATCCGCCGCTGCCGAGCACGACGTCGGGGTGAAAGGAGCGCAGGATGGCAGCCGCGCGCGCAACCGCGGCACCCATCACGAGCGGCGACGCCGCCTTGCGCGTGAGTGAAGCGCGTCGCAGGCCGTAACCCGGGAGCAACTCGTGCGCGAGCCCGGCGCGCGTGAAGATGCCGGCCTCGACGCCGCCGCGCGCGCCCACGAACAACGACGTGGTGCCAGCACCCAGCGCCTCCACCACGGCCATGCCGGGGTAGACGTGCCCGCCGGTTCCTCCGCCGGCGACAACGATGCGCAGAGAATCCGTCATCGGTCCCACTTCACCGCCATGGGCGCGTAGGTTCCCCAGCGCGTCTTGGCCGTGCGCGGCATGCGCCGCCGCGACAGGTTGAGCAGCACACCCACCGCAAACGCGTTCACGACCAGCGCCGAACCGCCATAGCTCAGGAAGGGCAGCGGAAGCCCGGTCACCGGGAACAGGCCGGTGGCGACAAACATGTTGAGGGCCGCGTACACAAAGATCGAGGCCGTGATGCCGACACCAAGAACCTGTCCGAAGCGATCGCTGCACTCGTACGAGATCTTGAGCCCGCGCCACGCCAGCGCCAGAAACGCACCGCTGACGAGCAGGGTCAGGATGAGCCCGCCCTCTTCACCCACGATCGAGAAAATAAAATCGGTGTACGCATCCGGGAGCCAGTTGAGCTTCTGTTCGCTGTTGCCAAGCCCGCGCCCGAAGATCCCGCCGGAACCAAACGCGATCAGGGACTGGTCCACCTGCCAGTTGAGGGCACCCCGTCCGCCGTCACCGATGCCGATGAACGTCAGAATGCGGTTGCGTACGTACGGGTGCCGGATGATCTCGACGGCGGCGAGTGCCGCCCCCACGCCGACAAACGCACCCAGGTGCCGCAGCCGCACGCCGCCCGCGTACAGCATCAGGAGCGAGATAGCCACGGTGGCTGCCGCGGTTCCAAAGTTGGGCATGGCCGCGATGATGCCGGCCACCAGTGCGATGGCCCCCGCCGCGGGCAGGAAGCCCTTCTTGAAGCTGGTTACGTCGCGCCCCGCGCGCGTCACCCAGTAGGCGAGGAAGAACACCAGTGTCGTGCGCGCGATCTCGGACGGTTGCAAGGTGGTGTTGATCAGCGGGACCAGGTACCAGCGGCGCGTGTCACGGATGGTGATGCCAAACAGGAACACGCCGATCATCAGAACCACGCCAAACAGCAACAGCATGGGCGCCGCCTTGCGGTACAGGCGGTAGTCGATGCGCGAAGCAAGAAACATCACGGCCACCGCCACGATGCAGCGCGTGGCGTGGTTGCGCATGAGCGCAAACTGGTCGCCGAACTTGCCGCCCGCAAAGAACGAGCTCGAGGACAGGACCAGACTCACACCGATCGCCATCAGGAACAGCGTGATGATCAGGATGCGCCGGTCCATGCCGACAGTGAGCAGGCGTTCCCCGGTCGCGTCGACGGTCGTCGTGGTGGCTTGCGTTTCCATCATTCCTCGCTCGTCCTACAGGGAGTTCACACAGGCGCGGAACACGTCGCCCCGCTCCTGGTAGTTCTTGAACATGTCAAAACTGGCGCACGCGGGCGCGAGCAGGACCGTGTCGCCGGCCTGCGCCGCCCGGCGCGCCCGCTGCACGGCATCCTGCATGTCGCTGGCGTCCGTCATCTCGCAGCGCCCCGCGAGGGCCTTGCGAATCACACCCTTCGCTTCGCCGATCAACAGTGCCTTGCGAACGCTACCGAGGTGCGGGTGCAGTGCTGTGAAATCGCCTTCCTTGTCACGACCGCCCAGGATGACAAGCACGGGACCGTCGACGCTCATAAGACTCTTCACGGTGGCGTCCACGTTGGTGGCCTTGGAGTCGTTGACGTAGGCCACCCCGTCCACCACCCGCACCAGTTCCATGCGGTGCGGGAGCGGGCGGTAGGCGCGCAGTGCCGTGCGCATGGCGTCCAACGGGACGGCCAGGGCGCTGGCAGCCGCGATCGACGCCAGCGCGTTCTCCAGGTTGTGCACACCCACGGGTGTGAACTCGCTGCGACGAATGACCGCCTCGCGCTTGCCGTTCAGTACGCGCACCATCGTGTCGCCTTCCAGGAAGAAGCCCTCCTCCAGCACGCGCTGCGAGCTGAACGCGAAGCACGGCCCCGGATGACGATCGGCCAGGCCGCGCGCGGTTTCGTCCTCGTGGTTGTACACGTACGCCATCTCCGGATTGGCCCGGTTCAGGATGCGCGCCTTGGACGCTGCGTACTCCGCGAACGAATGGTGATAGCGATCCAGATGATCGGGCGTCACGTTCAACAAAACACCCACGTGTACGCGGAACTCGTCGATGGTGTCGAGTTGAAAGCTCGACAGTTCCAGCACCAGCGTGTCGGGGTCGCGCGTGCGCAGTACGTCGGCCAGTGCCGTGCCCACGTTGCCGGCCACGATGGTGTCGATGCCGGCCGTCTCCAGGATGAGGCCGATCACACCCACGGTGGTGGACTTGCCGTTGGTGCCGGTAACCCCGACGATGCGCGCGCGCGTGAAATGCGCGGCCGCCTCGATCTCGCCGATCACCGGCACACCGGCGGCGCGCGCCGCTGTTGCCAGCGCGTGGTCGTCGGGAACGCCGGGACTCAAGACCACACAGTCCGCGGCGCGGGCAACCGCGGCCGCCTCGCCCGGGGCTGCCACGCGAATGGATCCTGCGAATTCGCGCGCCACGTCGGAGGCCGCGAAACGCGCCAGAGCGGCCGCGTCGTCGTCAAATACGGTGACGGCACGCCCGTGCTGCGCAAGCAGCGCGCTCACGGCGACACCGCTCCTCGCCATGCCCAGCACAAAGCAGCTCCGGTATGCATCAAAAGCGCTCATCGTTTTACTGAAGCTTCAGCGTGCTGAGGCTCAAGAGCACCAGCAGTGCCCCCACGATCCAGAAACGAACCACAACCTTGTTCTCATGCCACCCCGACAGCTCGAAGTGGTGGTGCAACGGCGCCATCTTGAACACACGCTTGCGCGTGGTCTTGAAGGACGCAACCTGGATCATCACACTCAGCGCCTCCGCGACAAACAAGCCGCCGATGATGACCAGCAGCAGTTCGCGCTTGAGCAGAACGGCGACGGCACCCAGCGTGCCGCCAAGCGACAACGAACCCGTGTCACCCATGAAGACTTCCGCGGGGTGCGCGTTGTACCAAAGGAAACCCAGCGAAGCCCCCACCGCCGCCATACAGAACACGGCCAGTTCCCCGCTGCCGTCCAGGTACATGATGTTCAGGTAGTCCGAGAAACCGCGGTGACCCGAGAGGTACGCGAGTGCCGCAAAGGCAAGGAAGCAGAACGCCGACAGCCCGATCGCGAGACCGTCGATTCCGTCCGCCAGATTGACCGCGTTGCTCGTTCCCGTCACCACGAGTGCCACCAGCAGAATGAAGAGCGGGCCAAAGTTGATGAACAGGCCCTTGGCAAAGGGGATGCTGGTGAGCGTTCCGGCATCGCGCGCGAGCGGGCTGAAATAGAGAAGTGCCCCCAGCCCGAGACCGAGCACCATCTGCCCCACCAGCTTGTAACGACCGATGAGTCCCTTGGGGCGGCGCTTGACCACGCGCAGGTAATCGTCGAGAAAACCGATAGCACCCGTCCATATGGTGGTGATGAGCGCGATCTGTACGTAGTGATTGCTGAGGTTGCACCACAGGAGTGACGGCACCACGATGGCCGTCAGAATGAGCACGCCGCCCATGGTGGGCGTACCCGCCTTGGCCTGGTGCGTCTTGGGCCCTTCTTCGCGGATGACCTGGATCATCTGGATGCGCCGCAGCATGCGGATCAACGCCGGCCCCAGCACAAAAGAAATGATGAGGGCCGTTGCCATCGCGTACGCGGAGCGAAACGTGATGTACCGGAACACGTTGAACACCGATATCTCGGTGTGCAGCGGGTACAGGAGGTGATAGAGCATCCTTGATCCCCGTTTCAGTTGCCGGCGCGCGCATTCACCACGAGCGCAACCACTTCATCGAGTCGGCACGCGCGTGAGGCCTTGACCAGCACCGCGTCGCCGCTCTTGAGCTCCGCGAGCAGTGCGCGCGCGAGCTCTCCCTGGTCTCCAAATGTTTCCACCGTGAGGCGGGCCCCTGCGGCCGCCACGGCCTCGCGCACAACCCCACCCTGCTCACCAAACCAGTACAGGCGGTCGATCCCGCGCGCGACCACCTCCGCCCCCACTTCGCGATGCAGGCGCTCGCTTTGGTCGCCGAGCTCCTTCATGTCCCCCAGCACCGCGATGCGGCGCGAGGCAGGAAGCCCCGTCAGCATGGCCAGAGATCTGTGCATGCTGGCGGGGCTCGCGTTGTAGGACTCATCGACGAGCACAACACCCGCAAACGTGTGCACGCGCCCGCGACCCGGGGTCGCGGAGACACCCGCCAGTGCCGTACGGATCCGCGCGACATCGATGCCGCACGCGTCTCCGGTGGCAAAGGCGGCGCACGCGTTCATCGCGTTGTATTCGCCAACCGCGGCGAGCGTCAGGCGCTCACCGTTCACGGAAAACTGGAGCGCGCCGCCGGAGAAGCCGACTCCGCCGAGGCGAAAATCGGCCGACGGCGCGCGCCCGAAGCTGGATACCTTTCCCTGCACCATGGCATCGAGCTTCTCAAAGTATTCGTCGTCGCGCGGCAGCACCGCGCGCCCGCCCGGGGCGAGTCGCGAGAGAATCGAGCCCTTCTCGCGCGCGATCGCGTCGCGCGATCCGAAGTAGCCGATGTGCGCATCGCCGATGTTCGTGATGACGGCGAGGTGCGGGCGCAACAGGTCGCCCAGTTGTGCGATCTCGCCGCGGTGGTTTGCGCCCACTTCGCACACCAGGTATTCGCAGTGCTCGTCGGCGTCGAGAACGGTGATGGGCACACCCACCAGGCTGTTGAAGTTCCCCGCGTTCGCGTGCACGCGATACTTGGTGCGCAACACGGCGCGCACATACTCCTTGGTTGTCGTCTTGCCGCTGCTACCCGTCACCGCCACCACGCGTGCCGTCAGGTGGCGCCGGTACGCGGCAGCCAGTCCCGTCAGCGCGTCGCGCGTATCCGTCACAACGAAGTGCGGCACGTTCTTCGAGACCAGCCGGGCTGCGGCCGCGCGGTCGGACACGACGACGGCGACGCACCCGGCCGCCATGGCGGCGTCGAGGTGCTGATGACCGTCGGTGTGATCACCGGTGAGTGCAAAGAAGATCCGGCCCGCGCAATCCGCGCGGCTGTCGATGGCGGCCCCGACCCACGCGAACCCCGCGCTGTCGCCCGGGAGCACGGCGGCTGCCAGCACCTCGGACGCCTCGAAGGCGTCGCGCACCCACTCCAACGATCGCACCTTCACCGCGCACGCCATTGCGAAAGTGCCTCCTCGGCCTGTGCACGGTCACTCCACGGCAGCGACTCGCTGCCCACCTGCTGGTACTCTTCGGCTCCCTTGCCAAGAATCGCGACGATGTCGCCGGCGACACACTCGGCAAGCGCGGAACGAATCGCGCGCGCGCGATCCAGATCGACGACTGCACTGCTCGTGCGCTGCATCCCGCCCAGGATGTCCTCCACAATGTCCGCAGCGTTCTCTCCACGCGGGTTGTCGGTGGTGAGGTAACAGCGGTCACTCGCGCGCTGCGCGATGCCGCCCATGACCGGACGCTTGGCGCGGTCGCGGTCGCCTCCGCACCCGAATACCGTCACGAGCTTGCGCGGACGCAGCGAGCGGCAGGTTGCGAGCACGCGCTCGAACCCGTCTGGCGTGTGCGCGTAGTCGATGATCACAACCGGGCGCGATCCCCCGCCGAGGGCTTCGAAGCGGCCGGGCACGTGCCCGATGGACTCGAGCCCGGCCTGGATGCGCGCCGGCGACACCCCCATCGCCGCCGCCGCGGCTGCGGAAACCGCCGCGTTGGCGGGAACGAATCCGCCCAGAAGCTTCATGGCCACGTCGAGGCGCTCGCCCGACGGAAGCGTCAGCGCAAAGCGGGTTGCGTCGAGCGAGATGTCGATGTCGCGCACGCGCCAGTCACACCCTTCACTGGTGCCAACTGCGATCCGGCGGCCGGCGAACGCGTCGCCGATCTCGCGCGCGTTGGCGTCTTCACGCCAGTACACCAGCGTACCGTCCGGCTTGTTGCGATGCGCTCCGGCGAGCGAATAGCAGAACTCCGCCTTGGCCGCCTTGTAGTCGGCCATGGTCGGGTGATAGTCGAGGTGGTCATGTGTGACATTCGTGAGAATCCCGACCTCAAAGTCCAGTCCCCAGGTCCGATGTTGCCGCACGGCATGAGAACTGACCTCCATGACCACCCCGACACACCCGTCACTCTTCATATCCGCAAACAGTGAATGCAGCGTCAGCGCGTCCGGCGTGGTGTGCGGATCCTTCACCAGCCGGTCGACACCGTGCCCGAGCGTACCGATGAGCCCGGTGCGACGACCGTCGCCGCGCAGAATTTCGCGCACGATGTGCGCACTCGATGTCTTGCCGTTGGTCCCGGTGATGCCGCACAGGCGCAGGTCGCGCGCCGCGTCGCCGTGGAAGCGCGCGGCCACCAGCGCCAGCGACTTCGCGGCGTCGTCCACCAGAACAAAGGGAATGCCAAACGGGACCGGGCCGTGCTCCGCGATGATGGCGGCCGCACCGCGCGCGAGCGCGTCGGCGACAAAGGCGTGACCGTCGCTGTGCACACCGCGCACGGCGACAAAGAGCTCGCCGCCGCGCACGAGCCGCGAGTCGATCGCGATGCCCGTGACCGTCACCGAGCGCGCGGCCGGATCAACCGGACTCACCGCAAGCGAGCCCAGCGCATCTGTCAACCAACCGAACGTTACGGCTTGCATGGTCTGGCTCTCCTGCAGCAACGGCATGGTCTGCTCCGCCGCTAGGGGCGCACCGGCGGCACCACGGCCACCTGATCTCCCGGCGTCCGCCGGGCCGCCTGGTCGTCCGCGGCGCGATACAACTCGCGCCGGCGTTCGTTGCCGGAAAGGGTCGTTGCGCGCGTATTGAGTGCGGTGCTGACCACGAGGCGCACGACACCGTCGCGATCCATCAGACTGCCGGGCGCCGGGACCTGCGCCACCACGCGCCCCTCGTCTCCGGAGCACAGCACGTTGGTTCCATTGCGCCGGGCACTTTCCAGCGCCAGCGCGCGCTCCATGCGCAGGAAGTTGGGTGTGCGCATGCGGCGCGTGCGGCTGTCGTCGGCACGCACGGTCTCAACCGAAAGTACATCGTCGAAGATTGGCGTTGAACTCGCGAGGCTCTCGCAGATGCGTGCAAACGCGGGAGCCGCGGAGTCGCCGCCATAACGGACCACCCAGTCCGGCTCGTCGATCATCACGAGACACGCGATGCGGGGGTTCTCGTACGGTGCGAAGCCCACGAAGCTGGAGACATAACGGTGCAGCAGGTAGCCGCGCTTGCCGGCTTTCTGCGCGGTGCCGGTCTTGCCCGCGACGCGCATGAAGCCAACCTTGGCAGCACTCGCCGTACCGTCCTCCACCACGCGCAGGCAGTACGCGCGCAGCTTCGCAGCGGTCTCTGGAGACACCACGCGCCGCACAACCACCGGCTCCGAGCGCGCAACCTCGCCCGACGCGGGGTCGGCGACACCCTTGACCAGGCGCGGCATCATCATGATGCCGTCGTTGGCAATCGCGGCGTACGCATTCAGCACCTGGATGGGTGTGGCTGCGACTTCCTGCCCGAACGCCATCGTGCCCTTTGTGCGCTTGGACCACTTCGCCACCGGCGGCACCCAGCCCGACGACTCGCCCGGGAGCCCGACACCGGTCTTCTGCCCGAATCCAAACAGGCGCGCGTAGCCGTACAGGTCACCCGCCTGCAGGCTGTTCGACGCCTTCGCCATCACGATGTTGCTCGAGTACATGAATGCTTCCTCGATGGTGAGGAAACCGTGCGGGTGCGGGTCGCGAATCTTCGCGAAGCCGAGGTCGGCCTCGCCGTCTTCGGCGTCGAATGAATCCGCGGGGGCAATGCGCGACTTGTCGAGGATGGCCGCGGCCGTGATCAGCTTGAACGTCGACCCCGGCTCGTAGATGTGCGACACCGAACGCAGCGTCCACAGCGAATCGGAACGCACGCTGCCGTTGCGCGTCGGCACCGATGGCGACTCGGCCAGGGCAAGGATGTCGCCCGTCGCCACATCCATGACGATGACCGCACCACCGATGGCTCCGCAGGCCTCGACGGCGCGGCGCAACTCGGTCTCCGCGATATCCTGCACGGTGGCGTCGATGGTGAGGTACACGTGGCGGCCGTCGCGCGGCTTGCGCTCGACGAACTCGTAGTAACGGTCGCTCCGATAGCTGCCGTTGCGCACGATCGTCTCGCGCCCGGCCTCGCCGCGCAGCGACTTGTCGTACGCGGCTTCGACACCCGACATGCCCTTGTTCTCGCGGCTCACAAAACCGATGACCTTGGCACCCACCGCGTCGTACGGGTAGATGCGGTTGGCCTTGAGCTCGACCACAACACCATCCAGCTTCGCCAGCTCACGGCGCGTGCTCTCCGTCAGCATGCACTCGTGCTTCACGTAAACAAACGCCTTGCGCGAGCGGAGTGCCGTGCGAACCGTGCGCTCGGAGATGCCGGCCGCGCGCGCAATGCTGCGCGCCACCTTCCCTGCTTCTTCCACGCGCGGGGGCTGCACCGCAATGGAGCAGCGGCGCACGTTCATGGCCAGGGGCCGGCCGTTGCGGTCAAAGATGCCGCCGCGTGTTGCGGGAACATCGCGTTCCGCCGCGCGCTGGCTGGTGGCTTGCTCGAGGTATTTGTCGTGGCCCAGGTACTGGACCTGAAAGAGACGCACCCACAGGGCCAGCACGACGATCCCGAACACCCCGCCCACAATGCACATCCGCCGCTTCTGGTCCCGGATGGTCATTTCCGCATCACCTGTGAGAGCCCGCTCATGTCCGAGCCGAGCACGTCGTCCACGCGCACTTCGCGGTCGCGGGGAGTTTCAGGAAGGTCGGCGCCGCGCACGGCCAGGCGCACGACATCGGCGGAAGTGGATTCCACAAGCCCGAGGTCTTCTTCACATGTGACGGAGACACGCGCCTTGGAGGTGGCCGTGGCGTAGCGCGCCGTCAGCACACCGATGCGCTCGCGCAATGCGAGCTCGCTGCGCTTGCGCGCGGCCACGTCTTCCATGAGGCTGTGCGTGTAGACCTGGGTTGATACATAGCCGAGCAGCACGATGGCGAACGAGACATACGCCATCACCATCATGGGCACGCCGAGACGCCCGCTCAACGCGTTCAACAGGAAGTGTCCGGCCACGACGGCCTTGCGGCGGTTCATGCGCGCGCACCCCCCGTGGTGGCAATCTTCTCAACGGCGCGCAGCCGCGCACTGCGTGCACGCGGGTTGGCGGCGATCTCCGCCTGCGTGGGCCGGAGTGCGCGCCGCGTGAGCGGACGCACGCGCGGGGTCCGGCCGCACACGCACATCGGCACCGACGGCGGGCAGACGCACGTGGCACTCTCGTCGCGCACGAAGGTCTTCACCATGCGGTCTTCCAGCGAGTGGTACGCGAGTACCACGAGCCGCCCGCCCGGAGCCAGCCGGCCGAGAACGGTGTCGAGAAAGACGCGCAGGTCATCCAGCTCGGAGTTGAGGGCAATACGCACGGCCTGGAACACGCGCGCCAGTTCCGAAGGCGACACCCCGCGTCCGAGTGCTGTGTGGACCGCGTCGCGCAGATGGCCCGTGGTCTGGAGCGCGTCGGCGGCTGCGGCCACCCGGATCGCGCGTGCCACGCGGCCCGCGCGGGTTACCTCGCCGTACGCGCGCAGCATCTCGGCAATCTCGTCTTCGCTCATGCGCCGCAGCATCTCGCGCGCTGTTTCACCCTCGGCACCCATGCGCATGTCGAGCGAGCCGCTGGTTCCAAACGCGAAGCCGCGCGCCGGGTCGTCGATCTGCGGGCTGGAAACGCCAAGGTCCAGGAGGATGCCGTCCACGAGGCCTTCGCCCGGGAGTGCGGCACCCAGGTCCCCCACGCGTCCGCGCACCAGGCGCACCCGGTCCGCAAACGGCGACAGGCGCAGAGCAGCGGCCTCGAGCGCACGCACGTCGCGGTCGACGCCGATCACGCGCAGGCCAGGGGCGGCCTTGAGCAGTGCTTCGGTGTGACCGCCCAGCCCCACGGTTGCGTCAACGACGACGCGCGAGTGATCGTGCAACAGATACTGCACGACCTCTTCAACCATAACGGGAACGTGGCGCATGCCCTTCCCTCTCCGCCCCGGACTGCGGACTGCGTCCGCATCGGGGCGCGCGCACGGCGCGTATGGGGCGACCATTGCAATCATCAAAAGAAGGAATTGTTGACGTGCTGGAACGCCTTGGCCATTTCGGCGTAACGGCGCTCGATGAACGTCGGGTTCCAGATCTCGACGCACGAATTCATGTTGATGACGATCACGGAGCTGTCGAGCTGACAGCGCTCGCGCAGCCCGCGCGGCAGGCCGATGCGGCCCTGCGCGTCGGCGATGACCGTTTCGCGGTGCAGCTGGATGAAACGCACGAAGTCGCGCTTCACATCACCCGGCGCCTGGGCCAGGAAACGCTGCTCGTACTCGTCCCACTGCGCGGACGTGCGCAGCTCGAGGTACGGCGGCTCGCCGATGTTGGGCAGGAAATGCAGTTTGTCGCCCTTCTTGAGCTTGAACTGCTCGCGTACCTGCCGCGACAGCTGCAGCCGACCCTTGGGGTCGATCGCGTGAAGATGTTTCTCGCCGAAGTTGCCCTGCATCAGCAGCCTAACTCGTTGAAAAACAGTATGTTAAAGGTAGATTAGGGACTCTGCACCACTTAAGGCCGGATTTTAGGGAGTTTTAGGGAATCGGGTCAAGCGGAAAAGAAAGAACAGGGAAAGAAAAAGCCCGCCGGCGAAAACCGGCGGGCTCGAAGCCTGTTCAATTATAAAAACCAGGGATCTAGCGGCGGTCCGCAACCACACACACGGTGGCCGCGAGCCTCCCAAGCCCCGGGGTTTTCTCGAGGACTCGCTCCATTCCCTTCCACGCCGGCATGACGGCGTCGGGCGTGTTCTTCAACACAAAGAGAAAGCGCTCCACGCCCACGACGTCGAAGCCCGCGCTGGTCAGCATCGCCACGATCTCGCGATCCGGTACCGGACGGTGATAGCGATACGGGTGGTAGTCCTTGCGCGGTGTCCCCGCGTCGGGAAGACACATCGACGGCAGCCGGGTGCGCAACCAGCCGTGTCGAACCGCGACGCGCTTGGCGCGCTCGACAAGACTCGCATGGTTGGGTGTGGAGAGCACGATGCGTCCGCCCGGGCGCAACACGCGCCGGCATTCCGCGATCGCGCGCGCGCGGTCTTCCTCGAAGATATGCTCCAGCGTTTCCACCAGCGTCACGTGGTCAAAGGATGCGTCGGGAAACGGCAGCGCGGATGCGTCGGCGCCTGCCACGTTGAAGGCGACACCGTTGTGCTCCGCAATGCGCCTGCCCACGCCAAACTGGTCGGGCACGATGTCGACGCCGACCGCGTTGAAACCCATGCGTCCCAGCGCCATGACGTTGAAGCCCCACGCCGAGCCGACATCGAGAACACGCGTGCCGCGCTCACGATCGAGATGACGATCCACTTCGTAGAAACGGCGCTGCATCATGTGCCGGCGCGCGGGCGGCCCCAGGTACCAGTGGCGCAACAGGTCCGGCATCTCGTCGCGCGAGAGCGCCGGGGGGATCTCGATGGCGGGCAGAAACGTGCTCACGGCGTCACCGGTGTGATGCGATACAGGGTGTAGTACCAGTTCCCCGGCTTGCGAATACCGAGATTGCTGACGGTGGTGAGGTGCACCTGTTCGAAGCGGTGCCCGGCCACGACCTGGCCGTCAAAGCGCGACGGCACCGGCTCGCGGTCCACCAGGTAATCCACGTGCGGGTATCCGGGCAAACCAAAATACATGCCGTCGGCAACTATCTTCTCATAGTCGTGCGCTTCGCGCAGCACCGCCGTCTTTGGCTCCACCAGTCCGCCCAGATCCAGCACGCGCCGCTCCGAATAGAATGCAAGGTATCCGATGTCGGCGGCCGCCACCACCGCGTCCGGCGGCGCGTTGTCGTGGAGCCAGCGCGCGAGGCCGGTCATGCGCACCAGAAGGTCCTCGGTGAACGCGCGCGACGGCGGCACCACCACGCGTGCATAGAAGACCGCGTTGACAAGCACGGTGACGACACACGCGCCCACCATCACCATGGCGCGGGTTCGCGGCACAACCCGCTCGCCCAGGTTCTCGAGCGCCCGCCACCCGCCCGCGCATATGGCCGGAGTAATCACCAGCAGGTAGCGGGACAGAATCTGAATATCGACGACGACGTACGCAAGCGGCAGTGCGGCCATCCAGAGGGCCGCGAAACGAAACCCGGGTGTCAGCACAAACGCGCGCCGGCGCGACAGGGCGAGGTCCGCCAGCAGGGCCAGCACCGCCACCGCCTGCGTTGCAGCGACGATCTTGACCACCGGTGCCAACTTGCTCACAAACACGATCGGGTCGGTGACCAGCCCCCCGCTCTTGGCACCCGCTGTGTTGGGGAGAAAACTCCCGATGTGCCACTTCGCAAACAGAAGCCACGGCAGGAGGAGGAGACCGGTGGCCACGCACACCGCGAGCAACACGCGAAACGACGGTCGCGGGCGCAGCGTCAGTGCCGCTGCCAGTGCCACCGGAAGCGCCAGATACATTTCCGGGCGGATCAGCGCAGCGATCGCGATTGCCGCACCCAGGCGCATCGCGTTGCGGGTACCGTCCCACGCGCGCACCGAGGCCAGCAGCATGAGGGTTGCGGCCAGTGCGGCCGCCGACGATTCCATGCCCAGCGCCGACCATCGCACCAGCCACGCATCGGCCCCGAGTGCCACGGTTGCGAGCAGTGCCACACGGCGCGACGCGCCCAGCGCGCGCATGAGCGCCAGCATCGCCACGACGGTTCCCAGCGCCGCCAGCCACGACAACGCGCGGCTCGCGTCCACCAGCGACTCATCGGCACCGAACGGGCGCGTCACCGCCGCCAGCGTCATGACCCACAGTGGGCTGGTGGTGCCGAACGACGTTTCCCCGGGATTGAACGCGTACTCACCCCGCGTCATGAGGTTGCGTGCGTACTGCACATGGATGAATCCGTCGTCGGTGAAACCGTGACGCAACGGGAGCATCATCGTGACCAGCACGAGCGTGGGCAACAGGGCGTCGAACCAGGAGCGCTTCACGCCGTCACCTCATCCAGCACTGCGGCCAGCCCCGCTGCGAGGTGTGCGCGGTCGAGTTCCGGGTGCGCCGACAGATCGTAGCGCGACTCCAGTGCGCCGCCCTTCCATGCGTCATACAGCGTGCCGATGGCGCGCGCAATCGCCGGCACGTCCGTGGGTGCGGCGGCTTCACCGCGTCGCAGGCTCTCCACCAGCTCGCGCGCTTCACCGCGGGGTGCGATAGCCAGGACGGGGCGCGCGAGCCCGATGTACTCGTAGAGCTTGCCGGGCACCAGACCGTCGTAGCGCGGGTTGTCGTGTTTGATCAGGAGCAGGACGTGAGCAGTACCCTCGAGTGCGAGCGCCTGCGCGTGCGCGACCGTGTCGTGAAACGCGACGCAATCGGAAAGCCCGAGGCGCCGGGCTGCGATCTCGTTGGCATCCTCGCGCGGGCCGTAGAAGTCGGCGCGTACATCCGCGCGCGCGTCCGGCCGGGTTGCAAGAAACGCGGCCAGCGCTTCCAGAAACGGCCCGGCACTGCGCGTCTGCGTCAGCATGCCGGCGTGCACGATTCTAAACGGGTGTCCGGGAACGCTCCCTCCCGCGCGCGCGATCTCCTCGCCGTCGTAACCATTGCTGACGCGATGCACCCGTGCGCGCGGGTACCCGGCTCCCAGTTGTTCCTCATGCCAGCGCGTGGTCACCACCACCGCACTGGCTTCGTTGCACACCGTACTCTCCAGACGCCGGTGCAAGCGTGCGTGCAGGGACGACGGCGGGGGCAAGAGGTGCAGATTCATCCACGGATCGCGAAAGTCGGCTACCCACGGGAGCCGCGTTTCCCGGTGCACGGCGCGTCCCACCAGGTGTGACGTTTCCGGCGGCGACGTCGAATACACGGCGTCAACCTTGTCCTCGCGCGCGACCGCGAGTGCCGCGCGCCTTGCAAACGGATACCAGCCCAGATAGGAATCGGGAATCAACATCGCCGACGCCGCGCGCCGGGCAAAACCAAAGCCCCGCGTCGAGCGACGCGGGCCCGAGCGTCGTGCCACCAGAGCCTGCCCGCTCCACGTGCGCGTGCGCACGACTCGGCAACCACCGGGGACGCGGTCAACGAGCGAGGGGTCGCTGATCCAGTACGCGTCCCCGTCCGGCGCCACCACCGTGGTGCGCCAGCCGTGGCTCGGGAGGTGTCGCACGAACGAGAGCGGACGATGCACGCCGCCGCCACCCATGGGAGGAAAGAAGGGCACGATCATGAGCAGGTGTTTCAAGGGATGAACCACGCCAGCGCCGGGGTGTTGAGGCGGGCGCCCAGACGCGCACGCACGCGCTCGCGTTCGTCCGGCGAAAGCACGCGCAGGCGCCGCGCCAGCGCGAGATACAGCACCAGGGCCGCGGCACCCCCCGCCCATACCAGAACGGGCGGCACATCCAGCGCGCGCAACACGAGTGCGGGGGCGAACGCCAGCAGCGCGCACACCACGGTGCGCGCCAGGGTTGCCAGCATCTGCGGGGTGGTGGGCCGCACCCGCGCCAGGCGCACGGCCAAAACCAGTTGCAGCGCGGCGGCGGCGAGTTGCGCGATACCCGCACCTTCGAGACCCATCCAGCGCGCGAGTAACAGCATGCACCCGACGTACACCGCGGCCCACACGAGGTCACAATAGAGTGCGTCGCGAACCGCGTCCAGCGCCTTCATGACGGCGGTAAGGGGTGCGGTCATCGCCGTGAGCGGGATGGACGCGGCCATCCACCACAACGTGGTTCGTGCTCCGAGAAACGCATCGTTGGAAGCGAGACGAATAAGATCGTCGGCAAACACGCAGATAGCCGCCGCACCAAACGTGGCCAGCAGAACGCTGGCCTTGAAGAACGCGCGCGTGGACGCTTCCACTTCCCCGCCTCGCCCCTCCGCAGACACCCGCGTGACCTCCGGTTGGAAGGCAAGCACCGGGATCGCGATGAAGCGGTTGGTGAGGCGCGCGACGCGCGACGCGACGTGAAACAGCGACAGGGCTTCGAGCGCCAGCACACTCGACAGCACCCAGCGATCGACGTCGGTGAACGCCACGGCCACGACGCCAAGACCCGTGGCACCCAGCCAGTAGCGCCCCGGAAACGGCGGCGTACCGGCGTCGCCCACGGAGACATCGCGGCGCAGTCGGGCGAAGTACCACGGAATCGCCACCAGTGCCGCCGCCATGGAGGTAACGCCCGTGATCTGGAACAGGCGCGTGAGTGTGAGCGAGTCTCGCTCCACGAACATCCACACCACCTGCAGCAGGAGTGCTCCGGTTTCAAGCACAGTCTGCGTCCCGAAACGACGCAACCCGTTGAACCCGCCGTACAGGACCAGCTTGAGCGCCACCGCCAGTGTGGTCAGCGCAAACCACAGCATGAGTCCGGTGCCGCGGTCCGCCGGGTCAACGTCGCGCAGGAACGCGGCGGGTACCAGCGCCACCACGGCAAGCAGCACGACGCACGCGGCGAGGGTTGCGAAGATGGCCACCAGTGAGAGGCGTCGTGCGGCACTCCGGTGTGCGCGCGCGGCGTGCTCGGGGATGAAGCGCACCAGAACCTGCGGCAGTCCGTTGGACGCGAGCATCGAGATCAGGAGCGAGAGACCGCGCAGCGACGCGAAGAGGCCGAACGTCGCGAGCGTCAGGTTGCCCGCCAGGAGTTTCATCTGCGCCAGCGTGAGACCCGTGGCCAGAACCGTGGACGCCGCCAGCGCCACGGTGTTGCCAACAAAACGCGAGCGCGCGGGGCTCATGCGTTGGGCCGTTGCAGGAGAGCGGCGGCCAGCCGGGCCAGTGCGCGCCGGCGCCGCACCGTGCGGTACGCATAAGCGACGCCACCGAGGGATTGTTTGTATTCGATCAGCGACGCCTTGCCGAGACTGGAGCCAAGGTTGTAGGACGCGAAGCCGGCGTCGCACGCATCGCGCATGCAGGTTGAGTAGAGCAGGTTTCCGGCGTGCAGTTCACCGCCGCGGGCCGAGGTCATGCCGTACCAGGCAATCACCTCGCGCTGAAAGTAGAAGTTGAGATGTCCTCCCACCACGTCACCATCGTGATGCGCCAGGTAGAGCCGAACGTTGCTTCCCCCGCGCTGCACCAGGCTCGTGAAGAGCTGTTCGGGGTGCCCGGCACCGGTATCCCAGTCGCGCAGGCGGTCGCGGTATACGGCGACGAAGCGCCGCACTGCGTCCGGATCATCCGCGCGCGTGACGGTGACACCGCTCTCTTCCGCGCGGCGAATGCGCCGGCGGCGCGGTTTGTCGTAGCGCTCCTGAAACACGGTTTCGAAACCGCCGGACAGATCCACCCGATGGGTTTCGTTGGCGAAGGTCTCGCCGCCGTCCGTGTCCAGGTCCATGCGAAAGTCCACCCACCCCACTTCCACCACACCCGGCGCCGCCATACTGCGCCGAAACGCGGCCATGAGCTCCGCAAGCCCATCGTTTCCGGAGGCGCTGACAGGGCCACCGTAGGTTCCAAACGGGAGCGACCACAGGGCACGAAACGGCCCGCGCGTGGTGACCATGTAGGGAAGGTAGGCCAGCGGATGAGAGCCGTCACGCGCCACCAGCACGCGCAATGCGAGGCGCGGGTAGGCATCGGCGAGGGACGCGAGCCAGGTGCCGGTGTGATAGAACGTCGCGCGCGGCGAGGCGCTGGCAACCGCGTCCAGTTCAGGGGGAAAACTGTCCAGGGTTTCGATGTTCATCGTGCTGGGCGCGGGTGGGACTACCCCGCGCGGAAGTGCTCCGTGATCCGGAACACCGCCTCAGCGACATCGCGCACGTCCGCGTCCGTCATGTCCGGGAAGATGGGGAGCGAAACGCAGCGCGCGTAGTAGTCGTCGGCCACCGGGAAAGTTGCTCCCTCGGGGACAAACGCCTTTGCAAACGGGTGCCGGTGCACGGGAATGAAGTGCACCGAACTGCCGATGTTCTCCGCGCGCAAGGCCTTGATGAATGCGTCGCGGTCAATCGTAAGCGCCTGAGTGCGCAGGCGAATGACGTACAGGTGCCACGTGTGCCAGTTGCCCGCGCGCTCGCCCGGAAGCTCGATGGCGTCGCAGGCGGAAAGCTCCGCGGTGAGGGCCGCCGCCACGCGGCGCCTTTGCTCCAGAAGATCGTGGATGCGCGCGAGCTGTGCGAGACCCAGTGCTGCGTGCAGGTCGCTCAAGTTGCATTTGAAGCCGGGCAACTCGACCTGGTAGAACCACGATCCCTTGTCGGAGTAACGACTCCAGCTGTCGCGTGACATGCCGTGGTACCCCAGAAGACGGATGCGCTGTGCGAGGTCGTCGTCGTTGCTGGACACCGCACCCCCCTCCGCCGAGGTCAGGTTCTTGGTGGCGTAGAAGCTGAACGCAGTGGCGCGTCCCAGCGTTCCAATCAGGTCTCCGTCGACGCGCGCGCCAAACGAGTGCGCGGCGTCTTCCAGCACATCAAGTCCGCGCGCGTTCGCGAGTGACAGAATCTCGCGGATGCGGCAGGCCTGCCCGCCAAAGTGAACCGGCAACAACGCGCGCGTGCGCGGCGTAATGGCACGTTCCACACTGGCGGGGTCGACGCCGAAGGTCTCGGTCTCGATATCGGCCAGCACGGGTGTCGCTCCATTGTGCAGGATGGCGTGCACGGTGGACGCAAACGTGATGGGTGACGTAATCACCTCATCGCCGGGCCCGATGCCGAGTGCCCGCAGTGCGATCAACATGGCCTCGCTGCACGAGCTGACGGCCACGGCGTGCCGTACACCCAGCCAGGTCGCAAGTTGCTTCTCGAGCTCGATGGCGCGCGGTCCCGAGGTGAGCCAGCCGGAGCGCAGCGCCTCGGTGACGGCTGCGATCTCCGTATCGCCCACCGACGCGCGGTAGAACGGGAGTGCCGTGGCCCGCACCGGTGCCCCGCCCACAACTGCCGGGACGCTTCGCCTGCGGGGTGCGCTCACGCCGCACCCCCATCCAGCACGGCGTCGGGAATAACCTGTGCGAGCAGCGTGCGAATTCCACGATCGTCACCCGCGTCGGCCAGGCGCGCGAGTTCGCGCGTGGTCGCCTCCAGATCGACCCCGGGCGGGAGCGACGGGGTTGCACGCACGATGTGTTCGCTGCCGGAGGCAGTCACGGTTTCGCCGTCGGCCACCAGCGACTCGTGCAGTTTTTCGCCCGGCCGGAGTCCAGTCACTTCGACGCGCACGTCGACACCGGGCTTGTAGCCGTGCAACGCGATCAGGTCGCGCGCGAGGTCCGCGATGCGAATGGGTTCCCCCATCTGCAGGATGAAGATCTCGCCGCCGTGGCCCATGCGCGATGCCTGTATCACGAGCATGCACGCCTCCTTGATGGACATGAAGAAGCGGGTCGCCTCTTCGTGGCTCACGGTGACGGGGCCGCCCGCACGAATCTGTTTCACAAACAGCGGCACCACGCTGCCGCGGCTGGCCAGCACATTGCCAAAGCGCACCGAGATCAAACCGGGGCCGCTGCGCGTGGAGGCCATCAGGTACTCGGCAAAGCGTTTGGTCGCACCCATGATGCCGCGCGGTGTTGCCGCCTTGTCGGTGGATAGCATCACGACGCGCCCCGCGCCGGACACGGAGGCCGCTTCGATCACGTTGCGTGTGCCGATGATGTTGTTCTTCACCGCTTCCGACGGGAACGCCTCCATATAGTGGACGTGCTTGTGGGCGGCGGCGTGGTAGACGAGATCGGGTTTGTGGGCCAGAAAGGCGCGCGCGATTGCCCCACCGTCGCGCACGTCCAGAATGGCCGGGACGATGTCGCGCCGCGGTTGTGCGCCGCGCAGCTCCTGCTCGATTTCGTAGATCTGATTTTCGCCCCGCCCGAGCAGGACCAGACGCTTAACGTCGAAGCGAGCCACCTGCCGGCAGATCTCGCTGCCAATGGACCCGCCGGCACCGGTGACCAGTACCGTCTTGCCCGCGAGGAACGCACCAATCCCCTGTTCGTCGAACTCAACCGTCTCGCGCCCGAGCAGATCCTCCGGGCGTACGTCGCGAATCTGTTCCAGGTGGACCGGGCCCTTGATGATCTCGAGCAGGCCGGGTGCGATGCGGTACGGAACGCCGGCGTCGCGGCACAGCGCCACCATGCGGCGCATGAACTCACGCCCCGCAGACGGGACGGCGATCAACACTTCATCGGCACGGGTGGCGGTGACACGGGCGGGCAGGTCCGCCGTGACGCCCACCACCGGGACGCCATCGACGTTACCGCCAAGGAGGGTCGCGGCGTCGTCAAGAAAACCAACCACCTGGTAGCGGTCGCGAGCGCGGGTCGCGATCTCTCGCGCCAGCATGCGCCCGGCTTCACCGGCGCCGACGATCAGGAGGCGGCGGATCATGCGATGAGAATCAGCGCAACACCGCGATGGTCTTCTGCACGGATCCGCTGCTCCCGACGATGCGCACGATGTAGGTTCCGCTGCTCACCGTGAAGCCCCCGCGATCCGTGAGGTCCCACACTTCATCGCCATCGACGCTGGCTTCCTGCTTGTGCACGAGCTGGCCCTCGAGCGTGTACACCTCGACCATGACCGGCTCCGTGAGGTTGCCTATCTTGAGCGAGTTGTGCCCGCGGCTTCCGTACAGCGGGTTGGGAAAGACGTACGTGCTGGAGAACGCGATGGTGGGCTCCGACGTAGCACCGGCATCGAACACGGAGAGCCCGCCCAGCGTGCCTATATAAAGGATGTTCCGGGTCGGGTGCAGCGCCAGCGCGCGGCAGTCGGCATTGGCCAGCGGCGAGATCACGCTCAACGGGTAGCGAAGCCCCGAAAGGGCCGCGTAACCGGCCGGCGTGGTGTACGCCGTTATCTGGTTCTCATCCTCGCGCGAGATCTTGTTCAACCCGAGGCTTGTCGCAACCCACAGGTTTTCGTCGTGGTCGAGAACGATGTCGTTCACCTGCGAGCTCAAGATGCCCGCCGACAGGCCGACGTAGACCGGGATCTCGTTGGTGAATCCCCCGACGGTGCGGAAGAGACCCGCGCTGGTCCCAATCCAGACCACATTGTCGCTGCGCACTTCGATCGAGGTGATATCCGCGATCGAAGGCAGCGCACCGCCCACCCGCACCAGGGTTGACCACGTCTCGCCGGCGGTATTCGAAAGCGTGTTCCAGTCGTAGCCGCCGTGCGGCCAGCGCTGCACGCCGGCCGTGCGCAGCGCCACGTAGGCGTCGGTGGGGCCAAACGCAACGTCGATCACATTGCCCGAAATCATCTGCGGCTCGTTGACGGGCGTGATACCCAGCCACGTGCTGCGGTCCTTGCTCAGGATCTGCATGCCCTGCCAGTCGGAGGCGGCTTCGAAATCATCGGAGAGAAACCAGCGGTTGCCGGCTGGATCCTCGAGGCCGCGTTGCAGGCGCAACGAACCCAGGCCGTCGCCACCCCCCGAGTTCAGCGGCAGGCGCGTCCATACGTCGTTGGCCGCGTTGTCGTCGAGCTTGTCGTCCAGCATGTCGAGCGGTTTGGGGTTGCCCACGGTGGACAGGGTTGTAAACCACTTCATTCCATCCGAGTCGGCCAGGAGCCCGAGGTTGTTGAACTGGTTGGAGGGTGTTTCGACACCGGGCACAGACGGGTTGTAATTGATCCACTGTCCGGCCGGTGAAAGCTTGCCAACGTAATAGCTCGCGAAGCAAACCCAGATGGAACCGTTCTGATCCACGCTGATGCGACGAATGTCGTTGGCCCCGGGAGCGTTCGGGCGCGGGTTCAGGTTCTGGACCCCGTTGAAGCGCATCAGGTTGGGGCCCCGCACATCGGTTGGGTGCGAGCTGCCGATGAAAACGTCTCCGCCCGGTATCGCGGCCAGCCCGCGCATGGCCATGATGCCGGTGCCGCTGGTGAACCCGCCGTAGCGATTCAGAACCGAGTCCGCGCGCAGCAAGGCCCAGCTCGCGCCCGAGTTGTAGCGGAAGTAATTGCGGTCCGAACCCGCCCACATCGTGGTTCCATTCCACGAGAGCGAATAGATCTCGCGCGCGTCCGGTCCCACGTCGGTCCACGAACTGTCGGACGGATCCAGCCGCCAGACGCCGTCGTCGGTGCCCACCCACAGGCGGGTGCCATCGCTCCCCAGCACGTTCGCGGCCGTCGGACCGCCGCTGGGGCGCGTGATGATCCCGAGCTTGTTCAGCACCGCGAGCCCGCCGTCGGTTGCCATGACGATGACGTCGCCATCCTGCATCACGTCGCGTACATCGTCGCCCGGGAGTCCGTCGCGTTCCAGATAACGTGCTGCGGCAAAGTCGTTGCGCACGATGCCGGCCCCGGGTGTGGCGCCGTAAACAATATCGCCATCCCACTCCGCGATCGCATTGATGCGGCTTCCCGACAGCCCGTCGATCTGCTCGGTGAGCGAACGCAGCAAGGTGAGGCGGCCGTTGGAGAGCCGCACCTTGGCGATGCCCACATCGTCGGTACCGATGTAGATGTCACCCGCGTCGTTGAACGTGAGGCAATTCAGCGCGTTGGAAGGAAGCCCGGCCGCGTTGTTGTACTGCTCGAACTCGCCGGTAGAGATGTCGTACAGGAGAAGGCCGCCGAAGCTGGCCATATAGAGAATGTTGCCTCGCGGTACGATGTCATTGATGAGGCTCGCGTCGATGTGGTTCTCCCACGTCGCCGCCCGCGTGGAGTTTGCGGCCAACAGGCTCACACCGACCAGAACTGCCGCCAGGTGCTTACAGCGCATGAGTTGCCTCCGCGTTACTGCCGGAATCCACGACGTCGAGAACGCGGCGCCGGCCGGACAGCATGCGCCAGAGCGTTCCGACGAGAATGCGAGCATCCCCCTCGAGCGACCAGTTCTGCACGTAGGCCGCGTCCAGTACCAGCAGGTCGTGCACATCCACCACCGCACCACCCTGGCGCCACAATCCGGTGACGCCCGGGCGCGCGTCGAAACGCACGCGCGCAACCCGCCCAACGTGGCGCGCGTCTTCAGGGCGCAACGGGTACGGTCCCACCATGCTCATCTTTCCGATGACGACCAGCCAGAACAGGGGAAGGTTCACGAAGTCGGACGGTCCGTCCGTGCGGCCGGAGCCGGCAACCGGGACGGCGAGGGGCTCTCGTCGTGCGCCCAGCCGTTCGGTTACGACGAATGGCTTGCGCGCGCGTGAGAACGAGTACAGGGAGTATACCACATGCAACGGAAGCGAGACCACGGCGAAGGCGGCTCCGGCGACGACGTCGGCCGTGCGCTTCACCAGCCGGTCCAGCAGGTAGCGCGTATCGCGCGGGTAGAAGATAACCGGGCGGCCCTGCAGCTCCGCCACACGCGCCTTGTGGAACACGAGGCCCGCATAGTCGGTAAGCACGGTGACATCGATCACGCGCCGCCGTCCCAGCGCCACCAGTTCGGCGAGCAATTCGTCGCCCACCGCACCCGACAGCACCACCACGTGCTGAATGCGGTAACGTTCCACGATGCGCTCGAGGTCTTCTACCGGACCCAGGGTACCGGTCAGAATGCCGTCGCTCTGCCCTGCCGTGTCCACCACACCCACCACGTCAAAGCCCAGGGTGTCGTCCTGCACCAGCCGCAGTTCCACTTCCCGTGCCTCGGCCTTGGGACCCACCACACACGCGCGCTTGAGATCCACCTTGTACGCGAGCACGCGCTGGTGCGCGCGGCGCACCATCCAGCGCAAGAACCAGGTAAAGAAGATAGCGAACGGCACCAGGAACGCGACGACCATGCGCGAGTAGGTGCGGATCTGGCTCAGGTACGTGCTGGTCATGAGCAGCACCGACGCAAACACGATGGCCTTGCCGATCGCAAACAGTTCGTCGGTGGGGCGCGTCTCACGGCGCACGCGGTACAGACCCAGCGCCAGGAACGTGAACACAAAGAGCAGATTCTCAAAGATCACGAACTTCTGGTAAGCCGTGACCGGGTAGATGGGATTGGTGAAGATGTCGCTCAACAGCACGCGCAGGTAATACGCGGCAAAGAAGGCGGCGTTGAAGGCGATCAGATCCAGGAGCAGGAACAGCGCAACCTTCGCCACCTCGCGGTAGCGCTTGACCAGATAGAAGGCCGGGTTCCATTTCTCGTAGTAGCGAAACAGGCTCACGAGGTGGGCGGCAAACGAGCGATTGATGACACTCTGCGCGCTCTCGCGCTTGTACCCGTGCTCGATCACCGCGTCCGCCAGGTAATAGACCTTGAGCCCCTTCTGCTTCATGCGGAAGCACCAGTCGACATCTTCGAAGTACAGGAAGAAGCGCTCGTCCATGAGCCCCACGCTCTCCAGCGCGTTGCGGCGGACCAGCATGGCCGCACCCAGGATCCAGTCCACTTCCCGCGTCGAGTTGTGGTCGAAGTCCAGCATGAGGTGCTCGCGCACGGGGCGTGCGTCAGGAAACAGTTTCCCCAGCGGCGTACGACGCAGTAGCAGCACCGAAAGCGTGTAGAAGCGACGACAGGAGAGCTGGACCGTACCGTCCTGAAACACCAGCTTGGGGCCCACGATACCGGCGTCGGGGTGCGCGTCGGCAAATTCCACCATGCGCGCGATGGAACCGCGCCGCACCACCGTGTCGGGATTGAGAATGAGCAGATAATTTCCGCGCGCGCGCCGGATGCCCGCGTTGACGCCCTTGGAGTACCCAAGGTTCTCACGCCCGGCAATCAACTCGGCCCACGGGAAACGCCGCACCACCTCGAGCGTGTCATCGGGACTCGCATTGTCCACCACGATGACCTCGAGGTGCCCGGCGCGAACCTCGGGCGCCAGTGACTCCAGGCACTCGGCGATGACGCGCGCACTGCGATAGGTGACGATGACGACGGATATCAGCGGGGACTTCATGGAATCTTCCCCGCCAGGGCGGCAAAGCGCAGCTTCCACACCAGGAACGCCGCTTCCCAGATGATGCGGCGCGACATCTTGCTGGTGCCCACGAGACGGTCCGTGAATACGATCGGCATCTCCTGGATTCGGTACCCGCGCTTCCAGGCGTGGAAATTCATCTCGATCTGGAATGAGTAGCCGTCGCTCTTGATGCGTTCGAGCGGCAGCGCCTCCAGCACCGCGCGCCGGAAGCACTTGAAGCCGCCGGTGGCGTCGTGCAGCGGCATGCCGGTAATGATGCGCGTATAGATGTTGGCCGACACACTCAGGATCAGGCGCGAGAGGGGCCAGTTGACGACCGTGACGCCGGCCGAGTAGCGCGACCCGATCACGAGGTCGGCGCTCTGAATGCGATCGAGGAACGCGGGGATCGCGGTCGGGTCGTGCGAGAAGTCGGCATCCATCTCAAAGATGTAGCGCGCATCGGTCTCGCGCAGCGCCCACGTGAAGCCGGCTATGTACGCGCCACCCAGCCCGAGCTTGCCCGGGCGGTGCAGCACGCGCACGCGCGGCTCGCGCGCACTCCATGCCTCCACGAAGCGGCCGGTGCCGTCGGGTGAATTGTCATCCACGACCAGCACGTGCACGCCGGCCGGGAGTGCGAGCAGCGCGGTCAACAGCCGTTCGATGTTGTCGCGCTCGTTGTAGGTGGGAACTACGACGAGCGCTTCCACGGCAGACCCTTTCGAGTTGCAAACAGCCCGGCCACAAGCGCCAGCAGTGTCGTGACGAACGCGGCCACCGAGATGGTGGCACTCTGGCGGAGAAGCGACGCATCGTAACGGAACGCCACTTCGTGCGTCCCGGCCGGCAACGCCACCGCGCGCAGGGCGAGGTTCGCGCGCATCACGTCGGCCGGCTTGCCGTTGACTTCGGCCTTCCAGTCCGGGTAGTACATCTCGCTCGCAACCAGAATGCCGGGACGATCCAGTGTCACGGCGAACACGATCTCGCGCGGTCCGCGGCGCACCAGCGTTACCGCCGCACTGTCCCCCGGCGCGGGTTCCAGCGCGGGACGCGACTCCAGCACCACCTCGTGCCGGACATCCACGGACCCGGACGCCAGCAACCCCGCGATCTCCGCGCGCGGCACGACGCGGTATGCGCCCGCAATCCACGCGCGCGGGAAGGCACCCAGGTTCTCGTAGATCGCGCGCGGCTGCTGTTCGTAATCCACACCCGTCCACACGCCGCGGAAGCGCGGAATGTCGGGCAGTCTCTCGCCCGCCACGATGTAACGCACGTTGAGCATGTCGAGCAGGGCGAAGTTGCCGTTGGCCATGCCATCCCCCATCGCGCGCAGATACTCCTCGTACAGCGCGAGCTTGGCCGGGTGGTAGCCGCCGATCGATTCGACACCGAAGATCATGAAGCGGTTGGACGCGTAAAGCGCGCCAAACGGGCGCTGCGGCGAGTCCATCGGAAAAATGCGGAAGGGTTCCTCCTGCGCGCGCAGGAAATCCATCATCGCGTCACTCTGCATGAAGCGGTCGGTCTCCGCCGGTGCGCGGATGACGCGGTACGCGTCGTGGTTCAGGAAGCGGTGCGGGTGGAGGATGTAGCGATCGACACGGTAGTAGTCGACGACGCCAATCAACAGCAGCGCCGATGCCAGAAAAAGCGCACCCGTGCGCCGTCCGACCACAAATGCGAAGACCGCACCCGCGAGAACCAGCGCCAGCACCGACAGCTGGACCAGGTCGCGCGCGAGGAACGTGCCCGCCATCTGCGCGATGGCGCGCTGCTGATCCGGATTCTGGGTCGCGCGCACGCGCGCGGCGGCCGATTCGGCAAACCCGCCCGTCCAGTGCGACTGGGTGAAGAGGGCGAGCAGGAACAACACACCGGCCGCGATGAGTACCCGCAGCACAATCTTGCGCGCACGCTCGCGCGGAACGGCCAGCAGGGCCGCGGCACCTACCGCAAACAGGGCCACCGACACCAGCTGCTGTACGATCAAGACCATGACCGGAACCCGGAACTTGCTGAAGTACGGGACCAGCTTGAAGAGCGGGTCGTAGAGAACCGGGAGGAAGCGCCCGAAGGAAACCAGCGTGGTCACCACCCACACCGTGGCCAGAAACACCGTCCAGCGGTCGCGGCGCGCGAACAACGCCAGCACCGCAAACGCGCTCACCACCAGGCCCAGGTAGTTTGGATAGTCGGTAAACGGCATGTGCCCGAGATAGAGCTCCTTGCCGAACCCGAACGCGTGCGGCACCAGGAACGTGATCATCTCCGACGGGTGCAGGCTCCACGCGGTGGCATAGTTGTAGTCGAGGCCACCCGCGCTGGATGCCCCGCGCGTCGAATACTGGGCGTAGTCGTGCACGGGGAGATAGAGCACCGCACTCATCGCGAGCGACACGGCCACCACGACGGCCAGCACCGCGAACGCGGCTCCCACTTCGGTTGCAGCGCGCGGCAACGGACCAGCCCCCGCCACGCGGGCGCGCAGCCAGCCCGGCAACAGCGACTCCTCCCCACCCCGGCCGCGCGACGCGTCGATGAGACGCGCGATGCCGAAGAAGAGCGCGTGCACGATCACCAGCGCGTAGGTGTAGTACGAAATCTGAAGATGCCCGCGCAGCATGGAGAGGCCGAGTGTCAGCGCCAGCGCGGCCCCATTCACGACGATGCCACGCCCGCGCCACAGGCGGTCCCAGAACCACAGCGCAAAAGGCAGGTACGCCACCGCACAGGCCTGGCTGCCGTGTCCGTTGGCGCCGACGGCGACCAGGTTCGGCATCCAGATCATGAACACACCCGCGGTGAGCGCGATCAGAGGATCGGCACCGCGCGAACGCGTGAGCAGAAACGTGCCGAGCCCCGCAAGAAACGCGTGCACCAGAAACCACGAGTAATCCGGGAAGAACAGGAAGCGAACCAGAATCCCGATGACCGGGTTCAGCGGATAGATGTAGGGCGTGTACGCGAGGCTGCCAAAGCTCGGCATGCCGCCGAACACGTACGGATTCCAGACCGGGTACGAACCCGCCTGGAGTTGCTGCTTGCCCACCGCACTGAAGCTTGCGGCGGCCTGATTGTCACCCGCGAAGAAGACTTTTCCCTGAAAGGCCAGTTCCGGATAGAGCAGCCCGACCGCGGCGGTAAGCAGAAGAACAACCCCGAGCAGTGCGAGTGCCGGGTTCAGCGGACGGGACCCGCGCTCGGGCGGTGCGTCGGGGCGCACGGTTCTAGCGGATTTTCGTGCCATGGCGGGATGGTGACGGGCGATGATACCACACGCTCGCTGGCACGTAAATTACGATCCTCGAACGGGTTGCTACTACCGGGCCGGAGCCCGGGCCGCCCGCAGAATGGCGTCGACACAGCGTTCCCACGCAAAAGCGCCCCCGGCGGCGCGGATCGCCCCGGCCATGCGTGGACCCGCCTCCTCGGAGAAGAAGCGGGTAATGGCCCCGGCCAGGGCCCTCGGGTCCCTCGCCGGGACCACGAAACCGGTTTCCCCGTCGGCCACCACATCCGGCAACCCACCCACAGCCGTCACAATCACCGGGGTTTCAAAGGCAAACGCGGTCTGGACCACGGCACTCTGGGTCGCGGTTTCGTACGGGAGCACGACCACGTCGGCAGCGCGGAAGTACGTGGCGACGTCTTCGCCGGGCACATATTCGTTCACGACGCGCACGCGCGCGCCGATTCCCAGCGCCGCGATCTGCTCGTCGTACGGGGCCCGGTCTTCGTAGAACTCGCCCACGATCAAAAGGGTCGCGTCGAGTGCGTCTGCGCACAGCGCAAACGCTTCAAGCAGTGTCGGCAGTCCCTTGTACGCACGCACGAGTCCGAAGAACAGCAGCACGCGTCCACCGACCCGCAACCGCCTCCGCGCCTCGTCGCGATCCAGGTCCCGGTTTGGAAACAGGTCGAACACCGGCATCGGGTTGAACTCGATGTGCGCACCCGGTATCAACCCGGCGAGTGTGCGTCCGTCTTCGCGCGATTGCACCACGAAGCCGTGCGCGCGCGCGAGCCCCCAGCGCGCCAGCGGCCGGTCGAAGCGCGACGGCTCGTGGGGGAGGACGTTGTGACACAGGTACACCACGCGCGCGCCGCTTGCACCGGCCCTTCCCCCGATGGCGCGAAACGCGGGGGCAAAGAACGGCTGCCACCACTGGAACACCACCAGGTCGGCCCCGAATCCGGTAACCGCACGGGCAGCGCGCGGCCACGTCAGCGGGTTCACGGAGTCCACCAGGCGCAGCGACGTTACCGGGACAGGAGGCTCGCCTTCCTCAAACTGGGTGCGCCCCGGAAACAAGAATCCGGGATAGAGACGGGAGAAGTTGATAACCTGGACCTCGTGCGACGCGGAGAACGCGCGCGCGAGCAGCGCGGTGAAATGGCTGATGCCGCCGCGGTACGGAAAGGTGGGACCAACGAGCGAAACTCTCATGCGGCCGGGCGGCCGCCGCGGCCGGGTGCCGTGGCGCCCCGCACGTGGTACTCCTTGAGGGCGTACACCGCGTCGCGCGCGTTGCGCGCGGTCAGCAGCTCCGCCAGCAATCCGATGGATCCGATCTGCAACGCCACGATGATGAAAACAAACCCGAGCAGCATGATGGGTCGTACGCGCAGCGACTCACCCGCGATCCACTCCACCAGAAAATAGATCTGCGGTACCAGCCCGAGCAGGAACAACACTCCTGCAATGCGCCCGAAGAAGTGCAGCGGATTCAGCGCGCGCCGCGTCACGAACATGGTGGTGACGAGGTCGAAGAAGCCGTTCAAGAACCGCCTGGCTCCGTACTTGCTGTGGCCGTACTTGCGCTTGTAGTGACGCACGGGAATCTCGTCCACGCGAAAGCCCTCCCACGCGGCCAGCGCGGGGATGAAGCGGTGCAGCTCGCCGTACACGGTGATCGCGTCCGTGACTTCGCGCCGGTACATCTTGAGACCGCAGTTGAAGTCGTGCAGCTTGATGCCGGTGGCGGTCGACGTCACCGAGTTGAACACGCGGGACGGCAGTGTCTTGGACAGCGGATCCTGCCGGTTCATCTTCCACCCCGACACCAAGTCCGCTCCGCCTTCGATGCGCTTGAGCAGGTTGGGAATCTCGGCCGGGTCGTCCTGCAGGTCGGCGTCCATGGTGACCACAAAGTCGCCGTCAGCGGCCTGGAAGCCAACCGACAGCGCCGCGGACTTGCCGTAGTTGCGCCGGAAGCTGATCACGTTGACACGCGGCGAGCGGTCGCGGAGTGCGCGCAACACCGCCACCGTGCGGTCGGTGCTGCCGTCGTCCACGAACACGTACTCCCAGTCGCATTTCATGCCGGAAAGCGTGCTCTCGATCTTCTCGAAGAGCTCGGGCAGGCTTTCCTGCTCGTTGTAACACGGGATGACGAGTGAGATTTTCATGCGCGTCCCCCCGATCCTGCACCACGGCGCTCGAATGCGTCCACCCATTCCACGTGGCGCTCGAGGCCGGCTTCCAGTTCCACGGCCGGGCTCCAGTGCAGTTCCCCTGCCGCGCGCGTAATGTCGGCGTAGGTATGGGTGACGTCGCCGGGCTGGGGGGACTGATAGCGCACATCCAGGCCGCGCCCGGTGACCCGACCGATGCGATCGAGCACGGTGTTCACCGTCACCCGGCTCCCGCCGCCGATGTTAAAGACGGTTTCGTCCCCGCGGTAGCGGGCGGCGGCGAGGTTGGCGGCCACCGCGTCGGACACAAACGTAAAGTCGCGCGTCTGCTCCCCGTTGCCGTACACGTCCACCGGCTCGCGCCGCAACGCGGCGGTGATGAAGCGGTGCATCGCCATGTCCGGGCGCTGGCGCGGGCCGTACACGGTGAAATAGCGCAGGCACACGGTGGGGATCGCGTAGTTGCGCGCATACACGAGGCACAGCGCCTCCGCTGCGAGTTTGGTCACGCCGTACGGCGACTCGGGGCGCGTGGGGTGGTCTTCGCTCATCGGGAGACGCGCGGTCTGTCCATAAACGGAACTCGAACTCGAGTACACAAGGCGTACACCCGCGTGGCGCCGAAGCGCCTCGCACAGACGTTGGGTTGCAACCAGGTTATGTGCGACGTGGTCGGTGAAGTCGGCGCCCCAGCTGGTGCGCACGCCCGCCTGGGCCGCAAGGTGAAACACGTGCGTGACACCCTCGAGGAGCGCATCGATATCGACGGTCGCGAGCGAGGCGTCGATGAGCCGGAAGTGGGGATGGGACAGCAGGCCGGCAATGTGGTCGCGCTTGCGCGCGGGAGCGTACGCCGACGTGAAGGCATCCAGACCGATCACGTGGGTGCCGGTCGCGAGCAGCGCGTCGCACAGGTTGGAACCGATGAAACCGGCGGCACCGGTGACCAGGACGTGCCCGGGCATCGCGTGCTCCGTCACCGATCGCCGGCTTTGTCGCTCTCGCCGGGTTCGTTCAGGAGGTACTCGAACGCCTCACGGGCCTCGTTGTCGTCGGGATATCGGCGCATCCAGTCGTCAATGATGGCGCGCGCCTGCTGCATGCGTCCCGCGCGCGCCGCCAGGCTGAAGGACATGATGGTCAGGTCCTTGTTGTCGGGCTCCTGCAGGCGCAGCGGTTCAATCATGTCGTACGCTTTGGCGTACTCGCCCGTGCGCTCAAAGATGCTGGCGAGCCGGAACATGAGGTTGGGGTCGCCGGGCGTGCGGCGCAGGCACTCTTCATAATGTGCGATCGCGCGCGCGGTGTCCCCCGCGTCAAAGTAGTAAAGACCCAGAAGCTGCGCGGGAACGCCAAGCTGCGGCGAAATCTGGTCCGCGATCTCCATGTAGCGGATCGCGTCGTCGAAGGCACCCGCCTGGTGCTTGTTGTACGCAAGCTCCATGAACGCAACGCTGTAGTTCTGAATCAGGTGCTCGATGGCCTCGTTGATAAAAATCTTGTCGTCGCGCTTCCAGTCGGCGGTGAGAATGCCGGAGTACTTGAACTCCCTGGTGATGCACTCCTCCAGCTTGGGCAGGTTCACCATGCGCTCGCCGCGGCGCGGGACCACCTTGTAGGCCAGTCCTTCCATTTCCAGAATGTCGCGGTAGGGTGCAAAGGTCGCAGCCGGGATCGTGACCGAGAAATAGATGGGCCGCTCAAAGCGGTTGGCGCGCAGAATGTGCTGTGCTGCCAGGTCGCGAACCAGAAGCCAGCCGTCGCCCGACGGCTCCGGACGCAGGTTGTCGATCTGCTCGTCCGTGAGCGTGATGGGCACCCGCGGTTCCAGATCGCGGCACTGCTTGATGTACCACGGCGTGTTGAGGAGCGAGAGATTCACGACGCGAACGTCCGTGCGATAACCCTCCACCTCCTGGATGTACCAGAGCGGGAATGTGTCGTTGTCCCCGTTGGTAAACAGAACCGCGTTGGGTTCCAGGCACACCAGCATGTTGCGCGCGTACTCCCCGCACACCACGTTCTGCGAACGGTCGTGCGTAAAGTAATGGCGCTTCAGCGTAAACACCGGGAATGCGAGGAACGCGGCGCAAGCAACGGCAACCGCCGGTGTCAGACGCTCGGAGCGCCCCCAGGCATTGCGCAGTTCGGTGAGGGCACTCGCAGCCCCGATCCCGATGTAGATGGCAAAGAAATAGAATCCGCAGGAATAGAAGTAGTCACGTTCCCGCACTTCGCTGTCCGAAAAATTGAGAAACACCACAAGCCCAACGGTGGTGACGAACAGCGACGTGAACAGCATCAGGAACGTTTTGCGATGCTTCACGAACTGGTCGACCATGCCCCAGATGGCGAGGCCCATCGGGAGCAGCGAGCCCAGATTCAAGTTCCCCACGTACGACGAGAACATCTGGAACTGCGCCTGCAGGTATCCATTGAAGTGCTGGAACTGGAACGCCCACGTCGCCTTGCGCGCGAAGACACTGGTGGGCGGGTATTGCTCGCGGCGCAGCACGGCGTACAGGTTGCGCCAGGTCTCGGGATCGGCCTCGTCGATGTTCGGGTTGTGCATCGAGCGCAGCATCAGGACGAGATGCACTGACACACCCAGTATGAAGAGGCCGGCGCACACCGCCGCGAACTTGCGGCCCTTCGAATAGAGCCAGGCGATGATGCCAAACACGATCAGGAGCAGGAACACGGTGCGCTGGCCGTCGCGCCACAGGGTGGCGTCGGCGATGAAGATGCCAACGCAGATGCTGGCGATCAGCCAGTCCAGGGTAGAGAACGGCCGGTCCTTGGACATCAGGACAAAGAAGAAGATGCCGCCGAAGACCAGAATTGTTCCGAGGTGGAATCCCACACTCAAGGCGAGCAGATAAAACACCAGATAGATCAGATAGGTCGAGCGCGGCGTCTTGGGCAGGTCGCCCCACTTGAGGGCGAGCCAGATCATGAAGCCCATGAACGCGTTGCTCATGCCATAGACTTCGGCCTCAATCGAGTTGTTCCAGTAGGTGTCGCTGAACGCCAGGAACAGGGCACCGCACAGCGCACCGGCCACGCGCGTGAAGCCATCGGACAGGTTCTTGCTCTGCCCCACCATGTCGTCGAAGAAGCGAACCGCAAGCGCGTACGCAAACAGGACGCCGGCAGCACCGCAGAAGGCGGACAGCAGATTGACGCGCTGGGCGATGGAATAGAACGGGAACGGCAGGAGGCTTGCAACCTTGCCGATCAGGACGTACAGCGGCGTACCCGGCGAGTGCGGGATGCCAAGCGTGTACGCGGTGGCGATGAACTCCCCGGCGTCCCAGAAGCTCGACGTCGCCTCCATCGTGCGTGCATACAGGATGAGGCTGCCGAGAAACGCGAGGGCCGCGCCGCCCCAGAACAGGCGTCGCAACGACGTGGCGTCGGCGGGGGCCAACGATGGTTGGGATACGGAGGGTTGCTTCATTGAGACGGGTGGTCGGCGCGGCACCCCGGACTTTCGGGGCGACCGCGAACGCTGCACCCTTGTATGCGACCGCGCCCGGGAAGGTTCCCGGGCGTGCTCGCGTCGGGGGGACCGTACCCCACGCCGCGCAAACCGATCAAGGGCTAAAAGACCCGCCGCGTGGCGTCCCGGCGCGGCGCGCCAGAAAGAACACGAAGCCCAGGAGACTCACCAGCACCGAGATCACGTAGGTCATGAACTCGACCACAAACGCGTCGGTGCGGCCGATCCCGGCTTCGGCGAAGAGGAGGATACCCAGCCCCTCGCGAATGCCAAGGCCGTTGATGGTGATGGGCGGGATCATGGCGAGGCTCAGGATCGGGACAAAAACAAAGAACTGCAGGAGCAGGATGCGGTCCACCGGAATACCGATCGCCATTCCCACCAGCACGTGCGTCAGCACGCGCAGGGCCTGAATCCCCATCGAGAACAACGCGAGCCGCATCACCAGCACGCGCCGCCCTTTGAAGGGCGAGAGATGGTCGAGTATCGAGGTCGCGCGCCGGTCCATGGCCAGCATGCGCATGCGCATCACGGCGCGTCTCAGGTGATTGCCAAGCGGTCGCAAAAAATAGAAACCCACCGCGGGCACCATGCACGCGAGAAACACCGCCAGGTAAAGCAGGTAATGCGGTCCGCGGTCGAGCAGGAAGAGATCCGCCACCACCGCCAGCACGCACAACGAAAACACGCCCAGCAGGCGGTCGAGCAGGGTGACCGCGATCACCGGGTACGGGCTCGTCCCCGCGCGCGAGAGGTCGTACACCTTCACCGCGTCACCGCCGATGTTGGCGGGGAGAAAATTATTGAAGAAAAGACCCACGAAGTAGACGCGGAAGGTCACGGCGCGCTCGAGTGCGATGCCGCTCGCACGCAGGAGCACGTGCCACTGGAACCAGCCCGCAACACAGCTCACGAGAAACACACCCGTCGCCGCGACCAGCAGACCGCGATCCGCCGTGCGCGCGATCTCGCCCAGTTCGTCGGGAGAAATCTTGCGCAGCAAAAACGCCATCAGCGCCGCACTCACGGCGATCTTGAGCGCGGCCTTGAGAACGGCACCCCGATGCCCCTGCAGCGCGCTCGTCACCGTGACCCCGCCGCTTCGATGGCGCGTACAAACACCGCTTCCATTTCGTCCGCGGTGCGCTCCCAGGTGAACGTCGCGGCCCAGCGCTCCCCCGCCTCGCTCATGCGCCGCCACAGAGCGGCGTCGGTGAGCAACGCGTGCGCGCGTTCCGCAAACGCGTTCACGTCGCGGTACGGAACCAGGAATCCGGTTTCTTCGTGACGAATGGAATCGCGGAGTCCCGGGCGGTCGCTGCCGACCACGGGAACACCGCACGCGTTGGCCTCTACCACCGTGAGTCCCCAGCCCTCCTTCGGGCTCGGGTTCAAGAAGACGTGGCAGCGATTCAGCCGCTCCACCATCGCCTGCGCACCCATGCGTCCGGTGAACTCCACACTGGCGGACACTCCCAGTTGGTGCGCAAGTCGTTTGACCGCCGGCAACTCGGGACCGTCGCCGATCACGACGAGGCGCGCGTCCGGCAGTCGCTCCCGCAGTCGGGCCAGCGCGCGCACCACCACGTCCACCGACTTGTAGCGCCGCACGCGACCCAGGTGCACCAGCGTGGGAACACGCTCGCGTTCAACACCGGGCAACCGCCGGTAACGCACGTGGTCCAGTCCGCAATAGACCACGTCGATGTTCGACGCGGGCACCCCGCGCGCGATCAAGTCATCGCGCGTGCTCGGCGAGATGACGCAGAAGCGCGAGCGCCGGTACACGGCCGGGATGATGCGCTCCCACGACCACACATAGGAAGCAAGCAGCGGGTTGGTCTCGCGGAACACCGAGGCACCAAACAGGTGCGGAACGATCACCAGCACGGGCACCTTCGTGCGCACCGGCATGCAGAACGGGAGTTTGTTGATGTCTTCGACAACGAGGTCGGCGGGTTCGCGGGCGAGAAACGACGCTGCGGCGCGGGCGACGGTCTGGTTGGCGTTCCACCACGACCCCGCGCGGTGCACGTCGACGCCGTCAATGACCTCGTGTGCCTTGGCACCGGGGAAGCCGCACGCAAACAGGGTGGCGCGGTGGCCGCGCGCCACCATGCGCTTCAAGATCTCGTGAAGATGGGTTTCGGCGCCGCCCGCTTCCGGGCTGCCCGTGTCCCTCCAGTTCACCGCGACCAGGTGCAGCGCGCGTGCGCTCACGGCGCCTTCCGTCCCAGACACCCGATCACCATGGAGGTCGCAAGACGTACCCGCTGCGGGACGGCGTTGCGCATCGCGTCCCGCGCGCGCAGCCACCCCGGCGAGGAAAGCGGCTGCATCGGCAGGCGCACGCCAGTCTTGAGGAGTACGCGTCTCACACCCCGGTACCACACCGGCGGGTACAGATTGGTTCCGTACTCGCCCACCACCTCGAGCCCCGCCGCGCGCACCAGTCCGCGCAACTCGCCCGCGCTGAACTCGGTTTCCCAGCCGGCAAACCAGCGATTCACCGCCATCAGGGCGTGCTTCATCGCGGTGTAGTAGTGATAGCGCTGCGGGACGTCGACCAGAAGGTGGCCGCCCGGTACCAGCACGCGCTGGTTTTCCTTGAGGAGTGCCAGCGGGTCGCGAAAGTGCTCAAGCAACCCCTGGTGGAACACGACATCGAAGGTGGCGTCGCGAAACGGCAGGCGCGTCGCGTCACCCGCGATAATCGTCATCGCCCCGCCCGCGACGTCGCGCAACACGCGCAACGATTCATCGCTGTAATCGAGCGTCCACACTTCTGCACCGCGACGCGCAAGTTCCGCGCTGTCGCGACCGGTGCCCGCTCCCACTTCCAGCACGCGCTTGCCGCGGAGATCGATACGCGCGGACAGAAACGCCACCACGCGACCGTCATTGGCGTAGACGTCGTCGAGGGCGGGCGAAGACGCCCAGAAATCGTCCCAGTGTTTCTTTTCGGAACTGCGGGCCATGCGTCGGGTGCGAAACGAAAACGATCAGTAGCCGATGAGCAGCCGCTCGGCGAGCACCGGGGGGAGCCCCGCGCGCAAAATCTTTTCCGCCGCTTTCTCGCGGTCGTAGCGGACGCGGTGCAGGCGCACGGTGAGAGCCCCGTCGTCGAACACGGCGTAGGAGGCGTCGGGATTGCCGTCGCGCGGCTGGCCGACACTGCCCACGTTCAGCACGTAGCGCAGCCGGTCCAGATCCAGCGCGAGTGCTTTGTCGGACGGGTAGCGCAGAACCGAGCCGTCGTCCACAAACACCACCGGCGCGTGCGAGTGACCAACAAAGCAGGCCCGCGACGGGGTCATGGACTCAAATGCCCGCTCGGCGCCAAACTGATCCAGCACGTACTCCCATTCTTCCGGACGGTACGGCGACGCGTGCACCGCCATGAAACGCTCGTGCTCGCGCCAGGCATACGGGAGTGAGCGCAGAAACTCCGTGTTGTCCGGTGTCAACTGGCGCGCGCTGTAGTGCACGCCCTCGAGTGCCACCTCGTGAAAGAACGCTCGCTCGCGCGCGTCCACCACGGCCGCGTCGTGGTTGCCCTTGAGGCAAACCAGACTGGGCAGTGCGCGCACGCGGTCCACGCACTCGTTGGGGTTTGCGCCGTAGCCGATCACGTCGCCCAGACAGATGTAGCGGTCTGCGCCTTCGCGCACGGTGTGCGCGAGCACGGCCTCCAACGCTTCGAGGTTGCCGTGGACGTCGGAGAAGATGGCGTACTTCACGAGGCGTCCTTTCTATACTCGCGCACCAGGCGGTCCAGCACCCCGTTGACGAAGCGCCCCGCGTCCTCGGAACTGTAGCGGTTGGCGATCTCGATGGCCTCGTCGATGATCACGGCCGAAGGCACATCGGGAAAGAAGAGTACTTCGGCGAGTGCGAAGCGCAGGATGTTGCGGTCAACCAGCGACACGCGTTCCAGTTCCCAGTTGTCGAGGTGACCGCGCAGAACGTGGTCAATCTCGGCGCGCTTCTCCATGGTCTTTAGAAACAGATCGCGCGCGCGCTCCGCACCCTCTTCCGAGGGGCCGCGCCGGTCAATCTGCTCGTCCACGATCTCCCCCGCACTGCGGTCCGAGAACTCCGCCTCGTACAATGCCTGCAGGACCATCTCTCGCGCGCGCCTCCGCTTGCCCACGTCAGCCCTGCTTTCGGAACTGGTCCATCAATTCCACCAGTGCAACCGCGGCGTTCCAGCCTGCGTTGCCATGCTTGCCGCCCGCACGATCAATGGCCTGTTCCAGGGTGTCGGTGGTCAACACCGCCAGCGTCATCGGAATTCCCGTCGCGAGTGCCGCGTCTTCGATCGACCGGGTCACGGTGTTGGCGAGGACATCATAGTGCGACGTTTCCCCGCGCACGATGGCACCCGCCCACACGACACCATCCACCTTGCCGGACGCAGCAACTTTGGCCGCGAGTTGCGGAACCTCGAACGCACCGGCCACCCAGTATATATCGATGGCGTCTTCCTGCACACCATGCGCGCGCAGCCCCTCGACGGCACCCTTGACGACACGCTCGGTGACCACATCGTTGAAACGGCTGGCAACCACGGCTACGCGGCGCCCGCTGGCATCCAGTCGCGCCCGGTGTTCAGCGGGCATGGCCCCGTCCCTTGCCCGCGGGAGCCGTGAGCACCTGGTTCAGCATGTGGCCCAGCTTGTCGCGCTTGACCTCGAGGTAGTGCCGGTTGCTCTCGTTGGCCGTAATCTCGATGGGCACGCGGTCCACGACCTCGAGCCCGTACGCGGAAAGACCCACCACTTTGCGCGGATTGTTGGTGAGCAGGCGCATGCGTCGCACACCCAGATCCACCAGGATCTGCGCCCCGACGCCGTAGTCGCGCAGGTCCGCGGGGAATCCCAGCGCCTCGTTGGCCTCCACCGTATCGTGGCCCTTGTCCTGCAGCGCGTAAGCGCGCAGTTTGTTCTCAAGGCCGATGCCGCGCCCTTCCTGGTTCATGTACAGAAGAACGCCGCGCCCGGCGCGTTCGATCTGCAGCATGGCCTGGTGCAACTGCGGCCCGCAGTCGCAGCGCAGCGAACCCAGCACGTCGCCGGTAAAGCACTGCGAGTGCACGCGCACCAGCACCGGCTCGCTCGAGTCCACGTCCCCCTTCACGAGGGCGATGTGATTGTGACCGCTCGCCAGACTCCGGTACAAATGGAGACGAAACTCCCCGCTCTCGGTGGGAAACTGGATGGACTCCACGCGCTCCACCAGCTTGTCGTGCTGACGGCGGTGCGCGATCAGGTCGGCGATGGTGACAACCTTGAGCCCCAGCGTCTCCGCGATCTCGAGCAGGCGCGGGAGGCGCGCCATGGAACCGTCGTCGTCCAGCACCTCGCACAGCACACCGACAGGAGCGAGCCCGGCCAGGCGGGCCAGATCCACCGCGGCTTCCGTGTGACCGGCGCGTCGCAACACCCCGCCCGGCTTGGCGACGAGCGGGAAGATATGGCCGGGTCGCGCGAAGTCTTCGGGGCGCGTGTCATCGTTTACCAGCGCCTGGACGGTTGCGGAGCGGTCGTGCGCACTGATGCCGGTGGTGGTTCCGCCCACCAGGTCGATCGACACCGTGAAGGCAGTGCCAAGTTTGCACGTGTTGTCCGGTACCATGGCGGGCAGCTCCAGTTGCCGCGCGCGCTCTTCGGTGATGGGCGCGCAGATGAGGCCGCGCGCGTGTTTCGCGAGGAAGTTGATCTTCTCCGGAGTCACGGTGGATCCCGCGAAGATCATGTCGCCCTCGTTTTCGCGGTCCGCGTCGTCCACCACGACCACGATGCCTCCGGCGCGAATCTCCGCGACGGCGTCTTCGATGCTGCAGAATCGGCTCATGCTATTCCTTCCTTGCGTGGTGACGTTGCACCCTCAGCGCGCCGCCGCCTGCTGGCGGCGAACAAACTCCCGAACGTAGCGCGCCACTACATCCGCCTCCACATTCACCCGGACACCGGCGGCGTATCCACCGGCGATGGTTGCTTGCAGCGTGTGCGGCACCAGGGCGATGCGCACGCGCACTCCCTCGACACCCGCCAGTGTCAGACTGACACCGTCCACCGTGATCGAACCCCGCTCCACGCACAGATCCGCCACGGTGGCGGGAACATCCAGATCCAGCCAGCGACTGGCGCCGCTGGAATCCGTCCCCGACACTGCGCGCACGTGCGCGATTCCGTCCACGTGTCCCTGCACGATGTGTCCGCCAAACAGCCGGCCCGTTCCCACCGCGCGCTCCAGATTCACGCGCGTCCCCGGCGCAAAATCCGCCACCGTGGTGAGCAACAGCGTCTGCGGAACGGCGGTTGCGGTGAATGAGTCCACGCCCACGCGCTCGGCCGTGAGGCAGGTGCCATTGACCGCGATGCTCTCGCCAACGCCAATGTCCGGCGCGAGGTGCGTTTGGATGACGAGGTGGCGCCCGCCGCTGGCCGGGCTGGCCTCGCGCACAACCCCAATGTCTTCGACGATGCCCGTGAACACTGCCGGCCTCCGTATGTGCTAGGCGCGCGCGTGTTCCGCGGTGCGCGCCGCAAGCTCTGAGCAGAGCCGCGTCCACGAATCCGGATTTACCAGGCGACGGCGCGTGTCGGCACCAACCGCGAGCGTGTCGATCACGCGGCCGCTGCGAGCGGGGTCCGTGCCGAGCAGAAGCCCCGTCCCAAACGCTTCCGGCGACTGGTAGTGCCAGATCGCGTCCCACACGCCGGCGGTCAGAAACCCGGCGAGCAAACCCGGCCCGGGTTCCACCCACAACCGGGACAAACCGGATGCGTGCAGCGCCGCTGTGGCGCGCGCGAGATCCACGCGCCCGTCGCGCGTCGCCGTGCGCAACACGCGCGCACCCGCGCTTTCCAGCTGGCGTGTGCGTGCCACCTCTGCACCTTCTCCGCACACGACCACAAACGACCGCCGCGCGCGCGACCACGCGTTGTCGGCAGGCGTGCGCAGGTGGGTATCGATCACAACCGGGACCGGCAGCGTTTCCAGCGCCGCGTCGTAGAGACGGCAATCCAGCACCGGTGCATCCACCAGCACCGTACCGACACCCACCACCACCGCGTCGTGACACGCGCGCAAGGTGTGCGCCTCGCGTCGCGCGATCTCACCGGTGACGTCGCTTCGCGTGTTGGGTGCGCGCGTCACGTAACCGTCGAGCGACGTCGCAACCTTGAGCGTCACCGTGCTCGGCGTGCCCAGGCGGTCGCCGTAGTACGCGAGGTTGTCCAGGATCGCGCTGTCCGCATTGCACCCGACGTCGACACGCACGCCCCGCGCACGCAGACCGGCGACACCCCGTCCGCTCACACGCGGGTCGGGATCGAGTGCGGCCACCACGACGCGCGCCACTCCGGAGGCCAGCACGACCTCGACGCACGGACCGGTTCGCCCCCGGTGCGCGCACGGTTCGAGACTCACATACAGGGTTGCTCCGCGCGCGCGCTCACCGGCCGTCGCGAGCGCCACCGCTTCCGCGTGGGGCTCGCCCGCCCGGCGGTGCCAGCCGGTCGCCACGACGTCGCCGTCACGCACGACCACCGCACCCACACGCGGGTTGGGCGATGTGTGCCCGGCCCCCTGCCACGCCAGCGAGCGCGCGAGGGCCATGAAGCGGGTGTCGGTCTGCGCCCCGGCTTGAGTCTGCATGGTTTGTTCCGACAAGGAGTTGCCGGAAACACGTGAGGTGGATTCGATGGGAGGACGGGCCGCACGGGAAAACCCGCGAGCCCCCCGCAGGCGGGGACGCAGCTGGTCACCTTCTCCCATCCAGACTGTAACTGTCGGCCCCGGAATTACACCGGGTCTGCGGACGGATCCGCTCGCGGGCTATACCGCCGGTGGGGACTTGCACCCCGCCCCGAAGGTTTCCGAGCCCCGAATATGACCCACCCCGGGCGGGGTGTCAAGGCAGGCGACGGACGCTGTCAGCCGAGGAGCGCCTCCACAAACGACTCCGGCGAGAACGCCGCGAAATCGTCGATGCCTTCCCCCACACCGATGTACCGGATGGGAAGCCCGAGGGTCTCGACCACCGCGATCGCAACCCCGCCGCGCGCGGTTCCATCCAGCTTGGTGAGGATGACGCCGTCGGCGGCAAGCCGGCGGGTGAATTCCTGTGCCTGCACGAGGCTGTTCTGCCCGAGGTTCGCGTCCAGCACGAGCAGGGTTTCCACCGCACCCGGGCCCAGCACCTTCTCGCACACGCGCCGCACCTTGGCCAGTTCCTCCATGAGGTTCACGCGCGTGTGCAGGCGACCTGCCGTGTCGACGATCAGGACGTCCACACCCCGCGCCTTTGCCGCTTCGCAGGCGTCGTGCGCAACCGCGGCCGGGTCGGTGCCCTCGTGGTGGCGCACCAGATCCACGCCGGCGCGCTGTGTCCACACCGCAAGTTGGTCGGCGGCGGCGGCGCGGAACGTGTCGCACGCCGCTACCAGCACGGTCTTTCCACTGGAACGAAGATGGAACGCGAGTTTGCCGATGCTGGTCGTCTTGCCAACACCGTTGATGCCAACCACCAGAATGGCGCGGGGGCGTGCCGTGATGTCGCGCGCCACCGGCTTGTTGAGCGCGGTCAGGAACTGTGCGCGCAAGAGCGCGCGCGGGTCGCGCTCGCCGTCGCCGCGCGCCGCGGTACGCAGTGCATCCACGGCGCGGTTGGTGGCGTCGACGCCGACGTCGGCCGAGAGAAGGAGGGCCTCGATCTCCTCCACGTCCAGGGCGGAGAGCGACGGGCGCTGAAAGACGCGTGCGAGAGGAGCAAGCAGGCTCTCCCGCGCGCGCGTGAGCTTGTCGCGGAGATTGAACACGGGTGCGGGGGGCCGGCCGCGCTACGCGGACGAAGCCGACTCGGCGCTCACGACACCGCGCGTCTTGAAACGCTCCGCGTCGTCGAGGCGCACCGAAATGAGCTTGGAAACACCCGGCTCCTCCATGGTGACGCCGTACAGATTGTCGGCAGCCTCCATGGTTTTCTTGTTGTGCGTGATCACGATGAACTGGGTTCGATCCGTGAACGAACGCAGGAGCTTGACGAAGCGGCCGATGTTGGCGTCGTCCAGGGGTGCATCCACTTCGTCGAACACGCAGAAGGGGCTGGGCTTGATGAGGTAAATGGCGAACAGGAGCGAAAGGGCCACCAGCGAGCGCTCGCCCGACGACAGGCTGGAAATGTCGTGCAGCTTCTTGCCGCGCGGGCTGGCCACGATCTTGATGTTGGCCTCCAGCGGGTCCTCGGAATCCACAAAGAAGATGTCCGCTTCGCCGCCGTCGAACAACGTCAGGAACGTCTGCTTGAAGTTGGTGCGCACCTGCTCGAAGGTCTCGGCCAGCAGGCGGCGCGCATCCTTGTTGATGCGGCGAATGGCCTGCGTCAACGCCTCGCGCGCTTCCTCCAGATCCTGCTTCTGGCGCGTGAGGAAGTCGAAGCGCTCTTTCTTCTCGTCGTGCTCGCTGACCGCAAGCATGTTGACGGGACCAAACTCCTCGAGTTTCCTGCGCAGGTCCTCCAGCTCATCCTTGCTCACCGCTTCCCACTCGGTGGGGTTGAAGCGGGAGCGGTCACGGGTCAGTTCTTCCAGATCCTGGCCAAACTTCTCGCGTCCCTTCTCCAGCACACCGGCCATGCGCTCTTCCAGCGAAGCCAGCTCGATGTTCACGCGCTCGATGTTGGCGCGCTTGATCTCGCGCTGGTCCTGCATGGCGCGGATCTCGGCGTCGAGGGCGTCACGCGCTTCCTTGAGTGCCGCGTACTCGGCACCCAGGGTCTCGATCTCGGCCTCGAAGCGGTTCTTCTCGGCGTGCAAACGCGCTACTGCTTCGCGCGTGGTCGCAATGTCCTCGTTGGAGAGACGAATCTGCTCGGCGGCGCGACGGCGGTCGTCCTCGCGCGCGGCCACGAGCCCGCGCAGTTCCTCGCCCAGCTTTTCGGCGTTGCGCACGCGCAGGTCGGTGGCTTCGGCTTCCGCGGCCGACGACACCTCGCGCAGGCGTGCCGCACCCACCACTTCCGCGAGACGCTCGCGTTCGCGTTCGGCGTGCAGAGCGCGCTCCTCCAGTGCCACGAGGTCGGCGCTGTCCAGTGCCGCCGCGGCGTCCGGTTCCTCGGCCACACGGCGCGCGGACTCGAGCTTGGGTCGCAGGAGCAGAATGGCGTCACGGGTTTCGGCGATGCCCTGCTCGAGCGCCATGATCTTTTCTTTCACGCGCACCAGGTGCAGCTCGGCTTCGCGGCGGCTGCCAACCAGTCCGTCGTAGGCCTGCTCTTCCGCCGCGAGTGCGGCGCGCAGACTGCCGACTTCGCGCTGGCGTGCCTCGCGCTCCGCCACCAGCGTGGTGCGGCGCGCGCGCGCATCCGCGCTGACGGCTTCGGCCTGCGCCAGGGAGCGCTCGATCTCGTCCAGCTTGCTTTTCATCTCGAGCTGGCTGGCCTCGATGTCCTCGCTGCCCGCGACCAGAACGCGCCCCGGTCCGTCGAAGAAAACACCGTCCAGGGTTGCGACGCGCGACGCACGCCCGGATTCGATGAGCGACAGCGCGGTCTCCACGTCCTCGACCACGACCACACCCTGCAGGTATGCCACCAGGTAGGTGGACGCCGCCGGGTCGCAATCGACCAGCGCGTGCGCCGGACCGATGACGCCGTCACCGGTGGGAGGCGTTCCCTCGCTCGTGAACATGTCGGGGAACAGAATCTGCACGCGGCCCGCGTCGCCGCGCCGGTAGGACTTGAGCCAGTCCATCGCATCGCGGCGTGACCCGGCGACGACGGCCTTCAGGATGGGCGCGAGGCAGGCCTCGAAGCAGCGCCGGTAACGCTTCTCAACCCGGACCAGATCGGACAGAACGCCCGACAGGGCCCCGTGGCTGCGCAGTTCTTCCGCGGTGCGCGCGTGTTCGTCGTGGATGCGGCGCAGGTAGTCGCGCTTCTCGCCCAGCTTGGCTGCCGTGAGCGCAAGCCCGGAGAGTTCGGCGTCGGTGGCCGTGATGGATTCGGCCGACGCTTCCAGTGCGGCCGCCAGGGCCACCAGGGCTTCCTGCTTGTCGGCGAGCACGCGCTGCTGTGCGGCCACGCGCGCCTCGATGGACGCCAGTTCCTCGACGCGCGAGGTTTCCTCGCCCGACAATTCGTCGAGCTGCGCTTCCACCACATCCTGACGCCGACCCAGGTCGCCGAGGGTTGCTTCGACCTGTTCCAGAACACCGCGCTCGCGCGCCTGCTCGCGCACGAGATCGAGTGCCAGCTGCTTGCGCTTGCGCAACCCGTCGCGCGCGTCGGCCAGCGCCTGGTTGGCTTCGTGGAGTGCTTTCTCGGCCGTGGAGAGTTCGTCGCGCGTGATGGCCAGTGCTTCGCGCCGGGCCAGCGAGGCCGCACTCGCCTCGGCGAGATCGGCGTCCACGCTGCGCAGGCGCTCGCCGGCGCGTGCGATTTCTTCCTCGTCTTCCGCGATACGCGTGGTGCTCGCCGCAATGCGTTCGCCGTGCACCGCGATGCGCTCGTCGTGGCTCTGCAGTGCGGTGCTCGCGTTGTAGCGCGACTCGTGCAGGTTCGCGAGCGAGGTTTCGAACTCGGCGGAGCGCACGCGCATCTCCTGCAGACGGCTGGCGCGGATGGAAATTTCGTTTTCGTCCACGAGGCGTACGTTCTCGTGCGACGACCGCTCGCCCACCAGCGCATCGCGACGCAGCAGGTGCTCGAAGAGTGCCGCCTTGAGCAGGGCAATCTCCATGATGTCGGCCTGCTCCTTCAGCGTCTGATAGCGGCGGGCCTTGCCCATCTGGTACTTGAGCGAGCGCAGTTCTTTGTCGAGCTCGTTGAGAATGTCGGCCAGGCGAAGCAGGTCCTGCTCGGTGGCCTTGATCTTGCGCTCGGCTTCCTCGCGCTGGATGCGGTAGCGCATGACACCGGCCGCTTCTTCCAGCAGGTGGCGCTTCTCGTCCTCTTTCTCCGAGAGGACGCGGTCGATCATGTCGCGCTCAATAATGGCGTAGGCACTGTTGCCAAGGCCGGTGTCGACGAGGAGCCCGCGCACGTCCTTGAGGCGCACCGGGTCCGCGTTGACGAGGTACTCGCTGACGCCGCTCCGGTACAGGCGGCGGCCAATCTTGACCTCGGCGTACTCGAGGTTCAGCGCGTGGTCTTCGTTGCCGAGGGTCAGAAAGACGTCGGCCATGCCCAGCGGCTTGCGGAGCCGGGTGCCGTTGAAGATCACGTTCTCCATCTTGGAGTTGCGGAGAACGCGCGTGCGCTGCTCACCCAGAACCCAGCGGATGGAATCGACGACGTTGGACTTGCCGCAGCCGTTGGGACCGATAATGGCGGTGACGCCGCCCGAGAAATCGAGCTCGATCTTCGACATGAAGGATTTGAAGCCGGAAATCTCGAGCTTACGCAGCTGCACCGAAGGGCCCCCGATCGCGGAAAATGGCGTGGCGACGCGGTGTTCCGGCTATTCCGGAATGGTCGCGATGCGAGTAAATCGTACCTGCGGGATGGCGTCCAGATTTTTTTTGACCTGGCGCGCCTCTTCCCGCGTGGCGAACGGTCCCGCGTAGACGCGGTACCACTTGCCCTTGGGACCGAGGTCGAGGAAGACAATGTAGACTGGAAATTCGCGGCTCTGCAGGAAGGCCACTTCGTCGCGGGCGCGGATGGACTCCTGGAACGAGCTGATGTGGATCTGGTACTGGCCGCGGTACGTGCGCACGATGTCGTCCATCACGTGGATGTCGGCCGGATTCAAGAGGACGGTGCCCCCGCTTCGCCCGCCAGTATCGGCTGGATTCACGGGCGGGCGGCCCATCGGGTCCAGTGCTGCCCCGCTGCCCACGGTTCCGGTTCCAACCGAATCCACACGCGTCGTGTCGGGACTCGCAATCGAGAGGGTATCGGGTGCTCGCGCGGGCGCCTGGGCTTGCATGGCCCCGGTGGTCGGCGCCGCATCCTCCGCCGGCTCGCGGCCCTGCGTGAACCACCACACCACGAACGCGGCCACCAGCACACCAAACACCAGAATCGCGAGGCGCGGGCCAAGCGACGACCCGCCGCGGGCCGCGGCTGGCGCGGCACTCGCAGCCGGCGCGGGTTTTCTCACCGCGGCGGCTGGCGCCGGGGCCGGGCTTGCGGGCACGAAAGCAGGCGCGGCAGCCGGAGCGGGAGGTGGTGCGGCAACCGAAGCCGGTACGGGTTTGGCCGCGGCACCCAGCCGGATGCTCCACACCTCCGCGCGACCGCCGGCGATACTCTCCTCCATGGCGCTGATGCGCGACGAGGTTTCCGTTCGCACCACCACCACCACGTCCACCTCCGAACAGAGCGGGTGGACGGCACCCCCCTCATCCAGCAGCGGCCCGGTGAAGAGGGCACAGCGTGCGTGGCTCGCGAGCCGGCGCGCGGCATCCTCGAAGGCACTGGCCACAAACGGCATCCGGCGCGTCACCGGGAAAGACCCGGCACCCACCACGTGCACCCCGAACGGCGCTTCCTGCGTGATCACCCCGATGGAACTGCCGTACAGCAGGTAGTCGAGAAATCCGAGTGCGTCCTTCTGCGGGACGCGCCCGTGCATGCCCGCGCGCACGAAGTCGCAGTCCACCAGCAGCGTCGACGGCACGTGCGGCGTCAGCGTGCGCGCAAGGACAAGCGCAAACGCGTCGCGCGCCTCGGCCGCGTCGTCGTCGGAGCAAAGGTAGATCGCGAGCGGCAACTCGGCGCTGCGACGCGACACCGTGGCCACCAGGGCCTGCAGCGGCTCGACGAGCGTGTTGGGAAGCTCGGCTTCCGACGCCGCGGCGCGCACCTGTTCGGCCGGGGCTGAAATCTGATAGGTGGAGATTCGTGTCATGGAAACTTTGTCGCGCGGCGTGTCAGGTCAGCGTTACCAACGCCAGATTCAACGAGGTTGCCAGTTCGTCGTCTTCCCCGTCGAGGATCGACATCATGTTCACGCGCACCTCATGGTGGCGAACACGCGCAAAGACCGATGTGCTTCCCATACGAAGGGTCCGGGCGAGCCGAACCGCTTCGCGGTCGTCGCGGCAGCTGACAACCACGGCCACCGACGCAACCGTGACCGTGGAGAGACTGCCTCCGCCCACCACGGCTTCGTCATCGGCGACGGTTACGGAGCGGGCACCCGGGCGCACCGCCTGGACCACCCGCTTCGCGCGTTCGCGCAGCGGCTCCACACCCCCCACAACCCGCGCCACCACCGGAACCGCGGCCACCGGACCGGCGCCGAACAAATAGCCGCGCAGCACTTCCTGCAACGCGGCGAGGGCCACTTTATCAACGCGCACCGCGCGTCGCAACGGGTTTCCCTTGAGGCGTCCGATCAGGGTGTGCGTGCCCAGAACGATGCCCGCCTGAACACCCCCCATCAGCTTGTCGCCGCTCATGGTGATGCCGTCGACACCGGTTGCAACCTCGGCCGCAGCCACAGGCTCGTTGCCGACACCATGCGCCGCGTAGTCAAAGAAGGCACCACTGCCGAGATCGTGAACGAGCGTGCACGACCGCGCGCGCGCCACGTCCACCAGCTCCGGCACGCTCGCCTCGTGGGCAAACCCTTCTATTGAGTAGTTGCTCTTGTGCACCTTGAGGATCAGATCGCCCGGGCGTGCCACGCGCTCGTAGTCGGCGGCGTAGGTCCGGTTGGTGGTCCCCACTTCGACCACGGAATCGGCGGCATGGCGTAGAATCTCGGGCAGGCGAAAGCTCCCGCCGATCTCCACCAGTTCCCCGCGCGAAACAATGATCCGTCCCGGCGGCGAGAACGCGTTGGCCACCAGGTAAATGGCGGCAGCATTGTTGTTCACGACCATGGCCGCTTCGGCGCCGGTGGCGAGGCACAGGAGTTCCTCAACCGTCGTGCCACGCTTCGCGCGCTCGCCGGTGGCGAGGTCCACTTCCAGGCTCACGTACCCGCGCAGTGCCCGAAGGGCGGCGTCCGCCGCGGCCTGGCCCACGGGTGCCCGACCGAGGTTGGTATGCAGGAGCACACCGGTTCCGTTGAGTACGGGCTTGATGCCGCCCGTGCGCAGCGCATCACAGCGCTCGCGAACCCGGGCCACCGTCCACAGGATGAGTGCGGCCCGATCCGGTTGCTCGGGCAGACCCACGCCACTCCCGGCGCGCGCCTCCTCCACCACCGCGCGCACAAGGCGTGTCCATGGCAGGTGCGGGTGACGCGTGCGCGCATCGGCCAGGCCGGCGTGCGCCAGCACCTCGTCCACCGACGGAAGCGAGCGCAGGAATTCGGGGGTGCGGAATGTGCTCATTAGATATCGATGCGGGTCACGGGCTGGCGTACCATACCCTCCCGCGACCGTCAAACGATTAAGTTGTGGCCGTGAGATTGCGCTTGGCACGGGGTGTGCGGGTCCACGGCATGGGTACGGGAACGATGGGATGGGTTCCTCCGCACTGTCCCAATCC